>Ga0207420_1000008_pt1 | contig 815422 bp, 692 predicted proteins | sample ThiBio_inoc_biof_FD_183941 | JGI IMG/M metagenome (GOLD analysis project Ga0207420, IMG submission 183941) | Wastewater bioreactor microbial communities from Cape Town, South Africa - Thiocy_inoc_biof (SPAdes) | ecosystem: Engineered > Bioremediation > Thiocyanate > Unclassified | place: South... | reverse complement strand
AGGATTAAATAATGAGTGTATTTGACAATAAACGCTTGGATAACCAGACCTTCAAATTAGATATTGAGAGAATGCGAAAAGGTTGGTATACCGATAAGTACTTTACCAATATCACAATCATGCTGCAACAGCTGGCTCTGGAAGGATATCATTTTCAAGGTCAGGATAGTCGCAAACTTGCGGGTATTGAAGTTCACGATATTCCAGTAGGTGACATCGAAGTTGACATGCAGTGGTTTGCTCGCCGGCCGGGTGAAACAATTGTGGTTGGTGTTGATAAAGCGCTCGCTATGTTGAAACACTGCACCGGGTATTGGCAAAATGAGAAATTCATCAACACTGCAGATCACCTGCAAGTATGGGCGATTCAGGATGGCGATAAAGTCACTAGCGACGGCAACCCGTTAAATGTAAAACCTGTCATGCGTGTTTACGGGCGTTATCGTGATTTTGCCATTCTTGAGACACCCACGCTGGGAATTCTCACGCGCGCAAGCCGGGTTGCAACGAATGTCTATCAGACTTTGATCGCAGCTCATGGCAAACCCGTTCTATTCTTTCCTGCTCGCTTTGATCTCCATGAAGTGCAAGCTGCAGATGGGTATGCCTATAATATCGCTGTTCAGCGTTACAATCTTGATTTTAAAAATCAACTTGCGACCTACGTTTCAACCGACGCTCAAGGGGATTGGTGGGGAGGTTCGGGAGGAGGTACTGTTGCCCATGCAGCCATTGCTTCTTTCTTGGGTGATACTGCCGAAGCCATGCTTTCGTTTGCGAGAATCTTACCACCAGAAATTCCCCGGATTGCCCTAGTAGATTTCAACAACAACTGTAGCGATGATTCCCAAAAAGTATGTAAGGCCATGTTTGCCCAATTCATGTCACTAAAAAAACAAGGTAATTTCGAAGAAGCTCAAAGATACGTTTTGTATGGGGTTCGTCTCGATACGAGCAGTTCACTTCGTGATGTTTCCATCCTTCCGCTTGGTGACCCGGCTCTGGATTTGGGTGTCAATCCCAGGCTTGTTTTTCAGGTCCGGCAGGCAATTGACACTGCCTGGCAAAGTTGGCGGTTATCTGGTAATTGGCAAGACGAGGCACAAAGCTTTTGCAAGAATGTAAAAATTGTAGTTTCTGGTGGATTTAATCCAAACAAAATCAGTAAGTTTGAAAAACTGGCTGTACCGGTTGATATTTATGCGGTCGGATCTTATCTATTCGATAATCATGGCCCAACTGTCACTGATTTCACAGCTGATGTAGTCCGGGTGAAAATTAAAGATGATTGGGTAGACTTGGCGAAAGTCGGCCGGCAACATCTCGATAACCCGGATTTGAAAAGAGTATGGTAGCTATTGAGTTATTAAATTTGATTTTGGATGTTTGTGAAACGCCAAACCGACCCAATCTTTGATCATGCGTTGTCCGATCAGCTCAAAACCGTAGGATTTGACCACTGACTGAATTTCATCTTCATAATAGTCTAATATACCGGAAACTATCAAATAACCGTCATCCTCGACCAGGTTAGCCAATCCGTCGTCAAAAAGTCTGATAATGACAGGGGCAAGGATATTAATCATCACTACGGGTGCATGTTGAATTGAAAAATCTCCATTAATAATTTCCTCGACCGATCCTGCTCCAGTTTCAATTGCAGATCCTACCTCATTTTTAATTGCGTTGGAAAGTGTCGTTTCGACTGACGTTCTATCAACATCAACAGCCAGTACCCTTGTCGCTCCAAGTTTTGCAGCAGCAATTGAAAGTATCCCGGAGCCGCAACCAATGTCAATGACATTGATGCCGGGATGCAAGAAAGGTTCAGCCAGTGACAGGCACATTTGTGTAGTTGGATGCATTCCGGTTCCAAAAGCGAGCGAAGGGTCAATCTTAATCGCCAGTCTTTCCGGATTTGGGTTTTCAATCCAGGGCGGGAGAATTAATAATTTTTCTCCGATAAGAACCGGATTATAAAATTTCTTCCAGCTTTCCATCCAGTTTTGATCTTCGATTTTACGGTAAATTGGCTGTGGAATTGGTTGAATTAGACGAAGATGTCCGAGAGCACTTTCAATTTTTTGTTTCGTAGCTTCAATTTGACCATCATAGGCAATGTACCCCATGACTTTTACCGGCCCATAATCCAAGAGAGTTTCTTCGGCGTCGTCATATTTTACTTCTGTTTCCGTCACAACCCCATGAGTGACATAGCGCGAAAACACTTCGGAAATGCTTTCAGCTAATTCTGCATCACAAGAGACCATGATTTCTAACCATGCCTGTGAATCATCCACTGAGGACCTCTTTTAGCTTATCGAAAAATCCTTTTTCCTGTGGCAGCACTTCGGTACCGAGCGTCTTTGCTAAATTTTCAAAAAGTGTTCTTTGTTCCGCTGTAATCTGTGCTGGAATTTCGACTCCAACAATGATCAACTGGTCTCCGCGGCCGCTGCTGCGTAAATGAGGTACACCTTTATTACGGATCTTGAAAATTTTGCCGGGTTGGGTTGCAGGTGGAATGGTTAATGCTTCCATACCATCCAATGTAGGTACTTCAATTTCCGCTCCCAGAGTAGCTTGTGCAACATTGATATTCAAATCCAGCAGAATATCATCATCCTTACGACGGAAAAACTTGTGTGGCTTCACACGTATTTCAATATACAAATTCCCATGCGGACCCCCATTTACCCCTGGTTGTCCCTCGCCTGCCAATCGAATTTGAGTCCCATTATCCACGCCAGCGGGTATTTTTATTAGTTTCGTGGTCGTACGCCGTTCCAACCCGCTTCCCCGGCAAACTTTGCATGGAGATTGAATGATGGTCCCTTTCCCCTGACAGGTCGGGCAGGTTGTCACCTGCACCATTGATCCCAGAAAAGTCTGTCTGACCTGCCTTACTTCGCCATGCCCGCCACAGTTCGAACAGCTTACAGGTGAAGTACCGGGTTCAGACCCTGTGCCTTTACAGGCTGCACATACCTCATCCCGAGTGATGGCAACTTCCTTATCTATTCCAAAGACCGCCTGTTCAAATTCAAGTTGAACTGCGTAGGAAAGATCCGCACCCCGCCTGGGGGCATTTTTGCGTCGCGAACCTCCACCCATGCCGCCAAACCCAAAAAATTCTTCAAAAATGTCAGAGAAGTCAATGGTGGAAAAATCTGGCATGCCACCCATGCCATTTACACCAGCATGACCATAGCGATCATAAGCAGCTCGGCGCTCTACATCCGAAAGAACCGCATACGCTTCATTGCATTCTTTAAACTTTTCTTCAGCATCCGGTTCTTTGCTTACGTCTGGATGGTATTTTCTTGCGAGATTTCGGAATGCATTTTTTATATCTTCTGCAGTTGCATCCCTGCTAATTCCAAGTACTTCGTAATAGTCACGTTGTGCCATGTTCACCTAACTTGTAAAATATTCCAGAAATAATAGCACAAAATACCTTTAATAAAGGAATTCCCTTTTAAATAATTGCTTTTGCACAACTGTAAAACAGAATCATTGGGGGACATAAGCCCCCCAATGATTGGTTATTCCAACTAGATATTTTTGAATTCACCATCAACAACATCATCCCCGGATGGTTTTTCTTCACTACCATCGTTTTGGGTTGTTTGTGAGCCATCTGGTTGCCCGGTTTCACTGGTTTGTTGATACATACTGGCACCAATTTGTTGAATAAATTGTTCCAGGTCTTCAATTAATTTGCGCATGCCTTCAAGATCGTCACTCCCCAACATTCCGCGCAGGTTGGCAACTTTATCTTCAGCTTCTTTCTTTTTCGTTGCATCTATCTTATCACCACTGTCACGAATCATTTTTTCAGTTTGGTAGATCAAATTATCAGCATGATTTCGCGCTTCAACGACCTCTTTACGACGACTATCCTCTTCTGCGTGAGCTTCAGCCTCATGGCGCATTTTTTCAACTTCACTATCCGATAAGCCAGATGAAGCGGTAATGGTTATATGCTGGCTGCGGTTGGTTGCTTTGTCAGCTGCAGTTACATTTAAAATTCCATTAGCATTGATGTCAAAGGTAACTTCAATTTGCGGAACGCCACGCGGTGCCGTCGGAATACCATCCAGGACGAATTTCCCCAACGACTTATTATCAGCCGCCATGGGGCGTTCACCTTGTAATACATGAATCTCTACCGAAGTCTGGCTGTCGGCAGCTGTTGAAAAGATCTGGCTTTTACGCGCAGGAATGGTTGTATTTCGCTCAATGATCGGAGTAGCCACACCACCCATTGTCTCAACAGACAATGTCAATGGAGTCACATCCAATAGAAGGATATCCTTTACATCGCCAGCCAACACTGCAGCCTGGATTGCTGCACCAATCGCAACCACCTCATCGGGATTGACACCTTTATGAGGTTCTTTCCCAAATTCCTTGCGCACCGCTTCTTGAACAGCCGGCATACGGGTCATACCACCTACCAGCACTACTTCACTGATGTCTGCTGGCCGTAATCCCGCATCAGAAAGCGCTTTCCGCACCGGTTCAAGCGAGCGTTTAACAAGGTCTTCAGTTATTTGTTCCAATTTTGAGCGGGAAAGTGATTTCACCATATGTTTCGGTCCGGTGGCATCGGCTGTAATGTAAGGCAGATTGATTTCAGTTTGCAATACCGTCGATAGTTCAATTTTTGCTTTTTCGGATGCTTCTTTCAAGCGCTGTAATGCTTGCCGGTCATTACGTAAATCCATACCGGAATCTTTCTTAAATTCCTCAATTAGCCAATCCATAATACGAATATCAAAATCATCACCACCCAGGAAGGTATCCCCACTGGTCGCTTTTACTTGAAAAACACCGTCACCGACATCTAAAATTGAGATATCGAACGTACCACCGCCAAGATCATAAACAGCAATAATTTCATTTTTCTTCTTATCCAACCCATATGCCAGAGAGGAAGCTGTGGGTTCATTAATGATACGCAAGACTTCAAGGCCGGCAATACGACCGGCATCTTTGGTAGCATTACGCTGGGCATCGTTAAAGTAAGCCGGAACAGTAATCACAGCCTGGGTAACCGGTTCACCCAAATATGCTTCCGCATCTGCTTTTAGTTTTGAAAGGATCATAGCTGAAATTTCAGGGGGAGAATAAGACTTCCCATCCAGTTCTACACGTGAATCCCCATTTGGTGCTTTTGTAATACGATAAGGTACTCTTTGTTCCGTTTTTGTCGTCTCATTATCACCATATTTGCGGCCCATCAAGCGCTTAATTGAGAAAATTGTGTTCTCCGGATTTACGATTCCTTGATTGCGAGCCGCCCGCCCAACCAATCTCTCATGGTTTTTATTCACGGCGACGACCGAAGGAACCAACCTTTCCCCTTCAGCGGAAGGGATCACAGTCGGTTCTCCACCTTGCATCACTGCAACAACTGAATTCGTGGTTCCTAAATCAATTCCAACTATTTTTGCCATATAATTTTCTCCTAACGAGCAACAACAACCAACGCCGGACGTAATATCCGGTCTCCAATACGATAGCCATTGCGCATGACTTCGACGATATGCCCAGACTCATGATCCGTACTTTCAACCTGAGTCAGAGCTTCATGTACATTAGGGTCGAATTCTCCGTCGGTTGCTATTTGTTCTACTCCTTCTTTTTCTAAAATTGATATTAATTTCTGGTAAATTAAATTAACCCCGGTAACCCAGTTAGCGCATTCCTGGTCCTGAGGTTGGTTCTTTAAAGCCAATTCCATATCATCAATAATTACCAGGTATTTCTTAATAATCTCTGATGTAACGAAATTCTTAAGTGATGCCTGCTCACGTTCGATTCGCTTTTTATAATTTACAAAATCAGCCCGCTCCCGTTGCCAGCCTTCAAAAAACTCCTGCGATTGTTTTACCATCTCTTCCAAATTTTTCTCATAATCCTCTATTTTCAGTTCCTCTCCTTCAGTAACATTCAATTTTTCAACATTTTCTTCAGAAGAATCTTCTGGTTTTGGATTTTCACTTTTTCCGGGAGAGTTTTTATTAACTTCGTGCTTTTTCGACATTAATCCACCTCATTCGGAGCGATAATATTTTCTTCAAAGTGAGATTGCGAAACCATCTCACTCAGCATTCCAGACATAAATCGAACGGCCGAGATTGTTTTTCCATAAGCCATGCGAACCGGCCCAAGAACACCCACGGTTCCAAAAGCAATCCCCGGCACACCATATTTTGAAAGCACAATTGAGCACTGTTTTAACTCATCCCAGGTCCCTTCGCCACCGATCAACACCTGGACTGTACCTTCGTCATTATTCATAATTGTCTTAGAAAAAAGTTCATAGAGTAAAGTGCGCTCTTCCAACACTCGAAGTGCCCGGCGTGCATCACCAGCATCATTGAACTCTGGTTCAGCCAGAACATTGGTAATCCCATCTAAATAAATTTCACCCGAGACAGTGGCATCCGCTCTTTCCATTTCTTCGCCAACTATATAGGCTAATTCCAATTCAAGGTCTGAAAATTCTCTTACTTTCTGGATAATTCGAGCTGTCTCCAATCCTTTAAATTGTTGGGTGAGCAAGTGCCCGACGCTGGAAAGACGTTCTTGTGAATAGGGTTCGTTCAAATTTTGAATACGTTGACGCAATTCCCCGCCAACCAAAACCAAAACCATTAGAATCTGACTTCCATATGTCGAGATAAATTCAACATGCTGTAATTTTGTATGTTCGGAGTGCGGAGCTGTAATTAAGGATGCGGCATTCGATTGTTGTGCCAAAATAGACGCGGCCAGACGAGCCCATTGCTCAACATCATTTCGCATTTGGTAAAACTGGTGCGAAATTTTTCTCTGAGCAGATAATGGAATTTCTCCCTCACGCACAAGACGACCGACAAAAAATCGGTAACCTTTGTCGGTTGGTATTCTGCCTGCCGATGTGTGTGGCTGGCGTAAATAACCAAGTTCAGTAAGGGTTGACATTTCATTGCGCACAGTCGCTGAACTTAATCCAATATTAAATTTTTCAACCACCACCTTCGACCCTACAGGTAATGCGGAATTTATATGCTCATGCGTTACCAGAGTTAAGATGATTTTTTGCCGTTCAGTTAATTCATCCATTATTTTTACCATTTTTTTTAGCACTCGCAAGGTTCGAGTGCTAATAATACGTGATTTATGATATCATGCGCAAAAATTACAGTCAAGACAGTTTCTAATATTCATATAGAATTCTGATATAAGACTTTCTGTTTCATTTCAAGAATTAGGTGCAGAGTGTTTTTAAGCAGGCGCTCGCCCAATTAAAACCACTCCCCAACCCCGTCTAACTGAAAAAATACGATTTTCTTCAAAAATAATTGATAGTTAAAAATCACTTGCCATATCTCAATTTATCAGGGTTTGAAAAATGCTTTATAATTGCAATACTAATGTTAGAAAGATGATTCTTATTGACTCTACCCATCAATTTATTTGTTGATCCTTTAAATGAAAATAAATAAAATTTCTTTCGACCCGCCAATAATTACTTTCCTGAGATTAGTTTCAGGATTTTAAATACCAAAAACTCTCTCATCACTATTCAAGATGCCAAATTCAACGCTGTACACGAAAAAGTCAGTTAAATCGTGCATTGTATTTTTTCGGTAAATATGTTAGAAACATACTGTTAGGCAACATGTTGTCAGACAATTGCAATATAATATATGTATAAACCTCCATTCTCATGGATCAATTTGATCCATAATCACCCAGTTATTTTTTACAATCGAATAAGGCTGAAAAACCTAAAGGAATTTATTGCCCTGTGAAATTTTTGAATCTAGCTCTCATTGCAGAAAAAACAAAACACGATCCTTTAAATATGGAAGTTAGAAATCCGAATGAAGAAAATCGTAAGCTGTATCTCCCGAAAGGAGTAAAGAAAAACGAATGCGGATAAGTTGGAGTTCTATATTTGATGCCTTATTGCCATTGATTGCTACCCTGGCAGCATTAGCTGTAGGAGCGGTAATGTTGATCTTGTTAGGGGCAAATCCTTTGGTAGCTTACAGTGCATTGTTGGAAGGTGCTTTCGGGAGTGTTAATGCTGTTGCTGATACCATTGTTAAAGCAACACCTTTGTTATTAGTGGGAATTGGTATTTGTATTGCTTTTCGTGCCGGGGTAATTAATATCGGTGGAGAAGGACAGATGGTTTTAGGCGGTCTCAGCTCAATCGCCTTGGGTTTGGCTTTTCCAGATGCACCCGGGATTATCATGATTCCGATCGCATTATTTGTCGGGTTTATAGCGGGTGGCTTATGGGGTGGTCTTGCAGGTTACCTTAAGGCTCGCTTCAATGTTAATGAAATCCTCAGTACCATTATGTTAAATGTAATTGCAGTGCAATTAATGAATCTTTTATTACGTGGTCCTTTGATTCAACAGAACCAAAAAGGTGCTGCAGCCATTCCACAAACTGCAAGGCTTTCAGCAGCCTTTGACCTTCCCCGTTTGGTGCCAACTCGCTTGCATCTGGGGGCATTAATTGCTGTTCTGCTCGCAGTAGGTGTTTATTTCTTCCTTTGGCGCACAACCATCGGATATCGAATTCGTGCAGTAGGTCTGAATGCTTCCGCCGCACGTTACGCGGGCATAAAAGTAAAAAAATATATTGTTCTTTCATTGATGCTGAGTGGTGCCTTTTCTGGTCTGGCCGGCGCTATTCAGGTTTATGGCGTTAACCACTTCATGATAACAGATGGTTCTGCTGCAAGCTTTACCGGCTCGGCAGGTTTCAATGGGATCGTGGCTGCTTTATTTGGCCAGTTGCATCCGATCGGGACAATTCCGGCATCTTTTTTATTTGGAGCACTTTTAGTCGGCGCCAACAAATTACAGCGAATGGTACAGGTACCGGCTGCTCTAATTACAGCTTTGAACGGTCTGGTGGTCGTCTTTGTGGTTTCAAGTGAAATTTGGCGTCGCAAGAATGCTCGTCGCAGGGCGATCAGGGAATTGGAGGAGAAAATGACAGATGCTACAGAAGAAAAATCTCCTCAGCCGGAAGGAGGTGGGTGAGCATATGGAAGATCTTTTCACTGGTTCAGTTCTAATTGGATTACTTGCATCAGCGATTCGCCTGGCCACTCCTTACCTATATGCGGCTCTTGGTGAAACCTTCGGACAACGCAGCGGCGTGTTAAATTTAGGTGTGGATGGCATGATGCTGATGGGAGCTTTCTCCGGTTTTTATGTTGTTTTTAAAACCGGTAATCTGGTTGGCGGCGTCCTGCTGGCTGCGCTGGTGGGCCTAATTATGGGTTTGGCAATGGCTTTTATCAGTGTAACGCTGAATGCTGAGCAGGGTATTAGTGGCATTGGTGTATATTTATTTGGTCTTGGGATGAGCGACCTGCTCTTTCAAAAATTGATCAACAATGTTCAGAGTGTCAGTGGTTTTCCAGTTGTTCCAATTCCGGTTTTGAGTAAAATACCTTTTTTGGGTCCGATTTTATTTACCCAGAATGTGATGGTTTACGGAGCGTTCTTGCTGGTTCCAATTTCCTGGTTTGTATTGAATAAGACAACACTCGGACTTAAAATCAGGGCGGTGGGAGAAAACCCCGAAGCGGCCGATACGCTTGGTGTCAGCGTTGCAAAAGTTCGTTACTTCACGGTTACCCTGGGCGGTATGTTAGCTGGGATAGCAGGAGCATCTCTATCAATTGCTTTATTGAATGTCTTTCAATTCAACCTTACAAACGGTCTTGGTTTTATCGCGATTGCACTGGTCTATTTTGGTGGATGGCGACCAACCTGGGTTCTGTTAGGTTCTTTGATTTTCAGTTTTGTGAACGCTCTCCAAATTTGGGTCCAGGTGGTTGGCTTACCAATCTCTCCCGATATCGCAGTAATGGCCCCATATGTACTTACAATCGTTGTGCTGGTACTTTCTGCACAGCGAGTTCGCCCACCTTCAGCCTTATCCAAGGCATTCGAACGGTTGGAATAAATTCGTAAAATCCCGGGGATTTCCCTGGATTGTAAATTTTTTTGGAGGAAGAAATGAAAAAGTTCGGCAAATTAGTAATTTTGTTGATGATGGTTGCCCTCTTAAGCACTGCTTGCCAAAGCGCTGCTCCGACGGCTGCCCCAGTGGCTACATCTGCTCCAGTAGAAACTGTTGTACCATTTAAAGTGGCTTTGATAATTCCAAGCGCTAAGAATGACCTGGCTTTTGGCCAGAGTATGTATCAGACTCTGGTAAAAATACAAGGTGATATGGGCGAAGCCAATTTCCAATTTGTGGTATCTGACAATATGTTTGTTGTGGATGATGCAGCCACAGCGATCCGTGATTATGCTTCACAGGGTTATGACCTTGTAATTGCTCACGGATCCCAATACGGATCAGCATTAAAGGAAATCGCCCCCGATTTTCCTAAGACCAGTTTTGCCTGGGGTACAGCTGGAGATACATTTGATATTCCCAACATTTTTGCTTATGAAGCTTTTTCGCAAGAAGGTGGTTATGTCAATGGCGTCTTAGCAGCCGCCCTCGACAAGAGTGGTGTCATTGGTGTGGTTGGCCCGGTTGAAGTCGGAGATGCAAAATTGTATGTTGATGGTTTCGTTGCTGGTGTGAAAGCCACCAAACCTGATGTCACCGTCAATATCAATTACACCGGTTCATTCAGTGACGTCGCATTAGCCTCCGAAGCCGCACAAACCCATATCGGCGCTGGTGCTGACGTATTGACCGGCTCTGCACAAATGGTAGTAGGTGCAATTGGCGTTGCTAAGGAAAAAGGTGTGCTTTGGTTTGGCACTCAGGCTGATCAAGCTTCATTAGCCCCTTCTATTGTTGTCGCCTGCCAGGTTTATGACTGGTCAGCAATTGTGGAAGATATCATCAGCTTGGTCAAAAAAGGCACATTAGGCGCAAAAACATATGCTTTAACGCTGGAAAATAATGGTCTGGTCATGACCTACAATCCAGGCTATGATTTAGCGGCAGATGTTAGAGCTCAGGGTGATGCAGCTGTCAAGGGAATTATCGATGGCACCATAACCATTGGCGTTGGCGGTAAATAAATTTTTTCTCTTAGATCCAAGTCAGGGTGGTGATTACCACCCTGACAAATTCCAACCAATCAGGTAGGTTTTGATGACGCAAAAGCAAATACTGCCCTCAGGACATCCCCGTATCGATTGCCTCGAAATGAAAGGAATCGTGAAACGATTCCCGGGAGTCCTCGCAAATGACCATGTCAATTTTGATGTGAATGCATTTGAAGTTCACGCTCTTTTAGGAGAGAACGGAGCAGGGAAAAGTACGTTAATGAAGCAATTGTATGGTCTTTACCATCCGGATGAAGGCCAGATCATATTCGACAATGAACCGCGTCTGATTCATTCGCCAAAAGATGCGATTAACCTGGGTATTGGAATGATCCACCAACATTTTATGCTGGTAGATTCGCTAACTGTTGCGGAGAACGTTGCACTCGGATTGCCTTCATCACGAGGTGTCTTAACAGATTTGGAGCGGGTTACCAAACGGATTTGTGAATTGGCTGAGGTTTATGGTTTGGAAGTAGAGCCAGACGCCTATATCTGGCAGTTATCTGTTGGCCAACAACAAAAAGTAGAGATTATTAAAGCACTCTACCGTGGTGCTGCTTTATTGATTTTGGACGAACCCACTGCTGTCTTAACCCCCCAAGAGGTTGATGATTTTTTTGTGACCTTAACTCAGATGGCAAAGGAAGGCCATGCACTTATTTTTATTTCTCATAAATTACATGAAGTGATGGCATTTACAAATCGGGTTACCGTTCTACGAGATGGGAAAAATATTGGAACGGTCAATACGGCGGATACCAGTAAGAACTTGCTGGCGGAAATGATGGTGGGCCGCCCTATGAACTTTGTCAGGAATTATAAGACGATCGAATGCGGCCAGGCGCGCCTTAAGATTAAGAATATCTCCGCACTTAGTGACCGTGGAACACCTGCGCTGAAAAATGTTAGTTTGGAAGTCTGCGCTGGGGAAGTCTTGGGTTTGGCAGGAGTTTCTGGAAATGGTCAGCCTGAATTGGCCCAGGTCATTGCAGGTTTACGGCCATCCACATCAGGAACGATTGTGGTTGATGATGACGATATCAGCGGCGCATCACCAATGCAGGTCATCGATAAAGGGGTCGCTTATATTCCTGAAAAAAGGAATGAAGATGGGTTGATTAAAGAATTCAGTGTTTCCGAGAATTTAATCATGCGCGATCTTGATCAGAAAATCTATTCGACGAGAACATTTCTTAATATGAGTAATATTGAGAAACGTTCTGCCGAATTGGTGACAACGTTTAACGTCAAAACTCCATCGGTCGATACACCGATCAAGAATCTTTCAGGAGGAAATGCTCAAAAAGTCATCCTGGCTCGTGAAATCTCCAGGCAACCGCGTGTATTAATTGCCGCTCAACCAACTCGTGGGGTTGACATCGGAGCAACTGAGTACATCCACGAACGTATTATTGAACAACGTGAAGCAGGTACAGCAACCTTATTGATCTCCGAAGATCTGGATGAAATCTTTGCTCTAGCCGATCGCATCGCGGTTATTTTCCATGGGGAGATCATGGGTGTTGTAGACCGAAAAGATGCCACCTTTCAATCGATTGGATTGATGATGGCGGGGGAAACAGTACACCAGGAATAAGAGTGTGCTTATTTTTGCTTATATGAGATTAATATTTTCAAAACCTACCCAACCAATCAACTTGGCAGGTGGTATAAGAAATTCCAAAACTTACATATCGGAAAGCGGTTTTCCAGTAGTTAAGATTGGTTCTTAACATTAAGAATGGTTTTATCCGCTTTTCTTTTGGTTTATTCAAATATCCATTTATATGATTTTTCTTCAATTTACTCTTTATTTCAGCTTCACTGCATTTAATATCAAATAACAAGATTCATTTACGCTTATTTGACCAGGCGTTCAGAAATTTATACAATATGGTTAGGTCTAAATGAAAAATCTTTGTTCACCTGTCTCTCAAGTGACTACGTTATCGTGTATATTAAGATCAATAAATGTATAACATATATAAATTAAAGGAAAGTTCATGGCAAAAACAACTTTTATTTCAAAACGCGCGCCCTATTATCAGGATATTCCGGATGAAAAATGGGATAATTGGCGTTGGCAGCTTAGTCATCGCTTGAATTCAGTCGAGGATTTCAACAACATTCTCAAACTGACAGATAGCGAAATTAAAGCATTAAGTGCCACCGACCTCTTCCGGGTTGACATAACTCCGTATTTCGCATCGTTGATCGATCCAAATGACCCAGATGACCCAATCCGCAAGCAGGTAATTCCAACTGCAAGTGAAATTCAACCTTTCACCGGAATGATGGAAGATTCTTTGGCAGAAGACCGCCATTCTCCGGTTCCAGGCTTGGTCCATCGTTACCCGGACCGTGTATTAATGCTGGTCACCACACAATGTGCATCGTATTGCCGCTATTGTACACGTTCCAGAATTGTGGGCGACCCGACAGAGCAGTTTTCGCGATCTGATTTCGAGGCTCAGCTTGAATATTTGCGAAAAACTCCCCAAGTAAGAGATGTTCTACTTTCCGGTGGAGACCCGCTTACTCTAGCACCAAAACTTCTCGAACAATTATTAAGATCTTTACGTGAAATTCCACATATCGAAATTATCCGCATTGGATCAAGAGTTCCAGTTTTCATGCCACAGCGTGTAACCGATGAATTGTGTGACATGTTACAACAATTTCACCCTCTTTGGTTAAATATTCATGTGAATCACCCCAATGAGATTTCAAAAGAATTAGAAATAGCCTGCGACAAATTGACGAGGGCAGGAATACCCCTTGGAAATCAATCTGTCCTTCTGGCTGGTGTAAATGATTGTGTTAATATCCAACGTCAGTTGGTCCACGATCTCGTCCGCATTCGTGTGAGACCCTATTATCTCTATCAATGCGATCTGGTGGAAGGTGCCGGGCATTTTCGAACTCCTGTTGCGAAAGGGATTGAAATAATGGAAGGACTTCGAGGGCATACCTCAGGCTACGCAGTTCCGACATTCGTAGTTGATGCACCGGGCGGAGGCGGAAAAATACCTGTAATGCCCAATTACATGCTCAGTGCTTCCGATCACAAAGTCGTCTTACGAAATTACGAAGCGTATGTCACTGCATATGAAGAGCCTACTTCTTATGAACCTCACGATCCAAGCACCTGTGAATTCTGTAGTAATAAACGGTTCGAGGCCGGACAAAGTGGCGTTTTAGGGCTTTTAGAAGGGGAATCCATGTTCATCAAACCAGAAGGGTTTGATGAATTACACAACCGTGGAGGAGGTAAGCATCGTCTACGGGCTGACAGTAATAAATGGAAACCATTAGGGATTGGTAGCCCCAAAAAGGAGGAGGAATAATGCATTACCGTAGACTGGGAAGATCAGGATTAAAGGTCAGTGAAATTGGTTTAGGCGCCTGGATAACTATGGGCAATCAAATTGATGAAAAATTATCCAGTGACTTGATTCATGCCGCCTACGACCAGGGGGTCATATTTTTTGATAACTCTGATGCATACGCCGGCGGACAGGCAGAAGTTGTCATGGGTAAGGCTATCAAGGATTTGCCCCGTACCGGTCTGGTACTTTCCAGCAAAGTTTTTTGGCCGACCATGCCTGGCCCCAATGGACGCGGGCTTTCAAGAAAACATATTACCGAAGCTATCCATGCATCGCTTAAACGCCTGGATACCGATTATGTGGATATATATTTTTGTCACCGCCATGACCCTGACACCCCTATCGAAGAAGTTGTTTTTACGATGAACACCCTAATACAACAGGGCAAAATACTCTATTGGGGTACATCTGAATGGAAGCCAGCTTTAATAACGCAGGCTGTTGGTGTTGCAAAGCAGCTCAATTTGATCCCGCCAACGGTTGAACAACCGCAATATAATATGTTTCATCGTTATCGTGTGGAAGAGGAACTCTCGGAGATAACGCGTGAATTTGGCATTGGTCTGACTACCTTTTCGCCTTTGTACAATGGAATTTTAACCGGGAAATATAACGATGGTATTCCAGAAGATTCGCGTGGTTCGCTCCAAAATATGAGCTGGGTCCGCGATCTGGTTACGCCAGAACGAATTGCAAAGGTGAAATCTCTGACTGCCATAGCCAATCAGCTTGAGATCACGACATCCCAACTTGCGATTGCCTGGTTATTGCGCCGTAAAGAAGTATCTTCTGTTATTACAGGTGCAACAAGATTGGAACAATTGGATGAAAATCTAATGGCAGCCGACACTCAAAAGGAATTAACAGATGATGTTTTGGACCAAATCGAAGTGATTCTGGGGCCTGTTGAACGTAGCGGAGATGATTAATTTATAAAGAATAATTTAATTTAAATCGCTTTACTTGCTCAAAGTGCATTGTTTGATTTGTATATCTGAATATGTCGGGCTGCGGAAGACTCGATTGACCGCGTATAATATCGAAAATGCATATTCAATTTTCGCGCCATCCACCAGCTTGAAAGCTCCAAAATCACTTTCAGCCGAGAGAGTATACGCCCACTCTCCATCCGTTTGGAGATTCATCATCCTTGTCACCCAGGTTTCATTGGTTTCCTCAGGACTGGTTAACCGATAGACCAGATAAATATTGTTAGTTTCGGTTGGCTCTGCCAGAGAGATCTGAATCCCGGTTGATTCGTCACCGCAAAGATCTCCAAAGAATATGGTCGAACGTTGCACCTGAATCGAGACTATTCTGGGGACAATGTCTAAATTTACAGAAGTAGGTGAAGCTACAGAAACAGCCTCGATCGCGCCGAACTGATAATCAATTTCAAACGTTGGGGGTAATTTGTCCAGAATTTCTGAAGCCACTTTCAGGCTGGCAGCCAGAGCATTTTCCGGAAATAAACCGTTAATCGAAACTCGGACATAGGTCTCCCCAAGCGAGATATCAAGGATGTTAGAAGTGGCCAGCGGGTATGTATACCAGAAAGCAATATCACCTATCGAAAAAATACGTTCACTGCGATAATTAATACGCTCATACAAAGGTTCCGCTAATTGCTGGAAGTCGGATAATCCCAAACCTTCTCCTTCACTTAATATTTGATTAACAAATGAGATCAAGTCAGGTTGATTCCAATTGGCCACCATTTCTTGCGTATACCACCGGATCGCCCGGTAAGCCTGGCTGCCCTGGAAAAAACTAACTTGAATTGATTTTGTTTCCCATTGATTACTAATCCAGCAGGAGCCGTTGGAAAATTCGAAGATCAGAGTCGAATCCTGAAGAACATCATAATAAATTTGCTTGTCCAGCAGATCGCAAGGTGATAAGGTACTTTCGGGGGTTTGCGTTACTTCAACAATAGTGCTGGGGACGATTGTCGGTGTTTGTCTTCCCTCAGCAACCAGTAAATCGTTTTTTGAAGTACACGAAGAAAGCAATATGATCGCTATTACAATAATTATATGTAAGCGTTTAATTAACAAAGAGGTTTGTCGATTGGTAAAGAATTTCATGGCAAATTTTTAGAAAATTATTTTATTGTACCTGACCAAAACCGGATAACTTCTATTAAGAAAATTATATCAAACGCATATGTTATTGTTCCTCAATTTTCTGTTTATCTATTTTCAATTTTCATTACAATTTTCTTTATTTTCAATTTTTTATTGACTTTCGTCTTTCGTCCCCTTATAATCTATCTAAATTAATAACAAAGCTCAGGAAAATAATGCATTGGTGACTGACAGAGAATAAGGCAAACGCTGAAAGCCTTTCCGGAATATACTTGCAATTGTGTCACCTGAGATCAATGCCGAAGAAATCATAATGAGAGTAGACCGGCACGGGAAAAGCCCGTTATCGTTTTCTTGAGTGCGTCAAAAAAATTGACGAATTGAGGTGGTACCGCGAAATGAACGTTTTCGTCCTCCAGGATGGAAGCGTTTTTTAATTTACAAGCAAAAATAATTAAGGGAAATAGCAAACAACGGAGAAAAAATGAAAGAATTAACCAAAGCATATGATTTTATAAAAGTTGAACAAAGGCTGTATAAATGGTGGGAAGAATCCGGTTTTTTTAAGCCCTGGAACGAACCACAAAATGCAGATTTCAATCCGAACATTGCACCATATGTAATTTCTTATCCCCCAACCAATATAACCGGTAGTCTCCACCTGGGTCACGTCATGGTTGTTGCGATGGAAGATATGATGGTTCGTCACCAGCGTATGAAAGGAATCCCCACGTTGTGGGTGCCGGGCACTGATCACGCCGGTATTGCCACCCAATTACAGGTGGAAAAAATGTTGCTTTCACAAGGGCGTTCTCGTGAAGCCCTGGGCCGTGAAAGATTTGAGCAGGAAGTGTGGTCATGGAAGGAAAATTATGGCAGCCAAATTACTGAGGAAATACGCCGCCTCGGTGCTTCCTGCGATTGGAGACGCGAACGATTTACTCTGGATGAAGGACTCTCAATAGCAGTTCGAGAAGCTTTTGTGCGCCTGTATGAAAAAGGATTGATTTATCGTGGTCCACGTATGACTAACTGGTCACCTGGATTACAAACGGCTGTCTCGGATCTGGAAGTAGAATATTTTGAAGAACCTGGGGTCCTGTACTACTTTAAATATCGCCTGGCTGATGATCCATCGCAATTCATCCCGGTTGCTACTACCCGACCCGAAACAATTCTTGGTGACACAGCGGTTGCCGTACACCCTGATGATGAGCGCTACCAACAATTCATCGGAAAGACTGTCCTTGTGCCAATCCTGGATCGGGAAATCCCGGTGATTGCTGATGAGTACGTTGATCGCAAATTTGGAACCGGCGCATTAAAAATTACTCCTGCTCATGATCCAAATGATTATGAAATTGGCGTTCGACACAACCTGGAAATTATTACAATCCTTGATAAAGGTGCCGTTATTAATCAGAATGGGGGACCTTATCAAGGCCTCGAGCGCTTCGAATGCCGGAAAAAAATATGGCAGGATATGGCAGAAAAAGGTTTAACAATCAAAGAACAACCCTACACACATCAGGTTCCCCGCTCCCAACGCGGGGGTGAAATCATCGAACCCATGATAACAACGCAATGGTATATCAAAATGAAACCCCTGGCAGAGGCTGGTTTGAAGGCTGTTCGCGACGGTGAAATTATTATTATTCCTGAAAGGTTTACCAAAGTTTATTATAACTGGCTGGAAAACGTGCAAGATTGGTGCATTAGCCGCCAATTGTGGTGGGGGCACCGCATCCCTGTCTGGTATTGTGATGAATGCGAGCATTTAACTGTTGCCCGAGAGGATCCTGCCGTTTGCAGTCATTGTGGAAGCATAAAGATACACCAGGAGACTGATGTGCTCGATACCTGGTTTTCTTCAGGGTTATGGCCATTTTCCACGCTGGGTTGGCCAGCAAAAACCCCTGACCTGGAATATTTTTATCCCACCACCATGCTGGAAACTGGATATGACATTCTCTTCTTCTGGGTCGCACGAATGATCATGATGGGTCTGGAATTTACAGGAGAAGTCCCTTTTAAAACTGTTTACCTACACGGTCTTATCCGTGATGAATTTGGAGTAAAGATGAGTAAAACTAAGGGGAATGTCATTGCCCCTCTGCCTGTTATGGAGGAATTGGGAACTGACGCTTTACGTTTTTCTCTCCTGGTAGGATCCACCCCCGGAAATGATATGAGTCTCTCACTCAAAAAAGTGGAAGCAAACCGCAATTTTGCAAACAAAATCTGGAATGCAGGGCGTTTCATCATAAGCAATCTGGAAAGAGTGCCGGATGCTGCCCTTTCCACCTCCACACCCACATTGGCAGATACCTGGGTTTTGGCTCGTCTTCAGCAGGTAAACCTGGATGTAGACCGATTATTCGAAAACTACCAATACGGGGAAGCTGGTCGGCAGATTTATGAATTTATTTGGAACGAATTCGCAGATTGGTACGTGGAAATCGCAAAATCTCAGCTCAACCAGGGTGGCGATCGTGCTTTCTATACTGCGCAAACGCTCGTGTATGTTTTTGATACCTGTTTACGACTGCTGCATCCTTTCACCCCATTTGTAACCGAAGAACTCTGGCAGAGCTTAAAAGAGGCTTGCTCTGCAATACCTGACCTTTACCAACCAGAAAGCGGTTGGGAAAAAGCCTTAATGATCGCAAAATGGCCACAACCGCGCCAATCTGAAGGCTGGGAAGATGATAAAGTCAATGCCTTCATATTAATTCAAGAAATTGTGCGCGCTATTCGCAATTTACGCACCGAAAATAAGCTTCCGCATGGAAAGAAAATTGCAGCAATCCTGGTGAGCGAGAATTTGGCCAATTTGTTGATTGCTGAAAAAGAACCCATCGCCCTCCTTGCTGGATTGGATTTGAATCGCTATGTGGTCTTGCCAAAATTATCTGAGAAACCCCAGGATGCTACTCCCTTAGTGGTTGGCGGTGTTGAGATTTATTTGTCTCTGGCAGAATTTATCGACAGTGAACATGAGGTGGAACGCCTCGAGAAAGAAATGCATGAGATTAACATTCAGATCGAAAGACTGGAGAAATTATTAGCGTCTTCATTTGCAGAAAAAGCGCCACCCGCTGTGGTGACCAAAGAACGCGAAAAACTGGAAACTTTTCGCAATTCATTTGAAAAAATAAAGGAACAGCGCAGAGCCCTCGAATAACAATTATTGTTTTAATGGGTTCCAGAAAATGTTTTTAAATCCTTTCGGTATTTATCATTTCTCCTGGTAGACAAGCAGCCGTTCCGGCTTTACCTGATCATTTCCGAGGATCTTTTGACGATCCTTTCTCGATTAAATTTTCAGAAAGAGTAAATCAATAAATTAATTCTTTCATGAACTCAACTAAACGATGCTTTGCAAAAAGGATGAAAGCGTTAATCTGGCCCAATTTGATAGAGTTTGTAGACATCTCCATAATCTTTTTCAAGCTTCAATTTTTGCAGTAACAAATCCAGAGCATCCAGTTCTACCACTGGATGATGAGGATCCTCGTACTCGCGCAAGAACCTGATACCTTCACTGTAAACCAGAATGTGCGTAAAGCCGGATTTGCGCCAATTTGCGAGGGTTATGTTTGTTGAAGGGTTATTATGATAAGCAACCTTCCAATTGTCGAGAATCTCATCCGGATCACAACGAGGGATGCAACCAAGCCCACGCGGTTCATACAACATTACAATACGTTTATCCTGGTCCATCGTATTTATTTCGAAGATTGCTCGCGCATACCAACCCAGATTCATCTCCAGATACGCTTGCCTATCCTGCAACCCGGATAGATACACAAGAGTGCCTTTTTTTACGAAATCTTTTCCTATTTGCATAAAATTAAAAAACAACGTCAATATAATTAGTGAATTGACAGCCCAGTGCCAGTTCTTATGATTTTGAAGAATCGTACTCAAATAAAAGTATCCAAACCCGGCCAGGATTGCAAAAGCGGAAAACAGAGAAAAGTAAAAACGAGTTTGGATTAAAAAGCCTGAAAACTGGTTGCCAACCGCCCAAATGGCAATCCCAACCATGCTCAGTATTCCAGAGGTTTTGATTGGCTGTTTATCTTCCGGGGACAATTTTGACCAGGTTAGAAGTGAGCCAATCGCCAGCGCAAGGAACAATGGTCCAAGCGAGACTGAATATCCATTCGTGCCATCAATTCCCTGAATGGTAGCTCGAATGGGCAACAAAAAGAGATCAAATAAATCACCATACCTCGGCGCGCCTTGATAAACCCCGATGCGGGTTGCATCCATTGCTCCACTGGCAAAAAAGAAAGGGTAAACTGGGTTTCCGGTGAAAACAAAATTTTTTATAAGCCACGGTAAAGCGAAGATGGCTGCGCCGGCATTGAATTTGAGCATCTCAGGTAAAAGGTTTCTTTTTGCTATCAAAAGAAGGATTACCAGAGTAATAAAACCGGCTAAAAAAAGAACACCTGCCGGATACTTGGTGCTGAAGGCTAAACCTGCGAATAAGCCGCTTAAAAACAATGATCGATCCTCATTGATCGAAAAGTAAGAATCTAAAAATGCAAACATCCCAAGGCCAAACAAACATCCCAGCCAATCCACATAGCCCCAAGACAAACTGGATACCACCGTAAATCCGCTAAATAGGCTTACCACTCCTACCAGTGCACTTTTTCTGGGAATATATCTATGCAGGAAGGAAAAAAGGCCAAAAGCAGTGAGGACACCAAAAACCCAATTCAGCAATAAGGCAGCATTGTCACCTGCCAGAGCCATGGCATTCATATATAGCATTTCTGTCGTTTGCGGCATCCCCGACATAACCAACCATTTCAGGTCAACAATCTGGCCGGATTGTAAATATGCATGCGGAAGGGTTAGATGATAGATGAGAGCATCATACTTAATGGCGGGTGCGAAAGATTGTAAAAATTGTATCGTAAATATTGATATCAGGAATAGTCCCACGGCAATTTCGAATTTTGAAAGTGCATCGGGCCATCTATTTATTAATTGAATTGTGGCTTTAATCCAAAGGTAGATATTTTTCGAAAAAATTATGATACCGGCCAAAACATAAATAAAGATGATGGTGGCATTGATCGCAAATATTGCTCCAACCAGCAAAGTAAATAAAGCAATAATTCCAAATCCAAGCATCACTTCGACAACTCTCATTAATCCACCGGGTAATACTTTTTTGATGAGTAAACGATACCCTATGCCCGCCGCCAATGCTGTAATGGCAATCACAACCAGCATACTTTTCACTGCAGATAATAAAGGTATGATCGAAGCAAACAGATCGCCATAGTGTGTAATGGAATAGCCGATAATGATCAGAAAAAACCAGGTTAGTCCTAAAATCAAGGTCAATCGGGAGTTTGGAGTTTGTTTCAATATTAACTTCCTGAATTGGGATACTGATATTATATTTTAGAAAGCTAATTGAAGTATCCTCTCATCAATAAGTAATTTGGCTCTTTACTTATGTTGACAGAAAAATCTTTGAAGGAATTTTATGAAGAAATTAAATGAATAAACGCGCGTTTCAACGCTTCATCAGAATACAGGAGCTTTTCAACTCAAAAAAATATGAATAGCTACGATCGACCTGTTAGAAAATGTGAAAATTCCGTGAATCGATATTAATCAATTCCAGTTGCACATATTCAGTTACTCAGCCATGTTCTCATTGAGCCTTACTGCAGAGTAACTGAATATGAAGTCAGTTGCTTTAATATTTTTTTAAATTCTAAGCAATGATTTTCTGTTTGTTGATTTCGCTTAGAACAAATTCCTGGTCAACAGGCAACGCGATAACGCGTACACCGACAGCATTGTAGACCGCATTTGTTATTGCCGGAACAGTTGGAATTAACACGATTTCGCCCACCCCTTTGGCACCAAATGGGCCATCTGCGGTTGGGTGCTCCACAATAAATGACGTAATCTCAGGCGTATACGTGATGGAAGGTATACGGTAACTTGCCAATCGATCAGTAACTACCTCACCTTCATTCATAATGAAATTCTCAGTGAGGGCGTGCCCTATCCCCATTAGAATTCCGCCTTCAACCTGGCCTTTCAATCCCAATGGATTAATGGCAAAGCCAACATCATTAGCAGCAATGACGTGCAGCACCGCAACTTCACCGGTTGCACGGTTGACTTCCACTTGTGCTGCCTGGGCAGCAAATGAGAAAGCAACGTGCATATCGCCACCCTCTCCCAGTGGTTTGGTTTCTGGTGCCTCATAAACATACAAGACTTTTGGAATTAATCCTTCTTCGCGTAATTTCCTCGAAATTTCCGCAAGCGAAATACATTTTGTGCCAATCTGTACACAGCCTTCTTTAAATTCTATTTTATCAGGCGAGATATCATAACTTTCTGATAATTCACTTACCATTGATTGGTAAAGAGCTTTTGAGGCATAGCGCACAGCATTCCCAGTCACGTAGGTTTGGCGGGATGCCGTGGTGGGTCCACCATCAGGTGTAAGGTCTGTATCCGAAAGAAGTACCTGGATATTTTCCAAGCCTTGTTTTAATTCTTCGGCAGCTGTCAATTGCAAAACAGTCGGTAAACCCTGGCCTAGCTCAGCAGATGCACTTCGAACTTCAAATATGCCATTCGGTAATAACTCGATTTCAGCTCCTGCCTTGTCATGAGCACCCCCTCCCAATCCCGTGTTTTTGTAAGCCACCGCAAAACCCCAAGACCGCACTAATTCCGGGTTTTCCGGATCTTGGTCGGCCGCAAACGGATTGTCTCCTGCAATCTCATAGAGCGCATCTTCTACTTTTTGGATACATTCAGATAACCCGACACTCTCCCTGAGCAACTGTCCGGTATTCGTTACACTACCAACTTTCAAGGCGTTCATCTTGCGCAGCTTAATTGGGTCAACATTTAATCTTTCTGCCAACTCATCCATCATCGATTCAACCGCAAAACCAGATTGGTGCACTCCGAAACCACGAAATGCACCGGCAGGCGGGTTGTTGGTATACATGGCATAACAATCGGCGCGTACATTATCGATCTCATATGGCCCGGATGAATGTGTTGTAGCACGTGTCATTACCTTATCGCCCAAGGATGCGTATGCACCTGTATCGCCATACAATGTGGTTTGAGCAGCTATCAAATTACCCTCAAGATCGGAGCCCAATTTAACAGTAATTTGGGTAGCATGTCGTTTTGGATGAACAAGTAAACTTTCCTGACGGTCAAACAACAATTTGACTGGTCTGCCAGTTGCCTTTGCCAAAAGTGCAGCATGTATTTGTCCGGCTACATCTTCTTTACCCCCAAAACCACCACCGATCAATTGCCCAATAATACGAACTTTTTCATCGGGTACGCCCAATACCTGAGCAACCTGGGCGCGATCATCATAAGGAATTTGTGAGCCCACGTAAATTTCCATGCGACCGTCTGAAGTTAATCTGGCAATTGAGCACTCGGGTTCTAAGAAGGCATGGTCATTCCGATTCGTAAAAAAAGTGTTCTCCATGACCACATTTGATGCACTGAAGCCTGCGTCAATATCCCCTTTGCGTACTTTAATATGCTTGAGTAAATTCCCGCTGGAATGTATTTTAGGTGCGTCATCCTGGTATGCAGAAACAGGATTTGTGACGGGGTCTAAACGGCGCATTTTTACATCAATTGCTTGCATCGCCTCAGTAGCAATTTCTCGCGTCTCAGCTGCTACAATCGCTAAAGCATCGCCAACATAACGTACCTTATCACCGACTGCAACCATAACCGGCCAGTCTTTAATCACGAGACCATGATTCTTTTCAAACGGAAGATCTGCTGCGGTTAGTACTGCCAATACACCTGGCATGGCCAGAGCTTTGGAAATATCAATCTCTTCAACGATTGCGAATGGAACCATAGCTCGCTTTACACGGGCATGTGCCATGTTTTCAAATTGTATGTCGTCACTATAAATCGCCTTGCCAGTCACTTTCAACATGGCATCCGGTCGAATATGAGACTTGCCAACCATATGGCCTGCATCCCTGGCCTCTTGTACATGTGGTTTTTCGATGGCATGTCCGCAACATTGCTTCTCAGAAGCGGATTGAATGGCAGAAATTATACTGGGATAGCCGGCACAGCGGCAAAGAGTATCTTTCAAAGCTTCTTTGATTTCTATTACTTCCGGATTTGCGTTGTGCTGCAACAATGCATAAGATGTCATGATCTGTCCAGGGATACAAAAACCACATTGAACGGCGCCTTGTTCGATAAATGCCTCTTGTAGAGGATGTAATTTTATATCACCATTTTCGTCTTCAGCTGCAAGACCTTCAATGGTAAGGACATTTTTGCCATTTGCTTTTGCGGCTGGATAGCTACACGAAAGCACAGTCTGCCCATCAATCACCACAGTGCAGGCTCCGCATTCGGATTCATTGCAGCCAATTTTGGTTCCGGTCAGCCCTAATTTATACCTGAGTACATCAGATAGCATCTCACTGGCTGCAACTTCAACCGCTACCTGTTTTCCATTCACAATAAATTGAATTTGACTTGTCTTATTCATGCGGACTCTGCTCTTTCCCAGGCTGATGCTAAAGTTTTTACAAATAATTGCCTGGCAATCTGATGACGATATTCTGCTGTGGCTCTGTTTTTGCTCGTCCTGAAATTTACCGTCGCAGTGATGGCTGCCAGCGCTTCATTGATGGCATCCTGGCTCATAAGTTTTCCACGTAACGCTGCTTCAACAAAGCTCGCTCTGGTTGGTACCGGACCCGAAGGGCCAAAGACCACCCGTAAATCTAAAACCATTTCTTTATCGCGTTTTACCCAAATAGCCAAATTTAATATCGGCAGGGCGACACCTTGTGGACGCATGATGCGCTGAAATGCAGAACCTTCACCTTTTTCCCGCTGTTTAATACGGAATTGTAAAATGATTTGGTTTTTTTCAAGCATCGTGATGCCTGGACCTTTAAATAGTTTGAGGATGGGTTGCTCATCCATCCCAGCTTTCTGGGCAATAATCGCGATAGCATCCATTGCAACCAATGAAATCATCCCATCAGCAGCCGGTAAAGCATGAGCGACATTGCCTCCCAAAGTGGCGACATTGCGCACTTGTGGGCCGCCGATTAAGCGGGTTGCCTCGACCACTGCCTGGGCATGCTCTTTTACAATGGGTGAACTGGCAATTTTACTGACTGGTACACCTGCACCAATCAACAAACAACCGTCTTGCAACTCTAAAACGCCTAATTGGGGAATGGAATTCAGATCAACCATTCGGTCTGCAGGTTTTCGCCGGCCTTGTTGAACCTCCAGCATTAAATCCGATCCGCCTCCAACCCAACATGTTGAGTCGTCAACAGAGTCAAGCAGTTCAAATGCTTGTTCAATAGAATTTGCTAATAGATATTCTTTCCAGATTGTCATTCGTTCGGTGGCTCCTTTTCCACTGGCGGCACTTTTCGACGGTTTTTCTGTACCGACGCCGGCTCATTTAATCAAACCGACCACCGAATCAAATATTTGTCCATATTATACACTCTAAATTAAAAATTTCCTAATAGTTTTTCCTTTTTTTATAGGGTCAAGCGTGTTTAAGAAAATTCTCCTGCTACCGTCTCATTTACACAGATAAATTGCAGGATGACACGCTTCAGGGTATACTCGCCTAAGTTAATACGGGTGTCAAAATACCAAATATGATCAATTTCATAAAAAAAATTTTATCTTGGGATTATACAATGACGCAAAAATTGCGAATTAACCCCGAGCGAAAGCTGCTCTGGAATGTCTCCACTTTTTTTGCTCATTCAGGAGATTCCTGGTATTGTCTGGGAGTTCTCCTGCTCATTTGGCTTTTTACTAAAGGAGAGTGGCATCGCATTGCTGCAGCCCTCGCATCCGGAACAGTTCTTCTCGCGATGATCATTTTGGCTCTAAAATTCAGTATTCGCCGCCGCCGACCGGATGGTGAATGGGGAGCCATTTATCGCAATACGGATCCCCACTCGTTTCCATCCGGGCATGCTACACGCGTATTTTTTCTTGCAAGCCTGGCTTGGGGTATAGCCCCAATCTGGTGCGCTCTGATGTTAACGATCTGGGCCCCTTTAGTTGCATTATCACGTGTGATGACGGGAGTCCATTACCTCTCTGATATTTTGGCCGGAAAAGTTCTAGGCATCACGTTGGGAATTGCAGCAATCTTTTTATTACCCTGGATAATTAAGCTTTTCCCTTTTGCTTTTTAATTTTTCTTGATGAACGCCAATACTCAACGGATTTAGGTTTTTTATCCAAATATTCAAAAGGGATTAATAGTATTTATTGTCTTGACCAGTCATTGAGCATAAAGTATGCTTAATGTGGGAGTGATTAGGTCCCGGTGGGCCTCTCGGTCTTCAAAATCGGTGGCGGGTTGTTATGCAAGCCGCGGTGGGTTCGACTCCCATTCACTCCCGCCTGTTAGCTATTACAAATGCTGTGGCATTAGGATTTTCATCCTTTGTTCTAATTTATTAAGGATGTCAGATTTATAATAAGAGCAATCTTGGTCTTATTGACATAATGACTACCTCTTCCACACATTTACCATGATCAATGGAGAAAAATGGAACCATCAAGGAATGAAATTCTTTTTGAAGATATAACTTCCATAAACAACATAGTTGCCAGAAATTTCAATATTCAAGATACAACCAGTGGTACTCGGACGGATAAATGGCTTTTTCGGTTTCGTGGTGTCTTGCGCAACGAAAACAGTGAACAAGCTTATGAAGAGATTGCAAATCTTTTAACCCGCTTTCACTTAAAACCTTTATTCAGGGTTGAAAACGGTCAGCAGGTAATCTACCTTATCGAAGATTTACCGGCACAGGCACCGGCAAATAAGAAAATTAATATTATTCTTTTTATTGCAACCCTGCTTTCAGTCTGGTTTACCGGGGGTTTACTGGCACTTGAATCACTCGATCAGGGATCAACTTGGGACTTAATAAAGGCAATTTTTCTGGATGGCTGGCCCTTTGCTGTGAGTTTGATCGCAATCCTGGGAGCCCACGAAATGGGTCATTTTTTTGCCGGCCGTTATCATAAGGTAAACGTAACTTTACCGTATTTTATTCCACTGCCGGTTATCAGTCCTTTTGGAACGATGGGCGCTTTTATCAATATGCGTGGGATTCCCAAGAATAAAAAACAACTTTTTGATATCGGCATTGCCGGGCCATTGAGTGGGTTGCTGATTGCGATTCCGGTTCTTTTTATTGGCTTATCCTTATCAAAAGTCCTGCCATTACCAACTGTTATTGGTAATGGAAATGCTTTTCAAATGGAAGGCAACTCTCTCCTCTATCTGTTAATGAAATACATCACTTTTGGAAAATTGCTGCCTCAACCGGTTGACTTTGGGAATGTTTCACCGTTTTTATATTGGTTGCGCTACTTTTTTACAGGCCAGCCTATGCCGCTGGGTGGGCTTGATGTAAATTTACATCCGGTTGCATGGGCAGGCTGGGCTGGAATTTTAGTGACTTCCTTAAATTTAATTCCAATCGGGCAGTTGGATGGCGGTCACATCCTTTCGACAATGGTTGGTAAGAATTCCAGAAAAATTTTTAGCTTTTTGCTTGTATTAATGGTAATCCTGGGCTTCGCCTGGAATGGTTGGTGGTTATGGGCTTTCTTATTATTTTTCCTTAACAAGATTCCCTCACAGGTCGCGGATGAAATTACACCGTTAGATCGAAAACGTAAGATGCTGGCTGCTTTTATGCTTATCGTATTTATTCTCGTGTTTATCCCCGTGCCTTTGGTGATTCTCTCTTAACAATCACTATTCAATGTCTGAATTATCTGGCCATCCAATGTCGTATACGTCCGCATGGCTTGGACCGTCAAACATGAGTGAGCTGGCAAAATGCATAACAAATCACCTGTTTTTTGCAATTCAGCTTTGCCGGGTAAACACTTAATTACACCATGCTCCTGCGATAATGATTTAACCTCACCGATGATGTTATTGCAATCCCAATTTTGTGAAGCGCTACCGACCGCTAATCCGTATCCGTTAGAACCATCGCTGCGAGCATAATAATCTTTGGAAAAATGAATGGCTCCTCCATATACGACAATTTCGTCTCTGTCTTTATGAATTGCTACAATAGGACAGGTGACACAAACCGCAATTTGCTCTAATGAACATGATCCAATTTTAAATTGCTGCATGTCGTAAAAAAGGAAATTTCCCGGGCGGATCTCATCGATATCACCCAGATTTTGAACTAAAGAAGTTGTTGGTGTATCACCAACAGAAATGCGTACATTTTCTACACCATTTTCCAGCAGTGCTAATTGAACCGATTGCATACGCTCCAAAGTTTGCGCATACAAAGCAACAACTTCGTTAACACCATGGGCACGGTACGAATGACCGGCATGGGTTAATAACCCGCCAAATTTCAGTCTCGGGCTTGAATTGATGCGATCGACAATCTGTATAATTTTTTGCGGTTGATTCCAATCCACCCCACTGCGCCGTGCACCGACATCAACCTTCACGCGTAATTCCACCTCTTCGACCAGGTGATTATTTAATTGTTCAATCGTTTCCAGATCTTCAACTAATAATGATAATGAGGTGGTCTTGGCCAGGCTGGCTATTGCGTCTATTTCGCGCAAATTGACTGGAAAGGCAATTAAGATATCATTCCAGCCATGTCTGGCAAAATATGTTGCCATTTCCACAGAAGAAACCGTAATTGGCCGAATACCGCGTTCCAAAAACCAACTTCCAATTTTTGCCGATTGATGCGTCTTAAAGTGCGGACGAAATAGAATATTTTGGTTTTCAATTTTGTTTGAAATTGATTCCAGATTTCTACGTGCTTTTTTCTCATCCAAAATCAACGTTGGATGGGTGATGCTCTCAAAAATATTCGTCATGATTCCCTAAGGGATGTAACCAAAGTAGAGGGCGTGTCCGAAGGCAAAATGAATAACGCCATATGGACTGACTGCAAAGGCTGTTAAATCACCTTGCGGAGCTGATTGCAAAGAAACAAAGTCTGGCCGAATTTGTTTTTGCATATTCATTGCAAGGCTGAAATGATAGACACTTCCATTCAATTGATCCATAAAATAAATCGAGGGATCAGGGGGTTGGGTGGTTTGAATTTGTACAAACTTCGTACCCGCGATTATCTCCGTTGTCTTTCGCTCCTGACCTGATTGGATGATGCCATATCCAATATTTGGAGTACACAGAATTTGGACATTATTCAGTGAACATTCCATTAAATTTCCATTATTACTGAGCACATACAATTGGCTATCATAAAGTGCTATATCCGCAGATTCGGATAAATCTGCAGGAGTATTCCCACTGAAAATAGATTCCGGGTTGCCTTCAAAACTTAATCCGTCGGAAGGCAGCCGATATAAGTCACGTGTTCTTTCATCAATATCCAAAATGTAAAGACTGTAGCCATTAAATCCGATTGCCTGGATATGCCCCCATCCTAATTCTGGCGTCTTCAAAGTAATCGCAAAGGGTTCACCACCGGGTGAACATAAAATTACGCTGCCAGCCCGATCAATTCCAATAAGCGTGGCGTTACGCGCATTGCTAAATGATATCAGGTCGATGTCCACCAATTCATGTACTACTGTCTGTCCGTATTTTCCCGGTCCGCATACAAAAGTTGTGTCAACTTGATAATCTGGTCTGGTTGCAACCATCCGTAAAACACGACCTGTAACTTGATCGAGAGCGTAGATATCCTCATTAAAACTCACCACCATTCTTGAGAAATTAATCCTGCGATCAATTCCAACCTGAACCGTTGGCTGAAGTTGCAGTCTTGTCACACCCTGTAATATATCCAGGTGTTTTTGGACAATCAAACGCAACTCTTGTGAAGCTTCTGTCTTTCCATATTTTTCAGCTTCATCCAGATACAAAAGGGCATCCTGCAAGATAACCAGACGCTTAACATCGTCCACTTCGTCATTTGCCTGGGTTATCAACTCATTCGCCTGCAGCGCAAATTTTTGATGCTGCTCACCACGCCCACTTCGAAAATATACAGTCGTTGCAGTTGCGACCACCAAGACAGGCACCAGAATGGCGATGAAGAACATGCTGGTTAATGATAGGGTTGAACTATTCGTGCTGCTTGCCGGGTTTGTCCTTGAGATTAACTTGGCTGTATTCTCCGAAATAGAAGTGTTCAACGATTCTGATTTTGAGGTAACTTTAACCAGGAAATTCTTAATGGTTATTAACCACTTTGCCGCTCTTCTGGAAAAGGCAATTGATGGCTGCCTGCCGATTTTTTCTTCAACAGCCGCTTCAGGTTCCCATTTTTGTTCTGCCTGCAAAATTTCGCGGTGTGAACGTTTGGGAACATCAATCGAAGCCTTTTCAGACTCCGCTTCATCATATGTCACACTATATGTCACACTCTCTGGGCTGGATATGGGTACTTTTTGTTGGGAGGATGAAAACTCCGCACGCGACTTATAGGGCTCGTCTTTTTCAACTGGATCAACTGGCAAAATTAGCGCACTATCTTCATTTATTTTCGGGCTGTTCGGGGCATTTAAACCCAATTCATTTTCCAAATTTCTAACAATTGGAAATTCTTCTTCAGCGTTTAATTCAGTTGGGGCTGAATCAATGAGTGGATCAATAATTTCTTCATCAATCGCCCCCGTTTGTTCTTGTTGTGTTCCATCCAAACGCAGTTGGTGAATTGCTCCATTACCATTGCGAACCTGTATGACAATGGCTTCAAAGTCACTTTCTGCTTTATCAATCAAGATCTTACGCATGTGGCTGATTGAATTACGTGAACCCGCACTTAATGAGACTTTTGTCCACCCTTGCGGAGGATGGACTGTCATGATGATCCTATCTCCATTTTTTAAGGCTTTATAAAAAAAGCTAAATTTTATTGCTTTGCTGACCCCCACCCCTTGACTTCCGGCAGCCTGGTTAATAAATAAATCCTGTTGTTCGTTGTTAATCACATAGGTGGCTGCTGATCCGGCATGTGCAAAATAAGCTTCCTCAGCATGGAATACTGCGAGTTGTAAGGTTCCTGTAATAATCTGGCTGACAGTTTTGCCTTGATTGTGCTTAATTAACAATTCATTAAAAAAACCACTGCATTGACGAATAGCCGTTGTAACAGGGCCATTCGTGCGGAAAAAAAGAGTAGCAGCTTTTTGGAGAAACCGTTCAACCTCAGCATTATCTGCGGATAATAAATCATGCGTTGCAGAGAATTTAAATAATACTATATCAAATTCTCGATTCCGAGCAGTTCTTTTTTGAGCGGTGCCAATATAATAACCTTGAACCAAGGAATCATTTTTTTGATCATGATAGCCCAAAGGGAGAACATAAAGGTCAAACAATATTTCGGGTTCCTCTCTTTTGCAATCGTTCTAATAGATATTATAAATTAGAATTTTAATATAAAATGGATCAGTTCAATTTATCGTCTGGTATCACTTAGAGTATCAATAGTCCAGTCGTTCATTCAACCGAACCGGATGGCTGAATTTGAAAGATAATCGGAAATTATGAATAAATTTATAAAAAAACATTAAATTACGGTTTTATTTCATCAATTAGGGCAGAGAGTTTTTAGACGGGTGGTCACCTGCCCAAAAACACTTCGTAAGCCTGTTCAATTGAAAAATACAAGTTATGGCATTAAAAGTTTTTACGTTTACTTTTTAAGTGAAGAAAACCTCGTATAATGAAAATGTTATTGACACAGGAATGTGGCCGCGTCTTTTGGAGGGTTTATTATGAGTCTTGAACATGAAGCAATCTCGGTAGATATTGGTTTACGATTGCGTGAGTTGCGCGAAGCGCGCCGAATATCGATGCGCGAATTAGCCCGGCGTAGTTCTCTCTCAGCGAATGCACTTAGCATGATCGAAAGGAATCTGACTTCCCCGTCCGTAAGTACATTGAACAAATTAGCTTACGCTCTGGAAGTGCCCGTTACCGCTTTTTTCAGAATCGAGCCTGATAAAAAGAGGGTCGTTTTTATGAAAGCGGACCAACGCTCGCGAGTTCCTTTTTCGCGCGGCTTATGGGAAGGATTGGGCGGGGAGGCTTTCATTGGAAAAATTGAGGCTTTTTTACTGACGCTCGAAGTTGGTGGAACAAGCGGACCACATGGCATGTTGCATAGTGGGCATGAGTTTGTATATTGTTTACGCGGAAATCTCGAATATGAAGTGGATGAAAAGTATTATCATTTGCAAGCCGGTGACAGCCTTATCTTTGCATCTCAGTTAATCCACCGCTGGCGTAACGCCGGAAAAACAGTCACCAATGCAATTATAGTTATTTCAGGATTTGTCGAAAGCGAGCATCCTTCCGAATTCCATCTGGCTTCAGTGCAAAACCCGGATCCGTTACCAGAACCCCACGAAGTTAGTGAACGCGGAATGTAAATTATTTGTTTTCCAGTCGAATTCCATGACCTCGAACTGTAACAATGAAATCTGATTGGTTGTCCAGAGAAGTCAGTCTTTCACGCAACCTTCTTACCAACGCATCTAAGGCTTGCTCAGAAACTCCTTGTGCGTTTTCTTCTCCCCATATCGCCGCAACTAATTCATTACGTGAGACTACTTCCCCTTCCTGTTCGTAGATCACTTGCAATAACCGGAATTGAGGTACCGATAAAGGCGGATCGAGTTCCTGCCCTGAGACCCATACTCTTCGGGATTTGGCATCGAGAAAAATTTTGGCATGATCAGTGCTTTTAGACCAATCTATCGGAAGAATGGATTGATCTAATGGCAAAGTTGCGTCAGAGCTTAAAAATACAAAATCTTGAATAAGCGCAATCTGAATATAATCACCATCTTTTATCAGGCAAGGTGCTTCCAAGCGAACACCATTGCAAAACGTACCATTTTTGCTGTTTAAGTCCTCAAGTAAAATTCCCTCTGGTGTCAAAGTAAAACGGGCGTGAACACGCGACACCTGTCGGTCAGGGATAACAATCTCACAATCCTGATCACGACCAATATGCAGAACACTGGCAATTGTCCATCTAAGGCCGGCTAAAGGTCCTCCCTGAGCCAGTAAAACGGGTAATTCTGCCATCGGTCTTTCCATTTTTTCCACCTGTTTCGATTTATGCAATGCTTGTTAAGGGTATAATATATCAAATAATCGCCGATTTGTACAAAATATGTAGTTTTATTTAAGTTTAGTTGTTATGAGGAAAGAAGTCATTTTATGCCGCTCCCATTAAAATCTGGGGATGTTTTACGTGGACGCTATCAAATTCGTAAAATTATTGGACAGGGGGGATCTGGTTCAATTTATCTTGCTGACGATCTGCGATTAATTGGCAGGCTATGCGCATTGAAGGAAGTTGAGCATGATCGCTCCTTAACCGGTGACCTGCTCAAAGAAGCGCGCGATCAATTTCTTCAAGAAGCAACTGTCCTTGCTCGGTTAGACCATCCTAATTTACCAAAAGTTTCCGATTTCTTTTCCATCTCCGGGCGCGATTACTTGGTGATGGATTACGTACCCGGCGAAGATTTGCGCACTCTCATGCTGGAAGCAAAAAGGAATGAACATTTTCTTTCAGAAGTTGATGTGCTCAATTGGATTGGACAATTGAGTGATGCTCTTATTTACTTACATGAGCAAGAACCACCCATTTTACACCGTGATATCAAGCCAAGCAATTTAAAGTTAACTCCCAGTGGTTTGCTAAAACTGGTTGATTTCGGCCTGGTAAAAGTAGCGGTGCCTGGTGAGGTAACAATCACAATTGTTCAGGGGCAAGGAACAGCTTTATACACACCACTGGAACAATATGGCGGCGACTCGGGCCATACAGATGTACGCAGTGATATTTATGCCATGGGTTCTACCATGTATCATCTCTTAACAAATACCAGCCCGGCAGATGCTAGAACTCGCTTTCTCTCACCGAAAGCCTTAATTCCACCCCGTTCAATTAATCCGGAATTGAGCGTACGTACTGAAAAAGCAATTTTATGGGCGATAAATTTACACCCGGACGAACGCCCTGATAACGTTCCAATATTCCGCCAGGCATTGATGGGTAATCACCCAACCATCACCAGACCGGCCAATAAGAAATTAACGATAAGTGAAATCATCAGATTAAAACCTGAGCAGATATTCTTATGGTCTGCCATTGGCCTGATTATGTTAAGCTTTCTTTTAACGATTAGTAAATAATTTCTTGTACGATCTTCTATTGCGCATATGCCAGATAAAAGTAACAAGCCATCCAAGTATCAAGCCAATTATCGTAATAACCAATAAATTTACTGTCCGGAAATTGAGGATCCACTCTTTATTGGCATTGATCTGAGATAAAACAAGGATGTAGGTTAAGACCCCCCCTATAATTCCTATCAATAAATAGCGCAAAACCCAGCGCATTGAGAAACGATTATAACTTAACAAATAAAATGCACCGCTTCCCATAATTATCAAAATCATAACAGCAAACCAATCCATCACACTTGGAAAATCTTTTGGTTTGTTGGGATTAATCATTGTCACTTCCAGTGTAGGGGACAAAGTTGGTGTAATGGTGGGTACTTTTGTTTCGGTTGGCTGGGGAGTGCTCAAAACCACAATAGTAGCTTCAGCGCCTTCCGGCGCTGGGATTTCGAGTTGAATAACCTTTGATTTTGTAGCTGGATCACTGGTCGCACGAATTTCCAATAATCCAGTATTTTGTACGCGATATGAGAGCCTGGCGACTCCATTCAGCGTAGTCAATTCAAATTGCTGCGAAAACGGCGGGTCTTTCAAATAATTAATCAAGAATCGTACAACGGTTCCATCCGGGACTGGGTTCTGGTTGTGGTCTACAATGATCCCTGTCCGAATTGAAACAGTTTCTCCCAATGCGAAGGTTGGAACAAAGTCGGGTTCTGGAGTAGAAATCTCTGTTGTCGCAGTAGCAGTCGGTACTGGGATATTGTCAAGATATAATGGAATAACTTGTTCCGGGTCAGGAGACATTGCCGAGATCAACTCATATCCTATTCCCGGCACACTGACTGGCAAAGCTCCATTCGCCGTAGCTTCCTGAAAAAGAATTCTGGCGGCCAGATCAATAAAAGCTGGCGTTTTACTGAACAAAACATAATAGGCAGTTAACTTACTGATATCAGTTGCATCAAGATAATAGGGGGCATTGAAACCAAAAGCAACAATTTTCTTGTCTCGGAGCAAATCAGTTCGATTGGACAAAAATTTCTTCATTGCCAGTGAATCCGAATTTTTTGGATCTGGTTTAATAAAAGAGAAAATAATCCAATTTGCATTCCTCAGTTCAGAATCCAAGGCGGAATACGATTTAGGGTCATTTAAATATCGGGTTAAATCACTAAATGAAAACGATGACATGCGCGCGTCGATGACTTGCTCTCCGGCTCCAGGCCCATATAGTCGCAAAACTGCTTTCTCAAATGCATCGACTGAAAGTATGTCTTGTGAGGGGCATTCACTGCATTGATTGGCTGAAACCCGCTCGGTGAAAAATAATACCCGCTCAGTAATTTGAGGGGGTCTTGGCATCACTGCACTTAAATCCAAGAAATCCGGGCTCATCAATACCGCCGATTGATTAGCAACTTCAAAACTTATATTCTGATTTGTACCAATATTTGAAAGGTTATCAGCATCAGGGAGAATTCTGTCAATTGAAAATTGAGGATAAAGTTTATTCTTTAATCGTAAAATCCGTTTTACCGAACTATCCACCCGTTGGGCAAAAGCCGTATCCTCCAGATACTTTTGCGTAAAAAACTCCAGAATACGCAAGGTGGTCGCATACGGATCCAAATCACGGGCGTCGATATAAAGATCAAGTAAAAGCAAATCGTTCCCGGATAAAAATGCGCTGCGTGCAATCTGACGCGGATCATATGATTCACCGAAAGGGTCAAAGAATTTGCGGACAGCGTTTGATCCTAAGTTATCACTGACAATAATACCGCCCTGGTCACGCCAACTCGAAAACTCTGGCAGTGCCATTAATTGTTCCTGAGCTGCCTGGTCAAAACTTACTGGCCGGGTGGTTGCCCGAATATTGCCTTGAAAACCTTGATATCGAATGTGAGAAACCAACAACCCATCGGTGGTTGATAATTTATCAGGGGCATCTCCGGTGACTGCAAAGAATGGCGCCAGTTCAATTTGTTTTAATTGCTCAAGTGATTTACGGACCGTGGCGACTTCTTCGTCCGGAAGGCGGTCAGATGATCCGCGGCCGGGAAAATGTTTTGCAATTACAGCCATCGAGTTTTCACTGCCGTTATGAATTCCACTGATGAAAGACTTACCTAATTCGCCGACCCAATATGGGTCTCCACCGAAGGTACGCGTGCCTAAATCATCTCCACCCTCAACGTAAGGTAAATCAAGCACATCCAGCAAAGGACCCAAATAGAGATTGAATCCTAGGGCACTAAGCTCCTGGCCAAGAACTTTACCAACATTTTCAGCGTAAGCCCTTTTCCATGTAGCGCCAATTGCCATTTCATTTGGCATGGTAGTGACTCCGTTAATAATTTGATCGTAAGGGAAAGAATCACCATCCTGACTGATAGAAATAAATAATGGTACATAATTGCTCTCGCTTGTAGCTGAAGGGGATACATCAGGAAATCTCGTTAGGGAATTACTCCATACTGATTGCTGTAAATCGTAAATTAACTCTTGTGCGGAGGAAATTGTATCTCCATAAGTGAAGTTATTATTACGGGTATTTAAAATTACGCCACCAATGTGGTGATTAGTGATCAAATCATGAATCGGAGAATCAGCTGTCACCGTATTACCTTGAAAAGATACCAGGAATAATTGACCAATCTTTTCCTCTGGAGACATTTTTGCCAGGAGCTGATCTACAAATTTATCATCAGGATTATCTTGTGCTTTTACCATCGCCGGCCTGTAGATCAAGCCACTCAAAATACTCAAGTAAAAGAGAACAATGATAAATTTATAGAAGAATTTATGTTTCTTCATAAGGATCCCAGTGGTCTTTCCAGCGTTCGCAAACGCTGGCGTGCAAGTCAGATTGAATGTTAGCCCCGGTCATTACGAGAACACTTTTCTGAGTGAAATTTCCCTTAAGTAATAATGCAGCCAGGGGAACTGCAGCTGAACCTTCCACAATTTCACCATATTTAAAATAGCAATATGCAATCGCCCGCTCAATATCCAGTTCATCCACCAGCAAGAAATCATCTAGCATGCTGCGCACCAATGGAATTGTGATTGAATTCTTTTCAATCGCACCGGTCAACCCATCGGCTATACTGTTTTTTTCTAAAACATCCTTTTGGCTTCCAAAATGATAAAGCGAATAAAAAAAGGAAGAGTTGGCACTTTGTACCCCAATCAGCTTGACCCCAACTTTCTTATTCTGAAAAGCAGATCCAATCCCGGCAACCAGTCCTCCGCCACAGACCGGAATCAAACATTGCAAGTCACCTTCCTCTTCAATTTCGCTAATAATTTCCGCCCCAATTGTTGCATGTCCGGCAATCACCAGTTTATCGTTATATGGTGAAACCCACGTAGCACCTTTTTTGACTGCAAAAGACTGTGCTTCAGTCTCCGCTGTTGAAAAATCCCCTGAGACTCTGATTACCGCAGCCCCATAATTCAACATGGCTGTTTCTTTATTGATTACTGAGTTTTCAGGGATAAAAATGGTTGCCTTGACTCCTAACAACTTGGCCGCGTAGGCAACACCCAAGCCATGATTTCCGGCAGAAGCTGCTACCAACCCTCGTTCTTGCTCCCAGGTTTCTAATGCAAGAATTTTGTTGAGCGCACCACGCACTTTAAAAGCACCAGTTTTTTGATGGTTTTCCCATTTAATATACACGTTCAAATCGGGATCAAAAGTCAATGGCGTAATATTAATTTTTCCATTCAACCTTAGGATGGCTGAATTAATGGCATCTGCTGAGATCATTCAACGCCGAACACTTTTCTGACCAATTGGGGGTCATCACTGATAATTCCATCAATTTTTAAATCAAACAACCGGATAATTTCTTCAACGTCATTTACTGTCCATGTGATAATACTCCGGTTGAGGTCGCGCTGCTTTTTCAAAAAACTGGCATTCACATCGCGATAATTGGGGTTGATAAACTTAGGAGCAACCTTGACCATAGCTCTTGAGCGGTTTAAAGCTCCAGCCTTGCCGGGCAGGGCTAATAGTGCAACCGGTGTTTCAGGCAAAATTCTTTTTGTAAGTATCAAGTTTAGCGGGTTGAACGAAGAGAAGACGACTTGCTTAGCTTTACCTAAATCTTTAACCAAATTTGCTGTTTTTTTTGCAAGCCCATCAAACATGGAGTTGTAGTTGGTCAGCTCAATATTAATGATAAAAGATGGCGGCATTTTTACCAGTACATCTTTCAATAAGGGGATCTTCTCACCACGGAATTTCTCTGAAAAATGCGAACCGGCATCCAGTTCACGTATTTTTTCCAGGGTAAGTTCTTTAACTTTGCCTTTTCCGTTGGTCGTCCGATTTACAGTAAGGTCATGAATAATGATAATTTCTTTATCACGGGTAAGTTTCACGTCAAATTCAATTCCATCTGCACCGCAATCGATGGCGTGTTGGAATGCAGCCATCGTATTTTCCGGAGCATGAGCACTGGCTCCGCGGTGACCCAGAATGATCGGACGATTCGGTAATAAACTTACCACTTACAATTCCACAAAATAAGATAAAGCAGCACGGTCTATCAAATCTTTCGAAAGTGTGGCTTCAATGTCCATATAACGCGAAATATCGATAATCTGATCACAAATATCACGGGGGTGTGATGCACGCAGCGGCCGGTTACGTTTAATATAGTGTTCCTGCAGCAAGTAAGCCAGGCCCTCGTCTGAATAACTAACACCCTTTTGTGCAGAAACTCGCCGAAAAAGCTCGCGGTAATCCTCATAAGAGGGATCACTGATCTCGATCTTGTGGCGCAGACGACGTAAGAATGCTTCATCCACCAGGTCCTTTGGCGGCAAGTTGGTTGAAAAAATTACCAGGACATCAAAAGGTACTTCAATTTTACGGCCTGTATGCAGGCTCATAAAGTCCAACCTGTTTTCCAAAGGTACAATCCAGCGGTTCAATAAGTCGCGTGGTCGAACGAGCTGGCGACCAAAGTCATCAATTAATAAAATTCCACCGTTGGCTTTTACCTGGAAAGGGGCTTCGTAATATTTGTTGGTCGAATCAAACACCAGGTCCAAGCCGGACATGGTCAATTCTCCACCGGTGACGATAAATGGCCTCCGAATGCGGATCCAGCGGGGGTCACGACGTTGCCCTGTGCGCACTGTGCCAGTCCCATTGGCTGTTGTGTCTTCTTCTTTAACCAATTGATGGTTGACAGAGTCATAAAGCTTAATCACCTGCCCATCCACATAAATAGCAAATGGGATGTACATTGCCTGGGCTTGTAAAAGGCTTCCAACAGCACGCGCCACACTCGTTTTTCCATTACCTGGGGGGCCGTACAAGAATATTGATGTGCCTGAATTAACCGCCGGTCCCAGTTGGCCAAAAGTTTGTTCATTAATTACCAAATGGTTGAGAACCTGACGCATTAAACGACTGGTAACCTGGATTCTTCCACGGCCTTGTTTTAACACCGATTCGTTGTATACATTCAACGGCACCGGTGCAGGCCCGGCATATTGACTTCGGTCCAGTGCTTCACGGGCGCGATTAATGCCGGCACCCGTAATCGCATAAAGATATGATCCTTCTCCCAATCCCATTTGTGAGGTTTTGACCTCAATCAATTTTTCCCGTTTTAAAATCTCAAGAATTTGGTCAACAATTCCTGTAAAGGGCAGTGCAACTTCCTCGGCAATTTTGAAACCTGCCGAATATCCCTGAAAATACATTACCTTTAATATTAAATCTTGCAGCCAAAGAGCAGAAAGGCCAGTCTGTTCAACCGTTGTAATTGGTGGTGGCAGAAAAGATTTTTGAGCGGGTGCAACAGCCGAAATTGGATTAGAGCTCTGACCTGATTGAGCGACCATACTTGCCTCCGAGCGACAAAAAAATTATTAATTGAATTATAGCATGCTGTCGTTTTATTAATACAGAACTACGAAATCGCAATTACGAATGTTAATCAGTCGCTTTGATGTCCTTAATGTTCAATTGAGTCGTAACTTTGCCATTAAAATAATTCTTTTCAATCTGGTAAAAGAGGTCGATTCGTTCCGGCAAAACCCCATCCCAGTAACCCAAGCGAAAAGCAATCGCATCGTAAACTGATTGATTGTCCCGAACTGTCAATTTTAAATGATTCTTATCCTTGCCAACTGCCTTTGAACTCAACACCTGAACGTTTCTAGATATGAATGTAGCAGGAGGGTTTCCAGCCCCGATAGGATCCAAGCGATCCAAATCTTTGATTATGTCTTTTGGAATCTGACTTAAAGGGATATCGATATCTGCCACCAGGCTGGGTTTGATCGCATCCTGGTCTAATGTTTCATGTGCTATCGCTTGCAGTCGGTCAATCAACAGATGCATATTATCATTTGCTACCGTGAATCCGGCCGCCATTGCATGACCACCGTGCTGAAGTAAGAGGTCAGAACAGCGATCAAGTGCTTGAGTAATATGAAATTCTTTAATACTGCGGCAGGATGCCCTGGTATGGTGTTCACCGATATATCCAATAATTGTTGGTCTGTAAAAAGATTCGGTTAATTTGGCTGCAACCAACCCCACCAAACCTGAGCTAAAATTCTTATCAGCAGCAAAGAGCACAAGATCTTCACAGTTGATTAATTGTTCTGCCTGGCTTTGCATTTCACGGGTAAGCTGTTGTCTTTTCCGATTGATATCGTCCAACTCTTGCGCCAACAATCCGGCCAGGGTAACATCCGTTGTCATTAAAATAGCTAAGGCCTTATGAGCAGCTACAGGTAAGGAGAATTCTGAATCAATACCCGAAATATCATCACCTTCGCTAACAATCGATTCAATGCGCCCAACCGCATTTAGGCGAGGTGCGATTCCAAAACTAATGTCCGTGGCCGAGATCATATTCGCTTGCAGACGTGAAACCCCAATTAAGGCAGACAATCCAGTTCGTTTACCAAAATGCATTTGCGCCAGCCCGGCTTTAACAATTGAGCGATTCTCGCCGACCAGGGGAACCACATCCGCAACCGTTCCCAGTGCAGCCAGATCCAACCATTCGCGCACATCCACTCCAGCTTCCGGGCGCACTTGAATGATTGCCTGTGCAATTTTGTATGCAATGCCAACCCCGGACAAATTCTTTTCAGGGTAGGTATCGCCAACTTGTTTTTGGCAAATAATCGCCTCAACATCAGGTAAAATCTCAGCCGGACCGTGATGATCGCTGATGATCACTTTCATACCCAAATTTCTGACAGCATAATTTAGCTCATTAATCGATCGAATACCGCAATCCACTGTCACCATCAACTTTATGCCGGCATTGTGAAGCTTGTCCAGTGCGTTTGTGTTAATGCCGTACCCCTCAGTAAAACGGTCTGGAATGTAAGGCGTCACTTGTGCACCGATTCTTTGCAGTACTTCACTCATAAGCGCTGTAGCACTGATACCATCAACATCGTAATCACCATAAACTGCGATTGGTTCATCATTGTCAACTGCAAACAAAATAAGACTCACTGCCTTATCCATGTTTCGCAATAGAAACGGATTATAAAATGGGCCGTTTCCATTTAAGAACACCTCGGCGGACTGAGCATCCTTAATCTGTCGATTGTAGAGAATCTGAGCCATGACATCAGAATACATCTGAAACTCATCGGCTATCTGTAAAGGAATTTGAGGGGAAACTTTCCATCGTTTTTCAATGTGAGTTTGAATCATTACAACCCTATCTTTTTAATTTCATAGACAAATAATTGTTTTGTCCACATATAAATGAATAAAGTATTCTAAATTTGATGATTTTTTAAGAACTTATGATCTCTTGGTAAACCGCTATTCCTCGAACACAAAGTTCATTCATGTCATTATAGCGCATAGATGATTGACCTCTGCCCGATCTTAATTTCAGAGATTTAAGTCTGCCGGTCAGGTTAGCCCCATAGTATAATCGACAAAGCCTATCGCTTTGTAACAAACCATCCGTGACCAAATATGGAGACAATTAAATTTAAAGATGAATAAGCTTTTCACATTTGAAATCCAGGACCGTCAGGGTGCAGCACGCAACGCGACCTTTACAACTCCACACGGACCTTTGAAAACACCTTTGTTTGCACCAGTGGGAACCCAGGCAACTGTTAAAGGATTGACACCAGCTCAATTGGAAACGACCAACTCCACGCTTGTGCTTGCCAATACCTATCATCTTTACCTGCGCCCGGGTGCTGACCTGGTAGCAGACATGGGCGGCTTACATAACTTTATGCAATGGCAATACCCTACGTTAACGGATTCAGGTGGTTTTCAGGTTTTCTCACTGGCGGCGATGCGTAAAATTGACGACGATGGGGTCACATTTCGCAGCCATATAGATGGCTCAACACATCGCTTCACACCAGAGAAATCAATAGAAATTCAAGAGAAGCTGGGAGCTGACATCATCATGGCGTTTGATGAATGTGCCGCACCTTACGATTTTGAATATAACCAGTTAGCTATTCGAAGAACTCACGTCTGGGCGAATCGCTCTAGAAATGCACACACCCGTGCCGATCAAGCTTTGTTTGGGATCGTTCAGGGCGGAGTTTTCCCGCAGCTGCGCCAGGAATCAGCCGCCTTCATTGCCAACCTTGATCTACCGGGGATAGCTATTGGAGGGCTTTCGGTTGGTGAAAAGAAAACCGAAATGTATGCAATGATCGAGGTTGTCAATTCAGTTTTACCTGAAGAAAAACCACGTTATTTAATGGGTGTAGGCGCTCCGGAGGACATAGTCAACGGAGTTCTGCGAGGAATTGATATTTTTGACTGTGTCCTGCCTACTCGCCTGGCTCGTCATTCAGCCGCACTGACCATGCATGGCCGTCTGAATCTGATGAATGCAAAATTCGCGCATGACATGCAACCGATTGAACCGGATTGTACTTGCTATACCTGCCAGACTTTTTCGCGGGCATATATCCGCCACTTAATTGTCGCGCGCGAGTTACTTTCCGGAACCTTAATTTCCATTCATAACATTCACATGTTGCAGAGATTAATGAGCGAATTACGAATGGCGATACAAAACGGAAATCTTGATCAATATGCCAGTTCTTTCTTAAGCAACTATGAATATAAACCTGGCAAAACTGCCGATACCATCTTTCATGAATTAATGGAGTAACCATGAACTTTTTTCAGGCTTTTATCCTGGGTATTGTCCAGGGCATTACAGAGTTTTTACCCATTTCAAGCTCCGGGCACCTGGTTATTGTTCCATACTTGCTTCATTGGCAATTTCCCAGCGATCAAATTTTCCCGTTTAATGTTTTAATCCAGGTAGGAACTCTTCTGGCAGTCATAATTTATTTCTGGAAAGATTTAATTACCATCATCAGTGATTTTATAACAGGGCTGTTCCAGGAGAATCCACTTAAAGCTCAGAAGACACGGCTGGGTTGGCTCTTAATTATTGCAACGATTCCGGCAGTTATTGGAGGGCTGATACTTAAGAAAACGGTAGAATCCGCATTTCAATCGATTATTGCCACAGCAATATTTCTGCTGGTAACCGCTGCATTATTGTTGCTGGCAGATCTCTTTGGAAGAAGCCGGCAAAACCTGAGTGAAATGACATTCAAGAATGCACTGATAGTTGGTGTTTTTCAACTTCTTTCTATTTTTCCAGGAGTTTCTCGCTCGGGATCTACGATTACAGGAGGCGTATTACAAGGATTGTCGCGTGAAGATGCGGCTCGCTTTTCCTTCTTGATGTCGATACCGGTGATGGTCGGAGCAGCCATTTTAAGTATTCCTGACTTGCTTTCTATATCAAATCTTAATCAATTTTTACCGGTACTGGCAATTGGATTCTTTACTTCTGCGGCTGTAGGATTTATATCAATCCATTGGCTGCTGAAATTTCTTCAAAGGAATACCCTGCGTGTCTTTTCGGTTTATTGCACCGTACTTGCAGCCGCAATTATCTTGCTAACAATTTTACAATAATGCATATTTTCATTCAGAATTTTCTGAACGCTGTATGCCGAACAAAAAAGTTAAAATGATGACAATTACTATAATTTATCGAAGAACTGAAACTCAGATAGAAAAGCCTGTTGATCTCACCGTATCAAAATTATTAAATCAAATGAACTTGCTGCCTGAAGCTAATCTCGTTATCCGAAAGGGGGAACTGCTTACCGAACACGAATTGATAAAAGATGGAGACATAATTAAGATCGTTCCTGTTATCTCAGGTGGTCAATTATGAAATGCCGGAAATGCAATCAGCGTGCCGTCATTAATATGAGGCAACATAAATTGGCATTGTGCGATGAACATTTTTTAACGTGGGTAATTAACCAGACCGAGCGTTCGATTCGTAAGTACGATATGTTCACCCATGAAGATCGGGTTTTAATTGCTGTTTCAGGTGGCAAGGATTCACTTGCTCTCTGGGATGTTCTCAACCGGCTTGGTTACCAAACAGCCGGATTTTACGTTAATCTCGGGATTGATGATGAAACAGCCTATTCCAGCAAATCTTATCAATTGGCGGTTGATTTTGCCCAGAAATACAATCTAAAACTGCACGCATTTCAAGTGGATAAGACGTATGGAGCTACCATCCCTGAAATGGCCGCCCTCTCCAGGAGAAGTAAAAACAAAACCTGTTCAATCTGTGGGTTGGTGAAGCGTCATTCGTTCAACAAATTTGCAATGGAAAATGGCTTTTCTGTTTTCGTTACAGGCCACAACCTGGATGATGAAGTCGCGGTTTTATATAATAATACGTTAAGCTGGCAGCTTGATTTTTTACGCCGTCAAGCACCAGTTTTACCTGCCAAACCGGGATTGATAAAAAAAGCCAAGCCATTCTGTCGTTTTTATGAGCGCGAAACTGCTGCCTACGCCTTACTCAGGGGTATTGAATATATTGAAGAGGAATGCCCCTACGCAGACGGCAGCACAACAATTGCCATTAAGACGATATTAAATCAATTGGAACACAATCATGCCGGAACAAAACTGGCGTTTTATCTTAAATTCCTGAAAGCAAAACCGGAGCTTTTCCCACAACTGGGAGAAAGTCTTGTACCGCAAGACCTCTTGTTCTCTTGCCCTGGCTGCCAACAACCAACGCCGAAGGAAGGTGATTGTGCTTTTTGCCGCCTGATTTCAGAGGTTCAAACCAAGAAAATGGCAAAATAAAGCCAGCGACAGGGTGATAACCGGTTGCTTCCTTTTCAAGTCTATGCTTTTTCCAGGTATCGTTGTTTTTCCCAATCAGTAACAAAAATACGATATTCATCCCATTCCGTTCGCTTGGCATGCAAAAATGCAGAGGCAAGGCTTTCGCCCAGACTGTCCATAACCACCTGATCATTTTCCAACTCGTCAAGTGCTTCATGCAAGGACCCGGGCAATTGTTGAATTCCTAAATTCACTCTTTCATCCGGAGAAAGATTATAGATATCGATTTTGTTAAGACCTTTAGGTGCGGATAACTTTTCATCCATACCCGCCAACCCGGCACCGATCATCGCCTGAAATTGCAAATACGGGTTGCCGGATGGATCCGGACAGCGCAATTCAATCCGAGCAGAATTTTCTTTTCCTCTGGCTATGCGTGGAATTCTGATCAAAGCCGAGCGGTTAACCCCTGCCCAACCAATATAGACAGGTGCTTCATAGCCTGGTACCAGCCGCTTGTACGAATTAACTGTAGGTGAAAGAACAGCAGACATCCCGCGTGCATGCTTAAGTTGCCCTGCGATATATTGATAGGCCATCTCTGAAAGAAAGAAATCATCCTGATCATCGTAAAAAAGATTCTTGCCTTCCAAATTAAATAGTGATTGATGACAATGCATACCGGACCCATTTTCTCCGTATAGTGGTTTGGGCATAAAGGAAGCGACCAAACCATGCTGGGCAGCGATGGCTTTAACCGTATATTTGAGGGTTAGAACATTGTCAGCTGTCTTTAGAGCCTCATCAAAGCGAAAGTCGATCTCGTGTTGTGCCAATGCGCATTCGTGGTGACCAACTTCTACTTCCAGCCCCATCTGGGTTAAAGCAGTCATCAATTCTGTTCGAACACGAACAGCCTCATCATTAGGAGAAAAATCAAAATAACCACCAACGTCATGGGGCACCGGGTGAACATAATCTGTACCATTCTTCCGAAACAGGAAAAATTCTGGTTCAGGGCCAATATTTACAATAATTCCTTTTTCGCGTAAGCTTGCCAGCTTTCTTTTCAGTGTTCCGCGCGGATCACCATCGAATGGACGTCCATCCGGATGAAAAATTTCGCAGAAAAAGCGGGCACGTTTGCTTTCTGTTGGTGAAAAAGGAAGAACAGCATACGTATCGAGGTCAATGGAAAGTCTCATATCACTTTCTTGGATTCGAACAAATCCCTGCACTGAAGAGCCATCAAACCAGATACCTTCATTAATCGCTTCTTCCAGGCGATGGACCGGCGCATCCACGCTTTTTACTGTTCCAATCACATCTGAAAACTGGTACGAGACATACTGAACACCATCAGCCTTCACGCGTTCCAAAATTTCTTGCTTATCCATACATATCTCCTCAAACAAAAAGTTAACGAAAAACAGACACACGTGGGTATGTCTGTCAGTATAAAGTCAATCACCCAGACCTTCCCTAATTTAAAACCAATAGGCATTAAATGCCAATTAGTTTTCACAATATGCCCTTGTCACATTTGTCGCCAAATGATTTTCGGGTCACATTTTTTCGGAAGGGAGAGAGAAGCCTGTGAAATGGCTTCGGAGGCATCCGCTGATCATTCGATTTTTCTTCGTGGGTAACCACAAAGTTAACATTCTCTTCGCAGAGAAGAACCTCCACCTCGTAATCTCATCAACATGAGATTCAGCCGCTGGATCTCCAATATCAAATTGTTAATTATCTGGTAGAGAGTTTAGCAGAAACTATGGGTAAAAGTCAAGCTATTCATGTTTGAACCCTTATTTAATGCTGTTAATTGGCTGGTTCCGGATGGATTTTGCCCATAATTGTTGTTATCTATGATCCTACAAGAGAATCCAAAAGGGTAGAAGCCATATTCAAACGGTTAAAACTCTGTTTTGTAAAAGCTTGACAATTGAACATTTGTGCTATAAAATTATTGAGTAGTTCTCGTTGATATTTTTAAATTTTTATATATAATTCATTTAGCTTGCAGTAAACTGGGCTTAAATTCCAGTTACGGCAAGGACGCCGGCACCACCAAATAGGAGATAAGGAGTTACTACATGGTTCGCAAAAAATCATCCGATTCACCCCTGGGCAATACACCCGAAATGAGCGAAGCACGCAAGGCAGTTCTGGATAAAGCACTTGGTGAGATTGTGAAACGATACGGTGAAGGTTCCATTATGCGAATGGGGGAAGCCAAACATATGGAAGTGGAAGTAATCCCAACAGGTTCATTATCATTGGACATCGCATTGGGCGTTGGCGGCCTTCCCCGAGCTCGCATCACAGAAATTTACGGGCCTGAATCTTCAGGAAAAACTACTCTTTGTCTTCACCTGGTTGCTGAAATTCAAAAAATGGGAGGCCTGGCAGCCTACATCGACATGGAGCATGCCTTGGATCCGGTTTATGCATCCCGCCTGGGTGTTGACATTGAAAATCTGCTTATTTCACAGCCCGATACGGGTGAACAGGCACTTGAAATTACAGAAACCCTGGTCAAATCTGGTGCAGTTGACCTGGTCTTGATCGATTCAGTTGCTGCATTGGTTCCCAAGAATGAAATTGAGGGTGATATGGGAGATGCCACCATGGGTATGCAGGCACGCCTCATGTCTCAGGCTTTGCGAAAGTTATCCGGTGCCATAAATCAAACCAAAACCGCAGTTATTTTTACCAATCAGTTACGCCAAAAAATTGGGGTTATGTTTGGTAATCCAGAAACTACTACCGGAGGCATGGCCCTCAAATTCTATGCTTCTGTTCGACTTGATATTCGTCGAATCCAATCTATTAAAGTAGGTTCTGAAATCATTGGCAACCGCGTGCGCGTGCGCGTGGTTAAGAATAAGGTGGCTGCTCCTTTTAAAACTGCCGAATTCGACATTATGTATAATGAAGGCATATCAACATCCGGTGATATTCTTGATCTGGGAACACAATTGGAGATCATCACCAAACGCGGAGCCTTCTATTCTTATGGTGATATACGCCTTGGTCAAGGCCGCGAGAATGCAAAGGAGTATTTACGGCAAAATAAGGATCTGGCAGGCGAAATTGAGACCGCTATCCGCGAGCAGGCAATGCAAGGGCTTGTATTTGGTGCCAATGGCAATGATGATGACTCATATAGCGAAGACGAAATCTAAATTGATAGTAAAGACCAGGAGTAATTTCCTGGTCTTTGTGGTTTAATGAAGAATATGAACATTACACGAAAATTGATCGTCTTTTTTTCATTAGGTTTGGTCGTCGTACTTTCGGGATGTTTCCGAAGCTTACAGGCAGATCCGATCTTGAGCGACGTACCAGCTTTCGTACCTCCTACGCTCACAATTCCAACCCCAACATTGATCCCAACTTTATCAGCTAATCAGATGGCAACGCAAACTTCAGTGGCACAATGCAAGGATTCGCTCACTTTTATAAAGGATGAGACGGTTCCCGACGGAACAACGGTCCAACCCGGGGCTTCCATCGATAAACGCTGGGAAGTTCAGAATTCAGGCACTTGTAATTGGGGCAAAGGATACACAATTAAATTAGTTGGTGGAACGGATATGGGAGTCACCTCACCGCTCAATCTTTTCCCGGCCCGCAGTAATACAACCACATCGATTCAAATTGAATTTTTATCTCCCAAGGAAAGCGGCAGTTATCGCAGTGCCTGGCAGGCATATAACCCGGATGGCGAGGCTTTTGGGGATATTTTTTATATTGATATCGTCGTGGCAAATTAAGCGATTTGTTTAGGGCGTAAGAAAATTGCCGCCCGGCGGTAACTTGCATGTGTGGTAACTGTAATAATAACCGCATGCATCAACACAGGTACTTACCCAGCATTCTTCGTCATCTTCCACACGGTGCTCTGTCTCACAATATACGTTTTGTCCTCTTTGCGGGCACCAGGTTGCCGGGTCTCCTAAAGGCAGTGGAGTTTTATATGGTTCTGCTACAAATAATTCTGATTCATACAATGCCTTACCAGTCGATTCCTGTGATTCATTCAAGTCGAATAACATGACCTTCACATACTCATTGGCTCGTAATTTGTCTCCATTACAAAAAAGTTTATCAGCAACATCTTTTTCAAATTCACACTGATAATCACTACCATTTATAGACACACGATAATTACGATCTAATCCGGGAATTTCGAAGATAACCAGAAAAGAAGATCCACGATTCTCCGTCCCAAATATTCGTGTTTTTGTAAAATCAAATTCCGCAGTAGGGATTATCGTCGCGGTTTGAGATGGAGATGGCGTGATAAAGTGCGTAACAGTTGGGTGACTTGGTTCTTTTTTGGGCTCTTCTGAGTTTATGAAAACTGTCTTGGAGGGCAAAATGGTTGCTTTTGTTTGTACAATGATTTCTGACGCCTTGCTTTCAGGTTTAACAGCACATGCAGAAATAACCAGGAAAAAAGTTATGAAAAGTATGGCTTTTCTCATTCGAATTTTTCGCTCGCAGAAATTTAAAGGATAATGCCACCACATGCGAATAGTACGTGATGGCATTTTCTTAATGTTACGATAAGGTTTAAGTACCTTCTTGCCATGAATTCAAATAGAGCACTTGTTGCTCGGTGAGTGTATCTATTTTAATACCCATTGCTTCTAATTTTAGACGTGCAATTTCATGGTCTATCTCTTCAGGAACAGAATAGACTTTATTTTCCATTTTTTTATGATTATGAAGTAGATACTCTGCACCAAGAGCCTGATTTGCAAATGACATATCCATCACAGAGGCAGGATGCCCTTCAGCAGCGGCCAAATTAATTAATCGACCTTCACCAAGAATGTGGATCTGCCGTCCATCTTCGAGAGTGTATTGATCAACAAAAGGCCGCACGATACGCTTCTCGACTGACATTTCTGCCAATGAGGGAATATTGATCTCGACATTAAAATGTCCACTATTTGCAACGATGGCACCATCCTTCATGACTTCAAAATGATGCTTATCGATCACATTCAAATCACCGGTTAATGTGCAAAATATATCCCCAATTCCAGCAGCTTGTTCCATCGGCATAACGCGGTATCCATCCATAACAGCTTCCAATGCCTTGAGAGGGTCTACTTCTGTTACGATGATATTGGCACCCATTCCCTGCGCCCGACTGGCCAAGCCGCGACCGCACCATCCATAACCTGCCACAACAAAGGTCTTACCTGCTATCAAAATGTTGGTAGCTCGAATAATGCCGTCCAAAGTTGATTGCCCAGTACCATAACGGTTATCAAAGAAATGTTTGGTCATAGCGTCGTTAACTGCCACAACCGGGAAATGCAAGGCTTTATCTAAAGCCATGGCTCGTAAGCGGATGACGCCAGTAGTCGTCTCTTCTGTTCCGCCAAGGACATCAGGTAAGAGCTCACGATGTTCTTTATGCAATGTTGAAACAAGATCAGCACCATCATCCATGGTGATTTGAGGTTTGTGAGCCAACGCTGCTTCAATGTGTTTGTAGTATGTAATATTATCTTCACCTTTAATGGCGTAGACAGGAATTTCATCATGCATAACGAGTGAGGCAGCTACTTCATCCTGGGTTGATAATGGATTGGATGCTACCAACACCACTTCAGCGCCACCGGCTTGCAAAGTTTTCATCAAATTGGCAGTTTCCGTCGTAACATGCAAGCATGCTGACATACGAATACCCTCAAACGGTCGTTCCTTTTCGAAGCGTTCTTTAATTAAGCGCAGAACAGGCATTTCTCGTTCTGCCCATTCGATTTTCCTACGTCCACCTTCAGCCAGTTTTGGATCTTTAATATCATAATTTGCCATAATTTCCTCCATCTTGATATTTTTTGATAATCAATTTATTGATTTTTTAAATTGCTTCTATCGTTATTGTTCTTTTATGTTTAGGGCAATACCGAAGTTTTGTTGGTATCTCTCAGTAAATTCCGCAATCGTATAGGTATGAGCTTGAGTTCCTTTTTCTTCCAGGCAATAAGCGGCTGCTACCGCGCCCATTCTTCCGCAAGAAGCTAAATCAAACCCGAGAAGGAATCCTCGAATAAAACCTCCGCGATAGGCATCTCCGACACCGGTGGGGTCGACAATTGATTGTACTACCGCACATGGGACTTCAATAATCTCATTATCCATATAAATAATGGATCCCTTTTCACCACAAGTCACCACTGTAAACTTGACCAATGAACGTATTTGATCTTCGGACAAACCGGTATGTTTGAGCAAAAGCTTGTATTCATACTCATTTACAAACAATGAGTATGCATTCTCAACACCGCGGCGAATGTCAGCACCATCCATTCTTACGATCTGCTGGCTGGGATCATAAAAATAAGGAATGTCACTGTCAATGCACTCTTCGACATAATTAATCATGGCTTGCGGGTCATTTGGAGAAATTACCACAAGATCTGGTCTAATTTTTAATTCAGTCAGTGAATATTCGCTGGCACAAGCCATTGCTCCCGGATAAAAACTGGCAATCTGCGAATTGGCGAGATCGGTATTTGCAAAGAATGAGGCAGTAAACTCGCCTGCAATGACCTTGATATAACTGATATCTACACCTTTTACAGCTAACCATTGCCCGTAATCATAAAAATCTTCTCCTACCGTGGCGAACACAATCGGTAGCTTTTCTCCCAATAAAGCAAGGGTATAAGCAATATTTGGAGCAATTCCACCCCGCAACCGGACCAGTGATTCAACCAGGAAGGAAAGACTAAGTGATTCAATATTTTCTGGCAAAATATGCTCTTTGAATAATCCAGGAAACTTCATTAAGTAATCATAAGCGATTGAGCCCGTGCAAACGATTGTCATCTTTTCTCCCTGTACGATCCAAAAACTGCTCAAAAATCGCACAAAAAACGCCCTCGAGCGGAGAGCGTTGTAATTAACAATTTGAAGTTTAACATGCAAAATCATCTTTGTAAAGTTCGGGTAAGAGCAACCAGAAATAGACCCCGGGGAATAATTCGATAATGTTGATCCTGAATTGGGAATAATTGGGTGGTTTTTCGTTGGAATTTCCACCCTATCTGTTTCTTGATACAATAGACTATAAAAAACGGAAACTAATCTATGTTACGAAAATTATTATGGTCATTGTTGATAGCTATTTTTATCATTGCCAGTGCGTGTTCTACAAGTTCAAAGCCTAATGGTTCTGAAGTTGAAATTGAAACGAGCTCCGCTGAACTTTTACCATCCGAGGTAATGACTGCTACTCCTGAGCCAACAGCAACACCAACTCCTCTGCCGGTCACAAGAATAGATAATGGTGCCTATTACATTTTCAGCGGAGAATTGGAAAAAGCCAGACTGGAATTTGAAGAAGTTAAGAATAATGCCACCGATGAGAACTTGATCGCCTCAGCGAATATTTACCTTGCCCGCATCAAGATTGCCAATAATCTCTGCAAAAATGCGATTCCAATATTGGAAAGTGTAGTAAACAGTGACTCAATTAAAAACAATCTACGTTCAAACGCTTCTTACTTTCTAGGCCAATGTTTTCTGGAAATGAATCAATTCGGCAAAGCAGCGCTGGCTTACCAAAACTATATCGATCTCAACCCAGGGATACTGGATGCGTTCATGTACGAGTTAGCGGGGGATGCTTATGTAAAAGCGGGTGACATCAATAATGCCATCTTGATGTATGCTGCTGTTGCTGGCGATAGCACGGCTGATAATCAGGTTTCCGCCAAAATCAAACTGGGTCAAATGTATGTTCTTGAAGCTGATTATACGAATGCTGTCCGCATCTTTATGGAAGTACATGACACCAGCAGCAATGATTATACGCGTGCCCAGATGAATTTTTTGGCAGGTCAATCATATTTAATGTTGGGACTTCCCGAGCAGGCGTATGCTCGTTTTCAGGAATCAGTAGAAAATTATCCCAAGTCTTATGACACTTATTCCGGGCTGGTCACTCTGGTAAATGAGGGCATCAAAGTGGATGAATTCTATCGCGGGTTGGTTGATTACTATGCCCAAAAATATGGTTTGGCCATTGATGCATTTAACCGGTACTTGAATGCAAACCCGCAACATAACGGTTCTGCTCATTATTTTAAAGCACTCGCATACCAAGCCATAGATCAGCCTTTGGAAGCAATACAAGAATGGCGCGTATTAATCAAAGATCACCCTGCTGACCGATTTTATGTAGATGCCTGGGAGGATATTGCTTATACACAATGGGCATATCTAGACGATTATCGTGCCGGTGCCCAGACATTGATTTCGTTTGTCAAGGAAAACCCCTCGAGTGAAAGTGCTCCGCAGGCATTATTTGACGCAGGTCGCATTTATGAGCGTGGCGGCTATTTAAGTGAAGCCGCGGCTACCTGGTCGGGAATGATTGATCAATATCCCCAGGCAGAAATTTCATCGCGAGGTTTATATTTAAGCGGAATTACGCTTTATCGCTTGAATAACTTTCCGCAAGCTTTGGAAAGTTTTCAACGCATCTTACTTTTTGGCGGCAACCCCACAATAACCGCAGCAGCAAATTTATGGATAGGAAAAACTTACAAAGGCCTTGGGGATTTGGAAAATGCAAATACCTCCTGGAGACAGGCTTCTGAGGCAGATCCAACCGGTTATTATTCCGAGCGTGCCAAGCAATTAATGGAGGACCAGGCACCTTATTCAATCCCTGCTTCAGTTAACTTTGCCATAAATTTTGATCAGGAACGATTTATTGCTGAAATCTGGATGCAAAAAACATTTTCTCTTCCGGCGGATACAAATTTTATAACATTAGCGGAATTAAAAGAAAATAATACCTTTGTTCAAGCCGTTGCCCTCTGGGATTTGGGGCTTTATCAAGTAGCCCGTACGAAATTTGAAAGCGTCAGAGATACATTCAGCCAGGATCCCATCAATCTCTTTCGCTTGACAAATTATTTTAGAGAAATTGGCCTCTATCGCTCTGCAATATATGGCAGCCGTCAAATCCTAGAATTGGCTAATATGAGTGATCTTGATACATTAAATGCGCCCCTCTGGTTCAACCATGTTCGCTTCGGAGATTATTATCAGGAAATTGTAGCTGAAAATGCTGCCCGCTATAATCTTGATCCTTTGCTCCTGTTGAGTCTGATGCGCCAGGAATCATTTTTTGAAGGTTTTGTAGCATCATCAGCAGGCGCAAGGGGGGTCATGCAAATTATGCCGGTAACTGGCGATGAGATTTTCGGCTACCTTGGCTGGCCAGAAAACTATTCTGCTGAGGATTTGTATATACCTGCTGTGAATATTCGTTATGGAGCAAGTTATCTCTCACGCATGCGTGATTATTTTAAAGGTGATATTTTTGCCGCGCTGGCAGCTTACAACGCCGGTCCCGGAAACGTGCTTAAATGGGAAAATCAGGCAAGCAATGATCCTGATCTATTTCTTGAGATGATCCCATATGAAGAAACGCGACGGTATATCACCAATATCTTTGAGTTTTACCAACTTTACATCACTTTTTATCGTACAAATGAATAGGTAGAAATTAAATTTTAAAGGTTGCTGCTGGATATAAGTGATAAGGTGGACATGTTATTTTGGACTACGCAAAATGATCTGCGGGTGAATGGTGGTGATTTTTAAATAGATAATTTACCAATCTATTATTTTCAGTATTCACATCTTGATGGATCAGCGTAACACAAAAATATTGTTTTCTGCGATCCTAAGTCTGCTGATGGGCGAAGCATCCGCGATGGGTATGTTTTTAGAGGATGGAATGGCTTCCCGGATGCTTCGCCCTTACGAAAGATCTCACGTGAAAGATTCATAGTGACCCATTCGGAAGAAAGCCCTTTACAATTTTATTACTCAGTCAGTTCGTAAAGTATCGGATTTTTATGTTATGAACAGCGAAGCAATCTTTCTCGCATCGGACATGATTGCTTCGTCGGGCGTTACAAGTCCTGCTCGCAAATACCGGTATCCATTGGTTGCCATCGGTTTCAATTAAAGTATCAACAATGAAACCAGTAACGCAAATTAAAAACAAATTTAAATTTAATAATCCTCTTTAAGGTTGTCTTTATCAATTAGACAGACCTACAGAAGGATTTTTTTTAGACTCAAAAAAATATCAAGTCGAGTTGTTGGGCAGATTTCTCGTTGATTAGTTAAGATTTTCTTCCAAACAAAAACTACTTATTTAATCGCTATTTTGCTACCAACTCAACTTCTTTATAACAATAATCGGATTGGGTTTTCAAGTTGATAAGCAAGCGCTTTTAAGAATTGTGCGGCTTCAGCCCCATCACTGACACGATGATCCACAGAAATGGTTACTTCCATTCTCCAACCAACCACAATTTCATCACCCTTCACTACCGGCATCTTTTTCGCAGCAGAAACTGCCAAAATCGCAGCTTCTGGTGGGTTGATAATTGCAGAGAATTCTTGAACGCCGAACATACCGAGATTGCTGATCGAGAAGGTAGATCCCTCAATATCTTCTACCTTGACCTTACCGCTGCGCACACGGCCGGCCATTTCTTTCACCTCGCTCGAAATCATTCGAATTGGCTTCAAATCTGCATCGCGCACAACAACTGTTAACAGGCCGCCTTCAACAGCAACAGCCACTCCTATGTTTACTGCACCGTATTGGATGACTTCCTTGTCTTGTAATGCTGCATTCAGATTGGGGAATTGCTTTAAAGTTACAGCTACAGCTTTGACCACAAAATCGTTGACTGACAACTTTTGTTCATCCAGTAAGGTTCTGTTTACCTCGCTCCTTAATTCCATTAGAGATTCCACATCATAAGCATATGTGGCATAAAAATGTGGGGTTTGTTGTTTTGATTCAGTCATTCTGCGACCAATCGCCTGACGCAGTCTACTTAATTGTATGGTCTTATCTCTCTGTACTTCGCTGGAACTCTGCCAGGTGGAAAGCGGCAATGCTACCCCGATAGACTCGGGTTGTGGTTTCATAACCGGCTCTAGTTGCTTTGCAGGTATTCTCGCTTCGATCGACTCCGATTCTGCTTTCAACGCAAGTTCAATATCTTTTTTGATGATGCGCCCGTCGGGGCCGCTTCCTACCAGTTCTGCCAGATCCAGGTCGCTATCAGCTGCCATTTTACGAGCCAAAGGAGAGGCTTTAATGCGTTCATCTCCATCATGCGGTTGAGACATCGTTTCGGAAGGTTTCGCGGCGCTTTGGTCTTTTTCTTCTACTTTCTTATTTTGAGCAGCTTCCTTTTGGGTGTCTTCTGATTCGCTCTTGCCTTTCAAGCTGGCCAGATCAAATTTCTCCCCCTTTTTACCAATAACCGCAATTGGATCACCTATTGGGACAATTGAATCAGCTTCAACTAAATGATTGAGCAACACTCCATCATGGCTGCTTTCAACTTCTACGGTAGCTTTATCCGTTTCAATTTCTGCCAAAACCTGACCTTTTTTAACAGATTCCCCCTCATTAATCATCCAACGAACCAGGGTCCCCTCTTGCATATCAAAACCCAGTTTGGGCATAGGGATAATTTCAGCCATTAAAGTACCTCCTTTACTGCCGCGATAATATCCTCAACCTGTGGAAGGGCTAATTGTTCCAAATCCGCGTTGTATGGTAAAGGAACTTCTTTTTGAGCAACCCTTTTAATCGGGGCGTCCATATAATCAAATGCTTCTTCATAGATTCGAGCGCTCACTTCAGCTCCCACCCCATAAGATTTCCAGCCTTCTTCTGCTACAATCACCCGATTGGTTTTCTTGACCGATTCAATGACCGGACCCATATCGAGCGGACGCAACGACCGCAGATCCACAATTTCAACTTCGATACCTTCTTTAGCCAGTTGCTCGGCTGCTTTTAAAGATGATTCCAACATCTTACTGTAGGTAACTATCGTGACATCTTTTCCCTCACGCTGAACCTTTGATGTACCAATTGGAACAATATAGTCACCGTCAGGTACTTCACCGCGAGATTGATACAAAGTAGCATGTTCAATGAAAAAGATCGGGTCATTAGAACGAATTGCAGCTTTCAATAATCCCTTCGCATCCGCCGGTGTTCCAGGCGCAACGACTTTTAAACCTGGGAAATGTGCAAAAATCGCGTCAGGGGTTTGAGAGTGTGTCGCACCAAGTTGACGGCCACCCCCTCCAACAGTGCGAATCACCATCGGAACGGTCATTTGCCCGTTAAACATGTAATGAAGTTTAGGAGCTTCATTGACAATATGTTCCATCGCTGAAAAAGCAAAATTAATTGTCATTAATTCAGCTACGGGTCGCATGCCAGTCAAAGCTGCTCCGATTCCAGCGCCGATGATGGCAGCTTCTGAAATTGGTGTATCGCGAACCCGTTCCGCGCCAAAATGATCGTAAAAACCTTTTGTCACAGCGTAAGTTCCGCCCCAAACACCTACTTCTTCGCCAAGAATAAACACCTTTTCATCTCTTTCCATTTCTTCCCAAAGAGCTTGAGAAATTGCCTGTCGCATTGTTAATGTTGCCATTTCTTCAACCTCCTAATTCTTATCTGCATAAATATTATCAAATAATGTATCTGGTGCCGGTTCCGGACTTGATTCAGCAAATTGCACAGCTTCGGCAATTATTTGCTCACAAGCTGCTTCAACTTTACTTAATTCAGACTCTTTCGCGATTTTTTCTGAAACCAAATACTTGTGGTAAATTCCAATTGGGTCGCTTTCCTTCCATTTACGAACTTCATCCTTCTTGCGATAACGTTCCGGGTCTCCCATGGAATGTCCTTCAAAACGATACGTCAGAATTTCTAGAAACTGAGGTCCGCTGCCGGCACGAACTTCTGCGATCATTCTTTCAGAGATTTCACGGACTTTAATTACATCCATTCCGTCTACAGAATCGCTGGGCATATTGTAAGCTGCTGCTTTTTGGCGGATTTCCGGAACTGCGGAAGCCCTATCGACTGCAGTCCCCATACCATAATGGTTATTTTCGCAAACCCACAATACCGGTAACTCCCAAACTTTTGATAAATTAAGTGCTTCATGAAAATACCCAATATTTGTTGCACCATCACCAAACATACAAATTGTTATCCCACTTTTTTTCTGAAGTTGGTCTCCCAAAGCCATCCCCACTGCCAATGGCAGGTGAGCCCCAACCACAGCATGACCACCCCAAAAATTTTTCGTTACGTCCGCCATATGCATGGATCCGCCTCTGCCTCCAGAGCAGCCGGTTGCTTTTCCAAGTAATTCTGCCATGATCTCATTCGCACTTAAGCCGCAATTTATTGCCACTCCGTGATCACGGTAAGCGGTGATTACATTATCCTCGGGCCGGCGGGCTGAAATTAACCCAGTGCTGACCGCCTCTTGACCAATGTAAAGATGCAGAAAACCGCCAATTTTCCCTTTTTGGTATAATTCCATGGCGTTTTCTTCCAGAATTCGAATCTCTACCATCTGTCTGTAAAGATCCAGGTATTCGCTCTTCTCCATTTATTATTTCCTCCTGATTGTTCTGCTCAATGAAAAATGGGCAAAACCCAAATCCGGTTATTTTTTACTGTATGCTCATATTATACCAATTACAAATGAGGCAGGGCTCGCATGTACAATGAAACTTATACATTTCAAATACCTTGTAGAAAATAAAATAAGACCGAATCAAAAAAAGGTGACCTCATTAACAGGTCACCCTTTTTCGATTTATTTTAAAAAAAATCTAGGCTTTGGGAGCGAATTTCAAAGCTGCGTGCGCTGCTGCCAAACGTGCAACCGGGACACGGAATGGAGAACAGCTAACGTAGTTCTGTCCAATCATATGGCAGAACTCAATCGAGGATGGATCGCCGCCATGCTCGCCACAAATACCAACTTCAAGCGAAGGACGGGTTTGACGGCCGAGGTCAACAGCCATTTTCATTAAAGCACCGACACCTTCACGATCAATTGTCTGGAAAGGATTCTTGGTGAGAATACCCTCTTCAACATATTTGAGCAAGAAACTTCGTTCAGCGTCGTCACGACTGTAACCGAAGGTCATTTGAGTCAGGTCATTCGTACCAAAGGAAAAGAATTCTGCGTCTTCAGCGATCTCAGCAGCGGTAACAGCTGCGCGAGGAATCTCAATCATTGTGCCAAATTTATATTCAAAATGGATTTTCTTATCTTCCATTACCTCTTTGGCGATAGCTTCCAATCTTGGTTGGACCGCTCTCAACTCGTTAACATGTCCGGTTAATGGAATCATCACTTCCGGCTTGGGGTGAATTCCGCGTGCAGCAACGTTGGCGGCTGCTTCCATAATGGCGCGAACCTGCATTTCAACAATCTCTGGCATCACGATCGAAAGCCGAATGCCGCGCAAACCCATCATGGGATTGCTCTCATGCAGGCCTTCCACAGCTGACAAAATGTTTTCCAAATCAGTTATTTCAGCCGATTCATTTTTTCCAAGGATGTAATTGGCCATCTCCTGGACGCGTCTGGTAATAATTTGCTCTTGCAGATCTTCTGCTGAAGGCAAGAATTCATGCAGTGGTGGGTCAATCAAACGAATAATAACCGGCAAACCGTCCATTGCTTCAAAAAGGCCTTCAAAATCAGATCGTTGGCTGGGAAGTAATTCATTTAAGGCTTCTGTGCGCTCTTCACTTGTTTTTGCTAGGATCATTCGCTCAACGGATGGGAGTCTTTCTTGTTGGAAGAACATATGTTCAGTACGGCATAAACCAATACCTTTCGCTCCATACTCACGAGCTCTCTTTGCATCCGCAGGATAATCAGCATTTGCCCAAACCTGCAAACCTGTGGTTGGATAACCGGGCTGTGAAGCTGTACGAATTCCGGGCGTAGCGCAAATATCATCCGCCCAGGCCAATAATTTCAGCAAATCTGTCTGTTCATCAAGAGAAGGGGCATTCGTGGTTAATTTTCCTACAAAAACCTCACCGGTTGTACCATCAACTGAGATCCATTCACCTTCATGAACAACCAGTTCACCTACTCTCATCAGGCGGTGATCGAGATCAATCTTGACTGCGGAAGCACCGACGACGCAGGGCACTCCAAATTGACGGGCAACGACTGCAGCATGCGATGTTGCACCCCCTTCACTGGTAAGAATACCCTTGGATGCAAGCATTCCATGGACATCATCCGGTTTTGTGAATGGTCGCACCATAATCGTATCTTGATGATGTTCTTTATTCATTTTTTCAGTTTTATCAGCATCAAAATATACCTGCCCCACTGCAGCACCCGGCGAGGCATTGACTCCACTACAGAAGAATCGACCGTCTTGCTGCGCTTTCTTCTTGGTGTCCAAATCGAATTGTGGATGAAGCAAAACATCAACCTGCTCCGGGGTTACGCGCAAAATTGCAGTCCTTTTATCGATTAGGCCTTCATCAACCATTTCAACTGCCGAGCGTACTGCAGCGCGTGCAGTCCGTTTTCCGTTTCGAGTCTGAAGCATCCATAACTTGCCACGCTCAATTGTGAACTCAACATCTTGCATGTCCTTATAATGCTTTTCAAGTTTGCCAACAATTTCCAAAAACTGTTGATAAACTTCAGGCATAGTTTCAGACATTTTTTGAATCGGATCGGTATTGCGTATCCCTGCAACAACATCTTCACCTTGAGCATTCAACAAATAATCGCCGTATAACTTACTCTCACCAGTGGCGGGGTTACGTGTAAATGCAACACCGGTTCCGGAATCCCAGCCCATGTTGCCAAAGACCATTGTTTGAATATTTACTGCGGTTCCGAGGTCATCCGGAATATTCGTTGCACGGCGATAATCTACTGCCCGTTTACCCATCCAAGAACGGAAAACTGCTTCAGTAGCGTATTTTAATTGTTCAAGCGGGTCTTGGGGGAAATCAAAACCTTTTTCTTTTTGGACAACCTTTTTAAATTGGTCGGTTAAATATTTCAAGTCTTCGGTGCTTAAGTCGGTATCGGCCATGATATTCTTGCGGGCTTTGTAACCATCGAACACGTCTTCAAAAGCTTCATCTCGAATATCAAGTACCACGGTACCAAACATCTGAACCAGACGACGATATGAATCGTAGACGAAACGTTCGTTTTCTGTCAGCTTAATCATCGCCTGTGAAGTTTCGTCATTCAAGCCAATGTTTAACACTGTATCCATCATGCCCGGCATTGAGAATTTCGCTCCGGAGCGGCAGGAAACCAGAAGAGGATTCTCTTCACCACCAAAAACTTTTCCGGTAGCTTTTTCTACATCTTTTAATGCCGCCAGCATTTGGCCCCATAGTCCTTCCGGAAGTTGATGGTCTTTTTGATAAGCTATACAAGCCTCAGTTGTGACTGTAAATCCTGGTGGTACAGGGACACCGATTCGGGTCATATCAGCCAGATTTGCGCCTTTGCCCCCGAGTAATCCACGCACTTTTTCCCAATCACCGCCCATATATACGATGGCCTGGTCAATTTCGTGGAACAGATAAACCCATTTCTTTTCTGACATAGAAGTCCTCCTAAAATAAAATTTCTTTACTAAAACTATCTGCTATACAGCAAAATAGCCCACATTCATCAAGATATCATTTTACCATAGTGAAGGTTAGGATGACTGAGCTTGTTTTCAGATTTGATTAACAATTTGTTAAGATTGTTGGTTCAATTTTTTTTAGTATTTTTAATTCTCTTACAGTCTCTTTACAAATATGCCAGTTTTAAACCAGATTATGTCGGTATCCTGTAAATCATCTGCAAAGTGGAAACGAAAGAATATGGTTGATAATAGAGAAAGTAAATTGCCAGGAGGTGTAATGATTAAAATATTGGTTATTGATGATGATCCGGCTATGACGGACCTGCTTAAGCTTTTATTACGTCAAACAGGGGCGGAAATTCGTACTGTCAACGATGGCCGCTCAGGCATTAACATGACAAAAACTTTCAGCCCTCAGATTATTATCCTGGATTTGATGATGCCGGAAATGGACGGCTGGCAGGTTTGTAAAGAAATACGCACTTTTAATGATGTTCCAATTTTGATTCTTTCGGCTTTAGATAGCCCAGGCTTGGTGGCAGCCGCCCTGGATGCCGGCGCTGACGATTATTTAATCAAACCAGTAACCAGCAGTGTATTAATCGCCCACATAAACAATTTGATCCGCAGAGCACTCAAAGAAAAACAAAACCTGGCACTTTGTTAGCAATATTTGCTCACTAAACCAACCTTTGTAAACACTTTTTGAGAAAGCCATTCAAAAAGTGTTTTTTCTTCTCGTATTTTCCAAGTATTAAAATGGTTATATGAGGAGACTTTCCAATTAATTTAAGATAACTTGAAAAGCATCGTTTTCCCATGGCACTGTATGTGTTCATATCAATTCATAGTAAAATAAAAGAAAATTACCATCGCGAGGAAATTGTGCAAACCTGTTCAAAATGTCACCATATCTCCCCAGATAGTGAAAAGTTCTGTTTGAATTGCGGGGCTGACCTTTCAGAATTCTCAGAAACCTCCATTGCACGTGTAAAGTTGTTAAACAATCCACGCGTCACAGCCATTCGTATTAGTGTTGCAAAGGATTGCTGCCCAACCTGCCTTCAAATGGAAGGTGTTTACGCCAAGCATGCATTGCCACATTTACCAACCGAAGGATGCTCGCATCCAAAAGGTTGTCGCTGTCATTACGCCCCAATTCTGGACGAAATCTATCCATAAATAAGTTGGGTAAGTACCCTGTCAACATGTTCATGTTAATCGCCTATGATGGTGAGTTAAGTTAAATTTGTGGTTTAAAATAATGCTCTTTTCTACAAATTTAATACCGCTGCGAAAAACCCACAGAACCAGTTTAAACAAACCAAGGCAATTAAAGTTGCAAAGCCGGACTTGGATCAGGAAGATTTTGCCGAATAATTTGTTCGAATAAAATCAATGGCTTCCTGTTTGCTGGTTATTTGTTTATTCGCTGAGGCTGAATTAAGTTTTTCTAGCCAGTAGCCGGTTTGATTTTTATCCTCTGTTTTCAATAACCCGCCCACTTCATGACCATCCAACCACTGCTGAGGCTTTACCCATTCTTCTTTTTTTTGGAAGTATCCGAGAAATAATTGTTGTACAATATCAAGTTCAACCTCAAATTGATGGAAATCATCGCGATGCCTGCCAATTGCTAATGATTCAGCCAGTGATGCCAAACACAACAGAATTCCACTCTCACCTGTTTTATGAAAAAAAGCGTAAACTTGCGAACCGGTTAGGGTTTTCTGCGTTTTTGTAAGCAAGTGGACAGCATCTAGATTTTGCAAAACAGGCGTAAAATATTTAATTTCATGATTACTTAATGCTAAAATTTTGCTGCGATGGATAAACTTTTTCGGGACATTTTCAGACCGATCCGCTTTCCGTACTCCAGTATCTTTGCGGTTTCCCATATGACTGAAGAGAAGCAGGTAATAAAATAGAGATCGAAGGCTTCGGTCAATATGCAGCTTTGTTTGAAAAAGACTGGCGAGATCATTGCGATATTTACCTAATGCCAGTAAAACCTGACCTCCAATCAGGTTATTGGCAGCTGCTGAACCAGTTTTGTGAAGTAAAATTTCATCCAGAAATGCAAATTGATTGATACCATTCAATGTGGATTGCCAGTTGTTTTCACCTTTCATTCGTTCAGAAGAACTTTCTTTCAGGTCAACAACTTCAGGGATTATGATCTCAAGGGCTTTTATGTGATCCAATGCTTGCAGCGCTTGAGGAATATTTTTACCATCCAGGAGTCTGAAAAATTCATCACGAATGCGCTCATTTGAAATTGACCTCAATAAAGGGATCGCTTCTTTTAAGCGCTTAACTGTATTTTTTTCAATAATACAATTTAGCTCAATCGATTGGCGCAACGCACGCAATATACGAATGGGATCATCCGTGAAACTCCGCTGACTGCATGCAATAATCTTTCTACTTTGTAAATCATCTATCGCATCGAATGGGTCGATTAACCTGTTTCGTTCTACTAAATTAATCGCCATTGCATTGATGGTAAAATCTCGCAATTTTAAGTCTTCTTCAATGGTGTTTACGCGCAACTTAACAATATCCAAATTCATACGACTGCCATCATCGAGCGTTAAGATAACCCTGACTGTGTTAAATTTATCGTTCAGTACAAAAAAGGTGGCACCAATCGCATCCGCCACCCTTCGCCCATAGGATTGTACATCGCCAAGCAACGCAATATCAAGGTCATGATTTGTCTGCTGCCATACGATATCTCTGACTGCTCCACCAACCAGATAGGCTATTTCACCTTCCTTCAATTGAAATGTAAGAACCTTGAAAAGTTCTTCAATTTCAGGATCAAATAGAAAAAGCATCTGCTTGTTTACCCGGTTTTGTATTTAATTTCGTCAACTACACCTACAAAAGGTAAATTGCGATACAAATCATCCAAATCTAGGCCATAACCAAATACAAATTTATTGGGAATGGTGAACCCTACATATTTTACCGGCACTTCCACTTCACGACGGGTGGCTTTATCCAACAAGGTGCAAACTTGAAGAGAACGGGGTTTTCTTGTGGAAAGCAGTTCAAGAACAGATGCGAGCGTACGGCCACTATCGACGATATCTTCGACCAGAATGACATCGCAACCTCGAATATCTGTATTCAAGTCATGCGAAATGCGAATATGCCCGCTTGTTTCTCGAGCACCGGATCCATAGGATTCGACTGCCATAAACTCAATTGCATGGGGAACACTGATTTGACGCATCAAATCAGTCAGGAACACAACCCCACCTCGTAAAATACAAACCAGGACAAGCCGATCTGAAGACTGATAATCGCTAGATAATTGTTCCCCTAGTTCAACAATACGTTTATGTAATTGTTCTTCTGAAATTAATACCTCAGCCAAAAATTCACGATAATTTCGCATTCATATCCTCAATTTCTAGGAACTTGGTGGTGTAAGGTACACCGAGCTTCGTACATTTCTGAGGCGCCGATAATAATAACAGGGTCATCGTAATGCGCCGGTTTTCCATTAACCAGGCGTTGAGTTCGGCTGGCAGGTTCACCACAAACCATGCAAATTGCGTGTAATTTATCAACCCTTTCGGCAATTGCCATTATTTGTGGCATTACACCAAAAGGTTCACTGCGAAAATCAGTGTCAAGTCCCACTACAATCACACGAATCCCCCTACTTGCCAAGGTTTTTACAGCAGTGAAAAGATCTTCATCAAAAAATTGAGCTTCATCAATCCCTACTACCGTGGTTTCGGGGTTCAATTTTTTCATTAGCTCTTCAATCGAACTTACCGATGTAGCTTCAAAAGCTTCGCCATTATGCGACGCAACTTTCTCCAGTTGATAACGGTTATCGATAACCGGTTTGAAAACTTGGACATTTTGGCGTGCAATCACTGCCCGTCGCAATCTCCGGATCAATTCTTCTGTTTTGCCACAGAACATTGAACCGCACACAACTTCGATTGATCCAGCATGATGCTTCATTCGTCAACCTCCCGCATTACCTTTTCTAAATTCTATCAAATTTTAGAATTGATGTTGTAATAAAATACAGCCTGAAATTCAGGCTGTATTATGTCAACGATTTAGAATGGTTAGAAAGTTTCTGGTACTTCGTAACCGAGTGCACGCAAACGTTTCTTTAGATCGATTAAGGATTTTCTTCCAAACCCTTCAACACCAAGAATGGCTGCTTCGCCTTTTTCCATCAATGCAATCACTTTGCCAACATTATCGAGGTCTGCTTTCAATAGCGAATCGGTGATGCGTGAGCTTAATTCCAATTCCGTAATTGGACGATCCAAGGATGTCTTTGACTCTTCACGAACTTTGACATTCTCTACATAATCCTGGCGAGCCTGAAGGCGTTTGTAGAATCGATCTACCTGGCCTTCAATATCGATAATTCGTTGCTGCTGCCCAGTGAAGAATGGGTGACAGGATGAACAAACTTCTGTTTTAATTTCCTTGCGAGTAGAGCCTGTTATCCAGGTATTTCCACAAGCACATGTTACAACGGCATCCGGATAAAATTTCGGATGGATATCTTTTTTCATAGCCGTAAAACCTTTCTTTTTTCAAAATACCATATCCGTGCTTTCTTGTACGAAGACACGAATGGCAGTTGATATTTGTTATGCTTCTTTCTGCATAACATTTACACACTTACGGCCGTTATGCAGTGTAATATACTCTACAACACCATCAACTGTTGCAAAAAGTGTATCATCACTACCACGTCCAACATTAACACCTGGTTTAATGTGCGTTCCACGTTGACGGACTAAAATATTACCGGATAACACCTTTTCACCAGCATAGCGCTTAACGCCCAGACGCTGTGAGTTGCTATCACGACCATTCCGGCTGGATCCACCACCTTTTTTATGCGCCATGATCTTTACTCCACTTCAATCGAATTAACCAACAATTTTGTATACTGCTGGCGATGGCCATTTTTCACCCGAATTTTTTTCTTCGGACGATACTTGAACACAATCACTTTGGGTCCCTTTATATGAGAAACCACAGTAGCTGTTAGTTTTACTCCACTAACGCCAGGAGTACCAACTTTTACCTCATCGTCGTTTACGAACAGCAAGACTGAATCTAGCAAAATCTGTTCGCCAACTTCATTTGGCAGGAGGTCCACGTCTATCGTGGCACCTTCGGCGGCTTTATATTGTTTCCCGCCTTGTTCTACGATCACATACTTCATTTTATTTCTCTCCATCTTCACTTCGCCATAAGCCTCGCAAATTTTTATAAGCCAGTTTACGGGGAAGCTGGAAAATCAATCTTTAACCACAATCTGGACTGCGATTAAGCGAAGGGAATTATAAATGCATCATGCATACCTGTCAACACTTATCTGGACACTTTGTTATTGTTCAGCGAATTTGACACCTGTGTTATCCCCACTGGCAGGTTTTGAATTTGCCAAATAAGCTTGAATAAGAAATTAAAAACCTGCTTGCGTGGCACCTACCGCATCTGGCGCAGCTGGCGTGCATCTCCAACCCGTTCTGTTAGCCCTTGTGCATCTAATTGCTCGAGAAAGGATAGTGCGTATTTGCGGCTGGTTTGATACATGTCTCGAAATTGGGCGACTGTAATCTGCCCCTCGCGTTTAAGCCTGTCGAGTACTTCCTGAACCATTTGATCATATGTAGATTTCAAAAAGACAACATCATTATTGACTGCGATTAATTGCTCCTGATCGATAAGCGCGTTGAAGATTTCAACATCGACTACTTGTAGACTTTCTTTAATCGATGGCGGGGAATAAGGATTTGCTTCGAACTGCGCCAACAATTGATTGACTTTTACTCGCTCGTTCGTTCGAAAATTAACTTTAAAGTCAATAAGTGCATAAAACGATCGATCTACTGTAAATCGCTTTTCCTTTTCCCACAAAGCAATCAACAATGCAAATTGCTTTTGAGGAAGTTTCAGCCTGCTTTTCAATTCTTCACGTGGAATTCCCGGCCGGAGTGGATATTGCTGATGGTATTGTCGAAGAATACTAATGGACTTGTCAAGCATCCCCTCATACCATTTTTTGCTGGCAAATAGGGCATAATCCGCTTCTTCCAGGTTTGAATCCTCGAGATTAATTAACAATCCTTTTTCTACGAAACCTTTTAGAAATTGATTGGCCAGGCTTGATGCAATGCGGCCTTTTTTGTAAATAGCATCAAATGTTGCTATTCCCAATTCTGAACTTGCCTGAAGTAAAATTTCATCCGGGTTGCCTCCGGCATATGCTTCCAACTGATTGATTATGTTCGCATCAAACCGTTTGTGGCGCTTCCCAGGAAAAGGATTGATCACTTCTCCCCCACCAATCGTCTCGCCTGGTGAAGGTCTTCGCAGAATAAAACGATCTGTACGCAAGGCAACAATTGGCTGGCTGGTTTCCAATTGAATCCAGCCTTGACCACCCGGATCAATTTGATCAGATCCCAGTACTCTGACCCGGGCTATAACTTCGGTGGAACCAATAAAAAGTTTGACTTCCTGGTTATGTCTTAATGGATTTTTTATATCCGTAAGAAGCCGGATGTGAGCATCAATTCTTTGCGTTGGTTTGTATTTCCCTATTGCACAGACTACATCACCGCGATTAAGCTGATCAACCTCAATGCCACTTAAGTTAATTGCTGTTCGGCTCCCGGGCTCTGAATGATCCGTTTTTGCCTTGTGATTTTGAAGGCCACGAATGCGAGCTTTCCTCTGACCTGGCAGGATTTCCACTTCATCGCCTACACGAAATACTCCATCTACCAATGTGCCAGTCACAATCGTCCCAAATCCAGAGATTGTGAATACGCGATCAACAGGCAAACGCGCCCTGCCATAATCAACTCGACTCTCAGAGTTTTCTAAAATTTCGCTTAGTTTATCAATTAATTCAGGAATTCCTTCACCTGTAAATGACGATACCCTCACAAGCGGAAAGTTCTCAAACCGCGTGCCTTCTAAAACTGCTTCAATGTCTAAATGCACCAGATCAAGCCATTCCGGATCATCGACCAGATCGATTTTAGTCATCACGACCAAACCGGTGCGAATTTGCAACAAATCCAAGATCGCAAGATGCTCACGCGTCTGGGGCATGACACCTTCATCGGCAGCAATCACTAATAAGGCTGCATCAATCCCACCAACCCCAGAAAGCATATTCTCTATGAAATCGCGGTGACCTGGAACATCAACAATACCCACCTCACGACCATTTGGAAGCCGAAACCAGGCAAAACCAAGTTCAATCGTCATCTCGCGCGCTTTTTCAGCTTTCAGACGATCCGGATGCATGCCTGTTAAAGCCTGAACAAGAGTCGATTTACCATGGTCAACATGGCCGGCTGTTCCAATTACACGCATACTTCCCTCTAGCTTTTCAAATCAAAGCTGTCAAAAAAATCATTGTTAAATTCTTTTAACTGGCTTAGTTGTGCCTGCAATCGTTTTTGTGTTGTATCTAAAATTTGCTTAATAATGTCATCGAAGTCCTGGGTGGAATCTTCCAATTGAATCAAACGCTCAGTTAATTTATCAAACTGGAGGCCAACTTCTCGAATTTGCTCATCCTGAGCGAGCATATAATTTGACCATCTTTTTTGATCATCTGCTTTAAATGAGACCCATTCCTGGCGAAAACGATCTTCAACTAATCTCTGCATTTCTGTCAATTCGTTAATACGTCGCTCAAAACGTTGTGTAATTTCTTCAAAGCTTTCCTGTGCATGTTTTACAGAACGTTGAGTTGCATCCAATGCTTGAAGCTGAGAATCAAGGTTCAAAGCCTGGCCTTCGATAATTTCAAAACGGGTTTGCCATTCTCGCCAAATGCGATCACGTTCAACCTGGCTTATATTTTGACGTTCAATAAAGTTTGTTTGCGCTTGTTTTCGCTCTCCCTCGGCATTAATCAACTCATTTTGCCGCATTTCCATTTTTCGTAATGTTTCATTTGCAAGGTCAACTTTTCCGCGTTGCTCTTCAACTCTTTTTCGCAAGGCAGAAACTTCACCTTGAATATCAAGCAACCGCTTCGAATCCTGGCGAATATTTTCTTCCATAATTTTCTGGTTGCGCCGGTATTCATCGTCTGACCTGCGGCTTTCAAGGGCTTTCTTTTCAATATCAGCAATCAACCGCACCAGCCGTTTTTCTTCTTCAGCGCGGGCATTGATTTCTTTTTTCAGATCTGGAATCGGCTCAAGTCCTTTGCGAACATTGGCAATTGACATATTGATTGATTCTAAGTCTGCGTAGCGAATCTTTTCATTTTCACGTTCTTTTTCCAACCTTTGTTTTTCAAAATTTTCGACCAAGCGTGGGAAATCCACCTTAATTTGGGAAATCGCAGAATCAATCTGGTCAAAACGGGCGAGCATGGTTTGCAAACGACTCAACTCATTTGAAACTGTTTTTATTTCAAGTGGAAGAGGAGATATCTTTCCTTCGGCTTTTTGTAAACGGTCTTCCAGAGCAGAAATAATTAGTTTGTCCTTGCGACGTTCTTCGTCTAGCCACTCTATACGTTGAATAATTTGCTCAAAATCCATATCAATATCTCCAATAATCGCATACGAACTATCTCAAAATTATACCATCGGCAAATTTTTCACGAAATGATTACGTTATGGTAGGTTTTTGTATACGCTCAGCGTTTCCAGGAAAATTCGAACATATATATTGGGAAATAAGCCCATAAGCAACAGCAACACGCTTCCAATTCCCAGAAAAATGCTTTGTACAGGTGTTTCCTTTAATTGAAACTCGTTATGTTCTGGTCGAGTGAAAAACACTGATATGAGCCGCATACTTGTAAAAAACAATCCAAAAGTAGCAACAATTGCCCATATCGCAGCCGGTAAATTATTTTGGCTCAGTTGCGTCAAAATTCCAAACCGAATGGGGAACATTGGAAAAAGTGGCAGGCCGCTCAAAGAGAACCACCCCACCAAAAAAGAAATTACTGAAATCGGTTGTGAAAAAAATAAACCCTTAAGGGAATCGATGTTTAAAGTGATATCCTGATTCTTCCAGGTTGTAATAGCCATTGAGCACAATGCAATTCCAACAACACGCGGCAATAAAGATGAAAAATATGCTTCCCAAGCCAAATGCGTGTTAACACTAAAAGATAAGACAGCAAAACCAACTTCAACCAACACCAGGTATCCGAAAAGGCGCAGAATGGATTTCTGGTACACCGCCCAAATACCCGGAATCACAATCATCAGAATACCAGCTGTTTGTGTTACACCGGTGATTACAGGCTCCGTACGCAGCCAGGAATAATTATTGAAGAAATCAACCAGTATGATTTGGGCGGTAGCAGGAATGATTGCAAATATAAAGCCGGCTACAAAGGGATGACCGGATTCTGCCAGTAGCGGCACCCAAGTATAAAATGGAAATACTGCCAACCACATAGAAAACCCAAATCCTAAGAGAATTGCTGAAAAATAATATAACTGCTGCGCATTGGCACTTACCGCAGCCTGCTCAAAGCCCCAACCGGCCAGTAAAATAAAAGGTACGGCCAGAGTTTGTATTACAAGAAAACGGAAAATGCCAACATTATCGTTTGACTCTTTTTGCAATAAAGTTGGAATACTGATTAATACCGCCATCTCAACAATGAGCGCATCAAATAAGAAAGGTTGAACAGATATTGCCGCGATTAGAAGTGAGATGATTGCCATACTGTTGGGTACAAAATACTCATTTACACCAGCAATTCTCGAACCAAAAAACCAGATAGCGCCCATTGCGTACAGGAGTGCAACCAAGTAGCGGTCTCCATCATTAATAATTAGGGAGCGACCAAAAAGTATCAATTCAGATGGAATTTCAATCTTAAGCGGACCCATTGGGAAGATTGAATCAATACGAACAGTCAGTGCCAAAATAGCCAAGAATGTACAAATACCACCAGTGAATAACACGGCCAGCAATCGCTGTTTTCTAAAGAAAAAGGCAAATAATGACATCAAGAATGGAGTGACAATCCATATGATAGGTGCCGACATTATTGATCACTCCCATTTTGTAAATTCATAATATAAGCCCCAATAAAGGCCAACCCCATCGTAACCAATGCCAAAAGACCGGCCACCAAAACTGATTTTTCAAGGGAAGCATACATGATTTCAAATCCGGAAAAAACTGTCAGTAATCCGAAAATAATACGATAAGCCTGGGTTGTCATACTTAATTGCAGCATTCCCATAGCAATCAATAAAACGCCTGCAAACGTCAAATTTTTTGCGATAGGAAGCCAATCAGCGACATTGGGTACCAAAGCCCAGGCGATAACCACCATGATAATCCAGATAACAAAACGGAAACGAATTTCTTCCTTGGAAGAAAAAAATAGATTGCTTTCACTTATTTTTTCATCAGGTATGGATGATGCCAGAACTGCACCCGCCATCCAGCCGGTAACCAGTTTGACAGCGGCCAAGCCCGTTGGCCAAACGGAAAGTACCAACCAAAAAACCGCAACATATTGCAGCGATAATGCAATAATATTCCAACGCCAATTTAAATTTAAGAACAAAATCAAAGTAACTAAGGCAGCCATAATTGCAGGAATTAACTGTAAAATTTGATCCATCTTACCGCGCCTTGTTTGGTTGAATAATTGCAGTCAAAGCCGCAATTAAAACAATCACCCAAATCATTCCAGATTGGCTTTCCAGTAAGCTGGAAAATAAGTTAATGATTCTTTGAATAAATCCAAAAACCACCCAAATTGCTTTGTAAAGCCAATTCAGACCCAAAAAAGCAATTAAAATATCTCCAATTTTGTTAAGCAAAGTAACCAACCAATCGGAATACTTGGTGAGCCCAGCCACACGTCGTAAAACAATAACTACTGTGATTGGAATCAAAATTACAATCAAACTTCCCCAAAGTACACCAAATTCAACCCAATTAAAATCACTCAGCAGAAAAACCAACCATTGGGTTAATATCAGAACAAATAAACCAGTAGGAAATATTACCCACATCCACTTTTCATTGGCAGTCAAAGATCTTGCGGGGCGGATTGCGTGACGAATATAACCAAGCATAAGTAAAATTAAGGTAAACAAATTAAAGATTCCTGGAAAATCCAAGCTTAGACCCACCAAAGCAGTCCAACCAGCTGCGGATGGTGTGAATGGCAACCCTGAAAACCCAACCATGGCCAGTAATGGTAAAAACAAGATACGCCGATCGCGATTCGAGTAAAGGAATATGACAGAACCGACCAATAACAGGTTCAAGCTCCAAATTAAGGCTGACTCCCCATTTCCAATCAAAGCTGATTGGATAACAAATGAGGAAAGCGCAATAATCCAAAAGGGTCTTCCACTTAATTCATTTTTTGATACCATCCACATCAATGCGGAAATTATTGCGGTTAATACACTCAACAGATACAATAGCTGAAGACCCGATCCCACGAAAAGAACCGGCACAATACGAATCAAAATAATGAGGCTGGAGGCGACACCAACCATCCGAATCGTAGTGCCCAACCCGATTCGGAGAGGTGTCTCTTTTGAATATGGCAGATTGAAGGGCACCACACCTAAACGTAAAGCAATTGCAACCAAAGTCCATGTCCCCGCGCCAAGTGCCATTGATGCCAAAGTTAAACTTAAATCTTTTGAAAACGCGATAAAAATTGTCGTGATGAATAAAAACGTTCCGGCCAATTTAACTGCAAACGACACAATGGCAATATTTTTATGCTCTTCACTGGGGACTGTAAAAATTACGATAAACAATTCAACAATATCAATTAGTGTCCATAAAAGTATGACTGCCAATAATGAGGATGACAATACCGCTAAAATACCAATAGCATTGATGATAAAAATACCAGACCAAACATTTGTTGATGGAAGTTCTTCAAGATGGGTTGAGTCAGTCAATATAATGGCCAATTGAATGGACGCCAGCGCCAATACGATTGGCCAACTATTTGCATCAAATGAAAAAAGTATTCCTTCCTCATAAAAATTTGTGAATGGGTACCACTGCAATAGACTGATTTTAAGCGGCATTAACAAGCGTAATCCGAGAATTAGAATCCAATTTACCAGAGAAAGAACCATGGCGATGAGCCAGATTCTTCCAACATTAAAATTTAATTGCTTAACAACAAAGATCCCGAGTCCAGAAAAAATTAGAAAGATAAACGGGATGATTAAAAGCATTGATCCTGCCTACATCACCGGAGCAAAGGGAGATCGCTTAATAAATTTGCCTTGACCTGCTTTCCCCAACCATTCCTGCTGATTCATGATAATTTTTCCGCGTAGCATTACTTTTCGCGGATACCCTTCCAAATGCCAGCCTTCATATAAATTGTAATCAGTTCGTTGTTGAGACCATTTTGTGCCATATGTAATTTGTTGATCTGCATCCCAAAACACCAGATCAGCGTCACTGCCCGGGAGAATGGTCCCTTTCTGTGGATAAAGTCCAAAAATCTTTGCTGGGTTGGTGGCTGTCAGCTCCACAAACTTATTGATGCTGAAGTGCCGTTTACCGATACCTTCTGTCCAAAATATTGGCAGTCGATCTCCCACGCCTGGTAACCCGTTGGGAATTAAAGTAAAGTCGTCTTTTCCAAGTTCTTTTCCGGGAATGGCAATATCCTGGTTCTCATAGCGAATGGGTTGAGTGCCATCATAGAAAAAGGCACAATGGTCTGTAGCCAATACTTGAATAGTACCATCCGATAATCCTTGCCAAAGTCTCCGATTATCCGCCTCTGACCGCATGGGCGGAGAACAGACCCATTTTGCTCCATCTGGCAGAGCCAAATTGGATTCAGTAAACAGCAAATATTGCGGGCATGTCTCTCCCATCACTTGAACACCTTTAGCGCGAGCATACGCCAATTGATCCACTTCTCCAGCAACATTCATGTGAACGATATACAGTGGAGCCCCGCTTTGAGCCGAAAATGAAATTCCACGAGCAACAGCTTCGACAGCTCCCCAAGCTGGCCTTGTCCGGGCGTGCCATACCGGCGAAACATGTCCCTGAGCTAAAGCCTCTTCTACGAGAACTTCAATCACATCGCCATTTTCCGCATGCATCATGGTTAAGAAGCCCTCTTTGGCTGCAATTCGCATGACTTTAAAAATATCGCCATCGTTAAGTCGCAGCGTATTGTTATACGCCGTAAATACCTTCAAAGTGGTAATGCCCTCGCCAATTAATCGTGGAATTTCTGCTGCAATCTGATTATCAAAGCGAGTGATATTCATGTGAAAGCTGAAGTCTACCGCAGCTTTGTGATCAGCCTTGGCATGCCATTGGTCAACGTCCTGCAGTAGTGAGTTACTCATCTGAGGAACGAAATCAATTACAGTTGTTGTGCCGCCGAAAGCAGCTGCTTTATGGCCGGTATAATGATCATCCGAAGATACTGTCTTAAACATGGGCAGGTCAAAGTGGGTATGGACATCGATTCCACCAGGCAAAATTAATAATCCTGTTGCATCTATTCGCTCGACGTTTTCCGGGACTGGGAAGTTATTGCCAATAAGTTTGATTTTTTCATCTTCTATCAATATGTCTGCAGCGTACTGATCAGATGATGTGAAAATTGTTCCACCATAAATTAGTGTTAACATGTTTTTCTCCTCCTATTTTAATTATTTTTTGAGATCATCGAAGAAGTCATTCTATTTGATGGCGTCCCATTGGCTTAATAGTTCCAGAAAATCAATATTCCATTTAGCAAAATCGTCTATGTCAGTATTCACATTTGGATCCTGATTCATTCTTTCACACAATCTATTCCAAAGTATAAGCCGATCTTCTCCAGATACAATAAGATCACGAACCGTTACAGCATTTTTTAGTAAAAATCCTGTCGTGTAAAAAAAGGTAATGCGCCGCCATTTGTCAGCCTGAATAGGTTTATTGAGTTCAATTAATGGTCCGATTTGGATTTTATAGTATTCTTCATGCGCGCGAGGATGCTCGGGCTGATCGCGAAATAGTTCAGCTCGAGTGGTCAGTTCATGCCCTTTGACAGGCGCAACCATTTTTATTGACCAGCGATCTTCATCACCAAATGCGCTGGTTTGATAAAAAGCAAGACAATCAACAGAGACAACTTTTGGAGCGGATTTAAGTGGAATACGGTACCACCCTAACATTCGGGCAATATCCAGGTCCTTTGGATCAGGTAAAATGGCAACCAATACAATATCTGTTTCATTTGGGCAATCAGCCATTATAACCTCCAAAATAGCGTGTTTTTTGAAGGAACCCTAATGATGAGAGATCTCATTATTAGGGTTCCTTCATTCTCACAAAGCGTGATTATCGGTATTTCTTGATCAATCCTACTTCCTCATTAAATTCATTAATTAATTTATCGAATTCATCAACCTGCTGTTGGAAGCCACTCCAATAAGTATCGTCATACCATTGATCCATAATTTCATCGTAAGTCTTCCCTTGCTGTTCAACCCAGGTATAGTACTTGAGATTATGAATCCGTTTCTTGTCGACATACGTCAATTCTTGCATATTATCGGTTGTCTCACCTAAAATATCTCTGGTGTATGCTTCAACGGCGTCATAGCCCGTATATTCACCCATTTCTTCGCGGTATTCCTCAAGGCGGGTTCCGTATAATTCAATGGAATCAGTTAAAACAGACAGAACAACATCATTTTCAGTAAGTTCATAATATTTTGCAAATTTTATTGCTGTCAACATATTAGCAACGCCAGAAAGGCCAAACAAGTCCAATTTGTTAACCACATCTTGTGAAATGCCTTTACTCAGCAGGTATGCATGACCTTCAGGCTCGTTGAATAACCTGGTTATGCGAACAACGGAATTGTCATCAATGGCAGTCACCATATCGGTATTTTTAACATTATGAACCCAGGGAACATGCTTATCACCAATACCTTCAATTCGATGAGCACCAAACCCGTTATTTAGTAAAGTGGGGCATTGCAGGGCCTCACTGGCTACAATTTTTGAATACGGATAGAGCTTTTTAAGATAATCAGCGCTGCCAATGGTCCCGGCGGATCCGGTAGTAAAACAAGCTCCGGCATAGCGATCATCAGGGCCAAGTTCGGCTTTAAGAATTTCCTCAAAAGCATGTCCTGTGACATCATAGTGCCAAATGTAATTGCCAAATTCATCGAACTGATTAAAAATTACGAGTGGTTCACCAGATTTGCGTAATTCCCAACACTTGTCAAAGATTTCTTTCACGTTTGATTCGGTTCCTGGAGTCGCAATAACTTCTCCAGCAACCTTTTTCAACCAATCAAAGCGTTCCTTGCTCATACCTTCCGGCAGGATTGCCACAGATTGACTCGCCATTAAAGCGGAATCATAAGCGCCACCACGGCAATAATTCCCGGTAGATGGCCAGACAGCTTTTTGGTAAGTAGGATCAAATTGACCTGTGACGATGCGCGGGACCAAACAGCCATATGCTGCTCCCACTTTATGAGAACCGGTTGGAATCCATTTCCCGACCAGCATGATGATTCTTGCGTTCACACCAGTTAAAGAACTGGGAAGTTCGAAATAATTTACACCTACAAACTCACCCCCGCTGGCTTTCGGTTCATTTTTCCATGAGATACGAAAAAGATTTCGTGGATGGATATCCCACAACCCAATCGAATCAAGTTCAGCCTTAATCCCCGCTGGAATAAGTTCGGGGTTTCTCATCTGTGCAAATGTTGGCAAAATGATATTTTGTTCCCTGAACCGCTTGATAGCATTCTCCCGCCCCAATTTGTTTAGCGTTAGATCTATTCTTGCCATTTTTAAGTGCTCCTATCAGTATTTGTAATAAAATCATTTGGCGATTCACTTACGATATATAAGGGCCTGCCTTTTACTTCATCATAAATGCGACCAATGTATTCTCCCAGAATTCCCAAGCTAATCAATTGTACGCCGCCAAAAAACAAGACTGCGATCAATGTTGTCGCTTGTCCAAAAAATGATTGTGAACCTGTAAACCTCATTATTACAACTATTGGAATGGCGATAACCGCAATTGCCGCAGCAAAAAACCCTAAATAAGTAGCCATTTGCAAAGGAACAAAAGAAAAACCAGTAATTGCTGTCAGTGCCAATTTGAACATTTTCTTAAAAGGATATTTTGTTTCCCCGGAGAGTCGTGCGGCACGTTTGTAATTTACACCGATTTGTTTAAAGCCAACCCAGGCAGACATTCCACGTAGAAAACGATGATGCTCCCGCATTGAATTCATCACATTTACCACTTTGCGATCCATCATCCGAAAATCGCCAGTATCCAAAGGGATTTTCACCTCTGTAATGCGGTAGATCAGACGGTAGAAAAGCGAGGCAGTAAATGTTTTAAACCATGTTTCGCCCTCTCTTTCCGAGCGGACAGCATAAATTACCTGGTATCCTTCACGCCATTTCTCAATCATATCCAAAATTACTTCTGGAGGGTCTTGTAAATCTGCATCAATAATCGTTACCGATTCCCCTCGGCTGTAATCCAGCCCGGCAGTTACGGCAATTTGATGCCCAAAGTTACGAGCAAAAATAACAGGTCTGATCCGCTCATCCTTGCCAGCCAACTCACGAATAAAATCCGACGAACCATCACTGGAACCATCATCAACCAGGATTAATTCCCAGGTATCGCCGGTCTGGTCCATTACATTTTTAATTCGTTCATAAAGAATTGGAAGATTTTCTATTTCATTAAATATTGGAGCGATCAGAGTAAAAATAATTGGTTTTTCCACAGCAAATTCTCTCAGGTTATTTATTAAGTAATTCTCTCAATGATAGCATGGTTGGCTCAATAACTGGGGCAGGTGCAACTGCTTTCATGGCAGCTCTCACATCTTTCAATCCGTTCCCGGTATTAATAACAACAACCGGATCATCAGCATTGACCTTCCCTTGTTCAATCGCTTGCGTTAAACCCGCATAAGCAGCCGCGCCGGCCGGCTCGGAAAAGATTCCTGCATTTCCCAAAGATACAATTGCGTCAAGGATCATCTGATCGCTAACTTTCAAAAATGTACCTTTGGAATCAATCACAGCGTGTAAAGCGCGGTCGCCATCACGCGGTAAATCCACAGATATGCTATCGGCAATTGTATCGGCTTTGACAGGTACAATGACATCTGAGTGGTTAAAATAAGCATTGGCAATCGCCGATGAACCTTCTGCTTGAACACCAAACAAGCGTGGCATTTGTTCCAGCCAACCCAGTGCTAACAAGTCTTGAAAACCTTTATGAATACCGCTAATAATATTTCCGTCACCGACACTGACAAATACGATAAGCGGTTTGTGAGAGGTATTTTCTTTCAAAATGACCTGTTCCCAAATTTCGAATGCGGCAGTCTTTTTTCCTTCAGCCGTAAATGGGTTATAACCTGTGTTGCGGCTGTACCAACCAAACTGATTGGCTGCTTCAACAGAAAGATCAAATGCACTGTCATAATTTCCGTTTACCAAAATTACCTGAGATCCATAAATTAATAATTGGGCTATTTTGGCGGGTGGTGCTGTTTTAGGCGCAAAAATAACTGCCTTTTGAGCGACTGCAGCTGACAGCCCGGCCAGTGCTGCGCCTGCATTTCCGGTAGAGGCAGTAACCAGGACTTCAGCTTTAATTTCAATTCCTCTGGCGATAACAATTGCACTTGCCCGATCTTTAAACGAGCCGGTTGGATTTCGACCTTCATCTTTTATCCAGAGAGATTTCAAGCCCAATGCTTGACGTAAAGCCGGAGGAGAGTACAGCGGTGTCCAACCCGTCATATGTAATGGAGTGCCTTCGCCACCCGGGTCTTTAACAGGCAATAATGGAAGATAGCGCCACAATGATTCTTCATTTCGTGAGACAATATCCGAAATCTCATACTTTCTTCGGATCGTGGCTGTATCGATAATGATTTCTAAATTACTGCCATCCTTAGGACACGTATAAAGATTTTGGGTAAATGGATATTCAGTTTTACATTTCAAACACCGATAACCTAAGAATTTATTCATGGCAATTGTTTTTTCTTTTAGTGTTCTTCAATTTCATTTTAGCTAAAAGTATAATGCTCCTTTTCACCTAATTATAGTCGGTCTGTAAGTTGTAGGTAGAGCCTTCCATTAAACAAATATTTGCCACACCTCACAGGCAGTAACTAAAAATACCCGTGGAGAAGTAAATTCTTCAAATACCGCGTTGTCCCCGAATATAAGGAATCCCTAAGGCTGCCGGTGCTCCCAGGTGTTTTCGAATTGCTTCTTTTGATCCAATCACCAAAACCAATATCGTAAATGCATATGGAAGCATTTGTAAAAAGAAACCATAATATGGATTGTAATAAAATGGATTCGCAAATCCAAACAAAATCGCTGGACCTTGAATATCGAGGATTAAGCGTCGCAATGCACCGAAAAAATAAGAACCAAACATTGCACGGTAAGGGTTCCATTGGGAGAATATGATCAAACCAATCGCAATCCACCCTTGCCCCCCGGTGGTTAATTCGCTGAACCAACCAGGTGAAATTGCCAGGCTGATGGTGGCACCAGACAACCCGGCCAATAAACCGCCAATAAAAACATAGAAATAACGCAATCCATAAACATTGATTCCCAAGGCATCTGCTGCGGCTGGATATTCTCCGACAGCGCGCAAATGCAGTCCCGGTCTGGTTTTATTGATATACCACCAGCAGAAAGGAACCAATAAATAGCCAATGTAAACCAGAATAGATTGGTTTTCAAAAAATATTTTTCCAAGAATTGGGATTTGCGATAAAATCGGGATTGTAAACACAGGAAGTAAGGAAATCACACCAGCTTTGCTTAGACCTTCTCCAAAAACCAGGCTTATGCCGGTACCCAGAAAGGTCAAAGCCAGACCGCTGACAACTTGATCTGCCTGCAAGGTAATCGTGATAAAAGCATGAATCTGACTGAGCGCACCCGCCGCCAACATTGCAGCGACCAGGCCTAACCAGGGGAGCCCTGTTTTGGCAGTAACGCTGAATGCAGTCATTGCACCGATCAGCATCATACCTTCTATTCCAAGGTTCATGATTCCGCTGCGTTCATTGAAAATCCCGCCCAAAGTGGCGAACAATAAAACAGTCCCAGAAGCAACTCCAGCTTGCAAAATAATCAAAGGATCCATAATTATGCCTCCGCCCTTTGACGAGAAATGCTTACTTTATAGCGGACTAAGAAATCGCTGGCGATCAGACTAACCAGAATAACGCCCTGGATCATTTTTGGAACTCCAGATGGCTGGATTTCTCTACCAGCCAGGATTAAGGCTCCAAAAAGAATAGAAACGAAAATAACTGCAAATGGATTCAATTTGGCCAGCCAAGCGACAATAATTCCTGTAAAGCCATATCCTGGAGAAATTGCACCTTGAAAACGATGTACTACACCTGTAATTTCAGACATTCCAGCCAAGCCTGCCAATGCCCCTGATAACACCATTACCCAGACGATATGTTTTTTGATAGGGATGCCAGCATATGTTGCCGCCTTTGGGTTGTCGCCAATTAATCGAATCTCATATCCCCAGCGGCTGCGGTAGAGAATTAACCAAACAATTACCGCTGCAATAATAGCCAGAACCAGACCAAAATGCGTGGTTAAACCACGGAAAGCAGGGATTTTACTGCCAAGGTCGGTTAATCTGGGCAACCAGGAATTTTGAGGGAATACTTTTGACATTTGGAAACCTGCTTCAGTCCAAACAGCAAAAATAAAATAATTGTTCCAGGCAATGGCGATGTAGTTTAACATCAAAGTCGAAATGACCTCATTCACATTGAATCTGGCTTTCAATAGTCCGGGGATAAGGCCATACAAACCTCCACCGATTAAACCCGCAGCGGCTGTAACAACTATGAACAACCAGGAAGGGGCTGTTTCAGGCAAGATTGGAATCAAAATTACGGCTGATGCCGCAAAAGCGCCGATGAAAAATTGCCCTTCAGCACCAATATTCCATAGTTTCATGCGAAAGGCAACCGAACAAGCCAGGCCGACCAGAATAAGGGGGGTTGCTTTTACCAATGTGTCAGAAAATACCCCAATGCTGCCAAATGATGAACGACCGATATGAGCATAGGTCGCCCAGGGATTACCCCCTGCCAACCATAAAATGATCGCACCGATCAACAATGCAAATACGACTGCACCGAAAGAAATTGCAAATGTATACCACTTGGGAACATCACTAATTCGTTCTTCAAATTTAATTCGAAAAGGAAAGATTCCCTGGTTGCTTGGGATTTTGCCGGAATCAGTTTGCATCTTGTACCCCCATACTTTCCAATTGTTCCTGCCTGGTTCCGGTCATCATTAAACCTATTTTTCCAATATCTCCATCGGTAACCTCTCCCATAATCTCACCTTCATAAATAACGAGAATCCGGTCGGAAAGAGAAATAAGCTCCTCCAGTTCTTCCGAAATAAGCAAAATGGCAGCTCCGGCGTCTCGCAAAAGTAAAAGCAACTTCTGGACACCTTCAATAGCGCCCACATCCAAACCACGCGTGGGTTGCATGGCAACCATAAAGGTAGGCTGTGATGAAATTTCTCTGGCCAAAATTACACGCTGTAAATTACCGCCGGATAATAATCGCACGGGCGTTTCCACCGAAGGAACCACAATGTCATAAATTTCCTTCATTTCGTTGGCATATTTGTCCGCAGAGGGACTATGCAACATCCATCCTCTAGCGATTGGTTTTTTATAATAGTTTTTCATGATGACGTTGTCCGTCACACTTAAATTCGGAGCAGTGCCAACATGAGTGCGATCCTCCGGCACATGTGAAACGCCATGCCGAATCCCCGCTTTGGCATCCATATTGACAATGTTTTCGCCTTGAACAATTATCGTACCTTCAGAACAAAGCCGCAAACCGGTCAGGACATCAGCCAACTCTTTCTGGCCATTCCCGGCAACACCCGCGAGACCGACTATTTCTCCGGAACGTACTTCAAAGCTAACACCGTTTAATGCTTTCAAGTTTTTATCATTTAAACAATGAACATTTTCTATTTTTAATACGACTTTGCCAGGTTTTGCCTCTTTTTTATCAAGATTGAAAATCACTTCACGGCCAACCATCAATCTCGCCAATTCTGCCCTTGATTTACCTTTCGCATCGACGCCACTGGCTGTAATTTTTCCTTTTCTCAGTACTGTCAAACGGTCTGCAATCTTTTGTACTTCGTGCAATTTATGGCTGATAAAAATAACTGACTTTCCGAGTGCAACCATATTTCGTAAAGTAATGAAAAGAATATCAATTTCTTGCGGTGCTAGAACAGCTGTAGGCTCATCCATAATCAAAATATCTGCACCGCGATATAACATTTTCAAAATTTCAACACGTTGTTGTTCACCCACGGAAAGCTGCCAGATTTTGGCTGTCGGATCGACTGGCAAGCCGAATTTTTCGCCCAATTCGATAATTTTCTGGTCATAATTCTTCAAATCCATAATGAAACGTGGTTCATCCAAACCCAATAAAATATTTTCAGTAACAGTTTGAGATGGTACCAACATGAAATGTTGATGAATCATCCCGATACCGGCTGTAATCGCATCTCTCGGGGAGGTAAAAGTTACCGGTTTTCCGTGAACCTTAATTGAACCGCTTTCAGGTTTATACATACCCGCCAAAATATTCATTAAAGTGCTTTTACCGGCACCATTTTCCCCTAAGAGAGCATGAATTTCACCTTCCAGCAGATCGAAATCAACATGGTCATTTGCCAATACGCCTGGAAAGCGCTTTACAATGTCTCTCATTTCAACTACTTTACGTGGTTGATTTTGTGAATCTAAGGTTGAATTCATCGACCCTCTGTAAAATTGAATTGGATACTTGTGGGGGAGAAGCAAGCTCCTCCCCCACAGTCTGTAGTTTTCGTTATTTATTCAGGTAATTGCGCTGTAAAGCCTTCAGCCAACCATTTCATACAATATGTACAGCCGACACCAGTCTCTGGAAAGGCATCCAGATCAACCTGTTTGAGAGCTTCTCCAGCCGGCACAATCAAATTGCCTTTATTATCGTAAATGGGTCCCGAAAAGACATCGAAGCGGGTAAATTCACCAGCTAAATTCTTAGCGATCAAATCGCGTACTTCAGCAATCACTGCCGGATCGAGATCGGCAACACCTTTGGTTAATTGCTCGCCTTCCATGAAACCATAGAGGCCCAAAGCGCCTGTATCCCCATCGAAATAGTCCCAACCGACCTGATATGTTCCAGCACGAATTTCTTCAACAATCTTGGCATAAATAGGGCCCCAGTTCCAATAAGGGGCAGTCAAACAACCAGCTGCTTTACAGGATCCATACCAATCGTAGGTAATTCCCCATTTGCCTTTTTCAGTGGCGACGTCTGCTACTGCCGGTGTATCGGCACCGGTGAAGACTACCTGAGCACCTGCATCGAACAAAGAAGCAGCGGCATCTTTTTCAATTACCGGATCATGCCAGGTGTTCAACCAACGAATATCCAATGTGCATTCCGGACAGGTCTTGCGCATTCCGAGAGCAAATGCGTTGCCAAGCCGCAATTCTTCTGGGATGGGGAAAGTGGCCATGTAACCCAATTTTGGGTTACCATCTTGCTTGGCACGAGCACCAGCCAACATACCGGCCAGATATTTCATGTCTTCCATAGCACCCATTAAATTGCCAAAATTTTTCTCATTGGATTTATATCCGGAAAGATGGATGTAGGTTGTATCCGGAAATTCGGAAGCAACTGTTTCCATCGGATCCATAAAACCAAATGAAGTACCGAAGATCACGTCAAATCCCTTGCGAGAAAGGCTGCGGAAAATTTGCTCAGAATCTGCACCTTCCGGTACATTCTCAACATAAGCAACATTCACATTATCAACATGATCCTTTACATATTCCAAACCTTCATAATGAGATTGGGACCAACCACCATCATCATGTGGCCCAATTAATACCCAAGCTACATTATATTTTCCCTTGACTACATTCGGGATCTCGAAACCGGCCACTTTTTCAGTCTGAGGACCACACGCGCTCAAAGCAAACGCTAAAACCATCAAACCAGCTAATAAACGCCACATTAATTTTGCTTTCATTTCATCTCCTCAATATCAAAAATCTAATCTTTTACTTCTATTGGAAATTAAAACCTCAAGCCAAAAATTCGTTTTAAACCTCCTTTCTTATTTTTATAGCAATTTGGGGATTGGGAATCAATTTGAAAAAAACCGACAAATTCTAACGTGTAAAATTGTATTGTAAGAGAAATCCAAAGATTTTATCGTTGTAAATAAGAAATTAAAGTCATTTTCGGAAATTTGAAGGGCTTCTCAATCTGAAAAACCCTTCATTAAGTATATTACTATTTTTTCGTTATCCAGGTACCAGTTTCGCCTTTAATTGCACGTCCAATATTCTCCGGGTTGGTAATCAGGGCTTTCTCACCACCATTTTCAAGGAATTTAATGATCGCCTCAATTTTGGGGAGCATGCTGCCCTTCGCAAACTGGCCCTCTTCAATATATTGTTTCGCTTGAGCGAGTGTCAGGTGATCGAGCCATTGCATATTGGGTTTATTGAAGTTAATTGCAACCTTTTCAACTGCGGTACTAATCACAAACAGGTCCGCGCCAATCATGGTAGCCAGTAAGGAAGATCCAAAGTCTTTATCAATTACGGCTTCCACACCCTCAAGATCACCATTCTCTTTGCGGATAACGGGAATTCCGCCACCACCAACGCCGACGACGACAATCCCTGCGCTTACCAGCGCTTTAATTGCATCCGCCTCAACAATGTCCACCGGTTTAGGAGAAGCAACGACCCGCCGCCAACCACGGCCAGCATCCTCAACCACATTCCAGCCATCTTCTTTTTCTCGCCGTTTTGCCTCACTCTCATCCATGAAGGAGCCAATCGGTTTGGAAGGATTTTGGAAGGCGGTATCATCTTTTGAAACAACTGTCTGTGTGACGACTGCCGCAGCTTTTTTATCCATTTTTCGATTCTTAAATTCATTGGTAAGAGCCCTGGCAAACATGTAACCAATTGCGCCCTGGGAATCGGCACCGCAATAATCCAGCGGCACCTCATGTAACTCATGAGAAGCCAGTTCTGAGCGACGGAGAATAAAACCAACTTGTGGCCCATTCCCGTGTGTAACCACAACTTCCCAACCCTGGGCGATCATATCGGCAATATGATGCATTGATTCCACACCGGCGATGTACTGATCATTAACTGATTGGTGCCCCTTATCTTTAATTAGTGAGTTGCCACCTACAGCCACAACTGCAATTCCAGCTTTAATCATAATCTAGCTCCAAAATACAAATGATAAAATCGAATTATCACATCGTTAAAGCGTAAACTGCAGAACAAATATGCAATTTATTTTCCGCCTCATCAAAAACAACAGAATTGGGACCATCGATAACCCCGTCGGTCACTTCCACGCCGCGGTCGGCTGGTAAAGGATGCATAAAAATTGCATCATCTTTGGCCAATGCCATTTTGCGTTCGTCGGTAATCCAATGTTTGTATTTGCGGATAATCTCACCTGCCTGATTGGCATCAGTAGTGACCATCCAAGGGCCCCAGGATTTTGGATATATTACATCCGCACCCTTGAAAGCTTCTTCCATATCTTCGATTATTTCAAAACTGCCACCCGATTTGCGTGCTTCTTCTTTTCCTCGTTCAATAGTCTCTTCCGGTAATTTGAATTCCGGCGGATGTGCCAAAACAAAGTCAAGCCCAAAGCGGGGGAATTGTAAGGCCATTGAATTGGGGATGGAAAGCGGTTTTTGATATGATTCAGCATATGCCCAGGACATAACCACTTTTTTGCGTTTTAGATTACGACCCTTCTTTTCCATGATCGTCATTAGATCAGCCAAGATTTGGAATGGATGATAATATTCACATTGCATGTTGAAGACTGGTGTCGGCGAAGCTTCTGCTACAAGATTAATATAGCGGTTACCAAGGCCCCAGTCACAATGTCGAATTGCGATACCATCATACATGCGGCCTAGGATTTGACCAATTTCACGTTCCGTATCGCCATGCGAAATCTGAGTTGAAGTGCTTTCAATAAAAGCCGGATGTCCACCGAGGTGAGCGAAGGCTGATTCAAAAGCAGAGCGAGTGCGCGTGCTGCTAAAGAAAAACAATAAAGCCATGGTTTTGTCACGCAAATATGGCGTAGGTTGTCGGGTTGACCGTTTCATTTTCAGATCCCAAGCTACATCCAAAATTGTGTCGATCTCTTCCTTTGTAAAATCAAGATCAGTGATGAAATCACGGCCATAAAAATTTGTTTGCATTCTTTGTCCTCCAAAAAATTATTCAATGATGTGAGTTTATTAAGATCTCTCTTAGATTTTAACTTAAATTAAATCCATTAGAACGGCAGGGATTAATGCATAAAAAGCTGTTGCTTTCACCATGTCGTCGAGTGATACTGAATCAATTGTTGTATGTGCGGTCTCTTCGTCTCCAGGAGCAAAGCCTATACTGGGTATCCCGGCTTTTCCAGCCCAATAAATGCCATTGGTACTGAAGTTCCATTTTCCGGATGGTTGGCTACCAAAGCCGAGCATTTCTTTTGTTTTTTGACCTGCAGTTACCAGGGGATGGTCTTCCTCTAATACCCAGGCTGGAAAGTATTTATCAACTGGAAAGACAAAGCCCGTGTAGGATGGCTCATCATAGAAAAGTGGTTCAACGGTAACCCGATCGCGTAAAGATGCCGGAATTAACGCCTGGATTTGAGCGATGGCTTCCTCTTTTGTTTCGCCAAAAGTCATACGACGGTCGATGTAAATAATCGCTTCGTCTGGCACGGCATTGATGCTGGGGGTTTTTACTTGCATATCACTAACGGTGATTTTCCCATGACCCAAGAATGAATGATCTCCTAATTCAGGTTCCAAATCGCGAATTCCTGCGATAATCGGCAGGAGGGAATAAATGGCATTATCACCCAAATGATTACTGGCCGCATGAGCACTACGCCCTTTTGCCGTCACTTTCAACTCAATGCGACCTTTATGGCCTCTATAAACATTCATTTTTGTCGGTTCGCCAATGATCACGTAATCCGGCTTAATTTTTGGGTCTACTTCCACGAAAGAATTTGGCGCGATACCATCACACCATTCCTCCATATTTCCAAAATAATATGCGCTCCAACCTTCTAAGAGACCCAAATCCCGAGCCATCGCCATTCCATAAATCATACCGGGTGTGCTGGCCTTTTCATCACAGGCGCCACGCCCATAGAAAATCCCGTTTTCTTCTTTACCGATAAAAGGGTCATGAGTCCACATTTCGGGATCACCAATGCCGACGGTGTCAATGTGTGAGTCAAAGACGATTGTTTTTGTGCCATTTCCGATTCTGCCAAGAATGTTGCCCATGACATCAAATCGAACTTCGTCAAAGCCGAGCTTGCGCATTTCTTCAGCAATTCTTTCACCAACTGGCCCAATTTGCGAATCCATACTGGGAATAGCGATGATATCCTTAAAAAACTTAAGGATTGCAGGACGATTTTGTTCAATTTTTTGGTGCAATTGGTCAATAGAATTTTTTGTTGTATTCATTTTTTATCCTTTTCTATTATTTTTTAAACTTGTATCCACACTGCGAATAATGTGAAATCGAAAATATCCGGGTAGAAAATAACTATAGGAATAATCCAATACTCTGCCGCTTTCTTCAAACAAATAGGCTTCGAACATCAAAAGGACATCACCGCGTTGAATTTCGAGTGCGCGCGCGATCTTGGCCGGTGCTGCCACAGCATGAATATAGGTATTTGAATTGGAAATATCAAAGTTTTCATTGGCGATTAAATGGTCCAGAACAGAACCATTGAAATCTGACTTCAACTCTCCTTGAGAGATAAACAACTCCGGCAAGGTATCAATTAAATATGCCACCGGGCGATCATCCGTTTGAATTACTCGCGAAATTGTGACAATGGCAGTTCCTGGTGCAATTGCCAATTTTTCAGCAATGTCCAGGTTGGCCTGATCGTTTTCAATGGTCAAATCTCCCATTCGCACATCAAGACCCATTTTTTGTGATAGAGCTTCAATACTTTCCAAAACATTTAATCCGGTTTCGATCACTCGAGCTGGGCCAACAACAAATGTTCCTACCCCTTGACGTCTACGAATTAACCCTTGCGCTTCAAAAGTGCGCATGGCTTCGCGCAGGGTAGCACGCGATACACCCAATGCTTTTGCCAGGCTGGGTTCAGAAGGCAGCTTTTCACCAGGCGCAATGTCAGCAATCTGATTAGCCAGTTGTGTCTGTATTCTATGGTACGGCGACGGCTTTTTCTCGTCTTGAGTGCTTACTTTATTTTTGACAGCCATTAATTTACCTGCTGCTCATCAACAATTAAAGGAATAAACCGAAAATTATTCACATCGACCAAGCCCAAATCAGTCAGGCGTAATTCAGGAATAACCACCAGCGCTAATAAACTCAGTTGCATATTTGGATTGTTCATGTGGCATCCGCATTGCTCAAATCCATCCAGAATGGTTGCGGCTTGCCGTGAGACTTCTTCTGCCGGAGCATTCGACATCAGACCAGCAATTGGCAGTTTCACTTCACCAACAACCCGACCGTCAAAAATAACAACCTGACCGCCGCCAATTCTCGCCAGGTGATTAACTGCCTGTGCCATATATTCATCATCTGTACCGACAACAATTATCTGGTGCGAATCATGTGCAACGGTCGAGGCGATTGCACATTTTTTATCAAAACCGAAGCCTGCCACGAATCCCAATTGTACTCTGCCACTTTTTTGGTGGCGTTCAACCAGAGCTAATTTAGCAACTCCTTTTTCGGAATCAATTTGAACCTTACCGTTCATTACCGGTAAGCGGACTTGAATGTGACGGGTTGGCGCTTGACTTTCGATAACTTCAATCGTGTTGACGGTTACACTGGTTTTGCCATTCGCAATTACTTCAAATTGGGTGGCAGTCAATGGTTGTTTGATATTGACTGAATTTAATACCCATTGTGGATAATCGATGTGCGGCTCATTTAATAAAATTTTGCCATCTTTTGCAACCACCTTCCCTTTGGCAATAACCAGTTCAGCGTGAAAGTCGTTTAAGTTTTTCACAAACAAGATATCAGCATATCTGCCAGGCGCCAACTGACCGAGTTCGGCATCCAGATCAAAATATTCAGCGGTGTTGATCGTCGCCATCTGAATTGCCAACATGGGTGACACATTTTGCTGGATTGTATGGCGGATAACACGATCCATATGGCCTTCATAAACCAGGGTGGCAGAGTGCGAGTCATCCGTACAGACCATGAAATTACGTGCTTCTAAACCATGGTCCGTAATGGCCTTAACCTGTTCAGCGACATCCAACCAACCTGAACCATACCGCATCATTACCTTCATCCCTGATCGGGCACGGATGATGGCGTCTTCAGTGCGGGTGCCTTCATGATCATCTTGAGGGCCGCCAGCAGCATAACCATAAAATGGCAAACCCAGATCAGGGGAGGCGTAATGTCCACCAATCCTACGACTGGCCAGGCGTGTGATTTCCATTTCTTCATGTACCAATGGGTCAGACGCTGCCACCCCGGGAAAATTCATCATTTCACCCAGCCCGATCACGCCTTCCCACCGTATGGCATCTGCAACATCTTTTGCGTCTATTGACGCTCCGGGTGTTTCGAAACCAGGTGCAGATGGGACACAAGAAGGAATTTCGACAAAGACGTGGTTTGGCTGTTTTAGGGCTTCTTCTACCATCAATTTTACGCCACGCATACCAAAAACATTGGCAATTTCATGCGGGTCAATAAACATTCCTGTCGTGCCGTGTGGCAAGACAGCCCGAACAAATTGGGTGACAGTCAGCATTCCAGATTCAACATGCATATGGGCATCAAGAAGGCCCGGCACAAGATAATTGCCATCGGCTGAAATTACTTCAGTATTTTCTCCAATGGTGTGTGCAGCAGAAGGGCCGATATAAGCAATTCTGCCATCAATAATTGCGATTTGTGTGTTGGGGATATACTCGCCGGTTTGAACACATACCCACGTACCATTCGTGATCACCAAATCTGCAGGGTGCCTGCCCATCGCACAATCGACTATTAAGCGTGAATCCTTTTGCCAGAATTTTCCCATTTTATCTTCTTTCGAGAGACTACTCTTTTTTCAGCAGTCTTTGAGCAGCCTGTTTGTGTTGGGTTACAAGTTCCTCGATGTTTACATGGACAAGTTGACTTTTACGTACAATTGCTTCCCCCTGCACGAAACTCCAATCCACTTGTTGTGGCTGACAGAAGAGCACTGCCGCAAGCGGATCATGTAAAGCTCCAGCATATCCTAATTTGTTCAAGTTTATGGCAATAAAATCAGCACACTTACCAACCTCTAAAGAGCCAATATCTTCTCTGCCTAAAACTCGTGCGCCACCCAAAGTAGCCAGTTCTAGCGCCCGTCGTGCAGTAAATAACTCCGGCAAATCTGATTCGGATAAAGAGGCTCCCGCCAAGCCAGCCCGTAAACGTGCAAGCAGCATTGCCTGGCGAGCTTCAGCCAACATATGCGAAGAATCATTGCTAGCCGATCCATCCACGCCAATTCCAATTGCCACACCCGCATCGAGGTAATCCTGGATCGGTGCAATTCCCGAACCCAAGCGCATGTTTGAATTAGGACAATGTGCCACACCGCATTTTTCGCGAGCATACATGTCTATTTCATCTGAATTTACATGAACCGAGTGAGCAAACCAGACATCATCACCGACCCAATCCAGCGATTGCATATAAGCAGCCGGTCGATAACCAAACTTCTCCATACAGAAGACTTCTTCATCCTGAGTCTCGGCCAAATGAGTGTGCAGTTGAACATGGTATTCGCGTGCCAACTTTGCGGACTGACGCATTAATTCACCCGAAACACTGAAAGGTGAGCAAGGGGCCAAAACAATTTGAAGCATCGAACCATGCTCAGGGTCATGGTAGCGCTCGATCAGACGTTGGCTGTCGCGCAATATGAATTCTTCACTGTCTACCACGCTATCCGGCGGTAAGCCACCCTGGCTTTCACCCAAACTCATCGAGCCACGCGAAGCATGCAGCCGCATTCCCATTTCCTGTGCTGCAGCAATTTCATCATCCAGGCTGGAGCCGTTCGGGAATAGATAGAGATGATCGGATGCGGTTGTACATCCAGATAAAGCCAATTCAGCCAATGCTGTTTTTGTGGAAATATAAATATCTTGGGGCGTCATGCGAGCCCAGATCGGATAAAGCGTTTTCAGCCAGTTGAAAAGATTCGAATTTTGTGCAGCTGGAACAGCGCGTGTTAAGGTTTGATAAAAATGGTGGTGTGTATTAATTAAACCTGGCAAGACAATATGGCCACTCAAATCCAGAATTTCATCTGCGTTCTGAGGAAGCTGATCACTTGAACCGACCTGATCCACAAAACCATTACGTACAAAAAGGCCACCATCACGAATTTCGCGGCGGTGGCCATCCATAGTTACAAGTACGTCAGCATGTTGAATTAGAAGGGTTTTATTTATCATTCTGTAAACTAATCTCTCGAATTGTCTGTTATGCATCTTTTGATTTCAAGTTTAGCAAAATTCGAAAAAAAAGTCAATTGTCAGACAACTTAAAGTTTCCTGACAAAATACATGCCCTACAATAAATAAAAATAAATGCTAATTCACTTTGAGTGCTTTCCATTAGCGATCTGCCAACTCGGCTGCCTTGAGTGTATTTGTTAGAAGCATTGCAATCGTCATTGGGCCGACACCACCAGGAACCGGAGTAATGTAACCCGCCACTTCTTTCGCTTCATCAAAATCGACGTCACCTACCAGGCGATAACCACGTTTGGCAGCCGCATCATCGATACGATTAATGCCCACATCAATTACAACCGCCCCAGGTTTGACCCAATCTCCTTTAACCATGTTGGCTCTGCCAACCGCTGCGACCAGGATATCGGCCTGGCGTACTACGGCTGGTAGATCTTTTGTTCGAGAATGACAAATAGTAACTGTGGCATTGGCGCGCACTAAAAGCAATGCAACCGGCATGCCAACAATGTTGGAGCGCCCCAGAACAACCGCGTTCTTCCCCTCTATTTTGGGGACAACTTGCTCAATTAAATACATGACACCGGCAGGAGTACATGGGATGAATAAAGGATCACGACCTTTTTGCGCCAGCCGCCCGATATTGAGCGGATGAAATCCATCCACATCTTTTTCGATGCTGACCATGTTCAATACTCGCTCTTCATCCAAACCCGCCGGCAATGGAAGTTGGACCAGAATACCATTAACTGAATCATCTTCATTCAAGCGCTTGACCAATGCTTCGACATCTTCCTGAGAGGCACTGGCAGGCAATTCATACGCGAATGATTTTATGCCCGCTTCCTGGCAGGCTTTGTGCTTGGAGCGTACATAAACCTGTGAGGCTGGGTTTTCCCCCACCAGAACAGTTGCAAGCCCAGGGGTACCTTTCCCCGCTTTAATCCTGGCTTGCACGCTTTCTTTTACTTTCATTCGGACATCTTCAGCAATTGCTTTTCCATCTACCAATTCAGCGCTCATTTCTGTAACACTCCTTATAATTATTTTTTTGTATCATTTCAATTAAACGGGGTAAAGGTGTTTTTATAAGCGGGCGATCGCTCGCATAAAAAACACCGCCCCTGATTTTTGAAAAGATACATCTTTTCCTATCTAGTAAAAATTATACCTGTAATTTAATCTGGGAAGTAGATAGTTAAAGGGCTGCAATTACCTGCTACCTCACCGATCAGATTGCAAATACGATATTTTTATCTCTGATAATTGAAAAAACTCTTGCTTTGCCAATTTCAGTTACAAACAAGTTTGTTAACCAGGTTACTGTTCAACCTTACCCATTCAAACCGTAAACCAGTATTTCCTTATAAATCAGTCACAACAGACAACCGGCTCGCTATTCGGATGATGTTCCTTCAAATATTTCTTTAAATACTGGCCAGTATAAGAATCTTCAACATCACAAACTTGCTCTGGAGTGCCAGCAGCGATCAATTCACCGCCGCGATCACCACCCTCGGGACCAAGATCAATCAGATAATCAGCAACCTTAACGATATCCATATTGTGCTCAATAATCAAAACCGTATTTCCACCTTCTACTAAACGCTGAAGAACTTCAATTAATTTATGCACATCAGCAGCATGCAGGCCAACTGAAGGTTCATCCAGAACGTAAATGGTTTTACCGGTCGAGCGTCGCGATAATTCCTTCGCCAATTTTACGCGCTGCGCTTCGCCGCCCGATAGCGTCGGTGCCGGTTGTCCAATTCGTACATATCCCAACCCAACATCATTTAAGGTTTGAAGCTTATTGACAATCGAAGGAAATGCACTGAAAAATTCCAAACCTTCCTCAACAGTTGTGTCGAGCACATCTGCAATATTTTTTCCTTTAAATTTCACCTGTAAAGTTTCCCGATTGAAGCGATGGCCATTGCAAACATCACATGGAACATACACATCCGGCAAAAACTGCATCTCAATCCGCAATTGGCCCTGCCCCTGACAGGCCTCACAACGACCACCGTGCACATTGAATGAAAAACGGCCAACCTTATAACCACGCATCTTGCTTTCCGGAACTTCTGCAAATAGAGATCTAATTTCATCGAAAACACCAGTGTAAGTGCCTGGATTCGAGCGTGGAGTTCGTCCAATTGGCGATTGATCAATATTTATAACTTTATCAACATATTTGGTCCCATCAATGCGATCATATTCGCCTGGCTGCGAGCGTGAGCCCATAAGATCGCGTGAAAGTGCATTATAGAGAACATCCACCATTAAAGTAGATTTCCCGGAACCGGAAACTCCAGTGATACAGACCAGTTTTCCCAGTGGAATTTCGACATCTAAATTTTTGAGATTATTGGCTCTGGCACCAAATATTCCTAATTTTTTCCCATTTCCTTTTCGACGAGTCGATGGTAAAGGAACCAGTTTTCTTCCGGATAAATAGGCACCAGTTAGCGATTCCTCAACCGCCAGAATGTCCTCAATATGCCCTTCGGCAACAATCTCACCTCCATGTTCGCCCGCACCTGGACCCAAGTCGATGATCCAATCTGCCGTACGAATTGTCTCATCGTCGTGTTCCACTACCAAAACCGTGTTTCCTAAATCGCGCAGATTTTCTAAAGTTCGCAATAAACGACTGTTGTCGCGTGGATGTAACCCAATTGAAGGCTCATCAAGGACATATAAAACACCCATCAGACGCGATCCAATTTGGGTTGCCAGACGGATACGTTGAGCCTCACCGCCGGAAAGTGTCGTCGCCGAGCGCATCAAAGTTAAATAATCCAGGCCAACATCCACCAGGAAGCCCAGGCGGGATTGAATTTCCTTCCAAATTCTGGCTGAAATGAGTTGATCTCGCCGAGAAAGGGGTGTCTTTTCTCCTGCCAAATAATGGGACCATTCCAATATTTTAAGGATATGCCAATTGGTTACCTCAATAATGTTCAAACCATCAATGGTTACCGCCAGGGCCTCATTTCTCAGCCTTTGGCCTTTGCAGGTTGGACAAGGACGATCACCCATTAGCGCACCAATTCGTTCGCGCATATACTCCGAATTTGTTTCTTTGTATCTGCGCTGAAGATTTGTAATCACCCCTTCAAAATTCGCCTCGTAGCTGACAGCCCGATTATTCCTGCCCACCATTCTCACAGTAAAAGAATCATTTCCGGTTCCGTGTAGGATTAAATTAAGCTGTTCGGGGGTATAGCTACTGACCGGCACATTTAAATTAATCTTGTACGCTTCTGCCATTGATTTCAACATCGCCCAATAGTATCCACCCTGTTCCTTTGGCCCTGACCATTCTGTTGTAATGATCGCCCCATTTTTCAAAGATATCTGCTTGTTGGGTATCAATAAATCAGGATCTATTTCCATTTTAGTCCCCAGCCCCTGACAATCAGGGCAAGCTCCATGCGGGGTATTGAATGAAAATGTGCGCGGTTCGATTTCAGGTAAAGTTGAGCCATGTTCCGGACAGGCCAGATGCTCAGAGTAATAGAAATCTTCCGCTGGTTCAATGCTGATATTCTGGATGGTGACGTAACCTTCGCCAAATTTCAATGCTGTTTCCACAGAATCTGTTAAACGGGTTAAAGCTGCGTCCGATTCTTCAGCTGAATTATGGCTATGAATAATCAACCGATCAACCACCGCTTCGATCGTGTGGATTTTGTAACGATCGATTTTGATTTCATCTTCAAGGCTTAATATTTCACCATCGACACGCACGCGGGTAAAACCAGCTTTGCGAATTTCATCAAAAACCGCCTGATACGTACCCTTGCGAGCCCTCACAACTGGGGCAAGAATAATTAATTTTGTGCCTTCCGGAAACGAATTAATGGCATCCACAATTTCTTGAGCAGATTGCTTACTGACTTCCCGCCCACAAATTGGACAATGCGGCACCCCAATCCTGGCGAAAAGTAAACGTAAATAATCATAGATCTCAGTGACTGTGCCTACAGTTGAACGCGGATTGCGAGATGTTGCTTTCTGATCAATTGACACCGCAGGCGAAAGGCCTTCAATTGCATCAACATCGGGTTTATCCATTTGTCCCAGAAATTGACGTGCGTAAGAGGACAATGATTCAACATAGCGCCGCTGTCCTTCAGCGAAAATTGTGTCAAAAGCCAGAGAACTTTTACCAGACCCTGATAAGCCAGTGATGACAACCAGTTGGTCACGCGGAATGTCAACACTGATATTTTTTAAATTATGTTCACGAGCCCCAATAACCTTAATTTGACCCATATGTTTTTCCTATCTTCAAGCAATGCGCGAATTATAGCACATATGTTTTATTGAATCGAATTTAATAAATAAATATTATAACCATCCCAGGCAGATCGCTGTCCACTTTGCAGAACCTGCTATAAACCGTCCGCGTTATTGCGGACCACTCAAAATGATATTCATGTTGGTCGTTTCCAGTATTGAAGATTTAAAAACAAATTCAACAAATTCTAGGAACAACTCACCTCACCACACCGGTTCGCATCGAAGAAAAAATCCAAATCTCCCGTAGGGGTTTGGCTGGAGAATCAACAATTATCAATCAAAAAAGGAGAAATGTCGCCTGTAAAAATCAGAACCCTTTTCTTTTCCCTTATATAATCAATTCAATCATTTGAGTAGAAAAAAATATCATCTCAAAAATTAGGGGCAGAGTGTTTTTAGGCGGGCAATCGCCCACCCAAAAGCACTCCTCAACCCCGATTTATTGAAAAGGTACGCAAAAAGGATTAAGAATGGACGATATTCAACATAAAAAAGCGATCCGAGCCTGGACAATGTACGATTGGGCCAATTCAACTTTTGCCACAACCATCATGGCCGCGGTATTGCCAGTCTATTATTCCAGTGTTGCCTCAGAAGGTTTATCTCGCAGCACTGCCACCTCTAATTGGGCCTTCACTACATCGATTGCGCTGATTTTGGTTGGTGTGCTTGGTCCCATACTAGGAGCAATGGCCGATTTCTCTGGCTCAAAAAAACGTTTTATGACCATCTTTGTAATTATTGGTGTTTTCGGAACCGCATTACTTTTCTTTGTGAAATCAGGCGATTGGTTGATGGCTTCCTTTTTCTACATTATCGCGTCTATTGGTTTCTCAGGTGCCAATGTTTTCTACGATTCTTTGTTACCCCACGTCGCCAACCCTGATGAAATTGATCAGGTGTCATCACGCGGATATGCAATGGGCTATGCTGGCGGCGGGATTCTACTGGCAATTAACCTTGCCATGATTATGTTGTCTCCAGAAAGCATGACGATTTTAATGACACGTCTCTCCTTCCTGACTGTATCTGTTTGGTGGTTTGTCTTCACAATTCCATTTTGGAAGAACGTCAATGAACCCAAACGACGTGTTTATGCACATGAGGCTGGTTTTAACCCCGTCAAAGCCAGCCTGAAGAGGCTTGGAAATACCTTTAGTGAAATCAAAAAATACAAAGAATTAACCAAGTTTATTGTCGCCTTCTGGCTATATAACAACGGCATTGGTACCATTATTTTTATGGCCAGCATCTATGGTACCGAATTAGGTTTTTCTTCAACAACTACTATCGGCACATTGTTGATGGTGCAATTTGTGGCGATTCCATTTGCATTTTTGTTTGGCTGGTTAGCCAAGAAAATTGGTACAAAACCTTCAATATTATTATCTCTGGTTATTTATACTATGATCGCCATTGGTGGTTATTTCCTTTATAAGGAAATACAATTCTGGATTCTTGGTTTTGCGGTCGCCATGGTGCAGGGCGGCAGCCAGGCACTCAGTCGCTCACTATGCGGGCGAATGATGCCAAAATCCAAATCGGCAGAATTTTTCAGCTTTTTTAGTGTCAGTGAAAAAATCGCCGGGACACTTGGCCCTTTTGTGTTCGGCATGGTCAGTCGCTTGATGGGCGGCAGCCGTTTAAGCATAGTTTCTTTAATCATTTTCTTTGCAGCCGGCGGATTCTTATTATCACGTGTTAATGAAAAAGAAGGTATCGCGGTTGCGGAACGAGAAGAACAAATATTAACTTCGACGACTTCGATAGACTAAGTCACTCTCAAACAAACCAGCCTCAGTTTTGTAAGGAATTATTTTATAATTTGGTATAGCTCAACCAAAACACCACCCGTACTCTTCGGGTGGATAAAGGCCATTTTGCGACCGGGAAGCTCTTTGGCATGCTCGTCTATCATCCGGATGCCCTTTTCTTTCAAGGTATCCAGCATTTCATCGATATCATCAACTTCGAAACAGAGATGATGCAATCCTCCGCCTTTCTCGGTCACGAAGCGTGCCAGACCTGAATCTTCACTGGTTGGATGAACGAGCTCAACCTCAGTTTCACCAACCGGCATAAATACAACTTCCGATTTTTGACTGGGTACATCTTCGATATGGTCGACGCTCAAACCCAGAGCGTCCTGCCAGAAATTTAACGCCGAATTGACATCACCAATTGCAATCGCCACATGGTTCAATTTGATAATTTTTGCCATTTCTCCCTTATCAGATCCAATTTTGGGGATGGTATTCACCCCAAACATTCCGCAAGACACCACAAATCTCGCCCAAAGTAATGTCATTCTCAACGCATGTGATTAAATGCGGCATCAAATTTCCATCACTTTTTGCCACCGTCTCTAGTTCATTCATCAGAGCTGAAACTCGTACATTATCTCGCTGCATCCGTAACTGAATAAGCCTTTCAACCTGGTTCTTTTCGATTTCCGGATCCACACTCAGGCGCTCCAGTTCCACTTCTTCCTGATCCTCAAAGGCATTTACCCCAACAACAATGGTTTCTTTGTTCTCGATTGATTTTTGGAACTGATAGGCGGATTCCTGAATTTCAGACTGTAAATAACCTCGTTCTATGGCTGTTAAGGCACCCCCAATCGCATCGATGCGTTCAATATATGCCATTGCTTGTTTTTCGATTTCGTCAGTTAAATGCTCAATGTAAAACGAACCACCCAGAGGGTCAATCGTATCGGCCACGCCCGATTCATACCCAATAATTTGTTGCGTCCTCAGAGCAACCCGAACCGATTTTTCGGTCGGAAGCCAGAGTGCCTCGTCTTTACTATTGGTGTGTAAAGATTGCGTTCCACCCAACACAGCGGCCAGGGCTTGAATTGCAACCCGAACGACATTGTTTTCCGGTTGCTGTGCAGTAAGTGTCGACCCACCGGTTTGTGTATGAAAGCGCAACATCCAGGATTTGGGGTCCTTGGCGGAAAAGCGATCTTTCATGATCCTGGCCCACAATCGACGGGCAGCCCTGAATTTTGCGATTTCTTCCAAAAAATTGTTGTGGGCTGCAAAGAAGAAGGAAAGCTGTTGAGAAAATTGATCCACTTCAAGCCCTACATCTATGGCTGCTTGAACATAGGCAATCGCATCCGCCAGGGTAAATGCGATTTCTTGAACAGCTGTGGAACCTGCTTCTCGAATATGATAGCCGGAAATACTGATTGTGTTCCAGCGCGGTACAAATTCTTTACAATATTTAAATGTATCGGTAATTAAACGCATGGATGGTTCCGGAGGAAAAATATAAGTACCTCTGGCAATGAATTCCTTCAAAATGTCGTTTTGTATAGTCCCACGCAGCTGGCGGGTATTCACCCCTTGGCGTTTGGCCACTGCAATATACATGGCTAATAGAACCGCTGCTGGTGCATTTATGGTCATGCTGGTAGAAACTTTATCCAACGGGATGTCTTTTAGCAAAGTTTCCATATCACAGATTGAAGAGATGGAGACTCCGACCTTTCCTACTTCACCGGCCGCCATGGGGTCATCCGCATCATAACCAATTTGTGTCGGAAGGTCAAAAGCAACCGAAAGACCGGTCTGACCTTGCTGTAACAAATAGCGATATCGTTCATTAGATTCTTCTGCGGTGGCAAATCCGGCGTATTGGCGCATTGTCCAATGTCTTCCACGATACATTGTTGGTTGAACACCACGTGTAAATGGATAGTCACCCGGAAAGCCTAAATCTTCCAGATACCCTTTATATTCATAATCTTCAGGGATAGCAACATTTGGGATTTCTAAACCTGATGGGGACAGAAATTTCTTTTTTCTTTCAGGGAATATTTTTGTCAGAGGGAACAAAATATTCTCTTCCCATTCTTTTTTTAGATGTTTTAAATCCATATGCTCCTAGAATTAATCTCTCAGATAGGTTAAGTATACTTATATGCGCTTTTTTTGTGGAGGGTAGTTTGATATGGTAAACTTTGACATATATCCTAATACAAATCGAAGGTTATTTTGACAGCATTTCTTCAACTCGCAATCATTCTTGCTATTTTATTATTGTGTGCCAAAGCCGGAGGTTTTCTCAGTACCAAACTAGGGCAACCATCTGTGCTTGGCGAATTATTGGTAGGTGTGTTGCTTGGGCCATCATTAATAAATATCATGCATTTACCGGTTTTTGCCACGCATGAAACCGGTGAGTTTATCAAAGAGTTCGCTGAACTGGGTGTTCTGCTGCTTATGTTTTTAGCAGGTTTAGAATTGCACCTGGAAGATTTGGCTCGCAATAAAGTCCCATCCGCGCTGGCCGGTGTTTTCGGGGTATTAGTACCTGTCGGGCTGGGTTATTGGGTGGGTATTGTTTTGGGTTACGACAATCCCCATTCCATTTTCCTTGGATTAACTCTCGGGGCAACCAGCGTAAGTATCTCCGCTCAAACTTTGATGGAGCTGAAGGTACTGCGTTCAAGAGTCGGTTTTGGGCTATTGGGTGCCGCTGTCTTTGACGATATTCTCGTCATCCTGCTTCTTTCAATATTCCTAGCCTTACAAAATGGCGGCAATGCAATCGAGATCGTTCTGGTTGTGGTTAAAATGATCGCGTTTTTGGGAGGGTCAGTTGCCTTTGGTTTGTGGGGATTACCTTGGCTCACCAAAAAGGTCAGCCGCATTCAGATCAGTTATGGGTCATTGACTTTGGCAATCATCATCATGTTAATTTTTGGGATCGCCGCAGAATTAGTTGGTGGTATGGCAGCTATTACCGGCACTTTTCTGGCTGGTCTGATGTATTCTAGAACCAAACAAAAATCTGAAATTGAAAGCGGCATTAAATCAATTGCATATGGCCTTTTTGTTCCAATTTTCTTTGTAAACATTGGGTTGACTGTCAATATTCGCGAGTTGGATAGCAGCGCTATCCTGGTTACCCTGGCCATTTCACTCGTAGCTATTTTAGGTAAAATCATCGGCTCAGGACTTGGCGCACGGGCAGGTAAATTTACATGGCTGGAATCCTTACAATTGGGTATTGGCATGGTCAGTCGCGGAGAAGTCGGGCTGATTGTCGCCAGTGTTGGTTTGCAATCGGGATTACTTTCAACCGAATTATTTGCGAATATCATTGGTCTGGTTTTAATCACAACGCTCATTACACCACCAATGTTACGGGCAGCTTTTGCTTATAATAAAAAGCCAACTCCGGTAGTTGGAACCAATGCTTGAAGAACACCTTCAGGAGGAGATAACACAAATGTTTTTTATTTTATTTGTTCTCAACGACATGAGCTTGTGTGACGAATTGCTTTATGCCTGGGAAGATGCCGGTGTAAAAGGAGTGACTATTCTGGCCAGCACTGGCCTTGGTCGCATCCGACAAAATTTGGCTTTACAAGAAGATTTTCCAATTTTTCCTAGTCTCACCAATATTTCTGATTTTTCTGAAAACCTCAGCCGCACGCTATTTACAATCGTAGAAAATCAGGAAACAGTTGATCAATTGTTGAAAAACACAGAAAAAGTGGTTGGAAGCCTGCAGAAACCGAATACAGGCATACTTATCGTTCTACCCGCAGTGAATGTTTATGGCTTAAAATCAAGTCATATGGAAGAATAAGCCAATTGCATCGACATCATTATTGTTTTACATCCAAGTATGAATTTCAGGTTCATACAATTGGACAAATTGCGGACCTCAGAATGCAAAATGTGCGTGATTGACCAGATACCATTCCTTTGGTAGAATTCTGGGGCTTATGGCGTTGTACCCTTCGCCAAAAACACAAAATAGAAAGGGCTAGAAAATGAAAGTATTATTATTAAAAGACGTATATAAACTTGGGCGTGCGGGGGATGTGAAGAAAGTTGCAGATGGTTATGGCCGAAACTACTTGATTCCACAAGGATTTGCATTGTTGGCAACTCCCGGAGCCATGAAACAGGCCGATCAAATTCGTAAGAACGCCATTGAAAGACGGGCAGTACTAAATAATGAATTGAGCGGCGTTTCCCAGGCAATTGAAGGTCTGGTGTTGACTTTTGCCAGCAAAGCAGGTGAGACAGGCAAATTGTATGGCTCAATTACCAACCAAATGATTGCAGATGCAATCAATGAAAAAGTCGCTACCACCATCGACCGCCGTCAAATCGAAATCCAGCCAATTCGAAATCTTGGTGAGCACAAAGCACTGGTACGTCTGACTGTGGATCTGGTTCCTGCCATCACGGTCATTGTTCACCGTGAAGGCGAAGTGGTGAAATTCGCAAAAACTGAAACAAAAGCTATTGTGGGTGAACCAGTAGGCACCGATGTTGTCACCGATGAAATTAGCGAAGAAGAACAAGTAGCCACGATGGCTGTTGAAGAAAGTCCGGAAGAGAACGAAGAATAATTTGTCCTAAATATTACAATTGAAATAGACCGGCATTCATCGATAACTTGATGATATGCCGGTCGTTTGTTACACTATCAGAAGCTATGCCTTTAACCATTGGTCAAAAATTAAGAGAAACGCGTGAAATCCGTGGACTGACGCTCTCGGAAGCTGCTTTCCAAACTCACATTCGGGAATATTATCTGGATGCATTGGAAAAAAATCAGTTTTCAAAATTGCCGTCGCTAGTTCAAGGAAAGGGATTTCTACGCAATTATGCCTTGTTCCTCAATTTGGACGTGGCTTCGATTGAACGCGCCTGGTACCATCCCGACCATTTGGTCCAGGAGGATGAAACCGCCTTACCAGATGATCAAGAAGATGTCCATTTGGAGACCAAATCAGGTTCGGAGGAACAATCACCTCTTACTCAAGTCTCTCAACAGCAATCGGTCATCATTCACGAATTTGATGATAATGAAAGTGAACAAAAGCCTGTAGAAATCAGTAGAGAAAGTGTTTTTCCAGAATCACAAAAAATATTTACCCATTTGGGGCAGTTACTTCGGCAGCAAAGAGAATTATTAAACCTGTCACTCGATGATATCGAGCGCTTTACTTCAATCCGCACTCATTACTTGCAGTCCCTCGAACAGGGCGATCTGGACCAATTGCCATCAGTTGTGCAGGGTCGAGGAATGCTGAGTAATTACTCCAATTTTCTAAATCTGGATACCGAAAAATTACTACTTATGTTTGCCGAAGGGTTGCAAACTCGGCGCAATGAACAATATGCACCCCAGAGGCTCGACCCAAAAAACCAGGCCAAGATCAATCAACCCAATATCGCCTCGCCTGGTTGGCACCGCTTTATTACAGCTGATCTTTTAATTGTCAGCACTTTGATCGTGTCGCTGTTTATTTTCATCTTGTGGGGAGCCGCAAACGTTACTCGCAGTCAAAACAACCTGTCTACTGCCACAGCATCTTTTTTATCGGATCTTTTGCTTGACGACTCAAACAATACAACCCCTACCCCTGAGGTGACACCATCCGTTCAGGGAGTACTTAATGGCAGTCAACCAGCAAATCCCGTGATTGGCACTGAAGAAGCACCGCCATCACCACAACAAAGCGATTTACCCGTCAATATCTATATTGTTGCCCGGCAACGTGCCTATTTACGTGTAACTCGCGATGGTGTCGTTGTCTATAATGGCCGCACAATCCCTGGAAACGCCTATGAATTTTCTGGAAAGGAAAGTATCGAACTGTTGACAGGCAATGCAGCTGCTTTGGATGTTTATTTCAATCAAGAACAACTGGGTCGATTGGGAGATGTTGCCGAGGTAAAGAATCTCATTTTTTCGGCAGAAGAAGGCATAATTACCCCCACAGCCCAATTCACATTTACTCCTACCCAAACATTAAAAGTCACTGCCACCAAACAACCTAGTAATACAGCCACAGTTACGCCTTCGGTAACTATCCCATTGCCAACAGTGACCCCCTTCATACCATAAGCCTATGAAAACAAACTCTTATTTTTTATTATCACTTGGATGTGCAAAAAACCTGGTTGATTCGGAATCAATCGGAAGTCTCATGAATGAAAATGGCTTCCGTGGTTTGCAAAACGCTGACCATGCTGAAATTCTGATTGTAAATACCTGTGGTTTTATCAAACCCGCTCGGGATGAATCTATTGCAGAATTAAAGGAATTGGCGAAGCACAAAAAGAAAGGTCAACTGCTCATTGCTGCCGGCTGCTTAACACAACGTTATCGGGAGTTAATCGCCGACCAGGTAAAAGGGCTGGATGGCATTATCGGGACAAAACGTTGGATGGATATTATCGAACTGATCCATGAATTACGAAAAAACCCAACGCAACCCCGTTACCACCTGCCAGAGGCTGCCACAATTGGCATGGATGAACATGGAGTTCTTCGGGCAGCCATTCAAGGTCAAAGTGCATATTTGAAGATTGCTGACGGTTGTCGAAGAGCTTGCAGTTACTGTGCCATTCCCCTCATCAAAGGGACTCAGGTAAGCCGGCCGGTTGAAAGAATTAAAGAAGAAGCACAAATTCTCTCGCAAAAAAACATAAAAGAGGTTATTTTAATTGCACAGGATTCCACCGATTACGGATCGGATCTGGGAATAAAGGAAGGGCTTGCCACTTTGCTAGAGGAACTTGTAACCGGCAGTCCACGGATTCCCTGGTATCGAATTTTGTATGCTTATCCTGGTATCGTAACTGACAGATTAATCGATGTGATGGCTTCTCATCCACAAATCTTACATTATCTCGATATTCCGCTACAACACGCTGATCCAATCTTGCTGGAAAAAATGAAACGACCCTTTCAGATTGATAAAGTTTATCGAATGATCGAAAAATTACGGGCGGCCATGCCGGATTTTGCTTTACGCACCACTTTCATTGTGGGGTTTCCAGGTGAAACGGAAAAAGAATTTCAAACATTGTTGGATTTCATCACAGAGGTGAAGTTTGATCACCTGGGTGCATTTACTTATTTTCAAGAAGAAGGAACAAGCGCATTTAACCTGGGTGATCCTGTAACTTCCAGCGAGAAAGAAAATCGCCTGGAAAGATTAATGTCTCTGCAGCACGATATTTCTCTCAAGAAAAACCAGAGTTTAATTGGCAAACAGATTCCGGTTTTAATTGAAGGGTATAACGAAGGTATTTCAGTTGGCAGAAGTTACCGCGATGCTCCGGAAATAGACGGCCTTGTTTTTGTCGATGGTGAAATATCTATCGGCGACATTCATCAAGTTAAAATCAGCGACGCAATGGCTCATGACCTTGTCGCACAACCGATATAATAAATGGCATGAGTTCTAAAGGAAAAATTGCGCTTCTATTAAGCGTGGTGATGGTGTTGGTCAGTTATTGGATTTCTGCCAACATTTTCGAAAGTATTCCTCACATTGAAGATGAAATTGCATATGTCTGGCAGGCCCGAGTAATTTCTGAAGGTAACCTTGTGATTGCATCACCCCCCTGCCCAAAGTGTTTCCTTGTGCCATTTGTAGTTGATTACAACGGGATACGGTTTGGTAAATATCCCCCCGGCTGGCCGGCGGTATTAGCTATCGGCATTCAGTTAGGGATGAAGGCGTGGGTCAATCCAATTCTGGCAGGCTTCAGTTTATGGCTGTTATTTTTGCTTGTAAAAAAGGTCGTCAATGAAAACGCAGCATTGATTGCCTGCGGGCTGATGCTTACCTCACCCTTTGTCCTCATGAATTCAGGCAATCTGCTTTCTCATATCTGGTCATTATGGCTGACATTGGTATTTATCCATGGTTGGTTGGATCTTTTTTCTTCTACATCCGACCCACGGGTGCCGCGTTGGCTTAAAATTATTGTGAGCTCTTTTGCGTTAGGGCTTTTGGCGTTGACCCGTCCGTTAACCATGCTGGCGATTGCTTTCCCCTTCATCATTCATGGAATCATTATTCTTATAAAAAAAGACCGCCGGCAAAAAGTTGATGCCATATTTGTTGCACTGATTGCTATTTTGCTTTCTTCCATGCTTTTTGTGTGGCAATCGTCGGTGACTGGAGATCCGTTATTAAACCCTTATCAATTATGGTGGCCGTATGATCGGCTTGGTTTCGGTCCTGAAGTCGGTTTGCAGCCCGGCGGATACAGCCTGATTTACGCTAGAATGAACGCGAAATTTAGCCTGGGTGTTGGTCTGGCTGATCTTTTCGGTTGGTTCCGCCTCTCCTGGCTTTTTCTACCCGCTGGGCTTTTTGCCATCGCAAGAAATAGGAAAGCCTGGCTCATCACTTCAATTTTCCCTGGAATCATTCTGGTTTATACTTTTTATTGGATTGGTTCCTGGCTCTTTGGTCCGCGTTATTATTTTGAAGGAATTATCGCTTTGTTCCTGCTCAGCGCAGCCGGAATCCAATTTACAGCCGGAAAATTTAAACACAGCAAGAATTTGCTCAAAAATTTGCGCTGGATTGGTGTGACTGCAATCACAATTTTTCTCGTGAATGCCAACATCTTTTATTATCTGCCGCAGCGCTTGGGAAATATGAGAGGATTGTATGGTGCAAATAAAGATCAGTTGACACCATTTCTCTCTGCATCGGCACAAAAATTGACACCTGCCTTGGTGATCGTTCACAAACAAAAACACTGGATCGAATATGGCACTTTACTGGAATTGAGCTCTCCGTACTTGAATTCACCCTGGTTGGTGACTTATAGCCGTGGAGATGAACTGGACCAATTTATCGCCAGCCAATTTCCTAACCGTTCTATCTGGCATTATTACCCGGACCAACCTGATACTTTTTATACGGCTGAAAGACCTGACTGAAAAGCTAGGAAACGGAACGAGCCCAGGCTGTCAAAAGCAGAACAATCAATGATAGAACCAAATTAAGGTTTACCAATAACTTTTCTCTACGGTCGTATTTATTTATCTCGTCTTGTGAGACATTTTTCCCAACAGATTTTTTTAAATTAATTTTTTTGAGCTCGGGCAGGACTCCCCAAGTCATGATTGCCATGGAACCAATCAACACCAATATTGCAATGTGTTTGCTAAAGATCGCCACAGACCATGAATTATTAATTTGTAAAAAGCCATTGTAAGAAGGATGGGAGGTCATCTGGATTAATCCGGTGCCGAAAAGGATGGCGAGTGCTAACCAACCGATTGGTTGAAACCTCTTCTGAATTTCCCGGTATAAAATATCTTTTTGCGCTTGGTCTGTCAACTTTTGGATTGCCGGAATAAAGATCATGGATAGGCTTACCGCGCCTCCAACCCACGCAACAGTGGCCAAGAGATGCAGCCAATAGACCAATGCTAAACCCCAAGAAGGAATTTCAGTCAATTTTTTCTCCTCTATGGAGTGAGCGTGGCTTGAATTGTGGGTGAAACCTCAGGGCCACCACCACCGGGTGTTGACGTGCTGTCACCAGGAGTCGTTGGTGAAGGTGTTGGCGTCTGCGTAGCTGGTGGAGCCTCAGTTTCTTCAGGGCGATTGCATTCTTCATAAACATGCGTGGCTGTTGGCGCTACCATTTCATCCACCCCGAAAGCGAAAGCCATATCATATTTCTCGTAAGCACCGCACCAATCTTCTTCCAGAGCTAGTTGATCACCCCATTTGATTAAACCCATTCGATATCGTTCCTGGGCCGTCATGCCAGAACTATCTCTTAAATTGGGTAAGGAAGGATATATTTGACCAAAAGCTTGAACCACGCGAGACCAATCCACGCCCCAAAAACTGGCGCCTGATATGTAAAAGCGAGCCCAGGTGCGATAATTTTTTGCTTCGTCATCAAGCGGGCCAAACCGTTCAGCCAATGTCAAATCGTAAATGCCGGGTTCAAGGTTTCCCTTTGCCAGAATCTCATTTACACCACGGTTACGTAAAGCCAGATAGTAGTAACCATCGACTGCAACAGCCTCATAATTGATATTCAGAGTCCTTAAGGCATCAATCGATGCGATGACTCCATCCCAATCTTCGCTTTGGGCTGAAGATTGAATTTTGCCAAAAATCTCTTCCTCCCCTCTCATGTCAGCAGTCGGCCTGGGAGTTGGAGAAGGGATTGGTGTTGGGGTGGCAACATTCGCTTGGGCAAACAGTACTTCTGTTAGTTTTTCCTGAGCGCCGGGAAAATCAGGGTAAATTTGAATAACATATTCGAAGCGCTTTCGAGCGTTCTCGAATCGCTTCTCCTCAAACTCTCGTATACCTAACTGGAATTGGGTTGTGGCAATATCAATTACAGCTTTTTCTTCTTCAGCGGTTCGATTGGACATGGCCTCAGCCGCACCAAAGAAGTAGCCAGCACCTGCGCCGATTAATATTAAGAAGATCCCAAGCATGTACCAAATGCCTCTGCGAGGCTTAAGTTTTTTTGGTACGCCTTGCCCATCTATTTGGTTGATCGCATTGTCATCAGTTTGTTCATTCATGTGCGCTATTATACCGTATCATATTATTTCAGAACGATAATTTCAACATTGTTTAACATATTTTTATTTCAAGATTCGGCAATCAAAAAGATTGGCAATCAATAGCATCCGAGTACGAAATTTAGTCACCTCGTATGTGAAAAAATAGCTATCCACGTTTGTAGATTTTAGCTGAATTCAAAAGTCGTTTTTATTATTCGGTTTTTTTTTGGAATTAACCTACACGAAAAACAATTAGAGTACCCCTTACAGGGTCTTTAACCCTTATTCGAGCACCATCGCATTTCCAATCGATGACCAATAATTGACAGTGCTCCGGCTCTTTCCTATAATTGTAAAATCATGAAACAAAAAGGCCAGTCTGTGGCGCAAAGTCTCCAACAAAATTGGATTAACAAACTCACCGATCAAGGTTTTCGAATTACAAAGCCTCTCGAAATTGTGTCAGGCATCCTTGCCTCAAGTGAGAAAATTCTTAATCCAACAGAAGTCTACCAGCGCGCCCGGCAATTCTATCCAAAAATCGGTTTGGTAACCGTTTACCGTACATTGGAGAAACTGGAACAGGTCGGTTTGATTGGTCGTGTTCATATGCCAGATGGCTGCCAGTCTTTTTTTCAGGCGCAATGCGGGCATCAACATTTAATTATCTGTGTTAAGTGCAGTAAAGCTGAATATTTTGAAGGTGACAACCTGAATGTCTTTTTTCACTCAATTGGCACGCAATTTGGATATCAAGTGCAGGATCATTGGTTGCAATTATTTGGGTTATGCAAACAATGCCAAGCAATGACATTAAACCCAGCGAAAGAGTAATGAATGAAATTCGAAAAAGGAATTTTATATGTAGTTGCCACACCTATCGGAAACTGGCAAGATATTACCTTAAGAGCTCTTGATGTATTAAAGAAGGCCGACTTAATTGTCTGCGAGGAGCTAAGGGTAGGCAGCACTCTCTTGCGGCGGATGGACATCCGCGACAAAGAATTATTCAGCTTAAATGAACACAACGAACAAGAGGAAGCTCCCAATCTGATTGCACGCCTGGCCAAAGGAGAAGTGATCGCTCTGATATCAGATAGCGGTACGCCTGTTTTTGCCGATCCCGGTCATTATCTGATTGAGCAGGCAGCTATTTTCGGCATGGATATAATTCCAATTCCAGGGGTTTCTTCCTTGATGGCAACATTATCCATTCTCGATTTTCATCTTGAACAATTCTATTTCGCCGGCTTCTTGCCACGCGAAAAAACAGAACGTCAGCGCGCTTTGAATTCACTGCGAAGCATGAATGTCCCCATTGTCCTGATGGATACTCCTTATCGACTTGTAAAACTGCTGGATGAAATTGGGCATTTGTTTGGAAAAAACAGGCGAATAACGTTGGCGACCAATATCACCATGGAAAACGAGAAGTATTATCGCGGATCGATTGCCGAAGTCAGTCGTGAAATTCAACAGAAGAAGGCCGAATTTATTCTGGTTGTTCATGGAAGATAGCTTTGTTTCGCTGTAAAAAATTAAGCGTTTGCCGGGTGAGTGTTTTTATAAAAAATAGAGAACCAATGCATCCATAAAGATGGGTGAAAGGATAATCGCGGATATCTTTTAACTCACAACCTGATTGCCAGGGTTATTTATAGATTAAGCCAGCGCGCAGCCCGTTGAGGCAAATCCAACACTGGCCCCATTGCAACCTGGCAATCCGGTAAGGATTCTATGAATAGTTTGCCATACCGTTTACTGGAGATGCGGCGATCCAACACTACTACGACACCACGGTCGGATTGAGTACGAATTAAGCGGCCAAATCCCTGGCGAAACGTGAGAATCGCTTCCGGCACGGAATATTCGCTGAATGGATCTTCAAATGTTTCCGAACGAGCAGCAACAATCGGGTCTGAAGGAACAGCGAAAGGCAATTTAACGATGACTACAACTGAAAGTGCATCGCCGGGGATATCAACTCCCTCCCAAAAAGCACGCGTTCCCAGCAAGACAGCCCGGTCGCTATCCCGGAATGTTTCCAGCAAGGTATTGGCAGATGCTCCCTCTCCTTGTTCAAAGACCTGAATATCGGCGCTGATGAGAGGAGAGGCAATCGCCTGAGATGTTTTTTTGAGCTGAGCATAGGATGTAAAAAGCGCCAGCATTTTTCCACCGGTAGCCTTGCTTAAGCGGACTATGGTTTGTTCTACTACTTTTTGATATTCATATCCACGTGTTGGTTCAGGAATATCATTTGGCAAATACAACAAAGCAGCATTCTCATAATCAAAGGGGGAACCTACCACCAAATCATCCGCTTCAAATGCATTCAAGCGATTACGCAAATAATCAAATTCACCATGAGCTGTCAGTGTAGCTGAAGTCAATATGATCGATTTCTTCTCATGCCAAAGATATTTTTCCATTAAACTGCCGACGTGTAATGGGGCAATTTGTAATGTCAGACGGTTTGATTCAGGTTGTTTTTCAATCCAGTAAATAAAATTGGAATCTGGTTCAAGAAACATATTATTCAACTGCATTCCAGCTTCGGATAACCGTTGTATATTGGTTCCCAGGCTGAAAACTGCTTCTTCTAAATCTTCACTGGCAACTTCCAAATAATCTGTTAGATCCCGGTGATATTCTTTGATAAGCTTTAACAACAAAGTCATTGTTTCATGGGTATTATCGTATTGAATTTCAACAGAAGACCAGGCTGGTACTGTGCGCGTTGCAGGGAGTATCCTGACTTGTTGAGAATAAACGCCAACCGGTTGATAGTTGCGCTCGCTTTCCAAAAACTCCTCAATCAAAGCAAAAAAGGTGTTTAAATCCTGTTCCAGTCTGAAAGCCAGGTCAGTGATCCTTTGAGAAATCTCATGGCTGGCAGCAACAACCGATGGTTTTGCAGATTTGCGCAAAGATGTCAATACACGAGCCAGGATACCGCTTGAAATTGAACCCAATTCTCGCAACATGCGCGCTAAATCATTTTGAGTCAGTCGAAAACTTAGAGTGCTGGTACTGGCATCTTCCAAATGATGGCCTTCATCGACAATCAAATAATTGTAAGGTGGCAGAACCCGGCTGCCAGTCACTACATCTGAGAGCAGCAGAGCATGGTTTACAACCACAATGTGGGCACTTTGAGCGAATTGGCGAGCCTGATAGAAGGGGCATACGCCACCCATTCGCGACAAACATACTTCAGCATTGCAAGCTTCATCATCTGCGGAAATTCTGCTCCAGACCTCACGTTCCAGAGGACTGTTCAAATTTAAGCGGCTTCGATCACCATCACCATTTTGTGATAGCCAAACCAACACCTTGGCGATCACACGCATTTCTTCTTTACTTTCCGGCCCGCGGTGGCGAAGGGCTTCAAAGCGACGTGGGCAGAGATAATTTGAACGGCCTTTTAAAACTGTTGAGCGGAAGTCAAGCCCTAGTGCTGCTTTCAGATCCGGCAAATCTTTTTGAATCAATTGTTCCTGCAAAGCAATTGTATTGGTTGAGACAACCACACGCTCATTATTTTGCAAAGACCAAAAAACCGCCGGGACTAGATATGCAAATGACTTGCCAATTCCGGTGCCTGCTTCCACCATCAGGTGATAACCATCCGAAAAAGCTTGCACAACATTCCGGAGCATTTCTACTTGTTGTGAGCGATATTCGTATTGTTTAAAAAAGGAAGCAAAGGCTCCTCCAGGTTCAAGTATTGCACTCACTTCGTCAGCATCTAAAGGCACTATCTGTGGGTTGGGTTTCAGTGCCGGTGCCAGGATATCTGTCTGTGTAAATAGTCCACCTAACAATTGCGAAAGCCCGGCCTTTTTTGATTGCAGCGGCCCTTGACGGATCTTCTCCTTCAGGATTTGTTGAAATACCCAAAATGCATCCCAATCCACCGATTCACCCAGCTTGACAATCTCGGCAATCAGATCTATTGGAAGTTCTTTGACTTTTTCGTACAGATTCAAATAAAGATGATGGGTCATACGAGCATCATTCAGTGCCCGGTGAGCATTCTGCAAAGGAATACTTAATTGCTGGCACAAGCCGCCCAGATTATAGCGGGAGGCCAATGGCATTACTGTTGCGGCTAATTCATACGTGTCAATTGTCTGTACATATTGGAGTACATTGGCATGAATTAAGAAACCCAGATCAAATTGAACGTTATGACCAACCACCGGGGAATCGCCAACAAAATCGACCAATTGGGCCAACACTGCCTGCAGCGGTGGTGCATTGCAAACCATCTCGTTAGAAATTCCGGTTAATCTGATAATTTCTGGTGGGATTGGACGCCCTGGGTTGACCAGCGTCTGGAATTCGGCTTCAACTCGAGAACCATTAAACCGAACAGCGCCGATTTCAATGATTTCATCTTTGCGAGGATCCAGCCCGGTTGTTTCCAAATCGAGTGAGACAAGAGAATGCATCCCGGCATTATATCATCTAAAGACGTTATTTCTGATTGTAATTGAAATTTCTGTTCTATTAATTTAATGAATATAATAAGAACAGATTAAAAGAATTTGGAGCCTTATATGCTTGCTGGTTTGATCGAAACGATCATTTTTGATTGGGGAAACACCCTCATGCAGGTCAACCCCGCCAATCCGGGAAAAATGAAAGACTGGGATGAAGTGGCAGCGATTGATGGTGCAAAATCGCTATTGGCGCATATCTCTCAAAGATTTAATGTCGTATTGGCAACCAATGCCCGCGATTCTACCATTGAAGATGTTGAGGAAGCGCTTGTGCGAGTGAGTCTGGATAAATACATCAATCGAATCTTCTTAAGCAGCAGTATGCACACTGAAAAATCGAATCCAGATTTCTACCGTCGCATTTGTGCGGCGCTGGATTTACCTGCGAACCGTTGCCTGATGGTCGGAGATGATTACCAAAATGATATCCTGCCAGCCAATCTTGCTGGCCTTTTTACTGTTTGGTTGAATCCGAAACACTCACTGGCTACTGCACAACTACCGTTACATGATCTCGAAATTTCAGGTTTACGCGAATTGGAAGACTCATTATCTGAAAATTTGTTACCATCATACCAACAATGTTTATTCTGGTATTTACAGCATGGCGCAACTAACACGCTTTGGGCGCATGTAAACGTGGTGGCATCCGCTTCTTATCAAGTTTCAAGTTGGTTTGCCCAACAAGGAATATCCATTTCACCTTTGGTGGCTCATCGCGGTGGCCTTCTGCATGATCTGGCAAAACTACGCGAGGTACCCGGCGAGAATCATGCTGTCTCAGCAGCCAGGTTGTTGAACCAATACGGCCAACCGGTGTTGGCTCAAATTGCCCTGCGTCATTTAATTGGTAAGATCGGCGATTCGTCAGAAAGACCGCTTACATGGGAAGAAAAAATCGTTAACTATTGTGATAAATTAACGGAAGGCAGCCAATTGGTTAGTTTGGATCAACGGCTGGAGGCTCTGCAGACCCGCTATCCCGAATTTGCTGGAAAAATCCGCCAAAATATACCGCTGGTTAAAGCTTTAGAAAATGAAATTACAAGGGTTTTAGGTTTGTCCAGTACTGATTTTTTGACAAAATTAAGAACTGCTCTTTATCATATTGTGCAAACAAACTGATATCCACGCGGAAGTCTGTCTACGAATAGGTTTCTTTCACACATAGAAAACCTATTAATTAATAGGCAAATTGAAATAGTTATAAGTCGCAGTCGCTAGTTGAGCAAAATACAAATTGGCGGAATCAAAAACCAATTGTTGTGGATGATACATGAAAATTGATAATAAAAAGTTGCCACCCGGGGTATAAACGATTCCAACATCGCTGATGGTATGGATCAACCCATCCGATTCTGTGATCCAGCCATGCTTATGCGCAAGTTTGGTCGTCTCCGGTAATCCTGACTGAATTAATACTCCAATACGGTTTCGGGAAAGATAATCAAGCATGCTCTGGCATTCGGATTGGCTGATTTCTTCCGGAAAAACAGCCTTTAAAGATCCGCCATCCTGGTTGGCACACTGATAAATATCATTCAGAAGCAAGCCCATTTCAATAGGAGTTGTTTGATTGTATAAGTCTGGTGATGTGTTGATATCTGTGCGTTGGTTAGCTGGCGTTTTATAAGTTCTTAATAATGGAGCGCCTGGGTAAAAATAGCCGGCCAAAAATGAATTTTCATACCCCAAAGCTTCTAAATCGGCGGTAACTTGTAACGGACCCAGGTTACCGTTAAGCGCATTTTCCATCAAGCGATCTGCCGGATCATTTTCCGAGCGTTCGATCATCAGTTGAATTTGATTGGCGACATCTTCAGGAATCGGGACAGGCTCACTTTTGAAAACAGAGACCATAATCGGAATCTTCATTGTGCTGGCCGCTGTGAAAGCAATTCCAGGGGGTAGGTTTTCACCATTTTGATATGCAAAGGAGATTTCCTGCTGGGTTTGAAGGTCGAGTAAGTAAATTTCTGTCAACCCATCAAAACCGGAAACATCCAGCACTTGTTGCAACAGAATTTTCAGATTCTGGATCGAAGGCCGCGCCGGTTCAACCTGACTGAAGGTTAGATTAACAACCCGATTGGAAGGGGATTTAAGTGCGTCTTTTACCAACAGAACTGCTCGATCTACATCCAATTTGGTTCCGGCAATTCCAGGGGCAAAATTGGTACTGCCAGGCAAAGGGATCGCTTCTGATGGAGGTTGATCGTAGCGCGGAACAATCTCATTAACAAAAAAAGATTTTACACGTTCATCAGAAATATCGACCCGCAATGGTACTGGTTGGGGAACGGGCAGACGATTCCACAAGTAATCCCAAAATCCTAACCAAAAGGGTTGATTTATTCGCTGCTGATCCGCTGCTGTCAGCATTACTTCCAAATCCAGTTCAAATCCGACTGCTGCTGGTTTTATCTGAATACCGGCATTCCCATAGCGTACCTCTACCGGAATACTGTAGGCTTTAATTAAACGATCTGCGGCCGCTTGTCGTTCCAAACCACCGACTGCAACACCTGCTATGACAGAGCCCGGAGGCAAACTGGAACGTAATCGGCTGTAATTGATTAATTGGAAAACAGAAAGGATCACTGTAACCAGAATAAAAACAAACGACAACCAACGCACAATTGTAGAACCGCTATTTCGCAATCATAACTCCTATTTCAGCGAATTTTACCAGATTATCCAATTCAAAAATGTGCTGCTTAAGCTATACTTATGATGATGGATGAACCCTTCAATGAATTAATTGACTTATTAAGCACAATCCATATCTTTGCTTCCTTAAGCGAAGAGCAATTATTATCGGTTGCCGATCGCCTGGATACGCATCTGTACCAGCAAGATGCGCTCATTTTCGAAAAAGGTGATCCGGCTGATGGATTGTACATCATCTCCAGCGGGCGGGTCAGAATCATGCAGGGCAGCGCCAATCACCAACGCGAAATCTCTACATATGAACGCGGTGATTTTTTTGGCGAAGAAGGAATGATCATTGGCCAGCAGCGTAAGGCAACAGCCATCTGCGCCAGCAATCTGATCGTGTATCACTTAAAAAGTGAACAAATTGAGAATTTAACAGAAGAATTTCCGGAAATTATCGCCCCGATTCGATTGGCAATCGATAGCTTCCGCCTGATCCGAAAGAAAGACTTCAAATGGAGGTCTCCGCGCGAATCAATCCAATTCGTAGCGCGCCGCCACATTTTTTTCCTCGGCTTACGCTTACTGGTGCCGCTAGCGATTGGCGCGATAACGCTCGCTATCACAGCTTCCATTTTTTTTATGGCGACTGATAAAAACGCTGTTGCAGAAATTGCATTCTTTTTGAATATCCTGGTAATTTTCGGCTGGGGCATTTGGCTGATTATTGATTGGTCAAATGATTATGCAATCATCACCAATCGACGGGCAGTTACACTTGAAAAAGTAGCTTTGTTATACGAAAAACGGCGGGAAGCACCTCTGGATGCCATTCTTTCCGTCGAATCACAGACCGGTCAACTCGGCCGCTGGTTTGGGTTTGGGAATGTAATCATCCGTACATTTACAGGTCAACTATTGTTCAAGCATCTTTCACAACCTGAATTGGTTGTTCGCCTGATTAATGAAAAACGCTCACGGGCAAACATTCTTGCCCGGCGCAACCAACAGCACTCGAAAGAGGATGCAATTCGTCAGCGCCTTGGTTATGAACATCGAAAACCCGACCCTTTTGAAGATTCTCAGAGCCCAAATCCGGCTCAAATTGAGGAAAAAGTTAAACCCGGTTTAATCCCGAAATGGCTTTCTGCCATTTTTCGTCTCAGAACGGAACAAGCTGGTGTGATCACATATCGTACCCATTGGATTGTCCTATTAAAGGGAATCTTTTTACCTTCTCTGTTTTTATTTTTTCTATGTGTAATTTTCCTGGTACGAATTTTTGGTGTGTTAATCACCATTCCATTTGGCCCCATGCTCGTGTTCTTTCTAATTAGCGCCACCGCACTTGGGTTGTGGTGGTTATATAAATTTCAAGATTGGCGTAATGATCGTTACATAATTACCCAGGACCAGATTATTGATGTCTTCAAAAAGCCTTTGGGGCAAGAACAAAAAAGGTCTGCACCCATTAAAAACGTTCAAACCGTTGAATTTGAACGGGTTGGCTTGATCAGCTTGATACTCAATTATGGCACTGTCTTCGTTCGGGTTGGGGATACTACATTCAGTTTCGATTACGTCTATAACCCATCCGAAGCACAAAGTGAGATTTTTAGCCGTTATTATGCGATCACACAAGGGCAGAAAAAACGCGAACAACAGCAATTACAACAAGAAATGGCAGATTGGATCCTGGTTTATCACCAGGTTATACAAAATGGCGGTACACCTCCTCCGCCGCCTTCTACGGACGAATTTTCGGGGTACAATAGAGAGAATTAATGGTAATAAACGCTTGGAAGCGTCTCGATTCTAATAAAGGTAAACGAAATGGCAATACGGAAAATTGTATACATACCGGAGGAAGTTCTCCGCAAAAAAGCACGGAAAATAACAACATTTGATAGTGATTTAAACAAATTAATCGACGATATGGTTGATACTTTGCGTGATGCGCCGGGTGTCGGGTTGGCAGCTCCGCAAGTTGGTGTTTCTGAGAGATTAATCATCATTGAATACGCTGAGAATGAAGATCAAAAACCAAAATTATACACTGTCATAAACCCTGAGATTGTCAAAGCTTCAGAAGAACGCGAGCTTGGCGTAGAAGCTTGCCTTTCCATCCCCGGTGTAGCCGGCGAAGTCGAAAGACATCTTGAGCTAACCATAAAAGGGTTTAACAGATTTGGAAAACCAATAAAGATAAAAGCTTCTAACTGGCTCGCACGCATATTCCAACACGAGATTGATCATTTAGATGGTGTTTTATTTACGGATCGAGCTACCCGCATTTGGCAACCTACTTCTGAAGAAATGGAAGAAATTCGCGAGTAATTTTCCTTAAAAAAATCACATGATATGTATCTGACTCATTTATCCCTAACAAATTTCCGCGCCTTTACCCGCCTGGACATGGATGTGCCCGGGCGGATTCTTTTATTGCAGGGTAATAATGCGCAGGGGAAAACCAGTTTATTAGAAGCCATTTATTTGTTTTCAACCTTTACATCCATCCAGGCTGCCACTGACCGCCAGCTGATTAATTTTTCTGTGCTTGATCAAAATCCAGCTGTGGCCCGTCTGGTAGCCGATTACTCGCGAGGAGACCAAAATCACAATCTGGAAGTTCGCTTGATTCTAGAAAAAAATGGAGAGAACAGTGGCGCGCGTTTTAGAAAAGAGATATTGGTGGATGGAGTAAAAAGAAATGCTCAACAGGCAGTAACTCTCTTTAATGCGGTCATTTTTCTACCCCAGATGACACGCATAATTGAAGGGGGGCCTGAGGAGCGCCGTCGCTACCTTAATTTGGCATTGGCACAAATTGTTCCCGGGTATGCCCAGGCTTTAAGCGAATACAGTCAGATCCTCAGCCAGCGTAATGCACTCCTTAAACAACTTGCGGAAGGGAATAGTGATCTGACCTTGCTCGATTATTGGGACAGCTTGCTGGCTGAACGGGCAGTGTTAATAATGCAGGCACGCTTAAATGCTATCCATGAAATTGAATTGATTGCTGCAGAATTTCATCGTAAACTGGCAAATGATCAGGAAATCTTGACTTTTTCTTATTTACCGGCTTTTTTTGAAGGTGCTTTCAGTTCTATCGATATTACAAGATCGCTTGATATTATTTCTCGAGAAGATGCCATTACCGTCTTTCTAAAAAACCTGGCTTCCCGTCGCAGGGATGAAATCACACGCGGAGTCACTACTCTAGGGCCACATCGTGACGAATTGCGGTTAAAAGCGAATTCAATTGATCTGGGAGATTACGGCTCACGCGGACAGGTACGCACAGCCCTTTTATCGTTAAAACTGGCTGAGGTGGGCTGGATGAAGCAACAAACCGGCCACCATCCCCTCTTACTGCTTGATGAAACCCTGGCAGAATTAGATCAGAATCGCCGGGATCAGCTACTAAGTTCCATTGAAGAAGGCCAGCAAGCCATTCTTACAACAACAGACCTTAAGCTTTTTGCCCAAAAATTTGTCAAACGTGCAACCATTTGGCATATCCGCCAGGGCATCGTAAATCAAAATAATCTTTCATAGAGCTGATCTAAAGCAAGGGCTTTTTAGTCGGGGTGCCGGTAAGGCGCGGGTATATTGACGGTGTCGGCGCTACTTTGTTGATCACCACCAGGTATCTTTCTTCTACAACCCCAGGGATGGAAACGGGGATTAATTGGTGCAGCCGCCCACCCAGAACCCGGATGGCATTTTGGGCTTGTTGTACCTCTGCGGGGGCATTGCCGCCTTTTTGGGCAATGACACCTCCATTGAGTCGCGTAAAAGGTAATAAAAACTCAACCAAGATTGGTAAAGCTGCTACAGCACGTGCAACTGCCCAATCATAATTTTCGCGATGAATTTCGGTTTTTCCCACTTCTTCCGCCCGGGCAGTGATGACGGTAACATTCTCCAAACGCAACGTTTGCACAATATGCTCACAAAATTTGGCTTTCTTACCAATCGATTCCACCAGAGTCAATTGCATCTTTGGTAGTAATATTTTTAATGGTATCCCCGGAAAACCAGCACCGCTGCCAATATCAATAATGCTTTTGGGTTTTCGGTCACCAAATGCCAGCCAGCAGCTTAAGGAATCAAGAAAATGTTTGCAGCGGATTTGGGAAACATCGCGAATCGCTGTCAAATTTATTATCTTGTTCCATTCGATTAATTCATTTTCATAGATTTGGAATGCTTTGATCTGTGAAGCACTTAATTTCACCCCGATTAAGCTCTCGACCTCCCGGGCAAATTTCGCCATTGGCTGATTGATAAGATCATTCACTTTTTAAATCCCATTCGCTTCACCCATTTCGCATACGTTGAAGCAAGTCGCACCATAGGGCTGGAATAATTTCCTTCCACCCTTGCCAGATGGATGTTTGCTCGCAATGATGAAGCATCCGTAAAATCAGGAAGGATTATTGTAGCTTGCCCAACTTCTCGGAGTGTATGCGCATCCGACCCGGCAGTCCCAGCCAGATCGTGTGCCTGGGCAAAACTGGCTGCTTTTTCGTTAACCCCTTTTGTGAAACTGCGCGCATTAAAGACTTCAATCGCATCAATAAATGGAATGATTCCAATGAGATCGCGTAAATCCCACCCGTGGCGCAACCGATCAAAAGGGTGCGAAACACTGATAAAGGCATCTTGTTCTCGCAGCAATTCAATCGCTTTCATGGGAGATAATCCGCGTGGTACTTCTTGTTTAACAAAGAATACCAAGAGTTCACCTTTTGAAGTCAGAATCTCCTCCCCAATAATAATACGCTCAGGATCCATTTCTTTAGCCAGTAGAGCCCCAGCAATCGTATTATGATCAGTGATTGCCAATCGATCGATATTTTTTTTAGCAGCTTCAGCGATTAATCCTTGAAGAGAATTCAAACTATCTGGTGAATAAATGCTGTGACAATGAGTCTCAAATCTCATTAGTAACCCCTTTAGGCTTTTTAAAACCGAAGTATTCCAATGAGAAAAGCCAGACAATTAATCCCAGGCTAACTCCGAACCATAAAGTAGCCAATCGAATCAACAAAGCAGCTACGCTGGCTTGGGAAGTGCTCATGCCAATTACTACGGCAAGCATTCCGGCGATCGATGCTTCTGCAGCAAACAGACCACCCGGCAAGGCAGAAATAGCACCAACGATTGTGGAAAATGAGAGGATAAAAACCGCAGTAGCCAGACTTTCCCTGCCAGCTGGAATACCAAGATTAATTAAGATGATATAAAATCCAATTCCCTCTCCCAACCAGGAAAGCATACCCATTCCTACGGCCACCAGAGTAACACCCGGGCGAAAAAGTGCAAAACTGCCCTCATAGAACTGACGTAATCCGTCACTAAAACGACGTACAATTGGAATGCGGGTTGAATAATTCAACAACCATTCAGCCAACGGTCGAATTTGCGAAACTACAATTATCCCCAACAAGAGTAACAAAACAAATAAAAATACGGGCCAATATTGTGGATAAATGATCACTCCTAAGGTGGAAAGCAGCAAGACGGCAACCCCATCACTGATTCTTTCCGCGAGTACCACGGAGATTCCACGGGCAATCGGTATGTCAGTCTGCTGATTAAGCCAAACACCTTTCAATACTTCACCGGCTTTGCCGGGAGTCATTGCCAAGGGAAAGCCGGCGATAAAGAGCCGCAAGCTGCGACCGATGGAAAAATCACTGATCCCAATTTGGCCTAAATAATAATGCCACTTTACAAACCGGACGCCATAATTAAAAAGTGTAAAGAGGATAACAGCTGGAAAAATACTCCATTTGAAATCCCTGATCGTTTCAGTAATCATTCGTAAATCGCCCAGGAAACCAATTACGATCAAAACCAGAAAAGCAAGTAAAAATGCGGGAATCATGCGCTTAAAAATGCTTTTTGGAGTAATCGTGTTTGTGTCGGTTGGCATGCTCCAAATTATACAGCATCCAACCGTTGCGCCCGACATAAAGTTAAGAAAGAAAGCTGGCTGTGATGATTTTAATTAGGACCTCGAGATTCACGGATTTCAGCCAAAAAACTGGTACCAATCTCAGGTTTTTGCAATTCAAACATCTCGGCAATGGTGGCAGCGACATCCGCAAATGTGCTCCGTGTACCCAAATTTACCCCAGCTTTTACCTTTTGCCCGAACACAAGCAAAGGTGAGTACTCACGAGAATGATCTGTGCTTGCTGTCGTGGGATCCACACCGTGGTCTGCGACCACCATCGCAATATCACCTGGTAGCATTTTGGCTTGAAAGGCCGGAATCGAAAGATCAAACTGCTCCAGTGCCTGGCTATACCCAGCCACATCATTGCGGTGACCATAGATCATGTCAAATTCGATCAAATTTGCAAACAGCAAACCATTAAAGTCCTGCTTTAAAAAAGCTATTGCAGCTTGGATACTGTCCTTGTTATTGGTGGTGTGATTGCTTTTGGTAATACCTCGATTGGCAAATAAATCGTCTATTTTCCCGGTAGCCAAAACGTCAAAGCCAGATTTAACCAGGCTATCCATGACCGTATCACTCTCAGGAATGCGTGGATAATCATGCCGCCGGCTGGTGCGCTGAAAGTCGCTCGCGTCATTCCCGATAAATGGGCGTGCAATCACACGACCGACAGCATGCTCACCAACCAGCATTTTTCGTGAGATTTTACAAATTTCATACAGGCGGTCAATTGGAATAACCTCTTCATGCGCTGCAATTTGAAAGACACTATCGGCAGAGGTATACACTATCGGTTTACCGGTGCGCATGTGTTCCTCGCCCAACTCTTTGATAATTTCTGTGCCGGATGCAGCCTTATTCCCTAAAACTTCAAGTCCGGTCAAACGAGTAAATTCTGACAAAACATCTTTCGGAAAACCATGGGGGTAGGTCGGAAAGGCCTTCCGTAAATAAATTCCCATCAATTCCCAATGGCCCGTAACCGAATCTTTACCGGCTGATTTTGGCGTCATTTTCCCATAGGCTCCTGTCGGATGGCGGACTGCGTCGACACCCATCATAGGTGTAATATGGCCAAAACCAATTTTTTCAAGATTGGGCAAATGTAGTCCACCATTCTTGCTGGCCACATTGGATAGCGAGTTACTGCCCAGATCGCCATATAGATCTGCGTCCGGGGCTGCTCCGGCACCAACACCATCTAAAACAATTACAACTACGCGCTGATTTATTGTCATTCATGTGCCTTTCTACAGAAAAAAGATGCTTTGTACTTTATTTACTATTGATTTTATCGAATTTTTCCATTTTTACGAGCACATGTCCAGTTTGTGCGAAATTTCTCTATCGTTGGCATTGAATTAGTGAACTGATAAGACTATAATTGACTCAGCAATCAAGGTTATTTCAACTTGGAAACCCGCATAAATTCACACATATTCAAACATAAATGCCAAATTATTTTCGGAGGAGAATCATGCAAAGAAAAATCGTTCTTTTATTTTGTCTATTGCTCATTGCCACAATGGTGTTGGTTGCGTGTAAGCCAACGCCTGCACCGGAATCAACCCCTGTTGCAGGTTACCCGGCACCAAACGAGCCAATCAATACCACTGAGCCAGCTGGTTACCCTGGACCTGACGTCGTTTATCGCATTGCAACTGATGCAACCTTCCCTCCCTTTGAGATGGTAGACGAAGCGACCAAGCAATTAACCGGCTTTGATATCGATTTGATGAAAGCGATTGCGCAGAAAGCCAATATTAAATACGAATTCGTCAATTTGCCATTTGACCCAATGCTGGCCGGCTTATCGGAATGCCAATATGACATGGCAATCGCAGCCATCACAATCACAGAAGATCGGCAAAAAGAATTTGCCTTTAGCAACCCTTATATCGATGCAGGTCAAATCATCGTAATTAAGAAAGGAACGGATTCAATTAAATCAAAAGCTGATTTGAACGGTAAGGTAATTGGTGCCCAGCTCGGAACAACCGGTGAAATTGAAGCAAAAGCTATTGAAGGAACAACCTACAAGCCTTATGATACCTATGACCTGGCTTTCCTGGATTTGGCTAATGGACAAATCGACGCTGTGATCGCCGATTACCCAACCGCACTCGGCTTCATTGCGCAAAACCCTGATAAATTGGAAACAGTAGGTGATAAATTCACCAATGAGTCTTATGGAATTGCAATTTGTAAGGATAAATCCTATTTAGTGGATATTATCAACCCAGCCCTCCAAGCCGTTATTGATGATGGTACTCTAACTGAACTGGCAGGAAAATATCTGACAGGGCAGTAGTTTTTTAAAAAGCCTGGGGGATGTACCCCAGGCTCTTATAAATTAATTGATATTCAATGATATGCGAGGGTAATTCTCTGATGGCCACTTCGCAACATTTCCAACCTCCCCCCGTGAAAACCACACCAAAGGAAATTAACGAGAAAATAAAATTTGACCGTTGGTGGTTTTTATTAATGGGTGTGATTTTACTCATCATAATTTTAATCACCTTCAAGCCAGATCCTTTCCGCCGAATTCTATTTTTTGTTTCGGATGGAATTAGTGTCACCATTTTTACAACACTGGTTTCATTTGTGCTTGTGCTCATCTTTGGATTGATCACCGGATTGGCGCGCTTATCCAAAATAACAATAATTCGAGGTATAGCCACGGTTTATGTAGAGGTAATTCGTGGAATACCATTGCTGGTTCAGCTCATGTTTTGGTATTTCGCATTTCCGTCAGTTATTCAGAGTGTAGGTCAGGCTTTGTCAATTCCCAGCCTGATAGGTTATCGGGCTAACCCTATTTTTATGGCCATTTTAGGTTTAACATTTTGCTATTCCGCCTATATGAGCGAAGTCTACCGGGCCGGCATCCAAAGCATTTCCAGAGGCCAAATGGAGGCAGCCCGCAGCCTGGGGATGACCTTCGTGCAATCCATGCGTTATGTGATTTTACCCCAAGCGCTGCGCGTTATTCTTCCACCGGTGGGAAACGAATTCATCACCTTGCTGAAAGATTCTTCACTTGTAAGCGTGGTAGCAGTGGCCGATATTACCCGTCGTGGGCGCGAATTTATGGCCGCCAACTTCATTCCGGTAAATACTTGGGTCATGGTTGCACTCTTATATCTGGTTTTGACACTTTTTTCCGCCAGGATTGTCAATTGGATCGAAGTCAAGACTCGCTTGGAGCGTTAAATGGCACCCATTATACAAATTCAAGATGTGCATAAACATTTCGGCCATGTAAAGGCATTACGCGGCGTCAGTCTGGAAATTGACAAAGGCGAAGTAGTCGTAATCATTGGTCCATCCGGTTCGGGGAAATCTACTCTATTGCGCTGCATAAATCGATTGGAAGAGTTTGACCAGGGTCAAATTATTGTGGATGGGATCCCATTGGATAGTGCTGAAAATATCAATTCTGTTCGTACTGAAGTGGGAATGGTTTTTCAACAGTTCAATCTTTTTCCACATTTGCGCGTGATTGACAATCTGACCCTGGCGCAAACCGTGGTGCGCAAACGGAAAAAACAGGATGCCATAAATAATGCTTTGATGTTATTAGAAAAAGTCGGCATTCCTGAAAAAGCCTATAATTTCCCTTTGCAGCTTTCCGGAGGACAACAGCAAAGAGTTGCAATAGCACGTGCCCTGGCCATGAATCCGAAAATCATGCTTTTTGATGAACCAACCAGCGCACTCGACCCGGAGATGATTCAGGAAGTATTAGATGTCATGTTAAACCTGGCCAAAGAAGGCATGACCATGGTGGTAGTTTCTCATGAAATGGGGTTCGCGCGTGCTGCCGCTAACAGGGCCATCCTGATGGATGAAGGCATGATCGTCGAGGAGGCGACACCCGCCATACTTTTTTCCAATCCAACCCGCGAGCGTACGAAACTATTCCTTAGCAAAATCCTTTGAATATTAATTTGTTTCACTTTACGTTGTGAACCCAACCATTTTGATGTTATTATCAAAAACAAGCGCAAATATTAAATAAATTAGCGATTGTATAATTTAATCATATCTATCTGTAAAATAATCCAAATATTGCGTGGAGCCCCGACCGCATGAAGAAGCGTATAGCATTCTGGATCATCAATTCAATCATAATAATCGGCTTCCTGTTTCCTTCCGCCAACGTTCCGGCAATGCCATTAAAATCTGCGGTGATTACGTTTATCAGCCCAATATATTGTCCTGCGGGAGGTTGTAGCGCAGGTCAGCGGCTTAACATGCGAACTTCTTTTGACCTCGGTTTATATCAACCTGGTTCACAAAAGAACGTTCAGGTGTGTGCTTATACGCCCATAGATTGGAGTGTAAACAATTTTTTATTTGACCCCATTGGGACACTGACAGCAGGAAGTTATTCAATAGACAGCAGCAACTGTGGTCCCGCACCATCTGGATATCAAAATATTGCTGGGGTCTCCAGCGCTTTGCAAAACGCTTATTTTGGTGATTCCCTTGATTTTTCATTTCGTCTGGGTAAAACAGCAACATCCAACGGGTCAGTTTACCTAAGAGTATATGAATTCAATGGGTCAAATTGGTTTCAAAGCCAACAGGCTTTTATTTTTGTTCCGGTAATGGCACTCGTTCAAAATGTTTTTGTCGCTCAAAACGCGAATGAATGTCCGCAAAATTTGCCTTGCTTTATCAACTCAAGGGACGACCTGGCCGGTGGAATTGGCACGGGGCTTAAAGATGCGGTTGATGCTCTTAATACAGCAGGTGTCATTCAAATCATTGGTATCTATTCCATAAAAAACAATGCAATCATAATCGACAAATCACTTACGATCAAAGGCATTCAACAAGCAACCATCACTTCGGACGGGACCACTTGTAATCAACCAATGCTAACCGTTAGTTCTGGATTCACTCTTGAAAATATCACTATTAATGACGGTGCTTGCATCAACCCTGGTCGAAACTTAATCCAGATCGATAATATGCAACCTGTAAACATCCTTTCGAGTGTCCTCACCTCTGGTAAGGACGCCATCTTAGTCGGTCAGGCAAATGCACTTATTACAATTCAGAGCTCTACCATCAGCAATAATAGTGGATATGCAGTTAACCGGATCTCAAACTCCAGTAATGGCGATTTGCGCATTACCGCCAACAACATTTATGCTAACCGTAGTGGTGCGCAAGTGAATTGCGCAAGTAAAGGAATTGTCGATCACAACTATTGGGGCTTTAATATCAACCCTGACACAGCTACACAAAATTGTAGTTTTCAATCTGGCAAACAGCTTGGCAGTCCAATCCTCTCCAGTATTTCATCATCAGGTTTACAGGTAGAAAAAGTCACTGTTAATGCTCAAACCCAATCATTTTTTGAAAACCAGGTTTCGGTTTCACATTCACCGTTTGACCCAGATTTTGATCTCTTCATTGTGAACCATGGCAGCAGTCCAGGCAGTATTCCCTTTCTGGTCAACCCGGGAATGAATAATTTAATTCCTTGCAGTAATTTCTATGACATTTTTCTTGCTGATCCTACGGCGACAACCTCTACATTAAATCTTACAATTCGATATAACCTGAACAATGCTTGCATAGCCAGCATCGAATCGGCTTCTTACTGCGGTCAAAATGATCAAGCCTTATTCCCAATGTGGTGGTTTGATCCTAACCAATTAATTACCAGTGGATGGGACACAACCGGACAGGCACCATCAGGTCCATTTGCAAATGGTGCCAGTGGTCAAACAACAACTTGCGATCTTGTCAACAAAAATATTACCACCCAAATTGACTCCTCAGGAAGACCGGGAATCAATTCCGATCTCAATTTCACACCTTTTGTGATCGCAGTCAATGGAAACCCTGCTGCTGTTGTACTAACCAGCTTCACAGCCAGCGCTGGCGATAGCCTTGTCACACTAGGTTGGCAAACCAGCAGCGAACTTAATACGGCCGGTTATTACGTCCAACGGCGACTACAAGGCAACAGTGATTTCTCCTCAATTTCACCTTTTATTTCCCGAACTGGCAGTAATACCACAGGCTCAACCTATTCGTTTCAAGATTTGACTGTATCAAATAATCATGTGTACGAATATCGTCTGGAGATTGTTGGCTCAAATTTTCAATCGGTATATTCAAATATTATCACTGCCACCCCTATGTACGCTACTATAACCCCCACTTTCACAAATTCGCCAACAATTACTCAAACCTCAACAGCCAGTATCACTACTACACCTACGGTTACTGCTACCAGGACAGTTACACGCACGAGCACAAGGACTCGCACGCCATCCCGCACGAGTTACCGCGCTCCAACCCTGGTAAGAACTCCTTTTCGCTCACTCACTCCTTCTCGAACTCCATTTCCCAGTCGAACGACAATATTCCACATCTCTCAAACAAACAATAGTCCCACAGTGGTAATCACAACTGATGGCCAGCGACCAACAATTTTCTCCACTCAATCTGGTTCAGGAGAGGGCGGTTATCCCGGACCGGTAAATACGAGTGTTCCTGGTAGTACTGCAAGTAGCTACCCTGTCCCAGATTCAACCCAAGCGTCGGTTACCATTAACCCGAATGAGACCTTACAAGTTACTCCATCGCCTAATCCGCTTCATTCTGCTGTTCCGAAGCCTACTAAAAAAGGGAATGAAACTTCATCATCACATCAACCAGTCATTGGATGGGTTTATTATGCATTGGGTGCGATTATTGCAATTTGTGTTCTTTTACTGGTTGGATACTTCTTATGGAAGAAAGGCATCTTGAAATTGCCCGGATAAAGCAAATCTAATTTCCATAAATCGTGTTTGTTCATCTTGCTATTCAAGTGAGCAGGGTGGATCATTGACCCACCAAATGGCGGATTTGTATGATTACCGTGATTTTGGAATAGATAATTAGCTTATTTTTTTTTAGTCTTTACATCTTGATAGGCTAAGGCGACATGAAAATGGCTGGTTCTGTCAGCCTAAGTCGGCTGATGGGCGAAGCAAGCTTTCTCGAATCGTGCAGGAATGCTTCGTCGGGCGTTACACGTCCTCCTCAGTTTCAAGAAAGTATCTAAATGGAAAAAGAGGAGCTTTTATAAAGGTATATCAGTCATAAAAACACGATTTTTTGACATTTTAAATTGAATATGCTATTCTTCTATTTTGCAATAAATTATCGTCATCTTTTTTATGGAGATAAGTCTGCATGCAGCGAGAGCGCGTTTCAGAAAATGTTTATTGGTTTCAAAGTGAAATTTATGCTCAGGTTACTGCTGGAGTGGTAACCGGCCCTAAATGGGCAATCGTAATTGATACCTTGCCTGTGCCGGAAGAAACATTGGCAATGAGGTCTTTTATAGAAGATCAATTGGATGTTCCTGTTCAATATATTATTAATACCCATTATCATGCTGATCATACATGGGGGAACTATATATTCCCCGGAGCAACAATCATTAGCCATGAGCTCTGCCGCCAACTTCAAATGTTACATGGTCCAGCTTCGTTGGAAGCGGCCCAACATCAGAATCCAATTTTCCGATCGGTTAAGTTAGTCTATCCTCAGCTCACCTTTGAAAGCGGATCGTTATCGCTTCGGGTAGGCAAGAAAAACCTTACCCTTTTTCCTACGCCCGGACATAGTGCTGACGGCATTTCCGTGTTGGTAGAGGAGGATCGGGTATTATTCGCTGCCGACGCTTTCTTGCCTATTCCATACTTCATCAATGGCGATATAGATGTTTTGATTGATACCATTCAATCCTTTAGTGATCTCGGCTTGGAAAATATTGTTCAGGGGCATGGAGATATTATCTTGCGAGGGGAAATTGATGAATCGATTCGCGCAAATGTAAACTATTTAAAGACTCTGAAAACCAAAGTGCGTGCAGCACTCAAAACGAATAACCCTTTAAAGGCAGCCAGTGAAATTGATGTGGTCTCATGTGGAAAAGAACCGGTGCTCCTGGCTGGTTTGGGTGATACTCTGCATACAAATAATGTTCGCTGGTTGTTAAGTCAATATGCTGCAGAAGCTGGCTTCGAACTTAAGGACCTGCCCGTCGATGATTATGATGATGATATTGTCGACGAATAAAATTTCAAAGAATTAAATTGTGAATTAATTATTGAATTTTTCGTAAACTTTCTTCTTAAGCCATTTGGCCCTGAACCCAACCACTCGTTCAGTTCCTTCAAATAAACGTTTTAAATTGGGTCGCAAAGCCCAAATAAGCACTAAAAGAGCAAACGCTCCATAGACAACGTACACCCATGGAGAAAGCCCCAATGCAGCCCGGATGATAAATACGATCATTGCGATAAATGCAATGCTCATCGTCGTTACCGACGCATAGCCAACGAACAAATAAACCAGTAAAGCTAAAGGTAGAATAATCCATATGATTGGGTTCCATAAGGCAATCGCTCCGCCCAGGCATGTAGCCCCACCTGCACCACCTCTAAAAACCCAGCGTCCATTTTCGCGCTTTAACAAAAAAATAGAATAATTATGCCCAATAATTGCGAGCAAGGCTGCGCCAACTTGCACCCAGGTTTGCCCTGAGACTAACCAGGTTACAACCCAGGCCGTAGCAGCCCCTTTTAAGACATCCAGAACAGCAGTAAACACACCTGCTCCAAGGCCCGCAGCTCGCATTGCATTCGTTCCACCTGTGCGACCGGATGCAACTTCACGCACATCCCGACCGTTTATGATTTTAACTACCAGATAACCAAAAGGAATTGACCCCATAAGATAGGCAATCACAAGCGTTAATGTAATATTTCCAATTTCTAGCACTTTTTGACCTTTCGAATTTGTTCATTAATATTAACCCATAATTGAAAATCTGGATACGTATCGTATCTATCTACTTATTGATATTTCGTTCTTTGGAAATATTTAATGATTATCACTTCTTTCTAAGAAAGAAGATCCTGAGATTCGATACCCAAATTTGAGAACATTCACATAAAAAAGGGTGCCACACCACCAAAGAACAAAAACCAAGGCTACACATAACGAAAAGAAGTAGCGGCATGGTGCGTTCGTAACACACCAATAATAAGGCGCGTTATGAATTAACTTGAGAAACAAATTTGCAAGATGCTTTCTTTCCGAGGGGTATTGTGATTCTTGCACATGAGATCTCTCGTAAGGGCGAAGCATCCGGGAAACCATTCTATCCTGAAAAAAACATGCCCATCGCGGATGCTTCGCCCATGAGCCGACCACTACTCATAACATTAAAGAAGCGGTGGTTTTGTGCTTTACGAATGCACCAATTGTTTGGTGTGTTCGTAAAGCACCCGCCGCCTTGCCTGCATCGAGCAAGGTTGTGTTTTCCTCAAATGCCATCGAAAGGCGGTCTAGCCGAATCTCGCAATGATATGGCTGAGGATTTGTGTTATTTTTAGGTATGATCTAAAAAACAATGGGGGTTAAACCAATTTCCACTTAACTTCTTCATAACTTTCAGCATTTATTTGAAAAACACGCATATTCCATGATTCGCCATCTGGGAAAACAATTACTGACAATACACCAGGGTACAAAAATTCTCTGATATCAGTTTGTGAAGGATGGTCAGGTCCTTGAGGGTGTGAATGAAAAATTGCCAGCAATTCCAAACCAAGTTTTTCAATCGCTAGCATTGCGTTCAACTGACCGAATGGATCCATGCTGTAGCGAAGCGGTGAATTAAGAATGTTGTGAACGGAGTATACCCGTGAGACTTCCATATCCAGCCCCGCCAATAATCCACACGCCTCAATTGGTAACGTTGAGACAACATAATCAATTGTTTCTTTATAAAAGTATTCCGGAACAATTAACATGATTTATCCGGGGATGATAATGGCGAGAGTAAGGAGCGAGAACATAAGCAAAACCGGTTCGAACCAAAGCAAACGACCCTGTTGTCCTTCTTCGAAGTTAATAGCGAAAATAGTCAAGCCCAATGCTATTGCGACTATGATCAACCCAAAGGTTAAAGGTTTCAAGGGCAAATAATGCAGACCAATCACAATTTGACCGACAAAAATGGCGATTGCAGCTGTCCAATAAATGTTTTTAATTCCGCCTTGCGTACGTAAGAATAGTGCTCTCAGAATCAGCAGTGACAACGTGAACACAAGCGCAGGGGCCATCAGAAAGAGGCGAAATGAAGAAGCCTTAACCGCTATTGCAAGCATCAAATAAAGCGCGAAAGATACGATTGTCAAGCCCATGCTGGCCGGTAAATGTGCGCTGCTGTTCTTATCAACCACAATATATTCAGAAATCAATACCAATACCAACAACCCCGCCCCCAGTGTAAGAACAATCCACCATTCCGGCCCGCTTTCAAGGGAATTTAGCGGTACACCAATAACCCATGCGGTTAGTGCCGGGATGAATCCATGCTGTAGTAAGGATTGATTATGTTTTATAGGATGAGATTGAATCAACCAGTCTGTGCCTAAGGCCGCAAGGAAAGCTACAAACAATGAAATTACCACCCCAAAATTGATATCCAATGCAAACACAACCAGAGGAAGATTAATTGAGATTTTTTCAGCCGGAAGTTGCACAAAGGGGATCGTGGCGTAGAAAAGAACGATAACGCCAACCACGATGCTTAACCTGTTTAAATTCGGGAATGTGTGGGCTTGATCCATTGCCCTGATTGTAAGACATTATTCTTTTATTTTGCAAATCGATATGACAGAAATTAAGCAATAAAAATTCATAGAACATCCGACCCATACAGGGAGGAATGTGGTAAAATTAGGGATTGTATGGAAACCAAAAACACGAATTCAATCACGCCTCCACCGCGATTAATACCAACATTTATGACTGGATTTAACGTAGTAGCTAATCATATCTGGTTGATTTTATTTCCGGTATTTCTCGATCTTTTCATCTGGTTCGGACCGAAATTACGCCTGCAAAGCTTACTGAACCCGCTAATGGAGGAAGCAAATCGGGCATTGCGCACTTACAATGGCGTTGACATGTCCGAAATGCTGGCCAATGCGCAGGAAGCATGGGTACTTGTAATTGAACGTATTAATTTAACCAGCGCACTTTCGACCTTTCCACTTGGTATTCCCAGCCTGGTCGCAGCTACTGATACTCAAGCGACTCCTATTGGAATTTCGCCGTCCTTTGAAATTACATCTGTTTGGATTGCTTTAATGGTTTTTCTGGCTCTGGTAATCCTGGGTTTATTTTTTGGGACGATTTATATTAATTTTATTGCACGTAACACTTCTACATCGAAAAATCCGTTTTCAATTTCAAGGTTTTTTTATCAATTAGTAAATATTTACGCATTGGTTCTCTTAATTATTGTTTTGATATTAGCTGTTTTATTGCCTTCATTGTTCATCATTTCAATTGTGGCTCTCTTTAGCCCGGCTTTGTCACAGATTGTTTTTATGATCATTACCTTTATTGTACTTTGGTTGCTGGTTCCTTTCGTTTTTTCACCTCATGGGATTTTTACCGAAGCACAAAACGTGTTTAAATCCGTGATGTCTTCGATGCGTCTGGTACGCCTCTTCTTACCTTCAACCGGAATTTTTATTCTGATTTTCGTTTTATTGGCTCAAGGTTTGGATTACCTTTGGCTTGCCCCGCCTGACAATTCATGGCTTTTGTTAATTGGTATTGTTGGACACGCATTTATTTACACCGGTCTGATTGCAACCAGTTTCATTTATTATCAGCAGGGAAACGAATGGATGCAAACGAACCTGCTCAAAATCAAACAATTAATAAAAGTTTAAAACTGTTCTGTTTCTAACCGGCATAACAGTTTTAGGAGGAAATGTGACACGCACAAATAAATCGGATAATGCTTCATATGGTGCCAAAGACATTCAGGTATTGGAAGGTCTGGAAGCAGTCCGCCGCCGCCCCGGGATGTATGTAGGCGGAACTGATATAAAAGCATTGCACCACCTTGTCTATGAAATTGTGGACAATTCTATTGACGAAGCTCTGGCCGGTTTTTGTGATTTTATCAGTGTCACCATTCATGCCGATAGCAGCGTCACAGTCGCAGACAATGGCCGCGGAATACCGGTTGATATTCACCCGCAAAAAAAAGTTTCAGCTTTGGAACTTGTGATGACTGTATTGCATGCCGGCGGCAAATTTGGCACAGGTGGTTATAAAGTTTCCGGTGGCTTACACGGTGTCGGATCATCTGCTGTAAACGCTCTTTCCGAATGGTGCCGGGTGGAAGTTTGTCGTGAAGGCAAGATCTATTTACAGGAATATGTGCGTGGGATTCCACAGGCACCCGTCAGAATTATTGGTGAATGTGATCCGGAACAGACTGGTACACGCACCAGTTTCAAGTTTGACAAACAAATTTTTACAGAAGATATTGATTTTCGTTTTGAAACGCTTGTAGCCAGATTCCGCGAAATGGCTTTTGTTACCCGTAAAGTAAAAATTAAATTTAGCGACGAGCGCATCCATCGAGAAATTACCTTTTATTTTGATGGGGGCATCATATCTTTTGTACGTTACTTAAACCGTAATCGCACAACATTGCATCCGGTTTTTTATGTAGAACGTGAGATTGAAGGCGTCAGCGTTGAGGCATCCCTGCAATATACCGATGCCTTTGCAGAAAATGTTTATTCTTTTGCGAACACAATCAATACAGTTGATGGCGGCACTCATCTGACTGGTTTACGCACTGCAATCACGCGCGTAATCAATGATTACACTCGCCGTAATAACCTGGTCAAGGAGAATGACGCCAACTTCTCCGGCGATGACACCCGTGAAGGCTTGACAGCCATTATCAGCGTTAAGGTTCCCGACCCCCAGTTTGAATCGCAGACGAAAGTCAAATTAATGAATGCTGAAGTTCAAACCGTAGTTCAGCAAGCTGTGGCAGAGGGATTCGCGGAATTCATGGAAGAGAATCCAACAGCCGGTAAGGCGATTGTACAGAAATGCCTTACTTCCGCCCGCGCAAGAGATGCAGCAAGAAAAGCGCGTGACCTGGTTATCCGAAAATCTGCTTTAGAATCGATGACCTTGCCGGGCAAGCTGGCAGACTGCTCCACCCGTGATCCTTCGCAATCAGAATTATATATTGTTGAAGGTGATTCAGCAGGTGGATCGGCAAAACAGGGTCGCGACCGCCAGTTCCAGGCTATTTTGCCTCTTCGTGGAAAAATCCTCAACACAGAACGAGCCAGGTTGGACAAGGTGCTCTCAAACGAAGAGATTAAAGCTATGATTGCAGCGTTAGGGGTCGGCATAGGGGATAACTTTGATGTTAAAGGTATTCGCTACCACAAAATTATCATCATGACTGATGCTGATGTTGATGGTAGCCATATCCGTACATTGTTGTTGACTTTTTTCTTTCGCTACATGCAAGGAATAATTGATAACGGGCACCTGTTCATCGCCCAACCACCTCTCTACTTAATTTCTTACAAAAACCAAAAGCGCTATGCATATACAGAGGACGAAAAAGATGCATTCATTCTCGAATTAGGTGTATCACCGGATAAGGTTGGTTTACAGCGCTACAAAGGCTTAGGAGAAATGAATCCGGACCAGTTATGGGATACCACCATGAATCCTGAAAACCGCACCCTTTTACAAGTAACTGTGGAAGACGCTGCTCAGGCTGATCGGACTTTTGACATGTTGATGGGTCAGGCAGTTCCACCCCGCAATCGCTTCATTCAAACACACGCAAAAACTGTCCAACATTTAGACGTCTAGATAAAGATTAGTATTACGGGCAAGACCTTTTCTTATACCAATTCGAAATCCGATCTCTTAGAAAGCTGTGGAAAATGACTTCATTTTTAGACCAGAAATTAGGGGCAGATTGTTCTTAAGCGGGTAAATACCCGCTTAAGAACAATCCTCAACCCCTTTTTGACTGAAAATATACAAAAATAATTCTTGTTTATCTGAACGCAGAATCGTCTTTAACTCAATTTACACCCTTTCAATCCAAAGCGAATATACCTGCCAAACTGTAAATTAAATATTTCTCTTTTAACCCCGAAAGGAAGAAAAATGCGTAATTCAAGTCCGGTTGAGCTTTTTTATGCCATTATCGCAATTATCGGTGGAGTATTATTTTTAATTCGCACGATCCTTTCCTTAATCGGGGGAGATGCAGGTGGCGATACAGACATTGATCTTGGAGGGCATGATATTCATATGGATAGTGACATGGGTGATAACTCCATCTCGCATGGTGCTGAAGCCAATTTTCAGTTGTTTTCACTTCACGGTATAACCGGGTTTTTTATGATATTTGGCCTGGTAGGCCTGGCTTTATCGAAAGCAAATGTCAATGAGCTGGTTACAGCCCTTATAGGCCTTACAGCAGGAACAATTACACTTCTGGTGGTTGCAGGTATTTATTATTACATGCGCACACTTCAATCTGATGGAACTATGCGTTTGGATTCTGCGATTGGCCAGCTTGGCAGTGTTTACCTGACAATTCCAGAAAATGGCATTGGTCAGGTCAGTATTACTATTCAAGGCGGCCGTAAACAATTTGATGCGGTTTCCGCTACGCATCAGAGAATTCTTACCGGAGAAAAAATTCGCGTCGTTTCACTAAACGGCAGCACTTTAGTGGTAGAACCTGTCGATCAATAAAAAGTTATTACTAATTATTAAGCACTTTTCTTAAAGGAGAAAAAATGAACATCTCATCTTTTTATGGTTTGCTAGCCATCGCCGCATTTATTGTGGTTGTTTTTTCGGCCGTTCTCTATCTGGCCAGTCGTTATAAGCGCTGTTCTTCAGATCAAATCCTGGTCGTCTACGGCAAGGTGGATGCTGGGAAATCCAGTCGTTGTATGCATGGTGGCGGAACGATCGTATGGCCATTAATTCAATCTTATGCATACATGAGTCTTACGCCTATGACCATATCAATCCCCTTACAAGGCGCTCTTTCTCTACAGAACATCCGAATTAATGTCCCTTCTTCTTTTACGGTTGGCATTAGCACCCTGCCAGATATCATGACCAATGCTGCTGAAAGGTTATTAGGATTGGGCCGGCAGGAAACTGAGGAAATGGCAAAAGAAATTATTTTTGGTCAACTGCGTCTTACAGTTGCATCATTGACCATTGAACAAATCAACCAGGATCGCGAATCTTTCCTTGAATCAATTCGCAAAAATGTAGAACCCGAATTGTACAAAATCGGCTTGTACTTAATTAATGTCAATATTACTGATATCACCGATGAATCTGATTACATTGGCAGCATTGGTAAAAAAGCTGCCTCGGAAGCAATCAATACCGCACGTGTTGATGTTGCCATTCAGGAAAAGTTTGGCGCAATTGGTACTGCAGAAGCCAACCGGGAAAAAGACGTACGCGTCGCAGAAAACGTTGCTGCTGCTGAGAAAGGCCGTAAAAAAGCTGAGGCAGATCAGCGTATTTATGTTCAGGCGCGTGAAGCAGAGGCTATAGATGGCGAAAATACAGCTCGGGCAGAAATCGCAATTTCAAACTCTGCTTTGGCAGTCAAAGAAGCCGAAGCCAAGCGGAAGGCGGAAATTGCCCGCCGGGAAGCTGATGTCGAGATTCAAAAGGCACAATACCGGGCCGAACTTGAAAGACTGACAGCTCTGGAAATCGTACAGAAGGAAATAGATAAACAAAAAATTGAGATTGAAGCAGAGGCGCAGGCAGAACGAATTCGTCGCGTGGCGAAAGGCGAGGCAGACGGTATTCTCCTGCGCTATAACGCTGAGGCAGAAGGTTTGCAACGGCTATTACAAAGCAAAGCAGAAGGTTACCGCAATATGGTAGAGTCTGTCCATGGAGATACACAGGCAGCTGCCACCCTATTATTAATTGAAAAAATACAGGAATTAGTCGGTGCGCAGGTAGAGGCCATCAGTAAATTAAAAATCGACAAGATCACAGTCTGGGATACCGGCGGAGCAAATGGCTCAACCACAGCGAATTTCATTTCCGGCTTGGTTAAAAGCATTCCCCCACTTCAAGATTTGGCAGCTATGGCAGGTATTGAATTACCCGATTATCTTGGAAAATTGAAAGTTCAAGATGTGATAGAGGATAAACCTACCCAAGACATTCCCCCCCAGGAAGCGAATCAAGAAAAATAGAATCACCTAAAAAATGGCTGCCTGTCTGGCAGCCATTTTTTTATTAAGAACTCACTGAAAACAATTCACTGAACATAACAACAAACCTGTACAATTAAGGTTTCTCCAGCAAGTAGTCTATGCTAAGATAATAGTGGCTTCATTCAAAAAATAAATTTGGAGTGATGATTGATGGCAAAATCAATAATTTTTAAGGCTCAGGATTTGTTCGATTTTATGGTCCAGTTTTTTGTGAAACTGGGTGTTCCGCGCGAACGCGCAATTACCACTGCTGAGATCTTACAGGCAGCTGATCTGCGTGGGGTTTTCTCACATGGTATGATCCGTTTACAGACCTACTATGGCAGCCGCTTACAGAAAGGCCTGATCGATCCAAATGCCAACACGGAGATTATTAGAGAAGGACCTGCTTCATTAGCTTTGGACGGTAAAAATGGTCTCGGTCAGGTGGTCGCCAAAGACGCCATGCTGAGATGTATTGCAAAAGCCAACCAAAGCGGAATTGCCATCACAACGGTTGCAAATAGCAATCATTATGGAATTGCCGGTTATTATGCCATGATGGCGCTGGAACAAGACATGATCGGCGTCAGCCTGACCAATTCACAACCACTGGTGGCTCCCACGTATGGACGAACGCGTCTGATGGGCACTAATCCGATTGCAATGGCAGCCCCAGCATTGTCTTCCTATCCATTTGTTTTGGATATGGCCACCAGTATCGTCCCGATCGGAAAAGTCACCTATTATGATAAGGCCGGCGATGATATGCCTGAAGGCTGGGGATTGGACGCAAAAGGTCATGTCACCACCAACCCCAAGGCCATCTTAAATGGCGGAGCACTCTACCCCTTGGGTGGGCCTGATTACCTGCGTGGATATAAAGGCTATGGTCTTGCACTGCTTGTAGATATCCTTTCGGGTGTGCTTTCCGGTTCAGCATTTGGAAAAAATGTATCAGATCCAAAAGCACAAGGCGCTGCCCGTGTCGGCCATTTTTTTGCTGCTATTCGATTGGACGCTTTTCGTGATCCTCAAGAATTTAAACAAGATCTGGAATTGCTTTTTGATCAGCTTAGAAATGCGGAGAAAGCTGAAGGACAAGATCGTATTTTCATCCACGGCGAGAAGGAATTTGAACTTACCAAAAAATTCCAGCATGATGGCATTCCTTTATTAGAGGAAGTTGTCAACTCTTTGGTAAATGCCGGTAAGGATGCAGGCGTTCCTTTTAATTTGCAACCAATCGGTACGACTGATAGTGACCCTTTGTAAGTTGCCTTTGAAAATAAAAGAAAACTATCTTTAATCACTGGATAATAGCAATACTTCGTATGGTGCCAATGTAATTTTTCGGTCACGGAAATCAGGCATTTCTTCGCGGCTATTTGAAAATAAAAGCTGCCACTTTTGGTGCAAAATCGAGGTACTAACCATCAGGCTGACCTTGCGCCGGCTGAAATTCAATGCCACCAAAACTGTTTCGTCTTCAAGTTTGCGCATATAAGCCAGCAACCGACGCGGATCAAAGGTCAAGGGCAAATACATACCTCTTTGTAAAGCCGGAATTGTTTTTCGCAAATGGATCAGTTGTTTGTAAAAATTAAATAACGAATCCGGATCCTTTTTTTGACTTTCAACATTCCTCCACTGAAAATTCTCGTTAACTGGTAACCAGGATTGTCGACTTGAAAAACCTGCAAACAAGCTATCATCCCATTGCATTGGACTGCGACAACCATCTCGTCCTTTGTAAAACGGCCAATAACGTTTTCCAATCGGATCCAACACTTGTTTGCGCTTGTTTATTCGAATATCGCGCATCCCGATCTCTTCTCCATAATACAGATAAGGGGTACCTCGCAAGGTTAGATGCATGGCTGCGAGAATTTTCAAACGGGCATCGTTCTCATTGCGAGTATATCGACTGGCAGATCGGATTACATCATGGTTATTCATGACATAATTTGGCCAACCACGCCCCTCGAGGGCATTTTCCCAGCGCTGGATGGAGTGATAAAAACCAGATGGATTGAACCGGTTTTTAAGAAACGAAAAATCAAAAGTGGCATGTAACAATTTTTCGCCAACATACAATGCTGCCGTTTCCGGTGTGGCTTCGAATGATTCGCCAACCGAATACCTTTGGGGGTAGCTATCCAACAAAGCACGAAACTTTTGCAGCCAATCAATCAGCTCAGGTTGATTGATATCATAAATGTGATGCTGCTGTTCGAAGCCTCTCCGCCCTAATTTGAAAGGATTATTCTTGAAAGTTTGGCTTTTAAAGAAAGCGTTAAACACATCCAGCCGAAAACCATCCACTCCCCGTTTTAGCCAAAACTCAACGACGTTAAGAATCGCATTTTGTACGGATGGGTTCTGCCAGTTAAGGTCTGGCTGCTCTTTATAAAACATATGAAAATAATATTGGTTGGTATTGGCATCCCATTCCCAGCCATTACCTCCAAACGCAGATTGCCAGTTGTTTGGTTCCCCGCCACCCGCAGCGGCATCCCTCCAGATATACCAATCGCGAAAAGGATTGTCACGCGAGGAACGTGATTGTATAAACCATTGGTGCTGATCCGATGTGTGATTGAGAACAAGATCGAGAATAATGTGTATTCCACGTTGATGCGCCTGCTCAATCAGGATATCAAATTCTTCCAGATTGCCGAATTTTGGATCAATAGCTACATAATCAGCCACATCATAGCCATAATCAACATCCGGGCTGGGATATATGGGTGAGAGCCAGATAGCATCAATATCCAATTCTTTCAGATAATCCAACTTTTGCGTTATTCCTGGTAAATCACCGATCCCATCTTCATTACTATCTTGGTATGAGCGGGGGTAAATCTGATATATTATGCCATCACGCCACCACAAAAAATCTTTAGCCACTTTTTCCACCTTGTATTAGCAAATGAATGTTGAAATGATTATACAAAAATACCTGGATTAGTATCAAATCATTTCATCCAACATTGAAAAACCGATTATGTTTTTGATGATCCATAAAGGAGAAAAAGGCATCATTTCAAAAAATAGGATCATCAAATAAGTGAAAATATCGCAGCATCCGGAAGGAACAACGGCTAATGACAAATACTCAAGGCTGTTAACCGTTTCGTTAAGGATCGTGATCAGAGGGAAGAAACATATCAAAGATTTTTTGGTCTCTCAAACCACGAAGAATCCAGAGTGCCAATTTTATGGAGCTTGCTGATTGTATAAGGAAAATCACCAATTAGTGAAAACAATCGCCACAATTTACTTGCAAAACGACTTATAGCAGGCGATACGTGGGTTGAAACGCATTCAATTAACTTGATGAGATTTTTGGTTTGTGATAAAATAACCTTGAATTATTGTTATGATTAGACTTGTAGAAAAGTGGGCAGCCCCCACTTTTCTTAATTACCAAGGTTATTTTGTGGGAGATGTACAAAGAAATGAGAAATGAGTTTACCCTTGCTTTCAATGAAGTGCTGGAAGAAAAAGGATTGCCACGCGATGTAATTTTAAAAGCGTTGGAATCAGCCATGGTATCGGCTTACCGGCGATCTGTGAATGCTTCGAGTGCCCAGCGGGTTGAAGCATCAGTTGAAACTGATACGGGAAAAGTTACCATCTATGCCGAAAAAGAAGTCGTTGACGAAGTGCAGGATGAGCGCACTGAAGTCACAATCCAGGAAGCCCAAAAATTCAACCCTGAGGCTGAAGTGGGCATGATGGTATTGGTAGAAAGCACGCCGAAAAACTTTGGGCGAGTGGCTGCCCAAACTGCGCGTCAAGTGATTCAACAACGCATTCGAGATGCTGAGCACCAAATGCAATTGGATCATTATGCGGAACAACTCGGTGAAATTATCAGCGGGGTGGTTCAGGCGACCAACGCCCAGGGGCTGACTATTGGCTTGGACATGAAAGCCGAAGGGATCATGTTGCGAAAAGACCTCATTCCTGGCGAACGCTTCCACGTTCACGACCGCGTGCGAGCTCTTGTGGCTGAAGTAAAAGATTCAAATCGCGGTCCGCAGATCTTACTTTCTCGAACGCATCGCAATTTTTTGAGAAGATTACTAGAAACTGAAGTTCCCGAGATTTATCACGGAATTGTTGAAATTCGCTCGATTACCCGTGAACCAGGCCAACGAGCAAAAGTGGCAGTTTCTGCCACCCAAACCGGGATTGATCCGGTTGGGGCATGTGTTGGGTTGCGTGGCGTTCGCATACAGGCAATCGTTCGTGAATTGCATGATGAAAAAATTGATGTAATTGAATGGCACCAAGATCCTGCTCAATTTATCGCACGCGCCATCAGCCCTGCGAAAGTAAGTGGTGTCTTCTTAAATGAATTTTCTGAAGGTGGGCGTACAGCTACAGTGGTCGTACCCGAAGATCAACTCAGTCTGGCGATTGGACGTGATGGACAAAATGCACGCCTGGCTGCAAAATTAACGAGCTGGCGAATTGACATCAAGAGTCTGCCAGAGGCTACCGCCGATGCCATTTACAAGCTGCAAAATGACCCCACTTTAGCAGAGATGGCAATTCATGAAAAAGATAATATTGTCAAAATTGAAGAATTCCTGGCTCGAAAAGCTGGTGGCGGGATTCTGACTGCTGAGAATTATGATACCGCCTCAAAATTTATCGATCGGGTTGAAAAACGTTCATTTATGTTGAGTAAAGAGGAAGAGCTAGCTGAACAGAAACGCTTGGAAAGTCTGCGCGAAAAAATGCCCGCTTCTTTCTTTACCACCAGTATCCTGGATTCAGGATTACCGGAACATGTCAATTACATTTTACAAGAGGCTGGCTATAATCTTGTCTCGGATCTCGTTATTCAAATGCTGCAAACTCCCGATAATATTTTGCGATTAAATGGCATGGGCCCCCGTGCGATGAAATCTATCGAAGATTTGATGGAAAATTTGCCAGAACTGGTTGCCGCAGAAAAAGCGCTTGCTGAAGCCGATGTGGAAGCACCTGCCACAGCAGAGGAAGCTGCTATTACAGCAGAACTTGAAGCAGAATCTGCTTCAGACTTAATTGAATCTGTTAAGGAAAGTGCGGAATTGGAAATCCCGTCTTCTGCAGTTGATGCGCTGGTAGAGACTCAAGAGACACCTAAAGAAGTGGATGACCTTCGGGAAATAGAAATCGAAGAGATTACAACCGTAGAAGAAGCTGAAGCGGATGTGGCAGAAGTTGAAAAAGAAGAAGAGCTCAGTTTTGATGAGTTGTTCGCACTTCAACCTGATGTCATTAACATTCCAGTCGTAGAAGATGATGAAGAAGATCTAACCGACAAGAAAGGGAAGAAGAAGAGCAAAAAGAAACGTCATGTTGAGATTGAATATGACGAAGAAGAAGAGACCCTCGTTTATCGCAAAAAACATAAAAATGAAGGCGATGAATGGACTGATTGGGCTCTCTAGCCAACCTTCGAAAGGATTGGAAGTGGTTAAAAAACAATCAGTTCGAACCAGGCATATTCCACAAAGGACCTGTGTCGGTTGTCGGGAAATCCTCGCCAAACGATCTTTGACGAGAGTCGTGCGAACCGACACAGGAATTAAAATAGATAGTTCAGGCAAAATGCCTGGACGCGGCGCGTATATCCATGACCATCTCAGTTGTTGGCAATCTGCTTTGAAAGGCAGTTTGGCAAAAGCGTTACGAATAGATTTGACCGAAAGTGATCGCCAGACAATTATGCAATTTATGCAAAAAATTACTGACGATTCACCACAAGAGGGCTTACTGAAAAGTAACGGTTAATTTAACTGACTCGGTCCATCCAGGCTGCTCAAGAACGCTAAGCAATCTGGAAGCAATGTAGGGGGGTAATCCGGCGTTAGAGGTGTAAGAATGAGCGAAAATGGACTGAAAACAATCATATTACCAACCAGCTTAACCGTGCGGGAGCTGGCACAATTAATGGAAGCAAGCCCAATTCAGGTTATTAAAGTTTTAATGACGAATGGGGTAATGGCGAATATCAACCAGCAAATCGATTTCGACACCGCAGCGATTGTGGCATCGGAGCTTGGCTTTGAAGCTGCAATGGATGTTCCTGTTGAAGAAATGGAAATTGCTGAAACAGGCGAAACACCATTGTGGCGCAGGCAGATTGACAGTGAGAATCCTTCAGATCTGGTGGCACGCGCTCCGGTAGTTACAATTTTAGGGCATGTTGATCACGGCAAAACAACTTTGCTCGATGCAATCCGGCATACAAGTGTCGCCAGCGGAGAAGCCGGTGGTATCACCCAACATATCGGTGCGTATCAGGTGGAGCATAAAGGGCAATTAATTACATTTCTTGACACACCAGGCCATGCTGCCTTCACAGCAATGCGTTCACGTGGTGCGCAAGGAGCAGATATTGTCATATTGGTAGTGGCTGCAGATGATGGTGTCATGCCGCAAACCAAAGAAGCCATTTCACACGCAAAAGCCGCCCGTGTGCCGATCATTGTTGCTTTGAACAAAATGGACCGCCCGGACGCAAACCCTGATTTTACAAAGAAACAGCTGGCAGAATCCGGGTTGGTGCCTGATGATTGGGACGGCGATACAATGGTCGTTCCTGTATCTGCCAAACAAAAAACAGGTATTGATGACTTGCTTGAGGCGATTCTGTTGACGGCAGAAGGGCTTACCATTCTAGCCAACCCCTCCGGTCAGGCAATCGGTACAGTTATTGAAGCTGAGATTGATCGCGCTAAGGGTGTACTGGCAACATTACTTGTCCAAAATGGCACAGTCAATATGGGTGATGTGATTGTGGCAGGAACAAGTTATGGCCGCATTCGCGCCATGTTTGATTACAAAGGCAAACCGATCCGCAAAGCTGGCCCATCCACACCTGTTCTGGTAATGGGTTTGAATGATGTTCCCCATGCCGGAGACATTTTCCAAGCCGCGAAATCTACCAAACTTGCTCTTGTATTGGTGGAGGAACGTCGGAATCGCACAAAAGAACGAATTAGCTCTGCGCCAAAAGCTACTTTGGAAGAATTATTTGATCGCGTTCAATCCGGGGAAGAAAAAGAACTTCGATTGATCATTAAAGCCGATGTACAAGGCTCACTCGAGCCTATCATCAATTCATTGACTGATCTTTCTACCAAGTTAATAAGTATTAATATTCTTCACGCTGAAGCTGGAAACATCAGTGAAAATGACGTTATGCTGGCAGTCGCATCCCAAGCGATAGTGGTTGGTTTCAATGTAAGCGCTGATTCAGCTGCTAAAAAAATGGCAGAAGCCGAGGGAGTCTCAATACGTTTATATAGCATCATTTATCGTCTGATTGAAGATGTCGAAAAAGCGATGAAAGGCATGCTTGAACCAGAGTATATTCAGGTTATTCTTGGTGAGGCCGATGTTCTGGCAGTTTTCAAAATCACCAAGGTTGGTGTTATCGCCGGCTGCCGCGTAACCAAAGGTGAGATTCGCCGGAATGCAAAAGCACGCTTGCTACGTAATGAAGAAGAAATATTTAATGGCGAAATCGCTTCACTTAAACACGAAAAAGATGATGTTCGCGAAGTGCGCGCAGGATTTGAATGTGGAATCGGATTAAAGGGTTTTAATGAAATTGAAACTGGCGATATTATCCAATGCTACTCATTGGAACTCGCCACTACTTAATAGAAAGAGAAACTAGATGCCCTCAAAATTAAGATTAACTCGTATTGGCGATCGCATCAAACAAGAACTGCAAGAATTGTTGGTTCGACAAGAAATTCAAGATCCCAGATTGAGCGGGGTTACCATTACCGAAGTGAAAGTAGATCGGGAATTGGCTTTTGCATCAATTTACGTTTCTGCCATCGAAGGAAGTGAACGCAGTGCGGAAATATTACAAGGATTTGCGAGTGCGAGCGGTTATATCCGTAAGCAACTGGCGAGTCAAATCGAATTACGGTCCTTCCCGCGCTTGCGTTTCTATTGGGATCCAACTCCGGAACGCATCGATCGAATTGAAAAACTGTTTGACCAGATTCAACATGAAGATAGATCGTTTGATCCTTTGGCAAACGAAGAGGAAGATAATTTAAATGACGAATAATACCTCTTCAGAAGATATACAATCGCTTTTTCAAAGCAACGATCGTATATTAATTGTCTCACACATACGTCCGGATGGTGATGCAATCGGCTCTGCCCTCGGGCTTGGAATGGCTTTACGAAAAAAAGGAAAACAAGTTACCGTTGCCCTGGCCGATGGACTTCCTTCTAATTTTCGCCATTTGCCAGGCAGCAAGACTGTGGTTAATGCGATTAACCCGGATCAACAATTCGATCTCGTGATTAGTGTGGATGCATCTGACCTTGAAAGGCTTGGAAACGTAGTCAATGGACGTGCAATCGACCTCCAGATTGATCACCATGTGACCAATCTCTTCTTTGCAGACCACAACTTCGTTGAAGAAACAGCAGTAGCTACCTGTGCAATATTGGCCGAAAATTTCCCAAACTGGGGACTCGAATTTGATCCCGATATAGCCACATTATTGTTAACCGGCATATTAACCGATACCATCGGTTTCCGCACTTCAAATGTTACTTCAAAGGCATTACGTATTGCAGCTGACTTAATGGATGCCGGTGCAGACCTGCCTGGCATTTATTATCAAAATTTAATCAGCAGATCATATGAGCAGGTTAATTATTGGGGATTTGCTCTCCAAAGAATGCAAAAACGAGAAAATGTCGCCTGGACTTCCTTAATACTTGCCGATCGCGAACAATCTGATTACAATGGAAACGATGATGCAGATTTAAATACTCTACTCTCAAGCATTACCGACTGCGATATTACAATCCTTTTTGTGGAACAAAAAGACAATCACATTAAAGTTTCCTGGCGCTCAAAACCAGGCTTTGATGTATCAGAAATAGCATTTCACTTTAATGGTGGTGGTCATTTGGCAGCCTCCGGCGCAGACATTCCCGGATCACTTGAATCGGTTATGGAAATGGTGCTGCAACAAACCTTTGCATATTTACAGACCAAGAAACGTTTGCAATAGTAAAATAACAATAAATACCAGAAATTTCTGGGGAGATAGATAAATGGTAGATGAAAAAAAAAGTGAAGTATCGGGGGTATTGGTTGTTGACAAACCAATCGGAATGACATCTCATGATGTTGTTCAAATAATTCGGAAAGGAACAAACATTCGTCGAGCCGGGCATACCGGAACACTTGACCCACGTGCATCCGGTGTATTGGTAATACTGGTTGGCCCTGCAGTGCGTTTAAGCGAATATGTTTCAGCATCGGATAAACGCTATCAGGCAGTTATTCAATTGGGCACATCAACAGATACTTTTGATGCTGATGGCCGCGTCCTGAGTACAACAGCTGTTGATATCACCGAGAAACAATTCAACGACGTTTTACAATCATTCGTCGGAGAAATTGAACAAGTTCCGCCTCCTTACTCGGCAGTCAAAGTAAAAGGTAAAAAGGCGTATGAATTCGCTCGAGAAGGTGAAGAAGTGGACCTCGAGCCACGCATGATAAATGTTTACAATCTCGATCTCTTGGAATGGGCACCACCAGAAGCGGTAATTGATGTATATTGTTCTTCAGGTACCTATGTTCGTTCTTTAGCTCATGATTTAGGCGAGAAACTTGGCTGCGGTGCTCACTTAATAGGCTTGCGCAGAACAAAAAGCGGCCGCTTTACGCTGCGCGATGCCGTACCACTGAGAAAACTTAGGGAGGCTTTTGCCGATAATACCTGGACGGAAGTTCTTATACCTGCAGCGGAAACCTTGAGTGACTGGCCGGTGATAGATCTTACTCCGGAGGAATTGGATATTGTCCGTCATGGACGCCGAATTCCGGGGGTAGCGGGTATTGGAAAAATGGCACGTGCGATTAGCCCTGAAGGGGAATTGATCGGCCTTTTGGAATTTGATGCTGGAACCAATGAATGGCAACCAAAGAAAGTGTTTACATCCGGATAACGATTTTCTGCAGCTTATATTGATTCATGAAACACTTGAGAGAATTAACATCCCTACCTACAACAGGCTTGTATGCCGCCATCGGAACATTTGATGGTGTTCACACCGGTCACCAACAGTTAATCCAGGCTATGGTTAACCAGGCACAAAAGACCTCGACTGAGTGTGCTGTTATTACATTTTTCCCCATTCCCGCGATTGTAATCCGAAATATCCAAACGCCGATTACGCTGACATCACCGGAGGAAAAAGCAGCGCTCTTTGAAAAATTGGGTCTAAATTACACGATTACATTGCAATTTACGAAAGAAATGGCACAGCTGACACCGACTGAATTTATTGATTTACTGGTTTCAAATCTGCCGATCAAACAAATTTGGGTTGGGGAAGACTTTACATTTGGACATCAAAGACGCGGCAATACGACTGTATTAAGTCAACTCGGGATGCAATATGGTTTTGAAACTATCATCGTGAAACACTTTTTGCAAAATTCTGAGAAAATTTCTTCTTCTCAAATCAGAAATTGGTTAACCTCCGGCGATTTGGAATCGGCAAACAAAGCGTTGGGAAGACCGTATTCCATTACCGGTGTGGTAAAGCACGGTGATCAACGTGGCAGTAAAATTGGATTTCCCACCGCCAACCTCGCAGTTTGGGAGGGAAAACTCCTGCCAGCTTCTGGTGTGTATGCAACCTTTGCCCAGGTGGAGGGAAAAATATATACGTCTGTGACTAATATCGGCTTCCGCCCCACATTTGTTGATAATGAACCGAATGCACAGGTTGAATGTTACATTCACAATTTTGATAGAAACATCTATGATCTTCCTGTACAATTGTTTTTAGTATCAAGAATTCGTGCTGAAAAGCGCTTTGAAAGTATTTCTGCACTTATTCAACAAATTAAAAATGATGCCGCCAAATCGGAGGAGATTCTTAAACATGCAGAATTCCAGACAGGTTTACTTACTGGATCCACAAAAACTGCCCCCTGAAACCATCGCAGTTACGTTTGCCAAGACATCTCGTTCCCCTCAAACTTTTAAAGAAATTGCGGCTGATTTAACCAATGAAAAAAGTGCTGAGTTCCATGAAAAATGGGTGGTTGGGTATGGTCATTCCTCTGTAGCAGAGCATGCTGTTCTCCACATCGCTGTGGAGAACATTTCTCGCCTGGCAATTGAGTGCCTGGAAAGCAATCGGCTCGCCTCTTATACCGAAAAATCATCACGCTATCAAAAATGGGGTAAAGAGAGTTTTTATATTCCATTAGAATTATCTGATCCGGAATTAATAAAATCCTTTATTGAAACAAACCAGCTTCTATTTCACACCTATCACCAATCATTACCGGTATTGCAAAAAGAGGCAGCCAAGCATTTTCCCATTCGTGATGATGAAAATGAAACAGCCTGGGAAAGGCGAATTCGAGCTCAATACGTTGATGTGGCTCGCTTCCTATTGCCTGCCGCAGCTCTGGCAAATGTCGGCATGACGATCAATGCACGCGCGCTTGAACATGCACTCAAAAAAATGCTTTCCCACCCACTGGAGGAAGTGCGGTCAGTGGGGATTGAAATTAAACAAGTCGCACAAGAAAATGTACCCACTTTGGTTAAGTATGCAAATCAGGTGCCTTCCTGGTTAAATGCATATTCCAATTTCACACAAGAAAATAACAATTTCTCGCTATCCAATTCATCATCAGAATGGTGTCGGCTTGTTGATTATGATGTCCAGGCAGAGAAAAAGGTACTGGCTGCACTGATTTACCGCTTCGGTCACAATGATTTTGTCCATATTTGGGATCATCTTACTCAAGCTTCTCCTGAAGAAATAGACCGGTTAGCGCAACTGGCTGTAAAGGACCTCCAGAAATATGACGTCCCGTTGCGAGAATTTGAATTCGGAAATTTCACTTTTGAGCTGCTGATGGATCAAGGCGCTTATTTTGAGATCAAACGTCACCGGATCATGACCCAGACAGCGCAATCCTTGACAACGGAATTGGGGTATGTCGTACCCAAGTGGATAAAATCCAGCAACTTTGAAAAACTCTATCACGAGGTAATGTCAGTTGCCCGAAAAACCTACCGCAAAATCGCAGAATTCAATCCAGAGGTTGCCGCTTATATCGTTCCTAACGCCTTTAACCGCCGTATCCTGCTTCAAGGTAATTTACGTGCATTGGATCATCTTATTACCTTACGAAGCGCTGCAAACGCTCATTTTTCAGTACGCCGCATTTCTCAGCGCATCGCTGAAGAGATATTCAACGTCAGTCCGCTTGCAAAACATTGGATTCGCAATAACCCGCTGGAAACCTGGCAGGAAATTGAAAAAGACCATTTTGATGAAACAATGTGTTTAATGGGAGACGGGGTCGAATAAAATTCTCAGGCCATAGCTGCCAAGACTTCTTTTACAGTCTCCGATTGTAATTCGGTATCATACCAATTCCACATCTCATCGACAAATTTCTCTATCAGGCTATCGAGTACCGATCTGTCCATACCCGGATTCATCTTAAATTGTGCTTTGGCTTCAACAAATTTAGGGTTGTGTTTTATCCATTCTGCAATACGCTTATTTGCCAGTAGAGGCCGTTCCATCCAATAGCCGATCAATTGCAAGTGCTCATCCATGATGATGAACAAGGGGATCTTTTCATATCCCTGTAAAGACAACTCTTTGCTTAATTCTGGGAGTTGACTTCGAATGAAAATTCTAATTTCAAGTTCAGGCATGCAATCAGCCATTTTGATTAACAAAGGCAGATTCATCAAGCTATCCGGACACCATGCTTCTGTCAAAACGACAACTTTTCTTGGTTTTCCAAATGTGCGCAAACGTTGACATTCAGCCGGTGTGATGCGTGTATCTCGCAAACGTATCCGCATTTCTTCCTGGTATTTATCCATCCCTTTTACAAAATCGCCGATGGTCATACCTTGCTGCCATAATTTTTCATCCACCATCAACTACCCTCCCTGAACATATTTGGAAATATCTCCCCTTCAGGTTTCAATTCTAACATATTCATTTTTTTATCATTTAAAGCAGCGCGTTATCAGATTGCGGTTACGATACGATCTACATTCTTAAGACCTTCCTAAATTTCACTAATTGCTTCTGGTGCAGGTAACCTCAAATATTGTTGAAACTGCCTACGCTAACAATCCTTATCCTTTGAATCCTCACCAATATCCTCAAACCACAATTGGGGGTTGTTCTGAATAAACGCTTCCATCATGCCAATACAATCCTGATCATTTAAAACATCCACACGGACATTGTTCTGAATTAGATATCCTTCATTCCCTTGAAAGTTTTGGTTTTCTCCAATCACCACTCTTGGGATCTTGTATAGCAAAATGGCTCCGGAACACATTTTACAAGGAGATAGGGTTGTATAAAGAACTGAATTTTGATAAGTGCTTGGGCTCAACCGCCCGGCGTTTTCCAGTGCAGACATTTCAGCATGCAGAATTACGCTGCCCTTCTGAACTCGTTGGTTGTGTCCACGTCCAACGATTTGACCATCGATCACCAGAACCGAACCGATTGGTATTCCGCCTTCATTTTCCCCTTTTTGAGCTTCCTCATATGCCGCCCTCAAGAATGAATCCATTGGTTTTACCTTCCTTCATTTTTTGACAATTATAATAAGGTTCACGCGAATCCAACAAGCGGAAGATTAAGTTTTTAAATATGATAGAAGATGCAAATGAAAAATAAATTGTTACCCAATTTGATTGTGCCGTCCGGTTCAATAAGTGATTTTTAAAGAAAGCAACTGCTGCCCATATGGGTCATATTCTCATTTGATTTTCAAACCCCTCATGAATATAGTCTATCGGTTTCGGCATATTCATCAGAATTTAAGGCGTGGCAAATGGGACATCTTAAATCCAATAAAGTATAAAAGACCTATGCAGCGCGTATACCTTCCGAAACCGGAAGCAATAGGTGGAATGTCGTCCCTTTTCGAAATTCACTTTCAAACCAGATCTTACCACCTTGCAATTCTACAATACTTCTGGTGATATTCAACCCCAAGCCAGTTCCGGTCGATTCTCTAATTTTTGGGTCTTCTGAACGAAAAAACTTTTGGAAGATCTTCTGTTGGTCTTCATCTCGAATTCCGATGCCTTTATCCACCACTCGTACGTGAACCAGATTCATGGAAGTGCTTCCTGTGCCGCTGCTTTGTTCCTTATCGGCGGAAATGATAATTTCAGTTCCATCCTCTGAATATTTAATCGCATTGCTGACCAGGTTAATAAACACCTGACTCATGCGATGTGGGTCTGCCCATACTGGCGGCAATTCTGGTTTGAAATCAACCGTGATGGTCTGTTGTTTTTCTTCAAACAAGTGCTTATTCGAAAGAAGAACATCTTCAACCACTTTCCGTAAATCAACTTCTTTGAAATCCATCCTCAATCGGCCAGCTTCAATTTTTGAAAGATCATTCAAATCCGATATAAGTGTATTCATCCGATCAATATTGGCTCGAATTGTTGCAAGGAAGTTGGCCTGTGAATCATTAATTATTCCGACTGCACCACCGGCTAACAACTCACTGTATCCTTTGATGGAAGTCATCGGGTTCTTCAATTCATGTGCAACCAGATTAACAAATTCACTTTTTGCGAGATTGGCAGATTGCACTTCAGCATAAAGTTGACTGTTCACCAACGCATAGGATGCATGTTCGCTCAAACGAACTAGAAAATCGATTGTCTGGTCATCAAGGTCCTCAGCATTGAAAAACTCCAACAGAAAAAAGGCCAGTTTCTGTTCTTTTCTACGAATTGGGATAACAACTTGTAAACGGGTTTCCGGGTGCAAACGTTGATCTTGCTCTTTCAGCATTTTTTGCTGCGGTTTTCCAATTTCAAACGCTTTTCCAACGTCCATGAAAGTGGTATCAAGCGCTTGACCAAGATATGTTCTTAGCATATCCGGATCATAACCCTCATAGACTTCCAAGCGAATCTCCGTTTGAACTACCTGGCCGATTACACCTGCATTGGCTTTAGATTTACGAATTGCCCAGTGTAAGGTAATATCCAACGCCCTTTGAAGATTAAGCGTGCTATTTAGCTCACGATCGATGCGCTGCATAATCGATAATTCTTCAATTTTTTGGGTTAAAGCCAGGTCTGTATTTGAATAAAGTTGGGCATTTTCAATTGCAATCGATGCCTGGGCGGCAAATGTTACCAGAACTTCTAAATCATTCGAATTGAATGGCAAGCCGTCCAGGCGTCCCAGTAACTCAAGCGCACCAATGGCTTCGTTCTTTGAAATCAATGGAACAACCATCACAGATTGCAACTTCTCTGCTGCTGAAACAGCAGAGTTGCTGCCCTGCAAGAAATCATCAAATTGATACACGATCTCACCCGTCAGGGAAGAAATCGCCTTTCCTGAAATTCCGGTACCATAGGGGATACGCTTGCCTACCATTTTCGCATCAAAATCTCCCCGGCAAATCTTGTATTCCATTTCTTGTGCAACAGAGTCGGTCAAGAGCAACGCACCTCCGCGGCTGTGAAATATATCCATGGAAATATTGAGAATATTTTCATACAAAGGGTTTAATGACAGGGTTGCAGTTAATTGTTGGGTCAAACTGTTTAATGTAGCCAGTTGTTTGCCACGGCGCTCAGATTCATTAAAAAGACGAGCTTTTACCAGCGCACCTGCAAACTGGTCAGCAAGAGCTTGCAACAACGTTAGAAGATCATAGTTAACTGCTAATTCATTTGCCTGGAATCCTAAAATCAGAATCCCAATGGTTTCCGCCCCGGTATTTAATGGCACAATTATGGCTGAATGAATCAATGAATTGATTTGAATTTTATTGTCTTGTGACACGACTTTCTGATAATCGCGGATCACTCTCATTTTTCCACTTTTTATAACAGTTGTCTCAAACATCCTTTCTGTATCGAGAAAAATATTTTCTTTCAGGGTTATCCGTTCACCTTTTTCAATACAGAAGACCTGATTGAGTAGGTGCTCATCAGGTTCGCATAATAAAATTCCAAAGAAATCTGATTCGAGCACTTGAAACACCTGGTTATAGACAAATTCATAAATATCTTCAATTTGGACTGTGTAATTTACACCCTGCGCCGCCTTCGTAAGAACATCCAGCTCATTGATGCGCTTTTCAAGGCTAACAACCATTAATGAGCGTTCTATTGCCAGCGTGGATTGGCGCACAACTGTCTGAAGATAATTAATTTCCTCAGCGTTATAACTTTCTCCATCCAGCCGGTTGGATACAGCTACCCATCCCAACAGTTGTTTTTGTCCCTGGATTGGAATAAATAATCTAGCAGCAAGAAGGCGGATTCGATCTACTTCATTCTTCAATAAATCGGGGATTTGTGCCAAATTAGAGAAATATACGCTGCCAGTTTCTTTTTCCAGGAAAGATATCAATGGAGAATCTGCTTCATAAACGATGTCACTTGTAGGTGTAATTCCACCGGGAACCGCGTAGTATAAATTTCGGGCTGGATCATGCAAGTATACATGGATGATCTGCGCCTGGATGGAACCCTGAATATCAAGCCTTAGCAAATTAATAATATCAATCAAGGAAGTAAGATGGGTCAGGTCGTTGCTAAAATCATTTAATCTGCCTTCAAACGTGCGGTGAATTTTTATCCGACCAGATGAGATTTGATTGTCGAAGAATTTCTTAACCGGGAAGAATGCCATCGCCAGTAGAAAAACAATAAAACCATTCAGAATTGGATTGGTCATTTTCAACTGGCCAAATAATATTATGCTTAATCCGGAAACTAAAAAAGCAAAACCTAAAGTAACAAACAATGCCAGTAATCCATAAAGGATCAACTGGGCTTGTGTATCTTTTTTTTCTTTTCGATCATTTTTAATATCTGCTGAAATCACCAAAACTGGGAAGACAATCAATGGCAAATAAAACAACCATGAAAAAATCAATGTTGGCAGCCCTTGCGAAATAACCAGCCAGGTGAAAATGGGCAAAAAGGCAATCAATTCAACGCCCAGCAACATTGCTTTCGACTGGCGTTGGGTTGGAAATTTGGTTTTAAAAATTGCCAAAAGCATCAACAAAATGCTGATAACAAATACAACTACTTCATACCAGAGTACAGTTTGAATATAAGTCCGAAAAGGGACGGGATTCGCAAAACCAAATGGTTGGAACCAACAATAAAATGCCGCAGCTAAGCCTGAAAGGTAAACAAAAATAATTAATTGATTAAAGTACCGCGATGAATCCAATTGCTGCATGGCTAAATGAAAAAAGCCTGCGCCAGCAATGGCAGCAAATGGGATCCATAAAGGAAAAATGGAATGAGTACTAAGAATATCAAAGATGCCCACGAGCATTACTACCATTGCCCCACTAAAAATGACCATCGCAGGACGCCCCCTGCCTAATACCCAATTCTTGTATGCGGAGAACGCTGACAACAGAAATAACCAGGCAACCAGGGCAGGAATATAGAAATAGGAAATTTGTTTCTGGAGTGGTAATTGGGTCAGCGTACTCGTTAGGTTTTCTTCAAATCCAGCACGGGGGCGCACGATCAGTTGTAGCGCTTGGTTGGATTTATTTTTCAGCAAAGGCTCAATCTCATTTTCATTTCCCAATAATTGGCCGTCAATACCGATCAATTGAAGATCTTGCCAAGTGTCGACTCCCAAATTTTGGTTTGATGGCAATTGTGAAGGCGGCAAAGGGCTGAAAATTAAAGAAGGTTCTAAAAATTTACCAATAAATGGGGTTTTTAACCAACCTACACCAATAATCAGAGCATACACAAATATCACAAAAATGAATATCAGGTAACCCAGCAGCAACCCATTTACAACCCGTTTCCTGATATCTATTTGTTCCATTTTTTAGATTTTCAATTTCTCGGTGGTGTGTTTTTTTTCTTCTTTTCAAGATGAGCAGCATCCAGTTCCACTGGAACGTGTTGATCACTCAACATTTTCAGAAGGACGCGGACACGTTGAGCGCCAGCGACTCTGGTATCAAATATAGCACTATATCCTTCAAATGGTCCGTGCGAAATAGAAACAAAATCCCCTTGTTTGAGATCATCGAATATTTCTCCACCTGAATGGTTTATTCTCTCAATTTTTTGTTCAATTGCAAATATCAATGCATCCGGCACTATGGAAGGTTCACCACCAAAGGCGATAATACGTTTCGAATAAGGCATCCAATTAAACAAAGAAAGCCCTACAGCTTCAATATCCACATGAACAAAAAGATAACCAGGAAAGTATGCTTTTATTTTACGTGCTCTCGGGTTCACTGGGTTGACACGAATACGGGGATAAAAAACCTCGAAACCGTGCGATTCAACCTGCCTGGCCAGCAGGTCTTCTTTATTTGGGTGACTGTTTAAGGCATACCAATGCTCGGCCATTAGGCAAGTCCCGTAAAGTCGTCCATCTTGTCATGGTAATCGACAGTCTTCAAATTTACCCATTCATGCTTCATGTCATTTATTATACCTGAAGCACAATTGGAAACATTTAAGAAAATACATTCACACTCTCTGAAATGTGAACACCAAATTTAATAATTCAACATACGGGAAATGACCAATTTCGATATCTCACTTTCGGAACTAACGCAAATTTCTATCCCCGAATTATTAGATCGAAAAAACAATCAACAGTTATTCAAATAGACAAATTAAGCTTTCTAGAAAGTTAATTTCCATTCTTTTTAAGAATAAAATCCATCATTAGAAAATAAATTACAGCAGTAATTGCAAAAACCACCAGCGCAGCCACTGGTTGATAATTCTTGATGACAAATAAGGCGGGTGATTCGATGGACGAGCCTGCAAAGGTTACTGCTATCGACGCATACAGATTGTTTGCCAGATGCAAACCTAATGCTGCTTCCAAACCATTAAACCGGTAGGTTATAAGTCCAAGTAAAATTCCGATTCCGATGTAGAAAGGCATGGTCGTTAAAATTCCATACTCAGACACCTCAGTATTGGCCCCATGTAATAAACCAAAAAGGGCAGCCTGAAGGAGAATTGCCACCCACCATAATTTCGTCACCCGTGCAAATGCTGGCTGCAAATAACCGCGAAAAAATGTCTCTTCCGCACTAATTTGAATAGGAATTAATAACAAACTGACCAGCAAAAAGGGAATGAATGTGCCTGCATTGAAAACGAATTGATAATTACCCGGCTGTAGCAGACTTAAGACAATATCTGAGATGGCTGCCAATCCGAACCATAATAGAGCGGAGTAAAAAAGGGTTTTCCATTGAAAGTGTTGATGCCCACTAAAAATTGATTTTATCGATAATTTGTGGATGAATCGTACAGAAAGTAACAAAACCACCAGCGCCGCACCGAATGGCAGCATGCTCAACCATAATAAGGTAATCGGTGGATAAGCCATAATATCCAGGTTACCCTCGATAGCATAAGCAACCCCAAACAAACCAATTTGTGCCATGATCATGGCACCAACTACCAGAATAATGGTCACTAAATAACGCCAAAAAGATAGATGCGCCCCTTCTGCTTTATTTTCACCAGGTATCAAATTATTTTCCATAACCACCTTTGTCTCTTACTTTATCCATATAATCAAGAGCCGTAGAATTTCTCGTTCGTTTCAGCCATACCGCACTTAACGAAATCCGTATCTTTTCATAAATTAGGAGCACGGTTTTTTAGGGGGATAATCGCCCGACTAAAACCCTTTCTCATCCTCGTTTTATTGAAAAAATACCTGAATTCTTATGTTTGATTATAAAATACTTTTTTCATCTTCACCCGCGCAGGGTGAATGTTATCATTGCTTCCTGCACTGTTAAAAAGCATATTTTCATTTTTCATTTAATTCCTTATACTAAACATATATGAACTTTGGTGCGCCTCCTTTTTTCTCTGAATCTGACCAGACGCCTGAAATACCTCTGGAGCGGTACCTGCCGCCCTACCAATCCGGCACCTTATCAAAAATGTTGCAATACAAAAATATATTCAGCGGATGGCTGCTGGATCCAATCGGCAGCCATCCGCTTTCAGCAATTGAATTGGCGAAGAATGGTTACAAAGTTTTGGTTGCAGTCAGCAATCCTGTCATCGCAAAGCTATACGAAGTCATTTGTATGGCACCAAGCAAAGCAGAAATCCAGGCAGCAATTTCAGAATTTGGTGCGTTACGGGTTGGCGAAGAGCGCCTTGAACTCAATATCAAAAAAATGTATGAAAGTGATTGTCCTAACTGTAAGGTTCTAACAAATCATGTTAAATTTGTTTGGAGAAAAGGTGATGCTGTTCCGGTATTAAAAGAATTATCTTGCCCAGCTTGCGGCTTTACAGGTGAAAGTGCCCCCAGTCAATTTGATATTGAAAAGCTTAAACAACTTGGCAATATTCCCATGTATGAAAGCCGAGCATTACAACGCGTACTGCCCGGTACTACTGATCCTCCGGCCATGCTCAGCGAAGCAATTCAATCTTATCTCCCAAGAGCCCTGGCTGTAATAATCAGATTAATGAATAAAAATGACTCTTTTAATACAACACCTCATCGCAAAAAAATCATTGAGGCTCTTCTTATCGTAGCTTTCGATCATGGCACCAAAATGTGGGGAATACCCGCTTCAAGAAGCAGGCCGAAGGCAGTTTCAATCCCTAATCAGTTCTGGGAGTTTAACCTTTGGGAAGTCATCGAAAACGGAGGAAGATACCTTTCCATCCTGGAAGAAGCTCTTCCATTTGTGTTCTATCCCGACTTGCCACCCGATGAAGGAGGAATTTGTCTTTATCCCAACCGCATCCGTCGCAGTGAAGATCTGCAGAATCTGCCGATGGCACAATCAATCGTAACCATCCTCCCTCGGCCCAGCCAGGCTTTGTGGACTTATAGCGTAGTATGGGCCGGATGGATCTGGGGCCATAATGCCATCAGTCAATTAAAAGGAGTTTTGGAGCGAAAGCGCTATGATTGGATATGGCATACATACGCCTTAAAAAAATTGTTTGAGTTCAGCGCCACTAAACATATCCCCTGGCTAGCCACAGCCCCGGAGCTAACCAGTAATTATTTGCTTTCTTTTGTTTCAGCACCTGCATCGTCTGGCTATCAATTGTGCGAATATGCCTTTAATGGGGATACCAAGTCTGCCCAGTTATATTGGCAGATCCCAGCAATGGGTTCTTCCTCTCAAACGTTGGGGGCAAATGCCATTCAGGAATATTTGCAAGCAAAAGGCGAAGAAGCCAGTTATCAGGAGCTATTATCAATAAATATGCTGGACTTGGCCAATAATCGCTATCTTTTGAATGAAGATCTCAAGGTAGACAGTGATCTTTTCCCAAACATCAGTAAAGAATTTGAGAAAACGTTAATGACACCCAGTTTGATTCGCAAAGTAGATAGCGACACGATGGAATACGGCGAGTTTTGGCTGGCTCATCCCCCCGAGCGTTACCGGCCATTGGCAGATCAAATCGAAATTCACTTTCTGCAATATCTTCAGAATGACCCGATTGTCTCAGTGACTGAGATTGAATCCCTAATTAATCAAAAGCAACCAGGGGTACTGCCTGCGCCTCACGAACTAATTCTGAATTTATTGCGTTCTTATTGCGATCCTGTTCCGGGTATGGAAAATACCTGGCAGCTTCGTCACCAGGAGTCCAGCATGATCAGACGCGCTGACATACGTATCCTGCAACGGATGTTAATTGACATAGGGAAACGAGTGGGTATGTCAGTGGCCACATCCCCAGTAATTTCATGGCAATCTTCCACCATCGGGCGCAATTACCAATTTTTCGTTTCCGGATCCTGTATTTTTAGCCGATTTATCGATGGCAATCAAGTAAAAGGCAGCCAGGAAACCGTTATAGTATATCCTGGTAGTCGGGCTGATCTACTTAACTACAAACTCAAGCGATCGCTTGTTCTGGCGAATCAGCTGGCGAAAATTCACTTTGTCAAATTCCGTCATATCCGTAATTTGTATGAAAACCCAGGTCTGGATATCCAAACCTGGGTAAAGCTGCTTGATTCAGATCCGGCTGTCTGGCAGGATTTCGGCCAGCCAGTATTGTTTTAACTCCTCGCTCAAAACGTACTTTTCAAGGTGATGGCGTTGCAGAAGGTGCTTCTATGGCTGTGGCAGATGGCACCGGTGTATTGACCACAGTTGGGGTCAAGGTAAACGTAGCTGTTGGGGGCAATGTAAATGTAGCTGTTGGGGTCAATGTAAAGGTTGGTGTCAGCATGGCAGTCGGTGTAATCGTGAATGTTGGTGTTACAGTCGCTGTCTGAGTTGCCACATTCAAGGTGATATGAATGCGTTTTTCTGCATAGCGGCCTTCTTCATTCGAAAACACCTTTAAACGCAGGGTGATTTTACCCGCTTCTATCTCATCTTCAAACAAATCCCAACTATAAATTAGCTCAACATCTTTAAATGTTCGATCAGATTCAGTCAGAACCTCCCAATTATCAGGATCATTCCCGCGCCCATATTCCAGTACAAACCGGTCAAAATTCTGATCGACATCGACAACCCCATAGATATCGATTGGATTATTGGTAACCATTTGCTCATCAAATAAGGTTGAAAAAATTATCTTCGGATGTGGATCGTCAATGCGGCATTCCCTATCAGGAACAAAAAGGACAGGCTCATCAAAGCCAATGCTTCGAGCCCATTCTCTGCCTTGTGAATCGTCATTGATCCATTTTTTGACGGCATCGTCCTTAATATTCAGGACAAATTCTTCAGAGGTGAAATCATTGCAGGCTGCCGATGAACGTAACCCAGTCCAGGTATCAATATTTATCTTCTTCCAAAAATCATCTTCTTTGGGTAATGGTAGGCGGTCCGGTGCAAATACTTCATTTCGTTGGTTCGGACACCATTCGGAAGGTTCAGTACCAGATAATGAGCAAATAACCCGGTCGACGATATTGGCAGGACGCATAAACGCGGTCGGATTATTGCCAGTAATTTGGTTAACCGCCACTTGCATAATTTCTGCCCAAATCGGGGCTGCGCCAGTTAAGCCGGTCGTATTTACCATTTGAGTGTAATCTGCGTTTCCAACCCAAACGCCGATTGCCACATCCGGAGTATAACCCATGGTCCAATTGTCGCGAAAATCATTGGTTGTTCCGGTTTTAGCAGCCACCTGGAAAGGCAGATTCAGTACTGAGTTCGAACCAAACATCGGTGCCCGTGCCGAATTATCTGAAATGATGGAGGTAATCAGGTAGGTCAAATCTGACCGTACAACCTGGATTCCGTCCGGGACGTGGTATTCATAAACTACCTGTCCAAGATGATCGACAATTTTTGTAATGGCAACTGGTGGAATTTTGTTACCATTATTTGCCAAAGTGGCAAAAGCATTGGTCATTTCTAATAGAGTTACATCTCCGCCACCCAACGCGAGTGAGAGGCCGTAATCTTCACGAGTTAAAGTGGATATGCCCAGTCTGCGAGCGAAATTAATGAAACCATCGCTCTCAGCTGTATTCGGATTATCGTAAATGCCTACATATTGCAGCGCTTTAACCGCCGGAATATTGTAAGAATTTGCCAATGCTGACCGCACTGTTTGTGGTCCATGGAAGCGACCGTCATAGTTTACAGGTTTATATTTTTCACTGGGGTCGTTCGGATCACCAGAAGGTGAGAATTCGGTAGGAATGTCCCAGATCAAAGTAGCAGGGTTCCAACCTTTTTCAAAAGCAGCCAGATAAACCAACGGTTTGATCGATGAACCGGGTTGTCGAGGTGCCAGTGCCATATTCACCTGTCCGGAAATTTGTTCGTTATAGAAATCGGCTGAACCGACCATAGCCAAAATTTCACCGGTGTTCGGTCGCATGATCACTACCGCTCCGCTCGAAGCGTTGTTTTCCTGTAAAGCAGCGATCTGATTTTTTACAATCTGTTCTGCGCTTTCCTGCAAGGCCGGGTCAAGGGTAGTAAATACTGTAAAACCGGAGCGATATATCGTCTGTGGGTCAAATTGGCTTTCAAGCTGGGTACGAATATAGTTGACCCAATGCGGATAACGCATACTATAATCTCGCTGCTTGAAATCAAAATTTTCCATTTCTTGGGCTGCATTGGCAATTTCATTAACACAGACATCTGCGTGATTAGTGCTGACATAAATACAGTTTCGTTCATTCGATAGTGTGTACATTAACACCAACACTTGTTTTTGACGGTTCAAGGTAGCTTCACGATTTGTATAAATATCATAAATAGCCGGTGCCTGCGGCAATCCTGCCAAGAAAGCAGACTGGGCAAGGTCAAGACGGTCTGATGTTGTATTAAAATAGGTCTCTGCCGCAGCTTCAATGCCATAAGCCAGGTTCCCATAATTGTTTTCATTTAGAAATATCTCTAGAATTTCTTCTTTGGAATACTTACGCGTTATTTCCGCGGCAAGCACAATTTCACGCGCTTTGCGTTCATAAGAACGCGTAAAACGTTCCGAATCATCCAACAGTAACATGCGGGCAACTTGCTGTGTAATTGTTGAGGCACCTGAGACTATTTCACCCGCTGTATAATTTTGAACAAAAGCCCGTGCAACAGCCAATGGGTCAAATCCGGGATGGTTGTAATATTCTTTATCTTCAGTAGCAATGGTCGCAGCAATCAGATAAGGTGATATTTTCTCCAAAGACACATAGGTTCTACGGCCGGCATTTGGGTCCAATATCTCGTAAATTACATTACTGTTACGGTCCAAAATCCGGGTCGTTTCAAATTTGGCTGCCCTTTCACGTAAATTATCTACTGAGGGAAGCGTCGAGGCAATCTTGAAATATTGATACACACCCAATGAACCAGCCGCAACGATAACCAGGATAATAATGAAAAGCATACCTATTATCATCCTTAAGAAGCAACCCCAGGCAGATTGGCCATTTCCATCTCCCCCAATATTTTCGTAGCCGGATTTCTTTCGCTTTTTTGATTTTGCCTTGGTAACAGGCGGGACTGTGTAATTTGGCCTTGTAATTGGGCTTTGAGAGGAAGTTCGATCTTGATATGCTGATTGAGTTACACGAGTTGCCTGGGTATCAATCTGGTTGATTTGTCGGGGTAAATTTCGTTGAGTTGAACCAGGCGGCGGCGGGAACGGTGGTCTATTTTGAGGAGTCCGTGGAGAATTGGCTTGAGTTTGAGCCAGCTGCTCATCCAGATCAGTTGTAAAAGGCGGAATAAAGGATGCAGAACGATTATCAAACTGCTCTTGCGTTTGTGGCGATTCGGCATCATTATGAGGCAGTGGACGAGCAACTGTATCTTCTTCGCTATTAATTGCACCTTCCAAATCCTCAGATGATAATTTATCAAGGTCAGCAGCATACCAACCGGCGGTCGATTCGGGATCACCGGTAGGGTGGCGATTTATCTCCGCTGCATTTGATTGTTTGTCTTCTTGATCAGAAGTTGGTAATACAGGTTTACGGTTCCATTGGCGCGGCGGCGTTAATGCCTGTGAATCGTCACCTTCTGACGAATCCATTATTTTCTTCAAGCGGTTGTGCGCGTCCGCATCTTTTTGCGGGTTTTTGTTCTTCTCTTGATCATCCATTTTAAATCCAGTTTTTGCAGATATGTTTTATCTTTTCAACAATCAGGGGTGTAATGGTTTTCGGCGGAGGATCGCTTGCTGAAAATCATTTCTCAACCACGTATTATTGAAAAGATACGATATGTTTTTGTAATATGATTTTGATTCTAGCATATTTCAATTGACCACACGGATGTCTCCCTTTACAATCATTCCATGTCAGATTATCCTATTTCCGCCGAAGAACCTTTCAGTCTGATTCTCGCGGCAGATTACCGTTTTGGAACTCAAAAAATGGGGAACGAAACCGTTTGGGAAGTTCAACCAGATGGTGGTGGAAGCGGCGGTTTATCGCTTTACTCAACGCTGGCATTATCTGCCTCCAGTATAAGAATTTTCCCATTTTTTTCTAACCAAATCGAAACGAGAACAAAACTTTCTCAATTTGTGAAACCTTTGGTAGTACAGGCGGTTTTCCCTTCATATGCCCGGTTTGTTTTGGAGCCATTTGAAGACATTGTAGTAAAAATCGAATATTGGGTCAAAGAGAGCAATTTGACCTTAGGACGTATTATTATCAGCAATGGTTCCTCTACCCAATTTATTGGATCCACAAGTTGGGCTATGCAGTTCGTGCCACTTGAGGGCGGTTCTAATATGAAAATTATTAAAACTCGTTCTCATCCATATCTTCTGGGAAAAACGACGCGGGATTATCTTGTTTTTCTTTCCAACGGAGCCCCCTCCGCGGGTAAATATGGTCAGATTTCATTAGAGAATAACCACTCCATACAACCTGGAACTCAACAAGTTTACCATTGGGCTTTTGCCCGTGAAGCAAGTGAATCGGCCGCCATAATCAATGCAAACTCACATCTAAATATAAATTGGGAGGCTGAGGTTGCCCGAGTTGAGGTTATCGGTCAGAGAGATCATTATTATTTTCAAACCGGTAATCGTGAGTGGGATATTGCGCTCAGTGCCGGACAAAAATTGGCGCACCAGGTTATCTTACATCCTTCACATACACCGACTGAGCTTGTTTTCCTCAAAAACCGCACCCCTGAACAAAATTTCCCAGTCGAAACTCCCCCTTTTACTTATGCAGACAACATACAAGCAAATGTGCTTGATCTCTGGTATCTTTTGCAGGTAAACCCTGCCTTGGCTCCATTCGTCAGGGCAAAAATAACTGAGGTATTGCTTGCGTTTGACAAACCGGATGAAGGTGTAAACCAATCTGAGCGTGTTAATCTTCTTCACTCAAAGCTGCCGTTTCCACTGGTAGCGGCTTCTCTGGTTGAAACATTTCCGATGAGCGCCGATCAGGATTGGCTAAAGGAAAATTTTGGCAGACTATGCAATTACTTGAGCGCTTGGCTTTCAGTATCAGCTGAAGAAAACAACGATAGCATTCCAACCTGGTCCAACGCTCTTCAGACTTTATTTGAAGATTTGCCAATTCATAATCGCTGGAATCAAGACGGGGAAGGCATTGATACAAAATATATCATTTCTCCGATGCTTCTGTCGCTTCTTCTACGTGAAATCCAACATACACTTGAATTAGGAAAATCTTTCAAAGAGGCGCATGAGCTCAATTGGTTGGAACAAAAAGAATCCTTTTTGCGAGAACAATTAAATACACTTTGGGATGGGCGCAAGCATCGTTACCATTATGCGGATAAATCAACAAACAAATCTTTTAAGACGAAAAATATATTTACGTGCCAGGGTTCTGGAAAATTTTCAATAAATAGGAAGTTGAATACAATAAACCGCTTGAGCCTGCGTTTGTTTAGCCAGCAAGAACACACTCATAATGCAAGAATTTTGCTTGAGGGAGAACTTGAGGGGAAATCAGTAATCGAAGAAATCACTCCTCGCAGCATTCATTGGTACGGACAAAACGGATTTTACACTTCCGTAAATGTTTTCGATAGAATTGTGCAAGTGGAAGTGCATCATGCACCTCAATCTGATACTTTAAGCATCCGTACCTGCAATTTTGCATTGACCGATTTAACATTAGGGTTGCCGTTATGGGCTAACGCATGTGATCCAAAACGCGCTAAGATTTTAATTGAGGATTGGTTAATTCCGGAATATATGCAGGCATCGGGGTTTCCACTATTACCCATGAGCGAACAGCCCATGAAGAACGATAAATTCAATATTGTTGATCTGGAATTAAATTGTCTCCTCTTGCACGGCTTGGTACAATATGGATATGATAAAGATGCAATCCAATTATTATCAAACAATATGTACGCGATTAAAAAAAATTTGAAACTGTTTCACAGAATGATGCAGCAATATGATGCAAGCGATGGTTATGGTACCGGTGAATATAATATAATTAAAGGTGCTCCCCCAATAACGATATTCTTAAAATTGGCTGGAATAAAGAAATGGTCGAGAAGAGAGGTTATTATCGATAACATTAGCGTATACGAAAAACCAATTACTATTCTTTACAATGGGTTTACGATTAAAACCACCTCATCCGGTCATCAATTTTTCTCACCGGGTGGCGCAATAATCGAAACGACAGGGAAAGGTCCCCACCTTATTCGTATACCGGAATGAAAAGGAAATGAACTCATGGATGATAAATCTCAATCAAAAGATGTTCTCTTAATGGCAGTCATTCAGGCTCAAGACGTCGATCTCGCAGAATTTAGTCTCGAGAATATGGATATCCACATTTCCCGATTGGCAAGTGTTGGCGGTTTCCTGGGTCGCCGCAATGCGACCTTATTCATCGGCATTCCCAGAGAAAAGCAAGAAGAGGTAATTAGCATTTTCCAAAAAACTTGTCGCCAACGGGTTGAATACATTGCAGTTCCGCTTGAAAGTGCACCCCTCCCGTTACCGGCACCCACACCCATCACAATTGGTGGAGCAAATATTTTCGCATTGGATGTTGATTATTTTGAGGAGGTTATGTAATGAAAATGATTATCGCAATCGTTCGTGATCGGGATGCAGACCCGGTATCCCACGCTCTTACCTCCCAGAATTTCCGAGTGACTCTGACAGCCTCAACCGGAGGATTCTTACGCAGAGGGAATTCTTCGCTCTTCATGGGTGTTGAAGATGATAAAGTAGAAGAAGCACTGCAAATCATACGCTCCAACCTGGAACCGGCGGATGAACCTGAACAAAAACGTGCAACAATTTTTGTTTTAAATGTTAACCAATTTATCCACTGTTAATCGAGTTTGATTTAATCAGATTAACCATTGTGCGCTTGCATAAATTTATATAATCAATAAAATTATACAAATGTCTTATTCATTTTCATTTTTATTCCAGAGGAGGAAGTTGTGAGATTTGCAGATGCATTTACTTTTGTTTTTCAAGATAAAGATTGGTTTAAGAAACTTATCATTCCTGGTTTAATCGGTGTTCTGATACCAATTATTGGTCAGATGGTGCTTTTAGGTTGGAGCTTACGGATTACATTAAATGTGATTCGTAATGTCCAAAACCCACTGCCGGAAATGGAATTTGGAGATGACCTCAGTCGCGGTTTTAAAGCCTCAATCGTGGCACTGGTTTACAGCATCCCGTTGCTCATTATCTATGTCCCTATCCTGATAATGACCGCAATTGCAGCCAATGGAGATGATACTGCTATGCTCGCAGTGTCTTTGGTTACGACCTGTTTCGGACTTATCATGATGCTTTATGGAATTGCAATGAGTTTTGTTTTGCCAGCGGCTTACGGACGCGTGGCTGTCGAAGATTCAATCGGAGCCGGCTTATCCTTCAATAATGTTTTCAGCCTGGTCAAAAAAGCACCCATGGCTTACCTGCTCGTATTAGTTGGGACTCTAGCAGCTTCTTTCATTTCATCACTTGGTAGCATAGCCTGTTTTGTGGGAATCCTGCTAACTGTTCCCTATGCTGTAGCCATGTTAGGCCATTTGTATGGCCAGGCTTATCTTGAGGCAACGGATCCGATGGGTATGTAAAAATACCGGCGATTTAAAAAGAGGCTTATTCTAATTGTCAGTCTCTTTTTTTATTCCGAAAATTCCTGAACCTGGTAAGTTGACACATCCAATTTCTTCTTACGCCACAGATCGTAATCTACCCCCATTTTAAGACAAAGCTGACCTAAAAAGCTTTCAGTTGTGCCCACCTTTTCCCAAACCTGGGGTAGAAATGTAGCTCTGTGATATCCATCCGAAAGCACGACTCCATCTTTTCCGGGAAAAAGTTTCAGAAGTAGCTCTTCTCCATTATCATATTCCAACTTTTGAGTTGGCGTCAACCGGGAAATTTCAATCCGAATCCTATCCATTTCAGCCAAATCTATTGGTCGAAAACGGTAATCCTCAGTTGCTGCTGAAATGGCGTGTTGACGCACATCCAGAATTAAGGGCTGATATGCTTCCAAAGCACCAATGCAGCCCCGCAATCGATGACTGGTGAAAGTGGTCAATGTAACGAATGAAGCCCCAAGCGCCTGCAAATTTTCTGAATAATTGCTTAGCAGGATTGGTTCCTGTGATACCCCCGCCAGATGATTAATAATGGACGACCGCGCAATATTCAGTAAAATTTTTTGATCGTTTATCCCAAGAAACTCGAACATTTTTCAATCCCGCAAGTAGCGATATTCCCGGTTGAGATACAAGAGCGGTTTTCCTGGCTGGTTTTCTGTAGCAATGACCTCCGCCATAAACAACGTGGAAAAAGCAAGTTCATAGCGATATTTTACAATACAATCAAAAAAAGCAAGACCATTCTTAACAAAAGGCACCCCACTTGAAAGAACAAATATCTGCAATCCTTCAAAACGGTTGCCACTGTCAATAATTCTTCCAGCGAAACGGTCTGAGATTTCTTGTTGTTCGTCAGAAAGGATTGTCACACCAAAAACATTTGTATTATCAATCATTTGTTTTGTGCGGGTATCATTAGCCAGAGTTACGCCAATGATCGGCGGAAAAATTGAAATGGAATGAAAAGAATTTACTGTCATGCCATGAATGACATCATCATAAATTGAGGTTACGATGGCAACACCGGATGCCCAGCAGCGCATACTTTCCTTAAATTGTTCAGAACTTATCGTCATCAATACTTCCTCGCATAGTATCTTGTTGTGTTCAGGCACATTTATTGCTATATTTATTCGACATAGAATTCCATTTTTTGGAATACAATATCAGCATCAAGAAAAGGTGTTTTAAATTTAACTTGCAAACCCTTTTTTTCTGGGGTACTATCAAAAAACATGAAAAATTCCACTTCCAGTATCTCACCTGCAACAAAAAATGGGATGTCCAATTTCCATATTGGCAACGCTATCCTAAGTATAACGGGAATAGCCATTTTAGCCGCAACCATTTTTACAACATGGACCCCTGCCAATCTATTCTCTGACAAGATGCAAAACATTTACGAAATTTGGCAGGCACAATCAACAGTTATTTACCCAACACCGACTGGTATGCCAGCACTTAGAATCGGGATTGTTGCCGGTCACTATGGCAATGATTCGGGTGCTGTTTGTCCGGATGGGTTTACGGAAATGGATGCTAACTTACGAATCGCCACATTGGTACAGCAAAAACTTAAGGCGAAAGGTTACATTGTTGACTTGCTGGAAGAATTCGACCCACGCTTAAACCAGTATCTGGGATTGGCACTGATTTCAATTCACAATGATTCTTGTGAATACATCAATGATGAAGCAACCGGTTTTAAAGTCGCTTCCGCTTCCAACAGTTCATATCCGGATCGCACCGAAAGATTGGAAAAATGTCTCATCAATCGTTACCAGACGACTACCAATCTGCGCTTTCATGTTAATACGATTACATCCGATATGACCAGCTACCATACATTCAGCGAAATCAATCCTGAAACTACTGCGGCAATTATCGAAACAGGGTTTTTAAACCTGGACAATCAGATCATCCGTAATCAACCGGATTTAATCGCGGATGGTATTGTGGCAGGAATCGAATGTTTCATAAATAAAGAAAATGTTCCGGATCTGAATCTGGGGGATTCTCCGTGAATCCGTTCTATTCTCAAAACGCAGTCCAGGCCCTTATAAATGCTCGAGACGCAATACGAATAAAGAATTATGAGCTGGCATCACAATGGGCAAATAAAGCGCTTGAAATCGAACCCGCCATGGAGGAAGCCTGGTTAATCCTGGCAGCCAGTTCTTCACCTGAAGATAGTGTTCGTTACCTGAAACAGGCATTGGTAATCAACCCTCAAAGCGAACGTGCCCGCCAGGGGATGTCCTGGGCTGTTAAACGATTACGCCAATCCCAAATTGCCAAAGCCAACCAGATTCGAATGCAATTGGCTGCTACACCTGCACAAAAAGCTCAAGCCAGCCGTTCGCCCGTCTCAACAAAAAAAGCACATTGGTGGATGCTTCCGGCCGGATTATTGGTCGCCATAGTTTTGCTGATATTTGGAGCCTGGATGGCTTATCCGGCGATCGAAACTGTATTCGCCCGTCAAATCCCCATCCCAAAACCAGCCGGTGCCTTGCTCAAAATGACGATCACCCCAACTGCCACTGCGACATCCACACCGACTGCAACAGCCACACCAACGCCGACTGCAACCGCCACTGCGACCCAAACCGCTACTGCGACAGCAACCGCGACCGCGACCGAAACACCAACGGTGACTCCATCCAACACGCCTCAACCGACCCAGGTCACTGACAATGACGCTGTGATCCCCGCAGAAATAAGTTCAGATACACGCTGGATCGATATCGATCTTAGTCAACAGATGTTATACGCATTTGAAGGCGATCAGATAGTTGCGTCCTTCCTGGTATCCACAGGTACTTATTGGCATCCAACCGTTACCGGACAATACCATATTTATGTTAAATATCGTTATACTCTTATGACTGGGCCAGATTATTATTTACCGAACGTGCCATATACCATGTATTTTTACCGAGGTTACGGCATTCATGGAACTTATTGGCATAACAATTTTGGAACACCCATGAGCCACGGTTGTGTTAATATGCAAACAGATGAAGCAGGTTGGTTGTACAATTGGGCTTCAGTGGGAACGATTGTCAGCGTTCATGATTAATTACTGGATATGCAGTTGTGTTTAATTTTTTCGAAGAAACTGTAAAACAATATTCACGGCGGGATTTTTTAAAATTCACTGGCTCAACCTTGCTCTCGTTGTGGATGCTTCCAATTCTCGATAATGGTTGGAAGCCCAAAAAGTTAGAAACCGCAGATACCTTGCAGCACCGCTACGCTCGAGTCATCAGTGAAAATGTAGATGTTTTTGATAAACCTTCTCATAACGCCAAATTGATTACGACATTATGGCAAGACACAGTCAAACCGATTAATTCAGTTACGGTCAGTGCTGATGCCAATTCATATAACCGCATATGGTATGAAATTGAGAATGCTGGTTTTGTCCATTCAGGAACAATTCAACCGGTAGACATAAAAAAGAATGATGTAGTTGAAATACTACCCGCACAAGGAGCTCTGGTTGAGTTAACCGTTCCGTTTAGCGATGCGGTCTGGCATCCCACGTCATCACATCTGGTTGTTTACCGTCTTTACTTCGGCACAGTTTACTGGGCCAACGCCGTTTATCAGGACAAAAATGGGAAATACTGGTATCGAATAGCCGATGATAAATGGGATATCCAATATTATGTTGAAGCCGCTCACTTACATATCATAAAAGCTGATGAAATCAGCCCACTTTCAAGCCATATACCTGAAACCGAGAAGAGAATCGAAGTTTTGCTGAGCGATCAGGCTGTGATTGCTTATGAATCTGATCATCCGGTTTTTCTGGCTCGCACAGCCACCGGAGCCCGCTTCATTGATGGTGATTATCGCACGGTTCCAGGTCTTTACATAACCAATCGTAAAAGACATTCCCGCCATATGGCTGCAGGTGATCCGGCAGCAGCTAATAGCTACGATTTACCTGGAATCCCCTGGATATGCTATATTACTGAAAAAGGTGTTTCTTTTCATGGCACCTATTGGCATAATGACTTTGGAAAACCACGCAGTCATGGCTGTATCAACCTCACTCCTGATGATGCCCGCTGGCTTTATCGTTGGACAAACCCAAATGTTTCACTTGGTAAAGAGACCGAAAGCGCCAAAACGGGAACCTGGGTAAAGGTTATATAAACGACATCATACAAACGATTGATCAAGTCAACTAATTTTTCGATCATTAAGTTGATAAAATTACTGGATATGGAAGAAATTATGGCAAAACAAGCGCTTTTTGGTGGTTTAGTATTTGATGAATTTGACCGTCTGGTTACTACAACTTTTGTAGGCCCTGATCCTTGCTATGTTATTGATGATAATGGATTTAATCGGCATATCTTATCTGAGACTGTTGACCGTCAAGTACTTGATCAGATGTTAAAAATGGTCGAGGGAAACGAAGATATTATCAGCAAACAGGCCGCCAAAATGATCGGTCAGGATGATTTATTCACCCATGCCATTATCTTAAATTCATTAAAGCAAATGGATCAACAATTTGAACAGCTGCTTCAAACGGGTATTCCTGAAGATTCACGAGCTTATCTTGGTTTAATGGGATTCAAGGTTATTATTAACATTCATGGGGATGTAATTGAAATTAAACAACCAGGCTTGGCTGCTCCGGACGATGAAGAATAAATCGTTTCAGCTTTAACTTTGATGTTTTTCTAATATGAAAATGATACAATATCAATATGCGCTGTACCATATTAATTGAACTTATCAGGAGATTAGTGAATGGGTTCTGATTTTATAATTGATGTCAATGAATCAGACTTTGAATATGAGGTGTTGGCATTTTCTCAAAATACGCCTGTAGTGGTGGATTTCTGGGCGGCCTGGTGCCAGCCCTGCAAAGTCTTGAGCCCATTATTAGAAAACCTGGCACAGGAAGCCTCAGGAGCATTTCGTCTGGCAAAAGTGGATGTAGAAGCGAACCCAAATCTGGCAATGCAATTTGGAATTCGCACCGTGCCGACAATCAAAGCATTCTCCACTGCTCAAATCGTCGCTGAATTTGTCGGAGACCAGCCGGAAGAACGTGTTAGATCTTTTATTACCAATATCACCCCGCCGACCACTTACAATTTAGAGTTGGAAAAAGGGCAAAGCTTACTGGCTAAGCACCAATGGCATGAAGCCAATCAGCTTTTCAGTGAATTGTTGGATCAGCACCCTGGGGATCCGGCTTTATTATTGGGCATGGCTAAATCGCTTCTGGGAAGTGGCTATGTGTTTGAAGCGCTGCTTATTTTAAGAAATTTTCCTCCCAGCCGGGAATATGCAAAAGTAGATATACTTCTCCCCTATGCAGAATCGCTTTCGGGTTTAAAACAGAACCGTCTGAGTAACGAAACAGACCTTGATACTGCTTTTTCAAATTCAATTCGTATTGCTGCCAATGGGAACATCTATGCCAGTCTGGATGGATTACTGGATATCATCAAACAAAACCGGCGGTTTCGCGGGGGTAAAGCCAGAGAAGTATTTGTCGCTTTATTAGAACTCTTGGGAGATGAAGACTCTCAAGTTTTGGAATACCGTAAAGAATTGGCAAACGCCTTATTTTAGTCTTTTGGCCGACTTTTCCTAAATCTGGTATTTGGTTGGATTCAAATACACGGATTCCGTCTATCCACTTTTCTAAAGGGTGAATAGACAGGCTATCATTTTTACTAATTTGTAGAATCCCTTAGTAACCAATAGTCACAATTCTCTGAAATAACCTCAATTCGTTAATGTTAGCAGCGTCCACGTAGTCGGGTTTGTAAGTACGCGGTTGGGCAAGTTAGACACCATGCTTTGTTGTTCATTCTTGCTTTCATTATCGTTATCAGAAATGGAAAGACCGAACCCGTATTGCTGACCACTAGCCGGAGTAATTCCAAAGGTGCTCCATGGGATGGCCATCTCAACCCGATAAACACCATCGCCGCCTTCCGAACCAATTTTTATGCCGCTAATACCACCTGCCTTAGATGCTGGGAACCAGATATATCCTTCCTTGATGCCACCAATTCCACCTTTTCCTGCAGAAATACCAATTTGAAAATCATCTCCGTTCAAAACTGTGGAATTCAAGTCACCATAAAGGTCGGTATCTAACAGAATTTCAATACTATCCCCTTTAAACAGATCGGCGCCGGTAGCATTTTGGACATATTTGTCATCCAACACTTTTACGGCTAGATACAGATAATCCTTATCCCAGCCGATACGGAAGGAACCTTCCAGATCTTTAGAATCAACCCATTCTCCTTTCCCGTATGCAACATATTTGGCAGGATATTTGGTTGTATTCCATTCATCCCAGACGCCATCGAGGACCGGAGTGACTTTCAAATACGGCGCAGTGACCCAAAAGCCGCCGCGAATTGTCTGTGTGTTGGTTGCGGTTGGAATTGGTGTCGTAGTAGCGCTTGGCATAGTAGTCGCAGTAGCGCTTGGCATAGGTGTAGCAACAATGACAATGGGTGTGTTACTTGCAGCAACACCCGCAGCTGTGGTTTCGGTCACTACAACTACCGGAGCTGTAGCTGAAGTCAAGCCTTCCACAGCTGTTGAGAATAGGGCTGTCATCGTATAGTTAGGAGTAGGGAATAAGATAGGTGTCGGATTAGATTTCACTCCGGGTAAATTACAGGCACTTAACAATAAAAGCAACAATAAAAAGCTAATTAGATGGTAAAAGTATTTCTTCATTCATTCCTCCTTAAACACAATCCTAGCAAAATCCCTCATTTTCAACTCTGAATAAATCTTTTTGTTACATTCTGGACGAATAATCATTGAAATTTGTTCCAATTTGTAGAATAAGTCCTTTCAAGTAAAAAAGCAATTATCAATGTAAACTAAACTGAAAGATCCATCTCTTCAACCTCATCCAGGTATTTGGAAATTTGGTCGATTAGATCAGATTCATATGGAAAACCCCAAAAATGCGCGACTTTTATGGCGTGAGCATTAAATAATGCCATCATATCGCGTTCGTCTTGAAAAGCGGTCGTTAAGCTTGATGAAGAAAGGCATTTCACAAGCTTCTGCCATTCTTGTTGTGGTAAGTATTTTTGAAGGTATTTGTTTAAATTTCCCGTGCTAAATTTAAAATCATAATCAATGCCTGCACTCCAGCCTAGCATTGTAAGCAACATTTCTGCCTGGAAATATTCTCGTATGTTTTTAACAAACAAAAACTGATCACGCCTTATTCCTTTGGCTACATAAGTGGCCAGCCAGAAGAATTCATTAACGGTATCTGTAAATTGCTTGGATGATGGTTTTTTCACAATGAACTTATCAATATTGAAGTGCCATTCGAAAGATTCCATGTCATCTTTTTTTACCAGTATTACACCAGCTTCGAGGTCATTACCCCGATAACTTGCCGGTATATTTTCAAGGTCAACCAGGGTTAAATCCAACCGAATTCCATTGACAAAGTGCATCAGGTACGTGAAGGGTTCAATACCTGAATAATCATATGGATGATTAAACCAATCATCAGGTTTTTGCATGATCAGGATAGGACCAAAGATTCTTTCAATCCAATTATGGTCTGAAGTGAATGACTGGATATTGTGCACAAAAAAGATAATATCAAAATCGCTTAACCGATCGACAAGAGCTCCCGGATCAACTCTTGAACCATTCATCACAACTGCACGGATGCGGTCATCATTTTTCGCGGTCGTAATAATAAATTCCATAAAATAATTATAATTTCTCATTCAAATCACGTTACGAGCAACCTTTTATAAGAATTTTTATTGCTTGCTTTTTTTATCCATTATCTACTTAATAACTCTGGAGTCTTTTCTGTGCGCACAGAAATAATGCGAATATCATTGCCATAAACCCATCCATTTTCAAGAAGAAACGATTATGGCACTACGATTACAGATTTTCCACGAGCATGCCGGGTGCCCATTTTTTTTAATACCTCCAGAGCTTTATCTAAGCCATATGTTTGCTCGATTAAAAGTTTCACTTCGCCCAAAGTCACTCTGTTCATTAGATCAATTAACCCACCTTTCATGTCACCTGTATGCGGATAAGGCACAATCGTGATATTTCTTTGTGAAGTCAATTGCTCGCCTGATACTGATATGATTTCTCCGCCATCTTTTACAACATTTATACTGGAAATTGCTGTGTTTGGTTGGATTGCGATGGCAGCATCAACTCCCCCTGTCATCCGTTGCTTAATTTGATTAATCCAATCAAGGTCATGATAATCTACCGTTATGGTTGCACCAAGAGACTGCATGTATTCATGGTTGATTTTTGAGGCGGAGGCAGCCACAATACAGCCTTGTGCGACAGCCAGCTGAATTACAAACGTACCAATCGCTCCTGATGCACCCGCAATGAATAATGAATCATTCTTTTTTAATTGGAGAGAGTTAACTGCTTTTAGTGCGGCAATACCAGCAACAGGAATTGCTGCTGCTTGTGCAAAGCTCATTTCTTCCGGAATTGAGACGATAAGCGAGCTGCCAGCAACCACTGCATATTCAGCCCACGTACCCCCTTTTAATTGCATTGAACTGACGAATGCAATTCTATCCCCCACTTGAAAATTGGTGATATTGCTGCCTTTCTTTTCGATAATACCTGCCCCTTCAATCCCAATTGTATACGGCCACGGCGCATCACCAGGTAAATAATAGCCATCGTGAATCCCTACCCCAATGGCTTTAATGCGGACAAGGATTTCAATTTCGCTTATTTCAGGAATTGGTACTTGCATTAGGACGAAATCATCTGGCTCTGCGCTTTGTTTTACAATTGCTTTCATATTGCTCATAGCTTTTCCTCTTGAATTAATAATTTTACTAAATATCCTCTTTAATACTTTCCCGCAACTGAAATGAAGTCTCGTGAAAAAATTCTGTATCATTGAATTGTTTTTACATCTTCACTTGTTTGTGCTATAAGGTCTACACAAAATACAAGCTTTCAACAAGTATTACTCCTACAACGAGCATATGAGTTAATAAATTCTTTTTATAATATATACGTAATGCAATTGATTATTCTGAGTTTTTGGTGAGGATTTTTCAGATTTTCAATGTTCTATTCTTCTCTTGCATTAAGAATTAAAAACCATTCTTCAAATTAATCGTCCTGTTTAAAATAATGTAAAGGAGCGTTATTCTATGGTTTCAGAAGAAAAAATGAAGCAGCAATGCAACAATACATTGACGGTTTTAATAATAAGGATTCAAAAATGCTTTTTTCTCTTTTTGCGGATCAAGCGAAAATTGAGGATCCTGTCGGTGGCGGAAAGATTGTTGAAGGAAAGCCAACCATCCTTTTATTCTATCAGAAGGCTGTCACCTTGGTCGATAAACTTGAATTGGCCGCGCCTATTCGTGGTTCATATTCCAATTTTACAGCGATGGCATTCACAATATTTATGAATATTAATGGCAAAGACATTCGAATAAATTGCATCGACGTAATGGAATTCGACAATTTCGGTAAAATTTTAGAAATGAAAGCGTTTCATGGTCCTGGAGACTTGAATGAAAAGGGCTAAAAATAAGCTTGAAATAATATTTCATTCCATCTGTAAAACCTAAAATTTCACGGTTTCAATCTCCCAATGCATCCCTGTTTTAAAATTAGAGGAGGGGGATTAGAAGACGTTGATATTAGGAGGTAAATAAATAATATGGCCAATTATTCGAGAGTAAGGTGGATAAATTAAAGAAATTCGTCTTTAATTGGTTAATTTTTCGATGGGAATTCTCAATAATCTTCTTTCGCTAATTTCGATAATTCGATTAATGGCAAAATCGACTTTTTTCAGTGCATGTACTATATGGATATTAATTTCGACGCCAGGTAGTCAATTGTCACATCATAGAACACAAAATCGTCGATTTGTTTTTCCCACTTGGCATTAACAACAAGTTTGACGCTATGTTCATCTTGTTCCGAGCACATCAGAAGTAATTCACACTGTGGGGTTTGCTTCCGCAACCGTTCGCAAAGTGCCAAACAATAAGCCATGTCATAATGCCCTGATTCTGTAGCTTCAATTAGTGCAGCCTTAGCATCATAACTACGAATAACTACATGCGCATTATGATAATCGGGTTCATAAATCAAGCGGATTTCTGGACTATTCCGAAGTCTATCCATCAAACCTTGCACAATCGCCTTCCGATGCATAATCAGCATGATTATTGGCATTGTCGTTCTCTCCTAACTGTTTTTATAACAAAAACGATTCATCACAATAGCTGCGGTCAAATTTTTCACTATCTCCTGAAAAAAGGGGCGACGTGGTGCAAGATACGTGTTGATAACTATTACCTCCAATCTCATACGACCTCTTCCTTATCTTCTTTGAGATTATTGCCAGGGGTCAGCAGAAACTGGCGGTCGAATCTCACTGAGGAGCATTTGTTCCCATAAGAACCACTCACCGCTTGACGTTTTCTTCCGAAGTTGTACAGGGCGAGGGCTATCTGCCCCGCTAGATTTTAAGTAAAGTTTTGCATACCCGGCTTCATTAAAGCTGGTAGGTACAATAAAAATCTTTACAATAAAGGGTCGCGATGGCTCATAACCATTTTCAGGTGTGGCTCCTTCAAAGTAGGAAAAGGGCAAATACGCTTTCCCTTGCAAACGCTCATCAACAAATTGTATCTCTCGAATCGAGACTGCATGGGGGCCTTTTAGATAATTGATTATATCCAGAGCAACGTTTTTGTTGGCTGACCAATGGCACAAAGCCGGTATCAACAGGGCAGCTGCATAATACGGTTCCTGTAAATTCGCCTGAGGCAGTCCGCGCAGCACATCTAAGGTTGTTGGCAGTTCATCAAAAACAACCTGCCAAAATTGATTGCCAGCATTCATTTCTTTATTCCACTGCATGCGTATTCCTCCCAAACATGGTAAGAATAGTCAACAGGAATATTTTTAATTCACACATTCCTGTTGACTATACATCTTCTAAGGCCTATTTTGTATGCCTTTTCTAAGGTGCTTTTATACTAGCAAGGATCGCCCGCACGTCTGCATCTTGCAGCGAAATTTTCTTCCCGCCGTACTCAAGCAAGATTGCAACCAAAAACTCGTCATCGCCATCTTTTGTCCAAATAAGCGCCTGCGGGCTCTCCCAACTTATCCCAGTAATTCCCTTCCAGATGCGACCGCCAATATCTACCGGCCCCCAATCTTTAGCCTCGTCGAATCGATCCTTACCAGGTTCAATAAACGTGGAGTTCATGCCGTAATAGCGGATTTCTAAACCTGGCGTTACGTGTTGGTCATCTTCACTTTTTGCGAATTTGTTAAATTTTAGCTTATCCTTGTCTGGAGTATTTTCCTTTTCAGCCCACAAATCCCAAACTGGGTAGACCTTCCAGCCGTCGGGCAGAAGCGCGCTGACGTTACCGGACGAAACTCTTTCACCTGACACATCATCGGTGGCTACGTTTGCTTGGAATTTAATGCTGTCTATTACATCACTTCCTTCCCCACTGCTAATGTCGATTTTTGAAGTATTAACACTGACCGCATGAGCACTGTCCAGCATGCCTATATACTCTATCCAGTCCATTCCCACAAATTTGTAGGTACGTCCGGTCATGTCAATTCCACCAATCGTCCTGTTTTTAATCGTTTGCACGTTTTCAAAATCGTTAGAATAACGATCGAATTTTTTCTTGTCTGGATCGATATTTATACTTATGCGTGGCGAATTAGAATATACATCATCACAAGATTTCACCTGATACAGTTCATAGCCAAATGCAGTGTTTTTTGCACACCAGCCCTGCCCAGGAAGAGTCGCGGAAATAATAAAATCTCCCATCTCAAACGAGGCTTCCATTGGACCACTAGAAGACGCGGAAGGTGTCGGCTTTTCTGTCGCAACGCCACCAGAAGGCACTGAAGGTGTTGGTTTTTCTATGACCAGGGTATCTGCTAACTCAGAGTGAACATAGCTACCACTGTTCTGAATTGCTTCAAGCATCGAGTCACTATCGTTGTAGTAATCAAGATACCAATCTTCGTACCAGGGTGGTCTTTCATCTTCGGGGATATCATTCCATAGCAGCCCCCAAGGACGCAGATATACCACATAATTGAAACCATCACCTTCATCGTCATCATAACGGCCATCAATCACCATGTAGTTTTCATAATTATAGATGCCTGGGTCAATAATCCAATCAGCATGGCCAATTTCATACCCGTTCCAATAATTACCACTTTCTGAAACCGCGGCTCCCTTATCACTCAAACCGTATTCAGACACTGTGATATTTACCTTCGCAAAGTCTTCTCCATCTTCCCACAAGTAAATGACACCTGTATCATCCTTGTTTATTTCAATTTTAGCAAAGACATCCCAACGGCCATCGTCGAGATGTTCGTAACCTTCTGAGACACTGTGGGGTTCCCAATATCCGTACCAGTCCCCATCCCACCACTCTTGCAATTCAGAAAGTCCTCCTGCGCCGACAGTTCCGACAGTAGGTGTAGGTGGAACGCCATTACTAAGAACGTAAATGATGATGAGGCCACCCCAATCAATAGTCAGCTCATCACCCTTTATTGTGTAGTTAATGGTCGCCGAATCGCCCTGATCGTTATGAAGGGATAAAACACCTTTTATCCAAGTTCCGGTGGCGAGGTCGTCTGTTTGGCAAACAGCCGTACCGTCTTCATTCAGGAGGACATAGTAATCAAAACCCATATCCCGAAGTTCGGAACCTGCTATCTTCTCACCATCTTCGATAGCTCTGTCTACAATATAGTAGCCAGCATCACCTCTTGCAGAAGGAAGGACTGTGTCTGGGTGGCCACCTTTCTTTTCAAAAATCAGGTCTAATCCCATATCCAACATATTTGTTAACGTTAATATGCCATTTTCAACGTTTCCAGTGAAAACAAGCCCGGACCCTGAAAGCGACAAACCGCCAGCTTTGTAACTCCATTTTCCACTTGCTTTCTTCCCATCCATATCTAAGTTATATTTCCCGTTTGCTTTCAATTCGAGGGAAACGCCTTTTTCAAAAACCTCGACAATATCTTGAGTAACCCCCAGCATAGAGGCCGAAACAGCATTCCACATACCAATATTTGGGTCGTTGCTTTTGGTGTTTTTGCCACCACAAGCGGCCAGGTTAACCAACATAATAAGTGCAAGAACAATTGAACTAATTTTTTTCATTACTTCCTCCTTTATCCTACGCGGGCTTCTAATAGACCCGCATGGCGTCACATACGCTTCCAAAATATTCCGCTCCACCGGAGATAGCCTTGCTATATCCGCCACTCTTGACCGCTTGGGCAGTCTGTTTGATTGCCTTAACGATGCTAGTAAAGTTCATTGCTGCTTTGATTAATCCGATATTACATTTCTCCCTTGCGATGGAAATTATTTATTATTTAGTACCTACTTAGGTTTAAACGTTTGAAAAGACATTATCAATTGTGCATCTTTTCACACCTTAAATATAACAATCATTAAACATTTTTACCCTACCCGCTACGGGTAGTCTTATAAGTAGAATATAAAAACAGGCCAGTCATGGCCTGTTTCTTTTATGTATTTTATTAATTTATGCTTAGTACAGAGGGTTGATCAAACCGTTAGAAATCATATAAAACGCAAGATCAACTGCTTTTTTAAATCCTGTTTTAGCCAGCATATTGGATTTGTGATACTTCACGGTGTTTTCCGTAATAAAAAGCTCTTCAGCGATTTCCTTGTTTGTCATATGTTTACATACAAGCCTGAGTACTTCCATTTCTCTTTCAGTCAGTGGCGCTTCCCCCATCGCTGTAGGGATCGTTTTAGGCTCAGGGAAAATACTTTCACCTTCCATGACTCTTTCGGCAACCTGTACAAAATAGTCAAGGCTTTTACTTTTGAAAACAAAGGCATGTGCACCGGCTTCTTTTGCCCTGGGCGCATAGGTGACCTCATCGAAACCTGACATTACGATTATTCTAATATCAGGAAATTTTTCCCGAAGGGCTTTTGTTGCCTCTAAACCCGATGCTCCCCCCTCAGTACAAACATCCATAAGAACCAAATCAGGCTTGAGTTTCATACAATACAATTCTGCATGAACAGCACTTTTCAAAGTTCCTATTATATCAAAATCTCCTGTGCTTTTGAGTGCATGAGATAGTGAATCGCACATAGATTCATGATCATCAACAATAAGTACTTTATTCATGTTGATCACCTCTGGGCAGGACAACAGACAATGTAAACATAGGATGGTGTATGATATCCAAATTGCCACCCAAGGCACCCACTTTTTTTCTGATTGTCCCTATTCCGCTGCCTGGAGTAATTGGGGAGGTTGTTGTGTGCCCATTATTATTTATTGTCAGGTTGTATACATTCTCAGTTGGTTCGGCTTTTATGTTAATTTGTGTAGCAAAACCATGCCTAACAGCATTTGTAGAGCTCTCTCTAATTATATCGACAAACAGACCTGCCTTATCGGCATTTACCGGCAACTTGCCTTCAAAGCGAATATCAACGCCAATTGCATTGAAAATCTGCTGAATACTTTTCAGTTCATCGTATGGCTCAGTTATACTTGGGCCGGCTTTGAGTTCGTCTAATAACCCTTTTGATAAAAGCGTGAGCGAATCATAGTCCAGATTTTGCTCATTCTGTATGGTACGAAGTAGCACAGTGAGTCGTTGTCCTAAAATATCATGGGCGCGCATTCTAGCGTTCTCGATTTCCCATTTTTTGCTGAGGACATGTAAATTGGCAATTGTCTTCTTTAATTCAGCGCTCTTATGCCTGAGTTCTTGATCCTGGAGCTTTAACTTTGAAGTCAATTTCCAGAGCTCGCTCACATCAGCTGCGGAAATATGGACATAATTTTTTCTTCGAAATGGAATGTCAGTTTTTGCGAACATCCACGCAGTTCCATCGAGTAGAAGGTAAACCATTTGCCCATCCAGCTCAGCTTTGATTTTTTCTGATTCTTGTTGGTCAGAACCAAGCACGTCATAAAATTGTCTGGAGTTGCGAAATATTTTGCCTGTGATGGCAAGCATCAAACTTTGCATTTGATGGTTGGTAAGCAGTGTATGACCATCATTTTCTGAAAACAAAACACCTGTTTGTAAAGTATCGACTGCCTGTATAACCGACAAAGCAGAGATCCTCGTTTTTATTGCGTTGAGACTGGATACTCCAATTTTGATGCTTCTACCAAGAAGAAAGATCAAAGTGGCAACAAAAAACCAGGGGAAGGTACTTCCCATCACTTTCTCCAGAGAAGGCAAAGATATCGCAGCAGCTGGTATAAGGCTGAGAGGCAACAACGTTTTTGTGAGACCGCTAGTAACCATAGCAAGTACCAAAACCACGATAAATATAGCGATGCGAGTATTTTCGTATCCAATCGGTACTACAAATCCGCTCCTAACCCCATTTAACACCTGTCCATACAGAAGAGAAAAGACAAAAATTAAAAATAATATGGAAATTTCAAGCAAATTCTCAAAAATATGGTGAGTGGTCAGGCTGCGACGATAAAAGTTAAGCACTATGGCCAACGACTGAGTCAAAACACAAATTCCAAATATAAAAGTGATAAAGATGCGAGTTGTCCAAGAAATAGTGAAAAATTCAATCATCAGAGGGAGCCCAGTTCGGGAAAGAAAGACTGATACCGATTGTGTCTTCCAAATCTTTTGTAACTATATTGCCCATCGCGGTAGTAATAGCTGAAAAAAAGGCACCCGTTGGTTTAAATGGTCCGATATCTTCAGATGGAAGAACCCGCATGGTAACGGATTCTTCCTGGGTCTCAAGGTTTACGATGACATAACGGCAACCTTTTTGAACTGCCAAATCAAGTAGCACATGCAAAAAATCGTAAAATAAGGTAGCGTGCCTGACTGCAAGACTTCCATTTATTTCGTTTACGGTTGCAATTTGAACATTCGAATGCTTTGTTATTTCAGAGAATTCCACTATGTAAACGATTAATTCATCCGTGCCGATTGCATTAGTTTCTTTCTCTCGGAAAAACAAATTGCAGCGGCGCTTTATGTAGCACAATAAGAGTGCAATCCGAGTGGTTTCCTTCGATTGATTTTCAGAATGAGGCAAGATTTCTATCATCGTCGACAACTTTTCTGTACTTTCAGCTATCTCAGCCTCTAGCTGCTCCATCAACTGCTTTTTTGCATTTTCTTCGCTAATAATCCGCTTTAGTTTTTCTTCCTCGGCAAGCATCGCGTTGGCTTCTGTCAGCATTTGCGTTGATTCCTGAATTTCACGATTCAATTTGGTTAGCTTACTTATATCATCTTGCCAGATAGCGTAACCACCTGGAATCGGGTTCGCAGATAATAAAGAATCGTCATCCTGAAGAATCGGCGCTGGTGATGAAGATAACACTTTGTTAAGGAGTTCTTTATTAAGGGGTGCTGCAGATGCAGACGCCATTGCCAGTTCACCTTTTTGGTTAATAATTTGCATTTTAAGCGGCGAGCGAATGAAAAGATCGATATATTTTGTATTTACAGGAATCAGCCCCGACCGCATTCCAGATTCAAGCATAAGCATTGTAAAAAGCCCTGTCACAATCGTAATATCAGTTTGATACACAAGCGGGTTGCGAACTATATAACTATAGGTGTAGGAGCTAAACATGACGAAGAAAGCAATCGGGAAAATAAATCCCTTTTTTCGGGGATTCCTTATGCTTTTTAGCAACAGCATGACAAACACAGCAACAAGATTTGCCATGCTGACAAAAAGTACCAAATAATAGCCTAAGCCGTAGCTGTAATTTATGTCCCAATCCGGCTTGTTTAAATCCAGTTGAAATACAAGCCCATGCAGGTCATTTGTAAATACAAGAAGTATCAAAATGCCTACTAGACCAGCCATAATCTGCCACCATTTGGGAGGAACAGTTTCCTTTTCCGGTTTATCAATTGCCCATGCCATCCATAGCAAAAGGAGCGGCAACGACAACTGAAAAATATAGTATGCGTACCATAAATATCGCGCAAGGACTGGAACGTCTACAACCTGATATTTTATTAAGCGGACTAAAGTCCACCCAATCAATATGATCCCAGTGAAAAAAGCAGAATAACTTATACCTTTTTGCATAGATCGTCGCACAGCCGATGCCGCCCAAATAGTAACTAAAATGATGTAGATCAAGGCGAAGTAAAGGTGTTCCTGATTGTCAATAGTCATAAAGCTTTTGGAGTCTAGAACATTTCGCTCAATCAAGCGGGTAACATTTTGAGTAATTTTTACAAAGTGTTCATAATCGATGACTGCGACGGCAGATACGTAGGCTGCTTTATCTGGGTATATCGAAAGATCACTTTGTTCGTTTAATAAACGCAGTTTAGCTTCAAGTAACAAGTTATCCACATTGCCTTCGAAGTTTAGCTTTTCATTTGAAAGCAAACCTTTTTGATATGTAAATGTGCCCTCTGAAGGGATGATGATTTCAAACTTACGCCCATCTTCTATAAGAGCAGCGGCTTGATAGTCGTAACAAATAATAATTGGCGATTGAAATGAGTTGATTTTAAGACGGCCATTATCATGAAGGGATGCCAACAATCTAGTTGCGCTTGTTAAAGAGTAATCTGCGCCCTCTAAGCCATAAGCCATAGCGGCTGTCAACATTTGCACATTGCCAGGCGAATCGAAAAAGGCTACTTCTTGCTGGGTGGCAAATAAATCATTCCAACTGGTAACGACAGCATCGGTTTGATCCCGGTCTATTGCAATAACTACGGTCGCAAGATACTGGGGGTACCAGTATTTTGCTATCCCCTTCTCAATGGCACCGATCGCTTGCATGTCAAAGGCTTCTGCAATCGCTCCGTCATCCACGCTGGAATATGCTCTATTTTCTGCTTTCTCAATCGTGAAAGAAGGCAAGATCTGTCCCACAACGGCTGGATACTGAGAGTAATCATCTGAATTACAGATAACTAAGTTTGTCGTTGATTCTTTTGTGCAACCAGAAATTAAGAATGAGAATATAAGAGTAATAATTAAAAAAGGTAATATTTTTAATTGGTTAAAGCAATTGACAATACCAGCTTTCAAAACAACAGACCCCTCCAATGAATAGCCATTAAACCATTCCTACATGGATCCTTGTACATTTGTCAAAACGCCGCTAGCTTTGCAAATAAGTACTTCAGTGAAGCATCGTAAAACACAAAATCTTCAACAATTTTCTGTTTCTTTGCTTCCGTTGCCATTTTACGACTGGCTATGTCGTCCTGGGAAACAAGCAACAAAAGGTGACAATTTGGCAAGCTATTATGCAATCTTTCGCAAAATTCCAACGGCGTTTCTTTTCCTTCAGCATATCTATCCATTACATCAATCAAGGCAACATCAATCTCAAAAATTTCTGCATCAAGTAATGCCTGATGCGAATTGAGCAGCATAAAAAACTTAAATTCCAGGTCTGGCATTGCTTTCACTGCCGCATCAAGGCCTTGTGCGAGTATTTTATTTGCCGTGATTAAGGCAATTTTTTTCATTTCAATACCCTCTCAATAGCTTAAACCCATCTCTATCTAATTCCTTTTAAACTTAATCCTTCAAAGCTATTATATATTAGATCAAAAAGAAAGCGAACTTGCATTACCGCTGTCGGGTAGTCATTCATTAATTGAGCAGGCAAGGCTTGGTAACCCCACTGGATTAAGTTTTTTATACCTTGTTACTCAAAAAACTGTTATTTCTCAAATCAAGAAACATCCAGCTATAAATGCAATACAAACGACGGCATTTACAGTGAATATATTTACCATTCGCTTTAACAACTTCTTTTTTATTCTATTCACACACTCTTACTTTTCTACTTTTGACATCAAAACTACCGTCTCAACGTGGTAAGTCTGCGGGAACATATCGAAGGGAGTCACTTCAAGCACCTGGTATCCCCCCGAGATCATCTTTTTGATATCACGTGCCAGGGTAGCAACATCACAGGATACATAAATGATTTTCGGGATATTTAAACTCATTAGGGCGTCGAAGCTATAATTATCGAGACCACTGCGCGGCGGATCTAAAAGGGCAATGTCAAATGAACGGTCAATGTCCGGAAGAATATCGTCTACTTTACCGACATAGAGTGAGACATTGTCAAAATCATCCAGGTTTACTGCGAAATCATCACAGGCGGATTCTGATTCTTCGATTGCGATTACCTCACTAAAGTGAGATGCACAAAATGCTGTGAATAAACCTACACCGCAATACAGTTCTAAAAGTGAACCACCCGATTCAGGCATTAACTCTAAAACCAGATCTACCATTTTCGCAGCTTGAAGATTGTTTACTTGGAAAAATGAAGCTGCTGAAACCTTAAATTGCTTGTCTTTTATTTCAAAAATCAGATGATCATCACCCGCCATTACAATCGTGCCACTAGGACTACCATGAACGACTGAAACCGGTAAATCCAATTCCATGCTGGGTAATGATTGCAAATCTTCGCTTTCGAAAATAACCATTAAATCACCATCCATACCCTCACGAAAGTGGACTGCCCGTAAGCCTGGGAATGGTTCAATATCCATTAATTTCCATAGTTCAAGAATCTTTGCATTCGGTAAATGGCATTCGGAAACCGGTATAATCTCGGGCTTAAAATAATGGTAAAAACCGAGCTCGCCTTTCTCATTTACTTGAAATTTAATTGAGTTGCGATAGTAGAATTCTTCATCTGATGCAACAATGGGTTTGACCGGTGGATTTTCCATGCCGCCGATTCTTTGCAATTGATTGATTACAATTTCCTTTTTGATCTGAAGCTGTTCTTTGTATGGAATGTGTTGGTATTGGCAACCACCACAGATGCCGAAATAAGGACAGTGAGCCGGGATTCGTAGATCCAATTTCTCCACTACAGAGTCCAAAGCAGCCTTGACATAGCGTTTCTTTTCAAAATATGGCCTTACGATTGCGGTTTCTCCAGGCAAAACGAACGATGTGAACACTGATCTGCCATCCGGCAAATGCCCAACACTTTCACCGCCGTACATGTATCGTTCAAATAAAATTTTGAATTGATTGGCATCCATTATTCTTCCTCGTGAAAACATTGAATAACTTAAAGTATCTTACTACATTGTGCAGCACTGGCTATGGGCAATTTTCTACGTTTGAAAATTTCCTTGAAAGATTCCTATCCAGCGAAGCCTCTGCAAGTGAAAGGACGCCTATGAGAATCCGGTAATTTGTTGTTAATGGAAGGATAAATTTCAGTCCCCGAGATCGTTCGCAAATAATCTCAGCGGAATTTTCCCAAAACAAGAAATTTATGCTCCCATTGTGGTATTACTTTGAACAAATTCCTTTATCGTGATTTCATAATTTCCTCTGTTTGTTGAGATTTTTTTCAAGATAACCACCAAAAAAACAGAGTATCCAGTCAGACGCACATTCGATTACAATTGCCGCCATGTCTACCACCTTTTGTATGATCCGCCATGGGCAAACAGACTGGAACCTGCAGCGTCGCTACCAGGGTCAAATCGATATACCCTTAAATTCAAAGGGATTGCTGCAAGCAAAGAATGCATTCCTCACACTTCAAGGACAGGTTTTTGAAGCCTTATACAGCAGCGATTTGCAAAGAGCATTACAAACTGCTGCTGAAATTGGACGTGCGGTCAATTTGCCAGTGCTTACGGATAAACGCTTACGTGAAATTCATCAGGGAGACTGGGAAGGTCAGCTCATTGACGAGGTTTTCCTGACCGATCCTGATGGCGTCAATGCAGTCTACACTGATCCGCATAGCATTGGTCGCCCAGGTGGTGAATCGATCCTGATAGTGGCAGAACGGGTTCAATTGTGTTTGACGGATTTAAGTATGCTTTACAACCATCATAAGGTTTTGGTTGTTTCACATGGTCTGGCAATTGCCACTGCAATTTGTATCTCTCGGAAGATTCCATTGGCTGAAACACGAAAATATATCCCAAATAATTGCGAATTAACTGAGATCCAATTCCCATACGCAGACGACCTAGTCAATTATGAAAAGCTATAACAGGTGCGGCTTTTATGAAAATTCGAGTGCCTTACTCAAAAGTTACAAAATGCTTAATTTCGGCCACCGGTTTAAGCAACTCAGATGCAAAGAATTGTGGGTATACTTTCAGATTTACCAGGTCAGATAGAGGAAGCCATTCCAGGCTTTCTTCGATTCCATCTTGAGTAAAGCTACCACCCACAAAATTTGTTCTATTGCTCGGCTTCATATAAAAGAAGAAACTTAATTCGTGATACCGTTGGCCATTTGTATGAAGTGTGAAGAAATTTTCATGAATAAATGCCAAGCGGTCAATCTCATACACAATTCTGGTCTCTTCGAATACTTCCCGTATGACAGCTGCTTCAATCGATTCATTCATTTTTACCCGCCCCCCAACGGAGTAATAATACGGATCACGTGAATTTCTCACCATTAAGAGCATGTCATTGTGGAGGATGATCGCACCAACTCGAAAATTGAATCGGCCTTCAGCTGTATTAAAACTACAATCCATGATCACATCCACCAGCCAGCACATGGCTTGATTTTGTCAAATTTCAAGCAAATAGATAAAAAACATCGGGTTATTAATACCAACCTGAGGAAATGATGGCGGAGAGGAAGGGATTCGAACCCTTGATACCTTTCGGTATACGCGCTTTCCAGGCGCGCGCGTTAGGCCAGACTACGCTACCTCTCCATGCGTCCGCAATTTTACCATCACTCGAAGGCGTTGAATAGGGATTCGGAATTGGTTGATTAGGAATTGGTTGATTAGGAATTGGTTGATTAGGAATTGGTTGATTAGGAATTGGTTGATTCGTAATTGGTTGATTCGTAATTGGTTGATTAGGAATTGGTTGATTAGGAATTGGTTGTGTAAACTGGGAAATGGCATTAATACAAATCAACTATTCACCAATTCACAAATCAACTATTCACCAGTTCACAAATCAACTATTCACCAATTCACAAATCAACTATTCACCAGTTCACAAATCAACTATTCACCAATTCACAAATCAACTATTCACCAGTTCATAAATCAACTATTCACAAATTCACAAAGCCGCCTTCAAGTTCTCTTGCCATAAGCACCCAATTCCATTATAATATCGACACATTGAGCGGGCGGTTAGCTCAGTTGGTTAGAGTGCCGCGTTGACATCGCGGAGGTCGTAGGTTCGAGCCCTATACCGCCCACAATCGATTAATCCCAACCCAAATGGTTGGGATTAATGTTAAGAAGTCTTCAGGATGGTTTCAACCACTTCGCCATCCGATTTTGTTGACGTTCAACTTCGATCTATGGTATATTTACCAGACATAAGGATGAAACAGGTTTGTATTCATTTAAGTTTTAGAAGAAATTTTTGATAGGAGAAAAGCTATTAGCGCATCAGATTATCGTATAAATGAACAAATTAGAGTAAAAGAAGTTCGCTTAATTGGAGCAGATGGAGAAAACGTAGGTGTCGTACCTGTTCAAAGAGCCATTGAAATGGCACAAGAGGCAGAATTGGATTTGGTGGAAGTCGCGCCTGGAGCCAACCCGCCCGTCTGCCGCATTATGAATTTTGGCAAGTTTTTATACGAACGTACCAAGAAAGAACGCGAAGCTCGCAAAGCACAAACAAAGATTGAAATAAAGGAAATACGTCTCCGGCCAAAAACAAATGAGCATCATCGTGGTTTCAAAACCCGCGACGCCCGCCGCTGGTTGGAAGATGGGATGAAAGTAAAGGTGACCATCCGCTTCCGGGGACGGGAAATCACATACCCGGAAATCGCTCTGGAAGACCTGCGTGAAATCGCTGAAGAACTGGCTGATGTCGGGACAGTTGAGCAAAAACCAAACCTCGAAGGCCGCAACATGTCCATGTTAATTACACCAGCGAAAGTGGTTGTTAAGAAAACCAAACCAGCGGTTGAAATCAAAGATGAGCAACTTAACCAGACTGAACCTGAAGTGGATCATTCCAACGAATAACTACTTACTTGCCATGCCGATGGATAAAGAATTAAAACAAACAAAATAAATATCCTCAAATAGCATGCAAGTGCTCGCTGTTTGAAATAATTTATAGTATAATTCGCGGTCGCGCATATTTATGGTAACCCGCGAATAAAAACCTTAGTTAAGAGGAGGAAAACTGTGCCTCGCAAAATGAAAGCCGGAAAAATAAAAATAAAAACCCACAAAGCGACTTCAAAGCGATTTCGCTTAACTGGCTCTGGCAAATTGATGCGCACAAAAGGTGGCAAGAGCCATCTGCGTCGACGCACATCGAAACGCACGAAATATTTGCTGTCTGAGATGATCGAAGTCAAAGGCGAAAATATTATCAAGCGCGTTAAACGGTTAGCACCTTACCTGTAAGGTCAAAGCGTTTTTTTAGTGCGGCTGTTGGGTGTATAACTAGCGATCAGTCTTCAAAGACCAAATTTCTGACTCCCAGGGGCTCGCAAAGGAGTATTCATGGCTCGTATAAAAAGTGGACCGCAAGGTACCCGTCGACATAAGAAGATCTTAAAATTTACCAAAGGCCAATACGGCACAAAAAGTAAGACTTTTCGCCGCGCCAATGAGGCAATGCTTAAGAGTCTTTGGTATTCATTTCGTGATCGCCGCAATCGCAAACGCGATTTACGCCGTTTGTGGATCACACGTATTAATGCAGCAACCCGTGTAAATGGGGTTGCATACAGCCGCTTCATTCATGGTATGCGCAATGCAAACATCACCATCAACCGCAAAATGTTGGCAGACCTCGCTGTCCGTGATCCGCAAGCATTCGCAGCAATTGTGAACCTGGCGAAAGAGGCATAAGCTTATCTCGCTCGCGAAGTGACTAATCATGCGCAATTTAACCGGCCTTTACAGGCCGGTTTTTCTTTTCGTGTACAATAGTTTTCAAGGGAAAGAAGCATCTTTTCAAAAAAACATAGGCAGAGTGTACTGTTGAAAAGATAGGGAAAGAATGATCACATCGGATAAAAATCCAAAAATCCAACAGGTTCGAGCGCTCATCGATCATGCCAAAGAACGTAAGACTTCATCTTCGTTTGTAATTGAAGGTGTGCGCCTGGTTGGTGAAGCGATCCTGGCTCAATGGGAACTTCAATTAATTCTTATATCAGACAATCTCTCGCCACACGGGCGGGAAATTGTTGCTGCTGCCCGTAAGCAAGCTGTAAATGTAGAAGAAATCCCGCCACAGATGATGGCTAAATTAGGCGATACAACTACACCACAGGGAATTCTTGCCATTGCAAGCTTACCGGTACCAAAACTGCCCGAAAGGCTCAATTTTACGCTCATATGCGATGCCATCCGTGACCCCGGCAATCTGGGAACAATTTTGCGAACAGCACAAGCTGCAGGTGTGCAAGCACTCGTGCTTTCTCCCGGGACAACTGATCCATTTGCTCCAAAAGTTGTACGGGCAGGTATGGGTGCGCATTTTCATCTACCAATTTTCCAGTTCAATTGGCCAGAGATCCAGGCAGTTTGTCAGCATTCACACCTAAATGTTTATCTGGCTAGCGCCGGCAGTTCCACCTATTACTGGCAAGTCAATTTGATTGAGCCCACTGCAATTATTATCGGTGGGGAGGCAGAGGGAGCCAGCCAGGAAGCCAAAAAGCTTGCATCCCAGACAATTTCGATTCCGATGCCAGGCCAGAGTGAATCCCTGAATGCTGCCATTTCTGCCGGCATCCTATTATTTGAAACTGTTCGTCAAAGGTCCCAATGAAAATTCGATCCATTACAGTATTTGCGACACTTCATTCTGAAAAACTCGAACAAAAGATCAAAAAACTGGCCCAATCAACCCGACAAATCAAATCAATTCTAGAAAATGCTGGTTTAGAAGTGCAAACGACACGATTGGCCACACAATCTTTCCCGAGCTTTTTGAAACCCTGGAACAATCATAAAATCCTGGCATTGATAAAAGAATTTGAAAAACAGGTATTACGGGCAGAATTCGACTATTTAGCCATCGGTCCAGCAGTGATTGAAGAACCGAAAAGTTATGAACTGATCCCTAAAATACTGGCAGAAACAAAAAATGTTTTTTGTAGTGCAGTTATTGCAGACCTAAAGTATGGGGTCAGTTTAAGGGCAGTTCAAGCAGCCAGTCAGATCATCGTCCAATCATCGTCGCTGGAAAAAAACGGTTTTGCCAATTTGCGCTTTACTGCAATGGCCAATGTAGAACCCATGGGTCCATTTTTTCCGGCTTCGTATCACGACCCGGACAGATCAGATGGATTCGCATTCGCAATTGAGGCGGCTGATGAAGTTTTGAAAGCTTTTTCAAAAGCGAAATCACTGGAACAAGCACGAGCTGACTTACTGAATTCACTGGAACGCAAAGCCTCCAACATCTCAAATCTGTTAAAGACTGAGTTAAGTGAAGATAACCTCCATTTTTATGGTTTTGATTTCTCTGTAGCCCCTTTTCCCAGCTCTGACTGTTCATTAGGTGCTGCCTTAGAAAGTCTGGGTATCAATGCCTTGGGTGATCATGGATCATTGGCCGCGGCTGCTTTCCTGGCCGACACGCTCGATCGTGGTAACTGGTTGCGCACCGGCTTTAATGGCCTTATGCTACCCCTGTTGGAAGACTCACAGCTCGCTCAACGTGCCATTGACAGCAGTCTGTCCGTAAAGGATTTGTTAATGTATTCCGCCGTTTGCGGAACTGGCCTGGATACGATTCCCTTGGCCGGAGATCTCAAAGCGCCTCAAATTGCAGCCCTGTTGTTAGATATTGCTGCCCTTTCTTCACGTTTGAAAAAACCTCTCACCGCTCGCTTAATGCCAATCCCCGGCAAAAAAGTACACGAACTAACCAGCTTTGATTTCGCGTTTTTCAAAAACAGCCGAATTCTGGATCTGCAAGCCCATCCATTAGGAGGCCTGTTTGCCAATTCAAATGAAACAATTCAGCTACACCCGCGCCAGACATATAAACGGGATTAAATCATCTGCTATTAACGCACCTGTTTAAAGTTAACCAGAATCAGATTTTTTTCACAATCTGAAAAAGTATTGAAATAAACACGATCTGAAATCGGAATACCAGCCTGATCAGCCAGTTGTAAGTATAAATTTCCAGTTGAATCACGGGGGGTATCCCCAAAGGTGAATTCGAACCCGGATGGGCCGTAAGGTGAGCTTTCCAATGTGACACTCTGGTAGTTCATCGTTTTTCCGCCAAAACTTCCCCGCAGCCAGACTATGATCCCTTTAACAGGCCGGCCCTGTAAATCAAATACCTGGCCAGCGACTCCTGTCCATTTGCATTCCAGGTCAGGCTTAAAAATGGTACTTGGAATCGCATTTGGTTCATTTTGGGCAATAAAAGCATAATACCCAACAAATGACGTTGCGGTTGGCTCTTGGGGTGTTGTTTCAGCCACCAGAGTACCATCCTGGATCTCAACCACTTCGGTCGCCGTAGGAACTGTGGTTGCACTCGCAGCAAGCACCACAACTTCTGTGGGGGAAGCCTCTTCAGTAGGCATTGAAGTTACTTCACTGGTTGGGGGCAAAACAATACTTTCAGGGAGATCAACCGGTGGGAAAGGATTAAAAATAGCATGGGGGTTGGCAAAAATGGTTAATTGCAAAATAAAAATCACTGCCGAAGCCATCACAACCAGCAAGGTTAAGAAATTCCAGAAAAAATTGAAAGGCTTTTTTTTATGTTGGGCTCTTTCCATACATCACCTCCGATGAAGCTTCGCGGTCATCAAATTACTGGCTTAAAATCTCGATTTGAGCATTGGATTTTGCCATTTGAACCCAATTTGCCAGAGCGCTGCGTTGAAAAGCCAGCAGTGCATCCTCGGTCAAAGGGCGTGCCATTTCTTTCTCGACAACCTGAACAATTTGATATCCATAGTCGGTGGCAATGATTTCGGTGTACTCTCCCGGTTGCAAAGCAAAAACAGCTTCTTCAATTTCAGGAATTACCAGGTAGTTACGCGGGAACCAACTCAATTCGCCTCCGGTTATTGGATCGTATATCCATGATAGCGTTGCAAAATCTGCGCCAGCTTGTAGTTGGTTATATATATTGGTTGCCAGTTGCTTACTTTGCACCATAATTTGACGAGCATGAATTTGTTCAGCCGTCGTTGGTACTTCCGCAATGATCTGCTCTCGCATATGTGCAGCTTCGATTTCGATGCGATATAAACGCTCAAAGCCCTCATGACTGTAATGATTAGTGGCCAGCCAGGTTTCTAACTTCTCCTCTGAACCCAAATCCTTAATTAGTGCTTCAAGGCGTTGCTGAACCATTTCATCGGTTAGCTCAAACCCGTCCTGCCGGGCAGCTTGAGCTAATAAATCAAGGTCTATTAAGTTCTCGAGTACAGTAGCCTTACCAATTTCAAGGTCGACGGTATTGCCAACGGCAGTAGCTGCATCTTGATAGCGCTGGAATTCTTCATCAAAATCTGATTGCAGTATCCGCTCTCCATTGACGATCGCTACCGCCGGAAGAGGTACAGGCGTTTCCGTTGGTATGAAGGTTGCTGTTGCGGCTATTGTGGGATTGCTTATATCCGTCACTTCTTGTGTATTTACGACAGTAGCAAGAGGTGAGCGTTGACAGGCATTGATTAAAAGGAATGAAAACAAGATCAGGTTTGGAAGCCAATGATTTTTCATCGAGCCCATTATAATCTAAAAAAGGACTGCTCGTGTGAGCAGCCCTTTTTGATTGGTTAGTTTGTGTCGATTTAGTATTCTGGCATTGGAGGACCGGCAGGAGCTTTGTTCTCTTCCGGGACATCTGCAATCAGAGCTTCGGTGGTCAGGATCATAGCAGCAATGGAGGCTGCGTTTTCGAGAGCGCCACGAGTAACTTTGGCAGGATCAATAACGCCACATTTTACCATGTCACCAAATTCACCGGTCATAACGTCGTAGCCATAGCGGAGATTGTTATTCTCTTTTTGTGCTTTGCGTACATTTTCGATAATGACTGAACCTTCTTTGCCGGCGTTCTCGGCGATCTTGCGCATGGGAACTTCCAATGATTTACGAACGATGTTGACACCAATCTGGTCGTCTTCATCTTCCATTTTAAGATCATCAAGGACATGCATGGCATTGATTAAGGCAACACCACCACCAGGAACGATACCCTCTTCCACAGCTGCGCGGGTCGCTGAAAGAGCATCTTCAACACGATGTTTCTTCTCTTTGAGCTCGGTTTCTGTAGCGGCTCCAACACGAATGATGGCTACGCCACCAGCCAGCTTGGCAAGTCGTTCTTGTAATTTTTCGCGATCATAATCGCTGGTTGTTTTGTCGATTTCGACTTTAATCTGCTCAATACGGCCTTTGATAGCAGCTTCGTCACCCTTACCGCCAACGATGGTTGTGTTGTCTTTGTCAGCAACCACTTTCTCGGCTCGGCCAAGGTCAGCAATGGTGGTTGTATCGAGTTTACGGCCAGTTTCTTCGGAGATCAATTGGGCACCGGTCAAAACAGCAATATCCTGAAGCATTGCTTTACGGCGATCACCAAAACCAGGTGCTTTGACAGCCAACACGTTAATCATGCCACGAATCTTATTGAGTACTAAAGTAGCCAATGCTTCGCCATCAATGTCTTCCGCAATAATTACCAGGTCACGCTTTCCAACCTGTACCATTTTTTCCAGAACGGGCACAATATCAGCAGCAGCAGAGATCTTCTTATCATGGATCAGAATGTAAGGTTCAGCAATAACTGCTTCCATGTGCTCCATATCGGTCACAAAGTATGCTGAAATATAGCCGCGGTCAAACTGCATACCTTCAACATATTCCTGTTCGAATTCCAAACCTTTGGATTCTTCGACCGTGATAACGCCATCTTTGCCAACTTTGTCCATTACATCAGCAATCAACTCACCAATTGAGCGATCCTGTGCGGAAATGGATGCGACGTTTGCAATTTCACTTTTTTCGCGGATTTCAATAGCCTGACGAATTATCTCTTCAGACACTTTCTTGGCTGCGGCTTCGATGCCACGTTTGAGCAGCATTGGGTTTGCGCCGGCGGCCAAAGTTTTCAAGCCTTCAGTTACAATTGCATGTGCTAATACGGTTGATGTCGTGGTTCCATCACCTGCAATATCATTGGTCTTGGTTGCAGCTTCCTTGAGAAGCTGTGCACCCATATTCTCAAATGCGTCTTCCAATTCAATTTCTTTCGCAACGGTGACGCCATCGTGTGTAACAGTGGGGGAACCAAATTTCCGATCAATTGCAACATTCCTTCCCTTGGGGCCAAGGGTTGTTACCACTGCGGTTGCGACCACATCAATACCAGTCTTAAGCTTTCTTCGAGCTTCTTCTCCAAAAACAAGTTGTTTTGCTGCCATATTACTAATTACTCCTTATAAATTTAAACTAAATTTATTAATCTTCAACAATTGCGAGCAGATCACTTTCGCGTAGAATGAGCAATTTTTTGCCATCCACTTTAATTTCAGTTCCGCCGTATTTTGCAAATAAGACAACGTCATCTTTTTTGACATCCATGGGAATGCGGTCACCATCGTCGTCCCGATCACCAGGTCCAACAGAAAGAACTTTCCCCTTTTGGGGTTTTTCTTTGGCTGTTTCCGGTAATACAATCCCACCAGCGGTAATTTCCTCCGCTTCGATAGGTTCAACTAAAACACGACTTCCTAAAGGCCTTAAATTCATTTGTACTTCCTCCTGCTTTTGCAATAGGTAAATTATTTTCGATTTTAGCACTCGTATACACCGAGTGCTAAATCTTCTCAAATCTTACCTGCCTTTATGATGAAAGTCAAGAGATATTAATATTTTCTAATGAATTTCTGATATTTGAATTTTTATGGATTATTTTCGCAAATTTGCTCACCGGCTTTGACAATGTTCATAATCCCCTCATCATCGCTATAATCTTTTTTAACCATGGCAAAAATGCGTTCAGCTTCATTACAAAGGTTGTCCCCCTTACGATGCATAGCTGATAAAACTGAACCATAGGTAAAGTAGTACACCACTGTGTTGGATGTTAATGGCAGGCCTTCAATCGCATAGGGAGGTACCGTATTTGGATCCGTTTCAGCGGTACAATCCTGGCGGACAATACAGCTTTCCAGGGCAGAACAGCCATCAATGGCACAGGCAAAAGCCGGAATGGAGCCTTCATAATTTCGAGCTTTAAAATAGACTAACCCTAATTGGGCGTACACATTGGCATTCCCCGGCGTAAATTCAACTGCCCGCATCACATTCCGTGAAGCCACCAATCCTTCCCCTTTATTAATATAGGTATTCGCGATTGCTAAATATGGGATTGGATCTTTGATATCATTTTGTTCATTAATTTTTACAGCCTTCGCAAAATAATCGAGGGCCAGGTCAAGTTTCTTCAGCTCACGGTAGTTTACCCCAATGGAAATGTATAAAAATGTCAGATTCGGGTTAATTTCAGCCGCTTTTTTGTATGATTCAATCGCTTCATCATAGCTATTGCCAAGCGACTCCATCACAAAACCATGTACACGTTGCACATCCAACAGATTTGGGTTGATTGCTAAAGCACGATTGGAATAATCAAGGGCTTCCTTATATCGCAGTTGATCGAGAAATATCTCAGCCCGGTAGGCAATCGCGAGTGCATTTTGGCTATCCAATTGCAATGCTTTCGTTATCGATTGTTCAGCTTTCAAGAGGTAAGCATTGGATTCATCGCCTGAGTAAACAGGGTAAGAATACCAATCATAAGCAAATGCCTGAATGGCATAGGCAGTGCTATCATCCGGGTTTGCTTCCACCGCTTTTTCTGCCGAAGCAATCGCTTCCTGCAGGCGCTGACGTTTTTCAGCATCCGTAGTTAACAAGTTAGACGAATATGTTTGTATTCGAGCCAATTCCGACCAGATAGTAGAGTTGTTTGGTTCCAGCCGGGTGGCATCCAGGTAGGATTGGATCGCTGCATCCAATTTGCCGGCCTGAAAATTGGTTTCTCCTTCGGCTGCATGGGAATTCGCTGTTCTTGTCGGTGTTGGCGTTGCTAAAAAAAGCGGTTGAACTTTGCCCGTATCAATTTCCCGATAGAAAAGTGCGGCCAAAAGAATAAAAAGAATCAGAAAGAAAATTTGAAATCCATTTCTGGTTTTTTTTGGCCGAAATATGTTGTGGTCATCTGGTAATTTAATACCCATTAATTCTCCAGATCGTCTTAAGGTTCAGGGGTAACTTCAGCTGTCGCCTCTTTCGTTCCTGCGCCTATTCTACTGGCAACATCCTGACAAATATTTACAATCTCGTTGGCATTGTAGACATTATTCTCGTCACTTCCAACCGTATCCATTAAAGCTTGAGAGATTTTTAAAGCTTCGCCGCATTCACCTTTGTACGCTTGAGAGATGCCATAACGAGCAAAGTAGCTGGCTGTTACGCCATAATCTAACGGTAGTGGTTCCACCACAACACCGCTTTCCGAGGTGCCTCCGTGGATGATTAACCCAAGAATCTCAGCTGCCTTGGTAAAATTTTTGTTGCGGAAATAGAGAGTTCCTAAATTGCCATAATAGTATTGGTTCGTAGGCTCAATCGCCACAGCCTTTTCTGCATATTGAATTGCAGTCGCATATTCACCCATTTTTTGGTAAACGACAGAAAGTTGGTAATCTGGTGTGGGGTTTGCTGGATTCAATAGCTCAGCTTCTTGAAATTCCTTGAGCGCTAACGAATACTCATTAACTGAGTCTGTTGAGTAAACAATACCTAAAGCAATGTGCAAATCTGCTATGTAGGGGTTGATATTGATGGCAGCTGTATAGTACTGGACGGCATCCGTGTAATTAGCCAGCAGCCACTGCACGTATCCCCGTGCGCGATTGGTTTCGAGTGAATTTGGATCCAAATCACGCGCTTTGGCTGCATTCGCAATTGCTTCATCAATGATGCCCGCAATGGCGGGGTTGGATTCATATTGCAAACCATACACTTCCGCCAGATACGCATAAGCCACGCTGTTATTCGGACTGAGTTCAATAGATCTTCTCAACGCTGTGATCGCTGCCAAATAGTCTCCCTGAAATCCAAGTGCCCAGCCACGTAAAGCATAGGCGAGTGGGTTGTTCTCATTTACAAGCAACGATTTGCCTAAATTATCAAGAGCCTCATCATATCGGCTGAGGTAAATCTGGGTACGTGCCAGGGCAACATAATTGCCCGCGTTTGCTGGGTCGGCCTGAACCGCTTTTTCATACATATCGACTGCCTGAAATAGTTTCCCCTCCCCCAGCAGCTTTTCGGCATCGGTCACATATGATTCAGGCGGCCGGGTGGCGGTTGGAGTTGGAATAAAAAGCGGCGGAACAGTGGGTACAACGACTTTATTGATGTAAAATCCTGCACCTATTAATAAAACAAGTATGCCGATCCGCAAAGGGTTACCTCTGCGGCGGCGATTCTTCATATTAAAGCGGCCATTTCGAAGATACATGTTTGCATATTACCATCACCAATTTCTTCCCGTCAAGTAACAAGTAAGCAATTAAGGCAGATGAATTACGTTATAAGGCATCTTCACCTTCATTATTAACAAAATAACCCACTTTCCATACGAATTAAATGCCTTGAAATATTCAGGCGCTCTTGCTTGCCATTCAATTACCTTACCGCTAAAATAACCATATGCGCTTTGACTTATTTAGCCTTTTCCCTTCCATTTTCCAATCCTATTTTGAGGTTTCAATATTACAAAAAGCAATCTCAAAAGGACTGGTTGAAGTCGGAATTCACAACATTCGTGATTGGACATTTGATAAACATCATATTACTGACGATACCCCCTATGGAGGCGGCGGTGGAATGGTCATGAAAGCAGAACCGATCTTCACTGCCATTGAAGATGTTCTAGGCAAGCCGCCAGCCTGTCCGGTCATTTTAATGTCTCCGCAAGGAAGACTGTTCAGTTTTAAAATTGCTCACGAACTGGCTGAATTGCCGCACATTGCCATCTTGTGTGGCCGTTATGAAGGTATCGATGAGCGCGTCCGCGAGCACTTAATTACGGATCAAATTTCCATCGGCGATTTTGTGGTGACCGGTGGTGAAATCCCAGCCATGCTGCTGGTGGATGCAATCTCACGTCAGATTAAAGGCGTCCTGGGCGATCCGACCGGCGCTGAGGATGATTCGTTTTCCAACGGGTTGCTGGAGTATCCTCATTACACCAAACCGGAGGAATTTCGTGGCTGGCGAGTTCCGGAAGTCTTATTGAGCGGGCACCATGCCAAAATCGAAAAATGGCGGCGTGAGCAATCACTTTATCGCACGTACATTCAACGTCCAGATTTGCTTAAAAACATTGATTTATCAGAAAATGATCTAAAATTATTAAGTAAATTCCAGCAAGAACGAACTCAAGAGCTACCATCAAATTCAGATAATTTTCAGGGATAGTATTCAATTCATTCTTCGATCGGAAAGAGGTGTCCTCCCATGCAACAAAAATTTAGTTATCCCAAGATATTTTTACTTGGCTTCGGTTTTTTCGGTGTTAGCGTAATCTGGGCTGTTTATAACGCATTTGTACCTATTTTTTTGGATGGGAAATTCGGCCTCAATGCTGCCTGGATCGGGTTTTTCATGACATTGGATAATATTGCCGCATTCATAATCCAACCTCCAGTGGGCGCTTTCTCGGATAGATTACGAACTCCTATTGGACGCAGGTTACCCTTTATTCTGATCGGCGCACCCATCGCCGCAATTGCTTTTGGTTTTATTCCTTTAGCCAGCACCTTGCCATTGTTCGTTTTGTGTACCAGTTCATTGCTTATCAGCATGGCTCTCTGGCGCACCCCGGTTGTTGCATTAATGCCGGATATTACTCCTTCGCGCTATCGATCACAGGCCAATGGCGTGATTAACTTCATGGGTGGTGTAGGTTCGATCATAGCGTTCCTCATTGGTGCTACACTTTACGAAAAAAGCCCCAGTTACCCATTCTGGCTAGGATCCGGATTGGTAATTCTATCTTCTCTATTGGTGCTTTTATTCATTCGTGAACCAAAAGAATTTGAGGTCACCGATCAAAAACGCCCAAGCTTGGTCACTGCTCTGATAGGCTTATTCAAAGAAAAGGAAAAAAGCCCACTCCGAATTTTGGCAGCCATTTTCTTTTGGTTTGTTGCCTACAATGCCATTGAAGCCTTTTTTACACTCTATGCAACCAAACATCTTAACATGCCAGTAGGAGATGCTTCCCGTCTTTTGGGACAATTATCCTTAATTTTTGTTTTGACTGCACTGCCCTCCGGCTATATTGGGAGCCGGGTAGGCCGCCGAAAAACCATTATGGCAGGCATTTTTCTGATGGGCAGTGCAATTTTATCCATGTATATTTTGCCCACTTCAACTCTGACCGTTCTTTTTACCAAATTACCCTTGATTGGAAATTTTTATTCGGTCAGTATCGTGTTGATGATCGCCGGGTTTTCGTGGGCTTTGATTAATATCAATTCACTCCCCATGGTCGTTGATATGACCGACGATGTTCATATTGGCACATTTACCGGTTTATATTATATGGCATCAACCCTGGCAGCCATCGTTGGCCCGAATTTGAACGGCTGGATTGTTAAATTGAGTGGCAATAACTACAGCTTAATGATGCTCTTTTCACCCATTTTTATGCTTCTGGCCTTTATTATGATGGCTGGTGTGCGACGCGGAGAGGCGAAAATATAATAATTATCGTTTCGATTAATACTGACAAATAACGCTTGTCAAGCTCAAATCGTAGGTGTATACTTGTAATAAGTGTGCGAACACACTAAATCCTTTTTTCCAATCTATTAATTTATGTGGAGGAGTATTACATGTCTAAAAAGTTTTTAACGTTTTTAGCAATTTTGATTGCCGCATCGCTGGCGCTTTCAGCATGCAAACCAGCAGCCGCCCCTGCTGAAACGAAATTCAAGGCCTGTCAGGTTACCGATACTGGTGGTATCGATGACAAGTCATTCAATGCCACCGCTTGGAAAGGCGTAGAAGATGCAGTCAAAGATTTGGGCATCGAAGGCAAATACCTTGAATCACAAGAAGTAGCCGATTATGAAAAGAATTTGAACACATTTATTGAAGATAAATGTGACATCATCATTACTGTCGGTTTCTTACTTGGCGATGGCACCAAAGCATCTGCAGAAGCCAATCCCGATTTCAAATATTCAATCGTGGATTATTCCTATGATCCAGTAATTCCAAACGTTGTTGGACAAATTTTCCAAACAGATGAAGCCGCTTTCATGGCTGGTTACTTGGCCGCTAGCCTCACCAAAACCGGTAAAGTTGGCACTTTCGGTGGTCTTCCCATCCCCACAGTCACCATCTTTATGGATGGTTTCGCTCGGGGTGTTGCTTATTATAATGAGCAGAAGGGAACCAGTGTCGAGGTATTGGGTTGGGACATCAACAATCCGGATGGTGGTTTATTCACCATGTCGTTTGATGATCAAACCAAAGGTAAAGAATTTGGCACGAACTTGATGGACGAAGGCGCTGACATCATTATGCCAGTTGCTGGTCCAGTCGGCCTTGGAACCGCAGCTGCAGTTGCTGAACGTGGTAATGCCTATATCATTGGTGTCGATTCCGATTGGGCTGTCACCAATCCAGATTATTCAAAAATTACTTTAACTTCCGTTATGAAGAAAATGGATGTAACCACATTTAATGTGATTAAATCTGCTAAAGATGGAACTTTCAAAGGTGGTAACATCGTTGGTAATTTAGCGAACTCCGGTGTCGATCTGGCTCCTTATCATGATCTCGAAAGCATGGTAACTTCCGATCTCAAAGCAGAACTTGACGCAGTCCGCGCCAAATTACTCGATGGGACAATCAAATTAAGTGACGCTTTCAAAATTAAATAGATAACTTAAAGACGATTAAAAAACAAGGAGTGGTGACCACTCCTTGTTTTTTTAATCCAATGGATTTTTTGTTTCAAAAATTCTAAAGAATACTTCTCTGTGAGCAATTTAATTTAATAATCGCTGGTCGCACAATTGCGAGTCCCGCAAAATGATTAGCGGATGAATGACGGTGATTTTCCAACGATCATCCTGGTTTTACAAAGTCATTTTTCAACGTTAAAAATTTTAAGCATTCGCCTGCTTACAGACCTTTGCTGGCTTAGGTGTGATTGCGAGTGCTACGAGGCAATCTTTTGTACATGGGGCAGAATAGCTTCATCGAGGGTTTCATTCCGTCTTTTGATAACATAAAAAAGTGGTGCGTTACGAACTAACTTGAGAAAAAAAATCAAAAGGCTTTCCTTCCGAGGGGTATTATGTCTCTTTCACATGAGATCTCCTGTAAGGGCGAAGCATCCAAGATAGCATTCTATCCTGTAAAAACATACCCATCGCGGATGCTTCGCCCATCAGCCGACTACCCCGACTCATACCTTAAATATGTGGCGTGGTACGAACTAACTTGAGAAAAAAATCAAAAGGCTTTCCTTCCGAGGGGTATTATGTCTCTTTCACGTGAAATCTCCTGTAAGGGCGAAGCATCCGGGTAAGCATTCCATCCTTCAAAAACATACCCATCGCGGATGCTTCGCCCATTAGTTGTCATTGCTTTTTAATTAAAGTATCAAAATAATTTAATTGGATTACATGAAAACGTCACCTTAAAACTGAGCCGCTGCTTGTTTGACAAAACAAGAAAGACTTAACAAAAGTCCTGCATCTTCTCAATGGATATTCAAAAACCAATATGGTAAAATATCAATAGTTTTCAGGAATTCGATTTATTTCAGTAATTATTATCTTTTATCCAATATTTTTCCCCGGAGAAAAAATGGCTCCTGTCTTGGAACTAAAGGGAATTACCAAACGGTTTCCTGGTGTATTGGCAAACGATCAGGTAAGCCTGACCCTCAACAAAGGTGAAATTCTCGTACTGTTGGGTGAAAACGGTGCCGGAAAAACTACCCTAATGAATATCCTTTATGGTTTGTACCAACCAACGGAAGGAGAAATTTGGGTAAATGGCAAGGAAATCGAAGTGCATTCTCCAACGGATGCCATTAATGTGGGCATTGGAATGGTTCACCAACATTTTATGCTCATCCCCGTTTTTTCCGTCACCGAAAACGTCATGCTGGGCGATGAAACCACCAAAATGGGTGGTTTTTTAGACGAACAAACGGCTGCCACAAAAATTAAGACAATTTCTGAACAATACGGTTTGGAAGTGGATCCATCTTCTTACGTTCGGGATTTGCCGGTCGGAGTTCAACAACGGGTTGAGATTATAAAATTGCTTTATCGAGAAGCAGACATTTTGATTTTCGATGAACCTACTGCCGTATTAACTCCACAGGAAGCAAATGAACTCTTTATCATCATGCACGAGCTGGTCAAACAAGGCAAATCGATAATTTTCATTACCCATAAATTACGTGAGGTGATGGATGTAGCCGACCGCATTATGGTGATCAGGCGTGGAAAAATTGTTGGAGAAACCACCCCTCAAGAAGCTGATCAAGAAAAATTGGCTGCCATGATGGTCGGACGAGCTGTGGAACTGGATGTCCACAAAAATGAAGCCAAACCAGGGAAAACCGTAATCCAGATAAGCAATCTCTTTGTACTTGATCAATTAAAACAAATAGCCGTGGATGATGTTTCTTTTGAGATTAAGGCTGGTGAAATCCTTGGAATTGCCGGTGTTCAAGGAAATGGACAAACCGAATTGGTAGAAGCGATCACCGGTTTACGCTCCATCTTAACCGGGAAAATTGAGCTGCTGGGAGAGGATATCGCCAACGCCAAACCTCGTCATATTACGGAACTTGGCGTAGCGCATGTGCCGGAAGATCGTCAAAAGGATGGTCTCGTTCTCAGCTTTCCAATTTATGAAAATTTAGTCCTTTGCACGTACTATAAGCCCCCTTTTGCAAAAGGCATCAACCTGAACTATCCGGAAATCATCCGTTCCGCCCAACATCAAATCGAAGATTTCGATATCCGTACACCCAGTGCCCAAACAAATGTTGGTTCACTTTCAGGAGGTAACCAACAGAAGGTCATTATTGCCCGCGAACTTTCGCGCCCGATTCAATTTCTGGTGGCTTCACAGCCTACCCGCGGGTTGGATGTGGGCTCCATAGAATATATCCACACCCGAATTATTCAAAAACGGGACGAAGCTTGTGCCATAATGCTCGTGTCACCGGAACTTGATGAAATTATGCAACTCTCCGATAGGATCGCTGTTATGTACCGCGGAAAAATTCTGACAATTTTGGATGCAAATGAAGTAACTAAAGAGGAAATTGGTCTTTGGATGGCAGGAATTACACCTGATAATTCTTCCGCTAGTAAAGAAAGCATTAAATTAGCGACTACTGATGGGGTACAAAATTGAAAAACGAGACCGATAAAACCAAACCAGCCGTTTCAATTGAAGAAATAAGTACCAACATCCTGGCGAGTGCAACCAAAAAGAAATCCTTTTGGAGTGCACTTGTAATCCCAGGGCTGGCACTTTTAACCGGCTTAATTCTGGGGGCACTTTTTATTATTGTTACCAGCGGGGAAGTCTATTCTGCCTTCCAAATTTCATTTGGTTCCGGTTTAGCGACCTCATGGGAAATTGTATCAAAAAGTTATTTGGCACTGTTCCAGGGAGCCATTGGCAACCCGGCCGCAATGGTACAGGCTTTAATCAGTGGCGATCAACTAGAAATTCGGCGTGCTTTCAACCCTTTTCTTGAAAGTCTGGTTGTTTCTACCCCTTACATATTCGCAGGTCTGGCAGTCGCATTGGGTTTTAGAGCCGGATTGTTTAATATCGGTGTCGAGGGACAATTATTCATTGGCGCTGCAGCATCCACTTTTGTAGGCTATTCCATCAAAGGTCTACCGGCAATTATTCATATGCCTCTTGCGCTCCTAGCGGGAGCTTTAGGCGGTGCATTTTGGGGCTTCATCCCGGGTTGGTTAAAAGCCAAAACCGGCGGGCATGAAGTTATTAATACGATTATGATGAATTGGATTGCTTTCCGTTTTACTGAGTGGCTGCTGACCGGGCCGATGACGCGGCCCGATTCTGGCAGAATGCCAGTCAGCCCAATAATAGAAAAATCAGCGGAGATTCCGCAATTTTTTAAACAGCCCATCCGTTTTCATCTTGGCTTTTTCATCGCATTGGGAGCGGCCGGATTGGTCTATTGGCTTTTATTTAAAACAACCTGGGGGTTCAATCTGAGAACAGTTGGTGCAAATCCGCGTGCGGCCAAATATGCTGGTATGAACATTGCAAAAAATACAATACTAGCGATGTCACTCTCAGGGGCGTTGGCCGGACTGGCCGGTGCTAATCAAATACTTGCGATAAACCGTTCAATGGCCATCGGCCTTTCCGCTGGATATGGATATGATTCGATCGCACTGGCATTGATTGGTAATAGTCACCCAGTGGGGGTTGTTCTGGCAGCCATATTGTTTGGCACCTTGAGAAATGGCGCCACACGCATGATGGTTACCACCAGGATCCCAATTGATATTATTTCCATTTTGCAGGCTTTAATCTTAATGTTTGTCGCTGCCCCTGCCATCATTCGCAGCATTTATCGATTAAAACCGCCAAAAGCTGAAGATGAGAAAGCAGCCTTTGTTGGAAGTTGGGGAGGGAAGTAGGTACCATGGCAACTACAGTTATCCAAAGAAAAAAAGTAGAGACAGCTACCCCGGTTCGAAGAGTTGTTATGGGCCTTGTTTTTCTGGCATTATCGATGTTAATACTAGTACTGTTTGCCCTAAAAAGTGACCCGGCACTTAAGACCACTTTTGTGATGAACCCCGGGGGAATTGATCGGGGTTTAGCACCGGATTGGGTTTTACCGGGATTTTCGACGATGATCGTTTTAACAGTCATCACCTTCCTCGCTGCTGTTTACCAAATTTTTGTCGGTTTTAAAAAGGCAACCAATGTGGTTTTGGGCATTGTCGTTGCGTTATTCATCTTCGCCTTCCTTGCCTGGGCTGCCGAAGGTCGCTCTTTAAATTTAGGCGGCATGTTGAGTGGCGCTGTCTTGCTTTCTGTTCCCATCACTTTGGGTGCTTTTTCCGGTGTATTATGTGAACGATCTGGAGTGGTGAATATCGCCATCGAAGGTATGATGTTAATGGGCTCAATGGTCGGCGCTCTGGTTGGATCGGTTACGAACAGCCTTCTTATAGGGCTTATCGCTGCAATTTTAGCCAGCGTGTTAATGGCAGCTCTGCACGCCGTACTCTCCATTAAATATAAAATTAATCAAATCGTTTCTGGTACGGTTATCAATATTTTTGCAACCGGACTTACAACCTATATTTCTCAAAAAATTCTGCAAGTGAATCAAAGCCTGAACAATCCCCCGATATTCCCGCGCTTACCAATCCCTATATTGGCAGATATTCCGGTAATTGGACCAATCCTATTTAATCAAAATATGTTTGTCTATGCAATGTTCATTTTGCTGGCCGTCCTGCAAATTTCCATTTTTAAGACTCGCTGGGGTTTACGATTGCGCGCAGTTGGAGAACACCCCAAAGCGGCAGATACGCTCGGAATCAACGTCATCCGCACCCGTTACATGGCTGTTTTATTGGGTGGTGCTGTAGCAGGTTTCGGAGGCGCATTTTTCACACTTGGTTCCGTAGGTCGATTTGATAAAATGATGACAGCCGGAAAAGGATTCATCGGTCTGGCTGCCATGATTTTTGGAAACTGGACCCCGATAGGATCTTTTGGAGCTGGTTTATTATTTGGTTTTGCCGATTCAATCGCCACCAAACTTGCTATTTTAGGAAGCTATATACCACCTCAATTCATGAGTATGGCGCCTTATATTACCACCATGGTCGTTCTGGCTGGCATTGTCGGGAGAGGGCAGATGCCGGCTGCTGATGGAGAACCCTACGTGAAAGAGTAATGTATAGAGGACTACGGAACAGTGGGCTTTAATGGATTATTCTTGACATATGCATACCGGTCCCAACTCTGTGGATCGGTCCCGGTGGGTTTGTTCGTATCCGCCTGCGTAAACACGCCTAACTTCGGGTCGTACCACCTGGCGCTGTAGTAATAGAGGTTTATTGCCTCCTGCTGCAGTTGACCGGCGAAGTCCCCTGAGTCGGTTGCAACCGGCGAAGGAGGGATGTAGCGGTAGTCAGTAGGGGTGGTGCCACTCATATACTTGGTTTCACCTGCGTAGCACTCCAAAGCACGCAGTGCAAAGGAGAATGCAGAGTAGCGCAATTCGGCACTTTTCGTTCCATTCGCTCGCACGGTAATCGAAGTAGACCCGAGGTGGTCACTGAGGAGCCAGGAAATGTGACTTTCCGCCCCATCTATGGTTGACCGTTCTGCAAACATTGTAGACCCGCCAAAATACATTTTGTGTGTGGTGGTGATAACATGACGTGGCAGGGGAACTTCCGCTTTGATAAAGTGTTGATAAGGGTAATAGGTAGTAATATCGTTTACAACTGATTTTACCAATTTATTGTCACCATCGTAAACGTAAATTGCTGAAGAAAAAAATAGGGTTGGAGATTTGACCAATAACGCATCCTCTTCATCGATGACTGTCTCTTCTTGGGTTGGGGTCTCCTCCCCTGCCATTCCTTCTTCTACTGTCTCTTCTGGCGTGGGAATCTTAGTCGCTTGGGGTGCCTCGGTAGGCGATGGCGTCTCTGTCATTGCCGGCATTTCGCTGGGTGTGGGGGTAGGTGGGCGAATATCCAGCAGTAGATTTTCTGAAATTGCTTTCCCTGGAATACTTACTTTCATTAATCCATTCTGATAATCAATTTCTCCGCCAGTTTTGTCATCCACGTGGTACTTTGCTTCTGCTAATAAAACTGCATTGGAAGTAATTTCTTTCTCCCCATTCATGAGCCGTAAGGAAAGATAGTTCGGCTCATCTTTAGCCATATCTTGTGGATCAGCAACCCAGCTCATTTGACCATTCCCGAATTTGAGAGGCATAATTAATCCTTGAGAAGTAAGCTTCGAATCATCGGGCAAGTTCAAATTTTCTGCGATTTGAACTGCTTTCGTTGGCTCAAACAGCAAATACAAATCCTGTAAATTTGATGCATTCTGGTATTCAGAAAAAATCATTAATTTCCCACTCAACGGTGAAAGGTTCGCCCATAATTATGAGCGAGGGTATAAGCCTCATTTTTATATGGGGAGGTTCGACTGGCTGCGGTGCAAAAGCAACCCTTTGAGCCATTATTTCATCATAATCAGTTATGGGTTCTTCCAAAGATTCTGAGAAACCCAGGCTTGAATTAAAGGTAAAATTAGAAGACCCTATTAATGGTAATTGTTTATTCTGACTAACTGACTTGGCAATCACAATATTTCCCGATGCCATTGGATTAAATAACATAGTAACAATTACGACCAAACAAAACCAAATATATACACGGTTGATTGCCTTCATTTTATCCTCCCAACAATCAATTTTGCATAAACCACTAAATTATTTGATTATTTGATTTCTTGAAACTGTTCTTTGGATTACTATCAATATACAGAAAATTTTTGGCTTTGTAAAGGACCAATTTGCAGACTTATTCAGATTTTAATTTAACTGTAGCTGGCCGTGAAAAACTAGAAAATGAGCTTTTTTCTTCAGGTAAAAATTATCTTGGAATTGCCTGATTATCGTTTTTGATAGACAAACGAAGGTCAGACTTTTTTTCAATTAAGAATATGACAACTACCAGCTCTCACCTAAGGCAATAGGCCTTATAATCTGGCCTCACCTTCTTAAAAAGATGGTGGCTTCTTATAAAATGGAGTTGAGGAGTGTTTTTAGGCGGGCGAACGCCCGCCTAAAAACACTCTGTCCTAAATTTTTGAAATGAAACAAAATATGCTATCATACGGCTGGTTTTAGTGCACAAATCAAAGATGTGCACGCAACTTTTTACGATCAAATTACGTAGATCTATTCGTATCATATCCAGTCAGAGGGTCCTATGAGCACAATTGTCGTCGATAATATTTCAAAGAGTTTCGGAACAAAAAAAGCAGTAGACGGGGTTTCTTTTAACGTCGAACCTGGCGGAGTTTTCGGCCTTTTGGGGCCAAATGGTGCCGGAAAGACGACTTCCATTCGCATTATTTTGGATATTTTCAAGCCGGATCATGGCAAGGTATCCATTTTCGGCGGTGCGATGACCGAAGCCATGAAAAACCGTATTGGTTACTTACCAGAAGAACGAGGTCTTTATCAAGAGGTTACCCTGGAGAAATGCCTGGTTTATTTGGCTACCCTCAAGGGGATGAATGAGAAAAAAAGTCAAGAGCGCATAAGTGAATATTTGGACCAATTCAATTTAAGCGATTATCGCAAGAAGAAAGTTAAAGAACTCAGCAAGGGAATGCAACAAAAGGCTCAGCTCATTACTACTTTGGTGCATGATCCTGAATTAATAATCATCGATGAGCCTTTTTCAGCGTTGGATCCGGTCAATACTCAAATGGTGAAGGATTTGCTGCGCGAGCAAGCCAAACTTGGAAAAACGATCGTCATGTCCACCCATCAGATGTATCAGGTTGAGCAATTATGTGACCGCATCGTTTTGATCGATCGCGGAAAAACAGTATTATATGGAAAATTATCAGAAATCAGGGAACAATTCTCTGGTAATGAGATTATTTTACGGACAGAAAGCCCATTACCCACCCAAATCCCTGGGATAAACAGCATTAATTCGGAAAATGGCAACCTTATTTACAAAGCGCATCTCGCAGAGGGCGTTAGTCCACAGCAAATATTGCAATATTTGCTGTCACAAAATATTATCTTGAAACAATTTGAGATATCCTCTCCCTCTCTGGATGAAATTTTTATTCAAGTTGTAACCAAAAGTGGAGAGCATGATGCTTAAGGCATGGTTGGTGCTTAAATACGAGTATCTTCGCCATGTAAAACAAAAACGTTTCATTGTGGCACTATTGAGCGTTCCATTATTTATTCTTGTAATTATGGGAATCAGTTTTTTGTCTGTCATTTTCACGATTGACAATACGCCGATTGGTTATGTCGATAACTCACAATTTTTGGCGAATCCAATCATGCTTGATGGTAAAGATAAGGGAGTGTTTGATAAGCCGCTTAAAATAATTGCTTATGATTCGGAGCAAGCCGCGCAAACCGCCCTCGATGAGGAGAAGATACAGGCATTTTTTGTTCTCCCGGCTGATTATCTCGATACAGGTAAAAGCAAGTTAGTGTCCAAGAAAATTCCTGATTCAAATGTAACGAGTGATTTCCGGCTTTTTTTACGCACCAACCTTCTGCGCAATTATGATCAAAAAATAGCTGAAAGAGTACTGGAAGGCCCCGACGTTGAAATTAAAGCAATTGAAGGCGGGCGAGAGCGCAGCAGCACGAATATTCTTGGGATTGCTCTGCCCATTGTTGCCGGTATATTATTTATGCTGGCGGTGAATATAAGCGGCGGCTATCTTTTACAGGCAATGGTTGAAGAAAAAGAAAATCGGACGATGGAGATTATTGTAACTTCAATCTCGCCTACCCAGTTGATGGTTGGCAAGGTTATCGGTAATTTAAGTGTTGGACTGACTCAAATTATTACCTGGATCTTATTCGGAGCGCTTGCAGTTCATTTTGCATTACAATCTTTTCCTTCACTGGAGGCAGGACATATTGACACATATTTTCTGGTAATAATGATCCTTACTTTTCTGCCGGCATTTGTAATGGTTGCCGCTATGATGGCCGCCATCGGAGCCTCTTCTTCTGAAATAAAAGAAGCCCAACAAATTGCCAGTTTATTCACCATTCCAATCGTTATACCTTTTTGGTTCATCGGATCAATTATGGCCAACCCAAACAGTCCATTTTCAGTTTTCTTAAGCATTTTTCCTTTTACAGCACCAGTAATCCTGCCTTTAAGAGTTGCACTTTCTTCAGTACCATTCTGGCAAATCACTGCGACTATTTTAATATTGGTATTAATCGCCATATTTTCGCTTTGGCTGGCTGGAAGAGCTTTTCGATTAGGACTGTTGCGCTACGGAAAAAGATTATCTCTTATGGAAATATTTCAAAAGGCTCAGGTTTGAGGTATTGATGAAAAAGATTATCCTGGTTTTTAAAAACGAACTGCTAAACACTATTCGCCGTAAATCTTTTCTGCTCACACTCATACTCATTCCATTGGGCGGTTTTATCCTCACATTTATCATCGGAGGATCACAAAAAACTTCTTCTCCCAATGTTTTGACGGAAATTTTCTCATCCCCTTCGCGTTCATCTGTATACGGTATTTATGATGGCAGTCACATGATTACGGATTTACCGGCAGAGGATCGCGATACATTCCGATTATTTAATAGCGAAGACAGTGCTCTGCAAGCTCTACAAAATGGTGAGATTGATGCATATTATTCAATTGATCCGGATTATGTCTCAACCGGGAAAATAATCTTGCGAAAAACTGAACTGGATTTGATGGGCAATGATCCTTCCAACAAAATTAAAACCATGCTCGATAAGGCTTTACTCAAGAATGATCCGGCCACCTTGAAGAGAGTTATTACTCCTCTGGTGGTCACGACCGATATTCAATCAGCTGAACCGCAAAAAGATCCGGAGAGCATGCTGACTTTTTATATTCCCTATGTAGTCACCATGTTGTTCTATATCGTCATCTTAACCAGTGCCAGCCTGATGTTGAGCAGTATCACCAATGAAAAATCTAACCGAGTCATGGAAATTCTTATGACTTCCATCACGCCATTACAAATGTTGACCGGAAAAATTGTGGCCTTAGGGTTGGTTGGATTGATCCAAACCATCGTCTGGAGCGGAGCAGGGCTTTTGCTTTTACGAATCAGCGGCCGGACATTGAATCTGGATAGTTCTGTACAACTGCCGGCTTCAATTCTCATTTTTGGAACTCTCTTCTTCTTGAGCGGCTACTTTTTGTATGCCAGCTTGATGGCAGGTGCCGGTGCTCTGGTGCCAAACATGAAAGAAGCATCACAGGCGACAACTATTTTAGTTATCCCCCTGGTTATTCCCTTGATCCTCATCAGTGCCATTGTCAATGATCCAAATGGAACTCTGGCAACAATTTTCAGTTTATTCCCGCTTACGGCCCCAGTCACCATGATGACCAGGCTGGCAGCTGGCCCGGTCCCCGGATGGCAAATAGGGCTCTCTTTGCTTTTAATAGTTTTGACAGCTTATCTGGTAATTCGCTCCGTAGCCAATTTCTTCAGGGCCCAGACGTTGCTTTCCGGAAAAGAATTCAAGAGAAAATACTTCTTTCAGGCGCTTTTCGGGCGATTATAACTGTAAACCTGCAACCTTATACCTCGCTTCCAATTTGCTTGCACGCAAATTTTGTGCATGTTATAATTAATAAAATAGAAATCAGCCTTAAACAGACAAAAAAACCCCACTATTAATATAAAGTAAACATTAAAAAAAGTCCCTTTTTGGATTTGTTTTTGCTTGAATTTCCTCAAAATTTAATTTCAAGGATGTTCATATGCTTGCAGCAAAAGAACTTGAAGAAAAAACGTTACCTGAATTGCGTAAAATTGCCAAAGAATTAGATGTAGCTAACGCATCGCGGCTTAAGAAAGAAAATCTTGTCGTCAGAATTTCTCAGAACCAATCTCCAACAACGGAAGATGGCGATGAAGTGCGTGGCGGGGTATTGGAAATTATGCCAGAAGGGATTGGGTTTCTACGCCAAAACTATAAATTAGGCCCAAATGATGTCTACGTTTCCCAGGCTCAAATCCGCCGTTACAATTTACGCAGTGGCGATCTTGTAATTGGCCAGGCCAGGCCACCTCGAGAATCAGAGCGTCATTTTGGAATTACCAAAGTTGATACAATCAATGGAATCGAAGCCGATGCCGCTCGTGAACGGGTAAATTTTGAAAATTTAACACCAATTTTCCCTAACGAGCGTTTTAATCTTGAGGTTAACCAATCCAATCTCTCCACGCGTTTGATCGATTTAATCGCACCGATAGGCAAAGGGCAGCGCGGTTTGATCGTATCTCCCCCAAAAGCGGGAAAAACGACCATTCTTAAAGACGTTACCAATTCAATCTCCATCAATAACCCGGACACTTATTTAATCATGGTGCTGATCGGCGAACGTCCTGAAGAAGTCACCGATATGGATCGTTCGGTAGATGCTGAAGTGGTGGCATCTACATTTGATGAGCCTGTTTCTGCGCACGTACGCACTTCAGAAATTGCACTAAACCGTGCCAAGCGTCTGGTTGAAATCGGCAAAGATGTGGTCATTCTGATGGATTCGCTCACCCGATTGGCGCGGGCTTACAACCTTTCGGTAACACCATCCGGCCGAACACTTTCTGGCGGAATGGACCCATCTGCATTATATCCTCCCAAACGTTTTTATGGGGCTGCCCGTAAAATTGAAGAAGGCGGTTCTTTGACAATCATCGCCACTGCCCTGGTGGATACCGGCTCACGCCTGGATGATGTTGTCTATGAGGAGTTTAAAGGCACCGGGAACATGGAACTGCATCTTTCGCGCCGCTTGCAAGAAAGACGCATTTTCCCGGCAATTGACATCGAGCGGTCTTCCACCCGGCGTGATGATCTTTTACTCGGCCCGGATGTGCTTCAACGCGTCTGGCTATTGCGCCGTATGTATATTCAAATGACCTCTCCGCAACCACATGGTGCGGGGATGGATGTATCCGTAGCCTCCGAGGCAATTCTACAACGCTTGTCAAAATCCAAAAATAATGTAGAATTCTTGGAGGGTCTTACGGAGGATTCTTGAAAAGAAAATTAACGGTAGATAAAAAGCAAAAAACGAAAACAACCCACAATTTCAATTGGCTTTCCCCTATGCTATGGGGAATGGCTTCTTTGATGGTAGCTTTTTTGGTTTTTGTTATGTTTCAATTTTTTGCACCAGATAAAAAATCAACGCTAGCTGTAGCTGGCATTCCCAATGTAGCAGCAAGCGGGAATTCCAGTCTGGCTGCTGAATTGCCTTCTTACGAAAATGAAGGAAACCCTGATTCACTCTTAAGATATGCCAATCCACGCACAATTATCCCAACACGGGCACGTAAGGATGTACTCATTCATACGATAGCACCTGGCGATTCGGTGTTCGGGATTGCACAGGAATACAATATCAAGCCAGAAACAATTTTGTGGGCCAATAAAGATACACTCAATGATGACCCACATTTGATCTCGGTTGACCAGGAACTCAGAATTCCACCCATAGACGGGGTTTACTACCAATGGAAAGAAGGCGACACCTTGCAATCTGTCGCTGATTTCCTGAAAGTAGACCCGGAAGATATTTTGAATTGGACTCCCAACAAACTCGATCGTGCCAACCCGGTAATTGAAGCTGGCACATTTGTCATGGTGCCTGGCGGTCAACGTGAATTTCAACAATGGGTTGTGCCGACATTCGCTCGCGGTCCAGCCGGCGTGAATAATTCAATACCCGGCTCATGTGATACTTCCGCCGGTGGTGCTTACGGTACCGGTACGTTTATCTGGCCGACCGGTAATACCTTTATTTCCGGCAATGATTTTTGGTCAGGTCATCTTGCGATTGATATTGGTGCCATGCAGGGACAAACTGTGTACGCCTCGGATAGTGGTGTGGTTGTTTACGCCGGATCAATCAGCGGTGGTTATGGGAATATGGTTTTCATTGACCATGGCAATGGCTATTCAACTTTGTATGCCCATCTTAGTTCCATCAGCGTTCGCTGTGGCCAAAGCGTTTATCAGGGAGGCCCGATAGGAGCTGCCGGTAGCACCGGAAAGTCAACAGGGCCCCACCTTCACTTTGAAGTACGGTACTTTGGTGGGTTCATCAACCCGCATTTTGTTTTACCGTAATCATGATCAGAGAGTAATTCAACCAAACGTCAATTAAAAGGCGTTTGGTTGAGTGTAGTTAATAGTTGTGCAATTAGCACGAAATCGTTTTATAGCAAAGATATGGGATCTACCGTTATAATAGCCTGGGGAAAATTTAGATTCTGAATAATTTCTACCGGTTTTGGACCTCGCAGGATAATTTGCCAGCGATACAATCCGGCGGTTCGGTGAAAAAAACAAGGCACCGGTCCACTCAGCTCACTTTTAACATGCTCGCCTTGAGAAATTCGAAATTGAATGATCTCAGCTGCTTTTATACTCAATTCATGAGCTTCTTGATCATCTCGTGAACGAAATTCAAGCGTTACCAATCGAGAGAACGGTGGATAATCCATCTTCCTACGCATTTCGATCTCCTGTTGGTAAAAAGCGCTAAAATCATGCCTGGAAGCCTTTTGAATGGCATAGTGGTCAGGCTGATAGGTTTGAAATATGGCTGTTCCACCCAGTGGACTGCGGCCGGCTCGTCCAGCCACCTGAGTTAGCAACTGAAAAGTGCGTTCAGCAGCCCTAAAATCCGGTAACCCCAAACCGATCTCTGCCAGCATGACCCCTACCAGCGTGACATGCGGTAAATCAATGCCTTTTGCCAACATTTGCGTTCCAACCATGATATCCGCCTGACGGTTGGCAAACTGGCCCAACAAACTGGTATGAGCGCCTTTGTGCTGTGTGGCACCGGAATCCAGTCGAATTACTTTGGCACCAGGTAAAAGCCGCTTGACCTCTTGCTCCACTTTTTCAGTACCCAATCCAAATTGGCGAATGTGCTCACTACCGCAAGCAGGGCAACGGGCGGGCAATTGCCGTCGATAATTGCAATGATGGCAGATCAAAATATCTTCATTGGCATGGTAGGTAAGCGCCAGCTCACAACGCGGACAATCCAGGCGAAACCCGCAATCTCGGCAGAAAACATAAGTGGCACTTCCCCGCCGGTTTAAGAACAATATTGCCTGGTCTCCAGCAGCCAATACCTTCTCGAGCTGGGTCTTTAAAGCGCGGCTGAAAATTGATTTATTTCCGCTCTTTAATTCAGCGCGCATGTCGATCACATTAACGGAAGGGAGCGGTAAGTAAACAACCTCAGGGGCTTTTACCGTTTCTCCGGATTGTTGAACACCATCGCGGTGTGCCAGGACACGGTTCGGAAGCGTGAGAATAGGCCACTTTTCAACATCTGCCCGATACATCATTTCGACACCTGGCGTGGCACTGCCGAAAATAACCAGCGCATCAACCAATAAACCATAAGCTTTGGCCGTTCTCAAAGCGCTATAACGTGGTTGTATATCATCCTGAAAGTAAGAATCATCATGCACTTCATCCAAAACAATAATTCCAAGATTGTGAAAAGGCATAAACATAGCGCTGCGAGGACCAACAATTACAGATAATTCCCCAGAGAGTACCCGCCGCCAGGTATCAAACCGCTCTCCCTCTGATAGGCGGGAGTGAATAATGCCAACTTTGCCCGGAAACCGGCTTTGGAAGCGCTCAACGGTCTGGGGCGTCAGACTTATTTCAGGCACCATCACCAGTGCTTGCTGATTTTCCTTGAGAACAAAATCCACAGCGCGCAGATAAATTTCAGTTTTACCTGAACCGGTGACACCATGCAGAATGACAGGTTTACTGAAGCTTTTCGATTCCAGAATTGATTCCACGGTTTGCCATACCTTGCGCTGATCCATCGTCAATTCAGGTAATTTCTGTTTGCTGGTTGTAAAAGGGTCCAATGGATCACGAATCGATTCAACCTCGTCAATTATAATCAACCGCGCCTCAGCCAATCGTTTCAGATCAGTCTGGTTGGCTCCGGTCTTGCCAATGACGACCTGCAAATGCACCGGTTGGCTTTGACCTGCTAAGAATGTGAGCACTTCTAGTCGACGTTTCTGAATAATGGATGATTTACCCAATCCTGGATGTAGCGCAGGGATCGCATCTGGCTCACAATTCAGTCTGACAGCTTTGACCATTTTTGGTTTGACCGAAGGCGGTGCCAGAAATGGTTCTTTTTGTATAAATCCCTTCTGCACCAGGCTGCGAATTGAACGACGCCAATCCTGCCTCCGAAATCGCGCGTCTAATTGACGTCCTTGTAGAGGTCCCTTTTGCCTGAGATATGCAATTATTGAACGCTGCAAAGGTGAAACTGGGTAATCTGACTCTATACTGCCTAGGGTGAAAAGTGAATCAGCGGTTTTGCTCACTCCACTCGGCAGCATCAATGCAAGACAGGATGAAAGGTCACTCAATGTCTCTTTTGCCAGCCAGCGAACAAGATCCAATTGGGCGATCGTAATGACGGGTTGGTTGAAAAGAAGGTCCTGGATCGGTTTCGTCCTGGCAACTGAGGGAACATCGGTAAACCCTGTCACCACTCCCTGCACATTTTGTTTACCGAATGAAACCTGCACTAATGAGCCTGCGCCAATATACGGCTCAAATTCTTCAGGGACATGGTAGTCAAATACGTCTGATAATCCGGGAATGTTAATTAATACTTGAACAAATTTTGTCATGCTCAGGTTATTTTCTCGGTTCAAGTGAATTCAAAATCACGGCTGCCCCATAACCCACCACTGAGCTCCAATCTCCGGTTTGCTCGCCGGAAGTAGAATGTGCCAGTATTTCAATTTTGTCCGCTCCCATCAGCCTGGTCAATTCAAGCCCAATTAAGATAGCCCCTAACCCGCAAGCGAACCCTCTCCCTGCTTCTTCCGTTTGAAAAACCGCTTCAGAAGAAAAGCTCGAGATCGCATCCAGCATGGTTTTATCCAGCTTTTCAGCGACCGGTTGTGAATAAAAATGGGAAAGGTCTGTTGAGATCACGATCAGACAATTCCGATATTTTATTAATTCAAAAATTACTGCCGCGATTTGTTTGGCGAATACATTGTCAACTGAGCGCACCATTAATGGCAACAAGAAAAATGGCGATTTCAAACTGCGTTGTAAAAATGGTAATTCGATCTCTAATGAATGTTCCTGATCATAAGCCACGCTATCAAGTTTCAAACCCTGGTTCATTTTCAAGTTTTGATCGAGTCTGTCAAGCAAATCCCGATCAATTGGCACAGTACCTAAGGGGGTTTCATATTTTTGATGGTCACTACTCAGGATCAATCCGGGATGGTATGAATGATATGGCGAGAGGATAACTACCAGATCAAATTCACAGGCATTTATTCGACCGAAAGCATGTCCGGCAGTTACTCCGGAATAGCGATAGCCGGCATGTGGGACCAGAATGCCCTTAATCTCTCCGGCTGTAATTTCAGAGGAGGCTTGCCGGATATATTGGTCTACCTCTTGGGCTAATTGCTTTGCATCGCTGGGATACCAGCTGCCGGCAATTGGCGAAGGTCGAATTTTGGAGACTGAACGCATACCTACTTCCTTTCCGCCTTAATTATACCTGTAACCACTCTGCCATGTCATTGCGGACGATAGTTCTCATCTATGGTGGTGAAGCCATCTCCTTCAAGTTGAAGGCACTTAAACCTGGAAATTCTTTACTCATAACATTAAGATGTGGTAGTTTGGTGTGTTATAACCACACCAAACTATTGGTACGTTACGAAATAACTTGAGATTTAAAATTGCAAAAGGCTTTCTTCCCGGGAGGAATGATGATTCTATCGTGTGAGATCTCGCGTAAGGGCGAAGCATCTGGGAAACCATTTTATCCTGTAAAAACATACCCATCGCGGATGCTTCGCCCATGAGCTGACTACTACTCATAGCATAAAGGTATGGTGCGTTACCTACACACCCTACACCTTGCCTGCATTGAGCAATGTTATTTCACCTTCGAATACCACCTTTCGGCGGTATAACCGCTTCTCTCATTAACACCCTTTCTTGAAATATCGAGTGATGGCTTATGCTTTTTGCAGTCTCGAAAAAAAAGCTTCCGGTTCGGGAAGCTTTTTAGATTTGACTATTGTACAAACAATTTTGGATCCACCTTGCCATAGGTCTCACTCAGCATCTCAAAATGAAGGTGCGGCCCGCTTGAATTTCCGGTGGAGCCCATATAAGCAATCATATCACCTTGATAGACGCTGGAACCACAATTTGGCAGGAGATCCCCCAGCAGATGGGCATATAGTGTCTGCCAGCCATCGCCATGATCAATGACGATCATATTGCCATACCCATGATCATTCCAACCGGAATAAACAACCACACCATTGTCGGAGGCATAAATGGCATTGCCCATTGAACCGCCGATGTCAATTGCAAAGTGATTGGTCGCAGGCGAGTAATCATAACCGGAAAGGTAATGGGCAACTGTAGGCCAGACAAATGTACCAGTTCCAACCGCTCCATCGACGACTACTCCACAATAACCAGGGCCAAGGTTTTTCGCCACAGCTGGGTTGCTACGTGAGATACGAGGCGCACTCCAGGTAACAAAGCCGCGAGTTCCATGCGGGACAAACAAATCAGTACCATTTTCAATGTTAGGGTTACTGTAATCACCAATTGTCTCAGGGTCAAGGTGATTGCCAGGCCAATTGATAATATCCTCTGGTTTCACTCCGTAGTACTCAGCGACACCATTTAAGCCTTCACCTTTTGACCAGCGATGCAGCACCCCATCGGTCGGCAAAATATTTAGAACCTGACCTGGTTGCAAATTGTGTGGCTGGTCACCTAAAGTATAGCGATTTCCCCACAGGATAGACTCGGGTATCAGATTAAACTTTTTGGCAATACTAAAAATAAAATCACCGGGCTGCACGGTATAAAAAGTGATTTCATAGCGAGGTTTTTCTGGCAAGAGAGTATTCAAATCTGTGTAGCGTGAAAACCCTACAGACGAAGTATTGTCATCCGGTACAACGAAAGCTGGCAAATCAACAACATTTGTAGGCGTAGGTAATACTTCTGCTGCTACTACCAGGTTACTGGCTGTAATTTCACCTGCCAGGTAAAAGCGTCCCATAATCCAAACCACAAGCAGTACCAGTGCTACAGAAGCAATCGCAGTCCCCAAGCGCAAACTAATTTCGCCCAGACCCATTCTGACAATTCGTTCCCAGCGCTCTCGCCAGGTAGTGTTTTTCTTTGGTAATTGTTCCGATTGAGGAACAAGCGAATCGCGAGTCTCAAGACTCGGATCAGATTGTTTTTCACTCATTAATTTTTTACCTCATTGGGGTCATCATAACAAAGTCAATAATTCATGTCAAGCCGGCTGAACCTAATTGGATTGATAGGCTCAATCAATTTTTACTTTACCATCCAGAGCTTCAACTTTTTCGGATTTATTCTTACTTTTAAAGGGAATCATTAGCAAAAAGCCAAAGGCAATGATTATCTCTCCGATTTCTACGCCACGAGATTGCCAACCCCCAAAATAAGGCACACTCGGAAGAGGATGACTTCCGACACCAAACACATCAGCCATTCCTGAGAAAACTGTAACAACGAAGCCAGTAGCTACCAGCCGCATCCCAATATCTGCTGCTATGCTGAGCTGCTTCCCACGCCAAATGGTTTTGATACAAATATAGCCGCCAACGCACATTCCTGCCAGACCAACCAACAACACAGCAATCTGGATAAAGCCAATCACCGGGCTGCGATCCAGTCCAAATAATGAAGGCCTGGCACCTAAAAGAAAAACAAAGAAACTGGTGATGACTGTAATCAACCCAAATCTCAGCCCATTTCGTGAAAGGACTTTCTTGTTTTTTTCCTTCCCCTCCAGCAGACTGGATTTTTCATTAAATGTCATGCGGGCAAAACCCTTTCGATTATTCGCGCCCAATTCAATCCAAATATTCTCTCAATATCAACTTGCTTGTACCCACGCTCGATCAGGTTCGGTTCTAATTTCTGAAGATCTGCAATCGTGGTCAGTTCAAGAGGGACTTCGGGGTATCCAATCGTACCATCAAAATCCGTGCCAATGGCTACGTATTGAGAACTGCCAGTCAACTGGCAAACATGGTCTATATGATCAATATAGTGCTGCAAGGATACTTTATCACGCTGTGAAGTTTTTGTCCATTCGGGGTCTAAAAATTTATTATAGGGCATAATACCGATCACACCGTCGTGTTCTGCAACCTGACAAATGGTTGTGTCGGTTAAAAGTCTTTCCCCCAGTTTACCTTTCATCAAGATCCTGGCAGTCACGTGTGAGGCTAATACGGGGCCTTCGAAGCAATCAAGTGCTTCTAACGCTGATTCTTCGGTCATGTGGGCGATATCCAAACCCATTCCTAAATCCGCCATAATTTCAAGCAGCAATCGTCCTTCAGAAGTGAAGCGGCCGGGTTCATACGTCCCCCCGCAAAACCGGTTGCCCGCCCAAGCCGGTCCGGCTATGCGCACGCCTCGCTCATACCAATCTTCCATTTCACTGGCAGCTTGTATTCCTTCTGATCCTTCCATGAGCAATAATAACCCGATAGGATTGATTGCCTCAGAGTCACTGTGCCAACCCTGCCACAATTTCTGAAACTGAGATTTCTCATGAAGAATCCTGAATTTCAACGGATTGTCACCTGCCAGACGTTGATAATAATCCAACTGCTTCTGATAAACTACATGTGCTTCATCAAGTGTTCCGTAGGCTACCTTTTCCCAATCACCACCCTGATATCGCTTTGGCATGGCGAACAGCGTACAAAAAATAACTGCCACATGAGCGTTTTGCCAATCCGGCCAGCCCAGCATACACTCGCCCCCCCGTTCTGGTACCGCTGAATACTTTTCAGCAGCGCGTGTGTCCATAGCTGAGCGTAAATAGTCCCTTCCAAAAGTAATTGCGTTATAAGCCAGGTCCTCATGACCATCAATTATAGGGTAAGGCATATTTAGTCCTTTTTGCAAAGAAAGCGCACCGGCCGGTGCGCTTTCCAATTCTTTAATTTATTGCTGAAAGTTAGTCTTCTTCTGGTGTTTCTGGCGTTGATTCAGCTTTATCAGCTTCTGGTTCCGTTGCTGCTTTAGCTTTGGGCTTGGTTGCTGCTTTAGCTTTGGGCTTGGTTGCTGCTTTTGCCTTGGGTTCAGTTGTTACTTCTGCCTTTGGTTTTGCTTTGGCCTTTGCTTTTGGTTTCGGTGCTTTGATTACTTCCGCTTCAGGGGTTGGTGTATCTTCTGATTCTAATTTTGTTTCGGCTTCGTCATCCAACTCAACTTCATCCAAAATAATATCTTCGAGGGTCTTCCAGTCCATTTCAGCATAGGCCATTGAATCCACCCGGCGGATGCTGAGACCAACGCGATGATTTTCCGGTTCAATTTTAATGACCCGCAAAGTAACAGTGTCACCCTCTTTTAAGATTTCCTTGGGGTGTTCTATTCGACGCTCACTGATCTCAGAAATATGGATCAAACCTTCCAAATCATCTTCAATTCGGGCAAAGGCACCAAATTTGGTCAATCGTGTAATGGTTCCTTCGAGAAGTTGACCAATCTCATATTGGCTTATTCGTTCTACCCAAGGATCCTCTTGCAATTGACGCAGTGAGAGGCCAATCCGTTTCTTATCGCGGTCGACGCTTATAATTTTTACTTTTACTTCCTGGCCGACTTTTAATAGCTCGGAGGGATGTTGAACACGATCCCATGAAATTTCAGATAAATGAACCAGTCCATCCGCGCCATTAATATTCACAAATGCACCGAAATCCGCCAGACTGGTTACCCGACCTGTGCGAATATCACCTTCTGAAAGTTCACTTAATATACGTTCTTTCACAGAGTCGCGCGTCTCGGAACTAGCTGCCCGCTCGGATAGAATTAATCTGCGGCGCTCCCGATCCACTTCTATCACACATACATCAATCTCGTCACCCACCATGCCACCCCATCTTTTTTCTGGGGTATCACCAGTGATACCGGCACGGCGCGTTAAACTGATTTGAGAAGCGGGTACAAACCCATTCAGACCTTCAAAAGGAACAATTAATCCACCCTTGTTGTAACCACGAATATTGCTCGTATAAGCATCTTTTGATTCCAACATTTCTTCAGCTTTGTGCCAGGATTGCTCTTCCAGTGCTCGCATAAAAGAAAGCACCAGGTTGCCATGGGAATCCTCGGGGGTTAAAACATAGACAGGAATTTCCTGGCCAACTTCGAGTTTTTCCAATTCTTCAGGGGGAATTAAATCGTATTCGCGACCGCTGATAATCCCTTCTGATTTTGCACCAACACCTACTAAAATCTGCCCTTGTGAAATGCTGGCAATCACACCTTGACGAGTTTCACCCGATTGGGGAAAATCGATTTCCAGGCCCTCTTGTTCGAGCAGAGAGGCCATGTTGTCTTCTTGCGAATTTTCAGGCATTGCCTGCTCTAATTGGGCGTCTTTTTGCTCCATACGATCAACATACTCCCATGAATAAGATTCTCAAATTATATGAAAGAAATCCATTCTTGGCAAGTCTGGGTAAAAAGTCTATTCGAAAAAGCCTGCATCCTCAATTTTTAATGCCTTCGACGCTTCTTCTTGGCCTTTTCAGGTGCTGCCTGGGCATTAGATACTCTTACCCCTTCGATGACTTCCGGTAATTTTTCTTGTTCGATCGTGGCAGAAACCCGCTGGCTGGGTTGATAAGTAAACATGCGGTTTACCAAAGCCGAGCGAATATCGACTAATAAATCCCGGAAAAGCTCAGATGCCTGGCTTTTATACTGTACCAAAGGATCACGCTGGGCATAAGCTTCCATTCCAATTGACACTCTAAGTGCTTCCATTCGTGTCAAATATTCTACCCACATTTGTGAAATAGTTGAGAGCAAGATTTCGCGATAGATCTCATTACGAACATTTGCCCCCAAAAGCATCTTAATCTGTTCCTGATCTTGTGGATTCAGCTGGCTGATTTCGGTTTCTTTGATCTGAGCATAATATTCTTGGCCAAATGATTGTTCAAGCAAAGATTGCCGTTTTTCATCTAATTGGGTTAAGGTGGCCTGAGATTGTCTTAATCGGTTAATCTCATAGGTACCCCAAACCTTTTGCATGGCCTCAATCGCTCCATTCATATGATCGAGCACCCAATCTTTGACACCACTTTCCTCAAATTTTAGAAGTACTTGTGCAGCATAGAAAACATACGTGAGCCGCTGATAGCGTTGTCGTATTTGGCGGTGAGTCTTTTTGTCAAATGCCAAGCGGGAACCCTGGATCAAACCGATCAACATCCGGTAAATATTTTCTTCAGTAACCTCTGCACCATTAAGTTGTTTTATCCATCCATCGATTTCCTGAGCAAACTGGCCTGTCTCACCGAGATATTGGTTTTTACGTTGCTCAAACGCATCGTTAATTGCCTCCATCAAATAATCAACAACATCTGACCAGGCTATGCCCTGTAAGTCGGATTGTTTCACATTTAAGTTTTCAATACGCAACGCAAGTGCGCCGACGATACGAACGGTATTAATTGAAATCAGGTAATCTTCAATTTGATTTCGAATTTCTTCTTCAATCTCTTTGTCACCCTCAATCAGGCTGTTCATTTGGGTGGAAGTCAACCGTAACGGAGTATGGGTAATAGAAATCAATTCCTGCTGCAGATTCTGCGCTTTGAGGGGTTCCTCTTCTTGGCGTTCTTCCAACCCCTCAATAAATGCATCCAGTGCATCGAATCGCTCCATCTTCTGATTCTCAAGAGCATCCTCAATTTTCTCAAACGAATTTTGAGCGCTGCTAATAAGATGTTGAACTTCGGCTTCAATGCTTTCTTCCGCAATCATCAGAAGTACCTTCTTTACTTCTTCATAACTTGCCGGAATCTTTCCATCTTTCGCAATTACTTCATCCATCAAAATATGCAAGGTAATCGATGGATAGAATATTCCTTCAAAATCGAGCGGTGGCTGGACGTCTGAGAGATAAGCCACCAATTTCCAGTGACCTTCCTCATCTTTCATGCCCGGCTCAACTCGTTTCATAATATCCGTCTGCAGCATCTCGATGACATCTTCAGTCAGATCTTGTTTGGTGAAAACCATATCGCGTTGATCATAAATCCTTTGCCGTTGCATATTAAGAACATCGTCATACTCCAATAAATGCTTACGGACGTCAAAGTTAGAGCCTTCCACGCGTTCTTGCGATTGTTCCACCAAGCGAGCCACAATGCCAGATTCAATCGGAATGTTTTCTTCAATGTTCAACCTGCGCATCAGACCTTCAACCTGCTGACCGCCAAACAAACGCATCAATTCATCTTCAAGCGAAAGGTAGAATCGTGACGAGCCCGGATCTCCCTGGCGAGAGGAACGGCCGCGTAATTGATTGTCGATTCGACGCGCTTCATGCCTTTCAGAACCAACAACGTGTAACCCGCCTAGTGCACGCACTTTCTCCATGTCTTCCATTGCTTGCAAGAAAGCATTAACTGATTCGGAATAGATTCCAAATTGGTCAGGCTTCATTTGTAATAACGCCTGTCTTTTTTCCTCATTCTTCATTGTGTAAGGATCAAGGCGGTTTCGCTTTAATACACGCGCAATATCCGCATAAAGCTCTTCGCTAATTTCACCACCCAACTTAATATCAACACCGCGGCCTGCCATATTGGTGGCAATCGTAACAGCGCCAAATGAGCCGGCATTATTAATAATTAATGCTTCTTCATCATGCTTGCGTGCATTCAATACGCGATGGGGAACGCCGGCTTGAATCACGTCGTTCAGCCTTGCAATCGCATCTTGCGGCAACTCTAAAATATCCAACAGACGTTCCAGATTTTCCGGGTCTTGTGGGCTGATTGTTTCCAGGCCGATTGTGCGGGCATATTTACGCATTTCAGAGGGATTGATATCAGCCAACGGTGCATTTAAGAATTTCAATTCCTCTACGTTTTGTTCAATCATATCGCGCTTATGCAGACGCATCCATGCATCACGGATAAGTAAGGTTTGCAGCAATCTGCGCACATTTTCAGCAGATAAACGTTCGGAAAGACGGTCAGAATGTTCTACTGAGGTAGTTCCTACCAGTTGTGGGCGGCCAATAATATGATATTGCACAACTTCTTTGACCAATGCGCGTAATTTGGCTTCCTCCGTACGAAAAACAACATCCGGATAGTCTTTGCGTTTATAGAAAATTGGGGTTCTGGAACTATCAGACCGATTGGCATAGTAGGTATAGCGATAGCCCGATTCATCCTTATCATCCACAGCCAGCATAACAGCATCGTTGCCAAAGGCCTGGTATTCCAGGTTTGTTGGAATGGGTAAAACTTCCAGTTTATAAATTTTATTGAACTCTTCCGCTTCAGTCAAAGCAGTACCGGTCATCCCAGCCAGCTTTTCGTACATTCGGAAATAGTTTTGGATGGTAATGGTTGCGTATGTGACATTTTCGGCTTCGACTTTGACACCCTCTTTAGCCTCAACAGCCTGGTGCAAACCTTCCGACCACCGGCGTCCTGGCATTAATCTTCCGGTAAATTCATCGACAATGACAACTTTTCCACTCTGAACAAGATAGTCTTTGTTTCGTTTAAATAAATATTGAGCTTTGAGCGCTTGTTCAAGGTAACCTAAAATGCGTGCCTGTTCAGGGGCAATATCCTCAGGTCGTTCCGGGTCTCGGATTGGTAGCTGTAATAGTTCTTCCACATGCGCTTCCCCAATCTCAGTCAGGTTTACATAGCGGTCTTTTTCGCTGATCTCATAATCTTCCGGATTAAGTTGGCGGACAATTTGAGCCATGCGGACGTACCATTCAGTATCATCAGAGGCCGGACCTGAAATAATCAGAGGTGTGCGCGCTTCATCGATGAGGATATTATCAATTTCATCAATTACTGCAAAATAATGGTCACGCTGAACTCGTTCATCAAGCCGATTGGTAAGGTTATCACGCAGATAGTCAAAGCCAAACTCACTATTCGTACCATAAACAATGTCCGCTTTATAAGCTTCTGCACGGTTAACCATGACCAGCTGATTTTGATCTTCAAAGCTGGAAGTCTTTTGCAAATCAACCAGAAAAGCTTTATTTCCGTTTTCTGTGCGACTGGCCATTTGCAATACCCCGATTGAGAGTCCCAGGGTGTCATAAATGGGTGCCATCCAACGAGCATCACGACGAGCCAGATAATCATTAACCGTTACCAGGTGGATACCTTTTCCGGTCAACGAATTCAAATACACAGGGAGCGTCGCCACCAAAGTTTTGCCTTCACCTGTACGCATTTCTGCAATGGTCCCCTGATGCATGGCAATGCCACCAATCATCTGAACATCGTAATGCCGCAACCCAAGCTGGCGTTTGCTTACTTCCCTCACTGTCGCAAACGCTTCGACCAATAAATCATCAAGGGTTTCACCTTCAGCGTATCGTTCTTTAAATTCAGCTGTTTTGGCTGACAATTCCGTATCACTTAGTTTTTCATAATCAGCTTCGAGCTGGTTTATTTCATACACCTTCTCGGAATATTTTTCTAATTGTTTTTTGTTTGGATCATATCCAAAAACTTTTGCAATTTTCTGTAGCATTAATTACAACCTATCACCTTTCGGTGAAAAATTATAGCACACCCGCCTGTTTTTACAAAAAAATACACCTTGTAAAACAATACGAATTTACAAGGTGTATTCGGTTTAATGTTGGTTTTAAGAGTGAATTGCGCGACCTTCTGCATCATGGGCTGCTTCCATGATCGCCTCACTGATTGTGGGGTGAGCATGCACATTTCTGGCAATTTCCTCAACTGTCAATTCCATCGTGTGTGCCAAGGTCAATTCTGGCAGTAACTCAGACACTTCAGGACCAATCATGTGTCCACCAAGAATTTCGCCATACTTTGCGTCAGTAACAAGTTTGACAAATCCGGTTGATTCACCCATACCTAATGACTTGCCATTCGCCAGAAATGGGAAGCGGCCAATCTTCACGTCATAACCCTCGGCGCGTGCCTGTGCCTCTGTCAACCCAAATGAGGTTGCTTGTGGGTAACTGTAAGTCGCACGTGGCATCATGCGATAATCCAGTTTTACGGTCGCTGCACCGGCGATATTCTCCGCACATACAATTCCTTGAGCTGAGGCAACATGAGCTAACAAAAGCTTACCTGTCAAATCACCAATGGCCCAGATTCCAGGCACATTGGTCGCCATGCGCTCATCGATTTCAACAAAGCCACGCGCATCCACTTTCACCCCGACTGCTTCAAGACCAATATCCTTGGAATTTGGCTTAAATCCAACTGCAATCAAAGCCTGTTGGGCATCAAAACCTTTCTCGCCTTCTTCGCCCTTGACTGTGACATGCACCCCACTATCAGTTTTTTCAACTTTGAGCACACGGTGATTGGTAAGCACTTCAATCCCGACTTTCTTAAAGGCTTTGGCCATTTCGTTACTGACATCTTCATCTTCTAACGGCAAAATACGCGGCAGCATCTCAATCAGAGTTACTTTTGTACCATAACTGTTCCAAATGGTACTAAATTCAGCACCTATGGCACCCGCACCGATAATAATTACGGATTCGGGCCGGCTTTCCTGGAGGATGGCTTCCCAAAACGACACGATTTTTTTACCATCTACCTCCATTCCGGGAATCTGAGCCGAGTGAGCGCCAGTCGCAAGAATGATGTTTTTGGCGGCTATGGTTTGTTTCTTCCCATCAGCATCGGTAACTTCAATCGCATTCTTTGCTGTCAGCTTTCCTGTTCCCATAATTACATCGATGTTATTTTTTTTCATCAAGAATGTAACGCCTTTGACCAACCGGTTGGAAACCTGGCGGCTGCGTTTAACCGCAACACTATAATCCAGCTCAAGATTATCAAATGAAATACCAAATTCTTTGCCTCTATTACGCAAGGTATACGCCAAATCAGCGTTCTTCAAAAGTGCTTTTGATGGAATACAGCCGATATTCAAACAAACCCCGCCCAGCCATTCTTTATCGATAACGGCTGTTTTTAAGCCTAATTGCGAGGCACGAATGGCAGCAACATACCCACCAGGCCCGGCACCCAATACGACAACATCATAATCACTCATTTTGAACTCCTGAATTGATTTCATTAAGAATTTTGTTTGATTTCCTGTATTCACCCGTGCGTTGTAATAAAATCCTTGCTCCTTCGCAGTATTAAACTATGAAGATTATTCAATTCCACGCACTAAAATGGATTTATGCAGTTTTCTAACCTTTTCTGATCATTTTTTCCAAAAGCAATTATACCAAACTCACCTTTGGAGCCATTGAAAACCGGCAAATGCCAGAAAAAATTAATTCCAGTTCTCCAATATTTTTACCACTTCAGCCAGAAAACCGTCAGCTGACGAACCATCAAGAATGCGGTGATCAAAAGACAAGGACAGGTAGACCATTGGGCGAATCGCGATGGCATCAGCAATAACCACGGCACGCTTTTGAATTAATCCTACACCCAAAATTCCCGCTTGGGGTTGATTAATAATCGGAGTGGCAAACAGCGACCCTGCGGTGCCATGATTCGTAATGGTAAAAGTTGCATCTACCACGTCATCCGGCACCAAAGCATGATTACGGGCTTTCTCACCCAAGCTGTTCACCTGTCGTGCAATCCCAATCAATGAATACGAATCGGCATTTTTTATGACCGGTACAATCAGGCCTTCTTCACCTAATGATGTAGCGATACCAATATTGATTGCGTTCTTGACCAGGATACCTTCATCTGTCCAGGATGAATTAACCATCGGGGTTTTTTGCAATGCTTGGGCGGTGGCTGCTACAAAGTAAGCAGTGAAAGTCAGGTGCACGCCCTGATTTGCAAAAAGCTGTTTGTTTTTATCACGATGCAATGAGACATTTAGCATATTGGCTTCCATCACCGAAGTTACATGTGGAGATGTTCGTTTGCTCATTTGCATATGCTCAGCAATCCGCCTGCGTATATTGGTATGTGGAATCAAATGGCCACCTGCTTGAGGCAGAGAAGATTGAGGTAAATTCCTGGCTGTGGGTTTCGCTGTCTCTGCGGATGCTGCCTTGGAGGCAAAGCGCTCAGGAAACTGCAATTCGGCCGGGCGGAAAAGATCACCTTCACCGGGAGTTTCCCAGGCGGCAGCCTCCTCCTCTACACGTGAAGTCTTTCTTTTTTCAATAAAGCCCAAAATATCCTTCTTCGAAATTCGGCCTCCCTGACCTGTTCCTTTTACTTTGGTCAAATCGACTTTATTTTCACTGGCTATTTTTGCAACTACTGGCGAGATAAAACCCAAATCTCGGTCTCGACCGGCTGGAACTTGATTGTTATCGTCCATAGGAACGGCTTCCAACTCGGCATGCGGAGCGGTTTGGACTGCCGGGAGTGCTTGGGATTGTTGTTCTGCCGGCTTTACCTGCTCTGAAGGCGGCAGCTTGCTGTCTTCGGCAGGTATTTCTTCACCGGGTTCACCAATCCAGGCAATTACTGTATTGGCAGCAACAGTTTCCCCGGCAGGAACCAGAATTCGTAAAAGGGTTCCAGCCGCCGGGCTTGGAATTTCGGTATTCACTTTGGCCGATTCAACTTCAAGAATTGACTCAAATTCTTCAACCGGATCTCCTTCGTTTTTGAGCCAATTGATAACTGTTCCTTCTACAACAGACTCACCTAACTTTGGCATAATTACTTTGGTTGGCATTATTTACCCTCCGAAATATTACTATTAATAATTTGCAAGCTCACGAGCAGCATTCATTATTTTGTCTTCATTAACCATAAACCACTCTTGCATAGGATGACTGAACGGGACTGCCGGTACATCCGGGCCAGCCAATCTCCGCACTGGGGCGTCCAGATAAGTGAAAGCATGTTCAGCAATGATGGCAGCGATCTCGCCTCCATACCCGCCGGTTAAATTGTCTTCGTGTACAACAAGTGCTTTCCCCGTTTTCTTAACAGATTTCAGTATTGTATCTTTATCTACAGGTACCAATGTGCGCAAATCAACCACTTCGACCGAAATGCCCTCTTTTTCCAAATTTTCCGCCGCCTTGAGTGCATAAAAATGCATCATCCCATAGGCAAAAATGGTCAAATCTTCACCACTTTTAGTAATGTTTGCCGGACCGATCGGAACGATATATTCTCCTTCAGGAACCTCACCGCGTATCAGTCGATATCCTTTTTTAGGTTCCAGGTACATAACCGGATTAGGATCACGAATGGCTGAGATTAATAACCCTTTGGCATCATATGGTGTCGAAGGAACTACCACCTTTAGTCCGGGCACGTGAGTGAAAAAGCCTTCAATGCTTTGGGAATGGTAAAGGCCTCCCCCGATTCCACCGCCATATGGAGCCCGAATCACCATTGGTACTGGCCAGGCTCCATCCGACCGGTAAAGCATTTTTGAGGCTTCGCTAACAATTTGATTAAATGCCGGATAAATAAAATCAGCAAACTGAATTTCACAAATTGGTTTCATCCCATACAATGCTGCCCCGATTCCAACACCTACAATCGAGAGTTCCGCTAAAGGCGAATCTACTACACGCATTCCACCATATTTTTCAAACAAACCCTCAGTGGCACGAAAAACACCACCTCGTTGACCGACATCCTCACCAACAATGAAGACATCTTCATCTCGGCCCATTTCATCATCCATGGCATCACGGATCGCTTCAACTAATGCTTTTTCAGCCATGCTGAACCTCCTCAAAATAAACCGGGTGCATACCCTCTTCAGCTTTAGGGTAAGGTGCTTGTTCGCCGAAATTTACTGCCTCAGTAATCATTTCTTTGGCTTTTTTATCAAGAGTATCCAATTCTGCCTCGGTTGCAACTGATTTTTCCAATAAGACCTGCCTGGCCAGTAAGAGTGGGTCCTTTTTCTTATGCTCTTCCACCTCCTCACGTGAACGATAGGTGCGATCATCATCATCCGAGGAATGTGGTGTAAGGCGATACATTTTCGCTTCAATTAAGGTAGGCCCGTTTCCAGAACGAGCAGTCTCAAATGCTTCTAAAAATGATTTGTAGACGCCGAAGACGTCGGTTCCATCTATGGAAATTCCTGGTAAACCCAAACCACAAGCTTTGTCTGCAACGCTTTTTACTGCCATTTGCATTTCCGGAGGAACTGAGATGGCATATTGATTATTCTGAACGAGAAACACAACCGGTAACTGATGAATTGCTGCCCAATTAACTGCCTCGTACCATTCTCCCTGTGAGGTTGACCCTTCTCCAAGTGTCGTTAAAACAACCTGATTTGTTTTTTTCATTTTTATAGCCAGGCCAATCCCAGATGCATGAACGCATTGAGTGGCCACCGGCGCGGATTGACTGACTGCATTAACCCGACGCAGACTAAAATGGCTTGGAGTTTGCCGTGCGCCTGAAGAAGGATCACCAGCCTTGCCCATCAAACTGAGAACGTATTCTTTGGGCGTCAATCCTAGTGATATCATCAAAGCCAGGTCACGATAATATGGAGTAACCCAATCTTCGCCTTTACGTAAGGCAAAAGCAGCTCCTACTTGGGCCGCCTCCTGACCAATTCCGGAAATATGAAATGCAATTTTTCCTTGTCGATGCAGCACCCATGCGCGTTCATCGAGACGGCGTGCCAATAACATCATCCAGTACATTTCCCGCATAACCTCACTGGACAAATCCATTTTTCCTCCTGTTTTCATATAACTTCTTAAGAATAGTCTTAAAAAGTATCTGTCATTGTCGCAAACAAAAGCGATAAACTTTAATTTGAAATGCTATTTATTTGCGCTTGAATCAAGTGTAGCAAATGGATATACCTTAATCAAATCCATCCTTTTACATTGATCCTGTCTCCTGACAAAAAACAGAAGTAAATACAGTTATTAATTAATAGAAATTAAATTGGTTCAGTATTGTGAAACCTTGTTTTCCTGAATAATTTTCAGCATTTCTTCGTTGCTCGAGAATTTAAAATCCTCAATATTTTGTAATTTCGCCTGTCTTTTCTCTTCTTCATTCAAAATTCTTAATTCTTTTTTTCTTACAGTTTGAGGGTGATCATTTAAAAATTCTCGTTCAAACGCGGTTGGATCACCCAAATTTTTAGGAGAAATTGTTTCCAGGTATTGTAAGACTGCCTGAGCTGCATTAATACCATCTTTGCGAGCTATCCCCACCAATCCATCGCTTGCTTTTCGCGCCCATCCCGCAAAAAAGACATCCTCGATATCCTGCATCAAGTTTGGATCAAAAGCTTCGTAAGAAATACCTTCTATCGGAAAGCGAGGTTTCGGGTTTTTGTAGTATTCATAGTTATCCATAGGCAATCCGAATTCAGGATCAACCCCATCGCCAATGGCAAAAATGACTGTATCACAGTCCATCCTGGACATTTTGCCCGTACTTTGAGCTTTAATCGTGCCATTTTTTTCAATCAAGGTATTTTCTTCCACAATTACAGCATTAACATGATCGTTTTTATCGCCCAAAATCGAATTGATCGAACTGAGGAATTTCAGACAAAAAATGGTCGATGAATTTGGTTCGATACAGGTCTCCAATGAATTAAGAATAAATTTTAGAGAAAGATCGGGATCCTGATAAATTGAGCGCATAATTGGCGTAGCTTTGAATAATTCATTTTTATAATCATCCAAATCAAAATTGCTGCCGACATATTCCATCTCTTTGCGTGAAAATTTCGTTTCTGCCGGTCCACGTCTGGCGATAGATGTCACTTTTTCAACCTTTTGATCGCGAATAAGGTATCGGGCAATATCCATCATGACATTACCCATGCCTACAATAATCACATTTTTACCAATTTCATATTCTTTGGTACTATAGGGCGGCAATAAATTATAGTGATAAACAATATCCTTAGCATGGTAAACGCCTTTAAGATCCTCACCCGGCACACCCAGCCACTTGGTACCCTGCGCACCCGAAGCAACTAAAATTGCGTCAAACCCAAAGGAGCGAATATCATTAAGAGTAATATCCCCATGCAATCCAACCTTGACATTGCCGAAATATTTAATATTCGCTGAATCCATACAGCTGGCGAATTGTTTTCTTAAGCCTTCCTTCATTTTTACTTTATCGGGATAGATACCATATTCAGCCAACCCACCAGGTTTGATATCCCGATTAAAAACAGCGACATATATTCCATTTTTCGCCAACTCACGAGCAGCAAACAGGCCAGCAGAACCAGCCCCTATTATGGCTACACGATAGGATTTTGCTTCTACCATTTTTGTTCCCTTTGATGAGCTAATTTAAGCAATTATTAATAATTATATCCAATTAATTTTTTGGCACAATGTTAGAAGGTGATTAGTTTTTAATAACTACTCTGATTTCTTTCTATTTTGATACTTTTATTAAAACCGCCGACGACTGATGGGTAAATGAGATTGTAAAATCAGAATAATCGCCGGAAAATCATCGCCATTCATCCGCGGGTCATTTTGCACAACCAGCTTATAAGGGTTTTTTAGTGATTTAAATAATTTATGCTATATTCACAATTGAAGAATTCTTAATAAATAAATCTTTTGTATCTTTTCAATAAAACGGGGTTAGGGAGTGTTTTTAGGCGGGCGATCGCCCGCCTAAAAACACTCTGCCCCTAATTTTTGAAATGATACAATCTTTTCAATTCTCAATCGAACTTTTTAAATGAGGCTGGATGAATCAAGACTTTATTAGCGAAAAATTAGACAATGGATTAAGAATATTTTTACGAGAAATCCATGCCGCACCAATCGTAAGCCATTGGGTTTGGTATCGAGTCGGCAGTCGTGATGAGGTTTCAGGTCAAAGAGGTCTTTCGCATTGGGTGGAACACATGCAATTTAAAGGTACTCCAAAATGGCCTGGCTCATTAATGGAGCGTTCCATTGCCCGTGTTGGTGGCGCATGGAACGCATTCACACACCTGGATTGGACCACTTTTTACGAAACATTACCAGCCAACCAACTCGAAATTGCTCTATCAATCGAAGCAGATCGGATGCGCAATAGCATTTATGAAAGTAACGAGTTTGAATTTGAAAGATCTGTGATCCTTTCTGAAAAAGAAGGAAAAGACAACGATCCTTTTGCACGTCTCAATACAGCGGTTGTTAAAGCCGCTTTTTCATTGCATCCTTATCAGAATGATATTATCGGTACTGATGAGGATTTGCACCATATCCAATTGAATGATCTAGACCGCCATTATCAAAATTACTATCAGCCAGCAAACGCTTTAATCGCAATCGCCGGCGATTTTGAATCCCAAATAATATTAGAAAAAATTAAACAGCTATACCAATCCTATCCGTTGGCAGTGATTTCACGACCTACCATCAAACCCGAGATGAAGATTGAATCTAGCAAAGAAATCTTAATGTACGGACCTGGTGATATGTCATTCATCCAGGTTGCCTACCGGTCACCAGCTGCTGCCGATCCGGATTTCTTTGCTTATACAATTCTGGACAGCCTCCTTTCTGGACCCTCCAGCTTAAACATGTTTGGTGGTGGGGGAATTTCAAACCGTACCAGCCGTCTCTACCGGCGGCTGGTCGAAAAAGAATATGCGGTTGCGGTTTCAGGTGGATTGCAGGCCACAATCGATCCTTATGTTTATGACCTTTCAATCACGCTGCAACCCTTACAAGCACCTGAAATTGTTTTGAAAAAAATGGATGAAGAAATTGAACACCTTTTAACAACAAAAGTAAAAGGCAAAACCATTGACCGGGCCATTAAACAAGCTGCCGCATTGTTTGCGTATGGTTTAGAAAGTGTAACAAATCAGGCTTTTTGGATCGGGTATTCCGAAATGTTTGCGAATTATAGTTGGTTTAACAATTATCTTGATCGCTTGCGCGATGTCCACCCACGCCATGTATTGGAAGTGGCCCAAAAATATTTGCATCCCGAAAATCGTGTGGTCGGTTTTTACCAACCAGAAACAGCGAAAGAGGGTTAACGATGAACACAAACCAAATTAATTGGGATCATATGCCCGGTGAAGAGAATATCGTCCAGGCCAAACTACCCAATGGGATAAAAATTTTGTGCAAAACAGATTATTTGAGCCCCACGGTCATCATCAGCGGTTACCTGCAGGGGGGATCGATTCTTGATCCCTCGGAAAAATTGGGGCTGGCTCTCTTTACTTCATACGCATTAATGCGCGGAACAAAAAGACAAAGCAGCCGCCAACTTTATCACAATCTGGAATCATGCGGAGCGAGTTTTGGGTTCGGTGCCAGTGTGCAATCAACCAGTTTTGGGGGCAAAGCACTGGTTGAGGACTTTCCTTTAATCATTGATACCCTGGCTGCCTGCCTCCTTCAACCCACATTTCCTCCTGATCAGATCCACAGGTTAAAAATGCAGATCTTGACTGGTTTGCAATTGCGTGAGCAAGATACCGTTGAAATGGCTTCTCTATGTTTTGATAAAAATCTTTTTCCCAATCACCCCTATGGAACTCCTGAGGATGGATATATTGATACTGTTCAACGAATAATGCCAAGGGATTTAAATGATTTTCATCAAAAGTTTTATGGGCCACAAGGCATGGTCATTGTCATTGTTGGTGCCATTGAATCAAACGCTGCCATTGATTTAATCATGGAAAAATTAGGGTATTGGGAAAACCCCAACTGGCAGGCAACCCCTGAAATCCCAGAAATTCCAGAAATTAAAAAATCTCTAACAGTTTTTATTCCGCTGGCTGAAAAATTCCAGGTCGATATCATTATGGGCTGTCATGGTCCGGCCAGAACTTCTCCTGATTTCCTGGCTGCCTCACTTGGCAATAATATTCTTGGTCAATTCGGAATGATGGGTCGAATTGGCGAAGTTGTCCGTGAAAAATCTGGGTTGGCTTATTACGCTTCAACAAGCTTGAACGCCATGGCACACGGGGGATCCTGGGAAATTGCTGCCGGAGTAAACCCGGCTAATTTCGACGCAGCAGTCTCCATCATTAAAGACGAATTGATTCGTTTTATTACGGAACCGGTGAGCGAGGATGAATTGCTTGATGCCAAATTCAGCTATATCGGCTCAATCCCTCTCTCAGTTGAATCAAATAGTGCAGTTGCAGGTGCTATTGTTCGCATGGAACGCTTCGGATTAGGTCTTAATTATTTGCATCTTTTCCCAAAGCTGGTTGATTCGATCAGCGCAGAAGATATTCTGATGACAGCACAGAAATATCTTAATCTCGATAAATTAATTGTTGTGGGGTGTGGCCCAACTCCAGCTAACTATAATGGGTGAGGTTTAAATTTTATGACGATTCTTTACAATGGGGTTGACCTCGTTGAAATCAAACGGTTTGAAGACCTTAATCCAAGAATCTTGACTCGTTTCACAAACAGAGTCTACACATCCTTCGAAATCGAAATCTGCGAAGGAAATGTCCGCTGTTTGGCTGGCCGGTTCGCAGCCAAAGAAGCGGTTTCGAAAGCACTCGGAACCGGCATAGGTAAAATTCGTTGGCAGGAAATCGAAATATTAAGGGGAGAATCCGGTCAACCGCTCTTACACCTTCATGGTCGGGCACAGGAAATTGCGCAGGCAAAAGGCATCACGGGTTGGGCACTGAGTATCAGTCATGGAAAAGAAATAGCGATTGCATTCGTTGTTGCCATCGGTATCTAAGAGTCAATTTTATTTGCAAAAAACCTCATATTGTTGTCAGGTACAATTAGATAAGAGATGAAGATACTTGCTGTAAGTGATGTTGAATTAGGATTCCTTTATCAGCCGCAAATAAGTGATCGTTTTAAAGACGTGGATATGATCATCGGTTGCGGTGATTTGCCTTTTTATTATTTGGAATATATGATATCCACTCTCAATATCCCGCTCTATTATGTGAATGGAAATCATGTCAGCAAGACTGAGTATACAACCGGTGGAGAGCGCACAAGTCCATGGGGTGCAATAAACCTTCACAAGCGCTGTGTCGTGGATGATACAGGCGTTATTCTGGCTGGTATCCAGGGAAGTCTGCGTTACAACCTGGGGGCGTTTCAGTATACCCAGGGAGAAATGTGGCAACGGGTTTTTCAATTGTTACCGGCATTTTTTTTTAATAAGATTTGGTATGGCCGTTATCTGGATATTTTTGTATCGCATGCACCGCCCTGGCAAATACACGATCAACCCGATTTGGCGCACCAAGGTATTAAAGCCTTTCGCTGGCTAATCAAAGTCTTTCAGCCAATCTATCATTTACATGGTCATATTCACATTTATCGTAATGACGCTGTTACAAAAACCAAATTTTTAAAAACAACAATTCTTAACTGTTATGGCTACCGTGAAATCAATTTTGATATGCACCCAGTAATTGAAGGTTTACAAAGAAATCCATTCCTCAGATAATCAAAAAGCCTGAGTGCCTATCCAAATATGATCAGGAGAAATTGCCTGATTAAACTTAATTTCAAGGTTGATATCGGTTTCAAACGTAATGTCTTTTAATCTTGGGTGCACAAAACAAACTGTCGGTTGGTTACCATACTTTTGTTGGTAGTAGATAGCAGCTTCATGAATCTTCTCGCGTAGATTTCGTCGTGGATCATTGTCGAACCAAAGCATTCCTGTTTTCATGCATTCCTCCAAAATAGATACTTTAACCTTGCAATATTGGTGCCCAAAATGGGATCCAATTGACACCAATTTTTGCCAGGAATTTATTACGGATTTGCAATGCACTTATTTGTGATTCAGAAACAAACCCGGAAAGAAATGGTGAGAACACAGGGTCCATTTGACCAAAAATCCGCGATTTGAACGTTTCAATAAAAAGCATTGGCTGATTAATTTTTAAGAAGTCCAAACCTGCAAAAACCCAGATATTTACGCTTGCTCCATATTTTACAAGCCACTCAAAATTTTTCCTGGTTTGAGTATCCATACGCTCAACCATGGCTAAATCATCGACAAATAAAATAATTGTGGCACGCTCCAGGTTTTTTTGATGGCGCTGTTCCACTTTTTGGGCAAGATAGATAATCCAATCCTCAGCACTCTCCTCATCACCTCCCACTACTCCTGCACAGAAATCATAGTTGCAGTCATACTCGTGGATTTTAGACATCCATTTTTCTGGAAGATCCGAGATAACAATGTATTGGAATTCAAATGCTGAGTTCATTTGTTGCAAGGAGCGAATCATAGAATACATTAAATGACGGATGGTTGGCAGGTGATCATTCAAAATCAGTAAAGAACCTAATTGTTCATTTCTAAGATCAAAAGTTACTGGTAATTTATCGGCATCCAAGCCTAACAAAGCCATCTTTTCAGGCAAGAACACCGAACGCTGCAATAAGTCATCGATGGAATATTCCTCTAAAGATAGATTTTGACCGCGTAATTTTTCAATAAATCGTTCAGAAAAGGTTGATTGATTTGATTTAGTTGGTTCAAAGATAGCCATTTCTTCACCTCCAGAATATTTGTTCTATTATAGAACATTTATTCTTATTTAGTCAAGTACCAATTTTTCCAATTTCAGATTAAAATAAGACATTTCTAAATCAAAGAAGCATTCAATAGCGTTTAAAAATGCTTGCTTCATATCTTTTCAAAAATTTGGGGAGAAATGTTTTTAGACGGGCGATTGCCTGCCAAAAAAACACTCCCCAACCACGTTCTTTTGAAAAAATAGCTTGCTTCTTTGAAAATACGTTAAAATAGAGATATTGAATAATCTCCGGAGAAATTTTGCATTCATATTAATAGGAGGCTGCCTTGATTAAGGAAACTATAAAAGACGCCGAGTCACGTATGAAAGGTGCTGTTAACACTCTCGAAGAAGATCTTGCCGGTATCCGCACTGGACGTGCCCACCCGGCATTGGTAGAAAAAATGGAAGTTGAATATTATGGTGTAATGACTCAACTCAATCAACTGGCGTCAATAAGTATTCCAGAACCACGTCAAATATTGATTCGTCCATTTGAAGCAAGCACGGTACGCTCAATCGAACGCACACTGATTGCATCCGATCTTGGCATAACCCCAAACAGTGATGGCAAAGTAATCCGCCTCAATCTGCCGCCGCTCAATGAAGAAAGAAGAAGAGATCTTGTCAAATTGACAAACAATCGCGTCGAAGAAGCAAAAATCGCTTGCCGCAATGTACGCCGGGATATTATTAAGGATTTACGAGAATACGAGAAAGAAAAACTTATTTCAGAAGACGAGTTAAAACGAGCAGAGGATGAGTTGCAGAAAGTTACTGATAGTTTCATTGAAGAAGTGGAAAAAGTCGGCGAACGTAAAACTGCAGAAATTATGGAAGTATAACAAACGTGATGCCTTCAAAAACCGACTTGCCTCTCCCCCAATTGGATAATGTACCCAGGCACATTGCAATCATCATGGATGGTAATGGCCGTTGGGCAAAGAAAAGAGGGCTGACCCGCCTGGCAGGCCATCGCTCCGGAACTGAGAACCTGCGCAGAATCATTCGCGCATGTGTGGAGTTTGGTGTTCAGTATCTGACCATTTATGCTTTTTCAACCGAGAATTGGGGGCGCCCAGCCGATGAAGTCGAGGGCTTAATGCATATATTGGAAGAGGTCATTGACAAGGAACTAAATGACCTTCATGAAGAAGGGGTTCAGCTGCGACATATCGGGCGATTGGAGCAATTGAATCCAACCTTGCGATCAAAGGTAGAGCATTCTGTTGAGATCACCAAGGAAAATCACCGGCTGATCTTGTGCATTGCCTGGAATTATGGCGGCCGTGATGAAATCGTATGTGCTATCCGTAACATGATGAAAGATGGTGTTAAACCCGAAGATGTTACAGATGAATTGGTAAGTAGCTACCTTTTTACCGCAGGCATCCCAGATCCGGACTTAATCATTCGAACCTCAGGAGAAATGCGTATCAGCAATTTTCTGATCTGGCAGGCATCCTATTCGGAATGGTATGTAACACCAACTCTTTGGCCCGATTTCGATCGTGAAGAGCTGTATACAGCTCTTTCAAGTTTCAGCCAACGTGAACGTCGCTTTGGAAAGCTGTCCGATTCTGAGAATGAATTAATTCAAAATGCTGACTAAGCGTATTCGTACCGCAGCTATCATGATAGTAGTGGGTGTCTCTTTTGTCGCCCTGGGTGGCTGGTATTATGTTTTTTTCATTTCAATAATCCTGGCTGTTGCTTCCTGGGAATATTGGAATATGTATCGTAATGGAGGTTTTGCACCAAATCCGGCTGTTATTTTTCCGGCTGTTATTTTTCTGGTCGTTATGCGTTATCAAAATGGTTTTGTCGGAAGTGATTTTGTGCTCACAATTTCGGTATTGACCGCCCTGGCTTTCCATACCATTTCATATGAATTGGGACACCAGAACACTTCGATTGATTTTGGCATTACTCTGGGTGGAATTCTATATATAGGATGGCTGGGTGCCTATTTGATATCGCTGCGTTTTTTACCGGATGGCCTCTGGTGGCTGATGTTGGCCATTCCAATTGTGGCCGTTGCGGATGGTGGCGCTTATTTGTTCGGCAGCAATTTTGGAAAGAACAAGATGGCTCCACGCCTTAGCCCAAATAAAACATGGGAAGGTTATTTAGGCGGGGTTTTATTTGCAATTATTTCCGGGGCACTGCTTGGAGCTTTATGGCACAATTATGCACCAGCCATAACGGTCCGAAATGGCTTGATGTTGGGAATTATTCTAGGAATCTTGACCCCGCTCGGTGATTTAGGAGAGAGCATGCTTAAGCGTCAATTTGATATTAAAGATTCCAGTAACCTTCTTCCTGGGCATGGAGGTTTTATGGATAGAATTGATACCTGGCTTTGGGCAGCTGCCATTGGTTATTACGTTATTGAATTATTTTTTATATAGTTAAAATAATCTAGCCGGTTGTTTTCACAACCGGCTAGATTAATCAAGTTGATTTACTTTATGACGTACGTCAAGTTTGCGTCAGCTGTAATAATAAGCTGGCCGGAAGCAATCGGTGTAGAAGAGGCAACATCTAACCTGCCACCACCCTTGGCACTATTGATTGGTTGGGGGTTACCAGAAGAATACACATTAATATTCATCAACTCACCCAACTCAACACCAGCAGCTGCTGCAATTTCCTGTGCTTTTTCTTTAGCATTTTGAATGGCTAAATTACGGGCATCAGATTCTGCTTGCTGGCGATCCTGCACATCAAAGCTGATGCCATTGATTTGGTTTGCACCTTTACGAACCACGGTATCCAGCAAATTTCCCAAAGTATCAAGTTTTTTAACTTTAACATAAATAGTGTTTTCAACCACATAGGAAATATCTGTTTGTTGTCCATCCGGCCCATAGTTTTGCATAGGATATACATTGAAAGCCGTGGTTTGAATATCCAACGGGTCAACACCAAGAGCTTCCAAGGCGGCAGAAATTTCTTGTGCTTGTTTGTTATTTTCGTTTAGAGCTGTAGCCACATCAGCAGCCTGACTTCTGGTGCCGACATACACATAAGCAATATCAGGAACCAAATAAACTTCGCCACTTCCAGAGACACTGACTGTGCGAGTTGTATCAGGTTTCGCCGTAGCCGCACTACAGGCTCCCAGTAATCCCGCAAGTAATGCGAATAACATTAATAAACTAAAATTCTTTTTCATTTTTCCTCCAGTAAAATAACATGCTTTGTTGTTAAGACGACATGTAATTAACGAAAGTTCCCAAAAAATAGAATCCGGTCATTAATCCGAACCGGATTCTTAAGAAACCTTTCCCAGTTTATTATGAGCAAAAGGTATAAAAAATCACCCTTCTGAAAAAGTTTATTGCTGCTGGACAAATCCCATCTTAAAGCTTGGATTATGGGTTTTCAATAGGTTATGATTCTCACTGAGCCGATTGGATTGCTCAACTCCAAAATACTTGTGGTGGGAATGTCTTTCGCGCCTGGTGAATATAACCAATCTCCGTCAAGCTGATATGCATCCGGCAATTCTTTGATCGTAATGGCTGTATCCAGTTTAATCTTAATGGGGTAACCCTCAGGAACCCGTACTATCAATTCACCAATTGCGCACTCAACAGTGCCAGTGAAACTCTCTCCGTTTGGCAAAGTCAGCTCAACAGAACCAATCCCCAAATTTACATTCAATTTATTTAGGTCAATTCCTTGCAGATCCAACTTTTGTTGACCAACTCCTTGATCAACATTTAAATCAATCGGAATGTCATTATTGAGTTGCAAATTCCAGGGAAATCCAGACCCATTGGCTCGGGATGGCAACACCGCTGTGCCATGACTTTGCATGGTCAATTTTCCTGTCCCGGAATCAACCTCATACTTCTGAATCAATTCTTCCTGTTTTGCAATCGATATATCGCCACTCAGCAGCAAATTTGGTTGTGAACCAGCTGAAACAGATAAATTTGCGATAGCAGGTTTTAAGTTCACTTGAGCTCCAGTCGCATCTTGTAATTCGATTTTGACGGAAGTTAAATTTCCCTGTCCGACAATGGGGCTATTCAAGGCAAACCATAACAGCCCGCCGACGAGTAATATGGAGATGAGGACTCCAATCAACGAGCCCACCAATGAATGTCCCCGAAAAGCAACATTTAACCCTACAGCGATAATTGCAACTGGCCACATCATCCAAATCATCTCCCAGGCCGTCCATGGAAAATAACCTAAATTGGCCAACAGCAATATCCCACCTATACCAACATTCAAAACCGTGCCTACCCAATTGCGATTAATAAGATCGTCTAAACCGCTCAGAACAAACAATAATGGCCAGAAACGGAATAAAAGCGACTTCGTATCACCCGGAATCAGATTCATTGTAGTCAACAGCAAGTAGAAACCAACCAGAATTAACAACAATGGAAAAAAAATACTTTTATGGTTCTGGTAGCGAACATCCTTACGCTCATTTAATTCAGACATTTTAACCTGCCTAGCTAATCGATTTTTTAAGAAAATAAGGGCGCAGGATAAGAAACACTCCTACACCAATTAACAAAATTGGCCAAAAATAACGCATAGCGTTGATCGTGTCGAACAAAGTTATTAAACTTACCAGAAATAAAATCCCTGCTGGAATCAATGGCCATTGGCGATTTCCCTTTAACCCCGGCAAAATCGTCAATAATGCAAAAGTGACTGCCAAGCCCATCAGAAAAAATGTCCCACCATCAAAACGCGTAAATTCATCCACTAAAACTGTAAGAGAAAGAGATGTGAACACACCGGCCGGAATAATTGCCCACCACATATTTCTATCTCTGACATACACAATCCAGAATGCGAGCGCCGTTCCCCCAAGAAAGATAATTCCGCCCAAAGAATCTGATATTCTCGGGAAAAAAGCTTCAACCAGAATGAGTACGCCCAGGCTGGTCAGAATTAATCCAGGGATAATCGCCCACCAGGCCGAGCGGTTACTCAGCGTTAATATAATGAACCCCACTCCGCCAGCAAGAAATAGGAACCCCCATAAAATGCCGGTAAAAGGGAGCACCAATACCGAATCCAACAAGGCCAAGATACCAAAGAAAACAAGTAATCCGCCAAAAACAAAACGCCAATTAAACCGCTTCATCTCAACACCTCACTATCTAATTTCAAATGAACCAAAGCCGCCTTCAATTTCTATGCGAACTTTGTTTTCCGCTTGATCAAAACCAACTGAACTGAACAAACCATCACCGTGTGGATCAAACCGGTTTGAGTCTATTTTAATTCCGGAAAAGCCGCTTTTATTTTTTATCTGCGCGGCAACATTTCCAGGGACAATAACTTCTACCGACGCCATTCCTGCGTGAATAATCAAATTAGTAAATCCAGCGGCTTGTGGAAGGAAAATTTTGGTTGCACTCGCGCCTGTTTCCAGTCGAATATCGGCAATCTTCAATTTTCCAAAATCCAAATGTGTTTCACCCGCACCAGTTTTTAGAGCAAGGTTGTAAACAATATCAGGGCTCAATTCGATGTTCCATTCAAATCCTTTGTTAATACCTCCAAAAGGAATTATCTCGGCCCAATTCTCCGGTGGTTCTACCAATAAAGAGGCGGAAGCTCCATGATCTACGAGATTATGTTTTACACCGTTTGAGAACGTTCCCTTTAAAAGGTAGCTATTGTCGGCTGCATTTGTCACAAAAATTCTGCCCGCACCATGATGTAACTCAAGATCAGCGTGCTTAAATTGGGCGGATGGGATGTTGAGTTGCTGCAAACTTGAAACTTCATTACGATTCATAGATCTAAATATTAAAAAACCGCCCACGAGAATAATGAATATCGGGAAAATTAAACTTCCAACGTCAAATCGCAAGATACCCAAAGTTTGCAGGAAAAATAAGATGCCTATAATGATTAAAAGGATGCCCCAAAAATAACGATTTTTTCTCATTTCTTTCTCCTTCGTGTCAATTCAAGTATATATACGATTTATGGGGCTGAATAGTTGCATTCTTCTTGTAACAACTACACGAGTGGAACATCTCTAGTCTCACCGGCCAAACTACAAGCAAGATTTTTTTATTTCATTGGCCCAAGCCATGGATTAAGAGCGAAACATTGGCAGGGTGTCAAATTCGATGAACAATAACACTGTACACACTAGCGCTTGACTTCCAAAGGTCATAAATTATAATTAGTTGATATTGGTTGAGTAATTGGAGTAATTATGTTAAATAATTGCATATGTCTGAGGCGGGGTATTCGCTAACCAAAGCCTGAGACGACAAAAATTAATAACGCTATCAATAACAGGCAGCGGAAAGCATCCCCCGCATAATTCCTTCTTTGTGCCGGAACGGATCAAAATCCGCTGTTTTTTATTGGTAGCGTATTTATTTAAATAAAATGATTGGAGAATCTTATGAAAATCGCAAATAACATCACTGAATTAATCGGCAATACACCGCTGGTAAGGCTGCAAAGATTGTCAGTTAACCTCCCTGGAGAGGTTGTAGTAAAGTTGGAATTTTTTAATCCAGCTCACTCCGTTAAAGACCGCATTGGGGTGGCAATGATTGATGCCGCAGAACAAGCAGGATTGATTGATAAAGATAGCATTATCGTTGAACCCACCAGTGGCAACACAGGCATCGCTCTCGCCTTTGTGGCGGCAGCGCGTGGCTATGCTTGCAAAATCATTATGCCGGATAGTATGTCAACTGAAAGAAAGATGCTGATGCGTGCATTTGGCGCAGAATTAATCCTGACGCCCGCATCCGAAGGGATGGATGGTGCCATTCGAAAGGCTGAAGAGTTAGCAGCCGAAAATAAACATGTTTTTGTGCCACAACAGTTTGAAAATCCGGCCAACCCCGAGATACATCGTACAACGACTGCACAAGAAATTTTACGGGATACTGATGGAAAAGTTGACTATTTTGTTGCCGGCGTTGGGACCGGCGGATCCATCACAGGCGTCGGGGAGGTATTGAAAGCTCACAACCCGGAAGTCAAAATAGTAGCAGTGGAACCGGAGGGCTCTCCAGTTCTCTCAGGTGGCAAAAAGGGGAAACACGCCATTATGGGTCTCGGGGCAGGTTTTATTCCTAAAGTTCTGAATACCCATATTTACGATGAAATTATCCAAGTTAGCGACGCAGATGCATTTCAGACTGCCCGGCTGATGGCCACTCAGGAAGGCCTGTTGGTTGGGATCTCCTCTGGGGCAGCCACCTGGGCGGCGTTACAAATTGCCAAACGTCCAGAAACCGCAGGGAAAAGGATTGTAGCCATTATCCCTGACTTTGGTGAGCGCTACTTGAGTACCAATTTATATGCTGATCTGCGCGATTGAGCTGAAGGATTAATGTCAATGATTCAATGGCTAAAAAACATAAAGAATGACATCAAATGCATCCAGGAACGTGACCCGGCTGCCAGAAATTTTGTAGAAATTGCCATGCTTTACTCTGGATTGCATGCAATCTGGGGTCATCGCACGGCACATTGGTTTTGGCAGCGAAGACTTTACCTGATCGCACGTGCGATCTCACAATTTAACCGATTCTTGACAGGTATTGAAATACACCCGGCAGCAACGATAGGCTCAAGTTTCTTTATTGACCATGGCATGGGCGTTGTCATTGGCGAAACTTCGCTCGTAGGCAACAACGTCACCCTATACCATGGCGTAACTCTGGGGGGAGTCAGTACTGAAAAAGGGAAAAGGCACCCAACTATTGAAGATAACGTCGTTGTTGGCGCTGGCGCCAAGATTTTGGGTGCTATTCATATTGGCACCGGCAGCCGAATTGGCGCTAACGCTGTTGTAGTAAAAGATGTACCTCCTAATTCTGTTGTTGTTGGCGTTCCGGGACAAATTGTCAAGCGTTCAGCACCTTATAAAAGTGAAATTCCGGACCTTCACCACGATCTATTGCCGGATACAATTGGGAAAACAATTGCCGACCTGATATTAAGAGTCAATAAAATAGAAGTGCAGTTGTCAAAACCTGCTACCCGGCGGTCGCCATCGGAAGAAAAGGATAATGGGAATGGAAAGGTAGAAGAACATATTCATGCCCCAATTGATGGCATTTGGTCTGGTAACGACTTTAGCATTTGATAAAAAAAACACTCAATAAAAATACACCGAAGTTTAACGCAGCCATATGGGCAAAAAACCGGTCTAAAGAACTAAGAACGAAAATTTTGACCGCATATGTACCAGCAAAAAATTGTTCTCATTTTTATTTATTGTTGACTGTCAGCGAATGGCCCAATATGATTATTTATTTGGGCGAAATCTAGAGGCCAGATTTACGGATAAAACCGGCCAACACCACGAATAGCAAACCAATTCCACAAATAGCTACCATCACAAATCCAACTGTCTTGCGTTGATTTGCATCAATTTTATTAAAATCGAACAATACTTTTGGGGTCTCTGTTGGGGTTGGCGTCACCGTTGCGGTGGAAGTGGGTGTTCGCGGTGTGGCTGTCGGGCTGGAAGTCCTGGTTGGAGGAATATGGGTCAATGTAATTGTCGGTGTGATTGTTGCAGTTGGAGCTAATTTTACCAGCAAGCGCTCTCCAGGAAAAATATTCGGGGTCGGCAGAAGGTTGTTCCAGGCAATAATCTCGGCGATTGTTACATTATAAGTCGTCGCGATGCTCCACAATGATTGCCCATCCAAAACTTCATGAATAATGGAACCATCCAATTGAGGTGTCGTGGTAATAACCGGATTAACTAAATTTGGGTTTACAGTGGAGTTAAAATTCGGTGTTGGCTGACCTTCCAGCCCCGTTTTCACGCGCTGCACTTGCAAAACATAGTAAACATACCCATTTTTCTCTGCAACGCCAGCCCCGACATTGCCGTAAGTTATCCCTGCCATCGTATTCCAATGATCCGGGTCTGTCCAAATTGAATATACGACCACAGTTGCAGTCATGTTATAGCCGCCAGCGATGTTCTCGATAAACCCCAACGTGGCCGGTGTTGATCCATCAGCACGAGTGTGAGTGATATTACCGGTCGAAGCCATATAATCCGCATGCAGTTGGGCAGATGCCATTAAGCCCGCATCGACCACATAGGGTTGTAAGCCGTTATCGTTCCGTAATGCGTTGACCGCACTAATTAATTCGGAAGCTGAACTGCCCTGTGCTCGAACGATATGGTAAAGCGGGTGGATAAAAGAAAGTGCAACAAACCCAATAAATATAGTAAATAAAATTCGGCGCATCGTTTGGCAATTATAACCGATGCACCGAATTATTCAAAAATTAACTTCTTTCAGCTTAGTGAACGTTCTTTAAAATTATTCCCCATCGCCTCAGCAATAAGCAAGAAATCACTGGCGGAAATCATCCCAACAACATCGCCCGTATCATTTACCACTGGCAGATGATGAATCCGATTTTCCTTCATCAAAACTGCACAATCTTTAATGGCAGTGGTCTGTTGAACGCTGATAATCGGAGATGACATGATATCTTTGACCTTCATTTCTTTTGGATTAACATTGACAGCAACGATTTTGTCGCAGACATCTCTGGTGGTCAAAATACCATAATGATCGTTTGACTCACTTTTACTGACCATGACACTATTGATATATCGGCGGCGCATAGTGCTTAACGCTTCGAATACCGTTTGATCAGGATCAACAAAAACTACCAGATCCTTCATCCAGTCTCGGACAGTATGTTTTTCACGCATAGGAAGAAATCTCCTTTTTGGGGTTGTTCTTATATATGATATTCAGGGTTTATCCTTCAAGGATATTGATAGTATATAGCAAGGATTAAGCTGAAAGCAAGCCAAAAGGTCATATCTTTTTTCGTATTTCGACCTTCTCCGAAGGTAAACTATACCTGATCGGGATGTAAGTACTCCCGATTTTAGCACAACAAGAACAATTTATCAGGATTTTATCAAGATTGCGAATTCCAGGATTGATATTTGTGAGAATAATTTTCATGCAGCTGAGCTTTTTTTTCTGGATCTAAGAAAGATGAATCAATCGCATTACCCATTAACTTGGATATCTGCTCTGAAGAGAGATCGAATACTTTATTTAAAAGCAACAGTTCATCAGATAAATTGATGTTCAAAATTTGAGGGTCATCACTGTTAATAGTGATATTTAAGCCCATTCTCAACATTTCGGGCAGCGGATGTTGATGGATGTCATCAAATATCCCGCTTTTTATGTTGGATGTCAAACAGATTTCTATGGGTATTTGTGTCTTCCTAGCTAACTCGACGACATTATCATCTTCCATGATTCTAACGCCATGCCCGATACGATTAGCACCTAAAATATTAATAGCTTCAGCAACGTTCTCTGCTCCACCCCATTCACCTGCATGAATAGTAAGCAAGAAACCTTTATTCCTGGCTTTATTGAGAAGCTGGCGAAACGGCAACCCGGAAAATTGGGCCTCATCACCAGCCAGATCCAAACCCAATAAGCCGTAAGATTGAAACTGAACTGCGCAATCCACCATTCTTGCAGCAAAATCTAACGCCTCGTGTCGGTTAAGTAATAATAACAAACTTATTGGAAGAGAAAACTGCTGCGAGGCAAGTAAAGCACTTTCAACCACCCACGACATTACTTGCTCTAATTTTTGCGGATTGCCCTGTGAAAGCGCATTTGCTGAGAAACGCAACTCTAAGTAGATGAGATGGTCGGCAGCAGCATCTTCAAGGCATTCAGACACCATCCTTTGAATAATTTCCTTGGAGATAAAAAACTTGCGTAAAGTGAGAAACTTTGAAAGAAAATTACCTGATGTACGTGGATCATCCGCCAGAATTTTGACACGTTTCACCAAATCCGGTACTAATTCTGGTAGTTGTTGGCTGGCAATTTCTGATAACGTGCTGAGCCTGATTGAACCTTCCAAATGGCGGTGAAGATCAATTTTTGGCATAGTTCGATAAAAATCTTTATTAACCATTCATCAAATTCCAAACAAGTCAAAAGCTTTCCGGATTTCGCATTTATTATCATTTCGTACAGCTCATCCGAAATAATTGCAAGTATTGATCCATTTCAAAATCTCATCTGGATATTTACTAAAAAATCAACACTTATGATATACTTGGCAGGCTGTCTGAGGATAGCGAAATTACACACGCTTTCTGACCGTCCCTGCGTGCATCGCAAGATGAATAGGTCAACGGGTAGACGAAGGCGGAGGATTAACGAAAATCAAAAGGAGAACGTTTTAATAATGGCATCTGTTATTTCCATGAAAGCACTCTTGGAAAGTGGAGTTCACTTCGGTCATCGCACCAATAAATGGAACCCCGCTATGCGCCCGTTTATTTTCACCGAGCGCAATGGTATTCACATCCTTGATTTGCAACAAACGGTCAAGGCGCTTACCCATAGCTACAATCTTGTCCGCGATACTGTAGCGAATGGAGGCAATATATTGTTTGTTGGCACCAAACGCCAGGCACAGGAAACAATCAGAGAAGAAGCAACTCGTTGTGGAATGCCTTACGTTACAGAACGCTGGCTGGGCGGAACACTGACCAATTGGTCTACCATCAGCCTGCGAATTGGAGAATTGGATCGCTTAGAAAAATTAATCGAAACCGGAGAAATCAAATCCTACACCAAAAAAGAAGCGCTGATGATTGAGCGTGAAATAAATCGCTTACTAATCCGCCTGAGTGGTGTTCGCAACATGAAAAAGCTGCCCGATTTACTTTTCATCATCGATGTCAGCCGTGAAGAAACGGCCGTGCATGAAGCTAATCTGAAAGATATTCCGATTATCGCCATGGTGGATACAAATTGCGATCCACGAAATATTGATTATGTAATTCCTTCAAATGATGATGCAATTCGTGCCATTAAATTAATGGTTGCAAAAATTGCTGATGCGGTTATTGAAGGAAGGTCGATACGAAAAGACGACCTCACAGAGGATGAAGCCATGGCAGAAATGGCTGAAGAGAGAGTACTCACACGCCGTCGTATGGACGAGGATGCCGAACTAGACGACGAAACATTGCTCGGTGCAGCTACGTTAGCGAAGATGGATGTTCCAAAAGAAGAAGACGTTTTAGAAGCTGAAGAAACTGAATTGATAGAAGACATTGTAGACGCAGCCGAAGAAGCCGAATTGATCGAAGACATTGCAGACGCAGCCGAAAAAGCTGAATTGATCGAAGAAGTTGTCGAAGCTGAAGAAGCTGAATTGAAAGAAGAGATTGAAGAAGAAGTAAAAGCCTTGGAAGAAGTAAAGGCTTTGGAAGAAGAATTTGAAGCAATCGATGACGCACAAGTCCAAGATGACACAGAAGAGTCAGACACAGTAGCTGAAGAGACGACTCAAGAGAATGATAACGATGCCAATACTGCCATCGAGGCTGAAAAAGAGTAAACCGTAAGGGTTAATTAATCAGATCAGGAATGACAAAAGGAACAACTTGAAATGAAAGTTTCGACAGAAGATATTAAAAAACTGCGTGAATCTACTGGCGCTGGCATTTTAGACTGCCGAAAAGCTTTGGAAGAGTCGCAAGGAGATTTTGATAAAGCGTTGGACGTCCTTAGAGAACGAGGATTGGCAAAAGCGGCAAAACGGTCTTCGCGCAATGCTTCCGAAGGAGTGGTGGAATTATATTCCCATGGTAATGGCCGCGTGGGCGTTATGGTGGAAGTGAACGTGGAGACAGATTTCGTTGGCCGCTCACCTGCTTTTCGCGAATTAGCACACGAATTGGCTTTACAAATTGCAGCAACCTCCCCTGAATATATCAAGGAAGAAGACATTCCTCAGGCGGTTCTCGAAAAAGAAAAGCAAATTGCTCTTGCCAAGGCAATTGAAGATGGTAAACCTGTGGCCATCCATGCGAGAATCGTCGAAGGGACTATTGAAAAGTTTAAAAACGAAATGGTATTACTCCGGCAACCATACATTCGTAACGAAGAAATTACTGTTCAACAATTGATTAATGAAAAAGTTGTTGCACTTGGAGAAAATGTGGTTGTACGTCGCTTCGCTCGCTATGCACTTGGCGAAACAACATCTGAAATGGAAGAATAATCAATGAAAAAAGTCAACCTAAGGTTGACTTTTTTTTTTGGAGACAATAATATGGAAACGATCAAATATCACCGCATCCTTCTCAAACTTTCCGGCGAGGCACTGGGCAGCAGCCAGGGTTCTGGCATTGACCCGGACCGAGCGATGGCGATTGCTAAACGGGTGAAGGAAGTTCGTGAAATGAATGTTGATGTAGCCATTGTCATAGGGGCGGGAAATCTTTGGCGCGGAAAACAAGGCATCGAATTAGGAATGGACCGAGCCACAGCGGATTACATGGGAATGCTGGCGACAGTCATGAATGCTTTGGCGCTAATGGACGCCCTCGAATCCCAGGATGTTGTCACCCGCGTGCAATCTGCCATTGAGATGCGTTCGGTAGCAGAGCCCTATATTCGCCGGAGAGCCATCCGTCACATGGAAAAAGGACGCGTTGTTATTTTTGGCGGCGGAACCGGCAATCCCTATTTCTCCACCGATACTGCTGCGGCTTTGCGAGCCATGGAAATCGATGCTGATGTCGTCATCAAGGCTACCAAAGTGGATGGCGTTTATGACAGTGATCCGAAAACAAATGACGGTGCTGTCAAGTTTGATCATCTCTCTTACATTGAAGCTTTAAATCGTCGTGTGGAAGTTATGGATAGCACCGCTATCTCACTTTGCATGGAAAACAAGCTGCCGATTTTAGTCTTAAATCTTTTTGATCCAACTGCCCTGAGGTTGGCTCTGCTCGGTGAGAAAATTGGCACACTGGTTGATGAAAACCCTTAATCGTCACCTCTGGAAATCAAAAACTTAATCAAAAAAGAGCTGATTAGATCATAACCAGCTCTTTTTTCATGTTAATCTTCAATTTTTATGCTTCGTGAAATTCACCTTCAACAACTTCGTTGTCATTAGCCTCGCCACCATCATGCCCTCCATCTGGAGTTCCTGTCTGGCTTGAATTGGCAGCAACATTCTGTTGCGTTTGTTCAAGATGGGACTGTAATTTCTGGGTCAAATCCCGAATCGTTGAAAGGCTATCGCTTTTCATTGCTTCCTGCAATTCTTTGATTTGATTTTGTAGCATATTACGATCCACTTCAGAGACATTTGCCTGTCCTTCGTTTAGAAGTTTTTCAGCCTGGTAAATCAGGTTGTCTGCTGAATTTCTGGCTTCCACCAGCTCACGACGTTTGGCATCTTCCGCTTCATGTTGTTTTGCTTGCTGAACAAGTCGCTCAATCTCTGCCTTATCAATATTGGTGGAGGCAGTTATCGTGACATGTTGTTCCTTGCCGGTGGCTTTGTCGCGTGCCGACACATTCAAAATACCATTTGCATCGATATCAAAGGTTACTTCGATTTGTGGGACGCCACGCGGGGCCGGGGGAAGTCCATCCAGACGGAAACGACCAAGACTGATATTGTCACTTACCATTTGCCTTTCACCTTGTAGAACATGAATATCTACGGCAGGCTGATTGTCTTCCGCCGTTGAAAATATCTGTGACTTCTTGACAGGAATGGTCGTATTTCTTTCAATTAACTTGGTCATAACATTACCGAGCGTCTCCAGACCAAGGGAAAGTGGGGTTACATCCAATAAGAGCACATCTTGAACCTGACCTGACAGTACACCAGCTTGAATGGCAGCTCCTACAGCCACCACTTCATCCGGGTTGACAGATTTGTTGGCTTCTTTTCCGGTCCATTGACGTACCAGTTGCTGTACCATCGGCATTCTGGTAGAACCGCCTACCAGAACAACTTCATCCAGATCTGAAATTTTCAGGTTTGCATCTTTCAAAGCTTCATCAAAAGGTTTCTTAACCCGTTCCAATAATGAAGCACTCATTTGTTCAAATTTAGCGCGAGAAAGCTTTACCAGCAAATGTTTTGGTCCGTTCATGTCAGCTGTGATATAGGGCAAATTGATTTCTGTTTCCATCATGGTGGTAAGCTCAATTTTGGCTTTTTCTCCTGCTTCACGCAGACGTTGTAACGCTTGTTTGTCTTCGCGTAAATCAATCGAATCAGTTTTCTTGAACTCATCAGCTGCCCAGTTGACAATCAATTCATCCCAATCATCACCGCCAAGGTGGGTATCACCACTGGTGGATTTTACTTCAAAGACACCATCACCAACCTCAAGGATGGATACATCAAAAGTTCCACCACCAAGGTCGAAAATGAGGATTTTTTCATTCTTTTTCTTGTCAAGTCCATATGCCAATGCAGAAGCAGTCGGTTCATTGATAATTCGAAGTACCTCCAAGCCTGCAATTTTTCCAGCATCTTTCGTTGCTTGCCTTTGACTATCATTAAAGTAAGCCGGGACTGTAATGACTGCCTGGGTAACCGGTTCTCCCAAATATGCTTCTGCGTCATTCTTTAACTTTCCGAGAATCATCGCTGAGATTTCCTGAGGTGAATATTCCCGCCCTGTAACGGGAATGCTAACAAGAACTCCATCTCCGGGACCTTTGGTTACCTTGTAAGGAACCATTTGTTTTTCTTGTTTTACCTCTTCAAAGCGCCTACCCATGAAACGCTTTATGGAAGAAATTGTGTTTTCCGGGTTAACGATTGCCTGACGTTTTGCCGTCAAACCAACCAGACGTTCTTTGTTTTTATTAAATGCGACAACGGATGGAAGAAGTCTAGATCCCTCGGAGGTTGGAATCACCACCGGATCGCCACCTTCCATGACCGCTACAGCACTATTTGTCGTACCCAAATCAATACCTATAATTTTTGCCATTTTAATTTCTCCTTCCAGTAATTCTGTTTACTCATCTATAATCATACGTTTTACGTAAAAGAAGCTTGTTAACAATTCGTAAGAAAAAAATAAGAAGAGTAATTTCCTAGAAACTTTTTGCTAACTGTAAGTTTAACGGAATTATTCCTGGGGGGTTGGCAAACGAGTTAAGGAGAAAATAAAATACAGTCTCATACTTTACATAGAAAGCAAAACCACGGGAATATACAGTTTCAATTGAAATACTTGTTTTTTCATATTGTTTAATTAATTACTCAAATTTACAGATCGCCATATATTCCTTGAATTGAAGTGGTAGACAAACTATAATGAATGGAGCGACACCTTCGCTGAGGAGGAATTCATGCGTAATAAAACAATTCTTTTGACCTTTGTTGTAGTCCTGCTGGTTTTCTTTTCGCAGGTACAAACCGCAATCGGTCAAAGTGTTGTCCGTAAAGTGATCACAATTCAGGTAGATGGGCCGCTAACACCTTCCCTGGTAGGGTTTATCGACCGCGGCGTTAATGCTGCTTTGCAGCAAGATGCTGAGTTGTTAATAATTCAACTAAATACACCAGGTGGCAGTATTGATCTGATGAACCGGATCGTTCAGAAAATTAGACAGAGCTCCGTTCCGGTGGTTGTGTATGTCTCCCCAAGCGGTGCAATGGCCGGGAGTGCAGGTACATTCATTACCCTGGCCGGTCATCTGGCGGCCATGGCACCTGAAACTACGATCGGTGCTGCCAGCCCTGTGGGAGGGCAGGGAGAAGACCTGGGGGAAACAATTGAACGTAAAGAAAAAGAAATTCTCCGCGCAACAGTTCGGACACTGGCTGCTGATCGCGGCGAGCAGGCAATTGAATTAGCCGAAGCCACGGTTGAAAATGCGAAGGCAGCCTCAGCGAATGAGGCTCTAAGCGCAGGCTTGATTGACATCATAGCATCCAATCTTCCAGATCTCTTAGAACAAATTGATGGCAGGCAGGTCAAAGTACTGGATGAATCCGTAATTTTACATACCCAGAATGTCAATGTTGTTGAGTTGGAAATGAGTTTTATTGAGCAACTCTTGCAATTACTCACCAACCCCAATATTCTTTTCTTGCTCTTAACCATTGGTGTCCAGGCTATATTTATCGAACTTTCAAATCCTGGTGGCTGGGTGGCTGGTTTCATTGGTGCGGTCTGTCTCATACTTGCCATTTATGGGATGGGCGTCTTACCGGTAAATTGGTTCGGGATTCTTTTTATTATGGTCGCATTTGTTTTATTCGTATTGGAAATCAAAGCTGTCACGCATGGCGCGTTATCTGCAGCCGGTGCGGTTGCGTTTATTGTTGGAACTCTTGTGCTCTTCAATTCTATTGATGCACCCGGATTTCCGCGCGTGTCAGTTCCGCTTGTAATTACAACCGGCGTACTGCTATCGATCGGGATTTTTGTGGTCTTATCTTTCGCCATACGAGCCATGCGCAAACCAGTACAAACAGGGATGGGCGCTTTAGTTGGCAAGCATGGGTATGTTGTCACCACCTTAGATCCAATCGGCAATATTCAGGCTGCCGGTGAACTATGGGGTGCAATGTCGATCGATAACAGTAGGATTATTGAAGGCGAATGGGTCGAAATAACAGGCTATCAAGGAAATAAAGTGATCGTTAAGAGACGCAATCTGATCGATTGAATCGACTGACAACACAATCAGATTCAGTCATTCGTTTTCTTTCTAAATGGTCGGGTACGAAGTCCCAATTTATTATATTTATCTCTATCGAAATACCTGGGAGGCGGTCTTAGCCTCCCTTTTTTGTTTTCACTGGTTTATTCTCAATTATATTTTCAGTTGCTGGCAGGTAAAGCATCTTCATATATTCTTTTACCATCCTTTGCGTAGAGAATAAGGGAGCATTAGAACGGATTGATTCCTTAACCATTGCGATCCATTCATTGGGCAGATTATCTGCTGATCTTGATTGGTAGTAGAGTGGAATAATCTCATTTTCCAGAGTTTCATATAGTTCTCGTGATTCGATTTGATCCTGCTGGTAGGTATCCTGGAAATCAACATGATCGCCAATTGGCCAGCCGTTTTTGCCGTTATAGCCTTCCCGCCACCAGCCATCCAGTATTGAGAAGTTAATGCCACCGTTCAGTGCAGCCTTCATACCTGAGGTTCCGGAAGCTTCATTCGGGCGTCGGGGTGTGTTCAACCAAATATCGACTCCTTGCACCATCAATCTGGCAACATTCATATCATAATCTTCCAAAAAGATTAAACGCCCTCCCATCCTGGCGTCTTTTACTGCCCGGTAAACCTGTTGAATGAGTAATTTGCCAGGTTCATCGGCGGGGTGCGCTTTCCCTGCAAAAATTATCTGCACGGGCATGCGTTCATTGGTCACAATTTTTAACAATCTTTCATAATCGTTGAGTATCAGGTTTGCCCTTTTATAGGTTGCAAAACGGCGCGCAAACCCAATCGTGAGCGAATAAGGCTCCATTAACACGCCACTTGCCACGACCTGAATGGGATGGTAATTTCCACTCTTCCACATTTTACGAGCACGCTCATTACAAAAAATAGTTAGTTTTCTTTTCAGGTGTTTGCGGACAGCCCACAACTCATGATCTGGGATCAAATCCAAATTGTTCCACATTTCAACATCATCAGCGCGATCTTGCCAATCGGATCCCAGGTATTTCTTAAATAAATCGTTCATCTGGCGTCCAATCCAGGTACCAGTGTGAATTCCATTTGTAATGTGAGTAATGGGTACATTTTCTTTACTGACACCAGGCCAAAGCCATTGCCACATTCCACGCGATACTTCACCATGCAGTTTTGAAACAGCATTGCGTTGGTTGGAGAGTTTTAACGCCAGCACAGGCATTACAAACGAATCGCCCCAGGATTGCGCCTGTCTTCCCAGATCAATGAATTGATCTCTGGATATATTTAATTTAGGCCAGGTTTGTGCAAAATACTTGTCAATTAACCAGATCGGGAATTGGTCATTCCCCGCCGGAACCGGTGTGTGGGTGGTAAAGACATTATTCTCCTTCACAATTTCTGCAGCCTCATCGAAGGTTTTTCCGGCAGCGATTATTTCTGATATTCGTTCGAGCGCTAGAAAAGCAGAGTGCCCTTCGTTCATGTGCCAAACCTTCGGCTTTAGTCCCATCAAGCGTAGTGCACGTACACCACCGATACCCAACAAGATTTCTTGTGATATACGCACGTCCAGATCATTACTGTACAAACGGGAGGTGAGCTGCCTGTCGTTTGGAGAATTTTCTTCCAGGTCTGAATCCAATAAGTACAATTCCACACGACCAACATTTACCTGCCAAATACGGGCAAACACCGTCCGTCCGGGTAAGTCAACACTGGTCATAACCGGCTTGCCATTTTCATCCAGTAACGGAATAACAGGAATTTCGTCAAAATTGAGATAATAATTTCGCGTATCCTGCCACCCATCTTCAGAAATTGACTGCATGAAATAACCTTCTTTATAAATAAAGCCAACCCCAACCAGAGGCATTCCCAAATCACTGGCAGTTTTCAGATGATCTCCAGATAAAATTCCCAAACCGCCGGCATACACGGGCAGACTTTCATGCAACCCAAATTCAAATGAAAAATAAGCGATCAATTCGTCTTCAAGATCAGGGTAAGTAGTTTTAAACCAGGTCTCTTTTGCAGCCAAATAAGTATCAAATTTTTCAACAACAGCATCCAACTTTTCGAGGAAATAGAGATCCTGAACGGCTTTATTTAACAAAGGCCGCTGAACCTGTTGAAGGAACAGGATTGGGTTATGATTAACCTCATCCCACAATAAATTATCGATATATTTAAATAAACTTTGAGCATCGAGGTTCCAAACCCACCACAGGTTGTAGGTTAGATCACCCATTCGTTGTAAGCGGCGCGGAAGATTAAATGGCATTGGGTTTTTTTTTCGAATTTTTTCCATCATAATTCTTTCTTGTATTACGTTGTCTAGATTCGTCAGCTAAAACGTGTTAGGTATTTTTTTGCTTCAAATAAAGATACCATCAAACCCATTTTCTATACAAGCTTTTAATTCAAAAAAGCTTGCACATTGTCTCAACCAAACTTAAAGCTTACCTTTATTTGATTTCGTTTTCTCTGATTTTCCTAATTTTTTCACAGTGATATAATCGGCATATGAAACAGCGACGAGTCTTGATGATCTTCCTTGGCGTTTTGATCGTTCTATTTTTAGGTATCATCGCAGCATTTTCGATTCCATCAATTCGTGAAAGAATTTTATGGAAAGCTGATGAATATAAGGTGCGTTTGGATTATGCTTTAAATCCACCGGAAGAAGCAGTCTTTATCCCGGTCTCTACGCCCCTGGGAAACTCGAATCCAACAGCTACAGCTACCACTTTGCCAACCAATACCCCTCAAATCCAACAATCAGAAACTCAAATTACAGCCACACCTACTTTCGTGCCAACTGCGTTGCCGGCTTCGATAAAACTGGAAGGGATAAAGTATCAGGACCAACATGGCCTGTGGAATTATTGCGCACCTGCCAATCTGGCTATGCAGCTTTCTTATTGGGGCTGGGATGGTGACCGCCTGGATACCGGTCGTGTTCTAAAACCTTATGAAAAAGACAAAAATGTTATGCTTTATGAGATGGCCGATTACGTATTGGAAAACACCAATTTACAAGCAGTTGTCCGTTCAGGGGGTGATCTAAATCTACTAAAAAGACTGATTGCCAACGGTTTCCCGGTGCTGGTTGAAAAAGGTGTTTTCATTAAGGACCTCTCAGGAAAATTAAGTTGGATGGGCCATTATGCTGTTCTAAACGGTTATGATGATTCGCGCGCCCAATTTATTACCCAGGATTCGTATTTCAGCCCCGATTACCCAATTGATTATAACGAACTAGACAAGCAATGGCGTTCATTTAATTATGCATTTATCCTCATTTATCCGGTTGAAAAACAGGATCAGGTTGTCAGGCTCCTCGGTCAATTGGCAGATGATCAGCAAGCCAATCTGATTGCCTACGAGCGTGCGAATGCAGAGATCAGCTCTTCCAGTGGAAATGAGTTGTTTTTTGCCTGGTTTAATCGCGGTACCAGTCAGGTTCAGCTTCAAGATTTTATTGGCGCTGCAGAATCCTATGATTTTGCTTTTCAGTTATATGCCCAACTTCCTGATTCACAGCGACCGTGGCGAATTGTCTGGTATCAAACCGGCCCATATTTTGCCTACTATTATTCCGGCCGTTATCAGGATGTGATTAAACTCGCCAGCCTGACGATTGATGCGGCCAACGAACCATACCTTGAAGAAAGTTTTTATTGGCGAGCGCTGGCATTTGTTGCCCTGGGAGAAAATCAGAAAGCACTTTCCGATCTCTACACCTCGCTTGAATACCACCCAGGCTTTGGACCAAGCGTAGCCCTAATGCAACAATTGGGTGTGACCCAATAAAAGATTGGAAAAAATGGTTAAAATCCTTCATTTTTCGGATGCACATATTGACCTTGCCATTCATGGCAAGCGCGATCCTGCCAGCGGACTGCCATACCGTATTTTGGATTTTCTAAAAGCACTGGATACTATCGTCGATTGCGCCATAGAAACTCCAGTCGACCTGGTAATTTTTGCTGGCGATGCCTATCGCGATCGCTCACCGGCACCCACCTATCAAAAAGAGTGGGGTAAGCGCATGATGCAGCTTTCTAAGGCAGGGATTCCGGTAATCTTGCTGGTTGGAAATCACGATTATTCGCCTGCTTTTGGACGGGCACATGCCATGCAGGAATATGATACCTTCTCAATTGCCAACATCCATGTCATCGATACTCCAAGATTTCTTACCCCCGATGATTTGAATGGCCTGCCTATTCAGGTCATTGCCCTGCCGTGGATATCGAAAAGCAATTATTTGGCACTAAGAGAAAACTCAACCCTTGACCAGGAAGATTTAAATGAGGAATTGGAAGACTTAATCACCGGCCTGGTCCAGCAATTTATACAGAATTCAGATGCTTTGCTGCCTCTGGTGCTAACCGCCCATGCCTCCGTTCAAGGTGCAGTTTACGGGGGGGAACGTAATATCTTGTTAGGCAAAGACTATACATTACCAGGCAGCCTGGTTAAGAACTCTCAACTGGATTATGTAGCGCTTGGCCATATCCACAAACCGCAAAATCTCAATGAGGGTTATCACCCTCCGGTTGTCTACCCCGGATCAATTGAGCGGATCGACTTCGGAGAGATCGAAGATCAGAAGTATTTTGTAATTGTTGACTTGGAAAAAGGTAAAGCCAATTTGCAATGGGTACCTCTGCATGGCCGCATATTTATCGACAACATAATTGATTTGAGAAAACTGGCTGACTTAAGAAATGACGGGGTGACACCAAATCATGAAGAAGTAATGGCCTATATCAAGGAACATCTTCCGGACCAGGAAGAAATCAGCGATTCAGTTGCCAGACTGACGATATATTATCCACGCGAGTGGGAGGCTTTGATAGATACTGGCTGGATACACCGGCACTATGAGAATGCGCTCGAAGCGCATATCATTCACAAACCAATTGCCAATGTACGCTTACGTTTAGGTGATGAAGAATCGGTCAGTGAAATGGAACCACTCGAATTATTGGATAGGTATCTGTATTCGAGTGGAGTTCAACCTGAGGAAGTAGAGATATTAAAGGATATGGCCACGGAAATCATTTATAATGAAAGGAATCAATACAATTCGGAAGTTGGTTCTTGATAGGAGATATGGACGAGTCACTAATACAAATATTATTAATTTTTTTGCTGCTGATCATAAACGGTATATTTGCAATGTCAGAAATTGCTCTGGTATCCTCAAGAAAAGTCCGCTTACAACAATTGGCAAAAGAAGGCAACAAATCCGCGGCGACAATCCTCAAAATCTCAGAAAAACCCAATCACTTTTTATCTACAATCCAGATTGGCATTACATTAATTGGTATTTTAGCGGGTGCAGTTGGGGGTGCTAAACTGGCCAGCAAGCTGGCGGTTTTATTGGCTAGAATCGATTGGTTAGCAGCTTATAGTGATGGCGTCGCTTTCGCTATCATTGTCTTGTTGACCACCTACTTTTCACTTGTGATTGGCGAATTAATCCCGAAACGTCTGGCTATGAATAGCCCGGAAAAAATTGCCTTGATTATCGCCTTTCCAATGAAGGCACTATCCTGGCTAACTTTACCGATCGTTAAACTCTTGAGTGCTTCCACAGATTTTGGATTACGACTTATAGGGGTTAAACCTTCCAATGATCCAATTATTACTGAAGAAGAAATCAAAGTCTTGATGAAACAAGGTACCCAATCCGGCATATTTGAGGAGGCCGAAGAAGACATGGTCAGCGGAATTTTCCGTTTGGGTGATCGTTACATCGATTCAATCATGACACCGCGAACGGAGATTGAATGGATTGATCTGGATCAGCCATTTGAGGTAATTCTGGATCAGGTTATTAATTCCAAACATAACCGTTTTCCTGTTGCTACTGATCAATTGGACAATGTCCATGGCATCCTGCTCGCAAAAGATTTACTCAGTCACAGTCTCAATGGTACCCAACCCGATTTGATTAATCTACTACAACCGGCGCTGTTTGTTCCCGACAGTATGTCTTCTCTTAAAGCATTGGATTTATTAAAAGAGGCGGGAGCCCATGCAGCATTGGTCATCGATGAATTTAGTGGTGTGCTGGGAATGGTCACTCTCTATGATGTCCTCAAAGCTATTGTCGGAACGATCCCAACCGCAGGTGAAGACTCGGAGATTCAAGCAGTCCAGCGGGAAGATGGTTCATGGCTCCTGGACGGTTTGTTGCCCATTGATGAAGTAAAAGATTCGCTTGGTATAGACATTTTTCCGGAAGAAGACCGGGTGGGTTATCAAACTCTCGGCGGTTTTGTGATGACCATGCTGGATAGCATTCCGGTAACCGGGCAGAGTTTTGAATTATTAAATATGCGTTTTGAAGTGGTCGATATGGATGGGCGGCGAGTGGATAAAGTGCTGGTCAGCCCGCTCCCGTCCAAACCTCCAAAAACAAGTCAAGCCCCTGTGGCGGAATAATGATCCCTATCCGCTTAACGATTGAGGGTTTTCTTTCTTATCAACAAGCAGTTACTATTGATTTTACAGATTTTCAATTAGCTTGTGTTTCCGGGGCAAATGGCGCGGGGAAATCATCCATTCTTGATGCAATTACCTGGGCTCTCTTTGGAATCGCACGTTCCAGAAGTGATGCCATTATTAATCAAAATTGTCAGGCAGCTGAAGTTGGATTTGATTTTGAATACGAAAATCAAAATTATCGCCTCCGGCGTTTTAAATCAATTGATAAAGCATTAGTACTGGAATTATTTAAATTCGATTTGGAAAATGATCGTTGGCGGCCATTAACGGAACATACAGTCACCGAAACACAGAAAAGAATCGTCTCGATCTTGCGCCTGGATTATGATTCATTTGTTAATGCCGCTTTTTTCTTACAGGGTAAAGCCGATTCTTTTGCCAATTTAACACCTACCCGAAGGAAAGATATTCTTTCCAATATCCTCGGCTTGGAGGTATGGGAAAGCTACCGTGATTCAGTCAGTGTCACCCTGCGCAAAGAAGAGATGAAACTAAATCAAATTACAGGCATCCTTCAGGAAATAGAAAGCGAAATTGCCAGTGAAGACCAAATTATCCATGACTTAGAGCAACTACAACTTTCGGAAAAAGCAAAGCAGGAAACAAAGCAAAACCTTGTATTAATTCTCGACCAAGCCCGTCAATTGGAACAGAGCCGTAAAAACTCTGAACAGCAAATCAGCATGTTCGAAAAGGATTTACTTTCACGAAGTCAACAGTTTCAACAAAAACGAGAAAAACAAACAAAGCTTCAGGAACGCCTAATTTCCCTTCACCTCAAACTTGAGAATGCCGATAAAATTAAGAAAGATTTTCAAGCCTGGAAAGATACACGCGCGGAATTGGAAAATTGGTTGGATAAAAGAGAGCAATTCTTGTCTCTCGAAAAAGAAAAGAGCAAGCTGGAACAAGCAATTGTGATGCAAAAAACAACGCTCGAGACACAATTAATGAGCCTGCAGTCAGACGCAAAAACAATAGAAAAACAACGCCTTCTATATCCTCAATTGAAGAAAGATCTCAGTGATCTGCAATCACGCTTACATGCTTTGGAGAGCCGGCTTGGATCACAGAAGGAATTTCCATTGCAGGTCGAAGCACTTCAAAACGTGAAAATTCAAAAAACAGAGACTATCAAACAACTCACCCTTCTAAATGATCAATTACAGGAACATCTGAAAGAATTTCAAAAAGCAGGCCCTGAATGTCCATTCTGTAAACAGCCATTAACAGTCGCTCACCGGGAAACTTACCAAAACCTGACCAAGACAGAAGGCCTTCAACGCAAAGAAGAAATCACCCGTTTGCAAACAGAAGTAAGCGAAATCAACACGCAAATAACAGAGTTAAAAAATAAAATCGAACATTTTTCTGAGCTGGATCGTGAACGGCAACAATTAGAACAAAAAAAAGCCCAGACGGAGGTTCAACTTTCACAGGTGGAGGATTTGCTCCAGATTTGGGACTCACAAAAAGCTCCGCTTTTGACCAGCATCGGAAAAGAATTGAAACAAGCAGATTATGCCAACCATGAGCGTAAAAAAGTGGCTGCCTTGCTGCCAGCAATGGAGGCGATTGGCTATGATGCACAAAAGCATCAGCAATCAAAAACAGAAGAAAACCGCCTACGAACCAGTGAGAACTTAATGCGTGAGCTCGAGACTGCACAGGCTACATACGAACCACTGCGTATGCAGGCAGCAGAACTGGAGCGCGAGATTTCTGAACTCAGCGAGGAAATTGAACAGAAAAAAAGTCAACTTGAAAGTCTTCGTAATATTCATCGTGAGCAATTTAGTGACATACCCGATCTGATCAACCTGCAAAAACAATTGGACCTGGTTCAAATTGAACTAAATCAGATCAATATTAAAATCGGTGGCGAGAAACAAAAACTGGTTGCCATTAAACATCGTAAAGAAAGCCAAGTTTCCTATCAAGCACAAAAATCAGATCTTCGCCTGGCCATTTCACGTTACGAAAAGCTCAAAGAAGCTTTTGGCAAAAACGGAATTCCGGCGCAGTTGATTGAACAAGCACTTCCGCTAATCGAAGAACATGCTAATCTTTTATTGGATCGCCTGACCAACGGTGGAATGACCATTCGCTTTGAAACCCAGAGTGATTACAAAGACAAAAAACGCCAGGACAAAAAAGAAACACTTGATATTCTCATTAATGATTTAAATGGGAATACAAGGGCTTATGAAATGTTTTCGGGTGGCGAAGCGTTTCGGATTAACTTCGCGATTCGCATGGCACTCTCACAGGTGTTAGCGAAAAGATCCGGAGCAAAATTACAGACATTAGTCATCGATGAAGGTTTTGGCAGCCAGGATGCCGAAGGCCGTCAACGTGTAATCGAAGCCATTAATCACGTTCGCTCAAATTTTGCCAAAATCCTTGTGATAACGCATTTGGAAGAGTTGAAAGACGCATTCCCAGCACGGATTGAAGTGGAAATGACTTCGAAAGGATCTCAAGTGCAGGTGCAGGTTTTTTGATGAGGAAACTCAAAGTAGCGCTGCAGCAGCGTGTTGTTCCTGAATATCGCGTGCCTTTCCTGGAAAAATTGGCAAATCTGCCTCAAATTGATTTGTGCGTTTTTTCTGGAAGTCCTCACCCCCGCGAAATGATCCAGACACCAACCACTCCCCCTGATTTTGACTATACGATTGGAAAAAACTGGCATTTCTTCGATCACAAATTGTATTTTTGTATACAGCCAGGCTTAAAAAAATGGCTGCGCGAAAAAGCTCCTCAGATAGTGATTATGGAAGCCAATCCACGCTATTTAAGTTCTCGATTTGTGCTCCCTGAATTGAAGAATAAGCGAATAGGGCTGATTGGATGGGGATTAGGTGTACCGAAGCATGATGGCAGACCTTCCTCCCTACGCGGCCTGTTCCGATCCAATTTTCTCTTACAATTTGATGCAATTATTGCTTACAGTCACACTGGCAGACAACAATACATTCAATCTGGAATTCCAGCTGAAAAAGTTGTCGTTGCCGCAAATGCGACTGCTGCGCGACCTACAAATCCACCACCAGATCGTGGGGTAGGTTATAGAAACGGTCAGCCGGTCGTGTTGTTTGTCGGACGTATACAATCACGCAAGAAAGTAGATACTTTAATCCGCGTCTGCTCTCGAATCGATCCTGCAATTCGGCCAAAGTTATGGATTGTGGGTGAAGGCAGTGCTCTGCCTGGCCTGCGGTCTGTGGCTGAGAAGTACTTCCCGGAAACCAAATTTTGGGGAGCTCAATTTGGTAATGATCTTAATTCAATCTTTGCTCAAGCGGATCTATTCGTGCTGCCTGGTACTGGTGGGCTCGCTATCCAGGAAGCGATGGCCTCAGCTTTGCCTGTGATTGTTGCTGAAGGCGATGGAACCCAATCCAATCTGGTTAATGAAGAAACCGGCTGGTTAGTACCTCCCAATGATGAGGAAGCTTTATTATCTATCTTGCAAACGGCTTTGCATGATCCGAGTAGATTACGGAAAATGGGCACTGCTGCCTATCGCAAAGTGGCTGAAGAAGTCAATATAGACCAAATGGCCGCTGTTTTTACAGAAACCATCCTGAGAGTTGCACAACAAAAAGAAAGAATATGAGCGCGAAGCACTTACTTTTTATTGCCGATGGCCGCAGCCCGACTGCATTGCGCTGGATTTCTGCCAGTAAGAAAATTGGGTTTCGTGTGACGCTCATATCCACTTATCCAGTTACAGAGGATAACGAAGCAGAACAAACCTTTATTTTGCCGGTGGCGTTTGCCAGTGTCGGACGGGACAAAACCAGAACTGGATCTACCACAAAGTCACAGCAGACCTCCTTCACCGGCCAGCTTATTAAGCGTTTTCGACCGTTTGCCTTACGCTTGCGATATCAACTCGCCCCGGGCACCCTGCCAAAATATGGAAAAATACTGCAAAGAATCATATCTGAAATAAGACCTGACCTGGTGCATGCCTTGCGGATCCCTTACGAAGGGATGCTGGCGTCTTATACCCCGCATCAAATCCCTCTTTTGGTCTCAGTTTGGGGAAATGATTTTACGCTCCATGCACAAGCGGGCAAAAAAATGCTCGAACTGACCCGTCAGGTAATGTTGAGAGCAGACGGATTGTTGGCTGATACAGAGCGAGATGTCCAATTGGCACACCAATTTGGGTTTTCACGAGAGAAAAACACGTTGGTGGTACCGGGAGGCGGCGGAATAAATTTTATGGAGATTGAAAATGCACAAAAGAGCAATCTCTTCCGGGTCGATAACCCCTATGACCAGCCGGTCATCGTCAATCCACGTGGTATTCGATCATATGCACAAACTGATATTTTTTTTCAGGCAGTCCCCATTGTTTTGCAAACCTACCCGCAAGCCCAGATTTTTTGCGCAGACATGCAAGGGAAAATCGAAGCCCAAACCTGGGTCAATCAATTACATCTCGAAAAATCGGTACAACTATTACCTTCCATCACCCAGATGGAATTGTGGTCGCTTTTCAGTCAGTCTCATATTTCCGTTTCTTTAACCACCCACGATGGTACTCCCAACACTCTGCTTGAAGCGATGACCTGTGGCTGCTTTCCGATTGCAGGCGATATTGAATCCCTGCGTGAATGGATTACACCAGGATGGAATGGTTTTTTGGTTGAAACTGGAAAACCGGCAACGTTGGCAGCAGCCATCATAAACGCCATGCAAAATCCACAATTAAGAACAAATGCTGCTGAAAGAAACGCTATATTAATTCGAATGCGGGCAGATAAGACCGTTGTTCAACAGATGACACAAGATTTTTATAAAAGCTTTCTTTAAATCCTGCGCCTTCGCTTTACAATCCATTAACCAATTCCTGAAAAGCCTTTCAACGTGTTTACAAATAAGACTTTAAATCTGTTGAATATGCTACAGTTACTCGTAACCAAAAGTTAATTTCAGTGGAGAGCGGTATGGGTGTCACCCGCAATTCGAATCGTAAAATTATTACGGCGTCTTTATTGTTATTCATTTTTGTTTTTTCATCATTCACTGTACAGGCACAGACTGACCCGCCCATCTCGATTACGAAAATTTTCAATGACGAAAAAAACAAAGCCACTCAACCTCTGCTCGAGCGGGGAAAAGCAGCCACCCAAAATGTCCATCTACTTTCAGAAAACATTGAGTGGATTGCAGAGTCTTTTGAAAACAACAAGAGTGAAGCATACCGGGCATCATTTGAATTGTTTGAAGGGGTGAACTACATTGCCACCTTTACACGTAAGGAAAACACACTGGAAGGCGGCTTTATCCTGAGCGGTTCACTGGAAGATACAACTGAAGGCTATATAACTCTCGTTTCCACGGAGGGCGTTGTAAGTGCCATTCTGACAGATGCCGATCATCTCTACCAACTTCAACGCAATTCAGAAATGCAGTACCAATTCGTGAAAATCGACCAATCAAGTTTTCCACCCGAATCCGAGCCTCTTATCCCTGAAACCACCACTGCCACCCTCAATGCGGAAAAATCCGATACACCTTTAGCAATGGATAGCGGCGGGCAAATTGATGTCATGGTGGTTTATAGCGATGATGCACGGGCAGGTGCTGGCGGTACTGCCAACATGATTAATTTGATCAATCTGGCAGTCGCTGAGACCAATCAGGGATACCAACGTAGTGGAATTACTCATCGCTTTCGCCTCGTTCATCATGAGGAAGTCAGTTATAACGAATTAAATGGAGGAACATCACTGGATTGGGTAAAAACGATTGATAATTTAACATTCGTGGATGGCGTCATTGACAACGTTCACACTTTGCGAAACACATATGCAGCTGACCTGGTCGTCATGATTGTCGAGGATTATCGTTCAACCTGTGGCATTGGCTGGTTAATGACCTCATCCACAATGACAGAATCACATGGCTTTAGTGTTGTCTCGCGTAACTGTGCTACAGGTTACTATTCATTTGCGCATGAGACCGGGCATAATATGGGGGCGCATCATGACCGCCAAAACGCATCAGGAAGCGGTTATTTTTCATATTCATATGGGTATTGGGCGCCGAATTATTCGTTTCGCACAATCATGGCTTACAATTGTCCCACAAGTTGTTCGCGTATTAATAATTGGTCCAACCCGCAGGTAACATTTAATGGTATTCCAACCGGAGTTGAGTCAACCGCCCCAGGTAGTGCTGATAATCGGTTGACATTAAATAACACGGCAGCGCAAGTGGCGAATTTTCGTCAATCACTCGCTCCACCTTCAGCTCCAATCAATTTAATTGCTACTGAGACAACGATGTATTCAATCTCCATCGCCTTTAACGATACCAGCAGCGACGAGACCGGTTTTAAAGTGGAACGTTCGATCAATAGCCAACCCTGGCTGCAAATCGCAATTCTCCCAGACAACGTGTCTACTTATTCAGATCTTAACCTTGCCTGCTCCCAAAATTACGCCTACCGGGTTCGTGCGACCAATCTCCAGGGGGATTCCGACTACAGTAATACACTCTCAACTACTACTCAGGCCTGTGGCCCGCCGGCTGCACCCCACCCAATCCAGCTTTCCATTGCGACCACAGCTGTCATCTTCACTTGGCAGGATGTTGAGGGGGAAACTGCTTATCTGGTTGAACAGCTAAGCGGCAATCCCTTGGTCTGGTCACCTCTTGACACGCTTCCAGCCAATAGCACATCCTATTACCTTCAAAATCTCACGATGGATACGGCGTATACAGTGCGCTTTGCGGCTGAAAACAGCTATGGGAAAACGACAGGAGCCCCGATCTCATTTACAACCATGAGCAAAGCCATTTTTCTGCCGATGATCACGCGCTAGCCAAGAATATCCATACATTTTATGTCTTTTACCCCAAAGGTATTGCGAATTCTCAAAAATCGATCAATAATCCTACAACTCTTCGTGTAAATGTGGTTTTTTCAGGTAAATATTCCATCGTGTTAAAAAAACAATCGTTTTCCGTTACTTTTTTGGTTCAGCCAGCCAGTTTATCAGATTGAAGCCTGCCGAGGTGAGATTTCAAGCTGCGAAGATTGGTTTCCCCAGGCTGAGATTCGCGGACCGGGCGACATTGTGTTTTTTTTGAAATGCTTCAGTTGAAGACAAACACGAAGCTCAGTTAGGGGGTTTAACCATTGCCAATGAAACCAAATCTCAGCCAGGAAATAGTTTCCGAAGAGATTAATAATCCTTCATAGGCTTGATTTACTGTCCCAGTCTCAGCTTCGGAACAGGTCTGAGAAAGGGAAGAAAATTCCTGCTTGCTCGTCTTTGAAACTTGAGCCTAAATGTACTATACTTAAAGAACCTGTTAACACCCACACAAAAAGCCCCGTAGAAGGAGGTTATTATTTATGGGAGCAGAAAAGAAATTCAAACTTACCTATGGCACCATGTTCAATCCACCAGAGGAGTTTCACGATCGCTACGAAGCGGAATTGGCGAAATTGAAAGCATCCTTTGGCACAGAATACCCGATGATAATCAATGGAAAAGATGTGAAATCGAGCGAGAAATTTGATAATCGATCCCCCATTAACACGGATCAGGTCATCGGAATCTTCCAAAAAGGAACTGTCGAAGATGCCAATGCAGCCGTTGCGGCTGCCAAAGCAGCCTTCAAAACCTGGGGGAAAACACCCTGGCAAGAGAGAATCCGTCTTTTACGCAAGGCTGCTGATTTGATTGAAGAGCGCAGCTATTACATCGGCGCAGTCATGTCCCTCGAAGTTGGAAAAAATCGCATGGAGGGTATCGGTGACGCGGTTGAAACTGCCGATTTGATTCGTTATGCCTGTCAGCAATTAGAAGAAAATAATGGCTTTGTCACCGAGATGGGTTCTGACCCATTTGAAGGATTTACATCCACCAATACATCTGTTATGAAACCTTATGGTGTCTGGTTGGTCATCAGCCCGTTCAATTTTCCGGGCGCTCTGACTGGTGGGCCATCCGGTGCAGCATTGGCTGCGGGCAACACCGTCATTATGAAACCAGCCACAGACACACCTCTGACAGCTTATCATCTCGCCAGAGCTTTCCAGGATGCCGGGCTGCCAAATGGCGTTTGTAACTATGTCACCGGCCCGGGAAGAACGATTGGAAATACACTGGTTAACCACAAGGATATTGCCGGAGTTACCTTCACCGGTTCCTTTGACGTAGGCATGGGTATTTTCCGTCAGTGGGCACAAGATGGCCCTTATGTGCGACCTACCATCCTTGAATTGGGTGGTAAAAATGCCGCCCTGGTATCCAAAAATGCGGATATCGAACTGGCAGCCTTAGGGATTGTGCGTTCGGCATTTGGTCTACAGGGCCAAAAGTGCTCAGCATGTTCGCGTGTTCTGGTAGAAGCCCCGGTCTATGACGCACTTGTGAAAAGAGTCGTCGAATTGACCAATAAACTGGCGATTGGTGACCCAACGGATCGTAAGATCTTTATGGGGCCGGTCATCAATAAAGCCGCATATCAGGATTACCAGGATTTTGTAAAGGATCTTGGCCAAAATGGGAACATCCTGACCGGTGGGAAACTGCTGACAGAAGGTGATTATAGCAAAGGTTACTTTGCAACGCCTACTCTGGTTGTTGATGTTCCATTCAGCCATCCGCTTTGGAAACAAGAAATGTTTCTGCCGATTACTACAATTGGCAAAGTAAAAGACTTGCAAGAAGGCATGCAAATCGCAAATAATGTCAATTACGGTCTCACATCTGGTTTCTATGGATCTGAAGATGAAGTTGACTGGTTCTTTGAAAATATTGAAGCTGGCGTCAACTACGCCAATCGCCCACAGGGAGCGACTACCGGTGCCTGGCCTGGCTTCCAACCTTTTGGCGGCTGGAAAGGGTCCGGTGCAACCGGTAAAAATGCCGGTGGTGTTCATTATTTGCAAATGTACATGCGCGAACATATTCGCAATCAGGTAAAAAAAGCCTGAGTGGAATCGGATGGGGTTGTAATTAAATCAATACAACCCCATTTTTCAATATCATCGTCGATCAGGGGAAACCAGTAAAGCTGCCTATTTGAAAACATGCAGAACCATAAATAAATGTGGCTTTTTGGTAAAATCTAATTGTGCTGGTCGTGAATACATTTTCAATTAATTAACAAGAATTGATTGCCGTACACAAGCAGCCATTTGCTCAAAAAAACTCATATATGCAAAGAAGAATAAAATGACAAAACTATGTAGCTTGCAAGAAGCGGTCAATACTTTTGTGAAGGACGGAAGCCTGCTTTATGCTGCCGGATTCACGCACTTAATTCCTTTTTCTGCGGCGCACGAGATCATCCGCCAGGAGAAAAGAAACCTGACGGTAGCACGTGCAACACCAGACTTGATTTACGATATGATGACAGCTGCCGGTTGCGTATCGAAGGTGATTTTCTCTTATATGGGTAACCCGGGCGTTGGATCGCTGCGCATCTTGCGCTCGGCCATTGAAGCAGGTGAACTCGAATGGGAGGAATACTCCCATTTTGGAATGATTTCGCGCTTACAAGCGGGTGCGGCTGGACTGCCTTTCATGCCCATGAATCAGACAGCAGCGACCAGCCTCGAACAAGTCAATCACAATATACGCCGCATGACCGACCCCTTTACAAATAAAGAAGTAATCGTCGTACCGCCTTTGAACCCCGATGTAGCTATTATTCATGTGCAAAGAGCAGACCAATACGGCAATGCCCAAATTTGGGGCATACTCGGGGAGCAGAAAGAAGCTGCGTTTGCTGCACAACACGTCATCATCACCGCCGAGGAAATCGTGGATGAGAAGGTTATCCGCAGTGATCCTAACCGGACGATGATCCCATCCATCATCGTTGATGCTGTTTGCCTTGAACCCTTTTCGGCTCATCCTTCTTACACACAGGGCTATTATGATCGCGATAACCCTTTTTATTTGAAGTGGGACCAAATCAGCGAGACGCGAGAGGAAGTCAAGCAATGGTTGCATGAATGGGTCTATGACCTTAAGGATCGCCAGCAATATTGGCAAAAACTGGGTGAGGAAGCTCACCAGCGTCTGCATGTAAAGCCTGCCTTTAGCTCGCCCATCAACTATGGAGAATATTAGAATGGATTACACCAAGTCCGAGTTAATGACGGTTAATGCTGCCCGCCTTTTACGCGATGGCGATGTCGTTTTTGTCGGCGTAGGCTTGCCCAACCTGGCCTGCAACCTCGCCCGGCGCACCCATGCGCCCAACCTGGTTATGATTTATGAGGCCGGTGTCATCGGCGCACGCCCCGCCCGGCTGCCTCTCTCAATTGGTGACCCGACCCTGGTAAGCGGAGCGACCGCGGTTTGTAGTATGTATGACATTTTTAGTTTCTATCTGCAACGAGGTAACGTAGATGTCGGCTTTTTGGGTGGCGCACAAATTGACCGCTTCGGGAATATCAATGCGACTGTGATTGGTGATTATGATCATCCCAAGACTCGTCTGCCTGGTTCGGGCGGATCCATGGAAATTGCGGGATGGGCAAACCGTTGCTATATTATGACTCCCCATCAGAAGCGGCGCTTTCCTGAAAAGGTTGATTTTATTACTTCAGCTGGCTTTCTTTCCAATCGGGCGGAGAGAGAAAAAACAGGCGTTCGCGGTAAAGGTCCTTTAGGAGTCGTGACCAATCTTTGCATCCTTGAGCCGGACGAAAAAGGAGAATTGTCTCTGGCTGCGTTGCACCCAGGAGCAACTGTTGAACAGGTAAAAGAAAATACGGGTTGGCCGCTAAAGGTGTTCGATCATCTGCGGCAGACCGAACCACCGACCAGCGATGAACTGCGCATTCTCCGCCAGGAGCTGGATCCAGATGGGATTTACATAAAATGAAAAATGAAGAAAACAAGAAAATCGAAGTCTTGGTAACTTACTCACTGTCAGAAGATCTCGTTCAACAACTGGCCACGGTAGATAAAAGGCTCCAAATCCATATCAATCCTGCCAAAAATGTTAATGATATTAGCGATGATCTCTGGCAAAAAACAGAGATCTTAATAACCGGAAACCTGCTGCCGCCTCTTGAAAAGGTCCCAAATTTGAAGTGGATTCAATTCAATTCCGCGGGAATTGACTTTGCGGTGAATGATCCATTGCTTAAAAAACCCAATCTGGCAGTTACAAATCTCAGTGGTGCAGCCGCTCCCCAGGTGGCGGAATTTGTGCTGATGGCCATGCTAGCCTTGGGACACAAAGTTAACACAATCCTGCATCAGCAAAGAAACCACGAATGGTCTCCAGATCGATATTCACGCCTGATCCCAAAAGAACTTCGTGGCAGCACGCTTGGTCTGGTTGGCTATGGCAGCATCGGAAGGGAAATTGCCAGAATCACCCACCCGCTTGGAGTAAAGGTTTTAGCAACCAAACATGACAGCATGGATCCCAAAGATCGCGGTTTTAATCTGGAGGGACTGGGAGATCCTGAGGGTAACTTCTTTACCCGCCTTTATCCCATCCAGGCTGTCGGGTCAATGTTAAAAGAATGTGATTTTGTGGTCATCTCGCTGCCGAAAACTGAGGCGACTACACATATCATCGCTGAAAAGGAGCTGGGCAGCATGAAATCGAGTGCATACCTGGTTGATATCAGCCGTGGTGGAGTGGTCAAACCGCAAGCGTTAAAATCCGCTTTGCAAGAGAAAAAAATTGCCGGTGCCTTTATGGATGTATTTGAGCAGGAACCATTACCCAAAGATAGCCCACTTTGGGAGTTACCCAACATGATCATTTCCCCACATATTGCTGGGATCAGTGTTAATTACAATGAGCGAGCCATAAAATTAATTGTGGAAAATCTACAAAATTATTGCCAGGATCGACCCTTGTTCAATCTTTTTGATCGTGAAAATGGATACTAATAAAGGAAATGTACGTTCTCTATGCTAAATCTTGATAACATCCGCGTTGTGTTTTTTGACGTTGGTGACACATTATTTTATTTTGATGGTGATTGGGAAGAGACGTTAAAGCTGTCAATACAGACACTTTGTTCCAGCCTAAATCGAAAAGGGTTTCCTATCGAAGAAAAATTCTTCATGAAAGATTTTTCAAAAAGGATGCAAACCTATTATTCTGATCGGGATGAATCGATGCTCGAGATCACCACTTCCCAGGTGCTTACCGATGCATTAAGCGATTATGGTTTTGAAGCAGTCGACTCGCAACTAATCTTTGACGTGCTCAAAGAGATGTATGCAATTTCAGAAGAACGCTGGAGCCTGGAAGACGATGCCGATGAGACACTCAAATGGCTGCAATCACACGGTTATTACCTTGGAATCATTTCAAACGCCGGTGACCGTGAAGATGTTTACACGCTTTTGCGGCAGTCCAATATCCTGCATTACTTCGAACTGGTGCAAATATCTGCCGAAAGCGGTTTTAGAAAACCACACCCTGCCATGTTCCAAACAGGCTTCGATTATTTTATGGTGCAACCTGCAGAATGTTTGATGGTGGGAGACCGTTTAGAGATGGACATCTATGGGGCCAAAGAAAGCGGAATGGCTTCCGCCTGGATTACACGCCGCTCCAACACGATTGACCCGAAAATCATTGCACAATTTGAGCCTGATTTAATTCTTTCGACTTTGAGTGACTTAAAGACTCATCTCCAAAAAGATTGATAGCAACTCACAAAATCATCCAGGGCTGGTCAAACCAATCCACCACATGATCTTCAAGATCATCCAGGTCGATATCCTCTTCAAATTCCACCTTGCCTCGCACCGAAACCCCAACCTCATGTACAGTATCTCTGCTGCCACTGACAAGATGATGCCACCAAGGCAGGCTTTTTCCATTAGCAAGCAGGCGGTAGGCACAGGTTAAAGGCATCCAATCCAGCTTGTGCACCAGGGGTGTTGTTAACACCAGGCAGGTTGGTACCAATCGCGAGCGATTCTGATAATCCCCGCACTGGCAGGTGGATTCAACAAACAATTTGCAAATGACATTGGTGGTGTAATAGTTGCCTTTTTCCAAACCTTCCAGCCGAAACAAGCAGCACTTGCCACAACCATCACAAAGCGATTCCCACTCGGCAGGTGTCATATCTTCTAATTTTTTAGTTTCCCAAAATGGCTTTTGTTCCATTGATTATTCCTGGAATTGTGTCTTTCTTAATAAAAATTTTTAATTTTGGCTTTTTCGATTGATTGTTTTCACAAAATTGCAATTGTTAATTTTCGGTCATGCGAAACTCAAAGCCGTACGAGTATTGCCCAATGAGGAAATTCTACCATGTTCAAGATCGAATCCAGCACATCCATTGATTCTGCCGATCTTCTTCACCTGGTTTACCACGCTGATATTCGCATGAATGAAATCCACATTTGCAGATTGGTAAGTCTGTCAAACAAGGCCGTTAATTACAATAGCCAGGGGCACATCAGAATCACGGAAAGCGAAAGTGCCCAACAATTGCGTTTGGGCTTATAGACGAAATAAAAAATCATTCTCCCATTACCCTTCCCAAACCCCCACTTGAATGAGAGAATAAATCCTGTCTTTTCCAGAGAATAATTATGTCGATCGCGAAAAAACCACTCACCAGAATACAGGCAGATTTTATCCTGCTCTTTACCGCCTTGGTATGGGGCAGTGGTTTTATTGCCCAGCGAGTCGCCGCCCCTTTCACCAGTATTTTCTTTTATAATGGCGGGCGCTTTTTGCTGGGTGCCTTGCTCATTTTGCCTTTGATCCGCTTTCGCCTGAACATTCCCAGGCGGGAAATGCGCGGGGTTTTTGCCGCCGGAGCTTTGCTCTTTGCCGCCGGTTCGCTTCAACAAGCCGGAATGCGCACCACTTCTGCCGGGAATGCCGGATTCATCACCGGACTCTATGTAGTCATGGTGCCCATTTTCCTTTTCTTGATCTGGAACGAACGCCAAACCTGGACCATTTGGGTGGCCGCGGTAGTGGCAGTGATTGGCATGCTCCTTTTGAGCACCGGCGGGGCGATTCGCTTTGTTTCGGGGGATTTTCTGGAGTTTCTGGGGGCAATTCTATGGGCTTTTCATGTCATCGTGGTCAGCAATTCGGTGAAAAAGCTCAATCCTTTGCACTTTGCTGTCGCTCAATTTCTGATTTGTGCCGCATTCAACCTGCTGGTCGGGTTTATATTCGAACCTGCGTCCATTCGTGTGATGCCCAATTACTGGTGGCCAATTGTCTATAATGGCGTTGCCTCGGTCGCAATCGGCTTCACCTTGCAGGGCGTTGGTCAAAAACATGCGCCTCCTACCGATGCTGCCCTGATCCTCAGCATGGAATCGGTCTTCGCTGCTTTGTTGGGTTATCTTTTTCTTTCAGAACGCTTTACTCTCACACAAACAATCGGCAGTGCACTGGTGATGGCGGCCATTCTCCTTTCCCAGATACCGGTCAATCATTTTCGCAAACCAATTCCAAAACTGGAAAATGACAAGCCAGGCATTTAAGCTGAGATTTCATTCAAAAAGTTCGCGATGCAAACCCTTAATTGTCTTTTATAAAGATCATGATCGATTTCATTCTCTCAAAACGAAAAAATCTAAGACCCCAAAACCCACTCTGATTGATATGTTTGGTTGCACTTAACATCTTTTTTTCCGATAATGAAGGGGATCAAAATGGAGGAAAAAATGACAACAGTAAAGAAGGCCAGAAAATACAAACCACTGCTAAGTTTGGATTTCGATGGAGTTCTCCACTGGTATCGCAATGGATGGAAAGGTGCCAGATACATCGACGACGAACCCGTACCCGGTGCAGTTGAATTTGTGCGTGAAGCCAGCCAATATTTTCGTATTGTTGTTTACAGTTCGCGCAGCAGCCAACCGGGCGGCATTGAAGCCATGCAAGCCTGGATGGAAAAATATGGCTTTCCAGAAGTCAAGTTTGCTAATGATAAGCCCAAAGCGTTCTTAACAATTGACGATCGTGCAATTCAATTCAACGGCACCTGGTTTGATCCACAAGAATTATTAAAATTCAAGCCCTGGAATAAACCCGCCGACGAAGAAGATTAACCCTGGTTGCGTTTGTTTATCCTGAAATTGACGAGCACATTGATTTTGGTATGCAATCAATTTATGCGATTAAATAATTTCCTAGAACATAATTTCAAAGAGTGATGTAGAATTAAGTAGCAATAAAACCTTATCTCTGAAAAAGGTTTGTGTAAAATCGTGGAAGAAGCCGAAGATAATGACAGATTTGTTTGAGCATGCTATGAAAGACCGGATGCAGCAGGAAGCGCCTCTGGCTGCCCGAATGCGACCGCGTTCCTTTGCAGAATATGTCGGGCAGGAACACATTATTGGCGAAGGCAAAATCCTGCGGCGTGCAATTCAAGCCGACCGCTTGTTTTCCTCCATCATCTTCACCGGCCCACCGGGTACCGGGAAAACCACGTTGGCACAATTGATCGCTTTGCACACCAAAGCTCATTTTGAAACCATCTCGGCTGTTCTGGCCGGTGTAGCGGAGTTAAGACGGGTGATCGCAGAGGCGGAAGAACGGCGGCGCCTGTACCAGCAGCGCACAATTCTGTTCATCGATGAAGTTCACCGCTGGAATAAAGCCCAGCAGGACGCCCTTCTTCCACAAGTGGAAAGCGGCATGCTGACACTGATCGGAGCTACCACGGAAAACCCTTACTTCGATGTCATCCCGGCTCTGGTTTCGCGCTCACGCGTATTTCAACTGGAACCGTTGAACGAGGCTCAGTTAAACCAAATCCTTGATCAGGCGCTGGCCAATAATGAGTTCGGCTATGGGCTCAAGAATATAATTCTGGCGGAAGATGCCCGCAGGCATCTGATTCGCACGAGCAGTGGTGATGCCCGTAATCTGCTCAATGCGCTCGAGCTGGCCGTGGAAACCACTGCCGCCAATCTGGATGGATCCATCAATATCAGCCTGACTGATGCACAGGAATCGATCCAGAAACGTGCGGTCATATATGACAAAAATGGGGATGCGCACTATGACACCATCTCCGCCTTCATAAAATCAGTGCGCGGCTCAGATCCGGATGCAGCGCTATATTGGCTGGCAAAAATGGTGGCGGCCGGCGAAGACCCGCGTTTCATCTTGCGACGCCTGATCGTCCTGGCCAGCGAAGATATTGGCCTGGCGGATCCGCAAGGGATGGTGGTGGCCAATGCAGCCGCTTCAGCTTTCGAATACATCGGGATGCCTGAGGGCATCTTCCCAATTGTGGAAGCCACGCTTTACCTGGCAACGGCACCAAAATCAAACTCAGCCATGGCTTACTTCAAGGTCCGTAAACAAATGGAAGAAGAGGGCATGGGGCAGGTTCCCACCCACTTAATGGATGCCAACCGCGATAGCAAAGCCTTCGGGCACGGGCAGGGTTATCTTTATCCGCACGATTTTGAGGGTCACTTTACTGCCCAGCAATACCTGCCCGATCATTTGATTGGCAGCCATTTCTACCATCCTTCCGAAGAAGGTTATGAGGCCGACATTCTGGCTCGCCTTAAACAGTGGCGTGAAATACAATCCCAAAAATTAAAAAGCAAAGGTAGTGCACAAGATGACAATCCTGTTTCTAATACGCCACGGTCAAAATAATTGGGTTGGCAAACGACTGGCCGGTAGGACGGCTGGCGTTCACCTGAATCAAACCGGCCAACAGCAGGCACAATCCATTGCCGGCACACTGGCGGAGCTACCCTTCAAGGCCGTTTACAGCAGTCCACTGGAACGTGCAATGGAGACAGCACAACCGCTGGCAGACAGACTTTCACTGCCGGTGCAAATAAAAGAAGGCTTGTCAGAGATCAATTTTGGCGATTGGCAGGGAAAAACGATCAAACAATTACAACGCATGAAACTCTGGAAAACCGTGCAAGACCAGCCGCAAGAAATGCACTTTCCAGGTGGTGAATCTTTTCAGCAAGCACAGCAACGCCTGGTTACGTGTGTTGAAGATCTCAGAACTCAGCACACTAAAGAAGATCTGATCGCGTGCTTCAGCCATTCCGATTCCATTCGACTGCTGGTAACGCACTACCTGGCGATGCCGCTGGCAGCATTTCAGCGCGTAGCAATCGACACCGCCTCGATCAGTGTCATCGTTTTTCATGAAGAGCGCATTTTTGTACCCTTTATTAACCAAATCGTGACCACCTCATTTTCTGACCATTTCAAACAACAGGCCAAAAAATCTGAGAAAAAGCCAACATCAAAGAAACCGGCAGTCAAATAGCCACATCCCTGTAACTTTTTAGCGATAAAATAATCAAAACAAAACAAGGATGATCATGAAAACCAAATTCAAGCAAAAAGGTACAGCGAAAAAGAAATCGCAGCGCAACTGGCAAATTCTGGTTGGAATTGGCATCTTTTTGATCATTATGGCCGGTTTGAGCTTAACGCACAAAGCAGAATCTGAAAGCATTCAACGGGCGGTGAAAGGCCAGCCACTCGGAGATTTCAGTTTACTTGATTTACATGCGAATGAGATCCATCTCAGTGATTATCGCGGCAAAATTGTCTTAATCAACAGCTGGGCCAGCTGGTGCCCCCCTTGCATGGCTGAAATGCCGGCTCTGGAAAAATTTTATCAGCAGAATAAGGGCCATAACTTCGAAATACTGGCCGTCAATGCCGGAGAAAGCCAGGCAACCGCCCAGAATTTCGTCCGTCGCAGCGGCGTTTCTTTTCCCATATTATTGGATGAAGATGCCAGTACATTAACTGCCATGGGAATCAACGGCTATCCCACCTCCATCCTGGTCGGTCCTGATGGAAACGTCTTGCATATCCATATCGGTCTGTTCTTCCCAGAAGACCTGGAAAAAGAAATCAGCCCATTTTTGGTTTCTCAATAAACAGTCAATAAGCGGTAAATGGGGGGGTTAAAGCATTAAGGTTGGCTATGTAAACAAGCCTTCAATCTGTCTTCGGCAGGTTCTGCCACTCGTCACGATTCTTTGAGTGAATTATTAAGCGTCAGCTCAGCGCTTACTTCCACTTATTTTCCTCGCGCTCTCTCAGCTTCTTAACCAGCCACTCCAACCCACCCAACAATAAAAATGGCAGGGTCAGCAGCAAGGCCCCCAGAACCAGAATCGGTACAGCCAGGATCAACGCGCTGACACCATAAATCAGGTAGATCACCAGGCTGCCGACAATGATCAAAAAACCAATGATGATCCACAGGTAAAGGCGGTCTTCTTGTTTCTTGGTGAGCGGTGGTTTGGGATTTTTCATACCATTCCAAGTTTTCTACAAATTATTGTTGTTAGAATAATACCATTGAACTCGATAAGCCGGTTGCACCATTGCGGGCCAGGCAGTATGATCTGCGGATAAATGGCGATGATTTTCAGACGGTCGTTCTGATCTTACAAGGTTATTATTCACCGGTAATAATCTCAAGCATTCCCCATTCTTTCAGACCTTTGCTGATAGGATTATCATGGCGAGCGCAGCCAAGCAATCTTTCTCGCGTAAAACAGGATTGCCTAGGCGGTGGTTTGATGTCTTACTCACAAACTTGAGCAATAAAATTGCAAAGGGCTTTCCTCCCGATGGATATTATGATTCTTCCCCGCCTGATTTATCGTAAGGGCGAAGCATCCGGGGAACCATTCCATCCTGTAAAAACATAGCCATCGCGGATGCTTCGCCCATGCACCAATTGTTGATAACATAAAAATGTGGGGCTTTACATACACACCCTACGCCTTGCCTGCATTGTACCGTTATTTCACCCCCGCATACCGCTTTGCAGCTACAGCCATTCGGCGGTATAGCCGAATCTTCCAAACACATTCAACCATCAGTTATCAATTTCAACTACAATATCAAAATAGGAAAATTATAGCTAGTTGGAAGCATGCTGGTTTTCACCTTCGATAAATCAATTCCAATAAAACCTACCTGACCAGCATCGGCATAAAGATCGTGGAAAACGTCTGAACCTCCAGCGGTCCTTCCAAAAATTGATTGGCATTGGTAATTATTTCCAGCCAGTAATAATAGGTCTTTCCCCCAGATATGGAAGTATCCTCGAAGGCATAGGAATTTCCACTGCCTCCACCCGGCGGAAGTATGGGAATTATGGCGGTATTTAACTGCTCTTTTTGGCTGTCTGCTGTTTGAGAGCGATAAACATTAAAACCGGTTACACTGTCTTCTTTGGAGGTTTGCCATTCGATCAAGATCGAAACGGGTTTGGCAGTCGCCGAAAAGGAAGTCAAAAAGTTGCTGGTTGGCCATTCCACCAGCGTAGTTACTGCTGCGGGGACATTATTGATCCGGTTAATCTCACGCGCTGAAGTTGTAATCGATGCGCTGTTGGTAATTGTGCCGGTAAATGCCTCTGCGATTTTGGCAGTAATGGTGATCGAACCGGACTGCCCTTGTGCCAGATCGGCAAGATCCCAAACAAAGCGCGTACCTGAGCGCTGAATAGCTGCGGCTCCGCTGGTCGTGACAACCACATCTTCCAGCATCTCCGGCAGCAGGTCTTCTATCACCACATGATGAGCCGTAGCCGCATCGGTGTTGGCATAGGTCAAAGTATAAGTCAGGGTATCGCCCGGCCTGAGTGCCCCGCCCGGAAAGACCGTCTGGGTCAGGCTTAAGTCGGCCGGTAGCACATTGAGCTTTAAGGCCGGGTCACCAAACAGGATGTAGGTGTCCATTAACTCCCGGTTGGAAGAAGAGTTCATATAAAGATTGAGTTTGGCCTGGGTAGTTGCCGGCCCTAATGCAATCACATCATCGTTGAAAATGGCATTGAATAACCCTTTATTTAACAGATCGTGCCCGGTGGCTACCCCAAAGCCGGTCGGTGACCAGCTGGCGATGGCGCCATTGGGAGAGGATGCCACCAGGGATTCGCCAACGGAAGAACGATTCTCACCTATTGCAGAAGGAGAAATATAATACCCATCCAGACAGGTCATTGGCAGCATAAATGGCCAACGGTCAGTATTTGTCAATCTGTTCATATCCGCGACCCCCAGGAAATTTTCCGCCGCCCAGAATTGGGTTGAACTATGCCCGATATAATTAATCAACAAACGGCCCTGGTTAATGCCATCAATAATGGATGTCTTGACTTCGGTTCCAGTTGCATGGGTGACTTTGTAATAGATTTTTTGGGCAAAATAAGGCGCGGGGAGATGGAAATTGGCAATATTGTCGCTTATGTTCGCAAAATTGCCGGCGCTGTCGCTATTATCAGCAACAAACATGACTGTCTGATTCCAGTTACCCTGGCTTTGATTGGCCTCATAGCTGAGAATCTTATTGACCATTTGGGTAGTCTCGACGGCCGTTTTTACCGGCAAGCGCCCCAAAAATAAGTCCGGCAAGAGATCACTTCCACTGACAGTTACATAGCGGTTATCAGCCGCAGTTTCTCCGATCCAGGGATCAATATTTGCCAGATACGGGGGAATAAAGATACCTTCATCGCGACCATAATAATTTTTAAAATCAAAATGGCCATCACCGACTAAAAGGACATAGGTCGGGACAGGATGAGTCCAATTTGCATAGGCATAGGCAATAAAATCCCGTATTGCCTGTGGGTCAAACACGCCAAAATTGAATTCGTCATAAATATCCTCAACATCAATCACGATGCTGGTGAGACCCTGAGAGGTGCGATAATCCGCCAATGGCTGTATTGCTGTCAGGAAATCCGCATGAGAAATGATCAAATAATCCGCACGATTGTTGTTATCTCGTAAATTTGAAGCTTTATCGACCACAATTGCGGCTGGCTTGAGTTGTTGGTCACTGGAGAGTGCCAGAAATTGATGGGTGCCATTGAGAGTCGCTTCGAAAGACAAGCGATATGTTGATTCGCTCAGCGGAGAAATGACCGCCCCTGTCATCCGAATTGGTCTTCCATGATCACTGATATCAAAAACATTTACAGAATTTGAGGTAAAACCAACCACACGAAATTCACGCGCGCCGTTGGCGGTCTGGTTGAAGAATAGAAGATTGTTGTCCGCAACAAACGCGCCGGCATAGTCAATGTCAAAATAATTAATATAGAAAATGTCCAGGGTTACTCCGCCATCCATGGGGCATTCAACAGTGATGGTGTTTTCACCATTTAGCAATTTGTCTCGTGATATGATCACGTCGAAATTGTAGTCGTTTTCTCCATTCCAAATAGCATCATCGATCAGGTATCCATTAAGATATACTTTCGTATGGTGATGAGGAGTGCCTTGATACCCTCGCAGAAGTCCGCGTATTGAAACAGGAGATGACGGGATATCGGCGGGATTTATTGAAAATTTAAAATTTCTCGTTTGGGCTGCGCCGGCCCCCGTTCCATAAATGTAATCCCAAACCCAACGGTCTTGCTCAGGACCACTCGGTCTGGATGATAAATAATAATGATTTTCTTCCACATGGGCAGTCGCGAGATACGAATCCGGAACTAATGCGGAGCCTGAAGGTGTCCCATCTTTTTGCTCCATACGCAGACCGCTGCTTGTTCCCCAACTCAGCCAGTAAACATTGGTATTGGTAAATTTCGTATTTAACGCCTGGCCATAGAACAAAATGGAGTCGCCTGAATCAAATACCCCATCCTGTTCTCCCTCGACAAAAATGGCAACCTCCACTCCCGCATTGATCAGCTGCAGTGAGCGCGGATCGAGCGAATTCAAGGTATCAAGCGCTACTCCCGCATTTACCAAATCTGAATAGGTGATCTGGTACAGCCCATCCTGATCGACCATAATTTTATAGGTAACCTGGCCTGCATCTTTACTGGCCGTATTGGCGAATGAATCAGTTGATGGCTGTAAGCGCCAGGTTCGGGCGCTGGAGTAATTTAATAGATTGTCTTTAAGAAATGATTCGAAAAAGCCTTCATCCATTGTGGATTTTGCAAATTTATTAGCTGCATTTGAGCTATTAAAATCCAGCCGTACCCGAATTTGTGGATGATAAAACACCTGGCCGCTGAATGCGTCATATCGGAATGGTTGAAAGAATAGTTGCGCCACTCGTTGCGAGCGCAAAAAGGCAGTCGAGGTTAGTTGCGCTGGATTCGCACTTAAGTTTTGCAAATCCGAATATCCCTCTGGATCAGGAATCAATTGACTGCCCTCAAATGTGATATTTCCATCCAAATCAAAGGAAGCAACTGGCTGCGCCACAGGGCACAGGTTTATTCTATCCGGCAGCAAAACTGCCTCTGATTCCAGAACAGTCAGCGTTGGAGCTGATTCAATCGGTATTCCTATCAAAACACCTTTAACCGGCAATTGAGGCCAACCAGATCTGGTTGCGTTTCCAAAACCTTCTACATTCAACGTTTCGCAAGCGAATGAATTTGAAAGTCCTTCTTCAATTTGTGCCTGCGGCGTTGTTAATTCGATTGTTATACTTTGTTCGTTTTGGTCGATAATTTGGAAAAAATTATCATGGTCTGAAATCAAAGCCAGAGAGGAAATGCTTGAAGCTTGCCTGGATTGATCATTACTTTGAGTAGAAAAACCTTCTATCGGGCGAGCCAGCGTAACACGCTGGTGAATTAATAATGCTGTCAAACTCAGCATAATCACCAAAGCAATTCTGATCGTTTTTGTCGAAAGATGTTTATCCAATAATCCCACTTATTTAAAGAGAAAATCTAGATCATAATTTCATGGCCAATTTTTATATTTTGGTAAATTTTAAATTTTACTTTGAGAGCTCTTGCAGAATAAAATCGATTGCACTCTGGTCTGGCAGAAATTCGAATTGATAACATGGCACAGAACTCGTCAGTTCATCCAGGAACTTTAAGCTATTTTGCATGCCTGAGCGGTCCCAAAAGGTTGGAAAGCTGCGAATGAACAATTTTGAAGCAGCCTCGATGGCTTTCAGTTCGCTTATTTGGTTAACGGGAGCCTGTTTTAAAATATAAATGCGATCTATTTTTGCTGATTGGGAGGAAGCACCCAAGGCGTCCCCATGCCAGGGAGTGCCATAGATCATATATCCGTCATCTTTTTTGCGTACGATAATGCGGTCATCACTTAGAATTGTTACCCCTGGCTGATTCATCCATAGGCGCGTGATGGTACTCTTGCCTGCCCCGGAGACCCCGGCAAAAATAAGCCCAATGTTTAAACCCTCAATTTTCATAGCACAGGCGTGCAGTTCAATCCCCCCATTTTTGGCCAGCAAATTAATTATTAGGACTTCATCCAGCGGGTAGCCTAAAGGGAATATTGGTGCCAAATTTTGTTTGTGTGTATTGATTAATAACTCTCCGCGCCGAAAATCTTCATCAAATCTGCCCACCTTTACGGGTTCACTACCCAGCGGAAAGCAAACTGGAATGACCCATTTATCGGCTACTTTGTGCAGACTCCAAATGCCACCCGAATAAAAAACCGGCTCGGGTAACGCAAATTCAGATAAATCCGTCCAATCTACAGATAAAAATATATTAGCTGCTTCTTTCGTAAAGAATTGTTGGTAAACGGTAGGGATTTCCACATTAAAATCGGAAGACCCATTTGCGATGGATATGGCGAAATCAGCGAACTTAAGGTTTTGCATGAAGTTCCACTTTTCTTGACTTTAGCTTTTTATGAGCCTGCGGCAGAAATTGGGTCACCAATAATTTCACACCCATTAGTTTTACAAGTTCCTAGCACTGCTTCTTCCGCAATCAAATTGACACTGGTAATTTGCGGCTTGATGTATGGTTTGCGTTGTTGAACTTTTTCTTCATTCAAAGGATCATTTTCTTTTTGCATATTTTCCTCCAATAAAACTGATTATATTGATTGCAATTGTGCAGACTTAACTGCATCCGCCCGAAAATGGGCTACCTGACACAGGAAATCAACTCTTTGCTGAGAGTCACCACTCTCGAGCTCAGACCAGCCCGGGCATTGTCCACAGACGGGCAGCAGCTCGCAGGTTTGACACTCATATTTTCCATGCGGCGGCTGCTGGCGAACACCCAGCAGAAATTCCCGCCAGCCCTCGCGGAAACTGCCTGAACGAAGATCGTACTGCTGGGCACGTGCCATCATGCACATACTTAATTTTCCGTATGGGTCAATGTGAAAACTATTGTTACCCGCGCCACAGGCATATAGGTAGCGCTGATCCACCTGAAAATCTTGATAGCGCTCAAAAGAAGCGATCAGCCCTTTAAATCGATTGGGATTAGATTTATCATACTTAACAACTTCTGAAGGGGCGAGACGGAAAGTTTGCGGAGTTTTAACCCCGTTGATTTGCGAATTGAGCATCGCATCATAGCGAAAGGGCATACCCAGGCTTTCAGCAAAAGCTTGCATGGCGCACAATTCATGCTGATTTAGCGTTATCAACATGGTTTTAAGCTTGAGCGGCAGTCCACGCTCCATAATCAGATCGATCCCGCGCATGCAATGCTTATAGGAACCCGGAATACCGGTCACCCGTTCATAGGTTTCCTGGCTGGCGCCATAGAGGGTAATCTCAATTGAAAATGGCCGCCACTCCACCAGGGTATCGGCCAGGCGCGGGGTTAACAGCGTGCCGTTCGTAAAGAGGCTGACCAGTAGTCCTTTGCGTTTGAGATATTGATAAATCTCCAGAAAATCTGGCCGCATAAGCGGTTCGCCGCCGGTCAACAAGAACCACAAGCAGCCTTCATCCACCACCTGGTCAATAATGGCTTGGATCTCCTTCAGGGTCAATTCTTTCTGATCGGAGTAATCGGGTTGGCAATGGGTGACGTAGCAGTGCTGGCACTTAATATTGCAGCGATAGGTTAATTCGAGCGAACCCGAGATGGGAATACGCTGATTGGCAACCTTCTCATGCAAAAGCTTGCTGAACTCACCATAGCCAAGTTCCGGCATACCCAGGCAATCCATTTTAGACCTTTACCACGGCTTGAATCGCTTCCAGATTTTGAATGATCTCTAATAAATCCTGTTCGGCGGTCTCAGTATTTACTTCAAATTCCGAGACCAGTCCCGAGCAGATTTCAGCCAGCGATTTTTCGCCATCGAGCTGCTCCCAAATCCAGGCACCAGTTTCATTCAACGTGAAAATACTATCCAATTCATTGGCATGCGCCCGGATCGGAACCAGAATTAATTCCCCGGCAATTTCCCGTGAGACCAATTGATCATCTTTTTTGTAACACTGCGCCAGTCTGGTGTTTAATTCTTCCATACGTTATCCTCATGTATTACTTCGTTTTGTTATTCTGATGAGGTTATCTGCCGGAATAAACATTCCATTAGATAACCTCATTCAATCTCGCCATTCAATTGCCCGCTTGATTATTGACCATTTTATCAGAATTATTTAATCATGATTGGCAAAAATAGATCAAAGATACCGATCTGGAGCGGTCCGAAGGTCTCGGTTCCGGATGTGTCGCTTCCCTCCAGCCAGTAGGTATACAAAACTCCTTTTTCTGGTGTGGTATCAATAAATGAGTAACTATTCCCATCTGTGCTGCCGGGAGAGATCGCAGAGATGGCAGTACTGGTGAGCAGTTCTCGTGTAAGGCTGCTTCCGGTAGAGCGGTAGATGTTGAAGCCAATCAAATCAACCTCAGAGGCCGTATCCCAAGTGAGCTGGATCGTGTCACCGACACGCTGTGCGGCGAAATTAGCGACTTCGACGACAGTAGGGGTGTTGGAATAGTAGATAACCACTTTTTTTAGTTCAGGAGTGACCGAACTGTTATTCGTTGTCAATTCGGCCTGATATTGAACCCATTGAGCAGCAGTGTTTGTAATCCATAAACCTGTTTGCAAGTATGGGACCCAACTGGCTGAAGTCAAGTCTTCCTCGCTGGCGGCTGTTCGTAGCTTCAAAGTCAAACTTGTTCCAGCAGGAATATCAGATTCCCATACCAGGTATTTCCAATCAGAGCTTGCGCCAGTATCATATGGAGCGGAAAGGAAGGTTCCGGAATCAACAAATCCTTCGTATGGCTCAGCCAAGTCAACTGTTGGTTCCAAAGCAGCTGCCTTACGACCACGCACCCAATCCAGATCGAAACCCAATTGATTGGCGTTGAAAATGGCCGCCATGGATGAATCAGGAATTCCGGCAGCAGCTTGTACCTGAGTGCCGTCGACATACCAGGTTGCCTGTCCGGGCCGCCAGACCGTACTGTAGATATGCGGAATTGTTAAACCGCCGGTTGGTTGCTGAATTAATGACAACCCCGGCAGATAGGAACCACCGTCGTTTCGTAAGAATGCCCTTAGACCATTCGGAGGAAATTCTTCAAATACGATAAAATTAGAAGCTTCAGCGATTCCATCTTCCCAACCCCACCAGCGATAATCACTTCCCTCATGTGCTTGAATTCGCATTTCAAGAGCCCCATATTGGAAATATTGTTTTCCATGAAGATACCCACCTGTGGACAGTTGCGCCCAGCCACTGCTTGTTGCCACCGATCCCCCAACTGTCCATTTTGTTGTATCAATTTCACTATCATCAAAGCCATCATACAAGTCAAAGACGTTGGCCGGGTTTGAAGGTCCTGCAACAGCACTGGAGTTCCCATAATAAATATAATAGTTGCCATCCACGCTTGCAGCTGGGATGGCAGCCTGGCTTTTGAACCATAGTTCCGTCGCACTTATATTGAATGCTGTGTCGGCTACCCGATCGAGGGCAAAGGGAGTACCACCACCAAGCCAGACAATGCGCAAGTCATCCCCATCTTGTTGTAGTTTATTTACAGACACTAAAGCAGCGCTATTCAGAACCAGTTTAAGCGAATATCCACTAGGAAGTGATTCAGTGTTGGGGTTATCAATAAGAAGCTTATGGCGATGGCTGTATGTTTCGCTATCTAACTGAAATGGGCCGGATTCTTCACCCTGCCCGAACTGCTGGCTTTGTAGAATAACACTTCCAGAGATTGCCTCAATATCTACACCAGTACGAGAACCGGTTCCGAAATTTGCACTGCTATCCTGGATCCATTCAGACCAATTTTCTGTAACGGTAAAATTGGTAGATGCCATTGACGGACCGTAAACACCGTCTGAGGCAAATGTGACCGTAAGAGGATATATCCCTGGCGCGATGTTTAATGGCAATGATACAGTTGCAATCCCATTGGAACCGGTATTTGCTGCAAATGAACCTAATCCAGATACGTTAAAGTTCAGGATGCGGCCCACAATTGGATTGTTACTTTCATCTAACAGTTCAGCAGATAGATTTACTGTAGTTTGGCTATCTCCACTGGTCGGCAGATTGATACTAAGAATACTTTGCGGTAGATAATCACCTGGAGTATAAGTGATACCAATTTCACTGAAAGTCGGAGTTACACCTGTATCAGTACTGCTTAAGGAAACTTTGTACTGAATCCAGCGCCGGTCCAGACTGGTGACATCTGCTCCACTGGTCGTATAACAAGTCGACCAGGATTCCGCAGCCAATAGATCTTGTCGATCGGCGGTGCGCGTTTGCACACACAGAGAAGTAGAAGACGGAATAGATGCATACCAATTAACTGAGTACCATTCTGCGCCGGCCCCGCCATCAAATGCCGAAGAGATTAATTCCCCTTCTGTCTCGTAAGCTATTGGACCAACCACTTCAACATCATCTACTTTCATCAGATAAGAAGCAGATCCGTTATATGAGTCTAAGCCGATTCCACCGCTCGTGTAAGGAGAATTATTATCTGTGTATTCAATTTTAAAATTTCCATCCCAATACACACGGATAAGATTACCAGAAAAATCAACTTTCACTGAATGAAATTCCTGATCCAACACTATGCTCGCAGAAGCCAAAGGAGTGTTTGTCCAATGACCCCAATCCGTAAATTTAATCAAACTCAGTGTGGATGTAGCCGGGTAAACCCAGACACCATAACGCGCTCCTGTATCAGAGTTCACGCGACCTGCAAGCCCGCCACCGTATGCGCCAGAGGGAAACTGTAGCTTCGCCTGCAATGAGTAATTTGTCCACACAACCGGGGCGGGTGGTTTGTAATAAATAGTGCCATATCCACCCGTACCACCGGTAGTGTTGCGCAATGCTAAATCCACTACCGACCAACCGCCTGTATAAATTGTCCATTCCTCTAACAAGTTGGGAACATCTGGATCTCCCCCAAAATTATCCAAAAAAATAACATTTCCAAGAAGATCTTTCACCTCATAATTATTGTAGCTGGGGCCATTTGAAGTTTCACTCCAATAATCCAAACCTGCAAAACCATTGGCATAGGTGCTATCAGTAACATTATGTGTAAGTGTTTCTCTATCATAAAAAACCTGAATATTTGTTTCGTTGAAAGTTAATTTAAGATGATGCCAACCTGTACCCACACTAGGGATGGTGTAATCACCCAGATTTACCCAAGGTGATCCCGGCCAGATATTAAATCGGATCAATCTCAAATTGGTTGGTGGGTATATCCACACTGCATAACGGGAACCAGTATTTGGATCAAGTCTGCCAAAAATTCCACCGCCATTTGTGGTATTCGGAAAACGAATATCCGTTTCAACAGTATAGTTACCTGCGGGTTGCCCAGGAACACCTTTGTAAGCAAACCCATATTGATTACCACTACTGAGCGAGGTATTAAGCGTCCCTCCCATTGTATTAAATATTCCATAGTTTCCAGGGATAGGAGATGTAATCCAATCAAAAGGTACTGGCTCTGGGTCAGGCGGAGGCGTGCGATTAAAGTCATCACTGAATAATGGTTCCCCTGCTGTTGCAAGCGGGAGACTTAACTGACCAGCAACGCCATCATTTATGCCACTGGCACTTTCATACTTGGCTTCATCACCCCAAACCGATTGTTCTGCGCCACCAACCCAATCGGTCTGCACCCAGTCCTCCAGTGGGGTGTAATCAACCTGTACATTTGCTACACCTATTCCTACTTTGATTTTTACACCATAATCGGTCGTTCGAAAAGCGCTTTCACTCGCGGCTTCACCATCTAATTTCACAACCAGATTCTTAACCGCTCCGCTTGACCAATATGGGAGGACCACCTCGATGGCGGTTCCTTCATCATCTGATCCACTGATACCCACGGTAACCTGCGCTGAGTTTCCAACCTTAGTAAAAGTGGGCGTGATAATCAACGCATCTCGTTTCTGCCACCAGTCGTGCAAACCTACTGCGTTAGTAGCCCAAATATTCGGTTTGCCAAGATTGTAATCAATGTATGGCCTCATCAATGGTCCGTTTAGTGAGCTCTGGTGCCCATACATATTGATCAAATAACCTTTTTGATAGTAGAAATCTACCAAAGCCTGAACTGAAGCAATTGAATGCCCATCTTCCATGGACTGTGAAATTCGGTTACCGACGTACCAGTCGCTGGGCGGCAAAGTCAGGTGGTTGTAGCGCGGGTCGGGGTTCGCGGGGTCGTAAGACAATGTCCAATGTGGGAATGGACTGATCTTTTGTTCACCCATGGTGATCGATCCAACCTCTTCCAGGATCTTAAAAGACCGATCCCGTCCGGAATTAAAATAAGGCGATACCCAGGTGCGCGGGCATAAATCTAAAACACCACAGCCGACACGACCATTGTCTAAATTAGCGAACCATCCTTCCAGGTCATCAAACGAACGCTCAATCGAATCTTTTGCATATGAATATCCACTGGTATAAGGTCCATATGGCAATACATCCGGAAATCCAGTCGTCTGGTCAATCATGGTGTCCGGTCCCCAGTGCCAATAATCATACGCCCAATTATCAGCCACCCCGATATTGGGGAAGCCTCCATTATGCGAGCCGATCGTGGCCCCATAATTCGTTATTGCCCTGCGCATACTTTCGACATACCCATTTCGAGTTGTCTCTTCTAATTCTCGCACTCTACCGGTACAAAAATAGTACTCCCCTTTAACATTTACAGACTTTTCATATGCTGCCGATGCTTCAATTCCTCCCACTAATCCCAGAGAATCTTCATAATCATGGCGAGCCATGAAGGCTGCATTATAGGCAAACGGCCATGGGCTGCGCTTTACTAAGGGTAAATTAGCTTCCTCAAAAGCCCATTCAACTGCACTGCGATATATGGTATAGGCGTACATACCCACATCATACCCACCGGCACCTATTAATGGGTTGAGAATGGCGTGATAAATGAAACGGCCTTGCCCATAACCTTTGGTGGCCAATAAAGGTCCGGCATCACCACTTGCAATTTCCTCTGCGCCATTTAAGTTGACTTGCCATTGCTGTTGGGCACCATTAGTACCCCAAACTATATCTTCGGCATTCGTCAGCATATTCCAGGCGACAGTACCTACAGGGATATGTGAAACGATTCGCTGATTGGTGAAATGGGTAAAATTAGACGTCATTCCCCAATTTTGAAGGGAGGGGTTGACCATATTCAATCCCATCTCATCAGCCAGGGCGAAATCCCCACGCGTGGTGCCATCAATATTACGGGTAAATGCTGAAGAACCTACAAGCAGAAAGCCACCAGCGTCCACGTAATTGCGCAATGGGTTTACTTCGGTATTGTCTATTGCTTCTGCAGCCAGGCTGAAGACAATTGGATATTTGGGTGACGTGCCATCCATCAATCCTCCAGCTGCAATATCTGCATCCGTTACAATCTTATATGGTGTTCCATCCGATTCGAAAGCCAGCTTTAATGATTCAACTATCACAGAATAATGCCAAGAGGTAACCCACCATTCTTTTCCTGAAGCGCCCGACCCTGTCGGGGTGGGCGATACTGCATCCGTCGTCTCCAACACCTGGGTGTACTCAGATACATGGATAGCCACCACCGGTTGCGTTGCCGATGCTGCATTTACAACATCTACATCAGCAGCCAGCAATGATACGGATAAAAACGCCGACATTAACGGATTGAGAATTAACAATATCAACGGAACAATATTAAATATTTTACGAGATGGTTTCATTTAAAAAATCCCTCCATTTTTTATACTCATTTAAATATACATTCCTATCTGGTAACTTAATCCCGAAAGAACCGTTCTTAGTAAGTTTTTCTGTTACTTAAAAAAGAATCTTCCAGCTTATCTACGCTTGTAAAATCACTTCTCTTACATCCACAGTCTGCTATTTGTGGCATATGTGCAATTCTCTCCTGCATTCAAGCGATTTGTACATATCAATATTCCATAAATTCAAACGACACTCCTCCAATTTCGTGATCTCTTTCCCCGCCGGAATACAAAAAACCGGCCCCTCAGGCCGGTTTCGCTACTGGCTTACCAAAGACTTACCCGATTTTCTTCGGGTGAGCGACCAAACTTCGTCTCTGGATCATCGCCGCCAAAATCTAAATTATTTTATTTTTTTAGGTATTGTTTGGTTCTGAGATTTCTATTCCACCCGTTTATAAATCTGGAACAACCAAAATATAAAAATGAATAGCTTGGAAAAATGTGATCTATAAGACCAGGTGACCAGCCAGAAATCGCTGGATTTGAAAAAAGATAAGTAACCCTCCAAAATGATTATACCGATTTTTGAATGAAAAACAAGTTACGAATTTGTTACGATCGTGTTATTGTTTTAGACCCTCTACTTTTCTCATCCTCCTGAATTCTCTTTGCCACAATCAGCCCTGTAAATCACAGGTAACTTTTCTACCGCGTGGTATCAACCCCCAATTCGTCAGTACTTCATTTTCCAATAATAAATTAACGCCGGTCTACACTTGCTCTTTGAAGGGTGATTAAGTATTCATCCCTGAAATCTCGCGATGAGCACTTCTTGATTATAATTAAGGTATCATGAATGCAATTCTCTCTCGCTATGCGCATATAGCAGGCAATCAAGCACTGGTATTTGAATCTATCACCTCGCTTTTAGCCGAAAAAGCGAACAGGGTCGATTGGGCTTCTTTACATTCCGAGGATTGGGCTTTATTTCAGAAAATGGCTATTGCGGAAGGAGTGGCTGCCATGCTTTATTACCGCCTGGCGGGTGAACCTGAAATTTATAATTCTTCCCGGTTTGACCCTGCCACTTACCAGCACTTTGCGCAACATGAAGCCCGCACCGCCATCACCAATGCAGTCTATTTCAATCATCTCAACCAGGTGCTGACAATGCTCAACGAGCACAACATTGCGACCGTTTTGCTGAAAGGTGCCCACCTGGCAAAATCAATTTATCCGACTCCGGCGCTGCGCCCGATGAGTGATCTTGATATTCTCGTCCGCGAACAGGATTTCAAGCAGGCTCTTGAGATCGTCAATGCACTCGGGTACCACCAATATCTTCCGGAAGTGCTGCCGGATTTCAATCGTTTCCTCAGTCACCATGCCCATTTGAAAAAAGACGGTCCCATTGGTGTCATCCTGGAGCTGCATTGGATCCTGGTTGCCACCCCGGCTTATCGCCATGCCGCTCCGATGGACTGGTTCTGGCAAAATACTGAACCCAATCAGGCCTGGAAAAAGGCCAATCCATCCACTAACACTGACTATATTTTCAACCTTAACCCCACCGCCAATCTTTTATACCTTTCAGCCCACCAAATGTTACAGCATGGTGGCGATCAGGTCACCCTGCGCTGGCTGCTGGACCTGCATTTCTTGATCCGGCAAGAATATGCTGCCATTGATTGGCAGGCACTATCTGCCCAGGCTGCCATTTTTCAATGGGATTCAGCGCTCAAGGAGAGTCTGCAAATGGTCAATCGCATCTTTGGTACGCCTTTGCCGGTGGATTTTGTGGATAACCTGGCAATCACAGCTGGCAAGTTCGATTCACTGGTGAAATCAAAAGGATCACATTCTCCTTCAAGGATTTTGGCAGAGGGAAGAATAATTGGCTCTCTCAATTGGCCCGGGCGTATACGAGCGGTACTGGCTCTGGTTTTCCCCTCTCCGGCGTATATGCGTTGGCGCTACCGACCCAATCCCCCCTGGATCTGGCCGTTCATGTATCTGTATCGTTGGTTCGACATTGCTGGCGACGCTACCCGCACTATCATCGTAAAGCTGCAGAATCGATAAGGGGATCTTAATCAGTGAAGAGGGTCGGACAAAACCGAAATTCGAGCAGCTCTTCCAATGGGTTCAATATTGGCAATGCAGACCTGGCAGAACTTATCCGGGATGTGCTTGCAGAGGGATCAATTTTTCAATTTACAGCTACCGGCAGCAGCATGTTGCCTTTCATCCGTTCAGGAGATACCCTCAAAATCGCAGCATTTGCTGGCAAGCAGCCAGTTTTGGGACAAGTTTTGGCCTTTCGCAGCCAGCTCAATCAACGCCTAATGGTTCATCGTCTCGTAGCAAAAGAAGATGGCAAATGTATTTTGCGTGGTGACAGTTACGGGAAGCATATGCGCGATGTTGTCCCACCGCAGTCACTGCTGGGTGTAGTCACAAATATCGAACGCGCCGGTAACTCAATTCGCTTTGGCCTCGGGTTTGAAAGAGTCCCCATCGCGCTCTTATCACGTTTTCATTTGCTGCTTCCGCTTATTCAAATATTGCGAAAAGCCAAGAATAAGCTTGAAAACCTCTAACAGAATTGGGCTCTTTTTTGATTTTCTTGTATGCTAATTTTTGGCATGACAGAACCTTAATAATTAAATTATCCCCAAAAACGACGGATTGGGGATAAATGGAAAATTCTTTTGTGAGCGCGCAGGGACTCGAACCCTGAACCAATGGCTTAAAAGGCCACTGCTCTACCATTGAGCTACGCGCCCATTGAACGTCGGAAAGTTTACTATAGACGTTAAACATTGTCAACTTAATAGAACAGAGTAAATTGACCTTATTCTTGATTTCAATAATTTTAAAAAATTTTTTAGAGCCTGTTTAGTTGGTTCAGGTATTCGATTATAAAAGTTCTAATTTTTGATTAAAAAGCGTAATCATTATTTGTACATTTATTTCTCAATTGAGCAGGCGGTTTGGACGGATAAAATTTTCTTTTCAATGCGCCTAGTTGATACAAAGGTTTGAATTCCACCCTCCATTATCACAGGAAACATAATTTCCTATATCCTAACTTCTTAATTTTTAGTCAATAATTAATTCAATTATGAAACTCAACCCAAGCAACTCCCCCAAAACATACAAAGTAAAAACATAAATAACCCAAATCCACACAATTCCTGAATGAACTAATCAACCAGGCAACCAGGCAACCAGGCAACTAATCAACTATTCACTTATTACTCATTACACCTTACCCAACTACCTATCCATTCAACAAACACTTTCTCCTCACCCATTATTTGCAAATTCGTATCAATTCGCTTAAACTTAGCATATCTTTTTTTTAAAGATGGAGAAGCCTTCCTATGGATCTACAGCATAATACTTTTTTACGTGATCGTTACCGAATCCTTGAACAGCTTGGTAAGGGCGGTATGGGTGCCGTTTACCTGGCTCAGGATACGGTGCTCCAGACCAATGTGGCTGTAAAAATAAATCAGAATCCACGCTTGGAAGGCCGCGAACAATTCTTGCAGGAAGCGCGCTTGCTGGCAGCTTTGCGGCACTCCAATCTGCCGCGCGTGATTGATTATTTCGTGATTGAGGAAAGCCAATTCCTGGTAATGGATTATGTGCCCGGTGATGACTTGGGCAGCATTGTTAAACGCGAAGGTATGCAGCCACTTGATAAAGTCTTGCACTGGACCAGACAACTTGGAATGGCTTTACAATATTTACATTCTCAAACCCCGCCGGTCATTCACCGTGACATTAAACCTGCTAATATCAAAATTACGCCGCGTGGGGAGGTTATGCTGGTCGATTTTGGCATTGCGAAATCTGCTGATGTTTCCCAGGAAACTTCCACAGGTGCGCGCGGGCTCACTCCGGGTTATTCTCCGCCTGAACAATATGGATCTGCCCGTACCGGTTCTTATTCCGACCAATATGGCCTGGCTGCCACAGTATATAATTTGCTTACCAACCAAAAACCAGCCGATTCAGTCGAACGGCTGCTGGGCCAAACACCGCTCACGCCTGTTCGCACAATCAATCCTCAAATTCCGGAACCAGTTGAGGCTGCGCTTGAAAAAGCACTGGCAGTAAAACCGGAAGATCGTTTTATCTCTGTGATGGATTTCGTCGAAGCGCTGGCAGCTGGTTCTTCCACTCAGTCGGATTCAACCCTGGTGCGCCCCTCGCAGCCGGTTCCCCCAGTTGCAAACACAGCTGCCCAGGCTACGCGTGTCGGTGTCGGGCCATCTCCCTCACAGCCTCCTCCCTCGCAACCTCCTCCCTCTCAGCCTTCCCGCTCGCAACCTCCGCCCTCTCAGCCTCCGCCCTCGCAGCCGCCCATATATCCGCCGCCACCGCCGCCCATATATCCCTCCCAACCTGTTTCCACGCCGCTAAACCCGCCTGGTAAACCAAAATGGATCCTGCCACTTGTTCTGGTGGGTGCATTTGCCATTCTGGCAATATTGGCAATATTTGTTATCAACTTAGTAATTAACAATAAAGCCACCACTACCCCAACCGGTGTTGTCGCTATTGTCGACGCTTCCGCCACCTCGGTTATTTTGGCAACAGAAACCCAGGCAGCTACGGCGACAGAACTACCCGCACCAACCGAAACAGCCACTATCGCCCCCTCGCCCACATCTACGGAAGAGCCCACCCCAACTTCCACGGATGCCCCTGCTTTGGAAGCTATCGGGCGGGGAGGAATTGTGGCTTACATTAGTAATGAAGCGGATGGCACCACTTTCCAGGTCTGGACGATGAAGGTTTATCTCGACGCCGATGGAAAGCCTGTGGCAGGTGATAAAACTCAGATTACCTCCAATCCTGGCGATAAATCATACCCGGCCTGGTCACCGGATGGTAAAAGGATTGTCTTCTCAGCCGAAAGCGGAGACCCGACCAACAAACTTGATTTGTGGACCATGGATCCTGACGGGGGGAATCAAATCAACATACTTTCGATTCCCGGTAACGAAACCCAGTCAGCCTGGTCACCGGATGGTCAATGGATCGTTTTCACAACTGACAATCGCCTGGATGGTATCCTCCAATTAATGGTTGTCCACCCGGATGGCAGCGGATTGAAGCGCATCAGCACTGACAAGCAGGAATTCTCCGCGGAATGGTCTCCGCGGGGGGACAAATTGGTATACGTCCTTCCTTCCGCCAATGCCCGTTATCTGTGGATTCGAGATCCCAACAATGATTTTGTCGACACGGAAAAGAATATGGATTATGGCCGCTTAAAATTCTTTGACGACCCAGCCTGGTCTCCCAATGGTGATTGGATCGCCTACACCAAAATTGAAGGTCGCACCAATGATATTTACCTCACTCGTGTTTCTTCCTTTGGCCTGGAGGTAAAACGCCTGACCAACACCACCTTTGATACCTACCCGGCCTGGTCTTCTGATTCAGAATGGATCCTTTTCACATCCAACCGCGATGGAAACCATGAGATTTACATAATGACCATTCAGGGAACCGAACAAACCAATTTGACATTAACGCCAAATTCTGAAGAAATGCAGTCTGCCTGGCAAATTAAGTAAATTCAACAATAAGCAACATGTTAAATTAAACAGCGAGTCATTAAATGACTCGCTGTTTTTCATTATGTGTGATGGGTCTTAATCCTGAATATGTGATTCAAGAAAATAGAGGGCTTTATCCAAAACGCGCGTTATCTCAATAAAGAGATCATTAGTGCCCATATCCTCTAATTTCTCAGTCTCGTCAATATCTTCGCGCATGCAATTGGCTACAACTCCGTAACGCTCAATCAAGGCGTGCACGACTTCCATTCCGGAATTGACATCCGGAAATTCTTCAACTTGAGAACTATCAGCTGCCATTCGCGAAGTTCCTTTTGCGAATCCACCTAATGCTGTAATTCTCTCGGCAATTGTGTCTACATAGGGGAATATCATTTCCGCCAATTCATCAAAAAGAATGTGAAGTTGGTAAAAATCAGTCCCCTTAACATTCCAGTGCGCGTGTTTGGTTTGGCTATGGAGGTCAAATATATCAGCTAACGACTGATTCAGCAGGTCAATAACCCGTTCACGATTGCGTTCTGGAATATCCACCTGTGTTGGAAAAATTTTATCCATAGTTTTTTGTTTGGTAATATTATTTGCAGCATTCATGTTGTCTACTTCCTTTCTTTTATGTGTCTTTGTACCTTAATAGGATAGCACTCCAAAAATATGCTCACTATGGGGAATTTCCCCACACTACATGGGTGATTCGCCTACCTGAGGTTTCGTTATGCACTAGAAAACGTTCGGTTTTGCACATCTCGCGCTTACAAATGCGCTTCCTGCAATCAATGAAATCGAGGGTGCTAATTTGTTCTTTTTCTTAATTTAATTGAAAATCTTTCTGAAGTGGAAATAAGAATTAATCCTGCATTTTTGAACCGGCTTCGATTTAATTGATAATGACCTTTTTTGATTATGGCAAAAGAGTAAAAAACAAACTGGCTTTCAAAAATTTTTGGCAAGACAATATTGCAGGAGCTCAGCTTTATTATTGCGAGCCAGCCTGCTTGTCTTTGATAACAAAGCCATCTTCTTCAAGTTAAATACTCTTTAAACAGTAAACTGTTGCGCTTGGCTGCTGTTCTTGATGGGCAGAGTAGTCAAATAATTTTATTTGTAAATTGCTTATTCCCCCAAGCATGTTGCTTTTTTCAGTTCTTCCAGATAGGTATCTTCGCCCAGCAAGTACTTCAGTTCCTCTGAAAATGTTTCCAATAATGGGATCTGCGAAGTTGATTGTCTTAAGCAACTGCCTTCTTCTGCCAGGAGCTGTGCGGTTTCATCCAGGGTGATACGACCTTCTTCATCCAAATCCAGCGGATGCAGCACACAATAAAATGGTTTGAGTGCCCAGGGGTGCAACCCCAGTGCCAAACTTGCCAGCTGAAGAGCACATTTTCCTTCCATACCAAGGAAGATGCAGGCACTGTTCCCATAATGATTTTGGTCGGCCACCAGCGTCGTATGGATAACTTTGGTGCTGGCGAAATGCTGGTCCTCTTCAACTCTGGTTCGGAACCAATCCAAATTTCTATTCTCAAATTTCATGTTCTCCTGGATGATTTTGCCGTTGGCAAGAATTTTTTCTTGTTCTTCCAACCCAACCCAAACACCATACAAACAGCAGGCACCTTTGCAACTGTTTAAAAGGCAGCGTTGCATCTGTTCGCGCCGGTACATGCGTTCATTTAATTTCCAATTTCTCATCATAAAATGCATTTTAACACACAATGATCTTCTATTTTGATACTTTAATTTAAACCGATGTTAACGGATGAATAACTGTCATTGCTTCGCTACACTACTACTGCTCATAACAAAAAACAGTTATAGTTTAGTGCGTTACGAATTAACTTGAGAAAAAAAGTCAAATGGCTTTCCTTCCGAGAGGGATTATGTCTCTTTCACTTGAGATCTCTCGTAAGGGCGAAGCATCCGGGAAACCAATCCATCCTCTAAAAACATACCCATCGCGGATGCTTCGCCCATCAGCCGGCTTAGGCTGACACAACCCACCATTTTTATGTCACATTGATCGATCAAGATGGATATACTGAAAAAAAATTGATAAGTAAATTGTCTATTCTAAAACCACGGTAACCTTCCTGTTCCGCCTCTTGATGGAAAGAAGTTTAAGGTACAATGGATCTAAAAATGACCACAAATTTACATACTTTCTTCTTTTCAGGATGGAAAATATGGAACAAAAATTAACCAGACTCAAAAACAAGTTAAATGCAATATATGATTTAAAGCATACCGCAGCTTTGCTTGAATGGGATCAACAAGTGAACATGCCAGCAAATGGTAATGAGGAAAGAGGTGACCAAATTGGCACCATTTCCGAACTGGCGCATAATATGTTCGTTTCAGAAGATATCGGCCAGCTTTTATCTGAACTTCAAACCGAATCCAGCAACCTTGACCCTCGATCAGATGATGCCAGCCTGATTAAAGTCACCCAACGACTGTACGACCAGGAGACAAAAATCCCGGTTGAATTATTGAAAAATCTAGCTCAGCTTACGTCGGTTGCCTATCCATATTGGGAAAAAGCCAAGGAGAGCAACCAATTTTCGGTTTTTCAACCATACCTTGAAAAAATCATTGCTTTAACCCGCGAATTGGCACAATGCTTCCAACCCTATGATCATATTTATGACCCACTTCTAAATTTCTACGAGCCAGGAATGAAGACAGCTGATGTCAAACAAATTTTTGACGAACTGCGGCCATTGCAAGTAGATTTGATTCACGATATTGCACATCATGCTCCTATCGATGATTCTTTTCTGCGGCAATACTTTGAACCGGAGAAACAATGGCAGTTTGGCTTAGAAGTCGCCGAAGCCTTCGGAATTGATTGGAAACGCAGCCGCCAGGATAAATCAGCTCATCCTTTTACCACCACTTTTGGCCAAAACGATGTGCGCTTCACCACGAAAGTGCTTGATCGCCATATGACTTCTTCGCTATTTAGTACTATGCATGAATCAGGGCACGCGCTTTACGAATTAGGTTTTAACCCTGCCTTTAAGAGAACTCCACTCAGCGATGCGTCTTCTCTGGCTGTACATGAATCCCAGTCACGTCTTTGGGAAAATTTAATCGGCCGATCACGGGCATTTTGGCACCATTTTTACCCAAAACTTATGGACTTATTTCCCGATCAATTGCACAATATTGATGTTGAAACTTTTTATAGAGCCATAAACAAAGTTGAACCATCATTGATCCGCACGGAAGCAGATGAAGCAACATACAACTTGCATGTTATGTTGAGGCTTGAATTGGAAATGGAATTAATGGAAGACAAATTAGCTGTTAAAGATTTACCCTCTGCCTGGAATGCCCGCATGCAAGAATATTTGGGCGTAACTCCATCGGATGATACGCGCGGAGTCTTACAAGATGTGCATTGGTCCGCCGGTTTGATAGGATACTTCCCTACCTATGCACTTGGAAATTTGATATCCGTACAGCTGTGGGAAAAAATGCGTGTTGATTTACACACACTTGATGATAAAATTAGTCAGGGTGATTTTCATGATATTTTACAATGGTTACGTGTAAATGTACATCAACATGGGGCAAAGTTTGAACCACAGGAGTTGGTTCAGCAGATTACAGGTTCAAAAATCGATGCAAAACCTTATATTCGTTATTTAAAGACCAAGTACGAGGAGATTTATCGCTAGATCACCACTGGACATGGCTGGAACACCTCCCAGCTCTGATGGTGGTACAGAAAATGCAATTCATTGAATGAAACCTATGGCAAAGATTTTATTTATAGATGATGATGTTCAGACACTTGAATTAATGGCCAGGTCAGCAAAAATTCTGGGACATGAAGCCATTTTATGTCCCAGTTCTGACGAAGCCATCCAGCATGTCTATTTAACCCAACCAGACCTGGTTTTAGTAGACATTAACATGCAAGATCTGAGCGGTTTTGAAATTGTTCAACAAATTCGTAATAGTGAGATCGTGGGTGCCACACCTGTATTGGTGCTTTCCGCAGGCGAGCCTGACATTGAAGGTGTCAAAGCAATCGAAGCTGGTGCCAATGGCTTCCTGGCAAAACCTCTCACAATCCAGAATCTGGAAAATGCCATTAGGAAATTTAGTAATCACAACCATAAACCAAAATGAAATTTGGCTTGATATTACCTAATTATGGACCTGCTGCGAGCCGGCTTTCCATCATTGATGCTGCTCAACGTGCCGAGAGCTTGGGTTTTGATTCTATCTGGCTAACAGACCACCTGGCTCTACCGCAAGCTGATTCCGAGCGTTTTGGACATATTTATGAATCCCTTTCGACCAGTGCATATCTGGCAGCCGGTACCAACACCATTAAACTGGGAATTTCTTCTCTGGTGTTGCCCCAGCGTAACCCGGTAGAAGTCGCTAAAGCGGTTGCCACCATCGATGACCTTTCAGGTGGCCGAACCATGCTGGCAGCCGGAATCGGCTGGTCGGCAGGTGAATATAATAATCTGGGGTACAGCTTTTCCGATAGAGCAAAACGGATGAACGAAGCTGTACAGGTTCTGCGTGTTTTGTGGCAGGGTCAGCCTGCAGTATCCTTCTCAGGTAATTACTACAGCTTTAAGGATCTTGTTTTATCACCCGCCCCCATTCAAAATGGCGGACCACCTTTATGGTTGGCTGGTGATTCGATTTATGCCGCCAGGCGGGCTGCTTTACTCGCTGATGGGTGGCATCCAAATGCATCCTCTCCGCAAACAATCAGCTCCAAATTAGACCAGATAAAATCAATACTATCAAATCGTCCTTTTACAATCGCCATTCGTTTTCGACTTGATTTTAAATTCAGTGAGGACGATTCAGGTGGTTTGTATGGAAGCCCGTCCAAGGTTATTCAAAAACTCAAAGACTATCGAGCGATCGGCATGAATTATGCATTAATCAATTTTATTGCTGAATCAAACGCACAACGGGGTCAGCAGATGAAAATCTTCATTAATGAAGTCGCCCCTGCCTTCCTCTGATAAAATAAACCTGATGCTAAATAAACAACGTCTTTTCCATCCTCACATGGCTGTTTTTCTATTGTTTTCTTTCATCATGGTTGGAGTATATGGTTGTAAACCGGGTATCTTGAAAACGCCTCCACCGGCCACTTCAACGCGTAAACCATCCGCCACACAAAGCCTATCTTTACCTGTTAAATTAAAAAATACTGCTACCATCACACAGCAAAGTTCACCCACACCAACTTCCACGGAAGACATCCCAAAGACCATACCAACCAAGACAGCAATTCCAAATTCAACATCCCCGGTCTCTGAACATACCGACGAAGTCAGCGTAAGGCCAACATTAACGGCAAGCATGACCGCTTCTATTACCTGGACTGCGACAATAACCAAAATACCTACCCGCACTCCATATCCAACCAGAACGCGCTACCCCTCACGCACACCTACCATTACCTCTACCCCCAATCCTCCTCTGGCCTTTTTTCGAATCAATAATCTCGGTATGTACTCCAAGGTAATCTCGCCAGTCCGTCCTGAAGCGATCATCAGCCCGGGTGAAGATGGTCTCATCCACATCGAAATCATCGACCCGGATAGAAAACGCATCGCTAATGAAGTCTTCAATTACCGCAGTAACATTGGCCGCCACTTCTTAATTGCACCTGAAATAGATTTTAATGTTGCTGGCGTCGCCCAGCTTGCGCGCTTGCAAGTGAGCAGCTTTGACCGCTTCCAGCGCCCCATGTGGCTAACCTCAGTTGAGTTGATTTTGCTGGCACTAGGAGAAAATCAAATTACGGCTCCTAGCGATTTGACTGAGCCTTATATCATTCGTCAGCCAGCCCCAGACGATGAAATAAGCCATGGAATGCTCGAAATTTCCGGTCTGGCGCGCATATTGAACGATACCCCGCTGATTATTGAATGTGTTGATCCCACTGGTGCCATTTTGTGTTCCAGCCAAGTTGAGCTGCATGCATCCATGGATGGTGTCAGCCACATTCCTTTCACGGCGCTGCTGCCATATCAGGTTAATGAAGCGACCAATGTCCGTCTGACTTTCCGGCAAGAAAGTGCGACCAGAATTCCTGGGACAATCGCGTTATCTAGTTTCGAAATTACTTTGCTACCCTAAAAGGCAGCTTTTACTATTAATTGCAACTGAAATAATTCGGTCTGGCTCAACTTTTCGTTATTAAATCGTCAAACTTATCACGAAAAAGTTGTTGTAATTCTGCCAATGCTGCAAGTGCTTTTTGGCGAGTTTCTTCGTCTAATTCTAAATCTTCAAACTCTTTCCGATCAAGCACAATTTGTTCTCCATCCGGTCTCACCAACAAATCCAGGGCCAGGTCAACATATTTAATCATATTGAAACTGATTTCCGCCGGATAGGTAATATTACAGTACCATCCCTTCAGTGTGCTGCTATCGCGATCGTACATGGCAAAAATGTTATACCAGCGATCACTGTAGTAGGTCTCAACAAATGTGTCACCTTCTTTTAGCATAATTCCGTTGAACAAATAATCTTTACGATTAAATTTCGCTTCAATTGTGACTTCATTGCCAACTTTATTGACCATCCGCCCCTGGTAACGCCAGGTCTCTTGCAGATCTGTGTTTTGCTTTATGACCAAGATCGATTTTTTCATGACACCTTCAAAATCAGATATGATTCACCATTGCTGATCATACAATTAATTCTATAAAATGGAAACTGAATTTGCATCCAGACTTCCCTGAATTGCATCTCCAATCTTTAGTTCTTGTGCCAGGTCAAATTCCAAAGTGGTTGAGTTAAGCTTGACGATTACATGATATCCTTCGCCTAAAAAGAATACGTCCTTCACCTTTCCACTGATCTGATTGTTACCCGCTTGATTAATGATTAATGCATCCGGCCGAATTAAGAGATCGACTTCCTGGCCAATTTTGTATTGAATTTCTCTAAATGGTTCGATTTCTAATTCACCAATGTCTGTTTCCACAGTCAAAGGATTAAATCGGACGATGCGCGCAGGCAAAATATTATTAAGACCTAAAAATTTTGCCACCCAGGTGTCTTTCGGGTCTCGGTAAATTGATTGTGGAGCCCCGCTTTGCACAATCTCGCCATCGCGTAAGATTAATAAGCGATCCGCGATACGAAAGGCCTCTTCTTGATCGTGGGTGACGTAAATTGCAGGTATACCGGTTTCCAGCAATAGGGTATGGATATCTTGTAATAATTGACCTCGCAATGTTTTATCAAGAGCCCCTAATGGTTCATCCAGCAATAATAAACGTGGTTTTGGCACCAGTGCACGCGCCAGGGCAACCCGTTGTTGTTCTCCACCGGATAATTCAGTTACTCTTCTGCGAGAGAAATTCAGCATACCGACTTTATCCAACTCGATTTCAACCCGTTTCTTAACCTGATCGGCCGGAACACCGATCATTCTCAATCCGAAAGCAACGTTATTAAAAACGTTTTTGTGCGGAAAGAGGGCATAGTCTTGAAACATCAATCCAAAATTACGTTCGTGAATAGGAACATTGGCCATATCCTTGCCGGCCCACAAGATACGTCCGGAATCCGGCAATTCAATCCCGACAATTATTCGCAATAATGTACTCTTCCCGCTACCAGACCGGCCCAAAAGACAGATTGTTTCTCCCTGCTTTAATTCAAAACTGATACCTCGCAGTAAAGGTTTCCCTTCATACATCTTCTCAATATTTTCAACAGTCAGCATTTCATCGCCTCAAAAATCGGATATTCCTGGCAGTCGTAATTTTTCAACTACCATAATTGCCAGAGCACAAACCACCATCAAAATCGTGGCCATAGCCATTGCCTGTCCATAGTTCAATGCTCCCGGTTGTGAAAGATAGCGATAAATTGCTACCGGGATAGTGGGCAGATCCGGCGTCGATAGAAAAGTGGTAGCCCCGAATTCACCAATAGAAATTGTAAATGCAAAGATGCCGCCGGATAAAAATGAGCGAGCGAGTAGTGGAAGTTCAATCTGTCTCCAGACTTGCCAGGGGGATGCTCCCAGAATAGCGGCAGATTGAGTATAAATATCGGGAATTGACTCAATTGCTGGCTGCAAAATGCGAACGACAAAAGGCAATGCCACCAGCGAATGTGCCAATGGAATCAGCACAAACGAATGACCAGCAATTAAAGGCGGGCGGTTGAACACCAATAAAAAACCCAAACCAAGAGTCACAGCTGACGTGCCTAATGGGAGCATTAACAAAATATCGAACAGGCGGCTTGCCTTGGTACGTCTGGATAACGTTTTGGCAGCAAAAAAACCAACTAATAAAGTGAATGTAATCGTTAAAAAACCTATCCAAAGCGAATTGATAATTGCTTCCACGGGCGGCACATAAAAAAGAGAGCTTCGTTGGTTTACAAAAAGCGCTGTATAATAACGCAAACTCAACCTGCCCACACCTGCGTTATTCGCTGGCGCTAAGATGGAACGAATTGCCAGGGAAATGAGTGGCGAAATTAATAAGAGCAACAAGACTAAATTTACACCCCATAAGAGCATTTTTTCAGCAAGATTCACAGCAGGCTTCTCAACTTCAATCGGATCTCTGGGTTGTAAGGCAAGAGATTTGCGCTGATTAAGCCGTGAGTAACCTACTGTTAACATCAATGTAAACATCAACTGAACAAACGAAAGCAAACCAGCCATCGGCAAATTGAGCAAATGGAGAGCCTGCGTATAAATTTCTACCTCGAGTGTGGCAAAGCCTGGGCCTCCCAATAGAAGAATAACGGCAAAGCTGGTAAAGTCAAATAAAAAGACTAACAAAAGTGCTGAGAAAAATGCAGGCCGTAACAACGGAAGTGTTATTTCTTTAAATACTTTTATCGCTGAGGCACCCAAAGATCGGGCAGCATATTCCATTTTCGGATCTAATTGTGACCAGGCTCCTCCCAACACGCGGATGAAGACAGTAGTGTTGTAAAAAACATGTGCGAGAACAATGGCGTAAATTGTATTAAGGATTTGAAGCGGAGGGTGTTGTAAACCCATCAGATTCATCAAAAGAACATTAAGCCATCCTTGCGGACCTATTAACGAGCTAAAGCCAGCGGCAACCACCACGGTAGGCATAATGAAGGGGATGGTTGTCAAAATCTTCATTAATCCTTTCCCCGGGAAGCGAAACCGGGCAAAGACAAATGCCGCTGGTACTCCAATAAGCATTGTAATCAACGTGGATAAGACAGCCTGCCAAACTGTAAATTTTAGAGGGCTCCAAATTTTAGGCCAAACTGATTGCAACTTACCAATACTACCCGGATCCGCAACAATATGCTCCAGAATAGAACCAATAGGTAGCACATAGAATAATGCAAAAAATGCGACCGGGACCAGCCAAAACAACAGACGAATATTAAATTGTAACGCTTGAACTGGTTTTTTATCTTCTGACAGCATTGTTATCTCAACACCGCCGCAGTCCATTCTTCAATCCAAGCATCCCGATAATCAGCGATTAATTGAGGATCAAGGGTAGCGGGTTGTTTGGCTGTTTGTGCATATTGGCTAAATTCTTTAGGCAACTTGGCATTCTTATTGGCCGGGTACACGAACATTTGCAAAGGGATATCTTCTTGAAATGGAACGCTCAACACGAAATCAACAAATTTTTCCGCCAGATCCCTTTGTTTTGTGCCAGCCAGAATGCCAACAAATTCAACCTGTCGAAAACACATATTTTTCCCCATCAGTGATGCAGTAGGTGCATCATCAACGGGCGGATCTGCGAAAATAACTTCAGCAGCCGGGCTGGAGCTATATGATACGACCATAGGTTGGCTGCCTTTACCAGAAGATGCACTAAAATTGCTATAATAGGCACTTTCCCAATCATTCACAACCACTAAACCATTTGCGCGCAACTCTTTCCAGAAATTTATAAATCCATCCGAACCAAATTCTGCAATTGTTGCCATTAAAAACGCCAGACCTGGTGAAGAAGTGGCCGGATTCTCAACCACCAGCAGTCCCCGGTATTGCGGTAAAGTCAGGTCTTGCAAGGAAACCGGCAAAGCTAATGAGTGAGCTGAGAAATAAGCGCGGTCATAATTTATGCAAACGTCCCCATAATCAGCTGGTAGTAATCGCTGGCTGGGATCCAGCAGAAGATCTTCAGATAATTCATTGATTAAGTTCGAAGCATAAGGTTCAAATATCCCTTCAGAGAGCGCTCTAGAAAGGAAAGTGTTATCTACCCCATAAAAGACATCCGCCTGAGGCGAATTTTTCGTTAGAATCGCTCGATTCAAAGCTGCGCCGGTATCACCGGACAATAGAAATTTAACTTGGGCATTATTCTCACGTTCAAACAATTGAATAATGTTTTCACTGACCGCAAATGAATCATGCGTCATCACATTTAATACAGTAATATCTTTGTCCTCCGATTTAGGTCGGCAGCTGCTCAAAAGCAAAATCAGTAATACCCAAGAAATAAATAAGTGCCTATTTATTCTCATAATAAATTTTCCTTTTCTTGTCCATTCATACTTTTGAAATGAATACAGAGCAAATTACCCTCCAGGACGGTCACATTGGCATGATGAGAAGACATCACATTACTGACTCCACGCGCGTTCCAGACATACAGCGCCTCATGCTCCAATGGATACTCAAGTCCTTCAGTGGTTACTCCCAAAACTCTTTCACTAAGCGGCAAGAGAGACAGAAGATCACCTTTGTTTCCAAAAATATCCATACTTTCCGTAATCACGCTAATTTCTTGATTGCCATCCCAAATTCGGATCGAATGTTTATTGAAATCTGGTTTGGTAAGGATAAAAATATTTGCGAGCGTATGGTCAATGCGGTTTCCTATGGCTGCCAGTAACACGATATCAAGAATCCCCAGTTCTATAATATGCTGTAAGGCTGCTTCCAGATCCGTTTCATCTTTTTTTACTGGCAGCTGCACAATTGGAATTCCCTGTTCTTGCGCCCATTTCAATTCTGCAGGGTGAACAGAATCAAGATCGCCAATTAGAATGTGCGGTTTCATGTTCAGAGCGAGCAGATGCCTTAACCCGCCATCCACGGCAACCAGATACACTTCAGCATTAAGCATAGCAAGCAATTTTTCGGGGTGATTAATTTCTCCATTTAAAAAAACAAACGCTCTCGCATATTTCATACTTCCTCAATACAAAAACAGCCATTCATTTTAGAGAGAATGGCTGTTGTATTCTGCAAGCAATTCCCTCCGCCGGCATTATCCGGATCAGGTATAAGGGTCGAGAACGCTTTGTTCTCCTCTCAGCTCAAGCATATTGCCTTCGAGCTCCCCGGTGCCTTATCTGTGTTCCAGGTTAGTATAGATGACGGCCGTGGAATTGTCAATTCGGTGTATTTTTGCCCTGTGAAAAATAGAAAACAGCACCCGTTGATTAACGAATGCGTCGCTTCCATTCTTCCTTAAGTTGCAAGTCGCGCAACTCTGTACCTGGTGTGAGTGTTAGAAATTCACCCAATAAACGATTAAACTTACTGCTTTCTTCCAAAAAAGGAAAATGTCCCGATTGCTCAAAAACAAGAAGATGCTGTCGATCTGTGAGGTTTTCAAAATCTTCTGCTTTTGGACACTTGACAAAGGGATCTTGGCGACCATAAACAAAAAGGCTCTCTGTTACCGGGATCTCAAAACTTTGGGCTGATTCGATAAATGTTTCGTGAGAGAACGTAATAAGAGCTGCTGCAAGATCGTTCTTTTTTGCGTCTGCTAACAAGTTTTCATTTGTTTCCAAACCATCTTTAACCAACTTCTGTGATATTTGATCACCTTTTTCTAATGCATTCTCTTCCAGTTGACTTTCACGAGTAGGGCAAGCAATCGCCATAATGCGGTCCACCAATTCCGGCCAGTGCTTGGCAACCTCAAATGCAACCAGAGCGCCTAACCCATGTCCGATCAAAGCTGCACGAAAAATTCCCATTTTATCCATAAAATCAAAAATCATTTGGGCCTGCTCTGCCAATGAATATTTCTGGTTTTTGGCAGAGTCACCAAAACCCCACAGATCAAAAGCATAAGCGCGATAATCGAGCGAAACCGCCTGCATGGCCGGAATCCAATACCGCCAGGATCCAAACCAACCGTGCAGGAAAAAAACTGGTTTTCCCCGGCCTAAAACTTCATAGTGAAGAAGATCATTCTCCAGCAGAATTGCGCTCATGATTGCTCATCAATAGATAGAATTTGATTAACTTTGTTATTCAGTTGTTCTGGAATGAATGGCTTTAAAATATAATCGATCGCGCCAGCATCAAAACCTCTCGAAATTTCTTCACTTTGCCCTTTCGCCGAAAGAAAAATGACAGGGATTGAGGCGGTTTTTACATTTTGCTTAATGCTCTCACAAAGTTCGTATCCGGATACACCCGGCATTCGCACGTCCAGAATAAACAGATCCGGGATTTCATCTGCTAATGCGGTAAAAACTTCCTCACCATTGGCAAACTGCTTAACAGAATGCCCGCCATAACGCAAAGTAAAGGCAACCAACTCACGAATATCTTTTTCATCTTCAACAATAAAGATATTCGCCATTTAACCATTCTCCTGCATGTAAATCGGAATCGTAAAAGAAAACAGAGAGCCTTCATTCTTAATTCCTGAGCTATAGAACCAGATCTGACCCCCTTGCATCTCAACCAACGATTTTGCAACCGCTAATCCCAATCCTGTTCCAGATGTAGCTAGAACAAGCTCATCTTCACCACGAAAGAAGCGTTCAAAAATATGATCTTGATATTCTTTTTTAATGCCAATCCCAAAATCTTGAATATCAATTTGTGTCTCAGATGTGCTTTGGCTGACGCGAACAATCACTTTGCCACCAGATTGTGAATATTGATAGCTATTTTTCAATAATATGGAAAGGATTTGTTTAACACGTTGTGCGTCCGCACGAACCGGTCTCAGATTCTTGGGAATTTTGACATCAAATTTTAGGGTTTTATTTTCTTGCTCTGACCGAGATTGATAATCTTTAATTAATTGGGAAAGGATTTTATCCAGATAAACGGCACGCAAATCAAAGCGGATTCTATCATTTTCAATATTCGCGACATCCAGCAAATCATCCACCAGCACATTCAAACGCGCAGAATTATTCTTTATAACAGTCAGAAAACGTTTTTGTTGATCGGAGATTTCTCCTGCTGCCCCCATTAACATAATATCTATATACCCTTTTATTGACGTTAATGGTGTGCGCAGTTCATGACTGACATTTGCAATAAATTCAGTTTTTATTCGGTCCACCTGAGCCTCGACTGTCATATCACGTAACATGGTCACAGCTCCCAGATATTGGGAGTTCCATAAAACCGGTGATGCTTGCACTGCGATAATTCGCTGGCTTGCCAGATGAATTCTTTCAGAGTATTGCTGCCCGACATTCAAAAAAGCGGCATTATTTGCCCATTGGAAAATGCTATTTTTCCATTTGTCCAGACTGCCTTTTGATTTTTCGGCCAGCTCCTCAATTGATAAGTTCTGAATGGATGCATATGGCAGATCAAGAATTTTCTCGACTACATGGTTGCTGAATGTGATCTCGTTGCTTGGGTTACAAATTATTACCCCATCTTTAAGCGCTTCAAGTACTGCGAGCGAGCGACTGGATATATCAATTTTTTCTACTTCAGCTTCAGCCAAACGATTCTGTTGTTGCCTCAACTGGTCTTTTAAATTAGTCTGAACTATTAACTGACTTAACTGTGGCGCAATCGATTCGAGCAATTGCTGGTCACTTTTCGAGAAGTGAAATGGTTCTGAGTGAGCGAACAAAAGAACCGCAAGGTTTTCTCCAGAGTATTGCAACGGAATTGAAATAAGACTTAAGTAAGGGAAATCTGAGCTGATCTTCTCAAGCCACTTTTCATTCTTGTAAATTTCGTCCAGGATCAGCGTTTCATCGTTCCCGATTAATGATTCACCAATACTTTGCAGCAACTCAAGCGAAAGTGAAGTCGCTTCAGCATTCTTATTGTTCGTATCCCGAGCGCATTGGTACAACTTTTTTGTGTCTGAATTAAATAACATAGCCATTTCTGCGTGAATAGCATCACTCATCTGGTCCAGAGCTGTTGTTATGTTTGTTTCCAAATCTTTTTCACCGGCAGTAGCTGCAATTATGCTCAAACGGAGGAGCAGCTGATCGCGTTGATTTTCCAAATTTTCTGAAATTAACAAGGAGTCGCGATAAAGGTAAGCATTGTGCAAAGTCTTCGATGTTTGTTGTGCCATGGCTGCAACCTTGCCGGTGTCTTTATTTGAGAATTTACTGCTGCCGTCAAAATTCTCCAGAACCAAAATACCCAGATTTCGATCTTTAAAATAGAGCGGGGCTATCAAATTGCCAATCGGAAGAGGGCCACCGGTCGCTGTTTGATAATGGACCAGATCTTCTGGCAGCAGCGGATAATTTGCTGCGAAGTTAAGATCATTAATTTGTAATACCTCACGTTTTTCCATCACTATGGAAGGTATTGCCCAAACCGCGCTCGTAAACCGGATTCTTAACAAAGCAGCACTATTACGATAGCCTTTTGCCAAAACTGGTTTTAATGCTTGGTCTGACTCAAGCCAAATCCCAACCCAACCCGCTTGCGCAACTGGCACTTGCTCAAATGATGTTTGTAGTAGCTGCCCAAGGATTTCCTCAGGATTCAAGGAGTTAGTTAACTGTTCAAACTGATTTAAGTCATTTATTTCATTAAGTTGAATGGACTGTTGTTCTTTTTCAGTACGATAATCCAACAAAAAACCAATCAATTTCAGTTTTTCGAGGAAAGAAGCAATTTGTTTTTCAGATAATGGAGATATCTTGCCGTTCCGCATCATCAGCAACACTGCTCTTTTTTTTGAGGAAATTTGCCAGGGAAGGAATAAATAATCATCCGCCATCAGTTCATGGAAAAATGGATCCCGTTTCCAATCGCCCTCTATTTCATGCGATGGATACGTTTGGGGAGCCCAATTGTTCAGAACTGCTTGAATTGGATTTCTTTGACCAAGCAATGCGTTCAGCCGATTTGGGTCAATTTCTGCGGAGCTTGATTCTTGGACACAGACCGAACCATCCGGGTTTTCAATAAATAAAATCACCCGATCAAATTCAGTTTTTGTAATAATCGCCTTTATAAAATTAGAAAAGAAGAGTTTGGTATCTTCCATTCTTAGAAGATCTTCAAATAACGAGTCTCCAAAAAGTTGCTGAAACCTGCTACTCTCCATAAGGCTCTCAACAGGTTGGATCGTTTCCAAAGTGGCATCGGTCACTTTTTCTTTCTCGAAATCCTCATTGGTTTCAAAATCAAAAACCTGATAGCTGGCATCATTTTCCAAAATCAGACCTATCTGATCGATGAAAACCTGCAATAACTCGAGTGTCGAATCTGTAATTTGGACACCATGATCAACGCCTAGGCACACCAAACCCGCTGGGTTTGTATCAAAATCAGCAATTGGGTTGAAAAGCAAATCGAGTGGTTTATTTTCTTCCTCACTACATCTGCGAGAGAAAATATCAGGTAGCTCTGATGATTGATATTGATAGAAATTCTCACGACGGTACTGTGGTTTCTTAAGCAATTCAACCGTTTGCCAATCAATCAAGTCTGAATTGGTTGCGATCTCATTCATGTCATCAGCCGTATGGCAATAAAGCTGCTTATACCCATGGTCATCTCTTGAAAATTTATAAATACTGACTTCCCGGAAAGTGAAAAATCCCATTAATTCGGCCACAATCGGATCCAACACTGATTGGATGGCTAACTCGCTCCCATGCCTCTGTGAGATTGAAAACAGCCGTTTCTGGAGGTCCATTTTACTTTTCATAAATTCCAATGTGTTTTGTTGCTCCCAGGCATTGAAAGTGGTGATTAACGCTTGATGGACCTGGCTGATAAAAGATTGAACACTGTCCAGATCGGCTTGTGTAAAGCCTTTTTTTTGGTTGGTATAAAGAAACAAACCACCAAAATATGAATTTCCCAATTCGAATGGATAGAAAATAGTAGCGCGGTTCTCGCCAATTAGTAAATCTTCATCTTGACCGAAAACTCTCTTACCTTGCGCTATCAACGTCGCAAGTGATCCTCGTATTTCGCTGGTTAGTTTTTCACCTTTTTCAATCAGGATCATTAATGATTTATTGTTACTGTTATCCTGTTTAATAATTACCCAGGAAAATGCATGAGCATTTACAATATGCATTTCTTCCTGCGCGATAATCTGCAGGATCGTATTTATATCCTGTGAATTCAGAATCTCCCGGTTGACTCTTGCCGCCACAGTAAGCCTCTCAACCTTCTTCTTCCACTGCACCTGACTCTGGTCACCATGTTTTGATTGTTCGATCACTTCAGACAGTAGTTGTGCTACCGGTAGGAGGGAAGGAATATCACCGAAATCAAAGAGGTTTGCCTTTCCTGAGCCAACCCAAAGCTCACCAATTCCTTCATCCTCGATTATGAGAGGAACAATCATCGCAGATAACAGATGCCACTTATCCACAAGTTTCTGGTAAAAAGGAACGATGGGTTCAGATTCATCAAAACGCCCAATCACAATTGATTTCAGGGAATTGGTCGTTGTAAACGGATATTGATCATCCTGGATTGGAAGGATACTATCGAAAGCAGATTCACCAACGCATCCAAACAGCGAACCGTTTTGAAGTGCTAATTGGCTTGCATTATTTTCCAAAAGAAAAAGGGCTGAGCAATCGGCATTGAACAATTCTGCCAGTTGTTCGAGCGAATAACTGAAAATCTGTTCCAAGCTTGTTCCTGAGTTGGCAAAAACAGCAATTTTTCGCAACACTTCCGCCAAGCGTGCTTTCCGATTTAATTGTTGAATCAAGAGCATGTTCTCGATCAATGGGGCTGCCTGATTTGCGACAATCAATAACAATCGCATTTCCATCTGACTGAATGCTGCCGGTTTTGCCTTATGGTTGCCAGCCATCAAGAATCCAAAAATTTCTCCACCCGAAATGAGCGGTATCAGCACTGATTCCCTAATACTGGCAGCTCTGGCAATATGATCCAACCCTAATGTGATCCAATGAAAATCCATTTCAGCATTTTCTGTGAGGAGTACATCATGCGAACGGATTATTTTCTCAGCCTGACTGCCTTGAATAATCGTCGTCTTAAAAATCTCGACAAATGGACCTGGTAATCCAACGAATGGTCTTTGTGCTTCCAACATCAGTTTTGATTCATCAAACAATAAGAAACCGATTATTTCGACTGAAATCAAAGGTGAAATTGTGTTTAACATACGTTCAAAAATATCGTAAGGGTCACGTGAATAACTGGCTGATTGTGCCAAATGAGCCAGAGACTTTAATTCTTCTGCTTTGTGCTTTTCCACCCTATAAAGGATTGCATTATTTAGCGCTGCGGTTATTTGGGGAAGTACTTTTTCAACGCTTTCTCTTTGGTTGTCTTTGAATCCGTCCAAGCGATTACTGTAAAACTCAAGAGTACCAAGAACCTCATGATCAACGATCAAAGGAAAACCCATAAAAGATTTAAAATCAGAGGTTTGTTCTTCTATTTCATGAAGGGTAGATTCGTACTCCCTCAAATCCCGTACCCAAACTGCTTCTGAAGATTGGATAATCTTGCCAGAGAAACCCTCTCCAATTTTTTCCTTCGATTCTGCGCGAAATGGTTTTTCACCATTCTTTCCGGTTTGAATACGAAAAGGAATCAAATGAGTTGCTTCATCATTTAATAAGTTGATTTCGACCTGATCTGCCAAAATAAATTCTTTCATTTGAGTCAAGACATTTAAGACTAATAGCTCAGGGTCAAGACTGATTGTCAAAGCATGACTCAATCCTGCCGATAATTCTGAAGTAACTGTGTTTCTTTGTGTTTCCTGGCGTTCTATCTGATTGCCGATTGGGCGTATAAACAATAATGTCCGCTCTGGAAGCATGTAACTCATCGCCTGATAATTTTTAGCCTGAATTGATAATTCAACTGTATCTGGCTGAGAACAAACCTGGTAAAAAAGTGATTCGGGTTCAACATTTTTTGCCAGAGAGTTAAGTGTGACTGGCGGATCTTCCTCAACCCCAAAGATTGAATATGCATTACGATTAATTGAAAGGATTTTTCCACCTGGCAATAACTGGATAATTGCTTCAGATAAATTATCGTTTGCTTTGTTGACAAGGTCGCTGAACCCTGTTATTTTTGTTTGCCTTTCACTAAACAGGCTTTTTAGCATAAAACGAACAGATAACCAGAGGACCACCCCTAATACAATGAGAAAGATCCCAAAAAGCATATCTGTACTTAAATTCATTAGAAAACTACCAATTTAATTTGCAAGAAGATCAGTTCGACGGGCTTCCGCAGCCAGCTCTGTTATTTCCCTGATATCAGAAAACTGATGGGTTTTCGGTGATACTATCCCAATTGCCAAAGCCATGAACGGATATTGTTGAGAATTGCCATTGACATCTAATGAGGTGAAATAACCTTGCTGACGGTCCATAAAAGTGTAATGCGTCTGAATTGACTCCTGGAATTTTTTCCGCAGAGATTCGGCAATTCTCGCCGCGCTATTATGGTGGCAAATTATCACAAAATTATTTCCACCTGCGTGACCGACAAAATCGGTTTCATTACCCATTTCATCCAGCGTTTCTCCCATTAACATTGCTGTAAACCGTAAGACGTCACTGGCTGCAATAAAGCCATACACCTCTTTAAATGGTTCAAAATTTTTTATTTGAATGTCCATTAATGCCCAGGATTTATCGCGCATTACCTTGCGCATTTGATCTTCAATTAATTTTCCTGATGGCAGGCCGGATTGTGCATCTGTCAGGCTCTCGCGCTCAGCACGTGCAATTGCGTTTTGAACCCGCAAACGTAATTCTTCAATATCAAATGGTTTGGTAATATAGTCATCGGCACCCAATTCGAGCCCTTGTAATTTATCACTGCGTTCATCCTTTTGCGTCAGGAATATTACCGGAATATGGCTTGTCCTTGTATTGGATCGCAAGCGACGGCAAACCTCATACCCATCGATGTCTGGCAGCATAATATCCAAAACGATCAAGTGCGGCAATGTCTGTCTTGTTTTTTCAAGGGCAGTTTCACCCCGCAAAGCAAGGTCAACATCATATCCCTGAGATTTAAAGTAAATATTCAACATATTCGAGATATCGAGATCATCTTCTACCACCAAAATGCGAGCTTTACCCATAAAACCTCCCTTATGCAAATAATTTAATAGCAGGTCATTTAAACCAAGAATGTTCTTCAAGAAATGAAAGATTACAGATTATTTAATTACACATTAATTATACCTTTGAAATCACCCGGGGATAGTTGGCGGATTGCGAGACAAAGTGTGATCCAAAGGATTCTTCATGTTTTATAGGTGGTCTACCAGGTTTCAGGTTTGGTGTTAAGGTCTCTTGGATAAAGCCTTTTATGCAATACCCCGGTGACGAAAGAATGATGATCGCTATCTTCAAAATGGACATCATGATCAATCACTCTTCTTTCATTTGAACTGACCAGGACTACATCCGATTCGATTGTTCTGGCGGGAAAAATGATCATCCCCGCACCAATACGGCAGTTGTGACCAACACAACCTCCCAATACTGGCCGGTTGGAATTCGCCAAATCGCCACTGGCATTACGGGCACGCAATTTCTGCGGCAACAGATTAAAATCAGTGAAAGTCGTACCGGCACCTACAAAACTATTTCGTCCAATGACAGACATCTGCAGGCAGGTATTTTGCGCCACCATGCTATTATCCATTACTGTTGTCATAAAAAGTGAAGCACGAAAAGGCAAAAAAGTACCGTCACCAATCACAGACAGCATTAAATTACAACCCTGCGAAATGTTCACGTTGTTGCCAATGATACAATTTTCAATAATCACCCCAGCCCCAATCGTAACATTGTCACCGATGGTAACCGGCCCATTGATCACAGCCGAGGGATCGATGGTGCAATTTTGACCCTTTCGTACCAACCTGGAACATTGCAATAATTGTTTACCCTCTAACATGGAAGTTATTAATATTTTTAATTTGAAAAATGGGTTTGTCTTGAGTTCATCTTCAAAACGAGCACCTCTTCCAAAGACTCCAAAAACGCAATCAGCAATAAAGACATGCACCCAGGAATCTATTGCAATAATTGATCGTAAAGGAACGTAATAAACCAGATCACCGGCATTGGTTGCCATATAAGTTGGTACATGATAATAACCAATTTCTTGTGATTGCAGATCCATTATCAAAGGATCCGCATTCTCTGAGGGTCCTTCAGGATAATACCAAAGCTCCAGTAAGTATGTATCTCCTATCTGCTGGTAAGAATCTGAAAGAGGTAAGCAATGTTCTCGAAAGGCTTGATCAGAAAGTTTCAAAGCCGCCTGGACTGCCTTGCCGCCTTTTTGAGCTGCATTCAGGAAATAGCTCATAAATGCATCATCAAAATAAAGATTGTCACGGTAAACCACACAAGCCTCATTTGTTTTTGGCAGAGGCTGATCAATCGCCAGTTGTAGTTCAGAGTGCGTATATTTTGAAAGCACATCACGTTGAATCAACCACAATGGTTTGTTTTGCAGCCGCAAGTCACGAGCCGGTTCATTAAATGGAATAATCTGACGACTTGATGGCAAAATTACTTTCAGGATGGTCACTTTAATTTCCCAATGGAGTCTTGGATATTCTAATCTGATGGACAATCTCACTGTTATTATCAATTAACTGAGGTGATAATACGAAGTACCTTCCACCAGAAGTCCATGATAAGTATTCTCTTAATAAACCGGAAAAATAAAAAGCCCAAACCTGATTCCATTGCCAGCTATCTGGATGGTGTGAGATTTGCCAGACCCATTCCTCAAGATTATCAAAGACGTCGATTTGCCATTTTAAATTCAAATTTACAAATTCAGCTACTTTTTCCAAACCGAACAAAAAACGCTGATTCAGGCTCATCAGGCGATAATTCATATCAGTTAGTTGATAATCCTCCCCCTCCTGACGCACAAAACAACGAAAGCTGGCTTCACCTATCCTGGTCGCCAGACCTAGTGAGCCAAGTTTTCCGTATTTTTCCTCCAAGCGCTTACTATCTTGAAATGATTCAAGCACAAGATTTGTATCACCACATATATCTTCATTTTCTTTGGGTTGCCAATCTTTTTTGCTTGAATTCGTACGAAGATGACCAAGAACTTCATCTGCAGCTGAGGATAAAATTGTGAGCATGTTTTTGGAAAAACCGATTGGAGAAAGTGATTTCATCATTGTTTGCATTTTACTCTTTCTGTAAAAATTCCAGAATTGATTCGGTGCAGCGTTGTGGCTGGTCTAACATTACGAAATGTCCAGACCGCGGAAACAATTGTATTTTAGCATGAGGTGCACTATTTTTTAATGTCTTCCACTCAGTAGCAGCTACAATATTGTCTTTTGTTCCATAAAGACCCAGAATGGGCATCTGAATCGTCTGCATTTCGATGGTTAAATCAGTATGCCTCAAATCAGCGATGCTCTTCAAAAAGGAATCAACTGTTGAGTTCATAATATCCTGATCAATCAATCCGGGAAATCGAGCATCTTTACAAATGATTGGGGCATACAGTTTCATAAAAAACCGAAAAATATTTATATTTGAATATAAAAAGGATGCAATCCTTTTTTCACCTGCCAGTTTCAGCGGCAATGCCAATGAAGACCCTTTAATCGGCGATCCAACAACAATGATTTTTGATACGCTATCCGGGTGGCGCAAACCAGTCAACAAGCTGACCGTTCCCCCCATGCTATGGCCAATCAACGGGGCTGATTCAATTCCGAGCTGATCCATAAATTGATAAATGAGATCAACAAAATCTTCCATTTGATATGAATCTCGTTTTCTGCCTGATTCACCAAAACCCCAAAAATCAAGTGCATATGCACGGTGACGACTGGCAATTGAAGTCATTACGTCTTTCCATAAAGCCCAAGAACCCAGCCATCCATGCAAGAAAATCACCGGATCACCACGACCGAGGACTTCGTAGTGTAATATTCCCTTATCTGTCGTTATTGATGACATTTAAGCTTTATTACCCGACTCCATTTCAGCCAAAATCGTATAGAGCAGTTCTAATAAAACTTTTTTTACCGACTCTTTATCATGCGCAACACAAGGTAAGAACTTTACATTCGGGTCCAGGCGTAATGCTACGCGCATATCATCCAAATCCCAGGCATCTTCGAGATCCTGTTTATTGGCTGCAACCACATACGGGGTCGGTGCATAAGCCCGAAATGTCTCCAGAATACTGCGCGCTTCCCGGAAGGTCTCCGGTCGGACACTGTCAACCATCACAATAAAACCGAGCATTCCTTCGGAAAGAATCTCCCACATGAAATCAAAACGTCGCTGACCCGGAGTACCGAACAAATAAAGAACCAATTCAGCATCAACGGTAATTCGCCCGAAATCCATTGCAACTGTGGTAGATTCTTTAATTTTCTCAGCTTCTGCGCTAATTTTTCGTTCGGTAGAGACTACGTCAATTTCACTCACAGACCGGATAAATTCTGTTTTGCCTGCACTGAATGGGCCTGTGACTACGATTTTGACAGTTTGCATACTAATTCCTCTACGTCTTATTAGATCGCACGGATCCGATCAATAATCCTGTTTACCAATGATTTTTGTTCTTTTTTGTCGGTAGTGGGGAAGGCTCTAGGTTGGATGGCCACCGGAGCATTTCCCGGCCGGATAATTTCAACCAAACCAGCCTGCAAAAGTGCGTAGACTACCCGCCGAATCTCGAGTTCATTTAGCTTGGTTGTTTGTGCTATTTGGCGCATCGTGTTTTTTGGATTGACATAAGAAACCACGCGCCATTCTTCCACACTCAAATTAACATTCCGAATGTTCGTGCCGGGGCGATCCATAAACTTAAGTGACATATCCAGGCTGGGAATTTCCTGCTGGAGTTGTTCCCATTCACGCAATTGACGCGAACCTTCGATAATCAGATTCTCCAAATCCATCCTAATCGGTATCTTATCGGAGGGTGAAAATTTGTTCGTATCAAAATGAAAAAAGCCCTCCACCCATGTGAACAATTGACGCACAATCGCAATAAAATACTGCTGCAAACTGTCAATAATGTCAGTTTGAGTGAGGTAGCCAGCGTTAATCAACAAAAGGCCCAATTCTTTATCACCCATATTTTGAGCACGTTCCTGGAGGATGGCGTATTGACGGGCACTGATCTTGCGATTTCTGCGAAGAATTCCGGCAAGTGTATTATCGTGATGGCCCAATTGTGCATAAGCCAATTTACCTTCGCGAAATGAAATTTGAGCAACATCACCTGGTCCTTCTATAACGAGGGTGCCGGTTTTGCAAGCCAAATTAACGAGATTTAATAATTGCGTAATCGAGAAATCGCGAAGATTTCCTTTAAGAGCCATAAATTGTCCTTATATTCAAGTTGGGACTCATGGAATTATACAGGCAAGCGATATTGAAGTCAATTTATTCCAATTAAGTGAATTTTCAAATAGCCAAAGAATTTTCAGCTCGTTACGATATTTTGAGAAAACTCGCTTCATGCTCATCCAATCTCCAAATAACTGAGTTCCCATGTGTCATTATATGGTTATTGATATCAGTATTGCGTATAATTTCTGTAAAAATGGTTTTTCGTCTCCCGCCAGACCTTAGATTCTTTTGTGGTATAGTACCATAAAACATGCAAGTTTCATGCTGGTTTACCTTTATTGACAATATCAATAAATGCCTAATCGCTTTTCCGCTTTTATACAAATTTTTCGTTTACATAGGGTGCGACTTCCCAAATGCCAGCTCTTATCAACACACTTCTTGGACATGACCTGTTTTTCTTAAAAATCGTAGCGGATGCTTGGGGCATTGATTTAAACGCCCCGGATGCAGCTTCCGCGCGGCCGTTAATCATCAACGCAATGACAAACAAGGAATTATTCGAAGAGGTCTTCCAATCCTTGCCTGAGAATGCTCGTGATGCTATCCTGGCGATATATGACCATGATGGCCATCTACCCTGGCCAAAATTCAGCCGGGATTTTGGGGAAGTGCGTGTAATGGGAGTATCCCGGCGTGATCGCGAACGACCGGATTTAAAGCCAGCCAATCCGGCAGAAGTATTGTGGTATCGGGCGATTATAGGAAGGGCTTTTCTGAATTTTAAGAATGTTCCTCAGGAATATGCATACCTGCCAGACGAAATCATTGAGCTTGTTCAGCCATTCGCAACAGCTCAAAAAAAAGATACAGTCCGTCAGGCATCACCGGGTGAGATTCTCTTTACCAAACTGACTGACAGCCCAATTTTACAAGATACTTGCACGTTATTGGCAGCTATTCGCAAAGGAATTCAGCACCAGTCAATTCCCCATCTAAAATTTGGTCAATCACAACCTTTTCTCCTCCAACTTTTTCAATGTGCAAATATACTGCATGGGGATCATCACCTCAATACTGAAGTTGCTCGTGAACTGCTGGAAGCCGCGAAAGGGAAAGCACTTTTGTCACTGTTCTCTACCTGGGTATCATGCAGCCAGAGCAATGAATTAATGCTAATCCCAACACTCACATTTGAATCACAGCCCCAAAACAACTCAACGATGGCTCGCAATTTTCTTATGGAAAAAATAGCAGAGCTCGAAAGCGGCCAATGGTGGAATATCGAAAGTTTTGTGAATAGTATTTACCAGAAAGAACCTGAATTTCTGCGTCTAGCCGGAGATTATGACTCCTGGTATGTAAAAGATGCCATTACAGGTGAATATTTGCGTGGATTTCGTTATTGGCAGCAAATTGAAGGGGCTTATATTCGTTTTATGATCAACGGGCCATTGCATTGGTTCGGTATTCTCGATCTTGCCGCCGATCAGATTGCTTCTGAAAATTGCGCATTTCGCCTGACCGATACAGGTATCGCACTCATTGATCATCAAACTCCAAAAACAGATCTGATCAATGAGGAAATATTACAAATCAACCCACAAGGTAAGATAAACGTCCCATTTGGCGCTCCTTTGGCGATCAGGTACCAGATTGCTCGCTTTTGCGATTGGATCACACCGTTTACAGATTCATATCAATATCAAATTTCTGCGCAATCCATGTTAAACGCACAAGAACAAGGCCTCAAAGCCAGCCATTTGATCTCATTATTACAAAAAGCAATTGCCCATCCAGTACCAATCAAAGTTAAAACTGCATTGGAAAATTGGGAAAAGAATGGCAAGGAAGTTGATATTCACCGGGTGGTGTTATTAAGGGTATCAAACCCCCAAATTATTGTCTCCCTTCAGAATAGCAAACAAAAAAAATTTATTGATGAGATCTTGACAGAAAACCTAGCCATTATTCACAATGGCGCTGCCGCCAAAGTTGCTGAAGCATTATTTGAATTGGGCTATCTGAGCGGTTGGGCGATGGATTAATCTCATTCATAGTCAGATGATTTCCTCCTGGTGAATAAAATTCAACCGATCCCAATAACATTTTAAACGCTCTTGTTTCCAATCAAAGACGATTTCTTATAATTTCATCTCGTTGAATAATCTTATAAATTTGCTGTTATATAATTAATCAGTAGGTTTCAAATTTTGTTGAGAAAACGAGGTAAATCATGTCAAAAAGATTGGTCTGGATTCCGGAAGAGATCGAAAAATTGAAATCAGAAGGGTTTTACAATAAAATTCGCACCCTCAGCTCTCCACAAGGCGCCTGGCTGGTTGTCGATGGAAAAAGGGTGCTCAATTTTTGTTCTAACAACTACCTTGGTCTTGCAAACCACCCCAAACTGGTCAGTGCGGCCAAAAAAGCGATTGATGACTTCGGAGTGGGACCTGGCGCTGTGCGTTCTATAGCCGGCACGATGGATTTACACCTCGAATTAGAAAAAAGGCTGGCGACTTTCAAGGGTGTGGAAGCCTGTATCTCATTTCAATCAGGTTTTATGGCTAACCTGGCGACAATTCCCTGCCTGGTTGGCAAAGGCGATGCCATCATTTCGGATGAACTCAATCATGCTTCCATAATAGACGGCAGCCGCCTCTCTGGCGCTACAATCCTGCGTTATAACCATACAGATGCCAAGCATCTTGAGTCTCAAATTAAAACAAATCAGGACAAGTTTCGGAGAATGCTGGTAATCACAGATGGCGTTTTCAGCATGGACGGCGACATGGCTCCCCTCGACAATATTTACGAGATTACCAATAAATACGATGTCATGTTGATGGTTGATGATGCACATGGCGAGGGTGTTGTGGGTAAAGGCGGCCGAGGAATTGTGGATCATTTCAATTTGCACGGAAAAGTCGATGTGGAAGTCGGCACAATGTCGAAGGCATTCGGTGTCATGGGCGGCATGGTAGCAGGCAAATCAATCATCATTGAATGGTTACGTCAACGCGGACGCCCATTTCTGTTTTCTTCAGCAGCAACACCAGCCGATGTGGCTGCCTGTTTGGCTGCTGTGGATGTGCTGGAACAATCAACCGAGCTTGTTGACAAACTATGGCAAAACGGGAACTACTTCAAATCTGAGATGAAGAAACTGGGCTTTGATACCGGTCTTTCGCAAACACCAATTACGCCAGTTATGCTTGGAGATGCCATTCTGGCGCGCGAATTCAGCCGTGAGCTCTACGAGGAAGGAGTATTCGCTATGGCACTCGGTTTTCCAACCGTGCCGTTAGGAAAAGCACGCATCCGTGTTATGATCTCTGCCACCCATTCAAAAGAAGATCTGGATCTCAGCCTGCAAGCTTTTGCGAAAGTTGGTAAAAAGCTCGGCGTTATCGCATAGTTTTTTTATAAGAACCTAAATGTAAAAGAGGCTGACAATACTCAGCCTCTTTTACTATTTTTTTATAAAGATAAGAATCCGAGAAAAAGAAATCCAGAAATAATTTACAAATATCCAATTATTTGCGTGGAAAGATTTTTTCTAATAACCTGATTACGAAATCCTGATCCACTTACTCGTGAATATCAGGCCTGAAAAGGATCATAATTCGGGTTTGTGCCGGACCAGACACAGGTTGGTTTGGTCAGTTGGCTGCATTGCATCCCCTTTGAGCAGCGGTGAGCAATGATTCGTGCAGGTTGATCAGGCAAAATCTCAGCCGGCAGAATAACTTGATATTCCAGGCTCACATTGCAACCAGCGTGATCACAATAGATTTGCTTGGCTACTTTCCATTTTTTATGTGCCATTTGGGTTAACTCCTTTTATTCCGTACTGATCTTATTCTACCAAATAAGAACTGCTTATTCAAATCATACCTAAACAATCATATTAATTTTCATAGAAACCATTTCAGTCTCTCTTCAATCTCTTTCCTCCAGGCGAAACAAAGCTCCGTGGTGAGAAATAAGATATAACTCGCCATTTTGATCCTCTCCAAAGGAGCTGATATTCTGATTGGTCTCAAAAAGCAACTTATTTCTCCAGCCGCCTTGACCGTCTGGCAACAAGCCCCAGATTTTCCCTGTACAATAATCACCATAGAAATACACACCATTCCACTCCGGCAAAATAGTACTGCGGTAGACATATCCTCCTGTTACAGAGCATCCTTCAGAGTGATCGTATTCAGCCACCGGATCTTGTAGATTCAACCCAACAGGAACCTGTCCCTCAAAGGAGTGTTTTCCTTCACGATAATTCCAACCAAAATTTATTCCGGGTTCCGAACCGGCTGCTACGAAATTGATTTCTTCCCATTTATTTTGACCCACATCCGCGATGAACATATCTCCATTACTGCGATCAAACGAAAACCTCCATGGGTTACGCAAGCCACTGGCCCAAATTTCACTGCGTCCACCACCGCCAATATAGGGATTATTATCAGGAACTGCGTAGCTTTCCTGTCCGGATACTGCAATACGTATAATTTTTCCCAAAATTGTATCCATGTTTTGCCCATTGTGTTTTGGATCTCCACCCGAGCCACCATCCCCGAACCCGATATATAGGAAACCATCCGGACCAAAAATGAGATTGCCACCGTTATGATTGGAGTAAGGCTGTTCCTGTGTTAAAAGGATCTTCTCGGACTTTGGGTCAGCACTCAGAAAATCAGCTCCCGCCTGAAAGCGAGAAATAGTGGTATTTCCATTCAAGTTTGTGTAGTTTAAATAAAAAAGCCTATTCTCGCCATAGTTAGGGTCAAGTGCCATACCCAGTAAACCTTGCTCATTTCCATTGCTGTTGATCTGGTTGCTTAAATCAATAAATGGATCTGGAAGAACTATTCCTTTCTGCACAATTTTTATCAGACCATTTTGCTCAAGAATATAAAAGACATCCGGCAAATGCTGGGGGGCTGCCATACCCAGTGGTTTTAGAAAACCATCCACAATCTTCTTCCATTCATACTTCGACGTATCCGGAAAGTCCAAAACGTTTGTCGCGGCAGGCAACGGGCTACTCAAAGCCAGCGGAGTGGAAGTAATCGTTGCAGTGCTGGCCGCCACAGTCTGATTTGGCTCAGACGTGGACATCGGCGGGCTTGCAGTTGCCGTGATTACATGAATGACAGGCGGAGTTGTTGGAGGATTGGTTTGACAGCCAATCAAAATAACGGCAGCCATTGAAAATAATAGAATTACCAACCGTTTCATGCAAACCAAATCATTCTTAATTATTTCTCATCCATATCTCGAAACTCGCCATCAATTACATTCTTGTCAATTTGTTTTTCTTGCCTGCTTTTAGAATGTTCAGTATGCAATTTATGCATATGTTCAGCGACGATCGCAGATGGGCAAAGCTCTACAAAAAGGTATGAACCACCAAATAAGATGACAGCATCATCAACTGGACCAATCAGCAGATCCGGAAAAACAAGATAAAGAATACCGGCAAAAGGTAAAAGTTTTAAAAGAGGATTGATGCGGCGGTCTTTCATCAAAAGGATCACTAATTTAAGCTGAATGATCAGCCCTGAAAAGAAACCCGGTTTATTCAGATCAATTTTTTTATTCAACATTTCATCTCCAATACCATTATAACCAGAAGTAAATCATCCCCCTATAGATCATACATGCTTGCCTGAAGGAGGTAATCTCATCATCTTTTGACGTTTTTTACGCAAAAAGGGTGCAACAAATTTTCGCAGCCAATATTTGGCCACAATAAATGACAACACAGAACCACCATTCCGGTAATGGATCTTGAGCATATCCGGCCAGCAACGATCATCCTCTGTTATCGTTTTTGCGCCCCCATGCAGACGAAAATTTGCCCATAACTGCGGTTCGTAGCGAATTGGGGCAACCTTGGCGATACGCAGCCAGAGATCGTAATCCATGGCAAAGTAAATCGATTCATCCAATGGGCCTAATCGCTTCCAGAGATCCGCTCGCCAAAATGCGGCTTGCTGAGGAATATGAACATATCCTCGCCTGAGACGGCGATAATCGGTTTGGCGGGCATTAAATTTGCCGATCAGCCTGTCATTTTGGTCAATAAAATTACAATCCCCGTAGACCAGACCCACCTCAGGGTGCGTTTGGAAATAGCGTGCTACCCTGGCGAATGTCTCCGTTTCATAGGTGTCATCCGAATTTATCCAGGCATAGATTTGCCCGTGAGCGTGCGAGAAGCCATTATTAATCGCGTTGGTTTGACCGGCATCTTTTTCACTTTGCCAATAAGCAATGCGATCGTTATATTTTTCAATAATTTGTCGGCTTCCATCATCAGACCCACCATCCATAACAATATACTCAATTTTGGAATATGATTGGTTTAAGACCGAAAGTATCGTTTTTTCCAAAAATGGGGCTTGATTAAAAGAAGGGGTCACGATTGAAATTAAGGGTGCTTCCATTTTTCTCTCTATGGATGTGCTTTATGTAAATCGAAAATTATATAATCATCCGTTTCTTCCGCAACAGAATAATTATTAAATAATAATTGTTTGACCATTGGTTGCGCATTGAGCTCATTCAATTGCGTAACCAGGAAGAAATCCTTGCCTGCTATTTGCTCATCAAATAGAGCTTGCATATCCAGCTCCTGGCCGGCCAGTTCACGCAAAGCGATATCTGAAGAGGACATCCAGTTTTGAATCTTATGCCAGCCCCAGTATTCAAAACGGTAGCCATAATCCTGTGTTATCCCTATGACAGCATCGTCACGTGTAAATTTGGCACCCATTTCCTGCCAAAAAATCACTTCATTGGCATAATTTGATTTTTTTAATAATACGCGCGCGTCCCAGGCATTGATCAGCAAAAAGTAACTCGCAACCGTTATAACGATCAAGAAATTTTGCCACTTTAATGCCCGTAAAGAGTCAATTACAAGTTCAAATAAGGCAGCGAGCCCTAGAGCTACCGGTAATACCAATGGCAGTTGGTAATAATCATGGGTCGAAATATGATAGGGCAGCACCAGCCCATAAAGAAAATAACCGGCAAACAAAGCAATCACTATTCTTCGATTTGTATTCACCAATAAATACGTTCCGAGAATGGAGACTAAAAAGATTACAAATCCGATCACGCGGCTAATATTCCCATTCCATTGCAGCCAAAACTCTGCTGTTAACCAAAGCTGAGGGAAAAAACGTAAACTGAATTGAGATTGCAATTGACCGTTAATGAATAATCCATATGTCATAAAGGCCAGGTAAGGAAAGATCGCCAATACAGCCATGCTCCAAACTTGTTTTTGTTTAACAATATTTGGAAATTTAAACTGAGAGACTGTAACTGCCAAAAAGGCAGCCGCGATTGGAAAAACGACAACATTCTTTACAAAAATCGCCAACCCAGCAAGAAGACCGGCGCTAACTGCCCATTTCCAGGTCATTACTCGCTGCCAACGCACCAACGCCCAAATCGAAAAAACCATCAAAGAAACCATCAAAGGGTCTGGCTGAAAAGAACGGCTGGCAATAACAAGGTAAGGCGTGAAGAGATAAAACAGTAGTGAAAATACCGCCCCATTTTTTCCAGCAACTTCAATGCTTAATAATAATAAAGCAATCCCACCCATCATCCAGAAAATGATGGAAAACAGGCGCGGCAGCCACAGAATCTCTTGACCGGCAATAGAATAACCGATGGCAGCGATTCTCTCCATCAAAGGCGGCTCGATCAGCCCCTGTGTCTTCCATTGCTCGACAGCCAGTTCACGCTGCCAATCAGGAGCAGTCTCAAGATTCTGGTAGTACATTCCACGCGCCTTCAAGGCAGAATAGAGTTGCCTGGTTGGATGAAAATCGAGCGGGGCATCGCGTAAGTCATATAGGCGAATGCCAAGGCCAGCCAAAAATATTATTAAAACTGTAATTCGAAAGAGCCAGGAATATTGTTCAAATACCACTTTCTCTCTGACACAATTCTGGGCTGTAGCAAGTTCAGAATCTTTACTCATTATCTTATTTTATCCGGTCTTTTCACCAAGAATCGAATTCGTAAATAAACTTGTTTGAGTCTGGATAATCCCATCATACTGATTAAGGCAAATCCCATTCGATGCCATTCCGGAATCACAGTGAGGAAATCGTATCTTAACCCTTTCCAATAAGCTTTAAGTGCAGGCCGGTTTTTCCCGCCGTCCAACAGATAACGGGCGTCCATGCGATAAGCACCGGCATAGATCTTTTTTTGATTCTTCAAGAACAAATCAGAAAGAGCCGGTTCATTTTTCATCCATTCAACTATGCGAAATGCTTCTTTTCCGAAAGATGCCGCTTGAGCAACATTTTTCGCCGCAGCATGAAACCTAGCGGCCGCCCAGTTCTGGCCGCTAAAGAATATTGGACCCTGTGAGGCCAATCGCAGCCATAAATGGTGATCCAAAAGAAAATGGTAGGAAGGGTCAAGACCTCCTACTTTCTGCAATAAATCCCGGCGCATAAAAACCCCCGGCTGACCGATGATATTAAAACACATTAAATCCTCTAGCTGCCAGTCTCCATAGCGCATGATATTGGTGACTTTACCTGCTGCGTCAATCGCCTGGACATTCCCATAAACAAATGCAGCCCCCGGATTATCTTCGAGTAGTTGAATCGCGGATTGCAAGCTGCCCGGCAAGTAAAGGTCGTCCGAATTTAGCCAGCCAATATACTTACCTTTGGCGCGGGCCAAACCCTTGTTGAAGGCATGCGCTTGCCCCTGATCGGGTTCAGAGATCCAGTATGCCAGTTGCTCTTCATAACGCTCAAGCATCTCAACGCTGCCATCGGTTGATCCACCATCGAACACCATGTATTCCAGATTGGGATACTGTTGATTGAGCACGGATTTGATGGTTGATTCAAGAAACTGTGCCTGATTAAATGAGGGCGTGATGATGGTTAGATGTGGATCTGGCAATTTTTTATCCGATTCATTTTATAGAAAAAGCAAACAGATTTAAGTCAATTTTACCAGCAGAATTATCCTGATCGATACTATACAGGGGAATCTTTGCAGTTTATGTTTCGCTAATTATTTTTTTTAAACCTGAATTCCGATTTCCGATTTATTGCAAACCTCCTCTTAAAGAACAACTTTATTTACTGATACTTTTTTTAAAATCCGCTATTCAAAACAACAAACTATCAGGGTGCTGTTATACTTGGAAAAATAAATGTTTGGGTGACACTTTAACGCTTTTTTTCATTCACTATTAGAGATAAAAACTATGATCAATTTTCTTAATCGATTTAAAGGACGGATTTCAGAAGGGCCTTTGCTCGCCTTGATTATGATCAGCCTGACTGCCGGAGTGACCTATGGAATCATGATTCCAAAATTAGGGTTTTACTATGATGATTGGTATATGCTATGGTCAGGAGTTTCAAGGGGAGCAACCAGCCTGATTTCCTTGTTCAGCTTCGACCGTCCATTTATGGGCATTATTTATTCATTCTTTTTCCGTGTTATTGGACCAAACATCGCCGGTTGGCATATCTTTGCTTTAATATTCCGGATTTCAGGAGCATTTGCATTTTATTGGATCCTAATACTGGTCTGGCCAAAACAGAAAGAACTATCCATTTTGGCAGCAATGCTTTTCGTAGTTTTTCCTGGTTTTTTGGCACAACCTAACGCGGCTACAAAGATTAATCACCTGATTGGCTTCTCAGGTGCACTATTTTCCATTGCACTCAGCCTTTTGGCCCTGAGAACTAAAAAAGGTGTTCGTCGGTATCTTTTGATAGCCATTTCTATGCTCCTGACAATGTTTTATGTATGGATCTATGAGTACATGATTGGGTTAGAAGTAATGCGTCTGATTCTACTTTTCTACGTCCAACGCCAATTAAATAATGATAATGTGATTCAAGTTATCAAGAAGCTAGTCAAGCTTTACCTACCTTTGTTGGTAGGTATTGCAGTTTTCCTTTATTGGCGATACTTTATTTTTGAAAGTTCTCGCAATGCCACCGACCTCGCTGGTCTGATTGACTCATACCAAAGCGATTTCCTTACAATGATCTTGCGTCTTATCTTCCAGACGACAAAGGACTTTTTTTCTGCTTCCATGTTTGCCTGGTTTATTCAACCTTTTCGACTTTTGTCATCTTCACGATATAGTCAAATTTTACTTGCTGTTGCAGTGGGATCATTCGTGATTCTGCTTTCTTTACTTTTATTACATGTCACGAAATCCTCTCCTATTAAAGAAAAAGAGTATGTAAAATCATGGGTTTGGATCACGCTTGGAAGTATTATCGTACTTGGTGCAATATTACCAGTCGTAATTTCAAATCGTTTTCTCAATCTGAATGATGTTTATAAAGCCTACGCTCTACATCCTTCTGCAGGAACAATCATCATTCTTTTGGGTATTTTGTTATCAATGAAACTCAACTATCAGAAATTTTTTCTGGTCGCATTGATTGGTTTTTCGGTTATAACTCAAATTCTTAATGCGCAAGCATGGAGTGGCTTTTGGGAGATCCAGCGGGATTTCTGGTGGCAGTTGAGTTGGAGGGCTCCAGCTATACTGGAAAATACATTAGTCATGGGCTACTTGCCGGAAGAAAATTCTTTCCGGGAAGATTACGAAATATGGGGTCCTATCAACTTAATTTATTTTCCCGAACAACTTTCGTCTCTCCCTATTCAAGCACAGATTCTTAACCAAGAAACCATAGCATATGTGATAGGAGGAAATTTGCGAGAGGGGAATGTACGCGATATTTACATTCCACGCGACTACTCCAAGTTTTTATTAATTGGGCAACCTATCACAGGTTCTTGTTTGCATGCATTTGACGGAAATTTGCCCATTTACTCTTTCAACGAAAAACAATATGTTAATATTGTTGCAAATTTTTCAAATCTCAGTCGAATAAACACCAAAGGCCAGCTACCTATTCCACCCAAATCCATCTTCGGAGATGAACCGGAACATGGTTGGTGCTATTATTTCCAAAAAGCCTCACTGGCCAGACAGAAAGGAGATTGGCAAAAGATAGTCGACATATATTATACGACAGTCGCAGGTGGCTTCAAACCAGTCGATACCTCTGAATATTTCGTTTTTGTGGAAGGGTTGGTCAACAGCGGTCAAAATGAAAAAGCCATTCAAATTGCTGAAAACCAGATATTAAATAATGATACTTTGAAATATTCATTATGTCAGGCTTTGCAATCCGCACCTGAGTACCCTCCTGGTTTCGGATACCAAAAAAAGACAATCTCAGATTTAATCTGCAAGCAAGAAAACTAACCTCTAATTCTAGAGAATAACAAGTCTTTCAGCAAAATCGAAGATAGCGTTGCGTTATTACAACGGATTTAAGGTTAAAATAAATCCTTGTAACTGACCTTGTCAAAGATCTCCAGCTTCCCGCCAACGGTCGCATCCACAACTCGTCGGCCGTTCTTTTCAAAAGCTTCTTTTGCCATCCTGTATCCAATTTCAGATTTATCCAAATCAGGCAGTTGCCAGCGGAATCCTTTGCCAAAATAACCCGGATGAAAGTGGTTGGGGTCATCGCCTTGAGAGACAACTGTGGTGTTTGCTGCTCCTTTGGTGGCGAAATTGTGGTCAACCCCAATCAGAATCACTTCGGAAAAACCCATATAGAAGGCAACCTGTAAGGCTACATAGGTTACAGTAGCGCTTTCCCACAGGCGATTGCGAATATCTTTGGCGAATTTTGGGCCTGTATAGGTGCTATACAAAAAATTTAAATCTTTCTCAGGTTTCAGCCATTTTCTGCCACCTCGCCATGAAACAAAGCGCGGCTGCTGTAGATTTTGAATATCAGCAGCACATTGTTCTATAACCAGATCGTTGACTGAAACAAAGTAGGTGGTCGAGAAACCAAGGTCATCGTATGCCAGGTAAAAGCGATTCATTCCAAAAGTAAATTCATCGCGCAGCTTTGTTAAATCCGTGTTCCTGAGACTGGGTCCATTCCCTAAAATAAAACAACGCTCATTCTTATGAATTTCATGATATCGTGACAGCTGCTCCCGGGATTGTCTACGCCAGGGATGCAAGTAGGCTGCCGGCAGCTCGGGTATGCGTTTGACAGCATCGACTGCATTACGTAAATTTTGAAGGACGGGCTCGGGTAGATTTTGTTTAACAGCGTTCAATTGTTCACTCCGTGCTCAATTTTGCTGTCGCACCACCATCAACAATGATCGATTGACCGGTCATAAAGGAGGATTGCTCCTCATCCGCCAGAAAGTAAATCGCGTGGGCAAGTTCTAAAGGCTTACCAATGCGTCCGTTGACCGTTTTTCTGGCCAGATTCTCCAAGCGGGCCTGGTCCAGGTGGGCGGAAAGCATAGGAGTATCAACTGCTCCTGGTAGGATGGCATTCACCCGAATATGGTCTTTTGCAAACTCAATCGCCATGGAACGCGTCAAAGCTAATAAACCGCCTTTGCTGGCAGCATAGCTGCCCACATTCGGAGAAGTCGCCAGCGCATGAACTGACGAAACATTGACAATTGCACCGCCCCCATGATTCTTTAGCAATGGATAAGAAAGCTTGGCACCCAAGAAGACCGAGCGCAAATTGGAAGCCATAACCGCATCCCATTCTTCCACACTTGTATCTAACAAAGGTTTCACAATTTGTAAAGCTGCGTTGTTGATAACCGCATCAAGTGTGTTCGTGAACCGGCTTACCTGATCGTAAATAGCAGTCAATTGGGCTGGATCAGAAATATCCGCTTGAATAAAGAGTCCACTGTCTGGAAAGTTACCATTAAAAGCTGATCGATCCACCCCAATCACCAGCCAACCTTTCTCAGCAAACAAATGCAGGGTTGACCGGCCAATGCCTCCTGCAGCTCCGGTGATGAGCATCACACGTTTGCCATCATTTTTCACACTCCACCTCGCTTCATGAATTCAACATAATGATTTCATCAAAATCTGCAGCATCAATTGCCAGACCATTTAGCAAATTTCGAATTGTATTCCAGTGCACCCGTTCCCAGGCTTGTGGGCTGGAGTTGGAATTATGGGGTGCCAGGAGGACATTATCCATTTTCATTAAAGGGGAATCTTCAGGTAAAGGTTCCACCTCGAAAACGTCCAGGGCTGCACCGCCGATTTCTTGATTGTGTAGGGCTGTAATTAATGCTTGTTCATCCACCACCGGACCGCGAGCAGTGTTGATCAAAATAGCCTGAGGCTGCATCGCGTCCAGCGTATCAGCATTAATAAGATGGTAACTGGTAGGATTAAGATCACAATTCACACTGATAAAATCAGCCTGTGATAACAATGTCTTTAAATCCACCATTTTCAAACCCTGTTCAAGGATAAAATCCGGTTCAATATTGCGAATATCATTCCCAAGCAGATTCATGCCAAATGCACGCGCCCTTCGAATGACAGCCTTACCAACATCGCCAACCCCGATTACTCCCAGCGTGCATTCGGACAATGATCTGCCAGGGATTTTTTGCCACTCGCCATTTTTCATTGCCCGATCCATCCAGGGTATTGTACGAGCAAAGGTGAGGATATAGCCAATCACACTATCTGAAACGGGTAAGGTAAAGGCATTCGGAGTGTTGCCAACGCCAACACCGACAGATAATGCAAATTTTTTGTCGATTGAATCAATGCCGGTTCCCCACTTCGAGATAAATTTCAACCTGGGAAGGCAAGCGCGTATAACACGTTCATTGTATTGGTCATCGCCGCAAATAGCACCATCAAATTGACCGGCATATTGCAGCAGATCCCGTTCGGAAAGCCTTTCACTTACTTCCGGTACAATCAACTCGAGGCCAAAATGTTTTAGCACCGGGCTAAACCGGTCAAGAAATGGCAGCATGTAAGGAGCTGAAAGTAGAACTGATTTTTTCACATTAATCTCCACTAAGCAATTATTGATGAACCACCGGGTTCATTCGAATTTTCGGACTCGCGATTCCTAAGCATTAAATCCACCATTAAGAAATCCAACTCCTCGTCGATATCATAGGCTTCGTCTCGTCCAATTTCGAAAAGGTATGGGCGATCACCAATTCGATTATGTTTGCGGCTTAAGATCTCTTTGTTGAATAAATAGAGGCATGAATTCTCTTCAAATAAGGGCGGTAAGTCCTGTGTCCTCAGCAAAATCGCAGGATTGTGGTTAACCGGCCTGGCCAGGCTATCCCACAAGCGGGTTTGAAAACGTGTCACCGAGAATAAAGAATCGTATTCCAACTGATGGTCAAGGAATGTTCGAATGGCACTCGAAATAGTTGTCGCTTGCAATAAGGGGTTGGTACTATGAGTCTGTAGATAAAAATCGCCAGTGACAATACTTGTATCATAAAGCAATATCTCATTCATCGGAATGGTATCGGCTGTCAAATGATCGGGCCGGTGAACAGTCTTAACTGATGGAAAATGCTCATTTACACCGGATAGAATCAGGTCACTGTCAGTATCAACCAGTATCTGGTCAATTTCAGCACATTTCAGCAAAGTTTCCAGGATGTGATGGTAAAGAGGTTTGCGATTAATTTCCCTGTAATTTTTTCCTGGCACGCGTACGGAATGATGACGCATGGGAACTAATGCAACGATGGTTTGAGCGTTATGCATATATCTCACCCTTTCTTTGACTGATCCTGGTAGCGGATAGGAGCTACTGACCTTTGATTACCAGCTTCCTCTCCATCCCAACGCGGATAATAAAAAGTCTGCTTCAATTTCCAGGTCAATGGTCCGGTTTGATTATAACCGCGATAGGTTCCCAAAAATTGATGCCAACGAAAAGCAAAAATATTACTGACATTTTGCAGTGCTTTTTTTTGAATGCGGGCTATTCTGATATCACTACTCACGTTGCTGATCAGGGCATGCAAAAAATCTTTAAAAGTAAATTTTTCTTGCGGATAAATCATTTTAAAAGCCATGCTCTCACGTTTATATCTATTCTGAATTCCCCGCCAAGTTTCACTATGAACATGAATGATTTCTGCTTCTGCAACATATGCGATCTGCATTCCCTGATCCACTGCCCATTGAGCCCATTCGAGATCTTCCAGGCCAGACAATGTTTCATTATAAGGATGCTGAATCCAAAGTTCCCGCCGAATCGCAGCGTTGGCATTATTACAAAACGGATGATCCTGATTAAAATTACTGGTTTCCGGGAACCAATGGGCAAAAATCATTTGTTCCGAGAATTTAGTAATTTCGTTACCTCGTTGTTTTCCATAACTGAGGGCAATTTTTCCGTTTTGAAAAGGTTCCAATAACCGTTCCAGCCAATCAGGGTAAACCGGATATACATGTGCGCTTGCAAATACAACCAGATCCGCCTGGGCAGCAGACACACCCATATTAATTGAACGACCAAACGTAAAATCTTGAGGCTGAATATGAATTATTTCCACCGGATATTGATTGACAATTTTAAGAGTGGCGTCAGTTGATCCTGAATCGACCAAAATAACCTGAATCTCATCCAGACTTTGATGAAAGATTCCTTCCAGCAGCTTTCCAATGTGCTTTTCTTCGTTAAACGCGCGGATTACGATTGAGCAAACAGGTTTCATCGATCCAACTCAAAGGGTTTCCGGAATAAAATACCTTCAGAAATAGTTTTAAGGGTTGCTGAATTTTCAGGTAACAAGTCACTCCAATTTATATCCCGAAGATGTACATAACCATTCCAAACCTGGTCTTCTTCTATGAATTTGTCAAATGGTAGTGAGACCCGGTAAAGTTGAGTATACAAAAAACGACGGACGTTCTGAACAAATATTTCAGGCACTCCAGAGGTGCCGTTAGCCAAAAATGACTGCACCATTTCAAGGTATTCCGGTGCACTTTTTGGAAAGTAGACTGTTGGCAGGCTCGTAAAACGTGATTGGCCTGCAGCAATTACATTTGTTCCCAATAAAACGGCCTCCATCCCGACAGTGGAATTGTAAATGAGAACAAATTTGGAGCGCTGAATAAGTTCATACGAATTGATAAATTCATTTGATTCAACAAATTTTACATTTGGCAGATCTTGCAGCTTTTTCTCTTTCACCCAATCGGCCACGCTCTCACGACTGGCTTTGCCTGGCCGCGATTCATCCGGATGAGCTCGAATGACAAATAATGTATTTGGGGTCTGTCGAATGATCGGGATCAAAGAATCAAGCCAGTCAAACATGTTTGAGAAAATTATATTCGCTTGCGACTGGGAAGTATCAAAAATTACATTGGTGAACACCGGCACGATTTGTTCAAATTGGTTAGCAAATTGAAGGAATTCACTGCTTAATGACCTGATGGATGGCCAAAAGCGAATACCTGCCATCTCAAAGTTACCCTGAAATCGATTCTGGAGGTAGTTATCTAATTTCTGGTTTTGTTGTGGGGTCAACACAAAAGTCTCAGGGATATTAATCGGGTATTCAGTGGCTTGACCTTCACTAAAAAAAGCACTGTATGGCATTAAACCAACTTCATGTGTAACAACGGGAATTCCATGCTGTAAAGCCACCCAACGTACAGTTGCTTCAGGATAGGAAATGCCATTAAACACAATAATTTTTTGCGGCTTGTAATTCTCTATGACATATTTGAATTGGCGCGCTATATTCTCAGCAGAAAGTATGTATTGAGCATAAAGTTGTCGCGTAGCAGAGTCATCTTTCAAATGATGGCAACGCAAAACCCAGCGAATACCCGGTAAAATTAACGCACCTAAAGGCATGGCATCCCATTGAAAATCCACCAGCTGAGTGAGAGAGAGCTGTTGCAATTGAGCAGACAAATCAGGATTCGGTTGGTAATCAAACCATTCGTTGTTGGCTTTGTGAAACAAAACCTGAGATTGATGAATGCAACCTTTACAGGGTGGTGCAGCCAATGGGTCTCCAAGAGTGCTGCCTAGCATGCAGTGGGACATACCTGATTTACAAATAAAATTAATGATAGGCACACCTTGTAAACGCAAAGACCAGGCGCTAATCAAGGAAAAGGCAGCGTTTAAGCTCATTCCAACCAAACGGGTAGATGCATTGAAAAAGACAACCGGTGCTATATCTTCGTCTGGTGAAGAGTGTTGCGCAACCTGTGAAGCCAGGCGGGTTAAGTTGCGGTTATTGCGTCCCTGCAAATACCGGCGCCTTAACCCCTTTGTAAACCATTCAACCTTGCTTTGCATTAAAAAGATTTCACCCGACGCAATTTTTCCATGCTCGACTTTTCACTGTCATAAACGTGCTTAACGCCATCGCCCATCGATTTTTCAGTTACGCGGATATATTTGACCAGTTTTTCCATTCCTTGCGGTTCTACCGAAGCTGCCTGGTCTGAGCCCCACATGGCGCGATCAAGGGTGATATGACGTTCCACAAGGCAGGCGCCTAATGCCACAGCAATGGCCGAGGGAACCAGGCCAACTTCGTGCCCTGAATAACCAATCGGGCAATCGAATTCATTTTTAAGGGTCTGGATCATCTTAAGATTCAGCTCTTCCGGAGCACATGGATAAGCACTGGTCGCATGTGTTATCACCAGGTTGTCTGTTCCGATCTCATCAACAGCGTGTTTGATCTGCTGGAACGTAGACATACCGGTTGACAATATAATCGGTCTGCCAGTTGAACGTAGCTTCCTCAAGAGCGGCAAATCGGTCAATGAGGCTGAAGGAACCTTATAACATGCCGGATCAAATTCTTCCATAAAATCAACCGAAAGTTCATCCCAAACCGAAACAAACCAGGTGATGCCCTTCCTATTGCTCAACTCAGCAATTTGCTGGTATTGGTTTGCGTCAAATTCAACTTTATAGCGGTAATCCAGATAGGAAATATAACCCCATGGAGTCTCACGCATTTGTGCTTGTTGTTCTTTAGGAACACAGATTTCAGGGGTGCGTTTCTGGAATTTAACGGCATTCATACCGGCAAAATGAGCTGCTTCAATCAATTTCTTGGCAATCTCAATATCTCCGTTATGATTGATTCCAACTTCACCAACAATATATACAGGGTATTCATCACCTACCCAGTCGTTACCAATTTTTACTGTTTTCGACACTTTATACTCCTTAATCTACTTTCTCAGATCACTCAGAATTCGGTCACATATTTCTCGAACAGCACCGTAACCGCCTTTGTTCTGCAAAATGATGTCAGCCTGGCGCAAGGCACTTGGGTGGGAATCGGCTACTGCCAACGCACAGCCCACGATAGGAAAACAAGGAACATCATTAATGTCATTGCCTACAAAGATGACTTGCTGCGGATCAAAACCATTTTCTTTCATATATTTTTTCAATACTAATGGCTTATCGTCCACCGCTTGAATACAAGGGATGGCCAATTTCTGACTGCGTGCACTGACTACAGGATTAACCTCTTTCGATAAAATTAGCGCTGCGACGCCAGCTTTTTTCAATAAGCCGATGCCCATCCCGTCACCGCGATTTGCGGCCACACTCTCCAACCCTTGCTCGTTGATAAAGACACGGTTATCGGTCATGACCCCATCAAAATCGAATACAACCAATTTCACCGGGTCAGGCAGAGGGCGGCGGTGATTACCAGGCGTTACCATATCCAGACCTGCATTCCACACCAGCCATTCAGCCTTTGGCCAATCAGCAGGTCGATCAAGGTCAACGGTATAGTCCGGGCTTATGAAGACTGGCACAATCCTATTTCCCGACATCGAGTTTTTATACAGAATAACTTCCGTACGGATCACATCAATATGACCCGTCTGCCAGAAAGTTTCCGGCAAACTCTGGCGGGGAGCATTGTATGGTTCAGCCAGTCCATTGACTGGGATCAGCCCCTTGAGATATCCACTTTCGGGATCCACCTTCCACATTTTATAAGGATTTTGGCCTGAAGGCACCACACCGCGAACGGAATCAGCGTCAGGGTGGTTTAGCAGAGTCTCAACAGCCTCATCGACCAGACCTACCGGTCGGATCGGAGAAGTTGGGCGCAATTGAATGATCAGTTCCGGTTGGTAGCCTTCGGTTTCATACAGTGTCTGCAAGGCATGTTGAAAGACCGGCAAATCTTGTGTCAGGTCTTCAGCAATGGAATCCGGCCGAAGGAAGGGAACTTCCGCTCCCAATTGGCGTGCGACCTCTGCAATTTCCTGGTCATCGGTTGAAACAATTGCGCGCGTGACATAGCGGGAAGTAAGTGCAGCCATGATACTGTACGCAATCAGTGGATAACCGGCAAAATCACGGATATTTTTACGGGGAATGCCCTTTGAGCCGCCACGCGCCGGGATGATCGCCAAAACCTCTAATTTTGGGCTTACCATGCTGTCCACCCACCATCTACAACCAGATTTGAACCAGTCATATAAGAGGAGGCATCGGATGCCAGGAAAAGGATAGCCCCATTCATCTCATCTTGATTGGCCATTCGTCCCAGCACAGTTCGTGCTGAATATTTTTCTACAAAAACATCATCATGTTGGTTAAAAACACCGCCAGGTGTGAGCGCATTGGTGCGAATTCTTGTGCCGGCGTAATAGGTCGCCAGATAGCGGGTTAATCCAAGCACTCCGGCTTTGGTCACCGAGTAAAAGACAGGCTTGTACTGTTTTGGTTGGCCATCGCGTTCATATAACCGCTGATCCGGGCCTGTCAGACCGTATGTAGAGCAAATGTTGATGATTGAACCGTAGTTCTGTTCGATCATCGGCGCCACGGCAGCCTGAGAGCAGAGAAACATGCCGGTTAGGTTAACATCCAGGGCTGAACGAAAAGCCTCTACCGGGTAATCTTCAAAGCGGTTTGTATGTTGACCGGCATGTTCATCATCAAATTTTGGATCCATTGCAGCGCTGTTAACCAACACATCCAAGCGCTTATAATGTTGCAAAGTTAGCGCAACCATGGCCTGGACCGATTGAGCATTGGTCACATCCACTTGCACAGCAGTAGCCTGGTAGCCTTTTGAAACCAGTTCGTCAGCGACCGATTGAGCTCGCTCGGACATAACATCTGCCACCACAACTGCAGCGCCAGCTTCCGCCAGGGTGCGGGCAAATTGCCTGCCCAATAAGCCTGCGCCACCGGTTATAATCGCACATTTTTCTTTCATATTGAATTTCTCAAAAACTGTTTCAGTCATGTTGGGTTTCCTTAACAAAAATGTCTGGGATTCTCTTAATTCCCGTGAAATTTTATGATTCGTTCTTCAATCGCAGATTGGTAAACTGCGTTCACCAGCTTTTGGGTATAAATTCCGTCCTCAAGTGTGCAAACCGGGGTTTTCTGTTTCTGAACACAATCAATGAAATGTTGCATCTCAGCCAGGAACATATCATTGCGATCGAATCCGGCTGGTGTGGGATAAGACTGCCAAAGATTGGTTTCTCTTTGATACAGCTCAACTGAGCCACTGGCGTTATCCCAGCGAATGGTGCCTTGATCACCAATCAACTCAAGTTTATGAACAGGTGGATGTTGAATGTAATTGAGGTGAATACTTGCAACAACACCCTGCGTAAACCGAATGCCGATCTCTGCTACAGCTTCGGTTTCAATCTCAAGTGTAGGTACCTGCGCAATAAAACTCCAAAGAGATTCCGCATCGCCCAGTAACCAGTGAACATAATCGAGCGGATGACTGAGTGTCAATACTACCCCTCCGCCCAAGTCTTTTTTGGCGCTATAGCTTTGGCGATAATCTTCCCAGGGATGCCAGGCGGGTAGGAACTCGCCCCAATGCGCACAGCATGCAACCAAATTACCAACTACCTTACCTGAAATCAGCTCTTTTATCTTTTGTAGGCCAGGGTGAAAACGAAATTGGAAACCTGTCATCGCCTGACCACCGCCAGATTCAAGGGTAGCTTTTAATTGATCGATATGCTCCAGGGAGTCGGATATTGGCTTTTCAAAAAATAGGTTACAACCCTGCCTGGCCGCCGGTATGGCTATATCCAAATGCAAAGCAGTTGGGTTCGTAATAATGACCGCATCCGGACGGTGGGCAAGTGCTTTATCAAGCTCAGTTTCCACAACAAATCCATCCAACTCATCTGTTTCGAGTGTGCTCTTAAAAGAGCGCAGAAAGAGGATATCTTTTTGTCCCAGAGTGAGCAGATTGCGAAAATGACGCCTGCCAATTGAGCCAAAGCCAGCGATTAAGAACTTCATTGGCTGTCCTTCTGAGTAAAGTGTTTCCCGCTGAAATTGCTGATGATATCTGCCACACGCTCTCCTGAATTTCCATCTGTATAGGTAACTTCATCTTCCACAAACTTTTTACGATTATTTTTTTTGGTTGGGTTTTCGTGAAAAGCTTTATTAAGTGCATTTTTCAATTCATGAGAATTATAAACAACATCGCCTGCTTTCGCGCGGCGAAAACGATCATGGGTAGGCCATTTTCCGATTTTGGTTAGTGAAAGTGAATATTTATCGGGTTTATTCCAACCTCCGGCTTGATCAATACAAATACTTATTACCGGCCGATCATGAATGGCGGCTTCCACCAGCATGGTGGAATAGACGGTTGTGAAAATATCTGCATGCGCCATCATGGAAGATTTCTCCGGCATATCTTCGCCTGAGTAGTAACCAAGTTCACCACCCAAAGGGACTGGTTCTACGAGTTTGACATATTTACTATTTTCAACCAGTTCTTGAACTTCTTCCCGCTCACCTTTATAGAGAGGATCGGAAAGAAAGTGATTTGGATGCAGACGAATCAGCAGTTGCGCAGGTTCGTCCAACTGATCTCCCTCGACCAGGGCTACCAGCGCCTTAATATTTTCAATGTTAGGCGCGAATGTGATGAAACTGCTGGCATAGGCGATCAATTTTCGCTTCGGATCCAATTTATGTAAGGCATAATATGCATCCTTTTCCATTTGCCAGAGTCTCTTGAAATACCCATCATAGGTAGGAATTCCGCCAACAAAAACCTGTTCTGGTTTCCAATCCGAGCCCAGTACCAATTCTTGTGCCTGAATCTGCGACCAACAAACTGCCCAGTCCATTGGGGCGCCGGACAAACTGTAACTGCTGGGGTTATCCCATCCAATGATCACCGTTGCTGTTGGGATATTCCGTTGTGCAGCTTCCCGCAAGATGTAACGATCATAACGCCAGCCGGGTGTACTGGCAATCACCAGTTCCGGGTCATACTTTTCAAACAGGTCTGCATACAGATCGGGTTGATAACGTAGCTGAGATTTACGTACAAATTCTCTTGCCCAATAAAAATTGCGCATCAGCCAGAGACCAAGGCGCATGATGTAGGCCACAACTTTCCGTTTGCCATGGGCTTCAAATTCTACCTGCGGAATCTGGCTATCTAAAGCTTCGGTATTTATACGGCGTGATGCACCAAATCTGCGCAAATGAGACAGCCAATACTGGCTCGAAGGAGAAACAGAATTGCTGTATTCTCTGGCTTTTTGTAATCGCAAACTCTCAAAAATCAAACCTGGTTGCCCAAATTTCATACTGATTTGCTGCAGCAAACCTTCATCAGTCAATAAGACAACCTCAAAACCTTTTTCTATCAATGCAGGAACAACCCTGGACTGCAAGAAATAAACAATTGCCAACCCGTGGTCTGCACAGATAAAAATTCGTCTTTGCTTTTTTGTTTCAATCATGTAATCAAGGCCTGCGTTTTTCTTTGAATGAGTAGAAAGTATTAGCGTTTGTCATAATACAGCAGAAATATACGGTGATGGAGCGCCAGCAACAATTTTTTAATCGGTCCAAATTCTAGCAGGCTTTTTTTCTTCCTGAAAGAATGAGCAGAATCCGCATTGGCTTGAGATTCGGTATTTACTGTTAACGTATTACTCATGTTATCTGCCAGGGGTTCAGCTGTCATTAAGCGTAAATATCCGGCAGCATTCATTTTCTCATCCAACTGCCGGACTTGCCCCATCGGTCGGGTCATATCAAATGGCAGGAATTGAGCTATGACATCTTTTCGGGTTAAAAATTGCCAATGCGATGCGCCCGCGATGGCCTTGACACCTGCATGTTCAATTTGAACAATCTCCGCAGCTTCATATTCTGCTCGAATTGCATCAATTTCCTGACCCAGACTGAGATTAAACTGCGAAAATACATCCCAGGCAATTAATTTTCCTCTCTCAATTTTCGAATCCGGAGCATTTTCTGCCCAATTAAAAGTAGATGTCAAAAATTCTCTTTTGGTGAAAAACGGACGGGCAGTTACCATGCCAACTCTCGGAAATGTCTTCATGATTTGCATGCTTTGCGACAACCAGTTTTGGTGAAAGTTGACATCACTATCGGCATAGGCAATGTATTCACCTGGAGCACTTCTCAAAATGACATTCCAGGCGCCACCCTTGCCCAAATTTTTTTCAGACAGGGTTAAGAACTGAATCTTGCCATCGCGTTGTTCTTGAAGAAGATAATCCTGTACTTCTTCACAACTGCCATTATCGAACACCATTAAATCAAATTCCAATTTGTTTTCATTAAACACACTATTCAAACAAACTCTCAAAACATCCAATGCTTGTGCATAAAAGCCACTTATGTAGGGAATGTAAGAAAGGATCACCACGGTAATATTGGCGGGTTTTTCAACGGTATTTACAAATTTAGCCGGGTTTTGTCCGATACGCATGAATTCTCCAATTAAATTTACTTGACTGCTTTGACTCTTTTGGCATATAAGAAAGCTCGAATTTCCTGGATCGCCTTGCGGGGGTGAAAAAGCCCAAAGGTAAGATTTCCCAGAAATCTCGATTTCAATTTTGTCAACGGAAATATTTCAACCTCTCGCCAAAAATCTTTTCCTCTTTTTTTAATTCTGGTTAACTTGCCAGAAGAAAACGTATAATTGGCATCTTGAAGCGTAAAAATTGTCCGTTTGCCGCCGGCAAGGCGGACATTTTCGCCGGTCTCCGGCAGGCGATAATGGGCTTGACCTCCCGGAAGGTGGGCATAATCATGGTCCTGATGAATAATTAGAATACTACCGGTTGCATCCACCACTTGCCACCCCTGACGGCGGGCTTCGTAGAACATCCAATTATCCCATCCCGCCCGGCCAACAGCAAATTCAGGAATTTGCTGAAAACAGGCACGCGCATAAATAAAATAATCGCTGCCACCGCGTGGATGGTATCGTCCGGAAATCTTGACCTGCTCTTTTAATCTTATCTGCCAATCAGAAGTGAACCGCACAGGGCTTTTAACATCCAAATCGAATCTCTGGCCAACTATTAAAAATTTTTCAGCCAATCTTTGCACTTTCAAAGCCACATCAATAAAATCTTCAAAGAGAATAATATCCGCGTTAACATAGGCAAGCAAGGGGCTCTCATTGCTGCTTCGGGCTAGTGCGAAGATTGAAGAGATAAGTGGTGTACCCTGTGAATTTCGAGCAACGTCTGGAATAAAACCGACACCCAATTCTTCCGCAGCCTCGCGAATGCCTTCTTCATCACCGATGAGCACAACAGCTACCTGATTTCCAAGTTGCTGCCAGGAGCGAATGGCATTCATTTGGATCATGCTTATATGCTCATCACGAAATGGTTTTGGTGCACTAAAAATGGTTATGAGAGGCTGCATCAGACAATATCCGCCTGGGCGGATTGGTTCCTTTCATCGGTTTCCTGCATAGATTTGTGTTGAATATTTTTGTTGAGCTGTTCGATCTCAGGATTATTATCGAGAAAAGAGAGTACCTCTTTCCATGAAAAATCTGTGCGCGGTTTGAAATGAGTAAATATTGTATCCATCAATTCCAGATCCTGGGGTGTATCAACCGTCCAACGACGGGTGCCGTAATCCCGTTCATTCTGCAATAAGAGCGTCTTAAATCGACCCGGTTGATTATACAAATATGGCATTACGTGTTCCCGTTCAAAGACCTGATCAGCCTTATTCCAGGCTTCTTCAAGTGCAGCGAAACTGGCAATTTCAATATCCAGTCCAATTGGAAATGTACGCTTCCAGGGCGGCGGTAAACGATTGGCAGCAAAATCCACTTTTTGATCCAGAAACGCCTGTACCACACTATCCACCAGCTCGCCATCCAGCAAGGGGCAATCCGCAGTCAGGCGCACGATCACATCCGCATCGTAAATCATTGCCGCCCGGTAATAACGGTCGAGAACATCGTATTGACTTCCCCGAAAGCAATGAATATTATTTCCGCTGCAAAACTTCGCAATAGCGTCGTCAGCAATTTCGGTCGTGGTTGCAATTACGATTTCGGTCAATAATTGAGAGGATTGAATGCGCTCACAGAGATGCGCAATGATTGGCTTCCCACAGATTTCCATCAAGACTTTCCCTGGCAACCTGCTGGAACCCATTCTGGCTTGAATTATGGCTACAATTCTAGAATTCATATGATATCGATGATCAGGCGTACACGCCTGAACCCATTATCCTCATCCTTTCGTTAATCTTTGGGCTGTTTGATATGCTTTTAGCAAAATCTGAAAATTGTTTTGCCAGTTTGCTTTTTGCTCAGCTTTTTCTCTAGCATTGGCACCAAAGTTTGCAAGCACGGGTTTGTTTTGTGCAATGCTCACAATCCTGTCTTTCAATTCAGTAACATTTCCATCACCAAAAAACCAGCCATTGCGATTGGCATCAATCCATTCACGATTGCCTGGGATATCTGAGACCAGTGCCGGCTTTCCGCTCGCTAGAGCCTCCATTAAAGAGACGGATGAACCGTCGCTATGAGAAGCGCTGACATATACGTCGCAGGCTTGATAGTAATCAGGAAGCTCTTTTTGACAAACATGACCAACACAATTTACATATTGTGTGACACCAGCTTGGTCCAGAATGTCGCGTATTTTCTGCTCCTGGGATCCACCGCCCAGTAATAGTAACCGAATTGAAGGGTTTTCCTTGACCGCCAAACTGAACGCCTGCGCGATGACATCCACCCCATAAATAGGTTCCATGGAGCGCAATGACAACAACACAAAGTTTTCCTGCCAGCCAAGTTGTCGCCTCAACAAACTTTCATGGCGGGGAGAAAAGGTTTCCAGGTCAATGCCCCAGGGAAATTTCACAATCCTTTTTGCTCGCGCTCCCAAAACAAGGCTCTTCTTCAATACAGCTTCGTTATCCACTAATAAAAGCGTCGTGCGTGAAAGTGTATATTTTGTGATCCATTTTGTAATCAAATTACGATCACTTTCTTTAAGGATGTCTGATCCCCAAGACATGCTGACCAGGGGTTTAAACCCAGTCGTAGCAGTCAAAAACGCACAGCTTTGAATCGGGCCGGCATGCACCAGATGCGGGTCTGCCTGATGAATTATTTCCAGTAGCGCCTGGCGGTAAGCGAGGAAATTTCGGGATGAGAGCTTTGAATGTGCCCTACGCCAATGTAATGTTTTGACTGCTGCGGGTATCGGCCGGCTTTCCACTTTTCGCGCATCCTCTTCCAATTGCAAATGGAAAACTTCATGCTCGCTATCCGCCAAAGATGAGAGGAAACGAAAATCATGAGGTGTGTAACCACGGCTGAAGTACAGGATACGCAAATTTACTTTTAACCTTCCAATGTTATTTTCCGAGATCCGTCCAACGAATCTCTTTACCTTTTGGTAAATCTTCTAACACTTGCGTGCCAATCACTTGAGCGATCTCATCCGGTTTGATTGCACCCACAGTGGCCGGGCGTAATACGTCGATCATTGCCCGTGTGAGAATTTCACCAGCCTGCAAATCTCTGGCTGCCCTTAAACAACGTCGCTGGATTATGACAGTCTCTTTTTCATTTTCAGCAACGACTTTATCAGGTGATCCTAAGGCTGCTTCCAATTGGCGTGTTTTCTTGACCATATTCCACCACGAATCCGGATCCATCGCGAAGGGATGGTCTGGACCTTCGCGGGTGGTATCATCAGTAAAATGTTTCTCAACCACGCGTGCACCCAGTGCCACCGCTCCCAGGACAGTTGCATGCCCGGGTGTATGATCCGAAAGCCCTAAAATCAAATCAGGGAACATGGTTGCATAAGTCTTCAAAACATTCAAATTGACATAACGCAGGTTTTCCAGGCTGCCTGTGTAATTCGTATTGCATTGCATCAAAACCAATTGACGATTGATCTTCAGAATTGTGTGGACAGCCTTCTGAACTTCACCAATTGTGGAAGCACCGGTAGCCAGGAAAATCGGCTTACCTTTGGAAGCCATTCGTTCCAGGGCTTCCAGCCAATCAATTTCACCAGAGCCAACCTTATAAGCGGGCATAAACGGCTCTAGATAGTCAATTGATTCAAAGTCATAGGGGGAAGAGAAATAATCAATTCCAACTTGCTGGCAAGTTTCCTTCAAAACAGGCGTCCAATCAAAGGGCACAGTCGCTTCTTGATAAACTTCCGTTACGGATTTTTTCCATTGTGACTGGTGCGATTGCTGCTCACCCATCCGCATAAATCCGTACTCAGACACGATTTTGGGAGCTTGAAAGTTTTGAAATTTGGCAGCATCTGCTCCGGCATTCTTTGCCAGACGGATTAATGATTTGGCCCGCTCCAGACTGCCGTCGTGGTTGGCTGCAATATCTGCGATGAAATAGGTCGGATGGTCAGGGCTGATGGTATGTTTCCCAATTTTAATTTCCATTATTTTCCTTCCTTTCATTTCTTCATTAAATTCTAACAATTTATAAATGCTATCCTGAAAACAACCGAATTCGCTGTGGATACCCTTGGTCATATAATTTCTTAAGACGGTCCAAACCTGCCTGTTGGTCGGGCAGTGGATTTCCAAGTGCGTTTGCTAACTTCTCTGTCGACATTGACAAATTCGGGGAACGCACGGCCACCAAGTCGCTTTCTGATACTTTGACAGGTTTGATCAGATCAGCGTTGAAATTGAAGAGATTGGCAATTCGCCTACCAAATTCATACTTGTTCAGGCATTCGCTGCTGACTGTGTGATAGAGGCCATGCAAGCGTAAATTTACCATTTTGAGTAAAACATCGACAAGGTCATTGACGAGCAAAGGGCAGAAGAATACATCGGTAAAACCCATCATTTCTTGGTTGGCCAATAGATTATAAATAAAGAACTCGCTCAGACTACGCGACCCTGTGACACTACAACCATAGAAATTCACGCGAGCGATGAGCGCATCCGCATTTGCAGCCAATACAGCCTGCTCTCCGGCAAGTTTCGTTTGTGCATATACGCCTAAGGGATTCGGCTGATCTTCTTCGCGATAATCTCCTTTGGCGCCATCAAAAACAGCATCCGTTGAGACATGAATCAACTGAATGCCATTCTTATGACTGAGGAATGCCAACATTTCCGGAAGGTCCGTGTTTATTTGTTTGGCCTTTTCAGGATCCTTTTCACAGGCATCGATATTTGCCATAGCAGCACAATGAATAATCACATCCGGTTTGAGATCTTCAATCCAGTTCAAAGGTATTTTCGCATCGCTGAGATCAGCCTCAACCACTGTGAAAGGTGTCTTTACGAGTTTCTGTTGGTGAACAACACCAATTACTTCATTCTCAGCCGATAACTGCAGGCACAAATTAATTCCTAATAACCCACTGGCACCGGTAACCAAAAAACGTGTCATTTCAATGAACCGGCATAATAAGCTGTTTCAATCGGGGCAATAATCGCGCCAATTTGATCAACAGTCAACCATTGATCATTGGTATTGCTGGCGTATCGATAGTCACCCTCGATCAATTTTCCAATTTTTTCCCAATCGCGTCCAAACCAGAGTGCTTCAGCCGGCTGAACGACAAACATGTCATCCAATTCAACTGTTGTTCTGGCTTCGTCTTCAGAAATAAGCACCTCATGCAATTTTTCACCCGGGCGAATACCGACCACGTTGATTTTCGCATCCGGTGCGATAGATTTCGCCAAATCAACAATTGACATCGATGCAATTTTCGGTACAAATACCTCCCCCCCATGCATTTGCTCCACACAACGGATGACAAAACGGACACCCTGTTCCAATGAAATCCAAAAGCGGGTCATACGTTCATCCGTGATGGAAACCTCTCCGTTATCCCTTTGGCGCAAGAAAACCGGTACAACGCTGCCACGGCTGCCAACCACATTGCCATAACGCACGCAAGCAAATCGGGATTTCCGGCCGCCTGCATAGGAATTGCTTTGTACAAACAATTTCTCGGCTGCCAACTTGGTCGCACCGTATAAATTGATTGGATTGACAGCTTTGTCCGTGCTAAGCGCTATGACGCGTTCCACACCGGCATCCAAGGCAGCATCAATTACATTGCTGCTGCCAAGAATATTAGTCTTAATGGCTTCCATCGGGTTATATTCGCAGGCGGGCACTTGTTTCAGAGCAGCCGCATGAATGACAATATCCACACCTTCAAAAGCCCTGCGCATGCGATCCAGGTCGCGCACATCACCAATAAAATAGCGGAGATTGGCATCTTGATACCCGGCCACTCTCATTTCATGCTGCTTTAATTCATCGCGGCTATAAACGATTACTTTTGCTGGATGGTATTCATCCAATAAAATTCGCACCATTTTCTTACCAAAGGAGCCAGTCCCTCCGGTTACCAAAACTACTTTTTGCGACCAATCCATATCTACTCCCATTGTTTATCGATTATCCATTGATTCAGATTTATGGAATACAACCAACGGGTACTGCCCATTGACCCCAAAATATGATGGATATTTTTCTTCTAACATGTACAAAAGAGCCAGCAAGAGTTTTCCGGCCAAAACACTGTGGATTACTGCCCGTAGAAAGCGGACGCTTACGCTGCGCCAGACCAGAATTTGGATATCGTTTTCCGCCAGTTCTCTCCGCAACCATTGCGCATCTAACTTTTCAATAAAGGTGCCTGTTACTTTTTTATCTTGCGGCTTATTTTTACCAGACGGTCCATTTTCGGGCTTTGACTTTGGAAATTCTTCAGCGGATCTTTCCGAATTTTTTCTGCGTGAACTGGAAATTTTTGCACCAGCTGATTCCATAATGCGTTGCAACCAAGCCCAACGCTTCATCAAACGGGATTCCGTCCAACCATTGACGATCACAGCAACTTTTCCATGAGCCAGCAAGCGATCAAATTCATTGTATGCTTTTCGTTGCTCAGCCAGAGGCAAATGATGCAGCGTATGCAAAGAAACCAGACCATCAATTACGCCTGATATAAATGGCATGTTGGCCACATCCGCCACCACATACAGCCCTTTGTTTCCAAGTCGCTTACGCGCTTCTTTCATTGCGAGAAAGGAAATATCCACGCAAAGTCGATAAGCAAATTCTTCTCCGTAGGTTAAATAAGCTGGATATTGAATCGGTCCCGAGCCGGCATCCAAAAGAAAATGTCCCGGGCGTATGAGATGACGGTTAACACGCATATGACACTTATAGATATAGCTGGCTGATACCGGTCGTAAATCTTCATAGCGTGCATTTTGATAAAAACCATCCGATTCGGTTTGCCAGCCAATTTGATCGTAGAATCTGCGTACGTCTTGCTTTACTTGATCATCCGCCATACTGCAAATCCTCTAATTTTCGTAGTGCACATTTTTCCAGTCCAGCTTTTCTCCGGTCAGATAACCAAATGAATCCCCAAACTCCTCTAAGCCCTGCGGGCTAAACACTTTTTGCAAATCATTTTCTTTGAAATCATCCCACATGCGCACCAGATGCCAGGGGAAAGGTCGCGGAAAATCAAAGAAAAAGTGGTAAGCATATTTCCATGCCAGCTCAATTTTTTCTTGGGAGAGGCGGAATTCCGCCGGGTCTTCAAGCATGGCCCCTAACATTTTATAATAATTGACGTAAGAATCAGGATCGTAAGTAAAGCCTACCCCGCGGTAATGGGTTTGCCCAACAACAATGGTCGGAATTCCCGCCATCGCCATTTCCATCCCAACCGTAGTGGTATACACCAGACCAACGTCCGTTATTTCAACCAGATCATAGGTATTTATGGCATCTTTTGGTTGAATGAGGTGAATGTGTTCCGGTAATTCCGGCATGAGCTTATGGATGATTTCCACAATCGAGACGCCACGGGTCAGAATCTCACCTGGATGAACTCGAATAACGAATTGCACATCATCACGGGGAACAAAGTATTGCACGGTTCGCTCAATCCATTCCGCCATGCTCTTGGTAAATACCTGCCGTCCCAAGGTAAGACTATCACCTAACACGTTTGTGGCTAACAATACAACCGGACGATCATCCAATCCTACCTGCTTGCGAATTTTCTCGGTGCCCTGGGTTGGAACTCCCTGCCACGTGCGCGAAAAGTTTTCCCACAGAGATGCTTTCTGGCGTGAGAGCATTAAAGATTTAACCCGGCTTAGTTGCTTGTCCGATAAAACCACCTCGGAGCGTGCTTCCCAAAGAGATTTTGTATTCTGACGCATAATCTGCTCATTTTGTGCAACCCAGAAGCGATTGCGTTGATCGCTAAACTCGTAAGTCAAAGTCGGGATCTTCAGGAAGCGCGCCACATGATAACAGACCCCTAACTCCATAATACTTCCATTAGGAACAATGACCACGTCCGGACGATGAGTACGCAACCAACCCAAAATCGTTTGCGCAGCATCACGATTCCGGCGGTAACGCAGTTTGTAGATATCGCTGTTTGTGTCAATTTCTTCAATCTGTTCCGTATATTGTGAATCATAGAGACTAATCTGGCGAACCATATCCTCCAACTCAGCATTAAGGTTTATATAAGGAGCTCTTTTACTGAGAAAGGATACTGTCTCCATAAAAGGCGCAGTTTTCTCTAAGATTCTCTTTGCGTAAATATTCTGACGGCGTAAATCGAAGCGATTGATGGGCGTACGCCATTCGCTGAACGGTAGGTAACCAAGTGTCGGGGTATGCCCCTGACTGGAAAGTGCCAGGCCTAATAATGTGGCATGCTCAATCCAGTAATGCAAAGAAGCAAACAAGAAAATCTTTTTCCCTGGTTTTGAATTTGATTTAAGTGCCCCAGTTTGTTCCAGAAGAAGCGGCAGATGTTGATCAAGATGCTGCAATGAAAAGCGGCTGATTGGCTTTCCATGCTGACGTAAGAGCCAATATAATTCTGCTGTATAGGGAACATTTCCAAGAATTCGTTTAATGCCTTCTTTACCTGCTATTGTCATATGACCTCAATTTGCCAATCCAATCTGGGACGAATGGGTCCCAATCTCTGTTCCGGCCATTGCATTCCGGGTGCACCAGCCGGGTCAACATTAAATGTCAATGCGCGTTCATCCTGAAAGTAACGCTGAATACGATACGAGCTGGCATTTATTCCAACCACAAAACGGCCTTCATTGAAGGTATCGGCAGGAATCTTACAGCGGCTGATATACCGGCCGGCTGGTCTGAGCGTGAGTTTTTCAAATAACGCAGGTTCATCGGTGTCAAAAGTTGTGAAAACAAATTCGCCACGGGTACTCATCAAGTAAAACCCAATCCGCAAACCACTAATCGGTGCAAAGAGCTGGTATTCAAATTCAATACTCATATCTTCAACCGAGCGAACTGTATCCATCACAAGGCCCTGCCCATTTCTAATCCGCAGCGCAAGTGGGCGAAATGGAGCTGCCGAAGCTGGAATTTCATCCCCCTGCCAATAGCGTTCACCGGTTTCAGCGAAACCAGAGGAAAGATAGAAATCAACTGCCTCCGGTGAAGGCGCGCGCATAATCACTTTACCTTTTTCAAGTACTAATGTCTCTTCTGTTAATCTCAAAATGGCAGACATGTTATGGGAAACAAACAAAACTGTGCGGCCCTGTTCTGCAACATCGCTCATCTTACCAAGGCATTTACGCTGAAATTCAGCGTCGCCGACAGCCAGCACCTCATCAACTACCAGAATATCCGGTTCGAGATGAGCTGCCACGGCAAAAGCCAAACGCAGGTACATGCCGCTCGAATAACGTTTAACGGGTGTATCGATGAACCTGGTAACTTCCGAGAATTCCACAATCTCATCAAACTTTTTCTCAATCTCAGTTCGTTTCATTCCCAGAATGGCACCATTCAAAAAAATGTTCTCGCGCCCGGTTAATTCCGGGTGGAAACCTGTGCCAACTTCCAGAAGTGACCCGACCCGCCCTCGAATTTCACCGACCCCACTGGTTGGTTCAGTTACACGAGAAAGTACTTTTAATAGCGTGCTCTTTCCGGCGCCATTTCTGCCAACGATTCCAACCACAGAGCCGCGATGGATGTCAAAACTGATATCGCGCAACGCCCACAGAACACGATTTTCCTGGTTTTTTTTGCGTGCAAAGGGTTGACGAAACGCTGAGACTATCAGATCACGCAACGTATCATGGCGTTCCTGTAATGCACCAATAATATACTTTTTGGAAATATTCTCTACGTGGATCGCTATATCATTCATCTTAAATAATGTCCGCAAAGGTACGTTCAGTATTACGGAAAAATAAAGTTCCGCTGATCAGAACGACAAAGGTGATTGCAATTGAAATGATGAATAATGGCTCGGGATTAAAAGATTGCACATATTTTTCACCCAATATTGCCCAGCGAAAACCTTCCACCACTCCTGTTAATGGATTAAGCCCCAGAAGAAAGCGATATTTTTCTGGAATAAGAGCACTTCCATAAATAACAGGCGTGGCATACTTCCAGATTTCGATAATGAAAGGAACGAGATGATTAATGTCGCGAAAACGGACATTTAACGCCGATAACCATAGGCCAAAACCAAGCGCAGTCAGCATTGCCAAAATCAAGAACAATGGAAGCAGAAGAAGATTCCAGGTTGGAATGATGCGATAAAACAACATCATAATGACCAGAATGATGAAGGCAATTGCAAAATCGACAAAGCCTGAGAGTACGCCTGAAATGGGAATTACCATACGCGGGAAGTAAACTTTGCTGATCAAATTCGCACTGCCCACCAGAGTGGTCGATGAGCGTGAAAGTGAACCTGCAAAATAAGTCCAGGGCAGTAAAGCGGCAAATGAAAAGATCGGATATGGAATTCCTCCCGTTGGAACCGAGAGCAACTCACCAAACAAAATGGTAAATACAACCATATTAATAACAGGCTGCAAGATAACCCAGGAAAAACCTAACAATGTCTGTTTGTAACGAACTTTCAGATCACGCCAGGTGAGAAAATAAATCAGTTCGCGGTAGTCCCACAAATCACGTAAATTAAGCGCAGCCAATCCTTTGGCTGGTTTTAAATACGTAACAGGGAGCTGATTCTGTTCAACAGACATTTTTAGATACACCCGACTTATTTCACCGAATTTTTGTTTGCCAGATACCAATCAATTGTGGCCTTGAGACCTTCATTGAAATCAACTTTTGCCCGAAATCCAAACTTGTCATACGCCCGTGTTATATCCAAAGCTCGTCGCGGTTGTCCATTCGGTTTGTCTCGATTCCAGATTATTTCCCCGCGATACCCCGTCAAGTCTGTAATTTTCTCGGCCAGATCTTTGATGGAAATTTCATTGCCGGATCCCAAATTGACCGGCAGAGATTCATTATAAAACTCAGCCGCCATGACTATCCCTTCAGCGGCATCCTCTACATATAGGAATTCGCGTGTCGGTGAACCATCCCCCCAAACCTCAATCGAAGGTTGATTGGCTTCCTGAGCCTCAACACATTTTCGTATCAGCGCTGGTATGACATGTGAAGATTGCGGATTAAAGTTATCGCCAGGCCCATACAAGTTTACCGGCAGAAGAAAAATTGAGTTAAAGTCGTACTGATCACGATATGCTTGTGATTGCACCAAAAGCATCTTCTTCGCAAGGCCGTAGGGTGCATTGGTTTCCTCCGGATAACCAATCCAAAGGTCATCTTCTTTGAAGGGCACCGGGGTGAACTTAGGGTAAGCACAGACAGTGCCGATGGCGACAAATTTCTCAACACCACGCTGCCAGGCTTTATGCATCAATTGAACGCCCATCATCAGATTATCATAGAAGAATTCAGCCGGATGTTCCCGATTGGCACCAATCCCACCTACATGTGCAGCCAGATGAATTATGATATCCGGGTTGGCATCATCCAACAATCTGTCGATTGCCTGAGGGTCAACCAGATCATACTGCTCCAGGGTAGGAACGAAAATTTCGCGGGCACCTCTCTCATCTAATTTCCTGGTGACCACCTTCCCCAGAAATCCGGCCCCGCCGGTTACACAAACAGCACGGTTTTGCCAAAATTGACTCATACTGGTTCGTCCTCCTCCAGGATAAAATCGACATAGAGTTTTAATTCTTCAATCCGAATAATTGCTTTACACCCCTCATCAGTCCGAATCACCAAATTCTGCTCAAGGCAGGTTAATTTGCAGATATCTGCGACATCTCCACTGCCGATGATACAAACCTCATTGAGACCCGCTTTATGAATTTGCTGTATGGCTTTTAAAGAACGTTCACGCACCAGACGATAAAGACTCAATGAAGATTGGATGTAGTCCAAGGTCAAATGCGCACGTAAGGCAATCCCCTCCGGGGTGATGATATATTTCAATTTGCGGCGTTCAGCCCTGCGAACCTTGACATATCCTTTCTCAATCAGACGTTTGATATGCCAGTTGATCGTGCCAACCGCCACCCCCAAATAGGAAGCTAAAGTTGCCTGGGTGGCATCTGGGTCAGCAGATATATGGTTCAAAAGTGCTAATTCGCGCTGTTCAGTTTCTGAGTTTGTGGTTGTCATAGGCTAAAATTCAGTTGTTGAATTATAAACTGCTATTATGAATCGGTCAAGTGGAAATATCTCATATCTCCAACATAATGACGAAATATGACGATTAGCTTCAATCTAAAACAGCATCGAATCTTTCAGATAATTCCAAACCAAGCCGCTGCTGAGTTACTGCATGCCAAACGGTGACTAGCGGCTAATTAATGGCAAGAAGATCGAATTTGACTTGGACGAATCAATAAAATTTATGATAATCAGGTTGGAATCACACCCGGGCGGAACAGAGACATTTGCCTCTGCAGATAGTGGAGTGCCTTCATAATCAAACAACTGAACTTTGTATTCTCCCCCTAAATTTTCATTTCCCAGAAAAACTTCATAACCGCCCGGGCCATATTCTGGCGCAAGGCCGCTATATGCCAGCGCAGCAGGGATTGCATATCCAGGTTTCCCCGTCACAGCGACTACCATCCCCTCAACAGGCTGATTGTTAATATCGAAAACCTGGCCGCTCATTCCCAGCCAATGGCAGCCTTCCTCCAGGTGGACAAAATTTGTCGTAAAAATTGGGGTAAGCATTTGGATTGAATATGCGAATTGCTGCGAATTCGCAAACTTATCCTCTGTCATTGCTGTCGTTTCTGTAGACGTAAGCAATGGCTGAGGCGTTAGCTTTGCAAACATTTCTCCTTTCGCGCCTAATTCAGCTTCGTAAAATGGGTTCGGGAAATTTTGTTGCGGGTCAGTTACAAGATTCCCCTCAATTACAGCAGACGTAGGGAACCATTTCGGACCAGAATTGTGCAAACGCAAACGCAAAGACAAAGGCACCAAAGAGCACGCCAAGCCGATTAAAAAAATCAAAACAAAAAAGCTGAAAAATTTTTTCATCACACAACTCCAAGAACCGCACAGAAAAACTACCATATCTATTTGCAAGAGCCATGCCTAAATGCTGCTGACAAATTATTGTGTTTGATTCGCTATGATATACTTATTTCTAGATCTCCATGTGACAAAAATAGTTGCTTAATGAAACTAATTATCCAAATCCCTTGCTATAATGAGGCGTTGACTCTGCCTGAAACCCTGAAATCGCTCCCTCGTCAAATTGACGGAGTGGATCAGATCGAAACGCTCATCATTGATGATGGCAGTCAGGATAATACTGCCAAAGTTGCCCTTGAGCATGGTGCCGATCACATCGTGCGCTTGCAGAAAAACCAGGGGCTGGCAGGTGCATTCAAAGCCGGATTGGATGCCTCATTACGCCTGGGGGCTGATATCATCGTCAATACCGATGCAGACCACCAATATGTATCGGCAGATATTGCCGTTCTGATCCGACCGATTTTGGATCGAAAAGCTGAGTTAGTAATCGGTGATCGCGGCGTGGCAAAGGAAGAAAGTTTTACCCCATTAAAGCGCAAGCTGCAGACCTTTGGCAGCTTTATTGTATCCAGAGCCTCCGGCCTTCAAATTCCGGATGCCACCAGCGGCTTTCGTGCCATGTCGCGTGAAACCGCCTTGAAGACTAATGTGCTCTCCGATTACTCATACACCCTCGAGACTTTAATACAGGCCGGCAACCGTCACATTAATGTCGCCAGCGTACCGGTCAGAACCAATCCACCCAAACGCCCATCACGGCTCATGCTTGGCATGTGGGATTACCTGTTACGTTCGGGGGTTACCATTGTACGGGCGTACGCCATGTATCGCGCGATTCGGGTATTTTTTTCGATTGGGCTTGCAATGATTGCCGTTGGTGTTGCACTGGGAATAAGGTACCTGTATTTTGTCTTGCAAGGACAGGGAGCCGGGCACATCCAATCCGTGATCCTGGCAGCAGTATTGTTGATCGTCGGATTCCAGACCATGTTGAACGGTCTGCTGGCAGATCTAATTGCAAGTAACAGGAAATTGTTGGAAGAGATCGTGATGGAAGAAAAAAAAGATAAAAATCTCTAACGAGGGGCATATGCGAATAAGTGTTTTAGCGAGTTCATACCCGCGTTTTAATGGTGATGGGACAGCTCCATTTGTAAAATCAATATGTGAAGAATTCGAAAAACTTGGAAATATAATTGAAGTAGTCGCCCCATACGATCCTCTGGTGGATGACAAATTCACTCAGAAAATAAATATCCATCGTTTCAGATATGCAATTCTTGGGAAATGGCATATTTTAGGTCATGCTAACTCATTAATTGGTGATGGGAAACTTAAAAAAGGCGTTTATTTTTTGCTTCCATTATTTTTAATTGCGTCATTTATTAAATTACTTGAAATTGCAAAAAAACAAAGAGCTCAAATAATTCATGCACATTGGGTTCTTCCAAATGGGCTTCCAGCACTTTTTGTTTCAAAAATTTTAAGAATTCCACTTGCTATCACATTACATGGGTCAGATATTTATTTGGCAAACAAAAATTGGATGTTCCGTAAAACAGCGAAATTTATTCTTATAAATTCTTCTTTTGTCAGTGCTTGCAGTCCAGAGTTAATGAAAATAGCTGTTTCCATTGGGTGTACAAAAAACATCAAATTAATCCCTTGGGGAGCAGATCCCCAAAAGTTTCATAAAGTGATGACAAATAACAACGATTTTGGATATCAAAATTTGGAACGAGGAGGAGGAATATTAGTCGCGCTCGGAAGACTTGTTTACAAAAAGGGGTTTTCAAATCTCATTTTGGCAGTTTCAAAACTAATTTCGCACCAATCAAATCTTACTTTATTCATAGGGGGTGAAGGAGAATTAAAGAATGAACTCCAAGCGATGGTTAATAATCTCCATCTCAAGAAAAACGTAATTTTTGTTGGAAAGGTAGATTGGAATAAGGTTGCAGAGTTTCTAAGTGGTGGGGATATATTCATTCAACCCTCTATCATTGATAAATTTGGGAATATGGATGGGTTACCAACAGTAATTTTAGAAGCTATGGCTTGTTCACTTCCAATAATAGCAACAAATATAGGCGGAACTAGTTTAGTAGTAAAAAATGAATATAATGGATTATTGGTTCAACCTGGAGATGTGGATGCACTTTCAAATGCCATTTTATCTTTACTCAATGATCATGCAAAATTAAAGGAAATGGGTTTGAACTCAAGGAAACTGGTCGAGGATACATACAATTGGACTTGTGTTGCCAAAGAATTTGAAGTCGAGTTCAATAATATAATCTAATGCGAATGAAAGAGCGTATTGGTTCTCTTTACAGATTGCAATTAATAAAATTCTTAAAATTAAGTGCATTTGATGGACCCATTTTAGACATTGGCTGTCACGATGATTTAATTCTGTCTAATATTGAAGCACCTTTGAAAATTGGTGTGGATTTAGAACTAAAAAAACAGTTAGGGAATAAATACCTGTTTGTTTGTGCTGATGCAAATTTCTTACCCTTCAAGCAAGGCGTTTTCAAGCAAGTTTTTCTTTTGGATGTGATTGAACATATTGAAAATGCTAACTTATTGCCGAGTTCTATAAAACATGTTCTTATGCTCGACGGCTGTCTATTTCTTACAACGCCACAAAAAACAATTCTACTTAATCCCTTTTTTCTTACAAAATACATAAGTCGGAAATGGGGTCATATTTATCGATTAGGATACACCCAAAACGAGTTGGAAATTCTTTTTTCGAAATATTTCAGCTTAGAATACAAAGACTGGAATGCGCCCTGTTGGCGGTTTTTCTATTTATTGATCAGGTTTGTAGCTGAATTTTCCCCCTCAATTACACGATTTATTATCGAGACTGTTTTTCGTTTTGATTCAAAAAAATCCAGAGGATTAAACGGTTATATATTAATGCATGGAAAATCCAAGGAAACAAATGAATAAAAGGATAAATATCTGTATTGCTGGGGGTGATTCTTGGTCAAATAGAGGAGACCGAGCGATTCTTTCTGGAACAATAGACCTGATTAAAAAAATGGAATATGATTCAGAAATTTCAATCCTCAGCGGAGACCAAAAAAAAACAAAAACTGATTTTCCAGGTTTAAATGCAATTAATCGTAGGAATATTTTTTCTTTATTAGTAACGGTATCTCAATCAGATATCTTGCTATGGGGTGGTGGACACTTATTACAAAATACTTCAAGTAAAATTTTTTTAGTTTTTCAATTCTACATTTTAATGTCTGCGTTAATACTAAGAAAAAAAGTAATAGGTTTTGCCTTAGGTGTTGAAGAGATACATGGATCATTTTGGAGGAAATTATCAAAATTTATCCTAGACAAGTTTCAATTAATTTCTGTTCGGGACATCCATTCAAAAAATGTCCTCATTAAATTAAATGTGAAAACACCAATTTTCGTAACAGCGGATCCAGCAGTTATTTTAAGACCTACCACAAACATCCCATCAGAGTTAAGAAAGCTGGTCTCTAAACCTTTTGTTATAATTGCACCAAGAAAATGGTTCTATTATAAATCTTCATTATTTCCAGTTAGCTGGCAAAAGAAATTTTTTCACAAAGACAAAGACAAATTTTTAACAGTATTAACTAACTTCGCCAAACTTGCCGATTGGATAATAGAGACATTGCATTACAATGTATTCTTCATTCCTATGTACCCGGGGATAGAACAAGGAGATGAAGAAGTCTCTGAAAAAATTATCTCATATATGCACCATCAAGAATCAGCTTGTATTATCTATAAAGAATATGAACCATCCGAATTAATTGCTTTTTTTCAACACACAAAATTCTTAATTGGAATGCGAATGCATGCCACAATTTTAGCTGCTTGCAGTGGTACACCAATAATTGGTTTGTATTATCAAGAAAAAGGAAAAAGTTTTTTCAGTGCGATGAAATTATCGGATTTTTCTTTACCAATCGAAGAATTTACACCTGAAAATGTCATTCAATTAATCCAAACATTAACTCGTAATTCGGAAAAAATAAAAAGCACCTTAGTAACAAATCTAGAAATATTAAGGTCTCAAGCCGAATTTAATATTGAATTATTAAACAAAGTGTTGAGGTAAGATCTTTTTGAGAAATAATTTTAGTATAAACATAATAAGAATCGTTAACAATAAAATTATTAAGACACTTTTTATTGTTTTATTAATTTTCGCTGTTTATTTTCAATTCAACAAAATTAATGCGAATGACTCTGTGGATCTGAAAATCGTAAATTCTTTATATTTCCTTATTGCATTTATATTTTTTATCTATACTTTACTTGCCCACGTATTGACTTGGCACATCCTAATTAACAGTTTGGGCGGGAAAATTAGATTTCGTAATTCTATCTATATCTATTTTATATCTGGATTACTTCGTTATTTACCAGGTAATTATTGGTATATTTTCTCTAGGTCAGCCATGGGTTTAAATCTCGGAATTGACATGTCAAAGAATATTTCAGGCACTAGTTTAGAAATTCTCCTTAATCTTTTAATGGGCATTTCTCTATCTCTCGTCGGTGTTCTCTGGGGAATTGAATTGGAAATAAAGCAATTATCTTGGATTTTGGTATTTTTTATTGTTTGTTCAATTTTATTAATACTCTTATTAGTCATTGGTAAGAAAAAAATTAATAGCAGCAATTCAATAGCCCTATCGAAAGCTGTTATTTTCTTCCATGACATTTGTAAGCTGAAGAATTTACCATTTTGGAAAGTTTGTTTTTTACTATTTTTATTTTTAAGTATTTGGATTGCACAAGGGTTTAGTTTGTTTTTTGTACTATCAGCTTTCATCCCTTTAAATTTCTCTTTTTATCCTTTGGTAATGTTTTCATATGTAATCAGTTGGGTTATAGGATTTATAAATCCAATTACTCCGAACGGATTAGGTATAAGGGAAGCTCTTCTAATGATAACATTGACTCCTACAATATCTACCTCTGTAGCTCTTGGGGCAAGTATTATAATGAGACTGCTAGGATTAGCAGGTGAATCAATTCTTGCTTTCTTAGGTTGGATATCTTCTAGGGGGACTCGACAATCTAAAGAATGTGAAAATTTAGACCAAAAAGAGAGACTAAAGTAATTAACAATTGTTCAATCCAAAAATAGGTAAATGTATAACCAGAGAGAACACGTTTTTCAATTCTCTTACGAGTTCTTCCAGTTTTTTTATCTTAAATAACAGAAATGAATTAATATCTCTGTCTAAGTAATTAATTCAGGTTTTCAATAATTTGCATTATCATTATTTTCTTGGGTTCTGCTATTGTTATGGAAAAATTACACATAACTATTAATCCCTAATTTTCGATATATAACTTTCCTACATCAGTAAATTCATCACTAGTAATTGTGATTTTCACAGCAATCCCATTTTTACGATATGCCTTTGCAGAATCAGTATTTGGTCCTACTACCAATATGTATATACCTGGGTCAATATTTGCAATTTGAAAATAATTATCTGCCTCGACTCTAGCGTATTTATTAACTTTATCATCAAGAATAAAAATCCCTTCTCCTTCTGGGTCACCTAAATATGGGGCGGCATAAGCATAAATTTGTTCGCCATCCCAAAAAGGCGGAATGATTAACTCCCCCATAATACCTCCAGCCCCTTTGTCTAAAACAACTTTTGTTGGATCAATATTGTGGGAGACGATGTTCGTGCTATTTATCCCATTACTGCACGAAACCAGGAAAATTGAAATAATAATTAGGAAATATATTTTCTTGCTCATAAATATCCTTCCCTAAATACTCAGAATATACGAGTAAATAGAATACTTAATATTATCTTATTGGATGATATATGATCAATGATAATTTATACCATATTTCAGAATTAAAATAAAAAAGACTGCCAAACTATTGACAGTCTTATAGAAAATATAATAGGCTTCTTATGGGATAGGCATTACTGCAATTCCAATATAATCTTCACCTAACATTGAAATATTTGGAATTGTTAATGGATTCGTTGTCAACCGAACCAGAGCCACTACTGGTTGATCACTTATTATTTCTACAGCACCACCGTTTGCCCCTCCATCAACAGTGTATCCAAAACTATTATTAATTAAAGCGCCCGCTGAGCTAGGATTGGTATTTACTTTTGTGAATGGCGCAAGTGGTGTTAAAGCACTAGCAAGGACATGAGATGCTCTCAAAGTACCGGAGGCATCATAATAATTAGCGATAATATTTTCTGCATTTGTTGAGCCAACATTCATAATCGCCAAATATGCACTCCAGCTTGTATTTTGATCTGCAGCCCATCTTACATAAGGAGCTACAACCGTTGTAGAACCAATTATTTCACCAGAAAATGCTGTGATTAAACCAGCATCACTTGCAACTTTACCTATAGCAATCAGAGGCTTTCCATTTGTGCTTTTTACCACCGCTGACCCTAATTCACCCACCAACAGGCTGTCGTTACATGGATTTGTAGACAATTTCGCACCTTTTGCAATATTTGTAGAAGGCATAGAACCAACTTTTACCCCGGAAGTATTATAGTAATCTACTATTACCGAAGCTGTGTCATCTCCCGTATTTTGAATAGCAAAATAAGAAGTTTGTCCACCCCGGTTGCACATGGCAGACGGCAAATATACTTCTGTTGCTCCTTCTTTCGCTCCCTCAAAAGCATAAACACTTACGCCGTTATCAAGAGTCTCTTGGGCTGATGCTACTACTTTGCCTGGCGTTGCAACATCTCCCTTCTTGGTTGCAGTTACAACTAATGAACCGTCAAATGATCCACCTGGGTAAGTTGAAACGTCAGGGACACTGGAAATATAAGTAGCATTAGGCATAATATCTACAGACACTGAAAATGTTGGAGTAGTAGCTCCAACACTGAAGAAATCTAAGGTTGCTGTAATCTCGAAAGATTCAATATTCTGAACACCAAATGTTGTTGTTGATATACCGTTTGCTCTTACTGTTGCTAAATAGAACTTTGATCCCGCCTTGCTTTCATCAAAGCCAGTGTAAAATGCACGAGAATACGAAGTAGGAGAATCTTTTGCAAATTGGACATAAGTTGCATTAATCGGGACGTTAGCCGAAAGGACAGCGGAACCTCCGAACCCATCAGGAACTGAAGTTGAGCCGATGTTTACGGACCCTGCACCATGCGGGCTAACGGGGAATGGTCCAGCTGTATATATGGTAGTTCCATCATAATAGTTAATATTTAATTCTCCAGCTGTGCTACTTGGAGAATAATACGTAATTGATGAAGTCCAACTAGTATTTGTCGCAGATTGTGCTGTGACCGTACTAACCGGCAAAATTACTAAAAGCAAAGCAATAATTACAATATAAGATATCCGTTTCATTATATTCCTCCAGATTGTTAATTTCTTTCTAATTCATTTATATTATTTATCTATGCCTATTTCAATAATTCTTATGGGTTAAATTAGTAGATTAGACTAAGCAACCTTTTTTCTGTAATTTCAAGTCAGGAGTATCCATTTTTCTTTAACAATTTAGTATTTTACTAGCACAAAAATGTTTTCCTATTAGTAGTGTAAACTATTTTCTGTAAACTACTGAACCTTAACAAAAGAGTGTAGGCCAGGTTATCCTTAAGGTCACGAAGCCCAAAAAAGGAGAAACCATGACCCACAACAATGATTTTACACTACCGTCGGAATATTTAGAGTTAATTTCAGAACAAGGAATGGAATACTTACCAGAATTACTGCGGATCATGATCAACGCAGCAATGCAAAGGGAACGGGAGAAATATTTAGGAGTAGAAAGATATGGGCGCAGTCCAGAGCGGCAAGATTATGCTAATGGGTTCAAGCCAAAAATAGTCAAGACCAGGTTAGGAGAGATTACCTTTGCAATACCACAAGTATGAGAAGGTGGATTTTATCCTTCGGCGCTAGAAAAGGGAATGCGCAGTGAACGGGCTTTGGTGATAGCTTTAGCCGAAATGTATGTTCAAGGAGTATCAACCAGAAAAGTAAAAGCTATTACAGAAGAATTGTGCGGTGTAGAAATCACGCCCATGCAGGTCAGCCGAGCTGCTGCAAAGTTAGATACAGTTCTACAAGAATGGAGAGAACGTCCACTGGGAGAAATTCGTTATCTGTTTCTGGATGCACGATATGAAAAAGTTAGAGAAGCAGGACAAGTGCGAGATGCAGCTGTATTAGTGGCTTCTGGGATCACACCAGGGGGAGAAAGGCAGATTTTGGGTGTATCAGCCTCTCTGAGTGAACATGAAACCCATTGGAAGGCTTTTTTACAGGGCTTGAAAGACAGAGGATTGCGAGGAGTGGAGTTGGTAACCAGTGATGACCACAGTGGATTAGGGGCGGCCAGAAGATCGGTGTTAGGAAGCATTCCATGGCAAAGATGTCAATTTCATTTACAACAGAATGCTGGGGCTTATATTCCGAAACAATCAATGCGGATGGAAGTAGCAGCAGACATTCGTGCGATGTTCATTGCACCTGATCGAAGAACAGCTGAATTATTTCTCCAAAATGCAATTCAGAAATATGCACTCTCAGCTCCTCGATTATCTGCCTGGATGGAGGATAATTTATCTGAGGGGTTTACTGTTATTGATTTTCCACTTGAACATCATAGATCAATCCGAACAACTAATAGCCTGGAAAGGATAAATAAAGAGATTAGAAAGAGAACAAGAGTGGTTGGCGTTTTTCCGAATGAAGCATCATGTTTGAGACTTATTTCAGCAAAACTAATGGAAATTAGTGAGGAGTGGCCAATAGGAAAACATTTTTGTGCTAGTAAAATACTAAATTGTTAAAGAAAAATGGATATTCCTGACTTAAAATTACAGAACAAAGGTTGCTTAGTCATTGATTTTCTCTCGGAGCAACGAAATCCACACAGACATCAATTCACTTGGAAGAATTAATAAAAAGTTTCATACCAGACCAGAGTTAAAGCAATTTTTAAAAGGGCTTCACAATTTCGATTGTTATCAACATTAATAACGGAAATAAGTGAGAAGAGAAAAATATTGGATGAAATTAAACTAATATTAGATCATTGGGTAATTAAAGGTATTTTGTTATTTATGACTTGTATTTAAGAAAGAAACAGGGTTTTGTATTCTGTGAAATTTTTCCAATTGATTTTTTTTATAATTTATTGCCAAAGCCTAAATGGATAATGGTGTTCTTTTTAATTATTTTATCAATATTAAAATCCACTACGGAAAATAAAATTTGTTATTAAGAAAAGCCCCAACATTAAATAATTCTCCGATGGCTTCTGTATGATCTGTATAATCTTTATCACAAGAAAATTTAATTATTCGAATTTGAGTGTTTTGAAATACTATACTTAATAAATCAGTATTTAGATAATCTTCTAATAGACGGATAGAATTGTTCTTTTCATAGAAATAAGTAATTCCCAGGTCACATATAATATCAACATTATCTGGGTCATAATTTTTAAGAATAGAATTTATTGCTCTACTGCTGCCTACTACAAAACTATTATCCTCTTTAGAGCCCAATGAAAATAGCATAGTGCCTATATTTGTCTGTCTCCCTGTAAAATACGGGATCCACATTCCTGCATCTATTCCGTGCGGGTAATTTTCTTGCCAAAAAAAGGGTTTTATTCCAATTATGGCATCTTTTGGCAGGTTTTCATTTATCCAACTCATGGCCGATAAATCATCAGTTTCTATAAAAAAACGCCCATCATCTACGTCTTTTGTCCTCATAAAAGAAAATGGTAGAGCAGAAATTAAGAAGGCAATAAAAATCCATTTCGTAAATCGATCAGGTATTATTTTAGTAAATTCAAAAAATCCTATTCCAATCAATAATGCCAAAGGGATATACAACATGATTAATATTGCTCCAATATTGGTAACAATTAACGCTGCATTTCCAAGCATATAAATGTATCCCAAGATATATAATAAGATGACCCATATAAGGATTCCTATACTATATTTGTTCCTCTTAAGCAATGAAATTCCAATGAATGGCAAGGAGAATAAAAACAACCACTTTCGAATTCCAATGTCAAATATCGTTACCAACGGGGTAATATATGCGGATAAATCAACACTTCCACCTGATAATTCAATTTGCATACCTTGAGACCGCAAGAAATAGATTTTCATTGCTGGGATAACCACAGGCAAAATGAGAATCAAAGAAATTACTATAAGTAAAAACAAATTCTTAAGATAAGGAACGATGAATTCTTTTTGCTTAAGAACAAGAAATAATTTGTAAAAACAAACTATTATCAACGCCATAGCATAAAAAATGGCAACCCGGAAATGAAGCAGAAAAATACCTGCATTCAGCAGACCAGCCAAAAGGAGACTTAGGATAGACATTTTTGGTTTTAAATTTTCAAAATCATGTATCACTTCCCAATTTAAAACAAAGCCTGTTACCAAAATGATTTGGGCGGACAATTGAGTGAACCTGCCCCAGTTGAAATACCAATTGGGTTGAAATGAAAACAATCCGCAGATAATTAACCCAATAATCGCTGACTTTCTACTAAAGTACCTGTCTAAAAACAAAAATATGCCAATTCCACATAAACCACTTAAAATTTCAGACATCCACTGTAAGACAGTATATGCAGGAATCTGCGCTAACATTTCTAGAGATCCAGTCAACGCATACAGACCCAAATGGTACATATCCAGCCTGACATTTTCATAGGGCTGAAGGGTAAATGGCAATCTCCCAGATTGCGCGGTTAATTCAGTTATTAATGTATGGTGTAGTGAATCTGTCCAGGCAGGATATGGGTGGCTGCTCAAAACAATTAATCTCGTAACAATTGTAAGCATGATAACAAGAATCGCAATAATTTCTAATTTCTCAAATCGAAATTGTGCAACCATGTGCCTACGTAAATTGATTCCAATAAAAAGGAGTGATATAAAACCAATTAATATTAACTTGTTCGGCCCAATTTGAAATTCTGGCAGTAAATACCGCGTTAAATAAAATAAAACAGGGTAAAAGCTTATGCTTAAACAAATTGCAATGACCCAACGTTGTAATGTTTCCCATCTTTTCCAATAATTAAAAATGGATAGCATTGCCCACCCAGGCAAAGTAAACATCAAGATAATTATCAAAATGGTTTTTAATGATTGAAAGCTTATAAATTCCATACAGAATGTTAAATTCCATCAAAATGGTATAAGAAAAATAATTATGGAGCTTACCAATAATATCATTCTTTATCTAAAGAGATGGGTTGAACATGTTTTGACTTCCTGAGAATTTCTAATTTATTTTCACTGAATTTCATAAAAAAGAGAAGTTCGCACCATTCTTGCACCTTAAACTTCACCAACTCTCTCTACTCAAAGGTGCAAAATGCATTTCAACTTGCGAATATTCGCATTTTTTCTAAAATCAGCACTATTGGTTCTACTCATCTTTGCTTTCACTTCATTATTCAATTCCCCAGCTTCTCCCATCTCTTCCGCACCGATCGATTCGATTGGGATGGGCTCTTCCACTCATTTGCAAGTGGGAGTTGACAATCTGGATGTGGCTTATCAAGCCCTGGAGGATATGAACATTCATTGGGTTCGCGAAGAAATCCCCTGGGTGAAAGTGGAACCAATTCCCAACCAGTTCAACTGGAGCTATACGAGTAAGGGTCTTTATGTAGATTACGACAGCATGCTGGCACTGGCCGAGCGTCATCACCTGCAAGTGGTGGCTGTGCTTTCAACCGGACCTGCCTATCTGCCCCACATTTATCCTGACCAGCCCATTGATGCCGATGAGCTTGTGCAACAATGGCAGAATTATGTGCAGGCGGTTGTTGATCGCTATGGGGATCGAATCGATTACTGGGAAATCGGCGACGAGATGAACAACCCCGAGCAATGGGGAAAGGTCATGTTTCCAACTGTTGAAGGGGCTACCGCAAATCCATCTCCATTTATATATGCCCGCATGTTGGCGACGGCCTCGAAAATTATCAAAAAACACAATCGTCAAGACACAATCATCCTGGGAGGTCTATATAATTCCGCCAACAGTGATTGTTTCACGAACCCGATTGGTTTTTTAAAAGAAATTTACAATGCCGGTGCCTGGAAAACCTTTGACGTCGTTGCTCTCCACCCCTACTGGCAAAACAACCCGCCTGAAACATGGATGAGCCGTGGGCCGAGCTACGATTTGCAAACCGGACTTTGTCAGATGGACGTGCCGGCCGAATCAAACTTACTGGGAGAAGTTCGTGCGATAAAAGATTTTACCGCCCAATTGGGTGCAAAGCCTATTTGGATCACAGAGTTAGGTTGGCGCGCTGATTGGCTGGCACAAATGGGCCAGGCAAAAGGTCTGGCCGATGATCAAGTACAAGCAAACATGGTTTTGCGCAGTGTTATTCCGCTCTTATCAGAACCAGGTGTCGAAAAAGTATTTTGGTATAGCACTGCGGAGAATTCTGCGAACCCTGGTTTCATACTCAGCCCTAGTGCCAGCCAGGTCTTAAAAAATATCGCCCGCCTCTTGGGAGGAGCGCGCCCATTGGGCCAATTCCAAACCTATAGTGATTTGGGGACTCCTCAAGAACTTGGTCTTTTCGAGTATCGTTTCAGGAAAGAAGGCAGAAGCATGCTTTTCACCTGGGCAGCCATAGGCGGTGATCAACCTTACCAAATCACACTTTCAAATTTACCCGGTACAAAATACCGTGCTTACGCCGCCAATAGCGATGATTTGAGTCTTAAAAATGGCATGAGGCTTGAACCAGATCGGAAAAAATCATTAACCCTGTATGTCAGTGAAACGCCTGCCATTTTAATCGAAGAAAAACCCGAAATCGTTGCCAGCTTAAAATTCCGCATCGAAGATGGAACCTCGCGTTTAATCGCTAACCTGCAGAAGGATTCAAAAAACTGGATCCACCTCCAATTGCAACAATTGAGCAACGACCTTCTGGATTGGGCGGAAAATAATATTTTTGATTTCCTTAATTGGGGCGTCGATACGCTTTCAGGAAATTGATCTTTTTTCAGTGAGCAAGTGTGAGTTAAAATAAGTCTACATATGCTTGGATAAGAAAGCGTTAAGAATGATACCAAAACAGACTCTAAAAACGATATTAATTACGGCTTTGCTCTTAAGCCTGGCAAGTTGTAATTTACCAAACACAGGTACCAAGGTCACACCGCCCGTGCCCTTTCCAACAAATACCGCTGTCAGTACTCTTCAGGCAATAACGCCGACGCAACATTCTTTACCGCCTACTTACACGGTAACTGTTGAGAACACGCCCAAAGCAAATCCAAAGCTGATCCAGGTTGAAAATGTTTCCAACTTGACCAACACCCAAAATTTACAAGTGAATGAACCGGTACGGATGAAATGGAGCTTAGATCAAATTTCTTTTATCCTGATTGGTTATCAATCTTTTTGGGTCTATTCTTTTCCGCAATTGGAACTGCTTTATAAAGCCGACTTTCAACCTGAGGAAATGCTGATCGATTTTTCTCCAAACGGGGAAGAATACGCGGTTACCTTCAATCAGAGCTCCATATTGATTAAGAATTGGAAAGACAATTCAATCCGCAAGATCCAGACTGACATCAACTTTATATACGGCGAATACTCTCCAGATGGATCGCAGATTATTCTGGATCAAGCGGAGGTCTGGGCAGGCGATATATACGATGTCGCAAGTGGCAAGAAAGTTGTCACTTTGACCGGCTTTGAAACCGCTGCCCCGGTTTTTTCTGTGAGCTTCGGTGCTGATGGCGCACATGCCATTTGGCAGGCACGGGCGACCATCCAGGTGAGTGACATTGCCAGTAACACATTAGGCAGCGCTATTTACCATGAAGATTTCCTGACCAGCTATGCATTGAGTCCCAACGGTAAGATTCTGGCAACCTCCACCGACCAGATGAAGGGGGAACAACTGATTCCGCAGGTTTTTTTCTACCAACCTATGAGCGGAGAACCCCTTGGATCTGTCGAATTATCCATTCCGGCATATAGCATGGATTTTTCACCGGATAGCACACTCTTAGCGGCTGTAGATGGCACGCATCTGGTAATTATCGATTCAAGACAAATGAACGAGGTCGCCAGATTCTCACAGGATGTTGACAGCATTAATCAAGTACTTTTCTCGCCTGACGGAACGATGATCACCACCATTGGAAGTGACCAGTTGGTTCGTTTTTGGCAAGTTAATCCATGATGAAAAAGATATTTTACAACAACATGAGATTGACGAGGGTTTCTGAAAAGATATCGAAAATGACATTAACAAAAAAGACCGTTTCGATATGAAACGGTCTCATTATTCTTCATGGGTTTAACTTTTAACGTGCTGCCTGGTATAAATTATCGGCGGCATCCCAGTTCACAACTGTCCAGAATGCATTGACATAATCTGGGCGGCGATTCTGATATTTTAGATAGTACGCATGCTCCCAAACATCCAACCCAAGTACCGGTATATGCCCTTGTAAATAAGGGCTATCCTGGTTAGCTGTCGAGTAGACCTGTAATTTCTTGTTTTCATCAAGGACGAGCCAGGCCCATCCAGAACCGAAGCGGGTTTTAGCTGCATTCGAGAAAACATTCATAAAATTATCATAACTGCCAAAACTGGAGTCAATATCTTTCAGCAAATGACCGGAGGGGACATTTTTGCCACCCGGCGCAAGCAGTTTCCAAAAAAGTGCATGATTAGCATGCCCGCCGCCATTATTGCGAACAGCAGTACGAATTTCTTCCGGCACATCATTTAGCTTTTTTAAAATATCTTCAACCGAAAGATCAAAGAATTTTGGGGCTTTCTCCAAAGCAGCATTTAGATTGTTCACGTAACCTGCATGGTGTTTATCATGATGGATTTCCATTGTTTGGGCATCAATGGCTGGTTCTAATGCATTGAACGCGTATCCTAATTCGGGTAGTACAAATTTTTCAGTCATTTCAATATCCTTTTCTTTTTACTTTTCCCCTCAGAAATATGAGGAATTATGATAAATTAAGTCTAATTAATATCATAACCTCTTAGACGTTGAAAATCAATTAACGTTGTATAAAAGTTTTATTAGAACCCTCCAGAATCAGTCTCGTTTCTGAAAAAACCTTAAGGAGGGTTTGATTATCTTATAAGATCTTAATAGAAGAATCGTAGAATAGAAATAGGAATTCAATTATTAACTTTAAAAACTGGAGTCAAAATGAAATGGTCTTTTCGTATAGCAAGGATTGCCGGCATTGATGTAAAAATCCATGTCACCTTCTTTTTACTGCTTCTCTGGGTTGGCTACTCTTACTGGATAACAGCCAAGACAATTCCAGCCGTTTTGAACGGCATTCTATTTGTCTTATTCCTGTTCTTATTTGTTTTGATGCATGAGTTTGGACACTCATTAACTGCTAGAAAGTTCGGGATTAAGACGCGCGATATCACCCTGCTGCCAATTGGTGGTGTCTCGCAATTAGAAAGAATACCGCGTGAACCCAAACAAGAATTTTGGGTCACCCTGGCCGGCCCGGCAGTGAACTTGGTCCTGGCCATCTTACTCTTCGGATGGCTGGTCCTGACCGAGGGTTTTATATCGCTTTCGCAACTTTCATTAACGGAAGGTTCATTAATCGAACGTCTTGCCATAGTAAACCTCGTTTTACTTGTCTTTAATCTCATCCCGGCGTTTCCAATGGACGGGGGCAGGGTTTTACGAGCTGCCTTGGCTTCCCGGATGGATTATGTCCGTGCTACTCAAATAGCGGAAGCCTTTGGTAAGGGTTTTGCCCTTATTTTTGGGTTAATTGGCTTATTCACCAATCCGTTTTATCTGTTAATTGCTTTATTTGTGTGGGTTGGTGCAGGTCAGGAAAGTAGAAGCGTACAGGTTAAAGAAACGTTTTCAGGAATACCGGTTAAAAATGCCATGCTCACCCAGTTTCAAACCCTTTCCCCAACCCAACGCTTGAGCGATGCGATTGAGGCGATACTAGCCGGATATCAACAAGATTTTCCTGTTATGAATGGAAATGAAATGGTGGGAGTGCTGACCCGAAAAGCACTTTTACAATCCTTGGCACGGGATGGTCAAACCGTCAACATTGCCAGCGTAATGGATCGCGACTTCACAACCGCTAAGTCGGATGAAATGTTGGATGCGGTAGCAGAACGTTTACAGAATTGTGGTTGTTCAACCGTACCGGTCTTTGAAAATGACAAAATAGTCGGACTGGTTACAATGGACAACATTGGTGAATACTTGATGATACAGGCTGCTTTACGTCGCTCCAGCCCGGAAACCCAGGCGCTCAATTAAACATCAAGCCTGCTGTTTCCGCAAAAAAACCACCCGCGAGGGCAATAGCTGATATACTTTCGACGAGCTGGTACTGGTTTGCTTGGATTAATTCAAGCCTTGTATCAATGCGGGCATGCTCCTGATTGGGTTTAGCCCAGGTTGGATTTGTAGTGGAAATTTACCATCCTTACCCAGCCTATTCGATTGAAGATAGCAACCAGGGACCTTCCCTGAACCGGTCAGTTAATATACCTGTTGTTAATGTCTTGAAAATAATCCGATACTCGGAAATTGCGGAAAAGAGTTCCCATTTTCGGTGAAATATCAAGTTGTCAGGTAGCAATCATAAAATTATATGATCAATTTGACTGATCAATGAATGCGTGCGGAGCAGATCCCAAGAAACTCGCCGAAGTCTTTTTGCGAATGACCCAATAACCCAGAAAAAATAAAACGGATGCTCCGATTTCCAGATATCCAAAATGTCTGACCTCGGCTTCAATCGGTCCGAAATCTTCTGTTCCACCCCCCATTTGCACTTCCTGAAGCAGATAATAATAAGTTCGGCCTGCTTGAATTTTATTATCATCCAATCTATATTGACCTCCGGTTAGCATATCAGCACTGGGAGGAACAAGTGTTTTGTTAATTTGTGTTAGAAACGGGCCATCTTCTGTATCCCCCCGGAAAACATTAAATCCAAGAGTATCAATTTCAGTGGCCGTCGACCATTGAATCTCAATGGAAGGATTGAGTAATTGGTACATTCCCAAACCAAACATCCACAATGTGATTACAAGAAAAATAAAAATCAACGGCTTTTTGCGGTTGATCATTCAATAAGCACCTTTTCCTGAAATAACCGCGCCGATTGACTTCCATAAAATTATCAGATCCTTCCGAAAACTGTAACCGTTGATATAGTCCAATTCACAAGCCAAACGATCATTAAAATCCAAGTCTGCGCGACCAGAGACTTGCATTGGCCCGGTCAAGCCGGGTTTTACCAGGAGACGCTGTCGCTGAAAATCATTATATTGTGAAACTACCCAAGTTTCTTCCGGGCGAGGGCCTACCAGGCTCATCTCACCGCGTAATATATTCAAGAATTGTGGAGCTTCATCTATGCTCCAGCGCCGTAAAAACCGCCCAACTTTTGTTACTCTAGGATCAGTTTTGAATTTGAAAACCGGATTTTGAAGATGATTCCCGGTTGCGTTTAACATATCTTTTAATTGGTCCTCTGCACCTTCTACCATCGTTCTTAATTTAAACAACCTGAATGGTTTTCCATTTTCGCCAGCCCGGATCTGGGTGAAAATCGCAGGACCATGAGATTCGATTTTTATTGCGAAAATTGCTATCAACATGAACGGGCTAAATAAGATCAAACCGATCAATGCGCTGAACACATCCAGCAATCTCTTAAAAAAGCGCTCATGTATTCTTAAGCCATGTTTTGAAACATTCTTTTCTGCAGGTGGGAATAAAAATCCTGCCAGTAATCCAAACCCGAGAGTAATCGCACGTACCGGTAGCAAAAACAATGCTGGTATTAAGACACGCCCATCTCTTTGACCAATAAAAACCAGAAAAGGGATTGCAATAAGATAAAAAAGAATTAAGAAAGAAAGTGCCAGGATGATAAAAAAAGGATTAAGAACTGTCAGTACCAACGCACTGAAAAGTAGTGCGGCCAGCAGAATTTGGAGTCGTTGAGAAGCAGGAGTATAACTATCCGAGAATGTTTTGTCCGGAAGCCACCGCAAGAGAAAGGCCTTCCAATACCCAATCCCCCACTTACGTTGAATGTATTCACCAAGCGTAAGATCATGGCGATGACGAACCTGTGCGGAAGGCTCAAAAACTAGTATATAGCCTTTTCGAGCTAACCGGTAAGAAAATTCCTGATCCTCAACAGAAGGCACTGGGAATTTCTCATTAAAACCAAAATTATCAACAAATACGGACCGGCGATATGCCGCGGAATAGGTGTCAATAAAGTCGATCGATTCAAGTTTTGCCATGGCTTTGTACTTATATGCAAATTCAAGCTGAACAAAACGGGCAATTATTGACTTTTCCTGGCAGATATATGCACCTTTGACTCCCATCACAAGTGGGTTTTGAAAAGGCTTACTCATCTTTTGCAGCCAATCAGACCGAGGAATGCAATCTGCATCGGTAAAGAACAGTAATTCTCCACCTGCCGCCCTCGCACCTGTGTTTCTGGCTGCCGCAGGACCGGCATTTTCTTGCTGAGTAACCTTTACCTTAAATTTCCTCGCTACTTCAGCCGTTTGATCATCAGATCCATCATCGATGACAATTACTTCATAATCCGTAGGAAAATTAAAACCCTCCTGGTTAAGAAGCGCGACAAGGCATTCTCCCAGCGTAGAGGCCGAATTCTTTGCAGGAATGATTATGGAGAAAGGGATTACTGACATCAGTTTTGGAACAAATAGCGACTCATAAATTGATCTTTTCTGAAAGTCTGCTAGGTTCCGGCTTTTCCCGTGTACCAGGCAGCATCAACGATATCCCGGCAATTATCAAAGGAGGCATGGTCACAATAGCGAATAATAATATCGCAAAAGCTAATGCTTGTTCATTGTTCACAGAAAAAGGAACAAGCGCGAGTTGGGCAAAGTAAATAAAAGGGCCAATATTTCCAGGCATTAAAGCAGGTAAAACCCCAATATAAACCAAAACCAAAACCAAGCCGGCAGCTTGCCAATTTAAGATTAGGCCTAAAGCATGAAATAGCAGCATATTCGTGGATAGCATCACAAGCCAAATGAATAAACTGATGGCAACAATGGCAATCAGCTTACGTGGATTACGCAACCATCGAACGGCATTTATTAGTATATCGATTTGTTTGCTTATTTTGCCAATCAAGCCGCCATTGAAATCTGATTTGGAAAATTTTTTCCAGATCGTTGGACCTATTAACACGGCTAACAATAAGAAAGCACTTAAGATAACAAGCAGTGGCGAAAGCCGTGCCCATCTGTCAATTGCAATCGATGGGAGAAATGCACTGATCATGAGCATACTGAAAATAAGCATGATCAGATCAAAATATTTCTCAAGACCAATCGTAGCTGTAATATTCGCTAAATCATTCTTTTCGGACTGATGAGCCAAACCGATGCGGACGATCTCACCTCCGCGAATGAAAAAAAGGATATTGACGGCTGCACCAACAAAATAAGCAGAGATTGCTTTCATTAAAGGAATGTCGATCTGATGGTATTTAAGCAAAACCCTCCAGCGCCAAACCTTAAAGAATAGGCTGACTGGAATACTCAAGATTGCAAAAATAAACCAGGTCCAGTGGATATTCTTAATCGCCCTGGTAAAAACAGCCCAATCCACCCGCCAAAATGCAAATATCAGGAATGCCAGGCCAATACCAATTTTTAAAATAGTAGAAACCCGTTTGCTTATTTGAGTTCTACGCACTGAATTAATATTGTTGGATTTTTTCAGACTGTTTTGTCCCAATCTAGGATTTGTTATTCACAAAAGTATTACTGGGTGTGTTCATTAGGGGCAATTCCAATATTGGAGTCGGTGTGCCGGTTTGCGTCGGGTCAGGTTGATCCGTGCCGGTTGCAGTAGGAGGGATTTGAGTTGCTGTTGGTAACTCAGTGGATGTCGGGGGAATAGAGGTAAAAGTAGCTGTATTGCTTGGAGTAGACGTCCTGGTCCAAGTTGCTGTCGGTGTTTGCGTGCTAAGCGGGTTGCCAGGTTCAGAAGTATTGGTAGATGTTCGTGTTGGAGTACGGGTTGGCGGAAACGGTGTCCAGGGCAGAAAAAGATTTTGTCCGGCCGTGATAAAAGAATTTTCAAGACAATTCGCTGTTAATAAGATATCCACACTGACATTAAAATAGTTGGCAAAATATGCAAGACTTTCACCAAATCGAACCGTGTAATTCACCCATCCGTAGGGTGGCGAACATACCAATGGCATTGCCGATGCCGTTGCTGAAGGGGTTGCTATTGCGGTTTTGGTACTTGTAGCAGATGCGGTTGGAGTAGAACTTTTGGTAGGCAATAGAGAAATCAAAGCGCCTGATTCGTCGGTTACCAATGGATGGGCAGTCAATTCAGCCACCATTTCACTATTGGGAAAAAACGCTTCGATGTTGGTTGCTGTTGGTGATGGGGATGACGTTTTGACGATTGAGGCTTGAACAGGAGTTTGGTTTGGAAAGAAGAGGTCACGATTATTGAATAGCCACCAACCCACTAATACAAGCATCAAAAAAATAATAACCCCGGCAACTTCCCAAAGAGAGGCATACCGTTTGGATGCCAATGAAGAAATAAAACTCTTTTCAGGAGCTTCATCTTCATGAATGCCTAATTTGGAGTTTTCTGCCAGGATTGGCTGCAATGACCCTTCCGGTTTTTGAACCCTGACCGGTATTTTCTTGGCTGATTTTACTCCCTGAACACCCGCGTTTAGAAATATCGGGCAGGATATATGTTCTTTTTCAAGGCAAAATTGGCGTTGATGATCCACAGAAATTGCCTTGGCTTTTCCGGTGCGATAACACGCATGACTCTCACTTGCGAATGATAGGCGGGTATGTTCATCATCTTTTAAGCCCAGCAAAGGGCAGCGCCTCACAGATGGCAAACTATCCTCCTGTACATGTTTCCTGCATATGCATATATTATGCCACATAACTGTAGCTTCTCGAAAATTAGGGCAAAGTGTTTTTCGTCAGGCGATCGCCAGCCTAAGAATTCTCCTCAACCCCGTTTTATCGGGAAGATACAAAAATTAATTGATTTGTTGATGTACAGATAAAATAATTAAGAAAATAAAGATTGCACCAAGCAGAAACCACAAAATCATCAACCATAACGAATCTACCACCAAACCCAATCCGAGGCACAAAATCAAGCCACCCACCATTAATCTCAATTGTTCGGATGGTTGGTTGAGTTGCTCGCCCAACTTCCTGCCTCGTTGCTGAGCCGTCCAGCGTGCCATAGAGATGACCGAAAGCAGCCAGGCTATCGCCAGTATCCATATAAAATTTGAGATGACTGAATTAAGATCGATAAGGGACATTAGCCGCCTTTTCTGAAGTATTGTTTAAGCATTGGTTGCTGGTGTTTTACAAACTAAATGACGACCGATTAATCAGCCTGGTCAAGCCCTATTTTTACATGGTGTGTAACCAGCTCAATTTGTTCTCCGGTCATAGTTGGGAACAATGGCAAAGTCACTTCTCTTGAAGCAACATCTTCAGTAACCGGTAATTTGTGATCAATGTTTTTGAAGAGTTCTTTGTAATAGCTAAACAAGTGAATTGGAGGGTAATGGATACTCGTTTGTATTCCTACTGATTTCATGTAACCCTGAAACGCTTCACGATTGGTACCCTTGGGGAGTAGCACCGGCATGAGATGATATGCCGGTTTGTCTTTTGGCTTTGCAAATGGAACCTCAATCACATTTTCCAAATCCATTCGATATTGTGAATTGGCCAAACTGCGACGATAATTATTGTTTTCAAGTTTTAATAATTGCTCAATGCCAAGTGCTGCGCGGATTTCATCAATGCGATAGTTATATCCAAGCGCGACCACATCATAACTGTACGCATGGCCGCGATGACGATCATACGTAAGGCTTGTCATGCCATGAGATCGCAGTAAGAGTAATTTTTTCGCCAGTTCGGCATCCTGGGTGGTCAGCATACCTCCTTCGCCGGTGGCCAGGTTTTTATTCGAAAAGAAACTAAAACAGCCAATATCTCCATAAGTTCCAACCGGTTTGCCATCCGCGATAGCGCCGGGAGCATGTGCAGCATCTTCAATAATATAAATATTGTTGGCTTTCGCTAGATCATAGATTTTAGCCATTTCACAGGGATAGCCTGCATAATGCATAACGATAATCGCCTTCGTTTTTGGTGTAATTTTACGGGCGATGTCTTGAACCGAAATGGTTAAATCTTGTGGGCTGTTAATATCAGCAAAAATCACATTTGCGCCGGTATACAAAACTGCATTTGCGGTAGCCACAAAGGTGAGCGATGGCACGATCACATCATCACCGCGGCCAATCCCGCATGCAATCAGCGCTATGTGGAGCGCTTCAGTAGCGTTGGAGACAGCAATTGCGTATGCGCTCTGCGTTAATGTGCGAAAGGCATCTTCAAATTTTTCTGTCACTGCTCCCATCGTTAACCATTTACTGCGCAAAACAGAAATAACTGCTGCTTCTTCTTCTTCGCCATAATCCAAATCAGCAAGTGGGACGAGCCATTCCATTGAAACCTCCGCCTATATTTACATTACCCAAGGTCTTTATTTTTATTATTGCTTTCAGAACTTTCGTAATTGAAATCTAAACAACTTTTTCTCCAATTGGGCTAAATTTAAAACCATTTCATACTGAAGGTTTGGTGGTCACACTTAAATAAGTGTCAGGATATTGCCTGCTGAAAAGGTAGCTAAGCCACCCAAAAAAATTGTCAATCAGGCAAAAATAGTGAACGCATGTTTTCAAAATCATTGGCGGCTTGTTCATAGTCGTCAGGCCGACCTAGATCCTGCCAATAGCCATCAAATGGATATCCTACCACTTTTTCGCCCGCTGCCAATAACTTATGAATGAGGTCTGGGAAATCAAGATAATACCCCGCCGGGATAAAATCCAAAATACGGGGCTCGAAAACGTATAAACCCATGCTCACTTTATAATCGATGGTAGGTTTTTCAATGTATCCTTTGATACGATAGTCACCATCCTGTTCAATGACCCCCAAATCAACCTTTATTTGGCGCTGGTGCATAGCGATTGTGCAAATTCCCTTATTTTGTCTGTGAAAACGAAGCAAATCGGAGATATCCAATAAGGTCAAGACATCCCCATTACTGACAAGAAATGTTTTTGTCAGGCCCGGCACATTGGCAAGCGGACCGGCTGTACCCAATGGACTGCTTTCCTGTACATAGGTAATATGTAAATTATATTGACTCCCATCTTGAAAGAAAGCACGCATCAACCCGGAAAGATGCCCTACCGTTAGGGCAACATGATTAATACCGGCCCGTTTCATCTGGTAAAGAAGGATTTCAAGAATGGTTTTATCACCAATTGGCATCATTGGTTTTGGAAATACACGGGTATATGGGGCGAGACGTGTTCCTTTACCCCCAGCAAGAATTACAGCCTGCATAAAAACCTTTCTTTATAGATCAACAACTTAATATGGAACAATTTACTTATCAATAATACAAATTATACCTATGAATTTATCTTCATCCAGAATTCTTCCCTAAAAATGGGATTAATCCTGTTAAATTATCAATGTCAGCGTTCGTAAATGTCAGGTCGATACATCTCTAAATTTTCCTTTGTCCAATTGATTGTCTGCTTGAGGCCAGAGTCAATATCCACCCGTGGAGACCATCCCAACAAATGCAGAGCTTTGCGATTATCGGAGAGTAATCGTATCACCTCTGATTTCTCGGGTCGCAAACGCTTGGAATCGACATGAATTGGCAGATCAGGTTTTCCAATTAATTGCAGGATTAAATGAGCAATCTCTGCAATCGTAATTTCTTTTCCAGTTCCCAAATTGATTTCTTCCCCAGAAATTGAAGCAGACCTGAGCGGGTCAAGCAGCACTTCAGCAGCGCAGATAAAACCTGCGACTGTATCATCCACAAAGGTGAAGTCTCGGCGTGTTTCGAGGCTGCCCAGATAAAGTTGTTCGCGAGTCAATGCTTGCGTTATGATTGTAGGGATCACTGCGCGCGCTGATTGGCCAGGGCCGTAGGTGTTGAAGGGTCGAACCGTCACCGTATCAAGACCATAAGAACGGTGATACGATTCAACCAGTTTATCAGCACCAATTTTACTGGCCGAATATGGCGATTGTCCCTGTAATGGATGTGATTCATCAATCGGAACCCGCAAAGCTGTTCCGTAAACTTCACTGGTGGAAGTATGCACGACCCTGGCTCCAGATTTACGACAAGCTTGCAGAATGTTGAGCGTCCCCAATATATTCGTTTCTACTGTCTCCACCGGATGGAGATAGGAGTAGGGGATGGATATCAAAGCACCTAAATGAAAAACCAGCTCGGAAGGAGAGCTGGTATTTTCAGACCCATTTGCGTTATGAGCAGTCTGCCTAATCCCCATCGCCTGTTCAATCGCATCCGCATCGCGAATATCGCCAAAAATGATCTCGATCTTATTCAAAATATCCGCCGGCAGGTTGCTTAATAGACCGATATCCGCCCGTGAGTTATAGCGCACGAACGCGGTCAATTTTGCTCCTCGCCGCACTAATGTTGCCGCCAATCTTGACCCAATAAAACCACCTGCACCTGTTAAAAATATTTGTCTACCTTCAAGTAAAGTCATTTATCCTCAAAATTAAGATATTCGCATGGCTACTGATTGTATTTATTTTCCGGTCGTTTTTCTTGATCCAAGGCTTCACGAAGATACGGTGTTAAGCGTAAAATTCCATCTAGATCCCCGGAACGAGCCAAAAGTTCTATTTTATTAATATATTGTTTTTTCTCTTCAATAGAGAGTGGATTTTCTCGCACCTTAATTAGGTTAATCGGAATAGGATGATTATCGTATAATTGTGTCATAACATCAGGAATAATCACCAACCGCGCCGAAGTTCTCTCACATTGGCGTATAAGACGATAGCGGTCCGCCGGAGAGATGTTGTAGATTGTGTAGACAATCACTCCAATATCAAATTTCGTAACTATGTCTTGAAGATCTGCCGTGGATCCCAGAATAGGTACACCATTCACCCGCATCCCAAGTTTACGGGGATCATCATCAATAATTCCAACCACATTAAAAGTCGCCGCAAGTCGATGGCGATTAAAAAGCCAGATTGCCAGCTCGCCGTTATCGCCCGCGCCTACAATCAAAACACGTTCCGCCAAAGATTTACTTCCCGAACGTAAGCTAAACCAGCGTGTTGCTGCACCGGTTATTAAACGTTCACGATAGCGAGCAACTACAAATCCAAAAAAGCTCAATAATCCTGTAGTTATCAACAACCCAACCGGCAACACATCCTTTTCCAGTAGCCAGATTTTAAGCAATACCAGCAAGCCGGTTGAAATGGCTGCGGAGAAACCTAAGACGAGTGCATCGCCTGCAGCCGCTCTTGACCAGGTGACCAGGTTAAGCCCGAAAAGAGCGTTTATTAAGGAGAAAAACAATCCAATGAGTAAAGATGCCAGAAACGCATTGGCGTAGCCTAAATTGATCGGAATTGACGTTCTCCAAATGAGTTCAGCGACCAGTGCGGATACAAAAACAACTGCTGTATCGATCACAAACCACGACATAAAGCGTGTTACAAAAAGAGATAATGGTCCCCAAAAAAGTTTTGGTTCGGCTATCTCTTTGTTGCGTAGTGCCGGTAATAACGCAATAGCTGTCCAGAAAATTACATCAATATCACTTAAGAAAGAACGATTACGAACGTACAATAAATCAAGGCGCAATTTTGACGGCAAAATGGAACGAACATATTCTTCCATTACATTTTCTTGATTGAGGAGCTTCTCTTCCGTGCGATAGAGAACTGATGCAGGTGAGGTAATGCCTGGTCGGACAGATAAGATAACATTGCGGATGTCTTCCGGCCAGAGGGAAGCAATCGAAAGAGCCTCAGGCCGCGGGCCAACCAGGCTCATATCGCCACGTAATACATTCCACAGCTGTGGAAGCTCATTAAGTTTGCTATCACGTAAAAACTTGCCGAGCGGGGTTATCCGGTCATCGTCTTGAGCTGTTACCTGCAAGCCGTTATTGCTGGATTCTTCATCATACATCGTGCGAAACTTAATTATATAAAATGGTTTCCCATGAAGTCCTGCTCGTAGACCCTGGAAAAAAACTGGCCCAGGAGAATCTCTCTTTATTCGGATGCTAACCCATAAGAATAATGGTGACAGGAATATTAACCCAAGAACTGCAACCAAAAGGTCTAATGCTCGCCGGAAAAAACAGTCTACACGTTTAATGAGATTCAATGGTTGTTCTTCTTGTACTTTTAAAATTTTATTTTCAAAATAATCCAATCTAACCCCCTGCTAAATGACGTATTTCAAATCCAAATTGTTGAACAATACTATTAGTATATTATAGATCTAAATTTAGGGATGCCAATTGTTTGTTTAAATCATGATTGAAGAATTAATTGTAGAGGATAAAAACGTTCCTTTTTGAAATTCTGTAAGGATCACTACAGTCAGAGAAGCGTATTTTGATTGGGCTATTCTGATAGGTTGTTTTGGATATCAAAGCGGGCTTAAACAATCAAATTTTATTTGATTTATTCAAAATTTTGGATAATTAATAAACATCCAGTCTAATTTGACAACTTTAAAAAAAGTTGCGACCATCAAGCAATTTCACCTTACCATCTTTTAAGATCGTTTTCCAATCCAATTTTTTATACAATGGCCATTCTGTCACCAGCAGAACAGCATCACTATCTTGCACTGCTTCATTGGCATCCTCAAAATAATCGATTGCCAGTTCCGGATACTGACGTTTCATGTTTGCGATTGCAACCGGATCATGTGCGTGTACTTTTGCGCCCCTCAACAAAAGCATTTTTGCGATATCGATAGCTGGTGCATCACGTAGATCATCCGTGTTGGGTTTAAATGCCAGGCCAAGCAGCGTAACAGTTTTTCCTTTTAATATCTTCAATTCCTGTTGGGCCTTCATAACAAATTCTTCCCGTAACTGGTAATTTACATTCCGGGCTGCTTCAATTATGGGCATTTCCAAATTGTATTCACAAGCCGTGGAAATAAGCGCAGCCGTGTCTTTTCCAAAACATGATCCACCCCAGCCAATGCCAGCATTCAAAAAACGAGGGCCTATGCGCGAATCGAGACCAATCCCACGCGCAATCTGAGTAATATCTGCGCCAACTTTTTCAGCCAAATGTGCAATTTCGTTAATATATGAAATTTTTAATGCCAAAAAAGAATTGGCAGCATATTTGATCATTTCAGCAGAAGCAAGATCACACGTTACCAGTGGAACAGCTGTAAAACCTTCCGGGCGTGGTAATGATTCAGGTGCGGTGAAATCCTGATTGAGCAATGGACGATAGAGATTGGTGAGGATGTCAATTGCCCGCGGATCCTCTGCGCCAAGTACAATTCTGTCAGGATAAAAGGTATCATAAAGCGCTGAACCTTGACGTAAAAATTCCGGATTGGATGCAATGAAATAATTTCCATGCGGACGATGCCCTTGCGATTTTTGATAAGCATCTCGAATTAAGGTGGTCACCCAATTACCAGAACCTATCGGAACTGTTGATTTATTGACAATTACGGTAAAGTGGCCATCCAGCCTGGCCCCCACTGATCGCGCAGCCTGAGCAACATATTCCAAATTTGCGCCACCATCGGGTAAAGAAGGGGTTCCTACAGCAATAAAGACAACATCAGTATTGGGAATGTCAGCTTCGTCATAATCGGTTGTAAAGTGAAGGTGGTCGTAGGCAAGGGTTAATAAAGTGTCCAGATTGGGTTCGTAAATTGGCGGCTTGCCCTGCTTTAACATCTCAATCTTCTCTGAATTTACATCGAGACAAGTCACGTCGTGTCCTAAATAAGCCAAAACTACCCCTGTATTTAAACCCACATAACCAGTGCCAATAACTAAAACCTTCATATTTCCTCCTCTATAATAAATAGCAATATTCAATAATTTCAACGATTCAAGAATTTAAGCCGGGAATCATTTTAGATCTCATTGTATTGTTTTTGACTTGTTTATAAAGTTTGTTGTGTATGCTTTTGGTAACAAAAAAAGTATTTTCCGATATCTTGTGATAATAAAGTTACAGCGCCAATCCTCTTTTTTCTATCATGGGCATAATTTATGATTGCAGTTCATAAAATTATGATACACGAACCATATTTTAACTTACTTTTTCGTTTTGTTTAAATAGCGTTGGAAAGTTTATCGTTGAAGCCAACGCTTGGTTTTCTTGATACCAGGAAACCAATCTGCCAATACCTTCTTCGAATGAAACCTGTGGCAGCCAACCAAGCAGGTTGCGGGCTTTGTTTATGTCCGCCCAGGTCGCATTTATATCAGTATGCGGCGTTGGAAAACTTTGTATTTCTGCATTTTTACCCGTAAATTTCTCGATTAAGGCAATCATCTCATTCAAAGTATAGGGCCGATCCGATCCAAGATTAATAATCTCGTAACCGAGGGGTCTGACTGCCAAAACAGTGCCCCGCGCAACATCATCAACGTAAGTGAAATCACGAGATTGACTACCATCTCCGGTCAGTTGAATTGGAACACCAGATTCAATCCAGTGTACAAAACGAAAAATTGACATATCCGGCCTCCCCGCCGGACCATAAACTGTAAAGTATCTCAATACACTCACATCCAAGCCATATAGGTGGTGATATGTATAAGCTAGCGCTTCAGCGCCTTTTTTGGAAGCCGCGTAGGGTGAAAGCGGACGATCCGTGTTGGCGTTTTCGTTGTATGGTAGCGGGTTTTGACTGCCATATAACGAAGAGGTCGACGCCAAGACAAATTTTGGGATACCAAATTGCTTTGCCAGATCGAGTAAATTCAAGGTACCGGTCGTATTGGTATCCACATAGAGCCAGGGGTTTTCAACGCTCACCGGGACTCCTGCCCGTGCTGCCAAATTAAAAATAGCTGCAACATTCTCATTTGTGGTTTGCTTTTTAATCAGCTCTTCCAAAGATTGCCGGTCGCAAATATCGATTTGCTGGAAGACAAAATTCGGATAGAGGCGTAAAGCATCAAGTCGGTGCAATTTTAAACGAGGATCGTATGCATCATTTAAATTGTCTATGCCAATTACATCTTCACCCTGCGACAACAGCTGATCAGCGACCCGTGATCCAATAAAACCAGCAGCACCTGTTACCATAAATTTTGACATGAAAAGCCTTCCCAAAAAAGAATTTGTTCTACCTTATTTTTTATTTCAGCATGTTAATAATAACCGCAAGCAGTATCCAGTTAGCGATAAACCAAAGTTCCCGAACAACGGGCCTTGGTTTTCCGTAATAAATTATCCCTTAATTTTCAAACATGCCAGAAATTGGAAAATTTAAGGCTTAAATATTATGCCCGCTTCTTGTAATAAGCCTTTGATTTGTACGGCTGCCTGTTCTAAAGTTTCATGATGATGAAAAACTAGGTCAACCGGCAAATCTGTAGTGATTTCGCCGCCTAACCAAACTGTCTTAATCTTTTCCTCACCAATAACTGTTTGCAGAACCGTTAAATCTGCACTGGTAAGCTCGAGTGCGGTCACAATTAAAATCTGTCCGGCATCTAAAAACAGATGACATACTTCTGCGAACCGGCGCATAGATTCCCGCCAGCCACCTGGAGCTTCATGTCTCTTTAAATCTGCGTTGACGCCATAGAGCAACGAGCCCAGACCTAAATAATAGACTTGCTTACCATCTTCAAAAAGCTGACGTTCCAACATGGCTGCCAATGTTTTTCGACCTACATGTCGGGGGCCGGTAATTATCACCAATGCTGATTTCTGGTTATAGTGTTCCGCCCGCTGTTCCATGGATACTGTCGACTTGATCCATTTTTGATTGCGGATCACTACATCTGCGCGAATATCTGAATCTGGATCGTCCAAAGCCTCAAGGATGATTCCGCCGCCTCGAATCTCGTATTGATCAACCAGCACAAAACGGCTTGTTTCCGGCATTTTGTCGGAGGTATCAAAGGCAACTGGATGGGCAAGTTTTAATGTTGCTTCAGCCACATCATGGTGTCCAATTTCAGTTTTTTCAGTCTGAGCAGCATAATTGGATGCATCGATAATTTTATGAATTTTTTCTAACTGTACTCGTTCTTTGGAAGCACCAAGTTTAAAATAATATTCTTTTCCCTGGACTAAAGGCTCCTTGCCAAGCCAAAAAAGAGAGACACGCATCCGAGTGCTCACAAATGGCGCAGGTTCAGTGCTTTTGGCGGCTATTTGGCCGCGGCGAACATAAATCTGTTCACGCATGGTAAAGCCCGTGGCATCACCACTCGCAACCGATATCGGGTTTTTTCCGTTAAATATTTCAAACTCTTTTACTTGAGTACGTTTTCCGGAAGGATAAAAGACCAACTCATCCCCAACACTCAGACGGCCGCTGGCGACAGACCCAGCTACTATACGGCGTGAATCTCCAAATGCGGAGAATTTATATACATCCTGAATAGGCAATCTAAGTGGTTGGTCATCAAGAGTTGCAGCTATTTCAAAAGCATCCAATGCTTGCAATAAGGTCGGCCCGTGATACCAGGGCATTCTTGCGGCACAATCCACTATGCAATCACCTTCAAGCCCACTGGCAGGAATGTAATGCAATACTTCTATACCTAGTCCTTGTAAAAAGGCTTCGTATTGTGTCTTAATTGCTTGAAAAGCATTCTGGTCATATTCGACCAGATCCATCTTGTTAACCAAAACAACAATTTTCTTAATACCAAGCATACCGAGCATGTAACCATGCCGGCGTGAATTCTCCTGGACGCCTTCAACTGCGTCAATCACCAAAATGGCAGCTTCAGCATGCGATGCACCTGTAATCATATTCTTAATAAATTCAATATGTCCGGGAGCATCAATAATAATATAATGACGTTTGTCTGACTGAAAAAAAACTCGCGCCGAATCAATCGTAATCGATTGGGCTTGCTCATCTTTAAGGGCGTCGATTAAGAAAGCGTATTCGAATGGCTGGCTGTTTTTCTGACATCGTTCACGGATGGATTCGAGTTTGCCCTTGGGAAGGGAATTTGTATCCGCCAACAAGCGACCGATTACCGTGGATTTACCATGATCTACATGGCCAACAAACACCACATTCATTTGTTCCTTGATAGGGTTGTCAGTGGTTTTCAGCATTTTACATATAACCATCACGACGGAGAGTCTCTAACCCACCGCCATCTTCTTTGTCCTGCGCCCGTCCAGATCGTTCAGCAATATTGGCAAATTTGCCTACTTTAAGCTCGGCAATAATTTCAGCAACATTCTTGGCATCCGATTCAACCGGAAATGTACAGGGATAACAACCCAAAGAGCGGTATCGTCGCCCATTGCCCTGATTGTAGTAAAGTGAAACTGTCGGAATATCTTCTTGCTGGATATATTCCCAAATATTCAGTTCGGTCCAATCCAAAAGTGGATGGATGCGAACATTTGTGCCCGGAGCAAAATCCGTCTTGTACTGATTCCAAAACTCAGGTGGTTGATCGGAGATATTCCATTCATTTTGACGGTCTCGTGCAGAAAAATAGCGTTCTTTTGACCGTGAACCTTCTTCGTCTGCTCGCGCGCCAACAATTACTCCTGTAAATGGTTCGGGGTTGACTTCCAGCTCATAGGTATGTGTATCATGGTTATAACGTCGACGAGCACCCTGTCCATTCAGGGTTTGTTTCAAAGCTTCGGCCTTCAATAAACCACAGCATGTCAGACGATCAACCGCTCCCTCCGGAAAGGTGCGATGGGCAGCCAGTGCGGCATCGTTGGAACCGACTACCATCGTCAGTTTCATCTCACGAACAAGCTTGTCACGATACGCTATCATTTCAGGAATTTTGAAATGAGTGTCAATATGGATCAACGGAAATGGGACATGCCCAAAAAAAGCTTTTCGTGCCAGCCACAATAAAACGGTGGAATCCTTACCCATCGACCAAAGCATACCCAGGTTTTTAAAGTTGGCGTATGCTTCCCGCAGAATGTGCACTGATATATTTTCAAGTTTTGCTAAATGAGACATAACCCTCTATTAATGATAAACATACCAAGGATCATAATAATCATTAATCAAAAATACAAATACCTGTATAGATAAGGAATCAACCCAAGGCATCCCAGATCTGAGAAATAAATAACTAATCCACTTTAGAATGTTACGCAATTAATGAATTGTCGATTGCATTATTTCTTTAGCCAATAAGAAGTCAATAATTTGTTTGACAGCTTCCTTGATAGAAATGTGATCGCTGTGAATTACAATCTCCGGATTGAGGGGAGGTTCATATGGAGCCGAAATACCGGTAAATTGCGAAATTTGACCAAGCCTTGCAGCTGCATACAATCCTTTTGGATCACGTTGCTCACAAATTTCCAGGGGACAATCCACAAATACCTCACAGAAACTGGTTTCAGGCAGAATCCGGCGAACTTTGTCACGTTCCTGGCGATAAGGTGAAATAAAGGCTGTGATGACAATCAACCCGGCGTCCAGCATCATTTTCGCCACTTCACCAATGCGGCGAATGTTTTCAGCACGATCTTCCACGGAAAAACCAAGGTCGGAATTCAATCCACTACGAACATTGTCACCATCCAATAGATAAGTGTGTACCAAAAATTGTTGATTGAGTTCCTGTTCCAATTCATTGGCAATACTGCTTTTGCCACTGCCGGATAACCCGGTAAACCAGATAACAAGCGGCTTATGACCCTTGATTGCTGTGCGGGCTTGGGGATCAATTTGATGTGGATGGGGTGTCAGGTTAGTCATAGAAAAGCCAAAATTTATTTAAATCCAATATTTTCAGTATCACAGATTTCAGCAATAAAGAGGTTGGAAATGCCTTAGCTCGGTATCAGCGACCAGAGCACCCTCACCTGAAGCAAAATAATCAACGCTCCCACAATAACCATCAAAATCTTGGCAGGAATTCTTTTCGCCAGTAATGCTCCCAATGGCGCAGCTATTACCCCGCCAAGCAGCAAGCCAAGGATTATCCGCCAGTGGGTTAGCCCAATTGTCAACATGAAAGTGATTGCGGCTGTCAAAGTCACGAAAAATTCTGAAAAATTTACAGACCCAATCGTTTTATGAGGTGTATGACCGGTTGAAATAAGGGTCGAGGTAACAATAGGACCCCAACCACCACCCCCAAGCGCATCGAATGTGCCTCCGGCTAAACCCAAAGGAATCAACAAAGCCGGTTTAGGATCGCGCTCAAACGCATGTTTGATTGTAAATGCCTTATATAAAATACGTATTCCCATGATCAACAAGTAGACAGCGATGAAAGGCTTGATGCGATTTCCCTCTATACTTGTTAGAACATAAGCCCCCAAGGCAGCCCCTATTACACCTGGTATCAACAAACCCCAAACAAATTTTCGATCAACATTACCCAATCGCCAATGAGAGAAGCCCGACACTGCTGTTGTAAATATTTCGGCGGTGTGGACGGAGGCACTGGCAGCAGCAGGGGGAATTCCGATTGCCAAAAGAAAACTATTGGAACTGACTCCATAAGCCATCCCGAGACTGCCATCGATGAGTTGTGCTAAAAACCCAACCAGAATAAGAAGAAAAAAATTTATCTCCATCTCTAATGATGCTAAGGATTTAGTCGCTTATTTCCTTAAGGATGTGTAAGGTTTCCTGGTGTAAAATTCCATTTGTCGCTACAATTCCACTGTTTTTCGTCAATGTGGTACCTGTCGTGAAATCCAGCTTTACCCCAAACCGGTCTGTCATTTCCCCGCCAGCCTCTTTAATTAACCGGTAAGCCGGCGCTTGATCCCAAATATTTTCAACAAAATCCGGGCGATCTTCGGCTGGTAAACGTAAAAGCACTTCACCATCTCCTTTTGCAAGAAGCACATATTTTGCCTGGCTATCCATCAATATTGCCTGATTTTGCAAATGGGCCGCTTGTTTAAAACATTCTATCTGTCCGGGATTGGTATGGGCATCTTCAAAGGATCGCAGCAATCTGGCTTGCGAGATGGAGGTTTGCCGGGATACATTCAGTGGATAAAGCTTATCAGGCTGCGAAAACGGTTCCCAATAAGATCCTTCATTTAATGCAGCGAAAGCCATACCACCTAAATGGCCATAAAGATTTAATTGAGGGCATCCGATTACACTGAGTACGATCTCAGAATCAATCATTAAGGCTAAGGCGATGACGTATTGCATCCGGCGTAAAAATCCTTTGGTACCATCTACCGGATCAATAATCCAATTGCGCCGTTCAGAGCCTCCCCTTCCGCGATCAATCCATCCAGCAACATCTTTGGGATTAACAACGCCTAAATAAGGCTTCAGTTGTTTGGCGATGGAAGGTAAAAGCGATTGATCGCCCGGAAGGCTCGAAGAACTCTCTTCCCCCAGCAAACCATCCTGTGGAAACTCTTTTTGTAGTGCCTGGGCGACAAATGCCTGGACAGCATAATCCGCGATGGTGACTGGACTGCGGTCTGCCTTGATCTGTGCATGGACGATATGTTCTTGCTGTACGGAACTCGTGATGCGTGCGCAGGTTATCATAATTCGGCGGGCAAATTCCAGCTCATTTTGAAATTCAAAATTTGATTGCATACCGAAAGTCAAATCTAACTCGCATCTTTTTCGTGTGAGTAATAACGGCCGTAAGATTTGTAACCTTTGTAATTGTAATATTTATATGCATAACGCGATTTGGATAAATCTAACTCATTTAAAACAACGCCAATTAATTTACCATTTGAACGGCGAAACTGTTCTACTACTTGCCGGGCTGAATTTGTTTTGGTAAACCCTGGTTTTACAACCAGCAAAACTGCGTCAACAAGCGGGATAAGAACCAAAGCGTCGGTGACTGCCAGAGCAGGAGGGGTGTCCAAGATGATCAGATCGGACTCTTCTTTGATTTGATCAATAATCGCGTTCATTTTCTTCGAACCAAGCATTTCGGATGGATTTGGGGGCAGTTCTCCGGAAGTGACCACTTTCAGATTATTAATGCCCGTTCGTTGAAATGTGTTTTCCAAGGAAGCTAGTGGGCGCACAAAAAGCGAGGTTAACCCAGACCGGTTTGGAACTCCAATTTTCCGATGCAGTGAAGGTTTGCGCAAATCCGCATCAATCAAAGCCACATTATTACCATTTTGTGCAAACACAATTCCCAAATTGGTCACCACGGTGGTTTTACCTTCGCGCGGATCAGTACTGGTAACCATCAATACCCGAATGGGATCATCTACATTTGAATACTGTACATTGGTACGCAAGTTCCGAAATGCTTCCGAAACAGGAGAGCGCGGCGATATATTTGTTATGGGTTTGCCATCTTCCACCGGGTGTTTTGTGATGATTCCAAGAACCGGCAAACCTAAAACACGTTTTACGTCTTCAGCGGTTTTTATTGTGTCATCAATCGCTTCAATTATAAATATCAACCCGACCGCTAACATGAATCCTACAATGGCTGCCAGGGCAGTATTGCGTAATACTTGAGGGCTGATCGGTTTGGTCGGCACAGTTGCAGGATCTACTTGAATAACAGTCGAAACAGTCTGCGCCTCGGAAAGGCGAATTTGTTCATAACTTAACAACAAATTGGAATAGATCGAGCGATATTGGGTAATCTTAGTTTCCAGACTAGCTCGCACCCCGGGATCAAGTTCTTTGGTCAAATCGGAAGTTGCCTGATCGATTTGGCCTTCCATATCAGCAATTTGGTTCTGAAGACTTTCTTTGGAAACAGAGAATCGCTCGGCTTGAATTGTTTTTACCTGGGATGAAAACACAGATGTTAATTCGTTGGCAATATTGGCAGCCATTTGGGGGTCTGGCGACTCTACATCGATCTTAATCAGGGTTGTCTCGCGAATCGGTGACACACTTACATCATTAATAAAGCTTTCAACATTTACTCCCAGGCGGTTGGCTACTTCTTCCAAAACCGGCCGGGTGGTCAGCATTTTCGAATATGTGCCTGAAATGCGTTCGCTGGTAATGATGGAATTGTAATCGGTGGCCTTGGTGGATGGAGCCTCATTGATATAGAGCGTCGTTGATGCGGAATAGATGGGGGTCATCCGCTCGCTGATGAGAAAAGTGGCCAACCCTGCAATTACGGTGACGAGTGCAATCAACCACGCCCATTGCCAAAATAACGCCAGATACTGACGAATATCAATACTTTCGAACCCATTATCGAAATCTTGATCTTGAAATTCCATATTGCTCCTATCCCCTTTGTGCCACTAATTTTAATACCATGGAGAGCTTTAAATTATATCAGTTTACAGCTCGATTTTAATTATTTCGAAAATTCGCGCGCTCCGCCATTCTGACATTTATATATCAGAACAAATAATCCTATGCGCATTCACTTCGATACGCTATATTCAATTCACTTCGAAAATTACCATTTAAATTAACAACTTCTCATCACGTTATTGCTATCCGCCTGGATTCACAAACCGATACTTCCGACTGGTTAAATTAATGAATGACTTTTTCTAATTTTTCATTTAATTTTTCTTGTTGGCTGGAAGCCTAAAAATTGGGTTTATCTTCTTTTAACATGCAACAAAAAAATGGCCAGTCCCCAAAGTGCTTCCCAGAATTACTTGTTATCCGGTTTCCGAGATTTACAAATTTTTCTGATTAAGTCCACAATAATGATCATATAATGGGGTCGACCACCGTCCTTTGATAATTTAATTCTACCATAGCGATGAAGGCTTTCTTGCAAACAATGTGGATCAGTACCCAGATGCGACAACCAACTTAAGCTAATGAAACGAAATCATTCACACGGAAATACCAATGCACTAACGCTGGTGTAAAATTAGCATGAGTGAAGGCATGCAAAAAATCCTAACCACACCATTGAATCGTTTTTGGAAGAAGATTGACCAATTTGTTTGGCTTATTTTGCTGATTTGCTCCCCTTTATTCCTGTTTATGCAAAGCCACCAAAGCTGGCTATTATTGATTTTGCCAATCTTATGGATTATCAGCGCAATCGCCCGTGAACGAGTGTTCCCGATCACACCGCTGAACGGGATCTTGCTGCTTCTCGTGTTTCAAATGTTGATCAGCTTATATGCCACCTATGATATCAATGTCAGTCTTCCAAAAATATCCTCATTACTGTTTTCAATTGCTCTTTTCTTCGCGCTGGTAAAGTTCTCATATGTTAAGAAATCCATTTTGGTAACCGTTTTATTTTTTGGGGTTGCTGGGATTGGCATGGCTATTTTGGGTTTTTTGGGAACATCCTGGGCAACCGCTAAAATTTCTGCCTTCAACCCAATTTATGCCTTGCTGCCAAGTCTATCAAGACTGCTGCCTGGTTTAAGTGCCGGTTTTCATCCCAATGAAGTCGCCGGTGCGTTGGTGTGGGTTCTACCCCTTTGGGTAATCGCTTCCGGTTGGTTAATTTTGCGGGCTAAATTTATTCATTCAAACTTGAAATGGCTACTCCATCTCTTTCTTATTTTATTGGGGTTGGTTTCAACCCTGCTAATCAGTGTCGTTGTTTTTCTAACCCAATCACGTTCAGCTTATCTCGGTGTTCTCTTCAGTTTAGTCTTGATCATATTTTTTGTTCTTCCTCGAATATGGCGTTGGGTGTTCCTGGTGATAGTGATAGTTGGCGTAGTACTGGTGGTCTCTTTTGACGCCGTCCCAATTTTCTTCAGCTGGCTTGGCAATATTTTTCCCGCCTCAAATTTATCGATAAACGCTTTCTCATTTGATACTCTCAATGGAAGAACAAAAATTTGGAGCCGGGCATTAATCGCACTTCAGGATTTCTCATTCACCGGGATGGGCATGAATACCTTTCGTTATCTGGTTCACCAGCTCTACCCGTTATCGCCAGCCATCCCCAATGTTGTTCCAAAAGATCTTGGCCATGCCCACAATGAGATACTGCAAAGTGGATTGGACCTCGGAATTCCAGGAATGATAGCTTTCTTGGCATTAAATCTTTCGGCTGTCTGGATGGCAGTGACAACTATCCTCCAGCTGCAAAAACGCTCACGCCGAACTTTAAACCATCAAGAACTCTGGATGCGGGAATTTTTTAGAATTATCACAATCGGCTTATTGGCCGGCTTCATTGGCCATTTTATCTATGCTTTAACGGATGCCATTTCACTGGGAGCAAAACCCGGGTTCATATTTTGGATACTACTGAGTTTAATTACAAGTATCTATATGAAAAGCAAACGCCGCGAATTTAATTAATAGGCATGCTCTTCTCGAATGAAGCCTACTTAAACAAAAAGCGGCCAAATGACACATTAACAGCCTATATATATTAAGATTGTCAGCTCTCTGAAGGATTTAGAAATTCAATCGTCTTACCATCCGAACAAAAAATCCTGATGGAGAATTTCTCTCCGCGCACTATCGTGGAACGACAAGATGTTCGCTCCTGGTTGAGCGGTGCAATTTTTTCACCCCAATTCTGCGACTTGTTGGTGAAAATCCCGATTGGCTCCGGAAATTGAATCTCGGGGTAATTATGAATCAGTGTTTGCTGATACCATGCGAACTGCGTTAATGGCAGTACAACGACTGCAATATCACTACGTTGTTTCAGACCAAAATGATAATACCACAGTGGAAATGAATCAGGGTCAGCCGAAGTGAGAATAATAGCATCATGTGGCAGAGCGCCTAAAGTCATTTCAGCATAATCAGCGGCTTCTCCCTTCGAACGAGCATCAACTTCGCGCCATGTCGCTGGAATAGAAAAAACAAATATGATTAACACCAATACCATCAAAGCATAAGCAAATCTTCTTTTGCCAATCTGCCAATTAAGCAGTCCATACCAGGCAGATGCCAGCCAGACAACAACCACTAAAAAAGCCGGTAGGAGATAGACTATTGAATCATCTGTGCCATAAATGATTGCAAAAATAGAGTAAGTAGCAAAAAGATAAAGCAAGACATAACCAGTTAGTTTGGATTGATATCGATACTGGACAGCACCGATTACTGCCAGAATGACACCTACGATTCCAAATTGCTGCCTTAATATGGTTGCCAGAGCTGAAATGCGGCTAAGAATTTGGTCAGGCTTAAGGTTTAAAAGCAGACCCTGGTATGCCTGCCCAGAAACCAGCCACCAGAAACCCGACCAGGTTGCGGCATTCCCCCAATTGATGGGTGGCGACGACGCTGCACGAACAGGCAAAGTCAGATAGATCAGCGATGCCAATAAAATCATAATTATCTGACCGAATACGAATTTTCGATGCAACCCATTACGAGTAGCGACCCAATTCCCTGCAATAATTGCCAGAAGAAAAAATAGAATCGTAACATGATTCCCTAACCCCAAACCAAAACAAAATGCCAGAAAGAGCAATCTTATTGATTTTTTAAATGGATGCGGCTCCTCGAACAGGATCAGGCAATACCAGAATACCAGAACGATAAACAGGGATTGTAACCCCTGCACTTCAATAATGAGCGCTTGGGACCATAAGAATGGGGCCAAACCCCACACCAACCCGCTGAAAATAGAAACAAGCATTGTTATTCGATTGTTAATACGAAAAATAAATCTTTGAACAATGATTGCCAACAAACCGGCACTCAATGCTGTCGGGACAATGGAAAGTAAAAGCACCCGAAAAAATGGATCACCAACCGGAAGTAATTGGAGAAGTGAGCCCATCAGAAGATAGGTGGGATAGCCCGTCGGATGAGGAACACCAGATGTCAATATTGCAGCCAGGAAATCACCACTGTCATTGGCATAATTTGCCCAGGTCAAGCGTGTCGATCTGGTTAATAAATAAATAATTAAACTAACCAGAGTGGGAAGGAAGAAAATGAGTGCTTGCTTTTGGCGATTATTAATATTCATCGTTTTAAATAAAAAGGGCGACAATTACGTCACCCATATTAGATTATTAATGATAAATGGTTATTTCAACACGATCGGGAGATAAAGTAGTTTTGGTGTCGGAATAATGTGAATTTCGTATGGCCCATAAGTCTCCAATTCGTTCACATCGTCTGGATGATTATCAATAAAGACATAAGCTATTCCAGCGGTGGAAAAATAGGCGGGTGCTGGAATAGTAAATTCCAACTCTGTGCCGTCATTATTAATTGAAGTAGGAGGAGTAGCATAAAACCCTTCGTTGGGACCACCGGGACCGTACCAACGCACTTCAGTATACTCCATGTCCCAAACCCCTTCGATAAAACCGGTTCCCGTGGCAGTAAAATTACCATATGCACTATTTACTGGAATGAACGTAGGGTCAATATAAACCACCTTCGGTATAGTTGGGATTGTTGCTGCAATGCCTTTCTGCCACTTTCCACCGAGAAACCCGACACCTAATATGACGGCAGAAATTACAATTATTAATGATAATTTTCGATTTAACTTGAATGTTCCAAGCATGATAACCTCCCTGGCAATTAAACTACTTACGATTTAGACTTTTGAAAAATTGGAGCGATCTTACAGGTTAAGCAATTGATTAATTTTACGAATTCTGCCTTAGTACTATTTATACACCTATTTTACCGAATTACAAGCGGAAAATAGAGTGGATATCTTCTTAACAGATCTGTGTATTGCTTAAAGTTCTGTCCAACCAATGTAACATTCAATTCTTCATCCGGATCCAGAAGGGAACCACCAAAATCAAGCAAATTACCATTAAGACTATACCAAAACCAGCGTTGTACTAAAAAACCATTATCTGCGGGCATTCCGATATTTGCATCTTTTGCATTCAAAAGAAAATCAAATGTTGCCAGCATATACGATGAAGTGTCTTGCTCACTAACTCCGACTGTGATTGGCATCAAGCTGCCATATTCTGTAATCCAGACCGGCTTGTCTTGCTCACCTTTTAATGCCAACCATTCACGAAATGACACGATTAACTCTTGAAACTTGCTAATTGAATGTGTTTCAGAAAGATCTGTGATCACGAGAGGTTGGGGGTTACCTTCACATTCGGATAAATTAATGCCAACCGGTATATCTGCTCCCCACCCACTTGTTTCATTTAAAATAAAGGCATGGATACTCCAGATATCTATCAGCCTCAGGCTATCTGCGCGGTTGCCACTTAAATCATCCAGCGCTTCCAGTGTTCGATTAAGATAGCACAGGCGGATCGGGGTTGGCTGGACAATGCTGCCAAACCCTAATTTTGCTTCTGGATCAAGTGAACGAATATAATTCGCTACTTCATAATAACGGGCTGCGTATTCGGTTGGTATAAGGTCATCCTGGAACGTGGACCTGTCCGGCTCATTGCCGATAATCCAGACTTCACCGGGATTGGCCGGCACAGCAGTGGAAAGCCTCCCTATTATAGTTGGATACTCGGCATCACGCAATCTGACAACGTGGATGTAATCGATATTTTCTGGCAAATTGATCGGGTTATCCATGCGCCAATCCAAAACTGCTCCAACATTAAAATAATTCAACTGATCTACTGTGTAATCATATGGCGCTGCTATTCCAAATCGTTGCAGAGCTTCATAATAAGCCTGCTCTTCCTGCGCCTTGACCTGTTCTCTACCAGACAGGCCAGCATTGGAAATTAATAAGATCAGAAGCAGCATAAAAAGGACAACCCGCAAGATCAAATACAATGATCTCCGAATGCTGTGTTTTAAGCAAGAGTGCAAACGGTCTGACATCATAAACGAAAAATGGTTTCCTGGTTATGACCATGAAAAAATGGAACAAATAATAAGGGTGGTAATTAATATGATACCAGAAAATTAAGGCTGGTAGGAGATGATAAGATGATCATCTGATCCAGTAAGCAAAAACTTGTAAACCAGGCTGTTTTGGTTAATTTGAGAATCAGCCGGATAATCAACAAACTGGTAGTCATTCGGAATCTTGACCGTTATCTCGACCGGTAAAGCATTCAAACCAAGTTGTTTTTTAAGATCAAGGTGGTAATATCCTTTTGTTCCTTTAAAGATAACGATACCATCAGGTAATTGATAAGTTAAACGAATTTTTTGTTGGCTCGCGGTTGGCAGCATCAGAAGGCCACCAATCATGCTTAAATCCATCAGATCACTTAATTGATCCAATTGGCCTTCCCATGTCTGACTATTTAATAAATTCTCCCCAGGGACAATGGCAGATTCATAATCGATTAATTGGCTGCCCGGCGGTAAATATACACGCCAATAATCCCAATAGCAGCGTTCCATCATTTTTTGGTAAGCAATTTCCTCCCCATAAGTGGCAATATGTTCGCAAGGTATACCAGATTGATTTTGGTGGGTAAACTGCATAATCAAATCAGCGTTTGCCTGCATGGGATCACGCAGGTCAATGGTGTATTTCAGTTCCCGCTCAATGACCGCATCAACTTTGTTAAAACCGATATTACTGTCTACCCAATAAATAAAATCACCACCCTGATAGCTTACCCCATGATCAAATCCCTGTGATGCCAATACAGACTCCAGTTTCGGATCGTTAAAGTAGAGCATCAGATGACCTTGTTTTAACAGATTAAGCGATGTTCTTGCCAATCGTGTTACCTGATTGATATCACGGCTATCCATCACAGACTGCACAATGACTTTACCCAGAATACTGATAAAATCTTTTCGATTTCGCCACCAGTCGCTGGAATCAACATTACTACCCCAACTTTCTTGCATGTAATTAAGAATATTGTCTTGATTTACCCAGGTATTTGATTGAGGATCAACTTGTATCGGTCCGACCGCAGCCACAATCTGACGCACAGCCTCCTGGTCAAAAGCAATGACACCTTTCATTTTTTCATTGCGCGAAATCTGATAGAGCATCTGTACAGTCCGTGCGCTTTCGGGAAAATCGGCTGACCAATTACCATCACGAGGCAGCCAGTAATCTGCCAACATATATGTTTGTAATGGCAATGGTGGCAGAGGATAATCTTTGCTCAAATCATCAAATGAATAAGAATCCTGAAGATCTATGCTGATATTGGTCAAATTTTGAACACTTAACATGCCAATTGCTGTAATAAAACCCCCTCCGCCACGCAATTCGTCATGATTAAGCGCTAACAAAAGGTAATCAGTCTTTTTGTCCGCACCAGTTAATGATCCTAATTGGGGAAGAATTTCGCGTGATAAATTAATGAACGGCAAATACTTATCCAATAATTTGAAATCATCTTGAAAACGATAGGGCAGTTTTAATATATCAAGTCTCTGACGATGCTCCTCAACATCTCGCCCGATTTGATCAATCTGCGAGACAAACTCTTTTTCACTAAAACTATCAATTAGATTTGCCAGGTCAACATGATTTTGGAGACCTTCATTAAACAAAGGTCTGATTTTTGGTTCATACAAAAGCGCAAAATTCACAAGTGAGTCAAGGTACGTCAAAGCCGGTTCAACCTGGGCTGCCATCCTCCCAAAAATGGGCAGGATTGGATAAATTGGAGTTAAATTTCTTTGTAAAACATATAAATCCTGATTGACTGAATTCAAAAGGCTGAAAACGTATAAAGGCTCAATATTATCCGGATCCCCTCCAATGACTGCTTTAATCTCACTCCGCAAGCCCATCAGGTGATAAGCAGTTTTAGCGGTATTCCAACTCCACACCGCCAATAATCCAATCAGCAGCAGAAGAGGAATGCTCACAAGCCACTTTTTTTTCAAGTTTTGTTTCCACCCTTGCGAATTAACAAGCGCAACGCAAAAACCAATGCGACCAGACCAATCGAACACGTTAAAGGTAATAACCAGAAAGGTGGCCCCTCTGGAACCGGTTGCGTTGAATCATTCGTTGGTGTGGATGTGAGACTAACAATATGTGACGGAGAGGCGGGTGAATTTAATGTTTTCGTGATTTCTGTTTGTATGGAAGGAATTGAGGTAAATTGTTGAGTCATAGTTGCACTGGATGTAGCTTCAGAAGGCATTAATGTAGATACCACAGTCATTGTGGCTATCACTTGAGTCGAAGATGTTAACGAGGTGTTAATTACACCTGGCGTTCGCGTGCTGGTTGCCGTGGAAATCACCGGCGCAGTATTCTGCGGAGTAACCGTTGAAGTCCTGGTCGGACCGGCGGTCGGCACAGTCTGCCATGAGAAACCACCCCACACAATTTTTCGAGGAGCAAGAATAATAAAAAATCCAATAATGAATATGAGAAATAAGGTAAATAAATTTTTTCTTGACATGTGCCCTCCTGGAAATGTAATTTTACCTTATTAGTTGAGTAGATAGGCAGGATCACCCAGTAAAATGAATGAAAACATAACCTCATACACTCCGTAATTGTCAGAATCCATCATCCTCCAGCTTTTCATGAGCACATCACCAATCCGTCTGTTATTTTTGTCTTGAATCTGTTCAGCCAGGTTATTACTTAAGTCGAGTTGATTGGTGGTAGTGGTAAGGCTGCTCGGTGCGATCACCGTTACAGCACCAGATTCTTTTTTTTCAAGTAACAATTCTGCCAGAGATGTTTGTTGTGGATGAATAAAATAACCGGAGAGACAGGTCATATTTATATAGATCGGCAATTGTTTTTGTGAGGGTAGTTCATTAATGATTTGTGGGTTGAGAATCTGATCCTTACCCCACGAATTTATGGCACCATGCCCGAAGTATGTTAGCAGGAAAACAGGCTGTTCTAGTGCCTGCCGCATGGATTTGCTGTTATTGAACACATCTTCTTCAGCCAGCAATAAGGAAGGGGCATAAGCGACGCCAAAACTATCTAAGAAACCTGCAGCATCGTCTTTGAAATTGGATTCCTGTCGATCCGCAATCGCCACGATTCTCCGCTCTCGAATTTCCTGCCACCCATCTTCGCTACGAATCAATTTTGCAACCCAATTATGCAAATCTCCAGCATTATTTATCGGCACTCGCCCAATCGCAAAATCGGGTTGCCGATCGTTATCGATATCCATGAAAGGCATGTCACTGACAGTTTCCCCAAGATACTGGCTGAGCATGAACACAGATGGAACTTGTGAAAGCATCTCAGAATATCCTTTTCGGAGGTAATCAAAATCACCCACCAACAATACATAAGTGGGGGCATTTTGCCAGGTTTTCTGAATATAAGAGAAGAAGTTTATTAAGGCTTGGGGATGAGGAAACCCATCATAAAATTGATCGTATATTTGTTGCGGGTCAATCACCATAGTACTTAACCCCTGTGCTTGACGATGGGCCTCCAAGGGTTCCAAATCTTTCTGAAATTCCTTCCCAGCCAGTACAAGCCAATCGACAGCCAGATCATTATTCATTAAATCGACTGTCTCTTCTAGCGGTTGTAAATCAAAATTCGAAAGAAAACTCGATTCCGGCACCCAGGTGTAGGAACATTCTTCACAGCCCTTTACGTGCAGCACTTGACCAGCGCGAAAAAAACTTGCGCGTAGATCGACATTTGCCGTTGATTTTTCCACAAGAAAGCCACTATTTTGTGTTTTACTGGAAATAAATTCTCCCGTAACTTCAAAATTGTACTGTTCAGACGCGAGCACAATCTTTTTATCGTAGAATACTTCCATGCTGTCCAAATACACCAGTTGGGCTGCCACACCTTCAAGGGCAGGTGCCAGCATTTTCAAATTGAATTGCGATTGCAAGCTCGCTATTTCAATTTCGATCTGGTGATAACCAACCCCATCCCATTCGAATGTTCCCAAGTCGATTCCATTGCCAGAAAGCAAAACAACATGATCAGGATTGACTGGGGCACTGGAAGGTGACCAAAATGTCAGCAAAAGGCGCATCGGTGACTGCGCATCCTTATCCATGGGTAAGGCGAATTCAAAAGGCTTTGATGAATCAATTTTTACCCAGACAAAAGGGTCGCTGATTCCAGCTTTTGGCTCATATTCCCGCTCTTCTTCAAAAACAAGATGCGAATAAGCAATCTCAGGGGTTAAGTCAGCGGTATCGTCTTGCGTAACCAATTCTGGGAATGATTGAGAATGATCACCTTTTTGGTTCGCTTCCAATAAAATGACCTGTTGGTTCAGATAGCGGTCATCTGTCTCCGGAACGGAAAATAAAATTTCAAAATCTTCAGAATCCGAACCAGGAGCCAGCCAGAAGGGAACTTGTTGTCCTTTGTGTTTCAAACGCAGCGAATCTGTAGAATCAATCTGCATACCAAATTCTCGCAACCTGCCGGAAGATAAACGATAGTAACCCCCGCTGTCAAAAATCAAGCGCGCTTGTTGTGGAAGGCCGTGCTTATAGGTGGCATTTTGAAGAGGTGTTTTTTGAGGACTGCATGCATTGGTGACAAGCATGATTACCGATAGGAACCACAGGTAAGATTTAGACATCACTTACGTTCCTCGTTCTGGAAATCAGAATTAACACTGCCAATCCAAGCAAGCCTCCTCCCAGGACTACCCCAAAACCAACCGACACAGAGCGAATTGCAGGCCCCACCTGATCCACTGTGGCCACAATAGATGGCGAGGGCAGTTGGGAAGTGGCAGCGGTTGCTGTTTTTACTTCAATTCTGGTTGGTTGGGAAGTTTCCGTATCCGTGTAAACGCGGGTGGCCTCATCGGTAATTGTGGCGGTCAAAGTGTGGGTTGGGATTAACGTATGCGTGTTGGTCACAAAAGAAAATGGGGAAGTCTCGGTCAGTGACGGCGTTATTGTTGGCGTAATCGCGATTCTGGCAGTAAGTGTGCGCGTCGGAGTTGTACTTTTTGTCGGAGTGGTCGTATTCGTGTCTGAGCGTATGGCAGTACTGCTTGAAATGGTTCCCGTTGAAGTGGCAGTCGCATTGAGTGTGTTCGAAATTGGGCCATAAAACTCAGAATTGGAGCTGAGATCTACTACTTCCAATTTGTAATAATAATTTTGTCCACTCTGAATGCTTTCATCCTTAAATTGATAAATGGATCCATTAACAGCCGACCCCTCAGCAATAATAAAATTACTGACCGGAGTGAAAACCCCCTCCTCGCTCGCACTGCGTACAATGAAAAAACCAAGTATGTTATATTCCGAGGCTGTCTCCCACTCAAGCGTGATGGCACTGTTGGTAATACTGGTTATTTCAAATCGCACCAGAGTTACAGCAGCCAAAACCGGGAAGGTTATCAGCAACACGGCCAGGCAGACCAAAAGTAATGTAGCTAACAGTCCAAAGCTTAACCCTTGTTCTTTCATCGCCGATTAAGATTACCTTAACTCAACCATCTCTTTTTGCCGAAGCACTTCCAATTAATAATTCCGTTGATGTGGTTTGACCGTTGACTTTTCCACAGATAACGGCAGCCGCCTTATTCAAAACTTTCACTTTGCCATTCAAAGGCATGACCATTACTACCTGCCCTTCGATTTTATGACTGACGAGGTTTTTTTCTTTAATGGATGTGCCTGTGGCGATCAAATTGTCCTCGTTGTGAATTAAACTTGTTATGCGATACAGCTGTCTGTCCTCACCACCAAATGGGAAAATCAGGCAAATGAACAACTGACTTTACGAATAGCGATTGTTTGCAGATTAATACCAATTTTACACTTAACTCTCAGTAAAACAAAAGTCAGAACATGATCCAAAGTCGCTCAGCCATCAACAGAGAAGAAACGATCACCTGTAGAAACCATCCAGTTTATCAGTTCCGCATAGCGCCGGTGATTCTACAGGTTATTGTCACAATTGATTAAAACGATATGACCAAATTTCAAGGTGAAAATGTGTTTGTATTTTTACAGCGATACCAAATTGTCCATTCAAAAATTGCGAATTTGAATCGACGACCACGAAAAATAGGTCATCTCGCGAGACAATAGGCTATGGATGGAGAGAGCTGGGCCAATAATCGCACTTGATTGCATCAATGACTCAAAAAGAGAAAAAAATCGAAAGAACGCAAGTCACTGTGCAATCTGATTGCCTCATCCGCGAATATCAACCCATGTAAAAATTATTTCATATTTATTGCAACTTATCTTAACTTTCAACTGGCTATTTTATTTTGATATTCCCGGAACTGGGTCCTGACACCAAAAAAAGGACAAGAAAAAACAGCCTTGCAACCCATCATGCGCGCTTGTATGCTGAATCCGGCAGCAGAGTTTACAGCTGGCGTGCCAACATTGGGAAAGCAAGCAGAGTATCCGTGTCCTCCCATCCTGTTGCTTACTTAATGCCTCGCAAGCACGTTTAAATCAAGCCTGCTTTATATGAAAATTAATAAAATTTACAACCAGCCACGCATGCTGTAGACAACGATACCAATATACTCTTTCATGGCAGTCTGGGTGGCAGCCAGATCAGAGGCATTCGGGAGTAGATGAACCAGCAATTCCTCGAAGGATGGATGCCACAGGTTCTGCCAGCTTGCTTCAGTGACCCCAAAATCAGCCGGTGCAGGAATAACCAGCAAGCCCTGCTTTTCGAAGAGTGCTCGTGAACGCGGCATATGAGAGGCCGAGGTAACCAATATGAACTGACTTACCCCCAAATCTCTTGCGATTTGCGAGCAGAACAAGGCATCTTCGTAGGTATTGCGTGATTCTTCCTGTAAGATAAGCCTATCGGCCGGAACACCCATCATTTGCAGTAAGACAGCCATCTCTTCCGCCCCACTGCTGGATCCGGCGCCCAGCCAGGTGATATTTCCACCGCTTAACAACAGCTTATCAGCCACGCCATCCTGATAGAGTTTTAACGCATAAATAACCCGATCCCCTGCAGAACCAACTTCTGGTATCATCCGCGGATATTGCTGTGCCTCAGTGCCTCCCCCTAAAACCACCACCAACGCGCCTTGTGGCAAATCAGTCGGCGGCAGGTTCCGCCACTCTAATGAACGCGTCAGACTGGCTGAGACCCATTGATTGCCTCCCAACCACAGAAGAATTACCACAACCCACAGTAACCGTTTCGCCCATGCCAAACCGGCAGAACGCCGTAAAAGAAACAGCACGAGCAAGAGCAGCATCCAACCTAAACCGAGAGGGTAAACAAATTGCGTTAGGAATTTTGAAAGAAAGACAAACATCTATGACTGCAATTGCTCCTGTTTGAGGATGTGATTTAACAAACCCTGACATCCAGCCACTACCAGATCATAAACTCGTTCGAAATTACCACTATAGTAGGGGTCGGGAACATCTTTTTCGTTAATGTCATCAACATAGTCAAGCAATCGAGGCAATTCTTTATTGAAGGCGTAACGCACATCCTGCACGTTTTCCTCGTCCATGGCCACAATGTAATCATAAACCTGTAAATCCGCTGCTGTTAGTTTCTGAGCAGTTTTTCCGGGCAAGCTGATGCCATGTTTTGCCAGTTCTTTACGTGTGCCGGCATGTGGAGCGTTTCCCAAGTGCCAATGTCCGGTAGCTGCCGAAGCAATTTCAAAACGATCCGCCAGGCCGCGATCCTTAACCAACTGCCTGAACACCCCTTCCGCCATCGGTGATCGGCAAATATTGCCCATACAAACGAACATCACTTTAATTTTTCTCATGCTTCATTTTATACCATGAAAGCTGGGTAGTAAGAAGGAGCGATAGCTTCATGATGAGATCAGACTCTCAGCCCATGCGGCTCAACCTACGAATCTGCGCAGCACGTCATCAATTCTGCTTCCATAACCTTCTCCAAATAAATTAAGGTGGTTGAGCAAATGGTAGAGATTATATATACGAAAACGATCTTGAGAACCTGGCTCTAATGCAAAAATCGATTGATACGCCCTATAAAATACTTCGCTGAATCCACCAAATAACTGTGTATATGCCAATTCTGCTTCATGATCACCATAATAAACTGCCGGATCGATTAGCACCGGCTGACCCCGCTCTCCCGCGATCACGTTACCACTCCACAAATCACCATGCAATAACGAAGGCCTCCGTGGGATATTACCTAACCAACCATCCAGACGCTCCAAAAAATTTTCCAGACCTGATCTACGCTGTGAACTGAGACGTCCAGCCCGAGCAGCCATTTCAATTTGCGGGCGCAAGCGTCGTTCACGAAAGAAATCCACCCAATCCACCATCCAGCCGTTATATTGTGGGTTACTGCCAATATAACCATCGTGATCATAACCATATTGTTTGATTCTTCCTCTACAATGCAAGTTTGCCAGTTGCTCACCCAGCTGGCTTTGATTAACAAACTGCTGGGTATTGATCCACTCCAAAACAAGAAATGCAGGAGCCCCTCCCTTTGCTTCTGAATAAGCATACACTTCTGGAACCCGGATCGCATCTGCAACTGCCATTCTTTCTAAACCTTCCGCTTCAATCTTAAACATCCCCGGCAGCTCCTGTTGGTTATATTTTAAGAAGAAATCATGGTTTCCTACCCGCAAACGGAGACAATGATTGATACAACCCCCGCCTACCGGTGCAATTACTTCAATCGACCCTGAATAATCTCTCTCTGCGAAAATTTGCTGTAAAACCTGTTGTAAATCTACCGAAATTCTCATGCCTTTATCCTTGCACCCATCTGGAACTTATTTGTTTATCTATGAAGGGATACGTAAACTAAATTATACAAATTCAAATTTTTCTGGTCATTCTAAAAATTCTTTTAATTGTCTTTTCTTTTAGGGAAAAGAAATTTATGCGCATTAACAAACAGTAAGTATTCACCAGAGTGCAAACTTCCCTTTAAGCAAAGAGCCCGCCAGAAAGGCAGGCTTGGGCTGTGATGAGCGGGGTTTTGGCGTTAATTCCCCTTGACGATATAGTGACTCACCAGGGACTTGAACCCTGAACCGATTGATTAAGAGTCAATTGCTCTGCCAATTGAGCTAGTGAGCCATCTCGCGCAATAATTATACCTAAAAAGAAGTCACTGTCAATAAAAGCAATCCCGAATCGGTCCGAGTATATTTTACGAATCTGTTCAGGAATCGTGCTAGAAGCACTGTCTGCCAATCAAAGGTTTTTTTGAATCAGTTGCAGGTGTTACGAAACCGCTCTATGAAATTAACAAAATCAAGAATCAACCCAGTTGAAAGTGCTCTTTACGGCTTTTTTCCAACCAGCATATAACTTTCTTCTTTTGCCTTCTTCCATAGTAGATACCCAGCGTTTATCTTCTTTCCAATTTGCACGCAGGTCTTCAATCTCTGTCCAAAAACCAACCGCCAACCCGGCTGCATAAGCTGCACCTAAAGCTGTTGTCTCCGACACCGATGGACGGATAACCGGTACATTGAGAAGATCTGCCTGGAATTGCATCAATAAATCATTTACCACCATACCGCCATCAACTTTCAAAGCCCGCAAATCAACGCCTGAATCCTTGTTCATTGCGTCCAGCACTTCAAGTACCTGAAAGGCAGTGGCCTCCAGGACGGCCCGAGCGATGTGGCCTTTGTTCGTATATTGTGTCATTCCAGCAATTATGGCGCGCGCATCACTGCGCCAATAAGGAGCAAACAATCCTGAAAAGGCTGGTACAAAGAAGATGCCACCGTTATCCGCAACGCTACGTGCCAGTGGTTCGATATCAGCGGATCGCGTGATAATCCCCAGGTTATCCCGCAGCCATTGCACCAGAGCTCCCGCGATGGCAATTGAGCCTTCAAGCGCATAAATTGCCGGCTGATCGCCGATTTTGTAAGCCACGGTTGTCAACAATCCATTACGTGAAAGAACAATCTCGCTGCCGGTGTTTAAAAGCATAAAACAGCCGGTACCATACGTATTCTTGGCTTCTCCAACTGAATAACAGGTTTGCCCAAACAGGGCAGCTTGCTGGTCGCCTAGAATGCCAGCGATCGGCACACCTCTAAGGTCACCTTCTTTGATTTCTCCGTAAATCTGGCTGGAGGATTGAATCGATGGCAGCATCAAACGCGGTAAATTGAGGTCAGCTAAAATGTTATCATCCCAATCAAGAGTTGCCAGATTCATGCATAGAGTACGGGAGGCATTGGTGACATCAGTCATGTGCAAACCACCTTTCACTCCGCCCGTCAACTTCCAAAGCAGCCAAGAGTCCATGGTGCCAAACAAAAGATCGCCACTTTCAGCTCTTTTCCGTAAAGTCGCATCACTATCCAGGATCCATTGGATTTTAGGTCCGGCAAAATAAGTGGCCAAAGGCAGGCCGGTTGTCTTTCGATAACGATCCTGGCCACCATTTGCTGCCAGTGCGTTACAAATCTGACTGGTTCGGGTATCCTGCCAGACAATGGCCGGGTGGACAGGTTCTCCATTATAACGATCCCATACCAGGGTTGTTTCCCGCTGATTGGTGATTCCGACAGCAGCAATATCCCGGCTCTGAGCCCCGCTTTTCCCAATTGCTTTCGCTAAGACATTCTGTGTTCGGTGCCAGATCTCATTGGCATCATGCTCGACCCATCCCGGTTGGGGAAAATATTGATGATGTTCTTGCTGCTCAGAGCAAATGATCTTACCTTCATGATTAAAAATAATACAACGGGTACTGGTTGTGCCCTGGTCAATCGCAGCGATAAATTGTTGCATAATTCCTCACAATCATTACAATGTTAATTAAATTATTTAGCACCGACTTAAATAATTTGATCCGATTAATTTTAGCATCAACCGTCCAATGACCAATCCAAATTGTGTCATCAGATTATTGAATTACAGATTCAGTGTGTTATATTTATGACAACCATGCGCTAAAATTTACATAATCTTTTTTTACTATACTTTTTAAAAAACCACATAAGGAGCTACTCATGCAAAAAATTGCCATCATCACGGAAGATGGAAAGACAATCAGTCAGCATTTTGGCCGCGCAGGTCATTATGCAGTCGTTACAATCGAAGATGGTAAAGTGATTAATCGTGAAATGCGTGATAAATTAGGACATAAGAATTTTCAGAATGAGGAATCTCACGAACAACATGACCCCAATCAACCACATGGCTTTGACGAAGATTCAAGAGACAAACATGTGCGTATGTCTGATGCAATCATGGATTGCGACGTTTTAATTGCGGGTGGAATGGGATATGGCGCTCGCCAGCACATGCAGGATCGTGGAATTAAAATAATCATGTCGAGTATCACTTCGATTGACTCGGCGGTTGAAAAATGGATTAATGGCGAATTAACTGACCAAACTGAATTGAATCATTAGAATTGGAGTAATGGGTTCGGAGAAATGAGTATTAAGAAAGATAGCATGAAGTGGCCTGGATACCGGTTAATCTTCTGAATTATTCAAGCCTTCATTCTCTCCTGACGAGCATAATTTTTCCTGTCTTAGACGAAGTTAACAATATTGGTAGCAGCAAAATTCTCTACTTGGCCACTGTTGATATCGTAGGCAAATGGAATGCTCCCATCTTTAGTTGGAAGAAAATTCTTAACCAGTTGAACATCTATTTCGATCGTGAAATATAATGATTTTTTCCATTTACACAATCAATTTGACATTTCCCCTCAGATCGAAGCATTAAAAATACTTCTTACTGATCAGCTTTTACGTCAAAATCATCAGCCTTGCTGCTGAACGCTTCGTTGTACGCCGCCGGCTTGCTGCTCGATCCAATGAAATACATCAAGGGATTAATAGCTTCCATTCATTTAACCTGAGTTGCAAGATCGAGTATTTGCAGTTTTTGAACCATGCTGCATTCTTGTGCTAATTCCCAATCAAGGAGCAAAAGTTGTGGTCCATTCTATTCTGCGAAGTCGATTAATTGGTATTGCATTTGAATCTCCGTACCTACTTTCCAACAGGCACAATCTTCACCTAACAATAAATTTATCACTAAACAAACTTTAATGACATCAGCAACAATAATTAATTGAAGCATATCTTTCGATTTCTCCTTTCCAAATAAGCTGGCGGAATCTATCAATATCTGTAAATAGTTAGTAAGCTTTACTTTACAGCTACAATTACTTTAAACCGTTTTCAGATGGGCTCTAACCTATACTTGCGAATAAGAATTGACTTACCTCTTGACCAGTGTGGTTTATACTTATAAATTCAGTTTAGTTAATTCAATGAATTTGAAGAAACTAAGGAAATTGCGGAAAAAATTAACAAGATTCGTTTTAATCAGATAAAACTTTTTGTTTCAACAGGTACACTTTCTATTTGGTAAAATAAACAGATTATGAAATTTCTCATCACGGGTGCTGCAGGCTTTATCGGTTCTGCCCTGGCGAACATGCTGGTCAAGGGCGGCCATGCTGTGATTGGAATCGATGATCTTTCCACCGGCAAGGCTGATACGTTATCAAAAGAAGTGGTCCTGCATCAAGGTGATGTGAACGATCGCAAACTACTTTGGTCACTCCTGCAGGATGTAGATTGCGTTTATCATCTGGCAGCAAAAGTGGTGGTGCCCGATTCAATTCTCTATCCGCGTGAATATAACACAGTGAATGTGGGTGGTACCGTGACTTTAATGGAAGCCATGCGCGATATGCGTGTGAAACGGGTTGTTCTTGCTTCATCAGGTGCGATTTATGGAAATCAGCCCCAACAACCTGTGAAGGAAACCGCGGTTCCCAATCCGCGCTCACCTTATGCTGTCTCGAAATTGGCGGCAGAATACTACACGCATAGCATCGGCTCTCTGTGGGGTATTGAAACGGTTTGTTTGCGAATTTTTAATGCGTATGGCCCGAACCAACAACTGCCCGGAACTCACCCACCAGTCATCCCATATTTTCTAAGACAGGCTCACCAAAATGCTACCATCGTCATTCACGGCGACGGTAATCAGACCCGCGATTATATCTTTATCGATGATGTTGTTGAAGGTCTTATCTCTGCATCCAGCGCTAAAGAAGTTGATCGCCAAACAATTAATTTGGGTAGCGGCCGTGAAACCAGTGTCCGCAATCTGGCACGCCTTATTATCGAGATCAGCGGAAAACAACCTGAAATAATTACCAATGTTCGCAATGACGGCGGACCTACCCGCATGATGGCTGATTTAACGCTGGCACGCGAGAAACTGAATTTTCACCCACGCACTCCCCTTGAAATTGGCCTGGAAATAACCTATGAAACTGATCCACGTATTCGGGCTGTTTAAGCGGCTGGTTTTCTCCCACAGAAGTTAATTGTGTTCATTCGCTCGATTTGATATAATTTCATACGTAGGTCATGATTTTCTCAAAGGCCTGGCGCATGCATAGAACCAAAAGGAAAGTAAGCGGAGTGAAGGTTTGAAGCAACAGGCGAAATGTTCCCTTTTATTATTATTGGCATTTGTTTGCACGTCAATTTTAAGCGCGTGTGGTCTATCAGAATCCACTCTTCCCGCCGGTGATTCTTCCGCAACTTTTCCAGTCGACCGTGCCTTTCGCGATTTTTATCGCGGTTTGGGGGGAACCGAAGTATTAGGGCCGGCCATCATTGAGAGTTTTGGATGGGATCAATTGACCTGCCAATACACTGAAAAAGCATTGATGTGCCAAAATCCTGATAATGGGTCAAATCAACGATACAGTCTGTATCCTTTGGGTGCATACTTGAATATCAATGACTTAATTGAGAGTCGTCAAACCGCTGACCCGATCGAAATTTATAAAGAATTTCAACCTCTATACAAGAAATTACACGGAGAAATAAATGTAGGCCGTGCACTTACTCCTGTGCGATTCAATCCTTTAGAACAGCGCCTGGAGCAATTTTTTGATAATGTCGGCTTCTATCGCCTGGTCGATGAACCAGAAGGCACTGCCCATTTGTTGGCCTACGGAGTATTTGTATGCCAGGACAAATGCTCCTACCCGGCGCGCAAGGGAAGTGCAATTGCAAAGATACCCATAAGTGTTGACATGCCTTTTATGGATACGATCGCCAGAATGGACAATCCGGCCGCTTTTGGTGAACCGTTAACCATACCTTATCAGTTGGAAAACGGGCAGATTCAACAGATCTACCAAAACGCAGTCTTTATTGGCAATTCGATGCAGGTTGAGACCGTTCGCTTGTTGAATGTCCCTATCCTACTGGGCTTTGAAGTAAGTGAGCCAAAACCTCAAGATGGGGCTACCAAACCCGGATTGGTTTTTTATAACATTTCAGGTGCAAATGGATTCAATGTACCCGTTGTTTTTGACAAATTCATCATCGGTCATGGCGGCCGTGAATTTTCGGGAGATCCAATCGGCGAGTTCTTTGAAATGGGTGACAGCTACCGCCAATGTTTTCAAAATTACTGCCTGGATTATGTTCCAACGGATACAGGTGGTAAGAAGGTGAGAATGGCTCCCCTTGGTGAAGAATTTTTATCTGTAAGTAATCTTCCCGAAGATTATGTGGTACGTTTTCAGTTGACACCTGACACGGTAACTTTACAAGCATCACCGCGATTTAAGGTTATTCCCACCGAGCAAAACCAGGAGATTGAAATCTCCATTGAACGCAATCAAGATGGCCAACCGGTCGCTGACGTTGATTTTACACTGTTGCTTACCCTTCCGGATGGTACTCAAGAGAAAATATTAAGTCAGTCCACCAACCTTCTCGGAAAAACCAGCATAACACTCCCTGTTTTCCCTTCTCTCAAACGCGGCAGGGTGATCGCTTATCAAGTATGCTTGAATCAATCCAACGACGATAAAGTCTGCGATATTGATCATTATCTGACATGGTAGCGAGTCAGGGTTGAGCTTCAGCAAATACCTTGACGGTTTCTATCTTTCCGCGGACGGCATAGACTGTCATTGTGAACTCATTGACCGCTTTATCTGATGATTGCCAGCGTCTCAAACCAATAATTTGTCCATCCTGATCCAACGCTGCAGCCACTACCCATACCTGCGAAAATTCAGCTGGAATAGTATATTTGCCTTTAATGGTAGCGCTTGAACCATCCATTAATTCCACTGCCACGTCTTTGATACTCATCCGTTCAGACTGAATCTGGTCAGCATCTATCGGAATGGAGGAATTAAATTGAGCACTGGATTGAAATTCCGTTGGCATGGGCGCTTCAAAGTAAACAGCAAATGGTAAACTTTCATCCGGCAATAAGAGATTTAATGGCAAGACTGTGGTTTCAGAAAATACTTGGGTTGCATCCAGATCAGCGACATTGACCGTGACCAGGGCGCTTTCCATCAATTGCTGGGTAGTATTGGCCAACCAGCCAAAACACCAGATGCCATCCTGTGAATCAGACAAACAATTTAAACTCTGGATTGGTATATTGATGGGTGTCGGTTGCGGAGTTTCATTTCCAGGAGTTACAGTTTCAGCCGGAATCAAAATTTCGATGCCCACTTTCATGGAGTTTGGGTTCACATCGGGATTAAGCGTAAGAATCCCATCCAAAGAGACCCCATACGTCCAGGCAATGCCACCCAGTGTTTCTCCTAATTTAACCAGATGAGTACGCGGGGTGGAAGTTGGCGATGGCAGTGGTGTTGGACTGACAACACGAGTGGGGGTTTGAGAAGGTCTCAATGTTGGAGAAGATGTTAGGCTGGCGGTGGGAATTAGCGGTGTATTAACGCTTTCCGGCAGTTCAATGCGGCTGTTAGCAACACAGGCAGCCAATGCAGTCAGAATAAATAACCAGACGAAAATGAACAAGGATTTTCTCAGTTGTTTTCGCATACAGGCGATTATACCGTTAAGCGCAATCCGGTTAATCAATCATAAACCCCAGGCGATCAAGTACCTGTCTTCGATTCTTGGATCTGCAATATGAAGAGCAATTGATCCCAATTTCAACAATCATCTGATTCCATTCAATCAATCATCCACGCACAAATTCCACAGGTCATAAACTTGTCGTCTTTGCGCGGCTGTGCTAAACTCAATTCAACATGGGCAATGCAGAAGATAAGATTTTCCAGGAAGCATTGGCGGCAATTGAAGAAGGAAACAATACCCGCGCCAAAGATCTATTGACGCGTCTGTTGAAGCAAAATCAACAAAACCCCCATTACTGGTTGTGGATGAGTGCCGTTGTGCGCAGCAATAAAGAGCGCCGCTATTGTTTGAATCAGGTCTTACAATTTGATCCACAGAACGTGGAGGCACGTCGCGGATTGATCCTGTTAGGGGACTTGCCAGTAGATGATAGATTGCGAGTTCCTTTGCAGAAGCAGCAGCGCAAATGGGTAATTCCTGAAATTGCTGAGCTCGAATCTGAAAAAGTGAAAATGCCCTGGCTGCGTATGAGTCTGGCTCTGGTCGCTTTGATAATTGTGGTTGTCATTTTCATCGTGGCATTTAGCTCAAACCGACTTTGGATCTTCCAGAACAAGCAGGTTGCCGCTTTAGGTACAGCGCAATCCACGCCAACTTTCCCGGCTACCAATACTGCTACAATTACCGTCACTGTGCGTAATCCAACCGCCACCCCGCCCTGGATGGCACTGGTAGCTACCTATACACCAACTCCTCTTTATGTAAGTACTCCCCATCCGATCATTGAAGCATATCAAATCGCGGTTCGGCGCTATCAAAGTGGCAATTGGCAGCAGTCGATCCAGTATTTCAAGCAAGCACTGCAAACCGATAAGAACTCACCGGATCTTTATTACCTGATGGGGGAAGCCTATCGTCAAAATGGCCAGTCAGCAGAGGCGTTGGAAGCTTATAATCAAGCTATTCAAATCGATTCTCAATTCGCCCCGCCTTACCTGGGAAGAGCACGCATTTCGTTACTTTCTGAACCTGAATCCTACGATGGGGTTACCCGCGATCTTGAAAATGCCATCAAGCTGGATTCACAAATGGGCGAGGCCTATCTGGAATTGGCCAATGTCCAATTGGTAGAAAAGAAATGGCAGGATGCAAAATCAAATTTAGATGAAGCCGCCATTTATCTGCCTGATTCTCCCTTAATCTCAATCGCATTCGGAAGGATTGCGCTCAGCCAGGAAGATTATGAACAGGCAATTGAGTATGCAAAACTGGCAAACCAGCAAGATCAAACCATTCTGGAGACGTATCGCTTCCTGGGTCAGGCTTTTCAAGCAGCAGGTCAATTTTCCGACTCTTTAGTGCCTTTACAGGTCTTCGTTCAATATTCAAAGACTGAAGATCCCCAGGCGATTGCCTGGTTGGGAAAGGCTTATGCCGCCAGAGGAGATACCGACGAAGCCTTACAATTGTTTGCTCAAGCGCTCAAAAACGATCGCTATGCAGTCGATATTTACATGCAGCGCGGCCAGCTCTATTTTGGTGCAGAGCAATACGATCTGGCATTTAATGATTTTTCCACAGCCTTTAAGCTCAGACCGAAATTATATGAGGCTTGTATGATGATCGGTGAAACCCAATTAAAATTGGGAGGACCCGGCAATGCTTATATTCAATTAAGTGAATGTCAAAAACTGGCCGAAACAGATTCTGAATTAGCACGCATGTTTTTCTTTCGAGCGGTGGCACTCGAAGCCTTAGATAATGATGTAGCAATCCAGGATTGGGAAAGATTGCTCAGCTTACCGGCCGAGGCAATTGAGCCACAATGGGAAGCGACTGCTCAATCCTTTTTGAGCCTTCGTTTCAGTGCAACCCCTTCGCTGACCGCAACGTCTACCCCAAAAACTACGCGAACGCCCTCCGGAACAGGTTCACCGCCACCAAAAACAGCCACCGTTACCCCATGAACAAATTGAGAAACTCTGAATGTCTGGTTTAGTTCCATATTTATTGATTCAAAACCGTAAGAGAAGAAGAACTGCAGCCAAAACAAAGAACCAAAGGCTATCCAGGAAGTTTGGCTTTGGTCTATTAACTACTTTCCTAATCTTGTTTGGACTTACGCCACTGGCCGCGGGATTAATATATGCCAATCTGACCCGAAATTTACCTGCGATTGAAAATTTTGAAATTTATCTCAACCCCAAGAATGGCACCCTCCTGACGCCAACCACAATTTATGACCGTAATGAAGAAACCATAATTTATCAACTTCAGAATTCCAATTTTCCAAGACGTTTTCTCACGATTGATCCCAACAACGAGGAGTTTTTCAGCCCATTTTTGGTTCAATATATGGTGGCAGAATATGAACCCTTTTTTTGGACAAGTAAAGGTTATAGTACTAACAGGCTCAACCAACATACACCAGAAACAATTGCCGAGATCTTGGTTGATCGCCTGCTTCTCTGGCAAGAAAAGGACAGTTTCAACCGTTATCTGCGGATGAAAATTCTGGCAGCACAAATAACGAACCAATATGGCCGTGTACAGGTACTCGAATGGTTTTTAAACAGTCAGAATTTTGGACCCGCCACAATTGGTGCCGACAGTGCTGCACGTACCTATTTCGGAAAACCTGCCAGCCAGTTGACACGAGCCGAAGCAGCTCTTTTGGTTTCGGTTTCACGCACCCCAGCTTTGAATCCAAGCGATGCCCCGCAAGCTGCACTGCAGAATCTAAAACAGTTGCTTCTAAAAATGAAAGCAGCAGACAAAATCAGCGCAGAGGACTATGCCAAGGCAAGCACTGAGAACGTCACATTCAACATTCAAAAAAATGAGAATCAGACGCTCGCAAACACATTTGCCCGGCTGGTGGTAAATTCTCTTTACAAAACGCTTGGATACGAACGGGTTGAGCTTGGCGGTATTCAAGTTGTTTCCACGCTGGATATGAAATTACAGCAAGAGCTGCGTTGTACGCTGGACGTACAGCTTCAGCGCTTACAGGGTGTCAATTTGGCAGTGCCCGAGTGTTTGCCAACTCAATTTTTACCCCCGCTTAACATCCATTCTCAAGAATTTGGAAATACCCAGGCCAGTGCAGTAGTATTAAATCCCCAGAATGGTGAGATCCTTGCGCTGGTTGGAGATCTCAGCAATCAGCAAGAAAACAGTCTCCTGGTGCCGCATCAGGCAGGCTCAATACTTACCCCACTCGTTGCAGTCAATGCCTTTGCCAGAGGGTTCACTCCAGCCAGCCAGGTATGGGACATCCCTTCACCGCAAGCAGGTAGCTTTGAGACATCACAATATCAGGGTCCAATACGCTTACGAACAGCCCTGGCGAATAATTACATTGCTCCTCTGGAAGAACTAATGGCCCAATTGGGAGCACAAACGATTTGGCAAAGTGCGAGAACTTTTGGTCTTTCATCCCCTATTTCTAAAAATCAAACAAAATCAATTTTAGAGGAAGGCAATAGCGCCAACATTGTGGAAGTGGGGGAACTGTTCAGCACTTTTGCCACTCTTGGCACTCGTTATGGGGTTAAGGATGACAACTCAAAATTAATCGAAGCACTTATGGTTAAGAAAATAAGCAGTGTCGACAACCAATTGATCTTTGAACAAGGCCCTATTGAGGCACAATCCGTTGTCAGCCCGCAATTGGCTTTTTTGGTTCATGATGTCCTGCAAGATGAGTATGCACGTCGCAAAACGCTTGGATATCCCAACTTGCTGGAGATTGGCCGCCCGAGCGGGGCGAAAAACGGTGCCAATTTCAACCAAAACGAAATCTGGACAGCCGGATATACCCCGCAATACACGACAGTCGTCTGGTTTGGTCAAAAAGAACCCAATTCTTCGGCACTTAAATCCCAGGTCGCAGGCGGCGTCTGGTATGCCATCATGCAGTATCTCCATCGAAATGAAGCAGTGCAGACCTGGTCAAAACCAATTGGAATCACAGAAAAGGAAGTGTGCGCCCTGTCCGGCCTTTTACCCACCCGTCAATGCCCGGAAATTGTGGTTGAAAAATTCATTGATGGAACCCAACCTGTCAATTCCGATAATCTCTTTCGAAGTTACCGCATCAATCGCGAAACCGGTTTATTAGCCACTGTTTTTACCCCACCTGAATTGGTTGAAGAGCGCACTTTTATGGTGGTTCCAGATCAAGCACTTGCCTGGGCGCAATCAGCTGGAGTGGAACTGCCACCCAAAAATTACGATGCGATCCAATCACCCAATTTTTCTGAAGAGGTTAATATCAGCTATCCATCGATTTACAGTTTTGTTCATGGTGAGATTAAAGTTAGTGGGACTGCATCCGGTGATAATTTTAGCAGTTATCGGGTGCAGGTCGGTGCCGGTCTCAACCCACAATCCTGGTTCGAGGTCAATGAAATGCAAAACAATCCGGTCAATAATGGCCTCCTGGCCACCTGGCAAACAGAGGCCTTGGAAGATGGACTGTATGCTTTACGTTTGCAAGTCATCCGCGATAATCAGCAGTTCGAAACTTTTACGATCCAGGTTTCAGTAGACAACACCGCCCCCACTGTCAAACTAATCTACCCGGCTGCAGGCGATAACATTACGCTCGGTCCTAATAAAATCATCACTTTGCATGCGCAGGTTGAGGATTCTACGGGTATAGCACGGGTTGAGTGGTGGCTGGATGAGCATTTAATTGGCACCAGTGAGCTGTCACCATTTAGTTTTCCATCCAAAATCGCCGTTGGAAAACACTCACTAATTGTTAAAGCATATGACCTGGCAGGCAATAGTACTTCCACAGAATCTTTGAATTTTGAAGTGAATTAGCGTACTATGGGTATAAGTTCACAGGAGGAATTATGTCTGACAGTTTAATTTGGTATGGCCACGCAACCATTGGTCTCGAAACTAGCGGGTATCATGTCTTGATTGACCCTTTTTTCCAGGACAACCCGGCGACTGATGTAAATGCCGCCACCATCAACCCACAGTATATCCTGATCACGCACGGTCATTATGATCACATTGGTGACTGCGTGAAAATTGCCAAAAGATCAAATGCGCTGGTTATCAGCAACTTTGAAATCATCAACTGGCTGGAGAAACAGGGGCTTACCAACCTGCATGCCCAGCACCTGGGTGGAGGTCATCAGTATCCCTTTGGCTACCTCAAACTCACTCTAGCCCTGCATGGATCAGGCCTGCCGGATGGATCGTATGGTGGAAACCCGGCTGGTTTTCTCATAACAACAAATACGAATAAGAAGATTTATATCGCTGGTGATACCGGGCTGTTCGGGGATATGCGTTTGATTGGCGAGGAAGGAATCGACCTGGCTGTTTTGCCTATCGGGGATAATTTCACGATGGGGCCGGAAGATGCACTGCGAGCAGTCAAATTAATCCAGCCAAAACATGTCATCCCGATTCATTACAATACCTGGGAAGTGATTGAACAAAACGCCAGCAAATGGGCAAAAAAAGTGGAAGCTGAAACCGATGCCAAGGTGCATGTTATCCCACCCGGTGGAACTTTTAATTTATAAAATCCCAAAGAGTTGCTATTTCTTAAATTGATATTGGTTGAAGAGTGACGCATATGAGCTGCCTGTAAGAGCCGCACTGAAGAGGCCGGGCATGTGATGTTATGCATCACCTCTACACACCTTGACAGGGCTAAATCAAATAATGCTTCGTTTGAAAATAGATACAATGACTGATCATCAAACACCGATGGTTTAGTCGGAATTGTATCCTGCCTGTTCACCTCACATTTCTGCTACTAGTAGAGGAAGTGGCCTTTCAAACAATCTTAGGAAAAGCCAAATAAGGTGGAGAGCTTATCTCAGGAACACATTTTCCGTTATCCAGGTTTCTGGATTCTGAAACACTATATATTAATCGCAGCTATATTTGGAGTTCCATTAAAATTACATCAATAGCAATTTGATAGGTTTTGCCAGTGTTCAACAATTAGAATACGGGTCAATGAAAAAATAAATGGGATGGAAATCAAGAATGACTGAGAATTCAGCCGAGAAAAAACCTGTAAAATTTTATAATTTTAGCCCGGAGGAACGACTCGCCTGGCTCGAAAAGAATTCGACCCTCAGTGTCGAAAAACTTAATACACTCAGTGGAAAAACTGGGTTGACAATCGAGCAGGCTGATCACATGATCGAAAATGTGATCGGGGTTTTTGGCTTGCCGCTGGGAATTGCGCAGAATTTTCTCATTAACGGCGCAGAAACTTTAATTCCCATGGCCGTTGAAGAACCTTCAGTCGTCGCTGGGGCATCCTTTATGGCCAAACTTGCACGCGCGGGTGGTGGCTTTACCGCCCATGCCGGCAATCCGGAAATGATTGCCCAAATTCAAGTGATTGAGCTGCCTGAAATTCATACAGCGCGCTTGCTGATTCTGGAACAAAAAGCACATTTGCTGTCAATGGCTGCTGAAATTGATACGGTCTTAACCAATCTGGGTGGTGGTCCGCGTGATCTTGAGGTGCACTTGTTTGAAGAATCACCTATTGGCCCGTTCCTGGTGATTCACCTTATTTTTGACGTTCGTGATGCGATGGGGGCCAACGCCGTCAACACCGCAGCGGAGCGTCTCGCTCCGGAAATAGAACAAATTTGTGGCGGCAAAGTTCATTTACGTATTCTGACTAACCTGGCTGACCGGCGCCTCGCAAGGGCGCGTGCCACCTTTTTGCTTGACCAATTGGCCTTCGATCAATATAGCGGTGAAGAAGTACGGGATGGCATTATTGCAGCCTGGGCATTTGCTGCTGTCGATCCTTACCGGGCGGCAACCCATAACAAAGGTATCATGAATGGGGTCGATCCAATCGTGATCGCTACCGGAAACGATTGGCGTGCAGTCGAAGCGGGAGCGCATGCCTACGCCGCTCGTTCAGGCAGATATACCAGCCTGACGACCTGGTCAAAGGATAAACAGGGTAATTTGCTGGGTACCATTGAAATGCCGATGGCTGTCGGTACGGTGGGTGGGGCAACCAGGGTTCATCCCGCTGCCAAAGTAGCTCTCGAATTAATGAAAGTAACCCAGGCCTCACAATTGGCAGAAATTATTGTATCGGTGGGATTGGCACAGAATCTGGCAGCTTTGCGCGCCCTGGCTACTGAAGGTATTCAACGCGGGCATATGAGTTTACACGCGCGTCAGGTAGCCGTGGCAGCCGGGGCAGCAGCCGATCAAATTTCGCGCCTGGCTGCTATTTTAGTGGAGGAGAACAACGTCCGGCCCGATCGCGCCCTGGAGATCCTGAGTGAATGGAGAAAGTAAAGAGCAAGATGAACAACGACTATTCTGATTCAATTTTAATGAAACCAAACCGTGCAGTCGGGATCGTTGGCTATGGGGTTTATATTCCCCGTTACCGTTTACCTGCTTCCGAGGTGGCGCGTCTGTGGAGTGGGGGTGAAGAAGAAAGCCTGCCAATTAAAGAAAAAGCAGTGCCGGGGATTGATGAAGACACCATTACCATTTCAATTGAAGCCGCACGCAATGCGCTAAAACGGGCCGGCATCGATCCCGCTGGTATCCGGGCGGTCTGGGTGGGCTCGGAATCTCATCCCTATGCTGTCAAACCATCCTCTACCATTGTAGCCGAGGCGATCGGCTGCTCACCCCATATTCAAGCGGGTGACTGGGAATTCGCCTGCAAAGCCGGTACTGAGGCGATTGTGGCCGCTATCGGGTTGATCGGCTCGGGGATGGCTAACTATGCGCTGGCGATCGGTGCAGATACCGCACAGGGCCGTCCGGGTGACGCGCTCGAATATACCGCTGCTGCCGGTGGTGCCGCCTATGTTCTGGGACCGGCTGAGGAATCCCTGGCCATCATCAACAGTACCTTTTCTTACGTCAGCGATACCCCCGATTTCTGGCGCCGCCCCATGCAAAACTACCCGGAACACGGTCAGCGTTTCACCGGAGACCCGGCTTACTTCAAGCATATTACTGAAGCCGGACAACATATGATGCAAGCCAGTGGGACAACACCGGCCGATTATCAATATGCAGTCTTCCATCAACCGAATACAAAATTTCCGCAACGGGTGGCTGCTTCACTCGGTTTCTCAAAAGAGCAGACCAAAGCCGGCTTATTAGCATCCGTGATTGGCAATACCTATGCCGGATCATCCATCGTTGGATTGACCGCCATTCTGGATGTAGCCCAAGCGGGTGACCGCATTTTACTGGTCTCATTTGGTTCAGGCGCCGGCTCGGACGCCATTGACCTGACCGTGACGGAAGCGCTTCTGGAGCGACGCGACAAAGCGCTGAACACCAAAGAGTATATCGCCCGCCGCACTGAAATTGATTACGCCACATATTCCCGCATGCGCGGAAACCTGAGGATGAAGTAGGAGCCGCTATGCGAGAAGTCGTCATCGCTGGAATTGGCCAATACCCGGTCGGCGAACACTGGCACCTATCGCTGCGCAATCTCTCCGCGGCAGCCATTCAGGCAGCGCGCAAAGATGCCGGCGGTCTGAAACCCGATAGTATCTATATCGGCAATGTGCTTTCACCGGTTGCAAGTCATCAGGCCAATCTGGGAGCACTTGTTTCGGATAACACCTTTCTGGAAGGTGTCGAAGCCTGCACTGTTGAAGCTGCCGAAGCATCCGCGGCAGCCGCATTTCGGATGGCCTACCTGGCCGTTGCCTCGGGCTGGGTGGATAGCTCGCTGGCGCTCGGCTTGGAAAAATTTACCGACCGCTCCGGAGAAGATCAGAACAACCCTATCTACGAAACGCTCGATAATGACTATGAATTAAACACAGGCAGTTCGCCCACCGCTCAGGCAGGTTTGCTGATGCAGCGCTATTTATATGAATATCCTCACGCAGAACGAGCATCTTTCGCGGAGTTTCCTCTCATCGCTCACGCCAACGCTGTCAACAATCCCAATGCCATGTTTCGAAAGGCAATGCGATTGGAAACCTACCAGAAAGCTGGAATGGTTGCCGATCCGCTCAATATATTCGATGTGGCTCCCTATGGTGATGGCGCAGCTGCGTTGATTCTAACCACTCCCGATATTGCGAAGGATTTGCCGCATGCGAAAGTACGCATCATCGGCTCGAACATTGCCATTGACACCCTGGCCCTGCACGATCGCAGCGATCCGTTAGCTTTCCGAGCAGCCGGTGTCTCTTTGGAACAGGCTTGTCACCAAGCCGGTATTTTGCCCAGTGATGCCGATTTCTTCGAACTGCACGATTCCTATTCCATTTTTGCGGTACTAAGTCTGGAAGCAGCTGGGTTTGCCGAGCACGGTGAGGGTTGGCGGTTGGCACAAAACAATCACCTTTCTCTGGGTGGGAGGCTGCCCATTTGCACCATGGGCGGTTTAAAAGCGCGCGGCTATCCATTGGGTGCTACCGGTGCTTACCAATTGGTGGAGGCGGTGCAGCAATTACGCGGAACAGCCGGAAAAAACCAGATTTCAAATGCAAAGCGGGCGTTAATTCAAAGCCTTGGCGGTCCAGCTTCCACAGCCGTAACGCATGTGCTTGAGCGCATGGAATAGGTATAATACGCCTTTTGATAGCTTTTTGAATGCTTTTGATAGTTCCTGATAGATTTTCGTCATTAAAATTCGAGAAAAGAAATTGAGAATTAGATTAATTGGTATCGTTTACAAAGGAGAAATGACAAATGGAAGTACCGCGTCATTGGAGATTAAAAAAACAGCGTTATGCATTGGTGGGTGAAGAGTGTCCCCACTGTAATTCAAAAATATTCCCACCACGCGATGTCTGTCCCTATTGCGGCGGCGAAGCGAAAACTCAATTTGCATTCAGCGGCAAAGGGGAGATTTACTCCTTTACCCACATGGGCACTGCCCCAGCCGGTTTTGAGCAGACCTCACCCTATACCATGGCACTCGTGCGGTTGGAAGAAGGACCGGTCGTCACCGCCCAGCTAACCGACCTGGGTGACCAGGAAGTGCAAATCGGCATGCCGGTGGAAATGGTCACCCGCAAGTTACGGACGGATATGGAAGACCGCGGCATGATCGTGTACGGGTATAAGTTCAGGCCGGTGATGTAGGAAGAAAAACAAAAGGAATCGAGATAATCGCCCCCCGCCTTAGCGTAGGGGCGATTATTATTTAGAGTAATGCACCAGATTTGTTGCTATGCGTATTTGGTCAAATGGTATTATGGTTTTGACATTGATTGATCATTTATAGGTATTTCGGTACCGAAAGGTTGGAGATGTATAACAATTTAAGTTTGATTTGATTCTACATGTTTATATAATCCAGTGTAATTACAGTACCGAATACTTCACTTGTTAGCTTTACGAGACCAATGTGGCTTAACAAGAGTCCGTATAATTAATAGTTGGGCGGGTATCGGAACATACGAAAGGAAAATCATGAGCAAAGTATTCGTCAACATTGGACTTAGCCTCGATGGATACATGGCACCGGAAGGAATGACCATGGAGAATCCCGGGTACAAGAACTGGGGTGAGAAGTGGGGTGCGATGATGGCGTGGATCATCAACCAACAGTACTTCCGCGAGAACCTCAAGTTCGGACCAGGGGGAGAGACCGGCCCTGTCAATGACCTGGTTCGCAGCACCACGGAGCGCATCGGTGCCAACATTATGGGCAAGCGAATGTTCGACCAAGGTGAGGTCTCGTGGCCAGAGGAGGCTCCGTTTCACACACCAGTATACGTTCTCACCAATGAGAAACGCGAACCCTGGGTGCGTCCCGGTGGGACGACCTTTTACTTCATAAATGACGGGCCGGAGCGTGCCCTTGTGCTGGCTCGGGAATCCGCGGGCAGTCGTGATGTTCGTATCGCGGGTGGAGCGGATGTGATCCAGCAGTACCTGAATCTGGGTGTCATTGATGAACTGGAAATCGCCTTGGCTCCTGTGTTGTTCGGCGGCGGGCGGCGTCTCTTCGAGAACCTACGCGAGCCCGGGCCGCAGTTTCGTATTGACAAGGTTCTTGATGGTTCAGCCGCTACACACTTGCGTTATGTGCGTCAATAAAGGTGGCCTAACACTGCGGTCAAGCGGGACACGCTAAAGCGCGCCTCTTACCTTCAACGTTAGGTTGACAATCTCACCTCTCCGGCCTGGACCAAGTCGCATGTACGGTTATAGGTTCCCGCCTGTAATGTGAGAAGAAGACAAAAGGAACATCATAATCGCCCTCCCGAATAAGGGTCGGAGAGCGTTTTGTTTATTTTCGTGTAAAATTATATCAAATGATCTCAACCGAATAATATGGCATACCGGTTGTGGCAAAGCGCTAGAGAATATGGAGCGTTTACTAAGAAAGGGATTGTATAGATGAGTACCTTATTTCCAGATACACATCCTAAAATGGAAGCTTTGCAAATTGAATTATGGCGGGCAGCCAGCCCCGCCCGCAAAATGCAAATGTTGGCACAGCTCAATAAGTCGGCTCGATTGTTAGCATTGACGGGTTTACGCTCGCAATACACTCAAGCTGGCGAAACTGAACTGAGACGAAGGCTGGCAGGCCTTCTGCTTGGAGAAGAAATCGCTTGTAAGGTCTATGGAGAACTACCCAATGCAAAATGAACCAATCGAAGTTACCATCAGGGTCACCCAGGTTCTCGAAAGACTGAATATCCCCTATCTCATAGGCGGATCACTTGCTAGCACACTCTATGGTATGGTTCGCACCACCCAGGATTCTGACATCGTAGCAGAAATGCGGCTTGAGCATCTTCAGCCGTTTGTTTTGGCTTTGAAAGATGAATTCTACGTGGACGATGAGATGATCGCCGAATCGATTTTACACCATTCAAGCTTTAACATCATTCACCGTGAGAGCATATTCAAAGTAGATATATTTATTCCACACTCGAGACCTTTTTTACAATCGCAACTTGCTCGCGCTCAAAAGCAAACTTTCCTATTTGAAAATGAAGTCAGTGCAAAATTTAGCAGTGCCGAGGATACTATCTTAGCCAAACTCGAATGGTATCTCTTGGGAGGCGAAGTGTCAGAGCGGCAATGGCGTGACATTCTTGGCGTGTTAAAAATCCGTTCCAGTGAACTCGACTTGGTTTATTTGAGAAAATGGGCAAATGATTTAAAAGTTGGTGACTTACTGGAAATTGCCTTGAGGGAAATAGAATAATACGAAGGACTTAAACTGGTATAAAATCGCCTTTACCTTTCCCCTGCGGACCGAGTTATATATTCGGATAAAATCTCCGGCCGGTGCTTGCCGGTCCGGGTTAGCAAAAATATTCCTAATCCCTGGCAAAAAATGTCGGGGGTTTTGTTATAAACTTCGGTTACCATATTGGTAACTTCACGGTATAATCCCATTATGAGAATTATCAGCCGGCGCATTCTGCGCGAATTCTGGGAGAAGCATCCAGATGCAAGTGTTTTTTACAAACCTGGTTTCCAAGTATTGCGTACTCCCTCCCCAGCGCCACTGCTGCAAACCTTGGACAATTACCCAAACTTCCCTCGTGTTGATCGCTTAAGGATCTCCTTGGGGGACTAAGTTATGCGTAAGTGAACACGAAGCACCCTTCTCGTAAGTTTAAACCGGTGATGTAATACGACAACAAAACAAATCAAGAATAGCACTTTCCCGTGTTAACATGGAAGCATTATTGATTAAGAATAATTTACCAGACAGATTGGATTACCAATTTGATCGAGTAGTTTTTTGGATTTGGAGTGGATTGCCAGCCCAAAATGACTATTTTCGAGTTGGAACCATATATAATATTTTTTTTTAGTTATTATTACGTGTGTAAGTTGGAAATTATCAAATCCATTTTCAGGTTATCTTACGATTATTTATTATTGTGTTTTATATGCATAACAAGTTTCTGTATAATTGAAAGGAAGCACCACCCAAGTAAATTAAATTGGAGAAAATAATGACTGAATTACTAACAAGTGAACCTAGATTAAAAAAATGTCCATTTTGTGCTGAAATGATTCAAGAAGCAGCTATTGTTTGCAGGCATTGTGGAAAAGCTTTAACGTATTCCGGAACCAATTATCAACCGAATAGCAAGGATAAATTTGGTCTTGCCATTGCCTCATTAGTACTGGGGATTCTAAGTTTGCTTGCATGGTTTATCCCTCTTTTTGGTTTTCCAATTTCAATAACAGGACTGGTTCTTGGAATAAACAGTCTAAGCTCAACTAAACGAAATTTAGCAATTGCGGGCATCGTTTTAAGTGTAATTGGTTTAGTTATAACAACAATCAATTCAGCTTTAGGAGCTTATTTGGGGATCATGAGCCAACTTTAGCAGAATTGTCTAAATGTTTTTTGACAACGAAAAAAATACTAATTTAATAATGAAAATGATCCCATTTTGATAACCAAAATCGTACCACCACAGGAAAACGGATAACAGTAGTAGGAGAAAGTGGGGCATTTAATGAAAATCTGTCCATATTGCGCAGAAGAGATTCAAGACGAAGCAATTTATTGTAAATTTTGCCATCGAACAATTGATTTTCATGTTGAAGATAGGGATGAATATCGAGACAAGATAATATGCGAAAGGAAAATATTTATTATTGGCTTTATAATTGTTTTATTATCTGCGTGGGGCGCTTCATATTATTTTAGATCAACAGCAAAAATGCTAGAAGTTCAAGTGGCATATGATAGCTTAATGTTTATGCTTGCTTTGATTAGTAAAATTGCACATTTGATATTCATAATTTTCATCATTAGGTTTTCAAAAACCATGCAACAAAGGTGGTGGATGATCGCGATTTATTGCATTTTAAGTCTTTGGCTATCAGGGATAATATTTATTGGGTTATTGATAATCGCAAATGAAAAGATAAAAGATTTTGGTATTCATCAACCTGCCACTTAGCAATTTCCAGGTTTTATATGAGATCCCAAAATAAAATCATAGGTAATTTTTCATCCATAGGTGGTTAGGGATTCTCTGCAAAGTGCGTTTGTCCGCTAAATTTCGCTCTTGTCGGTTATTCCCTTTCACGTGCGCTCCGGACAGGGTTATAACAAAGTCAAATTGGAGGTAATTGATAGCCTTTGAATTAGAATCACTCAGTAACCAAGAACTCCTTCAAACCTATAGTCAAATACTCGATGAATTGAGAGTAAGAAAAGTAGTTCGAACATTCAACAGCCCAATTGGTGATTACACAGAATGGCTAATAGCCAATAAATTAGGTTTGACGTTAGTCGAAAATTCGACATCTGGATACGATGCCATTGACGCAAAAGGAGTGAAGTTTCAAATTAAGGGTCGTCGATTAACATCCAGAAATCAATCGAGGCAGCTTAGTTCAATTCGCAATCTCGAGAGATGTGATTTCGACTACCTTATCGCTGTTCTGTTCAACGAAAATGTCGAAGTACAGCAAGTTGTGAAAATCCCTCACGAAATTATTGGGAAGTATGCCCGGTATAGCAAACACGTTCACGCACATGTTTTGGTATTGCAACAAAATATTTTAAATGACCCAATGGTAATAGATATAACAGCCAAATTTCTTGGCTGAGTACCTCCTAACAAAGCGTGCACTGGACACTGGATATTCTGCTCGGAATGAGTATTGTCTGAAATGACTGTATAAGTTTACCAGGCAGGATTTTGTACAGAAAGCTGTATAAATGTAGTTAGGTGGTGTTTAGGCTTTACACGCGGTTGGTTAATAAGATATGAATTACAGGTAAAAAATTTGGAGGTCGAATATGGCACATTTGATTTATGTGGCAAATACGTCACTTGACGGATATACCGAGGACAAGGACGGAAAGTTTAACTGGACAGAGCCAAGTGATGAAGTATTTGAATTTGTCACCGAGATCATACGGACAACGCGTACTCATCTTTATGGACGGCGAATGTACAAAACCATGATGGTCTGGGAGACTGATCCTAATCTGGCCGCTGAGTCTCCGCTCCAGAGCGAATTCGCCGAGATTTGGCAACACGCTAACAAAATCGTATACTCCAGGACATTAAGAAAGGTATCCACTCGTAAAACGCAACTTGAGCAAACATTCGATCCGCAAGCGATCCGACGACTAAAAGCAGCCAGTGAAGATGACATTCTGATCGGAGGCCCTGAACTCGCCTCTCACGCCTTGCGGGCTGGGTTGATTGACGAGATTCATTTGTTCCTGATCCCCATTCTCCTGGGAGGGAGTAAGCCAGCCCTGCCTGACAATGTGCGAATGGAACTCGAGCTTTTGGTGGAACGCCGCTTTGTCAATGGTACAGTTTACCTACGCTATCGAACAAAGCAGGAAAGAGCCACCTAAAAAAGCGAGCAACAGACCAGGGCAGGTTGCGCGACATTTTCAAGCATTTCACATAGCTTGCCATCAGTTTTTCTCTTTTCCACCTGTGTCTGCCGCACGGTGCAGTCAAACAGAATCCACACCCATCTCGGTAGTTCGTAGGGTGGGTTCGCTTATACACCCTCCATCTTTGTGACTGAATAGTTCTCCCTGAGGAGTGACTGAAAAATCCTGGACAAATTTATGCATTCCATAACCATGGTAATTTTTTACTTAACCATATTGAAGGTCAAATGTTATACTCCTACGAAACAATACGGAAACAAGTTTTGTTCAATATAAAATTCTGAACCAAATTTAATGGTGAAAATGAAAATTCGGGTAGTAACGAACCAAATTCAAAAAACAGTAACCGTTAAAAAAAAGACAGGGTTATTACTGTTTGCAATTCTCCTTTTCGCATTCATTCTCTTCATCTCCCGAATTAATAAATATGGTGCCGGTTTTGATGAATATTTCTTCTACCAGTTCGCAGAATTAAACCTCCATGCAATTTCTTCCCATATCGAGGGTATCTCTTTTGACCAGCTTATAAATTTCTATGATCTGAAATATTACGGACCCGCATATATCATTCTAGGGGAATTTCTACTCGAAAAAATACAGTATGTTTTTCCACACCTGAATATTTTACATGCCTGGCATGTGTTGAATTTTGCCACTTTCCTCTCTGGAGCTTGGATACTTTTTGTTTTGAGTAAAAGATTTGTATCTGAGGTGGCCTCTTTTTTCACTGCACTTTTATATTTAACTCAACCGCTATTTTGGGGGCACGGGATTATGAATCCCAAAGATACTCCATTTATGGTTTTTTTTCTTGCCACAGTGACAGTAGGAATCATTGCAGTCGACAAGATTTTTGATTCTGTGCAGAATTCAGGCCAAACCAGGAAAAAACCATTCTTGCAATTTAAAAATAAAAAGATAAAAGCAATAATTTTTGCTGTGATTCTTATCATTGGAGTTTTATTGCTCATTTTTTCTGCTGATCGAATCTCATCCAATGCGATTAGCAAACCTGTTGCCAGCCAATTTTTTACCAAAATCGAGAATTCCAGTGCAAGATCCTTGCTTTATTCTGCGAAGACAATAATTGATGCCGGCGAAAGCAAGGGCATAACTTTATCATCCTATTTTGATAAAGCTTTTCGAATGATTAATACAATCGAATTTTATTTTATAGCTTTCTCGATTCTGTTATTGGCTTTCTTGTTAATGCTTAGAGTTACTTCTGCCATGCGCTGGTCTGTATTTGCTGCGTTTCTATTGGGATTTACAATGGCCATACGGGTTTTAGGGCCTGCCGCTGGTGGGCTTGTAGGTCTATACGCAATAATGCGTTTAGGGAAGAAGAGCTGGAAGTTTATGCTGCCCTATGCCGGGATTGCAGTTCTGGTTATGTATCTTTGCTGGCCGCGGCTTTGGGTTGATCCAATCAATCGCTATATTGAAGCTTTTAAAGTGATGGCAAATTTCCCGTGGCCGGGCGTCGTGAGGTTTGAAAATGGCGAGTTTCTCGCTACTCAACTTCCATGGTATTTTTTACCAAAAATAATCTCAATTCAATTGACATTACCACTATTGATATTTGCACTGATAGGATTAACTATTGCCATAAAAAATAAATTTCATGTGCATAATGAATGGCGCAAAATCTGGATCATTGTTTGCTGGTTCTTTATCCCATTTTTCACCGTAATTGTTATTCACCCCACTATGTATGATAATTTCAGACAGTTCCTATTCATAATTCCACCTCTGTTTGTCTTTGCAGGAATTGGGTTTGAAGAGTTAGCCAATTTAATTACCAACAAAAATGTGTTGAATGGTGTTTTTATTGTTTCCCTGCTGCCAGGGATAATCGCGGGTATCTGGTTGGATCCATACGAGTATGTTTATTACAACGTTCTGGTAGGTTGGACTGGAAATGTCGGTAGAAAGTATGAAGCCGATTATTGGAACACTTCATTTTGCGAAGCAGCCCAATACTTGTCCAATAACGCCCAAGAGGGATCCCTAATTGCTTTCACAGATCCGATGGTAGCATCGATATTCTTGGAATGTGCGAGTAAGAGTTTTGATATTGTGGTCGAACGGCTGGAACACTCTAAAATTTCCCCTGATTATAGCGTTGTCAGTACCCGTTATGATGATGATATTGATTATTTTCGAAAAATGCAACCTTTGAAGATTATAAAGCGCGGAGAGACTCCATTTCTTGTCATCAGAAGTAAATGATATCCATTGTTGCGCACAAATCTTTCGCTTTGGTGATTTCCAATAAACCAAAATCCTTCAAAATCACAGCCCCGCAGCAAACCACTAAATATTACGGAATTTCACCTGATGTGACGGATTTTGTGGACATTTCCACAGCAAGCTGAGAGGAAATGCTCTGCTATTGATTATAATAATCATCATCAGCAATTATTTAAGTTAAAGAGAATAAGGAAATAAAATGGTAATTGGAATCATTGGCATCGTCTATATCTTTTTAATACTTGCGGCATATGGGTATGGGGTAAAAACGCTTCTTTTTAAAAAGAACTTTTCTAAATCTTCATATAAATTAGCTCTCATTCTTTTTTGGGGCTTGGTTGTTGTAACGACTTTAGCATCCTTTGCTTCATTGTTCATTCGAATTAATTGGGAATTTCAACTTTTTCTGTTATCAGGCGCCATATTGATCATCCTTTTGATTGTCAAGAAACCAATCACTTTTCAAAACAACATTTTCAAGAAATTCACGCTCAGTCAGAAAATTGGTGCACTCTTCCTGGTTGGGTGTTTAATCCTTACGCTCATCCAGGTGGTTCAAGAGCCGACCAATCCAGATACCGGTATTTATCACGCACAAACCATCCACTGGATTGAATCTTTTCCTGTGGTTCCCGGGCTTGCAAATCTTCACGAACGGTTGGGATATAACTCAAGCTGGTTAATACTCAACGCTGTTTTTAGTTTTTCTTTCCTGGGGATTCAATCCTTCCATTTGGTAAGCGGCTTTTTATTCCTCGCCATGGTATTGAGTTTTTACCAAGGAGTTCACAATTTACTCGCAAAAAAATTTTTATTATCCAATTTCATCCGCCTTGGTTTTTTTCTGGCTGCTTTTTTCTTCTTGTTCGATCAAGTGTCCTCGCCAGGGACAGATATGCCTGCAACTTTGTTTATATGGTTTGTTTTGGCGGAATCTATATCATTGCTTGAAAATAAAACCGATTTATTGGATTCAAGAGAACCCCTAATTTTATCTTTGATATGCGTTTTTATCCTCACGGTAAAATTAAGTACAGTGCCGATCCTGTTGCTGCCACTCTTATGGATCATCTATAAGCTCAGAAAAAAGAGCTTTAATCAAATTGGCCAATTCGTATTATTGTCATTCGTTATTATGATCCCGTACATAGTTCGAAATTTTGTTCTGACCGGCTATCCAGTTTTTCCAGGATTCCCGTTTGATCTTTTTCATTTTGACTGGGCTCTTCCATTGGATAGGGTAAAAGAAGAAAGAGTAGTGATCCATTGGTTTGCCATGCTTTCAAGAGTACCTCTGGAAGATTTTTTATCAATGAGTCTCAAGGATCAAACCATCAAGTGGTTTGCTAACCTTATCCCGCGTTATAAAGCCATCCTTATAACTATTCCGGTTGGTGTCGTCTTCAATTTGTTTCTTTGTGTGTTTAAAAAATGGCGTGCCTTTATTCGCGAGAATGTCGGCCTTATTTTATTGTTATTGGTGTTTATCACTGGCGATCTATTTTGGTTTTTATCCGCCCCATCAATTCGTTTCGGTTTTGGATTCTTGCTGGGATCAGTCTTCTTGGTTTTGTTTCCAATTGTTACTTTTTTGGCAAATCAATTGGAAAAATTCCAGGGAATGGCCGTTTGGTTTATACTGATCGCTTTTGTAGGTTTGGCGTTAATTAATTTCCGTACTGCAATCCATTATAAAGACTTTTCAAGCGTTATTCTTTTTCCAAAGGACTACCCCACCTGGTCGAGTTCTCCCTGTGAATTTAATAATTTTCATTTGTTATGTCAAGCAAATTATAATTCTTGTTGGTATTCGCCTTTCCCTTGCGCAATAAGTGGAAATATGCACATAGAAATGCGGGGATCTGATTATCGTGATGGTTTCAGGCAAGTACCTTGATATATATTTCCAAGTAATAAATCCACATTTTTATTTTTATCCCAAAATTATAAAATCAGGATAATAATTGCTATATTCTCGCCGACGTGAATCCAGCAAATAACGAAGTAAAAACGATCATTCAAGTTATTGTTGGTTTATTATTAGCCTTTTACGGTATTAATTTTGAAATTATGATTGTGGATGGATGCCCAAAAGATGACACGCCCTTCCTTCTCAATTATTAGCACGTTAGTTTGATAACATTCGCTTGGTTAAACATAAAATTAGTAAAGGAAAGACTGCCGCCTTAAAAACCGGATTCCAGAAATGCTCAGAGAATGCCTTGCCTCTTTCTGGCCAAAATTGTAATTATTTTTATGTTGTATGTCAGGACATACGCCAACGGATACGGAAGTATATTACAAATCTCGCTGTTTTCTAGAGAATTTAATTTGATGGACATATATGCTTCTACATTCCTGCCATTTATTAACCAAATGCATGGCATGGAAACCCTCATTGCACTTGGCATGGCGGCTACAATTGTTGCATTATTTTGACCGTGGACATATAGTACAGGATGGGTTCAATCGGCAGAAAAATAGAGAAGAATACCGATGGAAGTGTTATAAAAGAAAACTCGCCCCACGCACCGTTTTTTTTCATGGTTTGAGAAGAAAATTTCATTAAAAAATTCAATGACGATTTGATTCGCTAATAGGATGGTCCTTTCGGAGTATGCTTACCCTAAAAATGTCAATCCAGAAATCTCCACGGAAAGCACCTGATCGAAAATAGAGAGACTTCGCAACAGGTAAGTATCTAGCGGGTTATAATGCATTAATTACATCGCTTCAATCCCACTTTTTTTTAATCAGGAACCTTCCATGAAAAAAAATGCTTCATTAATCATTTCTTCTGCTGTTCTGCTGCTGTTTGTGATCCAAACCGCCGGAACCTTGGTGGAGTCGATTTACATTCTCGACTTGCTAAAAACCTCCCTGGACGAAAAAGTACTCGGCATTCTGTTCTTCTTTTCCCCATTATTACTGCTGCCATATTTCAACAAAGCACCACGCAGATTGAGTTGGGGATTATTCGCACTCTTGTTCATTACCCGCAGCCTGACCCCGTACCTCGGCACCTCGCTACGCATGTTGGCTTCCGGGCTGGGTACCGGGGCAGCCCTGGGGCTGCTCTGGCTGCTGCTCACTGCCTGCAAGGAACCCGCCGACCACCAGGAACGCAACAGTTGGGCTGCCGGCCTGGCCCTGGCGATTGGTCTATCGGTCTTGCTGCGTGCTGCCGGAAGCGGTGTGGAGTACTCGCTTACACCCGCTGGAGCCTGGACCGGATGGCTTCTGGCTGCTTTGCTGGGGTTAAGTTTGTTTCAGCTTGAATGGATATCGGAACGGCCACGGCCTGCTCAAGGACAGGGAGTAATCAAGCCCATGCTGGGCATCTATCTGATTTTAATCCTGGTCTGGTTTGCGTTTTCCGCCCCTGCGGCCATCGCACGCTGGACACAAAACGCCTACCTGCCAGTTGTGACCGCTATCAGCCTTCTCTCACTGGTTTGGGTCTGGCTGGAGCTGCGCTTCCCTGGCAGGATGGAGCGCATTTCTCCACGCTTGCTTTTAATTTGGAATCTGCTCTTCACCCTGGCGTTGCTGAGCACTCTCCTTGCGCAGCGGGTAGCTTTTCCGCCTACCGTGGACTCCCCAGCGGTGGTGGTTGGCGCAGCGAACATTTGGCAGCAGATACCCCTGATCGGAATGTTGCTGTTATTCCCGGTCATCTTTGTTGATATGCGTCTTTTTGTAAAACAGATCCGGCTTTCCTTGCCATCAACCCGCCAGTTAGCCTGGGGAATTTTGCTCGGTGGATTGGTGATGATCGTGATGGTATTTGCAATCATCTTCACCAATATTTGGGGTTATGTCGCTCCGATCAGTACACTCTTTCGCAACCTTTTCTGGCTGCCATTTTTACTGCTGGCTGGCGGTATCAGCCTGCTGATATGGCTGAGCCAACCATTTACGCCAATAATCGTAAAATTAGATTTACTCGAGAGTCCAAAAATCTGGCTGGTTGCATTGGCTGCCATTTTTCTTGCCACACTGCTGTTTGCCTGGCCAGTCCGCCGAATGCCCCCTTTGGATATTGAAACAAATTCACTTACCGCCATGACTTATAACGTCCAACAATTCAACACCGAAGATGGGCAAAAATCTTTCCGGCAACAACTGGACGTTGTTCGCCAGTTGAACCCGGATATTCTCGCTTTGCAAGAGAGCGATTCGGTGCGCATTGCATTCAACAACAATGATTATGTCCATTACTTCGCTGAAGGATTGGGTTATTATGCCTATTATGGCCCCACACCGGCCACAGGCACCTTTGGCACAGCCATCCTCTCCAGGTACCCTTTGCATAACACACGCACCATGTTCACCTTCAGCGATGAGGATGAGATCGGAACGGCAGTGGCTGAGGTTAACATTGGCAGCAAATCCATTACCATTTTCAATGTTCACCCGGATGGCTCCAAGGAAGCCAAATTGGTGTTCGCTCGCACGGTATTGGGGCAGGCAGTGGACGATTCTTCCGTCATCATTCTGGGCGATTTCAACCTGCGGGATACAGACGAAGCCTATGCGCTTTTTGACAGCGCCCTCATCAATGCCTGGACAAGTGTCTACCCGACAAAGATCAGCCCGGATGGGTTGGATATGTCCGGTCGTAATCGGATTGACCACATCTTTACCTCGTCAGATTTGCTCGCCCGCAACCCGCAGTACCTGCTCCCCCCGGCATCCTTCACGGATCATCCGGTGCATTGGAGCGAATTCTGGTGGGGAAATCCATAAAATTGCTCACTTGTGTGATGATCCAATCCTTCTACAACCTCCCCCTGGAAAGCTGGTTGTCTGTGAACCTACCAACCCACAGCCACAAGCCTCAAGCCTCTTGCTGCTCTTCTACTGTTGGATAACTATCATTACGAGATGTGGTTATACCGTCGAAAGTCAGTATATGAGGATGAATTAACATTGCACAATGCAGGTAAGTTGTAGGTTGTTTTCGTAACACACCAACCCTCCATCCTTTTTGTTATGAGTAGTAGCAGTAGCAATCGGCTCATGGGCCGAGGATCCCCGATGGGTATGATTTTACAGGATAGAATGGCTTCCTGTATGCTTCGCCTTTAGGTGAGATCTTACGTGAAAAAATCATAGTACCCATCGAGAAGAAAGCACTTTCCAATTTTATTTCTCGAGTTAGTCTGTAACACGCCATTGGTATGGTACCTTACAAACGCACCATAGTACCATATCTTTATGTTACGAGTAGGTAAATTTGTGACCTCGACGAAGCAATCCTGTCCTATGCGAAGAAGATGGCCGCGCTGCGCTGGTGATGATAGGCCAATATGAGTGTCTAAAAAAGGGCAAATGCCTGAACGTTTTGGCGGGCTATACGTACTAAATTGCGACGTATTAAAATCTTGTATACTGGATACCCGATCGGAAAAGTAGGCTCAAATGCAAAAAAGAAAACGTATCGTTCGAATGCTAAAAATCATTATGCCCATCGTGGGATTAATCACTGCCATTATAATTCCTCCCTGGGATCTGGTGGTACCAATGTTAACACCATTGCCCACTACAATACAGGAGCAGGCAGACAATGCTATCGATCAGGGTCTGGATGGAATCATCGTTTATGTAGATCAAGCTGGAGAGCAACCCGCTTTTTATTCCGCCGGTTGGAAAAATAAATTGACCAAGGAACCAGCCGATCCCCAAGCGATGTTCAAAATTGGCAGTATTCACAAGCTATACCTCACCACTGCTGTCGCCCAACTGGTCAATGACGGATCTTTGGCACTGGACGAAACTCTCGCTGATTACATGCCGGAACTGGTGGGAAGAATAGAATATGCCGATCAGATTACACTGAAAATGTTGGTTCAGCATCGCAGCGGAATTCCCAATTTCACTGACGATGAAAAATTTGACTGGTTCACTCCGCAGACAGGCGCACGCGATATGCTGGAATTGGTGCTGGATCAGCCCGCAGATTTTAAGCCAGATGCGCGCTACAGCTATCCCAATACCAATTACCTCTTGATCGGTCGAATCCTGGACAAAGTGCTGGGGTACAGTCACCATCAACATGTTTATGATAAAATCCTGGCTCCCTTGGGGTTATCGAATACTTTCTTTTCGCTTGATGAAGTGAAATTCGAAGATGTTGCCAGTGGTTACTGGTATGGGTATGATGATGATCTCAGGTATCTTGGCGGTTCGATGATTGCTACGGCACAGGATGTGGGTATATTTTTGAGAGCATTGAATGACGGCTCATTGCTAAATGACAATGAGCAGGCTATTTACTCTTCGATTTACAAATATGAACATGACGGCTGGGTACCTGGATACCACAGCATCGCGCGCTATTACAAGGATATTGATACAGTTGTTGTTCAGTTTGTAAATACAACCGGTGGAAAGACATGGGGGTTGGCAGAAGTAGTCGGCGGAAAGACCACGGCGTTATCCCTTATTACACACAACCGGATTGTCCGAATTTTGCGCCGGCACTAAATTGAATGAGTAAATATTTCAATTCTCCTCATTGTAACATCTTGCATCTTGTACGGTCTAAATAAGCCCCCGATTGAATTGCAACGATTGCTCCAGCGCTTGACTTAATCGGAATAGCGTTTTATTTGTAACACAGGTATTTTCTTAAAATAAAGTCTTTAGACCGCCAATATTCATCGTTGGCAATCTCCGTATTCGCCAATTGGTGGAACTCAGGCGTATGAAGCTAGAAATTATCACGAAACTTTACAAACTCGAAAATGCAGGCAATTGGTAATTGAATGGACAAAAATCTATTTTGCATGAGTAATTAACGGGGGTAGGTAAAATCTTAACCATTAGGTTTTGTGGTTCTTTGCCAGGCGGGATCAATGGTGTTCGAAGAATGTCTCTGACACTGCACGGACGGGACAGCAAAGATTCCCGCGCGATTCCTGAAATTTCTCCGGTTGCGAGCATTTCCTGCTCATCGCATTACCTACACCCACCTTCGTCGTGATTGATGTGAATCCCGATCAATTTCTTTAGCTTTTCCAGTGCGTGTCTCCTCTGCACCCACTTTAGAGAGCAATGCGGATATTCGGGTATATCAAGTACGCTGCGATTGAGAATAGTCGTTGAAATGGGATCTGAAAAAATAAAACAATGGCATACACTCTCATGTTAAGTCGGGATGACAAAATATGCTATTTAACACAAAAATTAATATTTTTAAAAAAAGAATGGATAACCCTTGTTTTATCCTAGATTATAATAATTACTGGTTTACTTTTCAAATAATTATCATTTTCTTGCCAAAAGTCACAATCAAATTTAGTATTATATGTAATGAATTTCTAATACAATTTCTTTTTCTTAACTTGGAGGATTACTAAATATTATTCAAAAAAATCCTTTCCCAAAAAAGACACAAGTATGCAAACAAAGTTAACAAAGATAACCGACTATTCACAATTCTTGACAATATTGTTGTTAGTATCAATAAGTTGTATTCCCTTGTTTATTGCATACAATTATCCTTCCTTTCTAAATGATGACTCTTATATAACGCTCACTTTTTCTAAAAACATTGCAATGGGAAAGGGTTTTATATTCAATCATCCGCCTTCAATTTTAGGCACAACGTCTCCTCTTTTCTCATTAATTGTTGCCTGGCTTTCCATTATTCTCCCAAAAATTGAAATTCCTATTATTGCAGTTTTTTTAACTGCTTTTTGTTGGCTTGGTATTAATTGGCTTTTCTTTTTCTTTAAAGAAGAATGGGAATTAAATAACTGGCAAGTATGTATTCTTTCGTCAATAATAGTTTGTACTGGGTGGATTGGATTCCTCGGTATGGAAGCTTATTTTTTCGCTTATCTTCTGGTTTTGACTATTTCTCTATTTCTAAAAAAACAGTTTTTTCTTACGGGATTTTTCTCAGGGTTATTGTTTCTGACTCGCGGAGAGGGTATTTTATTATTAGTAGTAATCATATCAATGCTTCTTTTCCAAGCTTGGACAAAAAGAAAAGCCATCGATAAATTTCTTTTGAATAAATTATTTAAAATTGGTCTCGGTATTTCAATTCCTATATTAATTTGGAGTGTTTACGCTTATTTTACTTTTGGATCATTCCTTACCAATACTCTTGGCGCAAAGCAAGCCCAAGTACAATCAGGGTCATTTCGACCTTTCTTTCAAAGATTAATGTCAGAATGGATGCCCTTATGGGGAAGCTCTTTCAAGCTTCTCTCATTTCCAATATTAAATGTTTGGTGGGTAATTTTGTTTTTGGGATTCATATTTGTTCTTTTACATAAACGGAATTGGCTGATACTTGTTGGATGGATATTTTTTTATACTCTTGGGTATAGTATTTTAAATGTGGCAGGCTATTGGTGGTATGTATTGCCTATTTTATTCGTTTTAAATATTTTTTTTGGGCTTGGAATTATTTGGATTCTAGAGTTAATTAATAAATACATAAAAATAAAAAAACTTGCATTTGCTTTTAGCTTCATAATGACATTATTTCTTCTTTTTATTTTATCAAAACCTAACTATATATATTGGAAAACCTATCAAGGAGATCCAAGGGGTAAAAGTTATACTAATTTAAGTCAATGGTTTCGAGAAAATACAAATTCTCAAGAAAGTATCGCATTCATTGAAATTGGTTACCTGGGATATTATACTGATAACCGAATAATTGATTTAGCTGGTTTAGTTTTACCAGAAATCGTTCCCCATATTGCAAATGGCGATTTTTCATGGGGATTCTGGAATTACGCACCTGATTATTATATATATCTACCTGATTTCGATTGGGCTTTAGCCAGTATTAAGGAAAACCCTCGGTTTGATCAAGAATATCAAGAAGTAGCTACATTGGTAGGACCTCGAGAGACCAATTTTACAATTTTTAAACGGAAAATTCCTTAAATTTCTTACTAGATCCACTAAACCAATTCTTATATTAGAAATAAAAACTTTCATTCCAGAAATAATACCCCTAAGTAAGTTGTGTACAGATGTAGAAGTCAATGGCATGACATCCTTGGCATGTTGAAAACAATCATCACGAACTCGACCCGGGCTATTTGGATAAATTGGTAAAGAAACTCAAAGTCAGAACTTAATTGAGCGTGCATAAAAAAATAGAATAGGGCAAGGTAGCCGCTCCATTAGAAAACAGTCCAAACCTCCCCTCTGGCAATACAGTCAGCATACCCTTGAGAGAATAGGGCAAATATGCAGGTGTTAAATTCTAACGGTGTATAACAGATCCTTGTTGTAATTTACACTAATTCTATCTACAATATGATAATTGAATAAGTCAGAGCAAATGCATGGTGATAAGCGTTTTCCTGTTATATATTGAAAATCCTGTGCAGAATTACACGAGGGTTGGAACCTTTTTTGGAAAATCATGATAAATCCCCGAGTACGAATATCCGGATCGCGCAAAACTCCACTGTATAAACTTACTGATTTCTTCCCCCTGAAGAAAAACATCATGCATGCCAACTTGTTTAATTCAGGTAAATTTAAGATCTAATTTTAAGAAAAAAAGTTAAAAGGAGTGATGAAAATGCCCTATATCGTTGATTTTGTAAATGTGTCTACGGTTGGTTTAGAGTCTTCCCCAGTCGCTGAGGCTCTTGCTGGTTTACGCGCCAATGAAGCTCGCTACTTTATGAACAAATATAAGCATGAATTTACAGTTGTACCCGCCAGCGATAGCCACGAGACCCTTGACTATGTCAACCGAATTTTGAAGGAAGAAAGGGATATTGTATTTGCTGCCAAACCGCTACAAACGTCGCGTTTTCAAGTAGAGAATATCAAATTCGCCTACGTCTTTTACGAGGATGGACTTGTGGTCAATGTTATGTATACAGTTGATGACCCTAAGAAACGAGCGGTTGGGTTTAAACTTTCGCAGGGGATGGCAGTACCAAAAGAATTAGAAGGGAAGTTTAAATTTGCTAAACAGAATTCAAAACTGGCCGGGACAATTCGAGGCTCTTTTTTTGTCATTAAAGGAGAATATTAGCAATACAGGCCATGAAATTTCACTCTTATAAATGAATATAACAATCACATATTTCTCTTTAAAGTATGGTTGTAATTAATCATTGAATCTTCTGGCACATCCACACTTTAAATTGCAAGGACTTGATAGCAAGGCGGAGCTACGGATATACCAGATGCATTGCGTCAAAGTTCTTTTCGATAATATATAAGATATCAAATCAAATTCAGAACAACCTTCACGCGTTATTTTTACCATTGTGCAGCGATTGAGTATTCATAATAATCGCCTTTCAGGAAAAAGTCATATACAAAATTGTGGTAAAAAAACATGGTTTTCATAAAGGATAATGATCAAACAACTTAACAGTGTTTTAGAATTAAATTAGATATTTAGACGGATTATTTACTTCGTCACCGGAATCTTTAAAATTGTTAGCTGAGCATCAGTACACGGAGTTCTTGTGGCAATGCTATTGGAGGTGCCTGATCATGGAGATGGTTAGCCGAGAAGTTACAATAGCCGTTCTGCAGTCCTTCGCTGATGCGTGGAATAGCCACGCTGCAGATGCGCTTATGACATTCATGACAGAAGACTGCGTATTCGAGTCCTCTGCCGGCCCTGATGTCTGCGGAACGCGCTACGTCGGCAGACAGGCTGTGAGAGCAGGCTTTATAGAGGTCTGGGATACGTTTCCGGATGCCCATTGGGGGAACGCGCGCCACTTTGTTCACGGTGATCGGGGAGTATCCGAGTGGACATTCACAGGTACACGAAAGGACGGAACCAGGGTCGAAGTTCATGGCTGTGACCTGTTCACATTTCGTGATGGCAAGATATTCCTGAAGAACTCCTATCGCAAAAACCGCCCAGCCATACCCAAGCCGCCACAATGATCGCTAATCTTCCGTTCCGCCAGGCAATCTTTATAGGAAAAGTAAAGCAAAATATTCATCAGTTCCTGAAAATGATAAATTTGTATTTTTTCCACTATTGCCTCGAATAACAGTTCAAATTTTTCTTTTTTAACATTGTTCAGGAGAATTTCGAATGAATAAAACAACTTCTAATAATGATGGTAAAAAGTCCAATGCTATCCGATTTCACACGACTATTCTAACCACAGGGAAAAATACGGCAGGCATTCATGTTCCGGAAGAAATAATCAAACAACTTGGTTCAGGCAAACGCCCTCTCGTTCGCGTCATGATAAATAATTACACGTATCGGAGTGCCGTGGCTGTAATGGACAGCAAATATATGATTAGCTTTAACTCGGAGCATCGGAATGCTGCTGGCGTTCAGGGTGGGGAAGAGACCGATGTTACTTTGGAACTCGATTTAGAACCGCGCACGGTTGAAATTCCAAATGACTTAAGAGATGCCTTATTGGCGGCAAAAGTTCTTGATGCTTTTGAAAAAACAGCCCCTTCGATGAAAAAGGAGTATGTCCGTCAGGTAGTAGAACCCAAAACGCCTGAAACGAGAGCGCGTCGAATTGTAAAAATTGTAGAGAAATTAAGTGCAATCTGATAGATTATCTCATGGCTTCGTGCATCAAAACTGCCCAACAAAGCCTGCATAGGACACTGGTGTTCTGCTGTTTTTCCAAGCGTTCTACGATTACTTTGCCTTCGTTTATTGCTACTCCACATCGCCTCATTCCACCCTGCCACTGTAAACATTATTTGTTGGGCAGCTTAAGATAAAGCGCCATTCCATGAAACGGTCTTCTCATACACAAATTCTGACAGTGTATAATAATTGGATAAATTGATCTAAAACAAATGGTATATATGAACAATTCCAACACACCCAATCAACGTTTTGCAAAAATGACCTTTTCTACCGTCTATCCATTGTATCTCGCAAAGATAGAGAAGAAAGGCAGAACCGAAGCCGAATTGCTGCAGGTCATCGCATGGTTAACAGGCTTCGATCAGAAGAAGCTTGAGGAACTGATAATGGAAAATGCGACTTTTGAATTATTCTTCCAACTGGCTTCGCTAAACCCAAATGCACACCTTATCACCGGATTAATCTGTGGGGTCCGTGTAGAGGAAATTGAGGATCCTTTGACACAGAAAGTCCGCTATTTGGATAAGTTGGTGGATGAGTTAGCCAAGGGGAAGAAAATGGAGAAGATTTTGCGAGCTTCGTAAGATCTTGTGAAGCATTTTATCCCCCTGCCGGTAGCCCAAACAGACCGTCCGGCGACCTTTCATCCATCCTCTGATCAGACAGTTGGGGTGGCGATTCGGAAGTATGTGTACATGAATTTCAGAACTCGCAAGCTCCTGGATTAAACTCGTATGAAAAAAATGTTACCGTCCGGTTGTTTCTCTGTTAGTCAGCGCTGTTTTGATTTCGGTTCAGCAAATTTTTTTGAGAGTATATTTTTAAAAGAGTGGGGTTGTATAATGAGTTGTTGATGAATGTGGCTAAAAGTGTCAATCGGAGTTGAGGGGCAATACGATTTTTGCGATTGATTCAGGAAAAATTATGATGACAAACAGGATTTTCGATACACCAGTCAAAATTAAATTTGCATTCCTGCCTATTCTTTTTCTTCTCGGGGGCGGTGTCACCTGGGTTGGATTGTATTTTCACCCGCAGCGTCGCTTTTTACAAGGATTGCTCGTCGGATCAATAACTGTGATTCTTCTATTGGTTGTAGAATTTGGACATGATGTTGCCAAATGTTCGACTATCGCAAAGTTGATCGATCCGCCAACTTCGCTAACCCGTCATGCTCCTAAGCAGATTTCGAATGAACTTTCATGTTTTCCTTTTTAAAAATATGTGGCTGTCTTGATCACTCACGATAAAATATGACAAAAAAGAGGGCATTTGTTAAATATCTGGTAGACTTTTCTTATGGGTGAATTGTCCATCGCTTCCCTATTAAGACAACTTCCTTATTTTACAACTGTAACTGAGGAACACCTGCATACCTTGGCACAAAATGCCATTCATCACTCGTATTCATCCGGGCAAATTATCTTTCAGGAAGGCGATCCCTCATCGGGGCTGTTGATTGTAGTGGAAGGTCACGTTAAAGCGTTTAAGCTCTCGCCGGATGGACAGGAATATATCTTGAGTTTGTTTGGCCCCGGTGATATCTTTAACGATCTGGCCGCCCTGGATAACTTACCCAATGTTGCCTCCACCATGGCTGTGACGGATGTAAAAGTTTGGATGATTCCGCCGCAAGACTTCGCTTCTGCTCTTCAGGCAGATCACGAGCTCTGTCTGGCGGTATTATCGGGTTTGGCCAGGCGCACACGCAATCTGGTTAGCCGTTTATCTGATCTGGCTTTGAGGCCAGTCACAACGCGGGTGGCTCGATTTTTACTTGAGCAAATAAAAGACCCGGCGCTGGCCCACCCGACCGTCACACGAACATTGATTGCAAATTATCTGGCTACAACCCCCGAATCGATCAGCCGCTCCTTGCGAGCTCTGGAAGCAGCCGGTGCAATTCAATTTGACCGTCACCGAATCATCATAATTAACCAGGAAGAATTACATCAGCAGGCTCAGCTGTCACCGAATTAAAATTTTGGTTATTAAATATTCAATTCATCCGTATCTTCTCATTAATACAGGGTCGATGAATGGTATACGGCGGGCGTTCGTCCACCGAATACTACTATGCCCCTAATTTTTGAAAGGATTCATTAATCCGATCAAAATGATCAACTTGATCTAAATCAAGGCACAAATTCCTTTAATGCATTATCCTATCGAGAGAAAGTTATGAATTCATTCATAAAAATTGAAGGAATGATGACAGGATGTTAAGATGACAGAAACAAATTGGCTCCCAATAATCGACCAGGCAAAATGCACCGGCTGCGGCCATTGCGTTTCAGGATGTCCAACTGGCACCTTAAGTCTTTTTAAGCATTTTGCAATGATCGCAAAACCTGAGTCTTGCACGTATTGTGGAATCTGTGAAATGATCTGCCCTACTGAAGCCATCTCTCTGCCTTATGAGATTTGTTGGGAGAGCTGATTTTGTTCGTAGCACTTTTCCCTCCACAAGCCATTTTTTCTACAAAACGAGAAACGGAAAGTGTGAAATTTTTTAGTAACATCACGGTAATATCGTGGGAATATGTCTCGTTTGCCATATAATTTTTCAATGAAAAGGATTGTCATTCAAATCACATTAATGTATTGCCGTTACCCAATTATTGATCGTATAAAAACCTTAAGCCCTTCAGAAGTGCATATGGTTTCTGGTTATTTGATTCATAAACCGCTTCATTGGCCATATTTTAAAATTTGTCTCAGGCAGGCATTAACTTCCTGGGAATTTCAAAGTTATTCAGGAGGTTAAGCCTTGAGCACTATCCAATCCTCTATCAAAGTTAATACGTCTACGCACTTGCTGGATAAATATATGCTACCCAAAGTAGCTTTGACAGTGATCAGTATTGCTTCTTTTGTGGGGGTGCTGTTGACGATGACCACTCACGGTGCTGGTAATCTGTTTCAGGTTGTAACCCGCTGGCTACATTTGATTAGTTTCGCGTTCCTGATTGGTGGCACAATGTGGAAAGGTTTATTTGCAAAGCCTGCAGAGCTGCCCGAGCAACGCTCATATTTTGCACGCTTCACCGCAGGGTCTTATGCGCGTTTTCGCAGTCTGATGCGCTTCATTTTACCGATTTTTATCGTAACAGCCCTCTTTGATACCTATAGATTTGCCAGCATGGGAGTAGCCAGTTGGCTGGTCTGGTTCGAAGTAGCAATTATTACGGCGGTCACTTTTACAGCAGGTTATGACGTTTTCAGGCCGGTCAATAAAGAAGATCCATTCGGTGAACGAACCATCGCGAAGGCGATATTGGCGCTGCTGTTGGTGGATGCGATCATCCTGGCAGCCTTCGATGTAAACCTGGCGCAGGGTGGGAGAATCTGGCCTTTAGTTGTGCGTAGCATTCACCTTGCTGCTTTTGGTATGTGGTTTGGTGGGGCAGTCTGGAATATCTTTATCACCGTACCGGCTGCACGCAAGATCATTTCTTTGCCGGTCGTGTTAGCTGCCAGCCAACAGTTGGAGCGATTCCGGATAACGGTGCGCATCATCCTGCCGACCCTGATCGTAACCGGGCTAATTCAAGCCTATCCTTATGTTGGCTTTAGCCTGCGTGCTTTAACAAGCTCCTTTTTTGGCTGGTTAATTTTGACGAAATTAATTCTGATCGTGATTTTGGTCGGCGTCTTTATTACATGTCCCATGTGGCGAGCTTGCTCTCCCATTTCCGGCATGTGTAAGATTGACGATTTGTATAATAAAGGAAATTAACCAATGAATATTGAAGTTGCTGCAAAACAAACCTTGGACAATCGCGGCAGTAATTGTGCCGCCGGCTTTGTCAAACTTCTGGATATTATGGAAGATCTTGCCCCTGGGGAAGCACTAACCATTCTCAGTACCGATCCCGCGGCGAAACGTGAACTAAGCGATTGGGTAAAGCGCGCCGGGCATACCCTCTTACAAGCTGAGAAAAGCGGTCCACTTTGGAAACGAGAGTATCATTTCCTAATTCAAAAAGGGGCCGAGAAACCTGATTCTATCGAAGGAGAAACGAAATGAGCAATGAAGACGAACTGGATATCCGTAGTGTTCACCCATCACAAAGACACCCGATGATCTTTGAAAAATTTGATAATTTGGCCAAGGGTGAGAAATTTGTCTTGATCAATGATCATGACCCTAAACCGCTCTACTACCAGTTTCAGGCAGAGCGCACCGGAACGTTTGGTTGGGATTATCTGGAATCCGGTCCTAAAACCTGGCGCGTCCAAATCAGCCGAAAATGATTAGAAAATAATTCAAGTTAAATTCTAAATAATGCTTGGCGCCAATAGAACATACGAAAAAAATACTGTTGTCGCCGAGCTTTTATAATTATATTTTTCCAGCCTATTTGCAGGCATAATTTCGTTGCAGGCTCAGTCTATGGCGATTATGCCCTGGGTAGATTGTTTTGTATGTGCCTGCTCATAGCTTTACTGGGTGGCTCCTCCGCAGTTAAGCGCAGAAAGATGGTTTATTAAGTAAATGGTAAAATCATGGGAACTTCATAGCGGGCACGAAAGTTTCTCCTTTTTTCTTTAACTGAACAGCCAAACCTGCTTATAAATCATTTTTTGCTTACATAAACCGCTTTTTTGCATCCTGGTGAACAACAAGCAATTTGCGTCGGACCAATCTTCCGGCGCTTTTTTATTTGGAAGATAAATAGCACTGAGTTACATACCTTTAGCTAAGAGTCTTGCCGTTGTAAAGATTTTAAGTAGAAATCGTTTTTTTTAGCGTTGCTTTTCAGCATTTATCACAATTAAGTTTAGCCTCACGATGTGAGAGGTGACCTTAAACGGAAGATTACCCGAACAAAATCAATAGAAAAATTTATACTTTTGTGATATCACTATGAGTAGATTGTCCTCATTACTGTACACATTAAATCTGCATGAAAATAAAAGCATTATTACATCGTTGGAAATCATTCCTCCTATCGCGCCCTATCAGCCTCAGGGTGATCGTAGGCCTGGGTGTTTCCATTCCAATCCTCCTTCTGTTCGCACTTCTTTCCGTATTTCATTATAAGCAAGAGTATCATCTTCTGGAGGAACAGCAGCGTTTCTCAGCGGTCCAATTAGGCTCGGTGCTCTCCCACAGCCTTTCTCACAGCCTGCGTACTAAAGATGCCAAGGGATTGATCTCCACTCTATCGGAAATTGGACGGAACGATAACGTTACTGGAATCCAGATTATTGGCAAAAGTGGACATATTCTGTTTGCCAATGATATGAGTCTGAGCACCCAGGCAATTGAAACATCAAACGATGGTTGTCGGGATTGTCATGAATCGCAGTCAATGGTGCGTCCGCGTACGATGGATCTGAATAATGAAGTTCAGGTTATGCGCATTGCCACCCCGATCAACAACAATCCTGAGTGCAATCAGTGTCATTCGCCCAACACTTCAGTTCTAGGCGTCCTGGTTCTGGACATCTCGCTCGAAGAGCTGCGGGCTATAACGTTCCACAACCTGGAGCGTGATATCGGCATTTCAGCCATCGCAACCTTATTACTGACCATTTTCACTTTATTGCTGATTAATCTCTTCGTCGTAAGACGCATTGAAGTCTTTCGGAAGCCTATATCAGCATATGCTGCTGGTGATTTTAGTACACGCATTCCCGCGAGACACGGGTTTAAAGACGAGATCAGCGAACTGGCAAACACCTTCAATAACATGGCTGATGAGATCAGTTTGCATGCCAGTGAACAGGAAGATCGTTACAAACTGCAACAGCACGCCATTATTCAAGAACGGGAAAGGATCGGCCGCGAATTGCATGATGGTCTTGCACAAGTGCTGGGATATGTAGCCACCAAGACCATGGCAGTCCGTTTGATGTTGAAAAAAAGCAGCCTGGAAGACGCAGATAAGAATCTGCTGCAACTCGAGGATTCAGCCCGTGGACTGCTGGCCGATATGCGTGTGGATATTCTTGGACTGAAGAACGCCAGTCAGGTCAATTCGAACCTGGTTGGGGTGCTGCGTGATTACTTGCTGCACTACAATGCGTTAAGTGATCGCCCGGTGGAATTTGAATTGCCGCCTAACGACGAAATTAAGCTTGATCCAGTGATCGTATTGCAGCTGACACGCATCGCACAAGAAGCACTGGCCAATATCCGTAAACACGCCAACGCGACCCAAATAAACCTTTACCTCAAATTGGATGGCCAAGCGCTTACCTTGGAAATAAAAGATAATGGCTGTGGTTTCGATGCTGTCAGTGCGTTAAACGGGCAGGTAGGCCGTTTTGGGTTGAGCACCATGCAGGAACGAGCCAGGGAGATTGGAGCAGAACTGACCATCCGATCAAAACCCGGTTTTGGAGCCACCGTACAGGTGCGCCTGGAGCCCGATTATAGGAGTATTTGATGAATGTACTTGTTGCAGATGACCATGCGCTCTTCAGGGATGGTATTATCAGCCTGCTGACAGCCGCCGATTATCGTGTTATCGGCCAGGCGGGTGATGGAAATGAGGCTGTCAAAGCAGCGGCTGAGCTCAAACCTGACCTGGTGTTGATGGACATCGATATGCCAGGACTGAACGGCCTGGAAGCGCTTAAAAAAATCAAAGAACATAACCCATTGACACGCGTTGTCATGTTGACGGTTTCAGATGACGATGAAAACGTCGTAAGAGCGATCAAAATGGGAGCTGATGGCTATCTCCTCAAAGATCTATCTTCTAAGGATTTCCTTGAGTGCATCCAGGGCTTGGAGCAAGGTAACCTGGCCGTGACGAGAAAAACGGCTTCCCGATTGATCTCAAGGTTTCAAAACCTGCTCAAACAGTGTGGTGATGAAAAAGAAATATTGACTTCCAGAGAAGTGGAAGTGCTTGAATTGGTAGGTGCTGGCTCTTCTACCGGCGAAATTGCACACAGGCTATATATCAGCGAAAATACAGTTAAGTACCACGTGCGCAATATCCTGCAAAAACTGGGTGCCAGCAACCGCGCAGAAGCCATATCGCATGCCGTTCAAAAAGGATTAATTGAAGCCCGCTGAAAAACTGGCAAAGTAAGTTCTATAAACTTGCAGTAAATTGTAAAAAAATCACGATAAATCGAGTGCTGGCATTCCATTGATTTGAGAAAGAAGACAACCTACCCTTACAGGTGGTTATGACAATCTTTTACCTACCCGAACGTGGGCAACAATTTATTCGAAGGGATGTGGCCTGATACGGGCAGGTTCGTTATGATGAGATCAAGCGTGTGCCAAAGTAAACACGTGCCAAGTTCACGTGTTAATCAACAGGAGGACTTATCGGAAAAAGATCGCAAGCTTTCATGAACCTCGTAGCAAGTCATTTTACAAAGCGAATAAAGAGAGATAAAGGAGAACATAAATGAAGAATCATTGGAAGTTAATGTGTGTCGTTATCGTACTGGCATTTGTTATTGGAGCATGTAGCCCAGCAATCGCTCCACCCAATCCCGCGGCTACAAATGCCCCGGCTGTCGTCGATCTGCCCGCCCAGCCGATAACCGCTGCCCAAGGTGAAGCCGAAGTGCAACCTATCCAAATGCCGTTGCTCGAAGAACAAACCTCAGCGCTTCAACATCCTAAGGTTATCGCAGTGCCGGTTGATACTCTACCAATAATCGATGCCGATGCTAGCGATGAGCAATGGAAAGACGCGCCAAAAACACAAATTGGTGGGATGAACTGGCAAGTAGTCTATACTGATACAGACATTGCTATGCTGCTTAAATGGGTTGATAGGGATTTCAATATGGATACACCGGGAACATATATTTGGGATCCTGTAAACTCCTCATGGTCCCAGACTGAGACTTCCGGAAACACCAAACGTGAATGGATGAACTTATCCTTCGATATTTCCAGCGACAATGTTGCAACTGAAGGCTGCTCTGCCTTCTGTCACGAAGATCCACCCGGTTCAGGAATATTTCATCACCAAACTGCTCCCGGTGCCGGAAGAGTCGATTCCTGGATGTTTTTTGAAAAACATGGCTTCATGCAAAAGAAGGGTGAAGGCGGATTAGAGGATGGCTCTCACTATGGATTAAAAGAAGGTGCAGAAGACCGTTTCTGGTTTGCAGGAACAATATTAGCGAAGCAAGATGGGCCACTAATCTTCGAACAAACAAACGAACAAAATTCTAATAACGTTATCGCTGGGAGTGTCACATTTATTGATTATGCCGAAGATAATGTTATTGTATCTCCAGATGATGATATAGATGCAAATAGAGATCGCACACGAGATTTTTATTGCATAAACTGCCACGCACAAATCAACCTTCCCTATGACCCTCTAAAAACTAACCTCACATTCCCTGATCTTGGTGAAATAAAGTACCAACAAAATTATACAATTCCCTATACATCTCCCAGTTATATGGAAACCGATCCAATTGATTTTGTGGACACCATGATCATAACCCAAGATGAAATTGATAACGGGGAAGCTGTAGCAGTAAACAGCCTCACTCCAGAGCAAATCAGCCAATATTGGGAAAAATACGCTGCGTTAAATGGCAAAGTCCCAACTCTTGTCTTAAAGACGCCGACCGAAAGCATGGCTGATGTTCTTGTCGCGTCAAATTGGAAAAATGGCGTATGGACTATGGAGATCACTCGTAAGCTTGTGACTCCCTACCCTGAAGAAGATGTATCTTTTGACGATCTAAATAAAGTCTATCCTTTCTCACTAACGATTTCCAATGCCGATCTGCTGCTTGGGCCGTTACTTGGTGATTACGGTGGACTACTTGAATTCCGACAGTAGAATTCTATAAATTAAATTTTACAAACCTAAGTAAGCATTAAGCACAAAAGGTCTTTCAATGGCGCATGCGCTTAAGAAAGACCTTTTTAGCTTTTGAGCCCATCTGATCGAAATGAGCATCATCAATGTCTGATCAAAAACCTAAACATAAAGCAAGAATTGAACGAAATGAAATCGTAGGCGATAGCAACAACTCTCAGCACAAAGAAATAAGTCGCCGTGACGTGCTTAAATTTATCTCAGTGGGGTTGGCAGTAGTCGCTTTAAGCGGGTCAGTCAGGTTGGCTGGTCTTGCCCAAGAGAGAAGTGGAATCCTGCGCCCACCAGGTGCCATGGACGAAGATCATTTCCGGTCATTATGCCTCTCGTGCAACAAATGCCAGGAGGTCTGTCCACAAGAAGTGATCCGGCCGGTTAAGCTCACTGAGAGCCTGGAAACCGCCGGCAGTCCAACGCTGAGTTTCGCGAAGAACTACTGCAACCTGTGTATGGAATGCACAAAAATCTGCCCAACTGACGCATTGTTGCCGATCCGTCAATCGGAAGCACGCATCGGGATTGCAAAGGTAATGGCGGAACGATGCGCTCCCTGGTTGGGAAATTCCTGCGGGCACGGCTGTGCCCATAGTTGCCCTTTTGACGCTATCAGTATGGATGGACAGAACCGGCCTCACATTAAGTCTGAATTGTGCGTTGGCTGTGGGATCTGCGTCGTTGCTTGTTCCCTTTCCGCCAATCAGTTTTTCACAAAGGGGATTGTTGTTTTTCCTATAGATTCATCAGAACCAGGCTAACGCTTAGAGGATTTTTATCACATGGATATATCATCAAAGCCAATCCACAAATTAAAAAGGCCATCAAACACAATTATAAAGAAAAGAAAGAAAACAATCACCCCGGTATGGGTTTTGCGTACCGCCAGCATATTGTTGATTGCCGGCATGATTGTTTCAGGAACGGTCTTTAAGTCCGGCTTCGGACGGTTATGCACGTTGGGCAAAGGCATTTTTAGTATGACCTGCCCATTGGGTTTTTTGGGAGCAGCCTTTGCTAGCAGGAGCTTGCTACCCGAATTGTGGCTGTCAGTCGGGGTTGCGGTCTTATTAATCATCCTCTTGGGTCGCTTTTTCTGCGCGTGGGTCTGTCCGGCATCCATCCTTCATTTCATAAAAACAAAGCTTCATATCAAAACTTCCCAGTCAGCGCTCTGGCAATCACGCGTTACGAAAAATGAAAAGATAAGCTCAACTGCTGTACCGGCAGCATTGACCACTGTTGACACTGAAAGTGCCAGTAAAAAGGTTTATCCTGGCGTGGCAGTGTTGGTGGGCGGAATAGTTTCTTCTTATATATTCGGTTTCCCGGTTTTCTGCCTTGTCTGCCCGATTGGTCTGACCTTCGGAACCATTTTTGCAGCAGTTCGCTGGTTCTCCGGTGCTACGCCAGGATTGGAACTGGCCATCTTTCCCATTATGATTATTGCTGAAATATTTATACTCAAATCCTGGTGCACTTCGCTTTGTCCAATGGGTGCATTATTCGGGTTGATCAGCCGCCTCAATATTTTCTTCCGGCCAAAACCTGATCAAAAGGTCTGCCTGGGCGCTCGCGGGTTTAATTGCCGTGTTTGCGAAAAAGCCTGTCCACAGGGGCTAACACGAGCAGAAATTATGAGCGGAACCAACGAAAAATGTACCAAGTGCCTTGAATGTTACGAAAAGTGTCCGGCGGGAGCAATACGCATCAAAGCAATCCAGCTTAAATAAGATAGCAGTACCATCCGGCCGATATTACGCTACTGCCACAAAAGAGATTGTGCTTCTACTAAAGAAACGGATTTATTGATCTTTTCTTTGGTATTGACACAATCTTACAGGTCTACGATATATCACCCCAGCAAGCACATAAATATTTTGGCTGAAAATAAGCCTCGGTTTATTATCGCTGCACTATTGCTGATAGAATAAACACTGCAGAAGCAACGCACCAAATCGTTATTTGGTCGAAAAGGTATCACTAATGGCTAAATCAGTTATTTTTAATAAGATCCGTGATCCCAGGCTTACCACTATTCGCAGGGGAGGTACCTTGCTGGATTCCGATCATCACCTGCTTGCCATGTGGGCAGCCGATTGTGCTGAGCACGTACTGCACTATTTTGAGATGGTCCAACCGTCGGATAATCGCCCGCGCCGGGCCATTGAACAGGGACGAGTCTGGGCTCGCGGAGAAATCACCATGTCGCAGGCGCGCACAGCCGCTTTTGCAGCCCATGCTGCCGCTCGAGAAGTGAGTGGTCCAGCCAGAGAAGCAGCCCGCGCAGCTGGGCATGCTGTGGCGGTTGCACATGTAGCCGCTCATGAACTTGGAGCTGCAGCCTACGCCATCAGGGCAGTCCGGGCAGCCGCCTCCCAGGATCAGCGCGAGGAAGCCGGCCGTCAGGAGTGTCAATGGCAGCGCGCACAGCTTCCTGAGGCAATTCGCGAACTCGTGCTAGACGATCAGCGATTACGAAACGAAAAGTGCTGGTCGTTATTCAGTGATTGAAAAGTGAATTTTCATCTTGCAGCTTAAAGCGATTTTGGTTATTCCCTGGAATGTTCCCGAATCTTTCTCTATCTCAAGGCAGAAAAATTCAACGTCTTTTTCTCTATTAGTTGATATGGATATTTAAGTTCTTTCGACAGCTTTCCAACCACAAATTTGGGCACGACCTAAAAAGAGAGGATAGCTCTCTTGGTTTGTGGGCCGGTACTGACGCTAACTTCCCAATCGATGTAGGGTTTGAGGGTTATGCCGAACATGGCAAGTGGGCGATCTTCAACCAAAATGGTCCAACCAGCTCGATCCCGATCGGCGCATCTTTCTATGTTTATATGTTCAGTAACCATAAGGTTTACTTACCGATGATTATTCGTTGACAGTTCCTCTAAATGTGCCTCTTCTCCTGTTAACATCCGATGGTATTTAATTGATCCTAATGTAAATTTCAGTGGATTACACTTTTTGCAAACTTGTTTCCAAAGTTAATGTTTCACTATCATCTTCATAAACCAGCAGTTCGCCATAGCGTCCCCAATTGATCAAAGTCTCAATCTGCACTTCTGCTTCATCCGGCGGAAATTCAAGGCTGAGTGCCGTCTGGATAACGTTCCATTTCAACTGCTGCTTATCGGATGCTTTAAGCATGGTTAATAACCAGCGCATCATTGGAATACGGCGAACGCGTGAAGCGAAAATTTCTTTACGCCCAAGGATGCTGGCTTCTGCATATGTCTGACCAAGAGGGGTGATTTCAATATCTCCTTTCGCAATTGAGGCAAAACCCAGCAATTCAGCTGCTTCTGTCAGCAGCAAAAGTTGGTCTGAATTTATCCCCAGTTCATCTTCGAGAAGGTAAATATCATATTTTTCTTCCCCAGATTCAGTTAAATATTCCAGCAACCCGGTTAAATCGCCAATTTCAACTTTCGGCAGTTGGCGTGTACGTCCACCTTCACCAGGTGCAGTCCCTAACTCTTCGTTTTCAGGCAATGTTTGCCCGGCCAAAATTGCATACACTAAGTCCACTTGATTTTGAAAAACAGGAGATTTTCGTTGGCGTGGATGAGGCAGATTAATTCTATGTTCTGCGATTATACGGCCTGGCTGTTTATCCATAATGATAATGCGATCAGCCAGGAAAACTGCTTCCTCGATATTGTGACTGACCATCAGAATGGCTTTGGTGGGTATCTTGCCGCCGGTCCAAAGTTCCAGCAACTCGTTGCGCAATGCCTCTGCGGAAAGCACATCCAGCGCTGAGAATGGTTCATCCAGACAAAGTAATTCCGGTTCAACCGCCATAGCGCGGGCAAAGCCCACTTTTTGGCGCATGCCGCCAGACAATTCTCGCGGATAGGCTGACTCAAAACCATCCAATCCAACCCGGTCTAACAAATCTTCCGCTTTTTGGGTACGCTCAGGTTCTTCTATACCTTTCACCTGAAGGGCCAGGCTGACATTTTCAATCACATTCAACCAGGGGAATAAAGCAAAAGTTTGGAAAATCATGGAAGAATTGAAGTTGACGCCACGAAGAACTTCACCTCTGTAAATTACTTTTCCCTTGGAAGGTGGCTGCAACCCAGTGATTATTCTCAACAAGGTGCTTTTTCCACAACCGGATGGACCTAACAGCGCTACAAACTCCCCGGGAAAGAGCGACATATTTACATCTTCAACTGCAGTAAAACGGCGCGCTCCGGAGCCATAAATCTGATAAATATTTTCAAGCTGCATCAAAGGTTCAGCGCTCATAATTACTCCATTCGGTATTTTTCTTCAGCTAATTTATATAATCGCCGCCAAATAAAGCGGTTTAGTAAAATAACAGCCAGAATCATCGCCAGCGTGGCTGCCAGCAACAAAGCGTAATCACCAACAGCCGTAGCTTGAGCGATTAATGAGCCAATCCCCGTCAGCGAAATTGGTGTACCGCCAAGATCTTGATATTCTGCGACAATACTGGCGTTCCAGGCGCCACCACTGGCAGTGATTGCCCCGGTCACCAGATAAGGGAAAATGGCAGGTAAAACCAAAGTGCGCCAGCGTTGCCACCTGTTCAATTGCATCAATTGTGTCGTGTACTTCAGGTCTTGAGGGATAGCAATAGCACCTGCAATTATATTAAATAGGAGATACCATTGGGTGCCCATTAACATTAAAAGTATTGCGGCGATATTCAACCCACCGGGTAGATTAATAAAGAGGAGCAGGATAATCGGAAAAAGAGCTGTAGCAGGAACAGATGCAGCTACCTGTACAACCGGCTGTAATATTTTCGACAATCGGGGATTGGTGCCAATTGCCACTCCCAACGGGATTGTCCAGGCTAATGCAATCACTAAAGCTCCAAACACTCGCAGCAAAGTCGCCAAAAGACCCACCGCAATCTGTCCCCATTGGCTAAAGGGAATTGTGATCAACATTTGAGCTGCCTGCGCCAGACCATATAGAATGCCAAGGACAAAAATCACTGTAAAAACAGTCAATGGCCAACGCCTGGAGGATGATTTGATATGTACCTCAGGGCGCATCGGAAAGTGCTGTATCTGAAAACGGTCGAATTTTTCAGTAAGAAGGCGCAATCGCACACCAAGCTTTTTCAAAAGCAGGGAGTTGCTCATCACATTAAAAAACCATGAAGTCGGTGGGTTATCGCTTTCGGTCATCTCAACTTTAAACCGGTCTGACCAGGCAATTAAAGGGCGCCAGACTAATTGATCTAAAATAACAATCGTGAATATAAGCGCAGCCAGTCCCCATGCAATCGCGCCATAATTGTTCTGAATTGCTGCCTCTTGCAAATAAGACCCCAAGCCTGGTAGGCGGAAATCCAGAGAACCAACCGTAAAGGCTTCCGCAGCCATAAGAAAAAACCAACCGCCGGCCCAGGACATCATACTATTCCAAACCAGCGCTATCATCCCAAAGGGTAATTCCAGTCGTTTGAACTTCATCCAGGTATTGAGCCTGAAAATTAAGCCGGCTTCCCGTAATTCCATCGGGATTGTTGTCAAAGATTGGTACCAGGCGAAGGTTAAATTCCAGGACTGGCTGGTAAAAATCAACACGATGGATGCAAGTTCAGCGGCAACTTTTTGAGGCATTATTGCGCTCAAACTAAGTAAGACAACCGGTAAAAACGAAAGGATGGGAACACTCTGTAAAACATCCAGCAAAGGCATAAGGAGTTTTTCTGCACGCTGGTTATACGCCATAACACGGCCATAAAAAAGCGTAAACAGCATCGAAAGTACGTACGCAGCAAACATACGCCCTACGGAAAGCAAGGTGTACCAGGGCAACGCACGAGGGGTGAGAGATATATCCGGGCCTTTAATGACATTAGGAACATTCAGCGCAAGCCGAACGCCAAAGTACAGCAAGATCGCAATCAGAGCAATTGAAAAGAAATCCCCCCAAGCGAATGCCCGGTTCTTAGGTTGGTTTGTCTGAAAAATTTGTGGCGTTTGTTCCATAGGCAGCATCTCTAGTGTAGAGATTATCGCGATTACACAAATATACCCTTTACTTACACAGTAAGTATTTATACTAGAATTTTCTTAACTTGTTGAGGATCGGCTAGCCTCGCAAATTTTAAGAACTGATGGCTTGTACTTATAGTCTTTCTGAATTGTACTATGCATTTTGAGCAATCATTGTTACTGAAAGCTTAACGAAATCCGTGTTCACGCAAAAGGTATTCGTCGACTATTTTTCTAAATTAAGTCAAAAAAAATTTACCCAGATTATCCGTCACGATATGAATATTTGAAATTTCCTTTCTAGCTTTGTAAAAAAACAACTGACAACCATGCAGGTATATTGTCAACATCGTATAAAATGGGACAAAAATTGAGTAAAACAGAACCTGAAAGCTTTTAACTTTCCTTTTATCTTTATGTCGGATTGTGTCAAGGTCAGGTTAAAAGGTTATAATCAACCCAATTTCTCTTGTTAAAAAAATAAATTTGCGGTGATAAAGATGAAAATTCCAGAACCAATAACTTGGATTCCAAATCCACGTGCAGCAACCATCAGTCATAGTCCGGCGGTTGCAAAATATTTTCCCGCCGGAATCTCGACCCGCACCCGGAATTTTCACATACAAATTCCGGACTACCATGTAACACCACTCAAAAGTTTAAACCGGCTGGCCTACATGATAGGATTGGATAAAATTTGGGTGAAAGATGAAGCTGATCGCCTCAGCCTAGGTTCTTTCAAAGTTTTGGGGGGTTCTTATGCAATTCATCAAACTATCTTAAAATTGCTTGGAACCCCGGCTGATTTTTCTTTTTCTGACCTGAACCAGCCGGAAATACGAAACAAGCTTGGACAGCTCACTTTTGCCGCTGCTACGGACGGCAATCATGGACGTGGAATCGCCTGGTCAGCCAAACAACTTGGTTTCAAATCGGTCATTTATGTCCATAAGCATACATCGCAAGCACGCATTGATGCCATTACGCGCAATGGGGCTGAAGTAAAGGTGATTGACGGTACATATGATGATGCAGTGCGCCAGGTGATCGAAGATGCTCAAAAATTTGGCTGGCAAATTATCTCAGATACCTCGTGGGAGGGATATGAAGAAATTCCCGCCTGGGTTATGCAAGGATATACGACCCTCTTCGCTGAAGTTCAACAACAGCTTGTTTCTATGGGAGAGTTTTCACCCACTCATATTTTTATGCAAGCAGGTGTGGGATCTCTGGCTGCATCCGCCTTTGGATATTATGCGAGTTTATTCGGACCTGAACGCCCAAAAATGGTGGTGGTTGAACCCGATCAAGCGGCATGTTTGTTTCACTCCATGGAAGTTGGCGACGGCAAACCACACTCTTTTCCCGGTAATTTGGATACAATCATGGCCGGTCTAGCCTGTGGAGATCCCAACCCAATTGCCTGGGATGTGCTGTATGATTGTGCGGATGGCTTCATTAAATGTCCCGATTATGTGGCGGCAAAGGGAATGCGGGTTGGTGGTGTTTCATTGGAAGGCGACCCACCCATCGTCGCTGGAGAATCGGGAGCAGTTACATTGGGAGCAATTATGTTCCTGATGGAGTTGGATCGCTACCAGAATATTCGCGATGCATTAGGGCTGGACAAAAACAGCCGGGTACTACTGGTCAATTCTGAGCGTAATACCGATCCTGATGATTACCGCCGGGTAGTCTGGGATGGCGGCGATCGCATCCCTCCGGAGTATCGCGTTTATAAGAATCCATTCCTGGATGGATAGTTGAAATAGCTTTACACCAACAAAAAGCCGATTTCTTCATCCGCTCGGGTGTTCTTGATGACATAAGTGCACTTTGCAATTTAGATGAAGTGGCGCAAGAAAACCAACTTTACGTTGAATTTATCAAACAATCCCTAACCATTAACCGCTGTTTCATAATTGAATCAGGTCATAAGACAATCTGCTATGGGGTGCTCGAGCAATCTTTCTTCGGAAATGCCTTTGTCGCCATGCTTTATATCAAAGCAGACATGCGGCGACAAGGGGCGGGGTACTCGTTGCTGAATCAAATTGCTTCGATCTGTTGCGGCCAAAAGTTATTCACCTCAACCGTATACAGGTAAGGACAAATCGATCGTTTTCAGATCGAACATCTTATTCCCTACCTTCCCGGCTCTGAAAGGCTAACTATCACCAGAATAATGTGGAACCAACCAGTGATGAAAGTAGCCGTGATATTTCTGCATAATACAATTTTTTAAAGCGAGCACAATATGATATTCAACCAGGATCTTCAGTAAACCTGGAAAGAACCTTGGAAAATCAAGGTTGGATTTGGTATGATAAATAGAAGCCCTCTTAAATCCAGAATCAATCACGGGTGGGTTTAGTGGAGATAACTGATGAAAGGTGAAAAGAACTCCCACATGCAGAAATTTGCGAGAAAATATACGAGGAAATTTAATGCCAGTCAACAAGCCCGCTTATTATTAACCGGTTTGTTTTTGCTTTGCTTTTTCCTTTCACCAATATCTGCCCAAGCTCAAACCGGAATCGGGCCGACTGCAACACCGGTTGTGGATGAATCACCTTCCATCGTTCCCGACCAGGTGGATATCAAACCTACCGCACTCGATTTTGCTATCCGTAAACGCTTGGTAAAAATTCTGAATGCTACCGGCTGGTATATTGATCCACAGGTAGAAGTGCAGGAAGGGGTTGTCTTTTTATCCGGTTTGGCAAAAACCGAAGATCATCGTAAATGGGCTGGGGATTTGGCCCGAAATACACAGGATGTCGTTGCGGTTGTAAACAAAATGCAACTGACCGAAGTTTCTCTTTGGGATTTTCGTCCGGCATATGAAGAATTAAGGAATATTTGGAGTGGTTTCATCCGCTCTCTTCCTCTTATTGGGTTCAATCTGCTGATATTACTGATTAGCGTGTTTATATCTCGTCTGACAGCCCACGCAGCCCGCAGAACATTGAAGAGAAAGCTTTCCAACCCTTTGCTGCTGAATGTGGGCGGCTACACTGTCGGTTTATTGACATTTCTTGTTGGTTTATTTATCGTCCTTCAAATTGCCGGCCTGACCAATGTCGCCATGACGGTAATTGGGGGAACAGGTTTGTTTGGACTTATTTTAGGAATTGCCTTCCGTGATATTACGGAGAACTTCCTGGCAAGCATTTTCTTGAGTATGCAGAACCCGTTTCGTTCGGGTGATTTGGTCGGTATCGGAGAAGTGGAAGGTTTCGTAGAAGCCTTGACAACCCGTGTCACCATCCTCACTACTCTGGAAGGTAATCAAGTCCAGATTCCCAATTCCACCGTATATAAAAGCAATATTTATAATTTTACAAGTAATCCCAAAAGAAGAACAGATTTCTTAATCGGAATTGGCTACGATGATTCTATCTCCAAGGCACAGGAGGTGGCTCTCAAGGTCTTACTTGATCATCCCGCGGTGCTGGATGATCCTGAACCACTGGTGCTGGTGGATGCCCTTGGGAGTGCCACTGTCAATCTGCGAATTTATTTTTGGATTGAGGGCAACGAACACAGTTGGATTAAAGTTAAATCCGCACTGATCCGCCTGACCAAACGTGCCTTCCAGGATGCCGGTATCTCCATGCCGGATGAAGCTCGCGAAGTCATTTTTCCGCAGGGTGTTCCAGTACAGATGAATGATTCATTCACTGACATTCATGAGAATTTCTTAATGAAAAGCACACCCAAAAACGAGGACGAGTCCCCCTCTTCATCCACGCAAGCCGAAGCGCATCTTTCCAGTGAAGCAAAAAAGATTCAGGAGCAATCCCGCGAATCCTGGACACCAGGTGAAGGAGAAAACCTGCTTCAGAAGAATCAATCTCCCAATACAAATGAAGAATAACTAAAAATAACTTAAGATGGTTAAATGGTTAACACCCGGTCTGAAGTTTATTGGCACTACCGGTTAATCCCAATGGAAAAGTGGTACCGGTTTTAGAAACCTGGCATTGGGTTTTTTGAATTAAGCCGTTAAGACATCACATTCCAGAACCTGCCAAGCTGGCATGGAAAAAGGTACTGGTCTTTTTATACCTGATTTAAAAAAGATGTAGCCAGTTCTGGAAATCATTTGCAATAGCAGCTGTGCTTGGGTCCAAAAAAACTGATTTTTTATTTGGTATTTTCTTAAATGGTATCGATTGTACGTATATTTTCTACGTAGGTTTCCTAATATACGCGATGGAGCAGCTACGGTAAGATCTTATTACAATTTATTGGAGCAAGAAAGTATCTTTTCTAAAATTAGGAGCAGAACTGTGAACAATTACAAACGATTTATAGCGATGGTGCTCACCGCAACTGTAATCATGCTCGCTTGATGTATTTGAATACCTACCAAATGGATCATATTTTCTTCAGTGAAACTCGCCTATACATGGCTTTAATCATGGGTGCTGTCATGGCACTTGTTATGCTAGCTTTTATGAGAAAAATGTATGTCAACCGGAAGGCAAATATTGCAATCGTTGCAGGCAGCATCCTTATTTTTGTACTATCGCTCTGGTTGGTGCGAAGCCAGGAAACTGTTGCGGATGTTTCGTACATGAGAGCCATGATTCCTCACCACTCGATCGCAATTCTAACCAGTGAAAGAGCTAAAATTCCAGATCCGCGTGTGCGTGAACTTGCAGACGGAATCATTGCCGCACAAAAGAAAGAAATCGCAGAAATGAAAACCCTGATAGCAGACCTTGAAACAAAAAATTAGGTTTTTGCTTTCTGCCGATCCTCTTATTCACGAAGTGATTTTTTCATACTTATGGATTGAATACCTGCTCAAAACTCTCCCTGACTTGACCTCCAACATTACTTGTTGTAAAGTGATGATGAATCATTAGGAGGATTATGATGGAGTACGACAAAGAAAAAGTCGATGAGGTGACGCTTGCTTTGCTTTACTTAACGACATTTCAGGATGGAGATCTTGTTCGTGCCTGGAAAGGCATGGCCTGGGAAACTATGGATCGTCTTTTTGAAAAGGGTTTAATATTTAACCCAAAAGGAAAAGCCAAATCAGTCGTTTTGACGAAGGAAGGAACTGAACTCTCTGAAAATCTGTTCAGCGAGTATTTTAGTCAGGAAGACTGAAGAAAAATAACATCAAGTATTTATATCGATATAAAATTTAGGGGCAAAGTGTATTTAAACAGGCCATCACCCGTCTAAAACACAGCTAAACCTCGTTTTTTGAAAAACAAAAATTTCTTTACGAAGAAAGTGGCTTATGAGAATTTCTGATTTCGAAACAGAGCACTTTTTTGCAAAATATGAGTTTTCAACTCCCTTTCAGCTGTGCAATTCGGATTGTGAAACTATCTCCATCGCTGAATTACTGACAATGGCTGATGTGCCCATGAAGAACTTTGGCGAATTGTCTTTGGGATATACCCAATCGCTTGGACATCCTGAATTACGGGAAAAGATTGCCGGGTCATACGAAAATGTGACGGCCGAAGACGTCATTATGCTTGCATCTCCGGTGGAAGGTATCTATTTGGCTGCCCGCGCGGTCCTTGAACCTGCAGATGAGGTGATCGTATTGACGCCTGCCTATGATGCCTTGGTCAATGTAATCGAGCACATTGTCGGTCGTGCGAATGTGCACAGGTGGAATTTTATAGCAGGCAAGCATCAGTGGGAGCTAGATATTGGTCAATTAAAAAAACTGATTCATCTTAAAACAAAATTGATCGTTGTTAACTTTCCCCATAATCCCACCGGGTTTTTACCCTCTCAAGCTCAAATGGATCAATTAGCGGAAATCGTTGAACAAAATAATCTGTTGCTATTTTGTGATGAGATTTATTTTGGTCTGGTTCACTCGGGGACAAAACCGATTAAATCCGCAGCTGAAATGACCAAACGCTCAATTGTTCTCAATGGGTTGTCAAAAACGTATGGATTACCAGGTTTGCGTACTGGCTGGCTGGTCATCCGCGATAGGGAATTGCGTGAAAACATCATCAACTGGAAGAGCTACACCAGTATTTGTGCATCTGCGCCTTCAGAATTCCTGGCAATGGCAGCCTGGAGTGTCCGCCAGCAATTGCGTGACAGGAGTATTGCATTAATTGAACATAATCTTAATTTGGCAGACGCATTTTTCCAGCGCTGGCCGCAATTGTTTTACTGGCGCCGCCCTATGGCAAGTTCCATAGCTCTTGTTAGGATGGACGTTCCCTCTGTCCAGGCGTATGCAACAGAATTAGCCGAAAGAGCGGGCATCTTAATCCTACCGGCAATTAGCTTGGGATCGGATGACCAGCACATGCGCATGGGTTTTGGCCGCGCTGCCTTTGGCGAGGCTTTACAGCAATTCGAACAATACTTACACACTCAATTTAATTAATAACTAAAAACTAAGAAACCGCACCAGCAAATTAGGTACCACTACACACTCAATTTACAAAACTTGCACCAGATTGGCATCGCTCCGAAATTTCCACAAATCGGAAGGATATCAAGTTCTCAACCCTTCATGTGTTGGTCGAGAAATGCTTTAAGCGCCACGGCATTGTTATGTTCCTGATCGTGGGAGCTATAAAGCAAAGTGACCTTGCCTTGCTTGGCGGCATCCAGAATTGGCTGCCAGGTTTCAGGATTATCTTCCAATTCGGCGCGATATTTTCGCTGGAATTCAGTCCACTTTTGCGGGTCATGGTTGAACCATTTACGCAACTCCGTACTTGGCGCCACTTCCTTTAGCCAGGAATCCATATGCACTTCCTCTTTCGTTTCCCCACGTGGCCACAAGCGCTCCACTAAAAAACGGGTGCCATCGCTGCTATCAAAAGGTTCGTATACACGTTTGATCGTAATCATAAAATCCCTCTTTTCCTACAATTTCCAAACAATTATTTGCCCATTTGTAACGGACAATTTAATGATCATTTCAGATCCACATCATTATCATCATACTAACCAGCTTCTTACAATTATCCAAGTTGCTGTCAATATGTTCACTTTCCATTCAGTAGGTTTTATGGTCACATGCTTTCATAACGGTCAATAAAAAAAAACGAAATATCCGTATAGAAATGCCTTGATGCAATAATAATCTTTAAAAATCCAAATAGAGATTGAATTAAGTCGCTTGCAATCATCTTATCAACAAAATCGTTTATTATTTTGCAGATCAATCACTGTGCCGAAGATGATACAATTTAAATTATTTCCTCGTACAGCAAATCAATATAATAGTACGATTCCAACCAGGATCAGGAGAAAATAATGTCTCAAAGAAAAAGCCAAATACCAAATTCCTCGCTTCCTCCTTCCCAGCGATCAGACACATTTTTTCAAATTCCTGAAATCACGGCTGGGAACTTCGAGGATGAGCTGGAAGCTGCCGTGACGTTAGAGGATCATGAGCTTGTGTTGGAAATCCTTGATAAGGCACCTAATTTTTATAAGAAGAAAGTTGAATATAGTCTTTTACGGGCAACTTCCTTAATGTCTTTAGGCCAGAGTGATCAAGCATTAGATCTGTTATTAAAGTTGGAAAAAACTCAGCAAAATTATTTGCCTTTGTATTTGCCGCTGGCGTTTATATGCATGGAAAATGATTGGCCAGGATCCGCATTAAGGGCCGCCCTACGTGTCCGCAAGTCCCGCGCCATAGACCCGGAAACTCAGGAGCTGGTTGAAAATATAATATCCGAAGCCACATCTATGATCACAGCTGAAGCCAAAAATGAAAGTTTACCTTTTGAAAAAATGCAGCGTGCTACTATTCAAAATGAAAAGGCACAGATAGCATTTGCTAAACATCGCTTTTCAGAGGTGATTCATTTCACAAAAGAAGCCATTAAAATCGCCCCCAACTGGACTCCGCCGCAGAACAACCTGGCTCAGGCTCTTTTTTTTAGCGGGAAGGTTAATGAAGCAATTCAAATAACTGAAAATGTATTAGCCCAAGATCCGGACAACTTATTTGCGTTAGAAAAAATGGTTATTTATCTTTTCGGCGCCGGAAATATCAATCGCGCCAGTGAATATGCTGCCCGATTTGCTGCCTTTTCGGATGACTTCGAGGTAGATTCTGATGAGATGAAACGCTTAATTTCAATATTGGCTTTGGTAGAGGATACTTCTTCTTTATGGAAACTAGCCCAACGTTTTGCGGATGAAGATGCGACCTCCTTATCAGTACGTACCTGGCATATCCTGGCAGTCTCTGCGGCCCGCACAGGGGAAATGTCAGTAGCTATAAAACTGATGGAAAAAATAGATAAGGAAATAATAAGAAAGAGTGAGATACTTTTTCTGGATGATCTCAGGCGTGTCAATGCTCAGCCAAAATCCAGCCTTAAATGGCTGCCCCCATTTTACCCAAATTTGGAAATATACCTTATTCCGCCCATCATAGCCGAGTTGGAGGCAATTTTCGACAACGCCCCTGAGGAGATGACTGCTGTCGCACAAAAGAAGCTTGACAATCTCTTTATCAAATATCCTTTCTTAATGCCGGTCATAAAACTGGCCATCTTGAATTCGGAGACAAATGATTTTGCCTGTACTATTCTGGTCAATTTATTATCTTTTAATGAAGACGAGGAATTATATCGCTTTGCGTTCAGTCAGACAGGAAGTCTGAGTGCGCGCATGAATGTGCTTAAAATACTTTTCCAACATGACCGCTATACAGGACCAAATCTGGTTCGCTTATGGGATGAAAGCATCCAGGATTGGTGTGAGGTAAAGTTGGTTTTTCAAAAAATTGTGAAATCGTTTATTTAAGCCCAACCAGAAACAATGAAGTTAATGGAGAAGGCCAATCTAGCGACCTCACCTGATGTAGCGAAAAACTATTATCTAAAAGCAATCGAAATGGAAGCCTCTTATCCGGTTGCCTATTTTAACCTGGCTATATTATTTTTTAAGGAAGGCAAAATGAAAGAAGGAAATGATATGCTGGAGAAATCCATCATCGCAGATCCCAATTTCATGTATGGACACGCATCGATTGCCATGAATGCAGCCAACTCAGACGATGCTGTGAAGGCAATGCATCATTTAAGAATCGTCGATGCTGCCAAACAAATTACTCCCGAAACTGCTGTTGTAGCCAATCTGGCATATTTCCATTTGGCAATTGATGATCAAGACATACACACAGCACGCGAGCGTTTCGTCATGGCCGAAACGATTGATCCACAAAGCAAACTCGTTCAGCACAATCGTATCATCCTGCAAGAGGCTGAAGCATACGAGAAAAAGCATGGGGAAAGGTTTAAGCGCGACCAAAAAAACATGTTGGCAACTTACAAAAAACTCATGGAAACTCCGCTTACCGCAACCACCAATTTAAATACTTGTTTAGAGACTTATCCAAAGAAATTATTGATTGCCTGCGCAGATTTCTTACGAACATCCCGAGTGGGTTCCAAGGGTGAGTTAGCTGCCTGGCTAACAGGCAATTTGTTGAATGCTAAATTCTTAAAAGAGACCCTGCGTGATGACTTAAATAAAGATGATCGCGCTGCGCTGCGCTGGATACTTGAAAATGGAGGAACGCGTCCCTGGAAAGAATTGACCGACAAGTATGGTGATGATATCCATGATATGTCACTTTGGGGAATCCAAATTCCTAACGGGACGATCGCACGCTTGCGGTTAGCCGGTATACTTTTCACAGGCATCCTGGATGCAGAGCAAGTTGGCTTTATTCCAGCCAATATTCGTCCTCTTTTAAGTAGAACATTGAAAGGTTTGGTTGAAAAGAACACCAATAGTACATACAAATAAATTTATAAAATCTTTAAAGAATTGAATTACTTCAGTACCTAGACAACAAGCAGCCATCTGCCAATTTGAAAAAAGGTGACATAAAAAACGTGTCCATTCAAGTTTCTGCCACAATACTTTAATTAGTCTTCCAGAATTGGTATCAAACCCGCATCTCCTGCTCAGATCGAATTCGCACACCTCATTTTTTAGCAAAAATTATTATTATCCGATACCATCCAGTTTCGCTTTCTTCTGGCTTTGTTTGCCGGTGGAGAGTATATAATTATTTGTAATTATATTTCTCCCTCTCACCAACAATAGTCTCGAGGAGAACTGCTATGAAAGCTGACCGCTTGAAATCCTTTAACTATGCAATTGGAATGTTTGGAACATCCATTCCGATCAACATGCTAAAGACCTATGCCGCCATCTATTATGTTGATCGGCTAGGGTTGACTACGGTGCAATTTGCCAACATTTTGTTTGTATATGCCTTTATTGATGCACTAGACAACCCAATTTATGGTTTTCTTTCCGACCGTACCCGCTCCCGCTGGGGACGCCGGCGTCCGTGGTTGGTTATTGGCACACCTCTTTTGGTTTTGGGTTTAATTGCTTTCTTCTCGACCCCTTCTTTCCTGGCCGGCAATAATCTCTTTGCATACGCCATGCTGTTCTATATTTTCACCGGCACATTGGATTCGGTCATAAATGCAAATTATGGCGCTCTCTTTCCGGAACTCTTCCGCACGGATGCCAGCCGGGCCAGTACCAACGCTCTGCGCCAGGCATTTCAATTGGTCGCAATGATCATCAGCATCGCCTTGACCCCATTGATTACCAGCGCGATTGGTTTCAGCCTTACAGCCATCATTTATGGAGTGCTGGGCGGCGCGGTTATCCTTTACATGGGTTTCACTTCCAAGGAAGTTCCGGTGCATGATCATGAAATTAAGCCTGGTTTGTGGAGTAGCCTCAAAGACCTATTCGCTAATCGCAAGTTCTGGATGACTGGTATCACCAACGCATTTTATAGCGCTGCTATGGCCTTGGTACTGGCCGGATTGCCCTTCTTTGTAAAATACACTCTGAAAATTCCTGATAGCCAATCCAGTATTTTGTTTGCCTCTGTCTTGCTGATCGCCATTGCTTGCGTGGCGATCTGGGCAAAACTTGTACGCAAATACGGATTAATACCGATCTGGCGAACGGCTTTAGCAGTTTTAACCCTGGCATACGTGCCGCTTTACTTTGCCAATTCCTTGGCTACAGCCGCTGTTGGCAGTGCCCTGGTAGGTTTTGGATTTGCCGGAGTAATCACCACCATGGATCTGATTGCTGCAAAAGTGATGGACGAGGATACGCGCAAGCATAATGTTCGCCGTGAAGGGATTATTTCCAATGCACTCGGGTTCATGAATCGCCTGAATGGTCTCTTTACCAGTTTCGCCTTTTATCTCATATTTGTTCTGTTTGGATTTGAAAGTGGACGAAACCCTGGCTTGCAGCCAGATGTAGCTTCCCGTTTTCTTTTGACAGTTTTCCCAGCCGCCATGATGGTGTTAAGCTTGATTTTCTCGTTTACCGTTGATTTCTCGAATGGCCAAGAACCTTTAGAAGTCATTCCAACCGTGCCTGAAATTCTATAATCCTGAAAGGAGTGCAAAAATGGCTCTAATACGTATGGATCATGTTGCAGAAACAACCAAGGTTAACCTGCCCTTGAATATCATCCTGCCGGACCCGGGATTAATTAAGAATATCCCGGTTAGTAAACGGAAAGTGCTTTACTTATTGCATGGGCTCAGTGATGATTCGAGCGCCTGGCAGCGCTTTACTTCCATAGAAGTTTATGCAAGACAATACGGCCTGGTAGTTGTCATGCCTTCAGTGGGGCGTAGTTTTTATGTTAATCAACCGAATGGCCAGGCTTACTTTGCTTACTTAACTGAGGAACTCCCTGACTATCTGGAGGCTGTTTTTGGAATCAAACCTCGTCGCGAAAACACGTTAATTGCGGGTAATTCTATGGGTGGTTATGGAGCGATAAAGGCTGCTCTGCTTTTTCCAGAACGCTACTTTGCTGCAGCCAGCTTTTCGGGTGTGCTTTCTCTGGCGATTATGAATACTCATACTGCCGGCAAACGCCAGGATGAATTCAGCATGTTGTTCGGGGACCTTAACAAGTTGAATGGTAGTGAGCATGACCCGGCTGTCTGGTTGCAAAGGGCTTCCCGGAATCCCCAAGCTTTACCAGGTTTATACATCTCTTGCGGCCGCCAGGATGATCTCTACCCTTTGCATAATGTGTTCATTAATGCCTGTCAGAAGCTGGATGTTCCCGTTGATGCCTACGAGGAAGATGCCGGTCATACCTGGCTATTCTGGGATCGTCAAATTCAACGCTTCCTGGCACAGGTTTTACCAGGCGATTTAGAAACTCAGGAGAAACATGGTTGAAAGCATCCATAAATCCATTCGTATCGAGCAACGACAACAAGGATCTTATTTTTATATACCATTCGAGGTTTCCACAGGAATAAAGCGTCTCGAAATAAGTTATGAATACAACTCCCGATCAGGAGAGCAGCAGGATATCCAAAATGGCATCTTCATAGCCAGGCCAGAGATCAATATTATCGATATCGGCCTTATCGCTCCAAATGGAGAACAAATTGGTGCTTCCGGTTCGGATAAAACCCATTTTTTTGTAAGTGAACACGAATCAACGCCCGGATATCAAGCTGTACCCATTATTCCCGGTATCTGGCAGATCCTGGTCGGAGCTTATAAGATACACCCGGATGGTGTCAAGGTTACTTATCAAATCATGCTGGAACACAAAGAAGGGCTCTCGCTCTACAAAGGTGATTTACACACTCATACACTCGCATCAGATGGCGTCCATACTCTGGAAGAATTAGCCTGGAAGGCCAAGCGCAATGGTCTGGATTTTGTGGCTATCACAGATCACAATCAATTTGTTTCTGAGGCAGCACTGGCGGGATTGGCCGGTGTGACCATGATCCCAGGGGTAGAATGGACACATTATCAGGGTCATGCCAACTTCATCGGCTCCAGCCGCCCGTATGATGGGATTTTTGCAGCCAACTCTCTGACCGAAGTTCAAGCAAAATTTGAATCCGCTCGCCAAGGTGGCGCTCTCATCAGCATCAATCATCCCTTTGATGAAACCTGCGGTTTCCAATTCAATCTCAGCCAGCTGCCCTTTGATTGCCTGGAGGTTTGGAATGGGCCGATGCGAGAAAGCAATCTTAAAGCAGTCGGTTATTGGCACCAGCTGCTTTGCGCCGGTCAAAAAATACCCATTTGTGGTGGCAGCGATTACCATCGGGATACTCCCTTCATTTTTCTTGGTGGGCCTACCATGGGTGTGTATGCCCAATCGCTTGGTATGAGCGATCTCCTGGATGCGATCCGCAGCGGTCATTCTTTTATCACATTTTCTCCGTCAGGGCCTGTATTGGAGCTGCACTGTGGTGAAGCCATTTTGGGAGATAGCGTTTTTTGGTCTCAGAATAAACCCATGAATATCATAGCTGACGGGTTGCTCGCTGGAGATGTGGTGCGGGTTATAACTGCTAATTCCAGTGAAGTCTTGTTTAAGGCACCGGCTGATGGCAGGTTGGAAATTGAATATGGCATGCAATCACCCGGATTTGCCAGGGTTGAGATTCTGCGCGCATTTTTGCCCGGTCTACCGATGCTACCGGCTTTGCTTTCAAATCCAATTTATTTTGATACAGCTTAAACCTTAATTTATGACGTCTCGGTGTTTTGTCATTGAATTTAAATTTCACGGAATCGTTCACCTGATAATTTTTTTATCTGAATATTCGGAACCTAGGAGGTCATTTGGCAAAATCTATCGCACTTTTTCGAGGAATAAATGTCAGTGGAAAGAACAAAATCAATATGAGAAGTCTTACCCAAATTCTGGCTGAATTCGGGTTAAAGAACATCCACACCTATGTCCAAAGTGGCAATGTAATCTTTGATCAAGAAAGAAAATCGGATCCAGAACTAGGAGAAAAAATCGGCAGCCGCATTAATGCCCAGTATGGTTTCCAACCAAAAATTCTGCTGCTTTCTGCTAAGGAACTGGACGCAGCGATCAAAAACAACCCGTTTTCAGAGGCTGAAAATGACCCATCATCTTTCCATTTAGGTTTCCTGGAAAAAGTTCCTGTAAGTCCTAAACTCGAAAAATTGAAAACCATCAAAAAAGATAGTGAAGAGTTTGCTCTGATAGGGAAGGTCTTCTATCTCAAAGCACCAGAGGGTATTGGCCGCTCCAAACTTGCAGCAAATAGCGAAAAATTACTTGGAGAAGTGATGACAGATCGCAACTGGCGCACAGTTCTCAAAATCCGCGAGATGGTAAATATTGAAGATACTTAAAGAAATCATATTAAACAAAATGGTCGCAAGGTCCAAAGCGAAAAGGAGTATGTATTCTCCTCAAATTTCCTCATTAATTTAACTTTTTTTTAACTTAAGGAACCTGGGTCCCAAAACAATTAAATACCCCCAGTTGGTTCCATACATTGGAAAAGTCTTATATCACCTATCAATGCCATACTAATCGTACACTGAATTTGTTTGATAAATATATTTCTGAATCGAATTTACTATGAAATCACGAATTAAGTCGATCAACCCCAGTAATCTTATTAGATGTACTTATGGTTTTTTTCTCGGGCTTATTATCATGTTTGTCGTTGTCCGGGTATTCCTTGTTAATAGTTTTGATTTCGATAATATGCAACGCGGTATACATTACCTCATCTCCGGAATTAATCCCTGGGCAGAGGAAACGAAATTGGCCCATTTTTACAACCCGCCTTTTTCTGTACTTTTCCTTTGGCCAATGTTATTCACTTCCGCTAAATTCTACATAGTGATTGGAGGAGCCTTGCTCTTTGGGTTTATTTTCTATCAACGCGCATGGGTAGCTCTTTCATGGTTTGCAACAAATACTTTCTTGTGGATCGTAGCAGCAGGAGGTATTGATATGTTTGTGATTGGATCCGGTCTGCTGCTGTTATTGTCTAGTGACAATAACAAAAATAAATGGCTGAAGTTAATTCTGCGTGTTTCCGCGTATGGTCTCTTGATGGTAAAACCACAAGGTGGTTTGTTCATAGTTTTCCTGTATATATTATTAAGAAGAGATTGGAATGGCCTTTTCATCTCCGTCTTACTGTATGGTTTACCCTTCTTAAGTCTCTACCCAGATTGGATCAAGGCGGTTCTATCCAATCCGCACTTAGCGCAAACTGTGGCTTCACACACAATTGCAGCCAAATTTGGATTCGCTACAGGGATTCTGATCGCATTCCTGCTGCTCGTATTCCATCGTTGGCGTTACTGGCAACTTGGCGGTGTGTTAGCCGCTTCATTAATGCCTTATGGTATGCCTGGTTTACCAATATTTCTAATTCTGACAGCCGTGAAACCTCTCCGAGCAATTCCAGCCATCATTATCTATTCCGCCCTATTAGCCAGCATGACTTGGATCAATCTGCCACCAGGTTTGGACAATTCTGATTACGGCAGCTTGTTGATGGCTATTTATCATATAAGCATGCTCGGGTTAGCTATTATTTTGGCAATTCTTTCTGAACCAAGTTCAACGGATGATTTCATCTTCATGCCGGAATCAATAAGAATTAAAGTTATTGGCTTTCTTCACCCAAAGAATTCGCAAAAAGCCTGATAAATTCTTCAACATGAGTTTATCATTTTAGTGTTTTGTATCTGTAAAAATTGAGCGTAAAAAAAAACATTGTTTAGAAAAGTATGAAACTATGGTTCTAAAGCGTCGCTAACGATCTTTGCGGGTAGTCCTCCCGGCAGTATCATTTACCGAATGTTATCCATAGGCGTGGTGCTTCGCACTACCCCTACCTAAATTCTTTTTTTGTGTCATGAATTCAAGTTGATTCCCGTGTAATTTTCTCCATGCTATTTCCAAAAGTACTTCTAACTCTTCTCTTGAGTGTGCAATTCCGAAATGCTTGATCTTTATTGCCTGATCTTTTCCTTATCAAGCTATTTGTACATGTACACCGGTTACACAGTTGGCTAGTTTTTGTTTTTCGAATGAATGCCATGGCTCTTATATTCGTCTATTCTTCATTAATTTCCACTACCGTAAGTGTTCTAAATTTTCATTTGTTCCGCTCAAAATTAGCACTTTTGCCGTTTTGTGGGAAACTCAGGTTTTAAGTTTCTGCTTTAAGTAATTTGTGTATAAATTTACTTCAACAACAAGCGCGTTAGATTTGTATCCAACCAAACGGTATATTTTTCATGAGAATATTGCAGGTCGCGGGTTAATAACAGGAAAACTTCCGGGCTTGTTATTGTCCAAACCAATTCTGCTGCTGCAGAAATTTCCAGCCCATCCCGCAAACCTCCGTGTTTCTCCAACTGCTCAACCAGCATGGTCATGTTTTCTAGCCTCTCCCTGAGCATATTTCTAACTAGTAACTCCAATTCCGCATCCATTTTTGCTGCTACGCGCAATACATCAAATATAGGAGCTACGCGCGTTAAAATATCCGTTATTCCAGTGGAAAACATATGAATTTGCTCCGCGGGATCAGAGTGGCGAAGAACAGCCTGTGGTTCCGGTCGATCCATCAGACGGATGGGTTGCTCATCACCACCAATGGATATATCTAAAAGATGTTTTAAAATATTGCGCTTGTTACCAAAAATAGCATATAAAGTAACCGGTGATACAGAAGCTTTTTCGGCGATTGCATCAAGAGTGGCTCCGTCGTAGCCTCTTTCCATGAACAGTGTCCGTGCGGATTCAACGATTAATCTACGCGTTTCTTTGGCCTGTGCTTTCCGACGGGAAGAATCGTATTTACGTTTTTTTGTAGAAGGTTTTTTCATAAACTATTGACTCTTTAACATTTAATAATATTATTAGTATATTGATTATACCAATACTATTGTCAATTACAACAGAGATGGAGAAAATAATGGTAGCACAACAACTTAAAAATCAAGCGATACAACCTGAGTATTTTGATACTGTCATCATCGGTGGCGGACAGGCAGGTCTGGCTGCGGGCTATTTCTTCTCAAAAAACAATCACAATTTTATTATACTGGATGGAAATAAAGCAGTTGGCGATTCCTGGCGCAATCGCTGGGACAGCTTAAAATTGTTTACCCCCAGCCAGTTTGACAATTTACCTGGTATGGATTTTCCGCAACCAACAAATTACTTTCCAACCAAAGATGAAGTTGCCAATTATCTAATTGATTATGCCATCAAATTTAAAATGCCTGTGCGCAATCAACAATTTGTTAATTGCCTATCTATGGCTGATGGAAATTTTGAAATAAAAACGATTGACTCCATCTTTGTTGCAAAGCACGTAATCATAGCCACTGGGCCGTATCAACAACCCTATATACCCTCATTTGCAGATCAGGTGGACAGCTCCATATCTCAGCTCCACTCCCGCGAATATCGAAATGCTTCTCAAATTGCTGATGATTCGATTCTTATCGTCGGGGCGGGGAATTCGGGCTGCGAAATTGCCCTTGAACTTGCAGCGAAAGGGAAAAAAATATGGCTTTCAGGCAGGGACGTTGGTGTGATTCCGGTAAATGGTCGGTTGGGCAAAATATTCGATGGCATGCTGGTTTGGTGGTTTATGACTCACGTTTTAACAATCAAAACCCCGATTGGGAAAAAACTTAAACAGAAATTCGGGCATCATGGTACACCATTAGGGAGAAATACACGCAAAGAAATTGAAGAAGCCGGTGTTATTTTGGCTCCCAAGTTGGCAGGGATGCATGCTGGTAAACCTCAATTAGAAGATGGGCAGTGCTTATCTGTCAATTGCATTATCTGGGCAACAGGTTTCAAACCCGACTATGACTGGGTGGACCTTCCCATTTTCGATCATGGCGGATACCCTATTCATTCAGAGGGTCTTGTAAATGACATCCCTGGTCTCTATTTTATTGGGCTTCCTTTCCAGCGTGGTTTAAGCTCAGTATTTTTGGGGGGTGTTGGTAAAGACGCAGAATTTATCACTAATAAAATTTTGCGCACGAATCTTTAATAAACACAGCCTTCTACAATTCCTTTTTTAACGATTTTTTTTTATGTCATAATGACGACATTAATCGATTTATTGTATAAAAAAAGTTGATAAACCAGGAGAATAAATGGAATCCCAGAAAAATAGTTTTTCAACAATCGATGAATACATTGCTACTTTTCCAGAGGAGATTCAAAACAAACTTCAGGTAATTCGTGCGACCATTCGAGAGGCAGCTCCTGAAGCAACTGAAAAGATCAGTTACCAGATGCCAACCTTCTACCTGAATGGCAATTTGGTTCACTTTGCTGCCTTTAAAAATCATATTGGATTTTATCCAATCCCCAGCAGCATAGAGAAATTTAAGCAAGAATTGGCACCGTATAAAACTTCAAAAGGTGGCGTCCAGTTCCCATTGGATGGACAAATCCCATTTGATTTGATTACGCGTATTGTTAATTTCCGAGTGGAAGAGAATACGAAAAAAACGAAGAAATAATTCGCAGATCATCGTAGTGCAAAATACATATGATTTTAAAGAGAATTAGCTCAATTATGTATCTCAATTGTTGTTTTATTAATCAACCATAATTATCCGGTTTTTATATGGTTTCAGACTCATACAGGCAGCATTCATAATTAAGAAATTTCTCCGCATTGATCGTAAATGGAATTGCAGACTTGCCTTCAATTTTTCGGAACAAAAGGAAGACCTTACCTATTCGATTTCAGGTTTTTCACATATTAAAAACCTTGGGGAATAATCTCATTCAGTATTTTGAAGAAAGGATACCTCACTAAATGGGGCAATAATGATTTTTCTATATCTATTAATTCTGGTACCTATTTCATTAACTCTGGCTTACTTAACTAAAGCATCACCCACAGTAATTTTCATCACATCGATTTTGGCCATTATTCCCCTTGCAGTTTGGATTCAGCGGGGAACAGAACAAGCTGCGCAACGAACAGGACCGTCAATTGGAGGACTGCTAAATATTTCTTTTGGAAATGCAGCAGAACTGGTTTTGGCTTTATTCGTTCTTTCCGCTGGTAATGTAGGAGTTGTGAAAGCACAAATTACCGGATCCATAATCGGAAATAGCCTCCTGGGGCTTGGTCTTGCAATCGTAATCGGCACATGGGGAAAAGAAAAACTTACCTTTAATAAGAACCAGGCAGGTTTGCTTTCCACACTTTTAATGCTGGTTTTAATTGGTTTGCTCTTACCTGCCATTTTTGATATCACCGAAAGAGATATTATCAATGCACCCAATGCCTTAGCGCTGGATGAGTCACTCAGTCTGGCTGTTTCAATAGTTCTGATAGGTTTGTATATAGCCAATCTGATCTATACATTGGTTACACATCATGATATTTTCTCTACAGGCAATGAAAAGAAAAAAATTGGCAATATCAGGATAGTTGAAGACCCATGGCCTTTATGGAAATCATTGCTAATTCTTGCTGCAGCAACTGCTGTAACCGCACTCGAAGCAGAACTGGTATCAAGCTCACTCGAAGCTACAGCTGCATCTCTCGGAATAACCACATTTTTTCTGGGTGTAATTGTGCTGGCAGTGATTGGAAACGCAGCTGAATACCTTTCGGCGGTCTATTTTGCTAAAAAAGGTGATATGGATCTGGTGATGCAAATCACTGTCGGGTCGACTGTTCAAGTCGCTTTGTTTGTGGCACCCCTACTTGTACTGGTATCCTATGCCCTCGGGAATCCGATGGATCTGGTATTTAATAATCCAATAGAATTAATTTCAATTGCAGGAGTCGCTTTTATTGTGAATGCGATATCAAAGGATGGAGAAGTAACCTGGTTTGAAGGAGCATTATTAATTGGGATTTACATTCTTTTCGGAATCGCATTTTTCCTGGTAACACCTGGTTAAGACTTCCCGTATTAACCATGCATCACGCATGAAAGAAATGAGTGAAAAATAGAGTTGGTAAGAAAAGTATTAACTAGATACGCAATTTCAAAAAGATTTCCTCTTGAGCATGAATTTTGGCAGACACATGTCTTCATTGTCAATGAATATTTGGAAAAGAAAGGTAAAATATTATGAAATACTCAGCGTTTATTGCTACCAGTTTAGATGGCTTCATCGCCAGAACCAATGGGGATATCAAGTGGTTGCATGAGGCATCAGTTGGAGTGGACAAAGGCGAGGATTTTGGATTCCAAGCATTTTTCTCAGGGATAGATGCAATGATTATGGGTCGCAGCACCTTCGAAATAGTGGCAGCATTCGGTGATTGGCCGTATGGAGAAATTCCTGTGTTGATACTGAGCAGCATGATGGTTGCGCTGCCTAAAACAACCCCTGAGACTGTAACATTGATTAAGGGAGGGATTTCAGAAGCAATCAAAAAAGCTGAAAATGCAGGCTACCATCACGTCTATGTGGATGGAGGCAAAACGATCCAAAGTTTTCTTCAGGCAGGCTTGCTGAATGATATTACTCTTACTACCATTCCAATTGTGTTAGGAGATGGAATTCCTTTATTTGGAAAAGTAGGGCACGATATTCATTTATTATTGCTTGCCAGCAAGGCGTATCCTAATGGATTTGTTCAGACTCATTATGAAATCAAAAATTAAGTAGGCCTTTTTCTCTGGCAAGATGGTCAGGACGGTCTTGGTTAACCTTTCAAGTTGGCCTTAATCCTAATAGCTTGCTGACTCTTCTCAGGTAAATTCCCAATGTAGAGATGCAAATCTAAAAAATGGATACCAATCTCTTGAATTTGCTCTGAATTTGATACATTCAAATGGTACGCATTAATGACAACACCATTTCAACCTAATATGAGCTGGTGGTTTGTTGATTGATGAAATGAAATGCGCTTGAGTTTTACAAAAGACAACATCTCCCACTTTAATTTGTTATTCTTAAATACAAAATTATGAAGATATCATTTTAAAAATTTGGGGCAGAGTGTTTTTAGGCGGGCGATCGCCCATCTAAAAACATCCCTCACCCCCTTTTGATTAAAACGATACCGATGAAGGAGTAAAAATGAAACCAACTAAACTTAATCTTCAGGAAATTGATTTACGCATGTTGGAGTTGAACACCGCGACAGATCAAAGCTGGCAGCTCCAGGGAGATAAATTAACTGCAACTTATAAGTTTTCTGACTTTCCACAGGCATTTGCCTTCATGACCGCCGTTGCAATTCATGCTGAGAAAATAAATCATCACCCGGATTGGAGCAATGCCTACAATAAAGTTTCTTTTTCATTAAGCACTCATGAAATAGGTGGCATTTCTAATCTTGATTTTGTTTTGGCCGAGGAAATTCGCAAATTAGCTGAAGTTTTTTCTTGCAATTAGTGAAAGAGCCCCATCGAACGAATCAGGCAGGATCATATCATTAATCACAACACATAAAAGCAAACGAAGATTTTCGATCTTTTTCCTCTGCTGGCTGACATCATTATCACATCTATCAACGACCTTCATCAGGTTTGCCGCTCGACAAACCAGTCATTAACCGCTTGTGTTTTCTTAACTGGAAGTTGTGAACTCCTCTTGAAGGATCTTAATCGGCATGTGCTTCCCCCGTGAACGGGTTTGGAATTAACCCGACAAAGTCTACGACCAATATATGGTGGTGAGAATTGGAGTAAAGTGATTCTGTCCAATCCGCTGTTTCCTGCCATTGTCATTTATTCTGCGAAGTTGACAAGAAATCAGACTGCCACTGGCAAATATTTTGGTTGGGCCAGGATTTTCATAGCGGTAACAGAGTCCAGAACCTGATCTGTAGCTGTGGAGAAAGTTGCTCATGCAATAATAATTCCCACAAACCGGCAATTAATATAGGGGACAGATAGGGATAGGATATAATTTTGTTTGTATATTTCCCAAACACTTTTTTCCCCAAAAGGCACCCAACCTTCATCAATAACTAAAAAAATCTCCCGAAGGATAATAATCATGGCGCGCATATCACACAAACTGAAGAATTCTTTCGAAGGTGCATTGGCCGGTGGCGGTGATCCTGCTACTTCTCCTTTGTATGTATTTGGTCCATTCTTAAGTTTGATTGCGGTTTCAGGCGCAGCCAGTATTGTTTTTGGTGGTTCAGTCTGGTTAGCCGTCCTGACCATCGCTATAGTTTCCGCCATGTACCGGCTGGTAATGCGGTGGGTGACTGATGGGTCCGGAGGCAGTGGATTAAGTGAAGAGGAATTTGGAGGATGGGCTGTTAAAGTAAACGCAGCCATTACCTTCATTGAATATACTCTCACTTTCCTGGTTAGCATGGCCGCCATGGTGACTTTCATCGCCGACCGCTTTCCTTTGCTTAATCAAGAAGTATTAGGCATTCAGTATCGCGCTTTCGTGGCCATCGCACTCAGCCTGTTCACTGGTTGGTTGGTTAACCGCGGACCAAAAACGGCCAGCCGCACGTTCGGTCCTGCCACTGGAGGTGTACTGTTGCTGCTATGGTTGATGATTTTTTTTACAATTATTAAAACTGGTTTTCATTTACCAATACTCTCCATGGCAGCTTTTACCCCTCCCAACCTCCATTTTACGATTGGCGGTTATGTTCGAATTTTGGCAGTCATGACCGGAATCGAAGTATTTGCTAACCTGGTAGCTGCTTATGAAGGCAAACCAGAACAAAAAAGCCGTAAGGCGTTTCAAAGCTTATTGATCATCATGAGCACAACCGCCATTACTATGTTAATTGTGGGGCCTGCCATTTTTACTTTTTCCGATCCATCAAATAGTAATGTTTCTGTCTTCACACAGACAATGGACAAAATACTACCCGCTCCATTACCGTATCTTGGTTCACTGGTCGGCATCTTTGTGCTCATGTCTGCTTCGGCAGCCAGTGCGCTGGGATTGCAAAATCTTTCTCTGGGCTTAAAAGAACGTCATTATATCCCTCGCACATTCGGTGAGTTAAACCATTACGATGTAGCCAGTAAACCAGTCTGGCTGGAAGTGGGAATCGTCAGCTTTTGCTTCCTGTTTTTTGGAACGCATGAAGAAACCTACCTGGCACTCTATGCTGTTGGTGTATTTGTCTTATTAAGCATGACTGGCTGGGCTGTTACACGCCGACTGATCCGCGAATTAAAAGACAAGAAATCGATACAAAAATACGGGGTCATTATTGGCACCACGATAGCAGCATTGTTAACTACCAGCGCCTCCATCATTATCTTTGAAGAGCGTTTCCTCGAAGGTGCCTGGGCTTACTTGCTTATGGTTCCGGCACTTTTTTTGATGTTTAGCTATTTTCGCTCTCACATTGGCGCTCCAACCCCTGAAATGGACTACCTGGGTCAAATTGATTCAAACCTTCTGGCAGGCTTTGGTTTTGGTCAGGCTGCATTTAGCAGTTCTGGGAATGGCAACGGCGAGGCTCTGCCTGCACGAATAGGTTGGATTCCAGCCCCGGTCCTTTCTGCCCAATTGCCGATCACGAATGTAAAATTCCAACATGTTCTCACTTTATTGGACGGATCAGAATTTGCCGCCCAGTCAATTCCATTAACCAAGTATATTTGTGAATCCACTGGCAGTAAGCTAACCCTCCTATCTGCTTCAAAAACCTATAACTCTGAAATTAGCAAAAAAGAAAAGATAGAAAATTATCTATGTTCAATAGCAGAAAAGGTGCATGCTTCAGGCGTGCAAGTCACCTGTGCAATCCGTTCCGAATCCCCGGCCGAATCAACCAAACATTTGGTCGAAGAGCAGGGTGTGGATCTGGTTGTGATTACCACCCGTGGTGCTTCTGGTGAGAAAAATTGGCTGCGTGAAGGCTTATCAATTAAACTTGTGCACCAACTCAATATTCCAGTCCTGTTGGTGCAGGTTTTTGAAAGCGGACCACCTGAAGCTCCCCAAATCAATCGGATTCTGGTAGCTCTGGATGGTTCTGATTTCGCAGAACAGTTGTTGCCATATGCCAGCTATTTGGCACATAAATTTGATAGTGAATTAATGTTAATCAGCGTCCCGGCTGTACCTGAAAGTGAAAAATATCGTGCAGCTGCCAGCGTGGTAAGTGCCATTCGCAGACAAGCAGTCGCAGGGATGAAGAAATACCTAGAGACGGTAGCCGAACAACTTGAGAAAGACGGTCTGCGCGTCAAAACGATCGTCACTGGGTCATATCCGGCACGAACCATTGTGGATGTTGGCAAACGCGAAGCAGTTGATTTAATTATGATCAGCTCTCAAGGCCGTGGCGGTCTGGATTTATTGTTCATGGGCAGCGTGGCGCAACAGGTTGTGCAATTGTCCGACAGCCCAATTTTCATTTTGCCAATCAATCAAGAATTAGATCAGGAGCTGCCAACTACAGAAAAAGTTTAATTCAATATCAAATTGTTGAGTGCTTTTACAACCGAATTCATTGCCGCTTTTGATCCATCAGGTTTATTAGAACAGCATTTGCCTAAATTTGTGGATATAAATGTAAACAAGAATCCGAAAAACTTAATCGGAAATACTTATTTTGCGCAAAATCTGATCTAAACACAGATCCTGAATTTCATTTTGCAAGAATTCTTCTCTTTTTCGTCTAAATCAGACCTTTCATATCTAAAAACAACAAATGGGGTTATAGTATTTGATATCAGACTGTTACTCAAAAGCCAGCCATTTAATTTTGGCTGTTTGTATCAATTTTAAGTTTCTATCTCCCAATTTTTTCTTACTTAATTTAAAGAAAAAATTGTGCCCAGACGATTTAAGAACGAGGTCAGTATATGGAATTCTTAGAAAACATCAGACTAATACAGGGAGGTATGGGCGTATATGTTTCCAATTGGCATCTGGCCAGTACTGTCGCAAAACAAAGGCCGGGAGTCTGCGTGGGGACAGTCTCTGGCACAGGGCTGGATTGGGTGTATGTCCGCCTTATGCAATTGGGAGACCCAGGCGGTCATATTCAACGTGCGTTTTCTGCTTTTGACAGCCAGTTTGGAACCGAAATCGGACAGGAAATTTTCAGTCGTTATTATATTCCAGGAGGGAAAGAAAGCTCTGCACGCTTTAAGAATGCCCCAAAACAAGTCGTAAGGGCGATGGATGGCACTGCTAACATTCCACTTTCTCAAAATTCGGATGAATCCATAGCTTTATCAATAAGTTCGGATGTTGTTGAATTGGTGATCATCAGTGCTTTTGCTGAAGTTTGGCTCGCCAAGCAGGGGCATTCCGGCAGAATTTTCATTAACTTCCTTAAAAAAGTTGAGCTGCCACTCATTTATGGTATGTATGGAGCTATGCTTGCCGGTGTTGATGGTGTTGTCGTTGGTGCAGGGAATCCTGATGGTCTGGCTGCTATTCGCAGCAAGTTGGTAAATCATCAACCAGTCTCGATTCCTTTACCGGTTTTATATCGCGAGGCAGGTGAAAACTTCCACATCGCTTTTAATCCTGACACCGTTGCCTCCGGAAACCTGACGAAAAAGCCATTAAAATCGCCGGCTTTTTTAGCAATTGCGTCCTTGCAAAATCTGGTTAAGGGCCTGGCGGAAAGCACTTCTTTGAAGCCGGATGGATTTATCATAGAACATCATACAGCCGGTGGTCATAATGCCAGCCCGCAAGGACCATTAATGTTGGATCAAGAAAAACAACCAATTTATGGAGAAATTGATGACCCTGATATTGAAGCAATTCGTAGAATTGGAATTCCATTCTGGTTGGCCGGCGGTTATGGCAATAAAGACAAACTGCAAGAGGCCATATCTTTAGGCGCCACAGGTGTTCAGGTTGGCTCAATTTTTGCGATGTCGGAAGAATCTGGTATGGACCCCGCATACCGGATTGCGTTCATGAAGCAACTTAGAAATGAAAGTGATGATTCCAAATTGGTGAAAACCACCCTCGTTTCACCAACCGGCTTCCCGTTTAAAGTGCTGCAACTGGAAGGGACAACCGCCGATGATACCATTTACGAACAGCGATTGCGTGTTTGCGATATCGGTTTACTGCAACAACTTGGATTGAGCAAACCGGATGCCAATGGAATGCGCAGGCTTTTCCAGCGCTGTTCCGCTGCTCCAATCGAAGGGTACATTCATAAAAGAGGCTTGATTCACAACACGCAAGATCGTCGTTGTTTGTGTAATGGATTACTCTCAGCTGTTGGCCTTGGCCAGGTGGTCTCAAATGGGGGTTCCCCGGCTCGAGAGCCTGCCATTTTGACACTTGGGAATCACATCGATGGTATCCGCAGATTGTCACGCAACGGTCAGGCCCGTTACTGGGTCAGCGATGTAGTTGATGACATACTCGGAAATGAATAGAATATTTACCCAAAAATTATCAGGCCGCTATTTAAATTAAAATATCTTCAGGGTAGATAGCAACATAGTTTTATAAATCGAATGGTATAAATCAGATCATCTTCCAACCTTAAGGAGTTGGTGTGACCGCCGATGTTGGTGATGCAACAGGTGTGCTTGTCGGTTCTTCAACCATAGGGGTGATTGTTGTATCACCTTGTGGAGTTGGCAGCTGGTTATCTAATTTTAGCGGGGCAAAAGGTATATCAAAAGTCCCGCTGACCAAAGCCTGCCAGGCAATTTCCAGGTCCGCTGAGGCAATAACCGGAAATTGCGGTAGGTTCTTATCCACCATCTCCACTCGCTCCAATACCTGACTAATAAATTCAGTATTATCAGAATTTCCATCGGCAAGCATCTCTGAAAGAAGTGCAATTGCAGACTGAACATCCTGTTTTGCCGAACCAAAATTACTTTGTAATAAGTACAACCTTGAACGTCCTAATAGTTCAGCCACACGAGTGAGTGCCAATTGACTTTTGAGTTCATTAAATGCCAAATTTGATTTTTCTTGATTATCGGTTTGGGTATTGAATTCTTTTTCAAGCGTCTTTATACTTTCTTGTAATTTATCCAAACTTGCAAGTGCAACTTCATGATCATTTAACAGACTATCGATTGCGTCCAGTTTACCATCCACTTCCGATAATTTTCTACTATATTCGGTTTGGTTGGTCTCCAGAATTGCAACCCGCGATTGGAAAGTTGCCAGTTGCTCTTTCAACTGCTTCAGATCGGTTGATTGCACTGATTCAATCTCAGCTATGCGCGCGCTATTTGCTTCAACAGGTTGGATAAATTTTTCGTAGATATAAGGGGTCCCATAGTAAATCAAAGCAATAATAGCGGCAAAAACAGCCAGGACTAAAACAACCCGGAAAATCTTAATCAAAGCTCTTCCCAATCTTTTTCCAAATGTGGGTCTTGCTTGCAGATCCTGATTCATTTAGACGCTCCTTCCGGTGCATACAAACTACCCAATAGAGCCTGCAGGTCGTGTAGAAATTTCTCAAATTTACCTGTGCGTTCTTCCTGCAAGGATAATTGGTCATCCAAATTTGTTATTCGATCCTGTAAATCTGATAGCTCCTGATTAACTGCCTCAATTGAAGTGGATAATTCTTTCTGAGATTTTTCAAGAGTGATTGTACGATCATTCAGGCCATTGAGGATATCCACCCTGCTTCGCAATGAATCCAAATCATTCTGGAGAGCGATAATCTGATCATTCAATTGGCTGGCTTCACGCTGCGATGTTCTGAACTGCGCAGAAGTCGCATATTTGAGACTTCCATTTAACGCGTTCATGATTGCCAGAGTCAGGGAAATTGTTATCAAAGCCGTGATGATTGCGCCAAGCAAGAATTTCCAAAATGGAATCTTTATCTTTTCTTGGAGTTTTCCTTCAAGATTGGCTTTAGCTTCAAACTTGGCATTGGCAGTTGCTTCCGGTGGGATCGCACCTGTAAATTTTTCGGGCTGGTCTTCTCGCAGGTTTCTTGTATCGTCTGTAGAAATCCCTTCTTTTTTGGGGGTAGAATTGTTCATCTCTTCCGAAAATTTGTCAGTCTCTCCCTCCTGAATTTCTACTGCACTGACCTGGCTCAGGTTGGGATCTTGATCGCTTAATTCATCCATAACCACAGGCGGGGGTGGCAGTTCAATTGCAGGTGGCTCCAACATTTTATCCGGGCTCATTGTCGGTGACGGCCCCAATAGAATTGGCTCTTCCGGAGCTTCAAGAACACCGGCAGGCTCATTGTTTTCTGCCTGAGTTTCGTCGTTTATGTCATCACTTTGGTCAACAACCTCAATAGTTGATTCACCTTGCACGTCCGAAAGCACTGCGTCTTCCAATTCCAACAATCGATCAATAAAGTTGGCATTAATACCGGTGACTCGATAGGTATCCGCAAGTTCAGTATAGGGTCGCTGGTCAATGATCGATGCGGCGATGACGGGTCCGATTCCAGGCAAAGTCATTAATTCATCTTGGTTGGACATATTCATCATTTCTAAAAGCTCAATTTGGTTCATATTCCCTCTTTTTGCTTATTCAATCTATGTTTATCATAAACGCTGTCATTAATATTATACATAATTTAAATATACTTTATTAACAAATCTTTTTCAGATACAGGCAAAAGCTATGCCTCTATCTGCTTGCTGAATTTTGGGAAATATAACTCACACATGAATCCCTTTCACTTTTAACAATACCAAGGGAACTTTCTTCCCGTTGCATACGTCTTATCTCTAAGAACCGAAATTAATAATTTTCAGTCAAAAATTTTTAGGAGATGAAAATGACATTTATAAAATCGTTTACGAGTGTGGCCATTTTAATGGTATTCATTTTGACAGCATGTTCCTCCACCCCGGTATCGCTTGCTGAAACTGGGTGGGTCTTAACAAATTTAAGCGGAAATGCTCCCATTGACGATACAACGATCACGCTGACTTTTCAAGATGGAAATATTGGAGGCAGTGATGGTTGCAACCGTTACAACAGCAGCTACACGCAAGATGGTTCGAAATTAAAAGTTGGTCCAAATATCGCTTCGACTTTGATGGCCTGTCAGGATGATATCATGCAGCAGGCGTCCAAATACCACGAAATTCTTTCACAAATTGAATCCTTCAAAGTAGATGGCAATCAACTAATACTGTATGGCCCAAAAAATAAGGAATTGGCTCGCTTCGAAAAACAAAACACAGATTTGAGCGGAACATCCTGGTTGGTCACAGGTTTCAATAATGGTAAAGGAGCAGTTACCAGTACTATTATAGATAGCGAATTGACGTTGGCTTTCAATGAAAAAGGAGCAGTCTCAGGTAATGCCGGCTGCAACACTTTCAGTGGCAGTTACACGCTTGCAGGGAATAAAATCACCTTTAGCAATATGGCCTCCACACTTAAAGCTTGCTTGGAGCCTGAAGGTCTCATGGAGCAAGAAACAGAATTCCTGACAGCATTATCGACAGTTGATACTTATCGAGTTGAGGGGTCACAGCTCGAAATGCGAACTGCAGACGGTGCAATCGCTTTAACCTTAACCCGCCAGTAATCTGAATTAACTTCTTTCCCCCCTTAAATCCCCCCTCTGAGAAAATAAGTACTCGGAGGGGGTTTCCATTAAGGATGCAGATTCATTTGATGGAAGAACTTCGGTTTGCATAAAAGGAATCCACATTTGGCGCCATCAAACAAAATCGATTTATTCTTCCAATTTTGATACTTTAGTTGAAGCCGATCACAATTTATGATTAAATGCCATTGCCATTCATCCGTAGATCATTTTGCGGGGCTGCAATGGCGTGATCAGCTTATCTCGTAAAATTTTATTTATTAAACCTTCCATGCAATTTATTAGGTTTTTTTGAATGTAAAGATGTCCTCTAGATAGTCTGACTTGTCTGGTTTACCTCCCTCTATAAAAAAAAGCAAAGAGACTAAGACTTCAGCCACTCATGAGATCTACGGATCTACGGCTGATTTTTGCTAATTAAGCGAATCCAACAACCTTGGGTATAATTCAATAGCTCGATAATTTCAGCTGAGGCTGGCAATTAATCCAAAAATTTGGAATGCCAATATAACCGCCTGAGAAGGAAAAGCCGTGAAGATTAAATTGGTCAATTCGATATTTTACTTGTATATATTGCTTATCCTTGGCAGCGTGGCGATAAGAATATTTAATCTGTTTGCACCCATCGCATATTACCCTTTTGCAATATTCTGGTCTGAATCAGGGCGTATTTACAACTCATATCAAATTTTCAACCTTTTCGGAGCAGATGCAATCGAATCATTCCCATGGCTTGATCCAGCACGAGCCATCTTAGATAGCCTGGCTTTTCTCATCCCTTCGGTAACAATTTTAAAGTGGCGGGTGTGGGTTGCATCGATATCCATTATTACCATGGCAGTTACATCATTCTTGATTGTATTGCGGGCAATAAGAAATCAAAAATTGATGCCTGCCAGAAGATTGATTTTCTTAATTTTATTCACTCTTTTTGGAACATTATTTTTTTTCCAGGGGCCAATCTATGCACATCTCCTGACCGGAATTGTTCCCATCCTCCTCTTTTATCGACAAGACAAGCCAAAAATCACGCTAATCATCGTCGCTATCTGCGCAATTTGGTCCGGGCTTACCCGTGTAAACTGGTTTTTCATGCCTGCTATTATTGCTTCTCTCCTTTATGTACTTAAGCAACCCCGCCAGAAGATGCCAGCCTGGCGATATTTTTGTTGGCCATTCATTTGGGGCATGACAAATTTAATCATCAGTCTACCGATTTACTTTTGGGCACTTGGAAAAGCAAATCAACCCTCTATCTTGAATCCTGAATTGAAATATGGGTTTGAAGTCGCAAAATTGTGGCCAAATGCTGGTTACACTTTCGGCTTGATTCCAGGAATTTTTTTGGTTACTGCCCCGATGTTGTTTATCATTATGCGTTATCTTTGGTTACAGCGACACTCAATCGACAAATTACGCATCGCATTCCTTCTCTTGCTCCTTTCAGGTCTGGCAGCCGGCAGCACCCTGATGAGTTTGCGCGCGGGCGGAGGATTTGATCTCCACAATTATGACACTGTATTATTAGTTGTCTTTATTATCGCTATCCAGATAGGATTCCGGGAGGTGCAACCGGATGAAGATAATATTTTCTCCGGTTCAATTTTTTTTCACCCAATTACAATTGGAATCCTGTTGATCGTACCGATCTTCTTATCGGTGAGGGCCATCAAACCAGCTCCTGTTTATGATTACGTAGCTGCACAAGATGCGATTAAGAATATAAATCTGGCTTTAAAAGAAAATGCTTCAAAACAAGAAAGTCAAGTTCTTTTTATCGATTACCGTCCTCTAGTCGTTTTTGGTCAGGTACCCCCGCGACCCATATACAACTCTTATGAAAAAGTTGAGTTGATGGAAATGGCAATGGCCCAAAATAAACTTTATTTTCAGCAGTTTACCGACACCTTGAGCCAGCATAAATTTGATTTGATCATTACACCTTTATTATGGCAAGGAGAGCAGCTTCAGGGTGAAAATCCGTTTTGGTATGAAAATAATTCGTGGTCTAATTACGTCGTCGCACCAATTCTTGAATATTACGAATCAGGGTACACAAACCGTGAGGCAGATCTGCAAATATACTACCCAAAACCGTAAAACTGTTTTTCCAACTTTCTCATTTTGTTGGATGGACCCACACATTCGTGGATCTGGATTCTCTTCGGCAAATTGAACCAGCACTGGAAGGGGGACTCTAGATGTAGTTTTCATCTGCCCGAAAGCAGGTTCGATTAATCCAAGGTTCTTCGCCCGATTTTTTCATCCCTCAATTCCGTGATATAGATTTGCGCCATAGTTCTATTGCTGCCTGTAATACCATCGATAATTCCGCCTAGTAATAGTACTAAGATGATAAACAGGTTAACCAGTTATGCAGCGAAAATTGACGCTGCGAAATTTCCCAATGGCTCTGCAAGTCTAAGAAATAAAAATCCAAAAAATGTACCGAGAACCGAAAAAAGCAGCACCGGGCGCCGTCCACATTGATCAGATAAGCAACCAAGCAGTGGTGCCATGATAAATTGCTCAGCCGCAAAGGTAGTGACCAGAAAACCCACTACGGTGGGGGTAGCTCCAAACGCCTCCGCTTGATGTCTGGAATGACAATTGAATACAAAGTTGATTGTTGCAGCTTCGTGATTGGTTATACGGTCGCGCACTAGCCTCCCGGTTTTTGGCTTATGAAACCTGAATGAAATTCGCATATTCTTTCAACTTTCAAGTAGTCTTTACCTTAAGCGGAGTGATTTAAAAGATCAAAATTACCCCAAGCACTATTTCAATTCCAAGGCTGATCCAGTTTGATTGGGCATAAGATTTATCGACAACGATTGAAAACAACCTGGCCAAGGCAATGGCAAGATAACCATATCCTAGCACCAGGAAAGCAGTCTCACCCAGAATAAAAGGGAGGACACCCAGTGCAATAAACAAGCCGCCAAAAATAGAACGGATTTCAGAAACACCCCGCACGCCATCCGCTTTTAAACCGATAAAGCCATAAGCCGCCGAAGGTTTAAGAAAGGCAAATAATCCAGTTAACACAGTTGCCGCTGCAGCAACCATCTTTAATATTTGTAAAACATCCATCTAATCTCCTCAGGGTTTCTTGTTGATTTCGTCTAAAAGAGAAAAAAGCTCTGTATTCTGCGGGATATCTGCCATGGAATGCCCATAGTGAACAAATCTGACTTTACCCTCCTTATTTACAATTAATTGGGCAGGCATGCGCCCCAACTTAAACAAATTTATTTCCTGACCATACAACTTCAGCACCGAAGCTCTTGGGTCCGGCAAGCCAGTAAATGGCAGGTCATTGTCCTGCCAATATTTACTAAAAGCTTCGCTAGAATCTGGTCCAAGGACGATTACTTTGACGTCACGATCGACAAACTGCTGAAAATCCTGGCGCAACTGCGCCATGTGCTTTTGGCAAAAAGCTCAGGTTAATCCCCGATTGAAAACCAGGACCGCGTTGAATTCACCTTTTAGTTCAGAAAGCTGAAATCTGTTTCCCTCAAAATCCATCAATGTAAAATCAGGTGCTTGTGTGTTAATTGATACTTTCGACATTTATTCCCTCCAATATTGTATTTGAAATTTTTTTTAAATCACTCAATTTAGAATAATTTCCAAGATTGTATTTTCTTTTTTTTGTATGGTAGAAGTAAACGTAAACATTTTCTTCATCAACCCATATTTCTTAGCCAATAATTTGTCCACTTTTTGTGCGATAGCTTCGTCGCGTTTTTCTATGGCAGTAGCTTGGACCCAATCTCCTACTACTTTACCATTCATCTTAAAGGGAGCAATAAGTACCTGGCTGTTATTCCTGATACGCTTCACTTTACCTGAATTATCGATCGTACGCACATATAATAGATTGCCATCCTGCACAAACCAGACAGGAGTTTTTTCACCTGCTCCGTTTTTACGAAAAGTCTCAATGTTTAAATATTGCTGTTTTTCAAACTGTTGTAAATTACCCAATTATTAATTCCTCTTTCTGATACTTGCCAATAAATTCATAAATAATTTCGGATCATTTTATGAATTCGGGACAGAGTGTTTTTATTGAAAAGATACATAATTTCTGCCAAAACAATTTTGTATTGGCCAATTAATTAGCGATAATTCATTATATCCATAAAAGAAATAATTAACTAAAATAGTTTGTACGAACATTATACAAATCTCCATAAAACTTACTCGCACTGATAAAATCAGACTTGATTAGGGATTAAATATTGAGGAGAACTATGAGCAAAAGGAAGCATCTAAACTTTTACCACCAAGCACCGGATATGACAGTTTTTAAAATTAACGGAGAGCCTGTCCTACTTTCCCAGTTATGGGCGGAGAAGCCATTACTGCTGGCCTTCACACGCCACTTTGGCTGCACTCAATGTAAAGAAATGTTGGAAGAACTTTCCCAGGGACGTCACCGGATCGAAAATGCCGGGTTGAATATCGCTATCATAACCCAGGGCACACCGGAAAGTACCGCCATTTTTTCAAAAGAATATGCCCCTGATTTGCAATCCTTCGCAGATCCTGAGCGCAATTCCTATGCTGCCTATGGTCTGGAACGCGGAAACCTCTTCCAAACTTTTCTAAATCCAAAAGTCTGGTCTGCCGTATCAAAATCCAGCAAAAAAGGTTATGCGGTCGAACCTCCCCCACCCGGGCAAGATTCCATGCAAATGTCTGGCACTTTTATCATCAGTCAGGATGGAAAAATTATCCTGCCCTATTATTACGATCACATTGCTGATCATCCTCCCCTTGATTTATTACTAAGCGGTGTATTATCAACCCCCTGGGGAAAGCCATTTGAAGGCCCGTTGGGCACAAATACTGATTAATTTTCGGAGAATAAAAATGAAGAAATCATATCAATTTTTGCTTGTAATACTAGTTTTTGCATTAATCCTGGCTGCTTGCAGCCCTGCCAGTCCTTCCAGCCCTCAGCCAACTGCGGATCTGTCTGTTGCAGAAAACAATCCACTCGTTTTTGAAGGAAATCTAATGCCGATTAACACGATGGTTGTTAATTTCTTTACCTCTGGCGTGGTGGCAGAAGTGCTCGTGAAGGAAGGTCAGGCAGTCTCTCGGAATCAGGTTCTGGCTCGACTGGTTATTGCCCCAGAATTGGAAACGAATTTGCGCCGAGCTCAGCAAGAGTTACTTCTGGCACAACAAGCTGTCGACAAACTCGATGATAATGCGGCAGTCGAACTAGCCCAAACCCAGTTAAGCGTTATACAATTGTCCGATGCACTTAATACTGCTCAGGAAAATTACAAGAACGACAGTACCTCCGAAAATGAAGCCATTCAGGCACTGGCCCAAGCAAAGCTTGAACAGGCAGAAGAACGCTTATTACTTCTATCGTCAAAAGGATTCGACCCCGCTCTCGAGGCAGCAGCGCAGGCAAGTGTCACATCAGCCCAGGCAACCCTGGCTTCGGCCGAGGCTGCCTTTAAAGCCACCGATCTGCATGCTCCATTTGATGGGACTATCACCAACCTGAATCTTCAGATCGGGCAACAAATCACACCTGCTTTTCCTGTATTAATCCTGGCTGATTTTTCAAATTGGGTAATTAAAACTGATAATCTGACTGAAGTTAATGTTGTCAACATTAATGTCGATCAGGCTGTAAAAGTCGTTTTAGACGCTCTTCCTGACCTTACTTTGACTGGCACCGTCACGCAAATCAATTTGCAATCTGAGGAAAAGCGTGGAGATGTTACCTACACAGTAACGATCAGTATCAATGAAAATGATCCTCGCATGCGCTGGGGTATGACAGGCGCTGTGCAATTTGCACGTTGAGTCGTCTAAGGAGTTTAAGATGAAACAAGTTTTTTCGATTGCAGGTTACCTTGCTATTAAAGAGATCTGGCGCAACCGCGGGCGATTTTTTTTGGTAAGCATGGTCATTGCCTTAATTACCCTCCTGGTTCTCTTTATTGCCGCTCTCGGCGAGGGCTTGGGGAATGGAAACCGTGAGTACATTTCAAAATTAGACGCGCCAATAATGGTCTTCCAGTCCAAATCCGATTTTCTCATTCAAGCCAGCCGGCTTGGACGAGATAGATTGGCCGCCATCCGGCGGGTAGATGGCGTTAAGGATGCTGGAATGCTTGGCGTGGCCAACGCCTCATTAATTTTACCTGGCAATCAGGAACCAATGAAAATTGCATTGCTTGGTATCGAACCGGGCCACAGTGGTGAGCCGCAGGTAGAACAGGGCAATCAGTTGAGCACAAGCTTGGCTCAGGAAGTGATCATAGATCGCAATACAGCCTTACGAAGCAAGCTCGCCGTAAACGATAACCTTACCATCCGCGTCACTCAAGGTACACGTGATGAATTCTTCACATTTAAAATCGTCGGTATCAGCGAAGGACTACAATTTGCCTTACAACCCTCTGTTTTCGTGCCGTTTTTTACCTGGGACAGGGTTCGTTCCAAATCCGAGGCCGAAGTCAACCTTTCCAATCCGGTGGCGAATGTCATCCTGGTCAAGCTAGACAATGATGCTGATATTAATTCCGTTCGTCAAAGAATTGAAGGGCAGGTCAACAATGTCGAAACTGCCACCCTCAATCAGGCTATTCAAGCTTTGCCCGGTTATTCAGCACAACAAAGCACACTGAATACCCAGGGTGGTTTCACTCTCTTTATTGGTGTATTGGTAATTGGCGGCTTTTTCCAAATCCAAATTCTGCAAAAAGTTGCTCAGATTGGTGTTTTAAAAGCCATTGGTACAGCCAACCCAATTGTTGCAGCAGCCTCCATTTTTCAAATTATGTTAATCACAATGGTCGGTGTTGCAATTGGCGCTTTGTTTGCCTTTATCTTCTCACTGACTTTTCCACCGACCGTTCCAATTGTGTTTAATGGAACTACTTCGCTCCTGGCAGTCGTTGCGCTGCTGTTGATCGGTCCAATCGGTGGACTGGCTTCGATCCGCTATGCTGTTCGTATTGAGCCTTTGAAAGCATTGGGGTTATCCTAATGACAACCACAGCCACATCTAGTTATGCCCTGGAAACAAAATCAGTTATTAAAACCTATCAGAGTGATTCCGGCACAATTCAGGCGGTTGATGATGTCAGCTTGCAAGTAACAGCCGGTGAATTTGTTGCTCTGGTCGGACCCAGTGGTTCTGGAAAAACAACCATGCTTTCAATTTTGGCAGCACTTTTGCAGCCATCCTCCGGTCAAATTCTACTGGACGGGCAGGATTTAGCTCAAATCAGTGATGTCGATCGAGTAACCATGCGCCGCGAAAAAATAGGCTTTACTTTTCAGGCTAATAACCTGGTACCATATTTAAGCGCACTTGAAAATGTTGAATTGATGCTGAGATTGAATAAACGATTGGATAAAACCGGAAGGCTGCGAGCTCGGGAATTGTTAGCCCGTCTAGGATTAGCAGATCGCATGCACAACCTGCCAGGACAGATGTCTGGCGGGCAGCAGCAACGGGTGGCCATCGCCCGTGCGCTGATTCACAACCCCAGTCTGGTACTGGCCGATGAGCCGACTGCATCGTTGGACACAGAACGTGCTTATCAGGTAGTGGAAACTTTCGCGGGATTAATTCACGAACAGAAAAGGGCCGGCATCATGGTCACTCATGATCTTCGTATGGTTGAGTTTGTCGATCGTGTCTTATTGATGCGCGATGGAAAACTGGTACAAATTTACAGCGACAAGCCAGAAATTCTGGAATTGGCACGTGGTAGCAGGTCGCAATAAGATTTATTTGCCAGGTATTAGAGAAAAAAAGAATTGACTCTTAGACCCTTATTTTGTAACAAACTCTCCAAGAGTCGCTAGAAAAATCGGATCTTATCCGGCATTCTGACAATCTGAGTAAAGGTCACAATACCTGTTGACCTTTGGTAAATATTGTAGATCGCTCCTGCAGTTTTGAAATTTGCAGGAGCGATCTTTTTATGCAATATTCAGACCGGTAATGTTACCCGCGGCAGATGATCTTTGATCGTAGCGACGTTCGCTTCAGGATATGCGTAATCTTCCAGTTGATTGTTGAAATAAGCGTTATATGCACTCAAATCAAAATGACCATGACCCGATAGGTTAAAGACAATCACCCGTTCTTCTCCCTTCTGTTTGGCATCCAGTGCTTCAATGACTGCACCACGGATAGCATGGCTGGACTCAGGCGCCGGCAAGATGCCTTCACTACGGGCAAATAGTACCCCTGCTTCAAATACTTCCACCTGCGGAATGGCAATGGCTTCGATCAGTCCAGCATCATAAAGACCGCACAAGGTCGGTGCCATGCCATGATAACGCAATCCACCAGCGTGGATTGGAGCCGGGACGAAGTCATGACCCAGGGTGTGCATTTTTACAATCGGGGTCATCCCGGAAGTATCGCCGTAATCGAAGTCGTACAAACCACGGGTTAGAGAAGGCGTTGCCGTGGGTTCAACTGCTAGCAGGCGTGTACGCTGGCCGTTACGCAGATTTTCTCGCAGGAATGGGAAGGCAATCCCGGCGAAATTAGAGCCTCCACCTACACAACCTATGACTACATCCGGGTACTCTCCAGCCAGGTCCATTTGCTTCAAAGCCTCTTCACCGATCACACTTTGGTGGAGAAGCACATGATGAAGCACGGAGCCCAACCCGTACTTTTTTGTGCCATTTGAGGTTACAGCCGCTTCCACAGCCTCAGAGATGGCAATCCCCAGAGAACCGGAGCTGTCAGGGTCAGCAGCCAGAATAGCTCGTCCGGATGCTGTGCGGTCTGAAGGACTGGCAAAACAATGTGCGCCATAGGTTTCCATCAGGAAGCGACGGTAAGGTTTCTGATCATAGGAAGCCCTGACCATATACACTTCCAGGTCCATATCGAAGAATTGGCATGCCATCGATAAAGCAGAACCCCATTGACCGGCACCTGTCTCGGTTGTCATGGCCTTGCTACCCGCTTGCTTGTTATAAAAGGCTTGCGGTAAGGCTGTGTTGAATTTATGGCTACCGGAAGGCGAGTCACCCTCATATTTGAAATAAATGTGGGCGGGAGTGCCCAGAGCTTTCTCAAAACGGTAGGCACGGATCAAAGGAGTAGGTCTCCAGAGTTTGTATAATTCACGGACTGGTTCGGGAATGTCGATATAGCGTTCGGTGCTGATTTCCTGCAGAATAAGATCCATCGGGAAAAGAACGCCCAGTTCGTCCGGCGTGACAGGCGCACCACTCTGGGGAGAGATGACCGGTGCAGGTGTAACGGGACTATCGGCATTGATGTTGTACCATTGTTTGGGGATATCATTCTCTGATAACATGAAGCGGTTTTGTCGGTTGTTGTGATTCATTGCTTTCTCCTTCTTCTTTCTGGATTGGTTTAATTTATAAATTAGCTTGGAAACAGGGATAAGAACTCCATTTTTAGGTTTCTTTAACTTTTTCAACCTGCAGTGTCACTTGAGGTAACAGGTGAGTGATCATTTGTACAAAGAATTTTCATTTCGGTAATTTTTGTAAAATAAAAGTTGTTTAATTCACTTAAAGTCTTTTATTTCTTCCTCCTTATTTTGTTAACAAAAAAGCATTCATCTCCGCAGAGACGAACGCCTTTAAGTCCGTGGTACCACTCTGATTAGGCCGCTTAACAAAAAATTCCACCGATGATGCACTCATTGGTGGAAAAGCCAGCCTCACTCTTTTCGGATACGGCAACCGGAACTGGTTGACTTATTATATCCTTTACCTTGATAACGGTGGCAACTCCGGCACGGGTTAGTAGTCTTTATTGACGTTCACCCTACAACTCCGAGGTCCATTCCAAATCGTCATTCGGACAGGTTCTCACCTTCTCCTGCTCTCTGTGCCGTTTATACGAGATGTACTCGTCCTCTTCACAGTCTTTACATGCTCAATTATTGTCTAAATTATAGGGGGAAAAAGGGATTTGTCAAGTGGATAATTGGATAGTTGTTAATTGCATAGCGTAAGAAGATAGCAAAGAAGGCACCTGTCTGATATTTTATTGATAAATATCGAGAGATTGTTCTTACCACTTTTGCAATAAGATATTTTCAATGAGACAGAACTTTTTTCCTGAGACGCTATAATTAAAGTATGACCGCCATTCATGTTATTCATGCCGATATTACGACTTTGACTGTGGATGCCATTGTCAATGCTGCCAATGGAACTTTACTGGGCGGTGGCGGGGTGGATGGCGCCATCCACCGCGCTGCCGGCTCGCAATTATTGGCAGAGTGCCGTCAATTAGGTGGTTGCAGAACAGGTCAGGCAAAGATTACCAAAGGATATCAATTGCCAGCCCGTTTTGTGATTCACACAGTTGGCCCTGTCTGGCATGGTGGACAACATGGCGAAGCGGAATTGTTAGCAGGCTGCTACCGCCACAGCCTTGAGATCGCCACACAAAATCAACTTAAATCGGTTGCTTTTCCTTCTATCAGCACAGGTGTATACGGTTACCCATTCCATTTGGCAGCCAGGGTGGCAATATCCACTGTAAAAGATTACATCCAGCTCGACAATTCATTGAGCGAAATCATTTTTTGTTGTTTTTCGTTAAAAGATAAACTGATCTATGATCAACTCCTACAAGACCAAATTTCATAATTTTTCAATAATTAGGGGCATAATGTTTTCAGGCAGGCAAATGCCCGTCTAAAAACACTCCTCAACCCCGTTTTATTGAAAAGATTCCAAATATCGTAATAATCCCCAAAGCAATAAATAATTGGTTTGAAAAAGGAGAAAAATGCCTCATCCATTAGTCGATCAACTCCGTTTCACCCGGCATGAATTCAAGCGAGCTTTAGGAAGCTTAAATCAAGAAGATGCCTGTAGAAGGCTGTTTCCGATGAACAGTATCAGTTGGAATGTAGGACACCTGGCCTGGCAAGAACAAAAGTATTTTTTGTGGTATGGAACAAACCAAATACTTTTCCCTCAAATTGAACGCGATTTCGCCTATGGCTGCCCAGCCAGCACTCCCCCTTTAAAGGAAACTCTGGCTGCCTGGCAAAAGATCACAGCAGCTGTTGACCTCTGGCTGGACGACTTAACCGGCGAGACAATCGCGAAGCCCCTTTCTATTGCCCAACGTGAAACCACTTTTGGCAATTTACTGCTAAGGACGATTTATCATTACTGGTACCATATCGGTGAGAATGTGGCAATCCGTCAACAACTTGGGCACGGCCATCTTCCAGTTTTTGTAGGCAATCTTGAAAGGCAAGCGCCTTATCGCCCGGAATAATGCTTTTAGCCGAGCTGAGAGTATAGAATAATTTGGGGCTTCTCAGCAAGATAGTTCCTGCTTTTTTGCTAAGGAGTAGCTGGTAAAGAACGGCGAAAAGCTTTCTTGCTAATCATCCATTTTCTATTTTTTAATTAGCGAATGTTTTTTAGGTAAGTTACTTTTCCATACGCTTATTAATCTCATCCAGCACCGTTTGCACCTTCTCTTTTGTTAACCCAAATTGAGCTGCTTGAGGCATGGCGAGTAATTTTGATAGAGACATACCTTTGACCATACTCACCATTGGGTTTTTGTAAAGATCAGGGACGTATTTTTCCAGAATTGGTTTTGCCATTGGTTCATCTAACACAGATGCGAGGGTCGAATCCAAAGTAAACTTCATAATTTCACTCCTATGATTTTATTTGATAGTATCAGGGTTTACCAATTTGCGCCAACCAATCGGCAGCTTTTGATACGGCAACTTTTGTGTATCAAACATAACATCCTCACTTTTTTAGATCACGGGAATTGCAGATCTATTCTCTGCAAACGCAAAGCTTTGAAAGATCGCACGAAATAATTGCAACCTTTGAGTGTGGTATATGACCGAAACAGCCCCCAGCCATGATCAAAATTCCTAAAAATGGCGAATTGCATTCGCTTTTTCTCATCAAAATGCCAATTACATCAATCTATTCTACAATCAGTCTCGAAGGAAAAAAACTAGAAAATGTTCAGATTTTAATTTTATCAACAATGTCCTTGATACTAAAAACATCGATAGCGTAATTCTTTCCACTAAACCAATCGGCTCCAACTAATATTCTCACAAGCACGGTCTTCACGAAATTGCCTCTTGACATGTAAAGCTAACTTTACTATAATATGTAAAGTAAGCTTTACATAGGAGGTGTGATGGAAAATCGATTAATGCACTTACGCACGTTGATGGGCTGGACTCAACAAGAAGTTGCCGATCTTGCCGCAGTCTCTCGTCAGACAATCATTTCCCTGGAGAGTGGCCGCTATAACCCTTCCATTCTTTTGGCTTTCAAGCTTGCCCGTCTTTTTGAAACAACAATCGAAGATATTTTTATCTATTCAGAAGAGGAGGAATAAATGGATTCCGCAACAAAAATTGTTCAAAAAAGAATGAAAATTGGATGGTCGTTATTGGTGATTGGTCTACTGGTCATTCTGACAGGAATTCTTGCCGAAATATTCATCCAAAATCAACCATTTAATCTGCGCTCGATTACCGGCCTGGGATTTGTGTTTATTGCGAGTGGGGCAGGAATGCTGGCCAAATATCGTAGGGCAATCAAAGACGAGACTACTGCCCGGCGCATGCTCGTTGCAGCCGGGGATGAACGGACAGTCATAATTCGTTCCAGAGCCGGTCACAGTGCTTTTTGGGTTGCAATGGTCATTACCTACGCATTATTACAATATGTATCTTTTGCATCCAATGGAAGTTTGCCTGGCCTGAGTGAAGATCAACTTTGGTATATCCTTTCCGGCGCAGTCGTCATTCCATTCGGTGTTTATGTCGTCGGAATCATGGTCGGTGAACGCAAACAATAAAACGGTTCCAAAAAGGTTTTGCCCCAATCTAAACTTTCTAGCAGGGAAAATCATTATCAACGCAATTGTCTGATTTCATTGTTAAAATTACATATTTTTATTTATCAAAATACATGCTGAGGTCAGATAGACTTCCGATTGATAATATTGTTTTCTCAAGGATGAAAAACTTTCTGCAGTATAAGAGTCTGCGTGAAACATTATACAATAAATATGATCTTTTTTATCAAGATATGTAAAATCTGGTTGATCTCACATACCACTTAATTTCATCGATAAATAATAAGTATTTTTTCTGAAATGGAGGCGTAAAATGGCTATAAGGAAACAAAGAATTATATTTTTCTTATTGGCAGCACTGCTTGTCGTTGCCCTACCAACATCTACCGTTTTGGCGAATAAACAAGCCTGGAAGGCTGCCATCTCCAGTGCAAACGAATTACACGAGGTTGTCGATTCAGCTGCCCGAGGGACAGGCAATTTTGGTACGAACCCGGATGGAAGCATACACTTTTTAATCTCTGTTCGCGGACTTTCAGGTGTGCCTACCGGTGCACACTTACATGCCCCTGCGGATAGTAGCAGCAATGCGGCAATCGTGGTTTCGCTTTGCGGAAGTGGGCCAGATACTCCCGTCTTAAGTTCCTGTTCATTTGATAACGGCGTGATGGTAATCGAAGGTGACATCATGGGTTACAATTTGAATGGCATGACCGCTGGAGCCTTCTTTGCAAATCTGAGAGACAGCATGGTGTATTTCAATGTTCACACCGCCTTAAATCCAGCTGGTGAAGCACGTGGACAATTAATTCCACGCTAATTTTATGCATCAATCCAAAAAATCAATCACCTGCCTTGCTTTGTAAAGCCGGCAGGTGATTATTATTAATCCTAATGAGTGTGCAATCAAGATCATCTACCCGCTTAGATTGAAGTTTGATCATTGCATCAATTGCACCAAGTTGAATGTGAGAGATTGGCCCGGTTTCACTATTATTTTAAATGAATTCCAGCATCTTGCATCAATGATTTGATTGCGTTTGTGTCAGGCAGAAGAATCCACATCCCATTCCAAGACCAGGATGGTGTGGCTTGTTCTTCACCAATCGCAATCTTATGAATTCGGTCTGAGTGATTTAATACGCTGGCGCCAAATGGGATTAACTTAATGCCTTGTTCAATACTCATGTTTGTCTCAACATTTTCATTCAACTCCGCTTTAATATCAGCGAGTTGCTCGATTGTTTGGAAACTGACAATTTTCTTGACGAGTGCATGCACCACTTCCTGTTCACGCCGTAATCGATCCAGGTCACTCGATGTGGATCTGGAGCGTACATACCATAATGCAGTCGCGCCATCCATATGAACCATTCCTGGATGAACCGTACAATCGCCATCAACCTGTTGTGGAAGATCACAATCATCAGTTAGATCATTACCCACAGCTACATCAATACCTCCGCGATTATCAATAAATTGCTTGAAACCGTTGAAGTTTGTCATCATAAAGTAATCCGGCCGAATGCCAAAATTGAATTCAAATAACTCCGCCATTGCATCAAAACCCCCCAGTTCATAAACCTGGTTGATTTTCATTTCATATAAACTGGGAACTTGTACCCACAAATCGCGCGGAAAAGAAACAACGCTGACTGATTTCGTGTCTGAATCAAGCACGATCATAAGAATGGCATCCGTGCGAAAACCACCTTCATTTGGGCGTTGATCTGATCCCAACAAAAGAATGCGCATTTGGCCCTCAAATTGCGGTTCCGCATCACTGACCGACACAACAGCTTTTTGGCCCTGGCCGGACTGTGCTTTCACGTCCTTTTTCATGTTTTTGGTGATTGCAGATGCCAGTGTTATGGTTGTCGCGCAGGCAAAAAAGATGAATGCAATCCCAAGAATTGTCGTTAGATTGAATTGAAATGGAAACCGGAAAGGCTTATGCGTTCTTGAAGGTGATGTTGGCTTGGCCATAGTTTTTCCATTCCAGCGATCACTATAATCAGGACCGTTAATCACCCTGTTTTGCCATTCTTTATTTTTTTTATTTCTTTGATAATTATTCAAAACTTCTCACTTCTTCCCTATACGAAATAGTTAACCAAAAATGCAATTATAAGCTGAAAAATCGAATTAACACGGCATAATAAGACCTTTGTTGCGAGTTTCGTGCCAGAATTTTAATTTCATCATCCATTGCAAATAATTCGGCTAAGAAAAGGCGCCGCTTTTCCAAAATTAAGGACAGAAGTTTAAATAAATAACCGGTTGGTCTCCCAACCGGCTTAGACTCTTGTTCATGTTAGATAAAAATAATCTGCGCTCCGTCAGTCATATCAATGAATTCAGCGGCGGTTACGATATCTTGCACGCCATCAATAAAATCTTCTTTCTTGAGATCCATCATATCCACCGACATTTTGCAGGCGTACATTTTTGCACCCGCATCAGCGAGCATCTGCATAAATTCTCGCACCGGAGGAACATCGAGATCACTGATCTTGTCACGCATCAGCTTGGTGGCAAATGCAGTCATACCTGGTAAAACTCCCATAATATTGGGAATACCCAGATTGCCTGTTTTGACGCCCATCATCGACATTTTCATGCTGGTATTGGCTACTGGAGCCAACTCGAGGCGATCTACCCGGTGGGTATTAATTAAATCCATACCCCAAAAGGTAAAAAACAAAGTCACATCCAGGCCATTTCCCAATGCTGCCCAGCCCATAATAAGAGCAGGGTAGGCCATATCCAGGGTGCCTTTCGAACAAATAAAAGCGATTTTTCTTGGTTCTTCACTCATTTAAACTCTCCTGTATAACACATCAATCTGATTAGTTCCTAGACACAACCCTCAGGTTTTCCCAAACCTGCGATTTTCGCCACTTTTTTAGCGGGCCCTTTAGGAAAAAGAGAAAACAATTCTTTTGTAGATACCCCTGAACCACTGGTGATCGCGCGTAAAGTTGGTGATGCCCCACCGTTGCCGGCGCTTGTGCGCGCAAAATCAATTACTTTCCAATGACCATCAGTCAACAAATCAATACCTTCTTCTTTGGCCAGTTCTACAGCTATCTCTTTTGTCCATTGTGAAGCATCGGTTAAGAAACCTTCTTCATTGACTTCAACTATTTTTCCTGCAATTGCACGAGTAGTCATTTTTTAATCTCCGTCTTTCTTTTTAATACACAAATTTGTGTTTGAATTACCTATTTCTTTTAATACTTTTGGTTATTCAGTCCACTTTCCCGCCATGCTTAAAGTGGGAGATAATGGAATTTTGAATCCGCGCATCAGGATGTTCCAATACATCCATTCAAAACTTAACTTGCCCCAGTGATTGAGGAAGGATTCCTGTAGAAGTGAAAAAGGGCCAATGACTGGGATTGGGAAACGCCCCGGTAAGGGTTCTTGTTCATAATTGAAGTCGAGCAGCACGCCTTTTCCATAACCTGATTCAATGAAGCAGTTGGCATGGCCATCAAATGTTTCTGTCAGATTCTTCCCTTCAGTGTAATGTTTAAAATTTTCGCTGAAGAGGTCGACAGCGTAATGTGCAACCGAACCGGCCTTTGAGGTAGGCGCATTAGATGCATCTCCAAGCACAAAGATATTCTGAAATTTATCGGAAAGAAAAGTATGCGGATTAACCGGTGAATAGTTTAGATCATCGCCCAGGCCAGATTTTCCAATCACATCCGCGCCTTTATTCAGTGGGATACTGACTAATAAGTCATAGTTTATTTCACGCTCATCATAGGAAATAATTTTTTTCGCATCCGGATCGGCCCGTTCAATGTAGAAATCAGGCTCAACAATAATGTTCTTCTTTTCCAACAAGTCTCCGATTCTTTTCGAGGCAATTGGTTTGGTAAACGCTCCTGATAGCGGTGTTGCGTAGATCAACTCAACTCGATCGCGTATGCCCTGTTTGGTAAAATAGGCATCAGCCAGCATCAAAAATTCCATCGGGGCCACCGGGCATTTGATCGGGTTCTCGACAACATTGACAACAATTCTGCCACCTTGAAAGTCCCTAATCGCCCTTCGCAAGTCCACTGAGGTCTGCAATGTGTAAAATGAGTGAATGCTCTTTCCCCATTCGTGTTCCGCCAACCCTGGTGTCTCTTCCGGATAGATGTCTGTTCCCGTACAGATAATCAAATAATCGTAATCGAGTACCGAATTATTGGCTAATTGAACTTGATTGTTGGGAGCATCGATTAATTCAATGCTCGCTTGAACCATTTTTACAGAATCGGGAATATATTTGCTTTTCGGTTTAACCAGCCTCTTTTCGTTGGCCAGCCCAAATGGAACAAATACGTAACCCGCCTGATAATAATGGATAGGATCCTGATCCACGATAGTGATATTCCATTGGCTGCGATCCATCACTTTATTGAGGTGGTTAGCAACCATTGTACCTGCAGTTCCGGCACCTAAGATAACAATTTTTTTCATTAACTTTCTCCCTAAATATTTTGGGTTAAACTTGCAATTTGTTGTAAGCGGTCCATAAAAACGCTGCGTTCGGTAAGAATGCTTTCAATTGCCTGCGCTGCAGCGCTAGGTTGATCGCTCAGATTTTCCCTTTGCTCCTTGCTCAGAACAGGAACTTGCTGCAAAGCTATCTGTAACTCACTTTGATCCAAATGATGAGCCTCTGCCAGAATTTGGCTTTGCTTTTCAAGTTCTTCGGGAAGCGGACTCTCAAAGAAGAATGGACCTGATATAAACAAGCCCTGCATGCGCTTCTGTGAAAAGATTGGTGCACCGACATAACTCAACCCGGCACGGCAGACGAAATTCGTTTTACCAGCTTTTGAACTCTCAATAAAATCTTTCCAAGATTCGCTGCAAGCTGATTTTCCACTTGAAGATAGCTGGATCAATTTGCAGAAAGCTGCATCACGGCTTTTCCTGGTGACCAATTCACCATTTTGATCAATCACAAAAGCGTTGAAATGCGTTACAGATGAATACAAATTTTGAATGGTTTGGACACAATGTGTCGGAAAAACCGATTCGGATTCGACTTCTTCAGGAAGAGAAACACCGCTTAGCAATCGCTCGATTTCACTTTCTGTAAAACGCCATTGGTTACCGATTTTTATCCCTTTTAAGCGGCCATCCTGGACCATCCGGTAAACAGTAATCCGGTCGATTTTGAATAAATCTTGAACTTGTTTGCTTGTTAGGAAATTTTGCATTGATCTCACATTGTCTCTTTTGTTATAACTTGTCATATAAAGTTATATTACCTTATTGTGCTTAATTTCACTAGTGATGTTTGTCACAATCTTGTAATGCGCTGGATATTTAAATCCAGGTATGATAGAAAATTTCTTAACCCCCCGATCTATTTATCGATGCTGGATTCATTTAAAGGAATTTTGCATTCAAAACCAACTTAAACGAAAACTCCTTGCCGAGTGCACTTAAATCCGACAGCCAAATCGTTCAACCATTCATTGCAGATTTACAAACCAGGAATCAATTATTCCTGGCCATCGTCTTTTCCGATGAAAGTCCGCAAGTCATCAGCAACTTGTTTCAATGATTCTAGTTGAACATACATCATATGTCCGGAAGGATAATACTTCATTTCAACTTGTGATTTCTGCTCCGCAGGGATATCGAGATGATTGAATGTGTATTCGGTGGCAAAAAATGGCGTGGCCAGATCAAAATATCCATTACAAACAATCACTCTTAAAGCCGGGTTTGCCTGAAAAGCTTTGCGCAAGTTCTCGGCTGTGTTGACATATTGGTTTTCAAAGATGTCATATTTCCAAGACTCGTACAAACTGGTCAATATTTCATAGCGGGTATCGACTTCGTAATTTAGATTCCGACGGACATAATCATTCATAGTGGCTGAAAATGGCCCAAGAATAGCTGCATAGGAGGGGTCAATTTCGTTATATTCACCAACGGAATCGCGATCATTGCCAAGATAGCGACTGTCAAGACGCCCCACTGTCTTTCCTTCTTCTCTCAGAAGTTCCTTTACAAAGCGATGAATGTTAATGCGCAAGTTGCTGCGTTCCACATAATCAGTTGATAATCCACAAAATTCAGCCAGTTTGGCGGCAATTCGATTGCGATCAACTGTAGGAAGCTGGTCGCCTTGCATTAATGCCAGGCAGTATTCCTCTTGTGCAAATTCTCTGGCCTGTTTAATTGTTGAGATAAGATCTTTTTGTAGGATGGGTTTTAGTTTCTTGTGGTACCAGGCAGTGGCGGTAAAGCTCGGTAGAAACAGAATGTGGGGCAGGTCATTACCTGGATTAAATTCAGCTGTTATGAAATTCAAAATGGATGAAATCAACATGATCCCATTTAGGTACATACCGTATTCCATCTGCAAATACTCGGCCAGCCCGGCGGCCCGGGTAGTGCCATAACTTTCTCCAATAAGGTATTTTGCTGAATTCCACCTTTTATTACGGGTTAGCCAAACACGAATAAACTCTCCTACCGATTCAATATCTTTTTTAACATTGTGAAATTGTTCAGGCTTTTCTTTGGGTACGGCCCGGCTATAGCCGGTGCTTACCGGATCAATAAAGACCAGGTCACTATGAGTCAAAAGACTGAATTCATTTTCAATTAATTGATACGGTGGCGGAAGGGGCATGCCATCCTCAGCCAATACAACCCTGCGTGGTCCGAGCAAACCAAGGTGCATCCAGACTGATGATGAACCCGGCCCGCCATTGAATGAGAAAGTTACCGGGCGGTTTCTTTGCTTTTCAGATAATTCAGGCTGATCCAGGATATAGGCGATGTAAAAGAGTGCTGCTTTTTGTTTCTCTCCTGATTCGATATCTTCTTCTTTTATAATAATTGTGCCGGTATGTGCACTGTATTCCAATATGTTTTCCCCGACCTGCATTGTATGATGTGTGACTACTATCGTCTCTTGAATATTCTTTAAGCCTGCTTCTGATTGCTCTTTGTTCCCTTCGGATTCCACGATTTCCTCCTTCATGTATGTAAACATGATTAATAATGTCATTGATTACAAGCGAACCAAATCTTAAATAATAATTTAAGTATAGTGATTAATTGAAAATATTCCCCCCCTGAACCCTGGAGACAATTCACTTAAAGCATAAACTTCGCATCTTTTCAATAAAATGGCTTGGGGCGTTTTATTAGGCGGGAGATCGCCCACCAAATAACACGTTGCCCCTGATTTTTGAAATTTTACTGAACTTTTTTGAAAAACCGTAACTTTTCCGTTTTTTTATGGTATATATTTATAGGTAAATTTTCACTTTTTCTTTTCAATCAATTTCCCAAATGTCTTCCATAATCACAAAAACATTTTGGAAAAATCCACTATAAGGAGAGTGAACCTTGGGTGCTGTCTTACAAAACGTCAAAAGTAATATCAAAATTAAAGCCCGCAGCCGCAACTATATGATTTATATGATCATTTTTATGGGCATGGTAGCCGTAATGGATCAATACCTTTCAACGATTAAAACAACGGCACTTCCATATATTCTAGAAGAATATGCGATCGATGCTTCCCGATTCTCCTATCTTGAAGCAGTTTTTCTTTCGTTTACCTTTCTCATCTTTCTCTTAAATGGATTGAATGACATCATTGGCCGGCGTTATTCAATTTTAATATTAATTGTAATTATGGGGGCAGCCTCCTTTGGAATCTTATACTTTACCCCCAACTTGAACTTGTTCATGGTTTTTTACACACTGGCAATCTTTGCAACAGTCTCCAATATGTGGACAATCCCGGTTAGTGAAGAATCTCCGGCTTTAAAACGAGGAAAGTATATTGCGGTTGTGTACATCATTGGCTTGATCCCTTTACAGGCTCTTTTTCCACCTTTAATCATTAACACCCTGGGGTTGAGCTGGAAGTGGATGTACGGCATTATGTTTATCTTCATGATTCCTCTGCTGGTAATGTGGATTTTCATGAAAGAAACCAGCCGCTTTGAGATTATTCGAAAAGAACGCCAGGAAGGAATCCGAAAAACACATATGTTCGGGATTGGTGTGATAAATCGGCAAGATATTCGCTATATTGCCATTTCATCCTCCATTTGGTTAGCCTGGTTGGTGTATCAGTTCTTCTACTTTTGGGCGGGTTATTATTTTATGACGATCAGGGGTTTTTCGCTCTCCCAATGGTCACTTGTTTTGTTGGCTTCTTTACTATTGGCAATGATCGGTGGTTACCTGAGCGGTTGGATCATGGATAAGATCGGGCGAAAACCGGCGCTGATTCTTGGCTGTATTGGTCTGGCGTTGGTTCTGGTTTTGATGGGCTTCGGCCAGGGCTTCTTACTGCCCGTCGCGGCGGCATTAACCGGATTCTTTACTTCATTTACCTATACCTGGATCGTAGTTTATGTACCGGAGGTTTTCCCAACGGAACGCCGGGGAGCCTGTATGGGCTGGACAACCACTATCGCACGTGTATCCTATGTAATCGGCCCTTTGTTAACTGGATTTCTGCTTAGCCTCTTCCCCACAATGGAATGGTTCTGGGTCGTTGGCGGGGTGGTAATTCTTATCCCTATTGCGATTGTAATGCTTTTCAATCCTTCAGAAACGAAAAAGCTGGAATTAGAAGAGATTGAAACCGGCCGCGCTTAAGTAAGACTTTTTCAGACATGCATATTAATTTTGAAAGATTGTAATCCAAATTTAACGATCAATTCTTCACCTCCCGCCGAAACTTGATCCTCATTCTGGCCAATGTAAGTCCAAAATCGGATATTTTCGCTATTAGATTCGAGCGCAATTGAGAGCGCGGCTTCTTTGTCGCCATAATATTGCGAGCGCCATCCACGGGTTGATTGTGGATCAGCTCTGACTATTGAGAATAGTACCTGTGACGATGAGGATCCACATAACAATTGCAGACGGTGAGGACCACAATCAAATTGAAGCCCACTACAATCTTCCATTTGCCGGTATGAACAATCAGCCAGTAACCAATGCAGGCGATAATGGTGAGATTTGCGAGCCAATAACCTGTCCAGGATCAACCAGCGGTCGCCCGGGATTTCTACAATACTTCGTTGGTGTATGGGTGCATCATCCAGCATGTGAAACGCTGAAAGTTCAAACCTGGAGATACGTAACCCATCACGAATAAAATTTTCTTGTAACCTGCCCTGCGACCAGCCAACCCAGGTGATTCGGCTGGCTTGCCTCATCTGATCCTGCCGATCTACCGTAACCGTATTGTGCACTTCAGTATGTGCCAGTCCGTTATTCCAAATTCCACCTCCATTGTAAAGGTAGGTGCCGGCATCAATCAAGACGTTTTTATCGTGCCACCACAAATCGAAATGCAATTGATCCGCATGTGACGGCCGTGAAAGATATCGAGCACAGCGCAAGAAGGCCTTACTGTGTTGATTCTCGAATACATACAAACCACCATCTGCGAATGTATCGGTCAAGGGAGGAAGCGCTTTCAACCCGGGAGCATGCAAGGCATTTTCTCCGAAAAGCCAGAATAAATCCTCATCCCATGCTCCGCTTGAAAAATAACGCCGTTTTTTAAGCAAATAATAGCCAGTTTGAATCAAGGGCCGGTAATCCTCAAAAGACGCCTGGTTCGTCGATAAAATCAAAGCGCCATCATTGGAACCAATTTGCGGTGCTTTGCCGTTGATTGGGTCAGTAATCGCAACAACAAAACCGACCGCACGTTCAATCGACGAGATAAGATCCAGTGAAAATGGTTTGTTTTGAATCTCAGCGAGTTGTATTGCCAGGAAATACAACTGCATGGCAAAGCGCTGGTAATTAATCGAATACATCCTGTATTGGCCGTCTGCCAGGAATTGGGCCTGTGCTTCCTGTTCAAGAATTGCCCTGCCAATTTGTTCATATTTCTTTGATTCTCTTATTTCAGGAAAAAGGCTGCCCGCTAACCATAAACCAAAACCTTCGCTAATGGTGTGATTGCTGTGAGTTGAAATCGCAAAATCAATATTCTGTTTGATACGGCGAGCATGGGCAGCAACAAACAAAGTAAAACGGCTGATCTGCTCGGGAGTAGTCACATCTGCATTAATAAAGGCATAGTATCCAAAACAGGCTGCCAATAAACGCAGTGCAGCTTCCTGTCCATCTTTCCAGTTTGGCCCAAAACCTGGTGGATTCTTATCCATCCAGTCCTCAAGCGAAGTCCAGAAGGCTTGCGCATAATCTTCGTTATGATGAATGGCATACGCCCTTACCAGGGTATATACGAAGGAAAAACGACTTGCTTCCCAAACAAACTTAATATCCGAGGTTCCATAATCAGGAATCTGGGACCAATGTACTTTATTTGCATATTTTAGCCCGCTAATAGGGTCTCTCAGCCAATCAGGAGGAAAACCGACTTGATGATATGCATGATTAAAAAAGCGCAATTTCCCTGCCAACAATTGCCGTGCTTCTTCCTCAATCTGCGCCAGATCAAATCTACAGTCATCCGGATATGCAGGCGCTGTCTGAAAGAAAAAAGGTGGCAGGTTTTCCTTTCGCCATTGGCAATAAGACAAACTGTCATCAGGCACACCTTCAACCAGGCAATCGGCCAATGAATAACGTTTCCAGCTATATGCCGGAACTTGAATACGAATCAAGCCACTGCGTATTCTTAACCAATATTTAACTCTGAACCACATCCAATTTGCGCCGAATACCTGATAGAGCTCTTGCAGCCGTTTAATCTTTGTGCCCATGTTCCCATTTTCCAGTCAGCAATAGCAACCCAATCCACAACAATGGCAAACCAATAACAATTAAAGCCGGGAATATGGTTAATTTTTGAAACCAACCCCATAACAAGATTACAGCCAGCAGAACAAAACCATAATAAATGAGATTAACATGCACAGATTTTACACCACCAATCAGCCAGCGTTGATAAAGATGGGAACGATGGGCTGCCAATACGTTTTCATGCTTGAGTGCCCGGCGTGCGAAAGTCACTCCAGTATCCAGAATAATCGCCCATAACAAGACCACCCCCACCAGAACAGGAACTCCGCCGTCTGGCAAAGAAAGCAGCGGTAAAACCGCAAAACTGTATCCTAAAAAGGTACTGCCGACATCGCCCATGAAAATCGATGCAGGCGACCAGTTGTGCGGCAGAAAGCCAAGCGTGGATGCTGCAATTGCAATTCCAATCCAAAACGCCAGTTGATTGGGAAGCGCTCCGCCGTTGCTGGATATCCATATCCAACCGGCAGCAATCAGTAGTGCCTGGCCGCCGGCAAATCCATCCATTCCATCCATAAAGTTATAGGCGTTGGTCAAACCGACAATCCAAAAAATTGTTAACGGTATCCCGACCCATCCAACTTTCACTTCGCCAATCAAAGGAATTGTTAAAAAATGAAAATAATCAAAAAATATGATCGTTAGAATGGCGATGATAATCTGCACCAGAAAGCGGATTTTCGGAGAGAGTGAATGCACATCGTCCTGCCAGCCTAACCAGGCAACGATACCACCCATCATAATGAAAACAGAACATTGCAACCAGTTTTTATTGATAAAGGCATATACCAGGACGACCAGTAAAGTCAACACGACAATCGCCAGGCCACCACCGCGCGGTGTGGGCACAGAATGTGAACTGCGATCATTGGGAACATCGAATATTTGACTGCGCTGCAACCAAAATATGAGCCAGCGAACCAGAAGGAAGGAAACAGTAGTCAGCAGTAAGAAAACCAATGGGATTATCATCAAATCTTTAATCTCATTTGCTGCAATTCCAGGGCAATTCCATCTATAAAACTGTGTGCTTGATAATGGAAATCCTGCTGGGCATTTTGAATATCAAAATCTTTATTTTCATTTAATCTTAACACTTGTTCAGCTTTAATCGGCAGACGAAGGCCAGTTTTCTCCATCAAAGAGAGCAGCCTGACCGTTGCTCCCGCAGGAAAATGGATTTTTCGTATTCGCTTTCCAAGCAGACGTGCAATATGATCGATCATTTGATTATAAGTTAAAGGCTCGAGTCCCGCGATATTATAGCTTTTCCCAAATGTTAACTCGCAGCCAAGAACGTCTTTAATGGCAGTTGCTACATCATCGACATATACAGGCTGTTGAAGGAAATTGCCGTTGCCAAGAACTGGAATCAAAGGCCATTTTTGAATCATTTGTATTAAGCGGCTAATATTACGGTCCCGCTGACTGCCATAGATCATTGTTGGACGTAAAATGGTGAAATTAAGACCACTGGCATTTATCAATCCTTCAGCCTCAATTCGGGTGCTCTTGCTTTTGGCATTCAAACTGGTGAAAATTGCGGTCGTACTGATAAAAATTGCACGTTTTAAAGTTGCTTCTTGTGCTGCTCTTATGATATTGGCAGCATGCCCAAAGCCTAAAGATGCCATATTCACAAGGCCATCGCACCCTTGCATTGCCTCTGACAACATTTCTCTATCCGCCAAATCTCCCAGTACCCATTCCAGCTCGAAATCACCTAATAACGAACGATCACTCTCTTTCCGATAAAGACACTTGAGCGCATGGCCAGCATTAATCAGCTGCGGAATTGTATACGAACCTGTAAACCCGGTCGCTCCGGTAACAAATAATTTCAACTTCTCACCAATTTTTCGAAAAGCACAAGGGTATCTGCCAGTTTGTCGCGGCGGTCAAGGTGTTTTACTAAATATTGGCGGGCATTATGTCCCATCTCTTTAAGCCTGGTGGGATCCCGCGATAAATCAAGCACTGTTTTAGCCAATTCTTCATCATTACCTGGTGTAACAAAAATACCTGCGTGTGCCTCTTCGATTACTGTGCGAATAACACCGTCGATTGCCAGAACTGTGGCTTTCCCCGCGGACATATAATCAAATACTTTATTTGGGTACGTGGTCCGAAACATAGGGACATTCTGCAGAATCGCCAGGCATACATCGGCAGCAGCCATCACCTGTGGCATCTCCTTTTTAGGCGCAATACCAGCGAAGACAACATTTTTTAATTGCAGACGATCTTTTTCTCGCGCCAAATTGAGCCTTTCTTTTCCATCGCCGAACAAAACGAAGATAATTTCGTTTTCATTCCGCAGTCGGTCAGCCGCTCTTAAAATAGTAGTGATGTCATTTGCCTGGCCTAATGCACCGGCATACAAGACAACAAACTTACCATCTAAATTTAAAGATAATCGAATGGTGGAACCATTTACCAGGGGATGAAACATCTCCACATCAGTGCCATACGGAATGAAGGTGATTTTAGCGGGGTCGATTGCCTTGTTTTCAATATAAGCAGCATAAGCCGGGGAATTGACCAGAATATGGGTTGACTTTGAATACAGAAATTTTTCTAGCCAGCGTGCCATCTTGATCAGAATTGGGTTATTAAAAACACCCATGGCAACAATAAACTCCGGCCAGAGGTCACGCACTTCCAATAAAAATGGTTTCCTTCTCAGAAATGAAATAAACCAGGCAGAGAAAGCTTGAAAAATAGGCGGGGTAGTACCCATCACCAAATCGATATCCTTGACACCTAATGCTACCCAAATTGAACTGACCATAAAACTGAAGAAAGAGATAATGCGCCAGAAATAACTACGATGCAATGCCGGTAGTATGTAGGTGCGAATGACCGTGATCCCATCTATGTCCTGTTCAACCTTCAAACCACGATGTTTAACAATCTTCTGGCCGGTTTGATAATTCAGATCACTGGCGATAATAACCAGTTGATGGCCTCGACTTTTCAGAAAGCGGGCCAGCTCATAATGGCGGGTGTGGCCTGGTTCATCAGGTGAAACAAATGCCTGATTGATTAACAGAATTTTCATATGGCTGCCACCGCCGTTTTTTGATTTGATCCGCTCTGAATGTTTCCAAAATTCATTTAAATCAAAACCCTCGCGGCTCCTACCCAGACAGCATATTGGGTACAAATGCCATTTTCTCGTTGATTTCCATTTATTTTCTCACTTAGATGTCATTATAGTATGAGAAATGCGTTTTAACCACAACATGGAAATCGCGAAATGAAATTTAAAAGGTTGAAAAAAGGTTTAGAGAAAAGTTGATTGCGAACTGACCACTTCGTTATTTTTCCCCAAATTGGCTTTCCAATTCCTCCCAGCGTAAATAAGCATTTTCCAATTGTTTTTCAATATCCAGCAACAAAGACCTTGCTGCGCTAATGCTTTCACCTGATTGTTGATAAAAGGATGAATCTGACATTTCAAGGCTTAATTTGTGCTGAGCAGCTTCAAGCGATTCAATCCTGGCTGGCAATTCTTTCAATTCTTTCTGCAAAGATTCAAGTTCTCGCTTTTCCCTATATGTGGGTTTACGAAGCCCTGCGTTGCCTTGTGAAAGTGTTTTTTCTGAACTTTCCCTTTCTAATTTCGACTTCTCCGCCTCTGCCTTTTCTTCTTCAATCTTGTTGGTTTGTTGCTGCCAATCATCATATCCACCGACAAACTCAGTCACCTCGCCCTCGCCTGCCAGCACAATTGTGCTGGTAACAAGATTATTTAAAAATTCACGGTCATGGCTTACCAGGATCAATGTGCCTTTAAAATCAAGCAGTAAATCCTCCAGCACTTCCATACTATCGATATCAAGATCATTGGTTGGCTCATCCATCACAATCAGATTGGCTGGTTGAGCAAAAATCTTGGCCAGCAACAAGCGGTTTCTTTCTCCGCCAGAAAGCATGTGAATAGGAGCGTTGACACGTTCTTTTGAAAATAGAAAATCCTCCAGATAGCTGTATATATTACGATTGTGCCCATTGATATTGATGACATCGCAACCTTCAGCAACATTCTCAAGAACTGATTTTCCTTCATCTAACTGGCTGCGTAATTGATCGAAATAGGCTATATCAAGATTCGTGCCCAGGGTGACCTGGCCTTTTTTGGGTTGTATTTGTCCCAATAAAAGGCGCAGAAGGGTGGTTTTGCCGGACCCATTCGAGCCAATGATTCCGATTTTGTCTCCACGGCAGATGATTGTTGATAAATCATTAACAATTACTTGTTCTCCCCAGCAAAAATGTATATGTTTGACTTCAATAACCAGCATACCTGTGCGGCGTTCTGCTTGAACTTGTAATTGTATTTTCCTTGGTTGCTCACGCCGTTCAGCCCGCAATGACCGCAACCTCAGCAAAGCACGAACCCGGCCTTCGTTTCGCGTTCGCCGTGCTTCGATTCCCTGGCGGATCCAGTGTTCTTCCTGAGCTAATTTACGATCAAACAAAGCTGCCTGTGCATCCTCAGCCATCAGCAATGCTTGTTTTCTTTCCTGAAAGGTACGGTAGTCACAATTCCAATCAAACAGGCGACCCCTGTCTAATTCAATAATTCGTGTGCTGACATTCTGCAAAAACATTCTGTCATGGGTCACAAAAAGTAATGTTCCCTGCCAACGCAGAAGAAACTCCTCCAACCAACGAATCGCAAAGATATCGAGGTGGTTGGTTGGCTCATCAAGTAAGAGCGTTTGTGGCTCGTTTACAAGACTTCTCGCTAAGAGAACCCGCCGTTTCATGCCAGCCGAAAGCTGATCATAATCCGCCTGCGCGTCAAGCTGCATACGAGCGATCACCTGATCCACGCGCAGTTCTTGTTGCCAATCTTCGATAGATTCTCCCCTGGCAGCAATAAGCCCATTCTTAACCACTGTGTAAACCGAATCAGCCAGATTCTGAGGCACATCCTGAGGTAAATAAGCACTTTTTAAACCTGCCAGCCGCGCGATTTGACCGCTATCTGGTTGCAGGCTGCCATGAATCAGCTTTAGCAGTGTTGATTTACCTTCGCCATTTCTTCCCAAAAGACCAATCCGCTCACCTTGCTCTATTTGCAGATTAACCTGCTCCAGAATCAACGGGCCGCCAAATCCAAGATCAATGTCTTTCAAACTGAATAATGCCATATATGCAATTTCCTGTTCCGTCCGCTACTATACTACAGAAACCTTATACTGTGGTTTAAAATAACAACCGCAGAGTTTTCATAAAGTATTCAATAAGCGCTTTGTATTGCCTTTTTCAGCTATAATCTTTTGAAGCAAAAAAACCTCCCAGCAGGACTCCCATCTTCAAAGTCAGGATAGAAAATTCTTTGTCACCAAAACGTTTGCAAATTGTCACGATCGGCGTACTCCTCAGTCTTTTTTTGGCATCCATGGAAGGTACTGTGGTTGCGACCGCCATGCCTTCAATTGTCGCTCAATTAGGCGGATTCTCGATCTATAGCTGGGTCTTTGCCATTTACATGCTTGCTTCCACAACAACCGTTCCACTCTATGGAAAACTATCGGATGTGTATGGCCGTAAACGGGTGTATGCCGCCGCAATGAGTCTTTTCCTAGTCGGGTCAGTTTTATGCGGCCTGGCCAATTCCATGAATCAGCTAATCCTGTTTCGCGCAATTCAGGGTCTGGGCGCTGGCGGAGTTTTACCGATGGCACTAATTATCATCGGTGAATTATTCAGCGTTGAAAAACGTGCGCATATGCAAGGTTTATTTTCCGGAGTTTGGGGCGTATCTTCTGTGATTGGCCCTTTGATCGGCGGATTTTTGGTTGATCAAATTTCATGGCATTGGGTTTTTTATATTAATTTAATCCCTGGTTCACTGGCTTTGATTCTGGTTTTGGCAGCCTGGAAAGTGGATAAAGCCACAGTCCACATCCGCAAGAAACTGGATATTGCTGGCGCCATACTGCTTACTTTCGGGGTATTAAGCCTGCTATTGGGGTTGAACGAATTGGGTAAAAGCATCGCAATATTCTTTCTTGGTCTGGCCGTCGTCTTATTTTTTCTACTCTATTTCGTTGAGTGGCGCGCGGTAGATCCCATTCTGCCTTTACACCTCTTTAAAGATCGATTGTTTGTAGTCGCCAATTTACATGGCATTTTCGCTGGATGGGCAATGTTTGGCAGCCTTGCCTATATCCCATTATTTGTTCAGGCAGTTTTGGGTACTACTGCTACAATGGCCGGCATTACACTTACACCAATGTCATTATCATGGACTATTGCCAGTGTTTATGGCAGTCGCATAATCTTGAAAATAAGTTTTCGAACAGTAGCGCTGGCAGGAATGGTAATGCTGGTCATTGGCAGCTTCTTCATGACAACCATTACTCCCGAAACCAGTCAGTTTTTGATTATGGTTTACACATCCCTGATGGGAATTGGGATGGGATTATCCATCCCGGTATTTCTGGTTGCCATTCAAACCGCAGTGGCCCGTCGTGATCTGGGTGTAGCTACATCGACCGTGCAATTCAGCCGCAACATTGGGGGAACAATCGGCGTGAGCGTCCTGGGTGTTTTTCTCAGCAATCGGCTTGCCAGTCTTTTGTTCCAAAACGGCATGGATCCAGCAAAAATTTCGTTAAACAACCTGATCAATCCAATTCCCGGAGCTGAAATTATCATCGACCAATCGCTGCGAATGGCCTTGGGAACAGCGATTGCCAATATGTTTAGCATCACATTGGTGGTTTCGATAATCAGTTTAATCGTTGTATTTTTTACACCGCATGGCAAAGTGACTCAATTACAAATAAATGATTGACGATGGCACTCACAACCAGACCATTATCAGGCAACTCTAAAATAAGCAGATTTAGAAAGGCGCATCGCTGCTGTGGAAATATTACCTAAGTACAACCTGGCCATTTTCGATTTCGATGGAACAATCGCAGATACATTTTCAATCACAATGCAAATCGCAAAAAAACTTACTCAGGACTTCAATTATGAGCCTATTACTTCGCAACAATGGCAGGACCTTCGCGAAATAGGGATATTGCAAGTAATAAAAAAATATAAGTTTCCGCTTTGGCGGATACCTGAGGTTGGGCGTGAACTGCACAAAGAAATGCATCGAAATATTCATAAAATATCTCTTTTTGACGGAATGGCTGCTGTCCTAAAAGAATTATTTGAGCACAGCATCCAATTAGGGTTGGTTAGTTCCAATGGCGGTGATAACATCCAAAAAGTATTGGGAGATGAAATCGCCTCTTATTTCTCATTCGTGGAATGCGGTGTTTCCATGTTTTCAAAACAGGCAAAATTTGAAAAAGTTTTGAAAGCCAGTCAAGTAAATGCCAATCAGGCAATTTGTATTGGCGACGAAATTCGTGACATTCAGGCAGCCAGAAAAGCCAAAATCCCATTTGGAGCAGTATCCTGGGGCTACACCAACATCGAAAAACTTCTCGCCCATTTTCCTCAAGAAGTTTTTCACAATGTCACCGATATCAGCAAAAAGTTGCTAATACCTTCTGCAATCAAGTAGTAAATATGTTCCGACCCGCCCTGGATTTCCACAGACTCTACACAACTTTTAATAACCCGGTCACTGAAGTTGATTGTGGGCAAAAATGTGCTCCTTTTAGTACCAGAGGGCTGCCGGTCTGCTGTGATATTTGTGAAGCCATTCCTTGTGCTTATGATCAAGAGTGGCAATATCTGCAAACGAATACCGACCACTGGCATCTCTGGCAGGAGAGCGATTGTCAACAAGAATTTTCAGCTGAAATAAGTGATTATCAGGTATTGATCGCCTGTCAGGGGTCAGCGGATTGTCAGCGGGAATATCGCTCAATAAGCTGCCGGCAATTTCCCTTTTTCCCTTATATCACCCGCGATTCGCGCACTCTTGGGTTGACATATTTCTGGGAGTTTGAACCGTCTTGCTGGGTGATCAGTAATCTGCATTTGGTGCTGCCAGTTTTCAAACTGCAATTCCTCAGCTTTTATGACCAGCTTTTTGATCAATGGCCAGAAGAGATGGAAAGCTATGCATATCTTTCGGAAAACATGCGTGCATATTTTCTTTCCAAAAAACGTAGAATCCCGATTCTGCACCGCAATGGGAAAACCTATTTGCTCAGCCCGAACAGCGAGCGTTTACAAAAAATTGAACCTGAAAAGTTGCAAAAGTTTGAGCCTTTTGCAGATTAAGATAATTCATAATTTTTTTTGTACCCGTAACAGCAGTTTACATCAAATTGAAAATGGTAACAATCCTCCGTATACTTTTCAAACAAAAAAAGTGACTAACTTGTCGCAATCTGAGAAGGAATAAATGGATTCTGTTCAAAAAGCAACCCAAACACAGTTGGAAAATATTCAAAAGAAAACAAGTAAGAACCTGCCTGAACTTAAGAAACTAGCAGAACAAAGCGGCTTACAAAAACATGGCCAAATAAGGAAATTTATGTCAGAAAAATTTGACCTCGGTTATGGCGACGCCAATGTGATTGCAAGCTATGTCCTTAATCCCGATGACCCTTCTTTTGCTGACCCACAAAAACTCGACGTTGATCAATTGATTGCGAAAATATACACAGGCCCCAAAGAAAAATTCTTCGATTTGCATACACGCTTAATGCAACAAATGGATACATTTGGCGATTTCACAATCTCTCCCAAAAAAAATAATGTCAGCTTGCGCCGCAGACGACAGTTCGTTTTAATCGGCCCCGCTACTAATAACCGCTTTGAAGTCGGACTCAATCTAAAGCAGACAATTGAAGATGAGCGCCTCAAACCTCAGCCAAAAGGCAACATGTGCAATTACATTGTGGTGGTCAATTCTGATTCAGATATTGACGCACAACTGATTGATTGGATGCGCATGGCTTACGAGGAAGCAGAGTAAAAGTTGCAATGTAGACAGTATAATATTCTTCATTCGTCATCTTTAACTTTTCTCAATATTGATCACCACGGATTCAAAATTTCTACTACAATTTGGGGATGCGATTAAAAATTCAACGAAAATCTCACCTCAGCCGCGGTTATACCTTCGCAATAATCAGTGCATTCTTTTTATCAACAACAGCAATTTTTATCCGTTACCTGACCGAAACCTATCAGATTCCTGCGCTTGTGCTGGCTTTCTGGCGGGATGTGTTTGTAACTATTGCTCTTTTCCCAATTCTTTTCATTTTTCAGCGCAAGCTTCTACGAATTAAGAAAATTGATGTTTTTTTTCTGATCGCTTTTGGTTTTGTGCTGGCTATTTTTAACTCCCTCTGGACTCTTTCGGTTTCATTGAATGGCGCTGCCTTGGCGACAGTTTTGGTGTATTGCTCGACCGCGTTCACAGCGCTCTTAGGATGGTGGTTCCTTAAAGAACAAATACATTGGTCAAAGATTGTTGCCATCGTCTTAAGCCTAGGTGGATGTGTGATTGTATCCGGAGCTTATTCTTCAGCCGCCTGGCAAATTAATATGACAGGAATCTTTGCCGGAATATTGGCTGGTTTGTTGTATGCCATTTATAGTCTGATGGGACGCGCAGCTTCCGAGCGCAGTCTGAATCCTGCAACATCTCTGTTTTACACTTTTGCTTACGCCACATTCTTTTTGTTTTTAATCAATTTAATCCCGGGTTCATTTCCCCCAGGGAAAGCAATGGAATTGAATGATTTTCTCTGGTTGCAAACTGCCTGGGCCGGGTGGGGTATTTTATTCTTGCTGGCGGCCATACCAACCGTAGCCGGTTTTGGATTTTATAATGTCTCACTTAGCTTTTTACCTTCCAGTGTCGCCAACCTCATCCTCACCCTCGAACCTGCCTTTACTGCCCTGACTGCTTTCATTTTATTGGGAGAGCGTTTTACTCTCATACAAATCACCGGCAGCCTGATTACTTTGGCAGGAGTGGTTTTTCTCAGGGTGTACGAGAATATTTTATTAGCCCGTTCCGTCCAGACAGACCCACTCGAAACAGTGGCCTATACAAAAACAGGTTGATTAAAGAGTACATTCAGATTTGATCCGTGACGGATAGCAATCCTGTCTCCAGAGATAATAGGGCATGTCCGCGATATTTTCTGATATACTGCTTTGAGCAAAATTAATTTGTCCGAAAGCCATTATTCATGGAAATTCTCTGGTATCAATACATTCTGATTGCATTGGCCGCCACAGCAGCAGGTTGGGTCAACGCTGTTGCCGGTGGAGGCACGCTGATCACTTTTCCGGTCTTAACTGCGATAGGTTTACCGGCAGTGATGGCAAATGTAACCAATACAGTTGCTCTCAGCCCGGGATATCTCGGTGCAACAATTGCATCACGCGCTGACCTTGAGAAACAAAAGAAACAGCTTTGGCTACTCATACCGGCTTCCATTGCGGGTGGCATTGTGGGTGGAATTTTATTGCTAAATTCAGGTGAACGATTATTTCAATCACTGGTTCCCTACCTGATTTTATTAGCTACCATTCTACTGGCAGTTGGAGAACCTTTGAAAAAGTGGCTTAACCGCAGAAACCAGGAACATTCGGGGGGCAAATTGAATTTTTTCGCAATACTCCTGGTTGCCATGGCGGCAGTGTATGGCGGCTATTTCGGGGCTGGTTTAAGCGTAATCGTCCTGGCAGTACTTGGATTAATCTTAAATAATTCTTTAACTGAACTGAATGCATTAAAGCAGGCGATCGCTTTCACCGTTAACACAGCAGCGGCAATTTTCTTCATCTTCTCCGGAAATGTAAATTGGAGCGCGGCCATAGTCATGGCAGGTTTTGCAGTGCTTGGCGGAGTTTTGGGTGGTAAATTTGCCGGAAAAATCAGTCTACTCGCGCTTCGCTGGACAGTTGTAGTGATCGGGGTAATTGTTTCAATCATCTATTTCTTAAGGTGATTTCTACATTAAATTACCATTATTCCTATGATTCTGCATAGGAGAAACTCATATACTACAAACATAAAGGATGAATTGTTCTGAGGAATCGTCCATAATAAAGCAGATGATTGGGAAATCCAGTTCTCCACAGATAGTGGCTGCATTGATGGCAGAATTAACAAAACAATCAAATCCGCCGGTTGTTAATATTTAATCAACGGGGGAAAGGCTAGATTACAACTAATCTTTTTATTGAAAACGGACACCTGAGATCATGTCATGAGACCAGGTCGATCCCGCCTCTAGAAACCAGAGAGGTAGAAAGCCATTTTCCTACGTAAACGGAAATGAACCGGAATACATTCGCTGCATGACTACTCCCACACGCCATTCAAAGAAAGTGACCATGATCAACCAACAAAAACATGAAATGGATCGCTAAGAAAGATATAAAATTGCGAATGTTGTGCTAAAGTTAAGAGAGTCAGTCAAAATCAGAATCAATTGGTGGGAAATTTATCTGTAAGAGCCAATCCAGCGTTTAAATTCTGTATAATATAATTGGAAGGCCCGGAAAATTTTCAATTAACCGAAAAGGAGAGTGTGTTATGAAAGGTAATGCAAAAATTATTCAGGTATTGAACGAACAGTTATCGGAAGAATTGACTGCTGTGAACCAATATATGGTGCACTCGGAGATGTGCGCCAACTGGGGTTATGTTCGCCTGCACGAAATAATCGAGAAGAGAGCGATTGATGAAATGAAGCATGCCGAAAAACTGATTGCAAGGATTCTCTTCCTGGAAGGCCAACCCATCGTGAGCGTTTTGCAAAAAATCAACATCGGGGCTGCGGTAGAGACCCAGATCAAAAATGATTGGGAATCCGAAAAAGAAGCGATCACAACTTACAACGATGCTATCCGTCTGTCAATGGAGTTGGGTGATAATGGCACACGTGAATTATTCGATGCTATTCTGGTTGACGAGGAAGCACACATCGATCAGTTGGAGGAACAACTCGATCAAATCCAACAAGTTGGAATTCAGAATTTCCTGCTCGGGCAGATGAGTTAATCCTGCCTTCAGGTCAAACTCTGAGCTTATCGCCCTTCAAGCGCCCGCAAGCAGTCTTTCTGCGCTCGTTTTAGCCTTCTCACCTGACCCAGGTGCAGCAGAATCAATTCTTATAAATCTCCGCCGGCAGCATCTTTCCGGTGAACCCGTAGGTACGCCTAACCTGATCGATCTGAAGACGGGAGATATCTTTTTGGATACCAACAATTTCAGGGATTACATATTTGCCCGCTACAATAGTCTCATTCGTTATTTTCACGCTCGTCTCCAGCACCAATCCAATCAAAAACAGAAAGAGAACCCAGTAAGGGCTGCTCATCGGACAATCGGGAATTTCACAATTGTTTATAAAGAAAGACAGGAATCCTATGTCAATTCCAAGAGAAGTGCTTGACTGGTTGCTGCAAAGCTCCATCCCATCTATTCGTTACTTAACCCTGACAGAGCTGATTGACATCTCACCGGAAGATGAAGGTGTTAAAAATGAATACAAAGCAATTCAAAACAGTCATCCAGCATCATCGATCCTGGAAAAACAAGTCGCATCTGGTCGCTGGCAGTTACCCGAGCACTATTACAGCCCTAAATATCGCAGCACGCACTGGACACTGATGCTTTTGGAAGAGTTACGCGCTGATCCAAACTCTACTGCCTTTCAGGATGGTGTTGAATTCATGCTCTCTCAATCACGCTCTCGGGTGGAACATTATTCAAAATCAGCGGACCCCGGCTTTACCTGTCTATTTGGAAATATTTTGCGTTATGCGGTCTATGCAGGATTTCTTCCTGATAGCCGTACCCAAACATTGATTGATGTAGTCACATACAGCCTGACGAATGCGGATTGCAGCTGCAAGTACAATACGGATCTACCCTGCAGCTGGGGAGCCGCACGCTCACTCTGGGGTCTGGCTGCAATTCCAGGAAATATGCATACCGCTTCCATGCGCAAATCCATCCAGGCCGGGACAAATTTCTTGCTTGCAAAATATAACTTGGTCGAGGCAAACTACCCTTTCCCTGAAGGGGGCAGAATCCATCAAATCTGGAACAAATTAAATTTTCCTCTGTTTTATCAGGCTGATATCCTTTTCGTTTTACGGGTAATGAAGCAACTCGGTTATGCGCAGCAGGCTCAAATACAACCAGCGCTGACCTGGCTGCAATCCCGACAGAATCAAGCTGGTCGCTGGTCTGGCAGCAGCCCATTTCAAAACCGAACCTGGTCGCTCAGTCGTGATAAAGAGGATACTTCACGATGGGTTACCTTGCAGTCACTATCCGTTTTGAAATAAAAATCAAATTGTAGTACGCTGTTGAGGCGGTCCTATATATCTAATGGGTAATATCTGCCAGGCATTCTTGGTGAAAAGGCCCGTTCGGCATTGAATGCAACTCTCAAGAGCAAATTTTCCTGCCAGTGACGCCCCATTGCCTGCATACCAATTGGAAGGCCGGCTGTATCATAACCGATCGGAAAAGTAATTGCCGGCATTCCAACCAGATTTCCCGGAAAAACAAAACGCATCATCTCAGTATCAACGGAAAGATCTGTCCAACCAGTTTCGTTGCCATGTACCGGAATTGGTTGACATGTTTTAGCGGTGGCCGGAGTCAGAATGACATCTACGTTCTTAAAAATATCCTCAAATATCTTCATTGCCCGTGCTCGCATTCGTTGTGCTTGAATGTAGTCACTGGCAGTCAGTTCTTCACCCAGTACCAGGCTCAAACGTACAGCCCCGCCCTGTAATTTACGTTGATCGCGATACGGGCGCATACAGAGCGCCATCTCTGCCAGAATAGTCATAGCATGGGCAATCCGCATTTCATCCAATTGGGGTATCTCGATCTCGTGAACACGGGCACCCATATGCTGCAATTGATCCAGCATTATCAGATTTTTATCCACAATTTCAGAGTTGGCATGTTCAAACCACCTGCGATAGATGCCAAATTTGATCCCATGCAAATCTTCTTTGTTCCAATCTTTCAATGTGAGCGGCGGTTGCAGAAGAGTATTCGGGTCATGTTCATCTGCACCGGCAATGATGGAATATGTTAACGCAGCATCTTCTACAGTTGCAGCCAACGGTCCCAAGTGAGCCACACTCCAGCAAAGTGGTGCTGCTCCATATTCACTGATACGACCATAGGTCGCTTTTAACCCCACGATCCCGCAGAGCGCCGCTGGAATACGAATGGAACCGCCGCCATCTGCACCAATGGCAATCGGTACCAACCCGGCCGATACAGCCGCTGCCGATCCGCTTGAACTGCCACCCGGATCATTGAGTGACTGGTAAGGGTTTCGGACAACCCCAAAATTGACATTTGCGCCGTTTGGGTTAATGCCAATCTCATGCATGTTGGTCTTTCCCATCAGCAAAGCTCCCGCGGCCCTCAAACGGGCGACCACAGTTGAATCTTCAAAGGCAGGCTGCTTCCCTAAGAAAGCTGTCCCGACAGTGGTAGGATACGGCTGCATATCAATCTCATCTTTAATTGCAATCGGAACCCCGTCCAACAAACTCAATGGGTTGCCCTGCAGATGCCGTTTTTGGGACTGTTCCGCCTGTTCAAGTACATTATCCGTATTAATAGCGATGAAAGCTCTCAAAGGCTGTGAACCGGATTCGCTGGTTTTAATATTCGTCAGCGTACTGGTGGCAATACCAGGAACGGTGACATCGCCGCTTTTAATAGCATTGAAAATTTTTCTGGCTGTTTTACGGTCAGTTTCGGGGAAGTCGTCGGAGGCATGAAACAATCCCTCACCTTCATCGATCGAGGAGGGAGGTGTAACCAGCGGCAGGAATTGCGGAGCTTCTTGAATATCAATCTTTCGCAGTTTAGGTATACCACCATTTTCCAGCAGACTGTTTATGGACAGAGCCCTTCCAATCGGGTTTTCCACAAATGCAGTGAACAATTTCAACGACAATCCACTCATTTTTGGCAGCTTCAACTCGCTCAGTTCATAAGTATCCATAGCACTTCCCTTTCTTGCAACGCCGATTGCATTATGTTCCATAAATCATTTTACAGGTGAACTTCATTCTCTGCACAGTTTTTCACTTTCCAACCTCAAGCTGAACCTGCTATCCCCCTTAGATTTTTTTACAAACCTGGTCTTTTTATGAAATTATTGATTACAAAGAATCAGACCGGGGCGAAGGAATTAATCGGATAAATTTGATCTATTTTTCTGTGGTATACTAGATCAGTACTTTTGTAGTTGGGGTAATGAAAAATGAGCCAGATACATCGGTAGCCGAGCCAAGGTCTTTTCCCTGGCTCAATCTCAGGCCAACAAGGACCTTTCGTGAGTTTTAACAAATTTTCTTTTAATCCGCAAATTAATGCGGGAATTCAAGCCGCGGGTTATCAAAACCCGACCGCTATCCAACAACAATCCATTCCAGCCATTCTGGAAGGAAAAGACTTATTGGGCCTAGCCCAGACCGGAACCGGCAAGACTGCTGCTTTCGTTTTACCCATGTTACAGCGCCTTATGCAAGGCAAACGTGGAAGACTGCGTGCTTTAATCATCTCGCCGACGCGTGAGCTGGCAGAACAAACCAATACTGCCATACGCGAACTTGCCCGTAAGACTGGTGTTCGTAGTATTTCCATTTACGGTGGGGTCAGTTCGTTGGGCCAAATCCGCGGTATTCGCGGTGGTGCCGAAATTGCAGTGGCTTGCCCCGGTCGTTTATTGGATCTAATGGATCAAAAAATTATCAACCTGGCAGCCATTGAAATGCTGGTACTGGATGAAGCCGATCAGATGTTTGATATGGGTTTTCTGCCCACGATCAAACGCATCATCAAGCAAACGCCTGCAACACGCCAGACTTTGCTCTTCTCCGCTACCATGCCGGCTGAAATCCGCCAGTTGGCACAAGAATTCTTACATGACCCGGTCAGTGTTGAAATTGGCATGTCCAAGCCGGTTGAAACCGTCAGCCATTTTATTTACCCGAGTGAACAAACTCAGAAAACGAAAATGCTGCTGTCAATTTTGGATCAAGCCGGGTTCACTCAGGTCTTAATTTTTACCCGAACAAAACATCGCGCCAAAAAACTGGCCGATCAATTGGGCAAAGCCGGGATCTCAGCCACTTCCTTGCAAGGAAACCTTTCTCAGGGCCAACGTGATCGTGCGATGGAGAATTTTCGCAGCGGCAGAGCCCAGATCATGGTCGCAACTGATATTGCCGCACGCGGAATTGATATTTCAAAGATTTCGCATGTCATTAATTATGATATGCCGGATACGGTCGATGCATACACCCACCGCATTGGTAGAACCGGTCGAATGGAACACAGCGGCGTCGCTTTTTCCCTGGCGACTGCTGCCGATGTACCCCTCATCCGTACCATTGAACGGGTTCTTGGGCACCCGATTGAGCAGCGGGAATTAGCAGGCTTTGAAGGGCTTACTGATTCGCTCGCCGTCGCTATCCCAGTCCAGAAGAAAAAGAATCAATCCAGCAACAACCAGCGCAGATACCCGCGCACGGAAAATAAATCATATAAGAGCTATCGCTACAATAACTGATAGAATTTCTAACTCAATTTAAAAGCAAAGTATCTTTTCAAAATCTAAAAGGGAGGGGTGATGATCCGGCTGATTGGTCCTTTTTTTGATCAGATACTTATCTGGTAATGGATTTTTCGGAATCTACCACGTTTCGATAAGTTGGGTTTCTTTTCCAGGCTTGTTAGTATTTGTGCGTAATAGTGGCTGTATCGCTATCAATTGCAATGACACCGTCAATATTCAACCAGACTGTTTTCTCTTGCCAGTCAATCAAACTTAAAGAAAAAATGGATTGTTCCGGAAGGATCAACTCTCTGTCTTGGGAAATGACGCCAGTTTGCAAATCGACTTGCTGAAATGAAATTCTAGCCGGGTCATCAAACGCTTGCACCAGGATAAAGTTGTTCTCGAGAGCATGAACCAGATAAATACCTTCCGCACTCACGCTAGAGGAAAAGTTATTTGTTATGGGTGTTTTCGCTTTGGGAATCACTTGCCAGATCTGTTTACCCGTTGGTAAAACAATTGCCCAAAGTTCATATCGGGCTGTACCTTTTTTCCGCATTGCTTCCACCAATAGTGTTTCGTTCTGGAGAATAAGGGGTCGCAAATTGTAATTTTCAGACTGCAATAAGAGTTGCGCTTCTCCATCTCCTTCAGAAACTTGCCAAATTTGATCACCGGCCCCATTCGAGAAAAAAAGTTGTGCTCCTGCTTGTAAAATATCAGGTTCATGACGAACAAGATCTTCCGGTAACAAGGTCTGCCATTGTTGTTTCATGTCGAATCCATGCCATTTTTCCAGACAACCTGGTTTCCAAAAACCGTACAGGATGAAGAAATTCTTCATCTCCAAGTCAGTTAACATTGTGTCATGCAGATTAAATCCTTGAACATCATCAGGAAATACCTGATTGGGGCAAGTTGGCGAGGCTTCTAAAAGGACATCACCGGTTTGAGCGTCGAATTGAGTCAAAGCTACCACCCCATTTTTGCTATAAACAATGAGTGGGTTACCATTCAACAGATAAATGGCGTCATCAATCTCATCAAAGTTGGTAGTCCAAATTTGTTTTCCACTGGTCGCATCAAACACATGCAGACTGCCCAGCTGTGTCAAGACGAAGACTTTATCATCAGAAAGAATAAGACAGAGCGGGCAGTTTCCTGGCAACTGATCACTAATGGATGTCTGCCATATCTTCTGGCCATCGGATAGCCGATATGCTGAAAGGCTTGTATCGGCTACCACAAAGATATTATCTTTAAGTACTTTGAACTGGACTTGGTACCCCGGAGCATCCAGTTTGTCGCTTTGCCAACTCAGTGGTAGATTCTGCGAAAAATCCAACAACGATAAACGATAGCTTTCATCCGAGTTGTACGAAACTCCCACGATTTTATTTGAAGCAGCCGCTGATTCCGAGGGTAACAACTGTGCATCAATAATGCTGTAAATCTTCGGACCCTTAGCAGCCTTTATTTGGCCGGGTGGAGCCAACACAAATAATAAGACTCCTACGGAGGCCACAGACAAGATCATAAAGACAACAATAATGCGAGCCAGCAATTTGTTGGCTGGAGGCCTGGGAGCGTTAAACGTACCGCGATCAATGACGACAGCTATTTGTGTATCATCCTGAGGTAGTTCAAGGACCGTATTGCAATATTGACATACTACCTGTGTTCCATTCGAGTATGCCGGTAAAGGTGCCCCACAGGAAGGGCAAACCATTGATGTTGGTTGATTGACCACTTAAAACCTCCTCACCTGAATAGAGAAATAATAACAAGATAAATAAGGGAATAATAGTCTGTAAGCATGAAATTGTAGCATCTTTTTTGTGCCAGGTCATATCCATTTTTAGCACTTTTTTGGGACTCCCATTTGAAAAGCAGCAGTGATAAAGTTATTTTATGCATTCCAAAACCACCTGAAAGGGATAAAACACCATCGCACTTCGAGAACCGTTCAATGCAATATCTCATTTCATTGCCGCAGTGGCCGCCTTGGCAGGCACAATTTGGCTGCTATCCCGCCAAATAGCGACCATGCGCCTAACATTGGCAATTCTTATTTATGGCATCAGCCTGGTTTCCTTGTTTTTAGCCAGTGCCATTTACCATGGTGTTAATGGCAATCTCAGGCAGTTGGTTATATTAAGAAAATTGGATCATTCCGTCATCTATTTGCTGATTGCCGGAAGCTATACCCCAATCTGTATTTATTTTTTTAACGGTTTTTGGCAATGGGGTTTACTTGCAATCGTGTGGACGATGGCACTTACCGGCATCATTGTAAAAATGTTCGTCATGAACGCACCACGTTGGATAACAGCTGGTGCTTATTTGGTCATGGGTTGGATTTCAATTCTTGCAATTGCAGAGATCAAACGCAGTATGCCCCCGGAAGCTATTCGCTGGTTGATTGCAGGTGGGTTATTCTACACAATTGGTGCAATTGTTTACATTTCTAAAAAATTAGATTTTTTCCCAGGAAAATTCGGTTTTCACGAAATATGGCATCTTTTTGTCATTATGGGAGCACTGAGTCATTACATATTAATTGCGGCTTATATCGTATAAGCCATCTAAAAACACCTTTTTATTCGCTCTGCCAACTTTTTATCATCTCGCCCACAGAACGACTCATTTCAAAAGAAAATTCAGCAATAAATTTTCGCAAATAGTTATGTTGGCCAAAATTTAGTGCTCCATTTGCCGGTAGAGCCTTGCGTTTCATCTTTTCTTCAAACGGTGCAAACATGCTATTTAATTCATTTTCATCTAAGCGGTGATAGCGATTTTTACTGGCAATGTATTCCGGCTCAAAGCGCGACACACGAGGGTAACTGTCACTGCTCCTTTTTGGGTAGCCAAAACAAAGCATGGTAATCGGAACGGCGTACTTGGGCAAGTCAAAAATTTGGCGATGTATTTCATAATTCTCTAAAATATCACCAATATAACAAGATTGCACGCCTAATGACTCTGCTGCAATAACAGCATTTTGAGCAGAAACCAATGCATCACAACAAGCTAACATAAAATCTCCGACCTGCGGCTGGCGCTGAAGACGGTTTAACTCAGCAGCTCTTCCCGGAGCACCACAGAGATGATAATAATCCCACCAACGCTGATAATCAGCCAGAAAAACCAGTACAAATGGGGCCTTGGCAATAAATGGCTGGTCATCACAGGTTTCCGCCAACCGTTGCTTAATTTGCTGGTCCTCTGCTTCAATAATGGAATAAAGCATCATATTACCTGCTGTGGGTGCCCGAAAGGCTGCATGAAATATTTGATCTTTCACGTTCTGATCAACAGGTTGGTCTGAAAAGATACGGTTCGAACGGCGTTGATCAATCACTTTTAAAGTCTCATTCATTTTTTTCAGTCTCCAGTCAAAGAAGATAAAAACAATTACATCAATTTCTTGTCAGGAAGTGATAAACAAAGGGAAAACAGTCATTCCCTAATTAACCAATTTGGTTAGTTTTCGCAATTTCTCTACGCGAAATCCAGCAGGTTATGAAAATGTCAAAAAGAATATCCCAGGATAGCAATGTGTAGAGAATTATAATACGTGAACATTGTTGAAGTCCTCTTGCGGAAATTCTAATAAAAATTTTTATTGCAAAAAGCAAATTACAAGCCTAATTTAATAAAACAATTAATCGTATCATTTTAAAAATAGGCGATGGAGTGTTTTTAGATGGGCGATTGCCGATCTAAAAACACTCTGCAACTCCGTTTTATTAATAAGAAACAAATAATCTATCAAATTGGGGATCCACTTATTTTTTTACGAGTGGTAAATATAAATAATAAAAAGTTCGCCGGACATTCAGTGTAACCGTAACGCTTTCAGCGAGTATAGATCCATCACTTGCCTGATAACTAAATTGATCGACCCCATAAAAACCAGTAGTGGGAATATAAGTAAATGAACCATCATTATGCACTGTTAAATCACCACCACCTAAATATTCATATGAACCAACCTCAAGCTGATCACTATCTATGTCACTATCATTTTCCAGAATTCCAGGTGCATCGACTACCAGGGTTTTGTTCATGTCAAGCCAATAGGTATCAGGGGCAGCAATTGGTGCATCATTCACAGGAGTAATTTCAATTGTGATCGTGGCCAGGCTGCTTTGTAACGATCCTTCAGTGACATAAAAGGTGAGACTATCCGGGCCATTGTAATCAGGTTGGGGTGTATAGATATAATCAGGTATTGTCCCTGTCAAGGCCCCATGGGTTGGCCCATCCTGCAGATGATAGATCAGGCTTCCTCCTTGCGCCGGTGAGCCGCTCAAAGTAATGTTGAGCGGGGTATCTTCCGGTGTGCTGATAAGCTGATCATCTGCGACTGGATAATCCCAGGCATTTGAGTTAACCCATGTTGGACCATTCCCAATGGTTTCAAAGCCATTCATTAAAGTGCCATTGAAACTGTTGATGCTATCATCTGTTAATGTTGTTCCAGAACCGTCTGACATCTGATAATACGCGCGCAAACCAGTCTCATCGCCATTTAAGGGCGATTTCAAAGTTGCACTGATATCGGCTGGAAGTAATTCTTTCGAATAGATCCGGACCTCATCAATCAAGCCTTCAAAAGCAGCCGTTCTATCAGCCCGTACAAACGCTCCCAGCAATAAATTGGTTGTTGTTACATTTTCACTATAGAAAGTATCTCCGCTGGCAACCTGCCCAACCAGATTTCCATTCCGATAGGCTCTTAAAAAACCGCCGGCATGCACAAAGGTAACATTGACCCACTCATCAACCTGATAGGAAATTGGTATCTTGCGATAAGTACCGTCATAATTCCACACCCAAAGGCGATCCTGACCGCCAATCACACCCCTGGAGATACCAAAAAAGTGGGGTTGGTTTGAAAATATCTGCTCGCAATCAGCAACATCATCAATCATGCAGATACTGGCTGAACCTTGCGGCTTTATCCACATACTGAACGATTTAGTTGATCTCCAATTAGAACCTAGGATGTCTTCACTGACCCCAAGTTTCACATAATCATTTTCACCATCAAATGATAAAGCCAAGCCAGCTTCCCCAGCCGCAGATACCTTCCCGGGAATTATCAAAGCCAGCAAAAGCAACAAAACCATTCCCAAGTTAAATAAACTCCGACTGGAATTAAATATTATTTTAATTTTCTCTTTCATTTTTCCACCCCATAATCAGAAAAAACAAATAGGAAAAAAAGAAATTATAAAATATATGGTCTTACCATAAAAACAATTTTGTTAATAATAACAAAATTAAGTTCAGATAGAAACATTTTGTAAGGCTTCTGAACTCTAAATACACTACTTTATTATTATCGGTAAAAATACTTTGATTATCTGCGCGATATTCAAGGTTACAGTTACTGTTGCACTGTTGCCGCCAGTTCCAACCGCGTAATAGGTAAACTGATCAATTCCACTGAATCCATTTGTTGGTGTATAAGTGAAGGACCCATCACTTTGCAGAGATAAATCTCCATGAGACACGTTATCAACTAAGACAACCGTATCGGCACCCACATCATTACTGCGAACTCCAGGTGTGCTGACGGTCAGGCTGCCATTCATTGGCACCAGATAGGAATCGGGATGTGCTACCGGTAAACCAGTACTTTCCTGAATGTTAAGGCTGATCGATGCGTCAGGGAGCAGACTCCAGACCTGGCCATCCCATGCTCTGAATCGAAAAACATCCGCACCTACATATCCGGAGTCTGGTGTATAACGTACCACATTCGTGATCGGATTGATAGCGCTCAAGGTTCCCTTTTGGGGAGAAACAGTAATATCAAAACTTAGCAAATCACCATCGACATCAGTACCGGTCAGGGTTATATCAAGGTAAGAATTAGCTGACAGAGTATATGCTGTGGAAATTCCACGTGGGGCATCATTCACCGGTAAGACCGTGATCGTGACTGTGGCTGGGGCACTCCAATTGACGCCATCACGCACACGGAATACAAAGAAGTCTGTACCATAGTAATTGGTGTGAGGGGTATATATCATATTGGGGGCGGTACCCAGCAATGAGCCGTGGGAAGGCGGTGTATTAAAAGCATAGGTGAGCGGCTGTCCTTCAGGATCGGAGCCAGTCAATACAATTGGTAAAGAACCATCTTCATCAACCTCAACATCCTGGGAATAAGCAATCGGAATTTGGTTAGTGGCAGCCACTGTGATCGAGACTGTGGCCTCTGCGCTGAATAAATTACCATCAAACGCACGATAGGTAAAACTATCTGCACCATTATAGTCTGCTGCTGGTGTGTAAGTCAGGTTAGGCGAATCCCCGGATAGATTACCATGTTGGGGCTGGCCTACTACAGAAAAAGTGAGCGGATCGTTTTCGATATCTGATCCTGTCAGCGTAATTGCCACGGACTGATTTACGTTTGTAGATTTCGTCTGCGAATTGGCAACCGGTGCATCATTCACCGGGTTAATCGTAATCGTTATGGTGGCAATATTGCTATCAATCTGACCGTCATTCACTTTAAATGTAAACGAATCGGGACCAAAGTAATTGGCTTCCGGATGAAATATTAGGTTTGGTTCTGTGCCCGTCAGGCTACCGTGCTGAGGTTCTGCTAGAACTGTATAGGTGAGCGGCTGAGATTCCGGGTCACTGCCACTTAATGTGATAGCCAGGTCGATATCTTCATCAGTGCTTAGCGATTGATTATAGGCTTGTGGTGGTGCATTACCGAAATTTATATTAATTGTCACTGTCGCAGGCAGACTTGTCGCCTGTCCATCCGAGGCCGTGTAAGTGAAACTATCCGATCCTGTATAGCTATCAAGGGGCGTATAGGTAAGATTTGGTAAAGTACCACTTAAGGCACCATGAGAAGGTCCGCCCGTGACCGAAAATGTTAATTCCGATGTTTCTATGTCTGAGCCTGTCAGCGTTACACTCACCGGAGTATTGACGCCGGTATTGATAATTTTATCATCCGCCACCGGGACATCATTGACGGCAGAAATATTTATTGTTATTGTGGCGATATTGCTATCCAGTTGGGTATCATTCGCTTTGAAAGTAAAGCTGTCGCTTCCAAAGTAGTTGCTATGAGGTGTATAAGTCAGGTTGGGGGCAGTACCATCAAGGGAGCCATGCGTGGGTGGCGTAACAATACTGTAATTCAGTGTGTCGTTCTCAACATCGCTGGCATGCAGAACTCCGTTGTATGTTGTATCTTCAATTACTGACCAGGTCTCACTTTGTGCAACCGGCGCATCATTGATGGGATTAATAGTCACTGAGACGGTTGCAATAGCTGAGGCTGAACTGCCGTCCAGGGCTTGATAAGTGAAGCTATCTGTGCCAAGGTAATCTAAATTGGGTGTATAGGTTAAATTAGGAGCAGTGCCCGTTAGTGTACCATGCTGAGGGTCACTGGTTGCGTAGGTCAATGTGGAAGCTGGATTGCCCTGAGCCAACAGAGTCGCGGAAGCAGGGGTGTCTTCGTTGGTTGTAATACTGAAATCATTAACCAGTGGTTTATTGAAGGCTGTTGAAGTGACCCATAAGGGCAGGCTTGAATTGGAAAGAATAAATTCTGATTCCAGCAACAAACCGTTATGGCCATTACCTGAATCGTCAGTTAAAACGCTGCCGCTGCCATTCGACATTTTATAATAGGCTTGTAAACCTGCCTCATTACCGTTTAATTCACTGAAGAGCGACGCTCGAATATCATTCTGAGTAAGTGCAGTATTATAGATGCGCAGTTCATCTATTTCTCCATTAAATGACCAATTCTCAACGCTGCTTTTAATAACAGCCCCAATATGCATGCGCGGTTGTGCAGGAGGTTGTGCAATAGTGCCACTGGCAACTGAACCGACTAATGTACCGTTTTTGTAAACACTCAGCACCCCACCGGTATGTACCCAGGCTACATGCACCCATTCTCCCGGGGTGTATGGTATTCGAACGATATCATAATTGCCATCGTAAATCCAGGCAAACAAACCTTGTTGACCATTATAAGTACCATGGGATAACCCCCACCAGCGCGGACGATCACCAAAAATTGAATCACAGGAGGCTACATCATTATGTGTACAAAATCCAGTACCCTCCGGCTTGAGCCATAAACTGAAGCTCATTGTGTTTCGCCAATCAGCCCCAGCCATGACATCTTCTGTTAGCCCCAGATCAACATAATCATTGATCCCATCAAAATATAACGCATAACCGGCTGCGTCAGCACGGACGCTTGCTTGTGGGATGGCAAGCACAATAATACTGGTGAAAATAACCAGCAGATTAAGACAAAAAGAAACGATCGGGTTTAATTTGTTTCGAACCACTTTCCCTCCCAACTCTTTAATGGGTGTGTTGGATTTCGAAACAACTTGCAATAATTACAATAAAGGCTTTAATAAAAAACAGTTGTTCCTGAATATACCCTACTCCAATTATACAGATATAAGATCATTTTTATAGTGATTTTAGAGTTTGTACAAGCTCAAAAAAAAACCTCACCGCAAGGGTGAGGTTAATGATCGTGCTTTCCTGGAGTATTAGAGGACTGTGACCTCAGAGGCCTGTGGTCCTTTTTGGCCTTGCTCGATAACGAACTCAACCTTTTGACCTTCTTCTAATGTTCGGAAACCATTTCCTTGAATTGCGGAAAAATGAACAAACACATCCGCACCATCTTCACGGGCCAAAAAGCCATAGCCTTTTGTTCCATTAAACCATTTTACTGTACCTACAACACGTTCTGACATTTTATTAACTTCCTTTATATTGAATAAAAATTTGATAATTGTGAAAACAGCGTTATTTTAGTAGCGCTGCGAACCACCATCTCTTGAACCACGGCTTCCACCACGGTTTCCACCTCTGTCACTACCCCGGTCACCACCGCCACCGCGGCGCCCACCATATCCCCCACCGTCATCCCGGCGTTGGCCGCCAAATCCACCGCGATTGTCTTCGCGAGGGCGGGCAATTGATACGCGTAATTCTCGATCTCCTAAAGTTTTGCCATTTAATAAACTAATGGCTTTCTCTGCATCAGCCTGGGTGCTCATTTGGACGAAAGCGAACCCCTTTGAACGCCCTGTTTCGCGATCTTTGATCACATCCACAGAGGTTACCGTACCCGCATTGGCGAACAGAGTCGTTAATTCTTCTTCTGTCGTCGCGTATGATAAATTACCCACATACAATTTACTTTCCATTTTCTTCTTTTTATCCTGACATCCCGGGTCTTCCCGGCTTAAAATAAATTTGCCGCTGTCCATTAGGCTACGCGGCAATTGCTCACTTGCCCTAATAATAGGCTTATTGAGTATAACACAATTTTATTGAATTAAGTCAATAAATATGGGTTAATTTTTTAAAACCTTTAAAAATTTTTTGTTAATTGTTCTTTATCCAATAGATGACAAAAAAAAGAACGTAAACTTCTCATTTACAGGTTTATGATCTCAAATACACTCACTTAATCTTTACTGCCATGAAAGCCAAACGAGTCTCAGCATCAATCCCCCGTTTTGCGCCGTCTGGAGTAATGATAATTGAACCAGCAGTAAGATCAAATTTTTCTTCATTTACAGTCATTACCCCGCTGCCTTCCAGGATGTAGTAGATTCCTTTTGCCTCCGGGTGAAACGGTATTTTTTGTCCGGCTTCGATCCCGCCTAAAATTACTGTATATTTATCCGTATCCTCCAGAAAAACTGGTTGTGCCCCCCTAGGTGGAAAAATAACTTTATCCTGCCAATTCTGAAAAAAAAGCGCTTCTGTCATTAGAAAACCTTTCTGAGCGAAATACACATATTGGTCACTCTTAAACACAAGTCCATTATAATCAGATAACTTCTGTTTTCAACTGGCGCTGTACATGGACTAAGCGCTGATATAGACCGCCACTTTGAATCAACTCATTATGACTACCGATTTCAGCGATTCGGTTTTCATCCAAAACGACGATTTGATCAGCATTATAAATTGTCGAGAGACGATGTGCAATTAAGATTGTTGTCCTGCCAACCATCAGCCGTTCTAAAGCTTCTTGAATTAATAATTCGGTCTCAGTATCAACCGCTGATGTAGCTTCATCCAGTATCAGGATCGGAGAATCCCGTAACAAAGCACGCGCAATCGAAATACGTTGTTTCTGGCCTCCCGATAGTTTCACACCACGTTCGCCAATCATGGTTTCGTAACCCTCCGGTAATTGGCTAATAAAATCGTGTGCATTGGCTGCTTTTGCTGCCTCTATTACCTGGCTTTGAGTGGCATCAGGATTGCCAAATAAGATATTCTCGTGCACTGTGCCATAGAAAAGGAAGACGTCCTGCAAAACGATGCTGATCTGTTTTCTTAGGCTCTCTAACTGTATCTTGCGAATATCAACTCCATCCAGCTTAATGCTGCCTGAGCAGACATCATAAAAACGCGGAATTAAGCTGGCCATGGTTGATTTTCCCACACCGGTTGGGCCAACTAGAGCTACAACGCTTTGAGAAGGTATCTCCAGGTTAATATCCTCAAGAACTTTTTCACCCGGCTGATAATAAAAATCTACATTTTCGAATGTCAACCGTCCTGCACTGCGGCCTGTAATACTTTGTGCATCGCCAAGCAATTGCAATTCAGGTTCCTGGCCTAATAAATCACTTACCCGATCAGCCCCTGCCAGAGCATTTTGGATGGCTTCCCAGGCATTGCTTAGGTTTCGAACCGGCTGATAGAAAAGGTCAAGATAAAGGAAGAAAGCAACCAGGTCGGCAATTGGCAAGCCACCCTGCACAACCAAACGTCCCCCAAAATAAATTATGATCAAAATCCCCAATGAGGATGTAAATTCAACAAAAGGTGAAAAGGTAGCCATCAAGCGCAACGCGCTCAGGTTGGAATTTTTATAATCTTCTACTTTTCTTCCAACGACACTGGATGACCGGTGTTCCTGAGTAAACGCTTTAATTTCACGAATACCGGAAATATTGTCGTTCAATACTGCATTTAATTCTCCAAGTTGTTTTTGGCGGAAGACAAATGCCGGACGCACCTTTTTCGCATAAATCCGTAATGAAAAGATAACGAGCGGAATTGGGATCATGGAAAGAAGTGTCAATTTCCAGTTTAAATTCATTAATACAATGGTCACTCCTACAAATGTCAACACATTAACAAAAACATCGGGAACTGCGTGGGCAATTAATTGTTCAAATAGGTCAGTATCATTGACAACTCGAGACATCATCTGGCCGGTCTGTTTATCTTCGTAATAGCGCAGATTAAGTCGTTGTAAATGGTTATAGACATGCTTGCGCATGTCAGCCACAACTCCCCAACCAGCAATGTGCGCCATATATGATCGCACAAATTGAAGGCCTGCCTTTAAAACATAAAGGCCCAATACAATTAATGCCAATTGGCCAATTTTTTCAAATGTTTCACTGGAGAGATTCCCAGAGGTCACTGTATTAATCAGTGTGCGAATAATCCAGGGAACAATCAATTGCACCCCAACCAATAAAAGCATTGAAATTACGGTAAGGATTAATGAACGAACGTATTTTTTCGCAAATTTGAGCACAAAACCAAGTGGTTTCATTAATCTTCCTTGATTACACAACAGTAGAGCAGACTGATTATACTCCCTGTGATTAAGCAGGTGTATACTCACCGATATTGGATTCTTAAGCCATTGATTTATGATAACAACCCATTTCAAATTGATAATCTGGTATCATTGAGCAATTCTTTTTCCAGAACTGACTTAGGTCTACCCAATGAAAAAAAACTTACTTTATGTAATTCTTGCATATGGCATCTGGGGTTTCTTCCCAATATATTTTAAATTGTTGCACGCAGCACCCGCAGCTCAGATCCTGGCGCATAGGATTATTTGGTCATTTGTCTTATTGACAATAATCCTCATTTTTCGTAAACGTACCAAATCTCTTATCAAGTCATTGACACCAAAAATTGTGCTCTTGTATTTCAGCGCAGGCGTGGTACTAGCGCTCAATTGGTATACATACGTATGGGGTATTAACGCTGGATATGTCATTGAAGCCAGCTTAGGGTACTTTATCAATCCGCTCGTTAGTGTGCTTCTGGGAGTAGTGGTGTTGAAAGAACGGTTACGGCCACTGCAATGGCTGCCAATAGCGATCGCGGCCATCGGTGTAACCTACTTAACCATTGAACACGGCTCTCCACCCTGGATCGCGCTGGTGTTAGCCGTTTCTTTTGGAACGTATGGATTATTAAAGAAAATTGCGCCACTGCCCTCCATAGAGGGTTTGTCATTGGAAACTGCCGGCGTTTTTATCCCGGCTTTGATTTTCATTCTTTTTAGTGAATTTCAAGGAAGCGGTGCATTCGGGCATGTTAATGCACTCACTACAATTTTATTGGCATTTTCCGGGCTTGTGACTATCATTCCGCTAATTTTCTTCGCGATAGGAGTACCCAAAGTTCGGTTGACCACAACCGGTTTGCTCCAATATGTCACGCCAACCATCCAGTTTTCGATTGGCGTCTTCTTATACAACGAACCTTTTTCTTACCGTCAATTAATCGGTTTTGCAATTGTGTGGTTGGCACTGATCATTTTCAGCCTGGAAAGTTATAAAGCCTTTCGGTATTTGTCAAAATCACCATCATCCGCCATCCTTTAATCGCGGAAATATGTTATTTCAATATGGAATCACCACTCAGGCGATTAGAAAAGATTCTCAAGCCATTCATAGGCCAGAGAAATCAAGTATTTCTATTTTGTTACTTAATTTTGAACCGATGACACCTGATCGATCACTTTTATTGCGAGCAAGGTGTGTAACGCCCGACGGCGCAACCCAATCCTGTCGAGAAAGATTGCTTTGCTGCGCTACTTCTCATAACATAAAGTAGTGATAGTTTGGTCGGTTACGAACTAACTTGAGAAATATCATTGTAAAAGGCTTTCCTTCCGAGGGGTATGATGATTCTTCCACGTAAGATCTCGTGTAAGGGCGAAGCATCCGGGAAACCATTCCATCCTCTAAAAACATACCCATCGCGGATGCTTCGCCCACCAGCCGACTACTCATACCCTAAAGATGCGGTGCATTCGGAACGGTCTCTCCGTCTTGTCTTGCCCGCATTGTGCAATGGGGTTTCATCCTCGAATACCACCATTCACCCACAGATCATTTTGAGTGACGCGCAACGGCGTTACCAACTTATCCAACCCGGAATTGACAATGTCTGCGAGTGATGACTTTTTATCAAGGCAGATAGAATCGATAGGCACCACTCGTGCTGGTCCCCAGATAAACCCTCGAACTGTCATTACCGTCAAAATGGACTATACGAACTTCCCTACCAAGCAAATCTGAGGATCCGCTCGACCAGCTTGCACCATTATTGCTTGAGAAATAATAGCCCGAGGGTGTGCCGGCGACCAAAACGCCACTCCGGTTAGGATGGGCTGCAATTGTTTTAACAACAATTCCACTCAACCCCAATAAAGACCAACTTCCAGTACCAATGCGTGTAAATACTCCCTGATCAGTTGCCGCATAGATCTGGTCGGGGTTTGCATTTGAGATTGATAGAGAGTTGCAGCTGCCAAAGGCAACGTTCTGTGAGGTCCAGGTGTTGCCACTATTGTTACTGGTATAGACCAAGTTAATTTCGTTTGTCGCTGCATATACAATATTGGCATTGATCGGATCAATCGCCAGTTTTTTAACAATTTTTCCACTTAAACCAGCATTAGTCCAGCTGCTAGCATGATTAATGGATCGTAAAACTCCACCTCCTTCAGTGGCAAGATAGGCTATATCAAAATTGGATGGGGCAAAAACCAGCTGGTTGAGCTGCTTGTAAGATGTGGCTTTTGAATCAAGCACAAATCCATCGTCCAGACCGGCAAGAGTCAGTTCTTCTTTTTGAGCATCGTCCAGCAATAAGGAGGAAAACGCCGTTGAACCAATGGCTGCGGTTGGAACGCCAGTATTATTTGTGCTCCAAACACAGTTAGGAAGTGTGCAGCGAAACAAACCGGCATTATTGGTTAAAACGAATGCCAGGTTGGGATTGGCAGGATCAGATACCAATCCCATGGTTGCTTTTGAGCCCAGTCCGCTATTAATTGGCGACCAGGTTACTCCGCGATTCAGAGAGATTGAAACACCATTACTGGTGGTCGAAGCCACTAACATTTGTGCATTTCCCGGAATTGTAATCAATCCGGACACGTTGGTAGAGAATAGCCCCTGACTCTTTCGCAACCAGGTGCCGCCGCTATCAACGCTACGGTAGATACCATCGGTAAAAGTGCCTGCAAATACCTGGTTATGTTGTGATTGATTAACCATAACTGAGTAAATCGATTCGCTTCCCAAACCAACTAACGACCATGAACCGGTTGCGTTACTGGTTTTATAAATTCCACCTTTGAAATTGTTTGTATCAAAATTAGCCAGGTAGAGAATGTTTGGATTAACTTTGTCGAGATCCATATCATAAACTTTGACATTTAATGGTGAATTGCTCCAACTGGCAGCATTATTGGTTGACTTATAAGTGCCATCGCGGTGCCAGGTACCCATGTACAAGGCATCACTTGTACTTCCGGCGGGATTTATGGATAAACCGCGAACTGAGATGATATCGGTCTTGATCCCAGAATTTGAAGGCGACCAGTTGTTACCGCCATCCACACTTTTATAGACGCCAGCCTCATGCATCCCGGCAAAAACAATGTTGTGATTCTTGGGATTAACCACCAAATCATAGGCCCAATCTTGAATCGATTCCCCTAAACGGGAAACATTTTGCAAAACAGGGCTCCAATTGATACCTTCATTAGTGCTGCGATAAACGATCCCTTTCCAGGGAGGTTGTCCGCTTGTATTTTCTCCACGTGTGCCAATAAAGATAATATCGGCGTTTTGTGAGTCGATCGTTATTGTATAAACAATTGCATCCTTTTGTATGCCACTGCTGGATTGAAACCAGCTTTCCCCTCCATTCGTCGTCTTATAGATCTTATCGCGGTAAGTACCTGCATAGAGAATATTGCCATTATAAGGATCAATCGCCATCGAATTGATGTACAAGTTATTCAATCCGTTGTTTTTCGCCCGCCAGGTTTCTCCACCATCCTCACTCTTAAATACACCAGCGCCCCATGAGCCAGCATAAATAATATTGGCATTAGCAGGGTGAATGGCTTGACTGACGATCGGTCCACCTTCCGGACCCACCCAAGGGGAAGAAGTATCCTGCTCAGTTTTCATGATCAGTGGCAAATAACTCAGAAATGGCGGCGTGGAATCTTGCGCATAAACTTCAGGAACTGTCATAAAGAAAACAATAGCGACAAGAATGTTCAAGGTTACTTTTTTCATCATATGGCTTTTCAACCACCTTTCTCATTTTGAAAAAGAGCCAGCATTGGTTGAAACAGGATGCAACATCCATGCCTTCACAGTAAAAATGTCCCATTTTATCTGATAAATAAAAAGTCTTTACTCAATCATGTGAACAGGTAATGACCCACATTCAAATTAGGGTAATTTTAATATTTTACTGACGACCTTGGAATAAACTTCTTATCAAGATTCTTAATCAGAAAAGCTCATTTATTGCATGAATCAGAATGAATATATTCAGTATCATCGAGTATAGGATTCCTCAGGTTCCCTCCTGCCCGGCATGATCAAAAAAAGCTACTCTCATTTGCAAGATGTGATCAAGCGTATTAATGTTTGTGAAATGATTTTACAATAGGACAGTTAAGAAAAACCATTGTCTTCATTTTATCCAATTTATGATATTATCCTTCTGATCCTATTTACTTAAGGTTTGTGAATGTCATCAGAAACATATCGCCCCAGTAGCATACGTGCCATAATTTTCGGTATCATCGCCTTTATCATCTTACTTACAATGATTTGTGGACTGGCTGAGGTTGTTAAATTTATCGGTGCCCCTTTCTTAATCCTGCCTGAAAAGCTGGGGTGGATTCCAGACGTCAGCCGAAAAGATGTGATACCTGTGGATATGCAATTGAATACTATCGATCTCAATTTGAATCGGGCAGGTGATTATGTTGTTTATGCTCATGATTACGATTTACTGCTTGTCACCGACCAATTGGCGCGGGCAAATGCCAATCCCTGGCTAAAAGTCACCAGTTCAACCAGCGGGCAATCAATCAATTTGAATTACGAACAAAGACCTTTGATCCCCTTTGATTCAAGTCTGGTTCGCGGTCGGCCGATCTTTCATTTTGCAATCGAAACACCAGGAATTTACAACTTCAAGTTTCCAAAACGTTTCACAGTAATCAATGTCCTGCCTGATCAGCTCACCGGAAATTTAGGAATTATTCTCTTCAGTTTCTTCCTGCAAATAACAATAATTGGATTTCCCCTGGCAGCCCTTATCAGAGGCCGTCGTGCGAAGCATAAAACCAAACTGGATGAAATCCGTAATTTAAAGAAACCGACCAATGATCAATTCTGGGAAGAATTACGCCGGCAACGAGAAGCGCAAAGAAATAAACCTGAATTATGATGAAGATTGAGCGCTTGAACGAAAATTCAGCAGCATTTATGCATGCAATTTCTCAGCTCATGCCACAATTGTCTGACGCAAGCAACATTCCCTCTCAACACGAAATCGATAACATCATCGCATCTGCTGGCTGCACCATCTGGATTGCTTACAGTCCAATGCAAGAAATCGTTGGAATGTTAACCCTTGCTATTTATGCCACCCCAAGCGGGATACACGCCTGGATCGAAGATGTGGTGGTTGATCAAAACCATCGCACGCAAGGTTATGGTGAAGCATTGACTGACAATGCGATCAAATATGCCCGCCAACAAGGGGCAAAAGCGATCAGTCTTACCTCGCGTCCGCAGCGCCAGGCTGCCAACCGGCTCTACCGCCGAATGGGATTTAAACTTCGAGAAACAAATCTATATCGTATGGATCTATCCTAAACAATCTTTATTAGCCACTTATTCCACGTTGCTCAAACATTCATCTTTCCTGGTCACCTTAACAATCGCGATTTTGGTGGAATGATTAAAGGGGGCCGGATCAACGGGTGGCGTTGAACGAATGGTTTGGGGATAACCACAAACATCTTCAGGCACTGAAATGATGCGCTCGAGGCTGAGATATCCATTTTGAAACATTTTTTGTAAGGATGCATAGAAATCTGTACCGGATAGGAAAAGAGCATTATTTACGATTACCATATAACCATTATGGCCAACCAGGGGGCGGACTTTGTTCACCAGACGTTCGCCAGCGGTTAAGAGGTCTACAATTCCGGCTTTGCTTTTTGCAAAAAAAGGTGGATCAATAATTACACAATCAAATAGCAGCCCGCGCTGTTTCATTTGGGCGATTATCTTGAAAAAATCTGCCGTAATAAAATCGCGTCCTGCTGGTTGAAAACCATTCAGAGAAGTAGATTTTTGTGCAACCTGCAGAAAATCTGAATTAGCATCAGTCTGCACCACCCTCTTTGCACTTCCAGTCAGTGCAGCCACCCCCAGACTGCCACAGTAAGCAAAAGTATTTAATACACTTTTTGCTTGCATTGCTTGCTTTAGCCAGGCTCGCAGAAAGCGGGTATCGCAATAAAAGCTGGAATCCTGGTGATATTGTAATGAGACTGCATAATTGACACCATATTCAATGATATGATCGGCTGAAGAATTACCGGACAATAATATTCCACGATTAAGGTTTGCATCTGGAGAGAAACGTCTTTTCAATACACAACTATCAATAACCGGGAATTCTCTGCGGCAAATCGCTTCGATTTGCACACAGGAAACCAAATCCAAATTCGCCAGCGGGCTGTAATCATAGATCAATAATGTGCGCGCAAAAAGCTCAAGTACCAGATCGGGGTAGCCCTCTAAGAATCCATTGAAAAGGCGAAAAGCGTTGGTCTCGGCACTACCAAAAGTTACTTTACGCAATTGCATTGCAGCGGAGATAATTTCAACAATTCTAGTTTCCATCGTAATTCACCAACCATAATTGTACTTTATCCGGCTTTGATCTAATTTCTTAATCTTGCGGTCTGAAGATGGAGCACGGACTATAAACATCTCCAATTTCCTTTCCAGTGACAGCTGTCGTTGAACTTAATAAATGGATAGCTGAATTCTTGCTGAAAAACAAGTCCCAAACCCCGTTGGCACAAAATTGCAACTATATCAATTAATCCTCCGTTCGTGATTAACGACCGCAATTTCTTTCTTATTGTTAGCCATTATTTAAACGTAGCGATAATGCCAGGGAGGAAATTTGGTTACGGTGATGCCTTTGTATGAGCACACTAGCGACAGAACTGAGTGAACCGATTTACGAGCCCCCCACCCTTACACTCTTGGATGCGAGTGCACCGGTTGATTTTGCTTATCTTCAAATTGAAAGTGCCAGGTTATTGCGAACCTGCCAATACGAACTGGCTTTACCATACACATTGGCTTTATTAGACAGCCTCAAGCAATTGGGAAATAATAATGCTTACTTGAGTGCATTTTGCCAACTTATGACCATTTATGAACAAGCCGGTATTTTTCCAAATTACGTAGAAAGTTTGTCGTTCGCGATAGAGATTCTGGGGGAATCCGCCCCTGCTGTTGAAATCGCACAAACAAATCTCGCAATTGGTCGCCTTTACCACCTGCTGGAAGATTTTGACCAGGCACAGATTTACTATGCCAAGAGTTTCGAAATCCAGCGTCATTTACTAAGCGATGTGCTCTCACCAATTTCCTATCGTTACATGGCAGAAACGTATGCTGCCAAAGATGAGATGCCAGAGGCGCTGGAATCAATCGGGAAAAGTATTCATGCTTGCAATCAGGTGCAGAACCCCCTGCTGATAGCATCATCGATGAACACTTTTGGTGATCTGCTTATTGTTAATAACCAGATGAATGGAGCCAACCGGAAATTTACTTTAGGGCTGCAAGCGGCTCAAACCGCGGCTAATCCTTATGAACGCATCCGAGCTTTAATTGGATTGGGAATTATTCATTTTAAACAAAATAAGGTTGATTTGGCGCTTTCGATTTGGCAACAAGCGTATTCCCTGGCTGCCCGTCACCATTGTCACAGTCTTCTGGCCAAAGTTACCCGGGTGCTAGCAACAACCCACAAATTGCAAGAATCGTATAAGGTAGCGTCAGAATATTTTGAAATCTTCATCCAGGAAGACAAGCTACTTTCCTTGCAATCCTTTGCAACACAATTACGTAATCTGGAAAGTTCACAAAAAATCGAGATCATAAATCGCCGTAATCTCCAGCTTCGCCATGAAATTCAGGAACGCATGAAGAGTCAGGCGGAACTGGAAGTGCTGGCCACCACGGACCCAATGACAGGCTTGTTTAATCGTCGCCATTTCTTTACCCTGACCGAGCATTGGTGCGAAAATGCTACTGAAATCCCGCTTGAGATCAGTGCCATGATGATTGATATTGACCATTTTAAACGCATCAATGACGAATATGGTCATCCGGCTGGTGATGAGGTGCTTATCAAAGTTGCCCAGGCAATCCAGAATGCACTGCGTACAGATGACATTCTTTGCCGTTATGGTGGAGAAGAATTCAGTATCTTATTGCCCAACACCAATTTGATGGCTGCCCAGCAAGTAGCTGAGCGTGTCCGTCAAACCGTGGAAAATATGAAAATTTATTATGAAGATCATGTTATTCAATTAACTGTCAGCATCGGGGTGGCCGATCTGCTTAATAGTCCCAAACATTCCGTCATGGGTTTATTGGGGCATGCAGATCAAGCGCTCTTCAAAGCCAAACACAAAGGGCGTAACTGTTGTGCCGTTTTCAGCAGTCAAAACCCCAGTCAAGATTAGATTTCTTGATTTAATCATTAAGATAATTTTAACTGATCAATAGTCCATTTTTTTCGTTTCGTCCGGTAAAATGAATAAATCTCATTGCTAATCAGGTATTTCATATGGCTTATTTTGAAATCGGGATTTATGCTCCGTTACATTCGGAAAACATTGGAACCTTATGGCGGACAGCTTATCAACTTGGCGCTGCTGGTATTTTCGTGGTTGGTAAAGTGCATCGCACCCAAAGCAGTGATACTACCCGAACACCCAGACAAATCCCTTTTCGCAGCTTTCCAACCTGGGCGGACTTCTTACAACACAGACCAATTGGCAGCCGCCTGGTAGGGATAGAGATGGGTGGATCGCCTCTCCAGCAATTTGTTCATCCCGCAGAAGCCATGTATGTACTCGGTTCAGAAGCCAATGGATTGCCCGGCCATGTCTTGGAAGATTGTGATGCCATCATCAGCCTCGAATCACTTCGCCATCCATCGTATAATGTGGCTGTAGCTGGTGGTATCGTAATGTACCACCGCCAATTCTTCACAAAATCAGGCAGCGGTAGCAGCATATGATTTTGGAACTCCGGCGATATAGAACAACGAGGATTTAAAATGCGTTGGATTGCAAAGACTACCATGCTTTCCATTCGTCCATTTGAAGCGAAAGACCGGGCGAGTCTAATGAACATTGCTGCAGATACAGCGTTTTTTGGTGAACCGATCGAAAAGTATCTGGATGACCGTCGTATTTTTCAGGATTATTTTTATGCCTATTACACTGATTTTGAAGCTGAACACGCCTGGGTAGCCATTGCCGGTCAAAAGGTAGTCGGTTTTTTAACCGGTTGTTTTGATAGCAAAGTCCAAATAAGTATCACCAGGAGAAAACTCCTGCCAAAAGTGCTGCTGCGCTTATTTTCAGGGAGGTATATGCTTGGCATCAAAACTTGGAATTATTTCATCAATCAAAAGCAAGCTCAGCGATCAGAATATTGCCCCTATGTGAATCTGCAGGACTATCCCGCCCACCTTCATATAAATGTAGATCAGAACTGGCGTGGATGCGGGATTGGACATCATTTAATGCAAATCTATCTCGACCAATTAATGTATGCGGGCATCGTGGGCGTGCACCTGGGTACAACCAGTGAAAACGAAGCAGCCTGCCGCATGTATGCGCAATTTGGTTTTAAGCTGCTTGACGAAAAACCGACCAGACAATGGAAAGCTTTTATTGACCATCCGGCTTTTGCGCGCGCCTATGGGCTTAAACTGCCTGAAACTCGCTGAGACCAATAAGTAATACCTAACCCAATCTGGCTTTTTTTCTTTCCTGAATTAATTCAGCTACGATACTGATCGCTATTTCTTCAGGTGTTTCAGCACCAATTCGAACACCGACCGGTGTATGAACACTGGTTAAGAGAGCATCACTAACACCTTCGGCGCGAAGTGCTTCAAATGTAAGTTCAATTTTACGCCTTGAACCAATCATCCCGACATATCCGGCGGGTGAGGCAAGCGCTTGTCTAAGCACCATCTTATCAGTACTATGACCACTGGTAGCGATCACAATGTAGCTATCACGATCGACAGTGATATTTTGGAATACATCTAGGAAATCAGATAATTGAATACGGTCATCAGCTTCTGGAAATCGCTCTACGGTAACATATTGGGGGCGGTTATCCAAAACGACTGTATAAAAGCCCACCATTTTGCAAAGCGGAGCTAATTTTTGAGAAATATGGCCAGCTCCGAAAATTATAGCCCGGCTAACCTGACCAATAGGTTCAACGACATAAACCGATTGGCCGCTTTTTATCTCCTGGATTGTTCTTGTCCCGGAAGGCAGAATGTTTTTCTGATTCGGACCGTTTTCAAAAGATATCTCTCGTAATTGATTATCCTGAATAAGAAACTTAGGAATAAGATTACCGTACAAATCTCCATCCGCGGATAAAAGACATTTGCTTAATGAAATCGTCTCACCTTCAGCAGGCACCTGTGTAATTTGCCAGGCTGGTTTTTGAAGCTGCTGGAATTCGACCACTTTGCGAATCAAGCCGATCATATCCCCATCCTCAGGCAACACCGGCTCGACCAGAACTGTCACAGTCCCTCCGCAAATCATTTCCAGTGATTCCGCCTCATCCTCTGAGAGGGTGAATTCCATTAATTTCACATTTTTTGTTGCAATGCTGCTTTCATAAGATCTCTTTACAGTTTCTTCAAGCATGCCGCCACCGATTGATCCAACCGAATGCCCTTGCTCGTTTAAGACAAAGCGTGAACCTTTTCCGCGTGGTGAAGAACCCGCCTGGCGGATAATCGTTGCGATTAATACCGGATTGCCGGTTTCTAAATTGTCTAAAGCAAATTGGAATTCATTCTTTCTCATGATGTTCACTTCCTTTACTGATTGAGATTTTACACAAAAAGTAAATAAATTGTAAGCCAGTGTAAACATAGATTTAAAATTATCTCTGAAAGTATCATTCCAAAAATTAGGGGCAGTGTGTTTTTTTGAAAGGATACCTCAGAAACTTATTTTAGTTGCTTTAATATGGAATTTACTTACAATTCCTTTAATGTAATTTTAATCCAGGAGGTATTGTGAGCATGCAATCACCAAATTTCAAAAATATTTTCGGTAGAACCGTTGTCATTACGCTGATTACGTTGGTATTTGTCCTAAGCATTGTAATTGCTTTTCTTTCAGTGAACCGTGCCATGACAGAAGCCGGTCCGGAAAAAATCAATGTATTAACTGGTAGCAATAACGATTGTGTGCAATGTCACCGAAACGCCTCTCCCGGCATTGTCGAACAATATGGCATCAGCAGCATGGCAGCAGCAAACGTAACCTGTCAAAACTGTCACGAGGTTGAGGAAAACTATCCCGGTTCAGTAAAACATGAAGGCACTTTCGTTTTAAAATCCCCTACCCCGGCAATGTGCAGTAAATGCCATACAGCGGAAGTTATGCAATTCAATCAAAGCCGGCATGGTATACCTGCCTGGGTGGCGTATTCCGGTGTGGATGAGTTAACTGAAAGCCAGATCAAACTCTACCAATCCATTCCTGAAGGTCAATTTGCACCTGATAAAAGCAGAAATGAAATTGCTGCCCTGGAAGGTCCGGAAATTACCGAGTTTGCCTGCAAGACTTGCCATGAAGTCGGGCAGCCCAACCCGGATGGATCGGTTGGTAAATGTCAAAAATGCCACTTACGACATGAATACAATCGTGAACAGGTACGCAAACCCGAAACCTGCAATGCCTGCCATATTGGGCCGGATCACCCGCAATGGGAAATTTATCATGAATCACCTCACGGCATTGCCTATTCCACATTGGGCCATACTTGGAACTGGACGGCTGAAAGCGGCACGCTGGGTGTCATTGATTTCCCGGCCCCAACCTGCCAGGTCTGCCATATGAGCGGTTTTGGCGGATCCACAACCACCCATGATGTTGGTGACCGCCTGACCTGGTATTTATTTGCACCCATCAGTGAGCGGCGACCAGCTTGGGAGGATAACAAGATCAGAATGCAAAGCGTTTGTTCGGAGTGTCACAACTCTACCTTTATTAATGATTTTTACGAAAAAGCGGATGCAGCTACCCTGGCGGTTAATGATTTTGTGATGGAAAGCGACCAAATAAAGTCTAATCTTAAGAAAGCAGATTTGTTAACTGCTGCTCCATTTGATGAAAGTTTTGATTTTGAGCATTTCGAATTATGGCACCACTGGGGCAGAACGGCAAAATTTGGTGCCTGGATGCAAGGACCGGATTACACACAATGGCATGGTGCTTATGAGATTCTAAATGCCTTGACCAAATTGAAGGAGATTGCCGCCGAGAAAATGGAGAGCGGGAAATAGAGATGTACTATCTGGCAGACATCTTCCCCTTTCTGAATCGCTGGCGAAAACTTCCCATCAGCCGTGATCAATTATTTCTGATTATGGCTGCCATCAACGAATTGTTTATGGGGCTGGATACTTATTCAGCTCACATTCTCAATGGCACCATCCGTTGGAATGAGTGGATCCCAATCATCTTCGGAACGTCAGCCGGTATTTTGCTTTTCTTCGCCGGTTTAATCGCACGCCGCAACCGCCAGCTGGCCAATATCCTGGCAACCATCATTTTCTTTGCCAGCATTATCGTCGGCTTTTTAGGATCTTTCTATCATATTTCCCGGGGAGCTATTCTTCCCGGAAGTTCCATTTTTGCAAGTTTACGTATCGCATCCTTTATTTGGGCACCACCGGCGATGGCACCCCTCGCATTTGTCCTGGTCGGAATACTGGGAATCAGCGCAGCCTGGATCGAAGATCCGGTAAACAGCGGTAAATTACGAATTAATCAGAGGCTTTCCATCCAGATGCCTTTCAGCAAAACGCAGGCTTATTTTTGGATGGTGACGTTCGGCATACTCGTCACGCTCGTCTCAGCCACATTAGATCATGCCCGCAGCGGGTACCTTAATCCCTGGCTCTGGTTGCCATTCTTCAGCCCCATTCTGGCTGGGACGATCGCATTCTTGTGCGGATTTCAAAAACAACTTTCTCGAAGCGAAGTCTGGTTTTACACTATCTCCATGATCATACTTGGATTGGTCGGCGTGATCGGGTTTTATCTACACCTATCGGAAAGCCTCACAGCGTCAAACTGGAAGGTGCTCGAACGCTATCTGCGCGGTGCCCCATTTCTGGCTCCGCTCTTATATGCCAACATGGCGGCCATGGGTTTGATTGTGCTGCTCGATCCACAGGAGAAAATGATTGAAAGCAAAAGTAAGTAATCGAAGCTGGCTATTGCGTATAAGATTTCCTTAATCGCCCGTTGCGGTGAGAAAGTGAATGATTTCGGTATCACTGGTTTGTATACTGTAATAGAGACACTTCTAAATTAGACTGCAGAGGCAATTAATTTATTTCGAAGGTGTAACTTTGCGATATTTTAGAGACACCAAGCAAAAATAACACTTCAACCGCCATCAAATCTACCAATTAGCAATCACCTTGCTTATCCTTTTTTGATTTATAATACTAACTCCGCTTAGTATCTTTTCAATAAAACGAGCTTGAGGAGCGTTTTTAAGCGGGCGATTGCTGCCTTATGACACCCTGCCCCCAGTATAATAAATGATAATGAGCTTATTATAAAGTCAAGAAGGATGAGCTGACATTGAATACAAACTCCATCTTCCCCTATCCATTTATTGACCAAATCATCATCTCAGAAGATGACATTCGTAATCGCGTTCAGGAATTAGGCGAGTTGATTACCAATGATTATATGGATTCAGAAAAATTGGTGCTGCTGGGTCTTCTGCGCGGAAGTGTGATGTTCGTCACCGACTTGATGCGTCACATCAAGCGCCCGATGACAATTGATTTCATGTCTGTTTCATCCTACTCAGGCACGAAATCGAGCGGTTTTGTACGCATTGATTCAGATCACAAATCCACTATCAATGACTGGGACGTGATCCTGATCGACGATATCGTTGATAGTGGTTACACCATCCATACGGTGCGGAGATTGCTGTCAGATCGCAAACCGCGCAGTTTGCGAACCTGTGCCTTGCTCGATAAAGTTGAACGTCACAAAGTTGAGATCGAAATTGATTATATCGGATTTTCCATTCCGGATTATTTCGTTGTCGGTTACGGTCTTGATCTGGCAGAAAAAGGTCGCAATTTGCCATACATCGCCTCAGTCGATTTAAACAAGTACAAAGAACTGTACGGGGATGCAGATTAATTAATCTTTATTATTAATACCACTCAATCATAAAGGTGCGATTGTTTTTCCCGACGCATCACACCAATCATCTTCTCCTGAAATTTTTAGGCAATGTAAGGCAAACCTCGTTTTCGGGATTTTTTTCTATCAATTGATTCTTTATTCTGCATGCAAAAGAAAATTGATATTAATATCGTTCGCCAACCCCACCTGCCCAAGTCCAATGTACGGGTCTCTCTTATTCTAGCAATGCAATTTCAAGCATCCATTCAACCGGCCACACGATTAATAGCTCGCAGAGCAATGGGAATTTGATTCCAATTAACCTGTATGAATCCAGACAGGGTTAGTGCAAAGTAAAGCGCGTAATGGCTTGCATCCCCCTGGAGATAGTGTAATTTGAGTGTTCACCGGTGATAATATTTCAACCGACAATACACATATACTAACTATCCATTGTTATTGCAAAGATGCGATCTTTCGCTATCCAAATAAATCGACGTTGAAGGTAGGGGCACAGCGCGTAATGCTTCGCACCACCCCTACGGAAATGGTCTAAATTGAAGGTTCACTGGTGGTAATATTTCAATTGATACGCATATTCAATCCACCCATTGTTTTTACGAGATTCAGCTATGCCGCTGAAAGGCGGTATTAGAAGATGAAATAACATTGCTTAATACAGGCAAGTCATAGGGTGTGTTTGTAATGTGCCAAACCAGCACATATTTATGATGTGAGTCGGATTAGTCGGCTGATGGGCGAAGCATCCGCGCTGGGTATGCTTTTTCTAGATAGAATGGTTTCCCGGATGCTTCGCCCTTACGAAAGACCTCACGTGTAAGAGACATCATGCCCTCGGAAGAAAAACTTTTTGACTTTTTTCTCAAGTAAGTTTGTAACGCAGCAAACTATCACTGCTTTTTTTTATGAGCAGCAAGATGCGATCATTCGTCTTCCAAATAAATCGACGTTATAGGAAGGGGCACAGCCGCTTTGCGGGCATGCGGTAACTGTGCCCTTACGGACACCATTTTGTAAACAAAGCCGTTGGCAGGGTCACTATTAAAAGACTATTTTTAGATGGTTTTTAAATTTTGATTTATTAATTTAGTCAGGCATGTGCTTGAATTTTCTTACGTGATGTTTGCCACAATAAACTGAGGGTGTATGCAATGCCTGCCACCAGAATGATGGAAGCGCCAGAGGTGAGGTTGAGAAAAAAAGAAAGAAATAAACCAATGGTTGTAAAAAGCATACCCAACAAACTGGCGCTGACCATAATTTTTTTGAGGTCATCAAAAAACATGGCACTGATGGACGCCGGAGTGGTTAACAGCGCAATCACCATGATCAACCCGACAACTCGCATCAACATGACGACACTGAAACCAATCATAGCCATTAAGATCATATAAATCCAATCGACCGGTACATTAGAAATAACGGCATATTGCTCATCAAAAGCAACCCCAAGCAATTCTTTAAAGAAAAGCGCGACCAAAAGTATGATCACCAGATCTAAAACCACCATCAGCCACAAATCAGAGCTCGGTACTGCCAGAATACTGCCAAACAAATAACTCATCAGATCCGCTTTATAGCCGGGTGTCCGATCGAGAAAAATAATTCCAATTGCCATACCAAGCGCCCACATAACGCCGATAATCGAATCCGCCCGCTCTTTGGTTCGACGTTGTACCCAACCCATGCCAAAGGCAGATACCAGACTAAAAATGATTGCTCCGGCGACCGGGTTCCATCCAAAGAAATACGACATACCAATGCCACCATAGGCTGCATGCGCAATGCCCCCCGAAACGAAGACAATTCGCTTGACAACTACATAAGTGCCAATAATGCCACAGGCAATACTGACCAAAAATCCGGCAGTTAATGCATTGCGCATAAAATCATATTGCAGGGCTGAGACAAAAGTTTCGATCATTCCTTCACCTCATGGTGGCTGGGGAGAACTCTGTGTGGAAGCCCGTGTGCAATTAAATCAACAGGACATTGGTAGGTTGCTTCAATCATTTCGGTGGTCAATTCTTTTTCACCGTGATAGTGCAAGTTGCGATTAATACAACCAATTGTTTTGGTGTAGGAGGAAATAGCACTCATATCATGTGTAATTAATAAAATTGAAATGGTTTCATTAAGTTTATGGAGCAAGCCAAAAATGGAGTTGCTCATCTGGGGATCAACATTGGAAGTCGGTTCATCCAGGATTAATAATTCCGGGTCGGATGCCAATGCGCGCGCTATGTAGACTCTTTGCCGTTGGCCGCCCGAAAGTTCACCAACCGGTCTCCGAAAAAAATCCAACATTTCAACCGCCCGCAAAGCACCTTCCACTTTCTGATGATCCACAGTAGTAAAGCGCCTGAGCAATCCACGGGCACCCAAACGACCCATTTCGACAACATCCCAAACCCGGATCGGGAATTGATGGTCAAACTCCACCAACTGAGGAACATAACCAAGGTATTTACGGCCTTCTTCAACAGGTAAACCTTTGATTGTCACGCTGCCGCGATAAGGCTTTACCAATCCCAATAAAACCTTGATCAGCGTCGTTTTTCCGCCGCCATTCGGGCCAATCAGACCAACGAAATCTCCCTGATAGACTTCAAAATTAATATCTTCCAGCACCGACTCGTATTCATAACCTGCCCATATATTTTTCATTTCAATAATTATCGGGTTTGTGTTTTTTTCATTCATAATATGTTTCTAATCCAATGAAAAAGAGCTCTATCAGTTTGAGGATTGTGCCAGCGTCGTGGCAAGAGTGCGTAAGGCGGAAAACCAGTCATAGTCTAACGCACTGATAGCAACTACTCTACCACCGATCTCGCGGGCAATCGCTTCTGCTGATCGCTGACTGAACTCGGGTTGAACAATAATCACCTTTACCTGGTCCAGGATGGCTTCATCGATAATTCCTGCAAGTTCCTGTGCACTGGGTTCGGTTCCATCAATTTCAATTGCAATCTGCGTAAAATCGTATTGATCAGCAAAATAACCCCAGGTGGGATGATAGACCATAAATTGACGCTGTGTGACCGGAGCCAAAAGGGTTTGGATTTCCTGGTCAAGTTGATCAATGTCAGCCAGGAATGAGTCCAGATTCTGTTGGTACACCACGGCATGGGTTGGATCAAGTTCTTTCATAAGATCGGCTATATTTTTCACCTGAATTTTAACCGTCGCGGGTGAAGTCCAAATATGTGGGTCCAATTCTTCGCTAGACTGGGGATCAGCTTGCAGTTCGCCATTCTGATCATGTTGATGTGCTATCATCGCAATCCGTTTTATACCTTGAGAACTATCAAAAAAAAGCAGTTCGGGGTTGGCAGTTTTCAATTTATCAACCCATACCTTCTCAAATGGCGCACCGATCAAAACGTAGGCTGCTGATTTGGAAATCGAAACCATCTGGGATGGAGTAGGTTCATAATTTTCGGGACTCTGTCCGGGATGTACCATAACATTAACTTGGACATAATCCCCACCCAGTCGTTCAACAAAATATTTCTGGGGTACGATGCTAACCGTTAAAATAAGTTTTTCTGTCGGCAATACGCTGGCTGGCTGGCAGCCAGAAACCAGGATAAACAACAACAAAGTGATGGATGCAAGTAAATTTTTGAGCTTAATCCTCACGAATCACTTCCTTATTGAAAATGGTTTTCATTAAGGGAAAGTATAAGCGTTCAACTTCAGGCTGTCAATTTTCAATACACTCAAGAAACAAAAGTAAGCTGCATAATGAACAATTAAATTATTGCTTAACCAGGTCACGGGTATACGCCATTAATTCCTGTCTGGCTTCAAGTTCATAGGACAACCGTGAAGAGGGTACAGGTTTGCGTTTATCGAAATACTTTCCGGTCACCTTTTTTACTTCTGGGGAAATAGCCAGATAAACAGGTGTTTCAGCACCCAAAGTGACATGCTCCCCTTTCATATTAAATGATTGTCGCAATAATTTCGTTCCAATCATACCCGGGTTCAAGGCATTCACGGCGATATTCTCTACTGCAAACTTTTCTGCTAATTCATAGGTAAGATAGATCAGCATTAATTTTGAGTCAGCATAGGCTTTGTAACTATCGTAGTTTTTTTGGAATTGCAAATCTAAGAAATTCAAGCGGCCGCGTTTATGAGCAACCGAACTTACATTGATAATTCGGGAAGAGGGTTTTTCATTCATTAATGGCACAAGTTGCATTGAAAGTAAATACGGTGCCAAATAATTGACCGCAAAGTTCATTTCAAAACCATCAGCACTTTCCTCACGAGTTGAACGGAAAATACCAGCATTATTAATCAAAATATCTATATTTGCACATTTATTTCGCACTTGCTCCACCAGATCGTGGATCTCTGCCATCGATGAAAGATCTGCAAATACTGTATCAATTTCACCGGCAGGATTACTTGCCCGGATTTCTTCGGCAGTCTGTTCACTTTTGAGCTGGTTGCGCCCATGAATCAATACCCTATGCCCCTTTTTTACCAATTCAATTGCCGTTTGCTTGCCGATACCATCCGTAGAACCAGTAATCAAGATGGTCTTTCTTACCATTATTTGCCTTTCCACTCAGATAACCTTATCGGGTTAACTTTACCATGAAAAAAGGATGATTTGGTTAGATTTTATCCTATTACTTTCTTAACACACATTTTTTGTATCTTTTCAATAAAACGGGGTTGAGGAGTGTTTTTAGACGGGCGATCGCCCGTCTAAAAACACTCTGCCCCTAATTTTTGAAATGATACCATTTTTTGTATCTTTTAATAATTAGGGGCAGCCAGTTTTATTGAAAAGATGCAAAAGGCACGCTGACAAAATAGAAGTCTATGAACCAACCAGGCCAAAGTACCGGCGAAAAAAATACTACTTTGGCGTGACCTTTCTTTCTGGTTGCAAAATCTGCCCTGTAAATAATTACGGTACAACCGAAATCATTGTTTCAAGCGGTTCAGGAGTGGCTGTAAATATATTAATGTAAATCTTTGGCACCCAGCCGTTACGATTGTCCTGGTCAATTATTTGAACCCATATCAGATCAGCAAATACACGCTCACCCGGTAAAACAGTAATCACTTGGTTTTGGGATAGCAACCCGATCACAGGCCCTCCCGGGTATTGATAGATGCGCATCAGGGGGAATGAGGCTAAGTAAGCTCGGGCCAGTGCTGGCGTGGATGTTGAAGTCACCGTCATGGTTGGGGAAGGAGTCTGACTGGGAGTTGCCGATGCTGTCGCCGTAAAAGTGGCTGTAAATGTGGCCGTTGGGGAAGGCCCGGGTGTGACTGTATTCGTTACAGTCGCAGTAAAAGTCGGTGTCGGTGGAATGAGCGGATCCAATTGTTCGGCGAAGTATTGATGAACCCGGATGGACACCGGCTCAGCTAACTCTTCCACGATCTTGGCTTGCAGTGCAACAACCTGTTCGTATCGTAGCAGTTTGTTGGTACGAATAGTAAGCTCCAGGTTTAGAGTCTTTTCCAAACGATTGATTTGCAATTCAACCAGATCTGCGTGAGCAAGATCTTTAACAATCTTTTGAACGACAGAATTAATTGTTCGATCCGCATTTGCCTGACGCACAAATTGGACACTATAATATGATAGGGGAATTAATAATAGAAAAATAAGAACCAATGAAAGTTTCAGGCTGGGTGGCAAACCTCGATTTCCACCGGGTTTATAGGGGTTGAACCCACGCAGGAAAAAAACCAGTGCCGAGGCAAATGCGATCGTGATAGCATTGGTTATAAAAAGCAATGTCGCCCCGCCAGCTACATCCCAGCGTTGCAATGCTATTCCAACCCCGATAGCGCAAAGCGGCGGTAATATCGCTGTGGCAATTGCAACACCCGGTAAAGCAGCTGAAAGTTTTGGCTCGGTTAAGGAATAGGCGGCAGCCAATCCCCCTGCCAATGCTACCACCAGATCCAACGGGCTGGGGTGAGAACGAGAGACAACTTCGGCAGTTAATTCCTGAAATGTAACGAATGGCAGGTATGAATTTACCAAAGTCAACAATGCAGCCAAGGTGACCGCCAAAATTGCGCCGCGCAACAAAGCTGAAAGACCACTCCGTAATAGATGATCCTCACCAATGATAGATGCCAGCCCAATTCCAATAATAGGCGACATTAATGGAGCAACAAGCATTGCACCGATAATCACAGCTGGTGAATTTGTGATTAAGCCCATGGTGGCGATGCTGGTCGAAAGGATCACAAATAAAAAGAAGTCAAAGCCGGGTGATGACGATTCCGCAATTTCTTCGATAATTTCTTTTCGCTGTTCAAATGGCAACTTGCGAATAAAGTACTTTTTATAATTAATCGGCATTTTTGAGAACAATTCCCATGGCGGTCAAAATTGAATTATTTAAATAAAATTAATAATAGCATGAAAATCGCAAAGAGGCTTTCTGAAGAAGCGGAAATATTAATAAGATTCAGACACGAACAGACCAATAACCAGATGAAGTTGGAAATGGTGTACTCGTGTTAATTCTGAGATTCCCTTGAATCTACTTCGAATACCGTGTTCAATGGATGAAGGCTTTCAGCGCTTACTTGAAACCTTTCATCAATACAATTCTGTGGGGAAAGAGGGAGCTTAATCCTATTAACACGAATTGGGTACCAAAATCTTATTTAATTGATTACTCTGCGCCAGCCTCGAACCCGGTTACGGCCAAATTGTTTTGATTCATACAAAGCCTTGTCGCTACGATCGATTAACAAATCCAGCATGGTAACATCCTGCTCATTTAACGCCACACCCAGACTAATAGTAATATACGGTTTTGCTGTTTGTAAATTGAAGGGTTCTTTCGCAACAACATTCCGTAAACGTTCAGCTACTTGCAGAGCTTCTTCCATATCTGTTTCTGGCAGCAAAATGGCAAATTCCTCACCACCATAGCGCGACAAAATGTCAGTATTTCGAAGTTCAGCCTTCATTCGTTCGACAAATTGAATTAAAACCTGGTCTCCAGCAGAATGACCGTAAGTATCATTGATATATTTAAAATGATCGATATCAATCATGATGACCGATAAAGGCGTTTTATATCTCTGACTGCGTTCAAATTCCATCTTGGCGACTTCATAAAAGTGACGACGATTAAATATATTGGTCAACCCATCTGAAATTGCCATTTTCTGTGCTGTTTCATAGAGGCGTGCATTCTCAATAACAATTGCAGCTTCATCAGCAAAAGTTTGTGCAATTACAGCGTCTTCATGTTTATACGTACCAGGCTGGTAACTATCAATGGTTAGGAAACCTAAAATCTGTTTATGGCGCATAATTGGCACACATAACCACCCACGTACCTGGGTTGCGCCTTCCCAACGTTCATAACGCGAATCCAGCTGTGCATCTTCCAGAATAAGTGGTTTTCCAATGATCTGCACTTCTTCCAGTAAACTATTGTTTATAGGAAAAGTCTTATTGATTAACCTGCCGGTATTGGTAAATCCGCGAGCAGCCACAATTTTTACAGTATCATTCTCTTTCAAGAACAGAGCTGCGCTATCGAACTCCAAGATTTTCTTTAATGTGAGCAGAATGCGCTGCAGCACTTGGGAAAGGTCCAATCGCGATGCCAACTCAGACATTGCTTCTTGCAGAGCTTCGGCCTGGCGGCGAGCTTTTTCCACTTTATTTTCAGATTCTATCCGTTCAGTAATATCGGATATAAAACCTTCCAATGCAAATATTTCACCCTGAGCATTTTCAATTCCTTGCCCACGCTCCCACACCCATTTTTCTTCCTTATCTTTGGTGACAATACGATAGATGATTTCAAAACTTTTTTGATGCTCCAGCCCTTTTTGAATTTTCTGCCAGACCATTTCCCTATCGAATGGATGAATGATTTCGACAAAAGCAACCTTCTTGTTGCTATTCAATTCATGTGGGGCGTATCCAGTCAGATCAATACTACCTTCACTAACGAACTCCATCGTCCACTTGTTATCGTATTTACAGCGATAAGCCATTCCAGGTAAATTCTTAAGCAAAGTTTCGTATTGGCGCTGTTTTTCCGCCAGCACAATTTGAGCATTTTTACGATCTGTAATATCTTCCGCAATTTCCAAAAGGATTTCTGGTGAAATCAAAATGAAATCAAAGGAAAACCATTTTTCTTCACCTGTGGTGATAAGTTTGATTAAAAACTCACCACTTTGCTTATTGCCGCTTAAAAAAACTTCTAGGATGATATTTTGAATATTTTGCGATTCAACATAAAATTGCTCAATTGTTGTTCCCAGCCATGCAGTAATTTTTCCACGAGAAAGTGCATTTGCGGCATTATTATGAGTGCTCAGCACAATTTGACCATCTTCTTTTTTTTGCCAGAGCAATGCCGGGTCATTAATATTATTAAATGTATTCCGAAAAATTTTTTCACTCTGGCTGATCTCAAATTCACTATTCTTATAAACCGAAATGTCACGAATAATAACCGCAACACCACTTACCTGTTTACTTGTTTGCGTAATCGGGTTGAATTGAAATTCCAGCCAGCAATCATACTTATTTCCGGTACGAAAATTTTGAACAAAAACAACATACTCTCCCGAAAAAGCCGTGGAACAATGTTTTTCAAAAGTAGTTTGATGCGGAATTTGTTCCAGATATTCGTTAAAATCAACTCCGGTCCTCAATTCTTTGCCAGAGATTAAGCAGGTAATTTTTTGGGCTGCCTGATTAAAAGCGTCAATCTGATAATCTTTATTTATTGAAATAAAACCAATTTCGGAATTATTTAACAAAGCGCGTGATAAATATGTGTCCTCATTGCGAGCATGCTCTTGAAATAGATAGTATTCTTTCTCTTCAATCTGAAGCTTCTGCACAAACTGCAAATTGATTTTCTTTTCCGATGAACATTCAATTAAATCAAAATAAATGTTACTATCAGTTCTCTTTTCAATTTTTTCCTTGATATCCACCCAATTGAGATCACACCAATTTAATTGCGTATTTTGGATGTCTTGATAATCCACTTCCATAAGTTTTGTAAATTCTGTGTTTGCAAAAGAAATCACTCCGCTTTCATCCACCAATAAAATAATATCCTTCAACAAATTCCAGAATGGAAAGATATTTGGAATATTATTAAGCTGATTCTCTTCTGCTGAATTACTCATAAATTGATTATACAAGATTAGCTCAATGTACCAAAGGATATCAATTAAAACAGCCAGAGAGACTCCGCTCTTTGGTATTTTACAGCCCCAACTTTTGATCATTCCCTGACGAGAATGGCTATTTTCTGATGCACTTTTGTAATTCTGACACTAACAGATTACATAGTGATATTGCTCATAATTTAACCCGGAAATGCGCTTGAATAATTTGGGGAACGTTGGGGAATAACTCAATATTGTGGATATATTACATCCTGCTAATTCCACTTCTTTTCGCCATTTTAGCCTATGGCATGACAGGGGTTGTTTATTGGAAAGTAATCAACCTTTTTCTCTATTCTTGCCAAAACTTCATAAAAGACGAAACATCCAAAATATTAATTTGACTGAGCCACTCCAATAACTTTTCCAAATGAATTGATGGTTAAAATCCATTTCGACCCAGGAATGAATCTACTAAATTCAGTCGAATCACCTGTCTTATATTCATATTCACCATCAGAGGTTTTAAATTGGATAGTATAAGCTTCGCTTTGCTGCCCTAAACGTTGGTTTTCAGTTAGTTGAGCTGATGGCCAGATTGGGTTGAGATTGGCACCCTTTTGAACCAATTCATCACTAACCTGCCAATCATTGACAGTATACTGACAGAATTCTGCATAAACCCGATAGGTACAATCCTGAGCTATCTCTGCATTGCCATTCCCAAGATCAACCATGTATGGCGTTCCACAAACTTCGGTCGATTGCGGAGCAGGTTGATTCTGTTCCTTTTGGAAACGATATTCACAGGTACCCAGGTTGGCTGCAGAAGGAATTTCCTCCCGCCAATCTTGTTTTGATACAGGTCCAAAGCTTTCTACAGCGATACTTCGTTGCCATGCAGTTCCGGAAACAAAACCAGTTAAATCTTCCTTGCGTGAGAGACCCATAATAACAAAAATGATCGCCACAAGAAACAAACCAGCGAATATGGCAGGTAAAAGCCAACCGCGTTTGCGCTTGACTTGAACCGTCTCGGGCTGGTGGGTTTTCGGGTCGTTGCCTTGAATCACTCGTGGGGCGCCGCATGCTACACAATGAGTATGCAAACCTGCATTTTCATGGCCACAATTTTTACATTGCCAATTTGCAACTTCTTTGACTCCGTCGTACGCCCCCACTACACCACCTTCAGTGCGCTGGGTACCCAACGTCAGATCCGAACCACATCGGGAACAAACGCTGGCGTTTGCAGGGTTACGGGTACCGCAGAAACCACAATGGATATCAGCTCCTGCCTTTGCCCGTGCAATCGCCTTCTCATCTGACAGCATCTCTTGTTGTTCCGGTTTTTGAAAAACCACGTCTGCCGGCTGGGGTGCTCCACAAGCGATACAAACCTGCTCATTCCCGGGATTGGAGGTTTGGCAGTTAGGGCAGGTCCATCTTAATTGAGTGTATCCTAGAATTTTCTTTGCCATTATTTACCTGTGTAAGAAGATTTACATTTATTGTATACAAAAAAGCGCATTAAGCCAATGCGCTTTTTTGTGGTCTGAGGACATAGATCATTCTTTGTCGTCTTTTTTAAGGATTTCCCCTTCCAGGAAAGTAGGTTGAACGGGCATTAATATCCATAGTATCACATAGATTAAAATGCCATTACCACCCAGAAAAAATAACAAAACAAAGATGAGCCGCATAACCGTGGTATCCAATCCAAAGTATTCGGCCAATCCGCTACAAACGCCGGCGATCATTTGATCATTTGGGTTTCGATAAAGTTTTTTAGTCTGCATTTTATTCTCCTTCGATAGATATATACGAGATTGATGAATGAAAGTTGCAAAAGTGCGCTGCTTGACAGGTTCGTTTTTAACAGCCAAACGTAATTTACAACCAGTATTGTTCAAAAAATAAATCCTGATTCAGTTGAATGCAACCAATGGCAATTAGTCCATCTTTTGAAGATTGCGAAGGTCAACGGTAAAAAACCAATTTTGATGATCGCATAAAATTGACAGGTGTTTACATCGCATTTAAACTAAACCTAATTGTTAGATTTTTTTAACCATGGAGGATTTCAATGAATCGAGCAAAGATTTTACGTTATTCTCTTTTCGGCTTACTATATTTCACCCAGGGCACAATCCTGAGCTTTTTCACCGCCTTAAATGCTCTCTACTTGCTGGGATTCGGAATCGATATGACCCGTATTGGCATTTTGGGAACGATTGCTTTGCTGCCATTTGTAATTAAAGTCTTTCTGGGAATGTTAAGCGATAAAGTAAATTTATTTGGGAAGGGACATCGTAAACCTTACATCGTCATTGGGTTGGTAGTTCAAATTATTTGTTTGGTTCTCGTTCCATTAATTGACCCCGGCCGATTTTTCTGGCAATACGTGATGATCGCCTTTATGCTGCAGTTAGGGATGGCATTGTACGATACCTGCACCGACGGGCTGGCGCTAGATACAACCCCGCTGAGCGAAAAAGGCACCATTCAGGGATTCATGGTTGGCGGCCGTGCAGTCGGGGTAATCGTTACTGCTTCCCTGGTGGGGTTACTGGCTGAAAACGTATCCTGGAATGCAGTTTTTTGGGTACTGGCTGTCCTTACACTGCCACCCTTCCTACTTCTTGGGAGAGTGAAGGAGCCTATACGGCCTCAAGAAAGAGAATTTGACTGGAAGGCATTCGCTGCATTTAAACAGTTGCCAGTTATCGGTCTGGCTACCATTGGTTTTATTTTTTTTCTGATCATTGTTGGTACCAATCAGCTGGTTAACCCTTTCTTACAGCGAGAATTTAATATCTCCCTCAGCACTGCAGGTTTTTTTACTACAATTTGGGGCATCGGGGTAATTATGGGCAGCATACTGGGTGGAGCATTGATCAATAAGGTTGGCAATCGTAATGCTATCTTTATATCCATGGGGATCGCATTTGCTGCAATTATGGCGCTGGCTGGAATCAGCCAATTGGCTATAGCCTGGATCATCGTCACCTTGTTTGGGTTATGTTATGGCACCTATCAGACTGTTTATTTTGCCATTTCAATGGAGTATACCGATCCGAGGATCGCAGCTACCATGTTCTCCATATTGATGGCAGTGACCAATATTGGGCAAGGAGTCGGGCTTGGTTTGACTGGCTTTTTCAGTGATTCATTCGGATTTCAAACCACTTTTGTCATTATGGCGCTGCTCAACTTGCTGGCATTGCCATTTCTGTCAATGATTTTTGGAGGGCGGTTCAAGAAAAGAACTGTACAAGCAGGATAATTTCGTCCGCCTTCAAAATATTTAGGCAGATCCCAGAAATGACTATCCACTGAAAATGTTCTTCTTTTAAGAAACATTCGGAATTTAAGAATTAATTGCCGCTGGAATAAATAAAGCGAATGGGATCTCATCCTTATAGAAAAATCTTTGAAATAACTCAATGTCGCGTGTCATTCTCGAAGGCACCAAAATGGCATAACGACAACCACGCTCTACACCCCACTGATGCAGAGTATGCATTAAGGCAGAGCTTAAGCCTTTGCGTCGAAAAGCTGGGTGAGTAAACATATCAGCGATATATAGGTATTGTTCATCGATCGCTACAGCCTGAGCTTTGGCACCAATTTTACCCTCATAGGTTGCATATAAACTTAATATATTGGTGTCTGACAAGCTGAGGGTGCTGGCAGGATAATCTGGTTCTATAGTATTCACCAAAGCCACGTTTTGAGAATTTTCAATCGGAAAAATTTCCACTTTCTCATTATTGTCTTTTCCCCGATTTTTTGCCTTCAATTTGTGTAACATTAATGTATTGTTCCATGCATGTAGATAGCCAATATCGCGGTATCCAGGTATAAGAAAACTAAGATTATGAGAAAAAACATTCAAAACAAATTCCTGTGATTTTTCTCCCAAATAAATGTGGATTTCCTGGTCCACGATCACCGGCGAGATCTCACCTGCAAAGAATTCCAGGTTATATGAAAAACTTCTGGGCCAGGGGTGTTGTAATTTTTGGATATACTCTATTCCCGAGAGTTGATTAAATTTAATCGGTTTTGCATTTAATTCAAGCTGGTTTTTGTAGAAAATGGCATTCAGAAAAGCGGCAACGACTGGCTCATTCATTTTCCTTGCCAAACCCCTTTTCCAATAATACATTAAGCGATTCAAATGGCACCCAACCCCATTTGTGTTTACTGACAAGTTGATCAGCTTGCGGATCGGGTTTCTCATTAGTGAAAAAATCACGATCTGGTAAATTCGGGATGAGCGCTTCGACCTGAAAAATATGGTAACTACTACGCAATCCGGGGTAGGAAACTGACTCTCCCTCTTTTATTCTAGCGACACACATTTCCGTCAATATTTTTGTTGAAACGGAATTGATTTGTAGTTCTTCTTCCAAACAGCGAATCGCCCCCAGGCGCCACCCTTCGCCCGCATGCATTTTTTCACTGGGAGGTAAAGAACGAGCGCGGGTGCGGCCATCACTAAGAAATTGCTCTTTTTCTACCAATACTTTATTGCCTTGTCGAATGATGACCTGCACAACAGACAAAACCCGAACCGGCGGGTTATTTTGCAATCCACTTTCACCTTTGGTAATCTCTTCAAACAGGTTTTCGACGGTTTTGGATTGACCTACACCCCAATACTTATAATTGATCTGATTTTTGATCAACCATCTTTCAAGATCTGCCAGTGAATTCATTCGAATTTGTGCCATCTTTCAATGCAATTCCATGCTGGGGAGTCCAAATAGGTATCTGCATTTAATTGTATACTTGTATTGTAGCGCAAATTGTGGGCCAAATCCATGTAATATTTCTGCAAATTAATCGCCTCCGGAAATGCTTGAACAATTCTGCGGCGGGAAAAAGACATCCGTTTTTAAGTCCTTCTTTCCAGGTTGGTAACCATATTAAAGATTAGCTTTTAAATTTAGTATGCTTTGGCAAAAAACAGGTTTGTGGAGTGTTCTTGTTTTTCGAAAAGAAACGAAATTTGCATTGAAATTTTAATATCGTGCTATCATAATAGAGTGTTTATTCACATTTTTTCATTTTCCAAAGTGCGTAACAGACATTAGTTGTAACAAAGCGGGTATTTGCTATGGATGATAATGAATTTAGTTTCGAAGAAAGTCGGCGCGCTAATCGGATTATTTGGAATCGCCCTGTTCGTATTATTACACCTGTCCAATTACCTGCCCTTATTCTGAATGTAAGCGCAGTTGGGCTTCTACTTAATACTCATTTTGATAAGTCCCTGGTGGAAGGTTGTGATATTGAGGTAGTCATTCCGCACGCTACGGGAAAAGATATTATTACCGTAAAAGGTAAAATTGTGCGGGTGAAAAAATTCCAAGATAAACTACAAGTCGCAATCGATATTAAGTAATCCCAACTACTTTGCTATAACTTCAAAACTCGCAAAACGGAAGATTAACAAGAATTTCCCGTAAAAATGACCTGTTTCCTGATGAAGGCCAGAGTCTTTATCCTTACATTGCTAACCGATATAAAAGCCTAACCTTCTTGAATGTCATCCCAGGGGTATATCTCAGTTCCTTTTGCCTTTTCACGGATGGCAGGGTCATTTGAATAGTAGCCACGTTTGTCTGGGGGTATCAATTCTGAAATACTTTTCATAATTTCGTGACCAAGTTCATCGAGCTTTCCCCGATTTTCACGCCCGCGGATATCCAGGTTAAACGGGCCAATCTGTTTACCAATCCTGGTGGTAATCCGGCTTCTTTTACCTTTTCTTAAATGGGGTAAGAAGGTTTCCAAACCATCAAACCCCACTGGGATAATGGGAGCACCCGTGCGTACTGCCAGAAACGCAACCCCAGGACGAGCCGGCCGCAAGACATTTGCCCAATTTCCCCCTTCGGGAAAGATGGCCAGCACTCCATTTTGACTGATAATCCTTTCAGAGGCGGAGAACGTTTCGCGTGAGACGGATCCGCGAAAGACCGGAATAAATCCCCACATGTTTCGCAGCCATTCTGTCCAGCGCGGTGCATTAGGGGTCTGGGTACCTCCCAGAAATTCCACACCCCACGGCGCAATCCTGATCATAGCCAACGGATCCAAAAAACTAAAATGATTCCCTACCATCAAAAGTGGCCCACGCGATGGGAGATTCTCCTTGCCGACAATTTCAAAATCTGCAGTTGTTGCAAAGAGAAGATGTATCAGGCTTTTTAATATTGTACGGACTGTCCTTCGCCGAGGATACGAGTAAACTGTTGAAATGGATTTCATAATAGTGCACCTTATTTTGATATTGCAGATAAGTATAGTATGCAAAATTATCTTGATCAAGCGCTTCGAAGGATTCTAACAAATGTAAGTAGGCAATTGAAAAGGGCCTGCAAAGAAGATCATCTCAGACGATTCCATCCCTATTTTGCTTATTAGTGAGTACATCGTTAAGCCGGTCAGGAAAATTCGTTAAAATCCCATCCATACCCATACTAAGAAGTGTTTCCATATCGGGAGGATCATCAACAATCCATGGATAAATGGCAACACCATGTGCTTTAATCTCAGCCACCACTTGCGGTGTTAATGCGTGAAAATAAGGCATGCAGGCTGAAATACCATGTTTCCGGCAATAGGCGCCATAATCATAGATCCAGTTATCAAAAGGAAAGAGTAGTTTAACTTCCGGAGCCAGACTTCCAAAATGAATAACCGATGGATGATTGGCAGAGAAAAGAATGATTTTATTCTGCTGCCCAGAACGGTAAATGACATCGCATACTTTTTCTTCCAAATGAGGATAAGGAATCATGCTATTCTTCAATTCAAGAAAAGTGATAACTTCAATATTCTGAGTGAATTCCAAATATTCAGCCAATGTGGGTATCAAATTAATTCCAAATTCAACCGCAAACTTACCCGATGCATTCAATTTCCTCAACTGGGAATAGGTGTAATCCATTAAGAATCCAGATTCACCAGTGATGCGCTTCAGGTTCTCATCATGGAAAATCATCACCTCTCCATCTTTGGAAAGCTGCACATCCAGTTCGATCGCATCCACACCTAAGTCGAGCGCTTTTTGGAAAGCTAACATCGTGTTTTCAGGATATTCTCCCGAAAATCCTCGATGCGCGATATTAATCGTCATACGAGCTCCAAAAATATTATGAATAGTCCCGTTTTCAAATCTGAATTTATCCCGAATATAACAAAGCCAGGTTAAATTCCTACAACTCAATGACCTGATCTTTTGGAATAGCGAGATAAACCTCTTTTTTATCCGGCAATGGTAAACCACCTTTATAGATCATATCGGCATTAATATCGATACCAGAACTATGTATGCTATACCGGTAAATACTTCCGTGGCTGAAACTATGGCTGATCGTACCCCGCAAGTGATATTTATCTTCGCCAACTTCCGGTTCACTCCCTATACTAACGATTTCCGGGCGAATGGCAACAGTCTCACAATCAACCTTTTCACCACAAGCTTTGCTAAAATCAGCTGCAGGAATGATGGAGTAGTTGCCTATAAAAGTTGCAGCAAATAATGTGCGGGGTTTTGAATACAAATCAATGGGAGATCCACTTTGTTCGATGTATCCTGCGCTCATCAGATGGATTACATCCGACATGACCATGGCTTCATCTTGATCATGGGTTACAAAAATTGTCGTAATTTGCAATTCCTTCTGAATTCGACGAATTTCGACTCGCAGGTTACGCCTTAAGAGTGCATCTATCGCAGAAAGGGGTTCATCCAGAAGCAAAACCTTGGGTTCGGTTACAATAGCGCGAGCCAGAGCTACACGTTGTTGCTGGCCTCCTGAAAGACGATTGGGATACTGATCAATTTTGTCTGAAAGGCCGACCAACCCTAAAATCTCTTTTACTTTAACATCGATCTCAGCCTTTGGTATTTTTTTTGTTTTTAAGCCGAATGCGACATTTTGAGCAACTGTCAGGTTTGGAAAAAGCGAATATTGTTGAAAAACCATACCAATGCCACGGTCACGCGGGCCAACCTCAGTTACGTCTTTTCCATCCAAGAACACATGACCGGATGAAACTGTTTCAAGGCCAGCCAGACAGCGCAATAAAGTGCTCTTACCACAACCTGATGGCCCCAAGAGGGTAACCAATTGCCCTTTCTCGACACTTAAATTAATATTTTTCAAAACATGATTGTTTCCGTAATACTTGTTGATTTCTTCGAAACGGATATAGGGCATGATTACCTACCTACATTTTCAATTTTCTGCCGGTTATCTCTGCTCTGCAGATAAAGAACCAATGCAGCTATTAGGAACGTGGTTGCCATAATGATGACAAATACTGCGGCAGCTTCTGTGCTGGAGCGCTTCATCGCCAGGAAAAGGTAAATCTGAACATTCTGAAAGGAAGATCCGGTAATGTTGCGAATAAGTACATAGTCACCAAAAATAATACCAACGGATAAAAGTGAAGAAACTGTTATTCCGGGTATGATGTTTGGAACAATTACCTTGAAAAACGCGCTCAATTTGTTGGCTCCTAACATTTCTGCTGCTTCAATCAGCATTGGCATATTGATGGCTTGCATACTGTTGCGGATTCCTTGGTAAACATATGGAAGGATAATAATGCAATATGCGCCAATCAGCATCACCAAACGCAGCCCAAAGAAACCCCTGACCCCGGCATATAGCGAAAGGATACTGACTGAAAGAATAACGCCTTGAATGGTGTAGGGGATCATACACAAGATCTGGACAAATTTCTCGAGTTTAGGAAAGAAAATCGTTACAACAAACAGTGCCAATAAAGTCAGGAACACAGTCAATACGATCGGAATAATACAAACCAAAATTGTTCGCCCCAAAGACAACAAGAACGCTTTGCTGGAGAGCAAGGATTGATAATGAGATAAGGTGAAACCCTCAGGTAGAATACCAGTCCATTTCTGAAACATGGAATAAATTGCTGTCGCAACAAGTGGGATTAGAAGATAAATGATGACAACCACAATCACAATGGAAGAAAATCTGTTCCTTTTCATTTATGCCCCCTTCCATTGCGTCGTCTGACGATTAATATAATTATTGATCATAATAACTATCAACATCATCATCATCATTACTACCGAGAGCGCCGCCCCGAGATGCGGACGGGTGGTCATATCGCCCGTAAACATACCGGTAATGTTTACAGGTAATAGCGAATAATTATTCATTAGCAAAGCATAGGCAGTTGCATAAGCAGCCAACGCATTTGCGAAGAGCACACTTATCGTTCCAAAAATACTCGGCAGGAGAACCGGGACGCCAACTCTCGACCAGAATGTAATTGGCGATCCGCCCAGAAGTTTATTTGCTTCCTGCCATTCTTTACGGATCCCGTTAAATGCGGGAATTAACAAGAGAGTCGCCAGCGGAATCTGAAAATAAACGTACATTAGAATCAAGCCATTGCTAGTGTAAAGATCAAAGTTAGCAAGTGATTGCAATCCTAGTGTTTTGTCGAGCATGATCAAAACCCCTGAATTACCTAAAATAATCATGTATGCAAATGCCAGGGGAACCCCAGCAAAGTTGGAAGTCATGTTTAGTATTGTTAAAAATAAATCTTTAAATTTCCCGCGGGAATTATGAGCTGCTTGCGCACCGATAAACCCGATAATTATTCCGAATAAAGTTGAAATAAGTGTAATCCGGATGCTGTTAATAATGGCTCTTTGATAGGACAGTTTCGTGAAGGCACTGACGTAATTTTCAAGTGTAAAAAAGATGCTGCTGTCAATTTCTGATCTGAAACTGCTAAGAATCATAATCACCAGCGGTAAAATTTCATAGAGAAATACAACCGTGAGGAAAGGGAGCAGAATTAAAAAATAAATTCTAATGTTCGCCTTTTTTTTCAAGAAACCTCCTATATTTAAGATGGGGCGAAAGCAAGTATCGCCCCATCTTTAGTTTTAAACAGATTTTGTGAAAAAATTGCGAAGCAGGATTAATTGCTCATCAATGGGATAATTTCTGCTTCCCAGCGAGCGGAAATCTTGGCACCTGCTGCTGCATAAGCGGCTGCGTCTTTGACCGGGATTGAATTTGCGTAAGCAGCTTGCTGGAGAGTCGCATCCTGAATATCTTGTGGGATCACAATATCAGTTCGGGTGGGGATTGCACCGGCTTTCGCCAGATTGATTTGCCCCTCATCACTGAAAATGAACTCGCGTGCTAATGCGGCTGCATAGGGATGCGGCGCGTAAAAGTTGATGACAGAAGCATAGCCACTCAGGATAGATCCGTCTGAAGGAACACCAACTGTGAATTTGTAGTTCGGGGTTTCGTTGCGATAAGTTAACGCATTGTAACTCCAGGTAACACCCAATTGAACCTCACCAGCCTGAATTCTTTGAAGAAGAATGTCGCCCTGATCAATGCGACCAGCTTTAGCCATCTCAGCCCAGAACTCAAAGGCAGGATCCAGGTTGTCTATGTCACCACCGAAGGCATAAGCAGTTGCCAATACGTTTGCTTGTCCAGTAGCACCACCAATAACATCACCAATTGTGATTTTGTATGTGCCTTTCCGAACATCTGCCCAGGAAGTCGGGGCAGGGTCTGAAGAAACATCATTGTTATAGATGAAGGTAGTCACGCCAGTGTAGGCAATCATCCACTTGCCGTCGGGACCTTTTGCCCAATCTGGAACGGTATTCCAATAAGTTGTTTTGTAGCCCTGAACTAAACCACGTGTGATTGATTCGGCTGTAAAGCCAAGACCAACATCGCCAATATCTTTTGTTGGGGCATCTTTTTCATTTTCGAACATATTGAGTTCTTCCGCTGAACTCATATCGGTATCAGCATGCGTAATACCGTATTTAGCAGTCAATCCCTTCCAGCTATCGCCCCAGTTTGCCCAGGAATCAGGCATACCAACGGATTCAACATGGCCTTCTTTTTTTGCTCCGGCGATGATCTCATCCAAAGTTGCTTTGTTTAAGTCAACTTTCTCTGTTCCGGCTTTTGTGCCACAACCAGCAAGAAGCAATGAAAATATAGCCAACAACAGAACGATTCTATAAATACCTTTTTTTTGCATTTTTTATCTCCTTATTATTTTTTAATGAATAATTTGTTTTCAAAATAGTTTATTCATTAAATGACGGTAATAAACTTCTTCTCACTTCCATTAAGTTCATCGATACGATCTATTTTGATTTTTGCGATAGTGCAAAAGCTTAGTGCTAACCCATCCTTAGAAGATTCCTCTCAATTCAATCCGTATGGCTGGCAACTCCTTTCAAATTTTTTTGTCGATTGGATTTGAAAAACTTCAGTTTAACACCCTTTCCTTTAATCATAAAAAGTTGGTGAAGTCCATCGACAGATATCTAATCGTTTTTGAAAATTCTCGGTCTAATAAGCTCTTTGATTTTCTCGAAATTTCTGCAAATATTTTTCAATCAATGTGAGTTGATGAAAAAAGTTTAACTTCAAATTCCTCAAAATTCATCTCTCGTTACCACCTAATTGTAATGATTATACTGACAAATAGCAAATAAAACTAAGTTTTCCGGTTCTCAGTTCGTTTGGATATTCCGCAGCTGAATTTTTTCTTTTTTGAAAATTTCATATATTCCCAAACAACCTTGATTAAGCTACACTTTTATTAAAGTATATCGATTGCAACTTCACATATTCATCTCTCCCTATTTTTATGATGCAAGAATGTTGAATTAGGTTTCATAAAAATTTTATACACGAACCTGCACAGAAATCAAATCAATGCTTCCTTCGCCAAACACTTGCCAAATCAGCATCTAAACCTACAATTTAGTTAATCACATTTTTGGTCCCCGGAGAATTCATATGGTACGGTGCCATTGGGCGCAGACTGATTTATCAATTCAATATCACGACCAGGAATGGGGTGTTCCGCTGCACGATGATACGGAATTGTTCGCTTTTTTGGTGCTTGAAGGAGCCCAGGCTGGTTTAAATTGGGAAATCATCCTTAAGAAACGGCCGGTCTACTATCAGGTATATGATGGATTTCAACCAGATTTGGTGGCTGTTTATGATTCTCGAAAATTAGATTGTCTGTTACTTGAGCCGGGGATTGTTCGGAACAAACGTAAGATTTATTCATCCATACAAAATGCTCGCGTTTTTGTTGAAATCCAACATGAATTTGGAAGTTTTGATCATTTTATATGGGACTTTGTGAATAGAAATCCCATCCAAAACAATTTCTCTTCAATAACAGATGTTCCAGCACAGACACTGCTTTCCGCTCAAATCAGCCTTGATCTTCGCAAACGGGGAATGAATTTCGTGGGGCCGACAATCATGTATGCTTTTATGCAAGCTGTCGGCATGGTAAATGACCACCTGGAAGAGTGTTTTCGGCACCAAGAAGTAAAGCAGTTGGTTTAGAAAAAATGGAAATGTTTATTCTGAAAATCAACGAGCTATTAAAAACGATTTTAACAAAACAAGAAGGGGAAGAGATTTCTATGCTCCCTGACGAATGCCAGTCTCATTTGGATCGGTCGCTGAGCGATTCATTCCACAGGTTGGGCTGGGCTTTCAGCCCTGGTGACTTTCCTTGAAAACGAAACTTTTTGCAAACGAAGCCTTCCCATCACCTCTGAAAAATTCTGAGTTTGTACTCGAACCACTTCATCCAAATCATGTTTATCTGGATTATGAAGCGGTTATGGCCAGCAAAACATTCTTGCGACTCTGGAGTATGAGCGATTGGCCATCAGATAACTTTACACTGGAAGATAACCGCAGGGACTTACAAATGCATTTTCAGGAATTTTCCACTCATCTGGCATATACCTATACGATTCTTTCCCCCGACCTGCGTATCTGCCTTGGTTGTGTCTACTTGAATCCAATTGAGAGAATTAAACGCCTTAGTGTTAAAGAACGAAACGACTTAAGCCATTATTCAGCATTTGTGCGCTTTTGGCTGCGCCAGAATCTACAGGAGACTGAGAAAGAATTATCCATCTTTCGTACGATCATTTACTGGTTCAAAAAATCATGGAATGGGAATTCAATTATTTACAGCTGCAATAGGCTATTAATTTCTACAAATAAAATGTTTCAGGATGCAGGCCTAAAAATTTTGTTAGAATTAAGCCATCCGAATCGGGATGAGCTTTTGTGGTATTTACCTGAGGAGATGTAATGGAATTCGATGATCTCAACAGCTTCCTGCTGGAAAAACCTGGCTCCAAACTGGAACAGCCCTTTGGCTCTGAAGTTCTTGTCTACAAAGTGCTTGGTAAAATGTATGCGCTGGTCTCCTGGCAAGCGCAGCCATTGTTAATCAGCCTCAAATGCGACCCTCAGCAAGCTCTGGAATTACGCAAAAGATGCCCTTCTATAAAGCCTGGCTACCATTTAAATAAGATGCACTGGAATACGGTCACTTTGGACAACAGTATTCCTGATAATGAACTTATCGCCATGATCAACGAATCATTCCGCCTCGTAGTTGCATCAATGCCAAAACGGCTGGTTAGAACCCTGGCTGAAATTGCTGGAAAAGAAAAGACTCAGAAAAAAGAAGAAGCAGGAAAAAATGGATCACAAACCAACCTATCGTGATCGGGTCTTTGATATCGTCTGCTGCATACCTTTCGGAAAAGTAGCCACGTATGGTCAAATTGCCCGAATGGTTCCCGGTTGTACCGCCCGCATGGTTGGGTATGCCCTGGCTTCATTGCCCGATGATTCAGATGTTCCCTGGCAGCGGGTAATCAATGCCCAAGGCAAGATCAGCCCGCGCGGTACGGGGTATGGGGCGCTGATCCAACGTCAGCTCCTGGATGAAGAAGGTGTAATTTTCGATCAGCAGGAAAAGATAAACTTCGAAGTTTTTGGCTGGTTCCCGCAGTAAATTAACAAGCGCGATTTATTTTCTCTAAACAACCTGGCGGAGAATAAACTCCCTTATGTTTGATAGCTTATAATTTTGCCTGGAAATTTGACTTTATCGTAACTACTCAGTCCTTCTAGGCACGATATCATTGCACAGCAATCTGATGCTTTATAAGCATTAACTTTGAACATTCAACATAAAAAGGATAGCCATGCCACCAAAGTTCAAGAATGGTGGCTACTAAGAAACCATTTGCTCCGAGATGGCCTTGTAGCACCATTGCTCCTACATCTTTTTTGTCTGGATCTGTCAATTTTAACAAATCCACGCGGTTGCTTCTAACATAAAGGGCGTTCTTTATCACACCTAAAAAAAACTCGCAATTGCATCGCTGTGAAATTACACTTTATTTATTTAATCACACAAGCCAACCGGATATCTTTCCATCTACATAAAAACTATTAGGGTTTTTTCAGCCTTCTTTCCTGTTAGTATTAATGAGCAAAAAATATAATCGTTTTGCTACACCAGCCGTAAAAATTCATTCACTAATAACCCATGCTTTGAAGCTTGCTCACTCAAATAAACTGCAAGTCAGATCTCCTGATCTATAAGCTTCCGCGTCAAAAAGCTTGTAACACAACCGTACAACTAAACTATTTGGTACCATCACCAACATAACTTCAAATTTTGTTATAAAAGCAATTTTGAGCATTATTCTCCTTTTCAGCCAGATCCAGATAACCTTTTTTCCATAAGCAAGTATTAAATCAATTGCATCTACACTTAATTTCTCCTATACTGTATGCAAGGAGATAAAAAGCATGTACGAGATTGATGACAATTTCAGCGCTATTCCTGGAAAATGTCCGGGGGTTATCATTCAATCGTTTACCTGCCCAGAGATGGTAATTCTCCCAACTCCTTTTCCCCAAAAAGGTATTCTGCAAATCTTAATTGAATGCTTTGCTTCAACTGAAAAGGCATCCGCTTTTCCCCAGGAACACTCTTATTTCAAAAGGTATGATTAACCAGACGAGTTTTGGATATCCATGCAATTTATAGACTGTAAATATGTGAAGATAGAAATTTATGCCCCCGCAGAGGCCTTACCTGTCATCGTGGCGGAGTTCAGCAAAGCCGGCGCAGGAAGATTTGGTCTTTACGATCATGTTTACACAACCAGTGCAGTAACCGGTCACTGGCGGCCATTAGAGGGAGCAGTCCCGACAATCGGCTCTGTAGGGAAAGATGAACAGGCTCAGGAATTAAAGATTGAAGTGAACTGCCCAAAGGAATTAGCTAGGAAGGTAAAAGAGGCAGTACGAAAAGTTCACCCGTATGAGGCCCCGGTTATCAATATCATCCCACTTTGCAACGATCAAATTGAGGAATTATGAGCGCGAGATACAAACAGCTCGAGGATGTAGCCCGTGATTGGATGAACACAATTTGGACAAAAAAAGAATTTGGCCAATTTAGTAAATTTCATCATCCTCAAATGACTGATATGAGTCCTGCCGGACGAGATTCGAACCGCGAAGCATATGAGGAAAGCATCCAAGCTCTCTTTCAAACTTTTCCAAATTTTACAGCCTTTGTCGAAGATATTATCGTCGACGAACTGAAAGGCAAATCTGCAATACGATGGAGCGCCAGCGCCAGTCAACATGGAGACTTTTATGGGCTTAAACCAACTGGCAAAGCCATATTCTTTACAGGGATTGAAATTCTGGCAATTGATCAGGATGGGCTCATCACTGAACGTTGGGGAGAATGGGATGGATTAAGTATTTTGGAGCAAATTACTCGTTCAAATGAGACCGATGCAAATGATTAATAATCAAGCACGATGGGAAAAAAATGCACGCCTGGGGTTTAAGTATTTTAATAAAGGGATGGTCCTTTTATGGAAATTAGGCCTGGCTGATTGGATAAACGTGTGGCCTACCCTCTTCGGGCAAATCATGGTGCTCAGCCACACCGGCCGCAAAAGTGGTTATAGGCGACTGACTCCTGTTAATTACGCCATTTTGGATGAGGAAATTTATTGCTGTGCAGGCTTTGGCGCAGTTTCAGATTGGTACCAAAACATTCTCAAAAATCCACAGGTCGAAATCTGGTTAACCGAAGGACGGTGGCTTGGAAAAGCTGAGGATGTCTCTGAACACCCCGATCGCCGACGAATTCTGCGCGAAGTATTGATTGCAAGCGGATTTGCAGCCCCTTTGTTTGGTATTCACCCGAAACAGCTCAATGATGCCGAAATTGATCAATTAACCAGATCATACCGGTTAATTCATATTGTACGAATAGATGAAAAAACCGGACGCGATGGTCCTGGCGAACTTGCTTGGATATGGCCACTAATCACCGTTATTTTGCTGTTCCGAAAGGGCAGACGAATTAAAGAAACCAAAAAACGATAAAGAGAGTACATCAATGCTGCGATCTCAGATGCTCGATATGGTGAGCGCAAATATTACAAAACGAAAATTTGATCATCCGACCCTGGTGGCTATTGACGGAATGGTTGCTGCTGGAAAAACACGCATCGCTAAAGAGCTTATTTTTCCATTACAGCGCTCCAAACGCCAGATTATTTCAGTCAGCCTGGATGATTTCCAAAATCCTGTCCAGATCCGCTACAGGCGAGGACGAGATTCGGCTGAAGGATATTATTATGATGCCTACAATTACGAGACCTTTTTGGAAGCGGTTGTAAATCCGCTGCAACCCGAGGGCGACCGTCGCATCCGACGCACGTTGATCAGCTTTAATGCTTCATTAGAGGTACAACCGGAATACATAACTGTGGCGGAAGATGCGATCATCTTGTGCGAAGGAGTCTTTTTGATGCGCCCGGAATTGTTTGATTTTTGGGATCTCCGTATTTTTGTCGATATCACACTGGAGACCGCATTACAAAGGGCTGTAGAACGGGAAATTCTTGAAGTGGGTTCTTATGAAAAAGTGCGGCAAATCTATGAAAAGCGCTTCTTTGCGGGTCAGCGCATTTATTTTGATCGCTGCCGCCCATTACAACGCGTTGATATGATTATTGATAACAATGATTTCCGCAATCCGGTAGTAATCGAACAACGGACAGTCGCATAATTTTTTCTCCAAATATCCGGATAGAGAGGCTTTTTAATAGCTTGAGAACATACCCATTTATCCAGGTCGATGCTTTTACTGACCAGCCTTTGGGGGGCAATCCTTGCGCTGTATTTTTTGATTGTGAGGACATGGACGATGAGACTATGCTGGCAGTAACTCGTGAAATGAATCTTTCTGAATGCGCCTTTTTGCACCATTCTGCCATATCTGATTTTGGGGTGCGCTATTTTACACCCATGGGAGAAATCCCTCTGGCAGGGCACCCAACTATCGCGACGGTCTTTGCCCTGATTGAAAGCGGCAGGTTAAATCTTAAATCAGAAAGTATGATCATCTCGCTCGAATTAAAAGTAGGTCCAATTCCTGTTGAAATTAAATCCAGGGCCGCTAAAGTTGAACGTATAACCATGACCCAAAAGCGGCCGCAATTCCTACGAGTTTACCTACCCGAAGAAATACTGCCGGTATTTGGTCTGACACAGCAAGATCTGGCGCCTAATTCGCCCATTCAAACTGTCAGCACCGGCACGCCCCAGTTGATGATTCATGTGCGAGATCTTGACGTATTAAGAAAGCTAAACACGAACACATCCGCCTACCGGCAAATACACGCCAGTGGAGATTGGTTTTCCACTCATATTTTTTGCATGCAAGCCATCAATCCAAATGCAACCACATTTGCCCGCCATTTGAGTCCGCCACCGGACATTTTTGAAGATCCCTTCACAGGCTCGGCTACCGGCGGAATGGCTGCTTATTTATGGCACTATGGTCATCTAGTTAATCGATCCTTTACAGCCGAACAAGGCCATTGGATGCAACGACCGGGGCAAGCATACGTCGAAGTGATAGGTCCTTGTGATGAAATCGAAACTGTCAAAGTCGGTGGAATGGCAGTATCAGTATTAAACGGCACACTGAAATTACCCGCGGTAAAAGTTATTTAATTGATTAAAGTTCCCTTTTCCAAAATATTAAGATTCTTGAAATAATTTTCCGGTGGGCATACCAGTGTGATTGCCAAAAGCACATATTACAGACAGGTTTAAACCATCGTTGCACGAGTTATCGCGAAAAGCACAGCCCATCACGAGTTTCTTACGAAATATTTATTCGCAATTATTCGAGGTCTTGCCAGAAAGTATAATAAAAGCATTCTCATCAAGTTCCATCTGAGAGAATAAAAAGGTTAGGTTTACTTGGCACAACAAAAAGACATGAGCAATAGCAGCCTTTCTCACCAGACAAGTGAGACAGACCACATCACAATTAAACGCTACAGCGGCCCTGGCATTATTCAACGCTGGCAGACCGAAATGCGACTTCTGCAAGCCCTGCAAAATCAATTCCCTTTGCCGACCTTGTTGGAGCAATCGCATGAAGCAGAAATTCACATCCGAACATTGGCGGGGGTGCCGGCTGCTGACCTGATCACGGCTGAGAATAGCCCGCTTATCATGGCCGCTCTCGGACATGCTCTACAAAAGTTGCAATCTACTCCACTACAAGAAATGCACAATTTTTTACACGGAACTGGTGATATTTTGGTTCATGGAGATTACTGTTTGCCAAATTTCATCTTTATATCCCAGCCACTTACTTTAGAGGCCATAATAGAATGGGAATGGGCACATTTAGGTGATGCAGTCGAAGATCCTTCCTGGATGGAATGGCATATTCGTATGCACATGGGCAAATTTGTGCGTGATCTACCCATCTTCTACGAAGCGTATGGGATTACCCCGGGTTGGGGGGAACGAAAAGACGCCATGATTATGCAGGTTCACAGGCACCTTGAGTTTGCTCGCATGGCTGGTGAAAAAAGAGCAATCCAAAAATGGCAGAATCGTCTTCAAATCACCTCGCGGTATCAGGCGTCTTGACCAAAACAATCTGCTGTTCAAAAAACTAGAAAACACAGAGTAAAATAAATGCCAATGCAATCAGATTCTATACTCAGCCCCATCAACAAAAGTAAAGCCTGGATTTTAGCATCGAGACCAAAAACCTTGACTGCTGCTGCTACGCCCGTCATCATTGGCAGCAGTGTGGCATTTTTTGAGCAGACCTTTCAACCCCTGGCAGCATTGGCAGCCTTGATTGGTGCGCTCTGCCTGCAAATTGGAGCCAATCTGGCTAACGATATCTTTGACTTTCAAAAAGGGGTCGATAACCAGGATCGTTTGGGTCCATTGCGCGTAACCCAGGCTGGTTTGCTTTCTCCAACCGAAGTAAAAATCGGTATGAGCATAGTGTTTTTGATTGCTTCCCTGTGCGGTGTCTATATGACGCTTGTCAGTGGTTTATGGATTGTGGTGATAGGGATACTGGCCATCCTGGCAGCCGTTGCATATACCGGAGGGCCATTCCCGTATGGATATCGCGGTTTGGGAGAGCTTTTTGTGTTTATATTCTTTGGGTTTGCAGCTGTGTGTGGCACCTATTACGCGCAGGCAGGTTCCGTCAGTCAACTGGCATTCTTCTCCTCCATACCAGTCGGCTTATTAATCGTCGCCATTTTGATTGTCAACAATCTGCGGGACCTGGAAGGCGACCTAAAAAGTGGCAAACGTACCCTGGCAGTTAAATTTGGCCTTCATTGGGCACGCCAGGAATTTGTCGTTGTGATCGCCTTTGCATATCTGGTTGTATTTCTGATGGGTATCAGCAATATTGCTCCAGCCTGGGTGCTTTTGAGCTGGCTTTCATTACCTGCTGTTTTTGGTCATGTTCATTCTGTCATGTATGATGAAGGTTCTGTTTTGAATACCACATTAGCATCAACGGGCATGCTGACGCTCATTTTTGGTTTATTATATTCAGGCGGGTTGATTCTGGCATATTACATCCCGTTATTCTAGCCTTCAAACTTGGTCGCCGCGACCGGTAACAATATTGGCAAATGTCTCCTTCCCTATAGCGATGAATCCATGCTCTCGTTACGCAGTGAGTGCATTCGTAACGCACCAATGGCTTGGAGCGTTTGTAACTCTCCAAACCACCACATCTTTATGCCATCAGTAATTGCCGCATGGGCAAAGCATTCGAGATGGGAATACTTTTACAGGTTGGAATGGATTCTCGGATGCTTCGCCCTTACGAGAGAACTCACCCCAAGAAATCATAATAACTCTCGTTCGGAAGGCCTTTCGCTATTTTATTTTTCAATTGAATTCGTAACGCACCAATGGTTTGGTACATTCGTAAAGCATTAAACTACCGCTACTTTATGTTATGAGTTTTCGCGCAGCGAAGCAATCTCCCTCGCAGAGGACAAAATTGCGGATTGGGAGCTTCATGCCCTTCTCGCAACACCATTTATCCACCAGGTATCATGGTATCAATTAAAGGATCAAATTTGTTTAGGAGGTAACAAGTAGGCTCCTTCTGGACGTTCAAGGTATTTTTGTTCTTCAATATCATCAGCTTTAATCTGCATTACTTAGTGATAACTGTAAATTGCATCATGATTGTCCCCTGGTTCGGCAATTGAGATCGCCCAATTAATTCCAACCGGCTCTTTCCGGCGGGTCCCGCAGAACTTCTAATTTCATTTGATTGAGTATTGGATTTCCCAACTTGGACAAATTGAATTTTCCTTAACAAGGTGATCTATTTATAAGAGGTATTTTGTAGAAAATGGCAATAAAAAAATTGTGAAAGCCAGGCATTCACAATTTTTTCGATCACTTCAAAATAAGCCCATTCTAATTTAAAAAAAGGTTTCCACTCCAGGCATCAATTTGGTCCCATTTCCGATAATCCCCTTCCGGAACCTTCAATGCCTTCACTATCAATTTCTCCAGCAATTTTAAGCGACGAAAGTCGATTTTCCCGGCAAAGAAACCTTCGCTATCCGGTTTTATGATTGCACGCAACGGGTTGAGATAATCGCTCACGATTTTTCGGTTTTCCATCGTATCTTCATTCAGGGTCATACAGACAATAAAGACACCAAATTTCTTTTTTTTCAATTCTGCCAGGTTGTTTTCAACAAATGCCATTGCTTCTGGTAAAAGCTTTCCAATTCGAATGGCACTTCCCAGAATAATGGAGTTGTATTGTGATATGTCAGCTACGCTCTTGACAGGCAGAATAACTACTTCTTGTCCTTTTTCCTGTAACATATGCCCCATATAATTGGCAATTTCCTGTGTGGACCCTGTTTTACTGGCATAAGCAATTAAGGTCTTTTTTAACATATTAATTCTATGCTCCGTAACAATTCATTTTGCGCGTGAAAATTCAGACAGTTTAGTTCTTTCAAGCATTCATAATTTTTACGCCAACTTTCATTTTAACACCTTTTTACACCTGTGACAAAATTCAGATAATAATGGTAATGTTTCTAACCTGTTAACTGGAGCCGAAATGACGATGATTGATGAATATCACTGCCAAATCAAATGATTGGCAGCTTTAATCGATTCTTTATCACACAGCGAAACAACAGACTGAATAATGCCGGTGACAGCGTTGGTCATCTCATTCCTTGCAAAGACGATCGCATTCGATTTCAAAAGATGGCAAGCTTACCATGCAAATTTCATTAATATAGGTTCGTCTGTTGTGGGCTTGACCAAGGTGACCATTTGCCAGCCAATTTGCTCTAATTGGGATTGATCTGTAACGGTATCGCGCGTCAGAATGCCACCATGCATAGCAGGGTGCAGAGTTTTTACTCTTGCATTCAGAATTTTTGGTGAGCCACACTATTCAGCAATTTCTTCAACCTTGAGATTGTTCTAACGCAAAAAACGAGCCATGCCGCCGGATGCCAAAGAAAACATCAATTCTCCACCAAAAAAATGCCAAAATCCAGTATGCCAGCTTTATTAGCTACCGAGATCATAGCGGTGGGCATTTTAGCTCCCCAAATATCCTGGCAGACATTTGTAAAGCCCACTGTTTGGCCTTACCGGTATATCCATCAACCTTTAAGAGCTGGTCGATTTCCTGTGGAGAAAGGTAACGCGTAATACGCGTATCATTTTTCAATGCGTTGATTAACGGGTTTTGTTTCCCATTTTGCAAATCCTTCCAGGCGGTGAGTGTGTGCTCCCGCAGCAATTCATGCATTTCCTGACGGTCGGCACCTCGTTTGCTCGCCAGCATCATGATTCGTTCTGTACTCGCAAACGGAGCATAGCGATCGAGGTTGGCCTGCATCACCTCTGTGTGAACTTGCAACCCATCCAATAATTTCTGAGCAGTAATTAATAGTTCATCGCATATCAAAAAGGATTCTGGTAAAAGCGTCCGGCGGTTTGCGCTATCATCAAGTGTGCGTTCAAGAATGGAATTTGCAGCATTTTGCCAGGCAATTTGTGGGTTAACAGAAAGCTGACGTGCCAGTGAATCAATTTTTTCTGCCATGATCGGGTTGCGCTTAAAAGGCATGGCAGATGACCCGACCTGTTTGGCACTGAAAGGTTCGCTGACCTCACCTACCGCAGGCGATTGCAAAAAGCGTAAATCAAGCGCAAATTTGGATAACGAAGCTGCTACAGCGGCTAATGCTGAAATAAAAATAAAATCCTGGCGGCGCGGGTAGGTTTGCGAGCTGATGGAATAGAAAGGCAGATCAAGCAACTGGGTGAGCCTATTTTCAAAATCCGTGATTTTGTCTTCCCCAATCAGGTCAGCATACCCGGCAGCGGTGCCAACCGCACCTTTGAACCCCTTTCCGCGGATTTCTGCTCTTAATCGGCGTAAGTCTTGCCAGTCGTGCAGTAAGTCTTGAGCATAAAGCGACAAACGATACCCCAGTGTGGTCGGCTCGGCTGGTTGGAGGTGCGTATAAGCCATAACAGGTTGAGCTGCATATTGTTCTATTTTTTTCGCAAACGTTCTTAATAACTCTTCCAATCCACCCAAAATCAGATCGACAGATTGGCGCAAACGTATTGCATCTGCATTATCCTCAATATCCATTGAGGTTGCACCAAGATGAATGATCCCGCCAGCCAAGGGGCTCTGAGCTGCAAAAACCTTTAACTCCGCCATTAAATCATGATGAATTTCGGCTTCTAGGTGCAGAGACCACTCCATATCAACAGCCGAGACTGCCTGATCCATTTCATCGACTTGGTCCGCAGTTACCAATCCGAACTGCATCTCAATGCGGGCCAGTGCAACCCAGATGCGGCGCCACAAACGTCGCTTATTAACCTCGCTCCAAACGGCGCGCATTTCTGAGCTGCCATACCGCCAACTGAACGGAGATAGATAACTCTCAAACGAAAACATGGTTCACCAACCTGATATGTTATCAAATTATTATAACGGGGATTATCATTTGCAATGTTTTGAAACCGAATTGTTATAAATTGAGCGACCTTTTAACCAATTAATCCAAAAGTCTCATTCATTCGAGAATAAACCCAAATTCGCCAGGATCTGAGGGCGTAATGATAGAATTGGCACATCCCTTAGTGAGAGATTGCTCGAAAATTGGATTTATATTATTTTTTGCTGGCCCTCAGCCCGGTGATTCTGGTAACCTTTACAATTATCGTTTTAAGAATGCCGGCTACACGAGCCATGCCAATCAGCTTGATATGCGTGGCTGGTATCGCTATGGTAGCCTGGCAGGTGCCCGGATTGCAAGTAGCCGCCGCCGCTCTTGAGGGTTTCATCATTGCAATCTCACTTATCTGGATTTTATACGGGGCTGTATTACTGCTTAACATGCTTATCAGCAGCGGTGCGATGGAATCCATCCGCGCCTGGTTTACCCAAATCACGCCCGATCAACGCATTCAGGCTATTATCATCGCCTGGCTGCTGGGTAGTTTTTTGGAAGGTGCCGCTGGCTTTGGCAGCCCAGTGGCGATCTGTGCACCTCTCCTGGTTGCGCTGGGTTTCCCACCCATGGCCGCGGTTGTGATGGCACTTCTTTCCAATAGCATAGCAGTGGCTTTCGGAACCGCCGGAAGCACTATTCTGGTCGGGGTTTTACAGGGTATTCAACTGGGAAATGGGAATGCAGTTAATGTGCACCCATTATTGCAGCCGGCAGCATTACCAGGCTTGATGGATGCTGTCAGTGTACAGGCGGCGTTAATCAATCTCCTACCCGGAACAGTCATTCCTCTAATTTCTGTTTTGATCCTGACTCGGTTTTGGGGAAAGAATAAAAGTTGGGCGCAAGGACTGCAAGTTTGGAAGTATGCTTTGCTTTCCGGCTTCAGTTTCGTTGTCTTCTCGGCACTGGTTGCCATCTTCCTTGGGCCGGAATTTCCGACCATACTTGGCAGTTTGTTAGCTTTAATCCTTATGGTCAGCCTGGCCAGACGAGGTATTCTGATCCCCAAACAAGCCTGGACTTTTTCAGGTGAGCCGGCTGAAATAAGTGAAACAAATCTACTGCATGAGGTGACATTTACGCGCGCCATCAGCCCTTATATACTGGCAATCAGCCTGCTGGTGCTATCCCGTCTCGATTTTTTGCCACTCAAAACCTGGTTGAACAGTGTCCAAATTGGTATGGCCAATATTTTCGATACACAAATCAGCACGTTTTTCTCCCCAATCTACTCGGCAGGAGCCATATTTACCCTAGCAACAGTCTTAAGCTTGTTCATCGTGCAAACCCCTCCAAAACGTATATGGCTGGCTGTGAAAAATACGAACCGTGCATTGCTGCCCAGCATGATTGCCCTGGGAGCTGCCATCCCGATGGTACGTATTTTCATTCACTCTTCGGTCAATGGAATAGGCTTACCCAGCATGCCTTTTGTTCTGGCTGAAAACATTTCAAGCGTATTGGGCCCGGTTTGGGCAGCCGCAGCACCTTTTCTGGGTGCTTTAGGCGTCTTTATCGCGGGCAGTTCCACAGTCAGCAACCTGATGTTCAGCCTTTTACAATTTGATATTGCCGTAGAATATAATATTAACCCTGCCACCATCCTGGCTCTGCAGACAGTGGGTGCCTCACTGGGCAAAATGATTTGCGTGGTCAACATTGTTGCCGCCGCTTCAGTTGTCGGCCTGCATGGTAAAGAAGGCAAGATCATCCGTTATACAGCCTTACCGGCACTGATTGTGTTAACATTGGCTGCCATGGCCGGGGTGCTTCTCCAGTAGATGGTGATTTAATGAGAGCGATTCTTTTATCACGAAAATTGCGAATGGACGAATACTACGAATAATTAAAATGATTTTTTAGGAAAAGACAGTTAGTAATTTTATAAAATAGGAGATTGTAAGAATTATTAATATAAAAAGCTCTTATTCGTATCATTCGTTTATTCGAGATATTCGTAATAAATATTTTCTTCCATGTTAAAATAATAGCATGTCAAATCAAATCTATTTCGGGGATAATCTCTGCATATTACCTACGCTGCCTTCTGAATCGATTGACCTGATTTACATCGATCCCCCTTTTAACACCGGGCATACCCAACGCCGGACTGCTATCAAAACCATAGCAGATGAGAAAGGCGACCGCGTGGGCTTTCAAGGGCGCACCTACCGCACAATTTCCGTCGGCCAAAAAGGTTACCATGACAGTTTTGATGATTACATTTCTTTTTTAGAACCGCGTCTGCGCGAAGCATACAGATTATTATCACCCAATGGGAGTCTCTATTTTCACATCGATTATCGCGAAGTGCATTATTGCAAAATCTTGCTGGATCAAATTTTTGGTCGCGAATCATTTCTGAACGAAATCATTTGGGCCTACGATTATGGCGCTCGCGGCAAGAAAAAATGGCCGGCCAAACACGATAACATCCTCTGGTATGCCAAAAATCCGGATGACTACATCTTCAATTATGATCTGCTTGACCGCATTCCCTACCTGGCACCCAATCTGGTAGGCCCAAAAAAGGCAGCGCGTGGAAAGACACCGACCGATACCTGGTGGCACACGATCGTACCGACCAACGGCAAGGAAAAAACCGGCTACCCCACCCAGAAACCACTTGGAATTTTACGGCGCATTGTTAACGCCTCCTCCCTTCCAAACAGTCGTGTGCTCGATTTCTTCGCCGGCTCAGGTACAACCGGGGCGGCCTGCCTGGAATATGGGCGTACCTTTATTTTGATGGACAGTAATCCGCAATCCATTCAGGTCATGCGCAAGCGTTTCCAAAGCGCCGATGTGGAATGGATTGGATGTGAAGAAATAATAGATTAAGATATGAAATTTATCGACATCCAAACCTGGAAACGACGCGACCACTTTTTGCATTTTCACAGCCTGGATTTCCCTTATTTAAACATCACGGCTAATGTGGATCTAACTTACCTCTTGCCCGTGATTAAACAGAGAAATCTTTCCTTATTCACCACTTTGGCCTATATCACCACCCGTAGCGCTAATGAGATCCCTGAATTGCGCCAGCGCATCCGTGGGAAACAGGTTATTGAACATGATCTGGTGCGGCCTTCCTATACGGTGCTGACAAAAGATGATACCTTTGGTTTTGCCACGATTGACTATACGCAAGTTTTTTCTACATTTTCTCAACGCGTTCAGACCGGCATTGAAGAGACGCAAGTTGATCCCAGCATTCTTGACGAACCTGGCCGCGATGACATGATCTTTCTTTCCACCATCACATGGATCAGTTTTACCCAGATCAGTCATCCCCTGCCGCTTAATCCCCCTGATTCTTTTCCACGCATCACCTGGGGAAAACACTTCTCTCAAGCTGACAAAGTACTGATGCCATTGTCTTTGTGCGCCAACCATGCCCTGGTAGATGGTTTGCATATTGGTCGTTTTTTTGAAGGTGTACAGGCATTGTTGGATCAGCCACAGGAATTTCTGGACGAATAGCTTTAGCACACCCTTTTTCCAGAATTATGAGGGAGTAAATTTAACTCATATCTGAGAAATACTTACGGCAAAATCATTCAAGTAACTGCTCTCCATCAATCAAACAAATTTCACAAAAGCGTTCCTGCTTAGGTTTATACAATCCTTGTTTCTCAACAATTAGCGTGCTAAAATATTTTTAACTTACCGAACGGTAAGTAAGTTTAAGTTTTTGTGAGGTTATAACCATGGAAAGTAAACAACGTAATCGTATTCTGACTGTTTTATTTTTTGGCGTATTAATGGGAGCGCTCGACATTGCCATTGTCGGTCCGGCTCTGCCAGAAATCAGCGCACAATTTCAAATTTCCGACCGGCTGCTAAGCTGGATGTTTTCTATTTATGTGCTTTTCAATCTAATCGGTACACCTTTAATGGCCAAATTATCCGATCTGAAAGGCCGTCGAAGCATTTACATTCTGGATGTGGCTTTATTTGCTGCCGGTTCATTGCTGGTTGCTTTTTCTTCCACTTTCTGGGTAGTGCTGGTTGGACGTGCCATTCAGGGCTTTGGCGCCGGGGGCATCTTCCCGGTGGCATCAGCCGTAATTGGCGATACATTCCCGGTTGAAAAACGCGGCAGCGCTCTGGGCTTAATTGGCGCAGTTTTCGGGATCGCTTTCATCATTGGGCCAATCTTGGGAGGAGTCATCCTTTCGCTGGCATCCTGGCACTGGCTCTTTATCATCAACATCCCGATCGCAATCGTAATCATTGTTATGGCTTATCGTTTATTGCCCACCACACGCCCGGCACAGGTCGGTTCTTTCGATTGGAAAGGTATGCTGGTGCTGGCCTTATTATTAGCATCGTTGGCAATTGGCATTAACCAGATCGACACGGCCAATTTCTTGTCCAGCCTGGTAAGTGTTGCAGTGCTGCCGTTTCTGGCGGCTTTTGTTATTTTTCTGTTTATTTTCATTCGGGTCGAAAAGTCTGCCAGTAACCCAATCATCCCGTTGATTTTGTTCAGCCGGAGACAAATGAGTTTAGCTAATGCCCTCTCCTTCGGAGCCGGTTTCATCGAATCTTCGCTGGTTTTCATGCCTCTCCTGGCGGTCGCTGCCCTCGGGATTAAAGCAGCTACCGCCAGCTTTATGTTAATGCCTCTGGTGATCGCTATGTCAATTGGATCACCCACCTCAGGCCGGTTGTTGGATCGCTTTGGTTCGAAGGTTGTTTTAAGTTTTGGGACACTGATCGCCGCGATTGGTACATTAATGCTCAGTTTTTTTGCCAGTTCACTGACGATGTATATCGTTTCAACAATTCTAATCGGTTTTGGGTTATCGGCTCTGCTAGGCGCGCCGTTGCGCTACATCATGTTAAACGAAGCCAGGACCTCAGAACGATCTGTCGCGCAGGGAGTGACCAACGTTTTTATCAGTGTTGGGCAGCTCCTTGGCAGTGCCTTGGTAGGCGCTCTGGCTGCCTCAGCCGCTAATTTGGTTGTTGGCTATAGCAACGGTTACCGTTTTATTGGGGTGATTGGACTGATTTTGTTTGGACTTACTTTTCTCCTAAAAAGTAGATCTGCAGAAGTCGAAACCCAACACCAGAATAGCGCTGCCGAAATACCAGCATGATGCAAAAAGGAATTGCAAATGAAAGATCCGGAAGATAGAGATGACTTTCATGAACAAAGGGAAGGATTTCCAGCCCTGACTGGCAAAGCTTTAATATTGCAGTCTGCTACAGCTTTGTTTACCTCTAAAGGATTTTACGGAGTATCCATGCGTGAAATTGCGGATGCCAGTCAGATGACAAAGGCAGCTCTTTATTACCATTTTAGAGACAAAGATGCTCTCCTGCGTGAAATTTTCAGCAGCTATTTACTGGAATTTGAAGAACACATGCAGGCGATCCAGCGCCAGACCAAATCTGCGCGCCAGAGAATCTCCGATCTGGTCGAATATATTATGACCGCATCTCCGCAACGGTTAAGTGTCATTCACCTGATTTTTATTGAATCGCAACATCTTGATAGTGAATTTCGCCAGGAAATTGGCCAGCAATATCACAACCTGTTTCTTGGGAATCTGGAGGAATTGATCTCTGAAGCTGTCAAACAAAATGAAATCGTTCCAACGGATCCCCAATTAGCAGCACAAATATTGTTTGGGATGATGCATCTCTATTTTCACCCTCACCAGCAAAAATCCTTTAGCGAAATGAAACTGGCCAGCCAATTAATTCAGCGTATCTTTTTTGAAGGTTTGCAAACTGGTCCAGATAAGGCGTAGATCCAAATGAGATCATAAAGTAGAATGTAAAATCTCATTAATGCTCATTTTTCAATATTAAGGAAGACTGTACCCATGAATGTAATCGCCCCAATTTTAGAATTTGACCCCGATCGAAGTGCGATTCTTAACCCGGATATGATTCACACAGATTTGAATGCCCCTCTGAAAGCAGTGCCATGCTTTTTCTATGAATTAATGCAGGAGTTATGGAACAAAGGGGAGTTGAAATTATTCACTCATCTAAAATCTGAATTGGGCAATCTTCCTTTATACCTTTACCAAATAAGGGATCAAGAAATTTTGGTTTATCAAGCCGGTTTGGGGGCACCGCTTTCGGCAGGCATGCTGGAGGAAGTGATTGCTTTGGGCAGCCGTCAATTTATCGTCTGTGGTGGTTGTGGCGTTTTGGATGATCATGTTGATGTTGGGCATCCATTTATTCTTACCGGCGCCGTTCGCGATGAAGGTGTTTCCTACCACTATCTGCCTGCCAGTCGTGAGGTAAATGCCCATCCAAGCGCTGTTAAGGCTTTGCAAGATGTGCTTGCTTCCCATCACATTTCCTATAACCTAAGCAAAACCTGGACAACTGATGCAATTTACCGTGAAACAACCGCCCGGCGTGCAAGAAGGTTGGAGGAAGGTTGTGAGGTAGTCGAGATGGAAGCGGCAGCCTTCTTTGCGGTAGCGCAGTTTCGGCAGGTGGTGCTTGGGCAAATAGTGTACGGGGGAGATCTGGTAAAACCGGAGGGTTGGGATAAGCGTAACTGGTCAAGCCGTAGCGACACCAGGCGTTTATTGTTCGATCTGGCCGTCGAGGCTGTACTAAGAATTTAAAAGAAGAACCGCCTACGAAAGAGGAGGCGGTTCTACCTTGATTGCTGTGGCATATTCCTTATCGAATGATCAGGAGGTATGCCACAGCCTTACGTTGACTACTATCTGTCATGGACATCACCTCCTCTTTCAAAGAATGGCAATTTTAATGTGATTTTTCAATCACTTGATACATTATTTCATAATTCGCAAAGAAAGTCAATTAAGAATTTACTAATATTCAATTCCTGAATGAATTGGAAACCCTTCTACCAATCTGACACAAATGTGAAACGGAAACTGCCATCATCTTGCTTTTCCATCCGGCTATTGTAAGCCATTACTTCAACCCAGGTCTTACCAGGTTTTAATGGGAATGGGGTACCATCGGCGTTCAATACGGTCAGAACCGAATGCTCAGTCGGTCGAGACCAGGTTACCTCGAATAACTCACCGTCACGGAGCACATAGCCCTTACCGGTGCCCAGCAGGCTGACATCCAGCACTTCCACGTTTGGCCGGGCATCAATATCGGTATGGCGCACATAAATTATAATGACATTATCGGCTTTAATTGGTTGGTTATTAACCCGATCTACCAATTGTAGAAAACTTTCCTGGTCTTTACTAACGGCATTTTCGGTGTCGGAAAAACGCAGATAGGCTTTTGTGGCCGGGTCGTAATCCCAGCGATTGTAAATGGCACCAGAGAAATGCACATAGGCCGTCTCAGCATCCTGGCCTCCGGGCGGTGTTTGCATTTGGAACAACATACCGTCCAGGTTAGGGCGGGTATTATCGATACCCATCCGCTGGGTATAAGCATTAACCTGTGAAGTATCCGCCATTTCATAGTTCTTCCCGCCCGGATCGAAACGTTTAATAACACTGGCAGTGTTGGAGCTTTCAATCATTAAGCGTTGGTAAAATTCGGAACTAACCAGGCGGTTATAGGTGCCTTCATATGCACTTCCGAAAATAAACATGGCACCGTATCCACGCACCAAATTAATATCGAATAAACGCGCTGAGCGGATTGGAGCCACTTGCGTTGCATCTTCTCCAAAATAAATAGCTGCAAAACGGGTAGTGCCTAACTCAGTGTAATATTCATAGACCATATCCGCCGCTGACAGCCCAAATTGTGGGCGATCAGAACGGGGTAGATTTTGAACTTTTACTATTACCGGCCTGCGATTCATGATCTCCGGATTTTTAACTTCAAGCCCGGTCAATGGATCAATATTCGCCGGGAAGTCGCTCGGGCCATAGCCCTCCAATGGATAGGATGGGGTTGGTGTTACCGTGGGGGGAAGTGGGGTGGCGGTCAGAGTTGGTGTCGAGGTAGCCGTAGATGGCTGCAATGCAGTTGGCGATGGTGGCAATGTGTTTTCAATCGTGGCGGTAGGCACGGCGGTCGTTTTCGCACAACCAAACATTAATAGTGGCAAAATAATTATCGCTATTGTAATTTTCTTCATTAAAATTTACCTCTACATTCCCTGTCCGGTACAAATGTTTCCATAACAAACAATAAAAATGATACCCCAATTTAAAAATTAAGACAAATAACCTCATACCACTCCAAGAGCGAAAAGATTGGGGTTATTTGTAGAACCCTACATAATCTGACGCGTTTAGATACTGTTTCGTTCCATCTTAAGGTTTTTCAGGAAACATACTTGTCACTGACATCCCTTGCCCGTATAATCAAACGCATGCGTTTTTCACGTTTCTATAAATTTCTTCACCGAATTTTACCAGCCGTATTAATTGCCGTCGTGCTCGCTGTCACCATCGCCTGGTTGAATTTCGCCCCTTCCGGTCTACTCGGTAAAATGGATGCCGTTGGATATGCGGTTTGTCATCGCATTGATGCACGCTCTTTTCATCTCGGTGATAGGGCCTTGCCTTTGTGCTCACGTTGTTCCGGCATGCATCTGGCCACTTTCTTAAGCCTGGCTTTTCAAACGCTTTATGGAAAACGCACGAAAATGCCTCCAAAAAAAATTTTAGTCGTTTTGGGCGTATTTGCTGCCGCCTTCGCACTGGATGGCATCAATTCCTATATGCATTTTTTCCCAAATGGCATCTGGCTATATGAGCCGCAAAACTGGTTGCGATTATTGACAGGTAGCGGCTTGGGGATTGGTATCGCTGTTGTGCTTTATCCAATTATTAATCAGGTGTTTTGGAAAGAATGGCAGGATGAAGCAGCTATCGCAAACTGGAAAACATTCTTTATTCTGGTTGGATTGGTAGCCTTGCTCGATTTGGCTCTCCTCTCTGATAACCCAATCATTTTATATCCTCTCGCCGTGCTTTCAGGTCTGGGTGTGTTGGTCACTCTGAGTTTGTGCTACGGCATGTTGATTGTTATGCTTATTAAGCGCGAAAACGCATACAAACATTGGCGATCAGCCTGGCTACCCTTGCTCGCTGGCTTTCTGGTGGCCATCTCGCAAACGTATATTATCGACTTCTTCCGTTACCTTGTTACCGGCACCTGGGGTGGATTTAATTTATAGGAGGAAATGTGGAAATATTGGGGATTTTTTCTGCTTTTGGGCTTTCAGCCAGTGCCGGACTTAATGCATACATACCGCTGTTGGTAGTGGCTCTGCTGGCCCGCTTCACCAATCTGATCCACTTGCAAAAGCCCTGGGATGCGATTGCATCGTGGTGGATTATCGCGTTGCTGCTTGTGCTTACTTTAATTGAGTTCTTCGCAGACAAAGTCCCAGCGGTAAATCATGTTAACGACATTATTCAAACATTTATTCGCCCAACTGCCGGTGCAATTGTCTTTGCTGCCAGTGCCAAAATCCTGACCGATGTTTCGCCTATTCTCTCACTGGCATGCGGCTTGTTGGTGGCAGGCGGGGTGAATGCAGTAAAAACATTTGCAGTTCGCCCGGCAGTTACTGCCACGACCGCAGGGGTGGGCAATGTTCCAGTCAGCATCGCTGAGGATTTGCTTTCCACACTGGTTTCATTACTTGCGATCATCGTTCCAATTGTTATGGTCATTCTGGTGATCATCACCGCAGCCTGGTGGATTTCCAAAAGAGAATTACAAAAAACCTAAACAATTCATCTAAATCGCTTTGAAAAGGTCATATTTATACTTTCATAATTTGGTTTTTTTTGTATACTTAACCAAAATGAAATTCGCATTTTTTTAATTTAAATAGAAAGAGGAGAAACCCCATGGACTCAGATCAAAATAATGATATGACCGTTCCGTCACCAAATGAACCGCCGAAACCAGAACCCTCGGTTCCACAGCCGGAAAGGTTGGTGGAAGTGCCAAGCTACTCTTCCCAACCTTTACAAGGTGAGCCGGTAGTGGGTCATGAAGTGCCTGACTACGGAACTGGCGGAGTCGTTCCTCCACCCGTGAAGAAAGACAATAAGAAAGTTTGGATTATTGTTGCCATTGTGATTGTGCTATTATGCTGCTGTTGTCTCATCGTTGCTTTCGTAGTCACAAAGAATACATTTGGTAGCTTTAACTTTCAAGAATGGCAAAATTTATTAGATGATTACAGCCAAATAATCCATCTCATGCCGGCATTTATTTAGTCATCGCTAACTTTTCTGGTTGAACACATACGCCACCCAGGAGAAATTGGGTGGCGTAATTAATATACAAACTACCTTTTAAATTGCCGCAAGAATAGACCCAAACCACCGCATCGTTTTTTGCTGATAATTAAAGCCTAAAACCCGCCCGGCCCATAAAATTTGGGGTCTGTTGGAGTCTCACCGGAGGGATCCCAGACATAAACCCAATCGCCGACGTTTGCCCAATCATAGACCACTTTGGCATCCCCGATTGAAAGGTTTACACAGCCATGACTTTGTGGATATCCAAACAATGTCCGCCAGTATGCGCCATGGATAGCACGCGCTTCATCGTAATAGAGAGTCCAGGGAACGTCTTGCAAGTAATAATAATCCGAACGGTCCGCTTCAAAAGATCCGCTCATATCCGTTTTATCAAGTTTTTCGTAAATCTGAAACAAACCGGGCTGAGTAAAAAATGGATCCAAGCCGCTGGCCATTAACGTGGCAAAAACAAGACGGCCGTTTTCATAGATACCCAATGTCTGATCGTACAGGTTCAACTCAATCCAACGACCGTTATCGACTCCATCCGGAGGGGTTAAATTAACGGTGAATTGCCTAATCTTGCGCCGTTCAACCCACTGGTCCCAACCAATCATATACCAGGTGGTGCCATTTGCTTCTGCTGTGTCGTAGATCTGCACCAGATTCTCTCGGTGAAGTTTTTTGCCAGTCAAAGGCGAGCTGTAACCCGGGGCAGCCTGTACAGTTGCCTCGTCAATAATCCATCCAAACGAGTTGGACGGGTTTTGATAAAAGTACAGTCCTTGAAAACGTCCTGATGTAATGCAACATTCTGTGTTTGCTTCACCCGCTTCTATCCAATAGCCATTTGCCAGCTGATAGTAAATGCCGTTATCAGTATCTTCCCGATCAAATTTGGTTAGGTATTTCATGCCTGCTTCCATCATACTGGCCGGGTTACGCGCAATGGCTGCATCCAGACTGGCATATAAAGGGAAGGCATTATCGCCAACTTTTATATACGATAAATTACTATATACAAGATTTGGATCCGGGCTATATGCAGGTAAAGGCTTGAATGGAATGGGAATTCCTTTTACCGCCATACTGGTCAGAAAATTGGAGGGTCCCAGCGGCAAGCATGAGCTTGGAGATTGCGAATAAACAGCCGGCAAACAAAGTGCATCACCGGCAAACGGTTCGGTCTCAGCCGCTTTTACAGGCGTGACTTCAATCAAAAACATCCAGAGCGCTATGCTTATAATTGCAAGTGCAATTGAATTTCTTTCTAACATTTCTTTAAACCCTTTATTGGTACCTTTTTATTAAAGCTGGGTTGAGAAGTGCCTTTAGGCTGGCAATCGGCTGCCGAAAAAACCGCTCTCCCTAATTTTTGAAAAGATACTTTAACTGTCATTTCTGTTAATTTCATATTGCGATTCTAACAGATTTATCAGTTTGTGAGGCCTTTCGCTTAAATAATGGTTCAACCTGAGACAATTAAACCACAAAATTGGATAATTTGGATAAACTTAACTTAATATTGATTTCCAAAGGAGCTCAAGTGGCAGAATTACAGCAAAATGAAGTTCACAAAATTGATCAACTTCTACAAGTTCAAAGTGGTGCAGTAGTCAGCCGTACGGTAATTAATCAAAAGAACGGCACGATTACATTGTTTGCTTTTGATGCCGGTGAAGGGTTAAGCGAACACGCTGCCCCGTATAACGCCTATGCCCAGGTGATTGAGGGAAAATTGGATGTTACCATTTCCGGTAAGCCTTTTTCGCTCACGAACGGCGAAATAATCATTATGCCCGCCAACCAGCCTCATGCACTCAAAGCAGAATCGGCAGTAAAGATGCTGCTGGTTATGATTCGCTCTTAGCATTCTTCTCAAGCAAATTCTTAATATTCTGTTTTCCGGTGCGAATAACACATATTCCATTCTTTGCGATTCCACTTTTGGGGTGCACAAGGCGAATTTCGCTATCCTCATTATTTGTGCTTAGTTCATACAAATCGCTTTTCGATAGCGGAGCGATGCCTCTCCATGTATAATCATATTAACGAATTAACCTGGAGGAAATTATGTCTGAACACATTTATAAAAAGATAGAACTGGTTGGGTCATCAAAAATCAGCATGGAAGATGCTATTCAGAAAGCAGTTGCCAAAGCAGGCGAAACGCTAAAGAATTTACGCTGGTTCGAGGTGGTGGAAACCCGTGGTCAAATCGAGCATAATAGCGTTGCCTACTGGCAGGTCACCGTGAAAATTGGCTTTACTGTGGGTGAAGAATAATAAACCTGCAGCATTAAAAAAAGAAAATCCGTCCGGTTTCAATGACTGGATATTTTCCAATCAGATTTTCTAAATTGAATGAGATGGAACATGCCTTTACAGTTTCACCAAGATCTCGTGAATCAACCATAATCTATCAAGATCGTAACCGATACTACAGAAGACGGGTTGGTTAGCTCCCTGGGGTTATGCATTCATAATTAATCCAAAGGTGGCTAAGAAATAGTGATGCATTTTTTTGAGGGTGGGTAAGTCAATTCTCGTTTTCACAGAAAAACTGCTCTGCTTTATCAAGCGTCCACAAACCTTCTCCAATCGAAAAAAAGTTAAAATAGTTTTTTTAATACCCCTAATTGTAAAGACAATTATTGTACAAATCCTTAATAATAAGAGGGATTCATGAATCGCATTTCAATTGACATAGAAAAATGGCAGATAAAACCACATGACCTCTGGGATAATCAGTGGTTGCTATTAACCAGTGGAGATTTTTCAAGCGGTGAATTCAATTGCATGACGGTCGGTTGGGGAAGTTTTGGCACAATGTGGAACAAACCATTTGCCATGGTGGTCGTGCGTCCGCAGCGGTATACGTATCAGTTTATGGAAAAGTATCCAGATTTCTCGCTTTGTGCTTTCCAAGGAGAAGATCAGCCGGCATTGAGTTTACTGGGTAAAAAATCAGGTCGGGATGGCAACAAAATTAAATTGGCTGGTTTGACGCCTATCGCGTCAAGCCAGATTCAGGCTCCAATTTTTCAGGAAGCAATCCTGGCAATAGAATGCAAGAAAACCTACTGGCATGATTTCAATCCGCAGCATTTCCTGGCCGGTGAGATTCATTCAAAATATCCGCTTAAAGATTATCATCGCGTTTATTTTGGTGAAATTTTAACCATAAATGCAACAGAAGCCTTTAATGGGTAATCTGCCCCAATAACAAATATCCCCAACTCGAACCTCTTCGATTTAATGGATTGTGAATATTTCTGGCCGAAAAAATTGCAGAAATTTGTCCACTGGTCTATACTAAATAAGGTGCATTCTATTTATCCGCAGCACGAAGGTTCATATTAAAGGCGGAATGATCCCATTTATGAAAAGTGATTATGAAACAAATACCTCCAAAAAATAAACTGACTGCCAATTTTCTGATCTGGATCATGGCTTTGCTCTTAGTGCCACTTTTATTATTGGCAGCCGGCTTGCTCGTCATCAGCACCCGTTTTGTGCTGGATTTAAATGCCGTCATTGTAGCGCTTATTATTGCTTTCGGTTTTGCCATTATCTTTGGGGTTGTAGTACTGCTTTTTTTACGGCGACGCTTTCTTACTCCAATATATAAAATGACTTCCGGCTTAAACGCTGTTCGATTTGAACAACTTGAAAATATTAAACCATTATCAGATAAGGGGCTAAATGAAGATATTGGTGAGCTGGTGCGTGGATACAATCAATTCCTGAAAATTCTAAAATCTGAAAGCCAAAAGGAAGATGCATTGCGCGCCAGTGAAGAACGTTATGAGTTAGCCATACGCGGTGCGAATGATGGCATTTGGGACTGGGATTTAAAGATCAACCAGTGTTATTACTCATCACGCTGGTTGTTTATGTTGGGTTACACCGAAGAATCAATACGCAATTCCCCTAACGAGTGGTTCTCCCGTGTTCACCCCGATGATCTGGAAGGTTTGAAGGCGGATATCAAAGCACACCTGGAAGGAAAAACCGCCTTTTTTGAGAATGAACATCGCTTGCTGCATGCCAATGATTCGTATATCTGGGTTTTGGCTCGCGGTCTGGCTCTGCGGAGTGAAGATAATAAAGCTTATCGATTTGCAGGGTCGATCAGCGATTTTACCAAGCGCAAAGAATTCGAGTCGCGCTTGCTGCACGATGCCATGCACGATCCTTTAACAAGAGCACCCAATCGCGAATATTTTCAGGAAATCCTGGAAAGTGCTCTGGGAAGAACTCAACGGCGGGAAGAATATCATGCTGCCGTCATTTACCTCGATCTGGACCGCTTTAAATTGATCAACGATGGCTTTGGTTACAGCGCTGGCGATCAATTGTTGGTCGAAGTCACCCATCGTCTGAAAAGAACCTTACGCACAATGGATACGGTCGCTCGCTTCAGTGGTGATGAATTTGGCATCTTGCTGGAAGAAATTAATGGCCTGCAAGATGCCATTCAAGTCACACGCCGCTTGCATTCCATCCTTTCACAGCCCTATTTCATCGAAGAACAGGAGATTTCACCGAGTGCCAGTTTTGGCATCGTTATGCTCACGCGGGGTTACCAATCCGCTGAAGAGATTCTTCGCGATGCGGATACAGCCATGAATCAAGCCAAAGCCAATGGGCGCGGAAGATTTGAAATCTTTGATAAAGAGATGCACATTTATACGTTAACCAGGCTCAAAACAGAATCTGAACTGCGCCAGGCATTTCAGCGCGCGGAATTCAAGGTTTTTTACCAGCCGGTACTGGCTGCTGAAGATGGTGAAATCGATTTTATTGAAGCATTGTTAAGGTGGCAGCATCCTGAAAAAGGCCTCATCCCGACCGATGATTTTATTCCCGTCGCGGAAGAATCGGGGCTGATCAGCCAGCTCGATGAGTTTGTTTTACGGACAGCTTGCAATGAAGCCCGCTCCTGGATGGATTCGGGATTCGAAAACCTGCGCGTCTCAGTCAATGTTTCCCCCAAGTTATTAATTAATCCGGATTTTTCTGAAATCATCCGCAGTACGCTGGCTGACACAGAGTTACCTTATGAAAATTTGATTCTCGAAATTACGGAAAGTACCGGCGTTTACAACTCTGGCACAGCCATTCAGAATTTGTTTGATCTCACCAGCGTTGGGATTCGCGTCTTTCTGGATGATTTTGGCCGCGTAGCCTCTTCCCTTGAACAATTAAAGCGCCTGCCAATCCATGCTTTAAAAATCTCACAGTCATTTATTAAAGACTTACCTGTCAATAGCGATGACACGGCGATCATTGAAGCAATTATCGCCATGGCACACATTCTTGGCATGCAGGTCATTGGGGTTGGAATCGACAACATTCATCAGCGCCAATACTTGCTGGAGAAAAAATGTGATTATCTGCAGGGGTTTCTTTTTTCAGAACCTTTAAACCGGGCTGAATTCTTAAGGCTTTTAATTGAAAAAGGTACCAACCTGGAAGCTAAATTGGAGGAAACCCCTTAAACAATCAATTCTTTCTAATGTCGATTTCTAGTAAAATAGGATTCTAGAAATGTCAGCCAACCCAAGGAGGGATCAATGTTAATTACGTTACTTAACGGAGCTCTGGTGGTGCAGATAAAACTGGAGAAATCCGATATTAGCTTTGATGATAATATCTGTATGTGTTTCGAAGAGCCATGTCCTGATGATGAAAAAATCTTTCGAGGGACCCAAACGCACCTATACCTCACTGCTACAGAAGCTCGTGAAATCGCCAAAGAATTGCTGGCCGTCGCAGAAGAAAGTGACATCTATTCGCAGGACGCCATATAGAAACCAACCTGGGATAAAGGAAATTATGGATACATTAGTCGCATCAATTAAGAAAAAACTGCCAAAAAGCTTGCAAGATATTTATCCGAATTCAAAATTGAAAAAAATGTTTTTTAGAATTCCCATGTGGGCCTGGCGCTTGGGCCTGGGACCTCTTCTGGGACGTTATATATTGATTATCACCCACACCGGACGTAAAAGTGGTGTGCCCCGCCAAACCGCAGTGGAGTACCATGTCATTAATGGGATCAAATATATCCCATGCGCTTTTGGCATGAAAGCTCAGTGGTATCGTAATATTCTGGCCAATCCGCGAGTTTCAATCCAATCCTCTGATGGCCTCGAGCGAATGGTTGCGGTACGAGTTCGTGAAGATAATGAGCTGATCACAGTTGTGGAAACCATCTTAAGCAGAAACCCTGCCTTAATGAATTTATATTTAGAATCTCTCAATATCTCCCCGACGCGCAAAGATATTCTAGCTCATAAAGAAAACTTGATTTTTCTGCGTTTTGATCCCACCAGTGAACCAACCCCACGACCTCTGGAAGTTGACCTGGCGTGGATCTGGCCATTAATTTTGATCTGGTTATGGGTCAGTCGACCTTTTCGCAGAAAGCGAAAATAAGACAAAACAGGTTTATCCAAAAAATCCAAGTATAATGATCTCTTCCTGACTTTGAAAGAGATCAATTGAAGCATCGATTTTAAGCCGGGAAAGTAAAAATACTTCTGTCAAACCGAGTTGCCTCCTCTTGGAACAAAATACGGATCAAAACAAATTTCACACTTCAGCTGTATCCGTCATCTCGACCGGTCATATGGTGCACGATACATACACAGCCTTTTTACCTGCCCTTTTACCGGTATTGATGGAAAAATTCAGCCTGACCAATACAACTGCCGGGCTTTTGTCAGTTTTCGCACAAGCGCCATCTCTACTGCAACCATTCATTGGTCATCTTGCAGATCGCCGAAACCTGCGTTATTTTATCATTCTCACCCCTGCCATTAGCGGCACAGCAATGAGCCTTTTGAGCATTGCCCCCCATTACGCCTTTCTGGCTTTCTTGCTTGTGATTACCGGGATCAGTTCCGCTGCCTTGCATTCGGTGGCACCTGTGCTAGCCGGCACCCTATCCGGAAATAAACTGGGGAGAGGAATGAGTTTTTGGATGGTTGGCGGAGAATTGGGGCGCACGATTGGGCCGCTGCTGGTCGTCACAGCGATTGGCTACCTGACTTTGGAGGGATTACCCTGGTTGATGTTTGGCGGGTTTTTTGCCTCCATTTTTCTATACATCCAATTAAAGGATGCAACCACCCAGCCAAGAAGCAACATCAGCCAGTTACCCTGGAAGGCAGCTTTGCAAAAAATGAGACCTATTCTCATTCCAGTATTTATATTGATATTTTCACGCTCCATGATGATGGCAGCACTAACCACCTTTTTGCCGACTTTCCTCACAAATGAAGGATCCAGTTTATGGGTTGCGGGGGCTTCTCTCTCCATTCTGGAAGCCGCTGGTGTAGTGGGCGCTTTTTTGGCCGGCTCGCTTTCTGATAGATTAGGAAGAAGAAAAATGCTGGTAATTTCATTCAGCGCCACCCCGGTTTTCATGCTATTGTTCTTGCAAGTGAAAGGCATCTTACAGGTGCCGTTGCTGATTTTTCTGGGCTTCTTCGCCATTTCAATTACCCCAGTCATCATGGCTATCGTCCAGGAGAATTTCCCCGAAAATCGAGCCTTAGCTAACGGCATTTATATGGCTATCAATTTCATTTTAATGTCGGCTGCCATTCTGATGGTTGGTAAAGTTGCTGATCTTTCCAGTTTGCGTTTTACATTTTATATGGCTGCTATTTTGGTAGCAGCCGGCTTACCCTTTATCCTGCTCATGCCCAAATCCATCAGCAACCTTTCCAATACGTAAACTTTCTCTCCTGGGAACAATTGACCCTGGTCTATCGTCTTAAGGTTAATGTTTACAGGAGGTAAAAATGACTCAATCAAAACCATTCCTTGTGGTGCTTTTTATGGCCATAATTATTGTCTTAAGTGCCTGCGCTGAAAATGGCATCTCTACGAACACGCCAGTTCCATCAAACACCCCGCTCCTTTTCGATACACAAGTTTCTTCGGAAACGCCGCAACCGCACAAGCCAGCAATTGATTATGGCACCTATCAACAAAACGCTTATGTGGAAAGCATCGAAATCAATATTATGGAATCCTTCCCACTCCAGGTAAGTGTCACCCTCCAGGGTAATTTGCCGGATGGGTGTACAGCATTGGCAGGGTCAAAAGCCGTCAAAACAGATGAGACTACTTTTGAAGTGTTCATTTATACGCTAAGAGATCCCAAGGCGATCTGTACCATGGCGCTCGTCCCCTTTGAAGAGACTGTTCCATTAAACGTATCCGGATTGCCGGCAGGCACATATACCGTCAAGGCATATAACTTGAGCGACACCTTTACGTTTGAGCAAAATAATTAACCAGTTTCATTAAGACAATATTAATAAGAGGTTTTCCAAACAGCTGTCAGGAAAACCTCTTATTAATAACTTAACTATTGACACTCAGCAAAAATTATGCCCAAATTTTAATTTTTTTAATATTACTATCTCTACCCAATCTCACGCACGTAGTCACGGATCATCAAAGCAGCAGTGGCCCCTTCTCCGGCTGCAGAAGCCGCCTGTTTAGTGGACCCGGAGCGGACATCACCGGCAGCATACAAACCGGGGATATCCGTTTGCAGGGTCTTATCAGTAACCACAAAACCTGTTGTATCGATTTCAACTTTATCTTTTAGTAAATCACTGTTGGGCTCAAGCCCAATAAAGATAAAGATACCGTCATAATCCCATTCTTTTTGAGTCCCATTGGCCCGATCAATAGCGATAATTTTATGCAATTTGTTTTTGTCTTTGACGACCAGCTCTTTAATAGAATGGTTTAAGGTCACCTTCATATTATCCATGGTTGCCACTTTATCCTGGATTAGTTTACTGGCTCTCACCTGCGGCATAAATTCGACGATATCCACTTGCCTGGCAAACTTTGTTAGATAGAGACCTTCTTCGAAGCCGCTGTTTCCACCCCCCACAACCAGCACTTTTTTATCACGGTAGAAAGCACCGTCACAGGTCGCGCAGAAATGAACTTGTGAGCCGATCAAGGCATCCTCTCCAGGTACGCCCAAGCGCCGATAGCGGGCTCCTGTAGCGAAAAGAACCGCCTTACAGCCATAATTCTTCTCTCCACGAGTTGTCACGGCCAGATACCCGGTTTCTTCTTTACTGATATCGATAACTTCCGTTGCCTGAAGAATCTCAACCCCAAATCGGCGCGCCTGGCGCACAAGACGATCAGCAAAATCACTGCCTGAAATACCCTGATCAAAACCAGGGAAATTATCCATCATCTGCGTCATGCCAACCTGCCCACCCAGGGCACCCCGTTCGATGACAAGCGTATCCATACCTTCTCGTGAGAGGTAAATCGCCGCAGTTAAACCGGTTGTCCCGCCGCCGACAATAATGACATCATAGAATTTTCTTTGGGCAACAGTCTGTAAACCCAATTTCTGCGCCAATTCAGCATTACTCGGCTCTGAAAGGATCGTGCCATCCGGAAAAACAATGGTGGGCACGCTGCGCATACCATTGTTGAGTCTTTCTACCTCAGTGATATATTGCGGATTCTCTTCTATATCGATATTGACATATGCAATTCGTTGTTCACCGAGGAATTTTTTGGCCCGTTTGCAATCCGAACACCAAGTGGTGCTATAGATTAAGATTTCCTTGTTTTCGTTTTCCGTCATTTTTACTCCCTAATATTTCAGGCTATTTCGATAAATGGGATTTAAATTGTTACTTCAAAAATATCGAATTGATTATTTCTCATCAATTTAATTGTTTCTAATTAATAAAAACACAATAAAATCGGTATTGTAAGTCTTTTAAAGAAGGCTTGCATCCAGAAAATCCATCCTGTCGTTAATGGTTGACTGAGCATGAATACCTGAAATCATACTAATTATATCCAAAGATTGCACTGCGCTGATTCTAGTTTCCTCACGCAATTGCCCCATCGTTCGCTTTATTTTTACACTTGTGTTATTCGTGATTAATTTTTTTTCCCCTCAAACCCAAGCCGCGCGTGCCTGCATTATGCCGGGGCAACGATTATGCGCAGGCGCATTATCCAAAGCGGGCTGGTCTTTGATTCAGCTAATGTGCAGGCTTTATTGGAGAATCGAAAATTGCCACTGTGGGCAGTTCACTGGTATAAGGGTATCGATCCGAAATAAATCGACGTTTTCCAAAGGAATGGTTGATCATTAGGCAAGTTGAAGAGATGGAACTTAAGGTTGATGAACATCCCATTTTCAGGAGATTCGTTCATATAATTTTTCTACTTCACATTATGATCCATCATTTTCAAATAGATTTGAAGAAAGAGAGTAGTTTTGATGACGCAGACATCTTTAGTGGTCACCCGGGAACTGTTTATCGCAACGGATACTATCCCTTAGGGGTACGTATCATACTTTCTACGCCTACCGCTCTGGTGACCAGATAAAACAAATGGTTTTACCTAATGGAGAAGCACTGGACTTTGACTACCTCGCGCTGGGTGCCCTCAATGCTGTATCCAGCGATCATTGGGAGTCAGGCAGCATAACGACCATCGATTACCGGAAAGAAACGCAATACGACGAAGCTGGACGGGTGGTCAGCCGCATTATGGGCAACGATGTTTCTTTTATCTATGACTTCAATGATTGGGAAACCGCAGGAGGCAGGTTGGACACCTTTACCACCGGTCCAATCATCGACCCACTTCTCAATATCGCCTATAGCTATGATGAAGTGGGCAATATAACCGGCTTGACCTGCAGCAGTGATAACCTGACTGAATCACGCGTTTATAGTTACGATGAACTTAATCGTCTTCGTACAGTCACTATTGGGGGTTTAGTGACTGAGAGCGTAAGCTATGATCCTGACAATGGAAATATTGATTACAAGGATGGTGTCGAGTACAGCTATGACTCAATCCAACCACATGCGGTGAACAAACTCGACAGCGTGCAGAAGTATACCTATGACGCCAACGGCACGGTGGTGAACACCGTGACCAGCAGAACAGTGGACGGCACCACCTATGAGATGGATTACGATCCTGAAAACCACCTGACCTCCATCTCTGGAGGTAACTTGACTGCCCGCTATGTCTTTGATGGCGACGGTGCGAAGCATACAAAGCCAGACGCGTGCTCTCAGTTGTGGGTGATACCCGCACTTTGTATGTGAATGCGTACTTCGAAGTGGAGATGGTGAATAATGCCAAAGTCAACCAGGACCTGACCATTGAAGATGTCGATATCTGTGAGAACAGATATTGCTCGTTCATGCCGCTGGCAATCAGTGGTATTGAAGCCATTGGCATGCCAAGTGGCAATTTTGGTACAAGGACTTTTATCACCGAGATCATGGAACCGGATAATGCCAATGTCACCTGGCGGGTGTACTATTCCCCTTTTCGCGTTGCTCAGGGGACTTCGCCTGGTGGATGGTTAAGAGTGCAGACAGATAGCACAAATAACCTCTCATACTTGGTACAGGATCATCTCAATTCCACAGCGATGACTCTCAATAATTCCGGCGCAGTCACAGGAGAAGTAATATACTCGGCTTGGGGAGAAACCAGAAACTCATTTGGTTCCACCCCAACGAAGAAGCTATATACCGGCCAATACGAATCCGAAGCAGGTTTGTACTTCTACAATGCCAGGTGGTTTGACAGCGAATTAGGCAGGTTTGTACAAGCGGATTACAACGAAATCAAATAAAGGTGTAAACGCCACCAAGACATGTAATGATGTAAGTAAAAATCCTGAAGCCATCATAAAACGGTAAATTCGTTGATAAGAAGCCAAATCCTTACTCAAAGCAACCGATGCAGAGAGCAGCATGATGATCGGCGCTTCAATAATTAACGAAATGGGAAAGACGACGCCTCCATGGGTCGCAAGGCTTATTTCCGGGTGTGCCAAACGTGCCATGACAGCCGTTATGGCTGGCATTTCAATGCCCATCAACAACCAGGAAGCTGCTAAAGGAAGCCAGGTGTGTAAAATTTTGCGCATTTGCGGGCTTATTCTTGGTTCTTTATTGACAGGTATTGTCAATACCCCTCTCTTCTTGGCAGGAATTAAGGTAGTATAGCATTGAATAGACAGCAGTATGATAATTCTCTAGTTTCATGCTACAATTTTCTTTCATTTCAATAATTGGGTGTGAAGTGGTTCACTTCGAAAGAGACTTGTGATAATAAACTCATTATCCCTTTTGATTGAGATACTACTATTTTTTATTACTTAAATTAGGAAGGTAATCTAATGAGCTCAAAACAATGGGCAAGCGCTCCAGAAATGAAAATTGATCCGAAAAAGAAGTACACTGCAACCTTGAAAACTGACAAGGGTGATATTGTCGTCAATTTATTTGCAGATAAAGCACCGGTCACAGTCAATAATTTTGTCTTTTTAGCACGTGAAGGCTTTTACGATGGCACCATCTTTCACCGGGTAATAAACGATTTCATGGTCCAGGGCGGAGACCCAACCGGTACCGGAATGGGAGGCCCCGGTTATAAATTTGCCGATGAGTTCCACCCCAGCCTAAAACACGAAAAAGCTGGAGTTCTATCAATGGCAAATGCTGGCCCGGGCACCAATGGCTCCCAATTTTTTATCACCCATGTCCCCACACCCTGGCTCGATCGCAAACATTCCATCTTTGGAGAAATAATCAAAGGATTGGATGTTTTATACTCAATTCCCGCCAGAGATCCCAACCAGCGGAATGCACCGGCCGTTCACTTACAAACAGTCGAAATCACAGAAGAGGAATAATTCCATTAGCCTGAACAGTTTTTGATCATAAAATCACATACAATTAAACGATCAGGGTATTTGTGAAATTAAATATGGTGGCGTTTCGTCACCATTATTAATTTTAACTCGCCGCATTAATTTCGTAACCGAAATTAATGCGAAATATCTTTCAGGAAAGTAACTCAATCGTTTTCCCCCTCAATCAGCCAATTGATTAAGGCTTGAATTTTGCAGCTAAAAAATGCAATTTGTTAGAGAAAAATGGATTTTTCGATAAAACGAGGTTAAGGGTTTTTTGGTGCAGGCGATCGCTCGCCTAAAAACACTCCGCTTCTAAATTTTGAAATGGTACAAAAAAATGTTCATTTACCTGTTATTCGTTTTCTAAAGAGATTTGCGCTAAAATAAATACTATCCATTACAATTCATTGAGAAGAATTTATAAGGGTTTAGGATTTATATGGAATTATATTTAACCCCGGCGTCTATTAGCTTTATTACGCAGACCATTTTATTTCTTGGCATCACCATCTATTTGGTTCTGATCAGAACCCATACCAAGGCTAATTATTGGTTAGCCGGATTTTACACTGTCATGGTGGCATCCAGCCTGGCCGGTTTTCTGGCCGTCTCCAGCCTTGAGTGGTTTGATCTCGCCATGGCCGTTGAAAATATCCTCATTATCATTGCACTGCCGTTGTTAATTCAATTTGCTTATAACTTTCCTGAGATTGACCCCGCCAAGAGTAAACAAGCCAGAATCGTTTTGTTTTTATCTCTCGCAATTAGTGTTTTGGCAATTATTAGCGTTATTTTTTATGTGGTGCGAATCGATATCGGCGCTTTTTATGGTATTTTACCCATCATCTCGAAAATCGTTCAGATATTAATGCTGATTTGGATCAACTACCTGTTTTTATCCCTGACCCTCCAGCAAACTCAAAATAGTAATGGCGCCTCCGTTAAAACCAGGTTTCTTCATCCACACGGAAGGGTGGCAAAAGCTGCACGAGGATTTTTCCTGGTAATGCTGAGCTTGCTACTTTTTTGGATCGCCAGCATGGTTTTGGAGATCTCAAATCAAGTTTCAATAGCCCTTTTCCTATTTACTTTGGGGACAAGCTGGGCTCTCACCATTTTCATTTTTACCTTGATCAATCAAACAACCAGACAAGCTTCTTTTTTGATTAAACTAATCGGAATTCTCATGCTGACAGTATTTACGGGCATCGCTGTAGCAGCTTGGTTGGCCGCTCCCGTCAGTCAGGCGAACTACCTCGCATCTTATGCAATTCCTGACCAGCAAACCGTTAATTTCAAACAATCCAATGCAACCTACACCATCTCACAGGTTGATTATGGCTTCGATTCCGAGTTAGGACGAAAATTAGTGTTCAGCGCTGGGCAAACCCAATCAACCGAAAATCTTTTAGCTACTTTCCCATTTGCGGGTGAAAATTGGACTTCCGTACACATAGATCGCCGCGGATATGTAATTTTCGATAAGAATCCAATACAAGATATTCGTCTTACCCTTCCGCATCAATCCCAGCCAATCATCGCAGCCCTTTATCTCAAAGACCTGACCTTGTCTGAAAACAATGCGGTTTTCGCACATCTGACAGATGAGAAATCGGTGTTTACCTGGTTCCTGGTTTCCCCGCTGGATGACCCAGATGCTAACGTTACAGCCCAACTAGCCCTATTTCCGGATGGTTCTTTTGATATCAGTTATAGCGGCATTCGTTCCAATTTCCGCTATAGTCCTTACTTTCCAATTGGGTTGCAACAAATCAGCGGATTTTTCCTCGGGGGAAATGACCAAAACCCCACCCGTATCCAATTTAACGCCCAACTACCATACACAAGCCAGACCTGGACAGGTGTATACCAGGACTATTACATCGATTTCCGCAGTTTCTTGCATCAGAATATGATGATGCAGTTGTATGGTTTGCTACTGGTTTCACTGGTAACAATCCTCATTTTCCCCATCTTCTTACACAACAGTCTATGGACACCGATAAAAAAGCTGCGCGGGGGAATTCATCAGGTTATTCAGGGTAATTTGAAAACGTTCCTCGAGCCACGCTACAATGATGAAATTGGCCAAACGTTGGTTGATTTCAATAAAATGACAACCCATCTTGAGCTTAAAAATCAGGAAGCGCAAACAAATCTTCAGGATTTAGAGGAAAAACTTTCCATCCGTACAGAAGATTTAAGGACTTCAATTGAAAAATTATCTAGAGAAATGGAAGCCCGCAAAAAGTTAACCGAAGCCTACGAGAAAATTGTTGCTGAACATAAAAAATTAGCCATCACTGACGATTTAACCGGGGTATTCAATCGTGCCCATTTGGTAAGTATCTGTGATGATGAAATCAAACGTGCGAAACGCTACAAGACACCGCTTTCCTTTATTTTGATGGATCCGGACTACCTGAGAATGATTAATGAGACCTACGGAAATACGACCGGCGATGAAGTCTTAAGGTCACTGGCTCAATTGGTAAATCTTAAATTGCGCGAAACGGATTCTTTCGGCCGCATTGGTGGTGAAGAGTTTGCTATCGTGATGCCCCAAACCAGCGGAGAAGATGCCTTGATTGCAGCCAATCGTTTGCGTAATTTAATCGGCAGCCAGATGCTCGAGACCACCAAAGGCCCTATCCGCCTTTCAGCCAGCTTTGGTGTGGTGCAAATGCCAGAGGAAGGAATTATCTCGGTCGATATTTTCTTGCACCGCGCCAATCAGGCAGTTGAGCATGCCAAACATACCGGACGCAATATGACGGTATTATGGACATCTCAGTTGGAAAAACGTCCAGAAGTATAGAAAGCGCGATGAATAAACGCTATTGGAACTTCTTAAACAAGCTTATCAATGAACACCCAATTGTAATTGACAGGCCAGCTGGCAGTCATCACCCTGATTTCGACGATTTGGTCTATCCGCTTGATTATGGTTATTTGGAGGGCACTTATTCCATGGATGGGGGTGGAATCGACATCTGGATGGGTAAATCCAATCAAAACACAATTTCCGGGGTTCTTTGCATTATTGATCTGAAAAAGAGCGATTCCGAAATAAAGATCGTTTTCAGTTGCAACGATGAGGAGATCAAGAACCTTAAGGAATTTCACAACTCATTTTCACAAGCAGCCATTTGGATTGAAAACCCAAACTTATAACAACAACTTTTCAATTTGCATTTTTCCTCTACAATAAGAAATAGACAATTTTAGGATTGGAGAGCAAAATTATTTTTCACAGAGTTTTTTCTCCAACCTGGCAGCCAATCGTTCAAGTCTTTGAGCATTGGTGGAATCTTGTAATGGTTTCCCGCTAATTTTGAGAACGTAACATGCGCATTTAAGTCTGTTCGGGATGAATTTCTGTTCACATGAACTTTGAGCATAATCCGCGAATATTTATATAGATTGTGGAGGTTTTACCTGCGTGGATCTTAAACTCGTCAAACCAACAAAATTCCTCGAAGCAGAATTTCGGGCTGCTATCAGCGAATTTCGCAAAAATGGCGAAAATCAAATTGAATCCGCCTTTGCTCGCAGCAACTACAACTTTGATACGTATCTTAAGATGACGAAACAAGCAGAGGCAGGTTTTGCATTGCCGGAAGGATTCGTTCCCTTCACAACCTATTGGTCTGTAGTAGACGATAAGCATGTGATTGGATTTTGTAACTTCCGCCATTACCTGACCAATCCGTTGATGATTGAAGGAGGACATATAGGTTACAGCATTCGACCCAGTGAACGGAGAAAAGGATATGGTACCCAACAGCTGGCCTTATTGCTTGAAGCATGCCGCTGGATGGCATATGAAAAAGTGATGCTGACATGTGATTATGACAATATTGCCTCAGCTAAGATAATTGAAGCGAATGGCGGTGTTTGTAGCGGAGAAGCCATTTCACCACGCTCGCTTAAAAAGGTGCTCCATTATTGGATCAATTTGTAAGGTTTTAAAGTAATTTAGTTCCAGTATTTGTTTTTCTTCCTTTCTATCTATCAAATCCTATCCATTTCCTAACCAAAATGTTTCCAGCCTGCACCTTTATTTGAAAATTGGTGTTTAATTTATTACAATGACATAGAAATTATTTTTTCATTAATTTCTCCAGGTTGTAATCTTGGTCGTGCCTAAAACCCATAAAAAAATAATCACAACCTTTATGTTTGAAATGCTACTATGTGGAAAAATAATAAAATCAGAATGAGCACACGGGAGGCTGCAAAATGATTAATGCACAAAATATTCTCGAGATAAAAGGCAAAGATGTCTGGTCGATTTCGCCGGATGATACGGTTTATGACGCTCTACGTTTAATGGCTCGGGTGGATTGCGGTGCTTTGCTTGTTATGGAAAATGACAAACTGGTTGGTATGATCTCAGAACGTGATTACGCCCGTAAAGTTATTCTGTTTGGAAAAACTTCGAAAGAGACTCTCGTCCGGGAAATTATGACCAATAAGGTGTTTACCATACACCCAATGCAAATTTGTGAAGAGTGTATGCAAATCATGACACGCAATAAAATTCGGCACTTGCCAGTAGTCTTGGAAGGAAAAGTTATCGGCGTCATTTCAATTGGAGATGTTGTCAAACATCTCATGCACAAGCAAAAGGAAAAGATTCGCGATCTTACTGAGCGCGTCCTCCAATCGGATTCCTGAACCTGTACAAAATAAAAAGACACCGCCCGGAAGAGTTTTCACCAGCGGTGTCTTTTTTTATCTTTGTCGCAATTATTCTTCCGTGACCCAATCGGTGTGAAAACTGCCTTCGCGATCAATACGCCGATATGTGTGCGCACCGAAAAAATCGCGCTGAGCCTGAGTAAGGTTGGCAGGCAACCGTTCACTGCGATAAGCATCGAAATACGCTAAAGCAGAGGATAATGCCAAAACTGGTATGCCCTGATCAATGGCCATTTTTATTATCTTGCGCCAATTATCCTGGTTCGATTCAACTACTTTTTTAAAAGCCGAGTCCAACAATAGATTGGCAAGCTGCGGTTTTTCCTGGTATGACTTCATTATGTCTTTTAACAAACGTGCCCGGATAATACATCCTGCCCGCCAAATTTTCGCAATTTCTGTAATTTTAAGATCATATTGATACTCAAGTGAAGCAGTCTGCAACATTTCCATTCCTTGAGCATAGGCTGCCACTTTACTGGCCAGTAAAGCATCGTGAGCAGCCTGAACCAGCGCATCCACATCCGTATCTGGCTTGGTTTGATCAGGTCCGTGCAAAACTTTACTGGCCGCGACCCGTTCCTCTTTCAAACCCGAGATAATGCGGCTTTCGACTGCAGCATTAATAGTAGGAATGGCCGCACCGATATCAAAAGCATTTTGGCTTGTCCATTTACCTGTACCTTTTTGCTCGGCCTCATCTACAATCATATCAACAAGATCATTAGCGCTTTTTGCATCCTTTTTTTGGAATATACGTGCGGTGATTTCAATCAAATAACTTTGTAATGGGCCTTCGTTCCAGTCATGGAAGATTTTGGCCAGGGCGGAATTATTCAAACCCAACCCGCGGTGCAGGAAATCATAAATTTCGGCAATTAACTGCATGTCGGCATATTCAATTCCATTGTGCACCATTTTGACATAATGTCCTGAGCCATGCGGGCCAAGAAGAGTGACGCATGGCGCCCCATCATCTGCTTTGGCTGCAATGGCTTCCAGCATTGGTTTTAGTGTATCCCAGGCTTCTTTAGGACCGCCAAACATCATGCTCGGTCCCCACAGTGCACCTTCTTCACCACCCGAAATGCCCATACCAACAAAATGGAGCCCTTCTGCCGCCAGCGCTTTACTTCTTCTCTCAGTATCCAGAAAATATGAATTACCGCCATCAATTAGAATATCCCCGGCATCCATTGAGTCTTTCAAGCCGGCGATGGCTGAATCAACGGGTTTACCTGCCGGGACCATTAACAGAATCGAGCGGGGTTTCTCCAAGGCAGCCATTAATTCAGTTGGGGAATCAACCCGAAAGATAGCTTTGCCTTCTGCGCTCTTAGCCAGAAATTTCTCTACCTTGGCTGTATCCAAATCATATCCAGCCACAGCGTATCCATTTCGCTCGAAATTAAGAGACAGGCTTTGACCCATGACGCCTAATCCAACAATACCAATCTGTGCTTTTTTCATTTTCGATCCTTTTAAGACTTTTCATTCTGAGCCAGTTTGTATAAATCCCAATTTGGCTTTTAGATTATCTTGCTTCAAGCTCTGCGATCACCAAGAACAATTATGCATCTCTCCCTTGATTATAGGAAGAACTTGGATCAGTTACCAGAAAATTTAGAAGCCAACCATAGCTAAATCGCCAGATGGTTAAAGAATTATCAGTTTTTAGGCGTTTTTTTCGGCCTCAGGTGCACTTCATAAAATCCATTTTGATAAAAACTTTACAGTCCCTCTCAAGCCATACTATAATAAAAAAAGCTCATTCCATTTTTGTCCGCAGGAGGTACGCATGTCTGGCCCGAGATTGGTAAAGGCTCCCCGTGGATCTCAATTAACTTGTAAGTCCTGGTTAAGCGAGGCTCCCTTTCGAATGCTTCAAAACAATTTAGACCCGCAGGTTGCCGAACGCCCAGATGATTTAGTCGTGTATGGTGGAAGAGGGCAGGCAGCCAGAGATTGGGAATCTTTTGACGCCATTCTTGAGACACTCAAGAACCTTGAAGATGATCAAACCCTCCTGGTGCAATCCGGCAAACCTGTAGCAGTTTTTCAATCGCATGTCGATGCTCCCCGCGTATTGATTGCAAATTCCAACCTCGTGCCACATTGGGCTACCCAGGAACACTTCGATGATCTGGCTGCTAAAGGCTTGATCATGTATGGGCAAATGACAGCCGGCTCTTGGATTTATATCGGCACTCAGGGCATTTTACAAGGAACCTATGAAACATTGGGCGCGCTTGCCAGACAAAAAGGCTGGGGTTCACTGCGAGGAAAATTTGTATTAACCGCAGGCCTGGGCGGCATGGGCGGTGCGCAGCCGCTGGCAATCACTATGAACGAGGGCGTGGGTTTATGCGTCGAAGTTGACCCACAACGCGCTTTGCGCCGCAAAGATATCGGTTATGTAGATATCGTTGTCGATACTTTAGAAGAAGCCATGACTTTGGTAGAAGAAGCCCTTATAGAACAAAAACCGCTCTCAATTGGGTTGATTGGCAATGCCGCTGATATCTACCCGGAACTTGTTATACGAGGGATCACCCCGCATGTTGTTACTGATCAAACATCAGCGCATGATGTCCATATGTATATTCCCCGCGGATTGACCATCGAAGATGCGGATGTGCTTCGCAAGAGCAATCCGCAAGAATATGCAAAGCGGGCGATGCAATCGATGGCTGATCACGTTCAGGCCATGCTGGTCATGCAGGAGCGTGGAGCAGAAGTATTTGATTATGGCAACAACATTCGCCAACGAGCATTTGATGCCGGGGTCAAAAATGCTTTCAATTTTCCCGGATTCGTTCCAGCCTATATTCGACCATTGTTCTGCGAAGGCAAAGGACCCTTTCGCTGGGTCGCACTCTCAGGAGATGAAGAGGATATCTATCGAACGGATGAAGCTATCGCCGAACTTTTTCCAGAAGACAACCATTTGCAGCGCTGGCTAAAATTGGCACGAGAAAAAGTTCCTTTTCAAGGTTTGCCCGCCCGAATCTGCTGGTTGGGATATGGCGAACGACTGAAAGCTGGATTGAAGTTCAATCAAATGGTGGCAGATGGAATTCTTAAAGCCCCGATCGTGATCGGCCGCGATCATCTTGATGCCGGATCAGTTGCTTCACCCAATCGCGAAACTGAAAGCATGCTGGATGGAACGGATGCTGTCAGTGATTGGCCCTTACTTAATCTAATGATCAACGCGGTTGGTGGAGCCACCTGGGTTTCTTTCCACCATGGTGGAGGTGTAGGTATCGGCTTTAGCCAACATGCCGGAATGGTAATCGTAGCGGATGGCAGCGAGGCAGCAGCTGCTCGATTAACCAGAGTGCTAACCAGTGACCCCGGGTTGGGGATAGTAAGACATGCAGATGCAGGCTATAATCAAGCTATTGATGCCGCTAAACGGCATGGCATTCAGATGCCGATGTTGAAAGGGTAAATCAAATAAACCGCAAACTTCGTTTTATCTGGTTTTTAGGCGCCATCGCTCTTGGAGCTTTGATTGGCATATATTTTGGTTGGATTTACACCCCCCAGAGCATAAGCGGCACCTCTTTATCAGCATTAAGAAGTGATTATCATGCGGATTATGTCCTGATGGTAGCAGAGAGCTATCAAAGTAATTCCAGCACCGTTCTGGCAGCCTATCAGCTTGCCTACCTTGGGGATGATGAACCTTTGCGGTATGTGCAACAAGCCATCATTGATGCCGAGCAGCTCAATTTCTCTGCAGCAGATATCGACATCCTCGCCAATTTGGCGGGTGCCTTTCAAGGTGCTCAAGCCACAATCACCCCTCCTGTAGCGACGGTGACTCCATGAACTCACGCTATAGCCAGGAACCACAGCATCCACCCTATTATCTTTTGACCGGCCTCATTCTGGGGCTTTTATTCGGGTTTGGAGTTTCTTTTCTGTTCTTTCCAGTCCGCTACACAAATGTGCCGCCTGAGACACTTCAAAATGTAGATAAAGATCAATATCGGTTGATGATCGCTTCAGCTTATCAGGCTAACAATGACATTGGCCGGGCGCAGGCACGTCTTGGTATTTTGCGTGAAGAGAATGTCTCCGGTCTGCTTTTACAGCAAGCGCAACGAAGTGAACGCCGCAGTGATGCCCAACTTTTGTTAAAATTATCGCAAGCGCTCGAAAAAGTACCGGAAATGGCAGAAACCGGTCCTCCGATTGCACAGGCCAGCATTACCCTCAGCCAATCTCAAACGAATACACCGCTTGCCGGGGGTGAAATGGCAACTGATCAGCCGGTGCGAACCGCTACCATGGAAGCTACTCGCATCGTCGCAACACGCACCCCGTTTCCATCACCATCATCTGTTTCCAGCCTAAATATTCCTTTTCGACTGGTCGAGCAAAAAACAATCTGCAACCCCGCCTATACCGATACATTGATCCAGGTGGAAGTGGTCGATAAAAAAGAGAAACCAATCAGCAATGTGCGCATCTTCGTCAATTGGGATGGTGGCCAGGATATTTTCTATACTGGGTTTTTCCCTGAGATCAGTATCGGCTATGCCGATTTCAGTATGAACCCTCAAGAAACATACAGTCTTCGCGTCGGCGAAATTGGAGAAGTAATTCAAAATATCAGCGCTCCTGAATGTCAGGATGGAGCTGGTAAGAACTATTGGGGAAGCATTTCACTTCTGTTTGCCGAACCCTAAAGCTTACTTATTTTTTCCAAATTTTACTTGCTGTAAAACCTGCCTGTATTCATCGACATTGGATGGTTCCAATGCAATGATCGCTTCAAGTGTTTCAATCGCTCCCCAGGTGTCGCCCTGATCCAGAAGCTTGTCCGCTAATTGATCCATTTGTTCGATGGCACGGACAGTTTGGCCTGTTCGTAAATAGACTTCTGCCAAACGTTTTCGAAGCTCGCCTTGGTTGGGTCGCTCTTTCAGTAATTCTTGCAAAAAGACTATCGCCTCTTTACTTTTTTGAAGTTCTTCCAGAACGGATAAATAATCATCCACTTCCTTTATCGCCACAGCGTCTTGTGATAATCGGAAGTTGATATCGATTAATTGCATCCGTGAAGATTTTTCCTCGGGTTGTAAAGTGCGTAGTTGTTCAAATATGCGTAATGCCTGGCGCCAATCCAAGCGCTGCATGTCGATATCTGCCACCTTGGTGAGAATCTGAACCGCCCATTTGCGGTTGGTGCGTGATTGCTGTGCCAACCTCAGAGACGATAAGTATGCCTGGCGCGCTTTGTCCAGTTCAGCCAGTCGATAATAAATATCGCCCAGTTCCAAATACTCGTAGATGGCTTCATCTACGCGGCCATTACTGGAAAGCAGTTCAATCAAACTGTTCCGTATCCCCAGCTCCATCGGCACCATTTCCGTTACTCGTTTATACACACGGATTGCTTGATCGATTTCCCCACGGACTTCATACAACTCGGCCACCAGCGTAAACTTGGCGACTGCCTTCTGAATGTGTCCTTCGGCAACCAATAGGTCTCCCATTTGCATGTGTAAGGGTAAATATGTCGGTGCATACTGCAACGCATGGAACGCTTCTTCCATTGCCGAGCGGGTTTTACCGCGTTTGGTTAAATCCCTAACATTCACCAAAGCTTCAATGACCAGACTGGAACTGGATTGCAACAGCATTTCCATTAAAGGCAGCGGCGGGTTTCCATCCTGGGCGGGGGGCATCTGTTCGCGTGCTTTGCGTAGGTAATCACGCCAGTCAAAACGCATCAATTGGGTGCGAACGCTCTGGCAAATTGATTTGAGAGTCTCGTCGTTTGTTTCATGGCGTTGAGCTTCCAAACTTGGTTCATAGAGCTGGCTCAGTTCTTCAGCTTGATCCTCCGGCACGGTTTGTATATCTGCCAGACGAAATGCCTGTAAATAAGCCACGGCTGCATTACGCAAATTGCCCTGGCGTTCGTGAATTTTTCCAATTAACAAGTATGTCGCGAGCGCATACTCTTTACGTCGTAATGCCGTCTGCAGATATCTTAATGAGCGCTCAGGGTTTTCTTCATTCAAGAGCATTCCCAGGTTGAAATAAACGGCGGATTTCTCCAGGCCGATTTCAAGTACGCGCGTAAATTCTTCCGCTGCGCGCTTTTCGTTCCCCTGCGTTTGCAGATCGATGGCGTGACCCAGGTGTAAAAGAATACGCGTCCTTTCCGCCTGTTCAAGCGAAAGACCGCCGGTTCCGCGCGTTAATGAATTTACTGAGCGCTGATTGGCATCTGACTTTCCACCCGGCTCATCCGATTGGTCAAACAACATTTTAGCCAACTCTTCAAGGGCCATCTGGCGTGCCTCAGCGACCGGGTCCATCATGCTTTCAGCCGAGTCATCATCGCCCGCTTCCAGTTTCTGAATTGTGGCAAGGCGGGCTGTTTTTAAACTGCTGTTTTTGGATCTGCCAGGTTTGGGTAAGGATTGATTTGATTTTAACAATTTGATAGCGTTTTGAACTTCAGTATTATCAGGAGCGATTTGCAAGCAATATCGAACTGCCTGAATCGCTTTAGCCGCATCTCCGTCAACTTGCATAAGTGCAGCAGCAGCCAGATATTCATAGGCAGCCTCTTGCTTACGCCCCATTTTATCGAAGATCATTGCCAGCCGGGTGCGTGCATTCAAATTCTCAGGATCCATGGAAATTACGTGCGACCAGCTCTCGATAGATTTATCAACGTCGCGTGCTTTTAATTGCAACTCGGCAGCTTGCATCCCGGTTTTAATCGCTTCGCGAATCCTGCCCATATTTTCGTAAATCTTGGTCATCTTTTCATACGGCACCGGATCGTTAGGAGAAATTGAACAGGCTTTTTGATATTGGGAAAGGGCTCCTTCATAATCTTGCATTTCCAAATAAGATAACCCCAGGCTGATCAAGGCCATTGGATCGTTAGGGAATTCCTCGAGAGCCAATTGATAAAAATTGGCTGCCTCAGACCATTTTTGATCCCAAGCTGCTGAATGTCCCTGGTTCATTGCGGTATGAAATGCTTGCTGATCTCCGCTCATTTGGTTGCATCCTGTTTATCTAAGACCAATGGTTTCATGGTACCCCAATTTTCTCCGGATTTTGCTTCGGTTGAGAGTGGTATGGAAAGCTTGTAGGCATTTTCCATCACATCCCTTACCACCTCTGCAGTGCGGGTCAATTCTTCTTGCGGGCATTCGAGCAATAACTCGTCATGCACCTGTAGTAATAATTTTGCTCTCAGTTTCGTTTTTTGTAAAGTTTTTGGAAGGTGAATCATTGCAATCTTTAGTATATCAGCAGCTGTACCCTGAATAGGTGCATTAATCGCTTCTCTTTCCTCACGGTTACGTACATTCTGATTGGCAGCGGAAGAAAGATTGGGAAAATAGCGCCGTCTTCCCAGTAAAGTCTCCACAAAACCCTGCCGCATTGCTAATTGTCGTAAATCATCCAGATATTTTTTTACACCGGGGAATCGATTGAAATAAGCTTTGACAAAATTCTCTGCTTCTGCCAGGGTCAGACCTGTGGAACGACTCAACCCAAAAGGGCTCATTCCGTAAATCAAACCAAAGTTGATCGCTTTAGCGTGCCGGCGTTGCTGGCTGGTCACTTGATCTATAGGGATATCATAGACAGCGGCAGCTGTAGTACTATGAATATCCTGACCGGCGCGGAAGGCTGCCAACATGGCTTCATCACCCGACATGTGGGCGACAATTCGCAGTTCAATCTGCGAATAATCCACCGATAATAAAACCATGTCGGGGGCGGCAATAAAAGCGCAACGAACCTGACGACCAAGATCGGTACGGGTAGGTATATTCTGTAAATTTGGATTGATTGAGGCAAGACGCCCGGTGACAGAACCTGTTTGGCTATAAGATGTATGCACACGGCCTGTGCGGGGGTTAACCTGCAAGGGTAAAGCCGTGACATAAGTGGACTGTAATTTAGCCAGCTCACGGTGCTCAAGGATAAGATCAACCACCTCATGCATTCCTTGCATTTGTTCCAGCACTGCGAAATTGGTGGAGTAATGTCCACTGGCTGTTTTCTTTTTCGAGGGTGATTCAAGGCCAAGGGTTTCAAACAAGGCTACCGAAAGCTGTTGGGTAGAATTGAGATTAAAGTCATAACCCACAATATCGTGTACCTTGCGCTCAATTTCCTTCAGGCGCTTGTCAAGTTCCACATTCATCTTCTGCAGGAATTCTTTATCCAGTAGAATTCCGTTTTTTTCCATTTGCTCCAAAACTGGAATCAATGGCATTTCAATATCTTCAAAAACCTTCTGAGCATTATTCTTGATCATTGATTCGGTTAGAAGGGGCATGAGCAATAAAGGTACGACTGCATCGGCACCGGCGTATGGTGCGACAGCCTCCACAGATACATCTGCCATCGAAAGCTGGTTTTTACCAGAACCGATCAGACTCTCAATTCGCTGCATTTCAATACCCAAATAATTTTCTGCCATATCTTTCAACCCAAGATTATAAGAGGCAGGGTCGATCAACCAACCAGCCAGCATGGTATCAAAGGAGTAAGGGCGAACATTAATTCCATAAGCGGAAAGAACCAGGCAGTCATATTTTAAATTGTGACCAACTTTTGGAATTTTTGGATTTTCAAAAGATTGTTTGAGGGCTGCAATCACATCATCAAAGGGGAGTTGTTGATCATCAGTTTTGTGGCCAACAGGAAGATAATAACCAACATTTTCATCAATTGCTAGCGATATTCCTACCAAATCCGCCAGCATGGGATCAGTATTGGTCGTCTCTGTATCAAAGCTGATAAATTCCGCCGATTTGAGTTTTTTCACGAGCTCGGTCAATTCAGTCTTCGTGTTAACAATCTTTGATTGATAGTCGGCAGCAGGCGCTGATCCTATGGCTGTAATACCTTCTCCAAACAAAGAAAGCTGCTGACTGGATCTATTTTTGGAGTTTTTATCACCCAGATCATGTAAGCGGCCAATTAAAGTCTTAAACTCCAGTTCACTAAAAATCGGTTCAACCGCTTTTATATCTAAATGGCAAGTATTGGCTTGATCCAGATCCAACAAAATATCAACATCCTGATCGATGCGTGCCAGGCGTTGACTTAAATAAGCCGATTCTTTTCCGGTGATTAACTTGTTCTGATATTTAGATGGGATCTCGTCAATATGATCATAGATTGCATCCAGACTCTGGTATTCGCCCAATAATTTGAGGGCTGTTTTCTCACCAACTCCGGGAATGCCGGGAATATTATCAGAGGAATCTCCCATCAAAGCCTTTAGATCTACAATCTGATCCGGTTTTACCCCCATTTTGGCAACCACATCTTCTTCCCGGTAATCGCGTGCATCAGCCATCGATTTACCCGGCAAGTTAACAATAATCCGGTCGGTGACCAGTTGAAGCAAATCACGATCTCCGGTTATGATTTTAACACCAAGCCCTTTTTTAACAGCCTGCTTTGAAATAGATCCAATGACATCATCTGCCTCTGCTCCTTCTTTTTCAAGGCGGGGAATATCGAAAGCGTCAATTATCGTTCGAATTCGTTCGATTTGACCGCGCAATTCATCAGGCATTTTAGCTCGCGTAGCTTTGTAATCCGGATAAATATCATTGCGAAAGGTTTTACCAGTATCAAATGCAACCGCTAAAAACTCAGGGTTTTCTTTCTCCAAGAAACGCATCAGAATATTTACAAATCCAAAAATGGCAGCAGTTGGTTCACCGCTGGAAGTTGCCAGGCTATCTCCGCGAACAGTCGACATTGCAAAATATGTGCGGTAAGCCAGAGCATGTCCATCAATTAAGTAAAGGGTAGGTGGCATTTTTTTTCCTTCCTTCCGGATATCTTGGAATAGATAATTCTAACCTGTTTTGCCTTAATCTCCCTGAGTGGTTTGTCGAATGGCGGGCAGGGTGGTGATACCTTGCGCTGAACGGGTACCAAGAACGTATTCATTGACCATCGATTGCGAAGGCGCCAAAAAACCGCTTATAAGCAAATTACCAGGCGCCCAAAAATCTTTTAAAAGATATCTTTTCAAAAGATCAGGCTTAATCTCAAAAATTGCTTTTGATGTTTCTCTCCGCAATATGCGTATGATTTTTGCCGGCGAGATATTCGGCGGAGCGAAGATTGTCCATTCGAGATGCATTGGCCGAATTCTTAATCGATCCAATCGCCAGCCAAATGCAATGCAAATTTCGGGAATCGATGCCGTCAGCAACCGGGAAATCATCCCCACCAGAAATTGATCAGGGAAGCGAGGAATGAGCACACAAGTGTAATACAGGCTGACCTGAGCGGGGGATGAGGGCTGTAAACGGATTTCTGATGGCTGAAGGCCATTAAAATCTTCAGTCGATTCAGAATTCTCATGGGGCTTATTTTCAGCAGAATTTTTGTGTGTTGCTTCCACGGTGGTCACAACATCATTTTGATCAGTAATGGAATTCTGTGCTGCCTCTGGTTCATCCAACTTTGCGAAGAGCTCATTGGCAGTCGATAAACTATCCTGGCTTAAGTCAGATCGGGAATAAGCCGTAGCATTTGAAATCCCTTCATCAGGCACGCCATCGCCCCGATCGCCTTCTGTCCCAACTTGCATAATTGCCGGGTTTTGAACCAATTCTTCATCAATAAGATCTTCTGACTCTGGTTGCCATTCCTTTTTTGTGCCAACTTCATCAGCCTGCTCATCCCAGGGGAAAACTATCCCGGCCAACAAGTCAGCTGGTGGAGCTTCATGCTCCAAATCGGATATTAATTGATCGACCGTATTGACTTGCCGGCTTGTTTCTCTTGCCGAATCAGTTGCTTCTTGCTCGAGGAGTTCTTCATCCTTCACTTCCGGACCAGTCTCTAATTCGTTGTTCAAATTCATGCTGGATGAAGAACTTATATCATTGCTTGGCTGCACTTCTTCGTTCAATTTTGCAGAATCGCTCACTTGTTTTTCAGATGTCGGGATTGTTCGTTCTGTATGCTCCTCTTCCATGCCTTCTTTTATCCAACCTGGCAAAAATTCCGCACTTTCTAATTGTTTCATCCTGGCTTCGGAAGCGGCCTGAGTTTCCTGTTCGGCTGGCATTTGATTAATTCCCGAAATATCTTCGGCTGTTGTTTTCTCTTCCCTGACAACTTCTTTTGTTTGAAGCCGTATTTCTTGAGTGTCTTCCAAAATAAGAAACGAAGGTATGTTGTTCTTTGGTTGATTCAGCATCAGCAGTTTTTGCTTGGCCAAATTAACTTGCTGGCGGGCATCCCGCAAAGGAATACTGGCCGGAAACACCATTACCAATATTTCATTTTCACGCATGGTTTTAAAATAGATCAATGATGGCTCAGAATCACCAGTAAATTGTTTGTATTTCATAAAATTAGTATGAAGCTGGCTCTCGGCACGCTCTTCGAGAAAAGTAATCAACTCAGCAACAATCAATTCTTTATACTCACCGACTGCAGCCAGGGGAGAACCATTCAAAAAATATACTATCTTGCTGGCATTACCCTCCATCTGAACTTCCAGCAACTGATCCGGAAGAGCTTCTTCCAATTGCTTCCGGTAGCTTTGCAAAGGCTCTGCTACTGCAGCATTCTCAGCGTTGGTCAAGCTTAGTTTAATTTCTTCAAGAAAATCAGGTAAATAAATAGGTTTGCGAAACACCTTATTTAGTCGCAGGCCATCCATTTCCAGTCTTGTGTCAAATGACGTCGTAAGCAACAATATGGAAACCATTCCCGGTTGAAGGCTCTGAAAGTGGACCAAAGTTCGCAGTTGATCTTCGTCAGGTTGTTCGATATCAATAATAAGCAGTGAAAAACTGGCGGAAGACTCAAGATTACGGATTCCAACAATTGAATCAATAATCGTGACCTGATACCCTCCGCCTTCTTGCAATGCTGAACCAACCAGTTCAGCAAAGGCTGGTTGTGAACTCAGAACCAAAACCCTTTTAATCACATAAAAAGTTTAGCACTTCCGTTCTCGAGAATCAAGGAAATCTGGTCGTGACTTGTCTGTAAAGGAACTTGTGAGATAATAAACAAACCATGCTTTTTTCGAGGTTTATTTATGGCATTTGAAACTATTTGTGTGCTTGGTCTCGGTTATATCGGCTTACCAACCGCTTCAACGTTTGCCACCGCAGGTTACAAGGTTGTAGGTGTAGATACCAACCCGTCCATCGTCTACAGTCTCCAAAAAGGCGAGCTGCATATATCCGAACCAGGGCTGAGCAAACTCGTTAAAGATGCGATTCAATCCAAAAATCTGGCAATTTCGTCATCACCGATTCTGGCTGATGCGTTCATCATCGCTGTACCCACGCCCTTTTATGATCAGAAAAAAGCAGATCTTACTTTTGTACGCTCTGCTGCCGAATCGATTGTCCCTTTTTTACGGCGTGGCAACCTGGTTGTTCTAGAATCAACCTCACCACCTCTTACCACCAACGAAGTGCTGGTGCCAATTTTGGAAAAAAGCGGCTTAAAAGCCGGCGAAGATTTCAATGTGGTTTATTCTCCGGAACGTGTATTGCCAGGCCAGATTTTGCGGGAATTAATCGAAAACGCACGCGTGATTGGCGGTATCAACGCAGACTCCGCTGCAGCCGGAAAAGAACTCTATCAGATCTTTGTCAAAGGTGAAATTATCACCACTACGGCTACTACAGCCGAAATGGTTAAGTTGATGGAAAACACATATCGCGATATTAACATTGCCATTGCAAATGAGTTTGCCCGGTTGGCTGATCGTTTTGGGATTGATGTCTGGGAAGCCATACAAATTGCCAACCTGCATCCGCGCGTGAAAATACTCAACCCCGGTCCCGGAGTCGGCGGCCATTGTATCAGCGTAGACCCATGGTTCCTGGTCGAAGCAGCCACCGATATTACGCCATTGATTCGGACTGCCCGGCAAGTAAATGATGAACAGCCGCACTTTGTGGTTCAGAAATTAAATGAGATTTTGGGTACACTGGCTGGAAAGAAAATAACAGCGCTTGGTCTGGCTTATAAACCGGATGTAGATGATTTACGTGAAAGTCCGGCTGTTGAAGTGGTGCAAGCCTTACTGGCTGCTGGTGCCGATGTGACCGCGTTTGAGCCTTTCAAACCCGGTTTTTCCATAAAAGGTATCCGAATGGCAAGCAATCTGGCTGAAGCGATTTCAGAATCTGACTTGCTTTTATTGCTGGTCAATCATACCCAGTTAAAAGTTATTGATCCTGGTCAAATTCTGGAGCAAACGACAGCGCGCATTGTCTTCGATACAGTCGGCGGCTGGAATCCACAGATCTGGCAGGATGCTGGCTTTGAAGTCCACCGATTAGGTAGAGCAGATTAACAAATGTCCAAAATAAAGAAAAAATTGCGAGTATTAACAATTTTTGGAACACGGCCGGAAGCCTCCAAAATGTGCCCGGTAGTTCTGGAAGCGCAAGCCAACCCTTATATTGAATCCTTGTTGTGTGTCACCGCACAGCATCGCCAAATGCTCGATCAGGTTTTGGAAACTTTTAAAGTGGTACCGGATTTCGATTTGAATTTAATGCTGCCGGATCAAAGCCTTTCACAAAGCACTGCAGCAATTTTGCTCAATCTTGAAATGGTTATCAAGCAGGTTGAGCCGGATTGGGTTCTGGTGCAAGGCGATACAACCACCGTTATGGCAGCTGCGTTGCTATGTTATTACAATAGAGTCAGGGTGGGCCATGTAGAAGCCGGCTTACGTACCGGAGACAAATGGCAACCTTTCCCTGAAGAAGTTAACCGTAGAATAGCAGCGGTGGTTGCCGATTTGCATCTGGCGCCCACTGACCACGCCCGTCAAAACCTGTTACGCGAAGGAATTGCCGATAACCGCATTGTTGTTACCGGCAATCCCGGGCTGGATGCCTTGCGTTTAATCACAGCCCAACCAACCCCTCCCGAGGTGAACAGAATTTTGCAGGAACTTAAAATTGGTCCTGATAAAAAGGGGCTGGTTCTGGTTACTGCACACCGCAGAGAAAACTTCGGCAAACCCCTGGAAAATATTTGCAGCGCTATCCAGGTTTTGGCAAACAGATACGCTGATCGGTTCCATTTTATCTATCCGGTACATCTGAACCCACACGTCCAGGAAACCGTCCATCGCTTACTTGGAGACACGCCCAATCTCACCTTATTACCACCTCTTGACTATTACCCAATGGCACATCTCATGTCCCGAGCGCGCTTGATCCTTACCGATTCCGGCGGTATTCAAGAAGAAGCAGCCGGGTTGGGCATTCCCACTTTAGTTTTACGCGAAGTAACTGAACGACCGGAGGGAGTCAGCACAGGCATATTACGCTTGGTTGGTACAGACCCTGCCACAATTGTCAATCAGACCGTTCATTTACTGGAAGACAACCAGGCATATCAGGCGATGGCCAGAGCTAAAAACCCTTTTGGCGATGGTTATGCTGCCCCAAAAATCATTCAGGCACTGCTTGATTTCCAACCATGAAAAACTTCCCGGGTTTATGATTAATGAATGACCCCATTGCCTTTCAAAAAGGAAGTATCGCGCTTCTCCCAAAATTAAGTGGAATAGGCGGCCCGACCTCCTTCCAGAAAAAACTAATGGAAGGTTTGGAAAAGAGAGGCATACATTCTCATTTCAACCCAGGCAACCCAACTACACGAGTTCTTCTGGTGAATGGCGGCAGCAAACATCTGGCGTCCATTTGGAAAGCACGAAAACGTGGGGTAAGGGTGGTACAGCGTTTGAATGGGATGAATTGGATCCATCGTCAACGCAAGACCGGAATTCGGCATTATTTACGCAGTGAATATGGCAATTGGAATCTTTCATTTATCCGCAAACACCTGGCAGATCACATCGTTTACCAATCACTCTTTTCAAAAGACTGGTGGGAGAAAAAATACGGTCTCACACATATAACGGATAGTATTGTCTATAATGGTGTTGACCTTGACTTTTACACACCGCTGGGTGCCCATTCACGGCCCACTGATCATATCCGTATTCTAATGGTCGAAGGCCGCCTTGGTGGTGGATACGAAGAAGGGTTGTTGAATGCCATCCGTTTGGTCACACAATTAAGTGAAAGGCTTTCACAACGCCTGGAATTAATGGTTCTGGGTGAAGTTTCCTCAATCGTCCAACGACAAATTGTGGGTGCTGGTAATACCTGGATTACATGGGAGGGCATTGTCAAACCTGAGCACATTCCGGTCTTTGACCGTTCTGCTCATATCCTTTTCTCAGCCGATATTAACGCTGCCTGCCCTAATTCAGTAATTGAGGCAATCGCCTGCGGTTTGCCAGTGGTCGCTTTCAATAGCGGGTCTTTGGAAGAAATTCTTAAAAATGATGCTGGTAAAGTTGCAGCTTACGGCAGTGATCCGTGGTTGTTAGAGCCACCCGACATAGCTGCTTTATCAGACGCAGCCTTGACTGTATTGGACAGACTGCCCTATTACCGTCAGCAGGCCCGTAAACGGGCAGAGCAACTGTTTGGACTGGATGCAATGATAGCAGGTTATTGCGACACATTTTTCTCGAAATAAAAACCTGTTTTGTGTGGATTCTTGATGTAATTGCCTGATTTAAATTATCAGAATAAGATTTCCATAGCATCATCACCGCTAATCTGGTATATTTATTGCAATTTTCCCTACCATTGAATTATTGGTAACAACACATTTTGTGATGATTATCTCCAATAATCGTCATAAATTTACCAATTAATATTCAGTGATCAGTAAAATTCCAAACTGCTAAAATAAATTTCATTCCTCAATTAATAAAATTTCTGTTATCCCCAGGTGAACTATCGCACTCTCTTTTGAATCCTCCAGTTGGCCCCTTTATCTCTCGATTGCCCTTTCTTTAATCCTGGGCCTCTACGCCTACTCGAAAAGATCCTCCCGTGTAGCTCGCACGTTTGCTTTGTTGATGTTTTCCACAACACTGTGGACATTGTTTTACTTGTTGGGTTATTCCAGCCAAACATTGAATGGGAAAATCTTCTGGTTACGAGTTAAATATATCCCCAGCACAATTACTCCTTTGATCTGGTTTTATTTCTCACTAGAATTCACCCAAAGTACCCGCTGGCTTCGGACCGGATGGGTGAAAATTAGCCTGGTTGCCTATGTCATCCTGACCTGGCTGGTGGTTTTCAGCAGCAATTGGCATGGCATCATGTGGCAAAAGGTGTGGATTGCACCTGGTCAGCCAGAAGAAGCAGTAATTCACGGCTTCTACTTTTGGGTTTACCTGGCTGTCAGTTACCTGGCTTTGCTTATGAGTTTTGTCGTCTATATTCACTTTTTTAGACAAGCAACTTCTTTTTACAAAATGCAAATCATGACCATGGCTATCGGCAGTGCTTTCCCATTGATAGCATCCGTATTATTCTTGTTCTTTAACTACGATTTGATTCCACTGTTAGATGACACAATTTTCTTTTTGCTTCCTTCTGAAATATTCTTTGCATGGTCTCTTTTCGGCTTTCACTCATTTGAATTAATGCCAATTGCTAAAGATTATCTCGTCAAGAATTTACCAATTGGCATTCTGGTTTTTAATAGATACAACAAAATCGTTGAAATCAACCCAACCGCGCAAAAACTGTTAGGAATCTCCAGTGAGGTGATGGGAAAACCTGCCAATATTGTATTCAAAGATAAAGATGATATTTTCGTAATGAATTACATCGAGAACGAACTCGAAACCGAAATCGAGAGCAATGATTCGGAGGAAGTGAAGTATTTAAGTTTGCATCAATCTCCCATTCTTAACAAAGAACGACAATTCCTTGGACGCATCATGCTCATCACAGATATAAATGAGCGCAAAAAACAAGAAACTACGTTAAGAAATTTTGCAACATACGATGAAATGACAAATGTTTATAATCGACGTCATTTTTTTGTTCTGGCTGAAAAAGAATTGCTGCGAGCCATTCGGTACAAACATGCAATCACAATCATCATCTTTGACATTGATAATTTCAAGCAATTCAACGATGCTTATGGACATGCACTGGGCGATGCAGTCATTACTCATGTAGCCAAAACTATTTTGAAAGCTTTACGTGATTCAGATATCTTTGGCCGTTATGGTGGTGATGAATTTATCATTCTATTTCCAGAAATCAGCAAAGACTGCTCTATTAAAGCGGTTAGCCGCTTAAGAGAAGTTATCAAAGGATCTACATATCGTTATAATGGACAAGATTTTCCGGTTACTCTCAGTTATGGAATTGCTCATTGGGACGGCAGCCAGGAAAAAACATTAGGGCAAATTATCCACCATGCCGATATGGCTCTCTTAAAAGCGAAAAAACGAGGCCGTGACTGTTACAATCTCTGGCCTGACGATGACCTGCCCAAAGGCTGAATACATTGGAAAGGTTATAATAATTTTTTTGAAGAACGCTGCGACCCCTCCAGTATCGATTAATTGGCTGGGTTGATCACATTTCCCAAGAAAAGGATCAGTCCACTTTCACGGTCTCGGATCAGCAACATAAACGGGTGATTAAAAATCATTTCTAGCGGTTCTTCTTCTGGCATGACTGAAGTTGCACCAACAATCACGGCGGTAGCGGCGGCTGCCTCTGTACCTTCTTCATCGACTGCCACGAAAGCCTTGTGGATTACATCACTGATATAAAGTGGCTGTGCTCCTTGCTCATACATACCTGAAAAATCGGCAGCATCTGTGAAAGGAGTTGTCATACCCAAATCTTTTAGTGCATTACTGACAGAAAAACTGCTTTCAAATTCAAATTTCGGCATCTTTAAGAGAATTTCACCCTGCTTCTTACTCTTCATTAACAGATTGTAACTTGCCAGGTCAAACCCTTGAATGAACTTGTTCAAGTCACTCTGGCGCGGCATCAATAAGACCATTGAATAACGAGAATTCATATATGGAATCTCAATCATTTGAATTTCATCATTATATTGGTAATTAAACTGGCCTTTTTGTTCCATCATATCGACGGGCACAATTTGATCCGCAGTCGTGGCAAAATCAGCAGAATGAGTGAGTTTTTTGTTGAACTCTTTTTGCCAGGTTGCATTGAAGTAAATGGCGTTTGTTAAAACCAGACGGGTGAATGAATCCAACGCTCCAGGTGAAATTAGATCTTTAATTTTGTCATTGGTCTGGTTTGCCACCCACTTATTGATGGTTATACGGGCTTTTTCAGCAGATTTGACGAAATCAACCAAGTGAATCCCGGCTCCATAAGATTCAGCAATCAAATCGAGGTAAGGGCTTTTAAAGGGATATCCGGATTGTCCCCAAATGGCATTGGCAACATTTAGTTGAAAAGCATCCGGCATATCTCTTAGGTTTTCTGGCACCCGATAGAGACTCTGGTCCAGTCCATTGATCCGGCTGTGAAGATCATCCTGGGATAACTGAAAATGAAGCACATTTGCCATTTCAGTTTCAGTCTCTCCGCGGGCACCTGCCAATGTCATGGCCATTGCCTGAGTGATACTATACGGTGAAAAGAAAAAATTAGTGTCATTATCTTTGGATAGCAGGTGATACAGGTCGTAGCCAAAGGCGTTCATATTGGCTGCAATCTCTTGATAATCCTGAGCAAGAGTATCCAGTTCGATCCCCTTCTGGTTCGATTTAATGACGCCATCTTTAATTGACTCTGGAGAGGGTTGTTGCGTTTCGGTAGTGCCAGTGGCGGGAGTCGGATAACCGTTGGGAGAAATTATGGTAGGAGTAGTAAGCGCACCTGGATAACCATCGGGGGTCTTTTCAGGCAGCCCACTTGTACAGGCTGTTATCATAAGTAGGAAAATCATCACCATCAAGCCTTTTTTCATTTTCAATTCTTACCTCCTGGCAGATCCCTGCCTTCTAATCTCCAACAAAAACACCTAAAAAGAGAATTGTCCCGCTCAGCTGGTCACACACGAGGAACAGAAAGGGATGATCAAATTTAAGTTGAGGTGAATCAATTGGCTTCATCCCCTTTCGTTGCATCAAGATGGCTGTAGCTGCAGCTGCTTCTGTCCCAGATTCGTCCACATCGATAAAAGCCTGGTGCAGGACCTGGCCGATGTACAAATGATTACCTGCATCTATTCCGGAAAAATCAGCTTGTTGCGGATCAAAGGCTGCCACCATTCCCAATTTTTTCAAACTTTCGTCAAGTTGAACAGCGCTTTTTATTTTTAATTTTGGCATCCAAAGATCAACGTCGCCTTGGTTGGATTGCACCAGGATTTCATTGAATTTGGTTGCGTCCATCTCCTGTATGAAATTCTGTAAAGAATCAGCAATCGGCATCAACATTAAAAACGAAAGCTGACCGGCATCATACGGAAGTTCAGCCAAAATATATTCAGAATTCGATTGATAATTCAAGAAGATGGATTGATACATCATGGGTACAGTTTCAGAGGCATAACCCTCCCGATAAAAAGGTTGATCTGTTGTCACTTCAGGAGCAAATGGAAATTCCCAAGCAGCTTTTAAATAAATCGTGTTGATCAAGGCCATCAGGGTTTGAGAATCAATGGCACCTGCTGGTACAAGCTCTTCAAATTTGCCCTGGGTCTGTTTTGCAACCCAATCATTTATTTCAAGACGAGTTGTCTGCGGGTCTTGCATGAAATTGGATGGGTGCAAGCTGCTGCCGTACTGAGTAGCCAGCAAATCAAGAAATTTTTGCTGATAGGGGTAACCATCCTGAACCCAGATAGAATTTTCAATCTTAAGCTCAAAATCTGTTTCTTGATTGTCTGTCCTATTTGATTGCTTTATTATCTGCTGATCAAGCCGGTTCCAGGTTTGGTGGTATTCAGCAGCCGGCATACGGGTATTAAGTACTCCACGCATTTGCATGCCAGTTTCGGTAGCTGCACCACCATAAACCTGTGCCAGCCCAAGAGCGATTGAGTAGGGCGAAAAAACAAAATTTTTTGGCTTTTTGGATTTAAATTGTGTGCGTACTAAGTTAAACCCGAATTGATTGTTTGCCAATACTAAATCTGGCAATAATTCAAGGGTAGAGGCCACAGGTTGTTCACGGATAAGATTCGTCATGGCGATGCTTCCTTTTAATTCATTTGGAGCTGCCACAGTTCCAGCAGCCATCTCTGGTTGATTGTAAGGCCCGCCAGTAAAGGGCGAACAAGTAGAGAGAATGAAAGAGAATATAATGCAAAAAGCAAAGTACTTAATGGTCATTTTCATTTAAATATTCCTCGGCTCACTCTTCAGACGAAGACGAGCTGTGAAATGTTCCTTATATAAATATTTATTATGATAGGCGGAAATTATTCGCTATTTCCATAGTCCATTAATATGCGATCCTGCCCGCGATTAATTTCCCATGGATATATGATGTGAGCATCTGTTACCGCCGCATAGTAATCAGGACGCACTTTGCCAAATAAATTCCGGTAAGGATTAAAATGTAATACACAAGTATAAGCTTTCCCGCCAGCACTGGCAATCCGATTGCGCACTGCTGTGATTGTACGCCCTGAACCCCATACATCATCAACAGTCAGAATTTTTTGACCGACCAACAAGCTATCGTCGGGAAATTGGATGAATTTTGGCCAGGCCAATAACCTTCTTTTTTTGCGTTCCTCTTCCATTTGAACTTCATTCGGAAAATCCACCGAAGCGGTAAGGATCGTGTGCAAGCCCAATGCTTCTGCCAGCATTCCCCCGGGTAAAATGCCACCATTGGTGATCATGATCATACTGTCAAATTCTGGCTCAAATTGAGGGATGAGATGGTCAATAAGCTGATCAACGTCCATCCAGGTTAATACTTCGCGTCTAGGAAGCATTGGATTTCCATCCTTATTATTTATTGGTTCACATCAAATTATAGCAGGAAATTTCATGGTAATAAGCATTGGTTTACTTTAACCAAAAAGCCACGGGATTTGCCGTGGTTTTTGCTAAAAGCTTGCCAGCTCTGATTTTTCCCTATAAACTTCTGGAACCTGGAATGATCAAAGTAGGATCATAAGCTCCAGAAGTTCAAGGGATTACCCAAATATTACCCATCTGGTTTAATATTACCAGTTTAGTATTAAATTCATGATAAATTCTGATTAACGTTTGTGGATAGCTTGTTAATCGACTGTTAACAATTCTCCTCTAGGGTAGAATTAGGGCAGATAACGACAGACTTAGGAGTGATTCATGCAAAATTTAAGTGACGAAATTCTCCCTATCCTAAAATCTCATAAAATTGAGGGTATCAATGCCGGAAATGACAGCCTTCTCCCAAATTATAATGGTTTTTCGCTAGTCAATATCCCTGGAACTATATGTAAATTGCTTGATATTGCTCCGTTTGGCGCAGCCAGTCTTTCAGATGATATATTAAGACACCTGAATGGGCCCTATGAAAATATCGTTTTTATTTTGATAGATGGCTTACGTTATAATTTTTTTCAGGAATTTTTTCAAACTCCGCTCTGGCAATCCCAGACTGACAATGCCCTCTTCACACCAATAACCAGTATTTCACCCAGCACAACCTCGACTGCATTAACAAGCTTATGGACCGGGCGCCATCCGGCTGAACACGGCATTCTCGGTTATGAGGTTTGGCTGAAAGAATACGGCATGATCGCCAACATGATTAACCATTCTGCTTTCACCTTCCAGGGTGATAACGGCGGACTACAGCGTGCCGGATTTGATCCCGCCACCTTTTTGCCGGTGGAAACCCTGGGGCCACACATGCGCAAGAATAAAGTAAAGCCATCCGCATTGCAAAATATCTCGATCGCATATTCGGGTCTTTCAAAGATGCTTTTTCCATCAGTAAATATAATTCCATATCGCTCAAACATCGATCTCTTTGTGTCACTGGAAAATTTATTGCGTGAAGAACAAATAGAAAAAACATATACTTATATTTACTGGGAGACAATCGATACACTTTCTCACCGGTTCGGGCCGGATGACGAGCGCATAATTCGCGAATTCGAACATTTTAGCCAGGCATTGATTGACTCCATTGAAAGAATAAAAAGGAGCAATCATAGCAAAACTCTGCTGATAATCAGCGCAGATCACGGCTTTGTGCATACCCCAATCGATAGCCGATATGATCTCACGCGGTATGCCGATATCAACAAGCTGCTGGTAATGGTGCCGACAGGTGAAAATCGTTTACCCTATCTTTTTCCAAAAAATGGCTGCAGTGAGCAATTGCTCAAATTACTTCAGCTTCATTTTGGGGATGACTTTATCGCGATTCCATCCAAAATCGCAATCGATAAGGGCTTATTCGGAAGAGGAGACTATCACCCAATGCTGGCAGAGCGACTCGGTGAGTGGGTAGTCATACCCCAAAACAACGCCTATTTATGGTGGTGGTGGCAGAAAGAAAACCCCCTTTTAGGGCGGCATGGCGGCCTTTCTCCAGAGGAAATGCTGATTCCATTTTTTGCGTTAGAACTTTAATGGAATCGAATGTAAATATAAGCTTTTCAGAGGTTGATCACATAAAAGCTGTACTTTTAAGCCTTCCATTTAAGAAAGGGCAGCCAATTTTCGGTTTGATTAACATACCACATGGCACCCAGCCCGATGATCGTAACGCCAAGGCTGATTACCCAGCCAATATAGGGAATGGCACTGGCAAGCACAAACAAGGTTACACCCAGTATGCCTGCGGATAGGTCCGCCGGGCGGTGATGGTCGATATATCGTCTTAATATTTGCCTTCCGAGCCAAAACGAAACGATAAACTTACTGACAAATATCACCAAAATACCAAAAAATACGGTTATCCATAACAGGGCTAACAAAACCAGAGCTAATATTGAACGTCCGAGTCCGCCGATTGAAAACAATCCGAAAAGAAAAGAAGAAGCAATTACGAGCAAGATGAGAAGGAATAAGCCAATATAAATCGAGATTAAACTGATCAATCCAATACCGGCTGCCTGTAAAGGTCTGGCTGCGACTTGGGCAGCTGAACTTTTGGCGAAAATCGGGAAAAACCACAAAGTAATAATTGTGGTAAAGATCAGGCTGATCCAAAGCCGAAACATACGGATGATACGCCGAATCGCCGGGTGTTCCACCGCATTGGCTGCTTTAACCTCATGCTCAGTAAAGTTAATAAGTGCTTGCTCGGAATTAAATGGTCCGGAATATTGAACTTGCCCTCCAATTTCAGCTTGACCACTGATTAAGAATGGAATCTCTAATGGTTCTGGAATCTGGAAATTGGCCAAATAAGGCATCCAAAACCTGATAGCATCTTCATTTGCCTGCCCTGGATCGATTCGCAAATAGGCATTCTTGGACACACGACCGTCGAGCTGCAAAGCTGTACTCAATAAGTACAAATTATTCTCAATTTTTCCGGAAATAAGTGCCTGGTAGGCAGCAATATATAGATTGTCTCCTACCTGTGAGTTTTGTTCCAAATCCAGTTGGTACCCACTAAAAAAGAGATTGTGCTCTACATGCGAGGTGTCAGAAAATAACGTCGTAAATGCCAATCCAAAAAAGTTTCGCGCTACAACACCAGCGATATTGGCATTCTGTGCTAAAACGACCAAATTTCCTGAAAATACGGCACCTTCATTGACTGTTACAGACCGCGCGATTAATAGGGAGTCATTTTTTAATGTGGCTGTTGAATCAATTGTTATTTCCTGCCCAATTGCAACCAGCATGCCAGCCACTTCGCCCTGGATTTTGATCGAAGGTGCATTCAGATACAAATCATCAGCAACCACCTGGTCGGCTGGAATTGTGCCTTCCTGAAAAAGATCAGCAGCTAAAATATTTGGCGCAGTCATCCACAAGGCTATAACAATCAACCCAATAATTACTGGCAGACTCCGGCGCTTTAAACTGAAAAATTTCATAATCTGGTAACTACCTTAAATGTTAATAGCGATATCATCTATTATGCATGAAATAGACCAAATTTAAAAGCATATTCTTGAGGCAAATTTAAAGCTGCATTTCAAAAATAAGATGGTTGTTAGATTCTTATACCTCTTTTGCCACTTTGTTCTTCGCATTGCTACAATTTCATCTTTTTTTGAGTGTAATTCGCGTTTCGATTCTAAAAATAACACCAAACTTCACAAAGCTGATCTATGGATATTACATTTTTTGATCTTATAACAACAAGCCTGGTTCAGGGTGACGAGATTCCACAAGGTTTCCACGCCTGGTTATAAATTTTCTGATGGAGGCTTTTGCGCTAAGGGTTTTCAACCCTTTCCATAACTTCCTGTGCAGCAATCGGTGCAGTCGTTTTCCCGGATAAAATCTGGATGACCTGTTCTGTCAAAATCGGGCCAAGGAAAGTCAGGATTTCTGTACGGGGCTTGACGATTCCCGATAGTGCGACTCGCTCCAGGATATGGCGCAGATTCTGATCTTCCCAACCCACCAGCGAACTGGGACGCACAGGCAAGGCCCCCTGAGCCGAAGACCATTCTTCCAGAAAATTCGGATCAGTAAGAAATTCAATTAAACGCGCATTGGTAGGGTTATGCTCACTTTGTGGGTCAGAAATACACCACACCCAACCATCCACAAAGGTGGAGGAGGGTTTATCGATCATTGGCATTGACAATGCTGATGAATCTTCAACCTGATCATGCAGGTAGCGGGAACTCCAGGTAATTACCCAATTGCTACGTAACTCGTTATACGCAGTCCATGCCTCAACATCTTTTTGAATTTGCGTTGTCCATAGTGGAAAAACACCCGCAGACGCACCATCGGCAAAAAGCTGAAACGTGGTAGTGAGGGCAACTTCGTCCATCGGAGGTATTCTTTGAGCACTGCCAATATCACCTCCAGCTGCTTGATAGATCGACAGAGCTACCAGTGCTTGTGGGTCTGCCGCAGGAAAAGCCAATGGTTCTCCCCGTTTTAGAGCTTCTTGCCAACTCTGCGGCTGCGCTCCAATAATATCCGGACGATTTACCAAAATGAGGGCATCACCAAAAAACGGCAATCCATAACTGCTTCCCCCAACGACTACCATATCACGAGCGTACTGATACCAATCCTCGCCATCGATGTTTGTCGAGTATGAATCGAACGGGTAAATTAATTTTCGTGACACAGCTGTCTCCAAATCGGAACGGGAAAGCGCAACGATTGATGGCATGGCAGCCTCTGCAGCCCCGTTAGTAATGGATAGCGATTCAAGAATTCCGGTTGGCCCTGAAGCAGGTTTGACCCGTACCTGAATAAAGACATCTTTATTGGCTTGTTCAAATTCAGCAATTCGATCCCGGAGTAATTTGGCAGCTATTGAGTCCAATTGCGGATCAAATTGGGGAGGTACCCATATTACCAGATTTAATATTCCCAATTCCGGCGAAGGGGTTGTAATTTCTGCCTGCTGTGTCTTCGTTTGGGCTGGTGTAATCGTTGTCGAAGATACAGGCAAGGTCGGGGTAGCTGGTTGGACAATTTGTCCAACTATTTGATTAAATATTTGGGTGGCGTTACTGGCAAAATCGCAACCACTTAAAACCAATATGCCTCCCAGTAAAACTGCGGGTAATAATAACCGCCAGGGCTGCTTTTGGAGATTCTTAAATTTCATTACAAAACTATTGCTTCACTGAGAAAGGCTGTCAGTAACAAGACAGCGTTCTCAACATCGTGAAAATCTACCATTTCAGATGGTGAGTGAATATATCGCGTTGGGACTGAAACACAACCTGCCGGCATACCAGCTCTGGTTATTTGCATGGCACGTGCATCGGTGGAACCGCCCAATAAAACTTCGCGTTGGTAGGGAATTTTATTCTTTTGCGCACAATTCACCAACGCATTCACCAGATTCGGATCGGCCAGCATGCCTGAATCTTTGATTTTAATTGCTGGCCCAGCGCCTAACTTAACATCCATGACTGCCCCGCGCGGCGTATCACCAGTACCGGTGACATCCACCGCAATACCCACATCAGGATCAATACCAAAGGCTGCTGTTGTAGCACCACGAGTTCCCACTTCCTCCTGTGTGCTAAAAACAAAATACAATTCATTGATTGAGCTCTTAATGTTGCGTAAAGTCTCAATCAATACAGCTACACAAACCCGGTCATCCATGGCTTTGGAGATAAGTCTATCTCCCAAATCTTCAAATGGGCGATCAAATGCTGCTACATCGCCTATTTTCACCGGGCTATCCTGAGGGCTGGTGGCTCCGACATCAATGAACATATTTTCAAATGAGTGTACATTGGCCTGGTTATCCAAACGCTCGCCGCCGATAACCCCCGCGGCACCATTTAAAAAGCGGACACGGCTGCCATAACAGGTATGCGGCCGCACACCTCCAATGGTTGTAAAACGGGCAAACCCGTTTTTATCAACATGTGTGACCATCACGCCAATTTCGTCAATATGAGCGGCCAGCATGATCTTTAAGCCATTTTTTGTTTTCTTTCCTTTGCGAACAATTAAGTTCCCCATCGCATCGGTTGAAATCTCATCAGCAAGTTTTTCTACTTCTGCTCGAACCACTTCCCGAATTCTGGTTTCGTACCCGGAAGGTCCAACTGTCTCTACTAATTTTTTAATTAATGTTTTCATGAAAAGTCTCCTGTCACCACAGTCTCTTATTAATCTAATTCCGGTGTTTTTGCATCCAATCGATGGCAAAATCAACTAAAGGTTTTTGTTTTAACAGAATTGCATCTGCCTGCCCCACCTTACCCGTGTGAATATTGTGGGGATAGTGATCTGTGTAATCCTGCCCTATCATAGCAAAATCATCTGAAATGAGATCCAAACTGGAGAATGCAACCCACTTCCGCTTTCCAGATACCAGCATAGCACAGCCATCTTCGATCCACTTTTTATTGCGAAAGTTTGCCTTGTATTCAGCCAGATGAATAGATGAATTGTTGGCATGGGTTACACCTAGCAGCAAGACCCAACCATCGAGATCGTATATTTTTTGTAGAGGAGAACCCTCTCCCATCGAACTTTCAAGAAGATGGCCATCCGTTATCGAATGTGCATGCTTACCATAAGCGCAAAAAGAATCCTGTGGGTGATTGCTGCGAACGACTCCATCCATTTTACGAAAGACTTCCGGGATATTTCCTATCCCTCTCGTAGGCGTTAAAGAGGGGTTGAACGCTGGCATATTCTCCCGAATGATATCCACCCAGGAGACTGGGACCGGTGGATGTGCCCAATTGGCCGGGTTGGAGTTTTCACCACAATAAGCCGGCATCACCAACGTACCTTCCATACCGACAACTTCTCGCAATGCCAGGATGACAGTTGCCGCACCACCACAAACCCATCCTAATTTGCTGAGACTGGAATGGACAAGCACCACCATACCAGATTGCAACCCAAGCGCTTTTAAATCACTCAGCAGACTGGTAACCGTGACCGGCGTTTGTGTTTCAGCAATTAAGGCAGCTTCGCGTTCAATCGTCATTATTACCGTTACCGTTCTTCAGACAATAACCCACGCTCAATTCGCTGGATGGCGGCATGCACCAAAGCCACGCTATTTTTCCAATCTTCAAGATGCGCAATCAATACCGCAGTATGTGCGTAACGCCCAGGTACTGAGATGGAAACAGAGGGGATACCTGCGCGGTTCTTATGAATTGCACCCGCATCTGTACCACCCTTGCCCGGCTGGCGGAACTGGTAAGGAATTTCCAGCAATTCAGCTGTTTCCACCAGCAAGTTGATCAGGCGTGGATCTGACAATGTGCCTGCATCAAGCCGGTAGATGGCAGGTCCCGCGCCCAGGTGCACATTATAACGAAAATTCTCCTCATCATCCCAGGTGGGAAGGTCATTCGCCGGAGTGGATTCAATCACAAAAGCAACATCAGGATCGAGTGCAAATCCAGCAACCTTGGCACCACGCGCGCCAATTTCCTCTTGTACTGTAAAGGCTGCCAGTAAGTCAACATTCTCTGGCGGATGTTTAACATATTCAATCAGAGTTGCTACACCAAGGCGATCATCCAAAGCCTTGCCAAACATACTGGGTCCATTTTGGAAAAAACGTGTGGCAAACGTGCCGCGATCGCCGACCTTAACTTTCTTAGAATTGCCCGGTCCAATATCAATTTTTAAGTTTTCAACGGGAATCGGCTTTTTAAGTTCATCAGCATCAGCTAAATGAATTGGTTTTGCACCAATTATGCCCGGAACACCATCTTTGCCTACCAGTACGGGTTTGCCGACCAGCTGGCGATTGTCGATGCCGCCAACAATTTCAAAGGAGAAGAGACCATCTCCATCATCATTGACAAGCATGAATCCGACTTCATCCATATGAGCTGCAACCATCACACGTAGTGCATTTTTCTGCCTGGACTTGCGGGTAACCAACACATTGCCAAGTGCATCGATCTTAAGCTCATCAGCAACATCTTTTACTTCTTCCAAGACAATTTTGCGAACTGCTCCTTCATCACCAGAGACAGCAACAGAATCGGAAAGCCTGCGTAACAAATCAATTTGAGATTCACCAATTTGAGGGGTGGTCTTTAATAAATTATTTTTCTTCATCTTCCACCTCATCCCAGTTGATCTTGTCCAGAAAATCAGGTTCCAGTCGTGCAATCGTTTCTGCCAGCAATCTACCAGTGCGTTCAATATCCTTCATGGCAATCAATTCAACCGGTGTATGCATATAGCGTAAAGGAATACTGATCACTATGGTAGGAATACCTGCACCTACCACTTGCATTCCGTAAGCATCTGTCCCGGAATGGCGAGGCATTAATTCTTTTTGAAAGGGAATATCCAACTTTTCAGCCGTCTCCGCAAAACGCTTATAAATGTAAGGGTGAATATTTGGACCCCAGCCCAAACATGGGCCTTTCGCCAGCGAGAGTGTGCGCCAATCGTTGGCACCCGGACCTTTAGCAAAAGTAACATCAATCGCTACAGCAATCTGGGGTTTAATTTCATATGGTGAGGTGATACTGCCAGCCAGAGTCACTTCCTCCTGGACGGTAGCCACCGCCCAAACATCCCAGGCGTGCTGCAGATGGCTTAGTTCCAGCAGACATTGAGTGACCGCAGCCACTGAAGCACGATTATCGAGACTGTGCCCAGCCAGAGTATTTCCTTTCAATTCCATTGGTTCCTGGCGAAATGAAATTAGATCGCCAACCCGCACCAATTGCTTAACTTGATCCGCCATTAATCCGGTATCCACAAACAAATATTCCATCGCAATCGATTTCCGATGCTGCGAAGAAGGCAGCAGATAATCCGGAGGCTGAACAATCACCCCTGGCATATCATTACGGCCATGAATAGTAACCAATTGGCCGGGCAAGATGCGGGGATCAATTCCGCCAATTCCCGTAAAGCGAAGCAATCCATCGGTAATGCTGGTCACCATCAAACCGATAGCATCCATATGAGCTGCCAGCAAAATAGCCGGCCGGGGAAGAGCACCATTCCCTCGTCGAAGGGCATGCAGACTCCCCAAGCGACTGGTAGAGATTTCATCCACCAGCGGTTCCCAGGAGGTTGTTATTAATTCTCTGATAGGTTTTTCATAACCGGATAAACCCGGCAGGGAGATCATCGATTTAAGCATTTCTTTGAGTTCAATCATATCTTTTCCTGAAAATATTATTTTTCATCGCTTATGGCGATGGTGGCGATATTGCAACAGTTGGAGGAGAAGGCGTAACAGTAGCTGGGGGCGGAGTATCCGTTGCAGTAGCTGGTGCCGGTGTGGTTGCCTCAAGAGTATTTGTAACAGTAATTGTCGGTGTAACCGTCCGGGTTGGTGTGTTGAAAGGCGTATAAGTGACAGTTGCCGTCCAGGTTTGGGTCACTGTAGATGTCGAAGTCTCTGTGGGTAGAAGATTAACTGTGGCAGAAGGTCTCGGCAAAGTAGCCGTCAGAGTATTTGTTGGGCTGGTAGTTGGGGTAGCCAGAATATTTTGCTGATTAATTTGCAAAGCAACCCTCCAGACAACAAAACCAATACAATAGCAGGCAAGCGATGAGATGATGATTACAATGAGGGCAACCCTGGTGCGCCTACGCTTTTCAACTCTCAATGACATATCGCCGCCACAGCATTATTTTAATTCGATTTGCCAAGAAATTATTCAAGTTCATGTCAGTTTATTCTAACCTAATTGAGCAAAAAAGGATATTTGATGAGCGGTTCGAAAAAGGATATAAATTTTCGTTTCCAAATTGAAAACTCATTTTTGCCGGTAATCTCTTCTCATTTCCATTTCTGACAACCGGGTGAAAAATAATATTTTTGGGTTAAGCGTAAAGCACTTGATAATCGCATAATCAATGAACAAACCGTAAAGCAACTGCGCACACATCCTTGGGTTGGAACCACAACCATGGCCTCGCTTTTCCACGCACACAAAGTATTATCCAAAACCCGCACGCTTTCAAACAGTGAATCTCAGCTAAGAGAAACCATCCTTGGAACTGCGCTGTTTTTTTCATTCTCGGGTAGGCTACAAAAACCTGGAATTAAACTTTTCCTTTAATTTTTCTGATTCGGTTGTTTTTGCTTGATATAGCTGATTTCTTGCCGGACGGTCTGATAAAGAGTCTGAGCGTGCAAGTCCTCAATTGTGTAACAAGGGGATAGTAGATTATCTGCCAATGTTTTAGCCAACCCGCGGTCAAACGAGGCATGCTCCAGATTAATAACGATGGAGTGGATATTTTCTTCGGCAATCAAGCGCGCAATTTGATACGATTCAGGTAAAGGACCCAATTTTTTTCCCATCGCCACGTTTCCGGCACCATCGGTTAACAAGACCATCAATGGTACGACATCCGGGTGAGTAATTTTTTCACGCATCAGAACCTCATAAGCGAGCTTTAAACCGGCCGAGAGGGGTGTCTTACCACCCACCGGTATATTCTGCAAAGCTCGTTCCGCCAGGGTAACTGAATTGGTAGGCGAGAGAATCAATGTAGCGCTGTCCTTTTGAAAAACGATCATCCCAACTCTATCGCGCCGCTGGTAAGCGTCATTCAAAAGCGAAAGGATAGCTCCTTTGGCTGCTGCCATTCGTTCCGCCACAGCCATCGACCAGGATGCATCGACCACAAAAAGTATCAGGTTGGCTGTGCGACGTACCCGCACCTTGCGCATATAATCCGCAGGTTGAATGGCAAACGCAACGCGTTTACGCTGTTCACTACGCCGTTTTTGAAAGGGAGCCGCAGCCCGCATTGTGGCATCAAACGCAAGATCGTCTGCCTTACCGCCGGCCGGTCTTGACTGGGTATACCTTCCGCGTTTTCTTTCCGTTCGTGTAATGGAGCGTCGCCCGGATTTGGAGCGAATTATTTTATCAAGAGGCGTATTGAGCCGTCGGGGAGTAAATTGGCCTTCTGCTTTAACCACTTTGCCACCTTGCCACCAATTTGCATTAAATTCCTGAAATAATGCGTTTGGGTCGGGGACAGCATCACCCATATCGGGTGTATCCTTCATTTCAGAAGTATTTGTTCCGTCAGTTAAATTTTTTTTTTCGCTGTCCCTTTGTCAGCATCAGTATCCGAGGGCGATTCTTCATCCCCCTGACCGGATGCTTCGCCACCGCTGAGCTGATCGATTCGTTCCTTTAACTCCTGCATGGTGGCCACTTCTTTTTCAAATGGGCTCCGTTTCATACGATGGGGCAGCACCAATTCGGAAGCACGGGCAATATCCAGCTCGTTTATCATGGTGCGCCCTTCAAAAGCTGCTTGTGCTCTGGCTGTTTTTAGAATAACGATATCCGGGCGGTGACCGTCCACACCCAGCGAGGCGGTCAAAGATGCAATGATAATCAAATCGCGGCTGGTATGTTTTACCTGGAGCACCAACTTACGGGCCACTTCAATTTGATCTGTAAGTTTTTTTTCACTTTCTTCCCATTGCTCGCGAAATTGCTGGGGATCAGCCTCAAAAGCCAGGTTACGTTGCATAATTTTTACCCGATCGCGGGAATCAAGAATGCCATGAATATCCACTGATAATGCAAAGCGATCCAAAAGCTGCGGGCGCAAATCGCCTTCTTCGGGGTTCATTGTGCCCACCAGGATAAATCGTGCCGGATGTACAAATGAGATTCCTTCACGTTCAACAATGTTCATGCCCATAGCGGCGGAATCGAGCAAAACATCAACCACGTGGTCATCCAACAAGTTTACTTCATCAATATAAAGCAGACCGCGGTTGGCAGCAGCCAAAACACCGGGCTCAAATTTCCGTTCACCCCGTTGAATGGCTCGTTCTATATCCAAGGTTCCCACCACACGATCCTCAGTGGCAGAAACAGGCAGATTGATGAAGGCAGTTGGACGGATTGTTATCGGAAGATCTTCACCGCCGGCAAACCGTTCCTGGCATTCGGTGCACCATGAAGACGGACTTTCAGGGTCACAACCAAAACGGCAATCACTGACAGCTTTGACATTCGGCAAAAGGGCTGCCAAAGCACGTGCTGCCGTTGACTTTGCCGTTCCCCTTTCACCTCGAATCAAAACGCCCCCAATGCGTGGGTCAACAGCATTGAGAATCAATGCCCGTTTCATGCGTTCTTGTCCTACGATAGCTGTGAAGGGAAAAATTTGTTGCATAGTGGCATCCTGTCCTGTTTTTTTTCAAAGTAAACAAGCATTTTTTTACTGTTTTTTTTACCTGTTAAATTGAGTGTACCATTGCGAAAACGAGCTCGCATCCATCACCCGAACCTAAATTGTACACCTAACTTCTTATTAATTGCTTCAACTCAGGTAAAACATTATTTTTACGGATAAATAGTTCTCAGTCAAGTTTCTTAAGAATTACTCAACCAAAATCATATGGTTATGCCTGATCACATGAATCCTACCCATCTCTTTTCCTCAGCCAACTTCTAAAGGGGCTATCGATTAAATTGGGGCCAATAAACGATGTTTATCAATTAAGAGTCTTGGTAAAATGAATTTATGACACCAAATTTAGAGAATATTGCCAAAGGAATAATTATTGCTGGCGTGCTTCTTGTCGTTGTGGGGGGAATCATATTTGGATTAAGCCGCTTGTTTAATTGGAAATCCTTGCCCGGTACACTGCATCTGCAAACAGGGAATTTTACTTGTATTATCCCCATTTTAGCGTCCATTCTGCTAAGCATCGTATTGACTATCCTTTTGAATCTTATCATACGATTTATGAACCGCTGAAAAATATTCGTCTTTGATGCTTGCTCAGGCGATATTCAATAATTGTTGGGTGATAAGGTAAAATCTAATCAAACCATGTCAAACCAATTTCAATTTCGCACCAAATATCGAAAACTGAGGGCCTACCTTTTTCCAATTTCACATGCTGTACCCAAACATCTGCAGCCAAATTTTCGGCATCTTTACGCAGACATCGGTTGGTATGCGCTCCTGGTTGGGGGTGCACTTTCATTCCTGACTGTCTATGCTGCCAGGTTGGGTGCCAGCACTACCCAAATCGGTTTGATCAACGCCATGCCTGCCATTGTAAGTTTGTTTATCTCACTGCCGGCCGGTCCCTGGTTAAAAGCACGTCCCTTAAATAAGGCCATTTTAATGAGTGCCATGGGACAGCGTATTTTTTATCTCTTCATGGCCCTTCTGCCCTGGTTATTTGGAGAAAGCCAACAAATCTGGGCATTAATATTTTTTACCCTGGTGATGAGTATCCCGGGAACAGTCATCTCGATCGGTTTTAACGTCGTTTTTGCATCTGGAGTACCTATGCGTTACCGCGGCATGGTCGCAGGTAGACGGAACGCATTGAGCGCAATCATCACAGTCATTGCTACTCTTATTTTCGGTAGAATTCTTACTGTTTTGCCTTTTCCGCTAGGCTATCAGGTGGTTTTTGCGGTTGGGTTTATTGGGGCTGCCATGAGCGCTTACCACCTTTCACGTGTAAAAGCGGTGGTTGATCCGGAGGATCCGCTCCCTTTAGAAATTCTCGCGGATACAGAACCTCTCGTAGCCATTAGTGGCAGAAAATTAAACAATCTATTTTTGCGAATACGCGACAGGCTCCAATTTGAGACCTTAAAAGGCCCGTTTGGTCGCTCATTGCTCTTATTGACTTTCTTCCATTTCGTTCACTACCTCTCCATTCCTATATTTCCAGTCTTTTTTGTGGACAAAATTCACATTTCCGATCAGGTTATCAGTCTTGGAAATGCCATTTTTTATCTGATGATGTTTGTCGGATCCACCCAGATCAACAAAATAAGCGGGAAGATTGGAAACATGAGGTCGGTTGGGCTTGGCATTGTCCTTTTAGGAATCTACCCAACCATGCTTTCCTTCGCGAAAGATGCCACGCTTTATTATGCGGCATCATTTTTTGGCGGTTTTGCCTGGTCAATAGTCAATGTCACCATGATCAACTATCTACTTGAGAAAGTACCTTCCAACAAGCGTACTGAACATTTCGCCTGGTTTTCTTTGGCAATAAATGCCGCCGTGCTGCTAGGCTCCACCCTTGGACCGATTTTTGGAGATATACTCGGAATAACCTTGGCACTCTTCATCTTTGGTATTTTAAGAATCATTGCCGGGTTGGCGGTTTTTAAGTGGGGCTAAACAATTTCAACTTTTTTAGATAGCACAGCGGGGCTGCTTCGTTGCTGGCGGCGAAACAAGAGATAATAGAATAATACGCTCAACCCACTGATAAAACCCCCTGCCAACCAGGGCGAACGAGGTGAAACAAGATCATTTAATGCGCCACCCAATAGCGGGCCAACTCCGCTGGCGATACCATTGGTCATTCCATGTACACTCATATAACGCCCACGTTTATCAGGCGGAGCAAGGTTGGCTGAAAAAGTTGTGGCAGTCGGCACCATGACTAGTTCGCCAATTGTCATGACAACCATCGCCAGCCAGAAAAACCAAAAGCCGGTCCCAACGGCAATAATGATAGCCGCTGCCCCATAAAAAGCAGCACCAATAGACATGACCATAAGTGGGTTGTGTTTCCTGGTCTGCCTGGTAATCAGAATTTGGAAAGCAACCACCATGACAGCGTTGGTGGTTGGGATAAACCCATATAGCCGTTCTGGAATGCCAAAATTATGCTTGGTGTAAACAGCCAGTAAAACCCATATCATTGATGTAGTGATGAAAGTAAGGATGTACGTCAGGTTGAACTGAATGAAAGGTTTATCTCTGAAAACTTGTCCATAACCGCCAAAGCGCTGCTTGATACCGGCCAGTGAAATGTCTGTTTGCAAGGTTTCTTTGGCTTTAAACGCCAATAAAAGCGAGTAAGTTAATAACCCGGAAGCAGCCAGGAAGAAGGCAACACTATAAGAGGCAGAGGTAACAAAGCCACCGATAGCCGGGCCAATCGCCACCCCCAGGTTGTTACTCATGCGTAAAATTGAATAGCCTTCTGCGCGTCTATCAGGCGCCACCATATCGGCCATCATCGCATCTGAGCCAACCTGATAAAGCGGGTTGAATACACCCCTCAAGGCCATTAACGCGGCAAATTCAAGTAAATTTGTAGCAAACGCCATCAGGATATAACACAGGCCATTACCTGCCAGGCTGATCACCATCACCCATTTACGTCCGAGCCGGTCGGTCAACGGACCAGCCACAAATGAGAAAAGCAGGTTGGTGACCGCATTGATCGTCATCAGGCTGGCTACAACAGCCAGGCCGACTTCTAATTTTTCACTGACATAAATCATTAAAAACGGCCAGATCATGCTTGTGCCGATGGTGCCGATCAGCATGCCAAACGACATCAACCAGAACTGATTGGGATATTGTTGGAAATTACGCTTCAGCCTGTAAATCGTCATATTTTTAGAGTGAGCCAGGTATTGATAGGATATAGGTCAAATTAAAGAATTTTTTGGATTAATGACAAAATCACCTGCGGATGCATTCTATCACCGAACAGATAAAAATGAGCATCGCAGAGCTTTTGAGCCGCATTGTTTAGCCTCTTTTGGTCAGAAAGGTACCATAAACACAAATTATTATGAAAATCCAGAAATCAGTTTAGTGGAGAGAATTCAAACTATTGCCAAACGCAGCTTGCATTTAATAATTTAATTTGATAAAATAATATCAGATAAACGCTTGGGTGCCCCCCTCACCTTAGCGTTTATCGTTTTAATAAAAAAAGCCAGTCAATCTTATCGATTTCTGGCTTTTCTTATTTTTCACTTATTGTTTCTAATTGTCGTAAAACGGGTTATCTTCCTCATCATCACTACCGTCGATGTCAAAGTCATATTCCACTTCGCCACCCTTTCGTCGAATCCACAGGTAAAGAACCTGTCCATCAGTTGAATCGATTGCCCGTGCTGCCATTATCGGCACTTTCTCTTCCAGTCCGGTTTCATCACGAAAGTGCAGAAACATCGTTTCATTGCGTTTCCAAGTTCGATGACACCGTTCGACCAGCGCAGGTCCATTAAATGTTCTCAATCTGGTCAAAGCCAGCTCGAAAATGCCTGGGCCTTCATTAAATCCAAGCGCCCAACCATCTTCTATGAATTCAAATTCAGGGGGCGGCCCCTCAATAATTGTTATTTTGTCATCCATAATTTTCTCTCCGCGGCCTTATCATACCACTAAATTAACGATCATTGAGATCATTTTACTGCGCATATGACAGATTTTTATTAATAGTTTCTCAAAATTCTATTAAATTTTAACCCTTATCATATTGGGCAAATCACCAGATTCCCAAACTCATTGGCACTAATTATCTCTTCACTCTTCATCTGTATCCTTTCCATAAATAGGGAATGATGAGTGTTATTAGGCGGGCGACCCTCCAATTAAGAACACGCTGCGCCTAATTTTTGAAATGATATTTTAATTTTTATAAATTTATTACTTTTTTCTAGCAAAATTCATATATAAGCTGGTTAAGATGAAATCAGTAAGATATTGGGAAAATACTAAAATTTGGAGGTAATTATGTCTCTCTATTATATGCGCAGCCCTGAAAGTTTTCGTTCTCGCCGCCGAAGATGGGAACAAATGATGAATGCTAACCTCGAAGGCGAACAGAGCAAAGTCGTTTTTCCGATTGATGTTCGCGAGGATGAAGATGCCTACACTGTCTATGCATTTTTACCAGGTATTGAATCAGATGACCTGGATATTGAAGTCGTCAACGGAACAATTTCAATCAAGGGCGAAATCAAGTTGGAACGCCAGGAAGGTGACAATTACCTGATTACTGAACGCCCTGATGGCCGTTTTTGTCGTGTGGTCGATTTACCGGATGAACTGGATTCGGATAACGCACATGCAGACTTAAAAAACGGTGTTTTGACACTGCGGGTCCCCAAATCAGAAGTTTCCCGTCCGCGACGGATTAAAATCGCGAATAATTAACTAAGTTTCACTTTCCTGGAAATAGAAAGAGCGGTCTTTACCGCTCTTTTTTTATCCGTTACAATGGAAAAATGATTACCCCTATCCCCTTTCAGGAAATCATTGAGAAGCTGAATATCCCGGCTTATAAGTATTTTGAAACCATTGGATCCACCAACACCACTGCGCTTTCCTGGTTAGAGGAAGGAGCAGCCGACGGATCCATTGTGTTTGCCAACCATCAACAAGCAGGGAAGGGCCGAAAGCAGCGACATTGGGTCACAAACCCCGGCAGTGCCATAGCGCTAAGTATAATTATGAAACCAACCCAACAGGAAAAAGAATATCTACAATTTTTTTCTGCAGTAGCCGCTCTGGCTCTGGTGCAGGTGCTGCAAGAAAAATATCAAATTACAGCACAAATAAAGTGGCCCAATGATGTACTCATCCAGCAAAGAAAATGCGCCGGTATTCTGCTAGAGGCAGCCTGGCATGGACAAGAATTGGCTGGAATCGTGGTTGGGATTGGCGTCAACTTATTCCCGGCAAGCGTTCCACCCGCGTATTTGGTACAATTTCCCGCTACCTGTGTTCAAAATCATACGCATTCATCCATCAGTCAGTTTGACTTTCTTGGAGAGCTGATTACGGCGTTTTCCAATTATCGGACAAATTTCAATTTTGATAACTTTCATAATCAATGGGAAAATTTACTGGCATTTCGTGGCGAAAGAGTATATATTATTGAAAATGACGAGTCTCACATTAGTGGTACACTTTTAGGTGTAGAATTTAATGGTGATCTGCGAGTTCTAACAAACGATGCAAAAATCTTGACATTCAGCGCCGCCGATATTCAGTTACGGCCGACAAACGATGTATGGGAGAAATAAAATGATTGATGATTTACGAAATTCTGCCAGCGATTCCTATTTAGAAGAGGAAGCAAATCAAACTCCTTTGGCACCGTCCAGAAAATCGGGTAAAAATTTCCTGGGGATGACAGCGCCCCAACGATTTGTTTTAGCACTTTTATTGTTAATCGCAGTCATCGTTCTGGGTTCTTTTTGCCTTTTGATCACCGGCCGAATTGTACTTCCTTAAACTTTAACTCGCGTAGGTAAGTAAAAAGCAGACGCAAGATAATTACGTCTGCTTTTTTAATAGCTGGTCTTCTATCATCTCAATAGTTTGAGCAGAGTGTTTTTAGGCGGGCAATCGCCCGCCTAAAAACACCCCTCAACCCTGATTTATTGACAAGATACCCGATCTTATTCTTCCGCTGGCGGCTCGTTCTCGTCACCCTCACCAATTAGCATACTGGCTTTGATACGAGCCATCGAAGCGACAGTGTGACCTTCTACCATATCCATGACATGCACTCCACGGGTTACGCGTCCCATTACGGAGATATCGCTGACACTCATGCGGATTAGAACACCGCTGGTAGAGATTAGTGAAATTTCATCATCCGGCTGCACAATCCTGGCTGTGGCAATTAAACCAATCTTATCCAGATTGTGTTTATCTATGGTAGAAACACCTTTGGAACCGCGGCTTTTCGGTACATACTGCTCCAATGGTGTGCGCTTTCCATAACCCTTATCAGTTATTACCAGTAGCTGGCCACCCGGCTCAAGCACATCCATACCGGTTACGCGGTCTTTAGGAGCCATGCGAATACCGGTTACTCCACCCGCCGGCCGGCCCATACAGCGGATATCGTTCTCGTCCATCCGCAAAGCCCGGCCGAAAGCGGTAACCAGCATCACTTCATCTTTACCACTGGTCAGGCGTACCCATCCCAGGTTATCCCCTTCTTTAAGACTCATTGCGATCAACCCACTGGGTCGAACGCTGGCAAATTCGGAAAGCTGTACGCGCTTTATGCGCCCAAGCTCAGTTGCCATGGTGCAGTATTCCGCCTCATCAAAACCCGGCACGGGAACAGCTGCGGTAATTTTCTCGCCTGAATCCAGAGCCAGCACATTCATGATCGAAATACCTTTGTCGGTTCTGCCCGCTTCTGGCAAGTTGTAAACTTTCTCCGAATAGACTTTCCCTCGATTGGAAAAGTAAAGCACCGTGTTCAAGGTGCGGGCGGGAATCATCATGATTACTTCGTCTTCATCACGCATTGATTGACCGATCACCCCGCGACCGCCTCTGCCCTGAGTACGATACATATTAGCCCGAACGCGTTTAATATAGCCCTTTTCGGTCAGAGTAATCAATACAGCTTCATCTTTCACCAATTCTTCGTCGGAAATCTCTTCGCGGGCATCCAGGCTGATAACCGTGCGGCGGTCGTCACCATATTTTGCGGCCAATTCTTCCATATCCGTTTTGATTAAATTCAGAATTTTAACCGGGTTTGCCAGAAGATCTTCGAGATAAGTAATCTGCGCCATTACTTCGCGTTGTTCCTCTTCAATTTTAAGCCGCTCAAGTGCCGCCAGTCGGCGCAGCTGCATATCCAAGATTGCCTGTGCCTGTATCTCACTAAGATTAAAACGTGTGATCAAACGTTCTTTGGCGGTCTCAACATCTTCAGATTTCCGAATGGTATCAATGACAGCGTCCAAATTGGACAATGCAATTAAGAGACCATCCAGAATATGAACGCGATGTTTCGCCTTATCAAGCTCAAATTGAGTTCGGCGAGTGATTACCTCCTGGCGGTGTTCAATGAAGAGTTGCAGCATGCGTCGCAAGGAAAGCGTTCGCGGTTCATTATTTACCAGGGATAACATGTTTACCCCAAAGGTGGATTGAAGCTGAGTGTATTTATAAAGCTGGTTGAGAACCCGCTGAGGTTGCGCATTACGTTTTAGTTCGATGACTATGCGCATTCCCTTGCGGTCGGATTCATCGCGCAAATCCGAGATCATGTCCAGACGATCTTCGCGCACAAGAGCAGCAATCCGTTCGATCATACTGGTCTTATTCACCTGGTACGGTATTTGGTTGATGATAATTGCAAAACGGCCATTCTTAAATTCTTCAATTTCTGCCCGGCCGCGCACGACCAGCCTTCCACGTCCGGTTGAATAAGCCTGACGAATCAAATCCTGCCCAACGATCATTCCACCGGTTGGAAAATCCGGACCTGGCAGCAATTTCATTAATTCATCAACCGTGACATCTTCAATAGTGTCAAAATGATCTATGACATACGTAACCGCCGCAGCCAGTTCTCTTAGGTTATGCGGTGGGATATTGGTTGCCATGCCGACAGCGATGCCGGAGGAACCATTCAATAACAGGTTCGGTAAACGGGAGGGCAAAACAGATGGCTCTTTGAGTGACCCATCGAAATTATCATTGAAATCAACAGTATTTTTGCCAATATCGGCCAGCATCTCTTCTGCCATTTGTGAAAGGCGCGCTTCGGTATAACGCATTGCTGCCGGAGAATCACCGTCAATGGAACCAAAGTTACCCTGGCCATCTACCAACATGTAACGCATTGAAAAATCTTGCGCCATACGCGCCATGGCTTCATAAACCGCCAAATCGCCATGCGGGTGGTATTTCCCTAATACTTCACCGACTATACGGGCAGATTTCTTGTAAGAGGTATTGGCTCGGATACCCATATCGAACATTGCATACAGGATGCGTCTGTGAACGGGCTTAAGACCATCACGGACATCCGGAATTGCTCTGGCCACGATTACACTCATTGCATAATCAAGAAAGGCAGTACGCATCTCATTATCAATATCAACTACGTGGATATTGCCTATTTCCATATTCTTACTTCCTCCGAAACCCAAAACCACGGCTTAAAGCATGGCAAATCTGGTACATTTCCAAACCCTAATTATACCTCATGCCGCCATACCGGCGTGTTCGAATATCCCTTTGCCCTCTGCGAAAAAACCCGGCAGAGGGTAGAAAAACCAATTTTAGTGAGTTTTACTTATCAAATGGATAGTTACAGCCTCTTGAACTGCAGCTCAGCTGATTGAGCGTATGTCTGTAATTGTCAGATCGGAGATTGTTGCCACAAGCTGCTCAACTTCTGTAATTGAGACCCCTGGAATTTTGACCACAGCTTCGTAATACTGCGGTTGATGTGGGACGGCATAGGTACCAATGCCCATCACTCCCCAATCTTTTTCACCGATGGCAGAAACAAGCTCTGCTAATTCAGAAAAATTCTTTTCATGCGCAGGCATACGTACCGTAACTCGAATGCCGGGAGTGGGCAGACCCAGCATTTCCTGGTACGAACGTAGCAAATCAATGGTCGTTATGATTCCAGTAACTTTTTCGCTATCCACAACCGGCAGGCAACTGATTTTATGGCTGGATAACATTTTTGCAGCCTCTTCTACTGTCGTTTGCGGTGTAGCGATTATTACCTGGCGTTTCTTGATCATCACGCTTTTCACGCGCAAATCAGTCAACTTGCTGGAAATCTCCCAAACATCAAGGCTATCAATGTTATCAAGGCTCAATGCAAAGTGCGAACGAGTGATCAAACCTAGCAAACGATTGCCTTCATCTACAACCGGCAAATGTCCAATTTCATTTTCAACCATCACCTTGCGTGCCTCTGGCAGTGATAGCCTGGGATCGATCATCACCGGATGGCGTGTCATACAATCTCTTACTAACATGATTATCCTTCCTTTACTGTAAATACAGGTTCAAAAGCACACAGAGTCTCTTCAGGCAGGTGACAAAATATCTGGTGCCCATCTCCCATATCCTGCCAGGGAGGTAATTGCTCTTCACAGATCTTGCCGCCATTTGGCAATAATTTGCGACGCGGGCAACGCGTATGAAAACGGCAGCCAGAGGGTGGGTTGATTGCACTGGGCACATTGCCTTCCAACCGAATTCTCTTCTGGTGAGAACCAGGATCGATGACTGGTACTGCTGAGAGCAGTGCCTCGGTATATGGGTGGTAAGGTGGCGCATAAATCTGTTCTGCTTGACCTTTTTCCATCATTTGGCCCAAATACATGACGATGATTTCATCACAGAAATAGCGAACCACGCTCAAGTCGTGGGCAATGAACAACATGGTAGTGCCATATTTTCGCTGAACTTTTAAGAGCAGATTCAGGATCGCTGCCTGAACAGATACATCCAAAGCGCTGACCGGCTCATCACATAACACCAGATCTGGATATGTTGCCAGAGCCCTGGCGATACCCACACGCTGCTTTTCACCCCCACTTAACTGGTTCGGCAATCGATCATAATAGTTTTCACCCATACGCATGTTGCCCAGCAAATTGATGACAGCCTGGCGAACCTCGTTTTTTGGAACCACGCCAAATTTAATCATCGGGCGGGCAATCTGCTGACCCACAGTATATGCCGGATTCATCGTTGAATCAGGATTCTGAAATACCATTTGGATCTCTTTCATCACCGCTTCGGAGCGATCGGCTAAGGAGCTGGAAATATCCAAACCTTTAAATTTAATCGATCCGGCGGTACTTTGCTCAAGCCCAATGATCGTTTTGATCAGGGTGCTTTTCCCGCAGCCGGATTCCCCCACAATGCCAAGTGTCCTTCCGGGAACTACTTCCAGACTGGCATCTTCAACAGCCCTGACGTACCGTTTTGGATTTAAACCTAACAAGTCTTTCAAGCTGGATCCCTGCACCTGGTAGTAGGTTTTTAGATTCACCGCATTCAGAAGGGCTGCATCATTCCCTATCTCTGATTTGAGACCTTCCGGCTTGATTTCGACCGCGTCCGGCGGTTCCCATTCAGACGGATCTATCAATTCAGCAAAATGGCAGCGAACCATAATACCATCACCAACATCACGTAAAGCTGGCTTCTTATCGCGGCAAATTCCCTGCACATAATCACAACGGGGATGGAAAACACAGCCATCCGGGCGGCGGTTGGGTGCCGGCACCCTCCCTGGAATCGGGTAAAGCTGACTGCCAAGTTTATCTTCCCCTAATTTTGGGATAGCTCGGATTAACCCCTGTGTATATGGATGTTTCGGTGAGCGAAATATATTTTCAACTTCAGCCCATTCCACCAGCTTTCCGGCGTACATGACAGCAACGCGGCTGCATACTCTTGAAACCACGCCTAGATTATGTGAAATATACATGATGGCCGTGTCCAACTCTCGACGCAATTCATCAATTAAATCCAGTACGGTTGCTTCGACAGTGACATCCAATGCAGTAGTAGGCTCATCCATGATCAACAGCGCAGGGTTATTCAGTAAAGACATAGCAATAACCACTCGCTGCTGTTGTCCGCCAGAGAGTTGGTGGGAATACCTTTTTAATACATTCATTGGGTCAGGCATGTACACGCGTTGCAACATTTTAACGCATCGTTCAATTGCCTCGGCCTCCTCCATCTTTTGGTGAACAGTTAACACTTCTTTCATTTGTTCACCGATCTTCATGGAGGGGTTGAGGGCTTTCATAGGATCCTGGTAAACCATCGCAATCTTATCGCCACGCAAGCGCTGCAAACTTTCGCGGCCCTGATTAACGAGATTCTGGCCTTGAAAGTGAATTGAACCCCGTTTTACATAACCATTGCGTCCCAAAAAATTTACAACAGCCCAGGCAAGAGTGCTCTTGCCACAACCAGATTCCCCAACTATGCCAATCGCCTCACCCCTGCCAATTTCAAAGGAAACATCCTGGACAGCCTCCACTTCTCCACCACGCACCTTGTAAGCCACTGAAACATTTTCTAGTTTTAATACGGGGGGATTTTTCCTTAGTGTTTTTGTTGGGTTCGTCATATATTCCTCACTTCTGGAAGCGATTAATTTCTTCGTTTAGACCATCGGCAAACAAATTGAGCCCGATTACCAATGTGGAAATGGATAAGGCAGGCCAAATCACTGCCAATTGATTTGAAAAGATATTCCGTCTGGCTTCATTTACCATATTGCCCCAATCGGGATCAGGTGGGGGCAGGCCAATGCCAAGAAAACCAAGCGTACCAATAGCAAAAATTGCATAACCAACACGCAACATCCCATCTACCAATAGCGGGCTGCTGACATTGGGCAAAATTTCTTTGAACATGATATACCAGGGACTTTCACCTCGGGTTTCTGCTGCGCGTATATAATCGCGTGTTCGGATATCCAACGCCAGGCTACGGGCAAGGCGGGCAACGCCCGGTGCCCCAGTTACTGTAATGGCTAGAATCACCACCAGATCGCCCCTACCAAGGGCGGAAATAACCACCAGGTAAAGGACAATCACCGGAAAAGCGATCAATGCATCCAAAAATTGCATAATGACCTGATCTGTCCAACCGCCCCGGTACCCGGCATTCAAACCGAGAACGGTCCCCAACAAAAGTGAGCCAAATACTCCCCACAAGGCTACTCCTCCCGGAATGACGCCAATACCCGGTAGACGAGTTTTGAGCAAGATGACCTGCGTACCTGTCATCAAGCGCGAAAGAATATCACGCCCAAGATGATCTGTCCCCAGCCAATTGGTGGCGTTCGGTGTCAGGTTTTGGGCGAATTGGGTAGCATTCGGTTCATAAGGTGTCCAAAAAATGGATACAATGCCCAGCACAACCCAGAATACGAACATTGAAAGTCCGATAATGGCAATCTTTGAGCTAAAAATTAGGCGCAGGCTTTGTGAAATTCGCTCCAAACGAAGCGAATAATTTTTCTTTTTTATATTTTGTTGAGATTCCATCACTGCTCCTGTTTAAGAATATCGAATGCGGGGATTCAATAGCGTATAGGCGAAATCACCGACAAGGCGGGTGACAACAGCGATTAAGACTGTGATCATTGCTGCCGCTTCAATTGCATTGAAGTCGCCAAAAATGGCTGATTCGTAAATGTATTTTCCCAAGCCAGGGAAGCCGAAAATCGTCTCAACAACCACCACGCCGCCAATCAACCAATTGACGTGCAGCATGATGACAGTGATGGGTGCCATTAACGCATTTCGCAACGCATGCCGAAAAACAACCCGTCGATATGGCAAACCTTTTATGATGGCAGTGCGAATATAGGTTGACTGCATCACTGTAACCATGCTGGTACGAGTCATGCGGACAATATAGCCTAGTTCCACAGCTGTCAGCGTTAAGACAGGTAAAACCATGATCTTCGGATCAGAGAAGATCGCATCTGGCCGCAGGAAAACTGACACAGCCGGAAACCACTTTAACCAGATACCAAAGATCAATATCAGAAATACCCCGGTTACAAACTCCGGAGTTGCTGTCAATCCCAAGCTGGTGATTGAGATAAACCGATCCAGGAATCTTCCTTCATTCACACCGGCTAGTATTCCAAGCAGCAAGGCAATTGGGACTACTACCAAAAAGGCCACCCCGGCCAACACAACGGTATTGCGAATACGCGGCAGAAGGGTTACCATCACTGGGCGGCCAGTCTGCAGAGATAAGCCAGCATCACCACGCAACAACCCTTTGGTCAAAGGTATATATTGCTGGGCTCCATCGCCTTCTTTACGCATACCAGCCTTGGTTAAAATATAAATCTCCTTGCCCTCACCTTTGACCCATTTGACCGCATTATTTTTTGTATCCACACCCCAAAAAACCTGCTTATTTGCTCCGTTTTCTTGATCATCAATTGTCTTCCAGGATGTTTCAGCCTGTTGCTCTATTGCAGAACCATCTGATTGGCGGAGCAGTGCGATCAATACACCTTCTTCCAGCTTCCAGCGTGTTAATTGGCCATTAACATTTGCCCACCACTCTCGCTCCTCGGTTTTTTCATTTTTAATGGCCTCAAGTGGATAGCCAATCTTACGCTGCACTCGCCAATCATTGCCAATCAACCAGTTTCCATATCGCACGATTGCCGGCTGATCCAACCCCAGTTGCAGACTGAGCGATGCACGCTGCTCGGGGGTGGAAAAAACGCCCAGAATTCGGACCGTCACATCACGGCTGCCTGCCTCCAATAAAAAGAAAAGGGCAAGAGAAACCAGTAGCATGGTGATGATGGTGGATACGAGGCTACGAATCAAAAATCTAGCCATGAATAAAACTCCTAAAAAAATAATAATAACAATGGCATCCCTGCGCGATAAACCTGACAGGGATGCCTAAAAATATTACGCTTCTGACTTCCATACTTCGTAAAACAGATCGTAGCTTGAGGGGTGGCTTTTTACATTCTGGAATTTTTTATTCGTGATGTTCCAGACTCTCTTCCAGAAACTGTTACCGATGGGTCCACGATCTTGCATAATCTGCTCCAGCTGACACATTAATCCGCGGCGCTCTTCCAAATCCAACGTTTTCTCTGCTTTTCTTAATAGGGTTGAAAACTCATCATCCACCCAGCGAGTTTCATTCCAGGAGACTGGGTTACCGTCGCTATCAGCAGTGTAAGCTAAAGACAGTAACATGACCGCCAGAGGTCTGTGAGCCCAGGCGGTAATACCAAGCGGCACTTCCGTCCAGCGATCCCAATAACCACCTGAATCGGTGATATCCAATTCGATATCAAACCCGGCAGGTGCCGCCAGTTCCTTGAGAGCCTGTGCAATTTCCGGTTCAGCCTCATCATTTTTCGTAGATAACACCACTTTCAGCCCATTCGGATAACCAGCCTCAGCCAAAAGAGCTTTTGCACCCTGCGGATCATAAGCTGGAATGGGTTTTTCGCAAAAACTCGGTGCTACCGGTGCGATATGGGCATCAATTGAGAGGTCACCTTCGCCAAAATAGGCTAATTGCAAAATCTTTTCGCGGTCCTGACACATTTTTAATGCATTACGGACGCGCACATCGTTCCAGGGCTCAATATCCACGCGCATGCGGACCGTGTAACATTGTGAAGTTTGTGCCGGTCGCACAACAAGCTCAGGGTTGTCTTTCATCGCCAACCAGTCACTCGGTCGAGGAATATACATGGTATCAACCTGATTGGACTGCATGGCAGCCACGGCAGCATCCTTATCGATCGAAACGATGATGATTTCATCCAGGTAAGGCAATGGCTGGCCATCTTCCCCCATACGCCAGTAATCTTCACGTCGTTTTAAGACAGCTCGCTCACCTTCGGAATATTCCTCAAGGGTAAATGCACCGGTCCCAATTGGTTGTTTGACAAAATCGCCTTCAAAATCACGATGCAAGATAATGGCGGGGTAATGGAAGAGATGCTCTGGCACCGCAATATTAGGAGAATTTAGATGCAATCGCACAGTGTAATCATCCACTTTTTCAACATCTTCGGGACCATTCAGGTAGGAAAGCAAACCTAACATGGAAGAACCGATGTCCGGGTTGAGCCATTCACCAAAGGAAAAAACAACATCATCCGCGTTCATCGAATCACCATTGTTAAAGGTTACATCTTTGCGAAGATACAAAGTCCAGGTCAACAAATCATCGCTGGCAACCCATTTTTCGAGCAAGTAAGGTCTTGTGATATTATCTACGCCGGTTTCCGTCAGATACTCGCCAACCTGGCGAACTACATTCGCACCTTCGATCCAGGATAAACGGGCGGGATGATCCAGCAATTGTAACTGCATCGCATTGCGTAAAGTACCACCGCGAACAATTCCCCCACTGGCTGCAGCGTCGGAGGCACCTACAGCAGTCGCCGCTACCTGGGTGGCCGGGGCAGCACAAGCAGCAAGCGTAGCTGAAAGACCCAACAAGGTTGCGCCTCGTAAAAATTCTCTCCTGGAGAGTTTACCAGCGGTGAATTGCTCATAATATTCCGGAATCAGCGGGTGAACTTTTCCCATTTGCGCTTTGGTGATAATTGTTTTTTTCATAATCTTCTCCTTTGAAAATTGGATTAAATTAAAATTCCGGGACGATTCTATCCGCAAGACAGAATGGCCGGTAAAGGACAACGTTTTCATGTGAACAAGCCAAATGCTTTCACAAACGTTTGGGTGACTGCGCGCTCAATCAGATTTTGGAAACAGGTTATATACGGTTTCCACATCCATCGCAGAACGAATGGGTGTTACTGAGAAATATTTACAATTTTGGAAATTGATTCAAAATGAATGAAAAATTATTAGAAAATCAACGGGGGGGACACAGAAAGTTCTCAGAAAGCAAAGTGATCGAAAGAAGTGCAGATAACTGATATCAGCATTTTCACAAAAACATACGCTGGCTTTTCCTCCTTAATTACAGATTTTTTCAAATGGATATTTATTGTACCATAGGTAAACTTGGTCAATTACTGGTATCCAAAGGGTTACCGGTAAAAAATGAATAGAGAGCCCATCAGGATGTTAACCGATTCCTACAATGATAAACCACGTGATTGCACTATCAATGGTAGAAAATTTAATAAAACTTTATAACCATTCAACTGATAAATGTCTTTCGAACTGATTTGCCATACGCAATCTTTCACCTTCTAAACTACAAAGGCACGCATTGGAATAAGGACTTCTTTTGGGTTATTCCACTCAACTCATAGGTATCTTGGATTGCTATTGCTCAACAGCAGTGACAGCAATTATTGCAGCCGAGTAAACCCATCCATATAATTTTTTATCGTCGGCATGCCCACCAGGCGCGCATAAAAGAAGTTGTTGACGATATTAATGACCTCCGCCCTGGCTGCCTCAGCTTCAGCGGTCAAAATATCTTCAGCTTCCGGCCGCGAGAGGGCATCACGAAGCTTAAGCAGGTGGCTCACAATTTGGCTTTCTTGATCGCCCTCGAGGGCCTTTATAACATCCATAATCAAGCGGTCTGTGGCTGCGGTTAATTCGGCATGTGCAATGATGGACCCGGAAGAATAAGTATCGTCGATGGTACGAATGAGCGACCAGACCTGATAAAGAATGGTTGCCGGTTCATCAAACAATTCCCGTAAAAAAGCAGCTTCTTCATAGCGACCGGTCAGACGAAATATATTGTACATGCGCTTGGCTACCTTTCCATAATTTTTATCGCGGGTCAGGTATTTTTGAACTTCATGTTCCAGCTGTTCCACATAACGATCAAGTGCGTTGGCAGAGACATGCTGAGCAAGTTTGGAAAAAATCGGTACTGATTCCGCTTCGAGGTAGACCTCCTGAAAATACGGATCCAGATATCCATCCAGCGGGATTATGTCTCCATGCGGGCCTTCCCAGGTAACATCCAGCATATTACTGGCATTGGCCAGATTCTTGCGAAGAGGATCGGCTACGACCCAATCAAGTTTGCACCAACCAGGGTTCAGACCAGCTTGCTGCCAAGTTACCGTAATTGAAGTTCCGTCCGGGCGGAATCCTTCAATCTTTTCAGCGCGGATCTGCTCAGGCCGCCAGGCAATGGGTGTGTTCGCCTTTACGCTTTTCTCTCCAATAATCATATCTTCTTCAAAAGAACCATACTTGACCTCTATCAACTGGTAAGTCGGCCCCTGCAATGTATTCAGCGCTTTGTCGCGCATTATGCTGCCAAGAATCCGGCAAGCTTCTTTGCGAGTAGGCGCAATAATGTTGACCCGCTCAAAATAATCACAATCACCCGGATATGATTGTATTTTGGATTGCGCAGCCGAACCAGACAAAGCCAACGCCGTTTCAACCTGGCCGGGAATATCGGCAAACTCTACCAGTTTGCCGATCCGACGAAAGTAAGCCAACTCCTTTTCACTGAAATCCAGCATGCTGATATTATGACCAAAAACTCCGGTTCTACTATCGATTGTTATCTCATCATTATTTTTTAATCCCGCCATGCTCGTCAACCATTGAATGGCAGCAGCTTCATTAATTTGTACACCCAAGCGCTTAGCCGATTCGAGAATCCGTGAAATTTCAATTGCCGGCTTGTTTTCAGTATCAGTCATACCTAATTCTCCTCATCAATTCAAATAATGGTATCTTTTTTATAAAACCAGGTGGAGAAGTGTTTAGGCAGTCGATGGCCGGCTTAAATCACTCCTCCCCGAATTTATTAAAAAGCTAGAAATAATGTTTTGGAAATTGCAACCCTCATCACAGGTGGGCCACAACCCTTACAATACAAGTTTTTAACGTCTGAATCCAGAAAGCATATAACCGTAAGGCTGAATTCATTTCAGCAGGCATTCGTTAGGAGCTGCGTGGAAATGAGCGTGATTGATTAAGAATGGCCAGAAAAATTGCAGCCTGATCCTGGGCATCTTTAAGGGCATTATGGGCCAGGCATGTTTCGTGGTTAAGAAAACGGTTTATGTGCCTAAAGGATGTTTGCGACCATTCAACACCAGAATAACCCATATAAAAAGCCTTGATGTCCAAGGCGCTATGGCCAAAAGGGTTGCTGCCAATGTAGCGATAGAAATAATCGTTGATAAACATCCAATCAAATGGAGCATTGAGGGCCACAAAAACTGGCCGATCCCCTCTTGGCGTCACCGTCCTGACCCACTCGGCAAATGCTGTCATAGCAGTCAGTGGAGGTTGGCCAGTTTGCTGTAATGATTGCATTTGCAATCCGCTGATCTTAAGCGATTCCGGCAAAAAATCGGGACGATCCGGCTGCAATTCCGTATAAAAGTTGATATCAGTGTTACTTACCAGACACGCCCCAATGGAAAGCAAAGCATATTGGCTGGGGAATGGACCGGCTGTTTCAACATCCACACTGATATAAAGCTCATTTGACATGCAGGAATTATATCAAGCAATCAATTACAAAAAAAAATGAGAAGACGAGGTAAATACTTTAGGAATCCCTCTGGTATGAGATTTCTCTTGCTAATCCACTCTGTGTTTGCTATAATCACAGCCATTCAGGGCGCGTGGCTCAGCTGGTTAGAGCGCACGGTTCACATCCGTGAGGTCGTGGGTTCGAGTCCCTCCGTGCCCACCACGACGACAAAGGAGCATCTGTTACCAGGTGCTTTTTTGTTTCACCTCCCAGCTCCATTGAGGAGTCCTTGGGAAAGGCCTTGGGTTCGAGTCCCTTGCACAGCACCCACCACGACGACAACGGAGCATCTGTTACCAGGTGCTTTTTTGTTTCACCTCCCAGCTCCATTGAGGAGTCCTTGGGGAAGGCCTTGGGTTCGAGTCCCTTGCTCAGCACCCGCAGAGGCATCCGAGTAATCGGGTGTCTTTTTTTTCACATCCCCCGCGAAGCGGCTTTTCGAGCACTCCATTGAGGAGTCCTTGGGGAAGGCCAGGGCATGGTCTCTTGCGCAGCACCCGCAGAGGCATCCGAGTAATCGGGTGTCTTTTTTTTCACATCCCCCGCGAAGCGGCTTTTCGAGCACTCCATTAAGCAATGATTAGGGATGTTCTTAATTATTTCAGGCCTTCGCGTGGTTATCTCAATTTTTCACAAAATGATATACTTTTCTTTTCAGCCATCATCATGAAGGGTGATCTATTCCGCCAGTGTTTCTTTGAGAGAAGATGCTTTCTTTTTTGATAAAAATCCCATTTGAGCACTCTCAATAATCCCTCCCCGAAATTATTAGCAAAGTCTTTATCGATGCATTCTAAAAAAATTTCCTCTCCATATCTTCATATTATTTCTGGTCTCGTTTTAATTCTGCTCTTATTCACATATATCCGGGCAATCCCTAACAGTCCTTTTTTTGGTGATGAAAGCCATTGGATCCATACCAGCGTTTACTGGGAGATTTTGCTGGAACAGCCTTCCACTTCCCCCTTTTGGAGTGAAAATTACTGGACGTTAACCCAACCGCCTGTGACGCGCTATATTATAGGGATAGCCCGGAATATACAGGGCTTTAATTCTGAGCAACTTAATAACCCCTGGGAATTCTCACAGAGCTTTGAAGAAAATGCTGCAAATAACAATATGCCTTCTCAGGATTTGCTTTTCGCTTCACGAGTCCCCATGGCAATCCTGGCTGCATTAACTGGCTGGGTTATTTTCTTAATAATTCTTAATGGATATGGTATTTTGGCTGCTGTACTTTTTGTACTTTTGTATGCCTTCAACGATTATTTGAAAATTACACTTGTACGTGCAATGGGTGAATCCCCCATGCTTTTCTTTCTCACTTTGTCCTCTTTCTTTCTGATTCTGGCGATTCGAGAATTCATAGTCTGGTCTAAAAATGAAACTCCAGATCGGAAAGCAATCAAATCCTATTTTCTATTTTCACTTTCAGGGATTGCTTGTGGCCTGGCCGGTGCATCGAAAATCAACGGGTTGATGGCCGGCGCGAGTATTGCCCTAATCGTCTTTGCTCTATTATTTTTCTTTTCTCCCTCGCTGAACAAAAACCTGAAGATAAAAATGTCAGTCAGGATCATCTTCATATTCGCTTGTTCGGTAATTCTGCCATTTATCTTAATAAACCCTTTTCTTTACGCAAGCCCTCTTTCACGCATCGGTTTAATGGCCAAATTCAGATTGTACGAAATGGGTGTGCAAATAGCGGGATTTCCAGATATGCACATCAACACATTGTCTGAAAGAGTCCCACTTCTATTTGCTGAAGTCTTTAGCCAATATATGCCTTTTCACTTACCTGCTATTTTATATTTTCTGCTGGTCGGAATTGGCGCAATAAATTTGATTAACCGCCTGCTTGATTGGAATAAAAGCAGACAAAACTTCCCTACCGAGCTTGTCTTGGTACTTGTCTTGCTTCCCCTGGCTTTAGCAGGATATGCTACACCGCTAAATTGGGATCGCTACTTCTTATCCAGTGTGATGTTGAACATGATCTGTGCCCCCATTGGTATTGCTTATTTGCTTAAGACTTTGCCTGGAATATTGAATAAGATAAATTCTAGACGAAAACAATCGCTAGCACGCCATTAACAGAACGACAGAACAACACGGTTTTGACTCGTATATAATAATTTTCTAATGACGGGCGCAGACCGTAAGCAACGCCTTCAAATTATCCAATGGTTTTACAGTAAAGAGGATATTTTTTTGCTTAATACTTACTATTTTGATACTTCAATTGAAACCGATGGCAACTGATGAATAACTGTCATTGAGAGGAAGGCGCGTAACGCCCGACGAGACAATCCTCTCCTCTGCGAGAAAGAATCCTTCGCAACGCTGCTGCTGCTCATAACAAAAAACAGTGATAGTTTGGTATGGTACGAACCATCTTGAGAAAAAAAGTCAAAAGGCTTTCCACCCGAGGGGTATTATGATTCTTTCGCGTGAGATCTCTCGTAAGGGCGAAGCATCCGGGAACCCATTCCATCCTATAAAAAACATACCCATCTCGGATGCTTCGTCCTTTAGCCGACTTAGGCTGATAGAACCCACCATTTTTATGTCACCTAAGTCCATCAAGGTGTAAATACTGAAAAATAATAGATAGGCAAATTATCTATTCTAAAACCAATGTAATCTTCCTATTCCACCATTTGGTGAGTCAACGACCCAGCCTACCCTACTCACTTCGTCCATCAAACGAATATAGATATCCTAAAGATGAGGCGGTGCGTTCCTAACTCACCCTCCGCCTTGCCTGCATTGTGCAATGTTGTTTTATCCTCGAATACCGCCTTTCAGCGGTATAGCCGAATCTCACAACATCATGAATAATTAATTAAAGTGATTGAGAATATTGAATTTCAGATAAAATAAGATCACTTACTTCGTCTTGAGTTTTCAACCAGAAGAGGAGTGCCTGCAATGCAAATTGATAAGCAGGATGGGCGCGAAAGGGCCAATATCCAGATCGGCAGTCAGGTCGCTGTCATTCAGAAGCAAGACCAGCGCACCGGAAAATTGACCAGGGGTATTGTCAAAAGAATCCTAACCAATTCCCAAAGCCACCCGCACGGCATCAAAGTGGAGCTGGAATCCGGCATCGTTGGACGGGTGAAGCAGATTTTACCTTCAGAATCTGATCAATAAAGAACTTTCTGAATTTCCCAAAATCTATTCGCGTATCTTACGCCAGGTCGAATTCTGGTAATCGCTTGACTCATAATAATCTGCGACATCTTCCCGATAGCCGGGAATACGACGCATGACACCTTCAACCAGTTGGTCTTTAAAACCTTGACCGCTAAACAGGATGGTAACTTTGCGCTGGCCATTAGATTCGAGCTCATCGGGCTGGACGTGAATGACATAATTCACCATTATTTGATCGCCTGTACCCTCGGTGGTTGAGTAATCAACTCTTTCACCTTGGATACCAGCAGCATGTGTTTCCAAATAAACTGATTTGGCCACAACCACAAAACTTCCTTTATCTACGGGCGTATCCCGTGTTAGCGGCAAAGGCTGGCCATTGTCGTCTAAAATTGCATAATCCACCCAGGCTTTGTCAACACTTGTGTTGAGCATCATTCCCAGGTTTTCGCTGATAGCCTCTCCACCGGCATCAAAAGTCATCTCAACCGGAACGCTTCCTAACATATTTTGGACATACTCAGTCGTATCCAATGTGGTTTTCATCCAAAAAATACCTTCATAAGCACCCACAACAACACGGTTATCATTTGGGTCAATTTTATGTAAATATACCTCTATCTCATAATCAGCAAAATAGCCTTCCGCAAGCTCTTCACGCCATTCCCCGGACGCTTCAATGATGAAGATGCTGGGGTCATAAAGCTTATTCCCACTTGAAGTTGGTTGCGGAATGGCAGTGGATTCAGGTGGCTTGACAGTAGGAGCATTATTATTAACTACATTTACCTCAAGAGTGGTTGTAGGTATAATTACAGTCGGGGTTTTGGTACCTGTTTTTATTACCGGCTGTTTGCTGGAATTACAGGCGCTCGAGATGAGAATCAGGCAGAAAATAACTACCGGAACTAGACGCTTCATGGGTTGCCTCCACAAATTTAATAAAGTATCTGTTGTCACGGACATACTGTCGATTGACTGATGGTAGTGTAGCAAATTAATATTTTAATACGTCTATTTGTATACGGTTACATTCCCTGCTCTATTCGGAAACCATCCCTCCAATTAATTTTCTCCAGCAGGATTACCAAATATCATTATAATTTGAAAGATAAAGCCTTTGTATTCGCTATTATGAAAAACAAGCAACTACTCATCATCATTGTCATCCCTATAGTCACCGCCATCCTTTGCGTGGTAATTTATTTGTTGCCGGCGGTGAACCAAAGGATCGTTTGGCGCATGGCTAATCTGCGCACGCAAATTCACTATTTCCTCAACCCCCCAGACCGGCTGGTTTTCGATCCTTCCTCTCAAGCCGGGTCTGAATCTAACATTGTCCTTCCCACAATCCTGCCCACAACGACCCGGTTGTCAGACCCAAGCCCCACCTCGGCAAATGAAACTTCACAGCCCATTCCAACGCCAACTTTGATCGCAACTCAGGTGCCTATTCCATTGGAAGTAACGATTGGCGGAGTTCCACATGAATACCAGAGTTTTAACAATTGCGGTCCAGCCAATCTCTCTATGGTATTGCGCTTTTGGGGTTGGCAGGGAGATCAACGCATTATTCGTGATACGCTGCGATCAAATGAAAACGATGCGAACGTGATGCCCGATGAATTGGCCGGCTTCGTGGAGAGTCACAGTGAGCTGAAAGCCTTGGTTCGAATCGGCGGAACGCTGCCTCTTTTAAAACAATTTGTCGCAGCAGGGTTTCCAGTCATCATTGAAAGCGGCCATCAACCCGCCGATGATTGGTGGATGGGCCATTATGTCACCATCAGCGGTTATGATGACCAACAGGCCATTTTCATCACCCAGGATTCGTTGATCATGCCAAATCTGCCACTGCCTTACAATGAACTTAAGCACAACGGCTGGCGGGATTTTAACAATCTTTACCTGCTGATTTATCCCCCGGATCGTGAGCAAGACGTGCAATCTATCCTGAACCATGATCTGGATCCAGTCCAAAATGTGGTCAATAGCCTGGCCAATACCTCGCAAGAATTTTTGACAGTCACACAGCGAGCTTATTTTTTTGCTCTCTACAATCAAGGCTCAGACCAACTGGCACTGGGAGATCCCTTCTCAGCTGCAGAATCCTTCGACCAGGCTTTTGCATTTTACCAAACGCTGAAAGACGAGATACGACCCTGGCGCGTTCTCTGGTACCGGGTGGAACCTTACGAAGCATATTACAAGGTAGGGCGTTACCAGGCTGTCATCGATCTGGCCAACACCACGCTTTCAATGCTCAACAAACGTGGATTGGAAGAATCACATTATTGGCGTGGCATGGCCTATCAAGCGCTTGGGAATAAAGAGAAAGCCATCTTTGATTTCGATATCGCCATCCAGTTGCGGGCGGATTACACCCTGGCGCTCGAAGCGCTTGATCGCTTGCGTTAAAAGTGAAGTAGATCCTGCATTTAAGTTTCAAGTTCTCAAATTCAAAAAAAGCCATACCATTTTCTGGTGTAAATTCCTATAAATAAGTTAATCAGACTTTATTAACCTTTCTCTCTTAATCAATGATAAAATCTTAAAGGCAGGGTCTTATCACTGCCTCTTTAAGGATAGAAAGATTTTTAAGGTTAGCCCACAACCATCTCTTAGGGAGTATGAATGACCCCATTCATTTATCCAATTGAAATTTCCGATGACGAAAAAACAAAAATTAAAGGATCTCTGAACCTCGAAAGGCCGCTTCCCTACCTGACCAAAAAACCAGAAGGAAGCGGTTTTTATCGTCCCGGACAGATCATACTGGAAGATGCGGGTAATCTGGATTTGATGTTTTACCATACCCCCTCCACCGCGCGTTTTATTTATATTGAACGTCGGCGACCCGATTTACGATTAATGGAATACATAGGCATAACTTCCAAGGAGTTGGAAAAAGTGGATTCCTTGCAGCTGCCAGGTCAGATCTGGATGGGGGCCAGTCGCGCCAATTTAATGTGGAAAGCAATGCAAGATATTTTCAATGCACCGCCACTGCGAAAAACGATCACCGGCAGCCGCCAGGAAAACCTGGCTATTTTTCCAATCGCACGCGAGGGTCTAAAATATCAGGTACCTGAAGCGATCTACGAGACCTACGGTTATTATACGGATGAGGTAATTTTAGACGCCCACCATGTCTTCGATAGCTCCATCCCGGTCTATAACCGTAAAGTCGAGATGACGCTCTTCAAAGACAAAGATCTCAACCAACCGCAGCATGATGATGTGCATGTAGCATTCATCGCTGATAGCATCGCCAGCGGGCTGGTAATGAAGGAAGTCATTACCCGTATCAAAGAACGTTTCCGCAACCTGGAACGGGTGGAGGTGCTGGCGCCATTGGCAACGATTCGCGGATTAAGTCGTATTGCTGAATCAGAAAGCCGTAACGGCGTCAAAGTGCGCGTGCACATTTTCGAGACTGTTCTGAATGCTTTACCCCCTGACTATTACTATTCCGCTCATTTTAATATCCCCGAATTTCACATCCAACCGGATCTCGAACAGGAGTACCGCGAATGGTGGGGCCAGGACTCACAAGGAAAAATGATTGCCGATACAACCTGTGCAGGCTATGGTTGGAGCGAAGCCTTTTATTCACCGCGCAAGCAAATCGAGATGATTAACAACCAGTTACAGGAACGCCATAACTTAACCATCGCAGATATCATTCGCCGCCAGTTACCTTAGATAGATAAAGGGGTCAAGATATCGATCCCTTTCACAGGCAATATCCATAATAAATACCTTTGTCTTTTTTACAAGCCTACGCCAACTGCCTTTTATTCTTCGGAAGTATTCATATAAGTTGGATCCGTGAAAAAGATGATAGATCTGCCGTCTTCATTTAGTTCATTTTTCTTTCCATTCAAGTATCCGCATTCAAAAGTTTTGTAATCATCTTTTCAATCCGGCGCCGGCGGGTTTCATCTTTTTTCGCCGCTTCAATCCAAAGAACATATTCACGCTGATGTGAATATGCTAATTTCAAAAAAGCAGCCTGGGCAATTGCATTTTTTTCTAATTCTTCCTGAATATCATCCGCGAGGACAATCTCGCGTGGTTGCTCATCCAATTCAACCACAATTTCAATTTCATCACCAAATGTTTTCTGAATCTTCGCGCGGATTTCCTTCAAAACAATCAATATGTGTCGTTCGGATCCCATCCGGACCATAGATCCGCGATACGGCACTCCTTCAAAGCTTACCCGAACAGGCACTCGCCCTGTCGTTGAAAACAACTCTTCCGTATTGAAGGGAAATTCAACATAGGCGCCACCCGAACCCGCGTCGATAATTGTGGCTTGAAACTTGACCCGGCCGGGATTACGTAAAGTTTTACCCATTTTTTTCTCTTTCTTCAAAGGTAGTACTCGTTTTATTATCGCACATGAAGTTGCATTCCCATTCCATGTCGGTACAATAAAATTTAAAACCTTTTAATGAGAGACCATTAAGTGAAACAAAATCAATTATCTTTCAAATTAGAGCTCACCATCTTCTTGATCTGTCTGACAATAACAGCCTGCAATCGCAATCCAACAAAACCAGCGCTGGATCATAGCAATCCACCTGTAAAGACAACGGGAACGGCATCCATTCCAACCGTCACACTTACATCTCCATCTGCAATCTCAACAGCCACTCCCACTCCGACACCTATCCCCAGTTTAACGCCAACAGCCACACCAACTGCCACGCTTCACCCTATGAGCATAGCTGCCCTGCGCGAGCAAAGCTTCCCGGGCAGTCACATAATCCTGGAGAACGAACTGGAACCCGGCAGCAATTACCGGCGTTTTTATGCCAGCTACCTCTCGGATGGGCTTAAAATCTATGGCCTCCTGACCATCCCCAATGGGGAAGCTCCGCCTGACGGTTGGCCCGCCATCGTCTTCAACCACGGCTACATTCCGCCTGAGGAATACCACACCACAGAGCGCTATATTGCCTACGTCGACAACCTGGCACGCAGTCAATATGTTGTTTTTCGAATTGATTATCGCGGCCACGATCAATCTGAAGGGGTTGCCAAAGGTGCCTATGGCGATCCAGGCTACTTAAGCGATGTTCTCAACGCCTTCAATTCCTTAAAACAAGACCCCTTGGTCAACCCCCAGAGAATTGGCATGTGGGGACATTCCATGGGTGGTTATTTGACCCTGCGCGCCATGGTCGTCGACACGGAGATCCATGCAGGTGTGATTTGGGCTGGCGTTGTCGCCTCCTATGCGGATATGATTGCCCTCTGGAAGGCACCAAGCGAGCAGGTTACTCCCACACCGCCATCTTTTGCGCGCCGTTGGCGCCAAAACTGGGTGGAACAATATGGTTCACCCGCTGAAAACCCTGCTTTTTGGAATTCCATCTCAGCTAATTCATTCCTGGAAGATATATCCGGTCCTTTGCAATTGCACCATGGCAGCGGGGATGATACAGTTCCTTTAATTTTTTCAGAACGATTGTGGCAGCAAATGACCGATCTTTCAAAGCCGGTGGAATTGTACATCTACGATGGGGATGACCATAACCTCTCCCGGTCTTTCAGCCTGGCCATGCATCGCACGATCGCCTTTTTTGATACATACCTCAAAGATAAGTAGATCTTCCAGGATTGTATTAAGAATTAGAGGCAGAGTGTTTTTTTGGAAAGATACATTTTCCAATCATGAAATTTCAAATTCGGGCTGTACCAGTCTGGGGTTTCCATCAGTAATCAAAACATTCTCACCCAATTCTTTGGCACGATACATCAGTTGATCAGCTTGATGAACCAATTCTTCAACCGTCAAGGTGGCATGCCCGGTAAAGTGCAGCATACCGATACTGACCGTCAATGGAGTATCATATATTTGATTTTCAAGGGATAAGTTCTTAAATTTAGATTGAATTCTCTGCGCAGTCATTTCAGCGTCTTGCGGACTAATTTCAACCATCATAACCACAAACTCATCACCACCATAGCGTGACAGAATATCTGTTTTACGAAAGCTCGAAGAAATAATTTTCGTAACAGCAATTAAGACCTCATCCCCGCGCAGATGGCCATATCTGTCATTGACACGTTTAAAACCATCAAGATCCATAAAACAAACTGAATACGAATGCCCGTAACGCCTTGAGCGGTTTATTTCCTTTTCTGCCAAATATAGGAAATGGCGACGATTGAACAGACCCGTAAGCGGGTCAGTTATGGCAAGTTGATTTAATCGCTCTTCCAATTGCTTGCGCTCGCTAATATCGCGCATCAAAATGATATGACCAAGCAAAATATTACGACTATAAATTGGTGAAATCTGCGCTTCAAAACAATGTGTCAGCAGCAATTTAGGAAAGTATTCGAGACGTGTGTTGACACCCTGCTCAAAATCAAAGTTTTCCAACAAATCAGCCAATTTGTTTCCTATCAAACCAGTTCTTTCACCTTTTATCAGTTTCCATGCAGCCGGATTGAAATCCACCAATCGAAGCTGCGCATCTACCACCAGCATGATATCTTCCATATTTTCAAGTAACAGGTTTTTTGCAATTGGACTTATGTCAAACAGTTTAAACCGGAAAATAGCAAAGGTGAAAATCAGCCCGGCTAACACAAAGCTGAGCGGGTCGTAATTCACCTTTATGGCAGGTATAAGACGTAAAGTATAAGAAATATTGATCAACAAGGGGAGTAAAGTGCCGGCAATCAATAAAATGGCTTGTTTGCGGTACAGATGTGCCTGCTGAAAAGCCTTCCTCAATAGGATTGCGTCTGCCATCAAAATCAATCCATATGAATAAATCAAATGTACAAAGAACCAGGTTGCAAACACCCAGGTTTCATCAACCAAAAAATTCCCATGCTGCACATATTGAATACCCTTTAAGAATAAATTATGGCAGGAATTTGTTGCCATTAAAATAAACGAAACTGCTGGAATTATCGAAAAAACAAGAAACAGAATAAAATGATCGCCCAATTTGTTTTGAGAAAATTGCAAAGAAAAGAAAAACCATAATACAGGAACAAAGAAAACCGGGGTCATCCGTATGACTGACCACATGAAACTTTCTGCTTCAGTTTTGGCCAGCAAACCGATTGCAATCGCCCCAGTCCAAAGACCAATTGCAACTAATAAACCAATAAAATAACGGGCATAAGCAATTTTACGAAATCTGGCTACATAGCCCGCCAAAAGGAACATAACCAAAGCTGCTGCTAAAGCGACAATAAATAAAATTTGATACTGTATAACCATCGTAATTCTAATTTTACCCAAAAACAAGAAGAATGCTTTAAATTTTACATAAATAATGTAAGGCAGTATTGATAACCAACGAGAATTAGTAAAATAGTTCCTAAGCAACACTCGTGCTCTACCTGGTGATTTAAAAAGGTTTGTATCTGGAAATGCTGACTAATTTAGTTAAATGTATTTAGTTTCGGGTTATTTAGAAATTTATGATCTATTCAACTTTTCTTTTATTATAAAACCAGAGAAGAGCTGTTCTAAATTACTGGTATTCTTTATTCATCAGTGTTTTAATGGTACTCAATTATTTTTGTTGAAAGTGAACCAAAACATTGTTGGAATCAAAACTAACCATTGGTCATATCGCCCTAATTTGGCTGAAAAATGCTCAGCAAGGATCCATTTTAGGTATTACCTCTAAAGGGATATTCCTTCAACTTAACGAAACACAGGTTGTTTTCCTAACCAACTCTAAAGATTTTGGCCCACTCAACCTGATTTATGAACCTCCCCTACCGGAAGTATGGCAGCTCCATGATAAAATCGCCATCCAGATAAACAAAAATAGACTCATCCTCAAGAACATTCAAAAAGATGAGTTTACCGCATCCTTCAAAGTATGGAAAATTTCCGCCGCTCCCGCCTTTTCAATCAGCGGGTATGAGCAAAATAAGCGCATTGGGCAGGCTATCGACCAGTTGTGCCTGTTAAAAGAGTCTCAAGGTTTTGCAAGTTTGTTACCTCACTTACTTACATTTTCAGAAAGAGATATATCGCATTCCCTTCAAGAAATTTGGGAATCGATTAATGCCATAAGAATGACATTGCCAGAATTAAACCTTGGAATGATTTTGCCGCATTTCAAACCATTGTTCGGTTATGGCCGCGGGCTCACTCCCTCCGGGGATGATTTCGTAATGGGGTTGATTTTTTTACTGAATCGCTTCAATCATGGGTTCATCCCAGTAAATTGGTTAGACAAATTAAACAATAGTCTCTTGGATTTTGCCTTACAAAAAAGTAATTCAATCAGCCAAAGCCTACTTTTTTGTGCAAGCCAGGGCAGTGCTGACTTGCACATTCAAAGGGCAGTTGACTGGTTGATGAATTCATCTACACCCGAGCAAAACCAGATTCTCGATTTAGCTAGTTGGGGCAATTCATCCGGGGCGGACCTTATGGTTGGTGCAATTGTCGCCATTCAAGCTTTGCAAATGATCGGGAAAGGAAAAAGCCATGAAGAATAACCTGAGAATGTGTCCTCGTTGCCAACAAATCACCTCGATTATGCCCATCTCAGACATTTATTTCAGCTTGCTTGAAAATAAAATTACCGATGAGAAGTTGAAAAAATTATCTTCACAACAAAAAAAAGATCTGTTTAAGTTTCTCAATCCCCCAAGCTTTAACCGCCGCCCCATATGGAATATTCTGCCTCCGGACATTCTTTTTGGCACATTGATCCTGTTATTGGTATTTTCAATTCTTTACGGGTATTTCGAAAGCAGAATTAGCTTGCTGAATGGCACCATTCCTTTAGGGTTGGTACTCATTTTTTACGGGGCCATTCGCAAAAAATTGCAAAATACCTTTAACAAGAAAACCAAAGACCAGCAAGAGATCGCTGCAGCTTTATCACTAAAAGCAGACGAATGGTCTGATTCCTGCTATTGCTTTACAGATCAGGTTATTTTCCACCCCAAAAATGAAAAGATTTTTACGCTAAGTGAGTTTTTTGCACGCATGCATCCTGAAGATGCCGTCTAGGAGATTTTTTCCTTGCACCCAAACTGGAATTTGTGACCAAATTTCACATTAATTGTATTGAGTTTTTAATTCACTGGAAAATACAATTATTCAGTTCGAATTTCATTAGCTCGTTCAACCATTTGTTCTCTCAAAATTTTGGAATCACGCGGGTAAGCCCAATAAAACAATGAGAAGAGCAAAGCACAAATGATCCAGGGGAAAGGGATGGTCCACAATAAGGCTTTGGTAAAGCCGATCGTATCCGCCAGGCGCCCTGCGATTAGGGCAGCAATGGCTGCAAAACCGCTCTCGATAAAGGTTGTCATGGCAAAGGCGGTTCCGCGTAATTCAGGTGGAACGGCACCTTGCATCATCGGTTCCTTGGCGCCTTTACCCGGCCAACTGATGAACAGGGCGGTAACAACACATAAAGCCACAAATGCGCCAAACGACCAATTTTCGGTTTGCGTGAAAAGAATAAATGTCAGAGGAATACCGCTGATGATTGAAAATTGCCCGATCGCAGTTCGACCATACTTGGGACTTTTGCCTTCGGCCCAATCACCCAAAAGACCACCAATTACATTCGAAATTGCTGTTCCAACCACAATACCGGCAAAGGCGACCGATGCAGACGCCTCAGTTAAACCGCGCACATTCACCAACCAGGTAATTAAATAAAGACCTAATACTACCCACGGCATCGTACCAGCCAAACCCTGCAAAATGGCCACCCAAATGGTCGGAATGGATAATACCTTGGGGATATCGCTTAATTTTGCTTTATACTTGGCAGCATCTGCTGCTGTAATGAGACCGGCCAATTCAGGTTCAGAAGCACCCCGCACCGGTTCATCAACGAAGAACCAGATCACCAAACCCGAAACGACGCTGAATAACCCCATGCCAATAAAACCCCAACGCCATAAGTTTGGTGTAGCCAATAGACTCAGGCTGAGGGTGCCAACAACAATTCCCATCACGCCAATCGCTTCCAAGATGCCCAGTGCTTTTCCGCGCTGCTTAGGCGCAAAAGCGTCTGACATAATCGAGAAAGTAGCTGGCATCAAGCATCCCAAACCGATACCGGATATGGCGCGGATTACCAGCAATTGCCCAAAGTTCTGAGTCAGTCCGACCACTGCCGTCCAGATGCCCCAAAGACCGGTTCCAATTAAAATTACTTTTTTTCGCGAAAAGCGATCGGCAGCGTAACCCCAAAATGGCGCACTGATAGCCTGGAGAATATTCCGAATTGTTCCAATTGTCCCCAGGTTCGTATAATTTAATCCCCACAGTGATTGCAGCGTTGGAAATAGAACCGAGATGGTCTGACCTTCGCCTTGATCAATAAAATAGCCAAACGAAAGCGCAAACAATGTGCGCCAGCGGTTACGTTTAGCGGATTCTTTTTTAACCGGCACAATAATTGATTCAGTTGTCAATGAAAACTCCTGGGAAGAGTGTTTGAATAACAAGATAAATTCTAGAAAAATAATGCTGCAAAGTCAAGTCATATTTAACTTTAGTTGAGAGTCAATTGAAAATGAGGGCTAGGAAAAAATGACCTCCATATACTTGATGCTTATTGTTTCCATTCCTCTCCCTTTTCAGTAAAATGAAAGCTAGATGTTGAAACACCTTCCATACCCCACTTATCGTCAAATACGTCATGTAATCGTAGTTTGGGCTATTGAGACGATCGCTTTGCTGGCCCTGGAGAAGATCTTGCCAGGTTTAGAGATCCAATCCAGCGAATCAGCTATTTTGGCAGTCGCCTTAATTGGCTTATTAAATGCAATCTTACGGCCTGTTATTTTATATTTTACAATCACAATCACTGTGTTTACCCTGGGTTTGTTTTCTTTGCTGATAAATGTAGCAGTAATATTGCTGGTTGTTCAAATCGTACCCGGATTCATCATCCTCAACAACCAGACTGCAATTCTGGTCGTGCTCGGCGTGACCTTCATTAATATGCTGATCACTCAAATTCTATCTTTGGATGAAAACAATTCCTATTATCGTTCTGTTATTCGCCGGCTTGGCAGAACGCAATCCCGCAACAACAGCGCAGTTGAACACGCCATGCTGATCATCCAATTTGATGGATTGTCATATTCTGTTCTTGAAAGTGCTCTCCGAGCAGGTTACATGCCGACCATTGAAAGCTTGATTTCCGATCAGCATTATCAACTGAAAAAATGGATTTGTGGTTTACCCTCACAAACATCTTCCAGCCAACTGGGGATCATGTATGGAGACAACAAAAATGTCCCTGCTTTTCGTTGGTACGAAAAGGAAACCCAAAAACTAGTGGTTTCCAACCACCTGAATGATACCGCCATGATCGAGTCGCGAGTGGATCAAAAAGACAGTCTTTTGCTCCATAACGGCTCCAGCATTGCCAACATGTTTTCAGGCAATGCAGTCAAATCAGCCATGACCATGAGCCAATTGACATCCGTTGCTCAAATTTCCAAACGTTCAAATGTTTTTTATAACTTTTTTCTGAACCCATACAATTATACGCATACCGTCTTCCTATTTATTGGGGAAATGTTCCGAGAAATGTATCAAAATCTTGCCAAATTATTCTCTCACCGCCAACTTAGCTTACGCCGTTCTTTCCTTTTCGCCTTGGAGCGCGCAATGGCGGTTGTCTTTGCCCGCGAACTGACTACCCACATCATTATTGAAGATATGTTTTCCAAATATCAAACCATCTATGCCACTTACATGGGGTATGACGTGGTTGCACACCATACCGGAATTGATAGCCCGGCAGCTCTCTCGGTAATGCGAGGACTAGATAAACAAATCCAGCGAGTAATAAAAGCGAATGAAATTATTTCAAAGGTTTATACCATAGTCGTACTTTCCGACCACGGACAGAGCCAGGGAAGTACTTTCCGCCAGTTATATGGACTAACCCTCGACCAATTGCTAAAAAAATATCTTCAAAATGAAAAGAGCGTTGTGAGCAGTGGCACTTCGGATGAAGTAAAAGGCTATGTAAACTCGTTGTTACAGGAAGTGCTTAATCCGCATCAAAAAGTCAACCAATCAGTAAAGCGCATTTATAAGCAGCTACAAACGAAGGATGGCGATTTTTCTTACTTCGATAGCGCGTCCCGTCCCCTACCATCCGGAACAGATATCATCGTATGCCCCTCCGGAAATATGGCTTTGGTTTATTTTGCAAATTTTCCAGAGCGTCTCAGCCTGGAACAGATTTCCAAAATTTATCCTCACCTTTTGGTTAATCTCGTCTCTCATCCCGGAATCGCATTTGTGATGCTCAACAGTGAAGAATACGGGCCTATCTTACTTCATTCTAATGGAATGTACTTCTTAAAATCCCAACGCATTGAAGGAAAAGATATTCTGTCTCAATACCCTTCCCATACTTCAGCCCAGTTGCAGAAGCTTTCTGCTTTCCCAAATTGCGGTGACATGGTTATTTTCAGCAGCTATAACCCGGAAACAAAAATGTCTCCGGCATTCGAGGAACTGATCGGCCACCATGGTGGTATTGGCGGTTTACAAACGGAGGCATTTGCTTTCTTCCCGGAATCATTGCCCTGGCGCCCTGGTATCAGCGATGCTGTCGAATTGCACAAGCAATTAAGAGAATGGCAGACTCTGATTTTTGAAGGCCAGCAATAAAGAGAAAGGTCAGTTTCTTGGCCGTCGTTATCATTCCAAAAGCTCAGTTATTCAACATTCAACAAAAATAGATCTTAGTGAAGTTTGCCAATCAAAATGATTAATTTAAGCGGATAATTTTCTTTCCAGATTAATCCCATATTTACTCAGATAGCAGGTTTGCAAGCATCATGCGCTTGCAAACAGAGGATTCAATCTACCTTATGAAGATAATACAGATTCAAAAAAGCCAAATTGGATACGATGAGCCACGATAGAAAACATCCTTCAAATTAAGCGAAACTCACGCATGTTTTGTGAGCCATTTAAGCAGCTTCTATGATTAATGCCCTTAATTTCTGGAATGAATGCTTTATGTCATATCAAACTCCTTAGTTTCCTCGTGTGCTTAGCGCGTTCCCGCGATACATTGATGATAGAATCTAATTGGGGAAGTGTGATTCCTAATTGAATATTACCTATCAGGAGAGGTGAATGGAACCAATACGTGTACTTCAATGGGGTTTGGGGGCAATGGGGAGCGGCATGTCGAAGCTCATTCTCACGAAGCCGGGCTTGAAAATTGTTGCAGCAGTTGATGGCCGCCCGGAATATGTTGGCAAAGACCTTGGGCAAATTTTAGGCCTGGATGAAACTTTCGGTGTAAAGGTCACTAACAAACCAGAAACTGTTTTAGATAAAGCCAAAGTGGATGTTGTTATCATCGCAACCACCTCCTGGCTGACCGAGCAAAAATCGGATTTAGAAAGAATCCTTAATGCGGGCATCAACTGCATTTCGATTGCAGAAGAGATGTCCGATCCGTATGCACAAAATAAGCAGCTTGCCCTGGAATTGGACCGGCTCGCAAAACAAAATGGCGTTACGCTGGTGGGAACCGGGGTTAACCCGGGGTTTGTTCTAGATTTGCTCGTCGTAGCACTTACCGCCGGCAGTCATCGAGTTGATCGTATTGAAGCATCCCGCATTAACGATCTCAGCCCGTACGGACCAACCGTTATGAAGAGCCAGGGAGTTGGAACAACCCCGGAAGCTTTTAAAGCGGGGGTTGCGGATGGATCCATCGTTGGCCATGTGGGTTTTGTGGAATCGATTCACATCATCAGCGACGCTCTGGGCATGGGAGTAAATCGGGTGGAAGAAAGTCGTGAACCAATCGTGAGCAGTGTACGCCGAGAAACCCCGCATATAGTAGTAGAAGCAGGCATGGTGGCTGGCTGTGCGCATATCGGCATCGGTTATCGCGATAACACTGAAGTAATCAAATTAATTCACCCGCAACAAATACATCCGGCACTCGAAAACCAGGAAACCGGAGATTATATTCACATTTATGGCAAACCTGAAATTCATATGGCCATTCAACCTGAGATTGCAGGCGGGGTAGCTACAATGGGTATTGCTGTCAATCTGATTCCAATTGTAATGGCTGCAACACCCGGTTTAAAACGAATGATCGATTTACCCGTTCCAGCAGCACTACAGGGAGAAAGTTCCTATCATCGTGCATAACCATTAAATTAATTGGGTATGGTCCCACGACTGGTCAGTGAACTTTCAGTTATTATCGAAACCCAACAGGAGGTAAGATGAAAACAATTCCAACGGGCACCTGGGTGGAAATTGAACAAATTGTGTTAACCCCCAATCAACGGGCCGAAGCTTTACCGGAAGACACCAAAAAAGTGCCTTACATACTTCGTGTCTCAGGGTTTTTGGAACATGATGCCGACCTTGGCGAAGAATGCACAATCCGGACAATTATCGGGCGCTTATTAATTGGAAGAATGACCCAGGTAAACCCCGGCTATTCTCACAGTTTTGGTAAAACCGTTGCCGAACTCCTATCTATTGGAACTGAGAGGGAAAAATGAGCTCCTTAGATCCCTCCTACAATGCAGTTATGGCACGTAAGAATGAGATTATGAAATCATCGCTGGGGCTTGATTATGATGATTTCATCCAAAGCCCTATTGCTTTCAACTATGAGGGCATGATGAAAGCTACTGGTTTTTCTCTTGAAGAAATTATTCAAATTCAAAGAGACACCAAAGTTGGCAATACGCCCCTTTACGTTTTACATAACCTGACTGAAGCTGTTCGGAAAATTTCTGCACCGGGTAAAGGAGCAAGCATCTTGCTGAAAGACGAAGCCGCCAATGCCTCTGGCAGTTTTAAAGCAAGAAGGGCATCCATCAGTGCCTACCAGGCACAGATTAAAGGTTACCAGGGCATGATTGCAGCCACCAGTGGTAATTACGGTGCAGCTGTTGCATCTCAGGCTGCACAACGACATTTAAAATGTATTATCGTCCAGGAAGTGTTCGACAGCCGTGGAGTAGGTCAGCCTGAAATCGTTGAAAAAGGGCGTGCCTGCGAAGCATATGGAGCCGAAGTTCTCAAGATGAGCGTTGGACCAGAATTATTTTATATGCTCTTAAGAACACTGGAAGAAACTGGTTACTTTAACGCCAGTCTGTATACACCCTTCGGGATTCGCGGCATTGAAAGCTTGGGATACGAAATAGGGAATGAAGTCCGTGATCGGTTTGGCCGTGCTCCGGATGCAGTCATCTGCACGCATGCCGGTGGAGGTAATGTCACCGGGACTGCGCGAGGTTTGTTGGCAGCCGGCTGTGATTCAACCCGGATTATTGCCTGTTCGGTTGACCTGAGTGGTCTCCATATGGCTTCAGATACTGCTTTCAACCGTAAGTCGTTCACAACCGGTCACACCGGTTTTGGGATTCCATTTGCCACCTGGCCAGATCGCGTGGATGTGCCCCGCAATGCTGCTCGCAGCCTGCGCTACATGGATGAATATCTTCTGGTAACTCAGGGTGAGGTCTTCTACATCACCGAGTTGCTGGCCAAATGGGAAGGTCTCGAACGTGGGCCTGCCGGAAATATAAGTCTTACAGCGGCAGTCGCTCTGGCACAGGAAATGGATGAAAACCAGATTTTGGTCGTTCAGGAAACCGAATATACCGGCGCAGGTAAACATCATAATAGCCAGTTGTCCTTCGCCCGCGAGAACGGGGTCGAAATCCGGCGCGGAGATCCTAAAGATGACATACCGGGCACCACAATCGTTATACCGGAAAGGCTGGATCAAGTTCATGGCAAAAGCCAGGACATTGAGAAATTGCGCCGATCCTACCTGGCGAATGCAGCCAAAAACTATCCGGTTGAAAATTGGACTGCTAATGATATGGCCTTTTTAGCAGCAGATGTAAAAAAAGAAACAGGCTGGCTCGAACGCAACCTGCCAAACTAAATCAAAATTTAATAATAAAGGAAACTTTCTATGACCCAGAATCGAATCAAAAAGTTTGAAACACGACAAAAAGAACTGAAACAGATGAGTGATGAGGAATTGAAAGCGCACTTTTGGGATCTTTGCTACCAGTTGGTCGATCCGATCGTAGACCTGGCAAAAACGCACACTTCGCCCTCTATCGAGCGCTCGGTGCTCTTACGTATGGGAATTGACAGCATTACTGCCCACGCCGTGGTTGGGCGTATCAACGAAGCTGGTTTATTGGGAAAAGGCGCCGGACATGTGGTGCTGCGCGTTTCTCAAAAATTCAATAAAAGCATTCCTGAAGCTGCCACAATCATTCTGGAACAAGACGGCACACTTGATGCTCTCTTTGAATCCAATCCAGTTCAAGGAGCTAAATCATGACCCCCAGTAAAAAACTAAACCCCAATAAAAAAATGGATATTGAAGCCATTTTGGAAGGGTTGGAAAAATACCGTCCTACTCAAAAAGGCTGGCACTGGCGTGAAGTCCCGCAAGAAGGTGTTGACATGGGACCTTTCCATTACCGGGACATGTCCACTCCGCTTAAAAACAGCATCCACTTACCAGCAGCCAAGTATTTTGGCAATATCGATCCTCAGCCGGCCTGCGTGGTAACAACTGAAATCGCGTCTGGCCGCTTCGAAGATGACCTGCGGCGCATGCGGATGGCTGCCTGGCATGGAGCCGACCACATAATGGTCATTCGTACTACCGGCCAGAGCCATATTGATGGATTGTTAGAGGGTACACCCGAAGGTGTAGGCGGCGTTCCTATTACACGCAAACAAATTCGTGCCAGCCGCAAAGCCTGTGATCTGATCGCCGAGGAGGTTGGCCGGCCGATTAATTTTCACTCCTACGTCTCAGGTGTGGCCGGCCCTGAAGTGGCTGTTCTTTTCGCCGAAGAAGGCATCAATGGTGCTCACCAAGACCCACAATATAACGTGCTGTATCGTAATGTGAACATGTATCGCTCATTTGTGGATGCTGCCGAAGCCAAAAAAGTGATGGCCGGAGCTGGGATTTTCCAAATTGACGGAGCCCACAATGCCAACGCCACCGCGAAAGATGGCTGGCTGGTTATGCCGGAATTAATAGTCCAGCATGGAATTAACTGCGCCTTTTCAGTCGCAGTCGGAATGGCGAAAGACCTGATCGGTCTATCCACCGTTCCCCCCGATTCACCACCGGCGCCTAAATTATGGTATGACCTGCCATACGCGGTTGCATTGCGCGATTTCTTCTCGGAATTCAAGATGCGCGCCCAACAAAACACGCGTTATATCGAAGCTGATATCGAAGAAGCCATTCGAACGCATACCATTGATACCCTCATTTCGATGTTGACCAGTGCTGATGTTCAGAGCACAATCACGCCGGATGAAGGCCGCAATGTTCCCTGGCATTACAACAATATTCGCGGAATTCAAACAGTAAAACAAACCTGGTCGGCTTTGGATGGAATTAAAGAACTGTTGACTATCAACCACGCCGGGCCATTGGGAGATATGGTACGCGACATTAAAGAACGGGCAGTGATTTTTCTTGAGGAAGTACTGGAAACCGGCGGCTACTTCGCGGCTGTCGAGCAGGCTTTTTTTGTTGATTCCGGGAAATACCCACAGCGCAATGAAGACGGGATTGCCCGTGATGGTAAAGGCGGAGTCGCTGCTGATACGATCATCGAGCGAGATGCCGATTATTTTGCCCCGGTTTGTGATCACTTTGGAATCAATCATCTACCGGCGGGCGTAGAAAAAGCCTGTGACCCGATTGGCGGATGCACCTTATGTGATCCTGAAAAGATTGTCTACATCGATGAGCTCGATCCGCAAGATAGCGCCGATGCACGCCTGGAACAAACATACCCCTATCGCAAAGGTGGCCTGGTAAAACCCGAAGTGGAATGGGCCGGTGACGGCACTATTTTGACTCAATTTTTTGTGCCTTTATCCGAAGAATATGCCGCTGCCTATGGAATTGAGATGGCAAAAAAGTTAGGGCTGGAAGATCCCCAGGTCATCAACATTCAGGTGATGCACCCGGCAGAAGGCTGTTTTATGGAAGTGAAGGGAAAAGTCACGTTTGATATCGCCGCCAGCAGCCTGAAAGTGCCTGAAAAAGAAATAATCCTACCGGAAGAGGAATTACGGTCAGTAGCCAAGAAAATTGGGCTTAAAGTGGTCGCAGCGACGGTTGGTGAAGATGAACATAGTGTTGGTTTGCGAGAAATTCTGGATATCAAGCATGGAGGAATTGAGAAATACGGCGTTAAATATACCTATCTGGGAACTTCTGTTCCCATCAACAAGCTGGTGGATGCTGCCATTGAAACAGGTTCTCAGGCAATTTTGATTTCTACCATCATCAGCCATAATGATACCCACCGCTTACAAATGAAAAAGCTGGCGGATCTATGCGTTGAAAAAGGAATTCGGGATAAGATTATCCTGATCGCAGGCGGCACCCAGGTGAACCGCGAAATGGCCGCTGAAACCGGGCTGGATGCCACCTTTGGGCGTGGCACCAAAGGTATTCAGGTGGTCAATGCCATGGTCAAAGTACTAAAAAGCCGTGGTATGATCGATTAAGCCAGTTATACTGACACAGACTGGTAAAAGTCGTCGTTTACAAAAAGAATCGTTCTTCATATCCGGTTTGGATTGATAACTTCTATGGTGTGGTATGGCTTGGAGGGTACTACGTGCCACACCATATCCCAGGTCTGCCGGACAGAAATCCAAATCACATCAACATGCATCAAACCATCCTAAAAATAATGACAGGAAGTGAATTGTCTAACCATTCCCATTTTTTAACGGTCGAGATCGGTTCTACTATTACCAAGGTGAATGCCTTCACATTGGAAAAAGAAGGCTATTTCAGGCACCAGGCTCAGGGTTTTTCTGCAACCTCCATCGCTCTCGGTGATGTGACTGTGGGAGTAAATGCTGCCATTGCAAACCTGGAAAGTCGCTTTGGCAAAAGCATGGCAAAGCCGCTCATTTACGTCAATAGCTCCGCTGCAGGCGGCTTGCGCATGACAGTGCATGGCTTAACCACCAGCATGACAGCCAGAGCAGCTCGGGAAGCGGCATTGGGGGCCGGTGCAATTGTCAAAAAAGTCACTGCCGGTTTGCTGGATCAAGTTGACCTGGATGAGATTCGCAGTCTGAAGCCAAATATCATTCTGCTGGCCGGCGGGGTGGAATATGGTGAGAAGCATATTGTTTTGCAGAATGCGGAGCTGCTTAAATCGCTAGATCTTAATATTCCGATCGTTTACGCGGGTAACTCAATCATTCGTCCGCACATTCGCAAAATTTTTGAAAATTCAAGCATGCAACTGCTTCTGGCTGATAATGTCTTTCCAGTTGTAGATGTCCTCAATATCACACCCCTGCGAAAAGTCATTCATGAGGTCTTCAACCAGCACATCATTCATGCACCTGGAATGCAGCATATAGCTGAGCTGACTGACTTTCAAATCCTACCCACCCCGGCCGCGGTTTTAAATTCAGCAGAACTATTTGCTGAGGTCCTGGGGGATTGTTTGGTAATTGATGTCGGTGGTGCAACCACAGATGTGCATAGCGTCACCAATGGCAGCAGCGAGTGGATGTCCAAACAAATTGAACCGGAGCCTTATGCCAAACGAACTGTTGAAGGAGATCTTGGTGTTTATGTCAATGCCAAAAACATCGTGGCGTTGAAACAGGATTTCAGGTGGCAGAGCGAATTAGCTCATCTGCAACCTATTCCCCATGATCCCGAAGAAACACAGCTGACACAATGGCTGTGCAGTGCGGCTGTTGAAATTGCCATTCGCCGCCATGCGGGGCAGATTTATGATCAATACACACCCAGCGGGAAAAAACAAATTCTGAAAGGAAAGGATCTCTCAGCAGTCCAATGGGTGATTGGCACCGGCGGGGCGTTAACTCGAATTGCTGGGGGAGAAGAAATATTAAGGTCAATTTGCACAGGTGCTGGCAAGTTTTTGCTGCCTCCACCCACAGCAGCAATTTGGATGGATACGGATTATCTCTTTTCTGCACTTGGTACGCTGGCTCAAACACATCCGCAGGCAGTCAAAGCAACCTTTCAACAGAAAGCTGAAATGGAGGTCGTGTGAAGTTTCGTACCCCTCGTCTAGAAATTAATCTGCGCAAAATTGAAGAGAATGCAACACATATCATCAATCTCTGCCATGAAAAGGGGATTGAAGTGGCTGGTGTTACCAAAGTAGTCACAGCCCATAAAGGGGTAGTCAATGCTTTTATCAATGCACGTGTTGACTGCTTGGCTGATTCCAGGCTTGAGAATTTACAAGCCCTACGCAAGCTTGAGACAGGCATCCCTTTGATGCTCTTACGCATCCCCTCCATCAATCAGGTGCAAAGCGTGGTGGAATTGGCCGATATTTCATTGAATTCTTCCATGGAGACAATCAAGCAGCTTTCGCTGGCCGCAACGGCCCTTCAACGGCAACACAAAATCATACTCATGGTCGACCTCGGAGACCTTCGGGAAGGCGTCTGGCCGGATCGTGTCATCCCGATTCTAAAAGAAGTAAGCCATCTGCCAGCTATTGAGATTATTGGTCTTGGTTGCAACCTGATGTGCTATGGGGGGGTCATCCCAACTCATGAAAAGATGCAGTTATTGGTGGATTTGCGCGAACTATGCCGCCGGGAAACAGGTTTGCGACTGCCGGTGCTAAGTGGCGGTAACAGCGCTAATTTACCGTTGGTATTGAACGGCGATATGCCACCGGAAATTAATCAATTGCGCATCGGAGAAACAATTTTACTGGGGTGCAGCGTCATCGACCGATCGCCATGGCCAGGAACTCAACAAGATACTTTCAAAATTGTGGCTGAGGTTGTCGAACTGGAACGAAAGCCCTCAATTCCAATCGGGTTGCAGGGTCAGGATGCCTTTGGGGGCACCCCGCAGTTCGTCGACCGCGGATATCGCCAGCGTGCCATCTGTAATATCGGCCGCCAGGATGTTGTCATTGATAACTTGCAGCCTGAGGATTCTGGGATTATCATCCTGGGTGGCAGCAGCGATCATCTCATCTTAGATGTCGAGGATGCCACTCAAAAGATTGCACTCGGGCAGGAAATTTCATTTATCCCCGGTTATGCAGCTTTGTTGGCAGCCAACACCTCAAAATACGTGCGTAAGGTCACTGTAAGAAAGTAAGTTTCCATGCTCTATCAAACCCATGTCAGAGTTCACCTTAATAATATACGGGATAATATTCTTGCCATCCGTCGACAGGTAGGTGATCAGCGCAAAATTCTCATTGCAGTTAAAGCCAATGCCTATGGTCATGGCGCTCTGTCTGTGGCACGCATGGCACAGGCCATCGGTGTAAATTATCTTGGAGTCGCCACTGTGCCGGAAGGTATTGAATTGCGTCAAGCCGGTATTAAACTGCCTATCTTGAAATTCTCTCCTGCATTTCCGGAAGAAATGCAGGCAGCTCTCGAAAATCAAATTACCCTCACTATTTGTGATCAGGCCAATGCCCAGCAATTGGATACCCTATGCACACAAATTGGGGTAAAACCCGCTATTCACCTGAAAGTTGACACAGGAATGGGACGGATTGGTGTGCCGCCGCAAGACGCAGCCGCGTTTGCCAAGTATCTCGTTGAGAATTGTCCAAATCTGATGCTGGAAGGCGTCTATACCCACCTGCCCGTTAGCGATCTGGCTGATCCTACCTATACAAATTCACAATTACTTCTTTTTAAAGAAGTAGCTGCGAGTATTGAAGCTGTACTGGGGCACAAAATCCCACTGGTACACTGTGCGAATTCAGGAGGAATCCTCGGCCATCCCGATAGCTGGATGGATATGGTGCGCCCAGGAATAATGATCTATGGCTACTATCCCGATATCAGCACGCCACGCACCATCGCGCTCAAACCAGGTCTCAGTTTTTATACGCGCGTGTCCTTTATAAAATATGTAAGCAAAGGCACCAGCATCGGTTACGGACGCACCTGGATAGCAACCGAAGATACCTGGATTGCGACCATTCCGGTTGGATATGCCGATGGCTTTAACCGCCGGTTTTCCAATATGGGGCGGGTTTTGATCGGTGGGCACTCATACCCCATCGTCGGCCGGGTGTGCATGGACCAGAGCATGGTTAATTTGGGTCCACGCACAAATGTCAAGGTAGGAGATCAGGTTACCTTGATGGGAAACGATGGCGGCGAAGAAATCAGTTGTGATGAATGGGCCGAAAAGTTGGGGACAATCACATACGAAATCACCTGCCAGATCAATGCGCGGGTTCCAAGAATCTATAGCGCGTAGTACCGACCGGAGACCAGGGACAGAGGAGGGGGGATTACGACAGAAGTTGAGATTGCGGAAGAAGTACCACACGGGATATTTGACAGCATTCCGACAGGAAGCCATGTTGCTAGCTTAGATTCGGGTTTAACTGAGACCGGAGAGGAAGTGCAAGGCCTTCGCCTCGGCATCCGGTTGGAGACGTAGGGGTGCGGATCAGCACATCCAAAACGAACGTATTTCATCAATTGCGGGTAAAATTAAATCAGGAGTCAATTATGCAGACCATCAAAGTCGCCAAATTATCAGAAGAGGCCAAATTGCCAACCCGCAAGCATCCTCAGGATGCCGGTCTGGATTTCTACTCCGTAGCAGCCATGACCATCCCAGCGCACTCGCACGCCATCGTCCCAACCGGTATCACAATTGAAATCGAATCGGGATTCGTCGGTTTGCTCAAGCCAAAAGGCGCTAGTAACCACCTCTTGGGTGCGGGCGTTGTAGATGCCGGTTATCAGGGCGAGATCCTGATCAAAGTAGTCAACCCCTCCTCCAATGAGTTGATCATCAACAAAGGTGATGCAATTGGCCAAATGTTGATCCTGCCCATTCTCACTCCGGCCGTTGAAGAGATTAACCTGGCAGAGATTCACCACAGCCAAACTCAACGGTCAGACGGCGGCGGCATTGTTTCGCAATACCAGACGACTTCACCTTCGAAAAAGAACGAAGATGGAATTTTATAGGAAGTCCAATAGACTGGGGTAATTCAAACAATGGAATAATTCCGCCAAATGGGGGAAAATTCATGGATAATTCCACCACAAACAAACTAAAAAAGTGCTCAACGGGGTTGCCATTTCGGTCTGTCATCATTTCAGATCATGGCTATACAAACATTATACACAGTTTCTCAAATTAGAAGAAATCTTTTTATAATTTAGAAATATACTATAGAAAGAATGCCGCTGAAATTTATGGAAAAAATCATCATAGTAACCGATAGTACCTGTGACCTGCCCGAGGCAGACGTAATTTCGAATAACATTTATGTCATTCCATGTTACATCAACATGAATGGTCAAAGTTTTCTCGATGGTGTCGAATTATCGCGGGAAGAGTTTTTTCAACAATTGCCGGCATCCAACCCTTTACCAACGACGTCTGCACCGGGGATGGGCACCTTTATTGAAACGTATCAGAGAGCCGTTGACGCTGGAGCTACAGGAATTATTTCCATTCATATTTCTCAATCTTTGAGTAATATTGCCAATGTGGCCCAAATCGCGGCGGATAATTTCACAACAATTCCTGTGAAGGTAATTGATTCCGGTCAACTCTCAATGGGGCTGGGGTTACTGGCATTGGTTGGCGCAAAACTGGCAAACGATGGCGCGGATCTTGATACAGTTGCAAACGCAATTCTCGAGAAAAAACCACTAACGAATGCATTTGCCAAGCTGGATACACTTGAATATCTGCGGCGTGGGGGCAGACTATCTGCCGCCCAGCACGGCATTGTCAGCTTGTTGGATATAAAACCGATTACGAAAATGAATAATGGTAACTCGGGCTTAGAGATGGTTCGTACCCGCCGCAAAGCTTACCAACGCTTATTAGAAATTGCGAAAGAGCTTGGCCCGGCCGAAATGGTTGGCATTATTCATGCCAACGCTCCCGAACTGGCAGATCATGTCAAGAATGACATCCAGTTAATCTGGCCAAATGTGACCCCATTAATCAGCATGGTTACTCCGGCGATTGGTGCACACGTTGGCCCGGGCACGGTTTGTATAGCCAGCATTCAAGAATACATTCAGAAACCACTGCTTGAATCACGGCTCGATCAAATTAAAAATAGGGTGAAAGAAGCTGTCGCCCATATTCCAGGATTTAGTTCAAATGAGAAGGAGAGTAATTCATGAGCTTTTGGGGATTATTAGAAATAACTGCATTGGTAATTTGGGGTATTATGACCCTCTTATGGTTATTGAGTCTTGTCTTAAAAGATGCCGGCATCGTCGATATTTTTTGGGGACTCGGATATGTAATTGTCAATTGGGTTGCCTTCTTCGTATCACCAAACGAAGCTTTACCCCGCCATTGGCTATTGAACATCATCGTCACCCTCTGGGGGCTGCGTCTATTTCTACATCTATTTCGTCGTAATGTAGGTAAGCCGGAAGATTTCCGCTATCAGGAATTCCGCAGAAAATATGGAAAGAAATTCTGGTGGTTCAGTTATTTACAAACATTTATGCTGCAAGGCACTTTAATATTCATCATTTCTACCCCATTGGTCATCGCTCAATATTCCAGCACCCCTCGCAATTTGGGTTTCCTTGATTATTTCGGGTTGCTGCTTTTCGTGATTGGCTTCTTCTTTGAAGCAGTTGGTGATATCCAGCTGACTCAATTCAAAAAGAATGCTGCCAACAAAGGCAAGGTTTTAAAAACCGGGGTTTGGAAATATACCCGTCATCCCAATTACTTCGGGGATGCTACCGAATGGTGGGGTTTTTACCTGATTGCTGCGGCAGTTCCCTTCGGTTTCTTAACCATTTTTTCGCCGCTGATTATGACTTTCTTCCTGATCAAGGTCTCAGGTGTAGCCATGCTGGAACGTACATTGGCTGAAAAGAAGCCTGGCTATAAAGAGTACATGCAAACAACAAATGCATTTATTCCCTGGATTCCAAAGAGTAAATAAATAGGAGCAAGAATGAAAATTACACGCATATTAAACCTGCTGACTTTGCTGTTGACCATCACCGTCAACGGACTGGCCAACACGCTGCCGATAAATAATAAGCTGACAGGTGAAATCAGTGATAGTTTCAATGCCCTCTTTACCCCTGCCGGATATGTCTTTGCCATTTGGGGTGTCATATATCTGGTCTTAACTGTTTTTGCGGTTTACCAAATATTACCCGGTCAAAAGGACAATAAACGCATCGATCGTATCGGCCCCTGGTTTATCATCGCCAATTTAGCGAATGCAGCCTGGATCTTTGCCTGGCACTACCTCCAGTTTGCACTCTCACTCGCCATCATGCTGGTGCTGCTGGTTTCCTTGCTGGTAATTTACACTCGCCTCGAAATTGGCATCAAGTCTGTCAGCCCCAAGGAACGTTGGCTGGTGGATGTGCCCTTTGGCATCTACCTGGGCTGGATATCCGTTGCTACCATCGCCAATGTATCTTCCGTCTTGATTGACCTCGGCTGGAATGGTTTTGGCATTTCCGCTGAAATCTGGACTGTGGCTATGATTGTAATCGCAGTCGTCTTAGGTATTATGATGACCTGGCGCAGGCAGGAGATCGCCTACCCATTGGTGCTGGTTTGGGCCATTTACGGTATCAATCAAAACAAGACTGGCAATGCACTGGTTCACACGACCGCATTAATCGCTGCCATCGTCTTATTGGGAGTTGTTTTCCTTATGCGCGGAGTAATTCGCCGGCATAACTTGATCAAACGCTACACAAGTTGATCATGAGACACATACGTTCAATCAAAACTGGCTGAACAATCCGCCAGTTTTTTTGTGCGTGAAATGTCAAAAAATCTCCCTGTTGACAATGAAATCCGTGAAGGAATCTGTCCGAATTAAATCGATAAAGGTCATAATTTTCAAAGTCCCAAAATATCTAATGTAGGGGCTCGGCATACCGTGCCCTAACCACCAATGGCTATTCCAAGGGACAACAGGAAAGGTCGATCCTTTCGATCGTACGTGCGGTTATAACTTCTTCCTCAAGAAAAAACACATCTCCCACACAACCTCTCCTCTGATCACATCCCTTACGGGCCAATCACGCTCTTATGCCTATCTTTTCCTGTCAGCTGTCAGCCGGCAGCTATCTTTTAATATAACTCTAATGGCCATTTTTTCAATTAAGGTGTAAAGTATTAACCGATCACGATAAATCTCAATCTCCAGGAGGGCTCAATGATTGTTGTTTCCAATGTTTCAAAAACCTATGGCAACATCCGGGCTTTGGATTCAGTTTCACTTAATATTCAAAAAGGGGAGATCGTCGGAATTCTCGGCCCCAATGGCGCTGGAAAAACAACATTAATCAAGATCATTACCGGTTATTTACAGCCAGATTCAGGCACTGTGATGGTCGAGGACCAGGACATAATCAACAATGTCGAAATCATCCAGAAGCGGATCGGTTACCTGCCTGAAAACGCCCCGCTTTACCCCGAGCTAATTGTGCAGGAATATTTGCAAATGATGTGTGACCTGCGCCAGATTCCACCTGAGAACCAGCTTGAGTCGATCAGAGCTGCCGTTCGGGCAGTCAAAATTGAAGATGTATTAACCCGCAAAATCGGCCAGTTGAGCAAGGGCATGCGCCAACGGGTAGGCTTAGCGCAGGCCATCATTCATAAACCTGAAATACTTATCTTAGATGAGCCCACCGTCGGGCTTGACCCCACTCAAATCGTCGAGATTCGCCAATTAATCAAGCGCATCAGCAAACACTCCACCGTGCTCTTTTCCACACATATCCTCTCGGAAGTTGAAGCCGTCTGTGACCGTGTAATTATCATTATGAATGGGAAGATTAAGACGGATTCCTCGCTTGAGGCCATTTCTAACACCAACAATGCCATCCTGGTGCTGGAAGAAGATGTTCAAGGTGCTGAACAAGATCTCAAGAAATTAAAGGGAGTTGTCAAAGTTAGCAAACAACTCAATTTTGAAAATGTATGTACATACTATATCGAAGGCAAATCCAACAGCGATCTTACCCCCCAAATTTACCGCCTGGCAGCCGAGAAAGAGTGGCCGGTGCGTGAATTAAAACGGGATGTTCGCACGCTAGAAAATGTTTTTAATGAGTTAGCCATCGCTGCTTAAGGTGATCTATGAGACAAATTATTGCAATAACGAAAAAAGAGATGAGAGGCTATTTTGGCTCGCTTTTAGCCATGATCTTCCTGGGGACCTTCCTGTTTTCGATTCTCTTTATCTTTTTTACGATTGAACGCTTTTTCGGGCGTGGCATCGCAGATGTGCGTCCCATGTTCCAGTGGATGCCCGTCCTACTCATTTTCCTGATCGCAGCATTGACCATGCGCCAATGGAGCGAGGAGCAGCACAGTGGCACGCTGGAAGTTTTATTAACCCTGCCAACCAGCCACTTACAGCTTGTGCTCGGCAAATTCCTGGCCGTGATGGGCATGATTTCCATTGCACTTTTGTTGACTTTGCCATTGCCAATCATGGTCTCCCTGCTTGGCAATCTCGATTGGGGCCCGGTTGTTGGTGGATACCTGGCCAGCATTTTAATGGCTGCCGCATATGCCGCCATTGGTCTCTTCATCTCTTCCCGCACTGATAACCAAATTGTTGCATTGATCGTTTCAGTTCTGGTCGGTGGTTTGTTCTACCTGATCGGTGCCGAGGCGGTTACATCCATCTTGGGTGGCACAGGCGCGGTTATTTTGCGGTCGCTCGGAACGGGCAGCCGTTTTGAAAGCATTGAGCGCGGAGTAATTGACTTGCGTGATTTAGTCTATTACGGATCACTGGCTGCCATCTTTTTATCCCTTAACATGCTCGCCATTGATTCTCAGCGCTGGAGCAAATTACAAAAAGCTTACCGCTTAAACCAAATGCGCTCCATCTCGCTGGTTATGTTAAACCTGATTTTGCTCAATATCTGGCTCTATCCTTTGAATGGCTTGCGAGTAGATCTAACTGCGCAGAAAGAGTTCACCATTTCTGACACAACCAAAGATCTGGTTAAAAATTTACAAGAACCCCTACTCATTCGCGCTTATATCAGTCAAAAAACACACCCTTTATTGACGCCTCTCATACCACAGATTGGTGACATGCTACGCGAATATGAAATCGCCTCCAACGGTAAAATTACCAGCGAAGTCATCGATCCGCTTGAAGATGCAGAAGTGGAAATAGAAGCCAATCAAACCTACGGAATCAGCCCAACACCCTTTCAGATTGCTGGCCGCAATGAATCTTCAATTGTGAATGCTTATTTTGACATTCTGGTCCGATATGGCGATCAATCGGTCGTCCTTGGATTGCAAGATCTGATCAATGTCACCAGCACATCAACCGGGGTGGATGTGCAACTTAAAAACCTGGAATATAGTCTCACGTCTGCCATCAAAAAAGTAGTGTACGGATTCCAAAGCATTGATGCTGTTCTGGCGGCCGTCGAACAGCCGGTAAAACTTACACTTTTCATATCTCAATCCTTATTGCCTGAAAATGAAATTGAAATTGCCAATCAAGTCATTGCCGTTGCCAACAATATCCAGGAACAGGCCAAGGGCAATTTTGTATTTGAGATCATAGATCCAGATGCTCCCGGTGCTGCGGTTACCCGCCAGCAGTTGATCGAAGAAAATGGAATTCAACCGTATCCGGTCGCGCTCTTTTCAAACGACTCGTATTTCTTTCACCTTTTACTGCAAAATGGAGACAAAACGGAAGTCGTCTATCCGCCCACCAGCGCCAATGAAGCTGAAATTCGCACATCAATTGAATCAGCACTCAAACGCACAACCAGTGGCTTTCTAAAAGTAGCGGGGATCTGGATACCACCCCAAACTCCCACTCAAGACATGTTTGGCAACATGCAGCAACCGATTTCATCTTATCAGATGATCGGCCAACAGCTGCAGGAGAATTATGAAATTCAACAGGTGGATCTGGCAAGCGGGAAAGTAGCCGATAACATTGATGTTCTGGTCGTGCTGGCTCCTCAAAACCTGACCGAGGTGGAGCAATATGCAGTCGATCAATACTTAATGCGCGGCGGAGCTGTCATCATTGCCATCAGCCCGTATAAATTGGATGCCGATCAGATGAGCGGCTCCATCACCCTGACGCCCATTCAGACTGGTTTGAATGCTCTGCTTGATAGTTATGGCATCAATATTCCTTCTGAATTGATTATGGACAAACAAAATGCGGCCTTCCCGGTCGTTGTTTCCCGCGATCTGGGTGGAACCAAGGTACAGGAAATACAAGCGGTTCAATATCCTTTCTTTGTGGATGTGCGCCGGAATGGTATGAATGCGGACAGCATGATCGTCGCGGATTTGCCGGCAGTCAGTATGAATTGGGCTTCCCCGATCACATTGGACGAATTGAAAAATCAACAGCGCGAAACGAGCGTGCTGCTTTCCTCCAGTCCGCAATCCTGGTTGACCAGCAACACCAATATTCAACCAGATTTTGAAACCTACCCTGACACAGGTTTTGAAAGTGGAAAGGATTTCAGATCATACGCACTTGGGGTGTTGGTCAAGGGACGCTTTGACAGTTATTTTGCGAATAAACCGATTCCTGCGGCCGAAACCGGCAACTCGGATGGTACAACCACCTCGCAACCAGTCTCCACCACAACCATTGATCAATCCAATCAAAACGCCCGCCTGATTGTCTTCAGCAGCGCGACCTTCATGGATGATTTTCCTTTACAACTATCCGCACGTCTGACCCAGGATTATACTGTCAACAACCTGCTTTTATTGCAAAATGCAGTTGATTGGTCAGTAGAGGATACCGATCTGCTTTCCATTCGCGCCCGTGGAAAATCGACCAGAGTGCTGACTAATTTAACTGAACAACAGAAAACTGGCTGGGAAATTGGGCTCTACAGCATCAGTGTTCTCCTGCTACTGGCTGTCTATATCTACTGGCAGTTTGAGCGGAAAAAAGTTAAACCGCTCTTTTTACCGGATGACTCTCCGATACAACCAGATCGAATCGACATTCAGGAGGATAGTCATGAATAAGACTCAAAAGATATTGATTGGCCTGGTAATTTTGCAATTACTCCTTTCAGCGTTCGTCTTTTGGAATAAACAGCCACGTAAAGCCAGCAGCGAAGCATTATTAGGCAACCTGGATGTGAATCAAATTACTGCAATTGAGATAAACGACAATAATAACAACAGCGTAAAGCTGCAAAAACTTGATGGCACTTGGGTTTTGGCGGATAGTACCAATTTTCCGGTTTTAGACCAAAACGTAACTACCCTGATTGAGGGTTTGCAAAATATACAAAGCGGACGTCTGGTTGCCAGTACCAAAGCCAGTCATAGCCGCCTTGAAGTAGCAGAAGACAAGTACCAGCGTAAAATCACTCTGGAAACGAGCGGCGGCGAAACCACTATTTATCTGGGTTCTTCCCCAGCTCCCAGCAATGTGCATGTGCGCTTATCCACCCAAGACGCTGTCTATCTGACCAACGCTATCTCAGCCACTACCGCCAGTGCGCAGATCTCAAACTGGATCAATACATCCTACATTCAACTGGATGCCAACCTGGTTAACCAAATCGAAGTTACCAGTGCTAACGGAGATTTTCAATTTACGCGTGGTACAGATAACAACTGGCAATTTACCGACCCGGTCGCAGACGGACCACTTGATCAGTCCAAATGGAGCAGTTACCTGACCGCCTTTACCAATTTGCGCATGGTGATGCCTGTCTCCACCCAACTCGAAGAACAGTACGGGTTGCAAAATCCAGCTGCCAGAGTCACACTTCATTTCAGTGAAAATGGTGAAGCGAAAGTGGCTGAATTGGTGATTGGCAAACAGGATGAAAATGATAAAAACTATTATGCCAAATGGTCACTCTCGCCCTATGTGGTTAAGATTTCATCTTTTAATGCCGAAAGAATCATCAATCTGGCACTGATCGACCTGGTGACTCTGCAAGCGACGGTAACACCGTAGGGAATGAAGGTATTCTTGTAATATTAAAGGGTTGAAGAGTGTTTTTGGACGTACGATCGCACGCCTAAAAACACTCTTTCCCTGATTTATGAAAAGATACGAATGCGGCCGCATAATACTAGATGCAAAGCAGTCTATCGAAAGGTTCGCCACCCTCTCAACTACGGCTGCGGGCTGGAGAGCGAGAAAGACTGCATGAGCATGCCCATCCGCACACGCACAGTGGCCATTAGCTCGACATCATCCTGAGTTTCCGCCAGGAATGAGGCGCTTTCATAGGCCGCATAAGCCTCTTTGGTTTTACCCATTTGTTCATGGGCCTGCCCTACCAATAAGTAGGCCCGCGCTGAATTTGGATTCGCTTTTATTGCGTTTTGGGCATCCTGCAAGCCGGCTTCATTCATGCGCAGAAATAATTCATCTTGAGCCCGCTCCAGGTAATAAAATTCAAGTGATTCGGCTGTTGCTTCTGCCTGAACGAATGCCTGTTCAGCAGCTGTTTTATCCCCTAGTTTTAAATTGATGACGCCTTTTTGGGTCCAATTCTGATAGTTTTGGGCGTCAAGCGCCAGAGCCAGATCCAGCTCCTGCAAGGCTGCCGGAAATTCCCCATTCTCCATATGGCGGGAAGCAGCGAATTCATGACGAATGCGTTCACGCACCTCCGGCGGAGGGGCCAGGAAAAATTGGTAAGCTGCCACTATCGCCACTAATACAGCCATTACACTGGCAAAAATGATACCAGTTTTCTTGATGTTTTTTCGTTGCTGCCGGCTAAGGTAGTCATCCAGGTACCACCACCAGGCTGATTCAGGGTGTTTCTTCTCGTCACGCAGTTTCTTAAACGCATCTACCCCGCCCAACGCACGCAAGATGAGGACGGCATCCTTTCTCAGTTTTTCCTGAAGATAGTCCCACTGCACCTGGTACGCGGCGGGCGTCTTTTGAATGCCGCTTTCCGCGATAATTTGTTGGTTGATGGCATCAAACTGGCTGAAGATCTTGTAGGCCAGATCGTAATTATGTCCATCTATTTTGCCCATCCAGTTATCCAGCACGTCCAATTTCGCGGAGACGGTAGCCTGTTCGTATTCTGTTTTTACAGCTTTTTGTTTGTTATTTTGCATTGTGATGCTTGCTCCAACCTTCACAACGCCCATTATATTCGCTAATTCCAATTTGATGGGGTTAGCCGTTGTTCCAACCGCGCGCAATTACAAATCTCAATAAAATAACAGCAATACAATACCTTTTTTGACCCCAGATTGAAAGAATGCACTGCTGTGATTATTAAGCTCTAGAAAAATTCCTAATCAGGTTATGAAAACTTTTCTTCCAGGAAAGTGGTCTCAACCTATGGCTATTCATGGGGTTGTTTTATGGGGCTGGTGAATCAACCCTTACTTTCATATGCACAGGGATCGTGTCTTGCTTCAAATCAAGCGGGAGCCGATAGTGTTATACTATCTAAACTAACCTACAAATTGGATCCTTTCCATGTCCCAGACGTGGATTCAAAAAAATGGTAAGCAAGGAAAAACAAATTGATTGTGAAAAACAGAAATACCCTTATCTTCCTGTTTCTATTGGTAGGGTTGTTGCTAGCTATAATTCTTACCGCTTTAAACACCTCCAAAAAAGCATCTGCTGACACCACAGCCACTCCACTTCATCTTAATGAAGCCAAGGAACCATCCATTCCTCTGATCGACCAGGAAGCCCCCCACCAATTCAAAACCGCAACCTTTTCCCTCGGCTGATTTTGGGGTTCAGACTCCCGGTTCGGGAGTATTAAAGGCGTTATTCGTACCCGGGTTGGTTATGCCGGCGGAGATATGAGCAACCCCACCTACACAAATTTAGGAAATCACGCAGAAACCATTCAGCTGGATTACGATCCCACTCAAATAAGCTATTCAGAATTGCTGGATATTTTCTGGCAGAATCACCAACCCACCAGCAACTATGGTTCAAGCCAATATCGTGCGATCGTTTTTTATCACGATCAAGAGCAAAGAAAGCTTGCAGAAGAATCAAAAATGGCACTGGCAACCAAACTCGGCAAAGAAATCGTTACTGAAATCGCGCCTTATCAAAACTTTACCTGGGCAGAAGACTATCATCAAAAGTATCAATTACGCAACAGCCCGCTCGCAGCGGAATATCTTCAAATTTACCCCGATCTTACCGATTTTGTGAATTCAAGCGCCGTAGCGCGGGTCAATGGCTATCTGGCAGGCTATGGAACTTCGGAAATGCTGGCCGGGGAAATCGATCGCCTGGGTTTGTCGCAAGCCGGTAAAGATTATTTGCAGAAATCAGTTTCCAGATAATATTTGCCTCAAAACCCGATGACCCGGTTGATGGCTGCTTTACCACCGCAATCGCAAAGCCGCCCAAGGCACGTTTGCCATCTGTCTCCTGACCAACAATGTGTTGCTCAACGAGTGAAAGCCCGCAAGAGTGGAGCATCTCTTCCAAACGCTCTTTTACCGGGGGATTGCTATCTATGCCGAACTTGAGCGGTTCGCCACCTGCCTGAAGTGAAGCTCTTACAAACGCAAGGCACGCGTATCAAAGCCTGCCCCCAATACTACAAACTGTGTAATGCTGGTGAGGTATTTGTCCACAGCCAAATCGTAAAATATCTGGCGGGCACCTGCCTGGTTTTGAAGAGAAACCTCTCCCTCGAAAGGATACCTGAAAGTTGGGGGCTCATAACCACTCACACGACTGGCAATCAACATTGGCCCAAATACAAACTGTACCTCCAGCGGTGAGACGCTGGGAAGCACCATTAACAAGCGGTATGCTGTTTCATCGTGCCGAGTTCCAAGCCGGTGCTTAAACCAGCGTGCATAGAGTGGGCCTTGCGCTGTCCCTGAAACTCCGGATTGTCGCGCAGCGAAGAGCTTGACAATCCAGAGCACATAACCAACTAGAATCGCTGGAAACAGAAGGACGCATGCAAAATAGTAAATCCATGCAGCAGGATTTACAGACTTGTATTTGATGTCCGGTTTGGATTTTTCCATTTTTCTCTTCTAAAAATGAATGGCCTTATTTTCCGGCTGGCAGCGCATACCAGATATTAGCGATGAATCCGGCCGCATCCACCTTGCTGATCTGCTCACCAACCTTTGCTACTCCTTGCTCGCAGCTCCAGTCGTAGATCGTATCGTGACCAGTCACTGCCATCGGAATAAAATCGACTTCCGGATTATCTTTGCAGTAATCACTCATAGCGTGAGTTGGGGTCTTATCGCTGTTGGCTTTGGCCTCACACGGAAGGTTCGCTCCCGCGTTACAAACCATCACCTGACCGTCCATGCAGCGCCAAAAGGTAGAGGCTTTCAACATATCCTCAGGTTCGGTGGTGTTTTTCAAGCCGGCGGCTTGCAAATAGCCCTGGATAACTTCTTCCGGAATTGCCTCCCCTGTGTAACGCTCGTCGGGTTTGTCAACAGTTTTTACAGCTGCGCAGTATGTAAATGGGTCTGTATAAGTAGCTTGAGATGGAATAGTTGTCGGGTTATTGACCGGGGTACAGGCACTTATTAACAATATGATTAAAAAAAGATCTCCTGCAAAAAGGAAAATGTTTTTCATAGAGAACCTCCAAAACATGATAAATCCAATGGCTTCTCATCAAAACTTCGAACAACTTGACTTTGCAACAATATTAATCGTTTGGTGATAAATTCCAAGAGGTTTGTCTAAACAAAGACGTCTCTTTTTTCTTTTTGTGAGCTTCCCGTCTTTCCTTGAATTTCCTTTCACGCCCCACTTGACATTCTTGATTCAAACAAAGATAATCTATTATATGTGTGTATCAACCGTTTAGGAAAGGAATCAAAATGACTACTGTACGTGATCTAATGTCTGCGAAAGGTGATGAGATCTGGTCAACACATCCTGACGATGAAATACGCACTGCTTTGACCCTCATGAAAGACAAAAACATTGGCGCTGTGCCTGTTGTTGAAAATGAGCAAGTGGTGGGTATATTTTCAGAACGGGATTTTGCGAGATATTCCATAGAAGTTGACGTCGATTGCTTTAACATGAAGACCCCAGTTAAAGAACTCATGATCCATCCTGTTTATTTTGTGGATCCGGGCCAAAGCATAGAAGAATGTATGGCAGTCATGACCAATAAAAGATTGCGTCACCTGCCAGTAATGAACAATGGTATATTGATTGGTATCATATCAATTGGAGATGTCATTAAATATTTGCTGCAGGAAAAGCAAAAGACGATCGATACGCTTGAGCATTTCCTGTGGGTAAACATGATTTAACCGATCGCTGCAGAATATTTTCATGCGCAGGTTTATCCCTGCGCATTTCATTTAAATCTGAGGGATTATGGAAAATAAAAAACGCTCTTACCTTTTACCGGTTCTATTAATTGTCATGTCATTCATATTGATTCTCATATTTATTTCCCCCAAACTACAACAATCATCTCTTATCGACATCAAAGAAGAATACGCCAGTTCATATGGGTCTGATACTGTTCGCGCAAAAGTTCTTGCCATCACCGAAGAAGGACAAAATACACTTGGTGCAATCGAGCAGGCTTACCAGGTCTTTACGGTTGAAATTTTGGAAGGCAAGTTTGCAGGTACGATTACTTCAGTGGATTATGGCCGCCGGCAACTTGCTTCCAATCAAGTGAAAGTTCGCGAAGGTGAACAGATTTTGGTGACGGTTGGTCAACGTCCGGATACACAAGAAGTCCGCGCATTTTTCACAGATTTTGTGCGTAACCGTTCCATTCTCTATTTATTCCTGGTGTTTGTTTTCTTTAGTGTCTTGATCAGCGGTTGGAAAGGTGTTCGCAGTATTATCGGAATTCTTTTCAGCCTGGCTGTGATCATTTTTTTCATACTCCCGCAAATTCTTGCAGGGAAAAACCCGGTTTGGGTGAGCATCATGGGAGCTTTCATTTTCCTTTCCATTTCCCAGTATCTGGTCTATGGTTGGAACTTGAAGACTCATTCTGCTGTAATTGGCATTTTTATTTCATTAATATTGACAGGGGCTCTCTCAGCTTTCTTCATCAACTTCACGCGTCTGACTGGTTTTGGCGATGAAAATGCCATGTTTCTGGTTCAGACTTCAGCGCAAACCATCAACATGCGCGGACTGCTGCTGGCGGGCATGATTATTGGAGCGCTGGGTGTCCTGGACGATCTGGTCATCAGCCAGGCTTCCTCTGTATTTGAACTTAAATCCGCCAACCCCCAACTCAATTTTGGAAACCTCTACCAGCGCGCCATGAATATCGGTCGTGACCATGTTGCTGCCACCATCAATACGCTTGTTTTAGCCTATGCAGGCGCTTCTCTGCCTATGTTTTTACTCTTTTCGCTGAATAACCAGAACCCGGCTATGCTGGTTAATATCAGTTTTGTAGCGGAAGAAATCGTGCGTACCCTGGTCGGCTCAATCGGATTGATCTGCTCAATCCCCTTGGCCACCGCCCTGGCAGCGCTGGTCGCAGCACGACACCAGCATTTCCCCTGGATCTATAAGTATTTTGGGCCGGAAAATCAAAACGAAGGCCACCATCATTAGCAGCACCTTAAAAGGACTATAATTAATTTTATAAAATTCAAAGGAGTCTACCATGACAGATGCCCCCACCCGTTGGGACCTATCCAATATTTTTCCAGGATTGGATAGCCCACAATTTACCCAGGCGTTTCAGCAAATTCCCGAACAAATAGCCGCTGTGACCACCTACTTTAATGAAAATCTGATGTCTCTGAAAGACAATGTCAGCGCAGAGAAACTCAACCAAAATATCGGTGTTTATCTCGACCAACTTAACAACGCCATCGAGCATGCCGGTAAAATAGCAAACTACCTTTACAGTTTTATCTCCACCGATTCATTTAATAAAAATGCGCAAAAACTGTTTTCGCAATTTGAACAAATGGCGGTTGAGCTGGAAAAACAGGATGTGGTTTTTAAGGGTTGGCTGAAGCAATTTTCTGGCCGCCTGGATCAGATCACCAACCTGGGTGGTACTGCATCTTCTCATGCTTTCAACTTACAGGAGTCGGTTGAACAAAGCCAATATATGATGAGTCAGGCTGAGGAAGCGCTGGCTTCAGACTTGAATCTGAGCGGCGGTATGGCCTGGGAAAAGCTGCATGGCATCGTCACCTCACAGCTAAGTGTGGATTTTGAACTCGATGGAAAAATACAGAAATTACCGGCGCCCGCGCTCATTAATCTGCGCTCTCACCCGAACGAAGAAGTCCGGCGGCGTGGTTATGAAACCGAATTGGTTGCCTGGAAAACCGTGGAAGAACCGCTTTCAGCTGCTTTGAACGGCATCAAAGGCACAGTCAACACCCTTAACCAACGCCGCCATCGCGAAGACGCTCTTCACAGTGCCCTGGATGCCGCCCGCATCGATCGCGGCACATTGGAGGCTATGCTCTCGGCCATGCAGGATTCCTTCCCCATGTTTCGGGATTATTTCCGGGCTAAAGCAAGCCTGTTTGGGCAGGAAAAGATGCCCTGGTGGAATCTGGTCGCACCGGTCGGCAATACGGAAACGCACTTTAGCTTTCGTGAAGCGCGTGATTTTATCGTAAAGAATTTTGCCAGCTTTGATCGCGGTCTGGCAGATTTTGCTGCCTACGCCTTTGACCATCTTTGGATCGATGCCGAACAGCGTGAAGGCAAGATGGGCGGCGCATTTTGCATGAGTATCCCCGGCACCGGCGAATCGCGCATATTATGCAACTTTGATGGCTCGCTTGATCAGGTCTCAACCATTGCGCACGAACTGGGTCATGGCTTTCACAACGATTGTGAATACAAAGCCGGCCGCACTCAGCTGCAAAGGCGTACCCCGATGACACTGGCAGAAACCGCTTCAATCATGTGTGAAACCATCGTTGCCAATGCCGCTCTAGAACTCGCCAGTAGCCCGCAAGAGGAACTGGCCATTCTGGACGCCATGCTGATTAATGATTCGCAGATCGTGGTCGATATCTACTCACGATTTCTATTTGAAAAAGAGGTCTTCGAACGTCGAAAGCAAGGCACACTCTCAGCCGATGAATTGAGTGAAATCATGCTCAATGCCCAAAAAGCCACCTACGGCGACGGTCTGGATGAGGACTATCTGCAGAAATACATGTGGACCTGGAAGCCGCATTATTACTCGATTGATCTTTCGTTCTACAACTTTCCTTACACCTTTGGATTGCTATTTGCCACTGGCTTGTATGCCATTTACCAGCAGCGTGGGCCTGAGTTCGTCCCTGAATACAAGGATCTCTTATCCTGCACGGGCATGAATAGGGCCGCGGAACTAGCTCAACGGTTTGGGATCGATATCCGGCAAAAGGAGTTTTGGCAAGGTAGTTTGGATATCATTGCCCAACGAGTGAAGCGTTATTTGGAACTGGCGCAGGGGATAAAAGCTTAAAATATCGTATGCCCAACAGGCAAATTACTATTAACCAGGTTTCGGGTGAGAAGAAAGACTCAACAAGGAAAGCAACTCCATGTGAAATCATCTTGAAACCTGGCTTTGGACCGCAAGCGGAAAATGTAGGGGTAGCCCTTGCGGCTACCCAATCACAATGTGTATTTGGCCCGATTAAGTGGACTCGATTAAAGAGTGAGATCTTATCCACGACCATCTTTCAATTGCAGCTGGGCTGCGGAAAAAATATCACCTCGCGAGTTTCTTCTACGCATCTTTATCCTCAGTCGCCAGATGCGGCGATTCACTCACCTTCATCGGCGTGGTCGAGCGGATAAAACCAAATAATATGATGCACGCGCCTAGCAGCTCGCTGATGTACAGCGCGCCTGGAATGCCAAAGCGGCTAAAAGTTCCGCCAAAAGCGGGCAGAATCGCGCCGACAGCGATAAAAACATTCCCGATCGCCCGATGCAGCAGTACGCGTTTGCGCCAGAAGATCCATGAGCTGTACAGCGCCCCGCCTACCAGAGTGACGGTGCCGTATAAGTTGAAGAAGGGCGTGAGTGTGCGCACTCCGCTGGAAGTGATGCCGTGACCGCTCAACTCGCTGCCGGTATGCAGGCTGGAGGTCATTTGGGCCGGGTCAATCGTCGCCCCAAAGACACGAATGACAGCATACACAGAAGCCAGCCCCAGAATAATCATCAGAATGTTGGCGGTGCGCTTACGCGCCAGCAGATAGACTGTCCCCTGCCCCAACCAGGCGGCGACCAGCACCGCGCCAAACAGATACCACATGCGGAAGATCAAAGCGTTCCAACCAAAAAAGCCGTAAAAGGCCTCGCAGAATCCACCGATTCCGTAGAAGATCATGCCAATGGCCCACAGCAGCAAATAGGTGCCTTTGCGCTTGAAATAGCGTCGGAATACGAAACCGGCCGTGACAAAACTGACGATAGAAGAGATTAAGGGAAGGATCGCGAGAGGGTTCAATGGAGTTCTCCTGAGGAAAATAGACTAAGCTGGTTACGATGAGGCGAGCACGTATACGATGACCCCAAGCAACACAATGACCAACACGGCGATCACTGCCAGCGCGATAGGAATAACTTTTTCATAAATTGCGGGGTATTGTTTTTTGGGCATATGTGGTCGGATCTTGGAAATATTCTTTCTTTATATCAAACCAAGGTTAGGTGAACATTAAAAGATTACATTTGACTAAGAAAATAATATATTCTATAACCCCAGATTCCACATCGAATAAATTTTACCAGCATTTTAAATCTGGGTAGTGATGGTTGTAGCCGAACTCGTTCAGTTTAAGTATCATTTTCTCCATTTTAATTTATTATCAAAAAGGTTTCGGTGGTTTCTTAATTCTCTATAACTTCATTTGTTTCTAATAGTTGATGATTAATTTTTTCTACTTCTGGTCTAAGAATGAGAAATTTTTGCCAGAAAGATTGTGCGGAATTTGTAATAAATTCTTTTCGATTATTATGCATTTCAAAAATAAAATCAACCGTGAAAGGAAAAATGGGTAAATACCCCCAACCCACCCACCATTCACTGCTGTTGTTCAGTTCTTCAGACGCCAACAATCCGCGAAGTATTACAAAATCAGCATGTGAAATATTATGGCATGTTACCCCACAATACAATCGATAATTATTTTCCGTACCAGTTTGACCAATTCCAAAGCCTAAAAGAGATACCGGGTTTTCCCTTTTTGGAGCTTTAAAAGAATAATAAGCTGTTTGCCAACCCGTTCGCAAACGTTTCATATTAAATTTTCCAAAGGTCCATTTATCCAAGCGTTGTTCTTCAAATAACCTCACTAATTCCTGATTCATGCCCAACCAAAAATCATTATGAGTTTGACGCTTCAGATCTTCGATATGGGTTGATATTTCCATAGCGATTTGAAGGTTTTCTTTCTTTACGATGAAGTCTAAAATTTCTTGGTTATTCATTTATACTCCTAGAATTTGCTAATAATTGCCTGATATTGATGCACCACTGCATTTACACCTTGCGCCTGAATTTTGGGTAGTGTGTCTTCCAACCAATCATAGATGTCTTGTTGATAAGATAAACGAAAATAAGGTGTGTTACCAGCTGGTAGAGATGCACTTCCTCGGGTTGTAAGGAAGCATAAGGCTGAATATGGAAACTCCCGATTGTGTTTATCCAACCAATTTCCATAGCGCATTAACTGATCATCACCTTCAGATGCATACACTTTATTCTCAATGACACAGATAAAACCTTCCTGAGGATTCTGGATGATAATATCCATTCGTCCATTGCCAATATCATACTCGCGAGAAGTCTGCCACTTTTCTGGATCATCAAATTTCGGCAAATTTGGAAATTCAGCAGGGTGACGACTTGAGCAATACTCCAGAAAGGACTCAAGAAATAACAATCCCTGACCATGGCTCGCCTTGGGAGATAAGAGGTGGCAAAGAAAAGCAGAATGGGTGCGTACTTATAAACGAGAAACCTCGAGAATTTGAAAGATATTATATTGTGGCGCTTCAGACAATTGACGTCTGCCACTTCTAATTTTAATCTCAGCATATTCATCTCGAAAGCGATGAAAAACATTCATGAATTCTTCTGAAGTTAAAAATGGTCTGCATTTCGAGCGTACTTCTCGGTAAGCATTCAGAAAAGCCTGTAGGAATCAAGAGAGCTTGTTAATATTTGAGTAGAGTTGTCCATTTTTTCAATCCAAGAAAATTATTTTGTATACAATAATTTTACGATGACTAAAAGACTTGAGGTTGAGGGTAATTGCAACTCAGCAAGTAGCGATATCTTCATGTAACTGGGATAAACGTTCTCGAATAATATACCTGAATACAATTGTATTAATAATCTTTTCAAATCCTACTTAAAACATTACCGAAACCACGAAATAACTATCCCTTAGAAACGACAACTAAAGCAATAAAAAATGCATAAAATCTACTAATCAATTAATTAGTAAGGCTTACTGTTGCAGGGATACATTGAGCAAGGTTCTGGTATCAAAATCGTCGAGGTCGGGTAGTCCTTGGACTTATGCAAATTGGAACTCCAGTCAGTAAAAGCAGCTGCGTTCGAGCAGGTGATAATGGCAACCCATACGACAACAATGCTCGGAGCTTTATGGAAAATCAGTGCAAGAGATCTTCTGGATTGGTTTTAACAGGACTCACACTTCAGCGGAATCGGTCAACTGTTTACGTCTTTACTGCTAGCTGTGATAAAATCCATCAATTCCCCATTCAAGAATAAGGAATTTAAATGGGTTCTCTCGCAGCCATCCTCACTTCCATTTGCTGGTCGTGGTCAGCCATTTTCTTTTCCAACGCCGGTTATATTGTCGGCTCGAAGGTTGTTAATCGTACACGTCTACTATTCGCTGTCACTTTTCTGGCCGCCACTCACCTGATTGTGACCGGCTCCATTCTCCCAATACACGTAGAAGGGTTTCGCTGGTTGTGGTTAGGACTTTCAGGCTTAATCGGGCTGGTGCTGGGGGATGCCATGCTGTTCCAGGCCTATGTTTATGTCGGGCCGCGCATTGCCATGCTAGTCATGTCGATTGTGCCGGCTATCAGTGCCGTGTTGGCGTGGCTTTTTTTGGGTGAAGTCCTTGATGTCGCCCAAATTTTCGGCATTTCATTGACCATGTCCGGCATCATGCTGGTGGTTTCTGATCGTACTTCTTCTCGTAAAGTGCAAATTCCAGGAAAAACTTCTCAGCACTGGCTGGGGATTTTATTGAGCATTGGTGGTGCGTTTGGACAGGCAATCGGCCTCATCTTTGCGAAAATGGGTCTTGTGGGTAATTTTCCGGCACTTTCAGGCGTGATGATGCGCATGGTCGTTGCCGCTGTCATCATTTGGGTAGTAGCATTTCTTTCAAAAGAAGTGAAGCTTAACTTTGATTTGTTGAAAAAAAACCCTGCAACCATCAAACATATCTTCAGTGGTGCATTTGTGGGCCCCTTCCTGGGCGTCTGGTTATCTATGATTGCTGTCCAAAATACAAAGGTGGGTATATCCTCGACCCTGATGGCCTTAACACCAATCATCCACCTCCCGATTGCCCGTTATTACTTACATGAAGAGATCAACTTGCGCGCGATCATTGGAACGATTGTGGCTATCGCCGGAATTGCCATTATTTTCCTGGTGCCATCCTTTTAAGAATTTTTATGTTCTCCCCTCATTGCGGTTATACTAAGTCTTATTGAACAAGTGTGGTGACGATGGAGAGAAATGATGCAAATATTATCCAAAGATCAAGATGATGTCCTGCTTCGCGAGCGGGCATTGCTTAATGATTTGCAGCTTGCGCTGGTGCGGTTTGGAAGCAGTGAAGAAGATCAGGAGACATTAAAAAGCTCCATCCGCCAGATCGATGACCTTTTCCTACTGGTCATTGTCGGTGAATTCAATTCCGGCAAAAGTTCTTTCATCAATGCCTTGCTGGGTGAAAAACTCTTAAAAGAAGGTGTCACACCCACCACAACAAAAATCAACATTATCCGCTACAAAGAACAACCGCAAGAAACAGTCCTGGATGCACACACACTCCTGATATATGCCCCGCACGAGATGCTGCGTGAAATCAGTATTGTCGATACACCCGGTACTAATGCAATCATCCGCGAGCACGAAATTATTACCAATAAATTTATACCGCGTTCCGATCTGGTGTTATTTGTCACCTCCTCCGACAGGCCCCTTTCTGAAAGCGAACGCACTTTTTTGCAAAGTATCCGCGATTGGGGTAAGAAGCTGGTGATCGTGCTCAATAAAGTTGACATGTTTCAATCCGACCAGGAATTGGAACAGGTGAAGGACTTTATCCGCGAAAACGTTCAAGCGCTTTTGCAAATTAAACCAGAAATCTTTGCAATCAGCGCTCGTAAGGCTTTACAGGCAAAACTGGGGCAGCCGGAGCTATGGGCTCCCTCGGGCTTTCAGGCGCTGGAAACTTATATTCAATCAGTTCTGGATGAAACCGGAAAAATTAAACTCAAATTTCTCAATCCACTCGGGGTATCCTTGCACCTGGCCGGGCGATATCTGGAATTAATCGACAGCCGCCTCCATTTATTGAATGAAGATGTTCTTATGATTGAAAATGTTGACCGCCAGCTGCTTGGGTACAAAGAGGATATGGTCAAAGATTTCGAATTTCGGATGACCGACATTGAAAACATTCTTTTTAAATTCGAACAACGCGGCCAAACCTTCTTTAATGAGAATTTACGTCTGGCACGCGTACCCAGCTTGCTTAATAAAAAACGCATTCAATCTGCATTTACCGAACAGGTCATCGCCGATGTTCCTCAAAAAATCGAGGAAAAAGTGCACGAAATGATCGACTGGATGGTTGAAAAAGACTTCCGGCAGTGGAAAGCAGTCATGGACCATCTAACCACCCGTAAAATCACACATGAAGACAAGATGATCGGCGATCCGATGAATGCCAGTTTCAACTACAACCGCGAGTATTTGATTGAAACAGTTGCGCGTAAATCCAAAGAAGTTGTTGAAGGATATGACCACCAGGTGGAAGCAGCAGCCATCGCAGAGGGTGCTCAAAATGCGGTCGCGGCTGCGGCTGCCATTGAAGTAGGCGCGATCGGGCTGGGCACGTTAATCACCGTGATCGCAACGACTGCTTCTGCTGATGTGACTGGTATATTGGTTGCCAGCGTTATTGCCGTACTGGGGCTGTTCATTATCCCTGCCCGCCGCCGTAAGGCCAATCAGGAAATGAGCGAAAAAATTAATGATCTCAGAAATCAACTGGAAACTTCATTGCGCACCAGCTTCTTGAAAGAGATTGATCGCAGTCTGACGAAAATACAAACTGCGATTGAACCGTATACACGCTTTGTTCGTATTGAAAAGCAAAACCTGGCTGATAATAAAGAGGAAATCACCTCTTTACAACAGAATATGCTGGATCTGCAAAATCAAATCAATAATTGGTAAACCCTGACATATAAAATTCTTTTCATGCAATCAGTGGAAATTCCGCACGCTTTGCCTTACAATAAACCAGGATGACAAAAACGCATCCCATTGATTTGGGGTATAAAAGTAAATTTAAGGAGTAAAAAAATGATTGTAACCACCAAGAAATTATTTGAGTTTGCGTATGGCAAATATGCAATTGGAGCCTACAACATCAACAACCTTGAACAGATCATGGGTTTGTTTCACGGTAATCTCGATAGCAAGGCACCATTTATTATCCAAATCAGCAAAGGGGCTCGTTCATACACCGACAAGCATATGCTGGAAGCCATGATACGCGCTGCGGATGAAATTTTCCCGGATGCCATTTTTGCCGTCCACCTCGATCATGGTGATGAGCAGACCTGTTACGACTGTATTAAAAGCGGTTTTTACAGCTCTGTAATGATTGATGCCAGCAATGAGCCTTTTGAAGAAAACATTGCCATTACCAAACGAGTTGTGGATGCAGCGCATACCAAAAATATCGTAGTCGAAGCAGAACTTGGCCAGTTGGGTGGCGTAGAAGAACATGTCGCTGTCAACGAAGCAGATGCAAAATTAACTGATCCGGACCAGGCTAAAGAATTTGTCGATCGAACCGGGATTGATTCCCTGGCCTGTGCCATCGGTACGAGCCACGGTGCTTTCAAATTCAGCGGTACGCAAGGCCTGCGCTTCGATGTCCTCGCAGAAATTCAAAAACGTCTGCCAGGCTTCCCATTGGTTATGCATGGCTCCAGCTCTGTTCCCCAGGAAGAAGTGGCACGTATCAATGCTGCCGGCGGAAATTTAAAAGGTGCCAAAGGCGTGGATGCCAATCAGTTTAAAAAAGCCGCCACCCTGGGTGTTACCAAGATCAATATCGATACTGATGGCCGTCTGGTCTGGACGCGTGTACACCGTGAATATTTCAGGGATCATCCGGAAGTCTTTGATTTGCGCTTACCCGGAAAGGTATTCATGAGCGAATATGCCAAATTTATTGCCGAGAAAAACGAAAAACTGGGCAGCGCCGGCCAGATAGATTTCATCCGCAAACATCTCTAATTCAACTATTGATCGACTCCGAGACAGCGTGCCAAACAGATACGCTGTCTCTTAATTTAATTATTCTCCATAAAGAAACAGACAAAAGATGCAGCTTATCCCAATTTATAATGCTCATGATACAATCCCTTAATGGAAAATTATATCAATAACCAGATCGAAACCAGCCTGCCGTTACGAATTCTCGTGCGTCCCATAGCGGATCCGCAACAGGATTGGCGACCTTTTGAAATCGGTCCCGGGTACTTTCGCATCCCCGCTGGGATGACGGCTGCGATCATTATCCAAAATATTCACAATGATACCCTTAAGGAATTGGTGGAAGAACTCGAAAATGTGGATGCAATTGCAAAATTAAACCTGTCTGAAAACCGCAACATCGATAATGATGGCGTTCGCTGGCTGCCGCGCATGCATCAAATATCAGAACTTGACCTGAGCGCTTGCGGACTTAATAATAACGGTCTGGATGCGATTGTAAAAATGAAGAATGTTCGCAAGCTGGATTTAAGCTATTGCACGCGCATCACTGACGTTGGCATAAAGAAGCTCAAGATCATGCGCAGCCTCGAAGAACTAAACCTTCGCGGTATTCCCCGAATTACCCACGCCGCCATTAAGTGGATTGAGCGGCACGATTTAGTGATAAAAAGGTAAGGAAGCAGTTAGCCAGCAGCCGGTAGCAGGTAGCAGGTAGTATCAGTCTTGATACGCAACCCCGTCTCCCGTCTCCGATCCCCGGTCTTTCTCGGTTCGAGTGTCTTTGCTCTCAGATTTGCGCGGCAATGAGCTCCGCTCACACTTTCGCACGCCGCAAACGCAGACTATTGGTTACCACAAACACACTGCTGAATGCCATTGCACCCGCCGCCAGCATAGGGTTGAGATAACCCAAGGCTGCTGCCGGGATGAGGATTATATTGTAAATAAATGCCCAGAACAGGTTCTGTTTAATCGTTCTCAGGGTTTTGCGAGAAAGGTTGATAGCCCGCGGCACACCTTGCAGCTCACCGCTCATCAATACTACCGGGGCGGAAGCTATGGCCACATCCGTTCCGGTGCCAATCGCTATCCCCACATCCGCCTGTGCCAGCGCAGGTGCATCGTTGATGCCATCCCCAACCATAGCCACCACGCTGCCCTTTGATTGCAATTCTTTGATCTTGGAAGATTTATCCCCTGGCAACACTTCGGCGATCACTTCATCAACAGCTACCTGCTTTGCGACGGCTTCGCCAGTTTGCAAATTATCACCTGTTATCATGATCACTTTCAACCCCATCTTATGCAGGTCCTCAATTGCTGCCACTGAACCGGTCTTGATTGTATCAGCGACAGCCAGCAAACCCTCTACTTTTTCATCGACTGCCACCAGCATAACTGTCTTGGCTTCCTGCTGCAGGCGGGTGATCTCCCCCGATAGTCCATTCAGGTCATAACCCGCTTCCTGCACCATGCGCAGGTTTCCAACGGCCACTTTGTGGTCATCAATCACAGCCGAAACACCAAACCCAACTTCGGCTTTAAAGGCTTGTGGATCGCTCAGGCGCAGTTCACGTGAATTTGCTAAAGTTAGGATCGCTTCACCGAGTGGGTGTTCACTACCTTTTTCAACTGAAGCAGCCAGACGAAGCAATTCCGTTTCCGCAAGACCATTTGGCAAGGTGATGATGTCGGTGACAGCCGGCTGACCATTAGTTATCGTGCCGGTCTTATCCAAGACTACGACCTCCAAACGACCAGCAGCTTCCAAAGCCTCACTGGATTTAAACAGAACGCCACGCTCAGCACCCATGCCGGTACCAACCATCACAGCAGTCGGCGTGGCCAGCCCCATTGCACATGGGCAGGCAATCACAAGGACTGCGACCAGATGGATCAATGCCCGTGCGAATTGACTAGTATCGCTTCCCACAGCTGGAGGAATCAGAAAGAACCAGACCAAAAATGTAACCAGAGCAATCACGATCACTGCAGGCACGAAGATGGCAGAGATACGATCCGCCAATTTTTGTATGGGGGCTTTACTCCCCTGTGCTTCTTCCACCAGCCTAACAATTTGCGCCAGGGCTGTATCTTTTCCCACTCGTGTGGCTTCAAAGCGTAACAACCCCAGCTTATTCAATGTCGCCCCAATTACATTATCGCCGGGAGCTTTATTTACCGGCATCGACTCACCAGTCAGCATTGATTCGTCCACGGCGCTGCGACCTTCGATGACGGTTCCATCAACCGGCATCTTCTCACCCGGACGGACAAGCACAATATCACCGACCAGAACCTCATCCACGGCAATCTCGAGTTCCTGTCCATCGCGAACTACCCTTGCATTTTTAGGGCGCAGGCTCATTAATTTTTTAATCGCCTCGCTGGTTTTGCCTTTGGCACGCGCTTCCAGGAATTTACCAAGTTTAATCAAGGTAATGATCACCGCAGCGGTCTCAAAATAAACATGCCCGGGTAATAGGCCTAATACGATCACCACTGAATAGAAGTAAGCGACCGAGGAACCCATCGCGACCAGTACATCCATATTGGCCGACCCATTACGCAGGGATTTGTAAGCACCTACATAGTATTGCCAGCCAACATAGAATTGAACCGGTGTTGCCAGTGCGAACATCAGCCAATTAACCCATGATTGATGCGCCCACATACCTAATAGGCCGAAATCACGACCCATCGATAAAAGAAAAAGCGGCAGTGTAAAAGCCAAACCAATAATCAGCAACCGTTTTTGTTGTTGAATTTCAGCTTCGCGCGCCAGCGCTTCCACATCCACTGTTTGATCACCACGATCGACAGTGTCAAACCCTGCCTGCCGAATTGCCTTGCGAAGTTCAGATTGACTGATCACGGTTGGCACATACTGGATCGTGGCACGTTCTGTGGCAAATGAAACAACCGCTTTTAATACGCCATCCATACCCGAAAGAACTTTCTCAAGACGCCGGGCATCATTATCGTCACTCAATCCGCGGATCCAAAGTTCAGCTTCACCGCTGGCGATGCCATAGCCGGCCTTCTCGACACGCTGGACAAGCGCCGGCAATTGTACCAGGCTTGGATCAAAGGTTATGGTGGCACGTTCTGACGATAGATTGACTACAGCAGTATCAACACCTTTTTCTTTTTTTAAATTGCGTTCAACACTTGCAACGCAATTAGCACAAGTCATGCCGGTGATCGGCAAGACAACATGTTTTTGTTCAGCCAAATTAACCTCCGTCTAAACGCATAGAACGAACTGGGAAGTCGAGGACTTCCTTGACATTAATCATATTTGTAACTGCCAGCATGTCATCGGAAGCCACCGATCTTGTTGTTTGGTGAAATCGCAATGACATCATTTTTAACAAAACTGAGCAGTTTCTATTTTCCTAATTACTCAGCGGGATAGTTAATCTCTGCTAATAGTTTTTTAATTTCGATTTCATTCGCAGGCGGTTCAAAGGTGATTGTTGCTGTTTTATTGTCAGCCGACGCGACAACACTTTTTACACCTTCCAATTCGCTCAGCTCACTTTGAATCGTGTGCACACAATGGTTGCAGCTGATGCCAGGGACATTATAAGTTACCGTATTCATGTTTTCCTCCAAATACAAATAAGTTGATTAAATTTTTGCAGCGGTATCAAACACCTGTTGAATTTCAAGCAAGACTTTCTCCCGCTCTGCAGGGTCATCTCCGCGGACTGCCGTAATTAAACAGGAGTTAAGATGCCCTTCCAGAATCTTGCTGCTGATTTTATTCAAAGAAGCTTGTACTGCTTGAATCTGGCGGATGATATCGACACAATAAGCATCATCAGCCACCATGCGTTGAATGCCACGCAAGTGTCCTTCAGTGATTTTTAATCGGTGGGCAATATCTTCATGATTGTGCATCGTTTACTCCTTTTATCCCCCCCAGGGGGGAGGGGTAGGATCCATTATAAAACGATCAATTAAGCTTGTCAAGTAGATTTCATAAAGAATGGTAGCCAGACTTGATTTAGACAGAATCCTTTCCACGTAAGATAACCTGGAATTATTATGAGTTTTCGTAACTACTCAGATTTACAAAAAATGATGGCAGCGAGCAGTAATTTTCTGTTTTATGAACATTCTACTTAAATGAGATTGTCACGTCACCAAAGACAAGGACGGTGGCTGCTCATAACAAAAAGCTGTGATAGTTTGGTGCTTTACAAACTACCTTGAGAAAAAAGTCAAAAGGCTCTCCTTCCGAGGAGTATTATGTCTCCTTCACGTGAGATCTTTCGTAAGGGCGAAGCATCCGGAAAACCATCCTATCTTGTAAAAACACACTCATCGCGGATGCTTCGCCCATCAGCCGGCTGCTCCGGCCCATACCATAAATAAGTGGCGGTTTCGCGCGTTACAACCATTCCCTATGTCTTGCCCTGCATTTGGTAATGTTATTTCATCCTCGAATACCACCTTTCGGCGGTATAGCCGAATCTGCTCAAAACAAAAAGCAGTGATAGTTTGGTGCGTTACGAACTAACTTGTAAAATAGAAAGTAAAAAGGCTTTCCTTCCGAGGAGTATGATGATCCTTTCGCGTGAGATCTTTCGTAAGGGCGAAGCATCCGGAAAACCATCCTATCTTGTAAAAACACACTCATCGCGGATGCTTCGCCCATCAGCCGGCTGCTGCTCATTACAAAAAACAAACGTCGCAACTTAACCACTCTCAAAAATGGGTTCTCTTGCTCCAATTCACTCCGGGCTTTTCGACTTGGTGGAGCCCGCCCATTTTACCAATTTGTTTTTTCTTCTTTTGATGACGCTCTGCGTCATTGCATGGTCTCGCAATGACATGGCTGAGCAGTTATGAATTTTTATTAAACAAATTACCCAATTCAAATATGATCAACATTGCCATGCCCCTTCCCCATCTTCACGCTTTGAGCGCTATGAAGTAAAATGCCTTAATATGAGTAATGAAAAGAAAGCCCAAACCATCAACAATAGAAAATATGAAGACTGGCAAGCCCGTACCAGACCGAATTCCACCCAATGGGATCCTACTGAAGCAGATACGCAACCGTATACTACCCAACCCGAGTTCCCTCCACACACTGAAGACAATACTATCGAACGCTTGCAGCCAATTCGCATTTCTAACACGCGTGCTCCAATTCAAAAGAGCCAATCACCAAAAGCACCACGAAAAAGAAGCCGTGGCTGCGGCTGCTGTTTTTGGATCATTTTAATCCCAGTTTTGTTGGTACTGGTGGCCGCTCTCATCTTCCCTGGCCGTACGAATATCCTTATTCTGGGCATCGACCGCGCCCCGGAAGGCACAGATATCGGTCGCTCGGATACCAACATCATTCTCGGTATTAACCCTCCTCAGGCGCAGGTCAATATGCTTTCCATACCGCGTGATCTGTGGGTCAACATTCCCAACGTCGGTGAAAACAGAATAAACACCGCCCACTTTTTTGCGGAAGGCGTCCAAAAGGGATCCGGCCCGTATGCTGCTATGGATACAGTTCGCCAAAATTTTGGGGTGACCATTGACTATTTTGCCCGCATACGTTTCAACGGCTTGAAGGAAATTGTCAACGCGATGGGCGGAATCACACTCACCTTGGATGAACCCATGTCCGGTTATGAAGCCGGACAAATCACACTGGATGGCGATCAGGCACTCGCTTTCGCCCGTGATCGCTCGGGAAGCGATGATTTTTTCCGCATGCAGCGAGGTCAAATGGTCATCACCGCTGCGGTTAAAAAATTGCTTAATCCGCTCACCTGGTTACGTTTACCCATTATTGTCCCAACCGTTTTTCGGGCAGTGGATACAAACGTACCCATATGGGAAATGCCGCGTGTAGGAGTTGCACTCATTCGAGCGGTTCTGACAGACAACCTCAATACAAAAACCATCACACGTGAAATGGTTATCCCTTACACCACCGATCAAGGCGCCAATATCCTGCTTCCAATCTGGGAGGCGATCAACCCGCTTTTATTCGAAATGTTTGGAGAGTAGAAAGAGGTTTTATTAATCACCACCAACATTTTGTACCTGGCGCAGATACTCCCAATTCTCATCGTTTTCGAGAGTGATCACCCGGAAGACTTCGCCATATTGAATTTCCTGGCCAGCGCCATGTTCGCTGGCCCACTGTCGCACCATTTCTTCCGGATCTGATTTTGGAAATTGGCTGACATGCGCCTTTAAAGCCCACAATTTTTGCTCCATTGTATCGCTGATGTCGACTACGGCTTGGCTTTGATGATGCCCTGAGATGAACACCTTGCGCACTTTGTGGGCTTTAAACCCTTCTTGTAGAAATTCTTCGAACAGGTTGGGTTGACCGGCGGCTGGAAAGACGGCATCCAGAGCGGCAGTAGCTGCCGCGCGATGATCAGGGTGGTTAATGTACGTATCCGATGCAAAAATAACAGTGGGGTCACTGGTAATAACAACTTCAGGGCGAAAACGTCTTATTTCTCGCACCAGGCGCCGGCGTAGATCTAATGTCGGCTGCAAAAGCCCATCCGGTTCTCTTAAGAAAATGATTTCCTCTGCTCCGGCTCTTTCGGCTGCGACGCGCGCTTCCTGTTCTCGAATCTGTGCTGCTTTGGCACGTGTCATTCCCGGTGTGGCAATGCCAACATCACCACTGGTACACAAGACATAACTGACTTTGCAGCCAGCCTTGGTCCATTTAATCACTGTCCCGGCACAAGAAAACTCGATATCATCAGGATGCGCCATAATGGCCATCGCTCGTTCAGGAATATAGTTAATGATTTCCATACAATTCTTCTTTCCAATTTCTCCCAATCATTTGCCATGTTTTGGTTTACCAATTTACTGGATCAGGAAAAAAATATTGATCTTTTATAGTTTGAGTTTCCCACTTAATCCCATTTTTTGCAATTGTTGCTGTCACAGGTTGGCACGCAGGTGGAACTGTTAGTCTACCAGATAGTAGGCAACGAATTTTTAAAGTGTAGAATACGGTCACCCTAATAAAAAACAATCCGATCGGGTTTATCCAAAAAGAATCCAGGTATACAAAGGGATCTGATTTTTATTCCCTCTCAGACCAATTTTTTTTTGCAAAAAAGAAATAACAGGAAAATAGTAACAATCCTTCAAGAATCAAACATTAAAAACAAATATCAGATCTTAAAGAACAAACACCTGTCATTTGCCATTTTTAACCATCTTTTCAGAATCACACATTTCTGGAAGATGACACGCTATGTCTATCTTAAGGATTCTTCCAGACACTCACAGCATTACGACCATAATTTTTAGCAGCTAACAAGGCTTGATCAGCATTTTCCAATACAATTTCCAATGAGGTTTCCTTATCCAGTGCTTTGTCAGCCACTCCAATGCTGATTGTCAGGGAGATTTCACCTTTATCTGTTATGAATGGGCGATCGGTAATGGAGGCGCGCATTCGATCTGCAATCATCAGGCCACTCTCAGTATCAGTTTCGGGCAATAAAATGACGAACTCTTCGCCTCCATATCTACCGATAAAATCGGAGGAGCGTAAGCAGGCTTGAAAGCGATCGGAGATTTGTTGCAAAACCTGGTCGCCGGTCAGATGGCCAAACCTATCATTAACCTGTTTAAAATAATCAATATCTATCATCAGAATGGAAAGCACGTGCTGATAGCGATTGGCACGATCAAATTCTTTCTGCGCCAATTGGAAAAAATGGCGACGGTTAAATAAACCGGTCAGTGAATCGACTGTGGCCAGTTGTTCGGCATTTTCATACAATCGTGCCCGTTCCAGTGCTGCGCTAAAGGTATCACCAACTGTCTGCAGCAGGCGTATTTCATCACCACTGAAAACGACATTAGGCGCCATTACCAGGTTAAGAATTCCTAACTGCCTCTCACCCAAGTGTAATGGTATACTGATCAACCCTGAATAAGTTATGGAAATTTCTCTTAATATTTCACACGGGATGAACGCCACAGGTTCAAGATATTCGCCCTTCATAAATCGTGAGAATGAATGGCAAGGCGGGCAATAAGGAGTACGGTCAAAACGTTCCTGAAGAAGGGGCGGGAGATGGTAACCACCTTCGAATCTGGGTTGCCCATGAATATCAGCCAAAATGAGATAGGCAAAGCGGGCACCAACAATTGTGGCAATACGTTCCAAGCCGGAAAGTTTGACACTGGCAACATCAACAGATTGATTGAGAAACTCCGCCACTTTGCGCAGCGCATCCAACTGAACAGCACGATCTTCAGCAGTCGTTCGCGAAACTTGTTCTGCAATTTTTGAAGCTTGCTCTTCGGTGACATCACGCATGGTAACCACGCGATCATTTTCATGATTACGATCATCAATTAATGAGCACGAGAGTGAATAAATTAATACCTGATCGTTTGTGGTTACTTGAAGTTCCAAATTCTGATCAGGCGAGATGCTTGCCAAGGGCGTCCAGGGAGAATCCTGGGCAAGCAATGTCAAAAAATTTTCACCAATGCTGGTAGAGCGCTCCAATCCTAAAAGATCAAGCGCCAATTGATTGGCCTGTAACAATCGGCCTTCCTCATCGATAACCAACAGTCCATCACGAAGGCTCTCCAACAAGCGCTGATAGTAAAATGGCGATAGATCAAAAAGACGATAGCGGTAGATAGCCAGGCCAACCAGGACCCCTCCCAATGTGAAACTAAATTGAGGAGCATTAAATCCAAACGCACTTTGAGGTCTCAGCATGGCAACAATATTGAGGATTAATGGAATCGAAATTCCGATCATTAATGTTCTTGCCTGGCGCAGATAAGCCCTGCTTTTTTGCTTTAAATTCCTGGCAACACCCCACAGTGCAAGAAGCAGACAAGAATAAGCAAATAGCCAGTACATCCAGTAAGCCGAACCCAATCTAAATTGTATCGGAACAATGTTGTTATCAAGATTAATTTGCAAACTATCCCAAATATAACCGACCATACGGTTGTTAAAACTTGAAGCAATAAAACCAGCTGGGAATAAAAAAAGCAGAAATCTGCGCCAACCATGTATCCAACGCCGGTATCCTTTGTATTGCATAATAAAAAGTAGAAATGCCGGGGGTACAAGAACTTGAAAAACCCACTCCCAACGCAAAGCAATTAACGCTGATTCAGCTGTATCCGCCATGAAAAGCGCCAAATGGGTCAGGCACCAGCCGACCGTTAAAAACATCCAGATACCAAATACTTTGATGCCATCTCCTTCACGGATTCGAAAAGCATATACGACAAAGGCAATCGCAAGTATCGCTGTTAGTGAAATTATGAAAAAGTAGAAAAGAAAAACAAATTGTGCCATCCCCCACCCAGGAAAGAATGAATTTCCTATATTTTATCTAATTATAATGGGATTTTGAATTAAAAAAATGTAAATACCCGAACAATCACATTGTGATCAATCAGTTTGATGTGGCCGGCGTGAACGTGCATTTGTAAGTTTGGCTGGATTATTTTTGCGCCCCCTGGAAACAGGTTTGCCCAAATTGGCATTCAACATTAAGTAGACTTGATTGAGTGCCTTTTGGTCGTAATCATATCGTTTACATACATTACAGACCCAACAAGGGAAATCTGGCACGGTAATTAACTCGTTACCCACATAGGTGTAATAAGTTACTTTCTTCAACTCGTATTTTCCCACTTGGCAATCAGGGCAGGTCATCTTGTTGTTTTGTGTTTCTATCTTCATCATCAGAATAATACCATTAATTGGCAGCATTAACCGCTAAAGGGTGATATAGGGTTTTAATCTGATCTAATGGCCAATAGACAATCAGCGCTTTACCGACGACATTTCCAACTGGCACATACCCCCAACTATGTGAATCAGAAGATTGGTTGCGATTATCGCCCAGAACAAAGAAATAACCTTCAGGAATCGTCCACGATCCATCATAAGCAGGTGGAGCGGCGATATAAGGTTCTACCAAGGCTTGGCCATTGATGAACACTCTGCCCCCTTCTACCTTAATCTCATCTCCCGGTAGGCCGATTAGACGCTTGATATAGTCTTCCTTCGGGTTGGCCGGATAATGAAACACGATGATATCACCGTAGTGCGGCTGACCAAGACGGTAAGCCAGTTTATTTATTAGCAATAATTCCCCTGGTTGTAAGGTGGGTTTCATACTTATATTCTCCACCCGCACGCGTGGGAAAAAGCTATCGATTAAAAAATAAAAAACCAGAGCCAATACCAGAGTCTGAAAAATCTCCAGAAAAAAGCTTGCTGTTTTCGATCTCTTCTTCGGTTCTTCTGAATTTAATATAACCGGCTGCTCCGGGCGTTGATCTACCAAATTTAGCCTCCTGACTATTGGCTCATTGTATTATAAGATTACTTTCGGAGCGCGGCAAGAGGAAAGGTTATCTGCATCGCATACATAAGAGCAAGCAGACATTATTCAATCTTTAATCTGGTTCCACACACCCTGCAAAAAACGTCACCTTTATCTGCTCTTTTTCCACATTTATGGCAATAGATGACCTCGCCTTCAAAACTTACAGTTGCATGCCTTTTTCGTGCTGACTGCTTTTGATTTACTCTCAAACCAATTGGGTTCTTCCGGCTTTGAAGGTAAAAAAAGCCGCCGCCAATTAATAAAAGCAACCCTAAACCACCTAACAAATAAGGAAGCAACTCAGAGAACGGCAGGCGTCCTGGTGTTTGATCTGTCAAAGGCTGCGATGGCTGTACTGCCTGAGAAGTCGAGTTTGTTAAAACATCGTCTTTTTTTATATAATTAATATTTAAAGTAAATGGAGTGCCTGCAGGAACAAGGCCAAGGCTCGAAGTGAAATAAGTCAAACCATCACCAGCCAAAGCGCCAGGTCCCATTTTTTCTTTAAAAGACATACTTTCAGCTGTCCTCGGTTTTTGGACTTCAAGGTTGAAATTATTCACCGTAAGGTCGCCAGCCCAACGAAAAGCAAAGGAACGCTCATCGCCATTTTTTACAATCGATGGGTCATAATATTCCACCCATATCTCCGTGTAAGGAGTAGTAAAAGTCAATGTGTTCCAATCGCCCGAAACCTTGCTATCATAATCAAGCACATAGAGCTGACCATCCAATTCGCGCACGGCAACTGAATGTGGTGCACCGGCTGCAGCAGGGATACGAATCGAAATGCTAGCCGGTAATTTCACTTGCGGGGATAGAAAAATATCCTGAATTACCAAAACACTTGGTTCGTCATATTCTGGCCAAATTTTTACTATCAGTTGATCAATGGTCTGATCGGTTTGATCTGTCTGGGCATTTACAGGTGAAACGGCAAAAGAAAACAGAAGCAAACAGGTTAGCAAGAATCGGCGCATATTTTCTCCTTAGAAAACATCTCTTTAATGCAATTTACTGATACATATTACCATGATTTGTCATTTTCTTCGGAGATTTTGGCAGTGCATCCAATTTCAACGCCAGTTACCAGAATAGAATATTTGTGCACATCGTATTGAATCAGGTATAATCCTCTCGAGGAAAGCGTTATGGCTGCCAAGAAAAAAAGGAATCCTGAAGATCTATCAATTGATGAATTAAGACAGTTAATCATCAATAAACGCCGCTCTGAAAAGTCGGAGCGATTGGCCTACTTTCGTCGCAATGGGCGTAGTATGCCTGTGGAAACTGCCCTTCAGCCTGGAGATGCAACTGATGGGCTGACATCGCCATATAGTGAAGAAGATTATATCCATCCACGCCGTAAAAAACGGAAAGGTTTCTTTAATCGCGTTCTGGTAGTAATTGAAGTATTGGCAGTGGCGGGCTTGATCTATGTCTTTTTCAGTGTGTTTACTTCACTCAACGTTTTAAATAAAGAAGTGGCAGCTTCAATCATTCAGCCGACTTTGACACCTACAGCGATCATTCAGGCAGTCGTTCTACCTTCCGGACATACGCCCCCCACTGATCCGGGTGGGGTCCGTTTCAACGAATCGGAAATCCCTGAACATTTACGCGCATATGTTCAATCACTGGCAAATATCCCTATTCCTACCGCCAGCCCGGAACAAGCAATCCGGATTCAGATACCGGCCATTTCTGTCGATGCACCCATTGTAATGGGCGATGGTGAAGAACAATTGAAAAAGGGGGTCGGTCAATATATTGGCTCTCCCAACCCCGGCCAGGTTGGAAATCTAGTACTTTCTGCTCACAACGATGTATATGGAGAAATCTTTCGCGATCTCGACCGGTTAAAAGCAGGAGATGAAATCATCGTTTATACTCAGGTGCGCTCTTATACCTACGTTGTCCAGCAGCAGCAAATTGTTGACCCAACTCAAATTGAAGTGATGGCGCCTACTTCCGATCCGTTTGTAACCTTAATCTCTTGTTATCCCTACATGATCGACAAACAACGCATTGTTATCTCAGCATCTTATCTTTCGCAATAGATGAAAAAGTGGTATAAATAAGCGTCTCCATTGAATAATAGTCGATCCAATTTCAGGAGTGTAGTAAATGGCAAAAAAATCAAAACGACAAGTCTCAAAGCAATCAGAAGTTAAAACCAGCGGACCCACCGCACGTCCCGCACCAACTCGTGCACGCGCATCGATAACGACTGAATTTAACCCGGATTATAGCGCGATCATAAGTGATCTCAAACGAATCGGCATTTTGGCTGGCAGCTTTTTCGTAATTCTGATTGTTCTTTCGTTTTTCCTGCGTTAAAAACTTAATAAATTGCACATCTACAAGGCTGAACCAAATGGGTTCAGCCTTTTTTATTTATCAAGGTAATCTTCGGTAAGTCAGATTCCCGGCCTGCATTTCCGTACTTTTCTCTTATTACTTTCGTTCAGCTTATTTGTCATTTAATTTAATTAATCTTCATAAGAGTCTTTTCTATTTTTCATATATCTGGTATATTGGACGTTAGTCTAGGTATTTGGACTTCACATATGGAAAAAAACACACTTACCTCTACCATTCAACGAACTTTATCTATCCTGGAGCTTTTCCTTAGCAACAAGGAGAGCATAACCGCTCAAGAGATTGCAGACCAAACCGGGATATCCCGTTCGACCGTCTTTTCGATGCTTAAAGTACTGAAAGATCTGGAATATTTGGAGCAGCTGCAAAACCGTGGCCCTTACAGTGTCGGGCGGCGCTTTAGCGCCTGGAGTGGCGTCAGTTCCCCCACCTATCAGACTCTGATCAATGCTTTTCAACAGGAGATCGATTCTTGCAGGTTTGATGAAACAATCGCTCTGGTAGTGGCAAATCCCCAGGGAAATATTGTTATCGATCAGGTTGAAAGTAAACAGAGTATTCGCGCGGTTTATGAAACAGCAACCCAGCTTCATGATCAATCGGCTGCCAACAAGATGCTGGCGAACAAAGTCGATGGTGAAATTAAAAACAAAGGATATGCACTCGTAGAAGATAAAGAAAGTGTGGAATTGGCTGTTCCGATTTGTCCTGATGGGTATACTCCCAGCGCAGCGCTGGTGTTAAAAGCGCCTCTCTCACGCTGGCAGCCAGAAATGTTACTGGCACAAACATTGAACGCTATGCGAGTTATTGCAGCCCGGCTATCGTATCGCTTGGGGGCTGTCACCTACGCCCCGTTTCAATTGCAATCCCGTTCAATTCTGCAGCCAAAAGAGCCGCTTTCTACGCGACAGATTGAAGATTTTTTACAAGGTCCATGGACTGCCAGATTGGCTTGTATCCGCCCGGATGGCAATCCACATGTAATTCCGGTCTGGCAAGAATGGGATGGACAGGTCTTTCATATTCTTGCCTGGCAAGGCAGTCAATGGGCAGAATATGTCATTAACAACCCACAGGTTTCATTGACAATCGATGAACCCTGGGCACCTTTACGAAGAGTGGTTTGCAATGGGAAAGCACTGCCCATCAAAGATAGAAATTTCGTTGGTCGCGAAGCGCTCATTTCTCGCCTTTCCCAGCGTTATCTGGGAAAGAGTGCTCCAATGATATTTCAACATCAGATCGAAGATATTTTTACCATCAAAGTTGATAGCTTACGTGGCTGGATGGGATTACCGACCAGAAATGAATTGAATTAATGCGCATTTCAATTGAATCACTCTCCCACACCTTTTACAATGGCCAGGCAACTCCCGCTCTGCAAAATATTAATTTGACTTTCGAAAGCGGAAAATTTGTGGCTCTGATTGGCCCAAGCGGATGTGGAAAATCAACTCTTTTACGTTTGATGGCCAATTTAATTACGCCTACACAAGGAATCATCCATTACAACGGGCACGACAGCCGCCAGGCTGTTCTGGATGGCGAGATCGCTTGGCTTTCCCAGAGCCCGGCTTTGCTGCCCTGGCTTAATGTTGAGAAGAATCTGGAACTTGCTCAAAGATTCACAGAAACCAAAAGCCCCAGCCGGCTTTCGATCAGCGATGCTTTGGCACTCGTGGGGTTAACCGCTGCTTCCCACCAATATCCTTTCACCTTATCCGGCGGAATGCAGCAAAGATTGGCCTTGGCCAGAGTTCTTCTGCAACATGCCCCTGTCTGGCTGATGGATGAACCCTTCGCTGCCCTGGATGAGCTGACCCGTGAAAAGCTGACCGAAGAATTGTTACAGATTTGGCAGGTGCAAATGCCCGCCGTTTTCTGGGTAACCCACAATATTTACGAGGCGATTAAGTTGGCAGACCGTATCCTGGTTTTCTCACCACAACCCGGCCGAATCGCTGCAGATTTCTCTGTTGAAATGCCTTATCCTCGCCACGAAAATCAGCCGCAATTTCAGGGTTTACTCAGCAATATTCGTTTAATTCTTCAACAAAAAGAACTTAAGCATCATGGCTGAAATTATCACTAGGACCAAGCCCAAGCGTTCTTTATGGATCGCCATCTGCATTATTTTGATTTTCTTTATCATCTGGGAAGCAGTTGTTGCCATCATGAAAACGCCAGTTTATCTGCTGCCTGCGCCCAGCAAAATTCTTTCAACCTTGTTCAATAATGGAACCTTTTATTTGAGGGCAACCACGATCACGTTGGGAGAAGCCCTGGCCGGGCTGGCAATTGGTTTCCTGGCAGGTGTTCTTCTGGCTTCGGTGTTGGTCTTATTGCCAGGCTTGGAGGATGGAATCATGACTTTGGCGATCTTCATCAAATCGACTCCGTTAGTGGCCATAGCTCCTCTATTGACACTCTGGCTTGGCTTTGGAGTCTTTCCAAAAATCATCATTACCGCCCTATTAACCTTCTTTCCTGCTTTGGTAAATATTATCAGCGGCATGCAGCGTGTTGATCCTGCTTTGCTGGATCTTTTCCGTTCATGGAACGCTTCACGCTGGGAAATTTTCCGTTACCTGCGCGCACCTACTGCCGTTCCGTACGGATTTACAGCCTTGAAAATTACAGCACCATTGGCACTAATTGGTGCAGTCGTTGCGGAATGGACCGGTGCGTCCGGTGGCCTGGGAAGGGTGATGTGGCTGGCCTATAGCAATCTGAACCTGCCATTTATGTTTGCAGCCATCTTTATCCTTGCCTTTGCCGGAATGGTCCTTTACCGCCTGATTACCTGGCTGGAGAACCGAGTTGTATTTTGGCAACCCAACCAGATCAGTCAGGATTAATTCAATTTACAGGAGTTTAAATGCGTCGAACCAACTTCCTTATAATAATGGTCACATTAATTCTAGCGTTGTCATCCTGCAAACCACAGTCAATCAGCCCGCCGCCGGAACAAAAACATATGGTATTCATGGCAGGATATAAACCACAAGCAAATTTACCCTTTGTGGGAGTCTATGTAGCTCAGGAAAAAGGTTTTTTTGATGCTGAGAATCTACAGGTTACCATTGAACACTCACCCGGCTCCGGTCAACATTTACAGCTTACCGCTCAGGGAAAAGTACAGGTAACAACCCAGGACGCCGGCATTTTACTAAAACGGCGAGCTGACCCTGGTCTGCCGTTGGTCAGCATCGCCTTAATCGGGCAGCACGGGCAGCAGGCCTTCGCAGCACTGCGTTCCAGCCATTTTAAAACACCAAAAGACTGGGAAGGCCACAGCATTGGATACAAGGGCAGCCCTCCACCTGAGCTTTACGCTTTGGTAAAAGCGGCCGGTGCAGATTTAACGAAAATGGAGATAGTCAATGTGGGTTTCGATCCCCGTATTCTGACCGAGGGCAAGATAAATGTATACCCCGTTTATAAATCCAACGAGCCATATTTGATTGAGAAATGGGGTTATCAGCTCGATCTATGGGATCCGTCTGATTATGGCATCCCCACCCTGGGTTTAACTTATGTCACCAGCGATGAAACATTACAAAAAGATCCGGAACTTTTGCAGCGTTTTCTACGTGCTGCGCTCAAAGGCATCTTGTTCGCCCAGGAAAACCCGCAAGCAGCAGTCGATATCGTCTTAAAATACACCGGACCGGAAACTGATCGTGAGCACATGCTTTTCATGTTGCAAAGTGAGTTGAAAGATCTGAATACTGATGTGACCGATCAACATGGCATAGGCTGGCAAACCGCTGAGCAATGGCAGGCATTGATGGATATTCTGGTGGAATATGATTCGATGACCCCCATTGATGTCAACACCGTTTTCACCAATCAATTGTTGAAGTAAGTCTATGGGATTGGTTGTTTGTTGATTTGGAGATTTGGCGATTTGTTGACTGGTTGGTTTATTGGTTTGTTGGTTTGTTGGTTTGTTGGTTTGTTGGTTTGTTGGTTTGTTGGTTTGTTGGTTTGTCATTATGATAATTGATTAATCATGCTTTCCAACCCAAACAATCGATACGACAGGTGCAAGAGATTGTTTCATTGGCGCGCTAGCCGTAAGCCTGTGCGAAGGTGCCTCTTTACCGGACGCGGCCAAATTTGCCAGCGCTGCTGCTGCGATCTCCGTCAGCCGCCCGGGAGCTCAAGCTTCACTTCCAAATCACCATGAAGTTGAAAAGTTCATTCAGGAAAATTAAGCACCTGAATAAAACTCGCACGACGATCAATTTAATATTGTTTGTATCTTTTCAACAAAATGGGGTTGGGGAGTGTTTTGATCATCTAAGGTCAACTACCAGCTGCTCTTACTCGCAATGTGCCCAAGAGCACCGTTATTACAAAAAAGTACAGCTTTTTAGTTCCCAGCTTATTGGCACGAACTTTGTCTAAAAACAACCCTCCTGCGAACGACACCTGCTGATTGATAGCGGTTTCGCAAAGCGATTATCTGGTAAAATTGCTACCAATCATGGCTCATCTTCCTCTCGGATGATTTCTCCATAGACCAATGCCGCAAAATGTGCTCGCCAGATGGTAATCAGATCATGCAATGGGTTCGCAAGCAGACAGTCGACTTAGCGCAGAAAAAACTCTTCCGTAAGGCAATTGCAATTACGCTGATCGGGAATATCCTGCTGGCTATCACCAAAGCACTGGTTGCATATCTTTCTGGCAGTGTGGCAGTCTATGCCGACGCAGCGAACTCCGTTTCGGATGTCATTTATTCGATCATGTTAGCCTGGGGCTTGTGGGTTTCACAGCAGCCAGCCGACCACAACCACCCTCAGGGGCATTTACGTTTCGAGCCGATTGTCGGCATGCTGGTGACATTTTCTATGGCCTTTGCAGGTTTTGAAGCAGCTCGCGTCGCAATTACGCGCTTGTTTGCCGGCGGCATGGCGATTGCTCCCGGTCTGCCGACCATTGTCTTATTGGTCAGTGCCTTTGTAAAACTCTTGATGTTTTTGTACGTACGCAAAATCGCCCGATCTCTGCACAGTCCTGCCCTGCGCTCAGTATCCAGGGACAATCTGGCTGATGTTGCTGCCTCAGCTGCCGCATTTTTGGGGGCGGGATTATCATCTTTCGTTCACCCGCTGCTCGATCCATTGGGTGGATTGCTGGTTTCTGCCTGGATCTTTAAGAATGCATATGATGCCGGTCGGGAAAACTTTGCCCACCTGACTGGCGCCGGAACCAGCAAAGAACAATGTGAGCACTTTGTGGCAATTGCCCGGGCTGTGGCGGGTGTTGATGACGTGCACCACTTAATGACTGAATATGTCGGCCCTAAGTTGGTCTTGGATATGCATGTCAATGTTGATGGCCACCTGACGTTAAATGAGTCGCATGCAATTGCCGATCAAGTCATCGAAGCTCTCGAATCCTTGCCGGATGTTGACCGGGCATATGTGCATGTTGAGCCGAACGGCTGGCAATAACAGCGCTCGACACAAATTTTTTATTTTTATAATTCAATTTTTGATTTCTTGATGCCCAAGAAGGGAAATTTATGACAGAACTTTTATACCAGCTGGATAGCTATAAGCAAGAATTTACCGCCAATGTGCTCGAGATAAATCCTTTTACGAATGCAATTGCATTGGATCGCACTGTATTTTATCCTGGAGGAGGCGGCCAACCCAATGACTGTGGATGGATAAGTTTCGGTGCGGGTGAAGTTGAGGTCGAAAAAGTCAAGAAGGAAGGTGATACTGTCTGGCATTTTCTGGCAGCAGGTTGCAATTTACCAAACGAAGGCACTGCTGTTCAAGGCCGCTTAAATTGGGAGCGAAGGTATCAATTAATGCGTACGCATTCTGCCATGCATGTTTTATGCGGTGTTGTTTTTCGCGATTACGGCGCACTGGTCACCGGTGGAAACATGGAACCGCTCCAGGGGCGTATGGATTTTGAATTCGAAAACCTGACCCACGATCTGGTACAGGTGATTGAAGATGCCGTTAATCGGGAGATTCAATTGGATCACACTATCCATGTCAAAATCCATCCAAGAGAGATCGCCATGCAAATACCGGATCTGATCCGCACAAAAATCAACCTCTTGCCTCCGCAAATTTCTGAGATCCGCACCATTGAAATTGAGGGATTGGATTTACAGGCTGATGGCGGTACTCATGTGCACCATACCCGGGAAATTGGCCATGCCTGCATTGTGGATTATAAGAGCAAAGGAAAAATCAATAAACGTGTTTATCTGCAGCTGGACACAAGATCTGAAGGATAACGACTATGCGAATGTCTCAATTTTTCAATCAAACACTACGAGAATCTCCCAGCGAAGCACAAACACCTGGGACAGAATTCTTGATCCGGGCCGGCTATATCCGCCAACTGGCAGCCGGTATCTTCACCATTATGCCGCTTGGAAAAAAGTCTATCACTCGCATTGAGAACATCCTGCGCCAGGAAATGAACCGTATTGGCGGCCAGGAATTGAGCATGCCGATCGTGCTCCCGGCAGAAATCTGGAAGGAATCTGGTCGCTGGTACCAGATCGGTGCAGAGATGGCCCGCTTCAAAGATCGTAATGGGCGCGAAATGGTGCTGGCAATGACACACGAAGAAGTTGTCGCCGATCTTGTCCGCCGTGAAATCCGATCTTACAAGCAGCTACCGCGACTCATTTACCAAATCCAAACCAAATTCCGGGATGACCCCCGACCGCGCGCCGGCCTTATCCGTGTCCGTGAATTCACCATGAAAGATAGCTATAGCCTTGATCGCGATTGGCAGGGGCTGGAAAAACAATACCAGGCACATTACCAGGCTTATTTCACCATCTTCCGGCGCTGCGGGCTGGAGGTAATCTCCGTCCAGGCAGATACCGGTATGATGGGCGGAAAAGTAGCTCATGAATTTATGTTCCTCAACCCCTTTGGAGAGGACACAATTATCTTCTGCCCGGCCTGTGGCTACACAGCCAACCGTCAAGTAGCGCAATTTCATAAACCGGTACAGCCCGCGGAGGCGGAAAAAGAACGGGTTTTAGTCCACACCCCCGCTCGCAAAACAATTGAGGACCTGGCAGAATACTTGAACATCACTGCCAGTCAAACCGCCAAAGCCGTCTTTTTAATGGCTACATTGGTGCAAGGTGAGCAGGAAAAGCAGGAAGTCATCATGGCGATTGTACGTGGCGATATGGAATTAAATGAAACCAAATTAGCCCACGCCATTCATGCCAGTGATTTGCGGCCGGCAACTGAGGAAGAGATTCTAGCAATCGGCGCTCAACCCGGTTATGCTTCCCCAATCGGATTAGAAAAAGGAATCATTGTCGTTGATGATCTTATCCCTCAAACAGCCAATCTCGTGGCAGGTGCCAACCGAGTGGATTACCATTTTACCAATGTTAATTACGGTCGAGACTACACCGCAAAGATCATCACCGACATCGCTGCAGCCCATGCCGGCGACGCCTGTCCCCATTGCCAGCAGCCACTACAAGCTCAAAGAGGGATTGAGGTTGGCAACATCTTCCAATTGGGTACACATTACTCCGACGCATTTGGCTGCACTTTCCAGGACGAAAATGGGGACCTGCAACCAGTGGTTATGGGATCGTATGGGATTGGCATCGGGCGCTTATTAGCCTGCGTGGCAGAGTCTCACCACGACGATAATGGCTTAATCATGCCGGTTAGTATTACACCATTTCTGGTGCATTTGATAGTTCTGCCTTCTAAGAATAGCTCACGGCCGCTGGAAACAGCTGAAGCACTTTACCAGCAACTCACTCAAGCCCGCATCGACGTTTTGTACGATGATCGTCAGGAAAGTCCTGGGGTGAAGTTCAAGGACGCTGATCTGATCGGAATTCCTCTGCGAATAACGGTATCGGAAAAAGGTCTTGTCAACGATTCGGTTGAATTCAAGCTGCGTCATGAACAGGATCGTAGCCTGGTAGCGCTTGATGAAATCCTCACAAAAATTATGCAAGCCACGTTGATTCTGGACCGCCAGATTGCCCAAACAATAAAAGAAGAAAAGTATTTAGGGTAGTTTTTTTGAAAATTGTAGTGGGTAATGGGTTAAAGCGGCGGGGTCACTCTTCCTCTTTACTCAGCACTTCTTTCTCATTACCCTTCTAACAGTTTTTACGGAGCAAACAAAACATTCTGCTGCAAAAACCGTTCTACCCGCGGGTAGAAATCCAGCAGGGTCTCTTGCTTGCGAAAACCGTGGCCTTCTCCGGGATATAACTTATAAAGATAAGGCACTCCGCTGCGCTGCAGACTGGCGACGATCTCCTCCGATTGACTGGGGGGCACCACTTTATCTTCTTCACCCTGAAAAATTGCCAGTGCATCCTGGATTTTATCTGCATGAAATACGGGTGACCAGTCGTGATATTTCTTAGCAGCTTCCGGCAGGGTACCAATCAAAGAAGCATTATAAAATGCTTCAAATTTATGAGTGTCCTGATCCAGCAGAAAAAGATTGCTGACCCCATACAAACAGATGCCTGCTTTGAATAATCCAGGGTATCGGATCAACGCATTAAGCACGGTATAGCCGCCAGCGCTCCCACCGCGGATGATCAGCTGTTTTGGGTTAGCTAATTTCTGATCAATTAATGCCTGAGCTGCTCCAGCAGCATCCAGAACATCCAAATATCCCCAATTCTTATCCAATTTATGGCGATACTCATTCCCATAACCGCTGCTGCCGCGATAATTGACTGCCAGCCAGGCATAACCACGCGAAGTAAAATAGCTAATTTCTGAGCTGAAAGCAGCTACAGTCTGAGATGTCGGTCCGCCATGAATGTATACAATTGCTGGCGGTAAACCTTCCGATTGATAATTTGGATTGGCGGGGTTGTAATAGATACCATGCACCAACGAGCCATCCTCTGCCTTCCAGGAAATCGCTTTTGGCTCAGGAAGGTATTCGGGAGGGACATTTTCAGCTGTGCTGCGGGCTATCACCTGCCAACCTGTTGCAGAGCTTATTATCACTCGCGGTGATATTTTGGCGCTGCTGGCAATTAATGCGATTTGCCCGGCACTGGAAACAGAGATTTGCTGCAGCCAGGAATATTCTGGGACAGGGATTTGTTCCGGTTTTTGATCTGAGATCGCGATTTTCCATAAAGTTGCGAAACCATTTTGATATTGTATAAAAACGATATTTTGACCGTCCGGCTGCCAGGCATAGGCACGCATTCCTTGCACCCAGGCAGGCCCCATCAAATGAATTTCATCCGAGACGTAAAGATCGCGTTTTTGACCGTTAGCTAAATTAACCAACACCAATGCATCCCAATTACCACGGCTGGTAATGTAACTAAGATATTTCCCGTCCGGTGAAAATTCGGGCTGGAAAATCACTTCGTTCTCCATACCCGCAATTTGGGTAACATTTGTCAATTGCAGCAAATTTCCAGGAGTCACTTTGCCCATTTTCAACCGTGTTTGATCCCAGGGCATATCAGGATGATCCCACTCAACCCACGCTATTGACGTGCCATCCGGGTGCCAGGCTGGTTGCATATAAAAATCAGATCCGCTCATCAATTTCTGCGGCCACAGACTGCCGCCGGAATCAACCACCGCCAATGCGTCATTGGTCCTATCGGAAAACACAAATACCACCCATTTGCCATCCGGTGATAAAGCCGGTGAGGCAACATTTCCGTAAGCAGGTGTGATTGCCTGTTCGAACCCAAAACCAAGGTTTCTTGTATAAAGTCTGCCATCTTTTCCACAAAAAAAGACTGTATCATCAGTCAGCGCAAATTCGCCTCCGCCATAACCCACCCCCCCTTGACAGGCTATCTCTGGATTTAGATCTCTTCCTGGTTCACCGGGTCTGGCAGCGACCAGAGCACCGTACCCCGAGCGGCCTTCCAGCCATATCAGAGTTGTGCCATCTTTATTCCAACCTACTTCCGTGAGCCTGATATCCTGGCTGAGCATTCTCGCTGTGATTGGGCTTTCCCATAAGCCAAATGGTCTTGATTTCATCGATTGATCCTTTTTTATCGGTTAATCCAAATATAAACCAAAGATATCCATTAATGATTGCAACGATTTATAACCGGTCACCCGTTCTTTTAATTCGCCATCTTTGATAAGAATCACAGTCGGTACTCCCATGACCATATATTGTGCGGCGATATCCGCGTCTTGATCTACGTTTATATGACCCAGCACCATCTTGTTCTGCCATTGGCTGGCCAGTTTTTCCAATTCGGGTTCCAGACGTTTACATGGTACACACCACTCTGCCCCAAATTCCACCATTACCGGCAGCTCTGATTCTGATAGAAACTTGTTGAAATTGTCTTGTGTTAGTTCAATCATATATCCTCCGACTGATTGATTTTTAATTTGTGCTGGTTACAATAAGAGTATAGCGGATGCAGGTCAAATTGTCAGCTTGATTCGTATTTTTTGTTTTGCCATATTCAAAACTCTGACTAAGAGGATGAGATGAATATATTTGAAATTCGGGAAATAACAGCAGAAGATAGAGAATGGATCAGCCGTTGGATGGTTTTTCAATGGGGGGCAGAATATGTGATCGCGCATGATGAAATAATTTACCCGGCTGATTTACCTGGATTTATTGCCTTTGATAGCATGACCCTTGATCCTAAAGGATTAATTACTTTCCGATTTGGCCCGGATGGTTGTGAGATCATCACACTTGATTCGTTGCAAGAGGGAATTGGCATCGGTAATGCATTGATTGAAGCTGTAACAGAGAGAGCTCGCACTGAGGGTTGCCAAAGATTATGGCTGGTGACTACCAATGATAACCTCAGTTCCCTTCGCTTTTATCAAAAACGAGGTTTCCGTATTACGAAGGTGAACGTCGGTGCGGTTGACCGCGCTCGCAAGCAGAAACCGGAAATCCCGGAAATCGGGGATCAAGGCATCCAAATTCGCGATGAGATTGAATTGGAAATGCAACTCTAAATAATCTCATCAGGTTTGTTTTCAACGTGAAGTAACAGATCATTCGCGGCTTTCCTTCGAAAATTGCATTGCTGCACTATAATTAGCTGAATATTTTCAAGCCGGAGTGAATATGTATTATTTATCGCAAGGAATCATTTTTGGTTTATACGCTGCTATTATGCCGGGGCCGATGCAGGCCTTTATCATTTCGCAAATCTTTAAAATCGGTTGGCGTCGGGCGCTTAAGCTGGCATTCATTCCATTATTTTCAGATGGGCCGATCATGCTCACTTTGCTGCTTATTCTCTCGCAATTACCAACCTGGTTCATTTCCGCGCTGAGAATTGCCGGCGGTTTTTACATCCTTTACCTGGCTTGGGATGCCTACCATACAGCTAAAATAAACGACAACCCCATTACCTCGCCCGGCCAGCTAAATGGCAATCAAAATAGTTTTTTCAATGGTGTGGCGATGAATTTGCTCAATCCAAATGTCTACATCTTTTGGAGTACCATCGGAGTGCCCAATATTCTGGCTGGCTGGCAGCAGTCAGCCCTGCATGGGCTGGCTTTTTTGATCGGCATGTATGGCACCATGATCCCGTCAGTCATGGTTTGGATTGCAGCATTTGGCCGTGTTAGTCTGCTCAAGGCCGAAACTCGTAAGGTAATTGCCACCTTGATTGCCGTCCTACTGTTGCTCATCGCAATCAACATGGTCATGAGTGGTGTCTCCAACCTGACGAACGGTACTCGCATTTAATTTTTGCTTGCCGTCTGGGTTGCTATCAGGCATAATCAAGGTATGCAATATTCAAAAAACAATCAATTTCAACTTTCTCATGGCTTGCTCAATTTTCCAGTTTTTATGCCGGATGCAACCTTTGGGTTGGTGCGCGCAGTAGATAGTAACGATTTGGAATTGGCTGGAATTCAAGCCGTGGTCATGAACGCTTTTCATCTCATGCAAAAACCGGGTAGCACAACTATCCAGGCTTTGGGAGGTCTGCATAAAATGAGCGGCTGGCGCCGACCGATCATTACAGATTCAGGCGGCTTTCAAGCCTATTCTCTTATCCGCCAGAATCCCAAATTTGGAAACATGACCTCGCGTGGTATCAACTTTCAACCCGAAGGCTCCAGCCGTAAATTTCAATTGACACCTGAAAAGAGCATTCAATTACAAGTTGCTTATGGATCCGATGTGGTCATCTGTCTGGATGATTGCACGCATGTAGACGCTCCCTTCGAAGATCAGCAAGAGTCTGTTCAACGCACGATTGCCTGGGCAAAACGCTGCCGAAGCACATTTGACCTGCTAATCAAACAGAAGAACTTCTCTCAGGAAGAGACCCCAAAAATTTTTGGGGTCATCCAAGGCGGCGGTGTTCCGGAACTGCGTCGTGAATGTGCCCAGGCCCTGTTATCAATCGGCTTTGACGGCTTTGGTTATGGCGGCTGGCCGTTGGATGGCGAGGGGAACTTACTGACTGATATTTTGGCCTATACCCGTTCACTGATTCCGGCAGAATTTCCTATGCATGCCCTTGGTATTGGCCATCCATACAATGTGACTGCCTGTTATGATCTGGGATACGGCATCTTTGATTGTGCTATGCCAACCCGCGATGCCCGCCATGGGCGATTGTATACATTTGCCTTTCCGCCTACCGACCCGCAAGCCGGATTGAGTGGAAAGTGGCTTCAATATCTGTATATTAATGATGAAGAACACATTAAATCATCAGAACCAATCGATGGCGGCTGTGACTGCCTGACCTGTACCCGCTTCTCACGCGGGTATCTGCGCCATATTTTTAAGATGAATGATGGCTTGTATGCCCGGCTGGCAACCATTCACAATTTACGATTCATGACCCGTTTGACGGATCGCATCCACCTGAGACAAATATGAAAGAGAATCTCGAGCTTCTCATCCAGGAGGTTCAACGCAACAGCAAGTACCGCCATATTGATCGCCAATTAATCGAAAATGTGGCAATTTTAGAGACAGCAAAGGGCCGCTCATTTAAAGATTCAGTCAAAGCCGTACGCAATAAACTGCACCAGATCGCCAACGCCTATCAACCAACCAGCATATCGTATACCAAAATCATTGAAAAAATGATCAGCTTGCCCACCGATCTTAAACATCCCTCAGTGCGCACTTTCTGTCAAGAAACCATGCGACTGCACACTTCCACCCGTGAGCGCTTGCCCGAGCTCGAGACCTTCTTTCTGACTTCCCTGGGTTCGATGGCACCAATCACATCACTATTGGATGTTGCTTGTGGCCTGAATCCGCTGGCGCTGGCCTGGATGCCCACAACTCCTGACGTGCGGGTTTACGCCTGTGATGTTTTTGGAGATCAAATTGATTTTCTCAATCGCTTTTTTACATATTTTGGTATCAATGGCCAGGCTTTTAGCTGTGATTTAACCCAAACCATACCTGAGATAGAGGTTGACGTGACTTTTATTCTTAAAACGATCCCCTGCCTGGAGCAAATCGATAAAAACATCGCTCCGCGTTTATTGGCAAATATTAAATCCAAAAATTTGCTGGTCAGCTTTCCTACGCGTTCACTGGCCGGCCAGGGGAAAGGCATGCGTCAGAATTACAATCAACATTTTCAAGAAATTGTCAACGGGCACAATTGGCGAATCAGCCAATTTTCTTTTTCGAATGAAGAGGCTTATTTAATCCAAAAATGAACGAGGAAACAGTTACAACCGAGCAGATCGAGGAAATGATTGCCGAGATCTTAACTTCCAGCAAGTACCGCGATCTTTCCATTCCACACGCCACTTTACTGGATCTGTTCAGGCAGGAGCTGCCAAACCATAAACGCACAAAAGAATTGAAACAGGCGGTTAAAACCAAACTGCATCGTATAATAGCACCCTATTTAGGCGACCCCGATTACAACCAGGCTGCCATCGATCTGGACAATGCTGCCAAAAACGGGGAGCAAGCGTTCTACAGCTTTTGCCATGAAATGCTGGCCAGCCACGCCTCTACCCGTGAACGCCTGCCAATCATGGAGCATTTTTACGAGCAGATTTTTAACCAAACAGGCATGCCTGCAACGATTCTCGACCTGGCCTGTGGTCTTAACCCATTTTCCTTGCCCTGGATGCATCTGCCTCCCTCAAGCAGCTACTATGCTTTTGATCTGCATCAACCGCGCGTGAGCTTGATTAATCGTTTCCTTAAGCATATGCAACGGCCAGAATTAGCAGTCTGTAGTGACATTTTGGTTGATCCTCCTCAAGTTGGGGCGGATGTGGCTTTCTTTTTTAAAGAAGCCCACCGCTTTGAACAACGCCAACGGGGCAGTAACCGTTCCTTTTGGCTTTCTCTACCGGTCAAGACTCTGGTTGTTTCGTTACCGTCAATCAGCCTGAGTGGCAGGCATGATAAGATTAGTCAGCATCAAAGGCTGGTAGTTGACGCAATCGGCAACTTCGACTGGCCGATGACCGAGATTAGGATTGGCAGCGAACTGATTTTCATTATCAACAAGGCAGTATGAGCCGTAAAACAAAAAAAGAAACTCCAAAAGCAGATACTCAAGAGCAGATGTTCGCGCGGCTGAAATCTTTACTTTCTGAGGATCAGCTCATTCTTTTGCATGAAGAGCTCGAACAACCTAATTATCCTGCATTGAGAATTAACCCACTTAAAATCGCTCGTGACGGCGTGATTGACGAATGGTCGCAGCGTTATAACTGGGAATATAAAAAAGTCCCTTATTGCCCCACAGGTTACTGGATTACCCAATCACCTCTCCCAATCAGCAAGACAATCGAGCACAGCCTGGGACATTACTATATCCAGGACGCGGCTTCAATGTTACCGGCTGAGCTTTTTCACTTTGAAAACTTTCCAAACCCCATAATACTGGATATGGCGGCTTCACCGGGCGGGAAGACCACCCACATTGTCAGTCGCACGCTTGATCGTGGTTTGGTGATCGCAAATGACTCCAGCCGTGAGCGTTTGACTGCGCTGCGCATTGTTTTGCAAAATTGGGGCAACACGCATAGCGCTATCAGCAATTATCCGGGGGAATATTTTGGCAGCTGGTTTCCGCAAATGTTTGATGCAATCCTCCTGGACGCCCCTTGTTCCATGCAAGGGTTGCGAGAATCTGATGCTCACTCCCTAAAACCAATTACGCAAAAGGAAATTAATACACTGGCACGCAGGCAAATTCGTCTGTTGGAAAGCGCCATCCATGCACTCAAACCAAATGGCGAAGTCGTCTATTCAACCTGTACCCTCACATTTGAGGAGAACGAAGCTGTGCTCGATGCTGTCCTTCAGCGCTTTGGAACCATAATAAGCATCGAACCACTGACAGATATTCTGACCATCCCGGCACCTGCTCTAATCGGCACAGAATCTAACCAATTTAACTCTCAAATAGCGAATGCCGCCCGACTCTGGCCGCATATTTATGGAACAGCTGGCTTTTTCGCAGCCCGCATCCATAAAACAGGAAGCACGCTTATCGCAAATACAGCTGCACCCTCACGGCCGTTATCACAAGCCGGGTGGTTCCCATTGGAGCAAAATTTAATTGATTGCATAAACGCCTCCATAGCTGCCATTTATGGAATTGAATTCAAACAGATTCTGGATGAGAACGACCTTGTAGTCTGGCGATTCAAGAATGCCTGCCATCTCTTTCCAAAATTGTTTCTGGACAAGCTACCGGACTTTCCCGTTCAAGCGCTGGGGCTTCCGTTTGGCCAATTCAACGGGGATTCGTTTGAGCTTTCTCATGAATTTGCCAGTCGCTTTGGTGAGCGGGCTATTGGCCAGGTATATGTAGTGAACGAGGAACAATTATCGCTCTGGATGTATGGCCATGACCTCAACCTTGGTCACTTGCCACAAACTAATTCCCCCATCTGGATCATCCGCGACCAATTGAATCGCACCTTAGGCGTAGGAAAATACACATCCGGGCGTTTACGCAACATGCTGCCGCGGCGCGCAATGATCAGCGGTCAGATTGCGCAACGATTTTGATTCAAATTCCCATCTCACCAAGGTGATGCAGGATTAATGTACAGGCAACGATGGCAGCTGTCTCCATCCGCAGAACACGCCGGCCAAGGCTGACAGCCCGCCAACCTTGCGCATCAAGCAACACAATCTCTTCTACACTGAACCCACCCTCTGGGCCAACCAAAATCGCCACATTCGCTGGGGAGGCCTCCGGGAGAGCATCCGGAATGGATACTATTTTTTCGTTTTCATAAGCAACCAGTTTATAGTCACCCGCATAAGAAAGGCAATTGGCCAACGGAATTGTCGGGTGAATTTCCGGAATACAATCGCGCTGACTTTGTTCAGCTGCCTCCATCACGATCTTTGTCCAACGCTCTTGTTTTCGAGCATTTGCAACTGTTTCCTGTGAAAGACTGCGCCTGGTTACTACTGGAGTAAATTGATTCACACCAATTTCAGTACATTTTTGAAAAATCCATTCGAGTTTATCTCGCTGGGTAATTGCCACGAAAAGGTGCAGATTGGAAACGGGTTCGTTGGAGCTCAATTCTTGCTGGATGATCCGCCCGCGTGTTGCTAATGGATCAACAGTAATTAACTCGGTCAAATAACGATTGCCACGATTATCCAGCACATAGACATGTTCACCAGCCTGTAACCGTAATACGCGCATGATCTGGTGAGAGCGATCTTGCGGAAAGATAATGGTGTTTATTTGTATGGCTTCGTGAGGAAGAAAAAAACTATTCATAAAGAATTTATAAAAATCCAATCTAAACTACGCTACTTCTCCATTCAGAATTCGGTTCTGTTCGGAAAGAAAAGTTCGTTATATCACTTTTTTTGTGAAAAATATTCGGCACAGGTTAATTATAGCCAGATTATTCCAACGAAAGGATATGCAAGTAATAGAAAAGAAAACTTCTCATTTGAACGCCCCTATTGTATACTTGAAACCGGTTATTTCATGCAAAGCGTTGTTCGAATTGAGGATTTGTGACTAAAGATAATTCCATAGCAAGAAGCTTTCGCTTTTACGATCTGGTTATGGTCATTTTTGTGACGGTTTTAATCGTCAGCAATATTGCCTCTTCTGCAAAAATTATTGATTGGGGTACCAGCATTTTTGGTCTGCCGCTGGCATTTGATGCGGGAACGCTTTTATTTCCAATCAGCTATATTTTTGGAGATGTGCTGACCGAGGTCTATGGTTTTCGACGCTCCCGCCGTGTAATTTGGGTCGGCTTTGCTGCTTTAGCCTTTACAGCTCTGATTCTTGGGCTCGTTCGGCTCATGCCGGGAGAGTCAGCCTGGCAGAGTTATGCCGGTCAATCCGCTTATGATGCTATCCTCGGTGGAATCAGCAGTGGCGGTATCGTCATAGCCAGCCTGGCCGCCTACCTGGTAGGTGAATTCAGCAACTCGGTGATACTGGCAAAGCTGAAGGTCTTCACAGCTGGCCGTTTTTTGTGGGTACGTACTATCGGTTCCACTCTGGTTGGAGAAGCTTTGGATACGCTTATTTTCGTCACGATTGCGAGCGCATTGAGTGTCTTCCCCTGGCAAATCTGGACTACTCTGGTAGTCAGTAATTACATTTTTAAAGTAGGTATCGAAGCATTGATGACTCCGGGTACGTATTGGGTTGTCAACCGCTTAAAACGGGTGGAAAACGAAGATTACTTCGATAAAGATACACGTTTTCGATTCTTTCCGGGGTCTAGATAGTCAGAACAATCCAGCCAATTGTTATCTTTTTTCCGCACCGCCAATTACCACCACATACTCCCCAAGTATTTTTTCCTGCTTGAACTTTTCAATTAATTCCTGAAGGCTGCCACGATAGATCGTCTCAAATTTCTTGGTCAAGTCATTTGCAATTGCGGCCGGGCGGTCGCCATAGACTGCCATGGCATCATCGAGGAAAGCCTGCAGGCGATGGGGGCTCTCATAAAAAATCAATGTATGTGGGGATGCAAAATCAACTTCCAGGAAGCGACGGCGGGCACCCTGTTTACGCGGAGGAAAACCGCGAAAAGTAAAACTGTGCACGGGTAAACCTGAAAGAACCAGGGCAGCGATTAACGCGGTCGGGCCTGGAATTGCAGAAATAACAATTCCTTCTGCGAGTGCTGTGCGTACCAATACAAAACCAGGATCGGAGACAGAAGGAGTCCCCGCATCTGTTACCAGGGCGAGGTCTTTTCCAGATTGCAACAGTTCCATTACTTTCGGTAATGCCCTGACCTCGTTATCCTCGCGAAAGGAAACCTGTGGTTTATGAATTTCAAAATGCTTGAGCAGCATTCCAGTTTTGCGTGTGTCTTCACTGACGATCACATCAACAGCCCTGAGGGTTTCCAGAGCTCGCAAACTGATATCGCCTAAATTCCCTATCGGAGTTGATACCAAAAATAACATTTTTCCTGCCTGCCAGATAGATATGTTTCATTGTAACAAATCTGGCATTTTTTCAAAAATTAGGGGCACAGTGTTTTTAGGCAAGTGATCGCTCGCCTAATAACACTCCTCAACCCCTTTTAATTGGTCTACCTTACACAGGCCGGACAGCATGAGCGATCAAAATATGCTTCGCACCATTAAAAGGAAACCAAAAATAATCAAGGGAATACCAACAATTGCCCCAATAATGGTAATTGTTAAAATCACTCCCACAATCATCAGCACCAATCCGATGATAGCCCCTACCAGCCTGCCGGTCACTGCAATGATGCCAATCACCAGCCGCCAAATTACCCAAAATGGCCATAAAAACCAGGGTACTTTTCTCTTTTCAGTGATCATGTTTTACCTCCATAGTCATATACGCACAATTTAATTTTCGGTTGCAAAACACAAGTGTAAAAAGAAGGTAAAAAATTGACCACTTTTTCTTTTTTCAATGTAAAATAGAAATAGATAACATAGGGGTGGTCTCATCATTTATTGATAGCAATCACATTACAATAACGCTATCCCACAAAATAATTCAAGTGAATATTAAGATGAACAATAGATATCCGATCAAATTTAACCGGAAACAATTATTGATAAATCTTTCGCATTCCGAAAATTACCGGGAAGCACTGGATGTTTCTACGATTCAATGCCAAATTAACGCTGCGAGGTCTAAAACTTGCACAACTCTAGTTTTAATGGAGGCGGGCTATTTAAACGCGATATTAACCGCTACGGACAATTCAAAGATCCAAAATATAAACTAGATTTTACAGGAAGAATTGCTCATGATGCAAGAGACAAGCCGCATACACGAAATTCTTAATCAACAACAAGACCTAATCCTCCGTTTTGATCAGGATTTGAATATCTTATACATGAACCAGAGCGGGTGTAATTTTTTTAACCTGACAGCAGATGATTTAAATTCCATTACTGTAGTAGACCTGATTGAAAGTAAATACCGGTCTAAATTTTCAGACTACATTCGAAATTTCAATCTTAGCCAAGCCTCTGTTTATCCTGAATTAATCCTGTTGCCAATCCACAACCATGCCGGTCAAAAACAGTATTTTGAGTGGTCAGTTACATTCATTGGGGAAATTGATAAACATCAACGCGAATATCAAGTCGCGGGCCGTAATATCACCGCCCAGCATATGGCCAAGTTGGCTGAAAAAGAAAATCTGGAAATAGCAGAGAGTTTAAAAGTGATCGCAGCGGCTCTCAACAGCACATTAGAAATTGATGCTGTACTTGGCAAGGTACTCCAAACGATTGGTCGGGTGGTGCCTCACAATGCAGCCAACATCATGTTGATTGAAAAAAATCATGCCAGAATGGTGAAAATGATCGGGTATGAAAAATTGATTCCTGACCTGGCCACTTTTCAAGCCACCCGTTTTTCCCTCGATCTGTATAATCTTAAACAAATGGCGGATACGCACAATCCGGTCTATGTACCCGATTTAGATCTGGATAGTAATTGGGTACCGATTAAAGGAAACGAGTGGATGGGATCTTACTTAGGGGCGCCACTCATCTTCAAAGAAAAACTGGTTGGGTTTTTAAATCTTGATTCCTCTCGCAAGAACTTCTATACAGAAAAACATATTTCCTGGTTGCAAGCCTTTGCAGACCAGGCAGCTATTGCAATTCAGAATGCCCAATTCTTCGAAGAAGCCAAACGCCGTACGCTCCATTTTGCCGGGCTTAATGAAGCTATGCGAATCTCAACTCATGCTTCAAAAATTTCTGAAATTCTTGATCCCTTAAAGCGCATATTCAGTGAACTATTTAATTTGGTAGAAATGCACGCCTATTTATGGGATGAAGACAAACAGGCCTATAGATTTCAAGCAACTGACTCCAGCGATAATACCCACAATGAATTAAGTTTTGATCCACAAACAGCCGATACCATCATAGCCCACTCAGAAATCAAGTATTTTCCAGAAGGTAACAACGAAAACTGGATACAACCGGAGACATTTACGCCCCCCAAGGATCTTCCACAGGCAATTTTGCCATTGGTTGTGGACAATCGAAAATTGGGGGTCATTCACATTTGGTTTGACCAAACAGCGGATCTATCATCTTCTGAACTGGAACTTATGCAGCAATTTGCCCTCCAGCTCAGCCTTGCCGTTGGCAAAATCCAGTTGCTTACCCGCGAGATGGAACGGTCGACAGAAATTGCACACAAAAATAAAATATTGGAAACCTTTACTCGGATCGCTACAGTTGTTGAGCTTAATCTCGAAATGCCAAATCTTTTTGCCAACATCATCACAGCCCTTTCGAAAAATGATATCGGCTGTGTGGCGGCTATTTTCCAGGAAGATTGGCGATCAATCAATATTTTCCGATCCTCAAAACCCGAGGAAACCATTCAGGTTGGTAATCCTTTTCTACGATTTTCTCAATCAAAAAAGCATGAATCACTAAATTTTTTTAATGTGTACCAAAAATTATTCGGGATTAAAGAACCAATTTATTTTGAACGAATCGGCCAATTTATTGAGGAGATAAGGTGTAAATTAAATAAATATAATGAAGAACAAATTCCATTAATTGTAAACACCCCTGATTCTACCCACGGCTTTATTGTACCCATGCTGATCAAGGATCAAGTGATTGGGATACTGGTTTTGTGGAGCAATCTACTTCAAGCGAGCGACCAATCTTCCATAACTATCTTCGCCAGCCAGATCGCAAATGCAATTGAAAAATCGCGCTTGTATCTCCAGATTGCACAACTGGCTTTGACCGATCCCCTGACTGGTTTTTATAACCGGCGTGGTCTGGAAGAATTGGGCAGCCATGAAATTGAGCGATCCATTCGGTTTGCAAACCACCTCAGCGCTCTAATGATTGACATTGACTGTTTCAAAGTCATCAACGACCGTTATGGACACCCCTTCGGTGACAAAGTGCTGGAAAAAATGGCACTTATCATTCGCTCTAATTTACGCCATGTGGATATTATCTGCCGCTATGGCGGTGATGAGTTTTTTATCCTTTTACCGGAAGCCAATCCGGTCAGCGCGCTATCGATTGCCGAACGCTTGAGCAAAGCAATCGCTGAACAGGATTTTGCTCCCAAGGCTGGCCCAATCAATGCAACAATAAGTATTGGTATTTGTCAGCTATCAAAAAATGTAAATACCCTTTCCAAGTTGATCGAGTGTACGGATGATGCGCTCTACCAGGCAAAATCAGCTGGCCGAAACAGAGTATATCAGCAAGAAAGTTAATTGAATTAATAGAGGGTGGATTTTCATATGGGTCTTTTCATCAATGATTTATCGTCAAATTCAAAGGCTCCAGTTTTTTATAACGAACATAAGTTGTTCTTTCAATCAATGAATGATCCCATCGTTTTAGTAAGCGGCAAAAAATGCATCTTTCATAATGAGAGTGCTTTTAAACTTTTTAAACAATATGCACTTGTAGATATTGACACTTATGTTTTTACCACGCATCTGGATCAGGGGTCAAATTCTTACTTGTCAGTCGACACTGGCCTGAAATTGCCAGTACACACCTGGCAGGAGATCATTTGGATGGAAGAGCCTGCCCACCTGATAATTCTTAAGAAAACCAAACGCCGAGAAAGTGTAAAATCGAATCGCAAAAAGGTTACCAGCTCATTAAGCCTGGATTCCAACCAGGAGCAAGTCATGATGGTTGAAATCGATATGAATGGCAATATTAGCTCTGCCAATGAAAGCTTCTGTAGCGCGCATCAAATTGAACCAGGAATTTTTGGGGATTTACCATTTCTGCCGCTCATATCGCAGCTAAGGGAAAACCAAACGATCGAGGACTTTCTTAATCGCCAAAGCAATCTCAAAAAACCATTTGTGTTTGAACATCACATGTTAACCGATGATAATGATCATTTTTGGGAAAAATGGACCCTGCTGCCTGTCTACTCTCAAGATAACAAATTAAGCGGCCTGCAAGGGCTGGGGCAGGATATAACCGAAGTCAAATGGAATGAAGGTGTTCAAAAAGCAATCTTTAATATCTCCCAGGCAACCATTCGGGAAACCAGGCTGGACGATATTTTTCGTTGGATTCAATATGAATTAAATCTACTGATGCCGGCTGAGAATATGTACATTGCTTTGGCAGATTATGAAAAGAAGTTGATTAATTACAATTACTTTGTTAACCAATATGATCAATTTCCGGAACCCAAATTTTTTGGCAACGGTCTGACTGAATACGTTCTTCAAAGCGGGAAACCTTTATTACTATCGGCTTACAGTGACGAAGAGTTGCAACAGATGTTCGGTATATTACCGGAAACTACAGCCAGCGTTGATTGGCTGGGCTGCCCATTAAAGTACAACCAGGAAACTATTGGTGTCATTGCTGTGCAAACTTATGATATTCATACGCGCTACAATAAGCGCCAGATTGAATTATTAGAACTCATCTCTTATCAAATTGCCCTATCCATTATTCGCAAACGCACAGAAGAGGAAATGCGCGAGAATGAAGAAAAGTATCGGGCCCTCTTCGAGTCATCCCAGGATGCTATTTTTCTTGAAGATCTCGATGGGAATATCCTTGAAGCCAATGAAACCGCACTAAAAATGTTCGGCTACACCAAAGAAGAAATGGCATCCATAACCATTGACAAATTAATGCCGGCACAGAAAAAAACAACAGTGACCGCCATTCTACGTTTGGAACGCAAACATGATACTTCTGAACATAGTTCGCACGGAATTCGGAAAAACGGGGAGATTTTTCCAAACCTGACCAAGACCTGTAAAATACGTATTCGCAATGAAGAAAACATCGTTGTCACGATCAAAGATCTATTAAATGATCAAGTTCAAGAAGAAACCATTAAGTTACAAACCACCATCTTAGAATCAGTTGCTAATGCGGTCATGATTACCGACTTGAGCGGTTATATCAATTGGATTAACCCGGCCTTTACTGAACTAACTGGTTATTCTGCTGAAGAGATAATCGGCAAACATTCCAGCATCCTCAACTCAAATGTGCATGACATAGATTTTTACAACAAATTATGGAATACGATCGAAAGCGGGAAGGTTTGGCAGGGTGAAATCATAAATCAGCACAAAAACGGTGAGAGTTATTACGAGGAAATGACGATAACCCCCGTTCTGGATGAGGATGGTCAAATTAAACAATATGTGGCCATCAAACAAAACATCAATCAACGCAAAAAAAGGGAAAGCGAACTGGAAGCCATTGCTGCCATGACCTCAGCAATGCGTAATGCAATCACACAGAAAGAAATTTTTTCCGCAATTTTGGAAAAATTAATGGAACTCATGCAGGGCGGCGGCGCATTGATCTGCCTTTATCAACCCGATTTGGATGCCATGGTAATTGAATGCGGTGCAGGGGAATGGAGAAACCTGACCAACCAGAAAATCCCCAAGTTGGCTGGTGTAGCCGGCTACGTAATTAGAACCGGAGAAGTATATATTGATAATGATGCCGTCAACAATGGACTGTTTTATTTTCAGGAAGAAATAAAAAAAGTGGCTGCATTAGCAGCCGCACCGTTGATTATGCAGGATGAAGTCATCGGCACCCTGATCATCGGCACGAAAAAAGCCATTAAAGAAGGGGAAATTCGTCTGCTGTTAACAATGTGTAACCTTGTCAGTGGTGTTGTTTATCGTGCTAATTTATCTGACCAGGTGCGCATATCCTATCAGGCTACCATTCAAGGCTGGGCACGTGCGCTTGAAATACGCGAGCAGGAGAAGAAAGGCCATTCACAAAATGTTGTCTTTTTAACAGAAGCGCTGGCCAGGCGTGTCGGATTAAGCGAATCAGAAATCCTGGATATTATCAACGGAGCCTATCTGCACGATATCGGAAAAATGGGCATTCCGGATGAAATTTTATTTAAGCCCGGCAAATACACACACGAAGATTGGGAGGTGATGCACCACCACCCGATCTATGCACGCCAGCTATTAGAACGTATTCCAAATCTCGGTAATGCAATCCACGTACCCTATTACCATCATGAATATTGGAATGGAAATGGTTACCCTGAAGGTCTGGCGGGAGAAGACATCCCCATTTTTGCCCGTATTTTTGCCATTATCGATGTTTGGGATGCACTTTTGACACCGCGAATTTACCGGCCAGCCTGGAGTCGCGACCAGGTAATTAAATACATCAAAGCCCAATCGGGGATCCAGTTTGATCCCAAACTTGTACCCATTTTTTTGGATATGATTTACGAAATGGGATTATCGGAAGAAACAATCGAATAGAACGGGTTACTTTCGTAATTCTTCAGGTCGCCATAGTTTCGCAAGTTCGCCTTTTGTTTCCAGGGTGAGGTCGCCCCACTTATCGAGGGGCAAAACAATCACGGCCAAAGCGCCACTTGGCATTGTATCAATTTTATCGTCTAACATTTGCACCAGTGATTCAAGCCCTGGATTGTGACCAACAACCAATAAGCGCTCAACAGATCCTGGCACTGTATTGATTTTTTCAACATATGTTCCTGGTTCAGCCATGTAAAGCACATCTTGTACAATTAATTCGCCGCTGTACGAGAGCTTTTCAATTACAATTTTGGCAGTTTCAACTGCTCGCACAGCACTCGAGGAAATGACTAAGTCCGGAATGAGTCCCTTTTTCTTCATGACCTTGGCAATATTGATTGCATCTTTTTGTCCCCGTTTTTTTAAAGGACGATCATGATCTGCCAACTCAGGATCTTTCCAACTGGACTTGGCGTGTCGCATCAGTAACAATGTTTTCATTCACCACCTCGAAAAATTACAGACATGTCAGTCAATTTTTTCAGTATAACATGAGATTTATTCCGCTTTAATCATTGAAGACACTTATTAACCAAATGTTAACCCGAATAAAATGAAATAAATTTAAAAATATGACTGCAAAAATCATAAGCGGCAACCTAATCTACAGCATATCTATTTTGATACTTTACTTGAAATCGATGGCAACTGATGGATAACTGCCATTGCGGGATTCGGCTAACCGCCGAAAGGTGGAATTCGAAGATGAAATAACATTGCTCAATGCAGGCAAGTCGTTGGGTGGGTTCGTAACGCGCCAAACCAGCACATTTTTATGATATGAGTCGGAGTGGTCGGCTGATGGGCGAAGCATCCGCGATAGGTATGTTTTTTCAGGATGGAAAGGTTTCCCGGATGCTTCGCCCTTACGAAAGATCTCACGTGAAAGAGACATCATAACCCTCGGAAGGAAAGCCTTTTGACTTTTTTCTCAAGTTAGTTCGTAAGGCACCAAACTATCGTTGCTTTTTGCGATGGGCAAACCAGTTTATAAATTTATTATTTGTTAATAATGAGGTCAAAATTATTAATTATTTAATATAATATCTTAAGTATTCTTACATTAACTATTGACAATATTTAGTTTCATGATAGAATTTAATCAGGTAACTTAATTGCCGTCGATGAATGACTGCATTAAAACCGTGGAGGTCTTATGAACAAATTACCACCTCAATGCCCCATCTGTCATAGCGAATTAGAAGTAACACGCGCTTATTGTGCACATTGTGATACGACACTGGAGGGTCATTTCAGCCCCAGTTCTAACCCTTTCAGCAGCTTAAATAAAGACCAAATGTATTTTCTGATGACCTTTATTCGTTGTGAAGGGCGCTTAAATCGCATGGAAGAGGAACTAAATCTCTCCTATCCCACTTTGCGAAATCGCCTGCAGGAGATTTTGCGAGTACTTGGCTTTGAACCCAAGGCTGATGAAATACAGAAACTAACTTCCGAAGAACGACTTCGCATTCTCGATGCTCTCGCCAATGGTGAGATCACCGCTGAAGAAGCTCAAGTACAACTTTCAGGCAAGTAAACCGAAGGAAACAAACCAATGGAACCTTTAGTCAATCCGCTAAAATCGAATTCAATTGCAAGCACCAAGCTGCAATTATTCCAAAGCACTTTACTATCTAAATCATCAAATCATTCAAGCGGGAAATTTGGTGATGCGCAAGCAAAACCAGCAACGACCGCGCCAAAACGCGGTTTTTTGCTTAATCTTGACATTTAAATTTGTAGGAGACAAGAATGGCTACAAACGAAGAACGATTGAAAATCCTTTCCATGCTGCAGGATGGCGTAATTAATGCCGAACAGGCAGCCAGATTATTGGAATCTCTTTCCCAAGAAAATGTGGACGCGAATAAAAGTGTACAGGCAAATATTGATTCAAACAACAGTTCACGCAGCGGGAAATTTTTTAGAGTGAGAGTAACGGACACAGATAGCGGCAAAACACGCGTCAATATTCGCCTGCCCATCGGCCTGGTCGGAGCCGGGCTTAAAATGGGCATGAAGTTTAGCCCAGAAATTGAGGGTATCGATGCCAAAACCCTGCAGGATTTCCTTTCGAATGGTGCTATCGGTCAAATTGTCGATGTCTATGATGACAACGATGGCGAGCACGTAGAAGTTTTTATCGAATAACTATACTCTCAGCGGCTTGCCTGCCATCTCTGTTATCTTTTTCACCTCAGAAAATCGAACCAATCTACCACTTTTTTCATCAATCAGGTCGAGACCAATAGATCGCAATCCTTCGAAAAAGCGAATTGTCTTTGAATAATCGCGCAGTATTTCATCGCTCTGGTAACATTTAGCCAAGTTATAGTTGGGAATAGCAGGACTCAAATGATGAATACTGTGAAACCCGATATTTCCACTAAACCATTGCAGGATTTTCGGCAGTTCATAATAAGAAGCTCCTTGCAATGCAGAAGCTACGTAATCCCATTTATCACTACGCCGCCAGTAAACACCTTCATATTGATGCTGGACAAAAAACAACCAGATTCCCACCAGGCCGCCCAGCCAAATGACGGGCAGTTGAATTAGAATATAGTTGCGTAAACCAATTGTCAGGCTCATGGTCACAATCACCAGCAAGAGAGCCAGATTATGCCACCATTGAAAACGAGTTTCTCGTTTGCCCAGTTTCAATTTGGGGATGCGGTTGGCAATCAAGAAAATCCAGATCGGGCCTAACAAAAACATGACCAACGGATTACGAAAGGCCCGGTAGCCAATTTTGGCAATCCAGGGTTTGGACAGATATTCATCCACTGTCCAGGTAATCACATCGCCTGTCCCGCGCTTGTCCAGATTGCCACTTGTGGCGTGATGAATCGCATGTGACCGCCACCATTGCTCGGATGGGGTAAACGTCATCACACCTAGAACAAAGCCGACAATTCGATTCCATTTAATTGAGGGAAAAAGCGAATTGTGACCACAATCATGAAAGAGTATAAATATGCGCATCATGAAAAATGCTGCGAAGAAAGCAAGGCCCAGTGTAAGCCAGTATGAAAAGCGAATGCTCCAGATCATAGCTGCCCATAACAACAAGTAGGGAACAACTGAATTGATTAATTGCCAGATCGCTTTACGAGTATTTGCTTGTGCAAACGGTTTGATGACCGCTTTAAGTTGTTTCATTGTGGGTAAGGTACTATTAAGGTTTTCCATATGCTTCTCCATTTCTACGAATAAAACATTCAATTTCATATTAATCGATCTAAATAGTAAAGATAAGGTTCAAAAAGCATGGATTCAGTCACCTTTTTAACCATGACCCCCATGCTTACAGCCACCTAATTTTCTGCCTTGTTACCAAACAAGACCATCCTTTTTATCGGTTTTTTGGATCTTCTCAATGAAACGAGGTTGAGGACTGTTTATTGGCGGTTGAATTTATAGTGCACATCCGTTAAAACGTATGTGCGTTTAATAAAATTACTAGTGCAGAAAAAATAGAAAAGCCAAGCAATATAATTCTTTATTTAACAAACAAAATTATTTGTACCAGAATAATTTTTAAGATCATTGCCAGTGGGTATACAGTGGTATAACCAAGCGAGGGTTGTTCATCCCCAAATTGATCCTGTACAAACCCAAGAATAGCTGAATTGGTCTGAAAACCGGAAATTATTCCTACCAGAAAAGGGAAGGGAAGTTTAAAAATGAAATGGCCTAACAATAGCAAGATAGCTGTAACTGAAACGGTTAATATCAGGCCTGCCAGGAAAATATCGAAACTACCACCTTCCAACAAGGTTGTTAGAAATGTATAGCCGGAACGTGTTCCGACTCCAGCCAAAAAAACAACCAGACCAATTTGACGCAGAGTTACATTGGCACCATACGGCAAATCCCAATTAATTGGGCCCGTGCGCTTAATTGCCCCCAGAAACACACCAACGATGAGCGGTCCACCTGCTATGCCCAGTTTCAAAACCAAACCTCCCGGCAAGGGTATTGGGATGATACCAACCAATAAACCAAGTGCCACACCCAAACCGAGGGTAAGCACATCAATCTCGCTCACTGAGCGATAAGAATCTCCCAGATATTTTGCTAAGGCCTCCATGCGATCATGTGGAGCCTGAACAATAAGCATATCTCCCAACATTAAATTAGTATTGCCATGTGGCACAAAGTCCAGGTCCCCACGGCGTATGTGTGTAACAAAAGCCCCATACTGGGTTGCCAATTCCAGCTGGTATAATTTTTGGCCAGCAAGTTCTTTATTAGAAAGGATAATTCGTCGCCGGTCAAATTGACTAAGATCCAGCTCAATTCTTTCTGGACTCAGGTTGCCGATTGCTTGCGCAGCCCTGGAAACAACATCAGTTTCACCGACCAGATTAATCAAATCACCAGCCCGCAGTTCCGTCTTTCCTATGACAAGGGTATCAGCCATCTGACCGCGCTTGTGTCGTGAAAAGGAAACATCCCAATGATTTTCCTTCATTAAATTCTCAATGGTCACAGGGTGAGCGAGTGTAACACGCACTGTTACAGACTTCAATTCAGATTTGGGCTTATCGGTAATGGGCTTAATTTTAAGGAGACGCTGGAACAGAGTAATGACCAGAATGACACCCAGTACGCCCATAGGATAAGTCAATGAGTATGCCACGATCGGTTCTTGAAAAACCTGTTGGTACACCTCAGGAACCGAGATTATTTTCAGGGTTTCGACAGCTGCCGCCAGAGAGGGCGTATTGGTAGTAGCTCCAGCAACAATACCAGCAACATAACTAGCTTTGATATCCAGAAGTGCCATAAACAATAATGAAACCACCAAAGTCAACCCACTACCAATTGTAGCCAGCAGATTCGCGTTCAAACCTCTTTTGCGCAAAGCTTCAAAAAAGATTGAACCATTGCTCAACCCAATCGTGTAAATAAAAAGTACCAGGCCGAACATATAAATTTCTTCTGGGATCTGCACGTTTGGGCCAAGGCTGCCAAAAGCCAGACCGACAAATAAGATAAATGCCACACCTAATCGCACGCCACCAATTTTCAACCGTCCGAGAGGGTAGCCAATTCCGATCACAAGAAACAATAAGAGCAGTGGATTTTCAACCAGAAATTGGGTGAACTGCTCCATAAAGGCTTTTTAGAACCAACGCACCATTGCCAGTGCTGCGAATGCGATGAAGACAATCACTGCTGCGAGAATGACTGAATGAGCTTGTTGTTGGTCAGTAACGTGGTAGCCCTGTATATTAGCATCCATTTTCCAGAGAGGGCCAGCCAACCACGAAAAAACCAGTCCACCAATCAAACCACCCAGATGCCCCCAATTGTCAATCCCTGGGCTTAACCCCAAAACCAGGTTAATGCCCAAGATGAAAATAATATTCATGATGATTCCGCGTGCCCGGTTTCCAAAGAACCGCCGATTGCGGTAAATGAAGACCCCCTGCGCTGCCAACAGGCCAAATATCGCCGTGGAGGCGCCCACGGATGGGTTAGGCGACATGACAAACGAGACCACATTACCAGCAAATCCGCCTAGAAGGTAAAGCAATAAAAAACGTCCATGCCCATATTGGTATTCCAGATTTTGGCCAAAAATATATAAAGCGTACATATTAAAAGCGATATGGGTAATGCTACCATGCACCAGGACTGGTGTAATCAAACGCCAAAACTCACCTTTTAAGATGAGCGGGTTAATCTTTGCCAGATAGAGGACTGCCAGGTCGGTCCCGAGGAAGCGTTGCGTCGCAATTTGGGCAAGATAAACAGCAATTGTTAGCCCTAACAAGAAATAAGTCACATAAGGCTTTTTTGCTGGCAGGTTTAACTTAACACGATTGGTGCCTTCCGGCGGAGTTACATCCCCTTGCTGTCGTGATTCTTGATTGTTATAGTTCATAGGGTTACCCTTCGAGGTTGCGTACGATGATGCTCCGCATGGATGATCTCAACAATCGAATCGACTGTTTTTTCAAGGCAATTGTGGCGGTTTACAACCATATAATCAAAAATATCCAGGAAACCAAGTTCCCACTTTACCTTTTCCATCCGCACTTTTAAACTTTGATCAGTTTCAGTTTTCCTTCGGTTCAGGCGTTCATGCCACTCTTCCACACTGGTCGGTAGAAGAAAAATGAGAACTGCCTGGGGAAACATTTCGCGTAATGTCCTGGCACCCTGAACATCAACGCGCAAGATGACATCTTTGTTGGAAGCAAATGCTTCAATTACCTGCTGCTTGGGAATACCTTTATAATCTTCATAAACAATGGCATGTTCCAACAGCTCGCCATCAGCAATCATGCGCTCAAATTCTTCTTTGCTATAAAAAGAGTAATCAACACCTGCTATCTCCCCTTTGCGTTTTTTACGCGTTGTTGCTGTAATTACATAATACAATGGAAGGTCGCGTTTCTTAAGTTCCTTTAAAGTTGCGTCCTTACCAACACCTGAAGGACCAGAAAGAACGATCAGCAAAGGATGATATTTTAACAGGTCAAATGAGATTTGTTCGTCTGACATAAAGGTTTTACTCTCCAGTGAACTCGATTGCTGCAATTCATTCAAAAGTAATAATAGACAGGTTGCAATTGGATCGGGATGGATGCAAGCATGCAATTGAATTCTTGTGCTACGAGTTAATAAAAATCTTTTATACTCAAATTATAATGGATAAAATGATCATTCTTAATTTGAGAAGGAAATTCTGATATGCCTCTTTATGAATATCGTTGCTTAGATTGCAAACGTAAATTTGACATCTTTATAGCTTACTCTGATTACGGCCAAAAAACCGTCATTTGTAAACACTGCCAAAGCGCAAATGTCACCCGCCGAATAAATCGGATACGAATTGCAAAATCGGAGGAAAGCCGCCTGGAGAACTTCTCAGACCCATCCAGTCTGGAAGGGTTGGAGGATGATCCAGTCGCTCTGGGTAAAATGATGCGCAAAATGTCGGGGGAATTGGGTGAAGAAATGCCGGCTGAATTTGATGAAGTCGTTAACCGTCTCGAATCGGGCCAATCGCCTGATGACATTGAACGCGATATGCCCGAGTTGGGCGATGATTTGGGTGGGTCTGCCACAGATGGTTTTGACGACGATTTTTAACCCATTAACTTAAGGTGTTAACAGGTTTTCTAATCCTTCAAATGAAGTCACCCAGGAAATACGCCTGACAAAATTTGCCAGATTTGGACTTTGTGAACGTAAACTGCGCACAGCGGCTCCAACCGGATCCTCTCCGGCTGCACCGCCGGGTGTGTCGGCATACGCGCCATAAAAAGCGAAGTAAGCCTGGTTCAATCGCCGGATTCTATATCCGTTTTCCAAGAAAAAGAGCCGGCGAGTTTCCATGTAACTTTCTGCTTCTGTAATCTTCCCTTCCGAAAGTAGGGTATCAACCGTTACCCTGGTTGTATGCATTTCCGCCTGGTAATTAAATTCGGCCGGTTCGATCACGGGCGGTGGAGTAGTTTTACCCTCAGGCTGTGATTTGATTTCAGGATTTGGCAGTAACCAGGGATAATTTTCTCTGATAACCACCTCACCAATTTCTTTACCGGCAATCGAAGCTGTCGTCTCATTGATTGTCCGTAACGCCGGCGTTTTGTCATACAATAAACCCAGTGGTCGGAAGGTCAAAAAATTATGCGTCCATTCATGTGAAACTACTTCGGCTAACCACGGTAAATTATCCGTCTCCATTACCATGGTCGGATAAACCCCAATTCCTCCAACAGGCACAACCAGCGCAGATACATTCAAAGCCTGTTCGACAGTCTTTTCCAGTTCGACGATTTGATCAAGGGTCAGGTTGGGCAGTAAAGAAATATCCGCATCCTGTCGAATGACATTGCGTGGCGAAATGATTAGAGCGTAGGGCAGGGCAGTTGTATGGTACTGCACCGGCGGTAGCGGCTGACCCAGCGAGGTTAAACTGTTTTCTGACAAGGCTCGGGTGACCTGTGTCTGTAAAACTCCCTCGGCAAACAAACCAACATGGTCCATTTCAATTTTAACTGCCCGCTGGCGTTCAATTATTCGTTTAGCAGATATTTGAGGGTTTGTCTGTTGAGGGTCTGAATATATTTGGGTAACCTTAGAATTTAGCTGTTCACTTTCCTTCACCAGAGCCAGGTAACGATCAACCATTAACTGCTGCTGCGATTCACTCAGATAGCGCGCCTGACCTAAGGCTGATTGTGATAGTTTACGGAAGAGGGCATTCAGGGTCCAATTAACGTAATCAAACTCAATTTGACGTGTATAGACGCGAACTTTTTCCACAAATTGCTGTGAGGGCCTGCCACTGTTATTCATAATAGTAATCAGAATAACAATGATCAGAACCTGACGTGCTATTTGCTTAATTCGTTTCCACATAAGCTATACAATCCTTATACAGCATAATCATACCTCCATAATGTTGATGATATCATTAAGGTGCAAATTAGGATCATCACCATTCGAGCGGGGTGGTCAAACCGTGAGCAATATACCACTGTTTGTGAAACTTTTTTTGAATCTGTACGTGCTTTAAGGTAGAAAGATATGACTTTGTCACCACTGCAGGAAAGGGATTTGATATCGCGTGCACAAAGTGGTGACCAGTTCGCGTTTGAAGAAATTATAAAAATTTATTCTCCATTGTTGTACCCTGTCATTCGCCGTTTTACATCGGATAAATTGCAAATTGAAGCAGGAATGCAGGAAACTTTTTGGCGCGTTTGGCGCGCACTTGATCATTACAAATTTGACAAACCATTTTTACCTTATCTGGTAACCATTGCAGCCAATTATCAACGTGATTTGTGGCGAAAAGAAAAGAAGACCGTCAACATTGATTTGCTGGAGCTCGATCTTCCGGATGAAAACCCTTTGCCGGTAGAGATAATTGAAAATTCCGACCAATTGAAAGCACTCACGCAGGCAATCGAAACACTTCCTGAGCATTATCGATTGGTGATTGCTTTACATTATGATGCCGGTATGAGCTACGCTGAAATTGCTCAGTCGCTAGGTATACCTATTAATACAATCCGTACTCATCTGCGAAGAGCAAAAAACCAGATTAGAAAACTAATTGGAGAATTCGATGGATAAGCTCGATCATATGATGTTCAATTTGCCGGGGCAAACGATACCGGCAGGGTTGACAGAAAAATTGCAAAGCAACTTCAAGAAACGTTATCAAGCCAGACAACGTGTGGTGGCTGTTCTTGCGATGAGTTCATTTTTCGGCGGGCTTTTTCTAATCGTGCCCGGCTTGAATCAACTTTATCAAATTGTCATCCGTCTGCAAAGTGGTTGGGAAACAATATCAGCCAGTCTGAATTGGATTGTAGCTGGAAATGTGCAATTCGATTCACTCTGGTATCTGGGCAATCTGCACGGGAATTGGCTCTCATCACTTGCCATGCCAACCTGGTTGGGACTGTTTTTACTGGGTTGTGGGGCAGCACTGGCTTTAAAATCCTGGCTGCCAACGATATTGAGGGAAGTATGAAAATTTTATGGAAGATTTTGACAGTATCAATATTTGCAATTGCTTTAATTATAATAACCAGTTCAGCAATTTTCCATTGGAGCCCTATCGATGGGCATCCGACGATGGCTGAAATCCAGAATAGATTCCGGAATGAGAATCCACCCCAAATGCGTGAAATTCCGGCGATTGTGCGGTTGTCTGGTAGTTTTCTAAGCAGCCTTATCGCTGGGTTTCTTACGTTGTTTCTTCTTCCAGATCGAGTTGCTGTAATAACCAAAAAGATTAAGCAGAAAGGGATTCTTAAAATTCTTCTGGCTGGTATCTTAACCATTACGATATTTGTGACAATCGCTATGGCATCATCTCTTTCTTTGATCACATTCCCTTTGTTTTTCTTGCTGATGCTGGTACTATTCCTGCTAGTCTGGCAGGGTTATGTGGCGCTTTCTTTGAGAGTTGGCGCGATCTTGCAGGAAAAAAGTAACTGGTTTTCCAATAGTCCTTTACTTGCTTTTGGAGTAGGCCATTTATTATTCTTCGCACTATTACAGGTGCCGCTACTTAACATTATTACAATATTCGTTCTATCCAGCCTGGGGGCAGGGGCTGTCATTGCCACCCGATTGGGCAGCAACCAACGCTGGAGTTTACAAGCTTTAAAGGAAGGTTCGGTATGAAGAAAAAAATAATTATTGTTCTGGTAATCATTGCACTGGGAGTGGGTGGTTTTTTTGGGATCAAAGCTCTTAACCAGAACCGGGCTGCTGCTCGCGCATCAGAGTTTCAAACAATCGTCGTTAAACGCGGCAACCTGACTGCCATTGTCGGAGCGACCGGTACAGTGCGTTCCAATCAAACCGCTTTGTTATCCTGGCAGACAACCGGCCGAATTAGTGACATCCCGGTGAAAATTGGAGATAAAGTCAATGCAGACCAAATCGTAGCATCACTGGCTAAAGGTTCACTTGCGCAGAACATCATTTTGGCAGAAGCCGATTTGGTCAGTGCCAAACGTACTCTCGACACTTTGCTTAATTCGCAGCTATCACAAGCACAGGCGCAGGCAACTCTGGCAAACGCCAAAGATGCTTTAGATAAAGCACAAAAAAAACGAGAATCAAAATCATATCAACGTGCTTCTGATCAGGTCATAGAAGAAGCATACGCCAATTACATAATTGCGAAGGACGACGCCAGCAAATGGGAACAACGTTATGATACCGTTGACAACCGCCCCGAGGATGATCCTGTCCGGGCTGCAGCCCTGAGTGAATGGGCTGCCAGAAAACAAATTTTGGCACGTGCCGAAGCAAATTATCGTTACTTGCTAACTGAGCCGGATTCAGAAGAAATTGCCATTGCTGATGGCAATCTGGCACTGGCACAGGCTCAATATGATGATGCGCTACGTGAGTGGAACCGTCTCAAAGACGGACCAGACCCCAGTGACGTCAAAGCAGCAGAAGCTCGCATTACGGCAATTGAAGCCACCATTGATTCTTCCAATCTACGCTCTCCTATTTCAGGAACTATAACAGAAATGCGTTCAAAAGAAGGCGATCAGGTTGCTCCTGGCACTGTTTCCTTCCGGGTGGATGACCTGACCAAACTGTTGGTTGATGTCCAGATCCCGGAAGTGGATATCAATTCCATTAAGAAAGGTATGCAAGCTCGCCTGACGTTTGATGGTATTCCGAATAAAGAGTATAAAGGCGTGGTAACCGAAGTGGCCAGTGTTGGCAACTCCTTAGCCGGTGTCGTTAGTTTCAGCGTATCAATAGAACTCTCCAACCCGGATGAAGCTGTACGATCTGGAATGACTGCAGCCGTTAATTTGGTTGTTAGTGAAATAGAAAATGTATTGGTGGTACCCAATCGAGCGGTGCGATTAAAGGATGGCCAGCGGGTTGTCTATGTTTTACCAGCCGGCCAGATGGTGCCACAGGCAGTTAATGTAACCATTGGTGCCATTTCCGATCTTCAAAGTGAAGTCGTTGGCGGTCTCAAAGTTGGTGATATCGTGGTACTCAACCCACCGACTGATTTATTATCCGGTTCAAATCGTGGTATGGGTGGCGGACCCCCGTTTTAGAGGTAAAAAATGACTGATTGGGTTATTGAAACCCGTAATCTGAAGAAAATCTATCAGATGGGTGAAATTGAAGTAAGAGCATTGGATGGCATTGACCTTAAAATCGAACGCGGCTCGGTTGTATCAATCATGGGGCCATCCGGGTCTGGCAAATCCACCTTAATGAATTTACTGGGTTGTCTTGATCGTCCCAGCGAGGGTGAATACTATCTGGACGGTATTCAGGTCGCTAAGATGAAAGATGATGAATTGGCTGAAGTCCGCAACCGAAAGGTTGGCTTTGTCTTTCAAAGCTTCAACCTGCTGCCACGTCAGACGGCCTTATCAAATGTAGAACTACCCATGCGTTATTCAGGCCATGCAACGCGCAGCCGGAAGGAACAGGCTGGTCTGGCATTGCGTGCTGTCGGCCTGGGAGACCGAATGACCCACAAGCCAACTGAACTATCCGGCGGCCAGCAACAGCGAGTGGCTATTGCCCGCGCTCTGGTCAATGATCCCGCCATTATCATGGCAGATGAACCGACCGGTAACCTAGATTCCAAATCCGGCAGAGAAATTATGGAACTTATTCTCAACTTAAACAAAACCCGCGAGACCACCATCATCATTGTGACCCATGATCTCCTTATCGCAGAACAGACACAAAGAATAATCAGCCTGATGGATGGAAAAGTGGTTTCAGAAGGGAATCCAGAATGAATTTCGGACAGGCAATTATCGAAGCAATTGAATCTCTAAACGCCAATAAGACCCGCTCCGGGTTGACAATCCTCGGGATTGTCATAGGTGTCGCCGCAGTGATCGCCATGTTGGCCGTCGGGAATGGCGCCCAGAATACCATCACCGGTTCCATCAGCGGGCTGGGTTCAAATCTATTATTTGTATTCCGCGGAAATTTTGACGCAGAAGTACGTAACCCAAAACCGCTTACATTTGCAGATGCAGAGGCGATCGCAGACCCTTTCCAGGCCCCATCCGTGGCAATGGTTGCGCCTGTTATCGGTACGAACCTGGAAGTTTCCTTCAGCGGGGAGAAAAGTAACCCAACAGTAAATGGCGTCACACCATCATACCAACAAGTGCGCAACATCGATTTAATGGATGGTGAGTTCATCAACGAAGACCACGACCTCGGTCAGGCCTCTGTAGCTGTCATTGGCACAGATGTGGCGGACTCATTATTTGGCCATCGCGATGGTCTGTTGGGCGAAACTATACGGATTTCCGGGCAGCCTTTCCGCATCATCGGTGTACTGGCATCCAAAGGCGGGTCTGCCTTCGGTAGCGAAGATAATGTCGTCTTAATCCCGTTCAGCACCGCACAAAGTCGTTTAATTCGACGCAGTGGTGATCGTGTTGATTCCATCCTGGTGCAGGTTATCAGTGCGAATCAGGTATCTGAGGCAACCGAAGAAATCAGCCAGATTTTAAGATATCGGCACCGAACAGAATTAGGACTGGATGATTTTACTGTCTTCTCGCAGCAGGACTTTGTAGCTACAGCACAGACAATCACCAACGTGCTGACCATCTTCCTGGGAGGTATTGCTGGAATCTCCTTACTGGTTGGCGGCATTGGTATTATGAATATCATGCTGGTATCCGTGACCGAACGCACCAAAGAAATTGGACTGCGTAAAGCACTGGGTGCCCGTCGTAAAGATATCTTAATTCAATTCCTGACAGAATCCTCGCTATTAAGCCTTTTTGGAGGGGTGCTTGGCATCGGCCTGGGCTGGTTGATTGCCTTCGCTGTCGGGAGAATCGCCGCAGCCAGCGGTACACAACTCATTCCGGCAGTTGGCCTGGACGCCATTCTATTGGCGACAATTTTTTCCACGGCGGTTGGACTTTTCTTTGGAATTTACCCTGCCAACCGGGCAGCCGGCTTGCAGCCTGTCGAAGCACTGCGTCACGAGTAGATTAAGTATTTCTATTCTATTTTGGACTTTCGATGGAAAGCGCCTGGGCATTACCATGACCCACCCGGTTCGAAGCTCGCTATCCGAATCGTTCCTAGCCGAGATTGAGGGACTTTCAGAGAAGCCTGTTGTTTCGGAAATATCTTTTTGATGACAACCCTCAAGCTCGGATTGGGACTAATAAAACTTGGTTAACCCGAATCGTTCCTAGCCGAGATTGAGGGACTTTCAGAGAAGCCTGTTGTTTCGGAAATATCTTTTTGATGACAACCCTCAAGCTCGGATTGGGACTTATAAAACTTGTCACCCGAATCCGAGCTAGGAAATCACGCATGGTTGGGTGTAGTTTTTCCACCAGGCTTTTGTTATCACCTTAAGCCAGGCTGCCAGATTATTAATTGCAAGGAAATGTGGTCCGAATTTGTTGGCAGAAACAAATTCTTTTCAATTACCAGAATCCTGCTAAAAGATTGTACAAACAGACATTGTTTTGTAGAATGTAATCATGAATACAGTTATTTGGTGGATTCGGCGAGATCTGCGCATTCAAAATAACCCAAGCCTCCAGGCCGCCATCAATACCGGACTGCCGGTCATTCCTTTATTTATACTTGACCCGCACTTGTTGCAGAACCCCGCACCTGCCCGCCACAACTTTTTGTTTGCTGCGTTAATGCACCTGGATGAAAATATTCAAATATTCAAGAACCATCTGGTTATTCGTGAAGGCAATCCAACCGAGGTAATACCGGAAATGGTACTTGCCTATAATGTGCAAGCTATTTTTGCGGAAGAAGATTATTCGCCCTATGCCATTCAGCGCGATGCTCAAATTCAAAAAGAGCTGCCGCTATACCTGATCGTTGGGAATGTAATTCATCACCCGGAATTAGTCTTAAAATCCGATTCCAGCCCTTATCGTGTCTTCACTCCGTTCCGAAAAGCCTGGCAAGCTATCCCCAAATCCACATTCCAACCAATGCGGATCACTTCTATTTACTCACCCGTTGAAATGATCAGCTCTCTGCCTATCCCCCTAAGTAAAGCTGATCCATCCTTTCCAGCAACCGAGCAAGAAGCCCACAAACGGCTAAATCAATTTACACAAGATCCAATTTTCCATTACCAGCAAACCCGTGATCGCATTGACCTGGATGGCACTTCCACACTCTCACCCTATCTGCGCTTTGGCTTGCTATCAATTAGTGAGGCTTTCCATTCTGCCCAGACTGCTTTGCAGTTAGCATCCACTCAAACAGAACAGCAAGGGGTTCAAACCTGGATCATGGAGCTCATTTGGCGTGAATTCTATCTGCACACGCTGTATCATTTTCCATTTGTCCTCAAAACGGCCTTCCAGCCAAAACGACGGGCGATCCTGTGGCGTAAATCGCTAAAAGATTTAGAAGCCTGGAAAAACGGCCAAACCGGATATCCAATTATAGATGCTTGCATGCGCCAGCTGAATGACTTGGGTTGGATGCATAATCGCGGGCGCATGATTGTCGCTTCTTTCCTGGTCAAAGACCTCTTGATCAACTGGCAGGAAGGAGAAGCCTGGTTCATGCATAGGCTCGTGGATGGGGACCCGGCTGCTAACAATGGTGGTTGGCAATGGTCGGCCGGGGTGGGTCTGGATGCTGCACCTTATTTCCGGATTTTTAATCCGGTATTACAGAGTAAAAAATTTGACCCTGGCGGAGATTTCATCCGGCGCTGGCTGCCGGAATTGAGCGGAGTTCCCCAAAATTTTATTCACGAACCCTGGCTGATGCCGGTTGAAGTCCAATCCCGAGTAAATTGCATCCTGGAGCGGGATTACCCTCTGCCAATTGTCGACCACCAGCTAGCCAAGAAACGTGTAATAGCAGCTTTCAAACAATAACTTCAATTCCTGATCTTTAGTGTAAGAAGGATTAATCAAAAATGATCAAAAATCAGTGGTACGTAATTTTAGAAAGCGGGCAAGTTAAACGCAGTAAACCGGTTGGTTTTACCCGCATGGGCGAAAAAATGGTTGCGTGGCGATTAGAGGATGGCAAAGTCGTGGTTCAAAGCGATATCTGTCCTCATCGCGGCGCAGCGCTGCATCAGGGTGAAATTCATGCTGGTACGATCATGTGTCCCTTTCACGGTTTTGAATATAATTCCAGCGGCGCCTGCACTTGCATCCCCGCCAATGGCAAAAATTCAGTCCCTCCGAAAATCCTTCAGGTAAAAACGTATCCCAGCCAGGAACGGCATGGCTATATATTCGTTTGGTACGGTCAACTACAGGAGACATATCCACCCCTTCCGCTTTTCGAAGAACTGGAACAGGGGAATTTCATATTCGCCGATTATAACGAAAAATGGAATGTACATTATTCCCGGGCGATTGAAAATCAACTGGATGTTTTTCACCTTCCATTTCCACACAAAACTACCATTGGCCGTGGCAATCGCACCATGGCTGATGGTCCTATTGTAAAAATGGTTGGTGATGAGATGCAGATCTGGGTTTACAACCGCCTTGATGAGAACGGTACTGCAATGAAAGCTTCAGAATTACCCGAACCAAATCGCCCACCTTTCCTACACTTCATTTTCCCGCATCTCTGGCAAAATCATATCAGCCAAGATATGCGCATCACGGTTTATTTCACTCCGATTGATGATGAAAACACCATTATGTATACCCGCTATTACCAACGCTTTGTAAAAGTACCGTTGGCAGGTAAACTGATCGCATGGTTGACAAGTATCTTCAGTATCATTATTTTGCATCAGGACAAACGAGTGGTTGAAAAGCAACTACCAATCAAATCGGATTTAAAAATGAATGAGAAGTTAATTCCAGCTGACCAACCTATCATCCTGTACCGGCGAGTGCGCAAACAACTTCAAGAAAAAGCACAAGAAATCACCAAATAGACAAAATGTGTCAGACCTATTCATTAATCCGGCTTGATAAATGCTTTCATATTCCCCAACACGTTGATTATGCTGGGTAAATCTTAAAAAATAACCTCCCCCCGGTTGAGGGGGGCAACCGGAGAGAGGCAGTTTAATTATACGTGATTTTGCGAAATCCGCAACGTTTTCCTAATTATGCTATCAGCAAATTTCTAGCAGCAGCCGCCGCCACAGCCTCCACCGCTGCCGCAGCTGCAGGAAGCAGAGCCGCCTACACGGCCTGATGCCAGTTCGTCTTCAGTTGGTTCGCGAATATCCAAAATGGTGACATTGAAGGTCAATTCTTTGCCGGCCAATTCATGATTCATATCCAAGCGAACATCATGTTCACCAATCTCGGTAATTTTAGCTGTTGTTAAGCGGCCACTCGGATCGCTTAAGCGAATCGATTTACCAATTTGAAAATCAAAGTGGGGCGGAAATTGGGAAACAGGAACATCAATGAATGCGTCGTTATCAATTTCACCGTACGCCTGCGATGGATCAACTTTAATTTCCCTCGTTTCGCCTACCTGAATTCCCAAAATAGCATTATCCAAACCTGAAATAATATTCTGCTTGCCCTGGATAAACTCTATTGGTCCGTATCCTTCGGTAGTATCAAAGACGGCGCCATCGACATACAGGGTGTAGTCCATTTTTACAACCATGTCTTTTGTTACGACATCCGAAACTTGTTCACTCATGAGATCTCCTTTGCCGTACCAATAAAATTGGACTGGCCATGTCATATTATTTGCGATTATAACATATTTACATCTGAAATAAAGCAACAAAGAAAGGTTTATTTCTGGCAAAAAAAGACAAACTACCTCTGACGAGAAGGTAAAAATGGTTCTTCATAATTTTTCTAGGCTACAATTAAATTATACGATTAGCGTTATTCAACCGGATGAGATTAAAATGCCCGCAACTGAATCACAATTCAATAAAATCGGGAAAAATCCAAAAGATCCGCAGGATTTCAATTCGCCGGATATGGTGCTTTCACGGGGTTTCTTATTTGAAAAGGAAAACCAATTCGAAAAAGCCATTCAGACGTATGAACATTTCGTTTCAACTGACCGGCAAAATTCCTGGGCATATGCACACCTGGCGGAGTGTTACCGGGAATGTCTGCAATTTGAAAAAGCCATTCAGTATTTTAATCAAGCCTTGGCTTTGGATGGCAGTTATGGATGGGCATTTGCCCAAAGAGCATTGACATATAACCAGTTGGATCAATTAAACCTGGCATTAATTGATATTCTCAGTGCCGAGAAATATTTACCGGCTGATGAATGGTTGTACGCGATGAAAGGTGAGATCCTGCGCGAACAAAGCCAATATGCTGAAGCGATTGAAGCTTTCCAAAAAGCCATCGAACTTAAGCCTGACTATGTCTGGGCAATTGCACACCGTGGCAGAACACTCATTGAATTCGGCCATTTTGAAGATGGACTTAACGATCTCGATCAAGCAATCGCTCTGGACAATGAATATGTTTGGGCATATTACAGCAAAGGCGAGGCTTTCCGAAAACAAAAACGAATCGATGACGCACTGGCCATGTATGAAAAAGCACTTGAAATTATGCCCGATTACCCCTGGGTGTATAGTGCCCGCGGACAGCTCTTTCAAGCCATTGGTGATTATGAAAAGTCATTGATCGATTTTAATAGATTGGTAGATTACTGGCCTGAGGATGCATGGGTTTATGCCGTGCGAGGCGACTTGCTGGAAAACTTAGAACGCATCAAAGAGGCGGAAATATCTTACCGGCATGCACTCGAATTGCACAATGATTACGCCTGGGTTCATATGCGCATGGGTGCCATCAAACGATCTCAAAACAAGTTCGCCGCAGCCATCAAATCGCTTGATCTTGCCATTTCCCTTAATCCATCTACCGGATCAACCTGGGTGGAGCGTGCAGAAACATACCGCCAAATGGGTGAGTTTGAAAAAGCACTGCAGGATTTGGAAAAAGCAGCTCTCCTGCTGGTGGAAGATGAGTGGGTCTACGCTGTGCGGGCCGAGATCTACCACGCTCAGAAGGAATATGACAAGGCTCTGGCCGATTTTACACATGCACTCAGTCTGGATCCCAATTATGATTGGGCGCTTGCTCATCGTGGACGAATATTTCATGATATGGGTGATTTTGAATCAGCCCTGGCCGATTATGATGCCGCCATCAAGCTAAAACCTGCTTACATTTGGGCGGTTTATCAACGCTCCGAACTGTTATTGGAATTAAATCAATTACAAAATGCCCTGCAAGGTTATCAACAAATCTTGAAAACAAAGCCTGATTACAGTTGGGCAATGGCTGGATGTGCTGAAGTATATATGCGTCAGCAATTATATGAAGATGCCGCAAGCATGCTTAAATCTTTTCTGGCAATCCATCCGGAGGATGTTTGGGCTCGCGGTCAACTGGCCTTAGCCTTAGAAATTATGTTGTACTCAAGTGAGGCGGTTGAAGCTTATACCCTCGTGCTTTTAATTGATCCTGAAAACCTATGTGCTTTACAGCGACGTGCATTCTTGAATCACTTTGAATTGGAAAATATCCCGCTTGCCCTTGATGATTACAATCAGCTTTTGCGACTTGGCATGCAAGATGCTCGTTGTATTGCTGCGCGCGGACACGCTCATTTTCTTTTAGCTGAATTTGATGCAGCTCGCAGAGATTTTAATCGCGCCATTGAGTTAGAAAAAGATGATGCCTGGATTTATGGCCGTCGTGCTCAATTATTGCTCGCATTGGATAATGGTGAAGAAGCTTTAAAGGATATTGAACGTGCATTGAATATTGATGCGAACAGCCCTTCCTGGATTTACTCCAGCCGCATCAATTATTACCTGAACTCAGGTCAATATAGCCTTGCTGAACATGATATCCAGCTCGGCCTTAACCGCGAGCCCTGGAATGAAGTTTTATGGCAACTAAATGGACGCCTATCTCTCCAAAAGGGAAATATTGAACAGGCTCTTTACTGTCTCGATCAAGCAGTGGACCTATCTTTCTGTAGCCATCAAAACCATTTCTTTCGAGCGATACTCCATAAGATTAAAAAGCAGGGTGAAAGTTTTCGGCGTGACATGCGCCTTGCAAGCGATTATTTAGAGATGGAGATAGCCAATAAAGGCTGGAATCAGCGCCTGCCTTTCACTTTGGCGCTCTATCACCTGGTTGACGACCAGGAAGAGCACTCCTTCTATTTATATGATATGCAATTAAAACGCAGTCCTGACCCGCACCTGGTACATGAAGCACTTATACTGCTGCAGGAAGTTCAAAGCTGCCTGCCGCAATGTAGCAACCTGCAGAATGGCGCAGCCTTCTTAATCGATTATTTGAAGGATAATCAAACAGGAATTAAATCCACCTGATTTAAGATCATTTCTAAATTTTGTTTGCCTTAAAACCAAAAAAAACTTCTTTTTCTTTACAAAAACAAGATTCAGATACCAGAGTTTGTCATTTTAAGAAAAACTCCTTAATTTTATATGTAAAATGGAAATTTGGAGACGCAAAGCGATGTTAAAATCAAAGGTATAGCATTCAACTGGTTTTCTCATTTTTCTCAAAGATCAGTGTATTCAAGTTCAAATTTAACTGATTAAGGGCACCAATTTGAAAAACTTTGATGATCTCAGCCCGAACTTATGATATGAAAGAATTTAGCTGATGCATCCTATCCTCCCGCAGAGCCGGAACTGATGTTAGCAAGGAAAATGTACCTTGAGGAGTGGATTAGCCATCCTGGTCGCTTTCGTTTCATAACATAAAACACATTCACAGAAAAATATGAGGGATATTATTCAACTAATCTCCTATGAATCAAGGTAGGGCACCATCCTGTAAATAAAACCGTTGGCAGGATCACTCCCAGCAATCTTTAGTGACGCTTTAGAACCCGAGTTTCACACATTTCGCAAAAAAGGAGTGTTTCTACGCCTAAACTTTACAGATTCAGGATACTAAAATGATAAACTCAGGAAAAGAAATCCTCTCTTTTTCCACGAAAACACGATTCTGATAACAAGCTATTCGCTTTAATATCAAATCTCCATTTACAAAATGATTGATTTATCCTTATACAAACTCTATACAGTTAATCTATATAGATCTACAATTATTCAAACTCAAAAGACCCTGAGGCAAAATGAAGTCAAAAAAAATTTTGGTTACATTGTTATTAATCATCGTCATAGCTGCCGGCAGCTTTGTCGTATGGGGGAACACACCTGCCAAACCAGCACAAGTCGCTTTACAGGCATTGGCCTCAGATTCCACAGTTACCGTCAATCAAAACAAGGATTTAATTACCTTTTTTCCCACAGATAATACCCCTCAAATCGGGTTGATATTCTATCCCGGGGGTAGGGTTGATTTTCGGGCTTATGCTGCCCCCTTACACCAGATGGCGGCACAAGGATTTGCAGTTTACCTGGTAAAAATGCCTCTCAACCTGGCTGTGTTTGATACCAATGCAGCTGATGCTGTTATCGCGCAAAATCCCCAAATCAGGCAATGGGTAATCGCCGGCCATTCACTCGGCGGTGCTATGGCTGCTTCATATGTTAAGAACAACCCATCGAAAATTACAGCAGTTATCTTCTGGGCTGCATATGCGACCAAAGGCGCTGATCTTTCCGATAGCGGGTTGTCTATGCTCTCAATTTCCGCCAGTCATGACGGATTGTCCACTCCGGCAGATATTGAAGCAAACAGCGTTTTTATCCCTGCGGATGCTGAATTTTATGTGATTGAAGGCGGTAACCACGCCCAATTTGCAAATTATGGCTCCCAAGCTGGTGATGGCACCCCCACAATCACATGGCAGGAACAGCAAGCACAGGTTGTTTCCGTCACAACCGGATTCCTGCATTCTTTGCCGTAAGCAAACAGGATTGTCATCAATTCAATGAAAAAAGAGCCTATCTCGCGAAAAATCAAGGCTCCTTCCAGCCCGGACTCCGTTTAAACGGCTCGCTGTGTATAGAGTTCAATAATTTTTAAGATGACCTCTTTGGCACTTTCCAGCGATTCCTGGGGAAGATATTCAAAACGACCATGAAAATTGTGGCCGCCAGCAAATAAATTAGGACATGGTAAACCCATATAGGAAAGACGGGCACCATCGGTACCACCTCGCACGGGTATAATTTTGGGATCAATCCCAACAGCTTCAATCGCTTCTTTGGCGGTCTCAACAATATGCATCACCGGAAGAATCTTTTCCTTCATGTTATAGTACTGGTCTTTTAAATCAAGCGATGCCGTTCCTTGGCCATATTTATAGTTGGCCATCTCGACGGCTTTCTTCATCAAACCTTTTTGCCATTCAAACTTTTTGCTGTCATGTTCGCGCAGGATGTAAAACAGGGTTGATTTTTCAAGCATACCATCGAAGCGGGTCAGGTGGAAAAAACCCTCATAATTTTCGGTAAATTCCGGTTTCATTTGTGCGGGAATGGATTGGGCAATATCAATGGCAATATTTATGGCGGAAATCATCTTATTCTTAGCACTTCCAGGGTGGACACCACGCCCTTTTACAGTAATGCGCGCACCTGCTGCATTAAAGTTCTCATACTCCAACTCACCAACCTCGCCCCCATCCACAGTATAAGCAAAATCCGCTCCAAATTTATGGACATCAAACCGGTCAGTACCGCGCCCAATTTCTTCATCCGGCGTGAAACCAATTTTTAATGTCCCGTGAGGCACGTCAGGATGATCTACCAGATACTTGATGGCCGACATAATCGCTGCTACCCCAGCTTTATCATCAGCCCCCAGAAGCGTGTTGCCATCGCTAGTAATGATAGTCTGACCAATATAGTTTTTCATTTCAGGAAAATCGAGTGGTGATAAGACGATGCCTTCTTTTTGATTAAGAACAATATCACCGCCATCATAATTTTTTACAACCTGTGGTTTGACATTTGTCCCGCTCATATCGGGGCTGGTATCCATATGTGCAATCCAACCAATAACAGGAACACGCTGGCTACAATTGGTTGGTAAAGTTGCCATCACGTAGCCGTTTTGATCCAGACTGGCATCATCCAACCCTAATTTAATTAGCTCATCGAGCAATAGATTTGCCAGAACCAACTGTTTGGATGTACTGGGAAATTGATCTGAATTTGGATCTGATTGGGTGTCAATTTGAACATAACGCAGAAAGCGATCTACCACGTCACTCATTTTTTGCTCCTTCGATCGGATTTTCCCACACCTGTGGGTGCAGTCGCGCTGTGCATACAAAAATAATATCATGAATATTGTAAATATTCTTGTTAATGCAGCTGCCATTATCTCATTCGTAAGCTTAAGATGCAGAAAAAGTAAGATAAAACTTTTCAATATTGGTGCAGGTATGAGATAATTAGCTCTAGAAAACAAAATTCTTAAGGAATCAATCCAATGAAATCATATCCCATTCCAATGGTACCTGGCCCAGTGCATGTTCCAGAATACATCCGCCAGGCATATCTGCAAGATTATGGTTCTGCTGATATGGAACCGGAATTTCTTCAGCTTTACAACCAGACTGAAAAAAACCTGCAAACAATGATGAATACCAAAAACCAGGTCGCTATTATGACCGGCGAAGGCATGCTGGCATTGTGGAGCGCATTGAAGAGCTGCCTTGTGCCGGGAGACCGAGTGCTGGCTCTGGCAACCGGCATGTTCGGTTACGGTGTCGGTGAAATGGCCAAAAGTCTCGGTGCGCAGGTTAAGACGATTGGATTTGCTTACAATGAAACCTTGCACAACTGGCCAATGATTGAAAAAACGATCGTCGAATACAATCCGAAAATGATCACAGCCATCCATTGTGAAACCCCTTCCGGCACGTTAAATCCATTACAGGTTTTGGGCGAGTTGAAGAATAAACATGATGTACCGTTATTGTATGTGGATATGGTGGCCAGCCTGGGTGGTGTTCTGGTTGAAACTGATGCCTGGAATATTGATCTGGCGTTAGGCGGTTCTCAGAAAGTCTTTTCGGCCCCGGCAGATATGTCCTTTCTTAGCATCAGTCAAACAGCTTGGAACATTATCGAATCGATTGGCTACAGTGGTTATGACGCCTTGCTGCCATTCCGCACGGCCCAGCAGGATTTCTATTTTCCCTATACTCCTCATTGGCATGGGGTGGCCGCTATGCACGCTTCCAGCACTGCATTGATTAAGGAAGGTCTTACTCAAGTCTTCTCACGCCATGAACAAGTGTCGCGTTTCTGTCGTTTGCAGTTACAAAAAATTGGCTACACCTTATTTTCGGCAGAAGATGCCATTCCTTCCCCAACCGTGACAGCCGTAAACTTACCCGATTCAATCACCTGGGAGCAATTCGACAGTGCACTGCGCGAACAGGGTCTGGTTGTGGGTGGCAGTTATGGACCATTAAAAGGTAAAGTATTCCGTTTGGGCCATATGGGCAGCCAGGCCGATATGATCCTTATGGAACGTGCGCTCTCTGTGTTGGCTAAAGTTTTCCACGCATTATAAATCCGACTTTGTCACGAGAATTTAATGGAATAGACATTCAGGTTTAAATTCTCGCGCGCAAGATCGCTTGACGAGTTCTATACCGAACGGTATAATAACCATATGGATTATCGGCAACAACTGATTCGAACAGGCTGTCAACTCTTCGCCAAGCGTGGGTATGATGCCGTGGCTGTTCAGGATATCGTCAGTACCGTTGGCATTACCAAACCAACCCTCTATCACTACTTTGGATCAAAACAAGGTCTTTTAGAAGCCATCCTGGCCACCTATTTGCAGCCATTCACCAGCGCACTGGAAGGCCAATGCCAGTACCAGAATGACCTCGTCCTTAGTCTCGAAAAAATCTGTCGCTATTACTTCGAGTTTGTGCGTTTGGAACCTGGCTTCTTTCGATTGTGGATGTCCATTCGCCTGGCACCACCGCAGAGTACGGCTTACCTGGCCTTGGCCACCTATATGTTCAGACAGCAAGAAATGATCAAAGCAATGTTTGTGCAGGCTGGGCGGCAACATGGCAATTTAAGAGACCGTCATGAAATGTTGATGTTGTCTTTTACCGGGATGATTTATATGTATGCTACCCAGGCAATTCAAACGGGCACCAACCTGGAAAACAACCTCGTTTATCAACTCGTGCATCAATTTATGCACGGTATTTTATCGTAATTTTTTTTAAAAGGAGATTATACCGTTCGGTATATAAATAAATTATGAACACACCAGAATGGGTTAAGCGTGCGATTTTCTACCATATTTATCCACTGGGGTTGTTGGATGCACCTTGTCACAATGACGCCAATTCCCCTTTTGTACAGCGATTAAATCAATTGTACCCGTGGCTGGATCACATTCAATCTCTTGGCGTCAATTCACTTTACCTGGGGCCGCTGCTGGAATCCGAGAGTCACGGATATGATACCCGCGATTATTTTCAGCTGGACCATCGGTTGGGCACCAATCAGGATTTGCAAGATTTTGTCCGCGAAGTTCACCACCGAGGAATGCATATCATCCTGGATGGGGTTTTCAATCACAGCGGCCGCTCGTTTTGGGCTTTTGAGCATATTCTCGAGCACCAGCAACAATCACCGTATTGTGATTGGTACCAGGATCTCAAATTTGGACAGAAAAATCCGCTTGGAGATCCCTTTGATTACAAGACCTGGGACGGGCATTACAGCCTGCCAAAATTCAATTTGGCAAACTCGCAAGTCCGTCAGCACCTTTTGCAAGCCATCCAGTTCTGGGTGGATACATTTGCAATTGATGGTCTGCGGCTGGACGCAGCCGATCAGGTACAGATTGATTTTTGGCAGGAACTTCGCGCACAAATTTCAACTTCACACCCAGATTTCTGGTTGATCGGTGAAATTGTACGTGGGGATTACAACCAATTGGCCAATGAAAAAAGCCTGCACTCAGTCACCAATTACGAGGCTTACAAAGGCTTATATTCCAGCTTCAATGATGCCAATTTTTTCGAGATTGCTCACACCCTCCAGCGCCAATTTGGGCAGGAAGGACTTTATCGTAATCTCATGCTTTACAATTTTGTGGATAATCACGATGTAAACCGGATCGCCAGCCAACTTCAGAACCTCGCCCACCTATATCCTCTTTATGCGCTTTTATTTTGCTTACCCGGCACTCCCTCCATTTATTATGGCAGTGAATGGGCGATCCCAGGAAGGCGTTCTGCTGCCAGCGATTCAGACCTGAGGCCGGCTTTGTCATTGAAAGAGATGCAAACACAAAATCCGCAGCCGCATCTGGTGAAGACCATCCGGCGCTTTTCTGAACTGCGCCGGCAATTACCGGCATTGCAAAGCGGAAACTACCGACCGGCTTTGGTGCAAGCCCAACAGTTCGCTTTTTGGCGTGAAAAGGAAAACCAAAAAGTGTTGGTCGTGATTAATTCGGCGGATGAAGCCATCAGCCTTGAAGCGATCAAAGTTCCGCAGTATCGAGAATGGTATGACCCGCTCCGGGAACAAACACAGACATTCATGTCTGCGGATGGGCTCTATTTAACTGTTCCCGCCAATTGGCTGCGAGTGATTGTATTTAATTGTTGATTTATTTTCGTCTATTTGCGAGATATTCGCACTCAAAACCAGCAATCAAAATAATACCTGAAAATTATCAGAAATTTCTCCACTTAAGCGTCGCTATTTTTTTCATAAGACTAACCCGACTAAATTAAAACAACCTGGTCAGAAAAAATAATAGAGTGATTACAAGTGTCAGTGCCACCGCTGAAATTACAGTAATTTTCTGGAAGCGTTTTTTCATTTTCATTTTATGAACACCGATGGCATCGGAAATGATTTCCTCAATCGCAAAATCGGTTAAATTCATTGTATCGGTCAAAGATTGTCGGATCACTTCTGCGGAGTTGCCCAGTTCCACCAGTGTACGTGCTTTCTTGACCGCATCTGCCCGGAGAGGATTGGCCCGCGATGGGGCTGGTTTTGCCTCCAAAGCCGAGTTTTGAGAAGCTGTTTCAATTTTTTTATTTTCTATCACACTGGATAATTGGTTTCTGGTTACCCAGCGACGCCTTAGCTCATTCTCCAGATTGAGAGGCGTGTCGACAAAGAACAAATGCTGCCCATTCTCTTCAATTTCGAAACTGACCCCACAATATTGGCAGCGCATTTGATCCGGAGCTGAATCGAAACGCATAATCTGCATACTGGCGTGTTGACAAACAGGGCAACGCGCGCGTTTGCCCCACTCGTCAGGGAAGTGTTTTAATGAAGTAAAAGCTGACATAAATTTGATACGTTTTATGCGGGATAGAATATACAACCTAATTATAGAGGTTATAAAGTTTCACTAATGTTTATAGACTGTTACGGATCTGTTACAAAAAATAAACAAAATCATAAAATAAATAACAGGCTGTTCAGCCTGCCATATAAGCAATTGAAATGGTGCCAGGCCCGACATGAGCACCGATAACCGGACTGACAAAAGAAAGAATATTCTCAACAGGATGGATTTGCTTTTCCAATTCAGCCTGCAATTCAACAGCAGCATCATGGTCAAGTGCATGGAAAACTGAAACCCGCACAGGTTCGCGACCTGCAATTCCTTTTTCGACCAGCGCAATCATTCTTCGAATGGCCTTTTTCTTTGACCTGACACTCTCGACCAGCTCAATTTTTCCATCTCGAATCTCTAGCAAAGGCTTGATATCCAGGGCAGTCCCTAAAATGCGCCGAGCGCTATTAATTCGACCACCGGCAGCCAGATACTTTAATGTTTCAACAGTAAAATATACGCCTATCTTGTCATAAACATCCAAAGCTACAGCTTTACAATCAGCCAGATTGGCACCTTCTTTGGCAGCCCGTGCTGCGGCTAAAACTTGAAAACCAAGTGCCATGGCAACAAGTTTTGTATCAAAAATCTCAATCGGAGCGCCAGGGTATTTTTTTTGAGCCTGTAAAGCAGATTGATAGGAACTGGAAATCCCATTTGAAATTCCCAGGTTTAAGATTTGGTAACCTTCTTCCAACAATATACCAAACATATGTTCATACTCGCTGACACTGACCTGGCTGGTCTGAGGCATACTGGTACTGGTTAATAATCGCTTGTAAAAATCATCCGGCATGATATCGACACCATCAAAGTATGTCTGCCCTTCCAAAATGAGTGTCAGTGGGATCACCCTTATTGGCAACTGTGCGCTGATTTCCGTGGGAATATAGGCCGTACTATCTGTTAAGACGATAACATTTGACATGACCAATCTCCTCTCCTATTTAATTCAAGTATACCCGAGAAAGCGCTGATTAGCCTTTAGCTGCCATACAAGCCATGATTCTTAAATGGAATCAGAGCCATGATAACCGCTTCCTGATAAAGGGAAGTGCGCGTAATTAAATCACCTGTTAATAAACCGATTGCCCCATTTTTTTGTTTTGAATTGGCTTGCTCGAAAACCAAATCATCTGCTTCCCCTAATTCCAGACCGGATCTCACCAGTTTAGCCACTTGTGGAGGCAAAAGGAAGGCACCCGAGCGTGCCATTCCACAGAGACTCTTTTCCTGAATGACCACCCAGGCAAAGGCGAACATGCGTCCATCCTGGTCAAATTCAATACCGCCTTCAATACCGCACCAAAATTGAGCCCCAGGATCCATTCTGCGAATGAATTCAACGCGATTGAATGCCCCTTGACGGGTCTCCGCATCCGAAGATGGCTGCGCATTGACACCGGATGGAGCTTTTACTGTTTTCCAGGCATAACGGCTTTGAGGAAAAGTCTTTTGAAAACCATTTTGTAACGCGGCCAATTTAACCGGATTGCCGGATGCAACCACAATTTTTTCTTGCATGTCTTAGCCCTTGTTCAATCTTGAATCAATCAAATCTTGACACCGTTTGAATTTTATTCGTCTAAGTGTTTAAATGTGAATGGGGAAATTGTGTTTTTTTCAATTTCATTCTCCATTTACCTGATAACCCATGAATAAAAATCTTAACAGTTCTCACCACAAAACAAAGTGTATCTTAAGCGGCTGAGGTAACAATCATATCAAAATTTCAGAATATCTGTATGTTTTTATCATCTAATTCTCATTTTATTTTAATATTAGAGAATTAAGATAAAATTTGTCTTATTTATGATATGATATTTAAGGACGTTAAAAACTCATGAAAAAACTGTAAAGAATTTTTAATATATTTCTTACAAAAATCTTGTACCATAGACTTGTACACCAAGTGACAATCGAACAGCAAGATCGTTTGAAGAAGGAGTAAATAAAAATGACATCCATTATCGATTTTTCTGATGAGCCTCTTTATACAATCAAAGCCGTCAGTGTCCAAACTGGAATACGCCCTGTAACATTACGCGCCTGGGAACGCCGTCATGATTTACTAAGCCCACATCGTTCAGAAAACCGTTATCGTCTCTATTCCGAAAGAGACGTAGCTATTTTACGCTGGATTAAGTTACGCGTAGATGGCGGTATCTCGATCAGCAACGCAGTCTCTGAATTAAGACAAATGACCCGCAGCGGTATCTGGCCGGATGCAGTCCCGACAGCCCCTTCACGCACTCTCACCCAACCGAAGGCAACTCCGGAAACATACACTCATTGGTTGTATAGTGCGCTCATCAATCATGATGAAGAACGTGCCTCCAATATCATGCGTGAATTACATGCCAGCTTTGATTTGATGACAATTTTCGTACGCATTCTCTCGCCAACATTAATTGCAATCGGTGAGGCCTGGTTCCGCGGTGAAATCCGCATCACCACTGAACATTACGCTTCCAACTTCTTACGTGCCAAACTCATGTCACTTCTGCAAGCCTATCCAACCCGCCGTAATTCTCCCTATATCCAACTGGGATGCGCTCCCACTGAGCAGCACGAGATCGGTAGCTTGATGATGGCTGTCCTTCTGCGCAGCGAAGGCTATCGCGTTGAGTACCTGGGGCCAGATTTGCCGATTGAAGACCTGGTGGATTACGCCTCATATGAATTCCCTGACCTGATTGTTATGACCGCCTCCACAGCATTATCCGCTTTCGAAATGCGACGTTTGAAAGAAAAATTGGACCAGATTAAGCCTGCCCCGCTGCTAGCCTACGCCGGCGGAGCCTTTGACAGCGATCCGAAAATTCGTGAAATTGTACCCGGCATCTACCTGGGTGATAATTTTGACAGCGGCCTGGCTGCCATCCGCGATCTGATGAAATTCAAAGAACCAGCCTGATCCACGAGTAAATTTATATTATAGGGTTTGTCTATACTTTTTCAGACAAACCCTATACATTTAATCAGTAATCGCTATACATCCAGGCAAGATTGAGACACAAAACCTGAATGGAGTATGTACCGCTGGCAGCATGCATACCCGGCGAGAATCACTCAATTGGGCTTTCCGGCCTGAAGCGCAGCCAAGAGATTCCACCGGAAACCAAACCTGCTAACCAATACGAATCTCTAAACCAAAAAAGCTTTTCTTAGCGGTCTTCGCGCCTTCGCGGTTTAAGAAATAATCCCGCACCGCAAAAATACTATGGCCCAAGGAGGATATCACCTTGTAAAGGCACATGTCTCCGATCCACACGCTAACTGGCACGAACCTCTAAACCATTAAGCTTTTCTTTGCAATCTTCGTGTCTTCGCGGTTTAAGAAAATCCCGCACCGCAAAAATACTATGGCCCAAGGAGGATATCACCTTGTAAAGGCACATGTCTCCGATCCACACGCTAACTGGCACGAACCTCTAAACCATTAAGCTTTTCTTTGCAATCTTCGTGTCTTCGCGGTTTAAGAAAATCCCGCACCACAAAAACCTATTATGGCTAGAGAAAGGTTCACTGACTCCTCTTCCAAATGCCAAAGAATCCGACCAATGCGATAAGGTGTTGGGCACATGACAAATGATGTAAATCCCCTCAAGGAACCCTGGCATCCATTCTATCACTCCTGCCAGACATGCCCAACCTACGACTCGTTCAGGGTCTATCGGCTTTCTTGCAATTCAAGATAAAATGACTACATGGATATTGTCAAAAAACAATCCTCACAGAGACATGTAGGCATCATCGGTGCGGGTCCGGCCGGCTTAATTGCCTCTGACGTTCTCAGCCAGGCCGGCTGCCAGGTCAGCCTCTTCGACCAAATGCCCTCGGCCGGGCGCAAATTCCTGATCGCCAGCAAGGGCGGCTTAAACCTGACCCACTCGCTGCCGTTGGAACAATTTTTACAGCAATATCGCCAACACCGGCCGGTCTTAGCCCCTTATCTGCTTCAATTCGGCCCGCAGCAATTACGCGAATGGATCGGCGATTTAGGGTTTGAAACCTTCACCGGATCCTCCGGCAAGGTTTTCCCGGAGGACATGAAGGGTGGAAATATTCTGCATGCCCTCATGGAGCGATTAAGCCATCAAGGGGTCAGCTTCTATTTTTCGCAACGCTGGGTCGATTGGCAAGCGGATGGCAGTCCCACTTTTCTATCCGGCACGCAGACCACCACCTTCAAGTTTGACGCTGTCCTTTTCGCCCTGGGAGGTGCCAGTTGGCCGCAACTCGGTTCGGACGCAAGCTGGGCTCCCATTTTTTCCAGTCACGGAATTGCCCTGAGCGCATTCAAGCCCGCCAATTGCGGCTTCAATACCAATTGGACAGATCATTTCCGGACACACTTTGCCGGTACGCCCGTAAAACCAGTTTCGATCACATTCCGCGACCTGGAAGGACGCAGCTTTCATCAAACGGGAGAATTTCTGATCAGCGATTATGGGGTTGAAGGCAGCCTGATCTACGCCGGCTCCGCCTTCCTCCGCGAAATGATTCTAAAAAATGGATCAGCCACCATCCAGCTTGATCTTGCCCCGCAATGGAGCACGACCCGGATTGCGCAGAAATTATCCGCGGCGCGCGGCAAACGTTCGTTAACCACCCACTTACGGAAAACGCTCGGGTTCAGCGGCATCCGGACTGCCTTAATGTACGAGTTGCTGGCGAAAGACTACCGGGATGACCCCGCCTTACTGGCACAATCACTTAAATCGCTGCCGCTAAGACTTAATTCTGCACGTCCAATTGCGGAAGCAATCAGCACAGCCGGTGGGCTGCGCTTTAATGAATTGGACCAAAATCTGATGCTCAAAAAATTCCCGGGTTGCTTTTGTGCCGGGGAAATGCTGGATTGGGAAGCGCCGACCGGTGGTTTTTTATTAACTGCTTGTTTTTCCACAGGAATGGCGGCCGCGAAAGCAATCCTAAGCTGGCTGCAGTCTGAAGGGTAAAAACCCCTCATTAAAATATTCGATCAGTGTTTCATCGAGTATCTATATTTAGTTTTAAAAACTCTGATTTTCTGTATAATAAAAAAATCGCGGAGGTTATTATGTGGAAAGAATTTAAAGAATTTATCATGCGTGGCAGTGTCATCGATCTGGCGATCGGCATCATCATTGGCGGTGCCTTTGGCAAAATTGTCAGTTCATTGGTGAATGACATTATCATGCCACCGATTGGCTTTTTGCTTGGCAAAGTCGATTTTAAGGACCTGTTTATCACCATGGGTGCGGATAAGTACCCGTCGCTGGCAGCCGCCACCGAGGCCGGGGCGCCGACCATCAATTACGGACTCTTCATTAATAACATACTCGACTTTTTGATTGTGGCGCTGGCCATCTTCTTGATGATCAAAGCCATTAACAGTCTGCACCGCAAAAAAGCCGCAGAGCCGGCCGCGGTAACCACAAAAAAGTGCCCTTATTGCTTTACTGAGATTCCGGTCGAAGCCACACGCTGCCCGCATTGTACGTCGCAGTTGGTATCGGAATAAAAAAAACATACACCCCTGCCCCAGTTTTAGAGGTGGATTATTTCAATTCCTGGTTGATCTGATCCACCAGTTGCGGCAGCAAGTCGATCGTCGCAATCTCATAATATGGATGGTTTACCAGATTGAGGTTGACTATCTTTTCATGCTCCCAGGTCAATTCATGCTGCACCAAAACTGCTTTTGCACCGATTGCAGCCACCGGCAACACATCCGACCGCAGCGAGTTGCCCGCCATTAAAAACTGATCGAGAGGGATTTGATAGCGCTCGAGAATGCGCCGGTAGGTGGTTTCATCTTTCCCATTGACCACTTCAAACCCTGTAAAAAACGAGGAGAGACCGGAAGATTGCAGCTTGCGTTCCTGGTCAAGCAGATCGCCTTTGGTAATGACCAGCAGTTGATAATTTTTCGCCAGAATGGAAAGTGTTTCCGGAACCGCGCTGATCACTTGCGGGGCTGTGCCGGTCATTTCTTTAATTTTCTCCAGGATGGATTGGATATCCCCGGCCGAAATTCTGCCATTGCTCAATTGGATGGCCGTTTCGATCATCGACAGGCCGAATGATTTAATGCCATACCCAAATGAAGCGATATTGCGTGTCTCGGTGTCCAAGAGCGCCTGGGCTACCATCACCCCATTACAATACTTTCCTAGCACATCGACCAGGGCAGCTTGTGCGCTCTGGTAATAAATTTCATTTTCCCACAAGGTATCATCGGCATCGAATGCAATCCAACGAATCATTTTAGCTCCCGATAATTGTAGCCAGAATCACCTTATGATTTTTTGAGCTGGGTGGCTTTACCGTTAAATTCAAGCCGTTTCAATTTACGGATAACTTTTTCGGCAAATTCTTCAGCGACATCTACATACGTTTGATGCTGTTGAATGGTAATGGCACCGACCGCCTTGCCTGGGATTCTGGCTTCATTGGCAATCGCACCGACCACCATTTGCGGGCGAATGGCATCTGCCTTGCCCAAACCGAACATCAATCGTACCATACCCTGCTCATGACTCTGGCGCGGACTGCCCTTGGCACGATCGGTGCGGCTGACGCGTCTGGGCTTGCTGTCGCGGGCATACTTGCCGGGTTTGGTTTTGACATCCACCGCCCCGACGGATTCGATGCGCGCATATTTTTTCTGCTGCTTCAGCATCTGCAAGGCAGCTGCCGCAATTTCTTGAGGGTCATAACCGGCGGCGGTCAGTTTCCTGACCAATTCCAGTTCCTGGTTGTATTTCTCAATTGCTAGGCGCTCCACAATGGCATCTTCGAATTCGGTCTCGCGCTTTTTGATAATCTCAATTTCCGTGGGGATCTTTGACATCAACATCGGTTGCGAGGTCATCTTCTCAATGCGACGGATGCGGAAAAGCTCACTGCTGGTCACCAGAGAGATTGCCACCCCGCTGGCGCCGGCGCGGCCGGTGCGGCCGATACGATGCACAAAATCCTCGGCTTCAAAAGGCAGGTCGTAGTTGAAAACGTGGGAAACGCCCTGAATATCGAGGCCACGGGCAGCCACATCGGTGGCCACCAACACACGCACATGCCCGCGTCGAAAGCGTTCCAAGGCAGACTCACGAGCAGCCTGACTTAAATCGCCGTGTAGCGGCTCAGCCGAATAATGGGCGGAAATAAGTTGATCGGCCAGCTCGGCAGTCCGTATTTTCGTACGGGCAAAGATGAGTGCATTCGTGACCGGTTCAAACTCTAGCAGGCGTACCAGCGCAGCGAACTTATCACGCTCAGGGACCATGTAAAAACGCTGTTCCGTATTGATGACCGTCAAAGTCTTGCTGGCGATCGTAATTTGCAGCGGGTTGTGCATATATTTCTCTGCCAGTTTACGCACTTCATTCGGTAGGGTCGCTGAAAACAAGGCTTTCTGGCAATTCTCCGGCGCAGAAGCCATAATGGTTTCCACATCCTCAATAAAACCCATCTTAAGCATTTCGTCGGCCTCATCCAAAACCAGGAACTTGACATTGGAGAGGTCAAGCGCGTTCTTCTTCTGAAGCAAATCCAGGACTCTGCCCGGGGTGCCAACCACGACCTGCACGCCGTCATTGAGCATATGCAGCTGCTTGCCGTACGGTTGGCCGCCATAGACCGCCAGCACGCGGATTGGCTGAAAACGGGCATAGGTTTCGAAGGCCTTGGTGACCTGCAAAGCCAGCTCGCGGGTTGGCGTCAAGATGAAACCCTGCACCACGCGCTCGGCCGGATCGATACGTTGCAGCATCGGCAGGGCAAAAGCGGCTGTTTTTCCAGTGCCTGTCTGCGCCTGCCCGAGTACATCCCGCCCGGCCATTAGAGCCGGAATGGCCGCGGTTTGAATTTCTGTAGGCTGGTCGTAATCCAGCGCTTGAATGGCCTGCATCAGTTCAGGTTTCAAATTGAGTGTGTCAAACAAATTCATTTTCTCTTCCCTCAGTTTCCAACAAAAAAGGACTTGCCGATCGAGGCAAATCCTCACCGAAATTGCATTTGATCGTGTCTGGCGAAATCGCCACCAAACTGATCAATTATAACATGAATTATGGGGTGGAGATTTTTTAATTTGGATTGCTTTGAGGTGAAAAATCCCCTTGGAGTGCTTCACAGTAGATGCTGCTGTAGCACGCTTTTGAAAATGGGGGATGTGTAGAACATGGCTAGGGACCTGAAAGTCAAACAAGACGCGTAGTGGTGCGCCGAGGATTGCTTGGCCATATAGGTCAAGTAGCCAGGAGTGATAGGGCAAAAAACAGGTCGAGTCAGGGCAGTTAGACTGATGGTTAGAACCCAGATCTATGCGGTTGGAGAATCAACAAGTCGACCACCTGGCTGGTGAGCTCTCTATGCGCTAGATGGGACAGGCGCTGAAGATTAATCGCTCAGTCTACTTAACCTCTTCAGTGGTTGCAAGGTAGAATGCATAACCCAAGGCTATGTTTATGATCCACATAGGATGCCAGCGGAGCCAATCCCAAAAATCAGTATAGTAATTCCTCGGGCTGTATCTGCTAATATACCTCGGATCATATTTATCAGCTCTCATTGGACTCCCTATTATTCGGTATTGTATCACCAACGTTGTGGGTAAAAGCCGCAAGGGCAGGCGTGGTGGGCGCGGCTGGAACACGCTTTTGAAAATGGGGGTTGCCGGTGCGGCGGGGGACCTGAAGGTCAAACAAGGCGCGTTTAGCTGCCATACATCGGTTGGGGGGTTTGTTGTGGATTAAATATGTGGGTTATTTGGGAATATTTATTTGATTTTTTTTTGATTTAAAGACTGGCATTAGCGGCAAGGTCGAGATTTGGCGCGAAAACGCCAAAACACCGAAGCCACCAAAGGTGTTGAAACACTTAAAAGGCAACGAAAGCCAACTCTGAATGAAAAGGTATTATATTGAATTTGATTAAGCGCCAGGCAGTCATCTCACCTCACATCTTAAATTTAAGGCTGCCTTCACATAAGTCACTGACCACAACGACGGACTCTTTTTCGGGAAGCCAACAACCCATGCACTACGCCAGAACAACCCCAAATTTGACTGAGTTTGAGCTTTGCACGAAAAAGGTGGCAACCTCATATAAACCAGCAGCCCACAAGCAATACTCTATTGCCTGCAGGCGGATTGATTTCCCTTACAATTTCAATGGGTTTGCTATTACCTTACGACCAGGGGCAGATAGGTTTTATTGGTGGTGAAGCTGATCCAGGGGATCAAGCGGTTACTTCCGGCAGTCGCAATTTTGTCGATCCAGACATCGGCAAAACCATTGCCACCACCCATTTTGGCGGCACCGGCTTCAAAGGTAAAAAAGCTGCCGTTAGGATCCATTTCAGCGGGGGTCTGGTGATTTACCAGACGGCAAACGTCGATGAAATGTTCCTGGTAAGAGGAACGTTCTTTAAGTTCGGAGTTTTTCCATTTTGCTACGAATTCATGGGGAGTGATAGCGGGCATAAGGCTTTCCTGATTAACTTCTATATTTTATTTTATACCCGATCCAACTAGAAACTCCGGGTATGATTAGATTAGAGAATTCAGGGAATTGGAAACATTTGAAAGAAAATGGTGAGGAATTTAGTACCGCGAGGTTATTCCCCTGATTCTAATAATAAATTTTTCGGATCGCTGGTTAATATTTTCATCTGTTGGATGGCTATCTCATTTAGTTTCTTTAGACGATCGGGCTGATCAATCTTTTGATGGATTAAGATGGCATTTAAAGATTCGAGATTGGAGAGACAAACCAACTGGGAGGATGTAGCGGAATCACGAATATTGCCGGACTTATCGGGATTATTCTCCCGCCATTCTTTGGCGGTCATGCCAAATAACGCCATGTTAAGTACATCGGCTTCAGAAGCGTAAATATAATTTACTTTCGCAGGAGTAATTTTAGGGGGAATAAGGTTTTGTTTGATAGCATCGGTGTGGATGCGGTAATTGATTTTAGCCAGATTTCGGCGAATATCCCAACCAAGTTGTTTGTGTTCCTGTCCTTTAAGACGCTCAAATTCCTTGATGAGATAAAGCTTGAATTCCACCGAGATCCAAGAAGCAAATTCAAAAGCGATGTCCGGATGGGCATAGGTCCCACCATAGCGGCCTGATTTAGAAACAATCCCAATCGCGCTGGTAGTTTCGATCCACTTTTGGGGGGAGAGGACAAAATAATTTGCTCCCGCTTCATTTCTAAACTGGTCGAAATCGACCAGTTTAAAATCCGGATTATTTAGTTTCTCCCAAAGCCCAAGGAATTCAATGGTGCTTTTGGTGCGCATCCAATTTTTAACAATATCGGCCGGGGTTTCCGGGTTGCGATGTTTGGCAATATCAGTAATGGAAATGTACTCCTGGTGATTGATGGTGATTACGGAAACTGTATTTCCTTGAACGTTAATTTTTTCTGCCATATTAATTCCTCCTGGAAATTAAACCCGTCGAATTCGATAGGACTGAAATCCGGATCATGTTATCTGTTTCGCCAGTCGAGATAACGTCATTTTGTATTGAAATCAGAATTATTTTATTGAATATCCCCACTGGTAATAAGAAAGTCGGGTGCTTGATATCTGATAAATTATACAACTTTTGTAAAGTTGAATCTGATTTTTAAATTGATGGATTGAAAAACGAAAAAAAGTATGTATAATACAATTACACCCGCATATATGGCGAGAGTTTGCGTTAATACACCATATGTGATGGTTTCGTAAGCTGATAGCTGACAGTTCATAGCTGATAGCAAAAGAAATAAGGTAATGGTGGCAGGGTCGAAGAGGCGTGGTGGGCAACCTGGGAATGTGAATGCAGTGAAGCATGGGTTTTACAGCCGGCGTTTTCATGAGATCGAGGCGGCGGATCAGGAAGCTGCACTATGGCAGGCTTTCGGAATGATGCTGGCCTGACACCCAGCCCCGGTTTATCCTCCCCACATACTGCACGCCGATTCGATGATACGCAAGCATCATCTCAACGCACATCTTAAATTTAAGGCTGCCTTCACATAAGTCACTGACCACAACGACGGACTCTTTTTCGGGAAGCCAACAACCCATGCACTACGCCAAAACAATCCCAAATTTGACTGAGTTCCAGCTCTGCTCGAAAAAGGTGGCAACCTCATATAAACCAATACCCCTTGTTCTATGCTCTATTGCCTGCAGGCGTATGATTACCCTTACAATTTAAGTGTGTTTGCTATTACCTTAAAACTAATGGCAGTAAAGTTTTATTGGTGTTGAAACTGATCCAGGGAACCAGCCGGGCACTTGGGGACGAGGTAATTCTGTCAATCCATGCGCCAGCGACCCATTTGCCATTGGCAGATAATCCAGTTTGCATGGTCTGCCCGTACGAGGTGCATCCCCCGGTTGTATTGAAGGCTGTCACAGGTGTGTCACCCGTGAAGGAATAGAAAACGTTCTGTGGGCAACTGGAATAAGTCCGCCAGCCAGCTAAATACCCTATATCAAATGTAACCACGGATGCGTTTTTATTGTTTCTTAAAAGATGATTAGTATTAGTTAGTTGGGTAGGATAACCCCCACCGGGGATTGTTTTATAAAAAATTTGGCTGTAGTCCAGGGTGTTATTCATTGCAGAAAATACGATGACCACACTGCCCGGGATTTTACCATTATTTGAAATAGCAGGAGCAATGTACTTCCATTCCAGGCCAGTCTGGAGCCCAATTTCAGATTTCGTTACCACCCCGCTATCGATAGTTGCCAACCAGAGTTTGTAGCTTGGTAATGCTGGCGCAACATAAACTATGCGAGCGTGGGTACTACTTTGTACAGCTATATCGATATTCTCAAAACTGGAATTACTACCTGCCACGGGAATTGCGGTCAAGTTTCCAGACGTACTTGTGTTGTTAGCGTAGTCGACACCCCACGTGTCATCAGGATCGGCAGGATATAAACGGCGATCTCTGAGCCAAGCCGTATGAAGGTTTCCCTACGCATCCACCCGGGTGACTAATCCGGAATTGATATCCGTTACGTTGGCCAAATTTGAAGTAACTACCATCGCTTCAGAAGATGCCGGAGAGGGAAGAAGTTTGCGATAAAGATAAGAAACGTGTTTTGAGTCATGCACTTTATCCACAACACTGTAGACAGTTGTGCCATTGGTGGCCAAAATAGGTTTTCCATAACAGGAGCTTACGGTGGCACCGCCCGGTATGATTGGGTTAATCGTGGGAGTGGTTACTATCAGACTCGGAATGATGGCATAATGCGCCACACAAGTGGAGGTGACACTTTTGTTAAAAGCAATAACAGCCCTTCCGTCATTAAGTGCCACAATATTTGCCATGCTGTAAGTAACGTCCGGATCCGAAAAGATTAACTGCGGGCCTCTTTCCCCGCTGCGGGTTCGCTGGTAAACCACATGACAGCGACCTCCAATTGTTCCAACAGGCGGGCACTCGCTCCAGGCAATATGTTTATCGCCATCTGCTTCCACAGCAATAGAAATGTTAGAAGCTGGCCAACCTGTTTCGCTGTCCAGGGGAATGGTTAGCACACCTTCAGGAAGTCCAGGGGAGCAGGCTGATAACAGAAACAAAACGCACAGAGGGAGGGTGAGCATACGTTTGTACATGATCTTTCCTTCCTTTTTTCTAGCACTAAATAGACATTATCCATCTTAATTGTAGCAGAAGTATAAAAAAGCAAATCAAATTTCCACAACGAAAGTGGAGACCGGCAAGTTTTCCTGAGACACACAATCACCACGATCAATCGGGACCTGAGCATTTCGCTCGGATGATCGGGTTCAGGGATTGAGAAAACGGATGACATGAGCGAAATCTGTTGTGAACCGCACCACATTTTCGACGCGCTCCTACACTTCCTTTGCCCTTACATCTCGAGCACATTCCTTTAAATGGTATCTGCCTCCTCTCTTAAGCAAGTCGAAATCTGCAAAGTACCAACTGCATTGCATGGACTGTCACGCAGCAGAACAACGAAACAACTTCACATTTGACTGAGTTCCTGTTTTGAACGAAAATGGTGGTAAATTTATTTCTACTTGAATTTGTTTTGCGTTCCATCATAATAAGGGAGTTTAGCCATGCTCATCTTTGCTGCCATTCTTATTGTCATCCTGCTTTCTGTGATCGTGCTGGATCGTTTGATTGCACGCATGTATCGCAACCCGCAGAAAGCGTACCAGGCTACGCCGCAGAAATATGAGATTGCATTCCAGAAGATGCACATTCCGCTCGGTAGAGACTCGCAGTTGTTTGGCTGGTGGATGCCTTCGTCGCCGGGGGCTGCCACCATCATTCTTGTGCACGGTTGGGGACGCAACCTTTCGCGAATGCTGCCTTATATTGGTCGCATATATCCCTTGGGCTATAACCTGCTGGCATTTGATGCCCGCAATCACGGCAGCAGTTCACCTGAAGCCCACCCAACGGTCGCAACTTTTGCAGAGGATACTCTGGCTGCCATTAATTTTGTGGTCAACTCCGGCCTGGTGACCTCCTATGAGTTCGGCGTGATTGGCTTATCGATTGGCGGGGGCGCCGCGATTAATGCTGCCAGTGTCGATCATCGCATAAAAGGGATCATCACGGTCGGAGCGCTTTCGCATCCCACGAAAGTGATGGAACTCGAATTTCAAAAAAGAAATGTCCCCCATTTTATTCCAACCTTGCTCTTCCGTTATATCAAACTGCGCTTTGGAATAGATTTCAACAAGATTGCCCCCGTCAACAACATTGCCAATGTCACTGCTGAGATTTTCCTGATCCATGGCAGCGAGGATACAACCATTCCGCTGGCCCAGGGGCAGATGCTGGCAGAAGCAGCCAACGCCGAAAAAACCCAATTATGGGTCGTTCCCGTTAAAGGCCATAGTGATTGCGAGACAGATCCCGATTTTTGGCTGAAAGTGGAAACATTTCTGCAAAAAGCGCTCCCACTTTCCTGAAATGTCAGCTTGCTTTGTGCCCGAAGTAGTAAACAGCTTGCTCTATTTTTGCATTGTGTAGCAGGCCGCATTCAACTGTAATCACCTGCCGATTGGCTGCGGATTTTCTTCGTTACATTTTTCTCATCTACCTGGTTGATCAGATTATTCTTCAAAATGCAGTAGAATACTTGCCTTCGGCATCGCAGCGGGTGAAACCGATGTTCTTTCCTTGATTAAATCCTCCGTAACTCCGCCAATTATGTGGTGTTTTGGCATTTAGACTTTCAGCCATAATGGCTGTGTCCATGAATTATCGAACTTGCGCTGCTTCGTAGCGCCCTAAAGTGCAAATTATTTTTAAGGTCTGGACCTGCAAACAAGATGACTTGCTTTGCAGGGTTTGAATGTAAGTCAGTTTTATGTTTTAAAAATCCAGTGTAAATCTCTTCTTGGAGGAAAAAATGTCAGAACAAAAACCAGTTGCTATCGTTGGAATCGGAACCATTATGCCAGATGCACTCGATGCACCCAGTTTTTGGAATAATATTCAGAAGGGGCATTATTCCATCACCAATGTGCCCGCCGACCGCTGGCGTGCCGATCTTTATTTCGATAGCGATCCCAAAGCTGTGGATAAGTCCTACAGCAAAATTGGGGCATGGGTAAAGAATTTTGAATTTAACCCGATGAAATTACACATCCCGATCCCGCCGACTGTCCTGTCGCAAATGGATTTAACGCAGCAATGGGGCATTGCAGCCAGCCATCAGGCACTCAGTGATTACGGATACCCGCAGCGCACACTCGACCCTGAGCGCGTGGCAGTCATTATCGGAAATGCCAATGCCGGTGAGCGCCATTATCGCTCTACCATGCGCATCTTGCTGCCGGAATATCTGGAAGCGATGACCAATAACCCATCATTCCGCAACCTGCCGCAAGCGGTTCAACAGGAACTGCTCGACGGCCTGGCCGCCAATATTCAAGCCAAGATCCCGGAAATCACCGAGGACACCATGTCGGGCGAGCTCTCCAATATCATCGCCGGGCGCATCGCTAACGTTTTCAATTTCAGCGGTCCTAATTTCGTAACGGATGCAGCTTGTGCCTCCTCCCTCTCCGCTCTTTCAGCAGCCATGCAAGGACTAAACGCCTACCAGTTTGACTGCGCCCTGACCGGTGGAGTTGACCGTAACATGGGTCCGGAATCCTATGTTAAATTTTGCAAAATTGGCGCCTTGAGTGCCAACGGCACACGTCCGTATGCGGAAGGCGCGGATGGATTTGTAATGGGCGAAGGTGCCGGCATGTTTGTGCTGAAACGCCTGGAAGATGCCGAGCGCGATGGCGATCACATTTACGCGGTGGTTATTGCAATCGGTTCCAGCTCAGATGGCAAAGGCAAAGGCATCACAGCCCCCAATCCGCTCGGCCAGCAGCGCGCTATCGAACGCGCTTGGAAGAGCGCCGGAGTATCCCCCAGCAGCGCCGGTCTGATTGAAGGCCACGGCACGTCCACCCGTGTGGGCGATGTGGTTGAAGTCAACAGCCTCAACGCTATTTTTGGTCCGCTTGGTATCGAGACAGGCTCAATTGCATTGGGTTCCGTCAAATCCAATATCGGTCATTTAAAAAGTGCTGCCGGTGCTGCCGGTCTGGCAAAAGCTGCCTTTGCACTCGATCAAAAAATTCTGCCGCCTTCTGCCAATTTTCACAAACCAAACCCGGCCATCGATTTTGAGCACATGCCGTTTTATGTCAACACGCAATCAAAACCCTGGCCGAAACCGGTGGCTGAGATTCGCCGGGCAGCCGTCAGTTCCTTTGGCTTTGGCGGCACCAACTTTCATGTTGTTTTAGAAGAGTATCTTCCCGGTTATCATCAGGAACGCACACCAATTTTCAATATCCCAATGGAAATTTCCGCGGCACCAGTCATCGCCCAGCCCGTACAGCAAGAAAGTGCAGTCTCAGTTACTCCTTCTGAAGTAAGCGCCTTCGTGCTTTCCGCTGTCAGTGAAAAAACTGGCTACCCGGTCGAAATGTTGGATCTCGATCTGGACCTGGAAGCCGATTTGGGTGTTGATACCGTCAAGCAGGCGGAATTATTTGCCAACATGCGCGAGCATTTTGGCGTGGCCCGCCGTGAAGATCTACGCTTATCAGAGTACAACACCCTGGCAAAGGTGATTGGGTTTTTCCAGGAAAATACCGCCCAACCCACTGCTGCTGCCGCTGCAGTCAGTTCCCAAAAAAGCGAAGCCAGTCAGCCAAGCCCGGCTGTCGCACAAAATGATGCAGAGAGCATTCAAGCCTACATCGTTGAGCAGGTGGCCGAGAAAACAGGCTACCCGGCCGAGATGCTTGATCTTGATCTGGATCTGGAAGCCGATCTGGGTGTAGATACCGTCAAGCAGGCTGAATTATTTGCTACCATCCGCGAACATTACGGCATTCCCCGCCGGGAAGATTTGCGACTTTCAGAATACAACACCCTCTCAAAGGTGATGCAATTTGTGAACGAAAATCTTGCTTCTGCAACGCCGGCCAGTCCGCTGGCTCAAGCCACAAGCGCGGCTGCCACGCTTGCTGCACAGCCGCAAATCATTTCTGAACCAACTGTTACTGCCAATCCGGGTACAACAGTAACCTCACTTGAAGAAATATCCGCTTACATCATCCGCCAGGTAGCCGAGAAAACGGGTTATCCGGCTGAAATGCTGGACCTTGAATTGGATCTGGAAGCCGATTTAGGCGTGGATACAGTCAAGCAAGCCGAACTTTTTGCCACCATTCGCGAGCATTACGGCGTGCCCAAGCGGGAGGATTTACGCCTTTCAGATTACAACACGCTCGCCAAAGTGATCGCTTTCTTTGCCGAAAATGCCAACCAGCCAGCTAATTCCACAGAGACAGCAACCCTCGACCAGTCCTCTGAAAATGAACAACAACAACCGGTGCAGACAGAACCAGTGCAGGCTGCCCCCACCCATATGCGTGGACTGCTCTTTTTATCGGCTGATACTCTCCCTGAATTAAAATCCGAACTGGAATCCGCCCTGGCGAGAGCCAAAGCCGGCACCTTACCTCCTACGCGGCTGCCTGAGCAAGCGCAACTGGCGAAACCTGAGCGGATTGCCATTGATTATGGCAATGACGAAGAACTGATCAAACGAGCCGAGAAAGCGCTGCCCATCTTTGACAACCCCAGCGCCAATATGTGGCAGGCCTTAACTGCCCAGGGCGTCTATTACGGCAACGGAAAACCCGGCAAAGTTGCTTTTCTCTTTCCGGGTCAGGGTTCCCAGTATGTCAACATGCTGGTCGAACTGCGCGCCATCGAGCCGGTGGTCGATCAGGTCTTTCTAGAAGCAGATCAGGTGATGACCCCCTTGCTGGGCAAGCCACTAACTGAATTTATTTATGCAGACGGCGATGAAGCCAGCTTGAAAGCAGCCGAGCAAAAACTGAAAGACACCACCATCACCCAACCGGCGGTCTTAACCGCCAATATTGCGCTCTTGCGCCTTTTGCAGAAATATGGCTTTGACGCAGATATGGTCATTGGCCACAGCCTGGGAGAATATGCCGCCCTGGTGGCAGCCGGTGTGCTCACCTTCGCGGAAGCTCTGGAAATAGTCAGCGCCCGTGGCCGTGAAATGGTCAAAGTTGCCATGGAAGATAATGGTTGCATGGCCGCCGTATCCGCCCCGCTGGCTGAAGTGGAGCGCATCCTTGACACGATTGATGGATATGTGGTGCTGGCCAATATCAACAGCCCTTTGCAGTCGGTCATTGCCGGTTCAACCAAAGCAGTCGAACAGGCAATCGCAGCCTTTATGGCAGTCAATTATCAGGCTGTCAAGATTCCGGTTTCGCACGCCTTCCATACCAAAATAGTGGAGCCCGCCAGCATCCCCTTACGCAAGGTGATCGCGCGCATGAACATTCAGAGCCCGCGCATCCCAATTGCGGCCAATGTGACCGGCGAATGGTACCCCACCGACCGCGAAGAAATTCTGGACATGCTCGCCAAACAGGTGGCTTCACCGGTACAGTTCGTTAAAGGCGTGCAGACACTCTATGATAATGGCGCCCGCATCTTTGTCGAAGTTGGGCCAAAACGGGTAATGAATGCCCTCAGCAATGATATCTTCAAAGATGTGGAAGGGGTCACCTTATTGGCCACCAACCATCCCCGCAAAGGCGCCCTGCCAACTTTTAACGAAGCCTTGTGCGCGCTCTATGCCGCCGGATTACCGGCAGCGCAGCATACGCAGCATGTGCAGCCAGTCGCCCTCTCCAGCGCGAGTATAGCCGTCGACCCTCAAATGGTTCCTTCCAATGGAAAGCAGGTCATCAGCGGATCTGTGGTGATCAGCGGAGCTGGTTTGGGATTGCCCGGCCGAGATCACGATGTTTTTGCTGAGGATAATATTCAGAGAATATTACGCGGTGAAGTACAAATTGAATCTTTTCCGCAGACCACCCGCCAACACATGCTTGAGAAGCGCGTTACCCGCCTGGTCAAACATGAAGCCGGAGCTTTAATGGTCGATATTGACAATCTGGATGAGACAGTCAAATTAGCCGGGCAAAGCGGTCATTTTGACCCGGCCGAGGATTTTGGCATTCCGGCTGATCGGGTTGAATCGACCGATATTTCCACCCAGTTGGCCATCGCCGCCGGAATTGAAGCCCTGCGCGATGCCGGAATTCCGCTGGTGATGAATTATCGCACGACCAGCAAGGGCACCCTGTTGCCCAACCGCTGGATGCTGCCGGAAGCGCTGCAAGATGAAACCGGCATCATCTTTGGTTCGGCTTTCCCCGGTCTTGAGAGAATGAGTCAAGAAACGAAACGCTACTATACCTTCCAATCATTGCAAGATCAAAAAACGCAATTATTGGAAATCCTGGCGCAATTCAACGGCAGCGATTCAAACATAAAGACCAGCCTCCAGGAAAAGATTGCTCATATCGATCAGCAACTTGAAAGCAATGATTACCATTTCAACCGTCACTTTGTCTTCCAGGTGTTGGCCATGGGTCATTCTCAATTCGCCGAACACATCGGAGCACGCGGTCCTAACACCTCTGTCAACGCAGCCTGTGCCACCACTACCCACGCTGTCGCCATCGCCGAAGATTGGATTCGCGCCGGCCGCTGCCGGCGGGTGATTGTGGTTGCCGGTGACGACGTTACCAGCGGTGAACTTGTCAACTGGATCGGCACAGGCCTGATGGCCAGTGGTGCCGCCACGACCGAAGGCGATGTGCGCATGGCAGCCATTCCATTTGATCGCCGCCGCAATGGCATGATTATGGGCATGGGTGCAGCCGCCCTGGTGGTCGAGAGTGAAGATGCCGTCCAGGAACGAGGTATGCGCGCCATCTGTGAGGTGCTTTCCAGCCAGATCGCAAATTCCGCTTTCCACGGCACCCGTTTGGACGTGCCGCACGTCGGTTCGGTTATGGAGCGCGTCATCCGCCAGGCTGAAGATCGCTTCGGCATTGCTCGCGACGAGATCGCAGCACGCACCGTTTTTGTTTCACATGAGACCTACACACCTGCGCGCGGTGGTAGTGCTGCAGCCGAAATTCATGCCTTACGCTCTACCTTTGGCAGCCTCGCCAATCAAGTCATCATTGCCAATACAAAAGGCTTTACCGGGCACACCATGGGTGTCGGTATTGAAGATGTCATTGCAGTCAAGTCCCTGCAATTTGGCATCGTGCCACCCATCGCCCATTATGATCTGGACTTTCAACCTGATCCCGAATTAGGCGATCTAAATCTCTCGAAAGGCGGTCAGTACCCGGTGGAATTCTCGCTGCGTTTAGGGGCCGGTTTCGGTTCACAAATCGCAATGACATTGTATCGAAAAATCAACGCTGTCGGCGAGCGCATTCAACCGGAAAAATATCAAAAATGGCTGGCTGCAGTTTCCGGCTATAACGAACCGCAACTCGAAGTGGTGCAGCATAACCTGCGCATCAAACATGAGGGAGCCCCCACCCATCAGCCGGCTGCATCACAATGGCAGTTTGGGTATGGGCCGCAGCGCTTTGCCGAGCACATCAACGAACCTGCTCCGGCAGCACACACACCCGCGGTTTCTCAACAGCCGCAAAACGCGAAGGTAATCCATGAACCAGAGGTAGCTGCTGTATCACTTGCGACACCTGTAGTGACAACCGCACCACTCCCTGTTTCTGTTGCTGAAGTCTCACATGCTGCACCTCAAGTAAATTCCGAAAATAGTGAGATCACCAGTGTTCTGGTCAACATGGTCAGCGAGAAAACTGGATACCCGGCCGAGATGCTTGATCTTGATCTGGATCTCGAAGCCGATTTAGGGATTGATACGGTCAAGCAGGCTGAATTATTTGCAGAAATCCGGACGCACTACAACATTCCACGGCGTGAAGATTTACGCCTCTCCGATTACAACACACTCGCGAAGGTAATCAACTTTGTTGCGGACGGACTGGCAGCCATTCAGAGCGAGCAAGAAGCATCCAAGGCAAATGCTGTCAGCCAGACCGTTGCGGTTGAGGAACCACGTTCTGATGAACCGCAACCGGCTGCAGAGATTATTCGACGTGTACCGATTGCTGTCTTGCGACCGCGCCTGGATTTGTGCACGCCAACCGGCATTCAAATCAACCAGGATTCGCGTGTAATCGTATTCAGCGATCAGCAAAAAATTGCACCGGCTTTGCAAAAAAAGCTTAAAAACCTGAATGCACAGGTATTACTGATCAAAAGTGATTCAAGCGCAGAAATCGAACAAAGCATTAAAAGTTTCGCTGAAGACGCACCCATCGATGGCATCTACTTTTTAGCGACCCTGGCCGAAGAAAAGCCTTTACAGGAAATGACAGGTTCCGATTGGCAGGCTGCCCTTAATTCTCGTTTCTACAACCTCATCAGCGCCTTGCGCCTGCTGCCCCAGCTTTCGTTTTTAATCGTGGCAACCCGCTTTGATGGGTTGCAAGGCCTTTCTCAGGCTGGTTCCACATCGGCCATGGGGGGCGCCGCCAGCGGGTTGGCCAAAGCAATGCAGCGCGAACGTCCCGGACTGTTTGTCAAGGTTATCGATTTCGACTCGCTCGAAAAGCCAACCTTGGTCGCCACGCGTTTGCTCGATGAGACCCTTCTGGATCCGGCGGTGGTCGAAATTGGCTGGGAAGGTGAACAGCGTTTCACGGTTGTCTTAAGTGAACAGCCATTGCAGCCAGATAATCTGAAACCATTGCGTTCAGGATCTGTATTCGTGGTCAGCGGGGGTACTGGCGGCATCACCGCCCCCATTCTGCTTGATCTCAGCCAGGCGACCCAGGGTCAATTTTATCTGCTGGCACGTTCACCGCTGCCGCAAGCAGATGATCCCAACCTGCAATTGGTAACCAGTGATGAACAGCAGTTAAAAACCAACCTGGTACGCGATTTGAGCCAGAACGGCCAGAAAGCCACACCCGCCGTCGTTAATCAGCACATTGCTGCTTTGCAAAGAGCTGCCGCACTCATGAAAACGATGGAGACCATGCGCGCAAACGGCAGCCAGGTGACCTATATGGTTTGCGATGTCAGCTCCGAAGAGGATGTCCAACAAACGGTTGCCAAAATTCTGACAGGATTAAAGAAAAAGAAAGTGGATGTCCTCATTCACGCAGCCGGCGTGGAAAAAAGCCGCAAACTTGAAAGCAAAAGTGATCAGGAAATCCAGCAAATTATGGATGTCAAAGCCAGCGGATTGTTTTATCTCTTAAAAGCTTTTCAGCAGGCTGGCAAACTGCCCGCTGCAGTGCTCAGCTTCGGTTCGGTTGCCGGACGATTTGGAAATGCCGGTCAGGTTGATTACAGCGCTGCCAATGATCTCCTGGCCCACTTGACCTCAGCTATGCGGCGAGCATTTCCACAAATCCAAGTCAGCACCCTGGATTGGGGCGCCTGGTCTGAGGTTGGTATGGCCAGCCGCGGGCATATCCCTGAACTCATGCGCCGGGCTGGCATCGATATGATCAACCCATCTCAGGCATCTTGCCTGGTCCGGAAGGAATTGGAAGGCGGCTTAAGTGGTGAGGTAATACTGGCAGGCCATTTAGGCCAGTTGGAAATGCAGGACGATCCCAGCGGTGGTCTGGACGTTGCCAAAGCAAACGAAGCCCTGACAACAGGCAATCCTACTCACGTTATGCTCAGTCGTGCGACCGGCATTAACCTGGCGGAAGGAATTTTATTGGAGGTTGAACTCGACCCCACCCAGGAACCTTTCCTGCGCGACCATGCCCTCAATGGCATTCCATTGCTGCCGGGCATAATGGGGATTGAAGGTTTTTCGGTGGCTGCTCAACACATAGCCAGCGCACTCGGTGCAGCCAAAGGCGGCTTCCGGGTTGAAGAACTGGCTGATATCGCTTTCCTGACTCCTTTCAAGTTCTATCGCGATGAAGCGCGCACAATTACCTGGAAAGCGCAGGTAGTTCGCGAAGCATCCGGGTTGGTAGCACACGTCTCGCTTGAATCTTATGTCAACCGCAGAAATAACCGCGTCGACCATATGCAGCATTTTCGTGGAAATGTTCACCTTGTTCCCGCCGATCAGCCTATGCAAAGCTGTGATGGGATCGCACCGCATTGGAATGGCGCTTACACAGTGCAGGCAGCTGATATTTACAAACTTTATTTTCACGGCCCCTCCTTCCAGGTCCTGGAAGGCGTTCAAAAAGCCGGTGATACCGTTCTGGGTAAGCTCAACAAGCAGATTCCTTCCCTGACCGGCAACGATCAGAAAATGCTGAGTGTGCCGGTGCTGGTGGAACTTTGCTTCCAAACTGCCGGAATCTGGGAGGCAGGCACTAGCGGGGCTTTGAGCCTGCCCCAATCCATTGGTACTTTACGAATATTTGAAAACAAAGTCAATGGTGTCGCCATCTTCGCTGAAGTTAAACCTTTTAATCATTCCAATGGCGATCTCTACTTTGATGCACGGGTAATCGACAGTCAGGGACGCGTTTATTTGGAGATGGAAAATTATCGCACCGCTCAATTGCCCTATGGGGTCGATCAAGCGATTTTGGCACCCATCAGCGCATTGAATAAATAAAGCGAAACCTCCAGGCACGGGCCAAAGCGGATTTATTAAATCATTTTGATGTTTATTCCGCCGAGGTCCGTGCCGTAATGGATTCCCATGACCCATTCTGCTGTTTTCTGGGCACTCGCCTCAACAGATGATCTACCTGCTGATCTCAATTGGCTCTCTTCTGAGGAGACGACCAAATTGCAGCAATTTAAGTTTCCCAAACGTCGCAATGAGTGGTTGTTGGGGCGCTGGGTGAGCAAAAAAGTGTTGATGAAGGCTATGCCGCAAATTTCGTCAATACCCTTGCCGCAGCTCTCAATTAAGAACGAGGAGAGTGGCGCTCCCATCGCTCTCTCGAATGGCAGTCGTTTGTCAGGCATGCTTTCTCTCAGCCACCGTGAAGATCTCGCCACCGCAGCCTGGACATCACAGGCTGATCTCAGAATCGGAATCGATCTTGAAAAAATCGAACCGCGATCAACGGCCTTTATTCAGGATTTTTTCACCAAAGCTGAAGCGGCTCAGGTATTCTCACAGCCGTCAGAAAACCAGGCGTTAGCTGCCTGTTTAATTTGGAGCGGCAAGGAAGCCATCCTGAAGGCGTTACAAACCGGCCTGCGCATCGACACCCGTCAGGTGGAAGTTGCTTTCACTGAACTGGTGATTAAAGAAGAGGACTGGCAGCCATTACAAATTGTACACAGTCCTTCCAGCGCGGAAAGCCAAACTCTTTCCTGGCTGCTTCAGCCGCCGTATGTTATTACGCTGGCGGAGATTGCTGATTGCAGGTAGATCAAGAGAAATCTTCCGCGAAGACACAAAGACCGCGAAGAAAATCAATATTCAAATCGTATTGCTTAACGAACCAGATTGATTGATTCGTAGGTTGGGCATGTCGGGCATAAAAGAATGATGGTTGCGAATTCAACATGTCGAAATGGTAGGTGGATACCTGAGGCCTTGCTGAGCAAAGTTCCCCTAGCTGAGATTCGCGTAATGATTGTCAGCCAGAATTGGAATCCAATTTCACCTGAGGTTATGTTGCGAATCTCAGCTAGGGGGTTTAAAGGTTATTCCCGCGTCCTTGGCATCTTCAAGGTGATAATTTGTTGGAAATTCAGCAAATGCCCGAGATTACACAAAGGTTTTTCTTAGCGCCCTTGGCGTCATTGGGGTGATTATTTGTTAGGCATTCAGCACATACCCGAGATTTTACAAAGGTTTTTCTTCGCGCGCTTAGCGTCTTCGCGGTGATTATTTGCTGGGCACTTAATAGTCCTAATCTTGCCGCTGCGGCATATACCTCGATATTTCCGGAGGAAACTGCACTCCCTGCAGCGACAAACTTCTGACTCGCGCCAGATAGGCTGCACCGGTTAGCAGTTGCATAACCACATCGACCACATAACGATTTTCTTTGGTTTCCAAATACGTACCGCGCACCCATTCATTAAACGTGCCCATCGACGGGCCGCACCAGATCTGATAATCCATTTCGCGGCTGGGTTCACCCACCACTGACCAACGCGAGGATAGCCCCAGGTACCAGCGAAAAATGAGCGCCATTTTATGGTGCGGATCTGCCAAAGCTCGTTCCAGGTTTTGGATATCACGTTCCCTGAAAAACTGCTGGGTTTCTTCCCAAATCTCGTTCAAATCACGTTTAAAGATCGTTTTTTCAATCTTCTCGCGATCCTTCTCCGGAATCTCCTCGATCGAGGAATAACGGTTATAAAGCTCATACAGACGTGAGGCGCGCATCGCGAACATCGATCCGCGTTTGAGCACCTGCACACGTACCCCCATCTCGAACATATCGGCGGCTGGTGCCATGGTCACATCGGCCATATCCGCCTGAGCCAGCAGCTGGCGAGTATATGTCGAGGCGCCTGCTTCCACGCAAGCCTGGTTAACGGACCCGGTCACAATGTAAGCAGCCCCCATCATGAAAGCTGCCAGTGCGGCCTCGGGAGTACCAATTCCGCCGCCTGCCCCTACCCGAATTGGCGTTTGGTAGTTCATTTCAGTCTGAATTTGATCGCGAATCCTCAGCATGGTTGGGATCAAGCCTACTAACGGGCGATTATCTGTATGCCCACCCGAATCAGCTTCTACAGTGATATCATCGGCGACAGGCACCAGGTGCGCCAGCTCTGCCTGTTCGGGGCTGATCTTGCCATCCTCAAGCAATTGACGTAAAAATTCTTCTGAGACCGGCAGCATAAACTTACGCGCCACCTCTTTGCGGGAAATCTTCGCAATAATGCGGTTATTAATCTGGACACTGCCATCGGTCGCCTTTGATAAGCCGGCCACCCGGAAATGTGCCAAGCCATAAGTCATATCCATGTATGCCGAAGCTTCAATTACCGGAATCTTATAGCGCAAAAAGAGCTCAACCAATATACGTTCAAGGTTGGTTTCATTGGGGCTGTGAATCAGGTTAACCATGTAAGGACCATTTGGTAGGGCTTTTTGGATGCGCTGGATGGCATCTTCAATGCGTGCAGGCGAAACACCTGCCGAGCCATATGATCCGAGCATGCCCGCCTTCCCGAGGGCTACCACCATTTCAACCGAAGCAATCGCATTGGCCATTGCACCGCTGTAGTAGGCATATCGCGTGCCGTATGTCTCTTGAAAAGCTGGATCTCCCAGCTGGCTTAATGGGATCGCCGGAGCATACGCCAACCGTTCGTAGACCAACCCGTTTCCTTGAAAACCATTACTGGAAGTCAAAGCAACCCGGTCTTTTTGGCGTACAGCCCACAATGGTAAATCCAGGGAGCGTAATAAAGCCCCCACAGCGGATGAATCGCTCGTCAGTTCGGCAACGTTTCCGATCCAGGGATGGGAGGAAAAAGTACCCGTTCCATGAAAGGTTAATGAGGATTGACTTTCATTGATTGAAGTTAAGGTCATTTGAATACCCTTTTCATTCTTGGGAGTTGGGACGCACCGGTCCTCTTTAGTTAACCCGCAAGCGGGCTAAAGGATACATTGTTATACCATAGGATTGCAAAGCATGTGGAGAAAGAGGGTAAAGAAGCCAGAGGCTGCATTCATTCCATTCGTGAGGCCCCGGCCTTCCACCGTCGACCTAAAACCGGAACATAAACGTCAGGTCGTTGACATTCGTCCCGCTCGGGCCTGGTTTGAGCAGATCCCCCAGCTTCTCAAAGTAATGGTAAGCATCGTTATTCCCTAAATAGTTGTCGGCCTCCAGCCCTAAGGCGTGCGCTCTGGCATGCGTTTCTCCGGTCACGACGGCCCCGGCTGCATCAGTAGGACCATCTTCCCCATCCGTGGCGAGTGTTACCAGCATCACATCCGGCAATCCGGCTAACAAGTCGACAGCTGCCAGCGCCAGCTCCTGATTGCGCCCGCCTTTGCCTTTGCCATGTAGGGTCACGGTAGTCTCGCCGCCTGCTATCCAGCAGATGCCGCGTCCATTGTTAGTTTGTAAATAGGAACATACTCGCACTGCTACCTCGCGAGCTTCACCCTGCCAATTATTGCCCAGTTGGATAACCTGCAGTCCGCCACTTTGTGCAGCAGCTCCGGCGGCCAGGGCTGCCAGACGGTTATCCCCCACTAGCACGTTCTGGACTCTCTCCAAGAATGCATCGCCAGGTTTGAGAGTTTCCGCTCCGTTTTTCAGGGTTTGCAGAATAGCCGGGGCTACTTTATTGATCAAATTATATTTCGCCAGCACATCCAGCGCCTCCTGACGCGAGCTCGGGTCAGCTGCTGTCGGGCCGGAGGCGATTGCCTCCAACGGGCTATTGACCACATCCGAGAGAATCAGGCTGATGACTTGTGCCGGGGCTGCTGCGCGGGCGATACCGCCGCCTTTGACCAGATCGAGGTGCCGGCGCAGGGTGTTGATCTCATCGATGCGCGCTCCGCTGGCCAGCAGCAGTGTCGTCAGGGCTTGCATATCCGCCAGGACAATCCCATCTGCCGGACAGGTTAGCAGCGCCGAGCCACCGCCGGAGATCAGGCAAATCAGCAAGTCTTCTTCCGACAAAGACCGGCACAGCTGTAAGGCATATTCCCCAGCCTGTACGCTATTGGCATCCGGCACGGGATGTCCGCCCTGAATAGCTTGAAAACGTCCGGATGTTGCCTGTTCGCCCTTCAGAAGGGCCTGCTTACTGACAACCAGACTTTCTGTGAGTCGCTCACCGAGAATCTCTGCCACTGCAGCGCTCATAGCCGCAGCGGCTTTGCCAATCGCCAGACAGGCTATTCGACTATACGAAGTCAGATCGTACTTGCGGCCCGCAACCAGCAGATGCTTTTCCACCCGTCGCAAGTGTTGGTGGATGGCGTTGGCCGGCTCAACCGCCTGGATGGCGGCAGCCAAAACGCTGCGCACCAAGGCACCTTGCGGAAGGCGCGCAAGGCTGCTTGTCTGAAAGTTAGCTGCTTTTACACTCATCTTTTGATGATAGCAGATATTTGTCGCTGGTCAAACCAACCCGGCAGCACGTTCCATGAAACAGCAAGTAAAATGAAAAATTACAATATCTATTTTGTTGTGCCGAACAACAAAGAAAAGTAATATATATTTCCAGAGTCAGAAAAAGACCGCAGCAGCTCAAATTCGACTTGATACCAAAGCGTTCGTTGTATCCCAGATTCACTTCAGACGCTTCTTCCCAACTCATTCTGCATTTCAAAGGTAAATTAATGTGTCGATAACCGAATTTTCCAGCTTCAAACTTTTTATAAAGAAAGATCCTTATGCCCCCCATTTATCATTCCCCATTTCTCAAAACTTCTCTCTCATTACCTTCCCACATCAAGCAACTATTCGACTATTCAACTAACTAACATATCCCCAAATCTGCTACAATAGAATCAATATACTCTTTGCCCAAAGGAATAATCCATGAAACTTTCTGCTCCCAAACAAACAACCTTCACTGTGGCCGTATTGCTCGGTATAGTCGGTGTCCTGGCCAAAATTGTCCCGATTGCGGCGCTTAGCCCGTATGCCTTCTGGCTGGTAGTAATTGGCTTCGTTTTACTGGCGTTGGGTAGCCTCTACCGCGGGTTGTAATTCCAAAACCGCTTAATTAATTCCGACCTTCTTAACCCTAAACGAAGGAGATCAAGATTGCACAACTTGATGTGACCGTCAGGCTGGCCTATTTGTATGAATCGTCACACGCCGACTGAGGATTAAAAAAAGGCCGCGCAAGCCCGGCCTCTGAATATTTCCACTTTTAATCTGCCTAATATTATCCGTTTCGCACAGAAAAACAATAACAATCATTTTTTTCGCAAGTGGCTGATTGCCCTTCCAAAAAAATGGAACTTTTTTTATTTTTCCATCGTCTGATATTTTGTCAACATGGAAAACTGAAAGGAGTATTCATTATGCTGAATAAATTATCTAAAATTATTTTACTGGTGTCCATTTTGGGAAGCGGCTGCCAGGCCATGCCAACCATTGCCGCCTCCAAGACGCCTGCTCCTCTGGCCACCGAAAACATTCCATTTCCCATCGATAGTGCCTCGCCGCAAGCGCCCAGCGCTGAGCCCTCTCCGGTTATGGCTGAACTTGACCCATCGAGTGTTGCGATCCAGGGAGGAGCACTGGGTGAGGCTCATATTGCTCTGGTTCCTGAACAGCCCTTCGATAATACCGGCGGACCGCTCGTAAGAGGGTTACCTGCTCACATACAGATTCTGTTCGGCAACCAGGCTTCCCCGCTTTATTATGGGGAACAGTCTGTCCTGACCATTATCCCGATCGAACCCTACATCCAGATGTGGTCAGATAATGGCAATCCGATCGTCAACACACTATTCACGGCGATCCAGGAATTGATAAAGAACCCGCCAGTGGAAGCACCGCATTCGCAGCTGCCCGTTCTGCCACTGGATGCCGTCCAGGCAGTGATCGACATCGCAGCCCAGTTCCGACCACTGGACACAAACCTGATGCAAGGTTATCGTTTCGTTGGACGGCTTTCGCAAGGCATTAACCCGGTCATTAATGCCAACCTCTATTATTTTTACATGGGCGTATCACGCGATGGGGAGTACATCATCAACATGATGGTACCGGTTAAATCCTCCGCCCTGGTCGACCGCATCGAAGATCTACCGGCAGTTGATAACGATTTGGTTTACAGCGATTATATGCAATACATGCAATCTATTCGCCAACGGCTCAACCAACAAACCGGTAGTGATTTCCAACCATCCTTGGATGACTTGGATGCCGTAGTGAAGTCACTGGAATGGGGATGGTAAAGAAAAAGTAAGGAGTAAGGAGTAAGGAGTAATGAGGGAAAGAAATTCGATATCACTGACCCATTATTCATTACTAATTACTAATTACCAATTACCAATTCCTTCTCTTCTCGCTTACAATTAGTCCTTCCTGGAAGGACTTTTTGTGATTCAACCTGCATTCCTTATATTCGAACTTGCACTTTACGTGTTGTTTCTCGCCTGTCTCTGGCATGCCAGCCGCCAGGGGCGAACGCGCGTGTGGGAGCTAACCTTCAGCGTCTTTTACGGTGTTTTGCTGGAATGGATGACCATTCAGCAGATCTCAGCCTACCATTACGGCGATTTCCTGGTAATGATCGCCGGAGCGCCCTTGTGCATCGGAGTGGGTTGGGCAATTATCATTTATAGTGGAATGGAATATGTCAGCCATATCCAACTGCCAGGTATAGCGCGTGCATTTCTGGTGGGCTTCATGGCGCTCAACATCGATTTTGCATGTGACGCCATTGCCATCCGTCTGGGCTTCTGGACCTGGGCTATTCCACCCGACACCCAGTGGTTTGGAGTACCCTGGGGCAATTTCTGGGCCTGGTATATTGTGGTGATTTCATTCAGCGGATTTCTGTATGCTTTTCAAACCTGGGGATGGCGTACCTCATCTACTTTTTTAAAACGTTGGGGCTATGTACCCCTAACTGGGCTGATTTCGATTGTTATCCTGGGATTAACCAATTATCTCTTCGTTTACGAATTTGGCTCAGACGGCATCTCGGGTTTGCTCAGCATGGGTTTTCTATTGCAGGTGGGAGCGCTGATCGTGATTCTTTACCGTCCAAAAATCATTCCAAATTCACAGTTGGACCCGGTTTCCCTGGCGGTTCCACTAGTTTTCCACCTCTTTTTCAACTGGTACGGCTTCACCAATGGTTATTACCGCCAGCATCCCACCCTGGCTGTGGTTGGGATAAGTATGCTGCTGATCGGCCTATGGGCACACGGGCTGCCATTATGGAAAGCCAGGCGGCAGCGGCTTAATAGCCCCGGTTAATGACCCCTCACTTTTCGCCTGAGTGAAGTTTGCTATCTTCCAGGTGCAGGTTGTGCAGAAAACGATGCGCCACGGGTGCTATCGCCACGCTGGAGATTCCCAGGAAAGCTATGCCGGAAAAGAGAGAATAAAACGAGGCAAAAATCTTAGCTGGGACATTGTAAATCGGGTCAATCTGACCCATTCCTCCCAAAATCATGGACGCGTTTAGCAAGGAATCTATCCAGGAAAGCCCCTGTAAACTGTGATAACCCAGAACGCCAATACTCAGTGCGATTAGAATGAGCGCAAAAGCCAGCATTGCATGATTAAGGACACGCCGGAAAAATAAAGGACGCGAGAGTAACGGTTCATAACGGTGCTCATACATTTGAATCCTCCTGTGTGGACAAATTATTTTCTCGAGTATACTCCTAGCGGATTTGATTAAGTGGTAAAAATCCCTCATTTTGATTGAGGGATTAATGGATTGAATCTAAATTTACAAAATCAATTTGAAAAAATCAGATATCCAAACTCCGGCAATAGCACATCTGCTCCCAGCCGAACATCTTCACTGGCAATTATTGTCATAAGTCCGGATTCCTGCAAATCTAAGGGTAGTTGCGCCTTCAACTCCTGTCCGGTCGGGTTAAGGTACACGTACAGCGTTTCGCCTTCATTTTGCTTGCGATAACCCAGCCATAAATCCCCCGGACGATTCAGCCAGGTCAGATCCAGCGCACGAAAAGAGGGATGCTGTCGTCGCAGATAGATGAGGCTGCGCACGAATTGCTGCAAATCCTGATCCTGATCTGCCTCCTCCCAGGGCATGCATAGGCGGTTGTGGGCCGGCCCTCCACCCAGGCCAACTTCACTGCCATA